>VOFG01003963.1_pt1 | contig 1313019 bp, 1473 predicted proteins | sample 5384171 | NCBI WGS metagenome assembly VOFG01 (sample SAMN12384726, study PRJNA508395) | human gut metagenome | isolation source: healthy gut F | host: Homo sapiens | reverse complement strand
AATGGTTTTCATGGAAATTGCGTTCCAAAATTCTTGCCGCCTGTGCAGTATCAGAGAGTGTAAACCGGATATGCTTACTGCTTTTTTGCTCCAGTTCAGCAAGGCTTTCTTCTTCCAGCAATGCGCCGTGGTCGATAATTCCAATATCGTCAGCCAGCAAGGAAATCTCCGAAAGAATGTGACTGGAAATCAAAATGGTTTTTCCTCTTGCGTCGCAAAGCCCGAATAAAGGGCGTACTTCTGTACCGATAGGATCGAGACCGGCTGCAATATCCGAAATAGGATCGAGACCGTTGATCGGCTTGTTTGGTACCCTCCTGTTCTGTAAGGTATTCTATCACGCCAACCTTGCATTAACCTTGCCGCAACCTTGCATTAACCTTGCAATTTAGAATCCGGCCAAAATGACAAGGGTTCCCGCCATAAAGACGGGAACCCGCTTAAATCTCCAAAGGAAAAAGCAACATAAATTCAGTTCCTTCTCCCGGAAAGCTTTCAACTGTTATGCTTCCACCCATCTTTTCTACAAGCTGGTGGACAATAGAAAGACCAAGACCGCTTCCTTTTTCGGACCGTCCTTTGTCACACTTATAGAGCCGTTCAAAAATGTGTTTCAAATCTTCCTTCTCAATTCCCACTCCATTATCCGCCAGCAGCAGCTCCATGTTATTTTCCTTCTTTGATAGGGAAATTTTGATTTTGTCCGCATGGCTGTGAGCGCTTACATTTTGAATAAGGTTATTGATGATCCTCATATAGCTGTCCATATCCAATCTTACCCAGACAGGCTGTTCGGGAATATCAATGTCATACTCAACCTGTTTATCCTCAAAAATCGGTATCCAGTCAATGAGGATATTTCTTGTCAGCTCTGCGGCCTCAACACTCTGGATTTCTAAAGCAAACTCGTTTGAATTTAACTTGAACCAGTCAAAGAGCACATCAATATATTCTTTCAGATCATGGGCTTTCCGGCGGGCGGTTTCAATATAATCATCCCGGTCTTTTCCTGTGACCAGCCCTTTGTGTGTAGCGTCAAGATACCCAATCAGAGTAGTAAGGGGCGTTCGCACATCATGGGAAAGGCTCGTCATAAGCTGGCGGTTGGTTTCCTCTCTCTGCCGTACAGTTGAAAGTCTGCTTTCATAGGCCACAACGATCTCATTGATTTCATAGGCAAGAGGTGCTGTCAGTTCATTTGTTGCAGATAGAATACGCCGGTTGCCATTTCCGTTTTTCACATCAACCAGCACGTCGGTCATTTCTGCTATTTGTTTTTTTACACGCCGAACGAGAACGATGGAAGTCAATACAGCCACAACAGTAATCACAATGGACAAGAATACGATAATTTCCATGCTGACTACACCTCCTTATTAAACCGGTAGCCAATCCCTTTGACCGTTTGTATATACTTTGGGCTTGAAGGATTGACTTCTAATTTTTTACGAAGCCGGCTGATAATCGCCATAATGTTACTGTCATCATAGAAATATTCTTCGCCCCATACTTCCTCATAAATCTGCTGTTTGGTCAAAATTTTCCCTTGATGTTTTGCACAGTACAGGAGCAAATCAAATTCCTTTGGGGGCAGTTCAAAAGTGCCGTTTGATGTAGTAACAGAACGATTTTCAAGGTCAATCTGCAATCCATCAAAATCCAGTTTTTGCACAGCTCCGGCTTGATGATTAAAACGGGTGTAGCGGCGAATAAGAGACGCAATACGGGCAATCAGTTCATCCATATCAAACGGTTTTGTAAGATAATCGTCCGCTCCGGATCGTAAACCTCGCACTTTAGAAATGCTGTCGTTTTTAGATGTGAACATCAAAATCGGCAAGCTGTACTCCTTGCGAATTTCTTCCAGCGTTTCAAACCCGTCCATGCCGGGCATCATCACATCCAGCACCACAAGCTGATACTCCTGCTCTCTTAATTTTTGTAAGCCCTCTTTTCCGGTATGTTTTGTCCTTCCGTCAATCGGCTTTTCTGCGTTCTTTGGGATCAGCCAAACCCCAGCCATCTTCACGGCGCCGGGAATGCGCCCTCCGGCGCAATAATAATTTACCCTACGAGGTGTCACGCCCCACTTTTCGGCGGCCTCTTTTAGTGTCATATAATCCATTATGCACCTCCACAGAGTACATTATAGTTCTCTTTCTCGAACAATGCAAGGAACGAAATGTGAATTATAAACTTCAACCAACCTGCATATAGTAACATTCCACGGGCAAAGTATGAATTATACAATGTAACTGGGTGATATTATATGGCGAAAGTTGAAGATTGTCCCGGTTTTGAAACCTTCGGCGCAGATGTCAAAGCTGCACGAGAGGCAAAGCGTCTGGCACGAAAAACATTGGCAGAAATGGTTGGGATTGAATGGCGGTATCTTGCCAACATTGAGAATCAAGGTGCGATTCCGAGCCTGCCTGTGATGATCCAATTGATTAAGATCTGCGGACTTCCCGTGGAACGGTATTTTAACCCGGAGATCATGCGAGAAGAAAGCGAACAGCGGCAACGGGTCAGCCACAAGCTGAAACTCTGCCCTGAAGAATACCTGCCGATTATCGAAGGTGCCATAGACGGGGCGCTCAAAATGGAACAGACTGCGAAGCAGAAGGAGGACGCATAATCGCGGCCTCCTTCTGGCGTTTCTGTATCATGTTTCCCGGCACTTTTCCAAAAGTTCCCGGCACCTCTGCTGGATTTCTCCGGTTTCTGTCACAGTCAGGTCACGGTCATTTCCGGTAATCTTATCTTCCAGAAAGTTGGCGTATGTACCCAACAAAGCGTTCCGTAAATCCTCCGGGGTTTTCTGTATTTCAGCGCTGTACCAGTCATTCCGGTGGGGTTCCCATGCCATCAATGTATAACCATGGCTGGTCTGAACCACCTCATACAATGGATCATCATCCAGATATGCCTGAAACACTTTCAAAATCTTTTCAAAGGTCAGCATTTCCCGCACCTCCCATTCAGCTGCAAATCAGTTCCCTGATTAAAATTTCCTCAATCTGTGCCGTTAATGTGTTCATCAGCCACACCCAACGCATGGGGTCACAGGCTTTCAGTTCTTCCGTGACACCCGCAGTCTCCATCATGTGAGGCAACATGGTGTCCACACGCTCCTGCGCTGTCCGGTCAATCTCTAACAGGTGCGGATACAGTTTCTCGCTCATCAGCAGTTGGTTGTAGAGAATAGGACGGTGTTCCTTCAGGTAGGACTTTCGCATCCTGCCGTACTTGCCGATAGAAGTTTCCGACTGCACAGAAAGTTTTAGGTTGGGTATATCATAATCTCCGCAACGAATGTAAGTCAACTTACTCATATTCATTCTCCTTTGCTCCATGATGATTAGACTGCTGCGCTGGTTGCTATGCTACCTTTGTGCGGTTCTTCTTTCGGCAGCTGCCCGACAGTAGAAAAAATACCTTTTTTCATATCCTCAGCCCGGATCAGGGCTTTCTTAGCGTCCATTTCCGCTTTTTTTCTTCGCCTTGATTTTGTCCTCATACCGTTTTTGTGCGCCGCTGGCTTTCCGCTTCAAATAGTTCTGATTGAGCCTGTCCTTGCGTTCTTCTTTTTTCCGCAATTCTTCCTGTTCCTCCGGGGTTAAAGGAACCGGCTGTAAGGATGGTGGAATATAGCGTCCTAAAAAATTGAAGTAGATTTCAATTTCCTGCGTGGTGTCCTGACTACCTTTTCTGGCGCGTTCGTGGACAAGGATTTTTTCTCTACAAACTCATTGAGCATGGTGTTTGTCAGCGTGTCAAAATTCTCGTACTTATCAATCAGGGCTATAAATTTCTCCGCTGATTTCTGGCTTTGCTCGTAGCCGGTAACAGCCTTTTCCAGCTCCGCAATTTCAATCTCAAGTGCGTCCTGCTCTTTGGCATACTGTGCATCAAGCGCCCTATATCGTGCATCCGGCAGCTTGCCGAGGGCGTTGTCCTCATAGATTTTGCAAATCAGTTTTTCCAGTTCTCCGGCTCTCTTTTTTGGGCAGCAGCCAAACGCCTGCGCTTTTTCGATATATCGGCGTTCTGTTGAGCAACCTGCGTTTCCTGAACGGTGTGAATAAATTCCGTCCGGTCATTTCTGGAATATTCAGCGATAGCCCGGAGCGTGTCAGAAACCAATGTCAGAACAGCACTCTCATTGATACGGTGTTGAGTGGGACATAGTGTCCCACACGGAATTTTGGTATAATTGGAACAGGTATATTGAGAAATCCGCCTGCCATTGTTGGTGCGGTGGACATACATCTTGCCGCCACAATCTGCACAATAGAGCAAGCCCGTGAGGGGAGCCGCTTCGCCCCAGCCGTTTGGATAACGCCGTACATTGCTGCGGATTTTCTGCGCCAAATCAAAGGTCTGCTGGTCGATAATGGCTTCATGGGTATTCTCAAAGATCGTCCATTCGTCCTCAGAAACATAGTGGCTTTTCTTGTCCTTAAAGTGCTTGCGGGTCTTGAAATTGATGGTGTGCCCTAAATACTCTCGCTTTTTCAAAATGTTCACGATGGTAGATGATCCCCATCCATAGGGGTCTTTGACCGGCTTTGAACGGTTCACACCCTCGTTGAAGCGGGCAAGGTGTACGACAGGAATTTCAATCCGGTCTGTGGATAATTTGCAGGCAATCTGGTAAGGCCCATATCCCTCCAGCGTGAGGGAGAAGATACGGCGTACCACTTCGGAAGCTTCCTCATCTACCAACCAATGCTCCCGTTTTTCATCCCACAAGTAGCCGTAAATCACCGTGCCGGTCAGGTGCTTACCGCTCATGCCTTTTGACTTAAACACAGAGCGGATTTTCCGGCTGGTGTCGCGGGCGTAAAACTCATTCATGATATTGCGGAAGGGCGTAAAATCATCGTCGCCTTTCAGACTGTCCACACCGTCATTGATGGCAATCAGACGAACGCCTCGCTGCCGCAAAATCTCCATGACCTGGCCGACTTTCAGATAGTCACGCCCTAACCGGCTCATGTCCTTGATGACGATTGCCTCTACACGCCCTGCCTCCACTTCCTCCATCATCGCCAAAAAAATCCGGGGCGGTCAAAACGGGTGCCTGAGATACCATCATCGGTAAAGTGCGTAGGGTTTGGCAGCCCATTCCGGCGGGCAAAATCCTCTAACATCTGTTTTTGGTTGGATATGGAGTTGCTCTCGCCCTGTAACTCATCGTCCCGGCTCAGGCGCTCGTACAGTGGGGTGATTTTTTCGTTTCTCATGGTTGTACCTCCTGAAACAAAAATGCTCTAAGTGATTGCTTCACTAACCATGACAAAATCATGATTAAGAAGTCTTTTAGAGCATACAACACCCGCCGCCAATTTGTATTTGCGGTATTGCTTGACCGCGAAGTGGTCAGGATCGCGGGCTTCCAGCTCGTCGAACATAACATCCACGGGGTTCTTGAAGGTCTCATCGTCCTCTCTGGCTTCCGAGGCATTGATCATTTCGAGCAGAGTAGTAAAGTTTTTCTCGTGGTCGGGTGCCTCGTACCAGATGTAACCGATGAGGGCTGTATAGTACAGCTTTTCCGCCTTCACCCAAAAATCTTCGCCGGACTTATCGCCATCTCCCTTCGTATTGACGATGATCGTATTGACCAGCTTGAGGATGTCTTTCTCGCTGCGGATGTAGCTAAAAGGGTTGTAGTGCATGGATTTCCGGAAGTTGATGGTGTTCAGCGACTTGATGACGTAGCCGCCCTTTTCAAGCATTTTGCCGCACTCCACCAGCACCGTACCCTTCGGGTCGGTGACAACGTATGAACTGTGCATCTGCATCAGGTTTGGCTTCACGAAAAAGCGTGTCTTGCCTGAGCCGGAACCGCCGATGACAAGGATATTCTTGTTGCGGGCGTATTTCGGCTGCTTTGGACGGCTGTTCATGGTCAAGAACTCCGTCTGCGTCAAGATGACGTTGTTGGAGAACTCCGGGTCCATGTACGGCTTGATGTCCTCCGGCTTGCCCCAGCGGGCAGATCCGTATTCTTCGCCCTGCCGTAACTTCTTGCGATTCTTGCCCTTGACGTAGACCGCCAGCTTGAGCAGCGCACCGGCAATCAGCCCGATAAGCAGATCGACGGGATGAAAGCTGGGCAGCGGATTTGCAAAGGCTGTGCCGAACACGGCAAAACCGTTTGTCAGCTTGTCGATGAACTCTGTGCCGGGTGCGAGACGAAACACGGCGGCGATCTTATCCGCAAAGTAGAAGGCAAAGACATACGGAAGGTTCAGAAGAATGAGCTTCTTCACATCGGGTTTGTTCACAGCTCCACACCCCGCTCCTTGGCCTTGACCTTGACTTTCTCTTTGTGCTGTGCCTTGCTCTGGACTTTCTCCTGATCCAGCTTGTGCCGGATGGACGGCTGCTCCTTCTGCTTGACGGTTTTTGCGGAGAAATCCTTGAAGGCGGCGGTCATCACATCAACGTCCCGCCCCTTGAAGAAGACAAGATAGCTGGGCGGCTCAACGGAAACATCTTTCTTGAGCGCAAAGTCCAGACCGTATTTGCTGGCAGTCCGCTCAAAGGACTTGATGTTGCCATCCGTCACTTCGATGTTGGAGATAGCGGCGTTCTGGCTCATCAGATGCTTGATGGACTGCTTGCCGCGATAGGTTTTGGGCCGCTGCATCTGCTTCTGCGCCTTCTCGATCTCCTGAACGAACTTGTCCAGAGCCTTTTTCAGCACCTCAGCAGAGATTTTGCCGCCCTTGATCATGATTGCAACAACTTTGGTGTTGACTTCATCCTGCATTGCTGTGTTTACCTCCTTTCCTTGGAATGATTATGGGGACTGCTGCCGACGCTAAGGCGGCACAATCCGGCGATAGATGATTTTCATTTACACTGTCCTCCTTTCCGAGCATTGCTCAAATTAACGCCATTAAAGAGTGTCTTCACAAAGGCTATAATCGTAGGTCTTGGACTTCTTTGACCCTGCCAATCCGTCCTGCCCGTAGAAATCATGGTTGACGAGGGCGGAGTAGTAATTGTCTATCGTCAGAGAGGCGTTATACAGAGAGGTCAACAGGTACGCCCGGATATTACGGATGTCTGACGGGTTCTTGTTCATTGCTTCCAGAACGTACTCAATGTGGCTGCTATTCAGCTTGAGAAAGCGGGATTTGACTACTTGCTGCGGCATATCCTCGCCATTGATGCGGATGGTCGGCGCAGTGGAACAGACGGCATCCAGCATGATGTCCATGATCTCCCGGAAGCGGTCTTTATCGAACTTCGGATCCTGACAGAGAATGTCGTAGTCAAGATTCTCTTTGATAATCTCTTCATACTCGCTTCGCTCATCCATCCTGTCCATCCCATCAAGATTGATGGATTGATAGTTCTTTGAGAGAGTATTTCTTTCTTGGGTAATTACTTGATCAGTATTTATTTGTGCGGACTTATCCCCGCGTGGATTATCCACATCTGGCTTCTCCACACATGGATTTTCCGTGTGTGGCATTTCCCGTTCTGGCGTGGACTCCTGCGGCTCTTCGTATATCTCAAAGATTGTGCTGCTCATCCTGCCTTTACCGTCTCTCTGCCGGTGCCGGACAAGGTAGCCGTGCTTTTCAAGCTCACGGAGCGCGGAGAGAATGGCATCCGGACCTTCCTTGCAGATTGCAGAAAGCCCCTTGGTTGAGAACTTCCAGCCATCATTAAACGAGAGCATCTTTGAGAGAAGACCGACTGCCTTGAGTGACAGGCTCTTGTCTCGGAGGTGGAAGTTCGCCATGACGGTATAGCCACGATTCTTGTTTACGCGATAGACTGCCACGAAAATCACCTTGCCATCTTGGGAAGCAGCTCTTCGCCGCACTTTTTCTGGAACTTCATTCGGATGACATCCTTGCCCTTCGGTGTGAAGTAGGTCTGAGAACCGGTGTAGCAGTATGTCACGAAATCGCGGACGATGAACAGTCTGGCATTGCTGTCCTTGTTGTAGGGAAGAAGCTGACCGGAGGGAGATCGGAACAGGTACTTCTCCCTGAGAAGAAACTGGACGAACTTGCGCTCCGGGATTTTCAGTTCCTTCGCCGTCGTTCGGATATTGGTGCAGTCATCCGGATTGATGAAGGCGTCGTAATAATCAGCTTTGGGCTTTGCCGTGTTCAGCTCACACTCAAGAGCCTTTACGCGATTCTTTTCCAAAATCAACGCCTGAGCAAACTCCACAATGACCGCAGGTTCCTTCTGAATGCGTTCCAGAAGGGAGTCCGTCATGTAGCCGCCGGTCTTGCGAATGGTAGGAATGACCTCATCAAATACCCACAGTTCAAACTTTTCAGCCGCAGGAAGTTTGCTGCGAATAATTAGCCGATAAACGTCTCCTTCCGGGATGAAGTTGATACTCTGAACTTTCCCGCTGATAGGGGTAGAACGTTTCGTTATAGCCCTGCAATGGTCGTTGACCGCCTTGTTCGGGTTGGTGTAACCGAGTGCCTTTGCAACATCTGCTGCACAGAACAGAACTTTTTCTCCTTCGAGGATCGTTCTTACTTCACCAAACTGTTCATTCTTGAAGATTTCGATTTTGTTATCCATGACTGGCTTCCTTTCCGGCATCAGATGTGCCACTTTGATTTTTGAGGGTTGAAACGGGATTGCAGCAGTAGGGACACTCCGCAAACACGCAGGACTGATATTTCCAGAAGGGACGATGAAAGCGGCAGCTTCGGCACTCAGGGAGAATGCCATCCACACCGCTGTCATAATGCTCAAAGCCGGGTGTGGTCTGCATCAGCAATTCCAGTGCTTGCAGATCACCGGCTGTCATGCGTTTCATGCTTAAAAACTCCTTTCTTTCGCCGCATCGCCAGCAAATATTGCGGCTTTTGGGCAACAAAAAAAGAGGGTTTGCTTCTTACTCCAAATTGGAGAAGAAACAAACCCTCTTCGTTTACGATGTAGTTCAGATGATTTCTCGGATGGTATGAATGATACCGAGCAGCAGCCCGATAAAGAAGGCAAGTCCTCCGATGAGACCGCCTATGATTAAGTTCAATGCGAAGATGCCGACTGAGCCGGAGATACCGTAACCGCTGGGAACGAGCCAGAGGCACATCCTCCGGATGCCGAATGGTAATCCGACGCAGATCCACATAAGGAAGTAGTCGCATACGCCGTCAGGCATATAGATCGGCTTGAGAAATGACGCGAGGCAGAACGCAAGCGCGATTGGAAGCACAACCTCCTTCAAGAAGACTTTGATAGCACCCACTATATCCTCCTTCTGCCGGAAGTGTGCAGCGGCACCCTCCGGCTTGCTTGATTATTGTGAAAGTCCTTTGTTTTCGGTCAAAAAAAGAAGGGACTAAGCCAGAATGCCTTGGTTTTCAAGGTCTTTCTGATTTAGTCCTATTATCGCACAATAATGCTAGTTAGTGCCGGAGTAGCCATCATCCACAAAGGTGTAGGTTGCACCAGAAGGATAGCCTTCTGGTTCTCAATGGACAGGCTTTCGCCGAGCCGTGCGTCCTCTTGCGACAGTCGGCAGTAAAGTGCGGTGATTTTATTCGTGTGACCGACTTTCTCCGTGGTGGTCAGTTCTGGAATCCAGAAAGCGGACAGGTTCTTGACATGGAGGTTGCCGTTCTCGTCCACATAAGAGCTGTGTTTCTTCTGCTCTTCGGTCAAGGGCTTCCGCTTGAAATAGATTTCATTTTCGGAGATGTTCACAGTCTCGCTGGTCTGCTCTTTCGGGGCATCATCATACAGCTGTGCGAAAAATGCCAGTGCATCTTCGGGTGGTTCTTCCTCCATGAGCTGCTCGAAAACTCGCTGTTCCTCTGCCGAGAGGTTATTCCATGCGGCTTCCAACTCCTGCTCGTTGGCTGCGTTGACGAAGGCTTCGATCTCTTTTTTTTTTCATGGTGCATCCTCCTTTGGCTGCGAAAAGCGGATTTTCAAAAAGTATGGGTTTTCGTGAGAGCAAGAATCGTCCCGTGGCCACAAATTTTCAATTCTTGAAAATTCTTGCCCTTTTGGGACAGCTTCTTGTTGGGGCGTGCCCTGCCCCAAACCCTGCTAGGTGATTTCATTCTTGGTGGTTGCTATATTGCTTATATGCCTTTTCAAATCCTGATTTGTTATATATGATAAATTTATAACATTCTCCATCTTTCATGGAAATTGCTGCAACAGGAACGACCATCTGACTCCATGAAAGCTCCCTTATCTCGTTCATGGGCAATACAAGGTTGCGATACAGTGGACTGACTGTGAGCTTTTGCGTTGAATATGTAATGCTCTGTTCATCAATGTACAAACCACCGCCAATGATTCCATTACGGCATAAGCTACACACAAAAAAAGTTTTTCCCATAATATTACCGCCTCCTATTAGTTGATGGTTGGTTAAGTTGAGTATATCATATTGATTTCCAGAAGAACACCCCTATATAGGAGCTTTTAGCCGTTTTACTGCGTACGTGCGTACGAGAGATTGGTACGCACGTACGCAGCGATTTGCCCGAAGCGCACCCTATATAGCCGTTTCCCCCTCGGAGAGCCCACTACACTTTGCAGACCACAGGGATGAAAGTGTCATAGTGGGTTATTACACTTCCGCAGAAGTGCCTTCTCCTCGCCGCAGACAGCCGGGTGTGCCTTTTGTGAGAGCTTTCTGTGCGGCGAATCTACATCGCCCACAGGCGATGTAAGCAGGGATTCCAAAGGGGCGCAGCACCCTTGGCACACGACTTTGGTACAAAGTCTAGTGTGTTACACCTTTCCAGAGATGTACACGTTCCTGAAATGCAAAAAGCCCCATACCCAACACCTTGACGGTGCGGCCATGGGACTTGATGCTTCCTCGGCCTAGCCGGGTACTCGTAACCAACCCTGACAGGCAGTTGCCGTGTCATTTCTCGAAAACTGTTTTACGAATACCCAGCATGATGGTGATACCCTGCCTTTGCTTGTTTATCGCTCTGAGTAGTCTTTTTTTCAGAACTTGTTGGGGCAAAGCCCCTCCATCTGCTAACGCATACCGTTCTGTTACTCAAACACCCCACTGGGGTGTTTGTTGCTTCACAAACGCGGTTTTGTTGGGGCGTGCCTGCCCCAAACCCTACTTCATAATAACGATCATGACCGATCAACGACTGATTTATAGTAATTGCCAAAGTCTGCAAGTGCATTGACGATTGGTAACATTTCCGTTCCGAGATCGGTCAACCCATATTCTACTTTGGGAGGATTCTCGTGATAATCACGGCGGTAGGCAAGCCCATCATCAATCATCTGTCTTAAGCTCTCGGTCAAAACTTTCTGCGAGATCCCGTCGATGCTTCTTTGCAACTCATTGAATCTCCAGGGACGCTCTTTCAGATTGCGCAGAAGCAAGAGTTTCCATTTTCCGCCAATCAGGGATACTGCTGTTGCAACCGGACATTCTGGCAGTTCTTCTTTTGTACGCATATCAGTCACCTCTGTATATAGTATATCACATTCATTTTTGAGTGTACAGTTACAAAAAAGTGCGTACTTGTTTTTGAATGTGCTAGCTTCTATACTTAGCTCAGGCAATGAAAGATTGCGAATCAAAATGGAGGTGCTTACAATGGCAAGCTACACAAAAATGACAGTTGGAAAAGAAAATCGGACGGAGCTTCATGAAAAGCTCGCCCTGACTGGTGCGGAGATCAGCTTGAATACGCTTCCTGCGGGAGCAAATGTTCCGTTTGTCCACTCCCACAAGGCAAATGAGGAAATCTACGGTGTTCTTTCCGGCAAAGGCAAGGTCGTTATCGATGGCGAAGAAATCAGCCTTGCAGCAGGCGACTGGCTGAAGATTTCTCCCGTGGCAAAACGTCAGTTCTTTGCTGCAAGCAATTCTGAGATCACTTATATTTGTATTCAGGTCAAGGAGAATTCTCTCGAAGGCTATACTGCAACGGATGCTGTGATCTACTGATAAAACATATCAAAACAAAAGGCAGGATACCACCGTCATGGTGATACCCTGCCTTTGCTTGTTTATCGCTCTGAGTAGTCTTTTTCAGAACTTGTTGGGGCAAAGCCCCTCCATCTGCTAACGCAGACCGTTCTGTTGCTGGCGCAAACGCAAACCTCCGATAAACAAAAACGTACCCGAACGCTTTTCCTAAAAGCGTTAGAGCAAGAACCGCCCCATGGGCAGTTCCCCGATGCGATGAGGATGTGCGGCGAACTTATTCGTTCCAATGTTCAAGTTCTTCAGCGGGGTATGCTTTTGTCCAATGATAGGGCTGCAATTCTTTCAGCTGTACGAATTTGATTTTTTCTTCTTCTGTGGTAACTGCTACCTGCACATCTTCACCCCAGTATCTTAATCTCTCCTGGCAAATACCGCACGGAGACAATATCTGATAGGGGATTTCTCATCTTTACGGACAAGACACATGCAATGCGTTACCTTTTCATTGAATTTATGTGCTTCAAGCATTGCACCTGTCTCGATGCACAAAACAGCAGATGCGTTAGCAGTCTCAATGCTGACACTTGTGTAATAATTTCCATTCGATGTATGCACGACACCAGCACCACCCCAACCGACAGGATACCGTGTTTCAATCAGTTCTACCGCCCTGCGGTACATTTCGTTTTCGATTTCATAGTTTCTCATATAAATCTCCATGCCAACTTCTGAATTGTTGAGCTGAGTATACCATACTCTATGAAGAATAGCAAAAGGCAGGATACCACTATCATAGTGATACCCTGTCTTTGCTCGTTTACCGTTCCGAGTAGTCCTTACGCAGAACCTCCGATAAACAAAAAAGTACCCGAACCCTTTTCGTAAAGAATCGGGTTCGGGTACGAACTGTATGGTGGAGAATTAGGGACTCGAACCCCAGACCCCCTGCGTGTGATGCAGGTGCTCTAACCAGCTGAGCTAATCCTCCGAATCGGAACAAGAGAATTATACCACAACCGAAGTGGATTGGCAAGCCCTAATTTTGATTTTTTCGCAATTTTTTCCCACTGCGGGGCAGTTGCTCTTTTGCGCAAAATGGTGTATACTAAAATTGCGCATTCCAGCGCAAAAAGAGAGGTTTTTTCAATGCTGACACTTCGTGGGATCATTACCATTCTGGTGCTGGCAGGGCTGTTTGCCCTGGCAGTGGTCTGATCTCCAAGCAGGGCGGCTGGAAAGGCGAAGGCTGCGGCGGCAACTGCGCCTCCTGCCACCAGCACTGCGATACTCCGGAAAAGAAAACGCACTGACTGCAATGCCCCCGGATGGCTGTCCGGGGGCATTTTGCGTCACAGGGCACCGTAGCGGGCGGCAAAAACGGCTACGGTGCTCAGCAGGTCGAGCTGGGCTTTCTGGTAGGTGGTGCGCCCGATGCAGAGCCGCTCCAGCACGTCCTCCTCCTTGCGGCGCTCCAGGTAGCGCAGCTGGAGCAGACCTGCACGGATGGGGTCAGCGGTGCGATAATACTCCTGCGTCTGCTGGATGGCCCGGGCCCAGCCCCAATTGGCCGGACTGCGGGCCCACTGGCGGGTACCGTAGTTCTGCAGGGCCTCGGGTCTTTCTGCGCTGTTCAGCGGTCATCACGCCGCCCCCTTTCTTTGGCACATCCGGGTGCCCGGGCCAAAGAAGCAGGCATCCCGCTGTTCCATGGTCAGCCCCAGCATGGCAGAAAGACGGTCGGCTTCGCTGACTTTGAAATCGCTCTCGTCGTTCAGCTTCTGATGCAGGGCGCTGCTGCTGATGCCCAGCACCCGTGCCACATGGCCCAGCTTGAGGCCCTGGCTTTCAATGTAGGCGCGGATCTGTGTGGTATTTGTCATCAAAGGTTCTCCTTTCATCTGGATCTCTGCGTGTCGTTTCACAATCTTTGGTTGTATTATAGTTCGATGTTGATTTTTTGTCAACTATTTTACCAAAATCGCGCGAAAATCGTTGATTTTTAAGAACTTTTCTGATATACTCACGGCAGAACATTCTTTTTCAGGAAAAGCGAGGTCTCTGCCATGTCAGAACTTTCCCGCCGTATCTTACAGCGTCGGCTCGAGCTGAGGCTCTCTCAGGAAGAGCTTGCCCAGCGCATGGGCTACCGCTCCAAATCCTCCATCACCAAGCTGGAAAAAGGGGTCAACGACATGCCGCAGTCCAAGGTGGAGGAGTTTGCCGCTGCATTGGAGACCACCCCCGCATGGCTGATGGGGCTGGAAAACACTGCGTTTGTCCCGCCAGGGTTTGAGCCCCTGCCCGAAATGGTGCGGGTGCCGCTGGTGGGCAGCATTGCCTGCGGCTCCCCCATCACCGCCGAACAGAACATCGAATGCTACATCGGCGTTCCTGCCGCATGGCACGCTGACTTTGCCCTGACCTGCCACGGCGACAGCATGTCTCCCACAATATGCAACGGAGACATCGTCTGTATCCGCTGCCAGCCCGAGGTGGAGCAGGGCGAGATTGCCGCTGTGCGGGTGGGCGAGGAAGCCACCCTCAAGCACTTCCACCGGCAGGGCGATGCCGTGATGCTGCTGGCCGACAACGCCGCCGTCTGCCCGCCCATGATCTATGCCGGGCCACAGTTGAACGAGATCCAGATCGAGGGCAGAGCCGTGGGCTTCTGCAGAGGTTTATAATATGAGCAACGAAACCATGACCCTCAAGGTCATCGCCCATATCCGCACCGCCTTCCCCACCAAGTTCGGCATCCCCCGGCAGAGCGGGCTGGTGGACGGCCTGCGGGGCGAGATCATCTTCACCCCGGAATACCGCAACGCCGATGCCCTGCGCGGACTGGAGGATTTCAGCCACATCTGGCTGGTGTGGCAGTTCTCCGGCGCGGTGCGGGACAGCTGGTCCCCCACTGTACGCCCCCCGCGCCTGGGCGGCAACACCCGGATGGGCGTGTTTGCCACCCGCTCCCCCTTCCGCCCCAATCCTCTGGGCCTTTCCAGCGTGCGTCTGGAAGGCATCGAGCACCGGCCCGACGTGGGCCCGGTGCTCATCGTGCGCGGCGCCGACCTGATGGACGGCACCCCCATCTACGACATCAAGCCCTACATCCCCTACGCCGACTGTCACCCGGACGCGGCGGCAGGCTTCACGGCACAAACCCAGACGCACAGGCTGCGGGTCGAATGCCCGCCGGAGCTGTGGGAAGCCGTACCCGCCGCCGAGCGGGACGGCCTGCGGGGCGTGCTGGAAAACGACCCCCGCCCCTCCTACCAGCACGACCCGGAGCGGGTATACGGAATGGAATTTTCGGGATTGGAAGTCCATTTTGTCGTAGATGGTGCTGTTCTGACCGTGACCGGCATCACCCGCCACTGAGAGGTGCTGCCGTGGAACTGCGTACCATCAACACCTTTTTGCATATTGCGGAGCTGCACAGCTTTTCCCGTGCGGCACGGGAGCTGGGGTATTCCCAGTCGGCAGTCTCTGCACAGGTGGCCCAGCTGGAAGCCGAATTGGAAACGCCGCTCTTCGACCGGGTGGGCAAAACGGTCCGCCTGACCGATGCCGGGCAGACCTTTCTGACCTATGCCCGCTCCCTGCTGGCCACAGCCGAGCAGGCCAAAGCGGCCCTGCAGCCTGCCCGGCAGGTCAGCGGCACCCTGCGGGTGGCACTGGCGGATTCGGTCTGCAGCACCTTTCTGCCCGACCTGCTGCAGCGGTATCACGCCCTCTGCCCGCAGGTGGAGCTGGTACTTCGCACCGCCACCGACGATGAGATGCTCCAGATGCTGGGCTCCAATCAGATCGACCTGGCTTACACGCTGGACAAGCCGCTGCTGCAACCCAGCTTCGTGCTGGCTGTAGATGAGCCGGAGCCCATCTGCGTGGTGGCCCCCGCCGGGCACCCATTGGCCGAGCAGGCGGAAGTCACGCTTCAGGAACTGGCCGGGCAGGAGTTCCTGCTGACTGAGCGGGGCATGAGCTACCGCGATGCCCGCGACCAGTGCATGGCGGCGCAGGGGCTGGCCATCAAGCCCTTCCTCGAGCTGGGCAGCGCCTCGCTGCTCTGCCAGATGGTGGAGCGCGGGATGGGGCTCTCCTTCCTGCCCGAGTACATCGTGCAGAATGCCCTCGCCGCCGGAACGCTGGCTCGCCTGAATGTCCCCGCCTGCCGCGTGGAGATGCGGCGGCAGCTGTTCTACCACAAGGATAAATGGCTCACCCCCCAGATGAAGGCGTTCATCACGCTGGTGCAGAGATAAAGAAAAATAAGCCTTTCCGTTGGTGTCACACTGTGAGGTGCACCACACGGAAAGGCTTGTTATTTACATTATTTTTTCAACAGGTCGGAAAGGCACTGCACCGTCCGGCCATGGTAGCCGGTGACGGTCTCGGCGTGGAGCAGGCTGCTCAGGACGCTTTCCTCCACACACTCGGCCACCGCCCGGAACAGCGGGTTGATGGCATCATCGTGGAGCATCTCCATGGGCAGGAGGGCTTTGTCCGAGTAATGCGGCATCCGGTTGGCCGTGGTAAAGGCCAGAACGATCTCACCCGAACCGTTGCCGCAGGCACTGCCGGTGCGGGACAGCCCCACCAGCGCCCGGTGGCAGCCGCCGCAGCTGGCGCTCGCTCAGGGGGATATCCGTTGCCAGCACCGTGATGATGGAGCCCTTGTCCTCATGGGGCGGGATGCGGGCTTCCAATAGCTCGTGGATGGGTGTGCCTGCCACTACGAGGTCATCGAAGACGGCGTGGTTGGAGAGCACCAGCGCACCGATGGTGTAGGACTTACCGTCCAGCTCCACCAGCCGGGAGGCAGAACCGATGCCGCCTTTCAGCCCGTGGCAGCGCATTCCGCGTCCGGCACCCACTGCACCCTCGGCGAAATCGGCTTTGCAGTCTGCCAGAGCGGCAGCCACATGCGCCTCGGTGACATGCAGGCCCCGGATATCGTTCAGGCCGCTGTCGTTGCACTCGCAGACGACCGGGTTCACACTGCCGGTGGTCTCGCAGATATCGGGGTTGCGCTCCAGCATATATTTGACCAGCGCCGTTTCCACAGTGCCCACACTCAGGGTGTTGGTGAACAGGATGGGGGTCTCCAGCGTGCCCAGCTCATCGATTTGGACAAGGCCGGTGGTCTTGCCGAAGCCGTTGATGACATGGCTGGCCGCCATCACCTTATCATGGAACACATCCCCGGGGTGGGGCAGCAGCGCGGTCACACCGGTCTGGACCTCGCCGTCCGCCAGTGTGCAGTGGCCCACCGTCACGCCCGGCACATCACTGATCTTATTGCGCTCCCCATGGGGCAGATGCCCCACCCGGAAGCCCCATTCATTCTTATCGATTCCCATAAATACCTCTCCGTCCTTGCTTTCCAATACCGCCCCTCCTGATAGGAGAGGCAGAAAAACAGTCGTGCGTAAACCTGGCTTTCCCATGGGGGAGCTGCCGCAGGCGGCTGAGCGGGTTCATCCCTCAGAGTGCTTCACGCGCTGCATCTCTCCCAGATCATAGGGGGTGTTCTGGTAGACGTAGTAGTTCAGCCAGTTTTCATACAGCAGATGGGCGTGGGCGCGCCAGCGGATGAGCGGCGGCTGGCTGGGATCATCATTGGGGTAGTAGTTTTTGGGCACTGCAATGGGCAGACCCTTGGCAACATCCCGCTTATACTCCGCATCCAGCGTGTATTTGTCGTACTCCGGGTGGCCGATGACAAAGATCTGCCGGCCGTTCTCGGTGCTCATCAGGAAAGGCCCTGCCTCATCGCTCTCGGCAAGGATGCGCAGCGCACTGCAGTGGTCGATATCCTCCCGGCTCATGGCAGTGTGGCGGCTGTGGGGGCATAGAACACCTCATCAAAGCCGCGCACCAGCGGGTTGGAGGGCCGGATGACCCGGTGCTCGAACACGCCGAACATCTTGGCAGGCAGCAGCTCCTTGCGGATGCCGTAGTGGTAGTACAGGCCCGCCTGCGCACCCCAGCAGACATGCAGGGTGGAATAGACGTTCGTCTCGCTGAAATCCATGATCTCGCACAGCTCCGGCCAGTAATCCACCTGCTCAAAGTCCATGGTCTCCACTGGAGCGCCGGTAATGATCATGCCATCGTAGCGGTTATGCTTCACCTCGTCAAAGGTCTTATAAAAGGCTTCCAGATGGGCCGCGGAGACGTGCGTTGCCTCATGGCTCACCGTTTGCAGCAGGGTCATGTGCACCTGCAGCGGCGTGTTGGCCAGCAGCCGGGCGATCTGGGTCTCGGTGGCGATCTTGGTGGGCATCAGGTTCAGGATCAGGATCTCCAGCGGGCGGATATGCTGGGACGCTGCCCGCTCCCGGTGCATGACAAAGACGTTTTCCTCGTACAGGGCATCGTAGGCGGGGAGCGTTTTCGGGATGATGAGGGGCATAGATTCTCTCTCCTTTAAGGGGATTTTATGTTTGGCATCGGAGCGAAGCGAAAACATCGAAGCGCGACGGAATGCCAAGGGCTCCCCCTACCAGGGGAGCTGGCGAGCGCCAGCGAGACTGAGAGTTTTTATCCGTCTCAAATCTTATCCAAAGCCTGTGCGATATCTGCGATCAGATCCTCGGCGCTTTCCAGACCGCAGCTCATGCCCACCAGCTCTGCGGGCACACCGGCGGCTTTCAGCTGCTCATCGTTCATCTGGCGGTGGGTGCTGGAAGCCGGGTTCAGGCAGCAGGTGCGGGCATCGGCCACATGGGTCTCAATGGCGGCCAGCTTGAGCTCCTTCATAAAGGTGCTGGCAGCTTCGCGGCCGCCGGCCAGACCAAAGCTGACCACGCCGCAGCTGCCATTGGGCAGATACTTTTCAGCCAGTGCGTGGTAGGGGCTGGACTCCAAGCCGCAGTAATTCACATAGGCCACCTTGGGATGGCTTTCGAGGAACTTTGCCACGGCCATGCCGTTGGCGCAGTGGCGCTGCATCCGGACATGCAGGCTTTCCAGGCCGAGGTTCAGCATATAGGCATTCATCGGGGACTGCATGGAGCCGAAGTCCCGCATCAGCTGAGCCGTTGCCTTGGTGATAAAGGCACCCTCTTTGCCGAAGCGCTCGGCGTAAGTGATGCCGTGGTAGCTGTCGTCCGGGGTGCACAGGCCGGGGAACTTCTCGGCGTGGGCCATCCAGTCGAACTTACCGCCGTCCACGATGGCACCGCCCAGCACTGCGCCGTGGCCGTCCATGTACTTGGTGGTGGAGTGGGTCACGATATCCGCGCCCCACTCAAAGGGGCGGCAGTTGACCGGCGTGGGGAAGGTGTTGTCCATGATCAGCGGCACGCCGTGGGCGTGGGCCGCCTTGGCAAAGCGCTCAATATCCAGCACGGTGAGGGCGGGGTTGGCGATGGTCTCGCCGAACACAGCCTTGGTGTTGGGCCGGAAAGCGGCGTTCAGCTCCTCCTCGGTGCACAGCGGGTCCACAAAGGTGGCCTCAATGCCCATCTTCTTCATGGTGACGGAGATGAGGTTGAAGGTGCCGCCGTAGATGGTGCTGGACGCCACGATGTGGTCGCCTGCCTCACAGAGATTGAACAGCGCAAAGAAGTTGGCGGCCTGACCGCTGGACGTCAGCATGGCGGCGGTGCCGCCTTCCAGCTCGCAGATCTTTTTCGCCACCATGTCGCAGGTGGGGTTCTGCAGGCGGGAGTAGAAGTAGCCGTCGGCTTCCAGGTCGAACAGCTTGCCCATATCCTCGCTGGTGGCATATTTGAAGGTGGTGGACTGGATGATGGGGATCTGGCGGGGCTCGCCATTGCCGGGCGTATAACCGCCCTGCACACAGATGGTATCACGGTTCATTGCAACATACTCCTTTACTGGGTTTGTCCGAATAGTACAATTCCCCGCAGGAGCACATGCCTCCGGCGGGGAATTGAAACGTTAAATTTTACTTCCCGTCCGGGGCGAAATGAGGAGAGAACTCCTTCCGTCAAAGCCTATCGGCTTTGCCACCTCCCTCAAAGAGGGAGGCTTTAAAACTCCCTCTCCGAGGGAGCTGGCGCACGAAGTGCGACTGAAGGAGTTACTTCCTCAGCCGCTTATCGCTTCTGGCGGCCCAGAAGGTGCCAACGGTCTGGAACAGCTGCACCAGCAGCACCAGCAGGATGACGCAGACGATCATGATGTTGGTCTGGTAGCGGTAGTAGCCGTAGGACAGGGCGATCTTGCCCAGACCGCCGCCGCCGATGACACCGGACATAGCCGAGTAGCCCAGAATGGTGGTCAGGGCCGTGGTCATGCTGGAGATCAGGCCGGGCAGGCACTCGGGGATCATTACCTTGGTAATGATCTGGAACGGGGTCGCACCCATGCTCTGGGCGGCTCCCACCACACCCTCATCCAACTCGCGCAGGCCGGTCTCCACCAGACGCGCCACAAACGGAAGGCCGCCACCACCAGCGGGACGATGGTGGCCTTGGTGCCTACGGTGGTGCCCACGATGATACGGGTCAGCGGAAAAACGCAGATCATCAAGATCAGGAAAGGCACACTGCGCAGGATGTTGATGATGATATTCAGCAGGTGCATCAGCCAGCCGGGCAGGGGCAGAATGCCGTCCTTATCACCGGCCACCAGCAGCACGCCCAGCGGCAGACCGATGACCAGAGAGAACGCGGTGGAGAGCACCGTCACATAGAAGGTCTCCCAGATGGCAAAGCCATAATCTGCAATGGTCATTCTCCGGTCACCTCCTCCACCGTAATGCCGGGCTGTGCCCGCATATAGGCAGCAGCCTGTTTTGCTTCGTCCAGGTCAGCGGGCAGCTTGAGCAGCATGGAGCCGTAGCACTGGCCGCTCAGGTCGCGGGTATCGGCGCTGAGCACCGACACCAGAATGCCTTTTTTCGGCGGCAAGGCTTGCCACCAGCGGTTTTGCGGCGGAAGAACCGTTGAAGGTCACACGCACCACATGATCGTCCGGCGCAAAGCTGGACAGGTCGCGGCTGCGCTGCCGCCGTTGGGAGCCACCAGCCGCTTTGCCGCGGCGGTCTTGGGGTTGGCGAAGATCTCCTTCACCTCGCCCTGTTCCACCACAACGCCGCCGTCCAGAATGGCCACGCTGTCGCAGATCTCCTCCACCACGCTCATCTGGTGGGTAATGACCACCACGGTGATGCCCAGCTTGCGGTTGATATCCTTGATCAGGGTCAGGATGGAGTGGGTGGTGTTGGGGTCCAGCGCGCTGGTGGCCTCATCGCAGAGCAGGACCTTGGGGTCAGTTGCCAGTGCGCGGGCGATGGCGATGCGCTGCTTCTGGCCGCCGGAGAGCTGGGCCGGGTAGGCGTTGGCCTTATCGGGCAGGCCCACCATTTCCAGCAGCTCCATGGCGCGCTTTTCGGCCTCCGCCTTCTTTACGCCTGCCAGCTCCATGGGGAAGCAGACGTTCTTCAGGCAGGTGCGCTGCATAAGCAGGTTGAACTGCTGGAAGATCATCGTGATCTCCCGGCGGCGCTGGCGCAGCTGGGCAGGCGTGAGCTTTTCCATCTCCACGCCGTCAATGACCACGCTGCCCTCGGTGGGGCGCTCCAGCAGGTTGATGCAGCGCACCAGCGTGGATTTACCCGCGCCAGACATGCCGATGCCGTAAATCGAGCCATCCGGGATGGTCAGGTTGATGTCCTTCAGCGCATTCACTGCGCCGTCCTTCATCTGGAAGGTCTTGGAAAGGTGTTTGATCTCGATCACAGAAATTGCTCCTTGCTGTTGAATAAGCTCCTTCAGTCAAATCCTTACGGATTTGCCAGCTCCCTCATAGAGGGAGCCTGAAACAGAACGACAGTCAGGCAAAGGCCCCCTCCCCGAGGGGGCTGTCACCGCAAGGTGACTGGGGAGTTCGCTTAACCCTCGATCGGGCTCAGGTCACTCTGCTTGCCGCCGTAGATGCCCATGGGCTCAACGTGGATGCCAGCAACGGAAACCAGGTGGGTGCCCTTCTCCTCATTGAAGTTGTCCAGGTAGGGCTGATGCTGGAAGTAGTTGGTGTCGCACTGGCCATCCTCAACGATGGTGTTGGGGATCACATAGTCATCGTACTCCTGGATGTCCAGCGTAATGCCCTTGTCGGCCAGGATCTGCTTGCAGACCTCCAGGATCTCGCAGTGGGGGAGCGGGGGTGGCAGCGCAGCTGACGGTCTCACCGTTCAGTGCGTCATAATCGATGGAAGGATCATAGCCGTCGGTGGGATTCTCCACAACAGAGACCACAGCGCCGCCGTAGCTCTCGGTCATAAAGTCCTTGACCTGCTGGCTCTGCAGGGCAGCGACCAGAGCCTTGATCTTGGGCTCCTCCTCATTGCCTTCCTTGCAGACCAGAACGTTGACGTAGGCAGAGGTGCCGTCCTCCATGGCCAGAGCGTCAGTCATGGGGTCCAGACCGGCGGAGATGGCGTAGTTGGAGTTGATGACAGCATAGTCCTCATCCTGCAGGACATTGGGCACCTGGGCAGCCTCGACCTCGTCCACATTGACGTTCAGGGGTTCTCTTCGATGTCGTTCTTGGTGGCGGTCAGGCCTGCATCTGCCTTCAGCTTGAAGAAGCCGTTCTTCTCCAGCAGGGTCAGAGCGCGGGCCTCGTTGGTGGTATCGTTGGGAACAGCGACCTTGATCTTGTCCAGTTTGGCAGCGGTGGAGGCAGCCTCAGAGGATGCAGCACCGGAAGCGGCGGAGCTTGCGGTGGAGGAAGAGCCGCCGCAGGCGGTCAGGACAGCGGCAGCAGCGGCCACGCCGGAAACTTTCAGAAAATTACGACGAGTGATCTTAGACATTTTGTTTTCCCTCTCTACTTTTACAAAAATGTTTTTGTGCGGTGCGGCACAATCCGCACCCTTTGCACCGGAAGCAAAATAAAAACGCTTCCGTCCTCAGCGGGCATACACCCACAAGGACGAAAGCGTAAAACTTCCGTGGTACCACCTTGGTTTACTGTCCCCTCACAGAGACAGCCTCACTGCTGCGGCGTTTTGCAACGCGACAACCGGACGCTGTAACGGGCGCTCCCGTCGCAGGCTTAGCACTCTTGCACTTCGCCCCCGCGGCTCCGAGACCATTTTCAGTTCCCTGTTTCCTGCCCTTTTCCACCGCCCGGGCTCTCTGGAAGGATCAATGCGAAAACCTACTCTTCTCTTCACAGCCATTTTTGTGATATTGCATACATAATACCCCACTCTTCCGGGTTTGTCAACCCTTTCAACGAAGTTTTTCAGTAGGGAATTGCCTGCTTACTGCTGGCCGACATCCTGCTCCGTGCTGTACAGCACCATCAGGTGGTTGGCACTGGCTTCCAGCTGGGATTTTGCCTGACGGAGGTTCGCTTCTTCGGTCTCGTTCATCTTTTCGGGCTTATCCTTGCGCAGGCAGCGGCGCAGGCCGGCAAGGTCGTTCTTGACTCGGTTCTTCTCGTCCTTGTCCAGCTCCTTTTTGCACTTGGAGAGGGCCTCGTCCACCTTGTAAGCCAGCATCTCGGCCTGGTTGTGGAGTTCCAGCCGCTCCCTGCGGCGGGTATCCTCCTCCTCGTAGGCGGCGGCATCGGCCATGGCGCGCTGGATCTCGTTCTCAGAAAGATTGGTGCTGCCGGTGATGGTGATGTTCTGCTCCCTGCCGGTGCCCAGATCCTTTGCGGACACCTTGACCACGCCGTTCACATCAATGTCAAAGGTGACCTCGATCTGGGGCTTGGAGGAGAAGCCGGAGCGGATGCCGGTGAGCTTGAATTTGCCCAGGCTCTTGTTGTCGCGGGCAAAGTGGCGCTCGCCCTGCAGCACGTTGATCTCCACGCTGGTCTGCATGGGGCGGGCCGTGGTAAAGATCTGGCTCTTGCGGGTGGGGATCATACTGTTGCGGGTGATGAGGGGGGGTGGCCACGCCGCCCAGCGTCTCAATGGACAGCGTCAGCGGGGTGACATCCATCAGCACAAGGCCCTGCGCGGCCGCACCGTTGGCACCGGCCAGCTTTCCGCCGCCCTGCAGCAGACCGCCCTGCACGGCAGCACCCATGGCCACGCATTCATCGGGGTTCAGGGTGTGGCTGGGCTCACAGCCCAGCAGCTCCCGGACCTGCCGCTCCACAGCAGGCATCCGGGTGCTGCCGCCCACCAGCAGGACTTTGCCCAGCTGGCTGGCGGAAAGCCCGGCATCCCGCAGGGCGTTCTGCACCGGCTGAACGGTGCGGGCCAGCAGGTCACCGGTCATCATCTCAAACTGGGGGCGGCCCAGGCTCAGATCCAGATGGTGAGGGCCATCCTTACCCACCGCGATAAACGGCAGGTTCAGCTGGGCAGAGGGCGCACTGGAAAGCTCCTTCTTGGCCTTTTCCGCTTCCTCCTTCAGCCGTCCCATGGCGGCGGGGTCGCGGGTCAGGTCGATGCGGTCAGATCTGCGGAACTCCGCAACAGCCCACTCGACGATGCGCTCGTCAAAGTCATCGCCGCCCAGATGGGTATCGCCGCCGGTGGCCAGCACCGTAAAGGTGCCGTCCTCGATCTCAATGATCGAAACATCAAAGGTGCCGCCGCCCAGATCATAGACCAGGATCTTCTGGGGGGCTTCGTTGTCCAGGCCGTAGGCCACTGCGGCGGCGGTGGGCTCGTTGATGATGCGCAGAACATTCAGGCCCGCAATGCGGCCCGCGTCCTGAGTGGCCTTGCGCTGGCTGTCGTCAAAATAGGCAGGCACGGTGATGACGGCCTCGGTCACAGGCTCGCCCAGGTAACTCTCGGCATCGCGGCGGATCTTGGTCAGGATCATGGCGCTGATCTCCTGCGGGGTCAGATCTCTGCCATCGATATGCACCCGGTGATCAGAACCCATGTACCGCTTAATGCTGGACACCGTACGGCCGGAGTTTGTGGCGATCTGGCGCTTTGCCGCGCCGCCCACCAAACGCTCGCCATCCTTGGTAAAGGCCACCACGCTGGGGTGGTGCGCTCGCCTTCGGCGTTGGTGATGACCACAGGCTTGCCGCCCTCCACCACCGCCACGCAGGAGTTGGTGGTACCAAGGTCGATTCCGATCACTTTGCTCATAGTGCTTGTCCTCTTTTCTTCGGCGCAGAATATTTCCTTGAATATCTTACCGGTTTCCTATGACGATTTCTTAGAACAAATGTAAAGAAACTGTGTTTCAGGCGTTTTTATCGTCGGCCAGCAGCTGATCGGTCAGCAGTTCAGCCTCCCGCAGCCAGTCGGCAGCATCCGTTTCGCCCTCGGCCTGCAGGATCCGAAAACCCTGCACAGCTTCGGCCACCTGCAGCAGCGCCTTTTTGCGGGAGAGGTACTGGGTCTCGTACTGGGCAAGACGCAGGCAGACCTGCGGGGTGTAGGCGATGTCCGGCACCTCCCGGGCAGCGCTCTGGGCGCGGCGGTAGTATTGCAGGGTCTCCGCCATCTCCCCGCCCGATGCAGCACAGTCATCCCCCAGGGCGATCATGGCCTGCACCTCCCCGGCCTGTGCGGCCTTTTTCCACATCCGCCGGGCCTGGGTCTTATTCTTCCGGGTACCCCGGCCATAATACAGGCAGTCCCCCAGGGCAGAAAGCGCCTCTGCGCTGCCCGCCTCGGCGGCGGCAGTGTAGCGTGCCGCTGCCTCCGGCAATCCCCGGCCCGGGCGGCGGCGTGCCCGGCTTCCAACTCCTGAGCGCCGGGGTTGTCGCTCCCCCGCTCCGATCTCAGCAGCCCGCTGAGCAGGGAGACATCCAGCGTGGCAGAGCTTGTCCACGGATCCAGCACCACACCATCGATGCCGTCCGTTTCCAGCGCATACTCCATGGCGCTGCGCAGGCTGCGCTCCACCATGGGGCGGGTGGCGCTGGCCTTTTCCGCCTCGGCGTTCTTTACCGAGGTGAACAGCGGCAGATAGTTCCGCTCTTTCCGGGTGTGGAGCAGCCAGGGCTGCAGGCCCTCGGCCCGCTCCTCCGGGATGGGCAGGTGTGCCCAGGGGCGGCCCCCCCGCTCTGGGGGTCCACCGCCGCATCCAGCGGAACCAGCACCTTGGTCTGCAATTCCAGCGCATAGTTCAGGGCGTTCATCAGGCTCCAGAAATGTTCCTCGTTCTGCTCCCGGTACAGCCGCGCCACGGCCTCCTCCACAAACGGGCAGCCTGTGCCCACCGGCCCGTACTGCGGCGCAGTCCGCTTTTTTCCGCTGCCCACCGGCCGGAAGCGCCGACCGCCCATGTTGTATGCCATTTATCTCACCCTTCTTTTTTCGTCAATAGGATAAGTATAGCAGGAATCCGCAAATTTCACAATATTTTCCCGCAGGCAGGCCGCACGCAAAAACAGCAGCAGGCGGCTGCACATGGCCGTCTGCTGTCAGGTTCATTCATCTGCCGCATCATCTGCGCCATCCAGATAGCGCTCGATGCTGCCGATGCTGTATCGGTTCTCGTTGGCTTCCACGCTCCGTGCACTGGCATCGTAGCAGGCTTCCAGAATGGGCATCACTGGCTGCTGGCCCTCCGGGTCGGTCAGATGTCCGATGGCCCGGGCCTCATAGTAGTTGTCGATGATCTGGTTCACGGTCCGTTTGCGGTCACGGAGCGGAGTCTGCAGGTTGGCCAGCTGCTCCTGCCGGATGCCGCAGCTGTTGCTGCCGTGGTCGCCGAACAGGATGTAATACTCCTGCTCGATCTCCAGCGGTGCAGCCTGATGCAGATAATAATCCGCCAGTGTCCTCCGCTTCTTTTCGGTGCTGAAGCCCTTGATATCCTCCATGCCGCGCGGAAAGAGTTCCGGATGCAGGATCCACATTTCATAGGGCCCCACCGGCAGGTGCAGAGTATCGAATACATCCAGAAAATCCTCCAGCGCAATGCGGATCTCGCCCCGCTCCCATTTCTGAATGGTGCGCTTGTCCCGCCCCAGCATATCCGCAAGCTCCTGCTGAGATCTGCCCGCCACGTTCCGGGCAAAGGCAATGGCTTCCCCGATTCGGTTCCGGTAGTTGGACATATTCTTTCCCTCCTGACACACACTTGTACACCAGGCATTCCAACGTCTGGCGACATAAAATACTTTCCTCTGATAAAAGGATAATGGTTTGTCCCGCCTTCTGTCAAGAGTTGCAAATTCAATAACTTCACGTCAAACTCTTTGTTAAATGTGTCATTCAAGCCGGACAGCCGCCTTTTTTGCAGAGATTTCGCCGCTCCGTGGGGCATCCGCCCCCTGTCTTAAACAACGTTCGGGCCATTTTGTCCTTTTTCACCTGCCGGAGGCAGCCGGATGTGTCAGGTACGCCGCAACACGCAACGCAAAATATTTTTGCAAAAAATTCCTCTTCGGCAAGTTTTTCCCAGCACATCCGTTTCCATACACGCAAAAACCGCCCATAGCCGTCAAAAACAGCCATGGGCGGGTGCTTTTTCTTTATGCCAGTTTGTTCAGCCTTACGGCAACGTAGGGATCCGGGAGCTTGAGCTCGTCAGCAAGGTCGGCTTCAGATTCGTACTTCTCCGCCGCCATGCCCACCACAACGCTGCACACGTCAAAGCGTCCGGCGGGCGAAAGAGCCGTGACCTTGGCTTCTCCATCGGCAATGGCGGTCACCACGCCATCCGCATCCACGGTAACGACACCGGGGTTGCTGCTGACCCATGTAATGGGCACACTGCCGCCGCCTTCCACCGCAACGGTGGCCGTCAGACGTTCCTGGGTGCCCACGGTGCGGAGCAGCAGGTCACTCTTGTTCAGGGTCACCTTGCCGATATCCGAAGTCACCGTGACGCTGCACCGCAAAGCCTGGCCGTTGGAGACCATTGCCGTGATGGTGGTGGTGCCCGCCGCCTGAGCCGTGACAAGGCCCTTGTCGCTGACTGTGGCAACCTCGGGGTTGCTGCTCATCCACTGGTAGACATAGAGGAAGGAGTGGTCGCTGTTGGTCAGCTGGAGCTGGTGGGTGGGGTGCAGGTCATTGTACTGCAGCACAAGGCTCAGGCTGGTGGTATCCAGCGTGGGCTTTTTTCTGGCTGCTTCTTCATTTTTGCGGGTCACGGTCACCTTGCAGGCGGCACGTTCGCCGTGGTCGGAGATGGCGGTGATGATGGCAGTGCCCGCATTGCGGCCCGTCACCTTGCCGTCGCCATCCACCGTGGCAACATTGGAGTTGCTGCTCATCCAGACGATGAAGTAATAATCGCTCTGTCCGCTGGTGTACAGGTAGCCCTTGGGGCGGGGGGGTCATCATCGGTGATCTCCAGCTCCATCTCGGTCAGCTCCAGTTCCAGCTTGGAGCCGGTTCCGGTCAGGCCTGTCAGCACACCGGGCGCGGCCTGCGCGGGCAAAGGGGCAGCCAGCAGGGCCCCGCTCAGAGCCAGCAGGGCCAGAAGCCGCCCCGCGGTTTGGAATTTCCATTTCATTGGGTCGAACTTCCCTCCTTGTTTCATCCCATGGGATCAAAGGAATGCCGCACACATGGAAAAATTTCGCGTCCATGATTTTTCTCACTATTGATTTATTTTACACGTCCGGACAATGTGGGTCAAGTTTTTCGCCCAAAGTGCTGTGCTTTCGCACCCGATTTCGTCGGGAATTCCAGTTTTTCCGATTTTTTGTGCAGAACATCAGGGCCAAAAAGCGCTCAGTCACCTCCGGTGACAGCTCCCCTGAGAGGGAGGCCAGGTTCACGCGCTTTCTTCGGTGTAATACTGTGCCTGGGCGTTCCACAGTTCGTAATACTTTCCATCCGGCTCCCCCAGCAGTTCCTCATGGGTGCCCTGCTGGACGACCTCGCCGTGGTCGAACACGGCGATCTCATCACAGAACTTGCAGGAGGACAGCCGGTGGCTGATATAAATTGCAGTCTTATCGCCCGCGATCTCGTTGAACTTTGCGTAGATCTCCGCTTCAGCCACCGGGTCCAGGGCGGCGGTAGGCTCATCCAGCACGATGAAAGGTGCATCCTTGTACAGGGCCCGGGCAATGGCGATCTTCTGGGCCTCGCCGCCCGAGATGGTCACGCCATCCTCGTCCAAATCTTTATAAAGGCAGGTGTCCAGCCCCTTGGGCATCCGGGCCAACCGGTCGGAAAAGCCCGCTTTTTGCAGGCAGTCGGCGGCACGGGCGGCATCATAATGCTGGGCCGTGGCAACATTCTGGCCCAGCGGCAGGGAGAACAGCTTGAAATCCTGGAACACCACCGAGAAGATATCCATGTACTCATCGTAGCGGTACTTACGGATGTCGATGCCGTTGAGCAGGATGACACCCTCGGTGGGGTCGTATAGGCGGCAGAGCAGCTTGATGAAGGTGGTCTTGCCGCTGCCGTTCATGCCCACCACGGCCAGCCGCTCCCCCACCTTGAAGGTCATGCTCAGGTGGCGCAGGGCATATTGCTCGCTGCCGGGGTACCGGAACGAGACATCCAGGAACTCCACGGTATACTGGCGGTCGCTCCGCTTTTCGGTGGTCAGGCTGCCCTTGTACATCTTGTTGGGCAGGTCAAGATAGTCATAGAGCGTTTTTCAGGTAGGGGGCGTTGAATCTGCAGTCGCCCACGGCGGTGAACAGCCCGCCGATGCCCACAAAAAGTTGGTGGCTGCACCCACATACTGGGTCACAGCGCCCAGACCAAAGGCCCCGCCGTAGGCCTTCAGGCATACAAAGAGGTAGGCAAGACCCATGAGCAGAGCCGAAGCGGCGTTGCCCGTGGCATTCAGGATGCCGAATTTCCCCTTGCGGGCCCGCTCAAAGGCAGGCATGGAGACGGCGGCGTGATCTTTCAAAAACTCGAACTGGTCGTACATCCGCACATCCAGCGCCTTTTTGTCGTCCCGACATACCCCCATGAGGAAGGCCCAGAGCCGGTTGCCCCAGCGGCCCTCCTCCTCGATATCCGGGCTGCTGATGCCCGCGCTGGAAGCGCACACCGGCGAGAGCCACGCCACGGCTAGGATCAGCACCAGCACTGCCGGAACACAGAGCGGGCTGTTGAAGACTGTCAGCGGGCCGGCGGGCACCCTGGCCGTGAACAGCCCCACCGACAGCACCGCGCCGCCCAGAATACGGAATACCGCCGCGGATACACTGTCCAGCAGCGCCACAGCGTTAGGATTGCCGCCGCTGCAGAAGCTTTCGCTCTGCTGGATGAAATTGTAGAGGTCGTAGACCTGCTGGCTGTCCTCGTCGGCATAATCCATGGACATCTGCTTTTCCATAAAGCAGTCATGGCCCAGCTGCCAGTTCAGCTGTTCCCGCTCCACGCTCTTCCAGTGGAGCAGGACCGACCGCACCAGCGTGAGCAGAGCGGTCACGCCCAGCACCCACGCCACATCCACGGCAAGGGCCTGCGGGTCCCGCGCGTCCGACAGCTCAGCCACCAGCCGGGCCGAGAACCAGACCACGGCATAGGGGCTGACGGCATCCGCCAGTGCCCACAGCACGGTGGACAGCACAAATCGGGGCGTATTTTTCCAGTAAAAGCGCCAGGCCCGCAGGGTCAGCCGGACGCTTTCCTTCAGGGTCATTTTTCTTCGTTCATACAGCCTTGCCCTCCTTGTAATATTTGCTCTGCACCGCAAACAGCTTGGCATAGCCGCCGTTTTGGGCCATCAGCTGGTCGTGGGTTCCCTCCTCGACCACACGGCCGTTTGGAAGAGAATGCGGTCACAGAAACGGGTGGAGGCCAGTCGGTGGCTGATGAACAGGCTGGTGCGGCCCCGGGTCATCTCGTTGTACTTCTGGTAGATATCATCCTCGGCGATGGGGTCAAGGGCGGCAGTGGGCTCATCCAGCACAAGAATAGGCGCGTCTTTATACAGGGCACGGGCCAGCATCAGGCGCTGGGTCTGGCCGCCGGAGAACTCCACGCCGTCCAGATAGACATCCCGGCCCACATGGGTCTTGATACCCGCCGGGAGGGATGTGATTTTTTCCGTCAGCCCTGCCTGGTCAAGACAGTACCGCACCTTTTCCTCGTCGATGCCGTCCATGGCCTGGGCCACATTCTCGGCCACCGTGCAGGAGAGCACGCTGAAATCCTGAAAGACCGCTTCAAACAGCTTGTAGTAATCCCGGCGGTTATACTGCCGGATATCCTGCCCGTTCAGCAGAACACGCCCCCGGTGGGGTCAAGGAAGCCGCAGATCAGCTGACCAGTGTCGTCTTGCCAGCGCCATTCAAGCCCACGATGGCCAAGTTCTCGCCGGGGTGCAGTGTCAGGCTCATGTGGGCGATGGTGTTTTTCTCCGCACCGGGGTAGCGGTAGCTCACATCCTCCAGCTGCAGCTCATAGGGCATATCCAGCCGCTTTTCCAGCGGGATGCCCTCCTCAAACCGGAAGGGTTCCGGCAGCTCGAGGAACTCCCGGATGGTGGAGATGTCCAGGCTCTGCTTGCGCAGGAGGGCAAACTGCTCCATCAGGCCTGTGACCCACTGGGCAAAGCCGGAGGCCGCACCGAAGTAGAGCAGGAATTCCGACACCGGCAGGCCCCTGGTCACGGTGAGCCAGAGCAGATAAGCATAGGCCGCACCGTTGCGCACCAGCAGCAGGGCCAGGTCGATGAGGTTGGCGGTCAGGTAGGCGCGCTCCCGCTTTTCGAGAAAGGCATAGTTGAGCCGCAAAGCAGAATCGTACAGGTCAGTGAGCCACTGCCGCAGGCCGAAGATGCGGATATCCTTGCCGAACTCGCGTCCCTCGGCGGTGTTGCGCAGGTAATGCAGGCTCCGGGTGATCTTTGCCCCCTCCTCCCGGTGGCGGTAGCCCCACTCGTTGATATTCCTAGTGGAAAAATAGCTCACCACAGCGGTCAGGGCCGTCAGGACACAGAGCCAGGGGTTCAGCCCGGACAGCAGAGCCAGATACACCCCGAAGCCGATGAGATTTGTCATGATATCCGTCCAGCTTTTCCAGAAAGCCTCGCCGGAAGCACGGTTGTTCATACAGGCATCGTGGCCCTTCTGGTACATCAGACGGAAGGCTTCATCCAGCAGGTTGGCATAGGCCGTGCGGGTGCGCTTGGTGTTGATGCGCTTCAGCAGCTCCAGCCGCACGCCGCACCGGCCAAACATGGTGAGGTGGTCGATGTAGTAGCACAGCGCGGTCAGGGCAAACAGCAGGATGGTGAACCCGCCGATGGCACCCAGCAGCTGGCCCAGCGGCGCGCCGCTTTCCAGTTTGCCCAGCACCGCCGGGCTGATGAGCATTTCGGCAGTGGTCCTGCCTGCCGTGCAGACGGCCAGCAGCACCACCAGCAGCGGCACGCTCCGTCGGGTGTCCCAGGCCACCGAGAGCATGTAGGCAGTGTTCTGCCAGACATTGTATTTGGGCTTTGGCTTTTTGGTTTTCTCGTTCTTTCCCATTTTGGAATCCCCTTTCACTTGTCTGGCAATGATCCTAACACAAAAAATCGCCCCCGACACATTCCGGGGACGAAACGCCTGATTTGGGGGATGAATTGCAGGAACCTCTCCGTCAATGCTTCGCATTGCCACCTCTCCTAGTAGGAGAGGCAAGCCAGTAGCAGCGTGAACTTGGCTCCCCAATCAGGGGAGCTGGCGCGGAGCGCCTGAGAGGTTTACACCTGTGGAATCAATATCTCCGTCGTGAATGCCCCATCCTCGCTGTTGCGGCTGAGGTAGCCATCCAGCTTTTCCACGATGGCATCAATGCGCACCAGCCCGAAGCCGTGGCCCTCGCCCTTGGTGGTGACAAAACGGCCCGCAAGCTTTTTCTGCTTTTTAGTTGCCGTGAAATTGGTGAAGGAGATATAGAGCTGTGTGCCCTTCATATCCATATATACCCGGATGAGCCGCTCCTCCTCGGGCAGCTCCGCACTGGCATCCATGGCGTTATCAAAAAGGTTGCCCAGGATGCAGCAGAGGTCAAGCTCACTCATTTTCAGTTTGACCGGGATATGGGCATCGATCTGCACCGGGATATTTCGGCTCTTGGCAAGGGAGATCTTGCTGTTGATGATGGCATCAGCCATGGCGTTGCCGGTTTTTACAGCCAGATCAACAGTGTTCAGGTCGGTATCCAATGCATCCAGGTAGGCTTTGATGCCGTCCAGATCCCCCTGTGCCGCCAGCACCTTCATGGTCTGGATGTGTCCCCGGTAATCGTGCCGCCATCCCCGCATCTGGCGGTACATGTTGTCCACCTCTTTGTAGTGGGTCTCGATGAGCTCCCGCTGGTAAGCGGCGATGCGTTTATCGAGGAGCTTTGAAAAGAATTTAAGTTTCATCATTAAGTCCTCTCAATGATTGCCCGGTTCAGGGGCTCATAGGCACCCCGGGGCAATGGGAGGGCGGTACCATCGGCCAGCACGACTTCCTTTTTGGTCACACGGCGGATCTGTTTCAGGTTCAGGATCATCCCGTCTCCCTTAATTAAAGATATTGTTGGGTAAAAAAAGAAAGGTCAGTCGATTTTGCCGATGAAGCGGTAGTAGATTTCTACTTCCTGCTCACGGCTTCCATCCTCGCCCTTGACAGCTTCGTGGACGGTTATTTTTTCAATTAGAGTGTTCAGAAGTTCGGCGGTCAGCTCCACAGGGTTGACATACTGTTTCATTAGGGCAATCCACTTTTCAGCATCCGCTGCGGTCTGTACGGCGGCTTCCATCGTTTCGTGAAGCTGCCTTATTTTTGTTTCAAGCTCCTTTTGCTCGTTCTGGTACTTCTCGGACAGCATATTGAAGTTATACTCGGTTATGCGTCCGGCAGACCAGTCCTCATACATTTTAGCAAACAGCCCGTCAACCTCGGCTTTACGCTTTTCCGCCTTTTTCAGCTCCGCAGCCTGCTTTTTCTTCGCAGAGTTTCTTTCCCTGTCGCTGGCATTGAGCAGGCGTTTCAGCAGCTTGTCCTCGTCTTTCTGTGCCAGCATAGACCAGTATTGCAGTCTTGCAAGCACATAGGCATACAGTACATCATAGCGGATATAGTGCATGGAACACTGGCGTAATCCCTGTCCGTACTTACTGCAATGGTAGTGTGCATAGGGATTTTTGTTCTGGCTGTTTACACCATAAGCCAATGACCATCCGCAGTCCGCACATTTTACCAGCCCGGAAAATATCTGCGTTGTGCCATTCTTCTGTCGTCTGCGTCTGCTTGCAATCAGCTCCTGAACTTTTTGGAACACTTCTTCAGAAATGATGGCTTCGTGGGTATTTTCCACACGATACCATTCTTCCTGCGGCTTCCGCACCTTTTTCTTGTTCTTGAATGAAATGTTGCTCTGCTTGTTGTGAATGCTGTGACCGATGTAGGTTTCCTCTTTCAAAATGCTCTTGACCTGTGCAATCGTCCACGCATAGGCTTTTTCTGGAGGCGCACCGGCGTAGATATTGGCGAAAGTCCCGTATCTTTCATAGTTCAGCCAGCCGGGGGTAGGTACTTTCTCCTTCCACCAGAATCCGTGTAATGCTGGCGGCTCCCCGCCCGTGTACAGCAAGATCAAAAATCTTCTCTACAATCCAGCGTGTTTCCGGGTCGATCAGAAGATGACCTTTTTTGTCCGGGTCTTTTACATAGCCCAGCGGTGCATAGGCTCCATAGTGTGCGCCATTGGCAAATCTTGTGTGCATGGCAGCCTTGACCTTTTTGCTGGTCTGTCGGGCGTGCATTTCATTCAGGATGTTTAAGAACGGTGCAAGCTCGCTTTCTCCGTTGATGGTGTCCACATTGTCATTGATGGCAATGTAGCGTACTCCCTTGCTGGGGAAATAGATTTCCGTGTACTGACCGGTCAGGATATAGTTTCTTCCCAGACGGGATAAGTCCTTTGTGACAACGCAGTTGATTTTCCCGTCTTCGATGTCATCAATCATCCTTTGGAAGCTTGGACGCTCGAAATTTGTCCCACTCCATCCGTCGTCAATGTACTCGTCTACAACGGTCAGCCCATGCTCTGCGGCATACTGTCTAAGCATCATGCGCTGGGTCTGGATACTGCCGCTTTCCCCCTGTAATTCATCGTCACGGCTCAATCTCAAATATAGTGCAGTGTTATAAATCGTTGTATTGTATGGTTGTTTCACGGTTAAAAATCCTCCTTCTAAAAGAAACAACCCACGCTTATACAATACTCGCTGGTACAAGTATATCATAAGCGTGGGCTGATTGACAGTCGTTATTCCGTATTTTTTCAGGAAGCGGCGGCAGCGTGCTGGATCACATCTTCCAGCAGGCTGTCAAGCGGCTTCCCATCCTGTGCGAAATGCTCCGATACCTTGATACGGACTTTCCCCATGACAAAATACTGGGTGCCGTCTTTTTCGGTAAGCAGGGTGCCGCTGTTTTTGTTATTGCTCTCGTTTTTGCTTTTTGCCATAGGCAGTTACCTCCATAAATGAAATATGCCCGACAAGGGAATGTCAGACAGGTGTACAGCCGCAGACTGTCTCCGTGTCAACCAAACCGTGTCAACCGGCAGAAAAGACTTTGAAAACAATCCATAAGCGCTCTATTATTACTTTTTACTTTTTTCTTTGATTTCTTGGTTGACATGGTTGACAAAGGAGAGAAATGCCCCAAATATCAGGCTTTTCCCCGTCAACCGGCTGTCAACCAAAGCGTCAACCAAACTGTCAACCGGTGGCTTTTCAGAATGGAAGTTCCATTTGCCGGGCTTCTTCTTCCGTGATTTCCTGAAAACCGTCCCCCTCCGGCGGAGCTTGGTTGACACGCTCCCAGCCTTTTTGAGAACCGTATTTCTTATACCGCTTCGGGCTTTTGTAGGCTACCCAGCCCTGTATGCTGCCGTTTGCAATGCCGGTATTCATAATCTCGCAGATTGCCCGTGTCTCCCAGTCTGCCGGGGAATTTAAGTTCCCCAGCGCTTCCTCATAAAGCTGCTTGGAACATACCCTGTCGCCGGTGTAGTCCTCCAAATAGGCGTAGATCATGCCGGCCTGTGTGTCTTCCTGCATAAAGTCCTGCTGGTGGGCGTTCAGGTATCGGTTCATTTCCATGCTGAATGACAGCTTATACTTCCCACTGCGATAAACCGTCATGGCTTCCGCCCACATCTGTTCGATATACGCCCTCGCCGCCGCTTCATCGTCCAGTATGTGAACCTCCGCCCGTTCCGGGTACACCGTCACGGGGAGAAAGCGCCGGTTGCCGGTGCGGTCACGGGGTAAAAAGTCCTGCCGGTTGGTCGTCCCTCCAAATACACATTGCCGCAGCCGGTCTGCCGGATGTGTCTCATACGGCACTTTGTAGGTTTCTTTCTGGCGGCTTAAGAATGACTTGATTTCCTCAATACTCTTGGCGTTGGCTGTGGCAATCATCTCCGACATCTCGATAATCCAATGCCCTTGAAGCTTGCGGTACACATTTTCATCGTCCAGCTTCTTCAAATCGTCTGAAAACCATTCGTCCCTACCTGCCAGCAGCCGGAAAAAGGTAGATTTCCCGGCTCCCTGACCACCAACCAGACAGAGCATGACCTCAAACTTGCTCCCCGGTCTGAATACCCGCCGGATGGCTCCTATCAGGAACAGTTTCAAGGCTTCATAGGTGTATTCGTCCGTATCGGCTCCCAGAAAGTGATGCAGGGCATAACGGATGCGCTCTGTGCCGTCCCATTGCAGACTGTTCAGATAATCCCTGACTGGATGGTAGCGGTTTTCGTTGGCAACAATTGATGGCGCTCTGCACCTTTTTCTCGCTGGTAAGCCCGTAATTTTCTTCCAGATACAAAAGCAGGTAGTTCATGTCCATGTCGGTCAGCGTGGTACTGGTGCGCTCCCAGCCCAGCGGCTTCACAATGTCAATCTGCTCCGTCAAAAGGTTCAGGCGCAGCGCCCCGCGAAACAGAGGGTCACGCTGGAACACCGTCAGGCAGTTTCGGATGCTGTTCTTCACGCCGCCTTTCTGCGTCCCCTCTAATGTTTCCCGGATTTCTGCCGGTGTCTGCGCCGGTTCCATTGTGTCCATCGTCCTTTTGACCGCTTCCTGCGTTTCCGGCGGCAAGCTCTGAAATTCGCTGTTCAAGCCGCAACACCTCCTTTCCCTGTGCGGCGATCAACGCCGCTTTTTCTTCTATTTCTCCGTATAACAAAATATCCAAAATGTATTCTGTGTAGCTTATCCTCTGCAACGCTTCCACAAAAAAAAAGGATGCCAGATGGCATCCTGCGGCTGTGGGGCGTGTGCTGTTTTCCAATGCTCCAGCAGGCCCAGATAATCGCATAGCACCCGGAAACAATACCGTTCCGTTTCCTGAAATCTCTGCTCCGCTGATTTTTGTCGGGGCTGTGACCTGTTGTGACGCTTCCTATCTGGCGGCGCATTGCCGGATTTCTCATAGGAAACGCCGAAGTCCTCCGCAAGCCTGACCGCAGCTTCCCGTTTCCCCAATCCATGCAGCAAAGCGGCAAAGTCGATCACATCCCCGGAAGCCCCGCAGCCGAAGCAGTAAAAGCGGCTGTCCACTTTCATGCTGGGCGTGCGGTCATTGTGGAATGGACAGCAGACCATGCCATTTCTTCCCACCCGGATTCCATAGAATGAAGCAGCCTGCCGTGTGGTAACAGACTGTTTCACCGCTTCAAATACATTCAAATGCTCCCTCCATAAAAATACTGGTAGCGGTAAAGCTGCCGATTATATCATAGCTCCATCTCATGTTTCTTTCTCTGTACTGCCTGTGGCTGCTCCCTCCGGCGCAGTGCGGTATCTACGGCGTTCTGCACCTGCCGTAGCCGTATGACTTCCTCCCGGAGCGGCTTGTGCTGCGGAGACAGTTCGGCATACTCTGTTTTTAACTGTGCGTATTCCTGTTTCCATGCTTTCAGGGCAATGGGTTTTCCGTCCAGTTTTTCTTTCAAAATACGGCGGGCGGCATAAAACAGCCGTAACTCCGCATCGTGGGATGTTTCAAATTTCTCCCTCTGTTTCTTAAACTTGATATTGTTCAATTCCGTATGAACAGGTTTTAGCCGCTGGTAATTCTCGCCCTCCCGTATCAATTCCTGCAATTCCTTTATCCGGGCAGATTTCTTTTTCATGGAGTCGCTTAACGCTTCAAATTCTTCGTTGACAGAGGAAAGACGCTCCTGCAAATCCTCTAATGTGAGCAGCTTGTTTTCCGTCAGATAATTGACGGCTTCGGCAAACTGCTTTAAGTTTCCGGTTCTGGCTTTATTGCTCCATGCCCCTGCGTTGCGCTGGTTGTAATAAGCGATCAGCAGGTCGGCAAGGTTCGGTGTCTGTGGTTTGGAAAGTTCTTCTTTTACCTCTGCCATCCAGACAAACAGGGCTTTGATCTTCTTCCTCACATCCTGCATGAGCCGGTTGGTGGCTTTAATCCAGCGGTTCAGTTCCCCTTTCTCGGTGCGGATGCCCTTTGCTTCCATCTGCCGGACATTAGCTCCCTCGTGGACAGTAGGTATCAGGTCAAGCCCCTGCCGCACATAGGAACGGTGGTCGATACGCACATCCAGTCCTTTTTCCTCAAATTTTGTATTAACGGCAGCCGCCCACTGCTCCCGCCAGTGTTCCAGTGTTTCCGGCTCGTGCCAGTCTGTTGTGTGGACAGCATTAAACATATAATCGCCATTTTTATCCCGGATTCGGTTTCCATCTTCATCAAGAAGATATTCCCGCCGCTGTTTTTGTCCCCATGTGCCATCCGGGTTCAAAGGGCGCATTGTTGTCATCACATGGAAATGCGGGTTTGGGATACCGCCGTCCTCTTTCTCCGGACTGTGAAAAGCAAGATCGGCAATCATGCCTTTTGCCACAAACTGCTCCTGCACGAACTTCCTCGCCAGCTCCATGTTTTCTTCCAGCGTCAATTCATTCTGCATGGCAATATCAAATGAATAGGCAAGCTGTGCTTTTGGATGTTTCTCGCAGTTCTCCACAGCATTCCAGAGGGTCGCCCGGTCAAGATATATTTCCGGCGCATGGGGTGGCAGCATGATTTCCGAAGCGATCACGCCGCCCTTTTTGGTGTAATCGCTGACTTCTCCATAGTAGCTGCTGTAAAGACGCTCCCCGGCTCGGTAGGCTGCGCTGGCAATGGCGCTCTGACCGGCGCTGCGCTTTATCTGTGCGATTGAAAAATGATAAAGTGCTATCCTTAGTCACCGCCTTTCTCCTGCCCGGAAATACGGGCGTGGTTTTCTGTGGCAGACCGGATGAAAGGCTCCGCCTGCGGCAGATTCAAAATGCTTTCCATGAGGGAATAAAATTCCGTTTCGGTCAGCTCCTTTGTCTGTGGCACAATGCTCTCAACGGCTGCCCCACGGGTAATCAGCCGGTGCGTCCTCTGTTTCCGGGAACCGCTTTCCAGATACGCCTGCCGGTTTTTCAAACGCTGCATTTTCCGTTTTTCCCGTTCCAGCAGGACAGTGGTTTTTTCATATTCCTGCTTCAACTGTTCCAAAGATTTTTCCATGTTCTCACATCCTTTGCTGATAAGATAAAGAAAGACCATCCGCAGACAGTCTGTGTCAGTGCTTCTATAAAACCCGATGAAAAGGGAAAACCGCAGAGCGGATTTCTCTTTGCGGCGGGTACACAGGGGATAGCCGCTTGAGCGGCGCAAGGGGGTGTAGCCACCTTGTCGGAGCGAAGCGAACGCAGACCTCGGATTGCTGATTTTATCAGCGGCAGAGGTAAGCTCCGCAGGACGCACGATACATGGTCTTTAGACTATGTATAGAAGTGCGCCCTTAGTTCCTAAGGGATTTTGCCGTTTCCGGCAGTCTTGTCCTTTTTCTTGGAACGCTTGGAAAGATACTTCGGGCAGTCAACCACAACCGCCCGGAAGCTCTGTTTACATTCGTGCTGGCATTTCCGGCACAGTTCGTTGTAAGTGATACGGCTGCGGTCATTTAAGAAGAAAGACCATTCCAGCCGTCGCTTGTTGCTCATTCTTGCCATAACCGGCTCCTTTCTCCGTTTCTATCTGATGTACGCAGATAGGGGGTTTTTGTGTAGCGTTTCGGTATCATTTTCAAGGATTTTCCTTCTGTATGCCCCTTTGGAAAGGGCGGCAGTATTGCAGTCAGGGGATAATACTTCACGCTTTTTTGTCGCTTCCCGGTACGGTTTCGGAGCCTTTTGCCATCCATTCAAAGAAAGCAATCTTGCTGACCTTGATAAGCCTGCCCCTGCGGAACGCCGGAAAGCCGGGGTGTGTACCAGCTCATAGGCGCTCGCTCTTGAAATTCCCATAATCCGCTGGATGTCCGCCACATCCAGAACCAGTGGTAAATCCTCGTAGCTGTTCAATCTCTTTTTATCGTTCATTCTGTTCCTCCCATAAATCAAATAGGTTAAAATGCTTCCTGCTGCCGTTCTCCCCAAAAACCGTTTTCCTGCCCCATTCCTGCGGTGTTTCCCTGCATTGGTGCGCCGGATGCGTCACTTCTCCTGCCGGTCATATCCTTTTTGGACGGTCATTCACTTGTCAAAGTACTGTTTGGCACGAAATTACCAACTGCAATCATCATAGCGGACTATCCTTGACAAAACAATGCTTCCGCGATACCATAAGTGTAACGGATATAACCAAATTATATAATTACCATAAACAAAGGCAGGGGATAGGGATGGAGAATCAGTTTATACGGCATGAGCCATGTTTTGAAAGGATTTTGTTTGTCCTGACGCTGGACAGGAAGAAAATGAAAGAGCGGATTTTGATTGGGGAAGAACAGCAGATCCGCTTCCGTCTGGACGGGAGCCAAAACGCAGAGGTGCTTTGTGATATGACACGCCCGCTGGGAACTTTTTTGATAAACTTTGAGTGTGACACGGACAGAGATTGGAACTTATACGGGCTTTCTCCACTGCGGCAAGCCCTCCACTCCAACCGATGGAAACAGCCGGAGCTGGAGCAGGCGGCAAGCAAATTTCTTTGGGAGAAATATCTTAGCAATGACCCTCTGAAAATGTATGTGGCGTTCCGTATCTGGAACAGCTATCTGCTTGCCAGAGAACCCCGCGACCGTAAAGCTGCCTGTGACCGCTTCATGGATAAAATGAGCAGCCTGACCGGGGTATTCTATAACGAAGCCATGAGCTTTGACAGAGAGACAGGAAAACCGAAACATTTTCAAGCTGGCAGCCTCTATTTCAAAGGCGCGCCATCAGAAGATACCCGGCTTGACCTCTGGTTCCCGGACAACCGGCGCACAGAAGAATGTGTGTCTGCCTATGCGTCCCTCTACCCGTTGATTACCTATTATCTGAACAGGCTGAATGACTGGGGGCTTTGCTTCCGGCAGTGCAAGGTCTGCGGGAAATATTTTCTGGCAAAGAGCCAGCGGTATGAGCTGTGCAGCGACAAGTGCCGAAAAGTACAGGCGCTTCAAAACAAGCGGGAATTTGACGAGAGGGCAAGAGAAAACAACTATGACCTGCTTTATAAAAATGAATGCCAGAACTGGCGCAACAAAATAAACCGAGTAAAGAATACCGCAGGCTTTCCGGCTGACCGTCTGGAAAAAATACAGGTTGCCTTTTCCGACTTTAAGAAAGAAGCGTTACAGAGAAAAAAGGCTGTAAAAACAGGAACAGCCAGCCCGAAAGAATTTACGGACTGGCTGTATCTGCAAAGTAATGTAATTGTGAGGCTGACTGAATACTAAATTTTTTTCTCGTTGTGAGGTTTCTGTGACATTTTGCTGATACTATAAAAAAGAAAAAGGATGTGATACTATGCGAATACTGGTTGTTGAAGATGACCAGCTTTTGAATAAGACATTAAGCTATAATCTGTCGGCTGTCGGATATTCCGTGGATGGGGCTATGTCAAAGGCTGTTGCCATAAGATTTCTTGAAAAACAGGATTATGATTTAATCGTTTTGGATGTCAATCTGCCAGATGGGAACGGGTTTGATATATGCCGTGAGGTAAAAGAACGCCGTCCTGATACCGCCGTGATTTTTCTAACCGCAAATGATATGGAAAGCGATATGCTGAAAGGATTTGAATTGGGCGCAGATGATTATGTAACAAAGCCCTTTCCTATCAGCGTGTTCCAAAAGAAAGTATCTGCTTTACTGAACCGCATTTCAGCACAATCCGGCGGAGATTTCTACGATGATGGGAATTTGTATATCAATTTTTCCGAATTATCAGCGTGTCTTGCAGGACAGCCGATTACCCTTACATCATTGGAATATCGTTTACTAAAAGTGCTGACAAGAAATTCTCAAACTGTCCTGACCCGGCAGGTATTGCTTGAAAAGCTGTGGGATGTAGATGAAAATTATGTGGATGAACACGCACTAACCACAACGATCAGCCGCATCCGCAGTAAAATTGAAACGAACCAGCATTCCTACATCAAAACCGTTTACGGTATGGGCTATATGTGGATTGGAGGAGCGCAAAAATGATTTCAAAAAAACTCTCCTTAAATAAAGTCTGCATAATACTGGCAACTACCATTTTACTTTTATCAGTGGTCATGTTTTCGGTTCTATATATCCTGACCAAAGAAATGTCTGTGGTATTTTGTAGCATGGCTTTTGGTCTGCTTTTTCTACTTTGTGTTACTGCTTTTGTGATACTGATACGGCGAAAGCTGACTTTGTTTTCTGAAATGCTTTGCTGCACCTTAGACGAAATGATGAATGGTAAAATAGATATATCACAGGTTGCCGAAGAAGAAAACCTATTTTATAAAATCAATCATCGGCTGGTGCGTCTTTATGAGGTTATGCAGGAAAGCAAAAACAGCGTTGCCAGTGAACGAGCTGACTTACAGGAGTTAATTTCCGATATTTCTCATCAGGTAAAGACACCGATAGCAAACTTAAAAATGATAAATGCCACCTTATTAGAACAAGAAGTGCCACCGGATAAACAGCGGGAATTTCTGCTTGCCAGTGGCACACAGCTTGATAAACTGGATTTCTTAATGCAGGCTATGATAAAAACTTCCCGACTTGAAACTGGCGTTATCTCACTTGAAAAGAAACAGCAGCCTATCTATGATACTCTTGCTATGGCGCTGGGCGGTATTTTTCTGAACGCTGAAAGGAAGCACATACAGGTTGAAGTAAACTGCCCGGAAACATTGGTTGTTTCCCATGACCGCAAATGGACAGCAGAAGCCTTATTTAACATATTGGATAATGCAGTTAAGTACACGCCGGAGTACGGTTCTATTCGTGTTTGCGTTGAAAGCTGGGAAATGCACCTGAAAGTCAGCATTACCGATACCGGCAAAGGTATTCCCGAAAACCAGCAAGGAGCAATTTTTAGGCGCTTTTATCGGGAAGAAGATGTCCACGATATAGAGGGAATCGGCATTGGGCTGTATCTCGCAAGGGAAATTATTAGCTTGCAGAACGGTTATATACAAGTAACTTCTCAAGTAGGAACAGGTTCAACATTCTCCGTTTTTCTTCCCCATGAATAACCTGTTTTTTTGAAATGTCACAGGATTGTGACATTTCAGGGCAATTTATTATGTCGTCTGTGACATTTCTGTGAGGATTGCCCTTTATAATGAAGCCATCACAAGAAAGGATGGTGTTCTCTATGAGCATTTTAGAAACAAAAAACTTGAAAAAATACTATGGCACCGAGCCGAATATCACAAAAGCTCTGGATGGTGTAACTCTCACTGTCGAACAGGGAGAATTTGTTGCCATTGTGGGAACTTCCGGCAGCGGAAAATCCACATTGCTCAATATGATGGGGGGCTTGGATGTTCCCACTTCCGGTAATGTAAAGGTCAAGGGAAAAAGATTTGTCAGGGCTGAACGATGAACAGCTTACGATTTTCCGCAGACGCAATATCGGTTTTATTTTCCAGAACTATAACCTTGTTCCCGTTCTCAATGTATATGAAAACATTGTTTTGCCTGTAGAATTGGATGGCGATACAGTAGATAAAAATTTCATGGACGAAGTTGTGCAAATGCTGGCACTCGGCGATAAGCTGCAAAATATGCCGAACAACTTATCCGGCGGTCAGCAACAGCGTGTAGCGATTGCTCGCGCCCTTGTCTCAAAGCCTGCCATTATATTAGCCGATGAACCAACGGGCAATCTTGACAGTAAAACAAGCAGCGATGTATTGGGACTGTTGAAAGTAACAAGCCAGAAATTTCATCAAACGATTGTGATGATTACCCACAATAGCGAGATCGCCCAGCTTGCAGACCGTATTGTCCGCATTGAGGACGGGAAAATTGCAGAATAAGGGGGCAAAAACTATGAATGATATTTTATTTGGAAATAGCAATCGCCCTGTTATCAAAAAAATTATCCAACCGTTATTTCAAAGCAGGAAAGAGTAGAAATATCATTGCAATTATTGCAATCGCTCTAACTACTATACTCTTTACAACCATTTTTACATTAGGCTCTGGTTTGATAGATACCGTTCACGACCAAAATATCAGAAAACAAGGTGGCGACGGTCAAGCGGTTTTGAATTATATAAGCGATGAGGTTTTTGATAATATAAAAGGCAATGAGATGATTGAACAGATTGCCTATACAAAGGCAGTGTCTTATCATATCAATAATCCCGGACTGGAAAAATGGCGTGCTGATATGTGGTTTATGGACGATACTGCTTTGAAGTTTGCACGGTATGAGCCAACAACGGGACACCGTCCTGAAGCAGAGAATGAAATTATGACTGATACCAAAACGCTGGACGCACTTGGTATTCCTGCTGAAATCGGAGCAACCGTAACTTTGGACTATCAAATTAAAGGGATTTCATATTCAAAGAATTTTGTACTATGCGGATTTTGGGAAACAGACAGCCTAAGTAATATTGGACGACTTATTGTTTCTAAAGCCTTTGTTGACAATAATTCTGAACTTTTAACATACACCTATCCCGAAGATAATGACTATTCCGGCGTAGTCGCCGCTTATGTTATGTTTCATGGAAACGGAGCTATCGAATCAAAATTACATCAACTTCTTGCTGAAACGGGCTATACTTGTGATACTATGGGCGGAAGTCCATCAGATGACAATTATGTGATCGCTCGTGTTAGTCCTGCATATCAAGGCAGTAACTTTTTACAAAATCCAGCTTTATTGATTTCGGGGATTGTTGGCATACTTTTAATTATGATAACAGGGTATTTGATTATATATAATATTTTCCAAATCTCTGTCATTCAAGATATTCAATCCTACGGACAACTTAAAACTTTAGGCACAACAAAACGACAAATAAAGAAACTTATCAGCAAACAGGCTATGTTACTTTCCTTTATCGGTATTCCATTCGGCTTGCTAATTGGTTTCTTTGTTGGACGAGCATTAGTACCATTTTTAATGAACGGCACAGTTTATGCTTCGGACGCAGGAGTAAAAGTAACTGCTAATCCAATTATTTTTATCGGAGCTGCTTTATTTGCACTTGTTACAGTGATTATTAGCGTAAATAAGCCTGCCAAAATAGCAGGTTCAGTATCGCCTATTGAAGCAATCCGCTATACCGAAAATGACGCAACAGCATTTCAAGGCAAAAAGACGTCTAATAAAAAGTCTATACATGGAGCCAAAATTCATCGCATGGCATTATCAAATCTTGGTCGGAACAAGAAACGTACAATTTTGGTTATTATTTCTATGACTTTGAGTTTGGTATTGTTCAACACTGTATTCACACTTGCAAGCGGCTTTGATGTGGAAAAATATGTAGAGAAATTTGTAAACAAGGATTTCATCATCTCTACTGCGGATTACTTCAATTTTAAGTTTGGAAATAGCGACAACAAAAATGACCTTTCCACTTCTTTTATTGAAGCAGTTAAGCAAAATCCGGCATTTGATGAGGGTGGCGAGTTATATACTACAAAGATTTTGGAAGAAGCATTTTCTGTCGAGAATGGAGTTACCTCAAATTATAACAAAGACGCTGAGGGAAATCCTTTGGTTCAATTATATGGAGCAGATGATTTTTACTGAACTCAATGGATGTTATAGAGGGAACGATTGATTGGGAAGCATTAAAATCCGGGAACTATGTACTGTATGCCCTGACCGCTGATGACAATGGAAACATTATTGATGACCCTAATATTCATGTTGGCGATACACTTCACTTCAATCATGTACAAATGAACGGACTTTCCAGTAGTATAGATAATAGCTTTGACTGCAAGGTTATGGCAAAGGTGCTAATCAATGAAAACACCGATACGATAAGAAGTACCGGATTTGCAAAGTTCTATATGCCGACGGATGTTTTCTTACCTCTTTGGGAGCAACCTCATTTGGTTAGCTTCCCATTCAATGTAGTTGACGGTATGGAAGCTGATATGGAGGAATTTTTGAGCAGCTATGTTGAGGACATTGAGCCGAGTATGAATTACGACTCTAAACAAACGTATATCAATTCCTTTAATGATTTAACCTCTCTGATTATTACCATAGGGGGAGCGTTAAGCATTATCATTGGCTTAATAGGAATTACAAATTTTGTAAACTCTGTTCTTACCAGCATTATTACACGAAGAAAAGAACTTGCCATGCTTCAAAGTATTGGTATGACAGGAAAACAGCTAAAGAAAATGCTGTCATTTGAGGGCTTATACTATGCTGCGGGAACAGTTGTTGCGTCAATCGTATTTGGTTCTCTGGTATCGGTTATCATTGTAAGAGCAATTTCAAATAGCATTTGGTTTTTCACTTATAAATTTGTTATTTTCCCTATGTTTGTTATCTATCCATTTTTGATTGCGCTAACGGTTATTATTCCGGCAATCATATATCGAAAGATCGCAAAAACAAGTATTATAGAACGGCTTCATCAAAACTAAATAATATAGAAAAGCTGGGAGCAAAATTAAGTCTGCTTCCAGCTTTTTTGTATTTGTTATTGTATGTGGTTGACTAAGGAATATTGTTTAAGCGTGAGTTTGTGATATTGGGTGTGGTATCTTTAACTATGGGAAACTCCTGCAAGCATCCATGTTTCTCTGTGGAACGGCGATGCAAAGGTCAAAGAAGCAGACCTGACTGCAGATATGGGCTGGACGTATACTTTTGAAGACCTGCCCAAAGGCACCTACTCCGTAACAGAAGACGCTGTGCCCGGTTATGAGACCTTGATTGAGCGCAGCAATGCGGGTGGTTTCATCATTACCAATACGTATGAACGCCCGCTGGATCCCGAACCGATTGAGCCCATTGACCCCATCCCGCCTGTGGATCCCCCGCAAGAGGAGATCGTGACGCCGCCGATTGTTCCAGGGACCACCGGGAATGAACCCAACCCACCCTCCACGGAGGAGACTACAAGCGTACCTCCAACAGAACCGACGGAGGAATCAACAGAAGAATCAACGGAAGAACGCTCGGCTGAAAGCGATCCAGAGGAATCTCCCATAAAAGAAACGCAAGAGACTCCCTCTGTTTCTGCAAATCCGCCCAAGTCGATCCAGACCGGCCAGACATGGTGGCCTGTTTTCCTACTAATGTTTGCTGGCGCGGGCCTGCTTGTGTTTGGCTTCTATAAACGCTCGAAAGAGAACATCGATCACGAATAAATCAAAAAGCCCGCTGCTCATTTTGAACTGCACCCCATTTGTTAGACAGTATGGTATACTGTTTAGGAAATGGGGTGTTTTTGTATATCGACTACTACAACAACCGCCGAATCAAATTAAAACGAAACGGCCTGAGCCCTGTGCAATACAGGATTCAGACCGTTCAGGTCGCTTAATTCTTATTTTTGTCTAACTTTTTTTTTTTGGAGGGGGGGCACTTCAAAGATAACATGGCTTTTTTGTAAAGTGTGCAGGAGATGTGCAAAAGTGTGCAGAGCCCCAGAAAATGGAAAATCCCACGAGGAATCTTACGATTCTTCGTGGGATTTTGGTGCGCTCGAGGGAACTCGAATCCCTGGCCCTCTGAGTAAAAAGTCAGATGCTCTACCGGCTGAGCTACGAGCGCATACATTATAAAGCGCAGTATAACACGATACTGCCGAATAATATTACCATACTCCCGGGCAAAAAGCAAGCTTTCTGCACAAAAAACTTTCCCAAAGCCGTCATCGGGCAGATTTTGCCATGAACTGCCCCTTTACAAACCGGGCAAGAACCAGTACAATCAAAGCAGTTCATTGCAAAATTACAACCGACCTGCCGGGCGCACTTCCGCGCCGGGCAAGCCGATCCGATAGGAGGGCTTTTTCCATGAAAATTTCTCGACGGTCCGTACTTCGCTATTCCGGGCTGACGGCGGCGCTGCTGGCGCTCACTGGCTGCTCTGCAAGCCCCGGCAGTGCCATTCTGGGCGGTGACCTGCCCGACTGGATGAAGAGCCTGTTCTGCGGCTCGGCGGCATCCTCTTCCGCTTCTTCTGAGGCCGCTGCATCCTCTGCGGCCTCAGCCGGTGAGGCCGCAGCCGGTGAGGCAGCCGCCTCCTCGGCAGCGTCCAGCGAAGCTGCAAGCTCTGCGCTCAGCCTTCTGCCAGCCTACGACGCTGACCCTCTGACCGGCGAAGCCCGCAAGAGCACCGGCCGGATGGTGGGTGTGATGATCAACAACATCGCCAACTCCGAAAAGCAGAACGCACGCCCCCAGCGCGGCATCGGCTCGGCAGACCTGCTCATTGAGAGCAAAGTAGAGGGCGGCATCACCCGCCTGTGTGCCGTGTTCCGGGATGCGGACACCATCCCGGAGGTCGGGCCGCTGCGCTCTGGCCGCGACCAGTTCCTGCAGCTGCTCATGCCCCATCAGGCCCTCTATTACCACGATGGCGAGAGCATTTTCTGCACCCAGTTCATCAATGTATACGATTACTCCGGCCTGAACATCGGCGGCAAGAGCTACTTCAACACGCCGGTCCACCCCCACGTTGCCCACCGTGACAACCGCGGCCGCAACGTAGCCTATGAACACACCGAGTTCACCTCCGGCAAGGAGATCAAACAGGCAGCCGGCAACGCCGGTATCGGCCTGACCTACGCCAACGAAACGCCTTTCTTCCACTTTGCCGACTACCGCACTGCCGCCTCCAATGACCTTCCCGGTGCCCCTGCGGCCAAAACCATCAGCATCACCCACTCCGAGAGCTACAGGACCCGCCTGAGCTACAACAGCTGGGGCCGCAGCTACAAGCTGGAAATGTACAACCGCTCCAAAAAGCCTATGAGAACACGGTGGACGAGCTGACCGGAAAGCAGCTGACCTTTGACAACGTGGTAGTCTGCTTTGCCGATATCGCCGCCTATGCGGGCGATTCTCACGATGTCCAGTCGGTCAACTATGTGGCCGGTGGGCAGGCGTACCTCTTCACACGGGGCGGCGGCGTGCAGGTGGGCCGCTGGGAGAAGCCGCACCCCACCCATCCGCTCAAGCTCTACACCGACAGCGGCGAGGAAATGACCCTCAACCGCGGCAAGACCTACCTCGCTCTGGTGGACGATGATGAGTGGAGCAATTTCAGCTACTAAATCACCCGCCCTCCGGGGCAGAAGAGGGAAACCGATGAAACGCTTTTGGATGCGCGCTTTGCTCTGTTTTGCGCTCTGCGCCGCACTGCTGACAGGCTGCGCGCTCAGCCCCAGCTCCCAGCCCGCCGAAAGTCCCACTGACCCGCTCACCGGGCAGGAGCTTGTCTGGCCGGGCCAGCGGCCGGTCGCCATCACCATTGACAACGCAGCCGCCAGCACCACCCAGTGGGGGCTTTCCACAGCCTCGCTGGTGCTGGAAGCCCTGACCGCACAGCAGCAGGCCACCAGGCTCTGCCTGGTCTACCCTGCCGTGGGGGCCGTGCCGCAGGTCGGGCCTGTCTCTGCCGGGCAGGACCTTTACGGGCGGCTGCTGGTGGGCCAGCAGGTACTGCCGGTACAACGGGGCGGCGGACAGTTTGACCAGAACTACCTTGATTACTACTCTCTGCGCGCGGTAGACGCGCTGGAGGTGGGCACCAATGCCTTTTCCTGTGAGACCAATTGGCAGAATGTCCCGCTGTGGCATACCAGCGGTGCCGCACTTTCGGGTGTGCTGGGCAGCCTGAACATCTCCCCGGCCCTGACAGAATCCCGCGTCACGGACACCTCTTCCAGCGGCTCCGACAGCGAGAGCGGAACCCTCCTCTCCGTGCCCAATCTGCTGCCCATGCAGGAAAGCGGCAAACTGCCCGATGCAGATGCTTCGGACGCAATGAGTGTCCTGGTCCAGTTTGACGCGCAGAACGCCACCGGCTTCTCCTACGATGCCGACAGCAAGACCTACCGGATGCTCCACGCAGACGGCACACCGCAGCTGGATGCCAACAACGGCCAGCAAACAGATTTCGACAACCTGCTCATCCTGTTCAGTGCATCCACCCTGCGTGACGATGGTGTGACGCTGGATTACGACCTGACCATGGGCGGCGGTGTCTGGCTCAACGAGGGCCACCTGTGGAACATCACCTGGACGCAGGGCAGCGAGACCACCTTCTTCCTGTATGATTCCAACGGCCGCCCCCTGACCCTGACGGCAGGCCGCAGCTATCTGGCGCTGGTGTCCAGCCTGACCGGGCAGGAGCTCACTGTGCAGAACTCCACCGGGGAAAGCCTGTTATAAGCAAAAGAGACGGTCCTGCAATCCGATGCAGAACCGTCTCTTTTTACGCTATGCTATTTACAGATCGACCACGCTACCCACCTCGGCAAGGGTGGCAGGCACCGCGCCCAGATGGACTTCATCGGCATCCCGGCGCACCACAAAATGGACGGTCTGGCCTGCGGCAAAGTCAGGCTGATAGATCAGCTCCAGCGTCTGCCAGTCCGCCGGGGTCTCGCAGAAGCAGTGGAGCATCGCCCCGCGCCCTGCGGAAAGATTCAGGGTAAAGGCAGAGGCATCTGCCGCATTCTCACCGTAGAGGGGAGCTGCAAAGCTGCCCACCCGCACCTGTCTGCCGTCACACAGGGCAGTCAGGCCGGTGCCCAGGCTGTACAGGGCGTTCCTGCTGTCCAGCCCGCGGCTCTGCAGGTAGCTGGCACCCACAGCCAGCGGCCGGGCCGAGAGGTTCTCCACCGACAGATAGACCAGCGTGCTGTCCAGCTCCGGGGCCGGTGCATAGCCCAGCAGCTCCACTGCCGCCTTGCCGTCCAGCAGAGCAGGTTCGCCCTCATAGCAGGGGGCCAGAGCCGCGCCCGAAACACCGGTGAGCAGGGCAGCAGCCAGACTAACTGCACCGGAACCGGCATATTTCAGGAAGGAGCGGCGGGACAGGGATTGTGACATCGGGGATTCCTCCTAACGGGAAAATAAGTTCTCTTTATACAATAGTAAATTCCTGGCTTTCTGTCAAGAGATTTGCCCGGAATTTTACCTGTTCTTCCGCGTTTTTACGTGTTTTGGATATTTTCAGAGCGGCGCGGCAAAGATTCTTACTCAAACGCCTCGTTTTCCTCGGCTTCTGCCTGCCCGCGCAGGGTATCGGCGTAGCCAAAGGGGACGATGTCGATGGCCTCCACCAGACGGTCGCGCATCCAGAGCTGAACATCGGTCTGGACCGTGTAGCCGCAGCCGGGGTCGGCCATCCACTGCTCCGGGTGGCGGGAGGGGAGGGCACGCTGGCTCAGCATACTCATGATCACGCCGCCATGGGTCACGCAGGCAGCCTCGGTCACATCCATCCGGATCATGTACTCGAACAGCTTGAGCAGCGTCTCCGAACAGCGGGCATGGAACTGCTCCGTGGGCTCGGCACCCTCCGGCACAAAGCCGGAGCCGGGGGTGATCCACTTTTTAAAGTCCTCATCCTTGACCAGCTCTTTCACCGGGCGGTTCTCAAACACGCCGAAGCCCGCCTCCCGCAGGTCATGCACCGAGAACTGGTGGGTCGCATTGGGGAACAGGATGTTGGCCGTCTCCACGGCGCGCATGAGCGGGGAGGAGAACACCGTGTCCACCTGCGGATACTCGAACCGCTCCTTCAGCTCCTTCAGCTGGGCGCGTCCCTCATCACACAGGGGGATGTCCGTACCGCTGCCGATGTACAGGCCCTGCAGATTACCGGCCGTCATGCCGTGGCGGATGAGATGAAGTTTGAACGTTTTCATGGAAAAACACCTCTATCTGGCAAAGAATTCCTCTTTGCTGTAAAATTTCGCACCGGCAGTGGGCATCCTGCCCGAGCCGTGCGCCACAAAATATGCGTTGATTGTCTTTAGTTTAGCATAGATATGGTATCCGGGGCAAGCCTTTTTGACAAAAATGACGAAAAACGACGAGAATTTCCGTCACTTTTCTTGCTTTACTTTTTGTTTTCAACTGTGTATAATCAACATGTTGTAAACCAAAACTCAAAGAAGTTCAATTTCCACTACTGAGGAGTCCAAAATCATGGAATTCAACCGTATCATCAAGCTGCTGCGCAAGGAGCGCGGCATCACCCAGAAGCAGGCCGCGGAGGATCTTGGGGTGTCCCAGGCACTGCTTTCCCACTATGAAAAAAGGGCATCCGGGAGTGCGGCCTGGACTTTGTGGTACGGGTAGCGGATTATTATAATGTGTCCTGCGATTACCTGCTGGGCCGCTCGGCTGAGCGCAACGGCATGATGCTGAACGCCGATGACCTGCCCAACCCCGATAAGATGAAGGACAACATCTACCACGGCAGCGTGCTGCCCACCATGAACAAAAAGCTGATCTCTAACAGCCTGAACGTGCTCTACGCCAAGATCGGCCAGTGCCACAGCAAAGCGCTGACCACCGAGGTCAGCGCCTACCTGATGACCGCCGTGGCCAAGATGTTCCGGCTGCTCTACTCCGCCGAGCCCCACAACGCCCAGAGCCTGTTCAGCGTGGAGGCCCGCCGCTGGCCCGGCTACTCCGATGCCGTGATGCGGATGAGCGAGAGCAACGTGGAGGACCTGCTGGCCGGTGAGGACCTGAACGGTGCCGAGGGCGTGAAAGACCCCTCCTGCCTTGCCATGACCACCGAGAGCCTGACCCGGGAATACCCGCTGTACACCCCCAGCCTGCTGAATCTGGTCAAGACCAGCGAGACCCATGTGCGCGGCCTGGACCCCAACCAGTGAGCTTCTGTGTGAAACTCCTGTTAATTCTGTGCCCAGGGCCTTGCAATTTCCGGTAAAAAATGCTATAAACGAATCAGCGAAGAAAAAAAGATTTCTGCCATTGATTAAGGAGGCAAGCTTTATGTCGAACAAGATTTCCCGCCGCACCTTCCTCAAGGTCACCGGTGCTTCTGCCGCTGCTCTGGGCGCTGCTGCTGTGCTGGGCGGCTGCCAGGCCGGCGATAACTCTTCCATCGAGGTCAAGGTCGGCGATAAGATCAGCAACTGGAACAATCTGGCGGTCCAGCTGACCAGCGTCTTTACTCTGGCAAGTGCCCCCCCCGATGCCGAGGGTTATGAGTACATTGCCATGCTGATCACCTCTGCAAACCGTTCCAGCCGCGACACCTTTGCCATCGGCGCACAGAACATTCAGGAGATCGGCGAGGCCTATCCTCTGGATACCCCGGAGCAGATCGCAGCCAACACTGCCGGTTACTTCCACGCTCTGTCCGCTTCCACCACCGACTTCTCCTTCACCTGCGACGGTCAGGCAGCCGAGGGCGGCGCTTATGTCCAGCTGTACGACAGCACCACCGAGAGCTTTACCACAGCCTCTGCCATTCCCCCGCAGGGTGCAGGCTACATTGAGCTGGTCTGCATGGTGCCCACCACCTGGCAGCAGATTGGTGTGACCTACACCCCGACCTTTGTTTCCGGCAAGACCCTGAACTTTACCATCAACGCCTCTGATCTGACCAAAGCCTGATCAAGCAGGACGAAATTTCGTATGATTTGCACGGCGGCGGTGGGAAAATTTCACAAAATATTTGTGAAAACCATTGACATTCGCCCCCGTTTCGCCTATTGTATAGGCAGAGCCTTTTGGCATTTTCGTGCGCTTTGCACATTATAAGGAGGAACGATTATGTCGTTAGCATTTTCTCGCCGCTCTTTCCTGAAATACTCCGCTGTTGCAGCTGTGGCCGTTGCGGGTGCCAGCCTCTTTACCGGTTGTGAGTCCACGGGCGACAGCTACAATCTGGTTCGTGATGGTGCCGGCACTCTGACCATTCTGCAGATCCAGACCGATCTGGGCACTTATTCTGATAAGGACAAGAAGTTCGTTCTGGATGCTCCCAAGGTGGGCGCTACCAGCTTTGTCTTCCCCTGAAGATCACCAATGGCCGCACCAATGCGCTGCCCGTCAATCCCGGCAACTTCAAAGTCACGTGCACCAGTGCGGATAGTAAGACCGTGAAGAAGTACATCGGCACCGATCTGGTTGTTGATAACTCCCTGCGTGAGACCAACCTGAAGAAGGGTTCCTCCGTCTCCGGCAATGTCACCGTCTCCGATCTGCCTTCGCTGGCCAAGGGCGATGTCGTGCTCCTGACCTATACACCCGATCCCGTTTACGCAGAGTATTCTGTAAACTGGAAGTTCGTTACCGTGGAGTAATGTCCCCTTTTCACTGCATTCTGAGCCGTCCGGGAAAGCCGGGCGGCTTTTTTGCGCCGTCGCATTGGCAAAGTATCTCAATTTTTCTTCAAATTTTCGGCGATTCTGTATCTTGTGCACACCCGCATTTTCTGATACCATAGGTTTATGGAAAAGAAGGGGAGCGCAGCGGCAGGGGCCGCCGCGCTGTTTGTGTTTCCGCCTCAAAAAGGCCATGGGCCGTAGTTTGACAGAACAGGAGTGTTGCAGTTATGATCAACATGGTAAAGCTTCCCACCAACAAGAGCAATCTGTTCCTGCGTGTGGCAAAGGGCCATTTCGCAACCAGCCACAGCCACATCAATTACTATATCGATGTCACCACCCAGAAGTCCCGCCTTTCCGAGGCAAAGGCTGTGGCAAAAGAGCTGGTGGCCGCCTACCAGCACAACACCATCGTGGATACGGTTCTCTGCCTGGACGGCACCCAGGTCATTGGCACCTGTCTGGCCAACGAGCTGACGAAAGACGGCTTTGCCAACATGAACGCTCACCAGACCATCTATGGCATCACCCCGGAGTACACCACCGGCAGCCAGATCATCCTGCGCGACAATCTGGCCCCCATGGTCAAGGGCAAGCACGTGCTGATCCTCGCTGCTTCCATCACCACCGGCTACACCGCGCAGGCTGCGATTGAGGCGATCAACTACTACGGCGGCACCGTGGCAGGCCTGAGCGCCATCTTCGCCACCGCCACCGAGTGCCTGGGCGTCCCGGTCACCTCTATTTTTGACCCCTCCAACCTGCCCGATTATGCCAGCTTCGATTCCCGCGAGTGCCCCATGTGCAAGGCGGGCCAGCATATCGATGCACTGGTCAACAGCTTCGGCTATTCGGCGCTGTAAGCCTCCTTGCCCGATCCGTTTCATCCACTTCCCGCAGACACAAAGACCCGGCTGTCATCGGCAGCCGGGTCTTTTTCTTATTCTGCTTTTTTGGGAACACAAACGGGTCGTGCAGGTAGACCAGCACGAGGTACGCCGCCATGAAGCACCAGATGATGGGCTCACAGAGGATGACGGCGTTATAGGCAAACTTCGGGATGAAGAAGAGCACGAACACCACCTTGCCCACCAGCTCAATGACGCTGGAGAAGAGGGGCAGGACCTTCTGCCCCAGGCTCTGCAGGGCGTAGCGGGTGGCCAGCAGGACACCCAGCACCGAGTAGAAGGGCGCGTTCCAGCGCAGATACCGTGCGCCGTTTTCCAGCACCACAGACTCGCTGGAGCCGGAGATGAGCCGCACCATCCACTCCGCGCCCAGCTGCATCAAAAGGATCGCCAGCACAGCCACCGCCACGCTGTACAGGGCGATCTCCTTCATGCCCTTGCGGACACGCTCCGGCTGGTTTGCGCCGCGGTTCTGGGAAACAAACGTGGAGCATGCCGATGCCATGGCCATGACCGGCATGGTGGTAAAGGAGAACAGCTTCCGGGCGGCGGTGTGACCGGCAATGACCAGCGTGCCCAGACCGTTGATGCCATACTGCAGCACCACCGAGCCAGCCGAGACGATGCTGCTCATCAGGCCCATGGAGATGCTCTGGCTGAACAGCTCCCAATAAAGGTGGCTGCCCACCCTGAAATGCTGTTTTTCCGGAAGCAGGATCTTCACTCTGAGGAAGATGTACAGGATGCAGAGCACCACCGAAACGCCCTGCGAGATGACCGTTGCCACAGCCGCCCCCTGCACCCCCATGCCCATCCTTGCAATGAACAGGAGATCCAGCACCACATTCAGGCCCGAGGAGATGAGCAGGAACACCAGCGGCATCACGCTGTTGCCAATGGCGCGCAGCAGGCCCGCGCAGAGGTTATAGGCGAACATGACCAGCACGCCCAGGTCGATGGTCAAAATGTAGCGGTACGCATCGTCCAGGATCTCCGCCGGGGTGTCCAGCATGAGGAGCAGCGGGTGCAAGCCCAGCACACCTGCCAGCGTAATGCAAAGGGAAGCCACCAGACCGATGACCAGTGAGCCTGCCACGGTCTTTTTTGAGCAGATCGTGATCCTGCGCCCCCCGTAGGAGCGCGCTGCAACGATTGCAAGGCCGTTGCCGATACCGAGGCCAAAACCGACCAGAAGCTCGTAGATCGAGCCGCAGGAGCCAATGGCGGCAAGGGCGGTATCGCCCAGCACATTGCCCACGATCATAGTGTCCACGGTGTTATAGAGCTGCTGGAACAGGCTGGAGATGAAGATGGGCAGCATGAACAGCAGCAGGTTTTTGAAAATGGGCCCGTGCATCAGGTCCACATTCATGCTGAAGGGGGATTTTTTCGCAGTTTGGGTCATAAGGTTCCTCACAGTTTACGGAAAACAACCCTCCCCGGCATTGCGCAGCAAAACGGAGAGGGTTGTGCTTTATTTTTCTTTTTACAGCTCCTGGGTCTCAAAGCCGTGGCCGGTCAGCACCTCCACGCTGGTGAAGCCGGCTGCCTTGATGGCGGCGGCAGCTTCCTCAAAGCCGAAGGTCAGGCTGGAAACATCGTGGGAGTCGGAGGTGATGATGACCTTGCCACCCATCTTGTTCCACTCCTCCAGCATCCATGCACTGGGGTAGAAGTCCTTGCGGTAGCCGCGGTAAACGCCGCCGGTGTTCACTTCCAGCAGGCAGTTGTGCTCTTTGGCTGCGCTCAGGGCTTTGAGGGCAGCGGCCGGTAGCGGGGAGCCTCTTCATCAAAGAACTCGCCCTCGCCGTTCAGCTTCTTGATGAGGTCGATGTGGGCCAGAATGTCCGGTCCCTTGGCGGCAACCTTCTCCACCTCTGCAAAGTAGGCCTCCACCGCGGCCAGCGGGTCACCGTCGAAATCATCAAAGATGCAGTCGTGCAGATCCTGCGGGCGGAAGTCGATCTCGTAGTACTTGCCGGTGTTCTTGCCGTACAGGTGATGGGCCGCACCGATCCAGTAATCGTAGTTCTCGGGCTTGTCCTCGCTCAGGCTGTCCCACTCGATACCGCAGAGGATGTCCACCTTGCCCTTATACTCTGCCTTGAGCTTTGCAATGGTGGCCTTGTACTGGGCGGTGCGGCTGGGGCTCATGCAGTACTCACGGTCTCGCTGCGTATAGCTATGGCCGGAGAAGCCCAGGGTCGTCAGGCCCTGTGCACAGGCGGCACTGGCCATTTCCTGCAAGGTATTTTTGCCATCGCACAGTCGAGTGGCAATGAACACTGGACTTCTTATAATCTGCCATAACTAAATCACTGCATCCTTTCCTGTTTGACCTTGTGGTCAATGACGTGTCGTTTTTCCAGTTCACGGGTGATCTCTTCCACCGTGATGCCCGCCTGCACCATCAGCACCAGCACATGGTATGCCAAGTCGCTGATCTCATAGATGGTCTCGGCCTTGTCCTCTTTTTTCTCCCGCAATGATGACCTCGGTGCACTCCTCGCCCACCTTTTTCAGGATCTTCTCCTTGCCCTTCTCGAACAGGTAGGTGGTGTAGCTGCCTTCCTGGGGACGATCCCTGCGGCCCTGGATGAGTTCGTAAAGCCCCTGCCAGCTGAACTGCTTGAGCTCCGGCGAGATATACACTTCGTTGAAGAAGCAGCTCTCAGCACCGGTATGGCAGGCAGGGCCATCCTTGACCACCTCCACCACCAGTGCGTCCTTGTCGCAGTCTGCGGTGATGGACACCACATGCTGGACATTGCCGCTGGTATCGCCCTTGCGCCAGATCTCCTGACGGCTCCGGCTCCAGAACACCGTACGCCCCTCGGCAATGGTCAGTGCCAGCGTCTCGGCGTTCATGTAGGCAAGGGTGAGCACCTCTTTGGTGTAGTGATCCTGCACGATGGCAGGAATGAGGCCCTTTTCATCAAATTTCAGTTCCATGGTCCATACTCCCTCCCCAAAGGGGATACTTACAGTTTATCCTAAAGTTGCCCGAAACGCAAGAGCTTACAGCCGCATTTCGACACCATTTTCATTCAGATAGGTTTTCAGGTCGTGGATGGCCAACAGTTTCTGGTGGAAAATGCCCGCCGCAAGGCCCGCGTCGATGCCCTTGTGGTGGAACAGCTCAAGGAAATCTTCCTTTTTGCCCGCGCCGCCGCTGGCGATGATGGGCACATTCACCCGGGCAGCGACCGCGTCCAGCATCTCGAGATCGAAGCCGGTGCGGACACCATCGGTGTCAATGCTGTTCAGCAGATCTCCCCCGCGCCATGCGCCACGCACCAGCTGATCCACTCCAGCGCGTCCCGACCGGTATCCTCGCGCCCACCCTTGGCGAACACCCGGAACTGGCCGTTCACCCGCTTCACGTCCGCCGAGAGCACCACGCACTGATTGCCGTATTTCTGGGCCGCCGCCGGGATGAGGCCGGGGTCCCGCAGAGCGCCCGAGTTGACGCTGACCTTATCGGCGCCGCATTTCAGCACCCGGTCAAAATCCTCCAGCGTGTTGATGCCGCCGCCTACGGTCAGCGGGATGAAGATCTCGCTTGCCACCCGGGTCAGGATATCGGTGAACAGAGCACGGCCCTCAAAGCTGGCGGTGATATCGTAGAACACCAGCTCGTCGGCACCGGCGGCGTTGTACATCCGGGCCATCTCCACCGGGTCGGCCACATCCCGGATGCCCTCAAAGTTCGTGCCCTTGACCACCCGGCCATTCCGGACATCCAGACAGGGAATGATGCGGTTTGTGATCATTTTCGTTCCCCTCCGTTTCATTCTGCACCAGTTCTACACAACGTTTCAGATCCAGCGCCCCGGTATACAGGCTCTTGCCCAGGATCGCGGCAGCGGTGCCCATCTTTTCAGTTCCAGCAGCTCAGCTTCCGACGAGATGCCGCCGCTGGCCGTGAAGGCCACGCCCGGCACCTCTGCCGCCAGCTGGCGGTACAGCGCCAGATTCGTGCCCTGCATGGCACCATCACAGGCAATGTCGGTGTAGATGATGGCCGTGCACCCCGCATCTGCCAGCCGCCTGCAGAAGTCCACGCCCTTTTCGGCGCTGACCTCCTTCCACCCGTGGATGGCAACAAATCCATCTTTGGCATCCACCCCCACGGCGATCCGTTCGCCGTAGCGCTTCAGCATCCGGGCCGTGAAATCAAAATCCGTCACGGCCACGCTGCCCAGGATGCCGCGATCCACGCCCAGAGAAAGGTATTTTTCAATGCGCTCCTCCGTGCGGATGCCGCCGCCCACCTCAATGTACAAGCCCCCTGCTTTGCCAGCGCGGCAATGGATCTGTAGTTGGAAAGGGTGCCGTCCTTTGCGCCGTCCAGATCCACAACGTGGAGATACCTGGCCCCGGCCTCCACAAACTGCCGGGCCTGTGCGCAGGGGTCCTCCCCGTAAACGGTCATACGGTCATAATCTCCCTGCGTCAGGCGGACAACTTTGCCGCCCCGCAAGTCAATGGCTGGGAATAGATTCATAGTTTCTCCTTTAGCGGCCTTACCCTCTCCGTCTTTGCTTCGCAAAGCCGTCAGGCTTTGACTGAGAGGGCGAGCCAGTTTACAATTCTGCAAACGCCTTCAAGATCCGCAGCCCCGTCTCCCCGCTCTTTTCGGGGTGGAACTGGGTGCCGTACACCCTGCCCGCCCTGACCACGCCGGTCACGGGGATGGAGTAATCGCTGACAGCAAGTGTACTCCCGGTACAATTTTTGCCGTAGTAGCTGTGGACGTAATAGACATACTCGCCCTCACGGATGTATCGGAAAAGCGGGTCATCCCGTACGATGTGCAGGGCGTTCCAGCCGATCTGCGGTACCTTGAGGGTTTTGTCTTTCAGGTCAGGTTCCAGCGGGCAGACCTCACCTTTGACAAAGCCCAGGCCCCCATGCTGACCGTACTCATAGCTTTTTTCAAAGAGCAGCTGCATTCCCAGGCAGATGCCCAGCAGGGGCTTTTGCGCCGCCTGCTCCCGGATGACCGGCACCAGACCGGTAGCTGAGAGCTTGTCCATGGCATCGCCAAAGGCCCCCACCCCCGGCAGGATGAGCCGGTCGGCCTTGCGGATGGTCTGTGCATCGGCGGTCACAACGGCCTCCAGCCCCAGATGCGTCAGGCTGGAGCGCAGGCTGAACAGGTTGCCCACGCCGTAATCGATGATCGCGATCATACCAGCAGTCCTTTCGTGGAGGGGATCTCATCCCGGTGGGCGGCATCAATGGCGACTGCCGCAGCCAGCGCGTGGCCCGCGCCCTTGAAGCAGGCTTCGAGAATGTGGTGGGTATTTTCCCCTGCAAATTGTACAAAGTGGAGCGTAGCGGGCACATTGCGGGCAAAGCCCAGCCAGAACTCCGAGGCGCATTCCACATCAAAATCGCCCACTTTTTCGGTCTTGCAGTGGACATCCCAGTTCAGGGTGCACCGGCCCGAGAGGTCTACCGCGCAGAGCACCAGCGCCTCATCCATGGGTAGGTAGAAGCTGCCATACCGCTGGATGCCCCGCATCTCGCCCAGCGCCCGGGCAAAGGCCTGCCCCAGTGCAATGCCGATATCCTCAGCCGTGTGGTGGTAATCCACCTCCACATCCCCGTGGCAGGTGAGCACCAGGTCAAACCGGCCATGGCGGGCAAACAGCTCCAGCATGTGGTTCAGGAACCCACAGCCGGTATCCACCTCATAGCGGCCCGCACCGTCCAGATTCAGGGTCAGCTCGATCTGGGTCTCGTTGGTGTTGCGTTCCAGTGTCACTTCCCGCATGGGTCATTCCTCCATTATTTTGTCAAGGGTGTTCAGGAAGATCTGCATCTGCTCCGGCGTGCCGATCGTGATGCGCAGCCAGTTTTCAATGCGTGGGGCATCAAAGTGGCGCACCAGAACGCCCTTTTTCTTCAACTTCCGGTACAATTCGCCGCCGTTTTTCTTTTGTGTAGAGGCAAACAGGAAGTTGGAGCGGCTGTCCAGCACCGCAAAGCCCCGGGCTTCCAGCTGCTGTTTTGTCCAGGCCCGGGTGTCCACGATGGCGGCACGGGTCTTTTCAAAATAAACGGTATCTTCCAGCGCGGCCTGCCCGGCCTTCAAGGTCAGGCGGTTGATGTTATAGGGGTTCAGGCTGAACTTGACCCGGTTCAGGTCCGCGATGAGGCTGGCGCTGCCCATGGCAAGGCCCAGCCGCGCACCGGCCCGCTGGCGGGATTTCGAGAAGGTCTGCACCACCAGCAGGTTGTCGTACCGGTCAATGAGCGGCACGCAGCTCGCCGCCAAAGTCCACATAGGCCTCATCCACAATGACCACATTGTCAGGGTTCGCTTTCAGGATGCCCTCGATGGCACTGCGGGGCAGGGCCAAGCCGGTGGGGGCGTTGGGGTTTGCGATGACGATGGTCTCGTTCAGTCCGTAGTAATCGGCGGGGTCAAGGGTGAAATCCTCCTTCAGCGGGATGATATGGCTGGGGATGTGCATCAGCCCGCGCCAGACACTGTAACAGCCATAGGTGATGTCGGCATAGGCCAACGGGTGGGTCTCGTCGCAGAAGGCCCGCAGGGCGAAGAAGAGGTTCTCGTCACTGCCGTTGCCGGGCATGATCTGATCCGGCTGCAGGCCAAAGTGCGCCGCCGCCGTTTTCAGCAGGTCGGTGCAGGCGGGGTCGGAGTAGAGACGGAGCTTTTCCACCTCATGCTCGCTCACCGCCGCCACCACCGCCGGGCTGGGCAGATAGGGGCTCTCGTTGGTGTTCAGCTTGATGTATTGCTGGTCCTGCGGCTGCTCCCCTGGGGTGTAGGGGGTGACTGTTTCAAGTTTCGGAGAGAGATATTTACTCATAGCAATTTCCTCACTGTCAGCGTCCTCGCCCTCTCAGGCGCTTCGCGCCAGCTCCCCCAAAGGGGGAGCCTCTGGCGGTTTTCCGTAACCTTGCGGGAAATTGCCAAAGCCTCTCCCTTTGGGAGAGGTGGCATTGCAAAGCAATGACGGAGAGGGCGAGCCGCCATTAGTCCTCTTCATATCTTATCGTCACACTCTTCGCATGGGCGTGCAGGCCCTCGCGCTCGGCAAAATCGGCAATGCGGGGTGCCACCTCGCCCAGCGCCTCGCGGGTGTAGTAGAGGAAACTGGACTTCTTCACAAAGTCGTCCACACCCAGCGGGCTGGAGAAGCGGGCCGTTCCGCTGGTGGGCAGGGTGTGGTTGGGGCCTGCAAAGTAATCGCCCAGGGCCTCGGGCACATTGCGGCCCAGGAAGATGCTGCCCGCGTTTTTGATCTCGTTCAGCACCCCGAAGGGGTCGTCCACGCAGACCTCCAGATGCTCCGGCGCAATGATGTTGCAGGCCTCAATGGCCTTGTGCAGGTCGGTGCAGACGATGATCTTCCCGTTGTCGTCCACGCTGGCGCGGGCAATGGCGGCACGGGGCAGCTGGGGGATCTGCACCTCCAGCTCTGCCTGCACGGCCCTGGCCAGCGCCGGACTGTCGGTGACAAGAACAGGGCTGGCCAGCTTGTCGTGCTCGGCCTGGCTCAGCAGATCTGCCGCCACCCAGGCGGGGTTGCAGCCGCCGTCGGCCAGCACCAGGATCTCGCTGGGGCCGGCGATCATATCAATGCCCACCTTGCCGAACACCTTCCGCTTGGCGGTAGCGACGTAGATGTTGCCGGGGCCGACGATCTTGTCCACCGCCGGGATGGTCTGGGTGCCGTAGGCCAGCGCGGCCACGGCCTGTGCACCGCCGGTCTTGAAGATCTTGGTCCACCGGCGGTGGCGGCGGCGGCAAGGATGACCGGATTCACCCTGCCGTCCTTTCCGGCGGGGGGTGGTCATCACGATCTCCGACACGCCCGCGACCTTGGCCGGGATGACATCCATCAGCACGGTGGAGGGGTAGGCCGCCGTGCCGCCGGGCACATATACGCCCGCCTTTTCAATGGGGGTATATTTCTGGCCCAGCACGATGCCGGGCTTCTCGTTGATCACGAAGTTCTTGTGCACCTGCTGGCGGTGGAAGCTCTCAATGTTGGCGGCAGCCTCCCGCAGGGTCTCAAGGAAATAGGGGTCCATATTGGCAAAGGCCTCATCGATCTCCGCCTGCGTCACCTGCAGGTCGTCGATCTTTGCCCCGTCAAATTTCAGCGCGTACTCCTTCAGCGCCTCATCGCCCCGGGCGCGGACCTCGGCAATGATGCCGTCCTCCACATCCTCCACGTTTTTCTCCGCGCGGATGTCCCGGTTCAGGATCTCCTCGGGCCTGAGCTCATCAAAATTATACAGCTTGATCATTTTGTTTCCTCCTGCAAGGTCTTGCGCAGCGCTTCCAGCATGGCATCCATCTCGTTGTGCTTGAACTGGTAGCTGGCCTTATTGGCAATGAACCGGGCCGAAATGGGCATGAACTCGGTGACCACCCGCAGGCCGTTCTCCCGCAGGGTGGTGCCGGTCTCCACGATATCCACAATGACATCGGAAAGGCCCAAAATGGGGGCCAGCTCAATGGAGCCGTTCAGCTTGATGATATCGATATCCCGACCGATGGACGCATAGTAGCTCTTTGCAATGTTGACGAATTTGGTCGCCACCCGCACCGGGCGGCTGGGGTCATCCTTGTAATCCGCCGGGGCAGCCACGCACATCCGGCACCTGCCAAGGCCGGTATCCAGCAGCTCGTAGACATCGGCAGAGGCTTCGGTGAGGATATCCTTGCCCACGATGCCCACATCTGCCGCACCGTGCTCAACGTAGATAGCCACATCGCTGGGCTTGACAAGGAAGTAGCGGATGCCCGCTGCAGGGTTTTCCACCACCAGCTTTCGGGTGGCGTTGTAGTCCTCGGTGCAGCCGTAGCCGATGCGGGCCAGCAGGTCATACATCCTGTCGCCCAGACGGCCCTTGGGCAGGGCCACATTCAGCATGACCCGGCCCGTGCTGTTCCTCTGCACCGGCGGGGTGGGGGCGCTCAGGCGGTCCAGCTCGTCCAGATAGACCGCAAAGCCGATGGCCCCGGCCCCAGGGGTGAACTTCTGCATCAGCAGGTCGTAGCCCCCGCCCTTGAGCAGGGGCCGCGGCAGGCCCTGCAGATAGCCCTGAAAGACCAGCCCGTTGTAGTATTCCATCTCACCGGCAAGGCTCAGGTCAAGGCGGACCGCCCCGCCGGAGGCCTCCAGCGTTTTGGCCAGTGCCCGCAGCTCAGCGGCGGCGGCGCGCATCCGGTCGTTGCGGCAGGCACTCTCTGCCTTTGCCAGCGTCTCCTCGCAGCTGCCGGAAAGCTCCAGCAGGCCGGTCAGGGCAGCGGCCCCGGCGGTATCCAGCCCGGCGGCCTGCGCGGCGCGGCGCAGCTCGTGCGCATTCTTTTCCCGCAGCTTTTCCAGCAGGCCGGGGCGGGCATTCTCCGGCACGCTCAGTGCGTCGAACAGGCCGAACAGATAGCCCATGTGGCTGACTTCCAGCACCCACGCGGCCCCCAGCTGGGCCAGGCTCTGCGCTGCCAGCCGGACCGCCTGCTGCACCTGTGCTTCCCCCACCGCGCCCAGCATCTCAAGGCCCATCTGGGAGATCTCCTGGAAGGTGTGGCTCTCTGCCGAGGGGCGGTAGACGTTCTCATGGTAGTAATACCGCAGGGTCTCGCCGGGGGCGGGCTGGGCCGTCTTGGCAATGGACAGGGTCACGTCCGGCTTGAGCGCCAGCAGACGGCCATCCAGGTCGGTGAAGGTGATGACCTGCTCCGAGGACAAAAAGCTCCGGTTCTCCTGATAAAGCCCGTACTCCTCAAAGCGGCCCATGTGATATTTGCGGCAGCCCGCCGCCTCATACAGCGCCCGCAGCGCAAAGGAGGCCCGCTCCTTGGGCTGCAAACTGTCCAGACTGAATTCCATCTCGATCTCCTCGTTCCCTCTCTGCGTATTTCCCACTTCTTTTGTTTATTTTACTTTATCGAGATAAAGTTGTAAAGTACGAAAGTGACGGCTTTTCAGCCCTATCTTACCGTTTTTCTGTGCGTTTGTACAGAAAGGCGAAATCATTTCACCCCAGCGCCAAAACAGATGATGGAGAGCGAAAACCGGGGATGCAAAAAGGCCGGGCCAGTCTCCTGCATTGAAACCGACCCGGCATCTTTCTTATTTTACAAGCTTCAGATTCTGCGGCTCTTTGGGTGTGAACACAAGCTTCAGGTCCATTCCCATTCCGTCTGCCAGACGCTTCAGCAGCTTCAAAGATGGGTTGCGTGTTCCATTTTCCAGCTTGCTGATATCCGCCTGATTGATGCCGGTACGTTCGGCCAGCTCCTTCTGGGTCAGGTTCTGAGAAATGCGTGCATCTGCCATCGCCCGGATGATATCCATTTCCGGCTGGTTCTCTTCCCACTCCTTGCGGAACTCCTCATTTTTCAGTTGTTCATTCAAATACAGATCCAGTGTTTTCATCTGATTCACCCTCTCTTTCCAAAAAATCTTTCCGATACTGTTTTGCCCGTTCAATTTCACTCTTGGGTGTTTTCTGGGTCTTTTGATAAAGCCGTTCGTCAAAATGATCCTTCCCCCATAATAGAAGAAATACATGACCCGCGAAATATCCGTTCCAACTTTTCCGCGGATCTCAAAAATCCCATCATCCAGATGCTTGCTGTATGGCTCCCTCAGACGGTTTCCCTGTTCCTGTAAAACCTTCAGGGTCATTACCAGCTTGCTCCGCATTTTGATATCCAGTTCATCCAAAAAATCTTCCGCAGGGCGCTGGCCATCTCTTGTTTCATAAAATTCCACCACGAACGGTCCCATTTCAAAATCCTCCCTACACTTTTCCCCTTTCAGTATATGGCAGATATGCCATATTGTCAAGCGCAAAAAGGCCGCCGCCCATTCGAAAACAGGCAGCGCCCATACAGCTCGATTTTTGTCTTTTAGCCCAGCAGCGCCAGCACACCGGCCTTGGGGCGGGCACCCACAGCCTGATTCACAAGCTTGCCGTCGCGGAACACCAGCAGGGTGGGGATGCTCATCACGCCGAACTGAGAGGCCAGCTCGGGCTGTTCATCCACATTGACCTTGCCCACCTTGACATCGGTGCGCTCCTCGGCCACCTCGTCCACGATGGGGCTCAGCATCCGGCAAGGGCCGCACCAGGTGGCCCAGAAGTCCAGCAGAACAGGCTTTGTGCTGTGCAGCACCTCGGCTTCAAAATTTTCTTTGGTAACGGTAACAACAGCCATATTGGTTCCCTCCATTTTTTATCCGCACCCTCTGCGGGGGCGGTCAGTTCCCTCAAAAGAAGGAGTGATTCTTACTTATGGCTCTAGTATACCCCAAACGACAGGATTTTTCCAGAAACAATCTGTGAACAAAAAAGGCGGCGGCCCGCCCGCTTGGGGAGAGCCGCCGCCCTGTGTTATTCTTTGGAGTTCTCCGGGTTGTCTGGTCAGAGCGATCAGGCCGTGACCCAGGCGATCGCGGTAACGGGCCACCAGCCGGTCAGGTTCAGAGCGGTGTAAACGCCAACGATTGCGTTGCCGATGGACTTACCCATGTAATCGGCAGCGGCATTGATGCCCTTTGCTGCCAGATCGGTGATGTTCTCGCCGTTCTTCTTGTTGTTCTTGATCCAGGTACGGGTCTGATCCAGACCCCAGATCAGGTTTGCAACAGAAATGACTGCGCCGATCGTCCAACCCACAGCAAACGGAGCGGTAAAACCGTCGCCGCCGCTGGTATAGGTCATTTCTTCTTCGTTCATCACGTTGTAGTTCGCGGGCAGCATGACTTCTTTTTCATAATAATACTCCTTTACAAAAGCATTTATTGCACGGTGCATCGTACACCGCAAGTTACAGAAAACAGACCCGGTATCCCACTATCCCGGCTTACAGGATCAGCAGAACAGCGCTCAGGGGGAGCCAGAGCCACCACCATGGTGCTGGAAACGGCATCCCGGACAAAGTTGGCTGCGGACTTGGACATATCCTCGCCGACAGCATCTGCGGCACGGCCCAGAACGGTGAAGAGGTTGCCCTCACGGTTGCTCTTCTTGTTCAGCCAGTCCTTGGAAGCGGAAATGCCCCAGATATAGCTGGCACCCAGCACCACAGCACCCACGACCGTAGCGGCAGTGGTTGCAAAGCCGCCAATATCGGAACCGCCCTGGGTATAGGTCATCTCTTCTTCGGAAAGCACTGCGTATTCAGCAGGCAGATTCATGTTCTTGTTCATAGGTCTCATACTCCTTTTTTTGAGCAGCTTGAACCGATGGTGTTCTTTCCCAATTTACCATCTGGTTTCCAGCCTTATATTACTACATCACATAGTTTCATGCAATGGATTTTGTGAAAAACCATCAAAAATCGGAAAGTCGCATGAAAAAACAAACGAAAGTTTGGTGAAAAGCACTGCAATAATTTCCCACTCAGCCTGCCACGCCCGCGCGGTAGAGATACGGGTCGGTGGTAAAGCTGGCATAGCTGTACAGCACAAGGATCTGGTCGTAGTCGTTGGCCGCAATGAGCTGGTCCAGCCCATAGTTATAGTTGCGGAAATCCACCACGTCGATGGCCGCATAGTTGGCTGTCAGGTAGGGCACAAAGCTGTTGGCATAGCTGTCCTTGATGACCAAGATTTTTCCCTCGCCGTCACCCTCCACCCGGCTCAGGCCGTTGTTGCCGTGCAGGAACATGGCGTACTTATCATACACCTCCAGCTTGTCCAGATCGTACAGGCCGGTGGTGGTGCCCTCGGTGGGCTGGCCCGGGCCGGTGACGTTCCAGATCGTCAGGCTGTTCTGCAGGTCATACCAGGTAATGGTGTCTGGCTCGGCATTCCAGGTGCGGGTCTTGGAGTAGTGAGTGCCGTAGAAATCCTCACAGGTCTCGGCAGTGTGGGCATCCCGGTCAAAGGGGGTCAGGCCCAGCGTCTCACAGAACTGCTGGTAGGCGTAGTAGGCCCCCAGCGTCGTCCAGTGGTGGTCGGTGCGGTAGTAGAGGTATTCTTCTTTGTGCTCCGTCAGGGCGGGCAGGACATCAATGACCCGCCCGTAGGCCTCCCCCCTGTGCGGCAACGCCCTCCAGAATGCCCTTCTCATCGATCTGGGGTGCCCCCGCCGGGACATTCTCAGGGTAGACCACCGAGGCCGACGGCACCAGCATGAGGTTCACCCTGCCCGGGTAGCGCTGGGCAAGGCTCTGGACGGCGGCAAGGTTCTTGGCCATCCCCTTTTCCTCATTTTTCAGGATGCTGTAATGCCGGGCGAACATCATGTGCTCCCGGCCCAGCAGGATGCCGCCGCTCTGGGTCTTTTGGAAGAGGGTGGTCTCCGCCGCGCTCTGCAGGCTGATCCACTGGTCGCGGCCAAACACCTGATCCTTGACGTATCGGGTGTAGCTGGTGAAGTAGTTGTTCAGCCCGTCGGCGGAAACGGCGGTCAGCCTGGGCCGCTGGGAGAGGGTGGTGTTTTCCAGTTCACTGTACGCGCGGTCGGGCGTAGCCATATCCAGCACGAACAGCCCGATAAAGAACAGCCCGAAGGCCACCAGCACCGGATACTGGAACAGAGAGGGAGTTTTCTTTGTATGCTTGTCCATTCAGTTCCCCTCCTCAGAAGTTGAAATACAGGAACGGGCTGTTGGTGCTGCCCACCACATACGCCGTAGAGAGCACCAGCAGCACCAGCACCGCCGCCACACGGGTCACGGTGTGTTTGCGCAGGGCGTTCCAGAGCTTTTCGATGAGCGGGGTACAGCAGACGACGGAGACCGCCAGCAGTACGCCGTAGTTGCGCAGGAAGTAGACCGGAGACACACCGCCCGAGGGGAGGAAGAGCTTGCGGAACAGCAGCCCGAAGCCCACCCCGGCCTCGTTGCCCACAAACATGGCCCAGCCCACCACCACAAGGAACATGGTGTAGATGTGGGGCCAGATCCTGCCTTTTTTCCAGATATTTGAGCAGGAACAGCTTTTCAATGGCCAGCAAAACAAAGTAGTACAGGCCCCAGCAGATAAAGTTCCAGTCTGCACCGTGCCAGATGCCGGTGAGCAGCTCCACCACGAACAGGTTGAAGATCTGCCGCTTCAGGCCCTTGCGGTTGCCGCCCAGCGGGATATAGACGTACTCGCGGAACCAGCCGGAAAGGGTCATGTGCCAGCGCCGCCAGAACTCGGTGATGGAGCGGGAAATATAGGGGAAGTTGAAGTTCTGGGGAAATCAAAGCCCAGCATCTTGCCCATGCCGATGGCCATCATGGAGTAACCGGAAAAATCAAAGTAGAGCTGGAGCGAATAGGCGATGACACCCAGCCAGACCAGCGGCGTGGACGCATTGGCAAGGCCCACAAAGGTGGTGGAAGGGCTGTCGGCAATGCCGATGATATCCGTCCAGAGCGCGCCGACGGCATCCGCCAGCAGGACCTTTTTTGCCAGACCGAAGGTGAACAGGGTCATGCCTTCCTCGATCTGCTGCAAGCTGTAACGATGCTTGTAAACGTGCAGCTGGGCCGAGACATCCCGATACTTGACGATGGGGCCCGCGATGAGCTGGGGAACATGACAACATAAGCGCCGAAGTCGATGATGTTGTGCTCAGTCTTTACCTCCCGGCGGTAGACATCAATGGTGTAGGAAAGGGTCTGGAAGGTATAAAAGCTGATGCCCAGCGGCAGGACGCTGATGCCCTGAATGGCCGCAAATCCGGTGCCCAGCAGGCTGTTGATGCTGTGCAGGACAAAGTTTGCGTACTTGAAGTAGAACAGCATCCCCAGGCTGGCTGCAAGGGCGACCAGCAGCAGCACCTTGCGCAGGCCGGGCTTTGCGTCAAACACTTCCAGCCCCAGGCCGCAGAGATAGTTGATGAGGATCAGGGCCAGCATGACCGGGAAGAACCGGACCTCACCCCAGCAGTAGAACACCAGGCTGCACACAAAGAGCACCGTATTCTTGAGCTTTGCGGGCGCAAGGTAATACAGCGCCAGCGTGATGGGAAGAAACCGGAACAGAAAGATGATGGTGCTGAAGACCAAGGCTTCGACCTCCTTTTAAAAAAAAAGAGCTGCTGCAAATGCCCTCTCACACTCGCTGCGCTCGTCAGCTCTCCCTTTGGGAGAGGCGGCAGTGCGGAGCATTGACGGAGAGGGCCTGCAGCAGCCCCATTCAGTTTTATTTTACTCTCCCAGTGCGCTGTCCACCGCGCTGTCCAAATCGGCAGTGCACTCGTTGGAAGCGATGACCATGACCACGGTGTTGTCCTTGAAGGCGATCACGGCGTTCTCCACATTTTCCTGGGCCTGTGCGAACTCAGCGTAGTTGCCGTAGAACGCCACCTGATCCTGCTGGTAAGCAGTCAGCTGGTTTGCAACCTCCTCAGCCTTGCCGTCAGCAGCTTCCACGACCAGCACCATACCGGCATCGCCGTTGTCGTTGCTCTTCACGCCCTTGTAGCTCACCACATCCTCAGCGGGCAGGTTGAAATCGTACTCAATGTTCATGGCAGCGATCTCAAACTGGTTGGAGATGGGGTTGGCATCCAGCAGGGTCTCGAAGGGTGCGTTCAGGGCATCGGTGCTGTTGTCCTCGCCCAGCGGGATGCTAGAAGCCTGGCCCAGCACAGTGGAGGCAGGCTCAGAGGACGCGGCAGAAGAAGCGGTAGAACCGGAAGAAGAACCGCAGCCGGCCAGCAGAGCACAGCTCAGGGCCAGAGAAGCAGCGGTCAGAATGATTTTAGCACGAAGTTTCATGGATTATTCCCTCTTTTATCTGTTTTACACCGGTTCGCCCACGCGGAAGAGTTTCCGACAACGAACCATTGTTATCTTACCATATCAAAGCCCGAATTGCAAACGGCAGGCAGAAGATTTTACGGTTTCTTCACCAGCGCTTTGCCACTCAGCCCGCGATCTGCTGCAGGGCGGCGATATAGTCCTCAAAGCACAGGCCGCTGGCGTTGATCTTTGCGGCATTTTCCACGCCCACATAGCGCCAGTGCCAGGGCTCGTAGGTGATCTCGGTCTTCTCCTCGGCCCCCTTGGGGTAGCGCAGGATGAACCCGTACTCCCCGGCGTGCTGGCAGAGCCAGCGGAAGGCAGCCGTGTTCTCAAAGCCCTCGTCCAGGCCGGTGTGCTCGGGGCTGTTCAGGTCTGCGGCCAGGCCGCAGTTGTGCTCAGAATAGCCCGGCGGGTTGACGATGGCAGCAGCCATTTCCTTCGCCTTTGCATCGTCATAGCCCTGCTGCTTATAATAGTTGGTCTTTTTCTCGTAGAGGCTGGTCTGGTAGGACACACTGGTAGCCGCTCTGCATCCAGACGGTCACGTTCTCCGCAGCAGCAGCCTTCTGCAGCTCCAGAAAGGCATTGCAGGCCACGGTCTGCAGGGTCTTGTTCACTGCGGTCTTGGAGCCGCACTCAGCGGTCTCAAAGGTGTAGTTTTCCGGCATCTTATTGGTGTGGTTCACAAGGATCATCAGCGGGTCGGCCAGCATGGCCTTCGCCTCGGCGGCAGTCAGGCCCAGCAGGTTGTCCCGGCTCTCCACGCTCTCGGCGGCGGCTCCGCTCATGGCACTGCTCTCCGCCTTGCTGCTCGGTGCAGCCAACGGCAGGCTGCTGGCCGCACTATTGGCGGCGCTCCCGGCGGCATCTGCCGTGGGCACCGGGGCCTTGCGGTGGGAAAGCAGGAAGGACACACCGCCCACGGCCACGCAGACCACAAGGGTCAGCCCGGCGATGCGGCGGATGGCGCGGTTGCGTCGCCGCCGCCGGATCTCTGCCCGGGTCAGGCGGCGGCGGTGGATGGGTTGCTGCTGATTCATAAGAGACCTTCTTTCTCGGTTCATTTTCTGTATATTATGTTTCTCCGGGGGCATCCTAAGCCCGAGGTGACAGCCATGAAGATGACAGCGGAAGAATACGCGCGGCGGGTGAAACAGGTCGGCCCCCGCTCCCCTCTGGGCTCCGACTGCCTGTGGGCCTTCTGCGTGGGCGGCGGCATCTGCCTGCTGGGCGAGGTGCTGCGCGGGTGGTATCTTGGCATGGGGCTGGAAGCCCAGCTTGCCGGTACCCTGACCAGCTGCACCCTCATCGTGCTGTCAGCCCTGCTGACCACGCTGGGGCTCTACCAGAAGCTTGCCGCCAAAGCCGGGGCAGGCTCGCTGGTGCCCATCACGGGCTTTGCCAACGCCGTGGTCAGCGCCGCCATCGAGTTCAAGCCCGAGGGCAGGGTCTGCGGCACCGGAGCCAAGATGTTCACCATTGCAGGGCCGGTCATCGTGTACGGCACGCTGGCCGCTGTGGTCTACGGTGGAGTGCTCTGGCTGCTGGGCGGCTGACCGCTCTGTCTACAATACGCCTGCCGGGATGCAAAATTGCAGTTTTCCGGCAAAGCGGATGGATCAGAATATCGCACGAGCGCTATTATAGCACAAATCCCAAAGAAAAACAGCCCTGAAAGGGGGATTTTTTCATGGCGACCCGCCGGGGTGACACCCTGATCTTTCCAAAACCGCCTGTCATCGCCGCACACGCCTGCATCGGCGGCAAAAAGGAGGGCGAAAGCCCGCTGGCGGCAGAGTTCGATGAGCTGCACAGCGACAACCGCCTCGGGCAGGCCAGCTGGGAGGCCGCTGAAACGCAGCTGCAATTACAGACGGCGCGGCTCTGCCTGAAAAAAGCCCACGCCACCGAAAAGGATGTGAGCCTCCTGCTGGCCGGAGACCTGCAGGCCCAGTGCACGGCTTCGGGCTATGCGGCCCGGGCGCTGGGCCTGCCCTTTGCGGGGCTGTTCGGGGCCTGCAGCACCATGGCCGAGGCGCTGGGTGTTGGGGCCTGCCTGTGCAGCGCCGGAATGGCAGACGGCCTGCTGGCCATGACCTCCAGCCACTTCTGCACCGCCGAGCGGCAGTTCCGCACCCCGCTTTCCTACGGAGCCGTGCGCACCCCCACCGCCCACTGGACTGCCACGGCGGCAGGGGCCTGCCTGCTCCGCCCCGCCGGGCAGGGGTTGGCATCCGGGCCGTGACCTTTGGCCGGGTGCAGGACCTGGGCATCCGGGACATCAACAACATGGGGGCTGCCATGGCTCCGGCGGCGGCGGCAACGCTCCTGCGCTACCTCACTGATACCAACACCCAGCCGCAGGAGTTCGATGCCATCTGCACCGGCGACCTGGGCCATGTGGGCAGTCAGCTGTTCCGGGAGCTGCTGGCCGCCGAGGGCCTGCTCCTCAAGAACCATGTGGACTGCGGTTCCCTCCTCTATGATGCCGAGGGTCAGTCGGTGCACAGCGGCGCTTCTGGGCCGGGGTGCTGTGCAGCAGTGCTCTGCGGGCATCTCCTGCCCCGGCTGGAGCGGCGGGGGCAGCGCCGGGTTCTCTTTCTGGCCACGGGCGCACTGATGAGCCAGACCACCTTTTTGCAGAAGGAGAGCATCCCCGCCATCTCGCACCTGGTGGAGCTTGCTGCCCCGGAGGAACAGAACGGAGGGAACACATGAACTATTTCTGGGCATTCGTTACAGGCGGGGCCATCTGCGTGGTGGGCCAGCTCTTTCTCGACCTGACCGCCCTGACCCCCGCCCGCATCCTGACAGGCTATGTGGTGGCGGGCGTGGTGCTTTCGGCCCTTGGGTGGTACGCGCCGCTGGCCGAGTTTGCAGGCTGCGGTGCCACCGTTCCCCTGCTGGGCTTCGGGCATCTGCTTGCCAAAGGCGTGCGCACCGCCCTTGCCGAAGAGGGAGCCATCGGCATCCTGACCGGCGGGCTGACCGCCGCTGCTGCAGGCATCACCACCAGCCTTGTCTGCGGCGTGGTCTGTTCGCTGGTGGGCCGCAGCCACGACCAGAACTGAAGCAGAACCCTTCCTGGGACGATACGCTTTTTCGTGTATCGTCCTTTTCTGCGCCCATTCGCGCCCTCCGCATGGTACACTTTTCCAGAAAAGGAGATGATAGTCATGCGCGAGACTCTTGCAACGATCTTATGGGAGGGCTGGACCGCCCTTGTGCTCTGCGCGGCGGCGGTGTTCCTGCCCGGCAGCGAGGCCCTTACATATCCCGCTGTACTCTGGCCCGGGCTGGTGCTGGCGGCGGCTGTGCCTGCAGGCTGGGTGTTCTGGGCGCTGGCAGAGCAGCCCGCGCCCCTGCCCCCGGAACAGCTGCTGGAAAAACAAAAACCCCCGTATCGGGTTCCCGATACAGAGGTTTTGTTCGTCAGTCGATCACTTGATCTGTCGTAAATCAGGCGTTCTTGTTTGCACGCTTGGCCATACGGCTGATCTTGCGAGAAGCGGTGTTCTTCTTGATGACACCCTTAGCGCGAGCCTTGTCGATCGCGGAAACAGCAGCCAGGACAGTTGCGTCCTTGTCAGCGGCTTTAGCATCGATGGCAGCGTCTGCCTTCTTGACGACTGTTTTCAGGTTGGTCTTAATGGCCTTGTTGTGAGCCTGCTCTGCAGCAGCCTGCACGACGCGGTCCTTCTGAGATTTGATGTTAGGCATTCGTTCCACCTCCTTGGCTACCTATAACAGCGCACCTTATGATACCATATTTGCCGTACCAGCGCAAGCCTTTTTTGAATTTTTGTTTAGAAATTTTTCATTTTCCCATACTTCTGGTACCGTTTGGGCGGGAAAAGCGCCCAAATACGGAAATTCAGCCGGATGGGGGATGCAAAATGCGGGAAACTGACCTTGCCGATGAACTGTTCGGCCAACCGGGCGGGACCGCCCTGCCCGCCGGGGTGCGCGTGGCAACGGCCCGTCAGGGCGGCGTGACGATCACCCGGGTAGAGATCGCGCGGGAGGGGCTGGCGCGGCCGCGGGGCCGGTATGTGACGCTGGAGGTCCCCAGCGTGAGCCTGCTGGACGAGCGGGACAGCGCCGTGATCGAAGCCGCCGCCGCAGAGCTGCGGCCCCTGCTGCCGCCCGAAGGCCCGGTGCTGGTGCTGGGGGTGGGCAACCGCCGGGTCACGGCGGATGCTCTGGGCCCCCGCACGGTGCAGAAGGTGTTCGTGACCATGGGGCCGCGCACCGTACCGGTGCAGGGCATCCGGCCGGTGGCGGCTGTGGCCCCGGGGGTATCGGCGGCCACCGGCCTGAGCTTACAGCAGCTGGCCGGGGCGCTGGTGCGGGAGCTGCGCGCTGCCGCCCTGCTCTGTGTGGACAGCCTTTGCTCTGCCGAGCCGGAGCGGCTGGGCCGGACGCTCCAGTTTTCAGACACCGGGCTCCACCCGGCCCAGCCCGACCACTCCCGGCATCTGGATGCCGCCCGGCTGGGTGTGCCTGTCCTTGCGGCGGGCATTCCCACCCTGATGCAGGCCGAAGAGGGCCGGGATCTGGTCGTCACGCCCCGGGATCTGGACGGAGTCATCGCCCACGGCGCGGCCCTGCTGGGGGCTGCCATCAACCGGGCCCTGCAGCCAAAGCTGAGTGTGGCGCAGTTGTGCTGGCTGGTGGGGTAACCCTCTCGGTCTCGCCTTCGCTTGCCTGCTCCCCCTGATAGGGGCCAGATTTATGCTGCTGCCGGTTTGCCGCTCCTGCCGGGAGAGGCAGCAATCCGTTCGCATTGACGGAGCGGTTCTCTCATATCTATTTTGCAGAAGGGGGTGAGGTTCCATGCGCAGGCGGGAAATGGCGGGGTGCGGGCATTCCCTGCCTTTTGCGGCAGCGGCAGGCCTTGCGCTGGGGCTGGCACTGTTTGCGCACCAGCTGCTCCTCACGCTGGCAGCAGTGGTCATCGGGCCGCTGCCCGCCGTGCAGACCGCCCTTTCCCTGAGCCGGAAAGACCTCTCCGAGAATGCCGCACAGGCCGTGAGCGAACCCGCGCAGGAAACACAGGCAGAGCCCGCACAGGAGGCTCCCGCCCTGCCTGCCGGTGACATCGGAGCCTACCTTGTCCCATTGGAAGGCGACGATGCCCGCCCGGAGGGAGCCGGGGCCATCCTGGAAAAGAACTATCCGCAGGGCAGCGGGGAAAAATACATTCCCTGCGGCAGCGGCAGCATCAAGAACAACACCAACATCTCCAACACAGATGTCGCCGCCGAGATCACCAACCCACTCCCCTTTGCGGTGGAGTGGAACAGCCCCGACCCGCAGATCCTCATCATGCACACCCATGCCACCGAGGATTACCGGCTCTCGGCAGGGCTGTGGTACCGCCCGGGGACGGTTCCCGCACCACCGACCGGGACCTCAACATGTGCGCCGTGGGCCGGGTGATGGCAGACACCCTCAATGCCGCCGGACTCAACACCCTGCACGATGAGACCCTGAACGACTACCCCAGCTACACCGGCAGCTACGCCAACAGCCGCGCGGTGGTGCAGCAATACTTATCGCAGTATCCCAGCATCAAGATCGTGCTGGATGTCCACCGGGATGCCATCGAGACTGAGAACGGCTCCCGCATGGCCCCGGTGTGCACCGTCAACGGGCGGCAGGCAGCGCAGGTGATGATCATCTGCGGGTGCGACAACGGCACCACGGTCAGCCTGCCCAACTACCGGCTCAACCTCCGTTTTGCCGCCGCCTGGGAAACCGCCATGGAGGGCCTGTACCCCGGCTTCACCCGCCCGGTCCTGTTCAGCTATCGGTTCTACAATCAGGATCTGACCCCCGGCAGTCTGCTCATTGAGATCGGCGGGCACGGCAACAACCTGAACGAGGCCCTCTATGCCGGGCAGCTTGCCGCCCAAGGGTTGATTTCAGCATTAAAACAGTAAAACCTCCCAGTCCGCATCTGCTTCTTCGGCAAGTACGACCTGCCCTCTTTGCCAAGGGCTCCCCTATCAGGGGAGCTGGCGAGCGAATGCGAGACTGAGAGGTTTATTTTATTTTTGCTTATTCGTATACGATGCAGCCCAGGATCTGCTTGCCCAGCCGAACGATCTTCTCGTTCTGCTCCCGCACGGCATCGGTGCGGGTGACCGTGCAGTCGGCAGCCAGCACAATGGCATCGGCAGCCACCACATGGGGCACGGTGGCAGCGGCCTTGAGGATGCTCTCGGCGGCGGTCACGCTCTGGCCGCGCAGGGGTTCCGTGGCCTGCAGGGCAGCGGCCAGTGCTTCCAGCTGGTCCGCAGGCAGATCGCCGGTAACCAGAATATTCTTCGCCTCTGGGGCGCGGCTGCGGATGGTCTGAGCCATCAGGCAGAGCATCTCAGCGTCCGCGCTGCCATCGGGGCGGCCCTCCATCTGATAGAGCTTTGCATCCAGCTTTCCGGCTTTCTTGGTGCGGTCGCTGGCCAGCGCGCCCAGCACGGGCAGGCCGGTGGAGCGGTTCAGCTCGCTGGCCGAGTAGACCATGCCGTCCAGCAGGAACTTGACCACGACCACGCCGCAGGCAAGCACACCGCCCAGCAGGAAGCCAATAAGCAGGTACTTTGCCACCGAGGAGGCAGCGCCGCCGTCCAGTGCGGGCTCCTCCGCACTCTCCCATGTACTCTTAGCAGAAGCCAGATTGTCATCCAGCGCCTGACGGGCACTCTGCAGTTCCACCAGCTGGCTCTGCAGATTCTGAACATCTTCATCGCTCGTCTGCTGCAACGCACGCAGTTCCGTGGAGACCCCCTGTGTCACGCTCTGATCAATCACGCGTACACTGTGGCTGCACACAGCAGCTGCCGCTTTATCATGGATCAGATCCAGACGACCCAGCAGCGCGTTCAGAATTTTCTCTGCGGTCTGCTGATCTGCAGCATACGCCTGCAAGGTCATCACGCCGTTATACTCGCCACTGTCGTTCTGGGAAAGTTCTACCGTGACCACGCCCTTCAGGTAGCGCACATCTACCCCTACGGCATCAGCGGCAGCATTCATGGAGTCACCGCTGACCAGCTGTTTCTGATATGTAGCCAGCAACGCACCGGTCGGGTCAACATTCTGATACGCAGAACCCGGCTGGATTTTGTAGCCGCTGTCAATATAAAGGTCAGCCTGCGCCGTCCAGACATTATAAACGTCCAGATTTTTTAGCAGCGACTTTTCTGCATAGTCCTGTGCCTGTTTCAGTGCTTCCTGCACACTAGACTGCGCATCCTCGTTGCTCTTCGCCGTCAGCTCGTACTGCTGCACAGCAAACTCATAATCCTTCTCTTTCTGCTGATACTCAGCCAGAGCCTCTTCATAAGCAACCTGATCTTCTGCCGAAACAGCGCCGCCGCACAGGATCTTTACCCCGGCAAGGCCGCCAGCGATCACAGCACAGACAACCGCGGTCAGCAGGATGGGCTTGAGCTTGTGCAGAAGGGTCACCATGAGCGCGACGAGGTCGATCTCTTCCTCATCCTGTGCGCCGGTGGGGTAAGTGGTTTGGTTTTCGTTCATGCTCTACTCCTCAGGACAAAGCCAATCTTCATGTTTGTTCCGTTTTGTGCAATGCACATACTATAACAGGATAAATAATAGCATCCTTTCCGTCAGAATTCAACCGTTTTTCCACAAAAAGCCGATTGACAAACCGGTGCTGCTGTGCTATTTTTAGAATTACCGAAAAGCAAAGATCGGGAAAAGTAACGCATCCCGGACGCTACAGAGAGCGCGGCAGCAGCTGAGAGCCGCGTGCGGGCCAGTGCGCGAACGAACACCCGGGAGCTGCAAACTGAACACGGCATTCCGCCGCCAGTAGGTGCGCCGCAAAGCCCAGCGTTACCAGGGCAGCGCTTATTGGAGCGCGCGAGCGACCGGACACTTCCGGTAATTCAGGTGGCACCGCGGACATTACAAGACAGCTTGTTCGCCCTGAAAATTCAGGGCAAAGCTGTCTTTTTATTTTTATATCGGAGGAAAGAAAGATGGAACGTACTGAGATCGTCTCGCTGTACAAGAACACTCCCGCCGACGGCACGGTGGTCACCGTGTGCGGCTGGGCCAAGAACATCCGTGATTCCAAGAACATCGGCTTCATCGCCCTGTCGGACGGCGGCTGCTTCAAGACCCTGCAGGTCGTGCTGGAGGCAGGCAAGCTGGCAAACTACGAGGAGGTCATCCACACCGGCCTGTACAGCAGCCTGCGCATCGTGGGCCGCATCGTCCTGACCCCGCAGGCAAAGCAGCCCTTTGAGCTGAATGCCGACAGCGTGGAGATCCTGGGCGACTGCCCCGCAGACGAGTACCCCCTGCAGAAAAAGAAGATGAGCATGGAGTATCTGCGCACCATGCCCACCCTGCGCCCCCGCACCAACACCTTCAACGCCGCATTCCGCGTGCGCAGCGTGGCTGCCTACGCCATCCACAAGTTCTTCCAGGAGAATGGCTTCATCTACTCCCACTCTCCCCTGCTGACCGCTTCCGACTGCGAGGTGCCGGTGAGATGTTCCAGGTCACCACGCTGGACCTGCAGAACGTGCCCAAGAACGAGGACGGCACCGTGGATTACAGCCAGGACTTCTTTGAGAGGCCCGTCAACCTGACCGTTTCCGGCCAGCAGGAGGGCGAGTGCATGGCCATGGCCTTTGGCAAGATCTACACCTTCGGCCCCACCTTCCGCGCGGAGAAGAGCTTTACCACCCGCCACGCCGCCGAGTTCTGGATGATCGAGCCCGAGATGGCCTTCTGTGATCTGAAAGGCTACATGGACACCGCCGAGGCCATGACCAAGTTCGTCATCCGCTATGTGCTGGACAACTGCCCCGATGAGATGGCCTTCTTCAACCAGTTCATCGACAAGGGCCTGATCGAGCGCCTGGAGCTGGTGGCAAGCAGCGAGTTCGGCCGCATCACCTACACTGAGGCCATCGAGATCCTGAAGAAGAACAACAAGAAGTTCCAGTTCCCCGTGGAGTGGGGCGTGGATATCCAGACCGAGCACGAGCGCTACCTGACCGAGGTCGTGTTCAAGAAGCCCGTCTTTGTCACCGATTACCCCAAGGAGATCAAGAGCTTCTACATGAAGATGAACGCGGACGGCAAGACCGTGGCCGCAGCTGATATGCTGGTGCCCGGCATCGGCGAGCTGATCGGCGGCAGCCAGCGCGAGGAGAACTACGACAAGCTGGTGGCCCGCATGGACGAGCTGGGCATGGACAAGACCAACTACGAGTGGTACCTGAACCTGCGCAAGTTCGGCGGCGTGGAGCACGCCGGTTACGGCCTGGGCTTCGAGCGGATGATCATGTACCTCACGGGCATCCAGAACATCCGTGACGTGCTGCCCTTCCCCCGCACCGCTTACGGTTTCTAAGGATTAAATTCAACCCTCTCAGTCAAAGCCTGTCGGCTTTGCCAGCTCCTCCGAAGGGGGAGCCTATTGCGGCTCTTGGATAAAGGCAGCATAGCCTCTCCCCTCGGGAGAGGTGGCATTGCGGAGCAATGACGGAGAGGGTTGTTTTCAACAAGGAGATAAATACAAGTGGAAAATATCGCTCCTGCCCTGTTGGACTGGTTCTACGCCAACCGCCGCATCCTCCCCTTCCGGGAGGACCCTACGCCCTACCATGTCTGGCTGAGCGAGATCATGCTGCAGCAGACCCGCGTCTCGGCGGCGCTGCCCTACTACGAGCGCTTCCTGGCCGCCCTGCCGGACATCCCGGCGCTGGCGGGATGTGAGGAAGAAAAGCTGCACAAGCTGTGGGAGGGGCTGGGTTATTACAGCCGGGTGCGCAACCTGCAGAAGGCAGCGAAGATCGTCTGCGCTCAGTACGGCGGGCAGCTGCCTGCCGATTACAACGCCCTGCTGGCCCTGCCCGGCATCGGGGAGTACACGGCGGGGGCCATTGCCTCCATCAGCTTCGGTCTCCCGGTGCCCGCCGTGGACGGCAACGTTCTGCGGGTGTTTGCCCGGCTCTACAACGACCCCCGGCTGGTCACCGACCCGCAGGTGAAGCGGGAGTTCACGGCACGGGTCATGGAGCACCAGCCGCCCGCAAAAGCCGGAGACTACAATCAGGCCCTGATGGAGCTGGGCGCGCTGGTCTGCCTGCCCAACGGCGCACCTCTGTGTGAGCAGTGCCCGCTGGGCACGCTCTGCCGGGCCCGGGCCGCAGGCACCGCCCTCCCCCTGCCCCAGAAAACGCCCCCAAGGCCCGGCGCATCACACCGGTCACGGTGGTGCTGGTGCTGAACGAGGGCCGGGTGCTGCTCCAGCAGCGGCCGGCCAAAGGCCTGCTGGCCGGGCTGTGGCAGCCGGTGCTGTGGGAGGATACCACCCTCACCGCCGCAGAGACCGCCGCCCGCCTTGCTGCCCTGGGACTGGACTGCACAGGGGTACATTTCCCCCCCCTGCCTGCGGCCAAGCACATTTTCACCCACATCGAGTGGCACCAGAGCGGCTATTTCCTCACTGTGCCGGAGCAGCCCGCCCCCGCAGGCTGCGTCTGGGCCGGAAAGGAGCAGCTGGAGGCCGCGTACACCCTGCCTGGTGCCTTCAAGGTCTACAAAAAGCTGCTGCTGACCAAATTGCTGTGATTGCCCGGATTGATGAAATTTCTGCATTTCGGATTGTAATTTTTTGCTTTTCCGGGTATAATAGCCTTATCAAAATGAACTCCGGTTCCATGAACCACCGTTCCCCACCAGAAAAGGAGTGTGTCCTATGAAGAAATCCTGTCTGATCGCTGTTATCGCCACGCTGGCCGCTGTGGCCGGTGCGCTGGCCGCCGTGGCTGTCTATCTGCACCGCCGTGAGAAGGAGCTGGACGAGTACGAGCGTCTGCTGTTTGGCGAGGATAAGGCTGAGACCGTTGAGCCTGCCGCAGAGCAGCCCGCAGAAGATCCTTCTGCCGAGGATGCCGCAGAATAAACCAAACATCGAAAAACGCACCCGGCTTGTCTTTTTTCGACTGGTCGGGTGCGTCATAACGGCATCCCCTCTCAGACGCTTTGCACCTGAAAAGGGATGCCGCCTAAGGAGTACATATCCATGAAACGATTTTTATTGTGGGTCGTTGGTGTCATTCTGGGCGTTGCCGTGCTGCTGGGCGCGGTGATGACCGTGAGCTATTCCTTTACCGGCGAAGGGGCCCGCCCGGCGGCAGACACGCAGTTCGGCGGGCAGGCGCTGGAAGTGAACGGCTCCTGCTGGCAGGTGCCGCTGCTGGGCGGCGTGTTCGATAAGGTGTTCACCAGCCCGGAGACCCTGACTGTGCAGAAACTGGGCGTGCTGTATGACGCACACCCGGCCCTCGCCCTGCCCGATTGGGCCAGCTACACCACCCTGACCATCGAGACCGACATCGGCAGCATCGTATTTGCGGGGTCGGCCTCTCAGTACGAGGACTTTCTCTTCCCTGCCAACGGGGATTACAAGGCAAAGCTGACGGTCTGGCGGCTGCCGCAGGACTATCTTGCTACCCAGTTTGAGGGCGGAACCACCGGTGCCATCCGCAAGAACCTGGGCGTGGAGCACCCGGCCAAACCCACGGGCTGGTACAGCTACTCCTTCCGGTTCACCCTGCAGGCCAGCGCGGAGGTCGCCCTTTCCACCGAGCGGCTGGAGCAGGGCGGCGTGGCGGCGCTTTCCATCACCGGCCTGACCGGCGAAACCGCTCCCGCTGTGGAGACCGACCTGGGCAGCGTTCAGTGCGTCCGGCTGGGCAGCGGCTGGCGCGCCTACATCCCCGCCGCCTACAACGCTTCGGCGGGCGGGCACACGGTCAACGTCACCGTCAACGGCGAGACCTTTGCCCGGACGCTGACCGTTCTGCCCAAGGATTTTGGCACCGTGGAGGTGGAGCCGGAACCTGCATCCACCGAGGCTGCCAACGCCGAATTCCGGAACAACATCTGGCCCCTGTACGAGCAGCCCGTGCGGGAAAAAGCTCTGGGCCGGTGCCTTCCTCTGCCCGGCAGAAAACTACATGACGCTGGTGGATTTCGGTCAGGTCAAGGTGACCGGCGGCCAGCAGGGCAGCCGCTCCAACTCCACCCGGCTCTACACCATCCCCGGTGAGCCCTGCCGCGCCCCGGCAGGCGGCGTGGTGGTGTTTGCAGGCAATCTGGCTCTCACCGGCAGCACCGTGGTCATCGACCACGGCTGCGGCGTGCGCAGTTATCTGTACGGCCTGCAGGAGCTCTCCGTGACCCGCGAGCAGACTGTGGAGCGGGGGCAGGCCGTGGGCGTGCTGGGCGAGGAGCTGACCATGGACTTCAAGCTTGGCAGCAAGAGCGTGAACCCCTGGCCCCTGTTCCAGACCAGCGGCGGGTTGTTCTGGAAGGAGAAGGGCTGATCCTGCAAAAAATTTGCAGAAACCTGTAACGCTTTCTCCTTTTCTGCGTTATTGGGGTGAAAGGCCATGAAAAAGGAGGGCAAAATACGATGAAAACGAATTGTGATATCATCCGTGACCTGCTGCCGCTGTATGCGGAGCATATCACCAGTGAGGCCACCAACGCACTGGTGGAAGAGCATCTGGCTGAATGTGAAGCCTGCCGCGCCGAGCTGGAACAGATGGAGCAGCCGGTGCCGGTGCGGCCGGAAGCGCAGCCGGATGCGCCCCTGCGCAGGATCAGGACCGCCCTGCAAAGAAGGAGCATCCGTACAGCAATCGGCACAGTGCTGGCAGCCCTGTGCGCTCTGGCACTGATATTCTGGATGGGCACTGCCCGCGTCCCGGCCACCACAGAGCAGGCTCATTTCTGGACATACAACCGCAAAGAGAATGGCGCTGACATCTGCATTCTGGAAGTGCAGGGCGAGGGTGTCTGGCTGGATATGGAGGGCACCTTCAGCTGGGGCAAGCCGCAGATCACTGTGCGGGCCATGCGCTACCGCTTTCCGGGCGTGCATCGGGTACTGACAGCCCTGGTGGATTCTGATCGATCCACTGTATGGGTCATGGTGTCTCGCACCCAGCTGCTGACCGTGGACTGCGCAGACCAGACCCTGTACTACCGCGATGGACAGCTGGTAGACCGCTACATCGTGCAGGAAAACCCGGACGGTACCTTCGACTACGCCTACGGCACCGACCAGGAATACGGCATCGACTATAAGAAGGGCTGAGCCTATGGACATCGACAGCGTTTACCGGCTCTATTTCCGGGATGTGTTTCTGTTCCTGCAGGGCCTGACCCACAACGAAGCGCTGGCCGAGGAGCTGACGCAGGAGACTTTCTTCAAGGCACTGGACGGTCTGAAGGACTACGACGACCGGCAGGATGTACAGGCTTGGCTGTTCACGGTGGCCCGCAACGCCTATTATTCCCACTGCCGCCGGACAAAGCACACTGCCCCGCTGGAAGATGCCGAAACCGCCCCCGCCGACACTCCGGACATTGCCCAGCTGCTGGTCGATCAGGATGCGGCATTCACTGTACATCAGTGCCTGCACACGCTGGACGAGCCTTACAAAGAGGTGTTCAGCCTCCGGGTATTCGGCGAGCTGCCCTTTGAGCGCATCGGGCTGATCTTCGGCCACAATGCCGCATGGGCCCGGGTGACCTACTACCGGGCCAAGACCCAGCTGCAAAAGATGCTTTCCGCTTCCACCTGACATTCCCTATCACAGCAGAACACCCCCGGCCCAAAGGCGCGGGGGTGTTCCTTTTGTGCGCAGGAGCGCAACAAACAAAAACGGCTCTGCCGAAGCAGAGCCGTAAAGATACATCTGAAACAAATCAGCGCTTGGAGAACTGTGGTGCATCGCTGGCAGGGCTGCGCCCTGCACGCGATGCTTGAGCAAAGATCTTTAGCACCACCGGCTCGCCCCTTGCGGGGCAACCGCCGGAGATGCGCAGTCGTGCTCCCCAGTTCTCCGAGAAAGCAGGCAACAAAAAACGGCTCTGCCGAAGCAGAGCCGTAAAGATACATCTGAAACAAATCAGCGCTTGGAGAACTGGGGCGCACGGCGTGCAGCCTTCAGACCGTACTTCTTGCGCTCCTTCATGCGCGGATCGCGCGTGAGGAAGCCAGCCTTCTTCAGAACAGAACGATTCTCATCGCTCTGCTGCAGCAGAGCGCGGGACAGGCCGTGGCGGATAGCGCCAGCCTGGCCGGAAACACCGCCGCCAGAAACGCGGACGACGACATCGTACTTGCCCTCCAGGCCCAGCAGGACCAGCGGAGAACGGACCATCAGCTTCAGGGTTTCCAGGCCGAAGTAATCGTCGATATCACGATTGTTGATGGTAATCTTGCCGGTGCCGGTGTAAACGCGAACGCGGGCAACGGAATCCTTACGACGACCAGTGCCGTAGAAATAAGGTTTGGTTTCGTACATGTTCGATTGCCTCCTTCTTAGAACTCGATCTTCTCGGGCTTCTGAGCTGCGTGAGCGTGCTCGGCACCCTGGTAGCAGTGCAGACGGGTCAGAGCCTTAGCACCGATGGTGTTGGAAGGGATCATGCCCTTGATAGCGTAGGTCATAGCCAGGTCGCTGTTCTCAGCCATCAGCTTGCTGTACTGGACCTTCTTCAGGCCGCCAATGTACTTGCTGTGGGTGATGTGGAACTTCTGCTCAGCCTTCTTGCCGGTCAGAACTGCCTTGTCGCAGTTGACGACAACGACGTAATCGCCGCAATCGACATTGGGGGTGTAGTTGACCTTCTGCTTGCCGCGCAGCAGAACAGCGGCCTCAGCAGCGACGTGACCCAGGCTCTTGCCGGTTGCGTCGAGCAGATACCACTTGCGCTCGACTTCAGCGGGCTTTACGAGAGTAGTGCTCATATCTATTTCCTCCTGATAAGTGTTTGGTACGATTCAGGCGCCTTTGGGGCGCGAGTGTCAGTATACAACACAAAAAAGCGCCTGTCAACATCTTTTTGCGATTTTTTCAGTGGAAATTTTTATACCTCTCAAAATCTCTTGAATCCTCTCGAAATCTCTTGTTTTCTAAAATTGCATTTTCAAAAAGTTTTTCGGCCTCCGGGGGCAAATTTGCCCCGGCGGCGCTACAATTTTGCCGCCGAGTGTGTTATACTATATAAGATATTGTAAAAGGAGATTTTTCCCATGCCGAAAGACATTCACACGCAGGATTCCTCCCAGCAGCGGGCCTCCAGGCTGCTGCTCGCCATGGGCGTGATCGTGCTTTTGGGTGCGCTGGCCTACTTTGGGCTGACGCTGGCCGTCAACCGCCGCACTCCTGCCAACCCCGACACCCACTTTGATGCGGAGAACGGCATCTCGGTGGATTACGAAAGTGCCGTCTGGCCCGTCTGTCAGATGACCGAGGATGCTGCGCTGGGTCATGCGTTGCAGCTGGCTTCCGGTGAGGACAGCGCCAACGCCAACTATCAGGTGGTGCTGTTCCAGCGGGGGACAAAGCCACTTACGAAGATTTCATCGGCCAGTCGGAAGCCGACCTGAAAGCAGCCTACGGTGTCATCAGCCCCCGTAAGGTCAAGCTGCAGGTGGAGGGTGCCACTGTCACTGCCGTGCGCTGTGACATCCAGGCTTACTACGCCGTGCTGGCCACCATCGAATACGACACCGGCGATGTCATCTATGTCTCTGCGCTGACCAAGCTGGCCTCCATCAGCGACATCGTCAATCTGGTGGAAAGCGTGAGCCTGACATGAGCGATCCACACGCCATGCAGCGGCTCTGCGGCCTGATGCGCAAGGCCGTGCAGGATTACGAGATGATCTCCCCGGTGATAAGATCATGGTGGGCGTTTCGGGCGGCAAGGACAGCGTGGCCCTGACCATCGGGTTGGCCCTGCTGCGCCGGTACCTCGGCTTTGATTATGAGGTCGTAGCCGTTACCCTTGACCCGCAGTTTGACCACCAGGCTGTGGATTACAGCCTGCTGGCGGCGCTGTTCGCCCGGTATGAGGTTCCCTACGAGGTGCGCCGCACCGAGATCGGCCCCATCGTGTTTGAATACCGGCAGGAAAAAGAATCCCTGCTCCCTCTGCGCCAAGATGCGCCGGGGCGCGCTGCACACGGCGGCGCAGGAGCTGGGCTGCAATAAAGTGGCGCTGGGCCACCACCTCGATGATGCTGTCGAGACCTTTTACATGAATCTCTGGCGGGAGGGCCGCATTGGCTGCTTCTCCCCAGTCACCCAGCTGGACCGCCGGGGCCTGACCCTGATCCGCCCCATGCTGCTGGCCACCGAACACGAGGTGCGCTGTGCGGTAAAGGAGGAGGACTTCCCCATCGTCAAGAGCCGCTGCCCCGCCGATGGTGTGACCGTGCGGGAGCAGACCAAGGATTTTGTCCGGGAGCGCTGCCGCACCGACCACGCTTTCCGGCAAAAACGCTCCATGCTCTGCAGGAGAGCGGCATCGACGGCTGGCGGCCGGTCCATACAGGACGCACATCCAATCCATCCCCAAAGGAGGGAATGCATCATGCAGATGCAGAACTTTGAAAAACACGTCTGGGCTGAGATCGACCTCGATGCCCTGCGGGCCAACTTCCGCACCGTAAAGCAGCGGGCAGGCAGCCTGCCCCTGTGTGCCGTGGTCAAGGCCGACAGCTACGGCCACGGTGCCGTCCAGTGCGCCCGGGTCTTTGCGCAGGAGGGTGCCTCCTGGCTGGCTGTCAGCTGCCTGGCCGAGGCCCTGCAGCTGCGCAGGAGCAGCCAGACCCTGCCCATCCTCATTCTGGGCCATGTGCAGCCCACATACGCTGCCGCCCTCATCCGGGACGATATCACCGCAGCCTGCTATTCCCTGCCCCAGGCCCAAGCCCTGAGCGAGGCCGCGCAGGCCGCCGGGGGCAGGGTCAAAGTGCATCTGGCTGTGGATACCGGCATGGGCCGCATCGGCTTTGCTCTGCGCACCGATTTTGATGCCGCCATTGCCGAGGCCATCGCCGCCTGCACCCTGCCCGGACTGGAAATGACCGGCCTGTTCCAGCACTTCTCGGTGGCCGATGACACCGCTGAGGAAAACATTGCCTACACCGCCGAGCAGCACCGGCTCTTTGTGCAGGCCTGCAGCGCCCTGACGGCAGCCGGGCACGAGCCCGGCATCGTCCACTGCGACAACTCAGCCGGGGTGATGCTCCACCCCGACTGGCCCGCCGGACTGCCCCGCACCCACTGCATGGCACGCCCTGGCATCATCCTCTACGGCTTCGACCCCAGCGATGAAGTCCGCTTCGGGCTGTTCCGCCCGGTGATGAAGCTCAAGACCGTGGTCAGCATGGTCAAGGTGCTGCAGCCGGGCCAGTCCACCAGCTATGGCCGTCGGTTCACAGCAGAGCGGCCCACGCCGGTGGCCACCCTCTGCACCGGCTACGCCGATGGCTACCCCCGCCAGCTCAGCTGCGGCAAGGGCATCGTGGAGATCCACGGCACGCCCTGCCCGGTACTGGGCCGGGTCTGTTTGGATCAGATGATGGTGGATGTCTCGGCTCTGCCCGACACGGTGCAGGAAGGGGACGAAGCCATCCTGTGGGGCGGCACTGTCAGCGACAGTGCGGAGGACATTGCCCGCAAGACCGATACCATCACCTACGAGGTGCTCTGCGGCGTTTCCCGCCGGGTGCCCCGTGTTTATCTGGAACACGGCACGACCGCTGCCGTGGAGGACTGGATCCTGAACGACTAACACACTCTCCCGGAGGAATTACATGGCAAGAGACAACATCCGAAATTTCTGCATCATTGCTCACATCGACCACGGCAAGTCCACCCTGTCGGACCGCATCCTGGAGCTGACCAAAAGCGTGGACGAGCGCACCATGGAGGATCAGATCCTCGATAACATGGACATCGAGCGGGAGCGCGGCATCACCATCAAGGCCCGCGCCGTTACCCTGAACTACACTGCCAAGGACGGCAAGACCTACGAGTTCAACCTCATCGACACCCCGGGCCATGTGGACTTTGCCTACGAGGTCAGCCGCAGTCTGGCCGCCTGTGAGGGTGCCATTCTGGTGGTGGATGCCACCCAGGGTGTGGAGGCCCAGACGCTGGCCAACACCTACATGGCGCTGGAGCATGATCTGGAGCTGGTGCCCATCCTGAACAAGATCGACCTGCCCAGCGCCCACCCGGACGAGGTGGCCCAGGAGGTGGAGGATGTGATCGGCCTGCCCTGCATGGATGCGCCCCGCGTCTCTGCCAAGACCGGCCTGAACGTCGATCAGGTGCTGGAGCGGGTGGTCAGCGATATCCCCGCACCCACCGGCGACCCGGACGCTCCCCTCAAGGCCCTGATCTTTGACAGCATCTACGACAGCTACAAGGGCGTTATCGTCTACATCCGCGTGTTCGAGGGCACTGTCAAGCCCGGCGACACCATTAAGATGATGGCCACCGGGGCCGAGTTCACGCTGGTGGAGGTGGGCCACATGGGTGCCACCAGCCTGACCCCCTGCAGCCAGCTGCAGGCCGGCGAGGTCGGCTACCTGACCGCCAGCATCAAGACCGTGCAGGACACCCGCGTGGGCGATACGTCACACTGGCAGACCGTCCCACCTCCGAGGCCCTGCCCGGCTACCGTCAGGTCAAGCCCATGGTGTTCTGCGGCATCTACCCCGCCGACGGTGCCAAGTACCCCGACCTGAAGGACGCGCTGGAAAAGCTGCAGCTGAACGACGCTTCCCTGACCTTTGAACTTGAGACCAGTGCCGCGCTGGGCTTTGGCTTCCGCTGCGGCTTCCTGGGCCTGCTCCACATGGAGATCATCACCGAGCGTCTCGAGCGGGAGTTCGACCTGGACATCATCACCACGACTCCCAGCGTCCGCTACCGCCTGACCATGACGGACGGCACTGTGGAGATGATCGACAACCCGTCCAGCTACCCGGACCCCTCCAACATCGTCAAGCAGGAGGAGCCTTTTGTGGATGTCCACCTTTACACCCCCAACGATTACGTGGGTGCCCTGATGGATCTGTGCCAGCAGAAGCGCGGCGTGCTCATCGACATGAAGTATCTGGACGATGTCCGCGTGGACCTGCACTACGCCCTGCCTCTGGGCGAGATCGTCTACGACTTCTTCGATGCCCTCAAGAGCCGCAGCCGCGGCTACGCCAGCTACGACTACGAGTTCAAGGAGTACCGCGAGAGCGATCTGGTCAAGCTGGACTTCCTGCTGAACGGCGACCCTGTGGACGCGCTCTCCATGATCGTGTTCCGGGACAACGCCTACGCCAAGGGCCGCCGCATCTGCGAAAAGCTGCGGGACAACATTCCCCGCACCTTGTTTGAGATCCCGGTGCAGGCCGCCATCGGCGGCAAGATCATCGCCCGCGAAACGGTAAAGGCCATGCGCAAGGATGTTCTGGCCAAGTGCTACGGCGGCGATATCACCCGCAAAAAGAAGCTCCTCGAAAAGCAGAAGGAGGGCAAGAAGAAGATGCGCCAGCTCGGCAGCGTCTCCCTGCCCAGTGAAGCCTTTACCGCCGTGCTGAAGCTCGACAGCACGGATGACTAAGGGGTTTGCCTGATTGAATACAACAAACCGCCCATCTCATCGGAATACAGCAGATCTTGCTGTGCATCCCGATGAGATGGGCGGCTTATTTTATCTTATGGATCTTATGCAGGTTTCTTCTCCACCAATGCTTTTACCTCGTCTAAGGGAAGCTCTGTACACTCTGCAATCGTTTCCAGGCTCATTTGACCAAGTGCATAGAGTTTCCGGACCATTTCACGTTTTGTCTCAATTCTCGCCTTTTCCTCTGCTTCCTTCGCAGATTCTCTTGCAACCTCTTCAAACGCTCTGCACATCTGCATCTTCCCTCCTTCGGTTTCTTTCAGATAGCGCACTTCTTTTGCAAGAAGCGGATTCAGCATTTCACTTGGGTCAGTACAGTTCATATCATGCATCAAACGTCCAACCGGATGCTCCAAATCACGGAATGCACCATTCACATAAATAATGTGTGCACCGTCGCCAAACATCTTATTCTTCAGTTCCGTAACCGTTCGTTCCACATGATACAACGGAAGCCCGGCACCATATCGATCACGCTCTGTAATAAAAATCACATATGTGTCCACCAGCGCATCAAAATCTTCACCTTTTTCCAGCAGTGTCCGGTCAATGACACTGCTGTGGAACCTCGCCCGGCGGACGCTTGCGCCTTTATCCGCACGCTGAACTTCAATGTCCATCACATGCCCATCAGCGTCCACCGCCCGGATATCCAGTTTGATAGAACGTTTGGTGGCACTTTTGTATTCAACTTGCGCTTCTGTATGCTGAACCTTGATGTCTTCCCTCTCTAAAATTGTGCAAAGGATATATTCCACCGGTTCAATTTTCTCATCCAGCGCCTCCGAAAAGAAGTCATCATCCATCAGCCGCAGGTCTTTCAGAAGTTCCAGATAGTGTTCATTCCTTACGCTTGCTCTATCCATCGTGCTACTCTTTTCTATAACGATACCGATCCATTTTCTATTTCTAAATTATCATATCCCTGTTAAAAAAGCAAGTATTTTCCAAGAACAAAGCCGTCCACTCCCTGAAACAGTTTCAGAAAGCGAACGGCTTATTTTTCAGTTCAGGCCCTTGAACCAGTTCAGGCTGTCCTTGATGCCGTGCATGGAGTCCTGAATGATCCGGCCATAGATGTAGATGCTGTATGCCGCCGCAATGACCTGCACAAAGGCCTTGCCGCACTCGATGCCAAAAGCCAGATAGGGCTTTGCCTTCTGCCAGTAGGGGCGGATCTGATCCTTCAGCTCTCCTACCCAGGCAGGAGCGCCGCCGGAGACCTGCTCCAGCTCCTCAGCGAGAATGACGGTGCACTGCGCCGGAAATCTCAAGTTCTGCTGCATGTCCGCTCCTCTCAAAGTGCCAGGCTTGCCAGCAGCACCAGAACGACGCTTCCGGCCGCCAGCCCCATCGTTGTAAGAAGGGTGTCCGGGTCTACCTCTTTCTCCTCCACCACTTCCGCGCTGCCGCCATTGGCCGACCAGTGGGCATAGACGGTGGTATCCGCACCAAACGCCGTATCGTTGGCTTTGACCCGCACATCAATGGGAAAACCGGTAACATCATCCGTACCGGTGGTGTACCAGCCATCGAAGGTATAGCCCTCCATGATGGCGTTGGGCAGGCTCGTCAGCTGGCCGTCGGCATTGGTGCGCTCCGCAGCAGAGGTACAGATACCGCCGTTGGCATCAAAATAGATGATGACCTTTGCCGCGAAAGCGGTGGGGGTACACAGGCAGACCGCCAGCACACAGGCCAGCCCCGCCAGCATCCGTTTGAACTTCTTCATCCTGCGCTCTCTTTCCGGCTCAGCGTCAGACGCTGTAGCCCTGTGCCTTGATGACATCCACCACCTGAGAAACATACTTCTGGCAGGTGTCGTGGTCGGGGGCCTCCACCATCACGCGGACCACCGGCTCGGTGCCGGACTCCCGGACAAGGATACGGCCAGTGTCGCCCAGTTCCTCGGCTACGTCCTTGACTGCTGCCTGCACTGCCTCGTCATCCTGCGCGGCCTTCTTGTCGGTCACACGGACATTCTCCAGCACCTGCGGGTAGCTCTTCAGCGGGGCGGCCAGCGCACTCAGAGGCTTCTTCTTGGCCAGCATGACCTCCATCATCTTCAGGCTGGTCAGGATGCCGTCACCGGTGCTGGCGTACTTGGAGAAGATGATGTGGCCGCTCTGCTCACCGCCGATGCGGCAGCCGTTCTTGGCCATATACTCGTAGACATACTTGTCACCCACGGCAGTCTTGGCGTAGCCGATGCCCTGCTCGTCAAAGGCCTTGTACAGACCAAAGTTGGACATGACCGTGGTAACAACGGTGTTGGTCAGCAGTTTGCCGCGCTCCTTCATGTAGCAGCCGTAGATGTACAGAATGTGGTCACCGGTGATCACATTGCCCTTTTCGTCCACGCAGAGGCAGCGGTCTGCATCGCCGTCATAGGCAAAGCCCACATCGAGACCCTTTTCCACCACGAACTTCTGCAGACCCTCGATATGGGTGGAGCCTGCGTTCAGGTTGATGTTCAGGCCGTTGGGCTGGTTGTTGATGACATAGGTGTCTGCGCCCAGCGCATCGAACACGCTCTTGGCAATGTTCCAGCTGGCACCGTTGGCGCAGTCCAGACCCACCTTGATGCCCTTGAAGGAGTAAATGCCCAGGCTGATCAGGTAGCCCATGTAGCGGTTGCGGCCTGCCACATAGTCCACGGTGCAGCCGATGTGCTCCCGGTGGGCAAAGGGCAGCTCCGGCCAGTCCTGATCGAAAACATGGAGCTTGCCGTCGATGTAGTCCTCCACCAGCAGCAGGGTCTCCTCGGGCATCTTTTCGCCGTAGCAGTCGATCAGCTTGATGCCGTTGTCGTAGAACGGGTTATGGCTGGCGGAGATCATAATGCCGCAGTCAAAATCATCCACGCGGGCAATGTAGGCCACGCTGGGGGTGGTGGTGACGTGCAGCAGGTAGGCATCCGCACCGGAAGCGGTCAGGCCCGCCACCAGGCTGTACTCGAACATGTACGAGCTGCGGCGGGTGTCCTTGCCGATGACGATGCGGGCAGGCTCGTTGTTGCCGCTGCGCTCCCGCAGTGCATTATAATACCAGCCCAGAAAACGGCCCACCTTGTAGGCGTGGTCGGCGGTCAGGTTCACACCGGCCTCGCCACGGAAGCCGTCGGTTCCAAAATATTTTCCCATGATTCTCTTCTCCTTATATCGCAACGTTACGTTTTCTTTTTATCCCTGAGAGCGCTCTCTCCTTGCTCTTACTCTTTATAATAGCATAAAATCGGAAAAGAATCCATGGGTTTGGGCATTCTGTGCAGCTCACCCCGGAACAACAGCTCTTTTTTCAGCCTTTACTGCATCTTTAGGAAAAGTATGGTATACTTTTCATCTGGAGTAGAATAGATATGGAGGGATCCCCATGAAGCAGAAGACCCGCTGGCACGACGCGCTGGTCCTGGCCGCTGTGCTGTGCGCCGCCTTTCTCATCGTGACCGGCACACAGCAGATCACCGGCCGGATCGATGGCGTTGCATCGATGGTGTTTGTTCTGGCAGTTTTTTGATCTCGATCTATACGGATGGTTATGTGTGGGGCGTGGTGGCTTCCCTGATCGGCGTGCTGGCCGTGAATTTTGCGTTCCGCTCCCCTTACTTTGCCTTCAACTTCACTCTGCCGGAAAACCTGTTCTCGGGCATGGCGATGCTGGTGGTGTCCATTATGACCAGCACCCTGACCACCCGCATCAAAAAGCAGGAACAGCTGCGGATGGAGAGCGAGACCGAAAAAATGCGGGCCACCCTGCTGCGGGCCGTCTCCCACGATCTGCGCACGCCCCTTACTTCCATTTACGGGGCCTGTTCCACGGTCATTGAAAATTATGACAGTCTGGAAAAAGAGCAAAAATTAAAACTTCTTGGCGAAGCCTGTTCCGATGCCCAGTAGCTGAACCGGATGGTGGAGAACCTGCTGTCCGTCACCCGCTTTGACGGCGGGCAGGTGGCCGTACAAAAGACCCCCACCGTGCTGGACGAGCTGATTGACACCGTGCTGGTGCGGTTCCAGAAGCGCTACCCCAAGGTGCCCGTTACCACCTACCTACCCGACAGCTTCATCGTGATCCCCATGGACTCGATGCTGATCTCGCAGGTGCTGACGAACCTTTTGGAAAATGCCGCCGTCCACGCCGAGGGGATGACCCAGCTGACCCTGCGGGGGTTCACGCTGGGCAGCCGGGCGGTGTTTGAGGTATCGGACAACGGCTGCGGCATTCCGAAGGAGCGCCTGCGCACCCTGTTCACCGGTGTGCTGCCCGCCGATGCCGCGGCCGACAGCGGCAAGCACGGCATGGGCATCGGCCTTTCGGTCTGTGCCGCCATCGTCAAGGCACACGGCGGCGAGATCCAGGCCGAGAGCAAGGTGGGCGAGGGCACCAGCATCCGCTTCTGGCTGGAGACCGAATCGATCGAGACGGAGGAAAACGAAGATGAGCAATAACAAATTCAAGGTTCTGGTCGTGGAAGATGAAGCCAACATCTGCAGCTTTATTGAGACGCTGCTGGAGACCAACGGCTATCAGGCCCTTGTTGCCAACACCTGTGCCATGGGCCAGACCCTGTTCACCTCCCACAATCCGGACCTTATCATCCTGGATCTGGGCCTGCCTGACCGGGACGGACTGGAGCTCATCCGTTTTGTGCGGCAGAAGTTCCTGACCCCCATCGTCGTGCTCTCGGCCCGCACCACCGAGCAGGACAAGATCGAGGCGCTGGATCTGGGAGCCAACGATTACATCACCAAACCCTTTGGCACCGGCGAGCTGCTGGCCCGGGTGCGCGCCGCCCTGCGCACCAACCGCTTCGGCGTGCTGGGCGGAATGCCCGGCGGCGTGTTCCGGGCACAGGGGCTTGAGATCAACTATGAGCGCCGCAAGGTCTTTGTGGACGGTGCCGAGATCAAGCTGACCCAGACCGAATATAACATCGTGGCCTTCCTCTCGGAACATGCAGGCCGGGTGATGACCTATGCCGCCATCGTGCGGGCCATCTGGGGCGATACCGACTGCGGCAGCACCAAAAAGCTGCAGGTCAACATGGCAAACATCCGCAAAAAGCTGGGCAGCGTGCCCGGGCGCAACACCTATATTCTGAACGAGCTGGGCGTGGGATACCGGATGATCGACGAGGACACCGATGCCAGGCCCGAAAGCTGAGGACTGCGTATGCTTCCTGCACTGATCATTTTTCTGCTGACCTATCTTCTGATGCTGGCCCTGCCGCAGTACCGGCCTTTTGCCGCACTGGGCGGGGCCGCTCTGTTTCTGGCTCTGGGCGCGGCGGGCCTGTGGGACTTTACCCTGATGGATGCCGCCCGGGCCGTGGACTTCAATGTCCTGCTGATGATGGCGGGCACCATGGGCACGGTCTCCCTCTTCATTGAGAGCAGGATGCCTGCCCGGCTGGCCGAGCTGCTCATCGTGCGGGTACCCAATGTGAAATGGGCCGTGTGTATGCTGGCCCTTTTTGCCGGGGTCATCAGCGCCTTTGTGGACAATGTTGCCACGGTGCTCATGGTGGCCCCTGTGGGCCTTGCCATTGCCCGCAAGCTCAAGATCTCCCCCGTGCCCGTCCTCATCTCCATTGCGGTCTCCTCCAACCTGCAGGGAGCCGCCACCCTTGTGGGTGACACCACCAGCATCCTGCTGGGCGGCTTTGCGGGGATGAACTTCTTCCATTTCTTCTGGATGGAGGGCAGGCCCGGCATCTTCTTCGGGGTGGAGCTAGGGGCGCTGGCCTCTCTGGGCGTGCTGCTGTTCACTTTCCGGCACGAGACCCAGCCCATCTCGGCCACGGTGGAGACCGAGGTCACCGACACGGTTCCCTCCGCCCTGATGCTGCTGACGGTGGGCCTGCTCATCGCGGCATCCTTCCTGCCCCAGCCTGCGGGCGGTCTGCCGCTGGCGCTCTATGGCCTGCGCAGCGGTCTGATCTGTGCAGGGGTCTGCCTGTTCGGCATCCTGCGCGCCTGCCTGCGCCGCCGCTCGTTCGCGCCGTTCCGGCTGGCGGCCCGGGAGCTGGACTGTGACACCCTGCTGCTGTTGTTCGGGCTGTTCATCCTGATCGAGGGCATCCGCAAGGCCGGGGTCATCGATGCCGCCGCCCAGCTGTTCTACACCCTCTCCGGGGATGACCCCTTCCGGCTCTATACCCTGCTGGTGTTCGTCTCGGTGGGCCTTTCTGCCTTCATCGACAACATCCCCTATACGGCCACCATGCTGCCGGTGGTGCAGGGCATTGCCGGGCTGATGAACGGCGGTGCAGGCTTCCCGCCCGAGCTGTTTTATTTCGGCCTGCTCACGGGCGCAACTCTGGGCGGCAACCTGACCCCCATTGGCGCTTCGGCCAACATTGCAGCCATCGGCATCCTGCGCAAGCAGGGTGAGCAGGTGCGCACCCGTGATTTTCTGCGCATCGGCATCCCGTTCACGCTGGCAGCCGTCCTGACGGGCTATGTGTATCTCTGGCTGATGTGGGGCGCGTAAGTGCCGCCGTGCCAGAGCAGAAACAAAAAACGCGCTGTGTCCAACGACACAGCGCGTTTTTCTTGTTTATTCCAACCCGATCTGCTGGGCGTATTCTTCCAGCAGCTCCCGTTCCAGGAAGGGGGTTTTCACGCCCTCACGGTCGCGGTAGGTCTCGTGGCCCTTGCCGATGACGGCGATCAGGTCGCCCTCCTGGGCGTGATCCACGGCGTAGTGGAGCGCGTCCAGACGGTCAGGGATCTCCACAAACTTGGCATCGGGGTTGCCCTTGTTCATGCCCACCCGGATATCGGCGAGGATGTCCTCGATCTTCTCAAAGCGGTTGTTGTCCTCGGTCAGGATGGAGAAATCTGCCATTTTTGCACAGGTCTCGCCCATGCCGTAGCGGCGCAGCTTGGAGCGGTTGCCGCCGCAGCCGAACACCACCACCAGCCGGTGGGGGTGATAGGCCCGCAGGGTGGTGAGCAGGCTCTCGGTGGAGACCTCGTTGTGGGCGTAGTCCAGCAGGATGGTAAACTTTTTGCTGATGGGCACCAGCTCCACGCGGCCCTTGACCACGCACTTGCCCAGACCCTCATGGATGGCGGCATCGGGCAGGCCCAGCACCTTGCCCACGGCCAGGGCGGCCAGCGCGTTGTAGACGCTGAACTCGCCGGGCATGTTCACCCTGACATCCATATTGTCCCTGCCGGAGACATGGAACGCCACGCCCAGAAAATCGTGGGTGCGCAGCAGCTCACAACCCTCGGCGCGGTAGTCGGCCTTTTCACTGCGGCCATAGGTCACCAGCTTGCAGGTGTGGCCTTCCAGCAGGGCTTCGGTGTTCTCGTCATCGATGTTCACCACACCCACATCACACCGCCGGAAGAGCTGCCCCTTCCAGCTGCGGTACTCCTCAAAGGTCTTGTGCTCACCGGGACCGATGTGGTCGGGGGAAAGGTTGGTGAACACGCCGATATCATAGTGCACACCCGCCACACGGTCCATCATCAGGCCCTGGCTGGACACCTCCATCAGGGCCACGTCGCAGCCTGCGTCCAGAAACTGGCGGAAGGTCTTTTGCAGCTCGTAGCTCTCAGGGGTGGTGTTGGCGGTCTCCTGATGGCGGCCCATGAAATAGATGCCGTTGGTGCCGATCATGCCGACCTTTTTCCCGGCAGCTTCCAGCACGCTCTTGATCATGTGGGTGGTGGTGGTCTTGCCCTTGGTGCCGGTCACGCCGATCATGGTCATCTGGCGGGAGGGGTTGCCAAAGAGGTTGCCGCTCATCAGCGCCATGGCATAGCGGCTGCTCTCCACCTTGACCACGGTCACACCGGGCATGGCAGAAAGGTCGATGTCGTGCTGGATGACCAGCACGCTCACGCCCTTGGCGGCGCAGTCTGCGGCAAACTCGTGGCTGTCACGCTGGGTGCCCACGATGCAGACAAAGGCAAGGCCCGGGGCCGCCTTCCGGCTGTCGTAGATGATGTCCTGCACTTCGGTATCCAGGCTGCCCTGCACCAGCGTAAAGGGCACGCCTTCCAGTAATTGTTTCAGCTTCATAACATTACACGCTCCTCATTGGGTCGTTTGGGTTTGGTTTGCATCGCCCGCCGCCGGGGTCGTTCCTTCGGCGGGGGTCGGCTGTGCCGTCTGTCCGGCCTCGGGGCCTGCCGGGGCTGCGGCGGTATCCGTTGGTGTTTCGGCAGCGGCATCTGCGGCGGCTTCGCCCGCTGCCGGGGCAGTGCCGTCTGTGGCCGTGCCTTCTGCCGTTTCACCGGTCACACCTTCTTCGGCGGGTGTTTCCTCCACCGGTTCAGGCACGATGTAGCCGGAGGGCAGCTCCGGCTCGCCCTGTGCAAAGGTGAACTTGCGGGTGCTGGACATGCTGATATGGGTGAAGTCCAGCTTTCCGGTGTCGGTCGCGGCACAGCCCTTGCCGTCCTCATTCAGCAGGACGTGCTTTGCCAGCTTGAGCTTATATTCAGCTCGTTCAGGGTGCCCAGCCAGACGCTGATGCGGTCCTGATAGAGGAAGGCCATCTCGTCCACATCCGCAAACTCGATGCGGGTCACGTCGGCGCTCATGCCTGCGGCATCCAGTGCAGCCAGCAGGGTGTTCAGGCTTTCCAGCCGCTGGTCTGCCTCCTCCTCAACAGTGCCGGAGGCGCTGCTGTCGGCGGCGCTGTCCGGGGTGCTGTCGGCCTTGGGCTCCGCCGCAAAGGTCAGCTGTTCGCCGGGCTCGGCAGAAACCGGTTCGCCGCCGTACAGAGTGGGCAGACCGGCAGGCTGGGCAGGGTCCTTTTCCAGGATCTTCAGGCTGCCCGAAAGGGTCAGCCAGCCGGAGGAGGTCTGCATGGCCCAGGCAGGCTGGGCTTCTGTTACCCGCACCACCACGGTGCCGGGGTAATCCCGCTCCACCCGGATATCCTCCAGCATGGGGAACACTTTTTCCAGCGCGGCGGCCTTGCTGCCGGGGTCAAAGCTGAAGATATTCTCTTCCAGATGGACATCCAGCGCCTGCAGGATCTGGTCGCTGGTATAACCGCCGGCCTCCTGCACCACACCGTCCGCTGTCTGCACCTGAATGGAACTGATCTTGAACAGCATCGTCACGGTAAGGTAGACCCCCGCGCCGATGACGCAGAGCAGCATGACAAGGGCCGTGAGCCGCCGCATGAGCCTGCGCCGCCGGATGGCGGCCCGGGTCAGCTTCCGCTTTTTCCTGCCCTCCCGCCGGACGGGGTCACGCCGGGCGTTCTGCCCCTGCACCGGCCGCATCCGCTGGCCGCTGCGATTCTGGGCGTTCTGCGGGCGGCGCTGGGCGTTCCGGTTCTGGCCGCTGGCCGGGCGGCGGTTCCGCTGGTTGCTCCCGGAGGTGCGCCGCTGGCCGTTCTGCCCGCTGCGGGGGGGCGCTGTGCGCCGCTCTGGCTGCTCCGCCCGCCGGTGGGAAAGGTGATGCTGTTATCCGGGTAGGAGCCGTAGTTCACCGTGCGCTCCGTGTACCGGCTGGGGCGGGGCGCATCGGGGTCATAATTGGGGTTCGTGATGGGGTGGCCGCCGGAGGAATATCCTGCGTACCCGCTGTACCCCAGGTCACTGCCTGCACCCGCGCTGCTGCGGCGCTGGGTGCTCTGCCCGCCGCGCCGGTCATCCCGGGCCTGATCGTAGGCCCGGCGGCGCTTGCGGTTCCGGCTGTTCCAGTCATTCTGCGGCATCCGGCTGCACCTCCTTTCCTCTGTTTTTTCCTTCCGTTACGGGGTCTTGACCAGCTTGAGCAGGGCATCCGCAATGCGGTCCAGGCTGTCGTCCACCGACAGGCTCCGGGCATTGCGGCCCATCTCAGCCAGCTTGCCGGGCTGGGCCAGCATCCCGGAAACGGTCTGCACCAGCTTTTCGCCGGTCAGGTCTTTTTCCTCAATGACCACAGCGGCACCGGCCTTCTGCAGCTCCATGGCGTTGTAATACTGGTGATTCTCGGCCACGTTGGGGCTGGGGATGAGCACGGCGGCACGGCCCACAGCCTCCAGCTCGGCCAGTGTCAGGGCACCGGCGCGGCTGATGACAAGGTCCGCTGCTGCCAGCAGCTCGGGCATATTGTTGATGTATTCCTTCACCACAAGGCTCTCGCCGGGGGCAAAGCCCTTTTCCTTTTCCAGGTCCTGAAACAGCTGCACGCCGTACTGGCCGGTGGCATGGAGATGGAGAACGGGCTTGTGGTTTTTCTGTTCCCATGCGCAGAGGTCGGCCACCACCTCGTTCACGCGGCGGGCACCCAGACTGCCGCCGAAGGAGAGGATCACGGTGCGGTCGCCTGCGCCCAGTCCGGCACGGATGGCTTCCCGGTTCTTCGCCTGGGTGAACACCTCAGGCCGGACGGGATTGCCCACCACGATGGTCTTTTCGGGTGCGCCCAGCTTTTCCACGGCGGCGGGCACAGCGGCGAACACGATGTCCACATCCGGGGCCAGCAGCTTGTTGGTCACGCCGGGAAAGGCGTTCTGCTCATGCAGGGCGGTCTTGATGCCCTGTCTGGCGGCGCAGCGCACCACCGGGCCGGACACATAGCCGCCGCAGCCAATGACCAGGTCGGGCTGGATGTCCTTCATCATCTTTTTGGCCTTGGGGCCGGAGAGTGCCAGGTTCCACAGGGTAATGATATTCCGCTTGATATTGTTCAGGCTCAGCTTCCGCTGAAAGCCGGTGATCTCGATGTGATGGAAGGGATAGCCCGCCTGTGTGACCAGACGGTACTCCATGCCCTCTTTCCGGCCCGCAAAATGGATCTCGGCGGTGGGGTCGGCCTTTTTGATGGCTCCCGCAATGGCCAGAGCCGGGTTGATATGGCCGGCAGTGCCGCCGGCTGCAATGAGTACACGCATCTTGGTTCCTCCTTACTGTTCTGTCTGCGCTCTGCGCGCGGTATCCAGCACAATGGTCTTTGCCTTGCGCTGGCGCTCCCGCTCGGCGTGGGCTTCCTCCCGTTCCAGACGGGCCCGTTCGCCGTTGCGTCCGATATTGACCATAACGCCCATCTCGGCCAGCAGCAGGATCAGACTGGTGCCGCCGGAGGAGAAGAAGGGCAGCGAAATGCCGGTGTTGGGCAGGGTGTTGGCGACAACGGCAATGTTGCAGAACACCTGCCAGGCGATCTGCGCCATGATGCCGATGCCCACCAGCGTGCAGAACCGGTTTTCGGCATGGAAGGCGATCCAGAAGCCCTGCACCAGAAAGAGGACGAACAGCACGATGACGATCACCGCGCCGACGAAGCCCAGTTCCTCGCACACGACACTGAAGATAAAGTCGTTGGTGCTCTCCGGCAGCCAGAGCTGCTTTTCGATGCTGTTGCCCAGCCCCAGCCCCGTGGCACCGCCTGAGCCGATGGCGTACAGGCTCTGCTTGGTCTGGCTGGTCATCCGGTCAAGATCCTGCGTCCAGCCGTCCAGACGGCTCTGCAGGTAGTCGATGGAGTCCACATGCTTCAGCAAAGTCTCCAGCAGGAACAGCGCAACACCGGCGCAGCCCCAGGTAATAATGCCGCCGCTGCCGCCCAGCAGCAGGATGGTGCCCACGATGGCCGTGGTCAGCAGGATGCCCGACATGTGGGGCTCCAACACCAGCAGGATCAGGACAGGCACCAGCCACAGGATGGGCCGGATGAGCTCCACCACGATGCTGTGGTAGACCCACTTGCGCAGGGGCACCTCGCCGAATTTGATCTGCGGGGTCCTGGCGGCGATGTCTGCCGTGAGCAGGATCATCTCAAACTTTGCCACCTCGGAGGCCTGTAAGGTCAGGCCGCCGAAGCTGATCCACCGGCGGCAGCCGTTGATGGGGCTGCTGAACAGCACCAGCACCAGCAGGATCAGGCAGACAACATAGCCCAGCTTGACCATTCTGCGCAGGAAGCGGTGGTCAAAATAGGAGAACAGGAACATCATGCCAAGGCCCAGCACCGTGCAGAGCAGCTGGGATTTGATGTAATGGAAGCTGTCCCCAAAGCGGAGATAGCCCGTGGTATAGCTTGCACTGAACAGCATGACCAGCCCGAACACCATGATGATGGCCAGGGTCGCCATCCAGTTGAGCAGGATGGGCGGCCAGGGGCCGGGGTCCCGCTGAAAGACGGAAAACGGCTCTGCTTTTTTTCTGCGGAGTGTTGCCAAACTGCACCCCTCCTTAACTGATTTTTGCCAGCTGAACGGTCAGCGCCACGCCCAGCATGGCAATGACACAAAAGGTATAAAAGATCTGTTCCGCGCTCTGGCCCCGCAGCTCCAGCCAGCGGTGGAGCGGTGCCGAGCGGAACAGCTGCCTGCGGCCCCGGCCGGCCTTGCAGACCAGGATCTGCAGGGCCACCATGCCGCCCTCCAGCCAGAAGGGCAGGGCCAGCGGCAGGGTGAGGTCAGGCCAGCCGATGCACAGAGGCACGCACCCCAGCATCCCGGCCAGAAACAGGCTGCCCACGCTGCCCAGCCGCAGCTTTGCGGGTGGGAAGTTCCAGAGCAGGAAAGCCATCAGGGCACCGGCCAGCGCGGCGGGCAGAACGCCCAGCGGGAACCAGCCCAGCAGGGTCATCACCCCCATCAGGCCCAGCATGGCCGCAAAGGACGTACCGCAGACGATGCCGTCCATGCCATCGGCAATGCGGACACACTCGGCCAGTGCGACCAGCAGTCCTTCCCACAGCAGCGGGGCGGCAATGCCCAGATCGACATAGCCCACGCCCGGCAGGGTGATCCCGGCTGCAAGGCAGCCTTTGGCTCCCAGCAGCACCAGCACCACGGCACCGGCAGCGGCTTCCAGCCCAAGGCGGGTGTGCCGCCGCAGGCCCAGCACAGAACGGCTGCGGATGCGGGCCAGATCCTCCAGCAGGCCCACGCCGCCAAAGAGCAAAGCTCCCAGCAGCGCTGTGAGCAGCCGGACCGAGAACAGGCTCTCGGCCCCCAGCAGCTCAGGCTGGGCCACACAGGCGGCTGTCCAGCCCACGCCCACAGCAGCCAGCACCCCCACCATCAGGCAGAGCCCGCCCATGGTGGGGGCCTGCGGCGGGCGCTCCGGCTCGGCATCCGGCGCTTCCTGCTTGGGTGATGGTGCCTGCCGGGCCTTGGGCTCATCCCAGCGTCCCTGGAACGCCCGCAGCAGCGGCACCATCAGATTCCCGAGCGCCGACGTGAGGAAGAACCCCAGCGTTGAGGCGGCGATCAAGGCGAAACGAATCATAGCTCGATGTTACTCCTTGTAAAAGATCTCCAGCACTTTTTCCAGTGCCATGCCGCGGCTGGCCTTGACCAGCAGGGCATCGCCGGGCTGCATTTTGTTCAGCAGGGCATCGGCGGCCTGAGCGTAGGTGTCGGCATGGAGGGTGGGCAGCCCCTTGGCGGCAGCCACCACAGCAATGCGCTTGGCCTGCTCGCCATAGGTGACGAGGTAGTCCACCTTGTTCTCCACGGCCTGACGGCCCACCTCCTCGTGGGCGGCGCGGCTGATATCGCCCAGCTCCAGCATATCGCCCAGCAGGGCAAAGCGGCGCTTGCAGGGATACTCCCTGAACATGGCCAGCGCGGCCTTCATGCTGTCGGGGTTGGCATTATAGCAATCCTCAATGACATCCACGCCTCTGACGTGCACCACCTTCTGGCGCATCCCGGTCTGCTCAAAGTCGGCCAGACCGGCAATGACCCGGCGGGCATTCAGCCCCAGACGGGTGGCGGCGCAGTAGGCAGCCAGTGCGTTGGCCACATTATGCCGGCCCATGGCGGGGATCTTTACGAGGAAAGTCCCCTCCTCGTGATCCTCCAGCACAAAGCTCATGCCCTTTTCATCCTGCTGGATGGACAGGGCACAGACATCAGCGTTCTCATCGCCCAGGCTGAACCAGACCGGGCGGACATGGTCGGGCAGAACGGCCTTGCGCAGGAAGGGGTCGTCCCCGTTCAGCACCAGCGGGGCACCCTCCGGCAGACCGGCGCAGATCTCCAGCTTTGCCTTGCAGATGTTCTCCTGACTGCCCAGGTTGCCGATGTGGGACACACCGATGCAGGTGATGATGCCCACATCCGGGCGGGCGCACTTGCTCAGGCGCTCGATCTCCCCGGCGTGGCTCATTCCCATCTCCACCACGGCGTACTGGGTCTCTTTGCCGATGCGGAACATGGTGCGGGGCAGGCCCAGCTCATTGTTCTGGTTGCCCTCGGTCTTGATGGTACTGCCAAAGCCTGCAATGGCGGCGTAGGTCATCTGCTTGGTGGTGGTCTTGCCCACGCTGCCGGTCACGCCCACCACTTTGGGGTGGAACTGGCTGCGATAATTGGCACCCAGCACCATCATGGCGTGGTAGCTGTCCGGGCAGATCACGCTCTTCTCCTCCGGCACGCCTTCCACGGGGTGGTTCAGCACCACGCAGAGCGCGCCGTTTTCCAGCGCCTTGGCGGCAAAATCATGGCCGTCGAATTTTTCGCCCGGGAACGCCACAAAGATGCACCCGGGGCAGACCTCACGGCTGTCGGTGGTCACCAGCGTGACCGGGGTCTTGCACTGGGCCAGCGCGTTGACGGCCAGGCCCTCCAACAGGATGTTTGCTGCAATTGCTTCCATACTCTCATTCCCCTTTATCCACAGATCAGATGTACGATGGTTCCCCGCTGGACGCTGGAGCCGGGTGCCTCACTCTGGCTCTGGACCGTGCCGGAGCCTTCGACTGTGCAGTTGAGCCCTGCGGCGTTCAGCATCTGCCGGGCAAAGTCCGCGCTCTTGCCGGTCACGTCCGGCACCTCGGCGTGCTTGCCCTCATAGGTATCGGTATACAGATAAACGGTGGTGCCGTAGGGCACCTCTGCCCCCGCGCGGGGGTACTGGTAGGTGACAAGGGCGGCTGTCTGGTCGGATTCGCTCTCGGCCAGGTGATGCTTCAAGCCCTTGATGTTCAGCTGCACCTGCGCGTTGCTCCACTCCTTGCTCACGAGGTTGGGCACCTTCACGGTGGTCTGGCTGCGGTCGATGCCGTCGGTGGCGATGCCCAGATAGGGGGCTATCTCACTGATGATGTTGCCGACCACAGGCGCAGCCAGGATGGACGAATAGTCGGTGTGGGCGTTATTGGGGTCGTCCAGCATGACGTAGACCAGAATTTCGGGGTCGTTGGCGGGCAGGACAGCCGCAAAGGATGCCACCTTCTTGTAGTCGCCATCGGCGCGGCGGTCCATGTTCAGCTGCTCGGAGGTGCCGGATTTGCCGCCGATGCGGTAGCCTGCGACGTAGGCGTTGCCGCCGCCGCCCTGGGTGCCGTCGCCCACCTCAAACTCCATGATCTGGCGGATGGTCTCGCTGGCGCTCTCGCTGATGACCTGACGGCGGGTGTTGGTGCCGATCTCCTGCACCACATTGCCGTTCTGGTCCGTGATCTTATCCACCACATGGGGGTGACCAGATAGCCGCCGTTGACTGCCGCCGAGATGGCAGTGCACACCTGCAGCGGGGTCACGGCCATGGCCTGACCAAAGGCGGAGGAGGCCAGCTCCACCTCGCCCAGACGGCTCTTGCTGTAATACTGCATGAAGCTGGTCTCATTGGGCAGGTCCACACCGGTGCGCTCGGTAAATCCGAAGGCATCAAAGTAATCATAGAACAGGCTGGAACCCACGCGCTGGCCCAGCTGGATGAAGTAGATGTTGCAGCTGTTGCGCAGGGCCTCAGCCAGATTCTGGGCCCCGTGCGACTTTCTGCCGGCGCAGTGGTAGGTCTGCTTTGCCACGCTGTACGCGCCGGAGCAGTTCAGGGTGGTGTAATAGGTCGCCTTGCCGCTGTCCACACCCATGGCGGCGGTGATGACCTTGAACACACTTCCGGGGTAGTACAGCTCGGTGATGGTCTTGTTCTTCCACTGGATATCCCGGTAAGTACCGGTGTAGTCGGCCTCCTCATCCACGACCTTCTGGCCGTTCTCGTCCCGCAGGTAGTTGCCGTTCTCGTCTTTTTTGGATGGTGTACAGCTCCGGCTCAGCCTGCACCTGCTCCGTCAGGTAGGCCAGATTGGCGCTGAAATCCTGTGGGTCATTGGGGTCAAAGTCCGGCTTGGAGGCCATGGCAAGGATGGCACCGGTCTTGACATTCATCACAATGGCGCAGCCGCGGTTCTCAACGGTGTTGGCCGCCACGGCCTCGTTCAGATAGCGCTCCACCACCTCCTGAATGTTCACGTCCAGCGAGAGCACCAGATTGGAGCCGTCCTTGGCGGCGTAGGTGGTAGCGTTTTCATCGGCAATGGCGTTGCCGTAGGCGTTGCGCAGGGTGATGGTGCGGCCATTCACACCGGCCAGCGTGGACTCATAGGAGTTTTCCAGACCGTACACGCCCTGACCATCCGCATTGCAGAAACCCAGCACGGCGGCGGCAAAGCGGCCGTAGGGGTAATCCCGCTGGAAGCCCTTGGAGGCCGACACCGACACCCGCCCCTTGCGCACAGTGGGGGGGTGCCGTCGTGCTCTCCTGCTGGCCCAGACCCAGCTTGGCCAGGATCTTTTCCCGCGCACCGGCGGATTTTCCGCTCTTGCTGTGGGCCTTGTTGTAGGTCTTGACGTATTCTTCAATGGAGAGCTTGATGGCGTTGTTGACCTTGGTGGCCAGCACCTGATAGGAGCTTTCGTTTTTGGAGAGGGCATCGCAGACCGTCTGATACTGGGTCTGGTACTCTGCTGAAGTGGTGTCCACGCTGTCCAGACTCTCGCCATCGCCCGAAAGCAGGCGCAGGGTGATCTGGGTGCAGACCTCCTTCATGGCGGCCTCATCGATGGTGCGGGTCTCCGCCTTGGTGTCCTGATCAGTGGTGGTGGTATACAGGGCCGTGCTGTAAGAGGGGTCGGCCCAGATGGTCCAGACCACGCTGGTGGAGGCCAGCGTGATGCCGCTGGTGTCGTAGATCTCACCGCGGGTGGCCTGAATGGTGCTGTCCAGCAGCTGCTGCTCGGCGGCGTACTGGCGGTAGGTGGCACCGTCGCGGATCTGGATCTTGTACAGGCTGTAGATCACGGTCAGCGCGGCGACCACCACAAGAAGCACAGCGGCACCAAAGCTGATATGACGCAGCCGGGCACTGAGCCGTGCATGCGGGTCCGCACTGCGGCGGCGGGCACTGTTCTTTTGGGATTGGAGGATGGTGTTTGCATTGCGTACTCCCGAAGAAAACCGAAAAAGCGTGCGCTGCCGCACGCTTTTCGTTGTTTGGTTTATTTTGCCGTTCTGACAGAGGCAAGAATGGTCATTGCCCCATCGTGGAGCAGATCCGACCACTGCCGCACAGCGGATGCCTTGCGCACCAGAACGCTGCCCTCATCCAGCCGGATGTAGGTGATCTGGCTCTGGTCGATCTTCATCAGCCCCAGGCGTGTGGCGGTCTCCTCAACACTTGTGATGTTGGTGCGGCTGTTCAGGGCCCTGTTGTAGTATGTATACTGGCTCTGCTCGCTCACAAGCTCTGCGGCGCTCTGGATCTGAGAATTCAGCTCCACCAGCTGTGCCTCGCTCCACAGCAGGCTTACCGCAAAGCCCACCAGCAAAGCCGCGCCCACCAGCTGCAGCGCGTGCTGCATGGCGGCCCGCACGGGGTTCAGCCGCTTTTGCCGCCCTTTTCTACCCGCAGCGGAACTTTTGGCTGTGCCTGCGGCGCTCTTCTGCGCCGAACCTCTGTCATATCGTATGCTGCCTGACCCATGGTGATCTCCTCCTCACATCTCCGGGGCTGTGCCGCCCTCAGATCTTTTCCAAAACCCGCAGGTGGGCCGAGCGGCTGCGCCGGTTCTCCTCCAGCTCCTGCTTGTCGGCCTCGATGGGCTTCCGGGTAATGAGCTTTGCCTTCGCCTTGCCGCCGCAGACGCAGACCGGGAACTCCGGCGGGCAGGTGCAGGCGGTGGACCAGCGGCGGAACTTGTTTTTGACCAGCCGGTCCTCCAGCGAGTGGAAGGTGATCACGCAAAGTCTTCCACCCGGTGCGAGATGCGCAAAAATGGTGTCCAGCCCCTCTTCCAGTGCGTCCAGCTCATGGTTTACCGCAATGCGCAGTGCCTGGAAGGTGCGGCGGGAGGGGTTTTTGTTCTTCCGGCGCTCCGCCGGGGGCATGGCGCTGGCCACGATATCCGCCAGCTGCAATGTCGTTTCAATGGGGGCAGTTTCCCGGGCTTCCACGATCCTGCCCGCGATCTGCCAGGCGAAGGGCTCCTCGCCGTAATCCCGCAGGATGCGGGCCAGCTCCTCCCGGCTCTCGCTGTTCACGAGATCGGCGGCCGTCTCACCCTCCTGGCTCATCCGCATGTCCAGTGGGGCATCTGCCCGGTAGGAAAAGCCCCGGGCCGCGTCATCCAGCTGATGGCTGGACACCCCCAGATCCAGCAGCGCGCCGTTGATCGTTTCAATGCCCAGCTGCTCCAGAGCTTGTCCGGCATAGCGGAAGTTGATCTGCACCACGGTGGCAGGCAGGCCCGCCAGCCGGGCCCGGGCCGTCTGCACGGCATCGGGGTCCTGATCCAGCGAGATGAGCCTGCCGCCCTGCTCGCCGTTCAGCCGCAGGGCGATCTGGCGGGAGTGACCCGCGCCGCCCGCCGTGCCGTCCAGATAGGTGCCCGCCGGGTCGATCTTCAGGCCGTCCAGGCACTCGTTCAGCAGCACCGGGACATGCTCAAACGAGGCCGGGTCAAAGGGCTGTGCTGTTTTTTCTGTGTCCATGTTCCCAGCCTCCTTTCAAAACTCAGATAAGATCCTGCATCTGCCGCCCTTTTCTGCCCGGAGCTGCTGCCCGGGAAAGCGGCCTGCGGCCTGCCGGGAGTTTGTGGCCCGGCCAGCCTTGAGGATACAATTTTATTGTAACAAAACAGGCCCCTGATTGCAAGAGTTTCCCTTTTGTTTTTCTCTCAAAATGTACCAAAAAAAGCCCCTGCAAGCCGTCGTTTTTGCTTGCAGGGGCCGGAAGCTCTCACCAGGAAATTTCACATTCCCGCATCAGAGCTGTTTCCGGGGGCTCTGGCGCAGGTTCGCACGGACATTTTTGACCTGTGCGGCGTTTTCCGCCATCGTCTCTTCCGTGGTCTTGAGCATATTATCACAGTAGTCGGTCACGGTCTGGCGGACAGTGCGGGCCTCGGTCTGGGCGGCGGAGACGATCTCTCCGGCGCGCTGCTGGGCCGCCTTGACGATCTCGGCCTCGCTCACCAGCACACGGGCGCGCTCCTCGGCCTTTTTTTACAATGGCCTGCGCCTGTGCGTTGGCCGATTCGATGAGCTGGGCACGGTCGCTGACAATGGACTGGGCCTGCCGCAGCTCCACAGGCAGGTTCTGGCGGATCTCGTCCAGATAATCCCGGATCTGCTCCACATCCACGATGCGCTTGCCGCCCGAAAGGGGCATTCCGGCGCTCTCTTCCAGCGGATCCTCAATGGTATCCAAAAGCTCGTTTACGTTCATTCCGCATCTCCCTCTCCGGCGCTCTGCCGGGGCTTACCATACTTCCACAGCAGGACTTTGCCGTATTTATACTGTTTTTTCAGGGTCATGCCGCCCACCTCGGCAGGCAGCACCAGGCCGGTCTCACTCTCGCAGATCACAATGCCGCCCGGGGCAAGGCATTTGTCCACGCCAGGCAGGATCTTTTCCAGCGTGCCGGTGTGGAAGGGCGGGTCCAGCAGCACGATGTCGAACTGCTCATGGCAGGCGGAGAGATACCGTGCCGCCTCGCCGATGTTGACCCGGCTGCGGTCAAACACGCCGCAGTTCTTGCAGTTCTTCATCACGCTGTTCACGGCCTCCCGGTTCTCGTCCAGGAACACGCACCGGGCCGCACCCCGGCTCAGGGCCTCGATGCCCAGCTGGCCGCTGCCTGCGTAGAGGTCGAGCACCCGGGCACCGGGCAGGTCGAACTGGACGATACTGAACATGGCCTCCTTGACCTGATCCATCGTCGGGCGGGTGATCTCGGTGCCGGGCAGGGCTCCAGCCTGCGGCCCCGTGCTTCTCCTGCAATAACGCGCATGTATCTGCCTCCTTCTCCCGCTGTCCGGGCCCCCTGCCCGGGCAGCAGCTGTTTCGTGTTTTCGTATCTCCATATTATCGTCAAAACGCAACTCTTTGTCAAGGGCACGCGTTGCACTCAGGGTGCAATTGTGCTAAAATCAGGGCAAAGCGCCCCATGTGCGGCGCGTTTTGCCAAAAAAGAAGGGAGTATCTGCGTATGAAAGTCCTGCTCATCAACGGCAGCCCCCACGAGAAGGGCTGCACCTATACCGCCCTGTCCCTGATCGCCGGGGAGCTGAATGCCAGCGGCATCGAGACCGAGATCCTGAACGTCGGCACAAAGCCGGTGGGCGGCTGCATCGGCTGCGGCGGCTGTGCCGCCGGTAAGGGCTGCGTGTTCGGCGGCGTGGTCAACGAGGCCATCGAGAAAGCCAAGACTGCCGACGCCTTTGTCTTCGGCACACCGGTGCATTACGCTTCCGCCTCCGGCAACATGACCAGCTTCATGGATCGTCTCGCCTACGCGGGCGGCAAGTACCTAGCCTACAAGCCCGCCGCCATCTGCGCTTCCGCCCGCCGGGCCGGCACCACCTCCGCGCTGGATCAGCTGGTCAAGTACCCGGAGTTCTTCCATATGCCGCTGGTGAGCGGCTCCTACTGGCCTATGGTGCATGGCTCGAAACCCGAGCAGGTGCTGCAGGATGCAGAGGGCTGCGCCGTGATGCGGGAGCTGGGCCGCAACATGGCCTGGCTGCTCAAGTGCATCGAACTGGGCAAAGCAAACGGCATCACCCACCCCGAGAATCCCCGCCGCCCCATGACCAATTTCATCCGCTGAACCCTGTGTTTTCCCTGCGCCTCTGTCCTCCCTGGCAGGGGCGTTTTTTGTCGTCAATCCGCATAAAAAGAGCTCTCTTTTTTCTGTTCCTCTCACAATTTTCTCTTTCTGCGATTCATGCTATAATGAAGATGAGATCAGAAGTTCACCCCATACTTTCTCAAAAAGGAGGCGTTTACCATGAAAAAGATTCTTTCCGCATTTTTCGCCGCTTTTCTTCTGGCAAGTCTATGTGTTCTTCCCGCATTCGCAGTGTCTCAGGCTCGTTCTGTAAATGCTACAACAACTGCCGAAACCGTGTCCCTTGTCTGCGAATATTGCGGACAGAGCGATATAATTTGTGTGGATGAGTATTATGCTTCCTGGTATACAGTCAATTTTATTCCTTGTCAGGGACGCGATCCCCGATATAATGATTCGGTCGAGAATCGCACTCATGTTGAAATTTATCAATGTCAATCCTGTAAGTTTGGCACCAGCGTAGTTTCTACGGAAGAGCAGATTTCCCACAAACATCCTGCTATGCGTGCCTACGACCTTCCCAGATTCTGATACTTCCTTTGCGCCTCTGTCCTTGTCGGCGGGGGCTTTTTTGATTTTAACAGCTTTTTCTGCAAAAACGGAAAAAATAAGGGACGGAGTGCTTTTTTCGTTCATAACTTTGTGGTAGCATAAGGGTAAGAATTTTTTGTGCAGAGCGATGGAGACAGGCTATGGAACACTACGATTGGAACGACGGCTGGCTGTTTGCCCCCACCTTTGATCCCGCCATCGTCCGCCCCGAATGCACCGGGGTGGAGCTGGAGCCGGTGCGCTTGCCCCACACGGTCAAAACGCTGCCCTACAACTATTGCAACGAGAACGAATACCAGCGGGTGTCCGGCTACCGGCGGGAGTTTTTGCGCCCAAAGAGTGGCAGGGCCGCACGGTGCTGCTGACCTTTGGAGCCGTGGCCCACGATGCCACTGTGTTCTGCCACGGGCGGCGGGTATTCCACACCGGGTGCGGCTACACCGCCTTCACTGTGGACCTGACCGAATCGCTGCTGCTGGGCCAAAAAAATGTGGTGGCTGTCCGGTGCGACAGCCGGGAGGACCTGAACATCCCTCCCTTCGGCGGGCAGATCGATTTTCTGACCTACGGCGGCATCTACCGGGCCGTCAGTCTGGACGTGAAGGAGCCCGCCTACCTGCGCGACATCTTCATCGAGGCGCAGGCCGAGGGCGATTTCCGCATCTATTCCTCCACAGTGGGCGAGACCATCGGCTGCACCCTGCAGGCCGAGATCCGCAGCCCCGCCGGGAGCAGAGCCCTGTACGGCGGTGAGCTCAGCCTGCCCATTGTGGGCACCCTGAACGGCGTGCACCCCTGGAGCGTGGAGCACCCCTTCCTCTATACCCTGACCGTCCGGCTCATCCGGCCCGGCACCAGCGGCCTGCCCGACCGGGTGCTGGACGAAAAGAGCACCCGGTTCGGCTTCCGCACCATCCAGTTCGTGGCCGGGGGCTTTTATCTGAACGGCCAGCGGGTGGAGCTGCGGGGCCTCAACCGGCATCAGAGCTACGCCTATCAGGGCTATGCCATGCCGGACAGCATTCAACAGCTGGATGCCCAATTGTTGAAAAAAGTTGGGCTGCAATGCAGTGCGCACCAGCCACTACCCCCAGAGCCCGGCTTTTCTGGATGCCTGCGATGAGCTGGGCCTGCTGGTGTTCGTGGAGATGCCCGGCTGGCAGCACATCGGGGATGAAGCCTGGCAGGCTCAGGCATTGCAGAACTGCCGCGAGATGGTCTGCCAGTGCCGCAACCACCCCAGCGTGTTCCTGTGGGGCGTACGGGTGAACGGCAGTTCCGACAACGAGGCCTTTTACAAGCGCACCAACGAGGCTGTTCATCGGCTGGACCCCACCCGCCCTACCGGCGGCGTGCGGATCGCCCGCAAGAGCCAGCTGCTCGAGGACGTTTATGCCTACAACGATTACTCCTACTCCGGCCGGGGCCCGGGCTGCGAGCCCCGGTCTGCCGTTACGCCTGACCTGCGCAAGGGCTACCTCATCAGCGAGTTCGGGGGCCAGCAGTTCCCGGCCAAAGCCTTTGACGACGAGCCGCACCGGCTGGCACAGGCTCTGCGCCACGCCGCCGTCCTCAACGATGCCATTGCCCAGCAGGGCGTGGCCGGTGCCCTTGGCTGGTGCATGGCCGATTACAACACCCACCGCGAGTTCGGCAGCGGCGACCGCATCTGCTACCACGGCGTGACAGACCTGTTCCGCAACCCGAAGCTCTCTGCCGCCGTCTACGCCAGCCAGAAAACGCCCCGCTCCCCTTCGGACGTGGTGTTCGAGGTCTCTTCCAGCATGGCGCTGGGTGACCACCCCGGCGGCTTTGCCGGGGCCTGCTGGGTGTTCACCAACGCCGAGAGCGTCCGCCTCTACCGGGGCAACGATTTCATTGCCGAGTTCACCCCCGACCGCCGGGGCCGCTTTGCCGCCCTGCCCCACCCGCCCATCGAGATCCAGGATTTCGTCGGCTCCCTGCTGGAAAAATATGAGGGCCTTGACCAGAGCACGGCCCCGCAGGTGGCGGCCATCCTCAACGAGATGCGCCGGGACGCGCTGAACCTTTCGCCTCTCTCCCGGGCGCGGATGCTCTCCCTGCGGCTGAGCGCAAATGACCTGCTCCGGATGTACTACAAATACATCGGCGTGCTGGGCGGGCCGTCCAGCGTCTACCGGTTTGAGGCGGTCTGGCACGGGCGCACCGTCCGCACCGTGGTCAAGGAGCCGGTGCAGTCGGTCCGGCTGGAATGCGTGGTGCACAACCCCATCCTGACCGACGGTCCCACCTGGGACTGCGCGGCGGTCAGCCTGCGGGCCATCGACCAGAACGGCAACCTGCTGCCCTACTGCGGCGAAGCCGTTCAGCTCAGCGTGGAAGGCCCGGTAAAGATCCTGGGCCCGGCCATCGTCCCCCTGCGGGGCGGCATGGCGGGCACCTACCTTGCCACCACCGGTGAAGCAGGCCGTGCCGTGCTGCACTGCCGGATGGAGGGCGCGCTGGATGTGGAGGCCGCCCTGACCGTGCGCAAGCGCTCCGGTGCAGAGAATGCCAATTAAATTTCGTCCTTTCATGGTAATTTGCAATCTGTTCAAAGTTTTATCATGGTTGGCTGATATTCTATTGTTGTGAACAATCAAACGCCCTCTCCGTCCATGCGTCCGCGTGGCTGAGAGGGTTATTCTTGAGGACAAAGGACCGGAAATCTATGAGAGAGAAACTTCGTCAGTTTATGATCGGCCGCTATGGCACCGATGGCCTGAACCAATTCCTGAGCATTGCCTCGCTGGTGCTGCTCCTCATCGCCATCATCAGCCGGGTCAGCCTGTTCACCTATCTGGGCGCGGCCCTGCTGATCTTCTGCTACTACCGCACCTTCAGCCGGAACATCTCCAAGCGCACCGAGGAGAACTACAAGTTCTACACCCTGAAGGACCGGGTGGACAACAAGTTCAAGGGCTTGAAAGAGCAGTGGGCCAACCGCAAGGTCTATCACTACTACCGCTGCCCCCAGTGCCGCCAGAAGCTGCGCGTGCCCCGCGGCCGCGGCCGCATCCAGATCTCCTGCCCCCCTGCGGCACCCAGTTCATCAAGAAGAGCTGAGCCATGTTCGGATATGTTATCCCGAATCAGGCCGCGCTCAGCCCGGAGGCACAGGCGCGGTACCGCGCGGCCTACTGCGGGCTCTGCCGCCGCATCGGCGTGCTGCACGGCACCCGGGGACGGCTGACCCTGAGCTATGACCTGACCTTTCTGGATCTGCTGCTGTGCAGCCTGTATGAGGGCGAAAGCGCCTGTGTGACAGGCTGTGACCACTGCCCCATCCACCCCATCCGGAAGGTGGAGTGGCGTTCCAGCGGCCCCACCGATTACTGCGCGGACCTGAGCGTGGCTTTGCACTACTACAACGCGCAGGATAAATGGAACGATGACCACAGCCTGCTGGGCCTGGGCTTTGAAAAGATGCTTGCCGCCCCCACGCAGCAGGCCGCTGCCCGCTGGCCCCGCCAGTGCAGCGCCATCCGCACCTGTCTGGATCGGCTGGCCCGGTACGAGGCCGAGGGCAGCGAGGATCTGGATGCCGTTTCCGGCTGCTTTGGGGAACTGATGGCCGAGCTGTTCGATTACAGGCAGGACCACTGGTCGCCGGAGCTGCGCAGCATCGGCTTCAATCTGGGCAAGTACATCTACCTGCTGGATGCCTACGACGACCTGGCCCGGGACGAGAGCAAGGGCGCATACAATCCCCTGCGCACCCTGAGCAGAGAGCCCGGGTACGAGGAAGAGATGCGGGAGATCTTTGAGCTGCTGCTGGCCAACTGCGCCCGCAGCTTTGAGCGCCTGCCCTGTGTGGAGAACGTTGACCTTCTGCGCAACATCCTGTATTCGGGCGTGTGGCTCAAATATCACTGCAAAAATGCAAAAAAAGAAGGACAAAACCGCCTGATCCCGGCGGTTTTCCTTGATTTTTCCGTTCCAGTCCTGTACACTAAAGATTGCTTGTGCGGCACAGCGGCCGCACAGATGGTAATAGAGACGTGAGGAAGTAGACCGATGAGAGACCCCTATGAGGTTCTGGGCATCCAGCGCGGTGCCAGTGAAGACGAGATCAAAAAGGCTTACCGTGCCAAGTGCAAGCGCTGGCACCCTGACCTGAACCCCAACGACCCCACCGCCGAGGAGCACTTCAAGGAGGTGCAGGCGGCATACGATGCCATCACCAAGGGCGAGACCGGCCCCCAGATGGGCGGCGGCTACGGCGGTGCCTACGGCCAGCAGAGCGGCCCCTCCTACGGCGGCTATCAGCAGGGGTACCAGCAGAACGGTTACTCCAACGGGGATTTCGGAGACTTCGGCTTCGGCTACGACCCCTTCGGGTTCGGGTTTGGCTTTGGCGGCAATTATCAGCAGCAGCGCGGCCCCGGCTACAACGGTGCAGACACGCCTGAGATGCAGGCCGCACGCAACTTCATCGTCAACCAGCGCTACCCCGAGGCCCGCCGCGTGCTGGACGGCATCACCGTACGCACCGCCCGGTGGTACTATCTCTCCTCGCTGGCCAATCAGGGCCTGGGCAAGCATCGATGCCCTGCAGGATGCCCGCCGCGCCGCCCAGATGGAGCCCGGCAACACTGAATACCAGATGAACCTGCGCAATCTGCAGGACCCGGGCCGCACCTACCGCACTCAGACCACCTACGCCCAGCCCGGCGGCCTGATGCGCTGGTGCTGGAGCATGATCCTGCTCAACCTGCTGTGCAACTGCTGCTGTGGCGGCGGCTGGGGCTGGCGGTTCCGGATGTAAGCACAAAAATGATATAAGAACAATTAAAAAATCCCTCCCTGCCGGCGTGGCAGGGAGGGATTTTTGCTGTTTGATTACTGGATCACGATGGTCCGGCTGATCTCATTGCTGGAGTAGTTTCCGGCGGCCTTGGCCGTCTGGACATACTCGCCGGGCTCGGTGGGGAATCCGCTCTGGGTCGTACCCAGGAAATCGAAGAGACCGCTCTTCTTTTTATAGGTGTAGGTCACCTTGCCGCCCTCGACCACCTGGCCGTCGCTTTCGACCACTGCGGTAACGTTGTAGTTCTGGGCCTCTGCCGCAGTCATGCTGGCGGGGAGCTCCTGTGCCCAGTAGACACGCACCCCCGCACTCTTGGGCTTGATGCGGAAGAACGCCATACCGGCGGTGTTCACATCACCGGATTCCAGCGCCACAGCACCGCCCACATAGCTGCCGGCCTCCGTAGGCTGCTCGTCCAGATAGATGCGGCTGAACACGCCCTCGGGCAAATATTTGCGGATGAGCTCCAGCGACAGCTTCATGCCGGTGGAGACATCCTTCAGCGTGGGGATGTAGAATTTCAGGACATCCATCACAGAGACCACTTCATCAGCCACCCGCAGCAGCACGCTCACGTCGTTGCCGTCGATCAGCTGCTTGATGTAGGCGTAGATGTTGAACTCCTCTTCCTGCTCAGGGTTCGCCGACATCTTTTTTTTCGGCAGGGGGATCATTTTGAGCAGGGTGCGGATCTTGCCCGAAAGGATCAGGGTCACATAGCCCTGCGCTTCGCCGCTGGTGCCCATCACCACGCCGATATACTGGGTATCTGCCGGGGTGGTCTGGACGCTCAGGGTAAAGGGGGGAGCCATAGGTCAGATCCCCGTCTGCGGTCAGGCGGATCGAGACAACGCTGTTGGTCTCATCCACGCCTGCGGTGGTCAGGTCAGGCAGTTCGCTGCCCGCCGAAGCCGCCAGCGCCGGTGTGGCCGCCGCACTCAGGGCGAACACTGCCGCCAGCAGCAATGAGATCAGCCGTTTGATTTTCATCAGCCAAAGACCTCCTTTTATATAGGTTCTTGTATCATGCAAAAATAAGGGTGCGTGGAACACACAGCACAGTGTTCCCGCACCCTCATTTTACCGCATTGTACCGTACAGGTCAATAACGGGATTCAAGTTAAATTTTGCTCAGCTGCGGGCCCTGGGCGGTATCTTTGACAGCCCAGCCCATCTCCGTGAGCTGCGCACGGATGGCATCCGCAGCGGCCCAGTCCTTGGCCTTCTTGGCGGCGGCGCGCTTTTCCACCAGCTCCGTCACCTCAGCGGGCACCTCGTCCTTCTTGCGGTTGTACATCAGGCCCAGCACGCCGGTGATCTCATCGAATGCCTTGGCGGCAGCCTCCAGCGCAGCCTTGGAGGAGGCAGCGGACAGGGTGTTGATCTCCTTGACCAGATCGAACACGGCAGCCAGCGCATCGGGGGTGTTCAGGTCATCATCCATGGCCTTGCAGAACTTGGCGCGGGCCTCGTCTGCCTTGGCAGTCAGGGTCTCATCGGTACCGAACGCGGTCTTGCTCAGGGCAAAATCGAGGTTCTCGCGGCAGGTGTAAAGGCGCTCCAGGCTGTTCTTGCAGCTCTCGATGAGGTCCACGGTGTAGTTCAGGGGCATCCGGTAGCCTGCGGTCAGCATAAAGTAGCGGATGGGCTCGTAGCCGTAGAGGTCTGCCACATCGCGGACGGTGAAGAAGTTGTGCAGGCTCTTGGACATCTTCTGGTTATCCACGTTGATGAAGCCGTTGTGCAGCCAGTAGTGGGCAAACTCGCAGCCGTTGGCGCACTCGCTCTGGGCGATCTCGTTTTCGTGGTGCGGGAAGATCAGATCCTGACCGCCGCAGTGCAGGTCGATGGTCTTGCCCAGATGGGCGCGGCTCATGACACTGCACTCGATATGCCAGCCGGGGCGGCCCATGCCATAGGGGCTTTCCCATGCGGGCTCACCGGGCTTTGCAGCCTTCCAGATGGCAAAGTCGGCGGGGTCTTCCTTCAAATCGTCCTCCATGCGGCTGCGCAGCTCGCGGTTGCCGCTTTCCAGATCGTCCAGATTCAGGTGGCTCAGCTTGCCGTAGCCGGGGTCGCTCTTGACGCGGAAGTAGACATCCCCGTTCTTGGCAACGTAGGCGTGACCGGAGTCGATCAGATCCTTCACGATGTCCAGGATCTGCTGGATATGCTCGGTGGCCCGGGGCTGGACGGTGGGCTTTTTGCAGTTCAGACCGGCGGCATCCTTGGTACTCGGCCTCAAAGCGCTGGGCCACTTCCTTCATGGAGGTGCCCTCCTCCTGTCCCTTCTTAATGAGCTTATCGTCGATATCGGTGATGTTGGAAACGTAGAACACCTTGTTGCCCCGGTACTCAAGGTAGCGGCGCAGGGTATCGAACACGATCAGCGGGCGTGCGTTGCCAATGTGGATATAGTTATAAACGGTAGGGCCGCAGACGTAGATGCGGTATTCACCGGGCACCTGCGGAACAAATTCTTCCTTCTGGCGGGTCAGGGTGTTGAAGATCTGCATAAGAACTCTCCTTCTTGTAGGGCAAACAAAAGCCGCAGCAGAACCTCTCAGTCTCGCTTCGCTGACTTACGAAAACAGAGAAGTAAAAAAGCCCCCGATGTGATACAATCTCCCATATCACATCGAAGGCGGTTTTCAAAATCGCGGTTCCACTTCTGTTTGTCGCTCAAAGCCGATAACGGCGGCTGCCGCGCCGCGATACTCCCCAGCAGGTTTCCCGCGGCGTGCTGTCCGGGCGCACTTCACACATGCTGCTGCAAACAGGCTCCCAGCCAACGGCCCGTTCTCTCTGTCCAGCTCACCTTTGCGCTACTCTGCCCGGGTAAACGCATTTTTCCTGATACATCTGTATTATAGCCGGGCCGGGGGAGAAGTCAAGCAGAACGCAGGCGCTGGCATTTCAGCGGCAGCTCTGCGCCGATTCAATCGATCTCGTGCTTTTTACAGAAGTGCTTGCTGGCAAAATACATTCCCGCCCAGATGGCGATGGCAAGCACGAGGTAGAACGGGTTCTTCATGGCAGACACCAGCGACTGCCCGAAAAGGGCCATCATGGCCACCATCACGCCCTTGCCCAGCAGCATGGTGACAAGGTAGCGCTTCTCGTCAAAATCAGAGATGCCGAAGGCAAAGTGCATAAAGGACGAGGGCGTAAAAGGCAGGAGCGACAGCATGAACAGGGATGCGGTGTCGAACCGGCTGACCCATTGCTCCGCCTTTTGCAGCTTGGCCGAACGGCGGGCAAATTTCCAGAAAAAACGCTTGACGACACGCCGCCAGAGCAGGAACATCACAGTGCCGCCCAGCATCACCCCGGCCCAGCTGTACACAAAGCCCAGAAGGCCCCCGTGGGCCGCGATATTGAGGGCCACGATGGCGATGAGGGGCAGCGGCGGAAAAAAAGGATTCCACCATCGCAAGGATCACGGGCGCAATGGGGCCAAGGTCGCCAAAGCCTTCCAGCAGGGCCTCCCAGAATTCCAGCGTTCCCAGCTGGTGGAGCCAGCCTATCATCGTCATTTCCATCCCGCGTGTTCCTTCCCTCTCATTTTTCTTTAGTATATCCGGTTTCTATGACACGCCCGTGAACAAAATACGAGCTTTTTTGTCATATCATCTATACTACGAGACTGCGGGGGCCTTTCCTGCACAGGGCGGGGATCTTTATGCTTTTCCGGCAGCTTCAGCGGCGGCCTTTTCGGCCCGGGCCTGCATCCGCTCGATCTGCTGGGCGCGCATCCGCTCCCAACGGGCAAGCCCGGCTTCGTCCGGGATCTGGACGCAGCGGGCAAAGCTCCAGTGCAGGCCGTCCCGTCGGGCCAGCTTATAGCGCTGGAACACGCCCTTTCCAACCTCATTGCCGGTACCGGCGCAGGCAGGGCAGACAGACAGAGTATACCAGCCGCTGTTGCCCTTTTTCAGCCAGATATCGTCCGGCTGCAGATTCCCGCCGCACACCGGGCAGCTGGCAGTGATGATCTTTGGGTCGCTGCGCCAGGTGGACTGCTCCACATAGCCGCGGAACACCCGGAAGTCCCGGTAATCGCCGGGGGCGGGGCAGAGGCTTGCCCGCAGGGATTCCTCCTCGGTGGGGTAGGCCGCCAGACCCGCCCGCAGGTCAAGCTTGCGGCAGACATCGGCGGTGTAAAGGGTATCGGACAGGGCATCGTGGAACGGGCGCTCCATCGGGATGCCCATCCGGGTCACAACGCTTTCCAGCGTCATGCCCTCGCCCTCCTTACGGGGGTGCTCCCGCAGGAAGATCTGCTGCAGATCATACCACTGGGTGGGGCGGCTCTCGTCCAGATTGCAGAGGAAAAGGTTCTGCTTGAGCACCGGCACGTCATCCATGCCCCACTCGGCAAACTCGGCATCCGGGCCGCACCACTGCATAAAGCGGCGCAGCCCCTGCACGATGGGCTCGCCCCGGTCCAGGTCGGCCTGGGTCAGGCCCGTCACCTTGGCGATGTGGTGCTGCAGGGTGCGGAAAATGCGGGGCCGCAGGTGGATGGAGAAGGTATCCAGCACGTTGGCATCCTCGTCGATCTTCACTGCGCCGATCTCGATGATCTCGCCCCGGAAGGTCTGCTGCACGCCATGATAATTAAAGATGTACGGCTTATAGCCGATGTTCCATTCCAGATCAAATAAAACCAGATTGCGTGGCATTGTTGTTTGTGTTCCTCTCAGTTCAGGATAAATTTTTCGATAGCCTCGGCCACGCCGTCGTGGTTGTTGTCGGCGGCGGTGACGTAATCGGCCACAGCCTTGACGGCATCCTCGGCATTCTGCATGGCAACGCCCACCCCGGCATAGGAGATCATGGAGCGGTCGTTCAGGCCGTCGCCGCAGGCCATCAGGTTCTCCCGGGTCAGGCCCATCCGCTCCAGCAGGGCGGCAAGGCTCCTGTCCTTTGCCACGCCCAGCGGCACGGCCTCGATGAAGAAGGGGCTGGAGGGGTACAGGTCGATCCGGCCCGCAAACTGCTCCTTTCCGGCGGCACAGACAGCATCCCGCCGGGCAGGGTCGAGGGTGATGAGCATTTTGCAGATCGGATAGTCCACATAGGAGGCCAGATCATCCACATGGATCATCGGCAGCTTTGTGGTAAAGCACTCCTTGTTTGCCCACACGTCCTGATCCCGCTCACACACGATGCCCTCGCTGTTATAGGTCAGGATGGCCACATCCTGCCGGGCTGCAAATTCGCAGAGCTCCGGGACGAACTCCGCTCCCAGCTGCACCTGATACAGGGCCTCGCCAGTCACGCAGTCCACGATCTTGCCGCCGTTGTAGGCCAGCACACAGCCGCCCTTTTTGTCCAGCCCCAGCTCCTTTGCCAGCGGCAGAATGCCCGCTGTGGGGCGGCCGGAGGCCAGCACGATGGTCACGCCCTGTGCGGCGGCGGCATCCAGCGCCGCGCGGGTGCGGGAGGTAACGATCTTTTGGTCATTGGTCAGGGTGCCGTCCAAGTCCAGAGCCAGCACCCGGATATTCGATCTTGCCATGATTTTTATTCCTCGTTCTCAGGCAGGGGCTTCCCGCCGGATATTTTATTACTTACCCATCTATTTTACAATGCTTTCCCTTTTCTGTAAAGCAGGAAACCTGTTCCCCGCCCAGGGACAAGCAAAAAAAGCCGCCCGGCGAGCAAAACCGGACGGCTGAGAAGGAAGAAAACGCTGTGTTACAGGATGTCGATGTATTCCCCGGCCAGTGCCTTGTTCATGCTGCGGACGGCGCAGAACTTGCCGCACATGGGGCAGGTGTCGCTGTGGTCATCCTCAGGCAGGCGGGCATCCCGGATGGCCTTGGCGGTCTCGGGGTCGAGAGCGCAGGCGAACTGGGCATCCCAGTCCAGCACGCGGCGGGCATCGCCCATCTTGTCGTCGATATCCCGGGCATGGGGGATGCCCTTGGCGATATCAGCCGCATGGGCGGCGATCTTGGAGGCCACGATGCCCTGCTTCACATCGTCCACGTTGGGCAGAGCCAGATGCTCGGCGGGGGTGACATAGCACAGGAAAGCTGCACCGCTCATAGCGGCAACGGCACCGCCGATGGCAGCCGTGATGTGGTCATAGCCGGGGGCAATGTCGGTAACGAGGGGTCCCAGCACATAGAAGGGAGCGCCCATGCAGATGCTCTTCTGCACCTCCATGTTGGCGGCCACCTGATTCAGGGGCACATGGCCCGGGCCCTCCACCATGACCTGCACGTTGTGTGCCCAGGCGCGCTTGGTCAGCTCGCCCAGACGCACCAGCTCTTCGATCTGGCAGACATCGGTGGCATCGGCCAGGCAGCCGGGGCGGCAGGCATCGCCCAGCGAGATGGTCACGTCGTGCTCGGCGCAGATCTCACAGATCTCGTCAAAGTGCTCGTAGAAGGGGTTCTCGTTGCCGGTCATGCTCATCCAGGCGAACACCAGAGAGCCGCCGCGGCTGACGATGTTCATCTTCCGCTTGTGGGTGCGGATCTGGTCGATGGTCTTGCGGGTGATGCCGCAGTGCAGGGTGACAAAGTCCACGCCGTCCTCAGCGTGCAGGCGCACCACGTCGATGAAGTCCTGCGCGGTCAGGGTGGCAAGGTCGCGCTGATAGTGGATGACGGAATCGTACACGGGCACAGTGCCGATCATCACGGGGCACTCGTGGGTCAGCTTCTGGCGGAAGGGCTGGGTGTTGCCGTGGCTGGACAGATCCATGATGGCTTCCGCGCCCATATTGACGGCGCTCATCACCTTTTCCATCTCCACGTTGTAATCCTTGCAGTCGCGGGAAACGCCCAGGTTCACGTTGATCTTGGTGCGCAGCATGGAGCCGATGCCCTCGGGGTCGAGGCAGGTGTGATGCTTGTTGGCCGGGATGGCCACCTTGCCCTCAGCCACCAGCTGACGGATCTCCTCCGTGGTGCGGTATTCCTTTTTGCCACGATCTCCATTTCCGGCGTGACGATGCCCTTGCGGGCAGCGTCCATCTGTGTGGTGTAGTTCTGCATGGTACTTTCCTCCAAATGTTTCTTATATCTTGAACAGCGCTTTGCGCGCTGAACGTACCGGAAATAGGTTTTTGCGCAGCCTTTCCTCTGTGCGCAATTGGCTCCCCCTTTGGGGGAGCTGGCATCGCGCCAGCGATGACTGAGAGGGCGAGCCGCCTTACAGCTGCTCCGCCAGTGCCTTCAGCTCCCTGCACTCGGCCTCGATATCCTCCGCGCCGAAGATCGCACTGACAAGGGCCACACCGTTCACGCCGGTGCCCTTGAGCCGGAGCAGGTTCTCCTTGTGGATGCCGCCGATGGCCACAACGGGGATGTCCACGGCATCGCAGATGGCTTTCATCATGCCCTCGGGCAGAACGTCCACGTCTGCCTTGGTGTGGGTAGCAAAAGCAGCCCCCACGCCCAGACAGTCGGCACCGTGCCGGACGGCCTCCAGGGCCTCCTCCACGCTGTGGACGGATACGCCGATCATCATATCTTCGCCCACGCGCTCGCGCACCTTGGCAGCGGCCATGTCCTCCTGCCCCACGTGGATGCCCTCGGCGTGGCAGCGGATGGCAATATCCACGTTATCGTTGATAAAAAAGGGCACGTTGTACTTTTTGCACAGGTCGTGGAGCTCAAACGCCTCCTTCAGGAAGGCTTCCTCGTCCAGCTCCTTTTCCCGCAGCTGAACACAGGTCACGCCGCCCTTCAGGGCGCTCTCCACCTGCTGATAGAGGGTCTGACCGCCCACCCAGGCACGGTCGGTGACGGCGTAGAGCCGCATATATTCTTCAGCGCACTTCATACTTGGCACCCTCTTCCAGCTGAGCCGGAGTCATATTGTAAATGGCATCAATGATGTAATTGCGGTAGGTGGCGTTGCCGTCCAGCGGGGTCAGCCGTGCATGGGCGATCTCGCCCGCAAGGCCCATGGCGCAGACGGCGGCAGCCGCAGCCTCCAGCGGCTGGCTGGGGTTGGCAGTGATAAAGGCCGCCGTCAGGGCAGAGAGCTGGCAGCCCGTGCCGGTGATGGCGCTCATCATCGGGTGGCCGTTGCGGATGCAGTAAGCTTTTGCCCCATCGGCCACGATGTCAATGGCACCGGTAATGGCCACAACGGCACCGGTCTTTGCGGCAAATGCCTTGGCAAAGGCCACCGCGCCGTCCAGGTTTTCCTCGGTGACCCTGTCGGCCACATCGGCATCCACGCCCTTGGTGGTGCCCGCGCCGGAAGCCAGCGTCTTTACCTCGGAGATATTGCCCCGGATGACCGTGAACCGCACCTCGTCCAGCAGGCGGTAGGCCGTCTCGGTGCGCAGGGCGGAAGCGCCTGCGCCCACAGGGTCCAGCACCACGGGGTGGCCCAGTGCATTGGCCTTTTTGCCCGCCTTGAGCATGGACTCAATGGTGCGGCTGTTCAAGGTGCCGATGTTGATGTTCAGCCCGCCGCAGATGGTGGTGATATCCTCCACCTCGGCGGCATCGTCGGCCATAATGGGCGAAGCACCGCAGGCCAGCACCATATTGGCGCAGTCGTTCACGGTGACGTAGTTGGTGATATTATGAATCAGGGGCTTTTGGTGCGGACATTGGCAAACTGCTCTGCAAACATGACGCACCCCCGTCAGGAAAGGCTGCTCTGCATGGAACGCAGGGCACCGGAGTGCTGCAGGCTGTACACCAGCACACCCGCAATGACCGCACCCACAGCGGTGGAGATGAGGAAGGGCACGATGTAGGCATAGAACGCGATGTCACCGGCGCTCTTGCCCATCAGGCAGATGGCCACCGGGTAAGCGCACAGGCCGCCCAGAATGCTGGTGCCGAACACCTCGCCCGCCAGGGTCGCGGGCAGATTCCTGGTCTTCCAGTAGACCAGGCCGCAGAGCAGGGCACCAAACATGCTGCCCGGGAAGGCCATCAGGCTGCCCAGACCCAGGATATTGCGGAGCAGCGAGGCCACAAAGGCCACGCCCACGCCCCACCAGGGGCCCAGGAACACGGCGCAGAGCACATTGACCATGTGCTGCACGGGGGCACACTTGCTGCCGAACATCGGGAAGCTGAACACACTGCCCACCACGCACAGGGCGCAGAACATTCCAGCGAGAGCCAGCTTTTTCACAGAGAATTTTTTCATTGGAAACTCCTCTTTCTCAAAAAGCGGTCGAGGCTTGCTGGCCTCCTCTCACGCCGGAACACGGCTTCCCATCGCAGTCATTTCAAGGCGCAGGGCGCTCCCCCTCAGCCCGGAGCCGCCCGTTGCGGCGGCTTGCGGCAACAAAAAACAGGAGACACCACAGCGGTGCCTCCTGCAAAAAATCATTTTCCTATGACTTCCTACGGCGGCATTATCCGCATCAGGTCAAGGGTCGAAGTTTGGTTACTTCCTCTCAGCCCGCCTCACGAGCTCCCCTGTGTTTTGTTTTTCGTAGGGTATTGTACACCCGCCGGAGCAAAAAAGCAAGAACAAGTTTTTCTTTCGCCTTTTTGCCAAATCGCTTTTACAATTTTCCGGATTATGTTATACTTGTCCCAAATTTCGCAGCGCCCCGGGGAGCCATTCCCCGCTTTGGGGCACTGCCCGGCACAAAAGGAGATTGAAGTTATGGGTCTCATCAAAGCAGCTCTGGGCGCGGCATCCGGCGTGATGGGCGACCAGTGGAAGGAATATTTTTATTGTGACGCTCTGCCTGCGGAGGTGCTGGCTGTCAAGGGCCAGAAGCGGACCAATGGCCGCTCTGCCAACCGGCACGGCAGCGAAAACGTCATCTCGGATGGCTCTGTGATCGCCGTGGCCGACGGCCAGTGCGTGCTGATCGTGGAGCAGGGCAAGGTGGTGGACCTCTGTGCCGAACCCGGCGAGTACACCTACAGCACCGGCACCCAGCCCTCCCTGCTCAGCGGCGGGCTGAAGAACATCGACAGCGTGTTTGCCGAGCTGGGCAAGCGGTTCAGCTTTGGCGGGCAGGCGGGTTCCGACCAGCGCATCTACTATATCAATACCCGGGAGCTCACCGGCAACAAATACGGCACCCCCAACCCGGTGCCTTTCCGGGTGGTGGACCAGCGCGCCGGGATCGACATTGACATCGGCATCCGGTGCTTCGGCGAATACAGCTACCGGGTGGTCAACCCCATCCTGTTTTACACCAACGTCTGCGGCAATGTGGAAAACGCCTACACCCGCGACGCGCTGGACGGCCAGCTCAAGACCGAGCTGATGACCGCCCTGCAGCCCGCCTTTGCCCGGATCAGCGAGCAGGGCATCCGCTACTCCGCCCTGCCCGGCCACACCGCCGAGCTGGCCGAGGCCCTGAATCAGGAGCTGAGTGCCAAGTGGAGCAGGCTGCGCGGCATCGAGATCGTCTCTCTGGGCGTTTCCGGTGTCAAGGCCAGCGAAGAGGACGAGCAGATGATCAAGGAGCTGCAGCGCAGTGCGGCCTTTATGGACCCCACCCGCGCCGCCGCGCATCTGGTGGGCGCACAGGCCTCCGCCATGCAGGCTGCCGCCTCCAACACCGCCGCCGGTCCCGCCATGGCCTTTATGGGGATGAACCAGGCCGCTGCAGCGGGTGGTGTCAACGCCCGGGATCTCTACCAGATGGGCGGCCAGCAGACCGCCGCGCAGCCTCAGGCCGCACCAGCCGCTGGCTGGACCTGCAGCTGCGGCCACACCGGCAACACGGGCAAGTTCTGTGCCGAATGCGGCAAGCCCCGGCCCGAAGCCCGGCTGTCTGGGTGTGCAGCTGCGGTGCAAAGAACAGCGGCAAATTCTGCTCGGAGTGCGGCAGACCCCGGCCCGCCGCCAAGTGCGCCAACTGCGGCTTTGTGCCTGCCGACCCGGCCAACCCGCCCAAGTTCTGCCCCGAATGCGGCAAGCCTTTCGGAGCCTGAAAGGGGACTGAGATATGGCAGAAAACACCACGAATTACCAATGCCCGGCCTGTACCGGCCCCCTGCACTACGATGGTGCCAGCGGCAAGCTGGTCTGCGATTACTGCGGCTCGGCCTACGACGTAAAGGACATCGAGGCCCGCTACGCCAAAAAGCAGGCCGCTGCCGACACTGCCGCCGAGGGCGATGCCAAAAAAGCCGCCCGCCTGCCCCGGCAGGACAGTCCGGTGTGGAGCGAGGCCGAGGCGGAGGGCCTGAACAGCTACTCCTGCCCCACCTGCGGAGCCGAGCTGGTCTGTGACGAGACCACCGCCGCCACCACCTGCCCCTACTGCGGCAACCCCACAGTGCTGGGCGGCAAGCTCTCCGGCAAGCTGAAGCCGGAATACATCCTGCCCTTCAAGCTGGACAAAAAAGACCGCCATTGCCCAGCTGACCAGATATTACAAGGGCAAGGCCTTCCTGCCCAAGGCGTTCAAGAGCCAGAACCACATCGCAGAGATCCAGGGCGTATATGTTCCCTTCTGGCTCTACGATGCCAAGGCCGACGCGCGCGGCCGGTACGAGGGCCAGAACTCCGAGAGCCACCGCGAGGGTGATTACATGGTGACCACCACCCAGCACTACGATGTGCGCCGCGAGGGCTCGGCCGCCTTTGCCAAGGTGCCGGTGGATGGCTCCAGCAAGATGCCCAACACCCACATGGATGCCATTGAGCCCTTTGATTACGGCGACCTGAAGCCCTTCTCCACGGCCTACCTGCCCGGCTATCTGGCCGACCGGTATGACGAGGATGCCGATGCCTGTGCCGAGCGCGCCTACCGCCGGATGTACAACTCCACGGCCGATGCGCTCCACGCCACCACCGGCGGCTACAGCGAGATCCACCCCATTTCCGAGAACATCAACGTGGATATGACCCACGCCCACTACGCCCTGCTGCCGGTCTGGATGCTCCACACCCGGTGGAAGGACAAGGACTTCCTGTTCGCCATGAACGGGCAGACCGGGCGGCTCATCGGCGACCTGCCGGTGGACAAGAGCCGGGTGGCCGCGTGGTTTGCGGGCATCAGCCTGCCCCTGATGGCAGTGCTGGCGTTCCTGCTGTTGTTATAAGGGGGTGGCAGAATGAAACACACTGCAAAACGCTTTGCCGCCCTGCTGGCCGCTCTGGTGCTGGCACTCTGCCTGAGCATCCCCGCCTTTGCCGCCGCACCGCTGGTGCGGGACGAGATGGGCCTGTTCGATGCGGATACTTACAGCCAGCTGGAAGCTTCCGCCGAAGCCGCCAGCGACGGCCACGACTGCGACGTGTATTTTCTGGTGGTGGACAGCATCGGCGACACCGACCAGCGCCAGTACGCCAAAGATTACTACCTTGCCAACGGTCTGGGCAGCGGCTCTGAACAGAGCGGCATCCTCTTCCTGCTGGCGGTCGGCTCCCGCAAGTATGTCACCATCACCTACGGCGGCGGCGTGACAGCCTTTACCGATTACCGCATCGAGCAGATCGAAGATGCCGTTGTTCCCTATCTCTCGGACGACGACTGGGCCGAGGCCGCCTCCGAGTACCTCTCCATGTGCGCCGACACACTGGATTTCTACGCCGAGCACGGCGAACCGCTGGATGTTGACAACGACACCAGCGGCTGGCCCATCCTGCTCCTCATCGTCATCGGCGTTCCCATGATCATTGCCGGTATCGTCTGCGGCGTGCTGTACAGCCAGATGAAAACCGCCCGGCTCAAGACCGAGGCCAACGATTACATCGGCGCAGGCTTAAAGCTGCGGGTGCAGGTGGACAACTACACCCACACCGACCGCGTGCAGGTCTACGACCCGCCCCACGAGGAGAGCAGCAGCTCCGGCGGCTCCTCTGTGGACAGCGACGGCTTTGGCGGCTCCTCCGGCGGCTCGTTCTGAGCGCCCTTTTCTCCAGCAGTAAACCACCGGTTCTGCCGGTGGTTTTCGCTTGTTTTTATTTCCGTATAACATGCAAAAGAAAGGAAACCCAACGAATGTCAAAGAAGATCACCGCCCTGATCCCCGGAGCCGCACTGGCACTGGGCATCGCCTGCATCGCCAAGTGGCTGGAAACGCTGGAAAGCAGCGCCGGGCTCCACCTCATTGGCGCATCGGTCATCGCCCTGTTTATCGGCATGGCCATCAATGCGTTTTTCCAGCCCAACAAAACAACCGCGCCGGGCATCAAATTCACCTCTAAGAAGGTTCTGAAATTCGCCATCGTCCTTCTGGGTGCCAGCCTGAACATCCGCACCGTGCTGACCGTGGGCCGTTTTTCGCTGACGGTCATGCTCTTCACCCTGGCCACCTGCTTTGGACTGGGCGCGCTGATCGGCAAAGCACTCGGGCTCAACTGGAAGACCAGCAGCCTGATCAACGCCGGAACGGGCATCTGCGGCGGCTCTGCCATTGCGGCCATCGCGCCGGTGATCGAGGCCGATGACATGGATATCGCCTACGGTATGTCCGCCACCTTCCTGTTCGATACGGTGATGATCGTTGTGTTTCCGCTCCTTGGCCGGTGGCTCGGGCTTTCCGATGCCGCATTCGGTCTCTGGGCCGGTACGGCGGTCAATGATACCTCCAGCGTTGTAGCCACCGGCTACGCTTTCAGTGAAGCAGCCGGTGACTTTGCAACGATGGTCAAGCTGACCCGCACGCTGGCGATTATTCCGGCGGTTCTGGTCTTTGCCGCCATCAACCTGCACCTGAAAAAGAAAGAGAGCGCCCAGGCCAACGGTGTCAAGGTGAGCATCCGTTCCATTTTCCCCTGGTTCATCCTTGCGTTCCTTGCCATGTCCCTGCTGACCAGTCTGGGCCTTCTGCCCGCCGGGCTGGTTTCCGGCCTGAAGACCATCAGCAAGTTTCTGATGGTCGCGGCCCTGGCGGCCATCGGTCTGAACACAAACTTTAAATCTCTCTGCCGTTCCGGCGCAAAGCCCATGCTGCACGGCTTCATCATCTCCACATTGGTCGTTCTGGTCGCCATTGGTGTTGAGTACATGATCGGCATTGCACCCTACGGCACGCTGTGACGTTCCTGCCAGCTGAATATTCCTACAAAGAAAGAGCAGTGCTCTCCAATGGGTCCACCCACCGGAAGCACTGCTCTTTTTATTGTTCCGCTTTGCTCCACAAACGCGAACTTGTCGGGGCGAGGCCCCTCCATCTGCTCTCGCAGACCGTTCGGTCACTTAAAAGCCCCACTGGGCTTTCATTGCTTCGCAAACGCGAATTTCACTTACTTAGATAATGGCAATGTCAATTTTCCTGATAATAAAAAATACAGCAGGAGTAAACCAACTATAATTAGAATACCGCCAACCACTTTAATGCCAATTCGATTAACCTTGTTATTTTTTATAATTTTATTTGCAAAAACCAATAGTAGCGCACCAACTACTATAATAAAAACAGATATTAACGGATACATGAGTTTTCTCCTTTCAAATTCCGATTTATTGAACCAAGACGAGTATACCACACTCTCCCATGAAAGAACAGGCGGATATAGCACAAAAATCGCCATGATGATACCCTGCCTTTGGTCGTTGCTGTTCGGGGTCAGCGTTCGGACATTTGTTGGACTTCGATGGTGCTCTTGTTGGAGAGCGTCTGCCCCAAAACCTGCTGGAACCGAGTACGGCAAACTGGAACTTGTCGGGGCAAAGCCCCACTGGGGCTTTCATTGTTCTGCTTCGCTCCACAAACGCGAAGTTATCTGGTTGATGCCATTTTATCGGTCGGCCATGATCTCCTGAGAGCCACATAGGAGATTAAGAAGTTCGCAAGCCAACCAGCTGGTACACAGCAGCCAGACAAAGGCAATGCCGAAACGCGGTGCACAGATCAGGGCAACGGAAAGACGAATCGCAAGGTTCACCATGTTTGCAACGAGGAACGGACGCATAATTCCGAGACCGCGAAGGACTCCATCGGTTGCCATCTTGATACCCATGAAGATGAAAAAGTAACCAAGCCACCTCATATAATCACCAGACACCTGATAGGCCAACGCCGTTCCGTCTTTTCCTAAGAACAGCGAGGAGATCTGCGTGTGTAGCGTTTCAATGACGAGAAAGGCAAGAACGGCAAAGCACACGTCCAGCACCAGCGCCGCATGGTAGCCTTTTTTGATGCGTTGGGGTTTGCCTGCGCCAAGATTCTGGGAAACATACGGCGAAACTGCATTGCCGATGGAGACAAAAATCAAAGAGAACACATTCTCTACTCGCATTGTCGCCGAATAGCCTGCAAGCGCCTGTGTACCGAAGGGATTCACAACTGCCTGTACAATCAGCATACCGATGGACACCGTAGACTGCTGAAGAATCGACGGCACGGCAATTTGCAGCATGGATTGCAGCCCCCGCCAGTCAAATCGTTGAAATGGGCTCTCGTATCGCCGCATCCGATGAAGAAAAATCAAAAGGGAAAATACGGCGGAAATGCCTTGGGCAATCAAGGTTGCAAGAGCGGCACCGAACACGCCCAGACCAAGCCCGGCAACCATCCAAAGGTCCATAAAAATATTCAGGACAGAAGAAAAAAACAGGAGTGCCAAGGGAATTCTTGATTCACCGATGGAGGTAAACATGGTGGAGAGAATGTTATACATAAACAAGAACGGAAAGCCCGCAAAATAGACCCGCAGATACAGCACCGCCTCATCCAGAATGTCGGGAGGGGTTTGCAAGCCCCGCATCATCGGGAGGGAAAAGCATAAGCCAAAAATGCCAAGGACAATGCTCAGAATCAAAAAGCTGAGCAAGGACGTTGACACAATGGTTTTCATTTTGCCATACTCTTTGGCACCGAAATAACGGCTCACAAGCACACCAGCTCCGGCGCCGGCTCCCAGTGCCACACAAATGAACACATTGGTTAATGCTGCACAGGCACCGACAGCTGCAAGTGCAGAAGAACCAACAAACTGACCGACAATAATGGAGTCGGCCATGTTATATATTTGCTGAAAAAAACTCCCAAGAATCATCGGCATTGCAAAAACCGTCAACGCTTTGAGGGGCGCATCGGTTATCAAATACTCATCTTTCGACATTCTCATATTCCTCCATGGTACTTGTATTGTAGTATCCGCTTTATTTGCCTTCACAACTTCCGAATTGTTGAACTGAGCCGAGTATACCACACTCTTCCCACAAATACTACCACACAAAAAAAACTCCCATGCTTACATCGGAAGATGCTGTGCATGGGAGTTTTTGCTGCGCCTGTTACGGCGTATTGTTACTTATTGAAGGTCTCCTCGTTCAGCAGGCCCTCGCTCTTGGCAACGCAGATGCTGGCAACTGCATCACCCACCACGTTCAGGGAGGTGACCAGCATCTCGATGGGGCGGTTGATGGCCAGGATCAGGGGAGTAGGCCAACAGAGCGCCATCGTTGACGAAGCCCATGCCGGACAGGATGGTGAACAGGATGACAGCCCCAGCGCCGGGAGCGGCGGGGGTGCCCACAGATGCCAGCAGGGCCAGCAGGGCGACCACGACCAGCTGGCCGGGGGTGACGGTGTAACCGGCACAGCCTGCAATGAACACGGTGGCAATGACCTGCATGATGGCGGTGCCGTCCATGTTGATGGTCATGCCCAGCGGCAGGACGAAGGAAGCGATGCTCTCATCCACGCCGAACTCTTCCTCGCACACCTTGATGTTCAGGGGCAGGGTGGCGGCGCTGGAGGAGGTGGAGAAGCCAAACACTGCCACGTTGGCGATCTTGCGGATGAAGGTGAAAGGGTCCAGCTTGGCACCCAGTGCAATGACCAGCGGGTAGGCAATGATCAAAGGCCAGCAGCAGGACCACCGTGATCACCACATAGACCAGCGCGGGCTTGAGGTAATCGATGCCGTAGATGGCGAAGGTTCGGGTCAGCAGCACAAAGACTGCAAAGGGGGCAAAGTTGCTGATGATGAAGTTCAGGAACACGACCACCACATCGTTGACCTCGCCCAGCAGGCGGCGCAGGGTCGCGGTGCGGCTCTCGCCCAGGGTGTTCATGCTCAGGCCGATGGCCACTGCCAGGAACACGCTGGAAAGCACAGCGCCATTGCTGCCAAAGGCAGTGATGATGTTGGAGGGGATGATGTTCAGCACCACGTTCAGGGGTTGGAACCGGTGGAACCGCTGGCTTCTGCCAGACCCTCGATGTGGGTATTGAACAGGCCCATGGAGTAGGTGCCGTAGCCCACACAGCCTGCCAGCAGCAGCGCCAGGAAGGAGCACAGCAGGAACCAGAACAGGGTCTTTGCAGAAATGCGGCCCATGGTGCGGATGTCTGCAATGCTGCCAATGGCCAGCGAAATGGAGGTAAAGACCATGGGGATGATCACCAGCTGCAGCGCCTTGATGAAGAGCTGGCCGATGATGTAGAAGATGCCAAAGGCACGCTCAGCGCCCTCGGCGGTGATATCCTGGAACAGCAGGTTGTTGATGGTGGTCCAGGTCTGTGCCTGACCGCTGGCGTTCAAATGCTCCCGCAGGAACATAAAGGCCAGACCGGCCACCAGGCCGCAGACCAGAGAGATCGCCATGCGTTTTGCAAGGGATAATTCGTGCTTCTTTTTTGTTTCCATATCCTTTTCCTCTCACAGTACCGGTTTTTGGCTCACACTTTGCCTACTCTAGCACAACTCCCCTGCAATGCAAGAGAAAATCACGCAAAATACAGCTTTTTGCAAATAAGTACGACTTTTCTCCGCAAAAAAATCCCCCGAAAGCACTCTGCCTCCGGGGGATCTGCTTACTTATTTCTTGAACTTGAACACCGGCGTGCCAGCGGCAGCCGCCGTTTGCAGCAACACTGATCTCCGGCAAGTCATCACTGTTGGTCACGATGAGAGCCGTTGCAGTGGGGTGGCCTGCGGCGCGGATGGCTTCCAGATCCACCTTCAGCAGCGGGGTGCCGGCCTTGACCTTGGCCCCTTCTTTGGTCAGGGAGGTAAAGCCCTGTCCCTTCATCTCCACCGTGTCCATGCCGACATGGATCAGCAGCTCAATGCCGTCATCGCTCATCATACCAACGGCGTGCAGGCTTTCGGGCACCTGCGTAACGGTGCCGTCAAAGGGAGCATAAACGGTGTCGCCGGTGGGCTCCACGCCGCAGCCGGGGCCAAGGATCGCAGAGGCAAAAAGTCTCGTCGGGCAGCTGCTCCAGCGGGATCACCTTACCGTCAATGGGAAGCATGACCGTCATCTTCTGGCCGGAAAATTTCGTCTCGGATGCGGCCTTGCCGCCAAAAAGCTTGTCAAAAAAGCCCATAATACAAACCATCCTTCCACGGTACACAAAGTGCAGTCTTTATCCAGTTAAGAATAGCATATCCGCGCAGGAAATACAATCTGCATCCTGCACAAAGAGATGCACCGCCATTTGGCAGGTGTGCCCTTACATCAGCTCCAGCAGCTGCTCCACCTCTTCCATCCGGGTGGCCCAGCTGGTGGCAATGCGGACAACGGTGTGGGTATCATCGTACTTCTCCCAGAAGCCGAACTTGGCCTTGCCTTCCAGCGCGGCCAGCTGCTCGTTGGACAACACGATGAACACCTGATTCGTGGGCGAATCCATGAAGAACGAATAGCCCTTTTCGGCCAGTCCCTTCTTGAGCACGGCGGCGGTCTCAATGGCATTTTTGCTGATGGTCTGGTACAGGTCATCGGTGAACAGCACATCGAACTGGATGCCCAGCAGACGGCCCTTTGCCAGCAGAGCGCCCTGCTGCTTGACCATGGTCATAAAGTGAGCCGGTGCGCCGTGGGGGAACACAACTGCCTCGCCGCAGAGCGCACCCACCTTGGGTGCCGCCGATGTAGAACACATCGGTCAGGCGGGCCACATCGGCCAGCGTCACATCGGTGCCCTCGGCGGCCAGGCCATAGCCCAGACGGGCACCGTCCATAAACAGCGGCATGTGGTACTTATGGCAGACAGCGGAAAGCGCTTCCAGCTCTGCCTTGGTGTACAGGGTGCCGTACTCCGACGGGTGGGAGATGTACACCATGCCCGGGAACACGAGGTGGTCCACATTGCCATCGGCATAGAAGGTCCTGCACCAGTCCTCAACAGTCCCGGCATCCAGCTTGCCATTGGTGTGCGGCAGGCCGATGACCTTGTGGCCCGTGAACTCGATGGCACCGGCCTCGTGAGCGGCCACATGGCCGGTGGATGCGGCCAGCACTCCCTCCCAGCGGCGCAGCATCGATGCAATGACGATGGAGTTGCTCTGGGTGCCGCCCGAAATGAACCAGACATCGGCATCCGGTGCGCCGCACGCCGCGCGATCTTCTCCCGCGCACTGGCGCAATAGGGATCGGTGCCGTAGCCGGAGACCTTTTCAAAGTTGGTCTCCACCAGCTTCTGTAAGATTGCCGGATGGGCACCCTCGCAGTAATCGTTTTCAAAATACAGCATATACTTTCCCTCGCTCTGCATTCAAGATAAGCCTATTATCTGCTTTTTGCGCAGGGTTGTCAATGTAGAACCCCGCATGGGCGGGGAAAAGTTATCGTGTATATCACTGCTTGGCGAGTTGCTGGAATCACCCCCGCAAGGCGGGGAAAAGGTCTGCAGGTCGGTCAGCAGGTCATCGATGTAGGGATCACCCCGCGTGGGCGGGGAAAAGATGTCTTGATACTGGATGGTGCGGGTGTAGTAGGGATCACCCCCGCGTAGGCGGGGAAAAGACATCTTCGCCGTCGTACAGCATGGAATCGAAGGGATCACCCCCGCGTAGGCGGGGAAAAAGTCCTCGCCACGATAGGACACAATCTGAATACCATCACCCCGCGTAGGCGGGGAAAAGCAATGCCATTTTTGAGTTCTCCTAGTGCCATTGGGATCACCCCCGCGTGGGTGGGGAAAAGGTCACCGGGCTGGCCGCTCCCACCATCGAGCCGGGATCACCCCGCATGGGCGGGGAAAAGGCGTAGTTGAGGGTAGTCACGTTGAGGTCAACGGGATCACCCCGCGTGGGCGGGGAAAAGATGTTTTGCCTTGTGGCAAGATAAATTCAAGTAGGATCACCCCGCATGGGCGGGGAAAAGTTCGTGGACGAAAGCCATTTCTACAAGAACCTTGGATCACCCCGCATGGGCGGGGAAAAAGAGCTCAGCACGCTGCCCGTGATCTTCCTTTTCAGGATCACCCCCGCGTTGGCGGGGAAAAGAGGCAAGTGCGGAGTTAAACTCGCAGTTGTCAAGGATCACCCCGCGTGGGCGGGGAAAAAGATTTCCATGAGCTCCACGGTGTTCTTCTGGCAGGGATCACCCCCGCGTGGTGGCGGGGAAAAGGGCTGCGGCAACTGTCCGGCGTTGCGCACCATAGGGAGCACCCCGCATGGGCGGGGAAAAGTATAAGGTGCACGTCTACAACACGGTTGATAAGGGATCACCCCGCATGGGCGGGGAAAAGATGACACGGCGGTACAGCTCGGTGCCCGTGCCGGGATCACCCCTGCGTGGGCGGGGAAAAGCAGGGGCCAGCATGGTGGCCCCTGCGCTGTGGAGGATCACCCCTGCGTGGGCGGGGAAAAGCGTTTCGCGTCGGCCTCGCTGGACGCATACTGGGGATCACCCCGCGTAGGCGGGGAAAAGTGCGTGCCGGTGAGCTGGGCCACGGGCCCGGCAGGATCACCCCGCGTAGGCGGGGAAAAGCCCGGCATCTCAGCCATGGTCTCCTCCCCTGTGGATGATGGTCATCAGGCCAAGGCCATAGGCCTTGCCCCGGCCAACGCCCTCGCACAGCAGGACCTTGAAGGCCTCCGGGTCCGTCACCTGCAGAATGCCCTCGTAGGTCACAGCCAGCAGGGTAACAGGCCGGGTGCCGTTTTTCTTGAAGTGATAGGTCTGCTTCCGGGTCACTGCGAAGGACCCCTCCGAGACGGCAAAGCCGTGCTTTGCGGCCTGCGCCCACAGCCATTCCTCCTGCTCCACCTCGAGATAGCAGGGTTTCAGGGTTCCCCGGGCCGTATGGTCGGCAGAGTCTTTTTGCTGCGGGTGGGGTTGGCAGTCAGGCGGAACTGCCAGCAGCTGCCCGCTGTCACCCGTTCAATCAGCGGGTCATAGGGCCGGGTCTCCGGGGGCGCACCGGTGCCGAACTGCGCACACAGGGCGGTCAGGTCCGGCCGTTCCTCACTGAGCAGGAGCAGGGACAGTTTTTCTCCCAGCTGATCCAGCCGCCACAGCCTGCGGCGGCGCGCACCGGCAAAAGCGTTTTCCACCGCACCATGGAATTTCTGGGGCGAGATCAGCGCCACCATGGTCTCACGGCGGGTCGGGTCAAGTTCTGCGCGGGATAGATACATGATTCCTCACCTCAATTCTGCCATTGCGTCATGTTCGGTCGCGCCGGGCATTTCCGGCGGGTTTGTGTTCCAGTCCCGCACTGGGCGGAAGCCGTACTGCCGGTGGATGGGGCTGAACGACACCGCCAGATCACGCCGGGGCACGGCAGCAGCATCCGCCGGGTCCGTGTCTGCCACGATGCGCAAGGTGGCCCCATTCCTCTGTTTCACCAGTAATGGTTCGGCCCGCAGGGTATCCAGCAGTTTTCCGGCCCGGATACCAAGGAAGAGCGGCAGGGTGGGCGGGCAGGAACGCCGCCCCAGATACAGCGGGTAGACCGGATGTTTCAGGGCCGTTTCCAGCTCCTGTAACAGGGCGGTGTCCTCGCTTTCCAGCCCCACCAGAAAGACCGCATCCTGCAGGTAATGGCGGTAGGTCACATAGGGAGCCTTGCCTTTTTTCCGATCCTCTTCCCGGTTGGCTGTGTGGAAATCCACCAGCAGGCTGCCCTCCCGGTCAGCACGGACGGCAAAGTGCAGGCCGTTCAGCCGGGCAAGACCTGCGGCATCGTCCCGGCGCAGGCCCAGAGCCGCTGCCAACAGGCCAATGACACCGCTTTTGGTGGGTTCCCGGTTCGTTTTGCGGGTCTCAAATTTGGAATCCGCTCCCCACGATTGCAGGGGCGCGGCCAGCCGAAGCAACAGCGTTGCCATGGTCACACCTCATTTCCGGGCAGCTTCTCCTTTACGGCACGTTCCAGCGCGGTGAGCATCTGGTTCAGGGGCATGGCCGGGGCCAGCTCGTCCAGCCCGATGCCCACAGCAAAGCTCTGAGCCGGGGCATCCGCATAGCAGGCATACACCTGCTGCGCATACTGCTTCAGTGCCGTCTTGGACGGTTCTGCATAGCCTTCTTCGCTCTTGCGCACCGGCTTTTCAAAGGCACCGCAGAGGTTCACCGGCTGGTCCTGCCGCAGAGTGACGTAAACGGCATCCGGCAGGGTGCGGTTGGCAAAGCTGTTCTGCTTGCCGGTGGGCATGGAGCGGATGAAGGCCTCGCCGAACGCCCGGACAGCCTGGGCTGCCTTTTCAGCCCCAAGCAGGTGCACCAGTTCCACCATGTTGACGGTGGCATAGCGATACAGGGTGGAAGAGTTGTACTCCACCGTGCCCAGATGGCCCGCGCCTGCCGAATCCTCCGGGGCACAGTCATCCACGGCGGTAAAGTAATCAAACTCGTTCTGCACGGCATGGGTGGAGATGCTGTGGGCCACCTGAGCGGCGGCATCGTAATTCAGGGAAGGATCGCTGGCGACCATCCGGCCAAACAGCGCCATATCCACCGAAGGGTTCTCCTTCAGGGCCTTTTTGTAGTCATCCTTCTCCTCGCAGTCCTCGGCGGCCAGCTGGGCCAGCGCCCGGGCCTGGGCCGTGCTCAAAAAAAGAGCAGGGCGGCGTTGTTGTCATCTTTCAGCTTGATGCCTGCATTTTCCAGTGCCTTTTTGCATCCTTTTTCAGTCTGGCATCATCCAGTTCAGGAGCCAGTGCGGCCAGTTCCCCGGCCACAAGGTCAGTTGCTTTCAGGGTACGTTTTCCGGTCTCGACCATGTCGGCCATTTCTTCGGCAAACATTTTGCGGATCGCGTGCTTCCACGCCTGAGAGGATACCCGGGCGCGGGTGGCACCGCCATAGACAGCCGTCTTGGGGCTGCCGGTATCGTCGCGGTTCACACAGCTGGGCGGCACAGTTTGCAGCACATGAAAATCAACATACAGACGCTTGATATCCATTTCAATTCTCCTTTTCTTCGGTTTCAGGTGTGTCGGCATTCATCTGGTAGAGGTCCCGGCCCCACTGCAGGCGGACATTGGCTGCCTGATCCGGGAGCTGGAACCGGTACAGCTCCACAGCCAGCCGGGGGTAATCCAGTTTCAGCTTCGGTTCATTTCCCCGGAACAGCTGCACCATCCCCCGGAGGTAGTGGGACACCTCGGGCATGGAATCCGCTGTGGCCAGTGCGTTGAACCGGCGCAGGACGCTGCTCTCGGTCCAGTCCTGCGCGGCAGCTGCGGAATTCTGGGCCAGCAGGCGCGCCGCCCTGCCCAGCGTGCAGCCCTTTTCATTCATGGAAACGTTCTCTTCTCCCTGCTGGTGCAGGGCGTAAAGAGTCAGGGCAAGGTAGACCGCCCACTCGGATTCCGATGGTTCCCGGCACTCCCCTGCCGCCGTGTCCCTGCCCCAGAGCTCTTTGGGCAGTTCCTGCAGGAAGCTGCCCCACAGCGCCGGCAGGTCGCCGGGCTGATGCCCAACGCCCCGGCGCAGCTCTGCCAGCCGGGCACGCCGCTGGGGTTTGGGCAGGCTCCACAGCCTGCTCAACTGTCCGGCCACATAATCATGGATCGCATCCGTTATCATGCTGTTCCTCCTTCTTTCTTCGGGTAGAGCTTCCACAGATTGTACAGGAAGCTATTATAGGCCTTGGGGGCCGTATACAGAACGGTTTTCTTTTCGTCCTTTTTACCGCCTGTTTTCACCTCGACCCTATGGCCCACAAAGGCGGCATTTCCGGCCCGCTCCACCATCTGGCGGCCCAGCTCTGCGGCCAGTTTGCGGGCTTTCTCCTGCCATTCATCGGCTTTTTCGTCCAGCTTGTCCGTTTCGGGGTCAATGCTCTGCAGCCAAAGCCGGAACGGCTGGTCGATGGTAAAAAGTAGAACTGGGTGCGGGCGGCTTCCGCGGTCGTATCGTTCTTATCTCCCGCCGCAAGGGAGAGCTCCCACGCAAGGCGGCCGACATATTGCGCGGCCCGCTCGCAGCGCCCGATCTCATCCCGGATGGGCACTGTCCAGCGCCGTCCCAGTTCTCCCAGCAACGCGGCCTGAAAGGTCAGGCTGTCGCTGAAGGAATCGTTCACAAAGAAATCCTTATCTCCGTACTTCATGCCGCTGATGGCAAAGCGGATCAGCCGCTTGCGTTCCAGCGGACAGTCCGGGTCATTTTGAAGCATTTCCACCCAGCGGACAACGCCGGGCCTGCGGACGCTTTCCCCTTCCTCACAGAACACTGCCGGAAACTCCCGCCAGAACTGCTTTGCCGGGTCGTGACGGCTGGGCACAAAGGTGACCTGCCCGGTCTTTTTGCTCTTTTTAGCATCCGGGTCACGCCAGACGGTCATTTGTTCTGCAAATGCGTTCTCCCGGGGAAGAAATCGCCGCCCAGCAGAGAAAATCCGGTCACGATTTCCCCCTCTCGGTCGAGCAGGAGCCGCCGGGATTGCAGGGTCAGCAGCTGGGCGGGGTTATCCGGCAGGGCAATCTCTGTGCGCTCTGCACTGCGGGGCTCGTCCAGCTCCCAGCAGGGATGATTCTCCCCCACAGTTCTACGCCATCCTTGAGCAGAGTGAGGTTCAGCATCAAAGTCTCGAACAGGTTGCTGCCCTGCGCCTGAATGTACCCCAGCTTTCCCAGCCAGCCAGCACCCACCGAGGGCAGTCCCTTGCCTTGGGCTTTGCAGAGGTGTCATCGTAGCCATTCACACTCAGCAGCCACCGCGCTGCCTGTGCATAAGTCAGGCCCTCCTTGCCCTCACCCGCATAGGACGAGAATAACCGCAGCTTGTTGCTGCTCTCAGAAAGTTCCCCGTTCAGCTTGGAAGCGGTGTACTCCGTGCCGATCTTCGCTTCCGGCACCTGCCAGAAGGGGCGTTCCGGGTGGAAAAGCCAGAAGCGGTCCCGCCACTGCTCCAGATAGGCCCGGATGGGCGCTTCCGGAAAATGCCCCAGCCGGTACAGCTCCTCCCAGCGGGTCAGGGCATTGCCCGTTTCCTCAAAGGGGGCCGGCGTACCGTTTCCATCCACCCGGGAAAACACCGTGTGCAGAACCGCCAGCAGCAGCCGCAGCATGGCGGCATCCTGCGTGGGCAGTTCTCCGGCCAGGTCACGGTATTCGTGGGCGTGCAGCAGGGCATCCGGCAGAGAAACTTCCTGCACGGTATAGTCCTGCCCGCGCACCCGCACCCAGCGTTCCTCCAGCAAATTATACTCAATTTGCTTCATTCTCTTCCTCCTTCCGGTAGGTCAGACCGTTTTCACGGTCGTATTGCAGCACCTGCCCGGCAAGCTGTGCGGTCAGGTGGTCATCCAGCAGTAAGATCAGTTCTCCCCGCAGCAGCGGCGACTGCTGCCACAACCCAAACACTTCCCGGTTCCGGGCTTCCAATGCGTCGATGGTCTGTTTCACCGACCACCGTTTGCTGAAATATCCGGGCAGGCGCAGCTTCTGCCGTGCAATTTGAAGCGCTATCTCCGGCTGAGGCGGCTCGTCCGTGGGCACGCAGGCACCGGGATGCCCCGTTTCATCGGGCAGGAAGCGGACATTTCCTGCCGCATCCCGCATCAGCACCAGCACGTCAATGGAAGGGTCGCCGTCACGCACAGCCGCGCGGGCACCGTTGTCACTGACCGCACCCACATCATCCATCCAATTATCCAGCGTATTCAGGGAAGGGCGCATTCTGTGCTCTTCCGGCGGCAGAATGGTAAAGGTCTCTGCCTTGCTCATTTTGATTCGCTGGGCCTTTTCGTACTCCACCCGGGCCGCAGAGCTCTGCGGGCTGGCGGGCAGAGGGTCGGGCTCCCAGCCATAGACATCCTGCACCAGCGGGGCAATGTCATCGGGCAGGGTGATGGCGGTGGGCAGGAACTTGCGGGTGCGCCAGAGCAGCCATTCCCCGTAAACCGCCTTGCTGCCCTCGTCGAAGTCCTCCGTCCCAGTGTCCAGCACGGCACAGCGGGCCTGCGCCACCGGCCGGGGACGAGCCCGCCCCTCGTGGCGGTGCAGCCGTCCGATGCGCTGTAAAAGCAGATCCATGGGGCAGAGCTCTGTGACCAGAAAATCCAGGTCTATGTCGAGGGACTGTTCAAGCACCTGCGTGCCCACCACAATGAGCTTATCCCGCTGTTCCGGGGTGGAGTGCTTGCCGATGCGCTTCATCAGCGCCTCTTCTTTGGCGGCACGGTCTGGCATAAGGAACTGAGCGTGGAATACCACCACCTCAAACTCCGGCAGTTCCGCCCGCAGACGGGCCGCAATGGCCTGCGCCTTTTTCACGGTATTGACGATCACGCCCGCACAGCCGCCCTCCCGCAAGGCACTGCGCAGAGTGTCAGTCAGCTGTTCCTCGGTCAGCGGGAATGTCTCCACTCTGCGTGGTTCGGTTTCCAGTGGGATGGTCGTCTGCTCCACCCGTTTGCCGTCCGTCCAGGTCAGCAGCGGATAGCCCCGGCAGGTCTGCCATAAGCCGTCCGGGGCGGTTCTTCCATTCAGGTAGGCCCTGACCAGCTCGACCCGGCGCTTGGCGGGCAGGGTAGCTGAAAGCAGGATCACCGGCACTTTGTACCGGCCCAGCCAGGTCAGCGCCCGGTCAAGATAGCAGTTCATGTAAGCGTCATAGGCGTGGCACTCGTCAATGACCGCCACTTTGCCCGCAAGGCCAAGATGGCGCAGCATCACATGTTTTTGCTTGAGCGCCGCCAGTAACAGCTGATCCACCGTGCCGATGACAAAATCAGCCAGCAGTCCCTGCTTATTGCCCCGGAACCACTGATGCACCATCACCCGGCTCTCCGGGTCAGCATCGGGGTCCGCTTCCAGATCTTCCTCCACCCGCACCGTGTCCTGCTGCAATCGGATATAGGCCTCGTTCAGTTCGGCCATGCCGTGGGCCAGCTTGATGGAGTGCTCCAACCCATCCGGCTGCTTTTCGGCCCATGCCAGCAGCCGCCCATAGATGCCGTTGGCGGTGGCCTGAGTGGGCAGACCAAAGAAGATGCCGCCCTCGCTGCCGTGCTTGGCTAAAATCTCTGCCGCGCCCAGCGCAGCCTCCGTCTTGCCCACGCCCATCTGTGCTTCCAGAATAAAGATACCCGGCTCCTGCGTGCGGCTGATGGCTTCCAGCATGTCCCGCTGGACTTCGTTGGGCGGAAAGCCGAACCGTTCCGCAAACGCCCCCGGTTCCGTCACATCCGACTGCACCTCCCACGGAGAGGTCAGGTCCAGCGCTTCCCACGCCCGATCGACACGGGCAGGATACAGGGTATCGCTGCCCACCTCTTCCACAGGGATGAGCGGAAAATACCGGGTATTGCTGGCGACCCAGTCCGCCATGATGAGCAGACCGGTCAGCAGGATCTCAGCCGGGATGGTCAGCTGCGGCAGCTCGTCCACGCTGGAAAAGCCGCTTTCCTGCAAGGCGTAGTCAAACAGTTCCCGCCAGCAGCTCTCCCAGAATTCCTGTTCCCCCTCGGGCCAGTAGTTGAATTCCCAGCCGCCTTCTTCTTCCTCATCGCCCAGCTGGTCAAGTACGTCCTTCCCGGTTTCTGGCTTGCCATGGTGCGCTCCTGCTACCGATGCAAGCCCATTGGGGCATTTCAGCCACCGCAAGATGGCCTCACTCGCCAGCGCGTGACGTGAATACTTGCGGTTCTGTTCCCGGTAACTGAGCGTTGTGTATTTTTCCAGGCACTGTCTGGGCTCCGGCAAATGCGCCATCATTGGCCCCTGGAAAGCCGCGGATATCTTCCCCAGGTCGTGAACCCACCCCAGAAAGCAGGCGGTCTGTGTCAGCAGGTCCTCGTCCAATCCGATGTGCTGACGGACGCTTTCCGGCAGCCACTTCTGCACCAGATACACCATAATACCCGCCGTATCCCGCAGGTGCATCCAGAGCGGCAGCCAGAAACCGCTGTTCACCGGGTCTGTTTTGCCTGCAAACAGCCGCACTTCGTAGGGAACACCTCGTTGTTTCATCCTGTTCCACCTCCACTGCAGTCAGGAAAATCGCTTTTTCCGCATCATCGGGGTTTCTCTGAGGATAGAATAGCACGCAAAAAGTCCAATAAAGCGGATGTTTGCTGCTTTTTTCAGGGTTTTTCATTTTTTTTTGATGTTTGCCGTTTTCCGGCTGTTACCCCCGCAAGGCGGGGAAAGTGTTGCTCCCTATCAAGCATTCGGAGCACATCCGCTGATGCGGATCCCAGAGATAATACATATCAAGCATTGTTCTAAATCTCTGTACACCAATATTACACCTTTTTTCCCAACTTTACAAGCGGATCCTTCCGATTCAGCAAATGATACAAAAACCGCCCCGATCTCCTGTTACGGAAACCGGGGCGGTTCGATTGCGTTATTTGTGCTTTTCCAAGCGCTCACGCAATTACTTGCGGGGGTTCTTGATCGCAGCCTAGGCGGGTGCCAAAATTGCAGGGCGTTCGCAACAGTGATATGCCGTTTCTTTAACACGCTGTATCACCAAAGAACGGCTTCACTGTACTAAGAGAAACACCGTTACGCTTTGCTTTTTCCTGTTCATAAGTCACACGGGTAACTTCCTCAATAAAAGCTCGGACTTCCGGCGTTGCTGTTGACCATGTGACATTAAAGCGTCTGCAAATTTGATAAAATGTGCGATAAAATGTCTCTCGCTCTGCATCACGCTGAAAATATTCTTTTGCACTCATCAAACACACCTCATTTCAAGTAAGTTACAAAGATGTTCATTGCCGCCTCACCAGAAAGTTCATAACGCGGTGCTCCGCCAAAACTCGGCAATGGACAAGCTCCATAGTCCCGGACATAATGCTCTGCCAGCTCCGGAACCTTTGCCTCGAACGTGACCGTCCCGCCGCATTCATGGTCAATCGACAGCTTGATTCCGTACGCAATCAACACTCGGCCAATGCCCTGATACTTTTAGAATGCCCGACAATTGTTGGATTGCTTTCCGGCTGGCTCTCAATGTAGGTAATATGAACCATCACGTCATTTTCCAATATTTCGTATGCAGCCAGCGCAACCAATTCGCCATTACTCGTCTTTAAGGCATACTTTTCAAAGGCATCATCCTGAATATAATCTGACAACCAGCTTGTTTGCCAGACGGGTTCTTTTTTCAGTCTGTACCGCATCAGACTTTTTCATGCGCACGATTTTCACACTGATATTCTGACTGCCGTCTGTTTTTATAATAAATGGTACAAACTTTGCCATACAGACCTCTTTTCCTAAACAAAGCATTTTACAGTTTTATTATACTCAGTCGCTCTTAAATTTTCAACCAGTCACCGCCTCCGCTTCTTTTCAAATCTTTTTGTGTAAATATGTAAAATAAATATAATCCACGATATAAAAACCGCCCCGATCTCCTGTTACGGAAACCGGGGCGGTTCGATTGCGTTATTTGTGCTTTTTCAAGCGCTCCCGCAATTACTTGCGGGGGTTCTTGATCGCAGCCTGAGCGGGTACCAAAATTACAGAGCGTTCGGAGTAACGATGATACGTTATTTGTGAATTTCCAGTGTGTTTTACCCCATCTCCGCAATGATCTTCTCCAAATTTTCTTCCTGCAAATAGAATTCCGGCAGTTTTGCCTTGTCATATAGAACGAATGGGCGGCGTTTGCAAGGAGCAGTCATACAAAAACGCCCCCGGCTTCCTGTCATGGAAACCGGGGGCGCTGCGGTTTTATGGGAAACGCCTCAGGCGCTGCAAAGCCTCAGTGCAGCAGGGAGCTGACCCATGCCCGGGCGGCCGTCTTGGCCTGGAGCTTATTGTACATCTTCAGGGTGGTGTTGTACACCTTCTGGCTCATGGCATTGCTGGCGTTGGTGGCGGCAGCCTGCTTGGCCTCCAGCGTGTCGGCAGCGGCAACGGCGGCCTTCATATCGGCGTAGTCGGCCATGATCTCCTGCTGGAGCGCGGCGTAGCTGGTCTTGGCTGCAGCCTGATCCTTTGCGGTGACCTGATTGCCATTGCTGCCGTAGGTCAGCAGGTTGGAGAGGGCATCACGCACGCCGTAGAAGGAGTCGGTCCAGTCGTCCGGGTAGGTATAGTAGCGGCCCTTGGCATCCTGATACCAGACGCCCTCGGTGGGCTGCTCGTCGGAGCGGGTGACCTTATGGACCGAGACCTTGTAGACATCTGCGGTGTCGGTGGTCAGCATCGGATAGTAAGGGACGAAGGCGTTGTACACGTCGTCGTCAAAAGCGGTCCACTCGGTAATGGCGGTGTTCAAATCGCCGGTGGCGCTCACCTGGAACAGATGAGTCTCCACATTGCCCGTCTTGCCGATGGGCTCGGTCTGAAAGAAGTGGATGGAATCCTCCACCGAGAACTTCTTGGTCAGCTGGATGTTGGAGTAGACCGGGACGATGGCACCGTTCTCGCCGACGTTGCTGATGGCAAAGTCGGTCTCGCTGTAGTTGTCCTTTGTAAAGGTGTCGGTGCCGTACAGGTAGTTCAGGCCAGCTGCCATACGGTCCGATGCGATGTCGCCGTTGTAGGAGGCATCCAGATCGATGACATTGGCAGCGGCGTCGCCCACAAAGGTACCGGCCTTCTGGGCCACGGAGATCAGGTTGGCAGAGGCCACCACATGGTCGGTGTCATCCAGATCGATCTTGCCCATAGCGGCGATGTTGGGCTGCATGAAGACCACGCTGGAGGAGAGCTTCAGGGCAAGGTAGGTGTGGCCCGTCAGGTTCTCCACGAACCAGGTCTCATTCTGGTCGGCAATGAACACGCCGGAGCCACCGGCCGCACCGGCGTTGTCGTAGATGGAGGTCAGCAGGGCAACACCCTCGCGGGCCGTGGAAGCTTCGCTCAGCAGCACCGTGGTGATCTCAGCTTCCTCAATGCCGTTGTCCACATAGGGGTCTACGCTCAGCACGGCGTCGGTGCCGTAGAGAGACTCGGTGGCAGAGACCATGACGCCCTTCTCGTTGGTGCCGGCCTCCTCATAGGGGTGTGCTCGTGGGTGCTGTCGCAGTCCGGGCAGACACCCAGACCGTTGTCGTCCCGGCGGGCGGTGTAGCGGTAGCTGTCGTGGGTGAAGGTGTATGTAAAGCCGTAGCAGCCCTCGTACACCTCGCCCGCGGTGTGCTTCCCGGCGGGGCTGATGTTGAACAGCTTGTTGTAATCGTTGGTGCCCAGATCCTCGATCCGGCCAAACATGGTGGTGCCATCCTCGGTGAGGTCGCTGCCGACATAGAGTGCCGTGCAGGCGAAGGCGGAAGGAACCACGGCAAGCGTCATCGCACAGGCGATGAAAGCCGCAGCAATTTTCTTCTTCAAAGACATAATAGTATCGATCCCTCTCTTGTTGATTGTCGGCATTTCGTCGGCAGGTGTTATAATACACCCGTTTTAATGAAAATGCAAGTATTTTCCCGAAATTTTAGCATATATTCATTTTTATATGGTATATATTCATAATGCGTTTTTCATCTGCCCCTCCGTGAGCGCAAAAAACCGCCCCGATCTCCTGTTACGGAAACCGGGGCGGTTCATTATGCTTTATTGGTGCTTTCTCAAGCCCTCACGCGATTACTTGCGGGGTTCTTGATCGCAGCCTGCGCAGCGGCAAGGCGGGCAATGGGCACACGGAAGGGAGAGCAGCTGACGTAGTCCAGACCGACGTTGTGGCAGAACTCCACGCTCGTGGGGTCGCCGCCGTGCTCACCGCAGATGCCCAGGCCCAGATCGGGGCGGGTCTCGCGGCCGTCGTGGGCAGCCATCTTCACCAGCTTGCCCACGCCGATCTGATCCAGGTGCTGGAACGGATCGCTCTCGTAGATCTTGTTCTCGTAGTAAGCGCCCAGGAACTTGGCAGCGTCATCACGGCTGAAGCCGAAGGTCATCTGGGTCAGGTCATTGGTGCCGAAGCTGAAGAACTCAGCCTCCTTGGCGATCTCGCCGGCAGTCAGGGCTGCACGGGGGATCTCGATCATGGTACCGACCTGGTACTTCATGTCAACGCCGGCAGCAGCGATCAGGGCATCAGCCGTCTTGACAACAACGTCCTTGACGAACTTCAGCTCCTTGACCTCGCCAACCAGAGGAATCATGATGTGAGGCGTGATCATGCAGCCGGTCTCAGCAGAGACGTTCAGGGCAGCCTTGATCACAGCGCGGGTCTGCATGGCAGCGATCTCAGGATAGCAGCCAGACGGCAGCCACGGTGACCCATCATGGGGTTGAACTCGTGCAGAGAAGCAACCACGTTCTTCAGGTCATCGAAGGTCATGCCCATATCGGCAGCCAGCTCCTTGATGTCCTCTTCCTTCGTCGGCAGGAACTCGTGCAGAGGGGGATCCAGGAAGCGGATGGTCATCGGGCGCTCACCCATGATGCGGTACATGGCCTCGAAGTCACCCTGCTGGAACGGCTCGACCTTAGCCAGAGCAGCTTCGCGCTCTTCCACGGTACGGGCGCAGATCATCTCACGGACAGCCTTGATGCGGTCCTCGGCGAAGAACATGTGCTCCGTGCGGCACAGGCCGATGCCCTCAGCACCCAGGTCAACGGCCTGCTGTGCATCGCGGGGGTTATCAGCATTGGTCATAACCAGCAGCTGGCGGGCAGCATCGGCCCAGCCCATGAAGCGGTTGAAGTTCTTGTTGCCGGTAGCGGCCACAGTAGCGACCTGCTCGCCGTAGATGTTGCCGGTAGAACCGTCGATGGAGATCCAGTCGCCCTCAACGAACTTGTGGCCGTTGATCTCGAAGGTCTTAGCCTCCTCGTCGATCTTGACCTCGTTGTCGTTGCCGCAGCCGGAGACACAGCAGGTGCCCATACCACGGGCAACAACGGCTGCGTGGCTGGTCATGCCGCCGCGGACGGTCAGGATGCCCTGAGACACCTGCATGCCCACGATGTCCTCGGGAGAAGTCTCCAGACGGACCAGAACCACCTTCTTCATTTTGCCGGACTTGACCATCTCCTCTGCTTCCTCAGCAGTAAAGACGATCTGGCCGCAGGCGGAACCGGGAGAAGCTGCCAGGCCCTTGCCGACGACTTCGGCAGCCTTCAGGGCAGCGGCATCGAACTGGGGATGCAGCAGGGTATCCAGCTGCTTGGGCTCCACGCGCAGGACAGCTTCCTGCTCGGTGATCATGCCCTCGTCCACCAGGTCGCAGGCGATCTTCAGAGCGGCCTGTGCGGTACGCTTGCCGTTACGGGTCTGCAGCATGTACAGGTGGCCGTCCTCAATGGTGAACTCCATATCCTGCATATCGCGGAAGTAGTTCTCCAGACGGGTTGCGATCTCAACGAACTGATCGTACACCTCAGGCATCTGATCCTTCAGGTGGCTGATGGGAGAAGGAGTGCGGACACCTGCCACAACGTCCTCGCCCTGTGCATTGATCAGGTACTCGCCCATCAGCTTCTTTGCGCCGGTGGCGGGGGTCACGGGTGAATGCAACGCCGGTGCCGGAACGGTCGCCGGAGTTGCCGAATGCCATCTGCTGCACGTTGACAGCGGTGCCCCACTCGTAGGGGATCTCGTTCATCTTGCGGTAAACGTTAGCACGGGGGTTGTCCCAGCTGCGGAACACAGCCTTGACAGCCTCGATCAGCTGATCGCGGGGATCCTGGGGGAACGGCTTGCCCTCGTTCTCCTCGTAGATCTTCTTGAAGACACCGACCAGTTCTTTCAGGTCCTCGGCAGTCAGGTCAACGTCGTTCTTAACGCCCTTGGCTTCCTTCATCTTGTCGATCTCGACCTCGAACAGGCTCTTCGGGACCATCATAACAACGTCTGCAAACATCTGCACGAAACGGCGGTAGCAGTCGTATGCAAAGCGGGCGTTGCCGGTCTTCTTGGCCAGACCTTCCACAGCCTCATCGTTCAGGCCTAGGTTCAGGATGGTATCCATCATGCCGGGCATGGACTGACGGGCACCGGAACGGACAGAGACCAGCAGGGGTTGGTGTTGTCGCCAAACTTCTTGCCGGTGATCTCTTCCAGACCCTTGAGATGCTCGAAGATGTCAGCAGTGATATCGTCATTGATCTGACGGCCGTCTGCATAGTACTGGGTGCAGGCATCCGTAGTGATGGTGAAGCCCTGGGGAACCGGCATACCGGCAGCAGTCATCTCTGCCAGACCGGCACCCTTGCCGCCCAGAGTATTTTTCATGGTGACCTTGTCGCCGCCGAAGGCATCGTTGCCCTCGCTGAAGTAGTACAGATACTTTTTGCTCATGCGTGTTTACCTCCCATTTGGTGACCTCCGGTGCCACGCCCGGCGGTCTCATCGCACTTTTTTCTCAAAGCTGATGAACATTGTCTTGTGAATGCTAAACTATTATACCAGAAAATTCCCACATTGCCACCGGGCAAAACACCGAATTTGTTTGATAAATTTTGTGCAATTCCCTTGAAATTTACCCAGTTTTCCGCTATTATAAAATGGGAGAAAGTTCGAGAGGTTTTTTGTTTCACGGAGCCATTTTTCTGTATCTTGGATACATGCTGTTATCCATTAAATTTTCCGGTGGAATTCCACTTGCGGAACGGGCCGGAATTTCTCCCTCATGGATACAACAAAATACCACACCTTCCCAAGGAGGGACACTATTTATGGAAACCATTTCCAACGAAGCTCTGGCCGCAGCACGCGCCAAGCTGGACGCTGCCGAAAGCCGGCGCGAGAACATCCTGCTTTTTCATATCGCCAACGGCGTGAACATTGAGAGCCGCACCGTCCAGATCGACGAAGGCGTTGTCATCGCCCCGGGAGCCACCATTCTGGCGGGCACCATCCTGCGCGGCAAGACAGTCATCGGCGCAGGATGCGTCATCGGCCCCAACAGCCTGATCGAGGACAGCACCGTGGACGAGGGCACCACCGTCAACGCCAGCCAGGTCTACGGCAGCCATCTGGGCCCCCACAACAACATCGGCCCCTTCACCCATGTGCGGGTGAACACTGTCACCGACTACGGCGTGCATCTGGGTGCCTATGTGGAGACCAAGAACTCCAACTTTGCCCGCGGCAACACCGTGAGCCACCTGACCTACATCGGCGACAGCGATGTGGGCAAGTACTGCAATTTCGGCTGCGGCACCGTCACCTGCAACTACGACGGCAAGGATAAGTTCCGCACCCAGATCGGCGATTACTGCTTCATCGGCTGCAACACCAACCTTGTGGCTCCGGTCAAGGTAGGCGACGGCGCTTACACCGCCGCAGGCAGCACCATCACCAAGGATGTGCCCGCCCAGGCGCTAGGCATCGCCCGGGAGCGCCAGACCAATCTGGATGGCTGGGCAGAGCCCAAGATGGAGGCCTATATCGCCAAAAAACAGAAACTGGAGGAGGAGCAGAACAAGTAACTCTCCCGCCACCTTATAAGGTATTATACAAAAAGCACCGCCCTGCACTCTGAAAAGCGCAGGGCGGTGCTTTTGATTGTCTTTTTGTCAGAGTTTATGGTATCCTGTATCTGCCGGACTTCTCCGAGCCTATTCAGGGAAGGAGGTGAGCCGTAATGGAAGTGCTTTTTACCTTCGCACTGTCCGTCACAGCAGGTGTAGTCAGCTATTACATTTGCAAATGGCTTGATGACCAGTTTAGGCCCGGCAAGCATTAACTCCTAGCAAGCAGGAAGCCCCTTCGGTATTGGCCGTACCGAGGGGGCTTCTTGTTTGCTGATGTGAGCCTATGGAAGTGGTTCACATTTACCTTCGCACTTTCATTATATGCGGTCAAACATCGAAAGTCAAGTAAATTTTGTGCAACCCTCTTCGTACAGCAAACGCCGGGGAAGGCCGCCATTTTTGTTGTTTTTCCCGCAAAACAGATTTCTTTTTCTTCGAGCGTATGTTATACTAAAGAACTGTACCACACATTATTTTAAGCAAAAAAGAAAAGGCAAAACAACAACTATGAATGCAAACGACATCTGGCTGATCGCGGGCCTTGGCAACCCGGAGGCAAAATACGATGGCACCCGCCACAACGCGGGCTTTGCCGCGCTGGACGCTCTGGCGGGCAAATGGGGCATCAGCGTCAGCAAAACCAAGTTTCAGGGCCTGTGGGGCCAGGGCGAGGTGGATGGCCGCAAGGTGGTGCTGCTGAAACCCCTGACCTACATGAACCTTTCCGGCGATTCCATCGCCCCGCTGGCGGGCTTTTTCAAGATCCCCGCCGACCACGTCATCGTTCTGTGCGACGATATCACCCAGGCCCCCGGCAAGCTGCGCATCCGGCCCTCCGGCTCGGCAGGCGGGCACAACGGCCTGAAGAGCATCATTGCCCGGCTGGGCGGGGAGAACTTCCCCGCATCCGCATCGGCATCGGTGCAAAGCCCCGCCCGGACTATGACCTTGCCGACTGGGTGCTGGGCAAGTTCCCGCCCGACGACGCCAAGGCCCTCGCCGACCGCCTGCCCGACCTCGAAGCCGCCGCCAAGCTCATCATGGACGGCAAGCTCGGTCTGGCGCAGAGCAAGTATAACGGGTGAGGGAGAACCCCCCAGTCGCCTGCGGCGACAGCCCCCGCTAATAGGGGGCCCTTGGCATTGCGTAAAGTTTTACGGTTTTGCCAAGGCCGCCCCTAGTAGGGGCGGTGGCATTGCGAAGCAATGACGGTGGGGTTTAGCTTTCCAAAAGTGTTTGCTTCGAGAGGAGGTCTACGATGTACGAAGCGCTGCTGAAAGCACAGCGGAATATCAGAAGATCGCGGAGAGCCTGCGCACCCCGGGCCCGGCGGCGCTGTTCGGCCTGCCGCCTGCGGGCCGTGTCCTGCTGTACGCCGCCCTGCAAAAGGACCTTGACCGGGTGCTGTGCATCGTGACCCCGGCGAGGCCGAGGCCACCCACTTTGCAGACGACCTCAAGGCGCTGGGCCTGACCGCGGCGGTGTTCCCGCCCCGGGACTTCATGCTGCGGCCAGTGGAGGGCGCGGGCCGCGAGTACGAGTACCGCCGCCTGTCGGTGCTGGGCGCACTGGCGGGCGGGCGGCTGAACGCCGTCTGCGTGCCCGCCGAGGCGCTGCTGCAATACACGGTGCCCCGGGATGAGTTCCTGCGGAACACCCTCACCCTCAAGCCCGGCATGGTCTACAACCGGGAAGCGCTGGTGGCGCGGCTCTTTGCCGCCGGGTACGTCCGGCGCAGTCAGGTGGACGGCCCGGGCCAGTTCAGCGTGCGCGGCGATATCGTGGACATCTACGCGCCGGACATGCATCAGCCTGCCCGAGTGGAATACTGGGATGACGAGATCGATTCACTGGCCTCCTTCGACCTGCTGACCCAGCGCCGGGACGGCAGTCTGGAAAAAGATCTACCTCTCCCCCGCCCGCGAGGTGCTGTTCGGCAGCACCGCCGAGACGGCCGAGGCCCTGCGCGGAGCCATCAAAAAGGCGCGGGGCAAAAAGCGTACCGCCATGGAAAAGGCCACAGAGGCCGACCTTGCTCAGCTGGATTCCGGCCTGATGCCGGAGGCCATGGATAAATATTACGGCATCCGCTACCCTGCCCCCGCCACGCTGCTGGACCATCTGGACAGCCCCATCTTTGTGCTGGACGAAGTGGGCGGCATCCGGGATGCCCAGAAGGCCACCGAGTACCGCCGGGGCGAGGAGCTGACCGGCCTGCTGGAGGAGGGCGTGCTCTGCCCCGGGCTGGACGTGCTCTACCAGACCATGGACGACCTTGCCATTGCGGCCCAGAAACAGAGCAGCCTGCTGTGTGAGAACTTCCTGCGGGGGATGAACGAGTTCAAGCTGAAAGACCTCATCAACGTGGAGGCCTTTGCGGCCCCCAACTGGGGGGGCGACCTGGCCTCCCTGCGGGAGGATCTTGACCCGCTGATCGCCCAGGGCTATGCCGTTACCCTCTTCTCCGGCACCCCCAAGGGTGCCGCCGCCCTGACCAGGGACCTGACGGACAAGGGCTACTCCGTGAGCATGAGCCGGGACGTGCGCCCGGCCAAGGGCATCGTGCAGGTGCTGCCCGGCCACCTGACTGCAGGCTGCACCTTCCCCTTTGCCCACGCGGCGGTCATCTCGTCCCGGCGTCATGGTCTGGACGACGAAGCCGCCGCCGAGAACAAAAAGCGCAAAAAGAACAAAAACGCCCTGTCCAGCCTCTCGGACATCAAGCCCGGCGACTATGTGGTGCACCAGAGCCACGGCATCGGCATGTACGCGGGCATCCAGCGGCTGGAAGTGCAGGGTGCCATCAAGGATTACCTGAAGATCCAGTATTCCGGCTCCGACGTGCTCTATGTGCCGGTGACCCAGCTGGATTTGCTCAGCCGCTACACCGCCCCCCGGCGACGAGGAAAAGGTGAAGCTGGCCAAGCTGGGCGGCACCGAATGGCAGCGCACCCGTGCCAAGGTGAAAAAGGCCACCGAGGAGATGGCCCAGGAACTCATTGAGCTGTACGCCCGGCGCAGGCAGGCCCAGGGATACGCCTTCCCGCCCGACGGCGACTGGCAGAATGATTTCGAGACCCGCTTTGAGTACGACGAGACCGACGACCAGCTCCACGCCACCGCCGAGATCAAGCAGGACATGGAAAAACCCTACCCGATGGACCGCCTGCTCTGCGGCGACGTGGGCGTGGGCAAGACCGAGGTTGCCCTGCGCGCGGCCTTCAAGTGCGTGATGGGCGGCAAGCAGTGCGCCCTTCTGGCCCCCACCACCCTGCTGGCCTGGCAGCACTACAACACCCTGCTCTCCCGGATGGAGGCCTTCCCGGTGAAGATCGGGATGCTCTCCCGCTTCCGCACCGCGAAACAGCAAAAAGAGACCCTGCGGGGCCTGCAGTCCGGCAGCGTGGACATTGTGGTGGGCACCCACCGCCTGCTCTCCAAGGATGTGCGCTTCCACGACCTGGGCCTTGTCATCATCGATGAGGAGCAGCGGTTCGGCGTGAAGCACAAGGAGAAGCTGAAGGAAAACTTCATCGGCGTGGATATGCTGACCCTCTCGGCCACGCCCATCCCCCGGACGCTGAACATGGCAATGAGCGGCATCCGCGACCTGTCCACCATCGAGCAGCCGACCTTTGAGCGCCATCCCGTGGCGACCTTTGTGCTGGAGTACAACGATGTCATCCTTGCCGAAGCCATGAAGAAGGAGCTGGCCCGGGGCGGTCAGGTGTACTACCTGCACAACCGGGTGGACAACATCGAGTCCACCGCCGCCCATGTCAGCCAGCTGGTGCCCGGTGCCCGGGTGGGCATTGCCCACGGCAAGATGACCGAGGAGGAGCTGAACCCGGTCTGGCAGCATCTGCTCAACGGCGAGATCGACATTTTGGTCTGCACCACGCTGATCGAGACCGGCGTCGACGTGCGCAACTGCAACACGCTCATCATCGAGGACGCCGACCGGATGGGGCTTTCGCAGCTTTACCAGCTGCGGGGCCGGGTGGGGCGCAGCGGCCGCCGGGCCTATGCCTACTTCACCTTCCGGCGGGACAAGACCCTGACCGACATCGCTCAGAAGCGGCTTTCCGCCATCCGGGAGTTTACCTCCTTCGGCTCCGGCTTCCGCATTGCGATGCGCGACTTGCAGATCCGCGGCGCAGGCAGTCTGCTGGGCCACAGCCAGCACGGCCACATGGAGGCCGTGGGCTACGACCTCTATGTGAAGATGCTGGGGCAGGCCATCGCCCGGGCCAAGGGCGAGCCTGTGCAGCGCGACAAGAGCGAGTGCCTGATCGACCTGCGGGTGGATGCCTACATCCCCGAAACATACATTGCCGACGGGCCGGGTCGTATTGAAGCCTACAAGCGGATCGCGGCCATCCAGACCCCCGAGGATGCCGCCGATGTGCTGGACGAGCTCATCGACCGTTACGGCGACCCACCGCCCTCGGTCAGCGATCTGGTCAATGTCTCGCTGGCGCGGGTGCAGGCCACCGCCGTGGGCGTGTACGAAGTGACCCAGAAGAAGGACACCCTGGTGCTGCAGGTAGAGCAGCTGGACCTCCGGATGATCCAGGGCCTGCTGGTGGCCTTCAACGGCCGCGTTGTCACCGGGGCCGGCGCAAAACCCTACCTCTCCGTCACCCTGCAAAAAGAGGAAAAGCCGCTGGAGCTGCTGCAGAGCATCCTCCGGGCGATGCAGGATATTTTGAAAGATTAACGGCCTCACCCTCTCAGTCAAAGCCAATAGGCTTTGCCAGCTCCCCCAAAGGGGGGAGCCTCTGGCGGCTCCCCAAGACCTTGCGGGGAATTGCCAAAGCCTCTCCCCTTGGGAGAGGTGGCAGCGCGCTTGCGCTGACGGAGAGGGCGGGCGACCCGAACGACAGGAGCATAACGATGAAAAAGAAACTGATCGCACTTCTTGCCGCCGTGGCAATGGTATTTTCCCTTGCCGCCTGCGGCTCCACTCCGGATTCGGTGGGCACCATCGGCACGGTGGACATCACCTCGGGCCTGTATCTGCTGGCCCAGTACGACGCTTACCAGAAGGCCGCCGATCTGGCCACCTCGGAGCAGGATGCCACCGATGTGAAGGCCTTCCTGAAGCAGACCATCACCGTGGATGCCGACAGCGGCGAGACCGCCACCGTCAGCGACTATGTGAGCCAGAAAACCATGGAGAACCTTGAGACCTACGCCGCCATCGAGACCCGCTTCGAGGAGCTGGGCGGCCAGCTGACCGCAGAAGAGGAAGCACAGGCCGACAGCTACGCCTCCCAGCTGATGGAGCAGTACGGCGACACCTACAAGGCCAACGGCATCGGCCTGAACACCGTCCAGCGGTTTGAGCGCATCCTCATCAAGAGCAGCGACCTGCTGGAGCTGGTCTACGGCGTGGACGGCGAGACCCCGGTGTCGGATGCCGACCTGACCAGCCATCTGGAGAACAACATGTACGAGCTGGCCTATTACACCATCCCGCTCTACAACACCAGCACCTATGCCTCTGCCGATGAGGACCAGACCAGCGAGATGTTGGATTTGGTACAGGATGCCGTGGATCAGACCAATGCCTACGCTGCTTCCTTGACCGGCCTGAGCGATTCCGATTTCAGCAGCGCCCTGCTGGGCTACTTCTCCAGCGTGGTCACCTCCGCCCTGCCGGAGGTCTACGCCGTGCTGGGCTCCACCTATTCCTCCGATTCCACTGCACCTTCTCTGGAGCTCATCGGGGACAGCACCGTGACCTCTGCCTTTACCGCAGAGGGTGCCGCCGACACCATCCGGGGCCTGTCCATCGGGCAGGCAGCGGCTGTGAAGTACAACAGCTACGCCCTGATGGCCGCCCTGCGGCTCGACCCGCTGAGCCTGAAGGCGCTGGACGACCTGCGCGGACAGGTGCTCAACGATATGAAGGGGGAGGAGCTCTCCGAGGCGCTGACCGCCTACGGCGCTTCTCTGGAGCACAACCTGAGCAGCTCCGCCATGAACAGGATGCCCGCTTCCAAGATCGTGAACAGCAGCACCAACTAAGTTTTTATTGATATGCAAAAAGGCTGTTGCCTAAACTCCTTCCGTCATCGCTGACGCGATGCCACCTCCCTCTGAGAGGGAGGCTTTCACAGTTCACCGTTACGCCAAGGCTCCCTCCGAGAGGGAGCTGGCACGGCGAAGCCGTGACTGAGGGAGTTACAGGGTAACAGCCTTCTTTTTTTATTCTACGGTCTTCTCAAACGCCGCTTCCAGCGCCTGGTTCACAGCACGCACAGCGGCGGGGTCGGGCTTGATGGCGGCGCGGTCGTAGGTAAACAGGCCGTTCACCTCGTCCTCCACATCGCTCACCTGGGTGTACACCAGGGCCGAAAGCCCCTTTTTCAGCTGGGGAGCACCGTTTCCAATTGCAGCTTTTTCCAGCGGGCGGTCAGCTCGGCCCGGCTCTTTGCCGTGCCGTAGCCGTACGCCCTGCGGGGCGGCTCATGGCCGGGCATGGGCCAGGCAATGCCGCCGTATTCGCTCAGGGCCACCACCCGGCTCCGGGGCCTGACCCGGAGCGGGTAGAAATAGTTGTGCAGGGAATCCACATCTCCCCCGCCCTGATCGTACCAGCCGCTGGCCTCGTCCACAAGACGGGTATCGTCCAGCCTGCGGACGGCCTCCACGGCCCCGGCGGCATCGAACTGCCCCCACCCCTCATTGAAGGGCACCCAGCAGCCCACGCAGGGGTGGCACTGCAGGGCCTTTACCGTGGCTTCCAGCCCCCGGGCATATTCTTCCCTGCCCGCTTCCGTTTCGCGGCCCAGCAGGCCCCAAAGGGGCCTTGCGTCGGGCAGGCGGCGCAGCAGCGGCGGCTGGAACACGTTGGTCAGGTAGGTCACGAACCAGAGCTTGTAGGGCCCGCCGCCGTTCACCATGTCCTGCCAGACGATGAGGCCCAGCTTATCGCAGTGGTAATACCAGCGCTGCGGCTCGATCTTGGCGTGCTTGCGCAGAAGGTTGAAGCCCAGCTCTTTTATGGTCTGCAGTTCCCGCACCACTGCCCCATCGCTGGGCGGGGTGTACAGACCCTCGGGCCAGCAGCCCTGATCCAGCAGGCCGTTGAGCAGGATGGGCCTGCCGTTCAGGCAGAAGCGCATGATCCCGTGGGCATCCGGCGCACAGCTCCACTTGCGCAGGGCAAAGTAGCTGTGCACGGTGTCGCGCTGCTCCTCCTCTCCTGCGTGGTGCCCACGGTGAGGTCGCAGAGGAAGGGGCGGTCCGGGCGCCACGGGCGGAGCTGCTCCTCCGGGATGTGCAGGGTCACTTCCCCGTCCCGGTCGGCCTCGTCGCTGCCCCAGTCCTCGGCAATGGTCACGCCCCCGGCCCGCACCACAGCCCACAGGTTCGCCGCCCCGCCGGGCAGGGAAGTATGGGCTTTCACGGTCACGGTGCGGGCATCATAGTCCGGGGTGACGGTCAGCTCCGTGATGTAGTTTTCCGGCACACGCTCCAGCCAGACAGTCTGCCAGATGCCGCTCTGGGCCGGGTAGAACATCCCGCCGGGCCGGAGGGTCTGCTTGCCCCGGGCCTGCACGCCGGTGCCGGTGGGATCCTGCACCGCCACCCAGAGCCGGTCATGGCCGGCAGGATTCAGCGCATCGGTGATATCCAGCGCAAAGGGCCAGTAGCCGCCCCGGTGGCCGCCCACCAGATGGCCGTTGACCTGCACGGCGCAGGCATAGTCCACGGCCCCGAAGTGGAGCAGCACCCGCCCGCCAGTGCCCGCCGGGGGCACAAAGCTCCGGTGGTAGTGGAGCCACGCCCCGGGCTGCAGGGTGCGCCCCACGCCGGAGGCTTTCGTCTCCGGGGAGTAGGGCACCAGAATGTCGCCGTCCCACTTTGCGGGCAGTCCCGCAGAGCCGGTGATGGCGTACTGCCACAGGCCGTTCAGGTTCTCGTAGCTGTCCCGCCGCAGGGCCGGGCGGGGATATTCGGGCAGAGGATGATGCTGCATACTGTCACCGCCTTTTCTGCTCCCATTGTAGCACAGGCCAACCGCCTTGTATAGGCGCAAAAAGCCCCCGCCGCCGGGGTTCCGGGGCAGGGGCCGTGATGCAGCGCTTATGCCAGTTTTGCTTCCAGCCGGGTGCGGATGGCCTGGATGAATTCCTCGCTGTTCACCTGGGTGGGGGTGATGCCCTCCGCCAGGCCGCAGAGGTCTTTGGTCATAATGCCGTCATTGAGGGTCTGCAGGCTGGCAGCCTCCAGCGCCTCGCCAAACCGGACCAGCGCGGGCAGGCTGTCCAGCTCGCCGCGCTTTTTCAGGGCACCGCTCCAGGCAAAGATGGTGGCCATGGGGTTGGTGGAGGTGGCCTCGCCCTTGAGGTACTTGTAGTAGTGGCGGGTCACGGTGCCGTGGGCAGCCTCGTACTCATAGTTGCCGTCCGGGCTGACCAGAACGCTGGTCATCATGGCCAGCGAGCCAAAGGCAGTGGAGACCATATCGCTCATCACGTCTCCGTCGTAGTTCTTGCAGGCCCAGACAAATCCGCCCTCACTGCGGATGACACGGGCCACGATGTCATCGATCAGGCTGTAGAAATAGGTAATGCCTGCGGCCTCGAACTTTTCCCGGTACTCAGCATCGTACACCTCCTGGAAGATGTCCTTGAAGGTGTGGTCATACTTCTTGGAAATAGTGTCCTTGGCACCGAACCAGAGATCCTGTTTGCTTTCCAGCGCGTAGTTGAAGCAGCTGCGGGCAAAGCTGTAGATGGAGGTGTCCTTGTTGTACTGGCCCTGCAGGACACCGGCACACTCGAAGTTGTAGACCGTGGCGGCCTGCCGGGAGCCGTCGTCGCCGGTGTAGATCAGCTCCGCCCTGCCGGGGCCGGGAATGCGGAACTCGGTGCACTTGTACACGTCGCCGTAGGCGTGGCGGGCAATGGTGATGGGCTTTGTCCAGTTCCTGACCACCGGCTTGATGCTGTCGATCATGATCGGCGCGCGGAACACGGTGCCGTCCAGCACGGCGCGGATGGTGCCGTTGGGGCTTTTCCACATCTGGTGCAGGTGGTATTCTTCCACCCGCTGGGCGTTGGGGGTGATGGTCGCGCACTTGACCGCCACGCCATACTTCTTGTTGGCAAGGGCGGCATCCATGGTCACCTGATCCTGGGTGGCATCCCGGTTGGGCAGGCCCAGATCGTAGTACTCGGTCTTCAGATCCACAAAGGGCAGGATGAGCTCCTCCTTGATGATCTTCCAGAGCACACGGGTCATCTCGTCGCCATCCATCTCCACCAGCGGCGTGGTCATCTTGATCTTTTCCATAACAGTTTCCCTTTCCTCTGTTTCAAAAAACTACTGTGACCCCCGGCGGCACTGCCAGATGCTCTGCCGGGAGGTTCGGCTTTATTGATACGCGGCCGCCAGCTTTTCCAGCGCGGGCAGGCTGCGCTTTACCTTTTCGGTGTCGATGCAGTAGGCAAGGCGGACATAGCCCGTTACGCCAAAGGTATCGCTGGGCACCAGCAGCAGGTCAAATTCCCGGGCCCTGCGGCAGAAGGCGTTGGCATCCTCCTCCAGTGCCTTGGGGAAGAGATAGAAGGTGCCGCCGGGCCGCTCGACCTCAAAGCCCAGCGCTTTCAGCTTGTTGTAAAGCAGATCCATATTGGTCTCGTAGACGCTCAGGTCGCTGGTCACATCCAGGCAGCGGCTCACGGCGCGCTGGATGATGCTGGGCGGGCAGTTGTGGCCGGTAAAGCGGGAGATCTGGGCCATCATATCCACCAGCACGTCTTCGCCCTCGCAGCCGGGGCGCACGGCCACGTAACCCAGGCGCTCGCCGGGCAGGCTCAGGCTCTTGGAAGGAGAAGCAGGTCAGGGTGTGGGGGTAGAACGCCGCCGGGTAGGGCACGGCCCTGCCGTCAAAGGCGATATCCCGGTAGGGCTCGTCGCTGACAAGGAAGATGTTGTGGCCGTAGGCCCGGCTCTTCTCGGTCAGGAGCTCCGCCAGCCGGGTCAGGGTGTCGGCAGAGTAGACCACACCGGTGGGGTTATTGGGGGTGTTGATGAGGACGCAGGTAACCTTCTCGGTCAGCATCTGCTCAAAGGCCTCCAGATTGGGCTGGAAAGCCGGGGCCTGGGGCGGCACCACCCTGAGATGGGCACCGGTGCCCTCCACATAGGGGCCGTACTCCGGGAAGTAGGGGGCAAAGGTCAGCACCTCATCCCCGGGCCGGGTCACGGCGCGCACAGCGTGGGCAATGGCACCCGCCGCGCCCGTGGTGGGAAAGATATCCTTCTGCGCATAGGGCAGGCCGAAGGTCCTGTTCAGGTGGGCCGCCACGGCGGTGCGGAACTCCGGGTCGCCCTGGCTGGGGCAGTAGCCATGCAGGGCCACCGGGTCCTCCTGTGCCAGCAGCTCCTGCATGGCGGCGGTGAACTGCTCCGGGCAGGGCACGCTGGGGTTGCCCAGCGAGTAATCAAACACGTTCTCGTAGCCGATCTGGGCCGCGCGCTGCTTGCCGTACATAAAGGTCTCGCGGATGACGCTCTTGTGGGCCAGCATCCCGCGGTAAGTCTCGTTCAGCATAAGTTCCTCCCCCTCTGAAACACAAATTTATTTTTCGTGGGCAGCAGACGCATAGCTCTGCTCTACTTTCACCACACAGCTGTATTTCGGGTCCTGCTCATGGACGAACTGGCACATGGCGGCCAGCATCTCGTCCTTGTTCCCGGTATAGCCTGCCGGGAACTCCAGATCAAACAGGACATTCGTATGGGTATCACCCGGCACGATGCGCAGGTCGTGGATCGAAAGGCAGGGGTCGAGCTGGCGGGCCTTTTCCATCAGGCGGGTACGCAGCACGCCCACCGCCGCATCGGTGGTGACGATGGGGTCATAGTGGATGGTCACCTGCAGGCCGTCCCGCTTTATAAAATCGTTCTCGATGTTGTCGATGACATCGTGGGCCTTGAGCGGGTCGGTCTCTGCCGGGAACTCGATGTGGAGGGAGGCAAACTGATGCCCCGGGCCGTAATCGTGCACCATGAGGTCGTGCATCCCCAGCACGCCGGGGTAGCCCATGACCGTCTGCTCAATGTGCTCCACCAGCTCCGGGCTGGGGCTCTCGCCCAGCAGGGGGCTCAGGGTGTCCATGACCAGCCCCCAGCCCGACCAGAGGATGAAGGCTGCCACGGCCACGCCCATGATGCCGTCCAGCCGCGCCCAGCCCGTCAGGCTGCAGACCACGGTGGAGACCAGCACCACGCCGGTGGTCAGCACGTCGTTGCGGCTGTCGGCGGCGGTCGCCATCAGGGTCTCGGAGCCGATCTTCCGGCCCACGGTGCGGTTGAAGCCGCTCATCCAGAGCTTGACGAGGATGGATGCGGCCAGCACGCCCACGCTCAGCCAACTGAACGCCACGGGGGTGGGGTGGAACACCTTGACCACCGACTCCTTGAGCAGGGAAAAGCCGATGCCCAGGATGGTCACACTGACCACCAGACCGGCCAGATATTCATAGCGGGCGTGGCCGTAGGGATGCTCGGCATCCGGTGCCTTGGCGGCCAGCCGGAAGCCGATGAGGCTGACCACGTTGGACGAAGCGTCCGAGAGGTTGTTCAAAGCATCCGCCATGATGGCGATGGAACCGAACAGGGTGCCTGCCAGCAGCTTGCCCAGGCAGAGCAGCAGGTTGCAGGCCATGCCCACACCGCTGGCAAGGTTGCCGTAGGCCGTGCGGGTAGCAGGGTCCTGGGGGTCATTGGGATGCCGGATGAACCGGCGGATCAGGAATTGCGTCATATCTATCTTTCATCTCCAGAGGTACGTTCAAAAAATACGACTTAGGTATAGTATAGCACCCAGCTTTACCGTTGTGAAGCGTTCACCCATGAAACTGCGGCTTGTCAGGCGGCAGTTTTGTGAATTTGCTTCTTGTTGTAATCAAAAAGAGCTGCCGCGCGCCCTTTTGCCAACACTTTGGTTGGCAGAGAGCGCCGCAGCAGCCCCTTTTACGGTTCCGTCAGGGGAACTCAGACATTCTTGGCAGAGGGCTTGCTCAGATCCACACCGCGGATGATCTTGCGCACGGGCAGGATGCTCTTGGCGTTCATGGACAGCTCGTCCACGCCCATCCGCAGGAAGGTCTCGGTGAGGGCGGTATCCGCGCCCAGCTCACCGCAGATGCCCACCCAGATGCCGTGGCGGTGGCCCGCCTCAATGGTCATCCGGATGGCCTTCAGCACAGCGGGGTGGTGGGGGGTCAAAGAAAGGCTCCAGCTTGGCGTTCTGGCGGTCCAGCGCGCAGGTGTACTGGGTCAGGTCGTTGGTGCCGATGGAGAAGAAATCGCACTCCTGAGCCAGATCGTCCGCCACCAGAACTGCGGCGGGGGTCTCGATCATGGTGCCCACCTCGATCTTGTCGCTGAACTTCTTGCCCTCGGCGGTCAGCTCTGCCTTGCACTCCTCCAGCACGGCCTTGGCATCCTGCAGCTCCCGCAGACTGGTGATCATGGGGAACATAATGCTCATGTTGCCGTAGGCAGAAGCGCGCAGCAGGGCCCGCAGCTGGGTCTTGAAGAAATCCTTGCGGGTCAGGCAGATGCGGATGGCGCGGTAGCCCAGCGCGGGATTATCCTCGTGGTCGAGCTTCATGTAGTCCACGGTCTTGTCCGCGCCGATATCACAAGTGCGCACGACCACCTTTTTGGGGGCCAGGCTCTCCAGCACCTGCTTGTAGGCCTCGAACTGGTATTCCTCGGTGGGGTAATCCGTGCAGTTCAGGTAGACGAACTCGGTGCGGAACAGGCCCACGCCGCCCGCGTCGTTCTGCTGGACCGCGCCCACATCGCTCATGCCGCCGATGTTGGCAAAGACCTGCACGGTCTTGCCGTCCAGCGTGGTGTTGGGCTTGCCCTTGAGCTCGGCCAGCAGGGCCAGCTTCTTCTGGTCCTCCTGCTGGCGCTTTTTCAGGCTCTCCAGCAGATCGGGGGTGGGGTCCACATACACGCAGGCGTTGTAGCCGTCCACCACAGCCATCTTGCCGTCCCAATCTTCCTGGATCTCCTTGCACTGGATCAGGGCGGGGATGTTCATGCTGCGGGCCAGGATGGCGGTGTGGCTGTTGGAGCTGCCCTCCCGGGTGATGAAGCCCAGCAGCAGGCTCTTGTCCATCCGCACCGTCTCCGAGGGTGCCAGATCCTCTGCCACCAGAATGCTGGGCTCCGTGCCCTGCAGGGTGGCATTGTCCACGCCCTGCAGGATGTCCAGCATGGCCTGGGCAATGTCGATGACATCGGCGCTGCGGGCCTGTAAATAGGGATCGTCCATGGCGGCAAACACGGCGGCCTGGTTATCGCCCGCTTTCTTAACGGCATACTCCGCACACATGTGCTGGCCGTTGATGATCTCCTTGATGGCATCCACAAAGTCATCGTCGTCCAGCATCATGGCATGGATGTTGAACACCTCGGCAATGTCCTCGCCTGCCTCGGCCAGTGCCTTTTCATACAGGGCAGTCTGCTGGTCAATGGCCTTGGCCCGGGCCTCTTCAAAGCGTGCTTCCTCTGCCGCCGTGTCCGCGACCTGGGCGGTGGAGATCACGGTATCTTTTTTTCTTGTAAATTTTCAGCTTGCCGATGGCAATGCCGTTCAGGATGCTTTTACCGGTTCCTACCTGCATCGTTCTCTCTCCTTTGTTGAGAATTTAGTGCGAAAAAAGCCCCCGCAGGGTCTCCCGCAAGGGCTTTTGTCCGCAGATTCAAAGATCAGACGTTCTCGGTCAGGAACTTCTGAATGGCCTCGGCAGCGGCGGCCTCATCGTCGCCCTCCACCTTCACGGTCACGGTATCGCCCTGCTTGACACCCATGCCCATCAGAGCCATCAGTTTGCGCAGGTCGCAGCTCTTGCCGTCCTTTTCCAGGGTAGCGGTGCTGGCAAAGCCCTTGGCCACCTTCACGAGCAGACCGGCCGGACGAGCGTGGATGCCGCATGCATCCTTAACAGTATACTGGAATTCCTTCATAATCATTTTCTCCTTACTTCATCCCGTTTCAGATCCGGACGGTCCTGCCACTCCGGACGCAGCCGATTTTGCTGCGGGATGCTACTATTATTATAAACCCGCTTCGTTATTTTTTCATCATTCCATATTGCTGATTTTTAGCCAGAAATTTTGGTGCTATTGAACAGAAGTTTTGCCCCCATTTTTCCACCGGATTCATTCGACAGGATACCCCTCGGCATCCAGGGGCAGGTCGGTGTACTGCGCCTCCTCGGGCACCACGGAGTCCGGCTCCCGCTGGTCTGCTGGCTCTGCCCGGCCGCGCCCAGCTCCTCATCATGGCGCTCTCCCCAGTCGCCGCTGTAATCCTCACCGGACACCTGCTGGGCATCCTGCTGCTCGGCCTGCGCCATTGCGGTCTGGGCATCCTTCAGGCCCATCACCGTGCCCGACGGCTTTTCCAGCAGGTAGGCCCCCACAGCCTTTTTGCGGTAGACCAGCAGCACGCCGTAGCGGCTGGTCTCTCCGCTGCTGGCCGCCGGGATCAGGGCGGTCCACTTTTCTACGGTTTTCCCTTTGTAGCGGATAAGATCCATTCCGCTTTGCTGTACCACTCCGTTAAAGGCCGAAAAGCTGTCGTCCCACTTGCGGGGATCTTGACCTTATCGGCGGTGATGGACGCGCCGTCCACGTCCAGTCCGTAGCCCGTGAACCAGGTATGGATGTCCTGCGCACTCTCGATCCGGTTCACCCCGGCCGCTGCCGCCACCGTGCGGGTGCTGCTGTACCGCCCAGAAAGGCGCTGAAGATCACCAGCGCACAGCAGAGCGCACCAGCCCCCACCTTTTTCAAGCTCGTCTTGTTCAGCGTTACCACAAACATGCCGTTCCCTCCCACCCGTTTTGTTCTGAAAAGAATATATGGGGCGGGCAGAGGAATTATAACCGCACTGCGGCAGATCCACTTTCCTGCGCAGAAGTCATTTGAAAAAGTTGTTTCTTCTGTTAAAAAGTCGCTTGAAAAAGCTTCAGTTATCGCAAAGAAGTCCCTTGAAAAAGTTATCTTTTTCTTTTATAATAGATGCAGGATCATTTATTTTCGGGAGAGTGAAACGGTATGTTAAGGCGAAAGATCACAGACCAGCTGCTTGCATGGAAAAACACGCCCGGCCGGAAGCCGCTTATCATCAAGGGCTGCCGTCAGTGCGGCAAGACCTTTTCTGTATTGGAATTTGCCAGAAAGAATTACAAACACACAGTGTACCTCAACTTCTTCGAGAATCCAGATTATGCTTCTGTCTTTTCCGGTTCTCTGGAGATCGACAACATCGTGATGATGCTCTCTGCCCTTCTTGGCAAGGATGCCGTTTTTGAGCCGGGTCAGACGATCCTGATCCTGGACGAGATCCAGGATTGCCCGGAAGCCCGAACGGCCCTGAAATTTTTCCGTATCGACGGCCGCTATGACGTGATCGGCACCGGCTCCCTGTTGGGCGTAAAGGGCTACGGCAAGGAGCCAAGATCCGTTCCTGTCGGATCGGAGACGGTTCTTGAAATGTACCCACTGGATTTTGAAGAATTCTTATGGGCCAATGACATCACCGAACCTGTCATTGCGCTGCTGCAAAGTTCTCTGGACTCCGGTTCCCCTGTGCCGGAAGCGCTGCACAACCGGATGCGGCAGCTTTTGCTCCAATATACCGTTGTGGGAGGAATGCCGGATGCTGTCCAGACCTTTGTGACCAGCAGGCAGATGGATGAGGTCCTGCGTATCCAGCGGGACATCGTTCGTTCCTGAGGACGACATGGTAAAGTACGCGGAGAAAAAAGGATAAGTCCCGCATCAAGGAATGTTTCCAGTCCATTCCCCGCCAGCTTGCCAAGGAAAACAAAAATTCCAGTATTCCGTTGTAAAAAAGGCTCCACCTCCGCAAAATATGCCGGAAGCCTGCAGTGGATCGAGGATGCTGGCATCATCACACGGTGCCACAATCTGTCCATTACCGAGCTGCCTCTGGATGGGAATGCGGAAGAGGATACCTTTAAGGTCTATATGTGCGACACCGGCCTGTTCGTCAGCATGCTGGAGGACGGAACGCAGTTTGACATCCTGCAAGGCGACCTCTATGGCTACAAAGGCGCTATCTTTGAAAACCTGATCGCCGATATCTTCACCAAGATGGGGCGCAAGCTCTACTATTTCCACAAGGATTCCGGCCTCGAGGTGGATTTTGTGATCCGTTATCAGGGGAATGCACCCTTGTAGAGGTAAAGGCCCGCTCTGGAAATGTCAAAAGCACAAAGACGATCCTCAACCACCCTGAAAAATATCATGTATCCCATGCGATCAAGCTCGGAGACTATAATATCGGGAAAAACGGGCCGCTCCTGACCCTTCCCCTCTATATGGCCTTTCTGCTGCGCAGCTGCTGACCTGTACACCACCAAAAAGAGCCCCCGCCGGAATAGACCGGCAGGGGCTCTTTCTCATAGCGGTAAGTTCAGGATCACTCGATCAGGCCGTTCAGCAGCGACAGGCACTTGCGGCTGTGCAGCTTGCGGATGGCCTTTGCCTCGATCTGGCGCACACGTTCACGGGTGACACCGAAGTCGCGGCCCACCTCCTCCAGCGTGCGGGGGCGGCCATCGTCCAGACCAAAGCGCAGGCGGATGACCTTTTCCTCACGGGGAGTCAGGCTCTTCAGGGCCAGATTGATCTGCTGGGCCACCATGGCGCGGTCAGCGGCCTTGCCGGGTGCCTCGGCGTTCTCGTCGGCCACGAAATCGCCCAGGGAGGAATCTTCTTCCTCGCCCACGGGGCTTTCCAGGCTGGCAGGTTCCTGCGCCATGCGCTGGATCTCGCGCACGCGCTCCACGCTCATATCCATGGCCTTTGCCAGCTCCTCGGGGGTGGGCTCGTGGCCGTTCTGGTAGACCAGCTGATTGGTGGCCTGACGCATCCGGTTGATGGTCTCGACCATGTGCACCGGGATGCGGATGGTGCGGGCCTGATCCGCAATGGCGCGGGTGATGGCCTGACGGATCCACCAGGTGGCGTAGGTGGAGAAGCGGAAGCCACGGTCACAGTCAAACTTCTCGGCGGCCTTGATCAGGCCGATGTTGCCCTCCTGGATCAGGTCCAGGAACGCCAGGTTGTGGCCGACATGCTTCTTGGCGATGGAGACCACCAGACGCAGGTTGGCCTCGCTCAGGCTGCGGCGGGCGTTCAGGCCGTCGCGGCGGATCTTGAGCAGCTCCTGGCGGCGCTCCTCCGTCAGGGGGCCGTTCTCAACAGCCTCCATGGCCTCCTCTTCGGCAGCCTTTTCCTCGTCGTCCTCGCTGGACTTGGTGTTGCCGTCCTCGTCCAGATCCTCGGTATAGCTCCGGCTGTTCTCATCCTCCTCGAACGAGAAGCGGGCGCTGTTCTTTTTGATGTACTCAGGCGCGCCGTACTTCTGGCGGTCGGCCTGAAGGATGTGGGCAGCCTCGGCACCGGCGTGGATGCGCTTGCTCAGGTCCACTTCCTGCTCCGCGCTCAGCAGCGGGATCTGGCCGATCTGCTTGAGGTAGTTTTTCACAGGGTCATCCAGCAGCTCATCCATGGCAGCCTTCAGGTCTGCGGGGTTTTCCTCTGCCGGGTCGTCCTCATTTTCATCGCCCAGGCCCAGCTCATCGCTGTTTGCCTCGGCACTTTCCACCTCTGCCATGATGCCTTCCACATCCAGGCTGGTGTCACCGTCGGCCTCGTCATCCAGAATTTTGATGCCGCGCTCCTCCAGAAGCGTGTAAAGCGTTTCACATCCATCCGGCACTGGGAAGCCAGTGTCTTGGCCTCGCCCGCCGTCAGGGTGCCTTCGCCCTTCGTCAACAGTTCCTTCAAAGTCATGCCCATTTCGCTCTCTCCTTTTCACCGCGGCGCTGGCTGCGCCGTAAGTGATATCGTATCATAAGTTTTGCCGCTGCGGGATGGTTCAAATCACCAGGCCGCCGTTCACACCGAACACCTGCCCGGTGATGTAACCGGCGCTTTCGCCTGCCAGGAACACCAGCAGCTGCGCCACCTCGTCCGCGCTGCCCAGGCGGCCCACGGGGGTCTCCTCGGCCAGCGCAGCCTTATCCTCTGCCGTAAAGGCAGCCATCATATCGGTGTCGATGACACCCGGAGCCACGCAGTTCACGGTGATGCCGCTGGGCCCCTCCTCTTTGGCAAGGGCCTTGGTCAGGCCGATCAGGCCCGCCTTGGCAGCGGAGTAATGCACCTCGCAGCTGCCGCCGGTCTGGCCCCACATACTGCTACGGTCAGGATGCGGCCCGCCTTGCGGCGGATCATGCCCGGCAGGGCCAGCTGGCACAGGTGGAACGCGCCGCTCAGGTTCACGTCCAGCATGTGCTGCCACTCCTCCGGGGTGATATCGGTGAACAGCTTCTGCTGGGCAATGCCCGCGTTGCTCACCAGCACATCCACATGGCCCACGGCCTGCTCCACGGTGTGGAACGCCACCTCACAGCTGGCGCGGGAGGCTACGTCGCACTGGACTGCCAACAGGCCTGGCAGCGCCTTTTCCAGCGCCGCCGCCGCCTCGGCGTGGGTGTGGTAGAGCACCGCCACCCGGTAGCCCGCCTGCCAGAAGGCGCGGGCCGCCGCGGCTCCGATGCCCCGGTCGCCGCCCGAGATCAGCACGCAGCGCCCGTTGGCCGCAGGGACTGCCGGTTCCGGCACAGGCTCCACCGGCGGTTCTGTTTCCGCGGCCGGTTCCGGCGCAGCTTCCTGCACCGGCTCCTGTTCCGGCTCAGGGGCCCGGGATGCCTTGTCCTCATCGCTCAGGTCAAAGGTCAATTCAAATTCATCATCGTACAAGAGTCAGCCCTCCTGCCGTTTGTTCTCTGCCTGCAAAAAATCCCGCAGGCAGGAAGGTCCCGCCCTCCACCGCACCCATGGGCTGCGCTCTGCTCCTCTTTCCGGTCAAGGCCGGTCCTGCGGCGAGCCCGCTGGTCTGTGCGAGTGGTTTCGACAAATTACCATTAAATAATATAACACAATTCGGCGAAAAAAAAAGTGGGAACCGCCGTCTTTTCACGCAGTTCCCACTTTTTTCACGTTCTCAGGGGGTCACGGGCGGTTTCCAGCGGGGCTTTGCGGCCCGCTGCTCCCGCAGCCGGAGGAAAAACGCCTGCAGCAGCGCCTGCGCCTCCTCCGCCCGCAGGCCGCGTTCCACCACCGGATGGTGGTTGAAGGGCAGGGCGAACAGGTCGGTCACACTGCCGCAGCACCCGGCCTTGGTATCCGCCGCGCCGTACACCACCCGCCTGATCCGGCTGTTGATGATGGCGCCGCTGCACATGGGGCAGGGCTCCAGCGTCACAAACAGCTCACACTGCCACAGCCGCCAGCCGCCCAGCTTTTTGCAGGCCGCGTCGATGGCCAGCAGCTCGGCGTGGTGGAGGGCGTTTTTCTCGGTCTCGCGGGTGTTGTGGGCGGCGGCGATGATCTCGCCGTTCCGGGCCACCACCGCGCCCACGGGCACCTCGCCCAGCGCGGCGGCCCGTGCGGCCTCCTCCAGCGCCGCGCCCATCAGCTCATAGTCGGTCATCCCATTCCCCTTTCTGCCAGCGCCCGGGCCAGCACCAGCCCATTGTTCAGGATATGCAGCACCACCCCGGGTGCAGGACTGTCGGTCTGCTCTGCGGCCCATCCGAAAATGAGCCCCATGCCCAGCGCGTAGCACTTTTCGGTCAGCGTTCCGTGCAGGGCCGCAAAGAGCACAGCCTGGCAGAGGTTTGCCGGGTGCTCCCCCAGCGGCCGCAGCAGGCGCAGCAGCGCCCCCCGGAACACCAGCTCCTCGGCCAGCGGCAGCACCAGCAGGCTGCGCAGCGTACCGGGCACGCCCTGCGGCAGCTCTGCCGCCCCCCGCCGGGAACCAGCACACACCAGACCGCCGCCAGCCCGGCCCAGGCCAGTGCCGCGATGCCTGCCGCCCGCAGGCGGCGGTTCTGTTCTGACATCTTCTCCGTCCCCTCTCCGTTTGGGGCCGCGCTTTCCCGCCGCTTCGGGCGCACAGCGCACCGCCCCGCAATGCCTGATGCCCATTGTATCATGTTCCGGCCCGTTTGTGCAAGAAAACGGAGCGGAATTGCGAAAATACGAAGAAATATTGATTCAAACAATTGACATTTTCCGTCGTCTCTGGTATATTCCTATACGACTTTTTGATTGATTTGGTCGGGTTATCCGTTCTTGGCCCCGTTGGAGGTATTACTATGATCCGCATTCTTACCGATTCCGCATCCGACATCCTGCCCGCTGAAGCCGAGCAGCTGGGCGTGACCGTCATCCCCCTGAACGTCACCCTGGAGGACGGCACCGTGCTCCGGGACGGCGTGGACATGACCCCCACCGTGTATTACGGCGTGATGGCCCGCTGCCACAAGCTGCCCACCACCAGCCAGCCCAGCCCCGAGCTGTTCCAGCGCTTCTTCCTTGAGGCGGCTGCCGCCGGGGATGAAGTGGTGGGCATCTTCCTCTCCCATGAGCTGTCCGGCACCTGCCAGTGCGCCCGGCTGGCCGCAGACATGGCCAATGTGGACAATGTCCTCTTTGTGGATTCCGAGAACGTCTGCCTGGGCGAGAGCCTGCTGGTGCGGCTGGCTGTTCAGCTGCGGGATGCCGGAAAGACTGCCGGGCAGATCGCCGCCACCCTTGAACACGCCAAGGAGCATCTGCATCTGGTGGCTGTCATCGACGACCTGAAGTATCTGCGCAAGGGCGGCCGCCTGCCCGCCGCCGTGGCCGTGGCCGGTGGGATGCTGGGCATCAAGCCCCTCATCACCATCAAGGAGGGCAAGGTCGTTATGGCGGGCAAGGCCCGGGGCCTGCCCGGCGCTTACGTTGCCCTGTTCAAGAAGATCGAGGAGCTGGGCGGCATCAGCACCTGCGCCGACGCGCTGGCCGGTTACACCCTCGCCCCCCGCGAGGTGCAGCCCATCCAGACCTACCTGCAGGAGAATCTGGGCCGGAGCGAGGCCCTTGTGCGCCAGATCGGCTGTGTCATCGGCACCCACGCCGGCCCCGGCGCATTCGGCCTGGCCTTCCTCGATGAGGGCTTCGCCTTCTGATCTTACCCAATCAAAAAAAAGAGGAACTGCTTTCCCGGCAGTTCCTCTTTTTTTGTTGGTTCATTCGTGTCCGATCTTCGACCAGTCGATCTCTTCGGCATCCACAAAGCCGCTGTCCTTCGCTTCCTCCAGCTGCTTTGCTTCCTCTGTGGTCAGCTTGGTGAAATCCGGGTCCCATGCCAGTACCAGCTTTTTGATCAGCTCGTAGGCAAGGTTCTTGTCCGGGTCCGGCAGCATATCGATCATGTGTGCTGCATTCATTGCAATTTCAGACATCCTGCCACCTCCTTATTTATAGATATCGCCGCGATTCCCGATATCCAGCACCAACAGAATTTCCAGCGCGTTTTCCTCACCGTACCGGTAAAGCACGCGCCAGCTTCCGACCCGAAGCCGCATCGTTCCATCCTTCAGTCCCTGCATCACCTTGATATCACCCGCCGGTGGTTTCAGGGTCAGCCCCTCAATGCCTGCAACGATGCGAAGCACGGACTTTTTGTCCAGCTTGTTCAGGAACTTCATGGCGTTCTTCGAGTAGCGGATCTTCATAACATCATCCTCAGCGCTCGTTTTTTCTGCGGGTCTCTGGCCCTATTATAGTCCATTCTCCTGCAAACGTCAATTGTTTTTTGCCGAAGATCCGTTCATTACAGCACCGCGTCCGAGACGATCTTGCCCAGCAGGAGCACCAGCACCACAAGCATCATGGGGCGGATGAACTTTGCGCCCTTCTTGAGGGCGAAGTGGGAGCCCAGCAGGTTGCCCACAATGCCGCTGATGGCACAGGGGATGCCGATGGAGAACACCACCAGCCCGCTGGAAAGATACGTTACCAGGCTGGCGTAGTTGCTGGCAAGGTTGAGCACCTTGGCGTTGCCGCCCGCCGTGCGCAGGTCAAAGCCCATCAGGGTGGTAAAGGCAATGATGGCAAAGGTGCCGGTTCCCGGGCCAAAGATGCCGTCGTACAGGCCGATGCCCAGCCCGATGGCAAGGGCCAGCACCGCCTTTTTGGCGTTCAGGGTGCCGTCGTCCCGGTTCTCGTCGGGCAGGTCCCGCCGCCAGAGGATGAGCACCGCCGCCACCGGCAGGATGATGAGCATCATGGTGCGCAGCACCTGATCGCTGAGCAGGAGCACGATGTGGGAGCCCAGTGCGCTGCCCACAAAGCTGCCCACAGCCGCCAGCAGCCGACCCGGATGTTCATGGCTCCCTTCTGGAAGAACTGCGCCGTGGCAAAGGTGGTGCCGCAGGCCGCGCTGAATTTATTGGTGCCGTAGGTGTAATGCACCGGCAGGCCCGCAAACAGGTAGGCGGGCAGGCTGATCAGGCCGCCGCCGCCCGCCGCCGAGTCCACAAAGCCCGCAAACCCGGTCATCAGCATCAGAAACAGCAGCATTGGCAATGATAATGTAATTTCCATTCGTTCTACTTTCCCACTCTTTCGTTTACTTCAGATACAGCTTTCCCTCGCAGGCCAGGATCTGATCCAGGATCATCCGGGACACCCGGGCGCCATAGACCATGGAGGGGTGGTCGTTGTACTCGATGATGTCGTGGAAGTCCTTGTTCATCAGAACGATCACATACTCGCCGTAGGGGGTGTGGATGATGCCGCCGTCGTTGCGGCAGGCGTTCATGCTGCCGCTCTTGCTGGCCACCCAGATAAGCTCCGGCTCGCCGGTCTCCTCAGCAGTCCAGATAGAACTGGGGAAATCGTGGGTCAGCATGGTGTTGTAGTGCTGCTGGCGGAAGATGCCCAACATAGCGGCGCTGGCTTCTTTGCTGACCAGCGTACCCTTTGCCACCTGCGCAAACAGGGCGGCGTAGTCCCGGGGCGTGGTGGTGCCCAGCTTGTCGTAGCGGTCAAAGTGGAGGGGGTTGTGCAGGACGGTGTGCCCAAAGCCCAATTCCCGGATGCAGGCATTGATGGTGTCCAGCCCCAGGTAATCGATGATCATATTGGTGGCGATGTTGTCCGAGCAGATGATCATCATGGTGGCAGTGTCCTTCACCTTGAGCTTTGCCCCCACGCCCAGGGCCCGGAGCATCCCGGAGCCGTCCACGAACTGGCTGGCCTCGTAGGTGATCTCCTCTTCCAGGTCAGCCCTGCCCCGGCTGGCCTGCAGATACAGGGCCGCGAGGATGTACGCCTTGATGGTGGAAGCCGTCTCGAATTCCTCGTCGGCACCGATCTCCACCGTGCTGCCGCGCAGGTCGTCCACAAAAACGCTCATCCTGCCCTGATAGGAATAGAGCTCTGCGGCAATGCGCTTTTCCAATGTCATATTCTGATCCATCTGGAATCCCTCAACTTTTCTATACTTTCCGTTATACTTTATCCTTACCGTTAAGACATTATTATCGTTGATATCGTTGTTATCGTTGCTAACTTTTCTTTTTCACCAACGTTATCAACGATTGCAACGATGATTTTGATACTAACGGTGATTACAGGTTGTTTTCAAAGAAACGCTGTGCGTTGCGGTAGAAGATGTCCTCTACCTCATCCTCGGTGAAGCCCTCTTTCCGCAGGGCATCGGCCAGCAGGGGCATTTTGGAGCAGTCGCTCAGTTCCAGCTTGCCGCCGATGCCGTCAAAGTCACTGCCCAGACCGATGATCTCAATGCCGCCCACCTGCTTGAAATGGGCGGCGTGTTTGGCCATCAGGGCCGTGGTGCTGCGGCACAGGTCGGGGCTGGGCTGGTCATCCAGAAAGCCCGCGCAGTAGTTCAGGCCCACCAGACCGCCTTTTTCCGCCATGACCCGGATCATCTCATCGGTCAGGTTGCGGCAGTGAGGGGCCAGGGCGCGGCAGTTGGAGTGGCTGGCCGCAAAGGGGCGGGTGCTGTGCTCCGCAATGTCCCAGAAGCCCTTATCGGACAGATGGCTCACATCGGCAATGATGTGCAGGCGCTCCATCTCGGCCAGGAACTCGAAGCCCTTCTCCTTCAGGCCGGTCTCGGTGTTGGGCATACAGGGCCAGATGGGGCCGTTGCCGGGCACCACGTTGGGGCTGGCCAGCTCGTTTTCGTGGTTCCAGGTCAGGGTCATCATCCGGACGCCCAGCTCATACATCCGGCGCAGCACGCCCAGGCTGCCCTTGCAGCAGCCTCCTTCCTCCACGGTGAGCAGGCCGCTGATCTTTCCGGCTTCGGCGTTTTTGCGGATATCCTCGGGGCGGTAGACAGGGGCGATCCTGTCGAAATACTGCTCCATCATCCGCTTGAACACGTCGATCTCTTCCAGCGCCGTCACCAGCGGGTCCGCGCCCGGGGTGGGGTCAGCCAGATTCACAAAGGCGGCAAAGCACTGGAGCATGTAGTCGCCCTTCTCCAGCTTTTCCAGGTCGATGTGGCCGTTGTTGTGGGCAAAGGTCTGCCCATCGCCCCGCATCTCCGCGCGCCGCAGCTCGCTCAGGGTGTCACAATGTAGATCAAAGACTTTCATCGTTCATGTCCTTTCTTAACAGCTTCTATGTAAATCATTTCTGCCACAAAGCTCCCGTTTTCCGCAGCGAAAACTTGGCTCCCCTGCTAGGGGAGCTGGCGCGTCAGCGCCTGAGAGGTTTCTCCCGTAAGCAAAACCTCTCCGTCATCTTCGCTATCGCTCGATGCCACCTCCCCTAATAGGGGAGGCCTTGGCATAGGATTCATTTTTTCGCAATGATCGCTGACGCTCCAAAACGCACTCCTGCCGCAAGCAGGGCAAACAGGAGCGAAGCGCCAGACCACGAAAACGCGACGGCCTGCCAAGGGCTCCCCCCTACTAGGGGAGCTGTCGCGGCGAAGCACGCGACTGAGAGGTTGTACAGAGCCGCACCTGGTCGTTTTAGAAAATACTCCCCACCGCATACAGACTCTTGACCAGATCTTCCCGGTACAGCGGGTCGGCGGGGTCAAGGCTGTTGATGACCACGCCGCCGCTGGCGGACGCGCCGGTGGAGTGGATGTAGCGGCCCTCGCCGAGGTAAAGGGCGATATGGCCGGGGAAATAGAGGGCATCGCCCCGCTTTTTGTCTGCAAAGGGATCTGGTGCATGGGCCAGCCCTCCACGATCCTGGCATCCCGGTAGATGAGCACGCCGCACTGCATATAGGCGCTGCTGACAAGGCCGGAACAATCAATGCCCCGGCCCGATTTGCCGCCCCAGCGGTACTCGGTGCCCAGATACTTTTTCGCCTGCGCGCAGACGGAATCCCGGAACGCTTCCTCGCTGCCGTCGTACCACGCCTGCAGTGCCTGCGGCACCAGCTCCCCGGCGGTAACATTCCGGGCCTCAGCCAGCGCGTCATCAAAGGCCAGCCCCTCCCGCTGGGAGAACACGGCGGTCATCTCAAACCGCACCGGCTCCAGCGCCACGTCCCGGACATAGCCGGTGCGGCCATCCAGCAGGGCCACCTTGGCCCAGCCGGTGTGGGCCAAGGCTTCCTCGGGCGGTTCGGGCAGGCAGCAGAGCAGGCAGCCCCGCTCCAGCTCCAGCATCCGCACCCCCTGCACCTTGGGCAGGCTGAGCACATCGGTGGCACGGCCCACCAGCACCAGCGGCTGGGGCAGGTAGGCCCGCAGCGCATCCTCGCTGACAAATTTCAGCGCATCCCGCCGGACAAAGCCGTGGTAGCCGTAAAAGTGACCACCTCGGCCACCTCCGGGGAGAGGGGCACTCCTCGGCGGTCACACCGCCGGGGGCGTGCGCACCTGACAGGCCTGACCGTACAGGCCCTCGTCCCCGATGGTGGAAACAAGGCCCGCCTCGCTCTGTTTGGTGGTCTGGGGCAGGTCGTAAATGGTCACGACAGGCCGGGCAAATAGGGCGTATTGCATCATTCGGTTCCCTCCAACAAATTCAGCAGCTCCTCCGGCTTCATGCGCAGGATGGCACCATCCGCGCTGCCGGTAACGGTCTCGGCCAGATCCTGCTTGGCCTGCTGCAGCTCCACGATCTTTTCCTCAATGGTGTCCTGGGCGATGAGCTTGTACACCTGCACCGGGTTCTGCTGGCCGATGCGGTAGGCACGGTCGGTGGCCTGATTCTGGGCCGCCACGTTCCACCACGGGTCGTAGTGGATGACGATATCGGCGGCGGTCAGGTTCAGGCCGGTGCCGCCTGCCCGCAGGGAGATCAGGAACACGCTGGCCTCGCCGCCGTTGAAGCGGCGCACCAGCTCGGCACGCACCGGCTTGGGGTGGAGCCCTGCAGGGTGAAGTGGCTCACGCCCTCCGCGTCCAGCCGCTTGGCCAGCAGTTCAAGCATGGAGGTGAACTGGCTGAACAGCAGGATGCGGTGCCCGCCCTCCACGGCACTGGTGACCAGCTCGATGCAGGCATCCAGCTTGGCGCTGCCGCCTGTCCAGTTGTCGGCAATGAGCCGGGGGGGTCGCAGCAGATCTCCCGCAGCCGCATGAGGACGGCGAACACCGCCATCTTGTCCTCGGGCTTGGCGGCCCGCAGCTTCTCCCGGGCATCCACCACGGCGGCAAGGTAGAGCTTGCGCTGCTCCTCCTCCAGCTCGATGCGGTAGACGTTCTCTGTCTTGGGGGCAGCTCCTTCAGCACCTCGGACTTCATCCGGCGCAGGATGAACGGCCCGGTGAGCTGGTTCAGCCGCCGCACCGCCGCCGGGTCGTTTTCCTGCGTGATGGGCTTTTCAAACCGGCTGCAAAAGCTCTTGTAGGGCGGCAGATAGCCCGGCATCAGGAAGGAGAAGATGCTCCACAGCTCGCCCAGCCGGTTCTCCACGGGGGTACCGGTCAGCGCAAAGCGGACACGGCTGTTCACCCCGCACACCGCCTTGTATTTCTGGGTGGTGTGGTTCTTGATGGCCTGCGCCTCATCGAGGATACAGGCGTAGAATTTCTGGTTCTCGTACAGGGTCTCGTCGCGGCGGAGCAGGTCGTAACTGGTCACCACCACATCGGCCCCGTCCCACTGCTCGGCCAGCTGGGCCCGGTGGGCGGCATCCCCGTCCACCACAACGCAGTTCAGCTCCGGCGTGAACTTCTGGCATTCCTCGGCCCAGTTGAGCACCAGCGACGCCGGGCAGACGATGAGGCTGGGCAGGGAGTTCCCGCCCTGCTCCCGGAGGGCCAGCAGATAGCTGAGCACCTGCACCGTCTTGCCCAGACCCATATCATCTGCAAGGATGCCGCCCATGCCGTAGCCATCCAGCGTGCGGAGCCAGCGGTAGCCGTCCCGCTGGTATTTTCGCAAAACTTTTTGTAGAGACGCGGGCGGTGTATACTCGCTGTCCTTCACCGCGTGGAAGCTCCGGCTGAGCTGGCGGAAGGCATCGTCCCGGTTGAAGCGGATGCCGTTCTGCCCCGAAAGCGCCCAGTCCAGACTGGGGGCCCGGTACAGGGGCAGCCGGGCGTGGGCCTGGCCCAGTTTGGCCCCGGAAAGCTCCAGTGTCTCGTTCAGCTCGTCCAGCACCTCCATGGAATCGTCCAGCCGGAGCAGACGGCCATCGCGCAGGCGGTGGTAGCGCTTTTTTTTTCTGGTGGAGCGATCTCAGCAGGGCTTTCAGCTCCCCCACCGGGAACTCCCCCGTGTCCACCTCAAGGTCGAGCACGCTGCCGTGCACCGACACCCCCACCGAGATCTTCGGCGGTGCGGCCTGCATACTGCGGAAGGCATCGGTCAGGTAGACCTCGCCCTCGGCCAGCAGGGCCGGGACCCCCTCATCGAGGAAGCGGTAGACTTCATCCTCCTCATAGGCATCGTAGTGGGCGGCAAGGCCGTTGCCCATGGTGTCTGGCCCCGGCTCCAGATACCGCCCCAGCAGCCGCCCGGCCCGCTGTTCGGCGCGGGCATCCCGCAGCAGACCGGCAGGCCCCGGTTCCTCCGGCGTGACGCGGTCCTCGCCGTACAAAAATTCAAGGTGTGCCCGCACCGTTTCCCGCGTGGGCGCGTCGAGATAAAACTGTACCACCGGCTCCAACGGGATCTGATTCAGCAGCAGGCGTTCGGGGTCCTCAATGGTCACCCTGCTGCCCAGCTCCGGCAGGACGTAGCTGCAAAAGGCGGTGGCATCCCCGGTGGTAAAGAACAGGCTCTTGCCGCACAGCGCCTCAAGGGCGGGCCGCATCCGGGTGCTTTCGGCCCGGTCCAGCTGCCAGATCGTATCCTCACTGTATAAATAGTCGTTGTCTAAACCCGTTTTCCATCCCAACGCGGGGGTCACGGACACCTCCACACCGCCCCGGCGCTTTTCCACCCGCATGGTCAGGGCCGGGATGCCGGTCTTGAGGGTATAGCCGCCCAGATTGCCGGTGGGGGCATAGAGGGCCACCAGTCCGTCAAAGATCTCGCCGTTCAGCGGGATGCCCCCGGCAGGCCCACTGCGGGGCGCATTGCCGTAGCTGCGCAGGGCCGCCTCGGCTCCTTCCTTTGCGCTGAGCTGCCGCCGCAGCAGGCGGAGCAGCTGCTGTGCCTCCGGGGCAAAGGCCTCCCAGCTGTGCTGGAATTCCAGCGCCTTGCCGTAACTGATGAAACCGTGCTTCTCCACAGCCCGCAGCAGGTCCGGGATGCTCTTTACCACATACTGCCGCCCGCCGTCTGCCGAGATGCGCAGCCGCAGCCAGGGCAGCTCCCCGGGCAGCAGGGTCAGCTCCGGCTCCAGCTCTGCGGAATGGGGGCGCAGCTCCGCGTGGCCGGTCACGCCGTCCACCTCGGCCAGTGCTCCCTCCTGATAGGCCCGGAGCAGCCTCCGTGCCTCGTAGTCGGATTCCGGTTCCTCGCCCCGCCACTTTTTGCCGAACAGCATTTCCAGGCTGGAGGCATAGCTGTCCCTGCGGGGCGGCTCCTCAGGCTGGGGCGTTTGCAGGTTGGCCGTGCCCCGCACCACGCCCGGGATGCTCTCCGGGCTCTCCGAGGGCTTTTGCGGCGCTCTGCCGGAAAGGCCCTGACTCTCGCTGTCCCACATCAGCAGCGCCCCGATGTGCTTGCAGCCCGGCCCCTCGCCGTTTTCGTTGTAAGGGCAGGTGCAGCTGGCGCTGACAAAGCTGCCGTTTTCCCGCAGCCAGACCTGGGTCTGGTACAGGCTCCGCCCGCCGCCGCGCACGTCGGCGCTCAGGTGGCGCACGCCGTTCCCGGCCACTTCGCAGTTCAGATCCTGTATCCGGTCCGTGTAGGCCTTGGCCCGCGCGAATACCGTGCCGCCCAACAGGTAGCGGATCTCTTCCATGTCCATGCCCGTCTCCCTCCCTCTGCAATGCTCTATTGGTTAAGCATACCGCACCGGCGGGCGGGATGCAAGGGGTGCCGGGAAAAAAAGTTCCGGAAAGCACAGAAGCGCCTCATCCGGGAGAGGATGAAGCGCTTCTGTACTTTGGGAATTTTGGAACACTCAGCCCGCATTGCGGTTTACAGGCCAAGTGGGGGGTTGGTTTAGGGCTGCTCAGGCATTCTGCTTGAGCTCCTGTGCTTTCTGCCATGCATTCAGCACATCGATCTTGCTTACGGCGTTGTCGGGATAGAATTTCATCTCTTCCGGAGCCGTGCCCTCATCGTTCAGGTCAGGGATAAGCTCGTTTTCCATGGCCCAGCGGGCGGCGTGCTGCAGGTCCATATCCCGCTCTTCCTGACCGACATCGGGGTAGAGCAGTTCGGATTCGGGCATGGGCTTGCCTGCATCCTCCCACAGCATCATGGCAAGGGCGCTGCGGTTGCTGGGGAAGTAGGGCAGATTCAGCAGCTTGCCTGCAAATTCAGCGCCCAGAGAATAGGCCTGATAGCCCAGCACTGCACCGCCCACAACAACAGTAGTGCCGATCACGATGGGGCCAACGATATCGGGCTCGTCATCTTCAATGGATGCATCCTGTGTCATGGCTTTCAGGGTCACGGCCTTTGCAGGCATCTCAAAGGCAAAGCTTTCCTTATCCTGATAAGCGTTCGGATCATCCAGGCCAGTGATATCCCAGTGGCCAAATTTCAGACCGCTATCTGCAAAAGCATCCTTATCAAATGCAACGCTCACCGTTGCACCCTCGGGGACATTGAAGGAACCGTCCTCGTTGGCATTCTTTTTTAACGATCTCGGTGATATCCTCGGGGTCAGCACCATTCTTGCCGGGCACTGTTACGCTGGTGATAACGCCGTCCTTCAAGGTCAGGATGGGCATTTCAGACACAGTAAAGTCCTTTTTGTCCTTTGCCAGCTTATTCTCACCCTTCTTGACAGCAGCGGTCAGGGTCTGCTTGCCGGTCTCCTTGGGAGTAATGCGGAACTCGCGCTCAACCTCACCGTTCCCCAGATTGATTTTCAGGCCGCCTTCCGGCATGGGCTTGTACTCGCCGTTTTTGTCCTTATACTCGATCTCTCTGTTCTTGTTGCCAAAGTCGATGAATGCCTCACCCAGCTTGGCATCATCATTGGGGGTAACCTTTACAGTAAAGTCCTTGCTTTCGCCTTCCTTGATGACGGCATTCTCCAGGCCCTCAATGGTCACAGCGGTGTGAACACGGCCTGCAACCGTATAGTCCTTGCTATCTGTGCCCACTTCCACAGCATCCCGCACCACAGCTGCGGTCAGATTCTGGTCACCGGCATCTTTCGGCGTAATGCGGAATTCATAATTTTTGTTGTCACCGCTCAGATCGACTTCTAGACCGTCCTTCGGCATGGGCTGATACGCACCGTGTTCGTCCTTATATTCGATCTCGCCGTTCTTGTCACCAAAGGTCAGCGTACCAGTACCGATGCTGTCCTTATGGTCAAGGGTCACGGTAAACTCTGCCGGGTCTTCTGCTTTGATCTCACCATCCAGACCGCTGATGGTCACGCCGACCTTCTTTGCAAGGTAACGGTACTCGCCACTTTCGGTCTTTTTGTAGCCCACCAGATAACCCGCATTCGCACTCGTCAGGTTCAGATCCTTCTGATAATTTGTTTCTGTATCTTTGGTCAGCTGACGGCCATCACTGGGGTCTGCACACTCAATCGTCACTTGACCGGTGTAGTTCTGGGCCACATCAATTTGTCGATCTTCTTCAAGATAAACATTGCAAACGTTATCACCAAAATTTGCATGATTCAGCTGAACACGGCAAGGAGGCAATCCCCTGTAAACGTCTCGGTTTCGCTCATAAATGTCATACTTTGCCCCCTTGAACGTGCCGTCATTTACAATGGCTTCGCCCCTTTCAAAGGTTCGAAGTGCGCTGCGCTCCGAACCACCGGAAACTTCAATGGTACCCGAGTTAAAAATCAGTTGACCGTTGCCAACAACAACTGCATCAGCCGTACCTCCTGTGCTCTCGAAGGTGGTGTCCCCGTCAATCGTCAACGTTTTGGCACTATCACCATAAAACGCCAACAATTGGCCTCCAACAAACCGGCCTCCATGAATTTGAATATTACATGTTCTGCCACTATAATCCTCATGGCACCCAAAATTTGCAACAGTATAGCGATCATTACCTTGAAATGTTCCGCCGTTAATCGTAAGATTCAGATCTTCATTCACATTATCCGTAGGACCAATGACATAACCGTTCTTTGCTGTATACGTTCCTCCGTTAATGGTGATCGTACCACTCACAGCTTGAAGCGCAGCATTACTCTTTGCCATTACTTCGACATTATTCAGGTTCATTATGCCGTTAGACTTTACTATGCAGTGGATTCCTTTGTTACCGTCAAATCCTTGAGTCTTTACTATTTTAGAATCATTTATCTCTGCATACTCGCCGTCCCCATAGAAACCAATGCCCTCGTAAATCGTCTCAATCGTAACATTCTCAATCAGATTTCTGCCGTGACGGAGGCTGAAGCAATCAGCATAATGTAAACCACGTTGCGACGTACTGACATACGTTCCTCCCTGGACGGTAAGGTCTCCGCCATCATTTTTAATCACCGCGTTACTGTCAACCGTATAGCTGTTATCTCCATTAAAAGTCACCGTTCCGCGCTTAATAGTAATCAGGGGAACAGCCGTAGTAACAGAAGAGATATCGCTCCCCTCGGTATGCAGAAGATTTCCGGTCACATTTCCGGTTACATTGATCTTCACAGAACCTTCTGTATCGATCGTGATACCTTGAGTGTATGGTCCGCTCAGTTGATACGTTCCGCTCTCCGTAATCGTCTCGCCGCCTTGCAGGAGCGTTTCCTTGGTGGTATCATCTGCTGTTCCTTCCGCAAATGCCGACACTGCCCCCGCAGGCAGGAATGTCAGCATCATACTGAACGCCAGTAAGAGGCTGATGAGCCGTTTTTTCATAAGAATCCTCCTTTGTCAGTCATTAATACTCCCAGTTTCTCCACGAAAAGCACCCGACAAAAAGAAAAAAGCGCCGCACCAGCCAAATGGCTGGTACAACGCTTTGCGTTTTGTGTGTTCGGGGTGCTTGCCCTTTCTACCCATGCCTTGCGTCACAGCCTTCCGACTGATTTGCCGATCTTTCTGTTTTGCTGACAAGGTACTTTTCGCACTTTATCATACCCCCCCCCTAAAAAAATCAAGGGGTCTGGGCGATGTTTGTAGATACTCACAAATTCATCGGATTTTTTAGGCCGTTTTAACAGAAAAGTGCACGCATAACAAAAACAAACCCCCAAGGAATTTCTTCCTCAGGGGTTTCATGTGAGTCGGCGACTACCTATTTTCACGCGCCGTTTCCAGCGAACTATCTTGGGCACGAGTGAGCTTAACTTCTGTGTTCGGAATGGGAACAGGTGGAACCTCACCGTCATCGTCACCGACCAATATGACTGGTTCAGTATAACATTTCTGTTCTACTTTGTCCAGTGTTTTTAGAAGGACGCGCCTTCAAAACTGAATAATCACTGCTCACATTTTGTCATTGACTTGAGAATTCAAGCGAATTGTGGTCAAGCCCTCGATCTATTAGTACACACTTGCTGAATGGATCGCTCCACTTACACATCGTGCCTATCAACCTCGTAGTCTACAAGGGATCTTACCTGATTAAATCAGTGGGATATCTTATCTTTGGGTCGGCTTCACGCTTAGATGCTTTCAGCGTTTATCCGATCCGTACGTAGTTGCCCAGCTATGCTCCTGGCGGAACAACTGGTGCGCCAGAGGTACGTCCGTCCCGGTCCTCTCGTACTAGGGACAGCTCCCATCAAATATCCTGCGCCCACGACAGATAGGGACCGAACTGTCTCACGACGTTCTGAACCCAGCTCGCGTACCGCTTTAATTGGCGAACAGCCAAACCCTTGGGACCGAATTCAGCCCCAGGATGCGATGAGCCGACATCGAGGTGCCAAACCTCCCCGTCGATGTGAACTCTTGGGGGAGATCAGCCTGTTATCCCCAGGGTAACTTTTATCCGTTGAGCGATGGCATTTCCACTCACATACCACCGGATCACTAACTCCAACTTTCTTCTCTGTTCGACCTGTCAGTCTCACAGTCAGGCTAGCTTCTGCGTTTGCACTCTTTTGCTTGATTTCCGTTCAAGCTGAGCGAACCTTTGAACGCCTCCGTTACTCTTTTTAGGAGGCGACCGCCCCAGTCAAACTGCCCACCTAACAATGTCCCCCGACTCGATTCAGAGCCGCAGGTTAGAATTCCAATATCGCAAGGATGGTATCCCAACGGCCTCTCCGCCAAAGCCAAAGCCTTGGTTTCCCAGAGTCCCATCTATCCTGTGCATGCAACATCGAAACCCAATATTAGGCTACAGTAAAGCTCCATGGGGTCTTTCCGTCTTGTCGCGGGTAACCGGCATCTTCACCGGTACTACAATTTCGCCGGGCGGGCTGTTGAGACAGTGCCCAAATCATTACGCCTTTCATGCGGGTCAGAACTTACCTGACAAGGAATTTCGCTACCTTAGGACCGTTATAGTTACGGCCGCCGTTCACTGGGGCTTCGATTCAATGCTTGCACATCTCCTCTTAACCTTCCAGCACCGGGCAGGCGTCAGCTCGTATACGTCATCTTTCGATTTAGCACAAACCTGTGTTTTTGGTAAACAGTTGCTTGGGCCGATTCTCTGCGGCTCCATCTCTGAGCACCCTTCTCCCGAAGTTACGGTGTCAATTTGCCGAGTTCCTTAACAACCCTTCTCCCGTTGGCCTTAGAATCTTCTTCCTACCTACCTGTGTCGGTTTGCGGTACGGGCACCTCAGAAATACACACAGCTTTTCTCGCCATCTTCCATCTCAGACTTCGGTACTAATTTCCCTCGATCTCTACCGGAACCAACACCCGGCTCTGAGACTTCATATGTGTCCCTGTGCTTAACTCTTTTTGGTGGTGACGGAATCTCTACCGTCTGTGCATCGGCTACGCCTTTCGGCCTGACCTTAGCTCCCGACTAACCTGGAGCGGACGAACCTTCCTCCAGAAACCTGAGGCTTTCGGCCATGCAGATTCTCACTGCATTCGCGCTACTCATTCCGGCATTCTCACTTCTATACACTCCACAGCCGCTTGCGCTACTGTTTCTCCGCGTATACAACGCTCCCCTACCCAATACATTGCTGTATTGCCTAAGCTTCGGTGTCAGGTTTAGCCCCGTTAAATTCTCCGCGCAAAGACGCTCGACCAGTGAGCTATTACGCACTCTTTCAAGGAGTGGCTGCTTCTAAGCCAACCTCCTGGTTGTCTGCGTATCTTCACATCGTTTTCCACTTAACCTGACTTTGGGACCTTAGCTGTAGATCTGGGCTGTTTCCCTTTTGACAATGACATTTATCTGACACTGTCTGACTCCCAAGCATCAATACTCTGGCATTCTGAGTTTGATAAGCTTCGCTAACCTCTCGGCCGCTAGGCTATTCAGTGCTTTACCTCCAGATATCTAAGTTGAGGCTAGTCCTAAAACTATTTCGGGGAGAACCAGCTATCTCCGGGTTCGATTGGAATTTCTCCGCTACCCACAGTTCATCCGCCGCCTTTTCAACGGAGGTCGGTTCGGTCCTCCATGGAATTTTACTTCCACTTCAACCTGACCATGGGTAGATCACCCGGTTTCGGGCCCATTATATGCAACTTAACGCCCTTTTCAAACTCGCTTTCGCTTCGGCTCCAGTCCTTAAGACCTTAACCTTGCTGCATACAATCGCTCGCCGGACCGTTCTACAAAAAGTACCCTATCACGCTTTGACGCGCTCTAGGTGCTTGTAGGCACAGGGTTTCAGGTTCTTTTTTCACTCCCTCCCGGGGTGCTTTTCACCTTTCCTTCACAGTACTATACGCTATCGGTCACTGGGTAGTATTTAGGGTTGGAGGGTGGTCCCCCCTCTTCCGACCAGGTTTCACGTGTCTGGCCGTACTCTGGATTCTGCGCAGCTCTCTCCGTTTTCACCTACGTGGTTCTCACACTCTCTGACCGGCCTTCCCATGCCGTTCGGTTAACAGATTAAGTCTTAAAAGCAGTCCGTACCCCGAAAGTATTTCTACTCTCGGTTTGCCCTCTTCCGCGTTCGCTCGCCACTACTTACGGAATCTCGTTTGATGTCTCTTCCTCGCCCTACTTAGATGTTTCAGTTCAGGCGGTTCCCTCAATACACCTATTTTAAATTTCAGTGTATTGTACCTGAGTATGAACCCAGGTGAGTTTCCTCATTCAGAAATCTCCGGATCAATGCTTATTTGCAGCTCCCCGAAGCTTTTCGCAGCTTATCACGTCTTTCATCGGCTCCCAGTGCCAAGGCATTCGCCCTGCGCCCTTGTTCGCTTGACCTTTCAAACGTTCTTTCAGAACATTTGGTATCCTCTTGATTCTCTCTTTTGCCAACGAAGATTATTGTTACCCTTCCTTTTGAAATTGCAATATTTCTTAAAAAGAACTTACTATAATCTTTGTTTCGCAGTTATTATTCAGTTTTCAAGGTACGTCTTTGAGTGTCCTTTTCAGGGCCCTCAAAATCGAACAATATCTACTCTGCTTGTATCTGTCACCTGTTCCAGATGGCCGACCATCTTCGATGCTCTTCCATCTGCCTGACTCCTTAGAAAGGAGGTGATCCAGCCGCAGGTTCTCCTACGGCTACCTTGTTACGACTTCACCCCAATCACCAGTTTTACCTTCGGCGGCGTCCTCCTTGCGGTTAGACTACCGACTTCGGGTCCCCCGGCTCTCATGGTGTGACGGGCGGTGTGTACAAGGCCCGGGAACGTATTCACCGTGGCATGCTGATCCACGATTACTAGCAATTCCGACTTCGTGCAGGCGAGTTGCAGCCTGCAGTCCGAACTGGGACGTTGTTTCTGAGTTTTGCTCCACCTCGCGGTCTTGCTTCTCTTTGTTTAACGCCATTGTAGTACGTGTGTAGCCCAAGTCATAAAGGGCATGATGATTTGACGTCATCCCCACCTTCCTCCGTTTTGTCAACGGCAGTCCCTCTAGAGTCCTCTTGCGTAGTAACTAAAGGTAAGGGTTGCGCTCGTTGCGGGACTTAACCCAACATCTCACGACACGAGCTGACGACAACCATGCACCACCTGTCTCTGCGTCCCGAAGGAAAATACTGTTTCCAGCATCGTCGCAGGATGTCAAGACTTGGTAAGGTTCTTCGCGTTGCGTCGAATTAAACCACATACTCCACTGCTTGTGCGGGCCCCCGTCAATTCCTTTGAGTTTCAACCTTGCGGTCGTACTCCCCAGGTGGATTACTTATTGTGTTAACTGCGGCACTGAAGGGGTCAATCCTCCAACACCTAGTAATCATCGTTTACGGTGTGGACTACCAGGGTATCTAATCCTGTTTGCTACCCACACTTTCGAGCCTCAGCGTCAGTTGGTGCCCAGTAGGCCGCCTTCGCCACTGGTGTTCCTCCCGATATCGACGCATTCCACCGCTACACCGGGAATTCCGCCTACCTCTGCACTACTCAAGAAAAACAGTTTTGAAAGCAGTTTATGGGTTGAGCCCATAGATTTCACTTCCAACTTGTCTTCCCGCCTGCGCTCCCTTTACACCCAGTAATTCCGGACAACGCTTGTGACCTACGTTTTACCGCGGCTGCTGGCACGTAATTAGCCGTCACTTCCTTGTTGAGTACCGTCATTATCTTCCTCAACAACAGGAGTTTACAATCCGAAGACCTTCTTCCTCCACGCGGCGTCGCTGCATCAGGGTTTCCCCATTGTGCAATATTCCCCACTGCTGCCTCCCGTAGGAGTCTGGGCCGTGTCTCAGTCCCAATGTGGCCGTTCAACCTCTCAGTCCGGCTACCGATCGTTGCCTTGGTGGGCCATTACCTCACCAACTAGCTAATCGGACGCGAGGCCATCTCAAAGCGAATTGCTCCTTTTCCCTCTGGTCGATGCCGACCTGTGGGCTTATGCGGTATTAGCAGTCGTTTCCAACTGTTGTCCCCCTCTTTGAGGCAGGTTCCTCACGCGTTACTCACCCGTTCGCCACTCGATTGAGGAAGCAAGCTTCCTCTCTCTCGTTCGACTTGCATGTGTTAGGCGCGCCGCCAGCGTTCGTCCTGAGCCAGGATCAAACTCTTTATAAATGATATTTATCACTTAAAAAGTGTTAAATCTTCTTCGCTCAGCACGCAATCGCTTGCGTCCTGTGTGAATTACTTTTGTTTGGAATTGTTTAACGTGTTTTTCCAACACGAAAATAGGTTCCGTTACAAGTTTTTCGATATTGTTCAATTTTCAAGGTCCTGTGCGCCTCAGCCTTGCGGCTAACGACTTGATTATTTTACCACAGAAGTGATTTTTTGTCAAGCACTTTTTTCAGAAGCTTTTTTTTCGAACTTGTGGCTCGTTTTTCAACGTATCCATATTGGTTCTTTCGTTTTGCTTCTGCCGCTTTCAGAAGTCATTCTTTCCGGCGGCCCTTGGCGCTCAAGTATAATACCACATCCACAGCCTTCTGTCAACACTTTTTGACATCTTTTTTCCAAATTCTTTGCAGGGAATAAAATTCCTCTGTTCTCCCTATAACAATGCTTGCTCCTTTCTTGACAAGGCGGCGGGCAGAACGTATCATGGAGTCATCCCGTATCCTGTATGAGATAGCTATACTTTAATATAAAGGAGAAGCTCCATGTCCTGTGTTCCTGTCCGCGGCTGCCGTATCGGCGAAGGCCGCCCCAAAGTCATTCTGCCCATCGTAGAACGCACCGAGGCTGCGATTTTGGAAAAGGCTGCTGCGTTTTCCACACTGTGCGCCGATTGTGTGGAATGGCGTGTCGATCTGTTTGATGCAGCCGCCGACCCCGGGGCAGTGGTGCGCTGCCTGGCAAAGCTGCGGGTCCTCTTAAAGGAGAAGCTGCTGCTTGTGACCCTGCGCACGAAGGAAGAGGGCGGCAGCATACCGGTCAACCATGAGGGATACCTCCGTTTTCTCCGCACGGTTCTGGATACCGATTGCGCTGACCTCATTGATATCGAGTTCTTCACCGCAGGCACAGACCTTCCCGCACTGGTTCAGGACGCGCACACCGCCGGGGTCAAGGTCGTGTGCTCCAGCCACGACTTCCACAAGACCCCGCCCAAAGCCGAGCTTGTCTCCCGGATGGTGGCCATGCAGCAGGCGGGGGCCGACCTGCCCAAGCTGGCCGTGATGCCCCAGAGCCGTGCCGATGTGCTGGAACTGCTGGCCGCCACCGCTGAGATGACCGACCTGCACCCGGAAACGCCCGTCATCACCATGAGCATGGGGGCGCTGGGCGGGGTGAGCCGCCTGTGCGGCGAGGCCTTTGGCTCCGCCATGACCTTTGCCAACCCCGGCACGGCCAGCGCCCCTGGCCAGGTGCCGCTGGACGTGGTCAACGCCGTGCTGGACAGCCTGCGGCTCAGCTGATCTATCAATATCAATACACAGCACCCCCGGAGAGCGATTTGCCTTCCGGGGGCGCTTTCTGTTTTATTCTGTTTCCATTTCCCGCACGATCTTCTGAAAGCAGAAGTACGGGATCACGGTTCCGGCCACAAAGGAAGCGGGCCAGCCCAGCCAGACCACATCCAGATTCTGCATTCCCCATGCGCCCACAGCCACCACCACAATTTTTGTAATGAGCTGCATCACGCCGCCCATCAGTGCCTGATTTGCCCTGTCAACGCCGCGGAGCACCTGCTGATACACCTGCATCACACCGGCCAGGATCCCCGGCACCGCCGTGATCAGCAGAAACCGCTGCACCACAGTCAGGATCTCCGCAGACGGTTCTGCGAGGAACAGCCCTGCCATCTGGCGGCCGCAGAGCAGCAGAAACACTCCCAGCACGGTGCTGACCACCAGGGACAGCTGCAGGGAGGCCCGTACCCCTGCCGGATGCGCTGCGGCTTGCCGGCTCCGTGGTTCTGGGAGGCATAGACGCTGAGGGAGGAGCCGATGGTCTCCACCGGCATCAGGGCCAGTGTTCCGATGCGGCTGGCGGCAGTGTAGGCCGCCATGGTGGCCTCGCCGAACAGATTGACAGCGCTCTGTGCCACCAGATTGTCCAGATTGTTGAAGGCAGACTGCACCGCAATGGGAATGGCCAGCACCGTGATCTGCCGCAGCAGCTTTCCATGGAGCCGGAGGTCCTGCCGCCGCATCCGCATCATGGGATATTTGCGGAACAGCAGCACCGCCGCCACCACTGCCGACAGGGCCTGCGCCAGTGCCGTGGCCCAGGCAGACCCGGCCACTCCCCAGCGGAACACAGCCACAAACAGCACATCCAGGCCAATATTGCTCAGAACGGAGACGATCAGGCAGTACAGCGCTGTCTGGCTGTCTCCCAAGCCCCGGAATGCACTGGAAAACAAATAATACATCAAGGGGCAGATCATGGTGATGAAACTGATCTCCAGATAAGCGGTGGCTTCCTGCAGGGGGCCCTCCGGGGTCCCCATCCACCGCAGGATGGTACCGGAGAAGGTCAGGCCCAGAACCATCATCCCTGCCGACAGGAACAGCCCCAGATACAGGCTGTTCACAAAGGCCCTCCGCATCAGCTCCTCGTTCTTTTGGCCAAAGTACCGGCTGATGATGATTCCCACGCCCACATTGATGCCGATCATCAGGGCTGCCAGCAGCAGGATCACCGGCATGGTGCTGCCCACCGCCGCAAGGGCAGTCTGCCCGAGATACCGCCCCACCACGACGCTGTCGGTAATGGAGTAGACCTGATTCAGCAGGTTGCCCATCAATGTAGGAAAGGTAAACGCCCACAGCAGGGAGATCGGCTTTCCCTCTGTCATATCCAGATTTTTCTTCATGCACATCCTCCTTTGCATCAAAAAAGCTCCTTCAGAATGCCCGCAAGCACGCAACCCCGGTTTCAGGGGGTCCCTGTTTGCAGCACTCTAAAGGAGCCTTTGTTGATTTGATTTTTCTGATACCAGAGTACCACAGCGGCGCTGATTTGTCCAGCGCTCCGGGGTCAGTGGACAGAGGTGCGGACGAGGGCGCGCTTGAGGCGGGCCTGGGCCAGCTCATATTCGCGCTCATCCAGGTCCTTCCGGGCCAGGATCTCTTCGGCGCGCTTCTTGGAGGCCTCGGCGCGGGCCTGGTCGATCTCCTCGGCCCACTCCCAGGTGGTAGCGACCAGATGGACATCCCCGTTCAGCACGGTGAGCATCCCGCCCATGCAGGCGGCGCGGCGGCGCTGGCCGTCCGCGTCCACGATATGGGCTTCGCCCATACCCAGCGCGGTGCAGTAATCACCATGCTTTGCCAGAATGGCAAGGTCGCCGTCGATGGCACGGCAGACCACCCGTTCCGCCTGACCGTCAAAGGCACAGCCGTCCGGCGTGACCACCGTCAGATGAAAGGTCGTCATGGTTTACCCTTTCTTCGCCTTGGCGAACACATCGTCGAGGGTGCCCGCGAACAGGAAGGCGCTCTCGGGCAGGTCATCGCACTCGCCGTTCAGGCTCATCCCGAAGCCGCGCAGGGTCTCCTTCAGCGGCACATACTGACCGGGCATACCGGTGAACTGTTCCGCAACATGGAAGCTCTGGCTCAGGAAGCGCTGCACCTTGCGGGCGCGGCTGACGGTCAGCTTGTCCTCTTCGCTCAGTTCGTCCATGCCCATGATGGCAATGATATCCTGCAGCTCCTTGTAGCGCTGCAGCACCTTCTGAACATCGCGGGCGATCTCGTAGTGCTCCTGACCCACAACCTCGGGGCTGAGGATGCGGCTGGTGGAATCCAGCGGGTCCACAGCGGGGTAGATGCCCTGAGATGCAATATCACGGCTCAGGACCGTGGTGGCATCCAGATGGGTGAAGGTGGTGGCAGGGGCCGGGTCGGTCAGGTCGTCGGCGGGAACGTAGACAGCCTGCACCGAGGTGATGGAACCCTTGCGGGTGGAGGTGATGCGCTCCTGAAGGGCGCCCATCTCGGTTGCAAGCGTGGGCTGATAGCCGACGGCCGAGGGCATTCTGCCCAGCAGCGCCGAGACCTCAGAGCCTGCCTGCGTGAAACGGAAGATGTTGTCGATGAACAGCAGCACGTCCTGGTGCTTCTGGTCGCGGAAGTACTCGGCCATGGTCAGTCCGCTGAGCGCCACGCGCATACGGGCTCCGGGCGGCTCGTTCATCTGGCCGTAAACCAGTGCGGTCTTGTTCAGAACGCCGCTTTCGGTCATCTCGTTGTACAGGTCGTTGCCCTCGCGGGTGCGCTCGCCAACGCCGGTGAACACCGAGTAGCCGTTGTGCTCGGTGGCAATGTTATAGATCAGCTCCTGGATCAGGACGGTCTTGCCGACACCGGCACCGCCGAACAGGCCGATCTTACCGCCCTTTGCGGGGGCAGATCAGGTCAACGACCTTGATGCCGGTCTCCAGGATCTCTGTGGTGGACTGCTGCTCCTCATAGCTGGGGGCAGGGCGGTGGATGGGCCAGTAGGCCTCCGGGGTGGGGGCAGGCTTATTGTCCACCGGCTCACCCAGCAGGTTGAACACGCGGCCCAGGCACTGGTCACCCACAGGCACCCGGATAGACTCGCCGGTGTCCACGGCATCCGTGCCGCGCACCAGGCCGTCGGTGCTGCTCATGGCGATGCAGCGGGCGACGTTGTCACCGGTCAGCTGCGCCACCTCGACCACCAGCTTCTGGCCGTGGTTGTCGATCTCGATGGCGTTGAGCAGGTCCGGCAGCTCGCCATCCTTGAACTGGATGTCCAGCACCGGGCCGATGACCTGGATCACCTTGCCGATGTGTTTTTCGGACATAGGCTATTCTCCTTTTTAGATTTCTGCGCCTGCCACGATCTCGGTGATCTCCTGCGTGATGGCAGCCTGACGACGGGCGCGGTTGTAATACAGATTCAGATGGTCGATCATTTCGCCCGCGTTCTTGGTGGCGGCATCCATGGCGGTGCGGCGGGCGGCCAGCTCACTGGCCACGCTCTCGCACACGGCACCATAAACGATACCGGCCACATACTCGGGGATGATGGCGCGGAACACTTCCTCGCTGCTGGGCTTGTACAGGATCTGACTGCGGCGGGCAGCGGCCTTCTGGGCCTCGGTGGGCTCGATGGTCAGGGGCAGCACCTCGAGGGTGGTGGCCGTCTGGGTCATCATGGAGTCAAAGCGGGTGTAGCAGAGCTTCACCGCGTCGTAATCCCCCTTCAGGTAGCCCTCGGTGATCTTCCGGGAGAGGGCAAAGCACTCACCCACCGAGACATCCGCCGCCAGCAGCACCTCTTCGGTGAACAGGTCGGCCCCGTGGTGGGCAAAATACTCCTGACTTCTTTTGCCAATGGGCAGCACCGTGACCGGGCCCTGCTGGGCCTCCGCCTGCTTGAGCACGTTGGAGGTATATCCACCGGCCAGGCCGCGGTCGCCTGCAATGACGACCAGCAGGGTGCGTTTGATCTCTGCCCGGCGCAGGTAGGGGCTGCGGGCCCGGGGGTCTGCAGCCGCAATGCCGGTCAGCGTGTCGTGCAGCGTTTCAAAGTAGGGGCGGCTGTGTTCCACCCGCTCCTTGGCACGGCGCATTTTGGAGGAAGCCACCAGCTCCATGGCCTTGGTGATCTGCATGGTACTCTCTACGCTTTTGATGCGCAGCTTGATGTCCTTCATGGAACCTGCCATGCGTTACGCCTCCTTCCTTCAGTGCGCCTTGATAAAGCTCTCAGTGTAAGCGGACAGCACGCCCTTCAGAGCTTCCTCGGCGTCCTTTTCCAGCTTACCGGTGGTGCGGATGGTCTCCATCACAGCGGCACCGGCGGCATCATTCTCGAGATATTCGTACAGACCCTTTTCGTATTCGGCCACATCAGCCACCTTGACCTTGACCAGAAAGATCATGGATGGTGGCATACAGGATCGCCACCTGCTTTTCCACGGGCACGGGGGCCGAGCGGTTCTGCTTGAGCACTTCCACGATGCGTTCGCCCTGTGCCAGGCGGGCCTTGGTGTCCGCGTCCAGATCGGAACCGAACTGGGCAAAGGACTGCAGCTCGCGGTACTGGGAGTAGATCAGCTTCAGGGTGCCGGCCACCTTCTTCATGGCCTTGATCTGGGCGTTGCCGCCAACGCGGGACACCGAAATGCCCGGGTTGACGGCAGGCATCACGCCCGCGTGGAACAGCTCTGTTTCCAAAAAGATCTGACCGTCGGTAATGGAGATGACGTTGGTGGGGATGTAGGCCGAAACGTCACCCGCCTGGGTCTCGATGATGGGCAGAGCCGTCAGGCTGCCGCCGCCCAGCTCATTGGAGAGCTTGGCCGCGCGCTCCAGCAGACGGGAGTGCAGGTAGAAAACATCGCCGGGGTAAGCCTCACGTCCCGGGGGACGGCGGATCAGCAGCGAGAGGGCACGGTAGGCCACAGCGTGCTTGGAAAGGTCATCATAGATGATGAGGACATGCTTGCCCTGCTGCATGAAATACTCGCCCATGGCGCAGCCGGAGTAGGGGGCGATATACTGCAGGGGGGACAGCTCGGAGGCCGTGGCGGACACCACGATGGTGTAGCTCATGGCACCGGCCTCGGTCAGGCTCTGCACCAGGTTTGCCACAGTGGAGCGCTTCTGACCGATGGCGACATAGATGCAGATAACATCCTTGCCCTTCTGGTTAATGATAGTATCCGATGCAATGGTGGTCTTGCCGGTCTGGCGGTCGCCGATGATCAGCTCACGCTGGCCGCGGCCGATGGGGATCATCGAGTCGATGGCCTTGATGCCGGTCTGCAGGGGTTCCTTGACCGGCTGGCGGTCGATGATGCCGGGGCCGGGCTCTCGATGGCCCGGAACTCGGTGGTCTCAATGGGGCCTGCGCCGTCGATGGGCTGGCCCAGTGCATTGACCACGCGGCCGATCATCGCCTCGCCCACGGGCACGGAAACGACCTTGCCGGTGCGCTTGACGGTGCTGCCTTCTTTGATGCCGACATCGGAGCCCAGCAGAACGATGGAGACCGTGTTTTCCTCCAGGTTCTGGGCCATACCGTATTCGCCGTTGTCAAACTGAAGCAGCTCACCTGCCATGCACTTTTCCAGGCCGCTGGCCCGGGCGATGCCGTCGCCTACCATGATGACCGTGCCGACTTCGCTCTGCTCGATGACATTCTCGTAGTGCTTGATCTGGGCACGGATGATCTTGGAGATCTCTTCAGGTTTCAGTTGCATTGTCTTGTATTCACCACTCAATTCTTAAAATTTTCGGGTGGAAATTCGATGGATCACAGTGTCACGGACGCGATATCCCTGCGCAGCGCCGCCAGACGGTTCTGAACCGTTCCGTCCAGCTCGGTGCCCTCGATATCCAGCCGGATGCCGCCCAGCACAGCCGGATCGACCTTTGTTTTCAGGTCGATGGTCTTGCCGGTGAGGCCTTTCAGCTTTTCGTGCAGGCTCTTCACCTGCTGCTCCGTCATTGCCACTGCAGTGGTTGCCGCTGCTTCCAGAATACCGTGTGCCTGATTGTAGCGCACCCGGTAACGCCCGGGCGCAGCCGGGCAGCTCCCGCAGGGTGCCCTTCTCGCACAGGATCTTCAAAAAGTTCAGCACATAGAGGTGGACCCTGATCCCGCAGACGCTTCGTCCAGCAGGCCGCAGCGCTCCTTTTTGCGGGATGCTGGGGATGCTGAGCAGGTGGAGGTATTCCGGGTCTTGCCTTCAGGATGGCCAAACCTCGTCCAGCTCGCCCAGAATGCGGGTCTCCAGCCCTTCCTCCGCTGCTAGGTCGTACAAGCTTCCGCCGTACATCCTTGCGATCTCGGTCATGATGCTTCACCCACATTTTTGATAAATTCGTCGATCAGGTCCTTGTGGTCGGCTTCCTTGATCTCACGCTCGACCACCTTGGAGGCGATCTCCATCGCCATACCGCCGATCTCGTCCTTGGCCTCGTTCACGGCCTTCTTGCGCTCCTGCGCAATGTCGGCCTCGGCCTTCTGCTTGAGGGCAGCGGCCTGTGCGCGGGCCTCGCCCAGCAGCTCTTCGCTGCGGGCAGCAGCCGTCTTCTGGGCGGCAGCCACGATCTGGTTGGCCTCGGTGCGGGCATTCTGCAGGTTCTGCTCGTACTCCGCCTTCATGGCCTCGGCCTCGGTGCGGAGCTTTTCGGCGTCCGCGATCTGGCTGTCGGCTTTGGCCTTGCGCTCGGCAATGACCTTTTTGACCGGGTTCAGCAGCAGCTTTTTGAAGATCACGAGCTGGATCATCAGGTTGCAGATCTGGGCCACGAAAGTCCAGCCGTCCAGCGTGATCAGTGCCTGATAAAGTTGCATAAGCGTCTCCCCTTTCTTTTATATTTTTTTTCGGGGAGCGCTCAGCCCAGATAGTTCATGAACATGCCGGGTGCGAGGAAGATGAGCAGCAGGCCGGTGACGAAGCCGTAGATACCGGTGGTCTCAGACAGTGCGACGCCGAGGATGAGGGTGCTGGTGACGTCGCTCTTGCATTCGGGCTGACGGCCAACGGCCTCACAGGCCGCAGCGGCGGCGTTGCCTTCGCCGATGCCGGGGCCGATACCAGCGATCAGAGCAAGACCTGCGCCGATGCCGCAGCCAGCCAGAGCGATACCACGAGCCAGAAGTTGAAAGTCAGTCATAATAGTTGTCCTCCTGAAAAATTGTGTTGGGGGATGCCGGATTTAGTCCTCACCGGCAGCACGTTTGATGAAGATGGTGGTCAGAGTACAGAAGATGAACGCCTGAATACAGCCGCCGAACCAGTCGAAATACAGGCCCGTAAAGGCCGGGATGCCGATCTGGAACAGTTGGAGCTGGCTCAGGAAGCCGGGCAGCCAGCCGAACACGACATGGCTCAGGCTTGCCAGCGCCCAGTACAGCAGGGTGGAAATGACCGTACCGGACAGGATATTGCCAAAGTGACGGAACGCCATGCTGACGGGGGTCGAGATCTCCGACAGGACGTTGATGGGTGCCATGAGGAAGATGGGGTCGAGCAGCCCTTTCAGGTAAGCAAGGATGCCGTTTGTCTTGATCTTGTAGTACATGATCAGCACGAAGACCACGATGGCCCATGCGGCCTCGGTGTTGAGGTCAGCCGTCGGGCTCCACAGGCCCACCACACTGATCAGGTTGCACCCGATGCTCAGCGCGAAGATCGCGCCGACCAGCGGGATATACCGGTCAAAATGAGTTCCCATGTTGTCACGGACGAACTGATCCAGCCGTTCTACGATGAACTCGGCGGCGGCCTGCCGCTTGGAGACATTTTCCAGTTTCAGGTCATGCCCCAGCCAGAAGGCCAGCGCCGTCAGCAGCGCCATCACGATCCACGTGCTCACGAGGGTCTGGGTGATCTTGAGATCTCCCAGCACCGGGATATTCGTATGGATGGTATACAGGATCTTTGCGCCGTTCAGTTCCATTTGTTAGGTTTCACCCCCTTTTTCACCGGGAGCTTCGGCCTGTGCAGGGGCCTCGGCCGGGGCGTCTTCCACCGAGACGTCCTGCGCGGGGGCCGCTGCAAGGGGCTTATACTTGCCCGTTATTTGCAGGTAATAAATGGTGATCCGAGGGAAAAACAACGGCAGGACACTGGCAAACGGCTGGAAGCAGGGGGCAGCGATGGCCACGATGACCCAGACGGCCTGCATCAGCATCCGGCTGTTGTGGGAAAGCTGCAATTTTGCCTTGCGGCGCTTTTCGTCCGGCTCGTCGATGATTTTTTGGACCACGAAGCAGATGCCCGCAAAGTTGCCGATAGCGACGGCTGCGCCCACGAGGCTGCCGAGGACGACCGTATCGTCGAACTTCACCCAGCCCACCAGATGCAGCGCCGCGAAGAGCACCCACATGGCCGCCGTGCAGACGGCGGTGCCGCAGGTGATGCGCAGCAGTTCTTTTTTGGATTCCGGCTGCAATTTCATAGCAAACCCTCCAACGTTCATTGATGCGAGTTGAAGCCGACACGATGATTCTTGTCCTTTTTGGCGCGATCCATCCGCTCCTTGGCAAAGACCCAGAAATTTTGTGCCCCCGCGGCCAGCCCCAGAAAAATGCCCGGAAGGTACACCCACTCCGGCCACGCCCAATGGGTCGTGGCCCACCAGCAGCCGCCCAAGCACAGCAAAAGCGGCAGCAGCATATTCAGCCCCAGCTGGGTCAGCCAGACGATATCCTCCAGCGCTTTGTACAGGCCTTTCAACGGTGTTCCTCCTTCTGGTTTTGGCTGCGAAGCGCACACCCTGCGGCAGCTCTTTCGCAAAGATTCTTTTTCGTCAAAGAATCTCATAGGGATAGTATAATTCAAAACGTCGGATTTTTCAATCAAATTTCCACCGAATTCTAGTAAAACTTCATAGTTTGTTTATTCTTACTTCATAATTGTCCGCAGCAGACGGATTTTGTCCGCCACAGACCGCATCATGACCAAAAACGAACGAGTCTTTTTGTGCAAAAAGCCCCGCCGGGCTCGTGTGACTGAACCCGGCGGGGTGAAAAAGAATTTCAATTTTTCGGCTTACCAGAGGTTTGCTGTCTCGTTGTACAGGCCCTCATAGCTCTTCGCGGAGAGATCCCAGCTGAAGTCGCACTCCATATCGTACTTGATGAGGTTGTTCCAGTCTTCCTTGTTGTAGTAGCGATCCTGTGCGCGGCAGCATGCGTCGTACAGCTCGTGGGCGCTGTAGCCCGCGAAGGTGAAGCCGTTGCCCTCGCCGAGGGTGCAGTCGTGGATGGAATCCCGCAGACCGCCGGTCTCGCGGACGATGGGAGGCGTGCCATAGCGGCAGGCGACCATCTGAGCCAGACCGCAGGGCTCACTCTTGGACGGCATGATGAAGACATCTGCGCCCGCATAGATCTCCTGCGAGAGGGCGGGTTCGAAGCCGATGTAAGTGCCGACGCGGCCGGGGTGGCGTGCGCACAGCTCGGAGAAGAAGTTCTCGTACTGGCCCTCGCCGCTGCCCAGAATGACCAGCTCGATGCCGCGGTCCACCAGACCGTCGGCGATGCTCTGGACGAGGTCGAAGCCCTTCATGCCGACCATGCGGCTGACCATGGCAAAGACGGGGCTGCCATCCTTGTGCAGGCCAAACTTATCCTGCAATGCTTCCTTGCACTTGGCCTTACCCTCCACGCAGTTGGTGACGTCGTAGTTGAAGGGGATCATCGGGTCGGTGGCGGGGTTGTTGGCGTCCATGTCGATGCCGTTCAGGATGCCGCACAGCTTGTACTGCTTCTCCCGCAGCAGAGCGTCCAGACCGTAGCTGAACCACGGGTCGAGGATCTCCTGTGCATAGGTGGGGCTGACGGTGGTGATCTTATCGGCGGTCTCGAAGGCACCCTTCATGAAGTTGGCGCAGCCATCGTACTCCACGATGTGCTGGTCACGGCGGCCGATGCCGCAGGTGTCCTCCAGAATGTCGGTGCCGTACTTGCCCTGATAGGCAATGTTGTGGATGGTGAAGATGGTCTTGATCCGGTTAAACTTATCCAGATGGCGGTAGTACAGGTTCAGGTAAACGGGCACCAGCGCGGTCTGCCAGTCGTTGCAGTTGATGATGTCCGGGGTGAAGTCGATGTAGAACAGCGTCTCCAGCACAGCGCGGGAGAAGAAGGCGAAGCGCTCGCCGTCATCGTAGAAGCCGTACAGGCCGCGGCGCTTGAAGTAGTACTCGTTGTCGAGGAAGTAGTAGGTCACGCCGTTGACCTCGGCCTTGAACAGGCCGCAGTACTGGCTGCGCCAGCCCACGGGCACGGAATAGTTGGTGACATACTCCAGCTTATCGCGCATCTTCAGGTCGCCGTACAGCGGCATGATGACGCGGGCATCCACGCCGTCCTTGACCAGTGCCTTCGGCAGGGAACCTGCAACGTCGGCCAGACCGCCGGATTTGGCAAAGGGAGTCGCTTCCGAAGCAGCATACAGGATTTTCATAAGATCGCTCCTTTCCAGAAAAGCGGTTAAAAAAGAGCGGGCGGGGGCACAAAATGCCCCCGCCCCTCTTTTCGAGAGGGGCTACCGGGGAGGGAGCCGCCCCTGTGAAAAAATCAAAGGAAGGTCATCAGACCATGTGGTTCTTCTGCACGTAGACCGGGAAGCTCTCGGTGCCGGACAGCTTCTTGCCCGCAGTGATGCGGACGTTCTTATCAGTCACAACGCAGTCCAGCTGTGCGCCAACCTCCACGATGGTGTCCTGCATCAGGACGCAGTTCTTGACGACGGCACCCTTCTTGATGCGGACGCCGCGGAAGAGCACGCAGTTCTCGACGGTGCCCTCGATGACGCAGCCATCGGCCAGCAGAGAATTGGTGACGGCGGAACCGGTGACGTAGCGGACCGGGTTGTCATCGCGGATCTTGGTGTAGACCGGGCTGCTCTTGGGGAACAGTGCGTTCAGGTTCTTCTCGTCGATGAGCTTCAGGTTCTCGTCGAAGTAGCTCTTCATATCGCAGATGTGAGCCACATAGCCGGTGTACTCCACCCCACGGATGTTCAGGATGTTGACATTGTGGGCGAGGATGTCGCGCTCAAAGTAGATCAGGCCGCGGGCAGTGGCGTCCTTGACCAGCTTGATCAGGGTCTCGCGCTCCAGAACGTAGATGTTCAGGTCGAGGTTCTGGACGCCGGGGCGGTAATCGTTGAACAGCAGCTCGGTCACGCGGCCGTCGGCATCCACGGTCAGGGTGTAGTTGTCGTTCTTACGGCCTTCGGGGATCTCCGTCTTCTGGTAAGCGATGGTCACATCGGCACCGCTTGCCTGATGGGCGGCCAGCAGGGCGTTGAAGTCGTAGTTGATGGCGATGTTGGCGTCGCTCATGACGACGTACTTCTCCTTCTGGTTCTCCAAGAAGTTCAGGATGGAGCCCAGAGCCTCGACACGGCCGGAATAGATGCGCACGCCCTTCTCAGCGAAGGGGGCACGATGTTCAGGCCGCCGTGGCGGCGGGCCATATCCCACTCACGGCCGGTGCCCAGATGATCCATCAGGGAGTGGTAGTTCTTCCGCACCACGATGGACACGTTGGAGATGCCGCAGTTGGCCATGCTGGAAAGCACGAAGTCCACCATGCGGTAACGGCCGGCAAACGGGATGGATGCCATGGCTCGCTCGGTGACGAGCTCCGGCACGGTGGTATCATAGCTGTTGGGGAAAATGATGCCCAACGCATTGTTGTTCTGGCTCAGCATACTTCCTCGCCCTCCTTGACGGAATCAAATACTTTGGCGCCCTCTTTGACGGTTGCGCCCGCGCCGATGGTCAGGCCGGTGCCAACGTGTGCAATGGCACCGTCGCCGCCGATCTTTGCACCGGCGCCCACGACCACATCTTCAGCGAGGATGCAGCGCTTGACCACAGCACCCGCCTTGACCACGACGCCATCCATCAGGACGGCATCCTCAACGGTCGCGCCCTCTTCCACGACGACGCCGGCGCTCAGGACGGAGTGCTTGACGCGGCCGTAGATCTGACAGCCCTCGGTGATGAGGGAATCCTGCACGACGGCACGGGGGCCGATCTTCTGTGCGGGCAGAACGGGGTTGCGGCTGTAGATCTTCCAAGCCTTATCGAAGATATCGATGCCGGAGTTCTCCGGGTCGAGGACCTCCATATTGGCTTCCCACAGGCTGTCGATGGTGCCGACGTCGCGCCAGTAACCGTTGAAGCGGTAAGCGTACATCTTGCGGCCGTCACGCAGCAGGGCGGGGATGATGTTCATGCCGAAGTCGTTCTTGGAGTTGGGGTCTGCCTCGTCCTCTTCCAGATACTTCTTCAACACATCCCAGTTGAAGATGTAGATGCCCATGGAAGCCAGATTGGACTTCGGCACAGGGGGCTTCTCCTGAAATTCGGTGATCTTGTCGTTCTCGTCAGCGACCATCAGGCCAAAGCGGGAAGCTTCCTTCCAATCGACTTCCATGACGGCGACGGAGAACTCCGCACCCTTTTCCTTGTGGAAGCGGAGGAAGTCGGCGTAGTCCTGCTTGCAGATCTGGTCACCGGACAGGATGATGACGTATTCCGGGTCATAGTTATCGATGAAGCTGATGTTCTGGTAGATGGCGTTTGCGGTGCCCTTGTACCAGTCGGTGCCCTTGGCCTGTTCATAGGGCGGCAGGGTGTGGACGCCGCCGTGCAGACGGTCGAGGTCCCAAGGCTGGCCGTTGCCGATGTACTCGTTCAGCTTCTGGGGCTGATACTGGGTCGCGATGCCAACGGTATCGATATTGGAGTTCACGCAGTTGGACAGCGGGAAGTCCACGATGCGGTACTTGCCGCCGAAGCCGACCGCCGGTTTTGCCGTTTTCTGTGTCAGCGCATACAAGCGCGAGCCACGTCCGCCGGCAAGGATCATTGCCACAATTTCTTTTGCCATAGCTTTATTCCTCCCCTTTTACACATTTCCGGATTTGTTTGAAATTGGAAATGGTCTAACGATGTGCGTGGTGCGTCCGGCTTATTTTTCGGACGCCTTGGGCTCCGCAGCCTTCTTGGCGCGGGGCTTGCGTGCAGGCTTTTCCGGTGCAGCTTCCGCCGCCGGAGCCGCCTCTGCTTTGGGTTTGCGGGTGCGCTTGGGCTTCTCCGCAGGAGCTTCCGCTTCCGCCTTGGCCTTTGCGGGGGCTTTCTTGGGTTTTGCAGCCTTTTTAGCTTTCTCGGCCTTGCCCGGCGCTTCCTCGGCTGCGGCAGCTGCCTTTGCCTTGGTGGTGCGGGTGGTCTTCTTGGGGGCCTTTTTCCGCCTTTGCGGGCTTCTCGGCCTTGGCTGCGGTCTTCTTCTTGGCCGTCGTCTTTTCCGCCGTCTCCGCCTTATCTGCCGCCTTGCGGGTGCGCTTGGTGGGCACCTCGAAGTACAGGGTGCTCATGGGCGGCAGGGTAATGGTGATGCTCTGCTCAAAGCCGTGCAGCGGCTTCTTGTGGGTGCGGACGGACTTGTTGTGGACGGTGCCCGAACCGCCGAAGGCCTCGTCGTCGCTGTTCAGCACTTCCTTGTAGGTGCCGGACACCGGTGCGCCGAGGGTGTAGCCTTCGCGCAGGACGGGGTTGAAGTTGCAGACCACGAGGATCTGCTTCCCCGCAGCGTCCTTGCGCAGGAAGGCGACGACGCTCTGCTGGAAGTCGTCCGGGACGATCCACTGGAAGCCCTCCCAACTGTAATCGATCTGCCAGAAGGCAGGGTGCGCTTTGTAGAAGGCGTTCAGCGTCTTCACGTAGGTCTGCAGCTCGGTGTGCTTGTCGTAGCCCAGCAGCATCCAATCCAGCTGCTTTTCCTCGCTCCACTCGGTGAACTGGCCGAACTCCTGCCCCATGAAGAGCAGCTTCTTGCCGGGGTGGGCCATCATGTAGCCGAAGAAAGTGCGCAGGTTTGCGAACTTGGCCTCATAATCGCCCGGCATCTTGTTGATGAGGCTGCCCTTGCCGTGCACGACCTCGTCGTGGCTGATGGGCAGCACGAAGTTCTCGCTGAAGGCGTAGAAGAAACTGAAAGTGACCTTGTTGTGGTTGCCTGCGCGGAAGAGCGGGTCGGTCTTCATGTAGCTGAGCATGTCGTTCATCCAGCCCATGTTCCACTTGAAGTTGAAGCCGAGGCCGCCGTCCGAAGCGGGCTTGGTGACCATGGGCCATGCGGTCGATTCTTCCGCGATCATGTACTTGTGGGGGTGGCGGCCCAGAATCGTGTTGTTCAGCTTGCGCAGGAAGGCCACAGCTTCCAGATTTTCCTTGCCGCCGTCCTTGTTGGGCTCCCACTCACCCTGCTTGCGGTTGTAGTCCAGATACAGCATGGAGGCCACGGCATCCACGCGCAGACCGTCGATGTGATACTGCTCCAGCCAATACAGGGCGCTGGAGATCAGGAAGCTCTGCACCTCGCTGCGGCCGAAGTCGAATAATGGTGCCCCACTCCTTGTGCTCGCCGCGCTTGGGGTTCGGGTCCTCATAGCAGGGCTCCCCATCAAAGTTGTACAGGCCGAACTGGTCCTTGGGGAAGTGGGCGGGCACCCAGTCCATGATGACGCCGATGCCGGCTTCATGGAGCTTATCCACAAAGGCCATGAAGTCCTTGGGGGTGCCGTAGCGGCTGGTGGGGGCGAAATAGCCCGTGACCTGATAGCCCCAGCTTCCATCGAAGGGATACTCCATGACGGGCAGCAGCTCCACGTGGGTGTAGCCCATCTCCTTGATGTACGGGATGAGCTGGTCGGCCAGCTCGGAATAGTTGTAGGGGATATTCTCGCCCTTGGTCTTCCAGCTGCCCGCGTGCATCTCGTAGATATTCATCGGCCCGTTGATGACATCGGTCTTCTTCTGGGCCTCCTGCCATGCTTCGTCGTGCCACGCAAAGCCGCTCAGGTCGTAGACTTTGCTGCCGTTGGACGGGCGGGTCTCAGCGTGGAACGCATAGGGGTCGGCCTTGTAGACAAGGTCGCCCGCACGGGTCGTCACGCAGTATTTGTAAACGTCATATTCCTTCATGCCGGGGATGAACAGCTCCCACACCGAGTCGTTGTCCACCTTGCGCATCGGGTGGCTGCCCGGTTTCCAGCTGTTGAAATCTCCCACCACGCTGATGGCGGTGGCATGGGGTGCCCAGACGCGGAACACCACGCCGGACTCTCCGGCGCGAGTCTCGATATGCGCACCGAAGTAACGGTATGCTTCGCAGTTATTTCCCTGCTTGAACAGATAAATCGGCAGATCCGAAGGGTCCGCGTGGATTTTTTCTTCCGTCGGTTTCATAAACAGCTCCTCCCCGTACAGGCCGCAGAGGGGCCCATACCTTTTTACTCTCTTATATTAAAGAATTTTCGCGCAATTTTCAAGGCTTTTTCCAGAAAATGTACCATAATCTTTTCGTTGATATTTTTTCGATATATACAACATATCCAATTTTACGCAAATTTTATAGGCAAACCTGACAGAATATAGAATAAAAAACACATCCGGCTCATTCTCTGCGCAAAATGCAAAAAGAGAACGAACCGGATGTGTTTTTCATTCCGTGTGCGTAGGATGTTCGATTTTCAGCTTACAACGTAGACATTGACCTGAATGGCCCCGTTGATGACCGACTCGGCATAGGTCTCGTAGAACAGATCCACGAGGATCTCGCCCTTCTGGACGGCGATGCCGGTGTCGGTGGCGATGGCGTAACCGTAAACGAAACGGCCATCGGTGGAAGTGATATACAACAGGGTGCCATAGGGGATGACATCGGGGTCCACGGCAACGGTGCCGTAGCCCAGACCCAGACCCGACGAGCCCTTGCCGGTCTTGGAATAATAACCGGTGGCCTTGCCCGTCAGGACTTTGCTGTAGGAAGCGGGGGCGTTGGTGGTGCCGTCCGCGCCGGTCAGGGGCGAAACGGGCGCACCCACGCCGTAGGTCTTGACCACATGATCGGTGGGTTCGACGGTGGTGGTCACGTCAACCACCGTGCTGTTCTCCAGCTCACCGTCCACCCAGCGCTCGCGGGTGGTGACTGCCTGCTGGCCCTCTGCACCGTGCTGCAAGGTCGTTGCGCGGCCGGTGTTGCGGAAGTACAGGCTGGTATAAACATACTGGGTGTCGTAGGGGATGGCCTGTGTCTCGACCTTGTCCTGATAATCGACCCGATGGACAACGATGTTGCTGCCCGCCGTCACCAGTTGGTCAAGGGCCGGTTCAGTGTAGTCGTCGGCGTCCAGCGTGATGCCGGCACGCTCCAGCGCATCGGCCACAGTGCCAAAGGCAAGCTTGACCGGGTATTCCTGACCATCGGCCTGAATGGTCACGGTGAATGCGCGCTCGATGTTCAGGGAAGCGAGGCTGCCGCTGAACGCGGTGTAATATACATGGTCGCCCTCTTCGGCCTCAATGCCGGAAAGGCTCATCACGCGGGCGGGGTCGCTGTCAGCGCTGACCACCAGCTGCCGCGCACCATAGGAGTCAGTGACGTAGGTCAGCCGCAGATTCGCGGCGGTCACAGCCAGCGTGAACACGAGGCTCACAGCCATGACGCAGAACGCCAGCACACGGGGAGCGGCGGCACGGGTGCCGCTGCTCAATGCTTTCTTAAATTTGACGGAAGCGATACGGAACAACTCCTCTCTTTTTACAGTTTGGAATACGATGCGGGCCTTCCATCACCCGCCGTTGCACAGAGTTTTTCCCCTCCGTGTCCGGGAGCCGTAAGACGGCATTTCACTTCAACGTGATAAATTTTATACGCTGCAACGTCTGTTGAGCGGGAGCTATTTTAACAGACCGAAACCGATTTGTCAAATCGGGCATTTCGAGCTTGCTATATTCTTAACATAGTTTTTTGTGAATTTTGTACATAGTTTTCACTCAGAAAGAGGAATTTCGAGCGTTTCTTTCCGATTTTTTTACAAAAATCGGGCTTTGTTTGTTCACGATTTTTTAACATTTCAATCGGATCTTACCGGCATTTTTCGAGCTAATTTCCCTCTGTTTTAGGCGAAACAAACCATTCACGGACGCCATTTTCCACCCTAAAAAACGGCCCGAATTACTTTCAAAAGGTGTTGTTTCCCTCCCGTTTTCCGGCCCGAAAATGTCACCTTGGCAAAATGCCGAAACGCAAAAAACCGCAATAAAAAATACCACACTTCCGCATTCCGCCGCCCCGCTGTACAATCGGTCCAGACGCAGAAAGGAGGTCTGATCCATGACCCAAAAGGACCGCAAAACTCCCCCGCTGACGGTGCTGGATGTCTCCCGTTGGCAGGGCCGCATCGACTGGGACGCGGTAAAGCGCAGCGGAAAAATCGACGGCGTGATGCTGCGGGTGCTGGGCAGCAAGAACGGCAAGCCCTACCTCGACCCCATGTTCGAAGAAAACTATGCGGCGTGCACCAACCGGGGCATCCCGGTGGGCGGCTACTACTACACCTGTGCCGTCACGCCCCGGCAGACGGCCGAAGAGCTGGCCGCCCTGCGCGCTGCGCTGAAGGGCAAAACGTTCCAGTACCCTCTCGCCATCGACGTGGAAAGCGCCGGGCTGCGGGTGTTGGCTCCCGAAGCCCTCGCCGCCCGTGTGGCCGAAGCCGCTGCCCAACTCGAAGCGTGGAACCTCTACGCCATGGTCTACACCTACACGAATTTCGCGGACACTGCCCTTGCGATGGACGCCCTCACCGCCTACGACCTCTGGCTCGCCGATTACCGCGGCAAATGCCCCACCCGCCCCCACGGGATGTGGCAGTACACCAGCAAAGGCCGGGTGGCGGGCATCGACGGCCCCGTGGATCTGAGCGACGCCGCCAAGGACTACCCCGCGATCTGTAAACGCACCGGCCTCGGCACCTTCCAAGCGGGCTGAGCCCAACACAAACGAAAGGAGATTTTATGAACCACAAGATCGCACCCGCCACCATTGCCCGCACCCGCGCTGGCGCTGGCCCTGACCAATCAGGTCCTCAGCGCCACCGGCCACGCGATGCTGCCCATCGAGTCAGCCCAGCTGGAGCAGCTGGTCTCCACCGGCCTGACCGTGGCAGCCGCCCTTATCAGCTGGTGGAAGAACAATTCCTTCACCCCGGAAGCCATCGAAGCCGATGACTACTTCTGCAAGCTGAAGGAGCACAAGTAACGCAACGCCCCCGGAACCGCGCGGTTCCGGGGCGTTGCTTATCGCTTCCGTCTTGTGGAAAAAAGCGTATGGGCAGATGGCGAAGAATGATAGTCAAAAATCATCTTGGCCAGCGCTCTTTTCTGGACAGGAGTGGCGCGAATGGTACATGAGGATGCGTCTGGTACCAGTAAGCTGTGGTAGCGACATCATCCTGACGTTCAAAAAAGACCTCCGTGACTGGCACCAATCTGCTGCAGAGTTACTTTAAGGTCCTTCTCAAAAGGATAGGATCAAGAAGGTGCCAGCGGTAGAAGCTGCGTTGTGGCATCTGATCATCATTGTGGTAATCATTATGAAGGAAGGTATCGTGGCTAGAGTAGTAAGGATAGCCAAGATACGGAGTACAGTACTGATTTTCAACGGTTTGGCCATTTTGCTGTGTTGCAAAGCTCCATGCACCGCCGAAGTAATCTTCTGTTCCGGTTCCGCAAATGGTTGGATAATCCTTGTCTCCATCAATGTAGAATTTCATCTCACCTTCTCCGTACCAGTAGCGTTCGAGGCTGGTAAGCGCAAGATAAGTTCCAACGTACTGGCCTTTCCCTTTGATGTTGTCGAGGACAACGTAGTCTTTTGCCTTTTCCGTTATGCGCTGACGACGCCACTGGGCATGGAAATAGGCAGCATCCTCCGGAACCGTTGTCAGGCAATAGTCGATCTGATAAAAGAAGGCCGGAATCGGCTCATCACACTGATTTTCAATGGTAATACGGGCGTTTTTACGGAACGGCATCGGGAAATAGCTGTTGAAACCACGGGTCGGATTGACCGCAATCGGGACTGAGTTTATCTGGTAGGAAACACCGAAGCCGCAGCAGAAGAAATCGCCAAGTGGGCATTCAACGGACGGGAATTCTTCATCGTCCCAGTACATGCGCAGAACAAGATCCCGCAAAGCATAACGGTTACGTTCACTGGTACGGTCTGTAACGGTGATCCAGATGTGCTGAATCATGCCTTCTCCATGGATCTCACCAAGTGTTACGGTCTCTCCTGCTTCTATTTTCGGGATACACGGGGAACCTTTTCTGGACGGACCAAGATCGCTGGATGCCATGCCGCCTTTTCCTTTTTCTCCGTTCCGGTTTTCCCAGTTGATGGAACGGGATTGTCCGTTTTTCAGCCGGAAAATATTCTGTAAACCACAATCAAACATCCTATATTCCTCCTACTAATTTTTGTCATTATCCCTTGCTATATTTAACCAGCAATTAAGTGGTCAAAACGGGCCTGTCCACCAATAATTTGACCACTATAAACCCATAAATTTCCGTTCAAATTCCATCAAAACCGAACAGTCCAGACAGAATTTTGGGTATAGAAAAAGCCCGGAAAATTGCGTATTTCCGAGCTTTTTAGCATTTTTAAGTTGTAGATTAGCGCTTGCTGAACTGAGGAGCGCGACGGGCTGCTTTGAGACCGTACTGCGCGAGTTTTTGAGCTGTTTTCCCTTGATACTCCGGGCTTTTCCGGCTTTCTGCCTCTCAGTTATCCGGTGTGCGGACCATAAAAAACGGCCTTCTTTCATTCAGCAATAGCCTGATGAAACGCACCATTTACTACCCCAAACAGCTCCTCTGGTTTATTGTACTTCACTTTTGCATAGATGTCCATAGTTGTTTTGCTGTTTTCGTGTCCGGCAAGGTATTGGACGGTCTTTGGATCAACACCAGCATAGAGAAGATTGGTAATGTAAGTGTGCCGCAGCTGATGCGGGGTTACATCAAAGTCCAGCGTATATCTGATTTTGGGTTGATTTTTCTGGGTCATGCCCAGCGTTGGGGTAACCGTGTATTTGATGCTCTGCCCATTCACATACTTATAATAGTTCCGGGGCTTAGCGGAGCGGACAACGACATACTGCCACACTCTTTGAAACTGCGAAGCAGCCAGCGGCTCCCCTTTGCTGTCAGCAATCACATAATCTGATATGGAATTTTCTTTCGTTTCTCTCAGACAATCCACCAAACACTTCGGTATCGGAATATCCCTTTTTGCCGCCGGAGTCTTTAGCACCGTAGAAATCACGGGTCTGTTATGCTCTGTACGCCATGCCCGCCTCACCGATAGATAAGGTGTATCCTCGTCCAGAAATACACAATCCCATTGCAGTGCAAGAATTTCTTCCCGACGCAGACCGGAATACAAACCGAGCATAATAAACAAATATGGAGGAAGTCCCTTGACTGTATCCAGAAGCACGGCTACCTGCTGATCTGTCAATGCCTCCTTCTTTTTTGTCGGTTTTCCGCCTTTACCGGATATTCCCGCACAGGGATTGTGTTCAAGAATTTGGTTTCTCTCTGCCGCATAAAAAATGCACTTGAGTAGCATATTGACCTTATTGTATAAGCCTTCCGATTTCTTTGACAATGGAACAAGCGCCAGCCGAATATCGTCAGCGGTCACTTCTTCCATATACATCTCTCCCAGAGGTTTTATGATATAGTTTGTCATATCCCTCGTATAACCTCTGAGTGTAGACGCAGACACCTTTGCCGACTGCATCAGCAGCCACTTCTCTCCATACTCGGCTACTGTCGGGTGCTGCCGGTGAAAGATAATTTCTTCCACCTGCTTCCGGGCCTCTAACTGCTTCTCATACAATTCTTCACAAGTTGCGGCATACAAACTCAACTCTTTGCCATCTGCATCCGTAATCCTGGTTCTGTAATACTGGATTCCTTTCAATGTAATGGTCCCGTACTTCGGGATCTGTGTTTTCTTTTTTGCCATCTTTGATCGTCCTTTCTTGATAATGTGTAGTCTCCGTATCTACACTCTCTTTTTATCAGAAAGCCTCGATTTAATCAAAGATACGGCTGAGGTAAAACAAAGAGCGAGACATCCTTGCCTCGCTCCTGCTTCATTTCCTATTTGTTATTACTGTGCTGCATCCCAGCTTGCAAACGCACAGTTCATTGATCTGACCAGCTCATCTGGTCTGTTGTACTTAAGGCCATTGTTACGGGACGCGTCCAGCGTTGCAATGCTGATACCCAAAATTTCTGCTGCTTCTTTTCGCGTAATAAGTTTTTCCATAAAGCATATTTCCTCCAATCCGTCAAGTTTGTCATCGTGTTTGTTCAAAATCACATGAATACGCTGGCAGCCGAAACCACCAGCGCATGGTATCTGATTTTGAACAGAAAGCGGCAAACGCTTCCTATTTATATTTCTCAGCTTTCGTCACATTTGCCACGCCCCCTGACGATGGGAACACAATAGGTCTCCGCTGGCGCGGATGTCATAACTCCGCAGCATCGTTCGTAACGTGTGCCGCAGGGTTCCCCCCAAGTCTTTGGCGGGCCGTGAGGAAGTATCTTTAAGCCCCCATGTAGTCATCGCGCCAAATCTGCCACCATTCTTTTATGAAATCGTAGATCGCTCCGAAGCAGTGCTTTCATCACCTCCCTGACTGCTCCATCCTCGCGGCGTTTCATATTCGCTCATACATGGGTTTATGTACCTGTTGTGCTGTCTATTCGATTGTCAATGTGCAGATGAAGGAGGAAAACTTGTCCTTCTTATTAACACTGACAAAAAAGGCAAAAAACAGGCGCATCAAATGAAACTTTATCAAAAATATTTTCCGAGCTGCTTTAAGCCACGGCGGATACTGTCTCGAACACGGCTTGGATCTACACCTTCTACTCCGGCAATTTCATTTACCGTCATTCCCAGGTAATATCGGGCATAAATCCTCTTTGCCTGTTTTTCCGGTAAATTCATCACAGCAGAATAGACCTGCTCCTGAAGCTGCTTTTCCTCCAGAAGCATCTCCGGTGTTTTCGGCTTCAACAGCACCGCATTTACAATGCCATTCTCGCAATCCAGAGAATACTGTGCTTTATAACGATACATCTTTCGCTCATACGCAGCCTCCGCACGTTCAGCTGCTCGAATAGTCTCCATTACTTCCTCTGTCACATCTACAAAAAAGTCTGTTGTATAAACATTAGGATAAAGTTCCCGAAGGTTAATTTTCTTCATTATGTACCTCCATTTCGATTCACGGGCGATTGACGAGTGAATCGAATGGAGGTGGGGAACGACACCGGTATACAGCCGGATTATCTCCGAAAAAAGGCAACAAAAACGCCAGATTCCCGCAATGGGAAACTGGCGCACCAAGAACAGTCATTATTATACTGAATTACATGGAACGATAATGCCGATGCAATGTTATACTTGCCCGGAGGAGGGGCAAGGCTTTTTTAATTGATGTAGATCATGGGAGCTTTGAAAAAGCAAAGAGACACGGCAAATTAACCTCCAAGCGGCTACCGTGTCCCTGCAAGTCGTCATTAGTTTGTGTAAACGCAAAGAAACGGCGGCTCTGAAATTGTCCTTCAAAACCGCCGATTGAGTTCAAACCTTAAAATAGCGCACGAAATTATCTGCCCCAGTCAACGGTTTTTTTCTTTCCCCGGACGGGGCAGATAACTTATTATGCAGAGCAGAGCGGAGCCGATGTGCGCTAATCGGTTCCTTGTACTTTCTCCTTCAGCTTTCGGAAAGATGTATCACTGATGGCGTGTTCAATCCGGCAGGCGTCTTGTTCCGCTGTTTCCTGATCGACGCCAGCAGCGATAAACTGCTCCATAAAAAACAAATGGCGTTCATAGATTTTCTCGGCAATCTCCCGACCTATGACGGTCAGATGAAGGAACCCATCATCATCCACGGTCAGAAAACCTCCATTTTTCAAAACGCCTACCGCATGGCTGATACTCGGTTTGCTAAAGCCCATGCCGGGCAAGGTCAATGGAGCGGACCATGCCCTGTTTCCTTTGAAGAACCAACACGGCCTCTAAGTAATCCTCGCCTGACGCATATAGTTTCATTGCCTCCTCCTTCCCACGGCTATTTTAGTTTCCATCCAATCGCTTTCTTGCGAATACCAATGAAATCTGCATAAATACCAGGCTGCCTTATCAAATCCTCATGTTTGCCTGTCTGAACAATGTGACCACCAGACAACACGAAAATTTGATCTGCATTTCTGACTGTTTTTAGCCGATGAGCTATCATAATAACCGTTTTATTCTTTGTCAGTTCTGCAATAGCACCCATCAGAAGATTTTCATTTTCTGGATCGACGCTTGATGTAGCTTCGTCTAAAATGATGATAGGAGCGTCTTTCAGGATTGCTCTGGCAATCGAAATCCGTTGCTTTTCACCGCCGGACAATGTAGCGCCTCCCTCTCCAATTACGGTGCCATAACCATCTGGCAGGCTCATAATAAACTCATGGCAGCAAGCCTTTTGAGCTGCTTTTACAACTTCTTCATGGGAAGCCGCTGGATTGCCGAATTTGATATTATTTTCTATGGTATCAGCGAAAAGATATACCTTTTGGAATACTTCGCTAATATTGGTAAGCAGACTGTCCAGTGTGTAATCCCGCACATCTACACCGCCGATTGTAATTTTTCCTCCGTCAACATCCCAAAACCGGGCGATCAGGTTACAAAGCGTACTTTTTCCGGCACCGGACGGACCGACGATAGCCGTTACGGTTCTTTCGGGTATAGTCAGGCTCACATGATCCAGAACCTGGTGTTCGCCATAAGAAAAAGAAACATCATCAAAAACAATATTGTAATTTTCAGGCTTTACGGGTTTACCATGTTCGTCCATGACGGGAGTTTTGTCAATTTCGTTTACTTTGTCAATCGAAACATCCAGTAACCGCAGGAGTGCGGAAGTATTTCCGGCTGACTGAAGCTGACTAAAGAGCATAAATGATGCTACTGTCATAAGCAGGCAAATGGAAAGCGCCATCGTTCCATTCAGGTAAAAGTACAACCCCTCCACTATAACAAGAATACTTGTTCCGTAGAGAATGATTTGTTGCAGCATATTGTAAGGGACGAATGTACGCTCTAATTTCAGATTTTTATCCTTGCTGTCCAGAATTGCCTGTCTCATTTTGCTATTGGAATTTTGACCGAGATTAAAGGATTTTACAATCAGCATCCCTTGAACGTATTCCAGCACATTAGAAACGAGGGCCTCCTGGGCCTGCTGTCTTTGTGGCGAAACCGTTTCCGATTTTTTCTGTAACCGGCCGATGCACCATGTAAAAAGCAGAATCCCGCACAAAATCGTCAGTCCGATCCGCCAGTCGATACAGAGCATAACAATAGTAATAATCGCTGCATGGATATAGCCGCCTAATATGTTGGTTAGCACCATGGACGCATTATTTTCAATATCGCCCATAGTCGTAGTGACGACAGAAGTCAAATTCCCCAAATTGTGATCGTTGAAATACCCCATCGGCATATATTTCATGCGATCTCCAATATGAATCCGTTTCTCCGCGCACATAAAATATCCAATTTGCACCTTGCCGAAATCTGAAATGTAGCTGCAATAAATTTTAAGCAGCATACTTGCCAGGGTGATTCCAAATATCATCCAGATCATAGACGTAGTAAAACCGTCTGTTAAACCCGAAAAAACCATGGCTAATGCTCCAAAGGACATCATATCAAAAAGGGAGTGCAGGACAGAAAAAAGGATAGCTTTTTTCATTGTCCCCTGCATTTTCCCTGAAAACTGATAAATCTTGCTTAATGTCTTTATCATCTTCGCACCTCCTACGCCACATCTTTTGTGTCCATGTGCGCTTTCCACATTTCCTGATAGAGCGTACAGGAAGTCAATAAGTTTTCATGTGTTCCTTCGTCAATAATCTGCCCATCTTTTATGACAACAATTTTATCTGCATCGGTAATCGTAGAAAGACGGTGCGCAATCATCAGAACGGTTTTCCCGGCAATCACTTTTGCCATTGCCTCTTGAATTAAGGCTTCATTCTCGGCGTCAATGTAAGCGGTTGCCTCGTCAAGAATAACAATCGGCGCATTTTTCAGTACAGCGCGGGCAATCGCAATTCTCTGGCGCTCACCGCCCGACAAGTGACCTCCTGCACCTCCGACAACTGTATGGAATCCATTTTCCAGATTCAGAATGAAATCATAGCAGCCACAATCTCTGGCAGCCTGATATACTTCTTCATCCGTTGCGGATGGTTTTCCCATACGGATATTTTCTAAAACAGTTTCGTCAAAAAGATAGTTGTCCTGTGAAATATAAGCGATGTTATCCATAAGCTGTGACAACGGAATTTTGCGAATATCTGTTCCGTCTAACTTGACAGTTCCGTTTGTTACATCCCAAAATCCCGCAATCAGCTTCGTAATGGTAGACTTGCCGCCGCCACTGGGACCGACAAAAGCGGTAATGCTGTTTTCTGGAATAGAAAGGTTGATATTTTTTAGCAACGGCTTTTCGCTTTCATACGAAAAGCTGACGTTTTCTAACACAATATTGGAAGAATGAATAGACACCGGCATTTCCGGGCGATCCAGTTCTTTTTCATCCAATACGGCGCACAATTCCCCGACTACTGATTTCATTTGAGAAATGCTGTCCGTAAAGTTCATGGCATTTAAAATTGGTGTGATAATACCCAATGACAGCACGATACAGGTAACAAATGCTGGAACGCTCAGGCTCCCGTTCCGGTACAGGACACAGCCAATAGGAAGAACACACACTAACACACTGGGCCAGATTGTAACAAGCATGGATTTGTAAAGCTGCACGCTTTTCATCCAGTTCACAGCATAGGCCGCATTATCTTCAACGGCATCTGAATATTTCTGGTAAGAATTAGCAGACTGATTAAACGCCTTAATGACTTCTATTCCGCCGATATACTCAACCACAGTGCTGGTCATTTTACGCACGCGCATAATAAGACCCTGGAATTTTTCTTCATATCCATTTGCCATTCCCTTATAGCACAACATACCAATCGGCAGGGTAATCAATGCAGCCAGCGCCATTCTCCAATCCAAAAACAGTAGGTAAATCAGAATACAAATCGGAATACAGAGATTCGCTGTCAGCTCCGGTACTAAATGCGCAAGGGTCGTTTCCATTCCCTCCACACGATCTACCAAGACATTTTTTAATTCTCCCGATGGGGTGTTAATCATATAGCCCATCGGAACCCTGGTAAGTTTATCTGCTAGTTTCAGGCGGATCTCCGCCAGAGTTGCGAAAGTGGCCGTATGGGAAACTAAAGTAGAGAAATTTGCAAAGCATACTTTCCCAAGGAAACCAATTCCCGCAATCAGACACCACTCCATATAGACGGACACAGATGTCTCTCCATCCATCAAGAGAATCACAATTTTTGAAACTGCAAAAAACGGCAGCAATCCGGCGGCAACACCCAGGATTGCCAAAATCACTGAAAGAACATATTCACCCTTATATGGAGCGGCAAGTTCCATCAGTCTGGACATGGGATTATCTTTCTTGTCCATTTCACATACGCTCCTTTTCATAAAAAAATAGAGGTTGGTTAAACACTTCTAACCAACCTCTATTATATCTATTCGGCTATTTTCTGCCACTCTGATAGGGCGTTAAGCCCTCCATTTAGACATTGGATTATATTTATTCCGCAGGCTGTACGTTATCGATCTCAAAGAACTGTGGCACGCTGGAGAAAGTATATCCGGCGATTTTGGAGGAATTATATACAACCAGATCCTTAGAATAGGAGATCGGAAGGTCAATCACATTGTCGTTGGAAACATTCAGTGCAGTAGCAATCGCACTCTGAACCACTTCGGGATCAGCAGAGGTGGAGAACGCATTTACCGCATCCGAATAGCTCTGGAAATCCTCAAGTGCCTGCAAGGAAATAGCATGAGGATCAGCACCGAGGGATTCCTGCAGGAACTTGTGCGGTTCAGTATAAGACCCTTCTGTATTCCATGTTGTAATGTCATAATTTCCTGCAACGCCTTCGGTCCACCAGGTCATCTGATCCTGGCCGGTAGTGGTTACGTCAATACCAACCTCTGCAAGCTGGGTCTTAATTGCAAGAGCCATGTCCTGTGCAAGAGAAAGATCAGTCCAATAGGTGTAATTCAGGGAAAGCTGCTGTCCATCTTTTTCACGGATACCAGTGCTTTCATTCATCACCCATCCAGCTTCATCCAGAAGTGCATTTGCTTTATCCAGATCATAGCTCCATGTGCTGTTATAAGTAATGTCTGTGTAGGGCGCTCCGGGTGCAAACAGGCTGGTGGCCGGAGTTTCGTATCCATAGGTCAGGCCCTTGGTGATTTCTTCCTTATTGACAGCGTATGCAATCGCCTGGCGAACCTTAAGATCGCTCAAAATTTCGCTGGACGCATTCAGAACCAGGTTCCGGGTCAGGTATTTCCATCATTGATTGCGCCCTCGATCCCATCCAGAGAAAGAGCCTGATTATAGTCATCATAGCTGAGAAGGTCAGCACCGTAAATCAGGTCAACCTCACCAGTCTGTAATGCCTGAAGTCTGGAAGATGCCTCCGGGATATACTTTATGACAACTTCATCATAGTAAGGAGCTTCGCCCCAATAGTTTTCATTTCTGACAAAACGGGTGCAGTCACCGGAAATCATTTCTTCGCGGATGTATGGACCAGTGCCGACAACATCTGTGAATGTCTGGAAGTTTTCAGCTTCAAACACATTCGGGGACATCATACCAGCAACATTCTGGAAGCAGAAGTCATTGATATAAGAGAAGCAAGGGGCAGCATAATGAACGGCCACCGTGTATTCGTCAACAACCTCTACGCTTTCAATGTTGTAAATGCCCTTGATACCGCTAAAATTAGGGTTGGAACGGTCAAAGTCCAGAATTTCCTTTACGCTTTCCGCATTAAAAGCGGCTCCATCTGTAAAAGCAACATCCTGACGGAGCTTAAAGGTAAGGACAGTATTTGTCTCATCCCATCCCCATTCCTCGGCCAGTTTGGGAACAATTTCCCCGTCCTCGTAGGCAACCAAAGTCTCATAGACCAGGCCGCAGGCGATATTATTCTCCTTGTTCATGGTCAGTGTCGTAAGGTTGTCCAGTTCCTTTGCTGTGACGATTGTCAGCACCTTCGCTTCGTTTTCACCGCCAGTCTGCGTCTGATCGGAGGTATCGCTCTGACCGCAGCCAACCATGGACAGAAGCATACTCACGCCCAATGCAGCGGCGAGAAGTTTCTTGTAAATCTGTTTCATGTTATCCTTGTCCTTTCTGGTTTGATAATTGATCTATTAGATAACCTTGCTCGGCGATCTGTCCCTCCTGCATGATGATAATCCGATTCGCAATACGCATTGCATCCTTTCTGCTATGCGTAATGAAAATGCAGGAGCTGTCGGATAGCTTCACAAAGTTCTCTACTAAAGTAAGTACGGCGTCTGCCGAAATCAGGTCAAGCCCGCTGGTTACTTCATCCATGATTAAGTAATCAGGTTCCACGGCAATCGCCCGAAGCAAAGAGAGCCGCCTCTGTTCGCCGCCCGAAAGCTGACGGACAGGCGTTTCCAAAAGCCCATAATCCATGTGTACGGCATCCATCAAATCTAAAATATGTTTTTTTCTTTCGGCTCTTTTCTTATCAGTTAAGTTCACCAGTGCTTCTTCTACATTTGCGTATGCAGACCTGGCAGGATTTAAAGTGCCGGAAGAATCCTGAAAAACAGCCTGTATTTTTTTACGGTGCTGTTTCCATGTTCGATAATTCCAACAGGTTATATCTTCACCATCCAGTAATATTTTGCCAGAAGTTGGTTTCTCAATGCCGATCAGAAGTCTTGCCAGCGTGCTTTTTCCCGATCCGCTTTCTCCCTCAATAGCAAGACTTTCACCTTTACAAAGGTGGAGGTTGATGTCCGAAAGCGCATTAAAATCTCCCTGATTCGCATTATGATATACCTGATTTACATTCTGGATTACAATTTCTCCCATTTCCATTCACCCCGACTTTCCCTATGGCTCAACGCGGAAAATTGTTTCATCCAGTCTGTCTGCGGACTTGACAAGAGTTTATCCATCGTTCCATGCTCAATAATTTTTCCAGCTCCCAGAACATAAACGTTCTGACATAAGTTTTTAAGTGCGGCCACATCATGGGATACAAATAATATGCCTTTGTCCTTCATTTGCTCCTGCATGATGAGAAGCAACAAATCCCTGTTTTCTTCATCCAATGCAGCGGTTGGTTCATCGGCTAAAACATAATCCGGCGACATTCCCAATAAGATTGCCGCAGCTACTCGTTGTAGCATTCCGCCTGATAGTTCAGACGGATACGCACCCAAAATCCGATCCGTGTCTTTTAGATTTACGGAAACCAGTTTCTCTTTCGCCAGGTCAGTTGCTTCACTTGTATTCAAATGCAAACGATTGACAAAGGTTTCCCGCATCTGATAACCGATTTTTAATCGGCTGTCAAAAGCCGTCATAGGGTTCTGGGGGATAAATCCAAGCTTCTTCCCACAAAGCTCACGATGTGACTTGCGGGAAAGATGTGATAAATCTATATCGTCCAACAAAATTTTCCCGGCATCAATATGACAGCTTGTGTGAAGCATCCCCAAAATGCTCCGCAGCAAAGTTGTTTTTCCAGAGCCGCTTTTACCTGTAAGTCCAATCACATGGCCTGCAGGAATTTCCATAGATATGTCTTTCAGAAGGTAGCGGCCTGACCGTTCCTTGACATCTAACTGTTCAATTTTTAACATCACTCTGCCTCCTTCGTTGTCAACTGCCTGCCAATGACGTTAAAGCAGAGTGTCGATAAAATTACCGCCCCTATTGGATAGAGAATCATGGTCGGGTGAAGAACCAAAGCACCCCTTGCGTCTAAAATCATACTTCCCCAATCTACTACATTATCACCAAGCCCTAATCCAATAAAGGAAAATCCGGTAATAGCCAGAATCATATCCGCACAGGAAAGGCACAGAAAGCGAATCATTTCGGCAATCAAATTCGGGAAAATATGAATCAGCATGATTCTGAGCTTTGAAGCGCCGGAAGCGATTGCACACATGACATAGGCTTTTCCCATTTCCATGTCGGTACGGGTACGAACCAGTTTTATGTATCTCAAAATGTAAGACACAGTGAGCGCGACAAGAGTAGTTTTCGCTCCGCTGCCCCAGGCTCCAATAAACACAATTAAATACGCAATCGGGGGGATGGCTGTAACAGCGTTAATCAGGCCATCAATAAGTGCATTTTCTTTCATAACGGCCCGGCTTGTCACCATTCCGATAACAGTGCCAAGCAGAAAAACAATAAGAGAGCCTCCTAATACAATCCCCAGCGTTGTCCAGCCACCATAAAGAATCCGTGACAGAATGCAGCGCCCTAAAGCATCCGTACCAAACGGATATTCTGCGCTGGGATCAGCATATCTCTCCAACAAGTTTGATTTCATTGGATCGTTGGGTGCAAATAAAAATCCGGCAAAAAAGAAAATAATCACAAGGGTTGGAATGAAAATCGCACACCATTTCCGAAAACGCTTCGTTTTCATTTACGCCACCCCCTTTTTACGCCCGATTGCCCACTGCACCAAGTCAGCGGCAATGTTGCAAAGAGCAATCGCCAGCGCCAGAAAAAACACCTCGGCGTGTATCATGGGAGTATCGCGATCAAGCACATGGTTTACAATCAGATAACCAAATCCCGGAATTGAAAAAATGGATTCAATCACCGTTGCGTTAGCCAGTGCCAAACCAATGCTTTGTAAAAAGTTTGGAACTAAACCCATCGCTGCCCGCGGAAAAAAATGGCACAGCAAAAGCCTTTTTTCCGAAAGCCCACGGCAACGGGCATAAAATGCGTAATCCTCGTTGCTTTCATGCTCCAGAGCATCCATCAGAAGCGGCGTATAGAAAGAAGCCCCGAATACGCCAATGCAGATTGCCGGAGATATGTAGCTGAGTAGGGTTGTATTTCCTGCCACAGAAATTAAGGACTTTTGAACAGCAAAATAATCCAGATAAACGGTTGCCAAATAGAAAGAGGGTATGGACACACCCAAAATGCACAAAAGCCTGACTGCCTTTTTCGGAAGTTTCCAGGGAAGTAAAAAGGCAATACAACTAACGATTACAATGAAAACAACCTGAAAGATAGATGCCAGAGCTACAATTCCAAGCGTTTTCGGAAAGGCTGTGGCAATATCCGTCCAAACATCATGTCCATTTGCCAAAGAAACGCCTAAATCAAAATGCAGTAAGTCCCATACCCAACGGCCATACTGGACAAGCAATGGTTTATCAAACCCCAACTGAATCCGAATCTTTTCAATCTGTTCCGCTGTGGGGTTTCCGATCATCCTCTTTGCATAAGCTGTGGCTGGATCAACGGATGACAGTCTCATCAGCAAGAAAGACAGTAGAGTTACAAACAATAAAGTAAATATCAGCTCAACCAGTTTCCGTAGGATATATTTTCTCATATCCCGTTTCATAATACCGACTCCTTCGCGGGTTAGAACAATCTAACCTCTATTCAAAAAAAAGAGCGTCTGCACGACGCTCTTAAATCATCTGCTAGTACAGATGATAGTATATTGTATCTGGTATTTTGCCGCCACTCTAAAAAGACCAAACATCCTCTATTTGGACAACTTTTCGGAACTCGGAAGGCAGTTCTCCAAATTCCTTTTTGAATACTTCGGAAAATTTACTTGGATTATCGTATCCCATTTTAGCCGCAATTTCTGTTATGCTGTCAGAAGTATCCCGAAGCAAGATCGTGGCAGCCTGCATACGATAGGATTTCATATAAGCATAAATAGAACACCCATAAACGCCCTTGAAGCAAACCTTCATTGAGGTAAGAGGAATTTCAAATTTTTCTGATAACTCCTGCAAAGTATAATGGTTGCGAAGATCAGCTGTCATATATTCCTGCATTTTCTTTATTGTTTGTACTTGATTTCTTGCAAAATATCTTCGTTCTTCCTGGTAATCCTGAAGCGAAACCTGATTCAGAAACATCAGCAATTCCAACACTTTCACTTTTAAATAGTAAGCGATCATCCGAGGCTCCACCCGATAAAGTTCCGAAAAAATATGTTCAATTTCGCTTTGAGTTCTTAATACAATGCAGGTATCATTCTTGCAAAACTTATCTGCAATCGAAAAGACATCTATATTCAGACCTCCAATCACACTTTCTATCCGCTTCATAGTTTGATCTGCCGTAGGCAGATCAATGGTAATAGAAATGCCGTGATAATGCGACAACGGAAAGTAAGTTGATGTAGTTTCGTTTGTCAGGCGGTTAATTGCAAGATCGCCAGCACCGACATACTGATAATCTCCATTGGCAAATTCGCATTCAAAACGTCCCTCCCGGCAATGATTGATTTCAAGTACATCAGAGTGCGTAAGCTTGTTTTGATTCTGTCCATCGCTCATGTGAAAATCATTATAGAATAATTCAATACCCGGAAGAATTTCATAGCGAGTGATAACACCCTCTCCAGTTACATTTTTCATTCTGTAAATGGAGCAGCCATCTTCGCTGACAATTTTTTGAATTTCCGGGTCAAAAAAGTCTGTAAATTGCTGTTCGCTCATTTGTATTTCCTCCCTGGTTAGCATAAGCAAACCACGGTTAGTATAGCATATTTTCATGGCCGCAGTCCATGGATGTTTTTTGAATTTTGAAGTATGCGTGTTGATTCTCGATATCATAACTCATATAAAATTTTTATTCCTCTCTTTTTATGCACTCTTTTGTAAACTAACCATACCTTAATAAAAATCTATTTGCAATGTTTAACTTCGGTATAATCATTCCTATTCGTCAGCACAATAAGGTTATTCCTTTGTGTAAACCGGAACGATACAATATTCTTGAGGTGAACGATTATGCCGATTGATGATTTAACTGCTTTAGGGCAAAAAATGCGGGAAGCCCGAAAGAATAAAGAACTGACACAGCAGGAACTTTCTGATCTGAGCCATGTTTCTGTAAAGCAAATCGCCAATATCGAAAAGGGAAAAATGAATCCTTCCTATTTGATTTTAAGAGCATTGGCAAAGGTCCTGCACATCTCTTTAGATACGCTTATAAATCCAGATATTTCTCTGGAAGATGAAGGTGTCAATCAGATGAAAATGCTTTATTCCAGCTGTCCGCCAGAAATGCGTGACACCCTGCTGCATCACACCCAGGAAACGGTGAAAGAACTGACAGAGTTGTCCGAAAAATTTGAAACGAATTGAGCCAGTGAGTGAAATTTAACGATTCTCTCACTGGTTCTTTTCATTTTCGGAGAAAAGAGGCAAGCAATGCCTGTGTTAATACACACAGGCCCGCAGAGAAGAAATCCCTCCGTGATTTTCCTCTCCGCTTGCTTGTTGAGGGCAGCGCCCCCAAGCCCCTTTGAACACAGAATTTCATTCTGTGGCTGCGCGTTCTGCGAACGCTTTTGACCAGGACCAGCTTACCGCTGGCCGTGGTCTTTTTCTTTTTCAACATCCTGTTCTACCTCCATTTTCAGCACTCGATCCACATTTGCCTTTGCCGTTAAAAGCTCCCGCATTTCCTCACGGGAACGCCGGTACTCGGCATAGGTCTTTTTCTTTTCTTCCAGCAATTTCGCGTACTCCGTCTGCAACTCTTTGACCTTGGGCAGCTTCTTGACTCCCATCTCATCAAAGGCATTCTTAGCAGCCTGGTGGAGCAGAATTTCTTCCTCATGTTCCTCCCGGAATTTCTTAGAGTAGCCCGCCTTGCGGTATGCCACATAGACCTCACGGGTCTTGGCATAATTTACGATGTGAGTACGCAGAACAGCGATCTCTGCCATGCGCTTTTCAGCCGCTTTGATCTGCGCCGAAAGCTCATTGTGATGTGCCGTGGCAGCCGCAGCCTTTTCTTCCAAAACCGCATACTCCAGCAGGTTGTTCTCTGACAGGTAATTCATGGTCTGCGCCATTTGCTTCAGATTGAAAACTTTAGCCCATCGAGCATAGCCAGCACCTTTTCCAGCCTGCAATTTTGCCTGAATGTCCACCAGCAGATTGATCTTTGGCGGCTCTGCCTGTGTGACTGTTTTCTTTCGCGGGGTATGTGCTTTCTTCCCGGAGAGAACTGCCCGCAAATCTTCCAATCCATATCCTTCGCCCAGACTGTCCATGCGGGCGGCTTTCTCCCAACCAGAGAGCTTCAGTCGATACGATTTTCCGCGCTTTGAGACTTCACAACCATACTCTTGCAACAGCTTCAGCAGTTCTTCAAAGTCAGCAGGACTTTGTGATAATGCGTTGTCAATCGCCACACGAAGCAGCTCTCGGTGAGAGGGCTTTGCCTGATCGCCCAGCCATTTGTTATAGCTCTTTCCGTGAGGTTTCGGATTCTCTACAATGGACAGTCCATTCTCAATACAGATGGTGTCACTTAGCCGACGAACCGCCTTGGTGCTGCCCCAAAAGTTTCGGAATTTCCGGTCATATTCTAAGCTGACCGATGACCAGATAATGTGATTATGAATGTGCGACTTGTCTATGTGAGTGCAGACCACAAAGGCATGATTGCCTTTAGTAAATCGCTTGGCAAATTCCACACCCAGCCGGTTAGCTTCTTCCGGAGTGATCTCACCGGGGCGGAACGACTGGCGCACATGATAGGCGATCACATCATCCGCACCGCGCACTCGTCCGGTAGCGGCAATGTACTGCCGCTTTGCCAGAAGGAACTCTGCATCCGCAGTCCGGCTGTCACACGCATAGCCGGTAATGAGCCTGCCGTTATCTGTTTTCTTTGGATTGGCCACATAGTCGATGATGTCACTGATTGCCCGACTTTCTGTGCGGCCTTTGCCGACATGAAGCGGCATGATTCTTGTAGTTGCCATAATAGAAGGCCCTCCTCTCATAAATATTTTTGTTTTCGCTGAACTCTTTGCTTCTATCGTTGCAATAACTTTCTCCGATGGGTATAATAAAAAAGAACTTTCTACAACCTCAAAGGAGGGATTTTATGATAGAACAGCTCATTGCTGAAGCAACAGAATGTGATTTCAAAGTTGCTCTCGAAATAAAAAAGCCAAAAAGCTGGTTAAAAAGTGTCAGTGCCTTTTCCAATGGAATCGGCGGCACTCTGTTTTTCGGAATCTCTGATGACCGGAAACCTATCGGCTTGTCCGATGTTCAAAAGGATGCTGAGGCGATCAGCCGCTTAATTAAAGAACGAATCACACCATTACCTCAGTTTATCTTAAAACCATTACAGGAAGATGGTAAACATCTATTAGCTCTGGAGGTTTCTCCCGGCCGTAGCACCCCATATTATTACAAGGCAGACGGCGTAATGGAAGCATATATCCGTGTTGGAAATGAAAGCGTAATTGCCCCGGATTACATTGTGAATGAACTGATCTTAAAGGGAACCAATCAGTCCTTTGATACCCTAACAACAGATGCGGTAAAAAAGGATTACAGCTTTACACTTCTGGAAGCAACCTATCTGGAACGGACTGGTCTCCGCTTTGAGCCATCCGATTATGTCTCCTTCGGTTTGGCTGACAAAAATGGGGTCTTGACCAATGCCGGAAAGCTCATGACTGATCAGCACACAGTTTATAACTCCCGTATGTTCTGTACCCGGTGGAATGGCTTGGAAAAAGGCTCTATCTTTGATGATGCATTGGACGATAAAGAATACGAAGGGAATCTGATTTATCTACTGAAAAGCGGCAGTGAATTTATTCGCAATAATTCCAAAGTCCGTTTTGTCAAAGAGGCACAGTATCGTGTAGACAAGCCGGATTATGCGGAACGAGCTGTGACAGAGGCTCTTGTCAATGCGCTTATCCATCGTGATTATATTGTGCTTGGCAGCGAAATCCATATTGATATGTTTGATGATCGGGTGGAAATCACATCTCCTGGCGGTATGTTTGGCGGCGGCTCAATTCAGGAATACGATATTTACAGTATTCGTTCGATGCGACGAAACCCTGTGATTGCTGACCTGTTCCACCGCATGAAGTACATGGAACGCCGTGGAAGTGGCCTACGCAAAATCGTCAGTGAAACCGAAAAGCTACCTGGATATACAGCGGCATATAAGCCTGAATTTACCTCAACAGCAACAGATTTCAGAGTCATCTTGAAAAATGTAAACTACAACTTAGAGGGTGACGCCCACCAAGTTATCCACCAAGTTACCCACCAAGTTATTGAACTATCAACGGTATCCAAACAGATTTTGACTTTTTGCACAACACCAAAATCCAAGAAAGAGCTTGCAGTATTTTGCGGCTTCAAAGATTTAAGAAACTTCACTTTGAAGCATATCAATCCGCTTTTAGAATCCGGGCAATTAGAAATGACTATTCCCGATAAACCTAAAAGTCGCAATCAAAAATATATTACAGTTCGTTCCGAATAAACAGAGAAGCAGGGCATTGGGGTCCCATTGTCCTGCTTCTTTTTCATTCCAAATTATATTCACATCATTTACCCATACACCCAATCCTGTATCGCAAATTTCAAACTCTGCACCTTTCCCAGCAGCCAGATCGCAGCCAGCGGCAGCCCCATCGGGCTAATCAAAAATGCCATAACCAGCAAAATCACACCATTCTGCGGGGAATAGGTAATAAGCACAGCCACGCCAAGCAGAGCAATGACCGTGCAGATCAGACCAAGCACCAGACCGGATATGTAGATCAGCCCCGTGCAGAGCCAGACAAAAAGTGTCAGCGCCAAAATGACCGGTGCAGTTACGATCATCAGCAGGCATTTCAAAATCTTCATTTCAGTTCCTCCTTCCAACGCTCCAGATGCCGTTTGCACAGGGCATCCGCTTCTCTCTCATCATCTTCCGTCAACTCCCGTCTGCCTTTGGTCAGTTCAATCTCCAGATAAGTCCGGTAATCATCGGATAAGAGATCAAACAGTTCCCTGGGAGTATGGCACACCTCGCCGGTGCAATAGTGAAAGTCCTGGTCAAACTCAACCCTTACACACCCATGACGACTGATATAAACTTCGGTGGTCTTATCTGCGGCCAGGTAGTCTGCAAAAATCTCCAACACTTTTTCAAAGGTCAGCATCTGTTTTCACTCCTTTGCTTCTATTCTATTTCATATTATCCGGTATGGACAGGCAAAAGACAAGGATACCGGCAAAAAGAAAAAGCGGAGGAAGGTGCGGCGAAGAAACGCCGTTCCTCCCTCCGCAAATGGAGTGTCTATCCCTGTTATGAAAGTTTAGAAAGCTGGGTAAGGATTTCCTTCACGCCCTCCCATAACTGCTCCTGCCGCTGGGATATATCCTCCAGATCGGCATCATAAACCCGCCCGGTCTCATGCACTTTGCGGGTTAGCTGGTTCAAGTTGTTGCTGGAATATCGCATAAGGGAAACCAGTTCTTTCAGCTCCGGTAAATCCAGCTGCACCACATAGCCATCCACAGCCATCTTCCGCAGATAGGCACTCAGGTTTTCTGTCCCATATTGCTGCATCTTTTGACGGATCAATTCCAATTCTTCTGCGGACACCCAAAACAAAACCGGAACATCCCGCTTACGCTTTGCCATAGTTATCGCTCCGGCTCTCGTTTCTTCGGGGCGGCAGGCTTATGGGCAGGCAGTTCCTGCTTGAGCTTATCCCGTACAGAGTGACGGGACGGTTGTAGTTTTTCTTCTTGAGTACGGCTGCGCTGCTGTTTTTCTCGCACCAGATCAATAAAACCATCCAGCACAGCAGGATGGCTGCTCAGGGCATAACCACAACGGACAGTTTCGGGATTATCGTTGGGAATGGTCTTGGCCCATTCCTTATTGCGTCGGGAGTAGCGCCCATCCCAGTCCTGAAGCTGGACGGTATTGGCAAGGACCAGCGCCACACGCTCCATGCCATAGGTCTCGATCACACCCTTTGCCGCATCGTGACTGAGATACATTCCGTCGAAGTGTTCCCGCACCGCCGCTTCAATGGACTCCTTGCATTGGAGATTTACATTGTTGGAAGCTCGGTACTGCTCCAGCTCCCCATGTTCTCTCGCATAGGCGGCAGAGTGGGGATAGACCGGTGTTGTTCGCAGTTCCTCTTTAGCTCTGCACACATCATCGGCACGGTTCTCAATGCTGTCCCGGATCACATCCATGTAGCCGGTCTCCAGCTTTTCAAAATAGCGGTACACATCCGCCAGCGGCGAGGGAGATTCCAAAAGTGCCTGTGCCTGTGCGTCGGTCAGCTCCAGCTCCTCCATCGCCATCACGATGTCCTCACGGACAGTGTACTCATAGGTGTGGTGCAGGATTTCTTCCGGGGGCTGGCTTTTCAGCCAGTCCCTGTACTTGTCCTGCTCGGCAGCCATCTTTTCATAAAGGGCTGTATTCAGATCGTTGGTATTCATGTTATCGCACCTCCTCATGCTGTTTTGGTTTCTTGTCTGTACTGCGGGGCGGCACCGGGCGTTTCAGATGATCCAGCACCGAAGGCCGTGTGCTTTTGGCAACGACAGCTTCATCGTGTGCCGGTCCCTTTCCGTCGATGTTGAGCAAGGTATCCAGCTCCACCAGACGGGCGTTTTTGCTTCTCAGTTCTTCTTCATAAAGGAATGGCTTTCCGACTTCCTCCTTTGCGGCAGCCTGCTGCTGATAGAGGTTATCCAGCTGGGCCTTTGCCGCCTCCAGACGCTGGGGCATCTGGGCGAGGGCATTGTCGATACGGGTAAGATTTCCGCGAGGGTCTGTACCAAGGGTTGCCCGGTGGGTCATCTGGCCTTTCAGCAGGAGCGTATATTCCTGTTTCCAAGCGGAAAATTCCACGGACATGGCATAGCCCCGGTAGCTGCCGATCTGTACCGGATCGGAGGTTTTGACCTCCTTGCAGGCGTCCAAAAGGGCTGCACCGGCGTTCTCTTTATCGGTCAGCAGGTCGCCCCGGATCTCCATACCGGCAAAGCCGTCCTCTGGGTGCGGGTGAGCTGCCAAAATCTCCAGGTCAGATTCAAAGCCCTTGATAAAGCCCTTGTGCTTTTCAATCTCCTCCGGGAAATATTTGAGCAGCTGGTCCTCCAGACGATACTGCTTGCTCTGGTGGTCGGCTTTCATCAGCTTCAGCTTGGAGACCTCCACATCCAGGTCCATGCGCTCCTTGATACGGGGGTCTCCGGCGCACAGGGCCTTGATTTCGGCAAAGGACAATGCCGTTTCGTCCACATCGTCGCAGCTTCTCACAGGCGATTTCGAGGTCATAATCTGGCTGATGAATTTCTGTTTGTTCTCCACCGTCTGCCAGAGGTAGGCATCAAAGGTTCCTTCGGTCACATAGCGGTACACATGGACAAGAGGGTTCTGGTTGCCCTGGCGCTCGATACGGCCCTTACGCTGGGCAAGGTCTCCCGGCCTCCACGGGCAGTCCAGGTCATGCAGCGCCACAAGGCGGTCCTGCACATTTGTGCCTGCGCCCATCTTGGCGGTACTTCCCATAAGCACACGCACCTGACCGGTACGGACTTTGGAGAACAGCTCCTTCTTCCTGACTTCGGTGTTTGCTTCATGGATAAAAGCGATCTGGTCGGCAGGCATCCCCTGGGCAATGAGTTTCTGACGAATATCATCATATACCGTAAAAGTCGGTTCCTGTTCCGGCAGAGGCACAGCGCCTTCCAATGCGTGAAGCAGTGGATTATCCAGCGTTTTCGCCGCCTTGCTTGCAGGAGCTTTGGCCTGTGGTGTAGAAATGTCGCAGAACACCAGCTGGGTCAGCTTGTCAGCTTTGCCGTCCCGCCAGATCTGCATGATGTTGTCCACACACTGATTGACCTTTGTGCCAGGTTCGTCCGGCAGCATCTGGTTGACGATCCTCTGGTCAAGCCCCAGCTTGCGGCCATCCGAGGTAATCTTGAGCATGTTATCCTGGGACGGGTCAACAGTTCCGCTGTGTACCAGCGATGCACGCTCCGAAAGAGCTTTGACCATTTCCTGCTGATGTTCGGTAGGCTGCGCCACGATGTTGTGGTACTCCACTTCCGGGGTAGGGAGATTTAACTGATCGGCAGTCTTAATGTCGGCCACTTCTTTGAACAGGTTCATCAGCTCCGGCAGATTAAAGAACTTGCTGAATCTCGTTCTTGCCCGGTAGCCGGTGCCTTCCGGTGCCAGCTCCAATGCTGTGACGGTCTCCCCAAATCGGGAAGCCCAGCAGTCGAAGTGGGTCATGTTCAGTTCTTGCAGGCGTTCATACTGAAGATAACGCTGCATGGTGTAAAGCTCGGTCATGGAGTTGCTGACCGGTGTGCCGGTGGCAAAGATCACGCCACGGTTTCCGGTGATCTCATCCATATAGCGGCACTTGGCAAACATATCGGAGGATTTCTGCGCGTCCGATGTGGAAAGACCAGCCACATTCCGCATTTTTGTGTATAAAAACAGGTTCTTGTAGTTGTGGGCCTCGTCCACAAACAGCCGGTCCACACCCAGCTGCTCAAAAGTTACCACATCATCTTTTCGCCCCTCGGCTTGCAGCTTTTCCAGTCTGGCTTCCAGAGACTTTCTGGTACGCTCCAGCTGCTTGACGGTAAAACGCTCGCCGCCGCTGGCCTGCACCTCTGCGATGCCCTCGGTGATCTCGTCGATCTGCTCATAGAGAAGCCGTTCCTGACGCTCCCGGCTGATGGGGATACGCTCAAACTGGCTGTGTCCCATGATGATGGCATCATAGTCACCGGTGGCAATACGGGCGCAGAACTTCTTACGGTTATGGGTCTCAAAGTCCTTTTTTGTTGTGACTAAGATGTTGGCAGAAGGATAGAGACGCAGAAACTCCGACGCCCACTGCTCGGTCAGATGGTTTGGCACCACAAAGAGAGATTTCTGGCACAAGCCCAGGCGTTTGGCTTCCATCGCAGCGGCCACCATCTCAAAGGTTTTGCCTGCGCCTACTTCGTGTGCCAACAGGGTATTTCCTCCATACAGCACATGGGCGATGGCGCTTTTCTGGTGTTCCCGCAGGGTAATGGCCGGGTTCATGCCTCCAAAAGTGATATGGCTGCCATCATACTCGCGGGGACGGGTAGAGTTCATTTCCTCGTTGTACTGGCGCACCAAAGTCTGGCGGCGCTCCGGGTCTCTCCAGATCCAGTCCCTAAAGGCTTCCCGGATAGCCTGCTGTTTTTGGGCCGCCAGAGTGGTCTCCTTGGCGTTCAGCACGCGGCGCTCTTTTCCGTCTGCGTCCTCTATGGTGTCATAGATACGGACATCCCGCAGGTTCAGGCTATCCTCCAAAATCTTGTAGGCATTGGCACGGCTGGTTCCGTAGGTGGTGTAAGCTGCCACATCGTTGTAGGATACAGAAGATTTCCCCTTGATCTGCCATTCAGCGGTAAAGGACGAATAGTTGACCTCGATACTGCGCTGGAGATAAAACGGGGTGTTGAAGGTCTCATACATAAACTGCTGGATATATTCCTTGTCAATCCAGGTAGCGCCCAGACGCACCTCGATCTCCGACGCATCCAGGTCTTTGGGCTGGGCGGCGGTAAGAGCTTCCACATTGACTGCATAAACCGGGTCCTGCTGTGCGGCCCGCTGCGCCTGACGCAGTTTGCGGCGTACATTGCCGGAAAGGTATTCATCAGCAGTCACATAATGGGGTGTGCCGTCCTGCTCCAGCTGTCCCGGTACACGGAAGATCACGCCTTGCAGTTCTCCGGCCAGTGCTTCTTTTGTTTTTCCGGTAAGCTGGCTCATATAGTCCATATCCACGCAGGCTTTTTCCGAGATGGACACCGCCAGTGCTTCACTTGCCGTATCCACCACAGCCACCGCCTGATGGGGCTTGATGGTCCGTTTGGTGAACATATCCGCCTTGCGTTCCAGCTTTCCGTCCTCGTCGATGACTTCCAGCGCACAGAGCAGGTAATAGGAAGAATCATCTGCATAGGCCAGGCGGTTTGCACGGTCATTGATGAGACCGTATTTGGCAGAAAAGCTGTCATAGAGCCGGTTCAGTTCCGCCTGCTTTTGGGTAATGGTGCTGTCCGGAACCGCTGCATCCATCTGAAGGTCGATCAGTTCCTGCACACAATCACGCAGTCCCACAAGACCTTTTACACGGGCTTCGGCGGTGGCGTTGAGGTCAGGGCGCACCATACGGCTGTTTTCCCGGTAGTACACCTGCCCGTCTACAATGGCATAGGAATAGTTCTTCACATTGGGGTCGGCAGGAATGGAGGTGTCAATGGCTTCGCCTTCGCCCAGCTCCGGCAGCTCTGCCTCCTGATAAGTGCCATGAATGTACTTCACAGCATCATGCAGCTGGTCGGAAAGCTCCAGTCCCTCGATAGGGTTCACGGTGTAGTCCATACCATGAGCAGTGCTTACCGGCTCCTGTCTGCCCAGCACCATTTCCGGGTGGTCGATAAAATACCGGTTGATGGCAAACCCATCCTCTGTCTGTCCGGTCTGGGTCCATTCCGGCACGATGTCCAGCGGGCGGTCCCGCTTTTGGAGAAAGATGATGTCCGATACAACCTCGGCACCGGCATTCTTTTTGAACGCGTCATTAGGCAGACGGATCGCTCCCAGCAGCTCGGCACGCTGGGCAAGATAGCGGCGCACGGTGGAATCCTTGGCGTCCATGGTATAGCGGGAGGTCACAAAAGCTACCACACCGCCGGGACGCACCTGATCCAGTGCTTTGGCGAAAAAGTAATTATGAATGTTGAAATTCAGCTTGTTGTAGGCTTTGTCATTGACCTGATACTGACCAAAAGGCACATTGCCGATGGCAAGGTCAAAGAAGTCACGCCTGTCGGTGGTCTCAAAGCCGCCTACTGTGATGTCCGCCTTGGGATAGAGCTGCTTTGCGATGCGCCCGGAAACAGGGTCCAGCTCCACGCCGTACAGACGGCTGTTTCGCATTTTCTCCGGCAGCATACCGAAGAAATTGCCCACACCCATAGATGGCTCCAGAATATTTCCGGTCTCAAATCCCATACGGCCCACCGCTTCATAGATGGCCTGAATGACCGTAGGGCTGGTGTAATGGGCGTTGAGGGTGGAGCTTCTGGCGGCGGCATATTCCTCCGGGGTCAGCAGCTCTTTTAGCTGGGCATACTCTAAAGCCCATGCCGGTTTCTCCGGGTCAAAGGCATCAGAAAGACCGCCCCAGCCCACATAGCGGGAAAGAATCTCCTGTTGTTCGGGGCTTGCCTGCTGTCCGGCAGCTTCCAGCTCTTTCAGCAAACGAATGGCATTGATATTTGCCTGGAACTTGGCTTTCGGACCGCCTTCACCCAAATGCTCATCGGTAATACGGAAGTTTTGTGCATTGCGGCGCAGGTTAGCCTTGTATTCCTCATAGGAGGCTTCCTCGGCAGCTTTGGCATTGGGGAAGGTCTGCCACTGGCCATTGACCTGAATGGAAACCGGGTGTTCGTCCAGCACTTCCTCAAAGGTTTTCTCCGGCTCTGTCACAGGGGCTGGCGGCTCCGGCTCCTCAATATGCAGCCGTTCCACCACCACATCATAAGGCAGATGGTTCTTATCGCCCGGATAGACGGCCACGGTCTCGGAATGAAAGGCTGGGGATTCGGCAGACGGTTGGGGCTGTTCTTGTCCAAAGCCATCCAGCTGACGGGCATACATCCCGCGCAGCAAAGGCGCAACCTCATCCCAGCGGAAATACAGCATAGCCAGACGCTTTTCCTCTGCATCCATGACTTCCAGCTCCATGCCCTGTGTCGTGGTACGGTAATCGGCAATATCGCCGTTCTCCAAATCCAGCGTCTCAATCTCACGAGGATAAGTTCTACTCAGCCAGTAGGCGATCTCACTGTTGCTCCTGCCAGATTGCAGTAGCGTGGAAAGCTGCTGTTTATCCGCTTCATCCATGAGTCCATGGGCCAATACATCCCGCAAGTCTTGATCTGCCTTGTCCGGGTCAATGGGAAGAAACTCGGTATAGTAAGCATTGCGGCGGTCTGCCCGAAGCAGCTGCTCGAACTGTTCTTTGCGCTCTGCCCGGTAGATGGGATATACCATCCCGGTGGGCAGAAGCTGTACGGTGTCCTCCCGCAGCTCTGTGATCTGATAGGCGTCATCCTCGATATACACGGTATCGCCCACGGCATAGACCGGGGCGGCTGGGTCGTAGGAGGTTCGCGGAATTGGGCGGCGAACTGCGTCATATTCCTCATCGGAAATGGAAACTTCGGAAGTCTGCTCTGTCTCGGCAGCTGCGATCTGCTCTACATCCGACATCACCTGTTGGATAAACGGGTCATTGTCCAGTTTTTCCGGGTCTGCCACCTGTCCGTTGACGATCCCTCTTTCTTCCAGAGCTTCCCGGATGGCGATTGGGTCGATGTCGTCAAAACGGTCCTGTTCTTCTTCGGTATAGAACCGGTCCTCCTGAATGAGCTGGGCAATCCGGCGCTGTACCTTCGGCCAGGGCAGCTGCGTTTCCTCCGGGCTGCCGGCACGGACAACGAACAGGCTGTTGCTGTTACTGCCGCCGTATTCCTGAGCCAGCCATGCGGCGGTATCTTTTTCTCTTGCATGGTCTTTCATATAGCGGACAACAGCGTGTTTACTCTCGATATTGCCGTTCCATGCACAAAGGGCAGTATCAATATCTTCCTGAGAAAGAGGGCGCAGAAGCTCATGGAGCTTTGGATAGGTCTCGTCGATCACTTCCCGGTGTAAACGCTGACGGAACTCCGGCACATCCGAATAGAGTCGGATCAGCTCCATATCCTTAGAACCAAGAACCGCACGGCGCACAGCGGCATTGCCCTCGATGACAGCATTTTCACGGTCAGAATGCCCGCAGGCATTGCGGTATGCGGCATCCTCGGAAATGGCGGCAGTCACCACAGGCTTATACTGCTCAAACTGCTCCCGAAGGGTAGGCTTTGGCGTTTCTTCTTCCATCTCCGGCTGCTGGGCTTGAATGGCATCTTCTTCGGCCAGTTCCTGTTCAGACTGGATTTTGTCATACTGCGCCTGTTCCTGTTCGGTAAGATAGCGGTCTTTCTGGACAAGTGAGGTAATGCGCTTGGCAACCTTTTCCCAGTTCAAGTGAACATCCGGGCAGTCCTGCTTTTTATAGTGCAGTCCTTTCCCATCGTGATCTTCGCCGCTGTGTGTTGCACCGGACAAGGCATGAGAGCGTCCGCCAATGCCATACTCGTCTTTGAGGAATCTCACTTTCTCCTTATCCGTATGGTTTTCCATGAAGAACGCATAGATACGGCCTTTTCCTCCGGCGAAACTGCTTCCGCCGGTCATGGCGGCGTCGATCTCATCCTCGGTAATAAAGTGCTGGACGGTTGGCACTTTGGAAAGCTCTGAAGAAAAGGTCCTGCGGGGCAGGTCAAGGTCCTTCAGGTTCTCCCAGATCTCCCTCGGTCTATGATAGTGAAAACGCAACAGGTCACGGTCCTGCTGATAGGCAGTCCAGAAGGCGACGTATTCTTCCTTGAGGGTCTGGCGGAAAGCCGGGTCACTCAGCTGCTCCGTCAGGCGGCGGGTCTCCTCTGGGAAACCATTGCCTTTGATCTCTGACAGGCAGGACAAATATCCGGCTTCTCTGGCTTCCTCGCTGAAATCGTGGTACAGATACCAGAGCTTTTCTGAAAGGAGGAAGCGTTCATAGCCTGCCGCTTCTGCAAGCTCCACATTGGAGGCAAACTGGCCGCTCTCCAGCTCCCCGATACGCTCTGCGGCGCTCTCCCAGGAAATGACCTGGGCAGACCTGTCATAACGGACAGACTTCCCATGGGAAAGATGGATACCATCCTCGGCATACCATGCGCTCACACTGCCAAGGCCATTGCCGCCGTGGTACAGCGTTTTCAGTATCTCGGCAATCTCAGCGGTGGTTTTCTGCTTTTCAAAGGCTGCAACCACACGCTCCCTCTGGCGGTCTGTATTGCCGCCCAAACGCAGCACATGGTCGATGTCATTTTGGGCAAAAGAAAAAGCAGAGGATGTATGCGCTACATTCTCTGCTTCATCTATGGATTGGATCTGTTCCGCTTCGGAGAGGAACAGGTTTAGGGTCAGCTGTTGATAAGCTCCGCCATCAGGATTTCCTCGGCCTGGGCTTTGCAGGTGTTCATCAGCCCCACCCACTTCATGGGATCGCTGGCTTTCAGTTCCTCGGTGGCTCCCGCTTCCTTCGCCAGCTGGGGCATCATCTGCTCCAGTCTGTTCTGGGCGGTCTCGTCGATCTCCAGAAGGTGCGGGTACAGCTTCTCGCTCAGCAACATCTGGTTGTAGAGGATGGGACGGTGTTCCTTCAGGTAGGTTTTCCTCATCCTGCCGTACTTGCCCAGGGGTTTCTCCGGCTGCTGGCTCAGCTTCAGGTCGGGAATCAGATAGTCTCCGTTCTGGATATAGGTCATGGGATTGTTCATCTTGTTTGCTCCTTTCTTGGTTGGCTTCGCGCTCTGCATTTCGGACGGTAACGCCGATCTGCCGCAGCACCTGCTGGTTGATCTGGCTGACCGCTGTTCCCAGCGCCCCGATGGTGGACGGGGTGTTGAAATCAAAGATCGCCATGAAATCTTCGTGGTCGAAGTAGCGTTCCGGCTCCAGTCCGCAGCGGGACATCAAAGCGTAAGTGATGCTGACGGTGGCGGCTGCCTTGAACTGCACTCCGATGTTAAACTCATCATATTCCTCCAAAAAGGAACCGTCAACGATATAGAAGAAGTCCTGCTGATGCTCCGTCCAGTATTCCTCAGCCAGTTTTCCGGCTACCTCCGTGAGCTGTCCGGCAAGGTCATCACCGGAAACATCATAGGTGCGCTCAAGCATGGCCTGCACCGAATCCAGATGGCGCTCCTCCAGCTGCCACAGCCAGGGAGTGCGGGAATGTTCACGGGTTCCGGTGTCGGAAATATCAAAAACATAGCGCAGGCGGGGCCTGTCCCCGGAATCGTCCACCAGAGCGATTCCCTTGGAGCCGCGCCTTACATACCGGCCCATCTTTTCATTCCACAAATCGTACTCTGCACAGGCGGTAGCGTCCGGGCGCTGGGCATAGATCATCAGTTGCTCATGGAACGGGTACTTGTAAAGGCGGGAAGCAGTAGTGAGAAACCCTGCCCATTCCTGCCAGCTCCCCGTGAGCTGTGTTGCCACCTTCTCCGCCATCTGTGCATATAGTTCAGCTTTGGTTGGCATAGTGTTCTGTCCTCCTTTCAGTTTTGGGGTAAAAGGTGGGGTAGCATATTGCCACCCCATCCCTGCGATTATGGTGTTTACTGGTCAAAATCCGGGTACAGCTCCAGCTGGGAAAAGTCCTCATCGGTCATCACGCAGAGCTTCATAAGGGCGCTGTCGGTCAGCTCCCTCAGTTCCGTTTCCTCCGGCGAAAGCTCGCCGCGCATCTCACGCAGGCTGTCGATCAATCCGGTGCGGCTGCCGGTATTGTAAATGCACATCAGGTTCATTTCCTCAAAAGTAAAGTTTCCCATATCAAATCTCCCTTTCTGCGCTCTTTTTTTGCGCTGTCTTTTTGTGTTCTGCCTTGGGCTGGCTTTTCAGCTGATCCACAACGGACTTTTTCTTTTCCCGTTCCTCCCGATGAACGGCGTCAGCCAAATCCATGAGGGAAATGGGCTGACCGCTGCGGGCCTGCTGTTCCAGCTCTGCCACCGTAGGCTCTTTTGCGCCATTGTTGATGATACCGTCGATCATGCCGTAATCGTCCTCCACGGCCATCTCCGCATTTTTCAGCGGATTTTCCGGCAGGAATCCGGGGATCTGGGTAAAACCAACACTGTCACAGTAATGACAGGATACCTTACCGTCCTGCTTGATCGCAACGATGTCACTGACACTCATAGAAGGACTGTGAAAGTCCGCCGGCTTTTCCAGATTAAATTGCTGATAGAGTTTTTCCAGCTGCTCCGGTACAGTGCCAGACTCCCTCAGAGGAGCTGTGTAAATGAGATCATAATTGCTGCGCTCTATGGAAATATCATGGGACTTTAGCCAGTCCAGATTCATAAAGCGTACATTCTGCGGATCGTCACGGCTCACCTGGTAGATGGCAAAGCAGTTTCTGTTCTGGGAGAGAAATGCCTGTTCTCGTTCCTGCTGATGTTCCTGACGCTCCATGACCTTTTCGTGGAACTGAGGGCTTTTCTCCCATTCCTCACGGTCCACACCGAAAAGACCGCCATGATCCATGATTTCCTGCGGGTCAAACACCATGCTCTCCGTATTGTCCTCATGCAGCACATAGACAGTCAAACCGGCGGCATCCAGTTCCAGCGCCCGTTCTCTGGTAACAGGGAGCATCCCATCATAGGAGTAGCCGTATTCCTGCATATCCGGTGTGGAGACCTGCTCATCCGGCATTGGGGGTATTCATCCAGTGCCTGCTCCTGTGCCTCCGGCAGCTGGGAAGAAGCAGCCATCTGACTGGCCTCTGCCTGCATCTGCTGGTAGGCAGCTTCCTGCAAGGTCTCAATCATGGACATAGGAGCGTGTCTGAGCGAAGTGCTGTCCAGATCGTTGTCATCACAAATCTGGAGAACTGCCTTCATGCGGGAAAGCTCCGGCATATCCAGCTGACCGCCATCCAGCTCTTTCATGGACGCGGCATCGTAAAGGGTGTAGTCCCAGCCGCTGTCACAGGGCTGGATATGAAGATAGGTGGCATCGTCGATCAGAAACAAAGCCTCCTGCTGGTTGGCGTCCGCCCCCAGCACCTCCATTTCCGGCATGGCCGCAGCCAGTTCCTTTACCGCTTTCTGTACCAGCGGATTGTCACGGTAATAGTCGATTGCCTGGATGGTATCCAGGTCAATGGTCTGCCCGGTCAAAATCGGAAACGGTCCTTCATAGTCGCTTCCGTCTTTCAGCTCAAAGCCAATGCCCTTGATCCCGTTCATTCGCTCTGCCGGAATCTCCTGATAAATGCGGATCGCTTCCTCCAAAGACAGGTTATCGTGGTATTCTCCGAGGTTTGGAAACTCCATGCACTCTGCTACATAGTAGGTTAGATTGCCGGTCGGCTGCTCTATCGGGGCGGTTTCCGGCTCTGCCTTTGCATGGGGGTCAATTCCACGCTCTTTGCAGATTTCCTTATAGTGGCGCTCAATGTCAGAGATCAAAGTGCCGGAGGTCTTATTGATGGTCTCCAAACTGGCTCTCAGCTCTTTCAGTTCCTTGCCCTGACTCCAGCTTGCAATATAGCCGAAGCTGTTTTCTCCGGTCTCAATGCCAAAATACTTGCAGACCGCATAGGAGATGCTTTCAGCCTCCACTTCCTCCGTGCGGCGGTCTTTCCTCTGTTCTTGCAAAAACTGGGCGAGGGTAGAAAAGCCGCCAACAAAATTCAGCCCTTCTTCCTCGGTCAGCATCAGGCGTCCATCTTCCGCCAGCTCCAGCGGCTCTGTCAGCAGAACGGAGCCTGCATGGTTTACAACCACTCGTTCTTCTACACAGACCGGCTCTCCGGGGTCGTAGTCAGAACCGCGCAGGTCATAGCAATAAACGCCCTCCGGCAGATTATCACGGGCAATCCGCCCATTGGAGAACAGACCGGGTTTATCAAACAGCTCGATCTCCTGATATTGCTCGTCATTGGCAATCTGAATCTTTTTCTGATTGTGGAGCTTGCTGTGGGCAATCTCGTGGACTGTGGCCGAAACCGTCTGCACCTCACTCATGCCCTGACGAATGGCGATTTTCTGATGATCGGCAGAAAAATAGCCGTCCGTATCGGCGGCCATTGCTTCAAAAGTGATCGGCACCGGCGCACTGCGGCGCAGGGCCTCCATGAATGCCTCATAATTGGGCACATTGCCGGAAAGGGAGGAGGCAAGCTCCGGCAAAGGTTTCCCATCGGTCTGGCTCACATCTCAAAGACCTTGACCGGGCGAAACATGGGGATCTCGATTTCTTTTTCCTCTGTGACGATCTTTCCGTCTTTATCCAAAATCGGAGCCTTGGTATCCGGGTCCAGTTTCTGCTCCTCGATTTTCTTCTTATACGGTGTGGGAGCAATGATGGTAATGCCATGCTCGCCCTTTTACATGACGCTCAAACTGGTCTTTCCACTTATTGTATCCGGCCACCAAAGTGGCGTCCGGCTTCTGCATATAGATGAGCATGGTGTTGTTTACCGAATAGCGGTGGAAGCGGGACATAACGGACAGATAGCGCATATACTTTTCACTCTCGAACAGCTCCTTAATACCCTGCTCGATGCCATCTGTGATTTCCCTTAGCCGCTCTCGGTTGGTGGGTTTATTCTCAGCCATGATTTTCAGTCTCCTTTCCAAGTGTGTGATTTCTGCTGTGTGGTCTGCAATCCATGCCTTTTGCTCTTCTTCACTTTCATAAAGAAAAAGGTCCAGCAGGTACTCTACATAGGTTTTCTTCTGGATCGCTTCCACAAAGCGGGGGTGTGGTTCTTCCTCCGGTGTGCGGGGAGAATTGTCGGTCTCCCATTTTTTCAGCAGATAGTAGTAATCGGACAGTACGCGATAACACCGCTGCCGGTCCTCCCGAAACTTTTGTGCCTCGGTTTTCTGCCGGACATACCTCCTGCGGGGAGGGGCCTGACTGTCATAGATCAGGCCAAAGTCCTGTGCCAGTTTCTCCGCCGCTTCTTTTGGGGCAAGGTTGTATATCCGGGCGGTCAGGTCTATCACATCGCCGGTGGCTCCGCAGCCGAAACAGTAGAAATATTCTTCGTTCAACTTCATGCTGGGATTTTTGTCATCGTGAAAGGGACAGCAGGCCATACCATTTCGTTTGACCTCGATCCCATAAAACGCTGCCGCATCTCTGGTGCTGACCGACTGCTTGACTGCTTCAAATACATTCTCTGCCATGTGCCTTTAACTGCTGGACTTTCTCACAGGGGGCTGGTATCCGGCAGCTTTCGCACGTTCACTGGCAGCTTTGCGGCGTTCTGCGCTGTATGGTTCCCTGACTGATACACACCGCTTGGGAACGGTAAAGTTATGGGCGTCCTTTCGGGTGATCTGGTCGGGGTGCTTTTTTGCCAGCAGTTCCAGCTTCTCCATCAGACGGGGATCGTGGGTGTAAACCTCAGCCATTGGTTCTGCCTGGTTATAGAGGAGAATGGTTTCCCGTTCCACTAAAGAGAGCTTCATCGGCTGCCTCCTTTCCGCTGGTCAAATTCCAGCTTGAAGTTGGCATACTGTCCATCGTCCTCCAAAACCACAGCGGCATCGTAGGTCTTGCCGGTTTTCTCCGAATATAGCCCCGTCACACGGACACGGCCATCGTTCAGCAGCGCAGACACCACAGCTTTGGTCGGCTGTTTTTTCTTGGCAGCCCACCATTTGTTGTTTTTCCAGATGGCAAATTTGCAGGATTCTGTCTGGCAGAAGAACCCTTTTTGCAGTTCCGCCACATCACCGCCGCAGCGGGGGCATTTGCCCACCACTTCGCGGGGCGGCGTGAACAGGTACTCGGTCCCCTTGATGACCTGATAGGTTCCCACCAACTCCCGGAGCATGGCGCAGATCCCACCCATGAAGTCCTCCGGGGACAGCTCGCCGCGCTCGATCTCGCCCAGGCGGCACTCCCACTCGGCAGTCAGAAGCGGCGATTGCAGCTGTTCCGGCAGGACTGTGATCAGGGAGACCGCATCGTGGGAAGGAAGAAGCTGAACGGTTTTCTTGTTCTTTTTGCGTTCCAGAAAACCGGCAGATACCAGCTTTTCCAAAATACCGGCACGGGTGGCCGGTGTCCCCAGACCTTTTCGCTCGGCGTCCTCCGGCATATCCTCTTTTCCGGCAGTCTCCATCGCGGAAAGCAGAGTATCCTCTGTGAAGTGTTTGGGTGGGCTGGTTTTGCCCTCCTTGACAGCGGCATTGGAAATAGGCAGTGTTTGACCCTCGGACAGCTCCGGCAGGATCTTGTCCTCGTTTTCTTTGTCCGGCTCCGCATTTTTCAGCGCAGAACGGTAGGCAGCGTCCAGCATCCGCCATCCGGGGTGCTTTACTGTTTTTCCTTTGGCGGTAAACTCCCCACCGGCACAATCGGCAGTTACAACCGTTTCCGAATAGATGTGGAGCTGGGCTACGGCGCACAGCAGACGCAGGGCTACCAGCTCCAGCACTGCCTTTTCTCCCACCGGAAGGGAAGAAAGGTCTGCATCCTTGATATTTCTGGTAGGGATTACTGCATGGTGGTCGGTTACTTTCTTATCGTTGATGACCTGGGCCGCATCGCAGGAAATGGCAATCTCTTTGCGAAACGGCATGGCATTGGCAACCAGATTGACCAGCACCGGCAGGCTGTCTGCCATATCAGCGGTCAGATAGCGGCTGTCAGTACGGGGATAGGTGCAGAGCTTCTTTTCATACAGGCTTTGCAGATAGTCCAGGGTCTGCTGGGCTGTGAATCCAAGCAGGCGGTTGGCATCCCTTTGCAGGGTGGTCAGGTCATAGAGGGCAGGCGGCTTTTCGGACTTTTCCTTGCACTCCACCTTTTTGATTGTGACAGCTGCACCCCGGCAGGCTTCTTTTAGCTGCTGGGCACTTGCTCGGTCACTCATGCGCTCCCCGGACACGGTAAGACTGGGCAGTTCCAGCGAAACCGTGTAGAACGGCACCGGCTCGAAGGTGTCGATCTCAGCTTCCCTTTGGACAATGAGTGCCAATGTCGGGGACATCACGCGCCCGATGTTGAGGGTGCGGTGGTACAGCACGGAAAAAAGCCTTGTGGCATTGATCCCCACCAGCCAGTCTGCCTTGGCACGACAGAGAGCCGCATCCCGAAGCCCGTCATAGTCCGCACCGGGGTGCAGATTTGCAAAGCCCTCCCGGATGGCGGAATCCTCCATACTGGAAATCCAGAGCCGCTTCATGGGCTTCGTGCATCCTGCAAGTTCATAGACGCTGCGGAAAATCAGTTCGCCCTCGCGTCCGGCATCACAGGCATTTACCACCTCGGTCACATCCGGGGCGTTCATCAGCTTTTTGAGAATATCAAACTGCTTTTTCTTATCCTTTCCCACCACCATCTGCCAATGTTCCGGCAGGATAGGCAGGTCATCATATCGCCACTTGGCGTACTTGGGGTCATAGCTGTCTGCATCCGCAAGACCGGCCAGATGGCCTACGCACCAGCTGACACGCCATCCGTTGCCCTCCAGATACCCGTCCTTACGGGCAGTTGCACCGATCACGGCGGCCAGACTTTGGGCAACAGACGGCTTTTCAGCGATTACCAGTTTATATCTCATCATCTTCAGCCTCCCATTCTTCCCGCACAGGCGTGTGCAGTTTTTTCTCTATGCTGTTTTCCTCATCCAGTAGCAGGTTATAGCCAAACCGGTAGTCATAGCGGTACAGTTTTCCCAACAGGTCATTGATGATGATACGGCAAGCCAAAATGACACGGGTTTTATCCACCTGCATCAGCTGGTAGCGTTGATAATTGCTGTAATATTCTTCATAGCGGTGGGTATTGCGAACGGTATCTTCAAGCAAAATATCTACTGCGTCCTGACAACCATCTTCTTTTTCCCCTTCCATGCAGTTCAGAAGTTCCATCATCAGGGGAAAACTCTGTTCATCCATAGGGGCCTCAGCTGCAAGATAACCGATCAGGGCAGATAGGAGCAGACGGGCTGCTGTCTGTTCCTGGTCCGTCAAAACAGCCATCGTTTTCTCCGCATTTGGCAGGATCTTTTCTTCCACAAAATCCGCCGCGTCTCCTGAATAAAGCTGACGGATGGAATCTATGGACAAGGGAACCGTTGCGGCATCCAGGGAGAAATCAAAGGAATCTTCCTGCTTCGGTTTTCTCCGGAGTTTGTTTAACATGGTAGAAAGAATGTCGCCGCCAAAATACACAGCAATTATCAGCAGGTCAAAAACAGCAATCAGCTTGATAAATATAATCAGAACACTCATTTTTTTCGTTTCCTTTCTTTGAGCCAGCGTTCCATCTCACGGTGGCAAACACCTACGCAGGGACTTCCATAATTCCCGCAGCCATAACAGGGGTGGCTTAGGGGCAAAGAAGGAGGACGGGAAGTTTCCTTCCCGCCCTCCGGCCTGCGTGTCATCATGCGTTCATAGGGACTGTCTGTGAAACGGGTCATTTCATGCTGTCCTCGTCATCTTCTTCTGTGCTGCCCCCGTCAGCGTCCGGCTCGCCCAACTTCTCATCCTCGGTTTCCCATTCCTCGGAATCTTCCTCGCCATAATCATAATCGTCCAGACTGTCATTGCCCTTGGTCTTAGGCTTATTCTTAACGAGCTTCAAGTAGGCAAATATGCCACCGCCACCCAGCAGAGCCAGCAGGAGGAACAGTGCAGCCGGGTTCAGTCCGGCAGGCTTTTCTTTTTCCGGCTCCGGTGTTTCTGCCGGAGGTTCCGGTGCTTTTCCCGTACATTTACTCTTATCAGTTGCGCAGACCGGGCAGGCCGTATTGACTGCCCCTGCTTCACATTTTGTCGTGCAGCTGCACACCGCAGGCGGTTCCTCTTTGGCTTTTCCATCCTCCGTCAGCGCCATCAAGTCTGCTTCATCCACCTGGTTCAGAAAGTGAACAGCAGTCTTTTATCCTCATTAGCTCTGTCGATTAAAATGTAAAAATAGTTGCCAGCCTTTGTGGTAACGGTAATGAGCTGCTTATTACCACCAAAATCATCCACCAGAGCGGCATTGCCATCTGGTGTAAGTGCCGGTGCCGGTTCTGTTTCTTCCACAATCACATTGCTGTCATTGGTAGAATCCTCTGCCGGTACCACCGGAGCCTGTTCTGCCCCCTGTGCGAAAGCAGGGATCGTAAAACCAAATGCCACAACCATTGTCAGGCAAAGGGCGGAAAGTGTTTTGTAAATTCTTTTATTCTTCATAAGCGGTAACCTCCTGATTATTTGATTCTGGCAGTGCTGTATCTCTGCCGTGATTCATTCCACCGGAAAGCATAGCGTTCAGCTGTGCTGGAGTCATGCGTAACGCACGAACCATCTGAACGATTTCCAGATTCTCTGCCTCCGTTTTCTGTGTTTCCAGGGTCTTGAGCTTTTCCTGATATTCCGCAATCTTCTCACGGGTTTTCTCAATTTCCTGATCGATACGTTCAATTTTGTTCTTTGCCATCGTCTATCACTCCTTCTAAAAAATCTCTGTTACCAGTTCATCAGGCCGTAGCCCTTGATACTCTGATAATTCAGGTCATAACTCTTGATCTTGCAGGCATCGCCGGAATTTCCCTCCACGGTATAAACACGGCTACCATCGGTGCCGACAACGATTCCCACATGGTCAGCAGTACCGTCCAGATCCCAATCGAAGAAAATGGCATCGCCGGGAGCAATATTCTCATACCCCCGTGCGCCCCACTGTCCATGAGACTGGAACCACGGAACGCCCTGCCACTCACAGCCTGCAAAACGCGGCTCACTTTTTCCTGCCTGGTTATAGCACCATGATACAAAGCAGGCACACCATTCCACACGGCTGTCAAAACCGTACCAGCTCCAGTAAGGATAGCCGCCTACATTGCCCACCTGACTTTTCGCCAGTTCCACCAGCTGCGGATTGCCGGGGCGAGTGCCATTGATGAACTGCACACCGGACAGATCTTCCGAGCCGCTGGTATCAGGGGAACCACCGCCAAACAACAGCGGCTTATTGCCCATAGTCTGTCGGTAGACCTGGTACATCTCCATCTGCTCCGGGGTCTGCAGCTCCGACGCCACAGCGGAAATGGGCTTGCTGGTGAGTTTCACATTCAGAATGTAATACTCATAGGGAACTTCTTCTGAGGTGGTCTCGCCGGTCTCCGGGTCGGTGGAGGTCTCCGTGCGATAGCGGATCTCCACTTCCTCGGTAAGCGTCAGCTGATACTGTGCTGCAAACACACGCGCCAGCTCCGCCTGGGCGCTCTGCCGGGTGTAGCCTTGCAAGACAGCAGAGAGAAATGCCGCCAGCTCATGGGGGTCATGGCCAATCATGCCAAGGTCATAGCGATACTCGTCATACCCCGGGTGGCTGCTTTCGATGTTGTCGATTTCCTCCTGCAACTTGGCTTCTCTGTCTGCATAATCCGCCTCCACCGCCAGCATTTCCGGGTCATCCGACGGATAGGTTGTGCCTGAGAGAACGGAACCTATGCTCTGCGCCATCATGGAACAGGAGGACATGGTATTCATCAGCATACAGGCAATGAGAAACAAAGTCCCTGCGATCAGAAAGCCCTTTTTGTGGCGCATGACGAATGCCCCTGCCTGCTGTGCCTTTTCCTTTACCGTCCTTGCGGCTTTTCCGGTTTTGGACGCAGCCTGGACGGTATTCCCGGCAGTCTGACCGGTACGCTTGGCGGCGGCATACTGCTTTTTGATACTCTGTTTTTGCTGCCAGCGGGAAAAAGGATTGCTGGAAAACTGAGGATTTTCCTGCAAGGATTTCTGGTACAGGACATTTACATTGGCCTTTTCCAGTTGGCGCTCTGCCTGGGCTGCTTTACGGTACGGCTTCAGCTTGTGGCTGCGGTAGCCCTCCCGCACCAGATAAGCGCCGGTCTCCACCGCCTCCTCGGACTTGTGGGCGCTTTCCACGCCCACATTGTCCTGCTCTGTTTCCCGGATCTCTTTGTGGAGCTTGCCCACGACCAGATGGACGGGAGCTTCCTTGACTCCTTGAGAAACTTTGGAGGGTGGCTTTTTCTTATCCTCAAAGGTCAGCTTCGAGGTCTTTTTCCCGGTGTCCGGGTCAATGACTGTCTGCCTGACCTTTTTCTTTGGGATATTGGCCTGCGCCTTATCTGCTCTGGCCGCAGCTTTCTCCGCTTTGCGGATTGGCTTTTCCAGCGCAGGGTCAGCCCGTTCCTCATCGGTAAAGCGCAGGCGCGGCTCTTTATTCAAACCATTCTCCCAGCATGAGGGAGGACATCATGTAGTGCAGCTCTGCATAAATGGCCATCCCCACAGGGTCGTTGAACATACTGCCGGACAGGTAGGCATAAAACTGTGCCACCACATCGGACAGGATCTTCGCTTCGGTTCCTTCCAGAACCAGACCACCCATACCTTCCTTAGCACGGATGGCGCTCCAGATCTCTGCCAGACGAAGAAGCCCCAGCTGACCGGTCTCATTTAGTTCGGCTGCCTGGTCTGCCGCTGTGCGGCACTCACTTACCGCATCGGCCATGACCGTAAGCAGCTGGCTGCGCTGTGCATTTACCGCCCTGTCAAAAAACATCAGCGGGTTTTGATTCAAAATGTTGGGGTTCATTATCATTCATCCTCCTTCTTTTTCAGTTCCTGGGGTTTGGTGGTCATAATGCGGTAAAGCTCGGTGTTCTTCGGGAAGTGATCCACGAAAGGAAGGATCGTGGAGCCATAGAATAAAAGCCCCTCGCCCTCACCGGAGTGGGTCACATAGCTCAGCTGGTGCGTGGAGATGCCCAGCTGCTTGGCAAGGATCTGACGGTCTCCGCCTGCCTGGTTGAGCATATACACGAAGTCGGAGTTTTCAAAGATGTTCTCCACCTCGCGGCTGGAAAGCAGGTCTTTGACATTCTGCGTGATGCCGGTGGGGATGCCGCCCCATTTTCTGAATCGCTTCCAGATTTCCACCGTATAGGCAGCGGTTTGCTCCTCCTTCAAAAGCAGGTGCATCTCGTCGATGTAGTAGCGGGTAGACTTGTGAGCAGCGCGGTTAATGGTAACGCGGTTCCACACCTGATCCTGGACCACCAGCATACCGATTTTCTTGAGCTGCTTGCCCAGCTCCTTAATGTCATAGCAGACAATGCGGTTATTGATGTCCACATTGCTCTGGTGGTTGAACACATTGAGGGAGCCGGTTACATAGATTTCAAGGGCCGTGGCGATATACTGGGCTTCCTTTTCTTCCTGTGAACGGAGCAGGTTATAAAGGTCCTCCAGAATCGGCATATTCTCCGGGCGCGGGTCATTGAGATAGGTCTGATAGACCAGACGCACACAACGGTCGATGATGGTTTTCTGCACCGGCTGCAATCCGTCCTTACCGCCCACGATCAGCTCACACAAGCTGAGGATAAAGTCAGACTTGAGGGACAGCGGGCTTTCATCATCCGAGTAGTCCAGGTTCAGATCCATCGGATTAATGTAATTGCTACTGGTAGGCGAGATCTTGATGACCTGCCCATGCAGACGCTCAACAAGAGGTGCGTACTCAGCTTCCGGGTCGCAGATGATGACATCATCACTGGTAAGCAAAAAGCAGTTGGCAATCTCACGCTTGGCGCTGAAAGACTTACCGGAACCCGGCGTACCCAAAATCAGGCCGTTGGGGTTTTTCAGCAGCTTTCGGTCCACCATGATGAGGTTGTTGGACAGGGCATTGATGCCGTAGTACAGAGCTTCTTTCCCGTTTTGGAACAGCTCCTGAGTGGTAAACGGCACAAAAATGGCCGTGGAGCTGGTGGTCAGCCCCCGCTGGATCTCGATCTGGTTAAGTCCCAGGGGCAGGCAGCTCATCAGCCCTTCTTCCTGCTGGAAGTCCAGCCTGGTCAGCTGGCAGTTATACTTCTGGGCAATGGAACCTGCCTGAAAGATGTTGTTGCCAAGCTGACGGGGATTGTCCGCTGTGTTCAGCACCAGAAAGGTCAAAAGGAACATTCTCTCGTTGCGGCTCTGCAAATCCTGCAAGAGTTTTTCGCTTCACTGCCGTAGATAGCAAGGTCAGAGGGAATGATGTCCATGTCGTATCCGGCACGGACTGCTTTTTTCTGTTCCTCGATCTTGCTGCGGTCCAGGTCGGTAATCTTTCGCTTTACCGTTTTGATGGCTTTCACCTGATCCACCGACTGAATGTGCATACTCACAATGAGCGAGCTTTCCATATCCAGAAAATCAGCCAGCAGACGGTCATTCAGCTCCGGTGCGAGAATCTGCAAAAAAGAAACAGCCCCGTATTTCTTGCCCATACGGAACTGCTTGCCGGTGCGGAACTCAAAGGAGCTTGGTGCAATAAAATCTTTCGTGGACAGACCGGAAGGAGCCAGCCAGTCCCATTCAAACTGAAACGGGAGCTGTTCATCCATGTGGAATACCGCATGAAGCTGGGAAAGCCTTTCCTTACCGTCCAGTGTTCTGGCAGCTACACCAAGACGCTTGAAGTTATTAAGTATATCGGTCTCAATACGCTCCAGACGGGGCTTGGCGGCTTTGATGCTGTCAGCGCTGATACCAAAGGTCAGATATTTGGTCTTGATAAGACCGTTGTTACCTCTGGCCAGCTGCTTTTGCAGCATTGTGGTGTATTCCTCGCGGATACTGTCAAAGGCAGCCCTCTGGGGCGGGATGGAAATGGAGTTAGCAAAGGTCTCCTCCGATGCCGCAAGGTTCAAAAAAGACAGCTGGAAGTGGATCGAGCTGTCAAAATAATTGAGGAAATCACACCAGCCCTCAAAGATTGCGGTCTTATCTTCGTTTTGGGAGAGCTGATAGTTGATGTCCTGAAACTGAATGGTCTTTGTGTAGTGGCTGTCCGATACGCGGCAGATCCCGTCCGGCCACATTCGTTCATAGGGGATACTGTCCTGCGCAGATTTTCCTTTTTTGTCTGTGCGGTTGGCGCGGGCAATGGCCGCTTCAATCTGCTTTTTATCGGCGCGGGACAGCTTTTTCTTTGTCTTTACCGGCTGCACAGTTTTTTCCTCGGTTTTTCCGAACATCCGATGCAGCCATTTTTTTATTGCGGTGAACAATGTCATACACCTCCTTATCGAGCATTTCCTGCCGCTTTAATACGGCATAAAAGTTATTGGTCTGGTAGGGACGCTGCTTGGGCCGGATCACAGCCACTTTGAGGATGTTGCCGACGATCTTTTCCAGGGGCTGTCAGGAAGAAGGGCATCATGACCAGCATCATACACATGGCAGCCATGCTGTTTCCCGCAGGCTCACGGAGCCACAAGAACAGCGGTACACCTACAAGCGCCCCGGCGGTAAAGCAGACCAGCTGCCTTCGGGTCAGATTGAACATGACCTTTGTTTTGACTTTTGTTAAGTCCTTGGGTACGGGTACATAAGCCAATGTGGAAACCTCCTTCCGTTTTAATGCGCCTGAAAGACTGATTTTGCGAGACTGCCGGTTTTGAACAGCGTAAAGCACAACAGTACGGTGTAGCCCACGCAGCTCCAGATTGCCATGATGATGTCATCTTCCAGAGCGATGTTCTGCACCAGCACAGCATAAATTGCCACGCAGACGATAATGAGAAACGCCTGAAAGCCCAGTGCCAGCAGGGATCGGAGGTAATTCTGTCCCATACCGCCCCATTCTTTGCCCATCATTGCAGCCATTGGAACGGGAGCCACCGAAGTCACAAGGTAGATCTCGATCATACGGCCATAAATAACGATAAAGATACAGATATACAACGCCCACATGGTAATGCCAATAAAGAGGGATTGGAACCACAGTCCGAACAGCGGTCCCAAATCCATTTCCATCAGCCTCGGTTCCAGATCGGTCATAACTGAGGAAATGTCAATGGACGCATCCGAATTGATAATCCCTGCCGCCTGCGCCACCACGCTCTGCGCCATATCAAAGACGCCCATCACGATATTCCATGTGTTTGTGACAATGAGGATGGCGGCAGCTGATTTGAACACCCACTTGAAAATCATCCAGGTGTCCACATCATGCAGGTTGTTTTTTGTCTGCGATCATCTGGATCAGGTCTACGGTCATCACGATAGCCAGGATCACGCCTGCAATCGGCACCATGATGGAGTTGGACAGATTCTCAATCATGCTGAAAATACTGCCATTCCATCCCTGTGGGGTCTGGCCTACCTGTACGGATATATCCGCGACCTGCTGGTTTACACTGTCAAACATCCCCGAAAGGTTGCTCATAATACCGCCCACCAGCATTTCTTTCAGCCAATTTGTCAGGGCTTCAAGTAAGAAATCCATACGGTGTCAACCTCCTTTCCGCCGCCCCCGCAAAGCTGCGGGAGCGGCAAAGATTTCATGCAGGGACGCTTAGACAGAGAACAGCCCGGAGAGCAGAGGTACAAGGACCATGCCGACTACGGCTACCCCGCCGGCCATGAGCTGCTTCATGCCCTGTGATTTTGCGCCGGGGTTGTCGTTGCCGTAACCTTCCAGCAGGTTGATAACGCCCCAGATACCGAGACCGGCACCGAGCGCGATAACGAGGGTCTGAAGAACGGTGATTGCCTGTTCAAAAATGCCATATAGTTTGTTAGCCGGAATCTGATTAAAAAATAGGTTTGTCATGTTTCATAGGCATACAAAAGCCGGAACAATCTGCCGCCCGGTTTGGGGCATGAGGTGTCGATGGTTTTTTCTTTGCGATTGCCCAGCACGGCAGCCAGGCCCTTTGAGGGTAGGTCGGCTCTTTCACCGCCCAGGAAAATGGAAGTATCCATGTTTCCGATAATGGTATCGGCGTTATCCTTATAGATCGCCTTGAGCTGACTCTGCGCCTGCAACACCAGACAGGCGGAGATCTCACGACTATCAATGAGACAGCGCACATGGACTGGGAGCCTGCCGCCATACACATCGTCGGCTTTTTCGCAAAGCAGGTTAAACAGCTGGGTATAACACATGGATATAAGGAAATTAAAGCTGTCATCAGTGTCACTCATGATAAGGAACAGGGCGGTTTTCCTGTCTCCCAGAGTGTCCAGCTCCAGCTCATCGTAGGATGTAACCTCGCGCAGCTCCGCAATATCAAATACGGCCAGACGCGCACCGCAGGAAATCAAAATCGACTTGGCTGTTTTTCCGGCGGCCAGCTTATATTTCTTATACTGGCGCACCGCGAAGTGGTTTGGCTTCTCGGCTTCCAGTGCATCAAACATCAGGTCTACGGGGTTTTTGAACTCCTCGTCATCCTCACGGACTTCCATGGCGTTGATGAACTCAATGAGGGTGGAGAAGTTTTGTTCCTCCACCGGAGCTTCATAGTGGATATATCCGATCAACGCGCAATACAGCAATGTTTCCGCCTTGACCCAGAAATCATCTCCGGCCTTGCCCTCGCCTTTTGTATTAGCGATCAGCGTTGTCACCAGCTTCAAAATATCCTTTTCCGAGTGGATGTATGCAAAGGGGTTATAGTGCATGGACTTCTTGAAGTTGATGGTATTTAGGACCTTGATTCGGTACGGCTCATAAATGACCTTGCCGTGCTTATCCTTCATGGGCTTTCCGTCCTTCCCCAGCTTGGGTGCGCCCCTTTGGAGCATTTTTCCACACTCCACCAGAATTGTTCCTTTCGGGTCCGTCACAACATAGGAGCTGTGCATCTGCATCAGGTTGGGTTTCAGCCAGAATCGGGTCTTACCGGAACCGGAGCCGCCAATCACCAGTACATTTTTGTTTCTGGCAGTCTTGGGGTCCTTGGGGCGGCTGTTCATGGTCAGGCTCTCCGTTTTCGTCAGAATCACATTGTTTGAAATACAGGATCAACGTAAGGTGCAATATCCTCACGGGTTCCCCAGCGGGCCGAACCATATTCCAATCCATGTCGATATTTCTTGGCGTTCTTGCTTTTAAGATATACCGCCAGCCTCAGACCAACACCGCAGCACAGCCCTACCAACAAGTCCAATGGATGCAGGCTTGGCCAGAAACTTTGCAGCGCCCCAGGCAGAACCGCAACCAGCGAAAGAAACTTTTCTGAAGCATCCGCCCCTTGTGCCATTCGCCATGCCTCTCCAAAATTGGTAGCAAACAGCCCCAGCAGGATATACGGCATATTCAGCAAAACGAGCTTTTTGATGTCCAATGTCTTTTTCATCGTTCCAGCTCCTTTCGCTTGGTGCGATCCACCACAGCATTTTTAACCATCTCTTTGAACTGGTTAAGTTTTGCCAGTACGGACGGGCGCTCTGTTTTCGTTGCCTTTTTGACCTTTTTGTTGGTGTACTCTGTAAAAGCTGCTGTCAGAGCATTCTGCATCACGGCCTTTGAAAAAAATCAGGTACTTTGGCGGAGAACTGCTGCGGTCCTTTTTCACCGCATAATCCACACCATATTTCCGGGCGATTTTCTCAAACTCCTTGATAGAGGGGTCTGTGATCTCAATGTTGGATATTCCCTGATTCTGCCCGACAAGCTGCTTCACAGTCTGTTTTCCATGCGGAACAACCGGCGCATCACGGCTTCTCTGTTTTTCCAGCTTCTTTTCCTTGCGATGTGCCATGTACTTGCTTATGGCAGCCTTAAACATTCTGCCGGTAAACTTTGTTCCACTGACAACCAGCGTCAAAGTTCTGTTTTCCACTTCTTCCTGCATTTTCTCGCCTCCTTTCCACGAAGTTTGCAGGGAATCTCTTTTTTTGCTAAGGCGGAACCACCAGCCGCCGCAGAAGATAACGCTTCATATCACCCTCCTTAGCGTAACTGGTCAGAACGGTCATAGTGCAGATTGCCCTGACGTACCTTTGCGTGGCTCAAAATCTTAATCTGCCCCTTTTCCTGACTATCCAGTGCTTTTTCATAACCGGTATCCGACAGGAACAGGCGGGTTCGTTCGCCTTTCCAGCCAACAGGGGAATCGTTCGTCAGCACATCAAAAATAATCATGTGCCGGGTGTTCTCCGCAAATCGCTGGAGATCCATGTAGTCATGGCCGTGGTAGTTCTGCGCCCCAGCTTTCTGGCGCATTTCCTCCATCAGCTGACCGATTGTTTTGCCTTCCTGCATAAAACCCACTTCCTTTCTTATGAGACCAGCAAGATCATTTCCCGCAGCCGGGCAAAATAGAGCTTGCCTTGGGGCGTGACCAGCGTGTAGGAACCGATATGACCGTGGTTGCAGTAGTCTTTGACGCAAAACAGCCCTGTATTTTTCACATTGGCATAAGGCAGCACATTGCCGGATGCCGTGCGGTACACAAAACGCCGTTCTATCAGAAACCGGACAAACCGGCGCTCCGGGACATCCAACTCTTTGGCGGTAGTCCTGAGATTGGTGCTGTGCTTTAAGTCGATGAACAGGTCATAGAAAGCGGCTTTGCCCTCCAGCTGTGCATTTTCCTTACGCAGAGAAATATTTGCTTCACGCTCAGCCAACAGGTCTGAGCAGAGCTTCATCAGTGCTTCCGGGGAAGTGGCAATCTCCCACAGCTTCTCTTTTGTGAGATAGGCCCCGTGCTTACGAATGGTAGGCAGGACCTCATCGAACACCCACCGTTCAAACTGTTCTGCCGATGGCAATTTGCTGTGAACGATTAGGCGGTACAAATCGCCTTCTGGGATAAAAGTCATACTGATTTTGCGGTCGGGGCTTTGTGGGTGAGGTGCGTCGCGTTTCACGACATACCTACAATGGCGGATAATTGCATCGCGGGGATTGCTGTACCCCAGCGCAGCGGCCACATCCGTTCCGCTGAACAAGTATTTGCCGTTTTCCTCAATGACACGGATACTGCCAAACTCCGGGTTTTTGAAAATTTCCATCTGGTTCATGTCGTGCCTCCTTTGGCATGATAAAAGGCGGCCTTACCAGCCGCCTGCGTTCATATCGTGATTGACCTGTGAAGTGTAGTGGTTGCTGATGGTGGTGGGTGCGTTAAACAGCACTGTCAGTAGGTACTGCTTCATATTGCGGACCTCGGTGGTGTTTTTCTGCAAGCTGTCCATGACAAACCGGATATGTTCGCTGTCCAGCTTCAAAAAACGGGAGCGCACCACCTCATGGGGAAAGTCGCTGCCAGCGATACGGGTGGTTTTGCGTCTGGCACAGACTGTTTCCACCATCAGCTCCACGATCTCGTCTAAATCCTCCCGATAGGTGGCAAACTCCCTGCACAGGTAGTCATACTCGATGTTCTCTAAAATCAAATCCCGATAATTCTCTATCTCTGTGACAGACATCGCATCCCTTCCTTTCCGTTCCGGCGGTCTTGCCGCCGCTGGCTCCCGGAAGGGAATGGAATCGGTACTTGATCCATAAGTAATTGATTTTTCTGTATTTGATTTCTCTATATTTAATTCTGCGGGCTTTTCCGTATCCGGTTTTACCATATCCGGGTTTTCCGTATCTGGTGAAGCCGTATCCGGCTGGGACATATCTGGCTGGGGCTGTTCATAGATGACATACTCGGTATCTGTGATCCGCCCACTTTTATCGCGTCTCTGATGGCGCACGATATATCCGGCTCCTTCCAGTTCACGCAGGGCAGCACCGATGGCATCCACGCCCTCCTTACAGATCTTTGCAAGGCCACGGGTGGTGTAATTCCAGTCCTCCGGCAAAGACAGCATCATGGATAACAGCCCTTTGGCTTTTAACGACAAGTTTGCATTTCGTAAATGATGATTGCTCATCACGGTATAATCACGGGTCCGTTCAATGCGAAAAACGGCCATCGACCTCACTCCTTCCGAATTTTGGGTACAAAAAAAAACCGCAATCCTCATTTCAAAGAATTGCGGTGTTCAACGCTTTTCAAATTTTCTCGCATAAAACCAAAACAGCGGCTTTGGGGGACGCGCCCCTGTAAATGGTTCCTCCTGGGCGAAAGGAAGTGTTTGCATCACGCGGTCAATATCCGTTGAATCCATGTCATGCTGGGATCTGCAATCTTCCCGGATTGCTTCCTGAATTTCCTTTACCGTACACATAGTCATTCCTTTCCTTTCGTTGTATGGGTTTATGGGCGGCGGCGTTTTCCTGGTTTGAAATCGAGAATATGTCCCTCAATCACACGAGCGTAACGCTTGATCTTGATCTCCCGGCGCTGCTGACTTTGCAGGGCGACCTGATACCCGTCCTCAGTCAAAAACAGCCGCATTTCATCTCCGGGGCTGCCGCAGGCACAGGAACGCAGGACAGAAAACTCGATCATCCAGCGGGTGCTATCCCAAAACCTCTCTACGGCAAGAATATTGTGTCCTTTCAGCTCACGGGCTGAAATATCCCTCATAGGCGGCTCCTTTCATCGTTCCTGGTCTCTCTGACGCTTTTTCTGCCATGCCTCCAGCAGCTTGATGATTGTTTCCTGCATCCGCTGGGGCGTATAGCTTTTGGGGAAATACTTCCGCAAAGTGTCCGAGGTGAATGTCACCTTGTCCAGATCGCTTTTCTTTTCCTCACCCATGATGACACGCATCATATCGAGGGTCAGATGCCCCTCCTGACTGTATTTCTTGAGCCGCTGGGCCTGAGAGAGAGAGGGGGTAGCCTGTTCGCTGTCCATCGCGTCCAGCAGATCTGTCTGTTCTTCTTTTTTTTTTGAAAGGACAGCTCATAGGCTGGGTTCAGGGCAATCTTCTTTTCATCCACCATATCCATCAATTCAGGAATCAGCTCTGTCAGGCGGATATAGCGCATAACCTGAATCCCACTTCGCTCACCAGCATCTTTTGCCACTCTATCACGGGCGCTTAACTTCTGTTCAACTTGAACAGAAGTTAAATCCGTTCTGGCTCCTTGGTGCTTAATGGCATCCAGCTTCATTTTATAAGCAAAGGCTCTTTCGCTGGGGAGCAGGCTTTCTCGCTGCAAGTTGCTGTCAACCATAATGATCGTGGCGGCATCATCATCCAAATCCCGAACAATGACCGGCATAGTCTCCTTTTCTGCCAGTTCACTGGCTCTGTGCCGCCTGTGACCGGCTACCAGCTCATAGCCGCCCTCCGGGTCCGGTCGAGCAATCGCCGGGACCAGAACACCATACTGCTTGATACTGTCGGCGGTCTCCATCATGGCTTCGTCATCCTTGACTTTGAATGGATGGTTCTTAAACGGATGCAGTTCAGACAGCGGAATTTCCTGAATCTTTTCCAGCTTTGCATCCTGGCGGCCTTCTTCGGTGGAAAACAGATCATCTACCGAGGCCAGCTCTATTTTTTTCGCGCTGCTTTTCAAGTTTCAACACCTCCTTCGTCAGATTTTTGTAGCCCTCTGCCACCTTGCCACTGGGATCATGGGCAAAAATACTTTTCCCCTCGGCGCTGATTTCCTTTGCCCGGACAGAATGTGGAATCTCTGTGCCGAATACCTTGATCTTACTGCCATAGGTCTCCCGCAGGAGCGCGGAGATCTCTTTGGCAAAGTTGGTTCGGCTGTCCACCATCGTCAGCAGGATACCGTCTATCTGGAGCTTGGGGTTGATCTGCCGCTTTACCTTGTTTACCGTAGAGAGTAGCTGTTCCAGCCCTTTGGCGGGCAGATACTCCGCCTGAACGGGAATGATGATCCTGTTCGCAGCGGCCAGCGCATTGACCGTAAGCATACCCAGAGAGGGCTGGCAGTCGATGAGGATATGGGAATATTGCCCCTTAAGCGTGTCCAGATATTGTCGTAAGATGGTCTCACGACTCATGGCATTTACCAGAGATACTTCCATACCAGATAGCTGGATGTCCGCAGGCATCAGATCTACACCCTCTGGGTGGTGCAGGATACCCTCGCCGAGACGAAGTGGCTCGTCCATCAGGATACGCCCCATAGCGTCCGACAGCGTAAAGGGCAGCTTGTCCGGCTGGGGATTGCCCAGGCTGATCGTCAGACTTCCCTGTGGGTCTCCGTCGATCAGCAGGACCTTCTTTCCGGCCTGCGCCAAGCCGATTCCAAGATTGGCACAGGTGGTGGTTTTGCCAACGCCGCCTTTCTGGTTGGCGATGGCGATGATTTGCGTGTTCATTGACTTCACCTCATTTCTGATTGTTGCTGTTGCTTCTGGAAATAGAAAAAGCCGCCACTCCAAAATAAAAAGTGAAGTGACGGCTCTTTCTATCGCCGGAATACAAATTCCTGAAATGAAAAAAAGCACCCAGTTATTTTATACTGAGTGCTACATCAAATTCATATTCAATTATTCAAATTAGGTCAAACTATGTCAAACTGCCACAGACCAAAACGAGGGAACAAAGGGCTGAAAAGCACCCCCAAAAACACCCCCAAAAATCGGCTCTCGGTTAACCACTTTGGGCACCACTTGGCTCTCTTTTTGCCCTCTTTTTTGGCCGGTTAACCACTTGCGGACCACTAAAAATCGGGTGAAAACGGCTCTCATTTTGCCAAATTTGGTCAAACCATATCAGCCCGTTTAGATATAGTAAAACCCCGGAAAACCTTGATTTTCCGGGGTTTTTGAACCATTTTGATACGGTCTGAACAGCAGATTATCTCTTGCTGAACTGAGGTGCACGACGAGCTGCTTTGAGACCGTACTTCTTACGTTCCTTCATACGAGGATCGCGGGTCAGGAAGCCAGCCTTCTCATTGTCGACGCGGACGCGGGCAACGGAATGCTTACGACGGCCAGTGCCGTAGAAATACTGTTTAGTTTCGTACATCTTCTATTGCCTCCTTATCAAAATTCCACAACTTCGGGCTTCTGGGCAGCATGTGCATGCTCAGCAGTCTTGTAGCAGTGCAGGCGGGTCATAGCCTTAGCGCCCAGGGTGTTGGAAGGAACCATGCCCTTAACAGCGTAGGTCATAGCCTTATCGCTGGCTTCAGCCATCAAGGTCTTATACTGGGTTTCCTTCAGGCCGCCGATCCAGCCAGAATGGGTGCGATGATACTTCTTTTCCAGCTTCTTGCCAGTCAGAACAGCTTCGTCGCAGTTAATCACGATGACATGGTCACCGCAGTCAACATTGGGGGTAAAGGTAGTCTTGTTCTTACCACGCAGCAGGACAGCGGCCTGGGCAGCAACGCGGCCGAGCGGTTTGCCGGCAGCATCAATAACATACCACTTGCGGTCGACCATCTCAGCGGGCTTAGCGAGAGTAGTGCTCATGATTTGAATCCTCCATACTTTATAGTGACGCATCCGAATCATTTCGGTTTATTCAAAGCGCAATGCACAGCACGGCACTGCGCTGATTTCGCGCAAGTATGATTTTAGCAAATACACGCTGTTTCGTCAAGGGATTTTGCAAATAAAATCATTTTATTCTCGTGTAGCTCTTGTTTCCTTGTGTTTTCTCTTGTTTTCTAACGTTTTCGCAAACGGCATTTTACTGTTTTGCCTTTTGCACCTGTTTTTGTGTACCCTGCAGCAAAGTGTTCTGCCCGCTTTGTGCAGTCTGCTGGTTTCCGGTTTTCTCCCCTGCCCTGCTTTGCCAGCCAAACTGCGGCGCGGGCGCGGCTTTGTTTTTGCAGCTCCTGTGCGGTGCTTTGATAAAATTCTTCCGATTTGGCTGCGGCTGTTGGCATTGGGCAGCAGGATGTGCTATAATAGCGATGTTTATAGTATCGTCTTAGAGTGTATAAGGTAAGGTGGAACGGGCATGCAGCGCTTGGAGGGTCTGCTGCGCAAGGCAGTGCAGGATTACGAGATGATCGCACCGGGCGACCGGGTATGCGTTGGTGTTTCCGGCGGGAAGGACAGCGTTGCGCTGACCGTGGCGCTGGGACACCTGCGGCGGTATCTCGGCGTTCCGTTCGAGGTCATGGCGGTCACGCTGGACCCGCGCTTTGGCGGGGTGGAAGCCGACTACCAGCCACTTGCGGACCTGTTTGCGCAGGAAGGCATTCCTTACGAAATACGACGCACGGATATCGGCCCCGTGGTATTTGATTACCGCAAAGAGCCGAACCCCTGCGCGCTGTGTGCCAAAATGCGGCGCGGGGCACTGCACGCTGCCGCGCAGGAACTTGGCTGCAACAAAGTGGCGCTGGGGCACCACCTGGATGATGCCGTGGAGACTTTTTACATGAACCTTTGGCGGGAAGGCCGTATTGGGTGTTTTTCGCCCGTGACCTATCTGGACCAGCGCAACATTACGCTGATCCGGCCAATGATCTTTGCCACCGAAAGCGAGGTAAAAGCGCGGTATCCCACGCCGGGCTGCCCATCATCAAAAGCCGCTGCCCGGCTGATGGTGCCACAGTGCGCGAACAGACCAAATTGTTTGTGCAGCAGATGAGCCGGGACGACCCGGCTTTCCGTCAGAAAACACTGCACGCTTTGCAGCAAAGCGGCATTGACGGCTGGCGGCCGCTGCATACCGGGCACACGCGGGGCTAGATTTCCCGTTGTGTTTTGTATCGAAATGGGGTGGATTGCAATGACGAACGAACTGTACGAAAAGCATTGTTGGGCATTGGTTGATCTGGATGCTATGCAGAGCAACCTGGCACTGATCAAAAAGACGGTGGGCGCGCCGGTGTGCTGCGTTGTCAAGGCGGACGCTTACGGCCACGGCGCCGCTGTGGCTGGGCCCTGGCTGGAAGAAAACGGTGCAGCCGCTTTTGCGGTCAGCTGCCTGGCCGAAGCGCGGCACCTGCGCCGCCACGGGATCAGTAAACCCATCTTGATCCTGGGCTACACCGACCCGCTGCAGGTGGATCAGCTGGCGTTCAACTGCATTACCCAGACCGTCTATTCCGAAGAGTATGCCAAGGCGCTTTCCGCTGCCGCCCAAAACGCCGGCGTGGAGGTACACTGCCACTTTAAGGTTGATACCGGTATGGGACGCATTGGGTTCAGCGTGCGTTCTGACTTTGAGGCGGCAATCGCTGCCATGGAGCGCTGCGCCGCCCTGCCCAAGCTGCACTTCAGCGGTATTTTCCAGCATTTTGCCGTGGCAGACAGCACCACGCCGGAAAACGAAGCCTACACCCAAGCCCAGCACGCTCTGTTTGAGCGCACCGTGCAGCGGCTGCAGGCGGACGGCATTGCCCTGCACACCATCCACTGCGCCAACTCTGCCGCACAAATGCGCTACCCGGAATGGCACCACAGCCTGACCCGCGCAGGCATTATCCTGTATGGGCTGGACCCCAGCCCGGAAGTGCATTTTGACGGCCTGCGCCCCACCATGACGCTGAAAAGTGTTGTGGAATTTGTAAAGGACCTTTACCCGGTGAGAGCGTGAGCTATGGCCGCACCTACACAGCCAACACACTCCGCAAGGTTGCCACCGTATGCGTTGGCTATGCGGACGGCTACCCCCGCGCGCTTTCCGGCAGCAATGGCAACCCCAATGCGGGGGTTATGAGCATCCGCGGAAAGCCCGCCCCGATAATCGGCCGGGTGTGCATGGATCAGACCCTGGTGGATGTGACCGATATCCCCGATGTTAAAATGAATGATGAAGTAACGGTATTCGGCCCTGAAAACGCTGCGATTGGCGCAGATACCGCCGACAGCATTGCAGCTAAGACCGGCACCATCAACTATGAAATTATCTGCGGCATCAGCCGCCGGGTTCCCCGTGTTTACCTGCGGGACGGCGCGCCGGTGCGTATCTGGAACGATTTGGAGGAAACCTGATGGCACGCGACAATATTCGCAACTTTTGTATCATTGCCCACATTGACCACGGCAAGTCCACACTGTCGGACCGTATTCTGGAGCTGACCGACAGCGTGGACAAGCGCACCATGGAGGACCAGATTCTGGACGACATGGAGCTGGAACGCGAGCGCGGCATTACCATCAAAGCCCGCGCCGTTACCATGCACTACCACGCCGATGACGGCAAGGAATACGAGTTCAACCTGATCGACACGCCGGGCCACGTTGACTTTCAGTACGAAGTCAGCCGCAGCCTGGCTGCCTGTGAGGGTGCCATCCTGGTGGTGGATGCCAGCCAGGGCGTGGAAGCCCAGACGCTGGCCAACTGCTACCTGGCCATTGACCACAACCTGGAAGTTGTGCCCATCCTGAATAAGATTGACCTGCCCAGCGCTGACCCGGATGCCGCCGCCAAAGAGGTGGAGGATGTCATCGGTCTGCCCTGCATGGATGCCCCGCGCGTGAGCGCCAAGATGGGCATCAATATCCGCGAAGTGCTGGAACGCGTGGTGCAGGATGTTCCCGCCCCGCAGGGCGACCCCGATGCCCCGCTGAAAGCCCTGATCTTTGACTCCATTTACGACAGTTACAAGGGCGTTATCGTCTATGTGCGCGTGTTTGAAGGCACCGTGCGCCCCGGCGATACCATCAAGCTGATGAACACCGGCGCAACCTTCCAGCTGGTGGAAGTGGGCCACATGGGTGCTACTGCCCTGGCCCCCTGCGATAAGCTGGAGGCCGGTGAAGTCGGCTACCTGACGGCCTCCATCAAAACCGTGCGCGATACCCGCGTGGGCGATACCATCACCCTGGCCGAAGCCCCCACGGCGGAAGCTCTGCCCGGTTTCCGCCAGGTAACGCCGATGGTGTTCTGCGGCATTTACCCCGCCGATGGCGCCGACTACCCTGATTTGAAAGATGCGCTGGAAAAGCTGCAGCTGAACGATGCCGCCTTGAGCTTTGAGCCGGAAACCAGTGCGGCCCTGGGCTTCGGCTTCCGCTGCGGGTTCCTTGGGCTGCTGCACATGGAAATCATTACCGAGCGGTTGGAGCGCGAGTTTGACCTTGACCTGATCACCACCACCCCGGTGTTCAGTACCGGCTGACCTTGACGGACGGCACGGTGGAAGTGATCGATAACCCCTCCGCCTATCCCGACCCGGCCCGCATTGCCAAGGCGGAAGAACCATTTGTGGATGCCCACATTTACACCCCCAACGATTATGTTGGCCCGCTGATGGACCTGTGCCAGCAAAAGCGCGGCACCCTGATTGCGATGGATTACCTGGATGAGACTCGCGTGGACCTGCATTACCAGATTCCGCTGGGCGAGGTTGTTTATGACTTCTTTGACGCCATCAAGAGCCGCAGCCGCGGTTACGCCAGCTATGACTATGCGTGGGAGGGCTGGCACCAGTCCGAGCTGGTCAAGCTAGACTTCCTGCTGAACGGCGAGATCGTGGATGCGCTTTCGATGATCGTATTTGCGGATAACGCTTACGCCAAGGGGCGCCGCATCTGCGAAAAGCTGAAGGAAAACATCCCGCGCGCTTTGTTTGAAATTCCCATTCAGGCGGCCGTGGGCGGCAAGATCATTGCCCGCGAAACAGTCAAGGCCGTGCGCAAGGATGTTTTGGCCAAGTGCTATGGCGGCGATATTACCCGTAAAAAGAAGCTGCTGGAAAAGCAGAAAGCCGGTAAAAAGAAGATGCGCAAACTGGGCAGCGTGACCCTGCCCAGCGAAGCTTTTACCGCCGTGCTGAAGCTGGATTCCGATACCTGATTGACTACAGCACCATAGATAGCAGCACCCGCCGGGGCGGCGCAGCACAACAGCTGCCTGCCCCGGCGGGTTTGTTTTTGGCGCGGCGCATTTAGGCCAGTGGCCGAATATAAAACGACCACCCCCTGCCCTGCCGCACAAGGTTTTACCGTGCGGTCGGGGCAAGGGGTGGTTTTGTGTTATTTCCGTTCAGGCGTTCAGCTTACCGCCGGGCGGCAGCGAACGCGGCAAAAGAGTTCAGCGGATCTCGATGCCCAGCTTGAACTTGAGGTTGCCGAGGATTTTCTTGACAAAGCGGTCCACATCGGCAGCTTCCAGGGCTTTGTTTTCCGGTGCAAAGTGCAAGGTGAACGCCATGCTCTTTTGCCGGCGCCAATGGCTTCGCTGCGGTAGATATCAAACAGCTCCACATCGGCCAGCTGCTTGCAGGCGCGCTTCATTTCGGCAATGATGGTGCCGCAGGGGGTTTCCTCGTCAGCAACCAGAGCCAGGTCACGGGCCACGGTATCGAACTCCGGCAGCGGATGATAACGCAGACCGGCAGGCAGCTGTGCCACCAGCGTCTCGTAATCGATCTCGCCCAGGAAGATCTTCTGGTTGGCGCGGCTATCACGCGGCAGATCCAGACCGGCCTGCACATCGTTGGCCAGCTTGCCAAAGCTGCCCACACGCACGCCGTTGCACAGGATGTAAGCGGCAATGCCGGGGTGCAGGTAAGGCACATCCTCGGCACGCTCCACCTCAAAGGTTACGCCGAAGGAAGCAGCCAGGTCTTCCAGTGCGCCCTTAACGGCAAAGAAATCCTCATGCTCACCAAAGGCCACAAAGCCCAGGTGCAGGCGCTCTTCCGGCAGTTCGGTCAGCGGAAGCTGTTTGGGCACATAAATGTTGGAAAGCTCAAACAGACGGCCGGCAGCGTTGCCCTTTTTCAGATTGGTAACCGCCACGTTCAACAGGCTGGGTGCCAGCAGGGAGCGCATGATGGTCAGGTTGGAGGAGATGGGGTTGACAATGCGGATGACATTGCGCTCCGGTGCATCGGGGGCAATGTGCAGGGCATCCAGGTCGGCATCCGCATAGAATGCCAGCGTCATAGCCTCATAGAAGCCTTGGGCACACATAGCGCTCTTGAGCTTATCGCGGCGGTGCTGGTCAGCCGCCAGGCCCCCGGTGGTGACCTGGGCAGCTTTCAGGAAGGTGGGGGTGATATGGTCATAGCCATATTCACGGATCACTTCCTCGGCCAGGTCCGGCTCGCCGATCTCGATATCCTCGCGGTAGCGCGGAGCAACCACCTGCATGGTGTCACCGTCGGCTTCCATCGTCACTTCAAAGCTGAGCTTTTTCAGGATGGCCAGAATTTCCTCGGTGGGCACGGTAATGCCCAGAATGGCGTTGATGGCGCTGATGCGGGCGGTGAAGTGCTTGCCTTTACGCGGAGCACCGGCAGAGCAGTCAAACTCGGTGGCGGTCACTTCGCCGCAGCCCAGCTCCTGGATCAGGTGCAGGGCGCGGGCCATGCCCAGCTCGGTGGTATATTCGCTGATGCCCTTCTCGTAATGGGCGGAAGCATCCGTGTTCTGGCCAAGGCCGCGGGCGGTCTTGCGGATGTTATCGCGGGCAAACTTGGCAGATTCAAACAGCAGCTGGGTAGTTTCCGGCTTGATCTCGCTGTTCAGGCCGCCCATAACACCGGCCAGGGCAACCGGCTTTTCGCCATCGCAGATGACCAGGTTCTGGGGGGTCAGGGTAAACTCCTTGCTGTCCAGCGTAGTGATCTTCTCGCCGTCCTTGGCACGGCGCACAATGATCTGGCAGCTTTCCAGCGTGTCCATATCAAAGGCGTGCATCGGCTGGCCGATTTCCAGCATGACATAGTTGGTGATATCCACCACGTTGGAAATGCTGCGCAGGCCGCACAAGGCCAGCTGGCGGCGCATCCAGCGCGGAGATTCACCGGTGGTGATGTTGCGCACATAGTGGCCCAGGTAGCGCGGGCACAGGTCCGGTGCTTCCACCGTAATGCTCAGGCGCGGGTCCTTGTAATCGCTCACGGTGTAATCGGTGGCAGGCATTTTCAGGGGCTTGTTCAGCACAGCGGCAACTTCGCGTGCAATGCCCAGAACGCTCTGGCAGTCGGCACGGTTGGCGGTGATGGAGATATCAAAGATATAATCATCCAGCCCAACAACCTGCTGAATGGGGGTTCCGGGCACGGTATCTTTGGGCAGGTCCAGCAGGCCGTATACCTCAGCGCCGGGGTACAGGTCCTCGTTCAGACCCAGTTCCTCGCCGGAGCAGAGCATACCGTTGGATTCAATGCCCATCAAGGGCTTTGCCTTGATCTTGATGCCTCCGGGCAGCGTGGAGCCGTCCAGAGCAGCGGGGGTGTGCATACCGGCGTACACATTGGCCGCACCGGTGGAGATCTGAATATCATGGCCATAGTCGCCGCAGTCCACCTTACAGATATGCAGGTGGGTGCCCTCCTGGGGCACGCACTCGGTCACAACGCCAACAACAACCTTGCTGATCTCAGCGCCAAGGTCGATGAGTTCTTCTACTTCAAAGCCACAGTCGAATAATTTGGTTTCCAGCTCCTGGGCGGAAACATCAATATCAACATACTGTTTTAACCAGCTGAACGGTACTTTCATTGTTGTTCCCCTCCTTAACCCTTGAACTGTTCGAGGAAGCGCAGGTCGTTCTCGAACATCAGGCCGATGTTGTTGATGCCGTACTTAAGCATGGCGATACGCTCGATACCGATACCGAAAGCAAAGCCGGAGTATACCTCAGGGTCAATGCCGCAGTTTTCCAGCACGCTGCGGTGCACAACGCCAGCCCCCAGAACTTCGATCCAGCCGCTGTGCTTGCACAGGGGGCAGCCCTTGCCGTGGCATTCAAAGCAACTTACGTCAACCTCCACACTGGGCTCAGTGAACGGGAAATAGGACGGGCGCAGGCGGGTTTTGACCTCCGGGCCAAACAAAGCCTGCACAAAGCGGTCCAGCATGCCCTGCAGGTCGCACAGGGTGATGCCTTTGTCCACGACCAGACCCTCCATCTGATGGAACATCGGGGAGTGGGTGGCATCAGAGTCAGAGCGGAACACGCGGCCGGGCACCAGAACCTTGATGGGGGGCTTTTCCTTATCCATCACACGGATCTGGCCGCCGCTGGTCTGGGTGCGCAGAACAATGTCATCCGCCACATAGAAGGTATCCTGCATATCGCGGGCCGGGTGGTTTTTGGGTACGTTCAGGCGGGTAAAGTTGTGGTCATCGTCCTCAATTTCGGGGCCTTCGTAAATTTCAAAGCCCATGCCGGCAAACACATCAATGATCTCATTCTTGATCTGGGTGATAGGATGCAGTGCGCCGGTGGCGTGGTGGGTGCCGGGCAGGGTGATATCCACGGCTTCGGCCTTGTTGCGGGCGGCAAGCTCGGCCTTTTCGATCTCGGCGGAAGCAGCCTGATACTGGCCCTCCACCCAGACCTTGAACTCGTTGATGGTTTTACCGGCGGCGGGGCGTTCCTCTTTGGGAACATCGCGCAGGGACTTGGTCAGTCCGGTCACGCTGCCGTTTTTGCTCAGATACTTCTGCCAAAAGGCGGAAAGTTCATCTTTGTTGTGCACTGCTGCAAGGTCGGCTTCCAGCTCGGCGCGCAGTGCGGCGATTTTTTCTTCCATAATGCACCTCTTTGATGATTTACGGGGCGAAGGCTGCTCGCTTTTGCTGCAAAACAAAATAAAAAGCCCCGTCCCTGAACGGTAAAATCAGGGACGAAGCTGTAACATTCATTTACACTCCGCGGTACCACCCGTGTTCCGCCAAACCATGTCTGGCGGCACTCGATGCTTTGTAACGGGGCAGACCGTCCCGCGCTAATGGCTGCAATGCAGGGTTCACACAGGCCGCTCAGGAGCGAACTTCTGCCAGCAGGCTTTCGGGGCGGCTTACAGCCGATGGCCGCCCTCTCTGTGCTAAGTTTGCAGGCATACTTTCTCCGTCAATGCGTTTAACATAAAGCATTATAGGCCGTTTGGCCTTTTTTGTCAACCCTGGACGCACAGCAAAAAAGGGGCGCTGCCCCTTGCGGAACAGCGCCCTTTTTTCCAATTATCAAAACCGATCAGTCGTTGCGGCGGGAACGGCCCACGATGCGGACGATATACAGGAAGATGTTGATATAATCCAGGTACAGGCTGAGTGCGCCGATGATGGAGGATTTGTGCAGCATGGAAGCATCGCCGCCATAGTAGGCGTAATAGTACTTCAGCTTCTGGGTGTCATAAGCCGTGAACAGCATAAACACCAGGACCGAAACCGCGCAAAGCACGATATCCATCATACCAAAGCCCGCGCCGGTCAGCATGCCGATCAGGCCGCCCACCAGGCTGGTCAAAATAATGGCAATCAAAGCACCCATCAGGTTGATACCCCAGCCGCTCAAATCGCGCTGGGTTCGGGCACCGTAAACAGCCATAACGCCAAAGTACACGGTACCAACCAGGAACGCCAGAATCAGCGTGGAAAGATCATAGATGATAAAGTAGGTGCTCAGGTTGATGCCGTTCAGCACCGCATAGGCGAAGAACAGCCCCGTTGCGGTGGTGGGCTGCAGGCGTTCCACCCTGGCGGACAGAACCGCAACCAGCACCAGCTCCGCAATGCTCAGGAGGAATACCAGGCCGGTGCTGAACATCAGCTCAAACAGCGGGGTGGTAACGGTAAGCAGTGCCGTTGCAAAGGTAACCAGCAAACCGGCGGCCATCCAGCTGTAGGTGCGGGTCATATACTGGTTTAACGTGCCGAACGGACTTTCGGCATAGGAGATATTATAATATTTCTGGTCCATAAAACAGACCCCTTTCTTTTTGGCTGATTCTATTATATACTCTGTATTGAGTGAAATGTGTTATCGATATGTGAATTCTCTATTACACTTTTCCGTTCCTGCCCTATTTTAAGGCAACACCGCACAATTCTAAGTGCCGATACGGCGAGCGAGGTGCGGCAGCTGCTAAGCCAAAAGCGCAGATAATACTTTGTGTATTATCGAGCATTTTGGCAACGCAGTTGCCGTGCCGCAGCCGCCGGAGCGGTGCTTAAGCCGTTAGGCGGGAATTGTGCGGTGTTGCCTTAACGGAATTTTATCATTTTTGCAAGATAAGGAGCCACGCCTTGCCCAACCCCGATACTTACGGCATTTACCTGCACATCCCTTACTGCCGCAGCAAATGCCGCTATTGTGATTTTTACTCTGCCCCCGGCACGCGCGGGGTGCCGGATGAATATGTAACCGCACTGCTGCGCGAACTTTCCAAAAAGTTCCCGCAGGCCGGACACGTTATATTTTGGCGGCGGCACCCCCGCCCTGCTGCGGCCGGACCAGGTGCACCGACTGATCAAAGCCGCCGCCCCGCTGCCGGGTGCGGAGATCACGCTGGAAGCCAACCCCGATGTAGTGACGCCGGAAAACCTGGCTGGTTTTGCAGCCGCCGGGGTAACCCGCATCAGCTTTGGGGTACAGAGCGCAGACGACGCCCAGTTGCGCCGCCTGGGCCGCACCCACACCGTTGCTGCCGCCGCGCAGGCGTTTGCCTGGGCGCGGGAGGCAGGCTTACGGGAGATCTGCGGGGATATTATGCTGGCGCTGCCCTATTATTCCATCGCGGAGTTTGATAAAACCCTTGCCCTGCTGCAGGCGGGTGGCTGCACCCATATTTCGGCCTACCTGCTCAAGATTGAGCCCGGCACCGCCTTTGGCCGCAACCCGCCGCCGGGCCTGCCGGATGCCGACGCCGCCGCGGAGTTTTACCTGTACGCCGTGCAGCGTCTGGCGCAGGAGGGCTACCGGCAATACGAGATCAGCAACTTTGCCTGCCCCGGCCACGAAGGGCGGCACAATCTGCTGTATTGGAACTGTAAAGATTACTGGGGCATTGGTCCGGCGGCCCACAGCTGCCTGGGCAGTGTGCGCCGCTTTTGGCCCAATGACACCGCTGCTTTTATTGCCGGGACTGTTCAAGAGCAGTACGAAGGCCCCTGCAACGCCGAGCATTACCTGATCATGCAGCTGCGCCTTTGCAGCGGACTGAATCTGACCGAGTATGCGGCCCGGTACGGCGTTCGGTTCGATGCCGGCCAGATGGCATTTTTGCGCCACTGCGCCGCCAGCGGCATGCTGTGCTGGATGGCGATACTCTGCGGATGACGCCGAGTGGCATGATCGTGCAGAATGCCATTCTGGAAGAACTGATTTGATTTTCAAGGCAATACCGCATAATTCTAAGTGCCGATACGGCGAGCGAGGTGCGGCAGATGCTAAGCCAAAAGCGCAGATAATACTGGATGCTGCAAAGGTGAGCGCCGCCAGTGGCGGAAACAGCGAACCGAAGCAGGGGCAGCGGTCGCAGAGTGCGAGGGGCTTTTGCCCCTGAAGCACGATGCGGGTACCGCAACCCGACATTATCGAGCATTTTGGCAACGCAGATGCCGTGCCGCAGCCACCGAAGCGGTGCTTAAGCCGCTAGGCGGGAATTGTGCGGTGTTGCCTCAAAAATATCCGCCGTCCATATGGGTGCTTTGGGCCACTGGCTGGTCGTGCAGCCCCATCGAAACGCCCAGTGCTTCATCCACGCGGCGCATGTCATCTTCCGGAATGCGCCCGGCGCGCTCCCTCAGGCGGCGTTTATCCAGTGTGCGAATTTGTTCGGTCAGCACAATGCTGTCCTTGGCCAGGCCGCAACGGTTGGCCCGCACGCTGATATGGGTGGGCAGGCGGTTTTTATCCTGCCGGCTGGTGATGGCGGCAGCGATCACGGTGGGGCTGTGCCGGTTGCCGATATCGTTCTGAATGATAAGTACCGGCCTGACTCCCCCCTGCTCCGACCCAACCACCGGGCTGAGATCTGCGTAAAACACTTCACCTCTGTGCACTTCCATAACAAAACCTCCCTGCTGATACTGCAATGCGTTCTGTTTACAGTATAAGCAGGGAGGCTTTATTTTAATCATGAATCGGTGGGGCAAAAAAGCATTGCGATTCTATCTGGCGGGGAATGCAAGTGGTTGCCATATGCCCAACATGCGGGACAGCAAGCATCGTCCCCTACAAATGATTTGCAGCGTTAGCGTTTGCTGCAATCAGCAAGGTTTCCATACGCCGGGGATGGGCCTTGAAATGTACCGCAAACCACACAAATGCTTTGCCGTGCTTTACTGCTTGCGGCAAACCATTTATCACTCCACCCGTTCCAACACCACAAACGCACCGGCAAGGCCGGCCTCATGGGTCAAGCTCAAATGAGCCTGCAAATGGTTCTGCGCCATGAAACGGGCGGCTTTACCGGTAAATTCCAGGTAAGGCGCACCGCTTGGCTGGCGCAGGGCGGCGATTTCCGCCATGGAGAACCCGGAAAGGCCGGTGCCGCAGGCTTTCAAAAATGCTTCTTTTGCAGCAAAGTTGGCCGCGGCGGTTTCCGCCTGCTTCTTGCCCGTATGGGCGACAATGAGCTCCTGCTCCGCCGGGGTATACACATGCTGCAAAAATGCCGGGCGGGCACTGCTCTTTTCAATCCGGCCCACATCACACAGGTCTGTGCCAATGCCGTAAATCACAGCAGGCCCTCCTTTTCCAGCGCGGCCAGCAGGGCAGCTTTCTCGTTGGGCAGGCGGCCCTCCATCACGGCGCGCAGCAAGGTGTTCAGCGCCTTACCCACCGCGGGACCGGGGTGATGCCTGCATCCATCAGGCTGGCCCCGTTCACGGCAAGCTGGCCTACCGTATAACAGGCGGTAGCCGAAAGTTCCAGCATCCGTCCCTCAAAAGCGCGCACCTGCTGTTCGCGCTGCATCACTCCCGCATTGCGGGCATGGGCGGCAAGATCCGCGAGCTTCAGGCGGCAAAGGCGCTGCAAAAATGCGGCACCATAGCGGTTCAGCATGTTCAGGATGCCGGCATCATCGCTGGGCAGGGCACCATCGTGGATAGCAACCAGCGCGCTGGCGCTTTCCACAAGATAAGTAGGCGCCTTGAGCCGCAGCAGGATGCTGCGCGCCATTTTACTTCCGGCCTGGTTGTGGCCGGGGAAATGCGCCGCGCCGTCCGGGCCGACGGTGCGGCATTCCGGCTTGGCCAGATCATGCAGAAAAACACTCCACCGCAGAATGCGGGCATTTTTATCGTCCATGCCCGCCACATCCAGCAGTTCCACCGCCACGGCGGTGTGCTGCCACACATCATAGCAGTGCCAGCGTCCCGGCTGGGTGCAGCCGATGCATGGCTCAATCTCCGGCACCGCCCCGGCAAGAATCCTGCCATAGCGGCTCAGCACTTTGCCCGCAGCGGGGGCGGCCAGCAGCTTATCCAGCTCGGTATAAATGCGCTCGGCGGAAATATTCTGGATGCTCTGCCGCATGTCCAGCGCGGCGCGCTCGGTGGCTTCCTCCAGAGCAAAATCCAGCTGGGCGGCCAGCCGCACCGCGCGTAGGATGCGCAGGGCGTCCTCGGCAAAACGTTCTTCCGGGTCGCCCACGCAGCGCATCAGGCAGGCGTGCAGGTCACTGCGGCCGCCGTACAGGTCGATCAGTCCCTCGCCGGGGGCATAAGCCATGGCGTTGATGGTAAAATCCCGCCGGGCAAGATCCGGCTGCACCTGCGGCACAAACTGCACGGCATCCGGGTGGCGGCTGTCATGGTACTGGCCATCCACACGGTAGGTGGTGATTTCGTAGGGGGTGCCGCCCACGATGACGGCAACGGTGCCGTGCTTTTCCCCCGTTAAGATCTGGCGGTAAGCGGAAAACACCGTCCGCACCTGTTCCGGTCTGGCAGAGGTGCATATATCCCAATCGCCGGGGTACGCCCCAGCAGGCTGTCCCGCACGCAGCCGCCTACGACATAGGCTTCAAACCCGGCGCGGCGCAGTGCCCCCAACAGGCGGGATGCCGCCGCGGGAATGCTGATTTTGATTTGCGGTTCATGGCCAGACAAGGCGGTCACTTCCCCTCTGCAAGTATTTCAGCCGCACGGCGGTTTATCAGCCAAAGTTCCATTCTTCGGCAAGGTCTACGCAGCAGGCCACACAATCGCCTTCCTCACGCAGGGCGGCAATCTTAGCTTCAGCTGCTTCGGCATCCGGCATCCAGGTAACAATAAAAAGTTCTCCGCCGGAACGCCGTAATACACCCAGGTGCCATCGGCACGCACCAGGTCTGCCAGGTGGTCCAGTTCCTCGCCGTCGGTCAGGCCCTGGCCTTCTTCGGCGTAAATCATTTCCGGCTGCACCTGCATGGAATCGATCACGGTAATGCTGCTGTTGATGTAAGTATCGCGGTCGGTGCTCTGGTCGCTGTTTTTCCACGCGGTGGCAAACGCTTTTACAAGCAGCTCCCGCACTTCCAGCATTTTATCGCCTTGCTGATACATGATAACTCTCTGCCTTTCCATTTATGGCAATACCGCATAATTCTAAGTGCCGATACGGCGAGCGAGGTGCGGCAGATGCTAAGCCAAAAGCGCAGATAATACTGGATGCTGCAAAGGTGAGCGCCGCCAGTGGCGGAAGCAGCGAACCGAAACAGGGGCAGCGGTCGCAGAGTGCGAGGGGCTTTTGCCCCCGAAGCACGATGCGGGTACCGCAACCCGACATTATCGAGCATTTTGGCAACGCAGATGCCGTGCCGCAGCCGCCGGAGCGGTGCTTAAGCCGTCAGGCGGGAATTGTGCGGTGTTGCCTTATATATATGAATACAGTATAACACGAAACAGGCCTGCACGCCATAAGAATAGAAAGAATTTTGGCGCGCGCTCCGTAGGGCAATGCCGAGCAGTGCTTTACCCCCGCCGCATATACAAAATCGGGTACGGGCCGCCCTGTTCATCCAGCTCACTGCGGCGGTATACGGCAAAGCCCATGTGCCGGTAAAAACCGGCTGCCGCCGGGTTCTGCTCGTTCACGGTCAGCTCACTCACGCCGTACTGCTCCATGCCAAGGCACAGCAGGCGGGCACCAAGGCCCTGGCCGCGCGCCTCCGGGTCCAGAAAGAGCATTTCCAGCCGGTTCTCCTGCACGCCCATAAAGCCGACCGGTGTGCCGCTTTCATCCTGCGCAACAATCAGGTGTTCCACCCCGCACAGGGCCTGCGGAACATAAGTACGGATAGCGGCAATTTCCGGCGCAGACAAAAACAGGTGGGTTGCCTGCACAGAGCGCTGCCATACCTCCACCAGCTGTTGGACCAGCTGCGGGGGCCGGGCAGAAACTTCGGCTATTTTCACGGTGATATCCTCTCTTTTTTTTATGCCCTAAATCCTGTAATAACAAACAACGGGGAGCTGCCAGGCAGTCCCCGTTGCTTGTTATTATTTAGTTGAACTTAAAGATTTTTTGCGCCACATGGTAGCCCCACAGGGTGATCTTGTGACCCAGCGTACCGGGCAGGTTGCAGGCACCGGCGACGGAATGGCGGCACTTGTTGTACACGCGCTCATCGTGGTTTTTCAGGTACTGCCACAGCTCGGTCTTTTTTTCAAAAGCCTCCGGGCGGCCATCCATCGTCAGGAACACGCTGGAGATTGCCATCATCATGGACAGATAGTTGAACATGTAGGCGCGCAGCTTTTTCTGGCTTTCCGGCAGAGCATACAGATCCACCGCGTCGATCATGATCTTGGTCACGCGCAACTGCTGGTCCACGCGCTTGACCATCACGCTCTCATTCACGCTCTGGTCATCACGGCCAATAAAGTAACGGTACAGGTCAATATCCATATAGTACAGACGCTGGCAGAGCGGCAGCGGCTGGTAGACGAACACGTTATCAACATAGAAGGTATGCTTGGGCAGCTCCAGGCCGCTGTCACGCAGGATCTGGGTGCGGTAGATGACGGTGTGCATCAAAATGTTCTGGCTCGGCGGGAAACGGCCGATCTCATCCCAGGCAAACACACGGTCCTGCGGCAGAATACTCTTGTAGCTGACGGTGTGGTGGGTGTTATCCACTACATGCTCGTACACATAGTTGCACATCAGCAGGTCCACCGGCTGCTCCATGGCGGCAAAACCGCGCAAGGTCTGCATGATCTTTTGCAGAGCTTCGGCATCCAGCCAGTCGTCAGAGTCCACGACTTTGAAGTACATACCGCTTGCGTTGCGGATACCCTGGTTGACACCCTCGCCATGGCCACCGTTTTCCTGGTGGATGACCTTGACGATGTTGGGGTATTTTTCAGCATAGGCATCGGCAATTTTGCCGGTGTCGTCCTTGGAGCCGTCATCTACAAGGATGATCTCGGCCTCCTCCCCGGCGGGCAGCAGCGTTTCTACGCAGCGGTCCATATAGGCTGCGGAATTACAACACGGTACGGTAAAGGTGATCAGCTTCATAACAGGCCTCAATTCTTATAGTTTCATGCTTATTTGCGGGGTGCGGGGCCGGTCTGCTGCACATTTTGCAGCCAGTCCTGCCAGGTGCGGCTGGCAAAATCCGCCGTTTGGGTGATCTGCGGCCAGAACTCTGCCATTGGTTCATCATAAATGCCAACGGTGGCGAAACCGGCGGCGCGCGCGGTGGCAATCCCCACGGGGAATCCTCAAACACGGTTGCCTGCACGGGGTTCTGCACGCCAAAACGGTGCAAAGCATCCAGATATACATCCGGCTTCTTTTTGCCGTCAGGGTTCTTGCAGTCCACCGCAAATTCAAACCAGCGCATCAGCCCGTGGGAGGTCAGCGCGGCTTCGATCAGCGGTGTTTCGGTGCCGGATGCCACGCACATGCGCACACCGCGTGCGTGCATGGCTGCCAGCACCTGCTCAACGCCCGGCTTTACGGTGGCTTCCTGCGCATAGCCGTACCGCGCTTCGGCACGGATCAGCTCTGCGCATTCAGGCTCCGTCAGCGGCACGCCAAGCTGCTGCACAAACATCGCGGCGGTTCCTTCCACCGTAAGGGTCATGTTGGCCATGCGCTGTTCATGGGTGATGGTTTTGCCATATTTTGCAAGGATGCGGTCCGTTACATGGTCCCACATGCCGGTGGAGCACAACAGGGTGCCATCCATATCAAAAATTGCGTAAGGGGTCAGTTCCACGGCGTACCTCACAATCGTTTTGGGGTGCAAAATTATACCCTGCAATAAGCAATACGTTTTAAGGATACTAAATTTTGCAACAACCCCTCCGGCATAACCATTGCCGGAGGGGCTGCGCACCGGGTGGGTGGCCTGGTGCCTGCTTGCTTGTTTCAAGGTGCAACAAACAGTATTATGGTGAATCAATCATCCATATCTTATTTATGCCCTATTCGTGGTAAATTCCGGTCAGAGCCGCATCCTTCTGCGCACCATTACCGTGTGCAGGTCCAATCGTCGAGAACGATACGGTACCGTCTTAGTACTCCCGGTCGAAGCGGCAGAAGTCATGAACGCCGGAGGGGATCACGTCGTTGTAGACATCTTCCGGCAGGTTATAGGCTTCCTCACTGTCCAGAATACCACGTACCCACTTTGCAAACGAACGAAGGTTCAACATTGCAACCCCATCTCCTTTCTGTCTTTATTATATCCAGCGCAGGGGGATTTTGCAATGCACGCTTTGTACAATCTTACAAAAGTTTTTTGTATATTATAAACTATTTCGTTATTTTGTATATTTTTCGGCTGCATCTGTACGCGTTACGCGGACATTTCGTCTTGGTAGTACTCCCATGCCTCCTGCATGGTATCGGCGGAAAAAAGGAACTCGCCCGTTGCGGAATAAACTTCAATGTGGCCTGCTACATACCGGAATTGTACTCTCATGGGAACCCCTGCCTTTCTGCTTTGCTATGGTTTTATTATAGCAGACATTCAGAGCGATAAACCGGACTTCCAGTCCTCGCAGACGAAAAAAGCAGGGTGATAAAGTGTACTTTAAGCCTTTGTGCGGGCCACATAGGCGGCAAAACCGCGCAAAAAGCGCATCATACCCAGCACCCACAGGCACAAAAGGAACCAGAGTGCCGTGTATTTTGGGCACACAAGCCCGGCAAGGTTGCCCCATTCCTGGCTGTAATCCCACACCTCAACATGCAGCAGACGGCGGCAGGCAAGCCCGGTGCCCAGTTCCAGCACCGAAACCCCAACCGCGCCGATCCCCGCCAGCAGCGGGGTGGGCAGTGGCAGGCGGCCGAGGGCATCCAGTGCGCAAAGGCAGGCCCCGCCCGCCAAAAACATCGTCCAATGGGTTGTGCCGCGCCAGGCGATCTCCAGCGCAAGGTACGCGGTACCGCCCATGGCAAACAGCACCAACTGCCCCGGCGCAGCCAGACGGTGGAAACAAACAGACATAAAACGCCCCCTGTACAGTATGGAAGAATGACCCCATCATCCTTTGCCATAGTATGTGCAGGGGGCGCAGTTTGTAACCATTTTGTAATAAAGTTACAGCATTTTATTTGGACAGCTTCTTCAGCAGTTCGCTGCGGGTATCCCACAGGTTCTTGCTCAGGTCAACATAATAGCGGTGCGGATTTTCAAAGCGCTTTACTTCGTCCCACAGGGTGCCCACCTGGGCTTTGCAGAACTTGCGGATATCAGCCAGGTTGGGGCTGGTGTAAACGCGCTTGCCGTTCTCATAGATCGGGGTGGAAATGCAGCGGGCAGTGCTGTTGACATAGGTGCATTCCTTCCAGGTCTCGAGGGTGTCAAACAGGGTAATGCCGTTCTTGGTGTCCACCACTTCGTCTGCCATAGTGATCAGGTCTGCCTGGGCTTTGCCGTCCTCATCATAGATACGCCATACCTTTTTCAGGCAGGGAATGGTCATCTTTTCCACGGATTCGGAGAGCTTCATCTTGGGGGTATAGCTGCCGTCATCCTCTTTCACTGCGGCCAGCTTGTACACGCCGCCAAACACGGGGTCGCTCTTGGCGGTGATCATGTTCTCGCCAATACCAAAGCTGTCCACACGGGCACCCTGCAAAATCAGGTCGCGCACGATGTATTCATCCAGTGAGTTGGAAGCGCAGACGGTGCAGTCCGGGTAACCGGCGGCATCCAGCATCTTACGGGCCTTTTTGGAAAGGTAGGCAATATCGCCGGAGTCAATGCGCACACCTTTGGGGCGCTTGCCCATCGGCTTCAGCACTTCGTCAAACACCTTGATGGCATCGGGCACACCATGGCGCAGAACGTTGTAGGTATCCACCAGCAGCACGCAGTTGTCCGGGTACATCTCGGCATACTTCTTGAATGCGTCATACTCGGTGGGGAACATCTGCACCCAAGAGTGTGCCATAGTGCCGGATGCCGGGATACCGAAGTCACGGGCAGCCATCACGCAGGAGGTGGAGCCGCAGCCGCCGATGTAGGAAGCGCGGGCGCCAAAGTAGGCGGCGTCATACCCCTGGGCACGGCGGGCGCCAAACTCCATAACCGGGCGGCCAGCGGCAGCGCGGCAGATGCGGTTTGCCTTGGTGGCAATCAGGCACTGATGGTTAAAGGTGACCAGCAGCAGGGTTTCCAGCAGCTGGCACTCAATAGCCGGGCCTTCTACGGTCACAATGGGCTCCTGCGGGAAGATGGGCATGCCCTCTTCAATCGCCCAGATATTGCAGTGCAGCTTAAAGTTGCGCAGATAGTCCAGGAACTGCTCATTGAAAGCACCGGTGGAGCGCAGATAATTGATGTCTTCCTCGGTAAATTTCAGGCTGTCCACTGCGTTGATAAACTGCTCCAGGCCGGCCATAATGGCGTAACCGCCGCCGTCCGGCACCTTGCGGAAGAACATATCAAAGACGGCAATTTTATCCTTATACCCTTCGTCCAGGTAGCCGGCCGACATGGTAAGCTCATAAAAATCCGTCATGGTTGTCAGGTTGCGTTTTACATCCAACATAGTACAATGTACCCCCTTATGGCTGGCTGGTGCCCGCCATTATTCCTTATTTCAATCGTTCGGTTTATTTTTGCGTTTTGGGGTCGGTTGCTCCACACGGCGCACCGTAAGCAGCATAACATACACCCACAAAACCGCATAGACAACAGCCGCTATGATGCAAAGCACAATAACGACCTTGAAATAAGTGCTTGAAAAGAAAGCCTTTACCTTCGCCATGGTATACAACAGCTCGTTGCGGTCCACGCTGCTGCCGGCCAAAAGGTCCACCGTGCCAACGGTTTCGCCCTGCATGGTAACGGTAACGGTACCCACCACATCGCCCTGCTTGATGGGCGCGGAGAGGTGCTCCGGAACATTGAAGGTTTTTTCCGTCAGCTCTGCCCCGCCCTGCCGCGGCAAAAGGGTCTGCATATCATCCGCCGGGTAGATCATTACCGTATCCGTCTGGGAGGAATACACAATAGGCAGCTCGGTGATGGGCTGGGTGGTATCCAGCGCCGCGGTTACGGTAAAGGTGGCGAACGCCCAATCCATCAGCTCGGCGGTTTCGGTCAGCGCCGGGCGCGGGTCTTCGTCCGTTTTGGGACTGTGCAGCACCACGCTGACATAGGTTTCGCCGTCCTGGGTGTGCCAGCCCGCAAAATTCTGCCAGTCATCCAGGCTGCCGGTTTTGCCGCCTTTGGTGTAAGAGCGGTAATAGTTGCTGCTGGGCGAAACCAGCTTATCACTGGTCAGGATGGTATAGGGCGAATCATGCTTGGTGGAGGCCGGCATCTGGTAGCTTTCCTCCCCTGCCGCCTGGGCAAAGGCATCATAGCCCATAGCCACCCGCACCAGCAGGTAGGCATCCCGCGCGGTGGTCACGTTGCCGGGATCCAGCCCGCAGGGGTCAGTAAAGGTAGTGCCGGTGCAGCCGATGCGGGCAGCTTCATCGTTCATCATGGCCACAAAGTTATCAATGCTGCTGCCGCTCATATAGTCTGCCACGATATACGCTGCCTCGTTGGCGCTGGGCAGCAGCATGGCATACAGCAGGCTGCGCAGGGTATGGGTCTCGTCTTTCCAGATATCCGCCGTGGAAGCATTTTTGCCGTACAAGTAATCATAGATATAGCCCGGCGCTGTAATGCTGATGGTATCCAGCTGGTCCTGGTAGCTTTCCAGCATCAGGATCATGGTCATCAGCTTGGTCAGGCTGGCGGCGGCCATGGGGGGGGTTTCGCTGTTTTTTCATAAACAACCAGCCCCGTATCGGTGTTAGCCACATAGGCTGCCTCTGCGGTAACAGAAAATCCCGGTGTCAGGTCGGGGGGCATCGGCGGTTTCCTCCGCTGCGGCGGGCAGGACCAGCAGCACCGCCAGCAGCAGTACCGCAAGGCAGGCAGACAGGAATTGTTTCATGGCATGTCCTTTTTTGGTTTGTCGGCCCAACCTGTAAAGTTATGTGTCAATACAGGTTAAACCTTAGTATAGCAAATTCTTTCTGCAAAAAAAAGAGATTATACAAAAAAATCAAAAATAATTTGGGCAGTTTTTTATTGGAAATAAAGATGTCAAGACTAATTCATGGCCCCGGCTGTGGCAAACAGGCGCTCCACTTCGTCCGAAAGGGCTTTGTGCTCCGGTTTGGCCAGGTTGGGGTCCAGGGCCAGCAGGGCTTTGGCTTCCTGCTGGGCAACGGTCAGGGTGCGGGTATCCTGCACAAGGTCCGCCACATGTAGGGTGGGCAGGCCGTGCAGTGCTTCGCCGAAAAAAAGTCACCGGGGCCGCGGGTTTCCAGGTCATACTTGGCAACGGCAAAACCATCCGATGTGCGGCACAAAAAGTGCAGCCGCTGGCGTACCGCTTCTCCCTCGTTATCCGAAATCAGGATACAGCAGGAATTCGCCGCACCGCGCCCCACGCGGCCGCGCAGCTGGTGCAGTGCCGAAAGGCCGAACCGCTCTGCATTTTCGATCACCATTACGGTTGCATTGGGCACATCCACACCGACTTCAATCACGGTGGTGCTGACCAGCACATCCAGCTTCCCGGCCTTGAACTGCTGCATCACTTCATCTTTATCTTTCGGCTTCATTTTGCCGTGCAGCAGGCCGATGCGCCGCCCCGGCAGCAGCGGGCAGGCCACCTGCTCGTAATACTGCTTGACGGCTTTCATGCCGGAATCCATTTCGTTTTCCTCAATGGCCGGGCAGACGATATATACCTGATGCCCTGCGGCGATCTGCTTTTCCAAAAAGCCGTACATATCGCGGCGCTTTTTGCCAGTGATGAACCAGGTCTTGATGGGCTTGCGGCCGGGGGGCAGCTCATCCAGGATGGAGATATCCAGATCCCCGTACATCAAAAGCCCCAGAGTACGCGGGATGGGGGTTGCGCTCATGACCAGCAGGTGCGGGTTGTTGGCCTTGCCTGCCAGCAGGCCGCGCTGCCGCACGCCGAAGCGGTGCTGCTCGTCCACGATGGCCAGGCCCAGGTTTTTGAACTCCACGCAGTCCGTCAGCACCGCATGGGTGCCAACCACCAGCCCGGCACGGCCATCCGCAATGGCGGCAAGGGCCACCCGCTTTCGGCGGCTTTCATGCCACCCACCAGCAGCGTGACGTTGACGCCGAAGGGTTCCAGCCGGTCGGCCAGTGTAGCGGCATGCTGCCGGGCCAAGATTTCGGTGGGGGCCAGCATGGCGCTCTGCCAGCCATTTTGCGCGGCAAACCAGATGGCCGCAGCGGCCACCAGCGTTTTGCCGCTGCCCACATCGCCCTGCAGCAGACGGTTCATCGGGGTCTGGCCGCACAGATCATGGCAGATTTCTTCCGCCGAGCGGCGCTGTGCCCCGGTGGGTGCATAGGGCAGGCTGCGCCAGAACGGCGCAAGGTCCAGCTCCCGCATGGGGGCACCGGTAATTTTGCGGCCATGGCCCCGCATCAAAAATATGCCCAGCTGCAGGATATACAATTCTTCAAAGATCAAACGGCGGCGGGCGGCAGCGGCGTCTGCCGCATCCCGCGGGCATGGATGGCCCGCACAGCGTCCGCTTTGGGCGGCATGCGGTAGCGGGTCAGCAGCTCTGGCGGCAGCGGGTCATCCAGCTGGGCCACATATTCCAGCGCCAGCTGGGCGCAGCGGGTCAGGCGGGCGGCGGGCAGCCCTTCGGTGCTTCCGTAAACCGGCAGCAGGGGCGCCGCAGCAACCTGGGCTTCGGTGCGCACAAGCGGGTGCAGGATTTCCCGCCGGGTCATCATGCCGCCAACGCGGCCCTCGAAATAATATTCGGTTCCAGGTTCCAGCTTTTCCGCCGCATAGGGCGCGTTGAACCAGGAAAGCGCCAGCATTCCCGTATCGTCCCCTGCCAGCACATGGGAGAGCATCCGCCCGCCTTTAATGCGCCGGTCCGGGTCCCGCTGCAGCACCGTTGCCTTTACACAGCAGTCCACATCAAACGGTGCTGATACTACCGTGTACGGCTGGGAATAATCAATATACCGCCGCGGATAGTGCAGCAGCAGATCCCGGATGGTATAAATGCCGAGCTTGGCAAACTTTTTGGCGTAAGCCGGGCCAACGCCCTTCAGGTATTGGATGTCGCTGTTGATATCCGGCATGGCTGCACCTCCTTCCGGTAGGGTTATAAACAAAGGACGAACATGCGTTTTGATGCACAAGTTCGTCCTTGAATGGTTTTGTCCGTTATGCCGGGATCATTCCACGCTGAGCATATAGTAGTAAACCGGCTGACCGCCATGGATAGGGCTGACCTCCACGCTGGAGCCGCACTTGGACTGCACCAGTTCGGTGGTATGTTCGGCATCTTCCTCGCTGACTTCCGCACCGGAGATCACGGTGATGAACTGGCTGTCCTTTTTCTTCATGGAACGTGCCAGGCGGTAGGTCATCTTGGTAATGTCGCTGCCAGTGGCAACGATCTTACCGTTTTCCAGCGCCATGATCTCACCCTTACGGATGGGGCGGCCGTCAAACTCGCTGTCGCGGGCGGCATAGGTGATCAGGCCGGTAGCAACCTTTTCGGCGGCGGCCATCATGTTGACGGCGTTCTCCTCCGGGGCGGCTTCGGGGTCAAAGTTCAGCATAGCGGTCATGCCCTGGGGCACGGTACGGGTAGGCAGAACCAGGACCTTGCGGTCAGCCAGCTTTTCTGCCTGTTCGGCAGCCATGATGATGTTTTTATTGTTGGGCAGCACCAGAACGGTCTTGGCGGGCACGCTCTGGATGGCAGCCAGGATATCCTCGGTTGCCGGGTTCATGGTCTGGCCGCCGGAAACAACGGCATCCACGCCCAGGTCCTCAAACACGGATTTCAGTCCATCGCCCGCCGCCACGGCAACAAAGCCATAGGCGCGGTCCGGGTCAACTGCAGCGTAAACAAAAGTTTCCTTTGCGCCGGTCTCGGCAGCCTTTTCCTCTGCTTCGGCCTGCTTTTCCAGGCCCTTGGCCTGCTTTTTGGCGGGCCAGGAACTGCTCGTGCATGTTCTCGATCTTAAAATTGGTCAGGTAGCCATACTTGATGGCCTCGCTCAGCATCATGCCGGGGTCAGCCGTATGCACATGGCAGTTGGCCACATCGTCATCCTCGATCACAACAACAGAGTCGCCGTTGGATTCCAGAAAAGCGCGCAGGCGGGTGACGCTTGCTCCGGGATCCTTATGGACCAGGAATTGGGTGCAGTAGCCGTTTTTGATATCCTCAACCTTCATCAGGTCGTCGGTAAACACGCCCTTGCCTGCTGCGCTGGAATCCAGCTTCGGCTTGGCGGCCACCTCGGCACCGGCAACGATCTCGCCGCCGTCAAACACCTGCTTCATGCCCTCAAACACCAGCATGATGCCCTGGCCGCCGGCATCCACGACGCCAGCCTTTTTCAGCACGGGCAGCAGGTTGGGGGTGTCCTCCAGAGCTTTCTGGCCAGCTTCGCACACGGTGGCCCACAGCTGCGGCACATCGTCGGTTTCAGCGGCAACGGCAGCCTCGGCAGCCAGGCGAGAGACGGTCAGAATGGTGCCCTCGGTGGGCTTCATAACGGCTTTGTAAGCAGCCTCAACACCCATCTTCAGGGCGTTGGCCAAGTCAGCGGCCTCGGCATCGGTTTTACCGGCCAGCGCCTTGGAAAAACCGCGGAACAGCAGGCTGGTGATAACGCCGGAGTTGCCGCGCGCACCGCGCAGCATAGCGGAAGCAGCGCTCTTGCTGGCTTCGGCCACCGTGCAGGTATCCGGCATGGCGTTCAGCTCGCTCAAGGCCGCGCCGATGGTCATGCTCATATTGGTACCTGTATCACCATCCGGCACAGGGAAAACGTTCAGCTCATCCACGCGGGTGCGCTGGTTGGCAATGTTGTTGGCGCCGGAAAGGATGGCGTCACGCAGGGTCTGGCCAGTAATCATTCTAACAGTTGCACCTCATTGTAATTTTTGGGGAAACAAGCCGCCGGGGCAAATGCCAACCAGGGGCCCCCGCCGCTTTATTCGTCAATGATATCATCAACAAACACATCAATGCGGGCCACTTTCAGGCCGGTTGCATGTTCAACTTCATCTTTGACGCGGTGGGTAATGCTTTGGGTGATGGAAGCAATGTTCAGGCCATACCCCACCTTGATGTGCAGGGCGATGACCAGCCGCCCTTCCTGCTGGCTTACGGTAACGCCTTTTTTCGGGCAGGGATCCGTTGCGCAGCGCTTCGCGCACTGTGCTGGCGGCAGAGCTTTGGCCCATGGCGGCAATGCCGTAACAGTTTTTGGCAGCTTCGGCCACAAGGCCCGAGAAGTAATCATTCGTAAGCGAAATATGTCCCAAAGGATTCACTCGTGTGATCATTTGCGTTCCTCCCTATGGAATACAGATGAATTCCCAGCTTCGGGTTTAACCCTTTTGCCGGGTTCCATGTGCGTCAGTTACAGCTAACGCAATTCTATTATACACGATTTGTTTCGGTTTGAACAGAGCTTTTTGTAAAAAGCCCTGCCGAAAAGGGAACAAAATTTGCAGCCTAATTTTTTACATCGGTTTTAACAATCCATTCACAAAGTTATCCCAAACGGCGCGTATACTTAGTATTAGTAAAGGTCGTACTTTTAACGCCTGCCCCGGCAGTAGATGCGGGGAGCAGCAAAAGCCGCCATACACAGTGCTTTCCCTTTCCATCAAGATAACCTGCAAAGGAGTTATTTTCCGCCATGAATCTGTTGTTCTTTTTAACGCCAAAACAGGACGTTTTATTTATCTATGAAGATTTTACCCTGCGCCAGACCCTTGAAAAAATGGTCCAACCAGCGCTTTGCCACCATTCCGGTATTAAAACGCAACGGCGAATACCTGGGTACCATGACCGAGGGCGACATTTTATGGGGCATCAAAAGCATTCACGGGCTGGATATTGACGCCAGCGAGGATATCCCCATCGCCTCTTTCCCCCGCCGCCGGGATTACAAGGCAGTTCCCGTTACCACTGACATGCACGCTTTGCTGAACGCCGCCGTTGACCAGAACTTTGTTCCCGTGGTGGATGACCGCAACGTATTTATCGGCATTGTACGCCGTACCGCAATTTTGCAGCAGGTTGCCAAAGACTATGAGAGCCCAAAGGGCAATGTGATCCCGGAAACTGCTAAAAGCAAAGCCCGCAAGGAGGCGGCATTTGTGTAAGGGCAACACCGCACAATTCCCGCCTAGCGGCTTAAGCACCGCTTCGGCGGCTGCGGCACGGCATCTGCGTTGCCAAAATGCTCGATAAGACATCCAGTATTATCTGCGCTTTTGGCTTAGCAGCTGCCGCACCTCGCTCGCCGTATCGGCACTTAGAATTATGCGGTATTGCCTAAGAAAATCCGGTTGTTTGCACCGCATTTTTAATGTGTTTTATTCCACCGTGACCACCGGGGCGCACATTGTATGCCCGCCAGCTTGGCGGCATATCAATGCCAACGCAAAGACGTCACATATTTTAACAAGTCGTACACACAGCAAACAGCCGCGGGCGAACGATGTTCGCCCTTACCAAGACATTTAAGGCAACACCGCACAATTCCCGCCTTGCGGCTTAAAGCACCGCTCCGGCAGCTGCGGTACGGCATCTGCGTTGCCAAAATGCTCGATAAGACATCCAGTATTATCTGCGCTTTTGGCTTGGCATCTGCCGCACCTCGCTCGCCGTATCGGCACTTAGAATTATGCGGTATTGCCTTATATTTTTAACTTTCCTGTTCATCCGCAAACTGTAAACCAAAAGCGCAAAACATCCCCCGCAAGTCAGCGATTGCTGCACCTGCGGGGATGTTAACTTTATTTTTGCAGAACGTTGAAAGTTCTGCGCTTTTTATTTTTAGTAGAACCAGCCGTTTTCGGTTTCTTCGGCTCGTTTGCGTTCCTGTTCTGCTTTTTTGGTCAGGCGCTTTTTGCGGTGTTTGTGGCCCAGAATGGACAGGATAACCAGCAGCACCGCTGCCACGGCGCCGCCGATCAGAATTGGCAGCGGAATGCCGGGCTTTTCTACTGCGGCAAGGGTCGTTTCGTCCGTCATGGCGGTAAACACCAGATAGCTGCCGTCCTCGGTGGTATCCACCTTGCGCCAGCTGCCATCAGCATCGCGCAGGTATACCACAGTATTGTCCGAAGGTGCCAGATAATGCAGCACATGGCTGTCGGAGTGGTCCTCCGGCAGGGTGATTTCCCAGCATTCCAGCAGCGTTCCCACCGCGCCGGGGCTTTCGCTGGACGGGGTCAGCGTTACTTCCGCCGTGCCAAAAGCGCCCTCTGCCAACAGGATGGGCAGGCCGTTGCGGGTATCGCCGCTCTGCACCACGGAATCCAGCGGGGTGTATACTGCTTCAATCGTCTGGTCAAACACAACATGGTCATGGTCAAAGTCCGACCATTCTGCCGTATAGCCGCCCTTGACAGGCAGCTCCGGCGCATTGGCCATATCAAAGGCCGCACCGTACTCCACCGTAACAGCTTCCACCGTAACCTGGTTGGCAACAAAATTCAGGGTAACATTGCGGAATTCATCCGGCATGCTCTCCTGTGCCGTCAGGTCACAGAATTCCTGGAACGAAAGCGGTTCCGCCTGACCTGCATAACTTACGCCGTCAATGCCGCCCAGCGTTTCGCTGACAAAATAGTTGCCGCTCTGCTCGGACTCGGAATCCTGAAGTGCGCTGTTCAGGTTGGTGATGGAATTGCTGCTTTCCAGCCCGCCGGCAATCGCGCCGACATACTCGTCGCCATCCGCCAGCACAAAGCTGCGGCTACCGGTAATGGTAAAGCCGCTGCCCGCAATGCCGCCGACATAGTTATCACCGCTCAGGCGGCACTTGGCTGCGCTGCGGCGGATGATGGACTTGCTCTGCCCGGCAATACCTCCAACATAATCCGCATCGTCCGATTTCAGATTGCCAAAGTTATAGCTTTGCAGCACCGAGCCCATATCCATGCTGCCAACGATGCCACCGCCGCCTTTTTCTTGACATTGACAGCCCCCTTATTGATGCAGTCCCGCACCACGATGCGAGTCTTGTAGGTCACATTCAGTGAGCTGCTGCCGCTGGTTTTGGTATCATCTTCGGGGTCCAGGTCGTTTTCACGGGCCATGGCGCCGGTAATGCCGCCTGCATTGATATCGGCGTTTACCTCACCAAGGTTCATGCAGTTGAACACTTTACCTTCGGTATCGCCATCGGTATCGCTGTCTGAAACATCTTCAAACAGGTTGTTGTCGTCCTCGCTCTGGTCTGCAGCACCAGCCAGCGTATCGCCAATTTTGTTCAGCTGGCTGCTGATGGCCTGCACATCCTGGATCAAAGCCTGGGTGTGGCTGCCGGTGTTGGTGTTCAGGCTACTGACACCGTCAATGATGGAAGCCAGGCTGCCGTTCAGGCTGCTGCGGGCTGCGGTGATGGAATCGCGGTCGCTCAGCGTAATACTGGGCACCGTCAGGTCAATGTTGCTGTCGATCTGGCCTTCGCCGCCATGGTCGATGGTCACATCACCGCCAGCGTCACCGCCGCCTTCCCCGCCAAAATCGAGATCCACATCAAAAGTGGGTTCATTGCGGCGGGGGCGGCCATGTGCTTCGCCCTCGCGGTCGTCCTCGCTCTGCTCTGCGGGCTGGTCGTCAGGCTGGTCCGGCTCCGGGGCAGGCGCCGCAGTCGGATCCGGGTCAGGGGCCGCGGTGGGGGCTTCCGTCACGGCCGGCGCTTGCGTCACAGCCGGCGTTTCGGTGGGCTCCGGGGTTTCCTCCGGTTCTTCGGTCGGCTCCGGGGTGGGCACCAGCTCAATGGTGCCGTTGATGTTGCCATTGCCGGACCCGTTGGCGCTGCCGTTGCCGCTGCCATTGATCGTACCCTGCCCGGTCAGTTTGGTCAGGTCGGTAATGTTGATGGTCTGGGTGCCGATATCAAACCCGTTGACCGTCTTATCGATCAGGGTATCCACGGCTTCGCGCGCGCTGTCCACCCGGCCGGTCAGGTCATTCAGCTGGCTGGTCAGCTCACTGGAAGAAGCCGAGGCATCGTTGGTGGCCTTGTTCATCAGGGCAGAAAGGGTATTCAGTTCGCCCTGCAATTCCTGCAAGGTATCCTGGTTATATTGCAGCACGCTGGAGGGTTCCATCTGGCCCACAATGCCGCCGCCCTCCTTGCGGGCGTTGACGGTGCCATAGTTCACGCAGCCTTCCACATAGCCGGTCTGGCTGCCGGCAATACCGCCGACATTATAGCCAATGTGGCTGTAGCCAATGGTTCCGCGGTTGATGCAGGCGCGCAGCACACCGGCATTGTTGCCCGCAATGCCGCCTGCATCGGTCACATCGTTGGCCTTTTCGGTTTTCAGCACATTGTCCAGGGTCAGGTCATTCAGCTTGACTTCGTTCTGGCTCACGATGGTATTCACGCTGGCCGCATTGGTGCAGTTGGCAGCCACGCCGTCATTCTGGCCCACAACGCCGCCCACAAAGTGGCTGCCGTACACTGTGCCGCTTACCGTGCAGCCGTTGATGCTGCCCCTGACCGTATTGACACCGGCAATGCCGCCAATCTGGCTGGTGCCGGATACCACGCCGTCAAACGCGCAATTTTCAATCGTACCGGCGTTACTGCCCGCAATGCCGCCCACGCTGGCGCGGGTGCCGCCCGGCTTGATGCGGCCCTTTACCGTCATATCGCGCACCAGGGCTCCCTGCTGCACATAGCGGAATAAGCCCTGCACGCTGCCGTCCTGGCTGAGGGAAAGGCCGGTAATGGCGTGGTTCTGGCCTTCCCATGTGCCGCCAAAGCTGGGGATACCGTTAAAGTCAACGCTGGAAAGGTCAATATCGGCTTCCAGCACAACGGTGCGGTTCTGGCTCCAGCTGTCCAGGCGGCAGTCCTTGGCCAGCTGGATCAGGTCATCCGCGCTGGAAAGGTAGACCGTATCTTTTGGGGCCGTATCCTGCACGGTTTCGGTCTGGGCGGTGTCGGCTTCCTCGGCAAACACCTGGGCGGGCAGCATGGCCCCCAGCATACACAGGCAGATACACACAGAGAGGAGTTTTTCCAACGTGCGTTTTGCTGTATTGCGTTCCATCAGACTTCCTCCCCTTCCGTATAATGTTCTGCCCATTCAGCCGCCGCTTGTTCCTTGCTTTCCGGCAGATAAAAATCAGGCTTTGTTGGTTCTATCGTTGTGCCGCTGGTAACAGAGGCTTTCAGCGTACCGTTCAACGTACCCTTGATCTCGGCATCGATCACACCGTTCACATAGCCGCGCACCCGGCCGCTGACGCGCATGTTGCCGCTGGCCGTGCGGTTGACGCGGGACAGATCCACAGGAACTTTTACATCAAAGCTGGTGCGCTCCACAATGGTATCGCCGATGAGCAGGATCTGGGGCAGAACCGCCATAACCAGCACAATGGAAATGACCGTGCCGCGGCCCAGGCAGGTGCCGATGGCAGCGATGACCGGATTGGTGGTCATAACGCCGATCAGCGCACCGGCCACCGCCAGAATGGTGCCGGATGTAAAGATGGTAGGGAACGCTTCGTTCAATGCGGCGATAATTGCCTCTTTGGGCCGCATTTCTTTTTTCAGGTCACTGTAATGGCTGGAAATAACGATAGCATAGTCAATGTTTGCACCCATCTGGATGGAGTTGACAATCAGGTACCCCAGGAAGTACAGCGATTCATGTTGGATGGTCGGCACCGAGAAGTTGATCCAGATACTGCCCTGAATGACAACGATGAGCAGCACCGGCAGACCGGCCGATTTGAAGGTGAACAGCAGGATAATGACAACAAACAAAGCGGACAGCACACTGATCAACATATTATCCTCGCCAAAGGAGCTGGACAGGTCTTTGACGTTGGTGGAGTTGCCGACAATGTAGGTATCGCTGCTGTAATACTTAGCAATCAAGGCGTGCATCGTATCCAGGAAGTCCATGGTCTCGTCACTTTCTTCCGGCAGGTTCAGGTAGACAACCAGGCGGCTGTATTTATCGCTTTGCAGCTGCAGCTGTGCCTTGTTCAGCTGTTCAAACAGGTCATCCAGCGTTTCCTGAATGTCGCCGTCCAGCGTAATGTTGCCGTCTTTCATCTCCCGCTGCAGGAACATGAACATATCAAACAGCGGTACTTTATAATCGCCAAGGCCGCTGATCAACTTGCCGTATTCGTTCTGGTCCACGGCATAGGCGGCGTACAGGGCTTCGGCCACCTCGTAATCCAGCACGGCCAGTTCCGACATCTGGCGCGGGGTCAGGGCATCGGCCAGTTTGTAGCCATCCATAGCGTCAATGTTGGCCAGGCCCTGGGTGGATTTTACTTCCGCGCAGGAATCCAGGTCCTTGAGCAGCTGGCGTTCGGAATCATAATCCCCTGTCGGCACGATCACCGCCACCATGTTGTTGACACCAAAAGTGTTCTTGATTTTCTGGTGGGCAATCTGGCTTTCACTCTGCTTGGCGGTGACCAGGTCTGTATAGCTGTAGCAGTAGGGGCACTTGTTGGCCAGCACTGCGGTGACTACAACCACAACGGCAAAAATCGGCGGGACAATAAACCGGGTGGCGACATCAAACTTGCCCAGGAAGGTGATCTTGGGGATCAGGTTTTTATGGCGGGTTGCATCGATCTTTTGCTGAACACCATCAGCAGGCCGGGCATCAAGGTAAACACCGACAGCATGCTGAACAGAATAGCCTTGATCAGCACGGTTGCCATATCGCGGCCAATGCCAAAGTGCATGAACGCCAAAGCCCCCAAGCCGGAAATGGTGGTCAGAGAGGAAGAGCTGATTTCGGGGATTGCCTTGGACAATGCCGCGATACAGGCCTCCCGCGTATCCTTGGTTTCGTGCTCATCCGAGAAGCGGTGGCACAGGATGATGGCGTAGTCAATGGCCAGTGCCAGCTGCAGAATAACGGTAACGGAGTTGGAGATAAAGGAAATGGTGCCACACAGGAAGTTGGTGCCCATATTCAGCAAAGCCGCCGCGCCAAAGGTCATAATCAAAACCGGAACCTCGGCATAGGAACGGGACGTAAGGGTAAGCACCAGCACGATGACGATGGCCGCCAGTACCAGAATGACGCTCATCTCGCTTTGCAGGTCTGCGGAGGTATCCACGCCGACTTCGGTATCAATATAGGTATCGTACCCGGCCAGCATATCCCGGATGGTATGCAGCGCATGGATGCTGATATCGTCCGTTGTGGTACCGTCAAACGTTACGCTGAACAGCGCCGAAGCGGATTTGTAGTGGTCCGTGGTATCATCAAAATCCACGCTGGTAACGCCATCAATGCTTTCCAGGTCACTGCAGATATTCTCGGCGGTTTCATATGTAACATTGGAAACCATCACGCGGGCTGTGCCGTATGTAACAAAGTTATCATTCATCACGGTCAGGCCCTGGCGGGTTTCGGTATCCTCCGGCAGGTAGGTAGTAATATCATTTTCCACCTTGACCCAGCCGGTTGCTACAATACTGAAAATTAACGCAAATGCATAAAGTAGAAAGAACAGGTTGCGCTTATCCACAATAAAGGTAGCGATTTTTTCCATACCGCTGCCTTTTGGCTTTTGCTCCTCCATATACACACTCCTTACCTGATTAACCACAGTACCAAAAGCACAAAACCAACAGCACCGTGCATGTTTTTCCGGTGCACGGTGTGTGGCTGTGCCTTTCCCGTACTTAACGCCCAATAATTTTATCGGCACTCTCCTGCCCTATTTTTATATGGAACCGGGCGCAGAGAGCACTTTATTTATATCATTTCTATTATAAGGATTTTTGTGTCAGAAAGAAATGGATATATCTTGAACATTTGTAAAATCACACTGTCAAATTCTCGTTTTTGTACAAAAATGAAACCGTGATTTGTGTATTTCGCGCAAAGGGGATCCAGGTGGCTGACATACAAAAACCGCCCCGCGGTTTACACCACGGGGCGGTTTGGAAAAGATTCAAGTAAGAAGAATTACTTCAGCTCAACCTTAGCGCCAGCCTCTTCCAGCTTGGCCTTCATCTCCTCAGCCTCAGCCTTGGAAGCCTGCTCCTTCAGCTTAGCGTTGGCAGTCTCAACGAGCTTCTTAGCTTCCATCAGAGAAGCGCCGGTCAGCTCCTTAACAGCCTTGATGACCTGCATCTTGTTAGCGCCGACATCAGCCAGGATGACATCGAACTCGGTCTTCTCTTCCTCAGCAGGAGCAGCAGCGCCAGCAGCAGCCGGAGCGGCAGCAGCAACAGCGGAAACGCCGAACTCTTCGCAAATGGTATCAACGAGCTCTTTCAGCTCGAGAACGGTCATAGTCTTGACAGACTCGACAATGGCAGTGATCTTTTCAGAAGCCATGGTAGTTACCTCCATAATTTTTATAATTGTTTGTGTGCGGCGGTTTTGTTGAGGTTTACGCCGCTTTCCTCATGCTGCAAGATAAATCAGGCAGCGGGGGTTTCTTCCTGCTTGTCGACGATCCCCTGGATCGCAACAGCCAGACCGCCGATGATCCCGTTGAGGGAGCCAGCCAGCATAGAGAGCAGGCCTTCGCGGTTGGGCATGGTGGACAGGCTCTTGACGCCAGCGGCATCCAGCACCTGGCCGTCGCAGAAGCCACCCTTAACAGTGAAGCGCTTGGACTTGTCTGCGTCAGCAACCTTGCACAGGATGCGGGCAGCAGCAGCCGGGTCCTCAGCAGACAGAGCAATTGCGCTATCACCCTTGAAGTACTCAGCAAGAGCTTCGTACTGGGTGCCAGCAACAGCACGGCGCAGCATGGTGTTTTTGACAACCATGTACTCAACGCCAGCTTCACGCAGTTCCTTACGCATCTTGGTATCATCAGCAACGCTGATGCCGTTGTAACAACGACAACGCCAGCCAGAGAACCAGCGATCTTGGTGTTCAGTTCTGCAACATAAGCCTTCTTGGCTTCCAGAATCTTTGCACTGGGCATTTGTTTTCACCTCATTCCGCTTGTAAGATATACAGGCAAGCGGCTCTATCAAAAGAAAAAGCCACTTTCCCGTTGCCGGGAAAATGGCTTTGAAGCAAATTCAAAACGCACGTTTCTCGGCAGGTGGGTCAAACCCGTTAGGCCCCAAAGGGCGCCTGCTGTCTTAAAAACAGCTTAATTATAATAGCACGGGAATGTGCGTTTGTCAAGCATTTTTAAGAGAAAATTCTCTTATACACCATACTTGTTGGTGGCAACGCGAACGCCGGGGCCCATGGTGGTGGCGATGGTTGCGCTCTTGAAGTACTGGCCCTTGGCAGCAGCCGGCTTAGCCTTAGCAATGGCTTCCAGGACGGTGTCCAAGTTGGCCATCAGCTTTTCAGCGCCAAAAGAAGCCTTGCCAACGGGAACATGGATGATGTTCTGCTTGTCCAGGCGGTACTCGATCTTACCGGCTTTGGCATCGGTAACAGCCTTGCCAACGTCGGGGGTAACGGTGCCAGCCTTCGGGTTCGGCATCAGACCACGAGGTCCGAGGATCTTACCCAAGCGGCCAACGCGGCCCATCATATCCGGGGTGGTAACCAGAACGTCGAAGTCCAGGTAGCCGCCCTGGATCTTGGGGATCAGATCATCATCGCCAACTTCCTGAGCACCGGCAGCCTCAGCAGCCTTAGCAGCATCGCCCTTGCAGATAGCAACAACGCGAACGTTTTTGCCAGTGCCGTTGGGCAGAACAACAGCGCCGCGCACCTGCTGGTCCGCGTGACGGCTGTCAACGCCCAGGCGCACATGCAGCTCGACCGTTTCGTCGAACTTCGCCTTGGCGGTCTGGCAGCACAGCTCCAGGGCTTCCTGGGGCTCGTAGGTCTTGGTACGGTCGATCAGCTTAGCGCTGTCGACATAATGTTTACCGTGATTCATTACTTTATTCCTCCATTGTGGTAGTTATCGGATTTATCCTCCCACGCAAAAGAGCTTGATCAGCCCTCGACGGTGACGCCCATGCTGCGGCAGGTGCCCTTGATCATGCTGACGGCAGCTTCCAGAGAAGCAGCGTTCAGGTCAGGCATTTTGGTCTTGGCGATCTCTTCGGCCTGAGCCAGAGTGATGGAGCCAACCTTGTTCTTGTTGGGCACGCCAGAGGCGGTGTCGATGCCAGCGGCCTTCTTGATCAGGACCGGAGCCGGCGGGGTCTTGGTGATGAAGCTGAAGGAACGGTCAGCGTAAACAGTGATGACAACGGGGATGATCATGCCGATCTGGCCCTTGGTACGTTCGTTGAACTCCTTGGTGAACGCCATGATGTTAACGCCCTTCTGGCCCAGAGCAGGACCAACAGGGGAGCCGGAGTTGCCTTGCCGGCGGGAATTTGCAGCTTAATGTAGCCAGTGATTTTCTGTGCCATGATAAATTGCACCTCCAAAATTTGTGGTGAGTTGCGGCCCGCGGTGCAGGCCTCCCACGAGCATGCGACCCTCGCACGCTCTATAAAAACTGCTCATGCGCAGTTTCTACCGGAATTACTTGCCTGTTGCCAGGCGATTTGCGCTAAGTTCCGCTTACAGAAGTTTGACTTCGTGCAGACCAAGTTCTGCCGGAATTTCGCGGCCAAACATGTTGATCTTGATGCGGACCTTGCGTTCGTCGAGATTGATCTCTTCCACCGTACCGACGGAACCTTCCATTGTGCCGGAAGTGATCTCGACATTGTCGCCCACGGCATAATCGACTTCGGGCGCGGCAACGCCGTTATCAACGCCGAGCTTGGCGACTTCCTCCTCCGAGAGGGGTTCCGGCTTGGAAGCCGGGCCGACAAAACCGGTGCAGCCGCGGGTGTTGCGGACAATGTACCAGGTATTATCGTTCATGACCATTTTGACAAAGACATAGCCGGGGTAGATCTTGCGCTGAACTTCTTTTTCGCCGATCTTATTGCCGGTTTTATCAAACTGATCCTCCATCACGGTCTCGGTGGGGACCTTGACATCGCAGATAAGATCCTGAATGCGGCGGTTTTCCACCATGGTCATCAGATCCGTTGCGACTTTGTTTTCATAGCCGGAATAGGTATGCACAACATACCAATATGCTTGTTCAGCCATAGTTGCCTCCGCTCAAAAGCCGGTTCACGCGCCGATCAGCAGGTGAATGATACCGCCAAACGCCATGTCCAGCAGCACCAGCACAACAGCCGCGATTACCACAACCACAATAACGGTAATGGTGTTGTTGCGGGTGTCTTCCTTGCTGGGCCACACAACCTTTTTCAGCTCGCTTTTGGTATCACGGAAATACTTGGTGATACGGCCAAAAAAGTTTTTGACCTTGGCAGTGAAGGGAACCTTCTTTTTGCCGTCGTTTGCCTTAGCCTTTTTGTCGGCTTTAGCTTCTTCCGGCTTGGCGGCGGTCTGGTTTACCGCTTTGTTATCAGCCATCTTAAAAGCTCCTTCAAACTTACTTTGTTTCGCGGTGAACAGTATGCTTCTTGCAGAAACGGCAATACTTCTTCATCTCAAGACGATCCGGATTGTTCTTCTTGTTCTTTTCCTTGTTGTAGTTACGCTGCTTGCACTCGGTGCAGGCCAGGGTGATCTTGACAGTCATTCGTTCGGCACCTCCAATTAACGGTTTATACGGGTGCAGCACCGAAGTTAAAGCTTGATGCTTTGCGCTGCACCCAAAGGCCTCCCTCGTTGTGCAAAGGGTTGCCGCCCTTTGCGCCCGCGGGCCCTGTGCCTAAAAATGGGCACAAAAAATAGACCCGCAAAAGAGGTATTACTATAATAGCATACCAACCCCCGTGCGTCAAGGGGGGGCAGGCAGAAAAAATCACGTTATCTGCCCAAAAGTTTATCGCCTATTCCAGCGGGATATTGATTTCATCCTGCATGGCGAACGAGTAGATGGTCAGCTTTGTTACCGGCACCGGCAAACGCAGGGCAAACGCACGGCGGTACAGCCGCAGCTGCGCGGCATAGCTCTCAATATAATAGGTGGCATTGCGGCTTTTATCGGTTTTATAGTCCAGAATTTCGGCGTGGTCGTCAAACACCAGCACCACATCGGCAATGCCCTGCACCAGCACCGGGGCCTTGGCCGCTCTCCCCTGCCCCGCCGCTTCGGGGACGACTTCTCCGGCCGGCAGCGCGGTAATGAACGGTTCTTCCCGCAGGACCTGGCGGGCAGCGGCAATGCGCTGCCATACCCCGCTGGCAAAAAACGGGCGTACCTGTTCCAGATCCAGCACTTTGGCCAGCTCCGGGTCCAGCAGGTGCAGGTCCAGCTGGCGCTGCACTTCGGCTTCCAGCTCTGGCGGCTGCGGGCCAAAGGGGACGCTCTGCAAAAACGCATGGATGGCCGTGCCGCGTTCCGCCCCGGTCATGCCGGACTTTTGCAAAAAGGCCGGGCGGCGCAGGGTCAGTTCCTGTTTGGTGTGGGTCACGGCGCTGACACTGACTTTAACCGGGATGGTTTCCAGCGCTTTGTTGGGGCTTTGCCATGTAAACGCTTCCAGCAGGCGTTCGGTCAGGGCATCGTCCGGCAGGGCCGGGGCTTCCGGCTCCGCTGCCTGCACCGCGGGGGCGGGTCCAGCAGGCAGATGTTCAGCGGCGCTTCCGTTGGGATATGATGGGGCAGCAGTTCGCTGTATTTCCACAGTTCCTCGCTGGCCGGGTGCAGCATAGCTGCCGTCAGCAGCCAGAGCGCCCAGTTCTGTGCCCCCAGCATGGCTTCGGCATCCGTTGCCTCGGCGCTGGCAAACATGGCCGGATTTTTCAATTCACTTTCCGGTCTTTTCAGCGGTACCGTAATGATCAGCGCATCCTGCGCACGGGTCAGCGCCACATATAAAATGCGCATTTCCTCGCTGAGTGTTTCACGTTTGATCGTCTGCGCCACGGCGGTATAAGGCAGCGTTTTGTAGCGGCTGGCACTGCTGCCCGCGCGCAGCATCAGGCCAATACCCAGCTCCTTATGATACAGCACCGGATAGATGGCATCGCTCTGGTTGAACTTGTGGGAGGTGTTGGCCACAAACACCACCGGGAATTCCAGCCCTTTGGAGCGGTGGACCGTCATAATGCTCACGCAGCCGGGGCGGCTTTGGCCGATGGAAGGCGCCTGCACCCCGCTGCCCGCCTTGGCGGCATCCATTGCGCGCACCAGGGCCGAAAGACCGCGCGCCCCGGCGTTCGCTGCCCACGCGGCAAATGCCAGCAGGTCATCCCGGCAGCGGGCACCGTCCGGCATGGCGCCGACCGCCGCCAGGTAACCCGTGCGGGCAAACAGCTCTTCGATCAGCTGCCCCACCGTCAGGGTACGGGCCAGCTCGCGGTAAACCTCCATATCCTGCAAAAACGGTGCAAAGCGCGGGTCGCTGCCCTGCAGCACCGCCGCATACAGGCTGCCGCCGCGCACAGCCGCGCGCAGCTGCACCAGATCATCCGGCGTGTAAGGGTACAGCGGGCTGAGCAGCACAGCGGAAAGCTCCACATCCTGTGCCGGGTTATCCAGCACACGCAGCAGTGCGGCAAAGGGACGCACATGAGGGGCGTCCAGCAGGTCAGCCGCCACATCGGCATAAACCGGGATATCCAGCGCGGTCAGGGCAGCTTCATACAGCGCAAAGTCCGAACGGCCGCGCAGCAGAATACAGAAATCGTCATACTGGCAGGGGCGGGTTTTGCCGGGTTCGGCGCCCCGCACGGGGTAACCATCCGCCATCATCTGGGCAATGCGTGCAGCAATGGTGCGGGCATCTGCCGCGGTATCGGCTTCGCGGATCACATCCAGCTCGCACAGGCCGGGGTAGGTTTCGTCTTTTCTGCCCACCACAAGGCGCTGGCCATCGCCGTAATCAATGCCGCCGAGCCGCCGGGAGAAAAACGTTTCAAAAAAGTAGTTGATCCCCGGATTACATCCGGCGCACTGCGGAAGTTGGCATCCAGCGCAATGGTGGCCGGTTCCGGGTAAGGTACCGGGGCACCGGCCGGGTAGGGCTGCCACGCCGTCTGCTTGCCCACAAAGACGGAGGGGTCCGCCTGGCGGAAACGGTAAATGCTCTGCTTGATATCCCCCACAAAAACAGGTTAGAAGCATCCGGCGCGGCAAGGGCAAAGTAGATGGCATCCTGCAGCGCGTTGGTATCCTGGTATTCGTCCACCAGCACAGCAGAGTACCGCGCGCTGACGGTGCGGCACAGGCTGGTGCGCTCGTGCTCCGGTGTCAGCAGCAGTTCCAGCGTCATGTGCTCCAGGTCTGCATAGTCCAGCACTTTTTCTGCCAGTTTAGCTTCCAGCAGTGTGCGGCGGTACTGCTCCACTGCGCGAACCAGTGCAGCCACAAGCGGGGCGGCGCGGCGGCGGTCTGCCTGATAGTCAGCTGCCGGGCAGAGCAAAAGTCCGTTCTCAGGGTCGCTATCTGTTTTTGGCGCGGTCCCGCAGCATATTGGCCGACATTCCCGCTATGTTGGATGCGATCCCACCGGGCACCCGCCCGGCTCTGCGCCAGTTATCTGCGTTATCCAGTGCTTCCGGAACGGTGTCCCACGCGCCGTGATCGAGCCGATCCAGCACCAGCAGCATGCGGTCTTCGTCATCCATCAGTACGGCTGTCAGGGCTTTATCCGCCGCCGGGTCCTTCGCTGCAATTTTTGCGCCGTGCGCAAAAGGCGCAATACGCCCTTGATCCGCGCAGAGGTTTCCCGCAGAACGGCCTGCCCCCACTGGGTCTTTTCCGGTGGGGCATCGCTCTGCCACATTTCAACAAAGCGCTGCAGCGCCTGCGCCGGGTGTGGCAGCGCCTGGGTAAAGTGATACAGTTCCTGCACCGCCCGGCCTGTGGTATCATCCGTCCGGCCGCGGTCATACAGGTCCGCAAAGGCACAGAAGTCAGGATCGGTATATGCCTGTTCCAGCACGGTGGAAAGGGTTTCCTGCTGCAGGCGCACTAGGGTAGCGTCATCCGCAATGGTAAAATCCGGCGGAACATCCAGAGCCGAAAAGTTCTGCTGCACAAAATGCAGGCAGAACGCATCCACTGTGCCGATGGATGCCCGCTGCAGCCGCATCTGCTGGCGGCGCAGGCGCACATCCTGTGGATGCTGGCGAATCTCTGCTGCCAGGCGCTTGGTAATATCCGCCCGCAGCTTGGCCGCTGCCGCATTGGTAAATGTCATGATCAACAGAGAATCTGCATCCACCGGGTGGTCCGGGTCGGTGATCAGCCCCGCCACACGTTCCACCAGCACCCGCGTTTTGCCGGAGCCGGCCGCAGCCGAAACCAACAGGCTGCCGCCGCGGGCCTGAATGGCCGCGGCCTGCGCCGGGGTAAATTGAATTTTCGCTTCCGCCATTGTTGTCTCCTTATCCGGCGTTTTTGCATTTTAAGGTATATCTGAAAGCAAAGGCAATACCGCATAATTCTAAGTGCCGATACGGCGAGCGAGGTGCGGCAGATGGCAAGCCAAAAGCGCAGATAATACTGGATGCTGCAAGGTGAGCGCCGCCAGTGGCGGAGACAGCGAACCGAAGCAGGGGCAGCGGTCGCAGAGTGCGAGGGGCTTTTGCCCCCGAAGCACGATGCGGGTACCGCAACCCGACATTATCGAGCATTTTGGCAACGCAGATGCCGTGCCGCAGCCGCCGAAGCGGTGCTTAAGCCGCTAGGCGGGAATTGTGCGGTGTTGCCCAAAGAAAATAACGACAATTTTTACAAGCACAAGACGAATTCCAATGCTTTTTAACACAGAATTCAGCTGTGTTTGGTCGAAAGAGGCTGAATTCTTGACTTTCCAGCTGCCCCGCCGGTTTACTCTGCGCTAAACGGGTCGTCCGGTTTAAGCGGTGTGCGCTCCCCTTAGCCGTCCGCATGACGGCAGACGGTGCGGTACTCACACCAAAGGCAGGGGCTTTTGCCTGCATTGGGCACCAGCGGGGCCGCGTCGATTTCACCGCTGTACAGGTTCTTGGCCATATCGATCAGCATTCCATCCAGGTGGTCCCGGATGCGGTTGAACTTTTCCCGGTCCGCCAGCCGCGCTTTGGCCGACTGTGCCGTTGGCTCCCCGGTTTTGGCGCTGAAGCTGAGGGGCACAAAGGCACCGGTGCCCCTGGTATCCATGGCATGGTAAATGCTCGGCTCATCCAGCAGCAGTCCTTCCAGCGGGTAGTTCTGCGCCTGCAAAGGCTCTGCATCATCTGTTTCCGGTCGAATGATATTTTCCGGCGCGGGATCCGCCCACAGGTATTCTACCCCGGCTGCCGTGCCCTGCGAGAACAGATGCCCGCCGTTGCGTTCCAGGGTAAACAGGTAGAGCAGCATCTGGCAATCCAGGCCGTAATACACTTCCCGCAGGTCAAACTTTTTGGTTCCGGTCTTATAGTCCACCACACGGATGTAGGTTTTGCCGCCCAGTTCCATGGTATCCACACGATCCACCGTACCCACAATACGCACCGTGTGCCCCCTGCCATCGTCCAGCTGAACGGGGTCCACGCGTGGGGCATCCGGGTCATCGCTGTCCGGGCGGTCATCAATGCGCAGCTCAAACGCCACGGGCTGAAAGCCGGACTGCCGCACATCCCGCTGGATGAACCCCAGCAGCCCCACCAGGTTGCGCTGGATCCGCCCCAGCAGGTAGTTCATCCGCACCCCGCGCCGGGCAGGTTGGCGGCGGTGTATTCCTGCACCAGGCTTTCCACCAGCTGTTCCAGCTGCGGCTGGGTCAATTTGGCAAAGGCACTGCCCTCCCGGCGCAGGGCCTGCTCCAACACCCAGTGGGTCAGCGTACCGCTGATATTGGGGGCCAGTTCGGCTTTCTGGCGCGGGCGCGCCCCCAGCACATACTGCATAAAATAGGCAAACGGACAGCTGATGTACCGTTCAAACCGCGTGGGGCTGATGCGCACACTGGGGCCAAGAATACTTTCCAGTGCCTTGACATCCTCCACGCGGGCGGGCTTGCGCTGGGCGGCGCGCTGCACGGCGGCATAGCCGGGTGCGGCCTGCGCGCTGCCCTCCACGGCTGCCAGTGCCGCCTGCACCGATGCCCGCTGCGGGGTGTTCTGCTGCCAGACATCCCCCAGCAGGTCAAGCGCAGCGGCGGGTGTTGCGGCCAGCTCTTCCGGCTGCACCACCGCCGGCGGCACCCGCAGCAATTCCAGCGCCGGGGCCAATGCCGCCGTGCCGGGCAGGCCCGCAGCGCCGCCCGGCCAGCTGAGCCACAGGTATTTCTGCGCCACCGTCAGTGCCTTATAAAAGCAGACCTGCTCACGGATCACACGGTTTTCAAAGCAGTCGGGCAGTTCCGCGCCAAGCGCGATCATGGTATCGCGGTCAGCGTGGCTCAAAAGGCCGGTATCCCCCGGTGTCTGGGGAAACTCCCCTTCCGCCAGCCCCATCACAAACACGGCCTCGGTTTCGGGCAGGCGCATGCGGCCAGCGGTGGTAAAGATCACGCTGTCCATGCTTTGCGGAATATGCCCCATATCCGTGGTGCGCAGCAGCAGGGTGAACAGGTCATCATAATCAGCTGGGGTGATGGGCTCTCCTGCGGGCAGCAGGTGCACCATCTGGTCCAGCAGCTCGGTGATCACATTCCATTCCCGCAGGGCTTCGTCCGCGTTGGGCAGGTCCCCGCATGCACGCAGGCCATCGGTCAGCTTCTGCAGGGCCTCCTCCGCCCCCAGGCTTTGCAAAAAGTAGTAAATTTGCGCCGTCAGGGTGGCGGTATCCGCATTGCGGGCACGGTCCATAAATTTCTGTACCCGCGGCACCAAAAGCTGCGGGCTTCCTCGGCGCGCTGCAGGTCCTGCTGGCTCTGCTCGCTCATCCGGTCGGTGTAGCCCTCCGGGTTGCGGGTAAAGGGTTCCCGCCAGTCCTGCGCATGCAGCGGCCAGGTATAGGCATAGTTTTCCAGTGCGCACTGGCTGTCCCGGTCCAGGTCCACCAAGCCGGTTTTCAGCAGGCGCAGCAGCGCCGTGGTGGTCAGACCGCCGCGCAGCAGATCCAGCGCTGCATGGATCGCACGGGCCGGGGCGGTGTTTTCCGGCGTTGTGGGTTCATCACAGAACAACGGGATATTTTGCAGCCGGAATTCATACCGGATCTGCAGCAGGTACTGGTCGACCGTGCGGCAGATCACCGCCATTTTGTTATACGGCACACCCGCACGGGCACGCGCTTTGACGGCTGCCGCCACGGCCTTGGCCTCCGCCTGGCGGCTGTCCGCCTTATAATAGGTAATAGCCGGGGCGGCGGGGTCCACCTCTGCCTCCGGCGTATAGGTCGGATCCGCCAGCAAAAGGCCAAGCTCCGCCAGTACAGGGGCATCTTTGTGGCGCATATCCTGGGTCAGGCGGATTTCTTTACAGGGCACCCCGCACTGGCCGCCATGGATTTCAAGGTATTGGCCACCCGCCGCGCACCGCTGAACACGCCATCGTCCGCCTGGTCCGGAGCCTGGTCACAGCACAGGCTTACCGTTACATCGGCAACCGGCAGCATGGTCGCCAGCATGGCGCGCTTGGAGTGGTTGAATGTATCAAATTCATCAATGTACACCGTGCGGCCCGCAAAAAAGCCTGGTCCAGGCTTTTGGCCGCCAGCTCCACGCGGTCGCCGGGGTCCATGGCCGTTTGGGCCAGCAGGGTTTCATAGGTTCCAAAAATCAGGGCCAGTTCCCCCAGCATATCTTTGTCCGCACCGGGGGCGTTGGCATAATCCGCCAGGGTCTCCGGGCGGATGCCCGCGCTTTTCAGCTCACTGATGGTTTCCGCCGCCTTCTGGCAGAACGCAGCGCTGCGGCGCTGGCGGCTGTAATACACCACCTTGTCCATCATTTCATCCATAGCGCGGCGCACCAACACGGCGCGTCCGGCCTCGCTCAGCGTGGGCACCGCCGCACCGCCATAGCGGCGCAGCAGGGTTTTCGGCCAGCGAGGTAAAGGAATAGCTCTCCACATAGGCAGAAAGTTCATCCCCCAGTGCGTGGTAAAGCGCACCTTCGGTCGAAGATGTAAACTGCTCCGGCACAATCAGGATGCTGCGCTGCCGGCTGCGCGCACGCTGGCGCAGTTCTTCCCGCAGGCGCACCGATTTTCCGCTGCCCGAAGGGCCAAGGATCAAGGTCAGCATGGTGTTCCTCTTTCTTTTGCAGAGCTTCTTCTTGCACGCCCTGCCGCCATTTTGTCAATCCGTTATTTTCTGCCACACGCTGCGGGCGGTATCCAACAGAGCAAACCGCACCTGATAGCCGCCAAACACCAGCGCGTTTTCTTCCGTATCCGCATACCTGGCTTCGCTGCTGCCCACGCTGAGCGCCGGGTACAGCACACAGAACCAGTTGTGCCCCTGGGCGCTGCCCAGTTCGATCCGCAGCGCCGTGTAAGTACCCGCCGGCAGCCAGAAGCCGGAATAGCGGCGGGCTGCAAACGGGATTTCTTCCAGCCTGCACTGTACCTGTTGGCTGCTGCCCGCATGGCGCAGCGTCCGTTGGGCTGTGCGCTGCAGGTCCGGCATGGCTGTGCGCAGGGTCTGCACCGCCTGCTGCTTGCTTTCGGCATACTGCGTTGCGGCTGTCACCTGTTCCAAAACAGCATCCCGCACCTGCAATTTCAGCAGCTGATCCTCCACTGTATCGCTGTTGGCTAAAATGTGCAGCCGCAGCGTATCCCCGCACACACGGGCACACACAGTTTGATACCGCACAGCCGCTGCAGTAAGTACAATGGTCAGCAGCAGGCCGCAGGCACAGCCCCATTCCAGAATTTTGCGAATCCTTAGCGGGCTAGCCCCGGCAGATGGTAATTTTGCAGCAGTTTTTTTTCATCAGCGTTTCCCCTTTTGCTGCAAAAGCAAAAAGCCGGCCCGGCAACAAACGCCCGGTGGCCGGCAATGCTTTTGTCTGCACGCTGCGCAGTTCCCTGCGCCGTGCCTTGCCCCTTGACGGCTTGATGTTACAAGCAGTATGGGGCCAAAGGAAAGCTGTTATTCAATTATTTTACGTTATCTACTCTTTATGTGATGTGCCCATGCATTTTTCTGCACCACTATACTTTCTTTGTCTATATAGGCAACACCGCACAATTCCCGCCTGACGGCTTAAGCACCGCTCCGGCGGCTGCGGCACGGCATCTGCGTTGCCAAAATGCTCGATAATGTCGGGTTGCGGTACCCGCATCGTGCTTCGGGGGCAAAAGCCCCCCTCGCACTCTGCGACCGCTGCCCCTGCTTCGGTTCGCTGTTTCCGCCACTGGCGGCGCTCACCTTTGCAGCATCCAGTATTATCTGCGCTTTTGGCTTGGCATCTGCCGCACCTCGCTCGCCGTATCGGCACTTAGAATTATGCGGTATTGCCTATAGTTTTTATAAACCATAAAAGGCATAAAATCAAAGACACAAAAGCTATTGGCAGATCACATGCTGCAGACCTGCAACCAGCAGGCTTATTTTTCCCGCCTGGGTGTGTGGTCCTTTTGGCAGGGCGCGGCGAAACGCGCGCACCGCCGCGCACCGGGCGGGCCAGATAAACCTGGTCATACCCGGCCTGCAATGCCTGTTGGGCCTGTTTCGCCTTTTGCCCATCATCAAACACACCAAACACCGCCGCGCCGGAACCAGTCATCAGGCTGGTTATTGCGCCTTGGGCATTCAGCTGCTTACAGATAGCGGCTGTTTCCACCGCGCCGCTGCAATGTTCCAACGCATTGCCTGCAGCGGTGCACATAGCAGCCAGATCGTTTTCGCGGATGGCCTGTTCCTGGCGCTCACAGTCCGGGTGAACCGGGCTTCCCATGATATCATAGCGCTTGAACGCCTCCGGTGTGGAGATGCCAACGCTGGGCATAACCACCACAAACCAGCAGTCCGGGCAGGGCGGCAGCGGCTTAATCAAATCGCCCACGCCCTTTACCCGGCAGGTTCCGCCCATCAGGGCAAAGGGTACATCCGCGCCAATGCCCGCACCGATGGCACACAGCTCGCTCATTGAAAGCTGCGCGTTGTACAGCTCATTCAGGCCAACCAGCACACCGGCAGCATCCGCACTGCCGCCCGCCATACCAGCCCGCACCGGCACATGCTTCTGGATTGTAATATCCACCCCGGCCAGCAGCCCGGTATAATGGAAAAACGCCACAGCCGCTTTGTACGCTGTATTTTTATCGTTGGGCGGAACAAAGCTGCCCGGCAGGCGCAGGGTCAGGTCTGCACTGCGGCGCAGGGTGATGCGTTCATACAGGTCAATGGTCTGCATAACCATGTCAAGGTCATGGTAGCCGTTTGGCAGCAGTCCAGCCACATCTAGCGAAAGGTTCAGCTTGGCAGGCGCCAACACCACGACCAATTGTTTTTGATATACCATATCCTGTTCAGCTCCTGTTTTTGCCGTTTATTCTGCAAGCCAGCCGTGGTCTTTCAGGAACGTGCGGATGCGGCGCATGGCAGTTTCCAGGTGTTCCACGCTGTAGGCATAGCTGATGCGCGCATAGCCTTCCCCACTGGCGCCAAAAGCATCACCGGGGATAATGGCAACCTCCTGCTCTTTCAACAGCATTTCGCAAAATTCCTGGCTGGTCAGCCCGCTGCAGCGAATGCAGGGGAACACATAAAACGCCCCGCGCGGCTCAAAGCAGGTCAGGCCCATATCGTTCAGCGCCTTTACCACATAGCGGCGGCGGCGGTTATATTCATCGCGCATCATCTCAATAGAATCATCGCAGGAATGTAGCGCTGCGATAGCTGCATACTGGCTGGTGGTGGGGGCCGACATAATGCAGCTCTGGTGAATTTTGGTCATCACCTTGATCACCGGTTCCGGACCAACCGCATATCCCAGGCGCCAGCCTGTCATGGCATACGCTTTTGAGAAGCCGTTCACTACGATGGTGCGTTCTTTCATGCCCGGCAGTGTGGCAATGCTGATGTGGCGTTCCAATCCATAGGTCAGCTCCGCATAAATCTCATCCGAAAGCACCATAATATTGGTACCGCGCAGCACCTCCGCAATGGCTTCCAGATCTGCCGCATCCATCACGCCGCCGGTGGGGTTGTTGGGATACGGCAGGATCAACAGTTTGGTACGCGGCGTAATCGCGGCGCGCAGCTGGTCCGCCCGCAGGCGGAAATCATCCTCCACTTTGGTGGCAATGTGCACCGGCACGCCGCCGGTCAACGAAGTGATCGGTTCATAACAGACAAAACAAGGCTCCGGGATGATGACTTCATCCCCGGTTTGACCAGTGCACGGATGGTCAGGTCAATGGCCTCGCTGCCGCCCACGGTAACAAGCACCTCGCTGGGCTGGTAGTTCAGCTCCATGCGGCGGGCCAAGTAGCGGCAAATTTCGGCGCGCAGCTCTTTGATACCCGCATTGGCGGTATAGCGCGTACGGCCTTGTTCCAGGCTACGGATGCCCGCATCCCGGATGGTCCACGGCGTCTTGAAATCCGGTTCGCCCACGCCAAGGCTAATGCAGTGCGGCATTTCGGCGGCCAAATCAAAAAACTTGCGAATCCCCGAAGGCCGCATGAATTTCGCAGCCGGCGCAAGCAGTTCATCGTAATTCATCACAGTACGGTACACTCTCTTTCGTCGGCTTCTTCGTTCAGGTACAGCTTGCCGCCGCGCTTATACGGGCGTAGCACAAAGCTGGTTGCCGTGGAAAGTACATCGTCCAGCGGAGAAAGGCGCTTTGCCACAAACAGGGCAATTTCCTGGAAGCTGTGGCCCTTGATGATGACCTGCAGATCATAGCTGCCGCTCATCAGCAGAACGCTGTCCACCTCGTCAAAGCTGGCGATCACCGATGCGATCTCGTCAAAACCGCGGCTCTTGCGCGGGGAAACGTGCAGTTCGATCACTGCTTCCACCACATTGATACCAGCCTGTTCCCAGTCGATCATGGCTTCAAAACCGCGGATATACCCCTTGGCAACCGCCTCATCCATCATAGTGGCAACCTGGGCAGGCGTTTTGCCCATCATAGCGGCGATATCTTCCACCGGCAGGCGGGCATTTTTTTCAAGAATATGCAGCAATTCTTCCATCATGCAGAAACTCCCCTATCTTTTCTGTTTTACCGTCTGCCGCAGGGCAAATTTCCTGCCTGCTTCCGGCCCGTGATCTTACACACGCATACAAATAATATATAAGTATTAGTATACCACAAATTTTTATGTCTGCACAGGGGGTAAAGCTGCTGTTTTTATCGGGCTGCTTCCGCATTTTGCTCCGCCTTACCAGCGGTTCCCCGGCCCAGCAGCGCCATTTCGCACATATCTTTCCAATAGCGCTTGGGAGCGTGGGTCATCTGGCAACGTTCATTGCGGCGCTGTTCAATGGTAACGGCATCAAAAAAGCGTTTCCACAGCTTTTGCCAGTCCAGTTCCTCCTGCCCGGTGTTTTTATCATAATGCTCCATGACCATATACTGCACTTTGCGGTCCCTGCGCAGCATGGCGATGCCGTGGGTCGCATCAAAAATCATAAAGTCTTCATCCGGTAACCGACTGCAAAAGTGCCCGCGCAGCAGCGGCAGAATCCTGTTTTTGGGGTGGATCACCGTGCCAAGCATCATATCACGCTGTTCAAAGCGGATGAACTCAATATACTTGCAGGCTTCATTATTGACCGCCCGTTCTAGGTCAAACGCCGCACAGATATCCGGGTCCCCTGTTGCACGCGCGGCAGCGGGGCCTTTTTTCAAAGCAGATACGCGCAAAGCGCAGCAGGATCAGTTCATGTTCCGGGTCATCCGATAAAAATCCTGTTGTTATGCGTTCCTTTACCGTCGGTCCGAGCCGCTCCAATCCTCTTGCAACGCGCTGGGCGCGGGCAGGGTCTGTTACGATCTCGCACGAATCATAAAAGCTGATCTGCCCGCGGTCAGGTGCGCAGACGGCGGCAGGGATCTCTTTGCGGGAATAGCTTTCAAAAATGCAGCACAAAAAGCCCTGGAAGGTTCCATCATAGCGGTACACCGTGTCGGTCACATGCGCCGGGTAAGACATTGCAAAGCCTCCTGTTTTACCTCATAGGCTGCCTGGCGGGCGGGCATCCCCGCCGCGGCCCGTTTCTGCACAGCGGGCGCTGCATCCGGCAGAACCTTCGGGGTAAAGTCATCCAGCGAAAGCTGCTGCGTACCCACGGCAAATGCCTTGGGGTCCAGCAGCGCCGCGGCGATTTCCTGCCGGGTTCCGTGGGCTGCGGCGCGGCCGGTGCAGGTAATAAAGTACTGGGCACGTTTCAGCACAACCCCCATCCGCTTGAGTTCCGCCATTCCAAGGTGCTGCTGGCGGCGGGCGGACAAAATCCGCAATGCACTTTTGGGCCCGATACCCGGAATACGCAGCAGGGCCGCCTTGGGCGCAGTATTGATCTCCACGGGGAAAAATTCCGGGTGGCGCACTGCCCAGGTACATTTGGGGTCCAGATAAGGGTCAAAGTTCGGCTCTTCCTCTGTCAGCAGTTCCCAAGCCGAAAAATCATAGTACCGCAAAAGCCAGTCCGCCTGGTACAGCCGGTGTTCCCGCAAAAGCGGCGGGCGCACATCCAGCGCAGGCAGGCGGGAATCACTGTTAACCGGAAGATACGCCGAAAAGAACACGCGCTTGAGCGAGTATTTTTTATATAAAGATTCCGCCAATCCCATAATGTGGCGGTCGCTTTCCGGCGTCGCTCCAATAATCATCTGGGTGCTCTGCCCTGCCGGTGCAAACGCCGGGGCGTGGCGGTACATCACCAACTCCTTTTTGCTCTGCGCACTCTGTACAGCGATCTGGCCCATCGGCTTCAAAATCGCCTGCTTCTTTTTTTTATCGGGAGCCAGCAAGGAAAGGCTGGCTTCGCTGGGCAGTTCAATATTGACCGAAAGCCGGTCCGCCAAAAGACCGATACGCCGCACCAATTCCGCGTCCGCGCCAGGGATGGTTTTGGCGTGGATATAGCCGTTGAAATGATATTCTTGCCGCAGAATGCGCAGCGCCTCGATCATGCGTTCCATCGTATAATCCGGCGTACCGATGACCGCACTGGAAAGGAAAAGCCCTTCAATGTAATTACGCTTATAAAAGCCGATTGTCAGTTCTGCAAGTTCCCGCGGGGTAAAGGTCGCACGGGGTACATCGTTGGAGCGGCGGTTGACACAATAACCGCAATCATAACAGCAGGCATTGGAATACAGCACTTTCAGCAGCGAAATACACCGCCCATCCGGCGTAAAGCTGTGGCAGATGCCCGCCGCCACGCTGCACCCCAGCTTGCCGTGTACCCCGGCGCGGTCCACACCGCTGGAAGTACATGCCACATCATACTTGGCGCTATCCGCCAAAATCGCAAGTTTATCTTCCAGCTGCATGGTTCGTTCTCCTCTTACTAGCCAGCACGGTTTTATAACGTGCCCTAAAAAATGGTATAAGAAATACACGCCGCCGCATAAGCATTGTTTTGCAGACGGCGTGTAGGAAAAATTTTATTCAGTTATCTGCTGGCCTCATCCGCATTACCGCGGGAACGCGCTGCGGTTTTTTACCACTTGGCTTTGGTCTCCACAACCTTACCGGCAATGTACAAATGGTCCAATTCTTCCCCGCGGATGATCAAATCCTCATAATCCGGGTTGAAAGGATGCAGCACAACAGCGTTGCCGCGCTGGATGTATTTTTTCAGGGTACCGTTGCCATCACCATACACCATAACGCCAAGGTCACCGTTATCCAGCGTATTCTGGCGGTGAATAAGGGCCAGATCGCCATCCGAAATGCGCGGTTCCATACTGTCGCCTTTAACCACAAGATAGAAATAATTCTGCGGGTCCTTGACGCTGGCGTATTCTGTGCCGTAATCTTCCTCAAAAGCAAGGGCATCGTACCCTGCGCGCACCGTCCCCACAACAGGAATTGGGCACTGGGTATACTGGCTGAACGCACGCTGCCCAACGGCGCCATGCGCGTCTGCGTTGCTTTGCAGGCCAAGCAGCATGTCTGCGGTAGTATCTAAAATTTCTGCCAGCCGGGCAACCGTCTGTGGGTCCGGGGTGGAGCGCCCAGTCTCCCACTTGCCAACAGCCTGTTGGGTAACGCCTAGCAGGCGCGAAACTTCTGCCTGGCTATAATGTTTCGCCTTACGGGCTTCTCTCAGTCGTTCTGAAAACATGGTTTTTCCTACTTTCACTGTGGTTGCCGCGCTGTACATAAAGCAGCAGTCAAGCGATGCACCCATGCACCAGCCCAAGCCGCGGCATTCGCCAAGTTTTATGGTTTCATAATACAACCCAAGGTAGTATTTGTAAAGAGATTCCGTGAAAAAATATTCTAGAAAAAGTTGTTTTGCACCCCTTGACAACAACCGTTAGTTGTACTATTCTAGATTCATAAAACAACTTCAAGTTGTTCTTATGCATTTGTCGTTGTACTTTTATTGCATTTTTCGCAACTGTTTTTTTATTTGCGGCACGATCCCGGAGGTCATAATTATGAAAATGAATCTACTTACCGAGCTTATCTGTAATGTCCTTTTGTATTCCATCGGTTTTGGCGGGCTGATGGTCGTCTGCGCCGTGGCAGAAGGTCAGCTTTCCCTGCTGCCAGCCCTCGCCATTGGGGCCGTGCTGTGCTTCACCTTTAACGCAGTTGCTGGGGTACGCATTGCCCTGCGCAATACCAATACGCAAAAGCGGAGCGTAACCATTGCCCCGCAGCCACACCCACAAAGCAGCACCCCACCCCTGCGCGTTATGCGCGGTGGGCATGCCGCTTAAATTTTGTCGGCGCCCTTTGGTAGCGCAAAGGCATTGTAACCCCGTCCGGAATGTGTTACTCTTATATTAAGTAAGGGCAATACCGCATAATTCTAAGTGCCGATACGGCGAGCGAGGTGCGGCAGATGCTAAGCCAAAAGCGCAGATAATACTGGATGCTGCAAAGGTGAGCGCCGCCAGTGGCGGAAACAGCGAACCGAAGCAGGGGCAGCGGTCGCAGAGTGCGAGGGGCTTTTGCCCCCGAAGCACGATGCGGGTACCGCAACCCGACATTATCGAGCATTTTGGCAACGCAGATGCCGTGCCGCAGCCATCGGAGCGGTGCTTAAGCCGTAAGGCGGGAATTGTGCGGTGTTGCCCTAAGTAAGAAAAATCGTTTTGGAGGGTCATTATGCTGCTGGAAGTTTGTGTGGATAGCCTTGCATCGGCGCGCGCTGCCATTGCTGGCGGGGCGGACCGTCTGGAACTGTGCAGTGCACTGCTGGCCGGTGGGCTGACCCCTTATACCGAGCTGCTGCGTCAGATCCGACACGAAAGCGATATTGCCGTGCGCTGCCTGATACGCCCGCGTGCAGGGGACTTTCTGTATATGCCGGAAGAGATTGAGATGATGTGCGCGCGGATCACCGAGCTGCGCAATGCCGGGGCTAACGGTTTTGTGATTGGCTGCCTGAACCCGGACGGCACGCTGGATTGCACCGCAACCGCACGGCTGGCAAAGGCCGCCAATAGTGCTGGGCTCACCCTACACCGCGCCATTGATGTATCTGCCGACCCATTGCAAACCTACCGCGACGCCGCCGCCCTTGGAATTGATACCGTGCTGACCAGCGGTGCCGCCGCCAGCTGTGTGCAGGGTGTTGACGTTCTGTGCAGCCTGTTGGCAGAGCGTGACCGCACCAATGGTCCGGAAGTACTGATCGGTGCCGGGGTAAACGCTGGGGTGATCCGGCAGCTTTCGGCTGCCCTGCCGGGCGCAAGGGCTTACCACATGAGTGGGAAAGTGGAACTGGAAAGCCGGATGGTGTTCCGCCGCGAGGGCGTTCCCATGGGGCTGCCCGGTTTGGACGAGTGGCATATCCAGCAGACGGATACAGCGTCCGTTCGTGCCGCGCGCCAAGTGTTGGACGATTTGGCGTGATTTTATTGTATTTTCTCTTTTTCTTTTTAATTTTTGCAATTTCTTTTGCTGTTTTTTCATTTTCATGCTTGACATTCTGCAGGGCTTATGGTAATATAACTATCGCACCTTGGTGGTGGCCACTGTGGAGAGGTGTCCGAGTGGTTTAAGGAACTGGTCTTGAAAACCAGCGATTCGCGCGAGCGGACCATGGGTTCGAATCCCATCCTCTCCGCCATTTTGTGTGAAAAAAAAGTGAATAGTTTATCACTTTGACTTGTGGAGTAATACTCAAGAGGTCGAAGAGGCGCCCCTGCTAAGGGCGTAGGGTCCGAAAGGGCCGCGAGAGTTCAAATCTCTCTTACTCCGCCAACAAAAACCCGCGTATCTGCGTAAGATATGCGGGTTTTTGGTTTATCTAAACGCACCTCTACCCCAACATTTACCTCAATAATACCCCTATCCAGGGTGTATCTGAAAAGTCGAAAATATCGTCTATTTCTACAAACACAGTCGGATTTTGCGTTAACAAGCCTTGGAATCCACAAAGGATTCCAAGGCTTGTTCCCGCAAAGGGGATGAGCAGCCCCGTTAAAACCGTCGCATCTGTTAGTTGTAACTAACATCTTTTTCAAAAAAATAGCCGGAGTGTTTCCACAAGCGTTTTGCGGGTATACTCCGGCTTTTATTATACGGTGCGGCACAAGGATGTAGTTTAGGATGCGCGGCGGCGGAACAGCACCGCCAGAGACCATACCAGCGTGGCCGCGCTGAACCACAGCCCGGTGCTGAACGCGTTGGCCGCCGCTGTGCGCAGCATGGCACCGGGCATGGGGATCTCCGGCATATGCCTGGCTGCCTGCCACACTGCCGCTGCTTGAACAGCAGCCTGCTCTGCCCCAACGGCGCAGCCAACGGCAGAAAGGATCATCGGCAGCAGCAGGCGCTTTTTATCCTTATGGCACCAGCCCAGCAGCAGGCCCGCGGAAATTATTCCCGTCCCCCACGGCAGAAGCCCCAGCAGGGTGCCCAGCCAGCTGTCGGGCTTCGTGCTGACAAATACCGCCGTTGGGCCATCTGCTCCGCCAATAATGCCAATGGTGCTGTTGGCCTGCGCTCCCCTTGCCTGCACCCGGTCTTTCAGTTGGTTCCAAAATTGGCTCACGATCTTCCCTGCCTTTCATTTGTTGTTTGGCCGCTGCATGGTTCTTGTTTGGTTAGCTATACTATAGCATGTCACGCTGTTTTCGTCAATGAAACATCAAAATCGCAGCATCCCTCAATATTTCTGCCACGAAAAACCACCCCGCATGCAGCAGTGGACAGCATGCGGGGCGGTAATTATGGATTCAGTTCATCGAAAGATCACAGCAGGCCCTTGTACAGTTCCTTGATCTCCTCAACGCTGGTATCACGCGGGTTGCCGGGGCAGCAGGCATCGGCAAAAGCGGACTCTGCCAGGAACTGGATGTCTTCTTCCTTCAGGATGCCATGCAGGTTTGCGGGGATGCCAACATCGGCGCTCAGCTGCTTGACGGCTGCGATGGTTGCATCAGCGGCTTCGGCATCATTCATCTCGTCAATGCCGGTCACGCCCATAGCCTTGCCGACTGCGCGGTAACGCTCGCCTGCAACACTCTTGTTGTATTCCAGGCCGGTGGGCAGGATGATGGCGCAGGCAACGCCATGCGGGGTGTCGTACAGAGCAGACAAACCGTGTGCCATGCTGTGGACAATGCCCAGGCCAACATTGGAGAAACCCATGCCGGCAATGTACTGACCCAGAGCCATGCCTTCGCGCCCTTCCGGGGTGTTCTGCACAGCGCCGCGCAGGTTCTCGGAGATCAGCTTGATGGCTTCCAGATGGAACATATCAGAGATGGTGCAATGGCCCTTGGTGATGTAGCCTTCAATGGCATGGGTCAGTGCGTCCATACCGGTGGCGGCGGTCAGACCCTTGGGCATGCTGGACATCATATCGGGGTCAACCACAGCGATTTCAGGAATATCGTTGGTATCCACGCAGACGAACTTGCGCTTCTTCTCTACATCGGTGATGACATAATTGATGGTAACTTCGGCAGCGGTACCGGCGGTGGTGGGTACGGCAATGGTAAACACAGCGTGCTTTTTGGTGGGGGCAACGCCTTCCAGGCTGCGGACATCCGCAAATTCGGGGTTGTTGATGATGATGCCGATGGCCTTTGCAGTATCCATGGAGGATCCGCCGCCGATGGTCACGATGCAGTCCGCCTCAGCTGCCTTGAAAGCAGCAACGCCGTCCTGCACGTTCTGGATGGTGGGATTGGGCTTGATTTCGCTGTAAACAGCATAGGGGAAGCTGGCTGCATCCAGCAGGGCAGTGATCTTGCCGGTAACGCCGAACTTGATCAGGTCGGGGTCAGAGCAGACAAAAGCCTTTTTATAGCCGCGGGCGGTCAGTTCGGGAACAATGTTCTCGATTGCGCCATGGCCATGGTAAGAGATCGTATTCAAAACAATGCGGTCAGCCATAATGGTATTACCTCCGTTTTCTGTGCATGGTTTGCTCTTGGGCACGCGCTGTACGCAGCCTGTTCCATGCCTTTGTTATAATTATAACATCGTTTTACCCTGCCGTCTTTGGGCTTTTGTATCCGCTTTATTGTGAAAATTCCACTTTGCTGTTAAGCCGCCCAAAAGTTTCTAAAGTTTTTGGGCATTTCTTCCATGCTGTCCCCCACTTGCAAACACCTGCGCGATATGCTATACTGTTTTTGCAATGAGGCGCGACCTGTTTTTGGCCGCGCCTTTTTTAACTATCACGCCAAAACCGCGGCGCGCAGCCCGGTTTTTTATAAGGTGTATCTGAAAGCAAAGAAATAGGCCAGATTTTCGACTTTTCAGGTACACTCTAGGAGGGATAACGTCATGCGCTTATTTGATGTGCTGGGCCCCGTGATGACAGGCCCTTCCAGCAGCCACACGGCTGGCGCGGTGCGCATTGGGCTTACAGCGCGCAACCTGTTGGGCGAAGCCCCAAAAACCGCCGAGATCCTGCTGCATGGCAGCTTTGCCGCCACAGGCCGCGGCCACGGTACCGACCGTGCGCTGGTGGCCGGGCTGCTGGGCATGCTGCCAGACGATGAACGCATCCCGGACAGCTTTTCCCTGGCGCAGCAGGCCGGGCTGGATTATACCATCGGCACCGTGGTGCTGCGCGGTGCCCACCCCAACACCGCCCTGCTGCGGCTGGAAGGGGTGAGCGGCCGCAAGCTGGAAGTAATGGGTGCTTCCATCGGCGGCGGGCGCATCAACATCTGCCAGATCGACGGCATTACCACCAACTTTGGCGGCGACCACAACACCCTGATCGTTCACAATCAGGATACCCCCGGCCATGTGGCCGAAGTGACCACCGCATTGGCGCAGCGGGGCATCAACATTGCCACCATGCAGCTGTACCGTTCCACCGCCGGGGCTATGCCGTAATGGTGCTGGAATGTGACCAGCCCCTGCCGGACGCCTTAATTGCCGAACTGCGCGGCATGCAGGGCATTGTGAAAGTGACCGGTCTGAACCTTGCGCAGCAGACCGAAACAAAGGAGGGCGCGTGATTATGGCATATTCTTCCGTTAACGCAATGCTGAACGTCAGCCGCCAGAACAACCAGCCCCTGTGGGACGTTATTTTGCAGAGCGACCTGCTGGAAAGCGGGCTGACCCGCCCCCAGTCCCTGGCCGAAATGCACCACCTGTGGCAGGTGATGGTGCAAACCAGCGATAACTACCGTGGCGCGGATCGTTCCGCCAGCGGCTTTGCGGGCGGCGATGCTGCCAAAGTGGCCGAAGCCGAAGCCCGCGGCCAGCTGTTGACTGGCGGCTATCTGGCCCAGGTGATGGCCGAAGCCCTGAAAACCGCCGAATGCAACGCCTGCATGAAACGAATTGTCGCCGCGCCCACGGCGGGCAGCTGCGGCGTTCTGCCCGCGGTGCTGCTGCCCTTGTGGCGCAGCGGCAGCTATAACGAGGAAGCCATCTGCCGCGCGCTGTATGTCTCCGCCGGGTTTGGGCAAGTTGTGGCCGCGCGCGCCACGCTGGCCGGTGCCGAGGGCGGCTGCCAGGCCGAGGTCGGCGCTGCCAGCGCCATGGCAGCCGCCGCCCTGGTTGAGCTGCGCGGCGGCACCGCCGAACAATGCGCCGAAGCCTTTGCCATGGCGCTGACCAACCTGGAGGGCCTTGTGTGTGACCCCGTGGCCGGGCTGGTGGAAATTCCCTGTATCAAGCGCAATGTAATCGGGGCCATGAACGCAGTCTCCTGCGCGGACATGGCGCTGGCCGGCGTGGTAGGGCATATCCCCGCGGACGAGGTGATCGACGCGATGGCCGAAGTTGGCGCTGCCATGAGCAATGACCTGCGCGAAACCGGCATCGGCGGCCTTGCCGGCACCCCGACGGGAAAGGCGATCCGGGATATTGTGCAGATGCAGGGCTGATGCGCAGCATCAGAATGAATAATGAATAAATAATAAAGGCAACACCGCACAATTCCCGCCTTGCGGCTTAAGCACCGCTCCGGCAGCTGCGGCACCTCGCTCGCCGTATCGGCACTTAGAATTATGCGGTATTGCCTAAAGAATAATGGCGGTGTGCGCGCCACACGCGCACATTAAAATAAGGCGTTACTTTCCTTCATTGGCAATTTGCTGTAGGAAAGTAGCGCCCTATTTTTTGAGCCGTGCCACCGCACGGCGGTCCACCAACATTATTCTTTATTCATTATTATTTATTATTTTGCTTTCTCAGCGCCATTTTCACCACCAGCACTAGGGCCGCATACAGAATGCCGCCGATGGCCCAGATGAACCAGCTGTATTGGGGCTGGCCGTTGCCCTTGGGGCCAAAGGTGTACAGCAGGAATGCCGCCGTGACCACCAGCCAGTACACCACGCTGATGGCGGTACGCAGCTCACGGGTGGCTTTGCTGTGGCGGGTGTAGTCCCCTTCTTCCAGCAGCTTTTCCGTCGCGCCGTAATAGGTCCCGCCCAGCACAAAGGCAAAAACGCCGCAGGCAACCAACACCAGCAGAACACAAACCGCCGCATTCATCACGATTCCGCTGTTCACCATCATGGCCACAAACAGCGGAATAGCGGACAGAATGCACAGCACGGTGCCGGTCAGGTTCAATTTATCATAGGTGGGACGGTACGCCGCCTGGCGTTCCCGCACCATGCCGGTCACGCCGTATTCTGTTTCAAAGGGTTCCTTTTCCAAAAAATCAAAGTCCCGGTTCTTTGTGCCGCACAGCATAAACAGCACCACAGCCACGCATACCATTACCAGCAGAACGCACAGGCCAATACCGGTCGCCACCTTCTCGTTCAGGCCAAACTGGGAATGCTGGCAGACTTCGCCCAAAAGCAGCAGCATAACAGGTGAAGCAACACAGAGCGCGGATCCCCACGCCATGTAGGGAGCGTTGACCTTTGCCTGGGCCAGGGCAGCATTAGCCTGCTCCAGCGTTACACGGCGCAGGGCGGTGGGCTCGCTTTCGGCATATTCCGGTTCGCCCATCTCGTCTTTTAACAGGTAATCTGTGGTAACGCCAAACAGTTTGCTGATCTGCAATATCTTTTCAATATCCGGAACCGACTGTGCACCCTCCCATTTGGAGACCGACTGCCGGGTCACGTTCAGCTGTTGGGCAAGCTCCTCCTGGGAATATCCTGCCTTTTTGCGCAGGGCGATCAATTTGTCTGCAAAGATCATGGTCAATGTCCTTTCTTGTGTTGTGGGGTTTTGTTTCGGTGGCTTTATCGTACCAGCTGGTGCCGTTGCAAAAAAGAACCTGACTGTTGGAAATGTGTCAACCGCCGGTTGCGGGCATAAAATTTATCGTAGTATCGTTTACAGTACAAACATTTCTTTGCAGATTGTTTTGCCTGTCTGCGTTTTGAAAATTTTATCCAGCACGTTCTGCGCCGCTGCTTTGGGTACAGAATCCTCATACAGATTGACCAGGAAATCCGCTTCCACCAGGATCTGATAGTCCATGCCGTCAATGTTGGTATAGGTATGGTGGTGCCCCACCAGATAAGCAACGCGGTCGGCCTGCGCTGGGGTAAAGCCGCATTCCAACATCATGGCGCGGGCCGGGGCGGGGCCGAGCTCTTCCTGATATTTGCCCGCGGAGCTGCCATAGGTCTGCTCTGCTGGTTTGATTCCGATATCATGCACATAGGCAGCGGCTTCCAGAATTTCCAGCGTTACGGCATCCATCCCCTCCTGCCGGGCAATCAGCGCAGCAAAGCTGTGCACCTTGATAAAGTGCTGGATGCGGGCAGGATCCGCTGCGTAATATGTAATCATATGCAAAGCAAGGTCATCCAATTTTGTCATGTCTTATTTCCCCTCTCATTCTGTTACAAGTCATGCATCTGTCTGTATTGTACTGCACCACTCCATAAAAGCAAGGGGCAGTTTTCCTTTTTTGGGGTCAATCGTAATCGTATTCCGGGCTTTCAGCCACGCGGGTGTCCAGCCAGCGGGCCAGACGCTCCATCTCAGCGTTGGTGATGCGTCCGGTATCCGATAACGCCGCCACCATGCTGCGCAGATCCCCGCCATACAGAGTTTGCAGGTGTGCCGCACTGACTGCCCCGCAATAGGTCACACGGCGCACCAGCGGGGTATAAATATTTTTGTTGCCCTGCTTTTCGGGCCGTACATAACCCTTGGCTTCCAGCCGCAGCAGGAAGTTGAGCAGTGTGGAATCCGCCCACACACAGTCCGGCGGCAGTTTGGCCGCGATCTGCCGCCGAGTGGCCGGTTTGCCGCAGGCCCACAGCGCCGCCATGACCTGCTCTTCACTGGTTGAAAGTGCTTTCATTCTTCTCTCCATTTCATATTTTTATATTTGTGGTCGTTTTTTGTACTTTTATTTTACATCCGTGGCAGATATTTTAGCAATGTGCATTTTTGCACAAAATTAGCACTTATTTTTTGGCTGTTTTGGCGGTCAGTATTTTACGTTTGTAAAAGCATCTGTTTTCGTTTTGCGCACATCTGTACTTATTGGCAGGCTGCCCGCGGCAATTTTCCACTTTTTTCGGTATTTTGACAAACGTGTTTTGCTTGCGGGCGGGCAGGCGCAGTGCGTATAATACAGGTGTTGTGAAAAACGAATCAACAAAAAGCAAGGCGCAGCGCGCCACTTTGAGCTTGGGTGTAAGAATGAATTTAGGAGACTAACTATTAAAAGTCAAGCCCCAAAATGAAAAAATCCGTCTGCCGACCGCTGCCCCTGACAAACAGCATTCAAATGCCATAATCAATGCAGCGAGGGCGACGGAGAGAATAGCAAAAGCAAGCCCGGCCAACCCTCGCAGAAACAGAATAGCATTTGAATGCTTCGGTTCGTCAAGGGTTCGCTGCGCCAGCTAAGTTGTTGTTGGATTTAGCTCAGGCTCAGGAGAAAATCATGCAGCTGTAAGATATGTTTTTCCAGATTTCTGCAAGGCATAGATTAGCCGCACAAGTTTCTTCGTGGCATGGGATAAGGCAACATTGTAGTGCTTTCCTTCAGCACGTTTCTTGGCAAGATATTCAGCAAAGACGGGATTCCAATGGCAAACGTATTTGGTTGCATTGTAAAGGGCATATCGCAAATAACGAGAACCACGCTTCTCCATGTGAGCGTAACAGTTCGTGAGTTTTCCAGACTGGTATGTAGATGGAGAGCAGCCAGCGTAAGCAAGGATTTTGTCAGGAGATTCAAAGTTGGAAAAATCACCGATTTCAGCAAGAATCATGGCTGCTGACTGGATACCGACACCGGGAATAGAAAGAATCGGTGGATTCAGTTCATCCATGATTTTCTGAATAGAAACTTCAATTTCATCAATCTCGGAGGTGAGTTCCCGAATGAGTTTAATGGTATGCTTCAGTTCCAGAAATTTAGCAGGCATAACGGAACCAATGGAAGTTCTGGCAGCATCTCGAATCTGGATAGCCTTATCTTTGCCATAACGACCCTTGGATGCTGTCGCAAGAAGGTTTGTCAGCTTGGTGAGATGAATTTCTGAAATCTGTTTTGCACCGGGATATTCGCTGAAAAGAGCATAGACCGAAACACTGTGGAGAGAGGGAACGAGCTTTTCCAATTCCGGGAACAGGATCGTGACCAGTCTGGACACTGACTGCTTCAGCTTGGCTCTTTCACGAACCTTATCGAATCGGTATCTTGTTAGTGACTTTAACTCTTCGTTATGGTATGCTGTATCCGTGTAGGACTTGAGGTCTACATCGGACAATAGCATAGTTGCAATCGTTCTTGCATCCACACGATCGGTTTTGGTTTTGCGAAGGCTGAGACTTTTTCGGTACAGGTTGGTGTGCAAAGGATTCATGACATAGACGGCCAGGTCATTGTCAAGAAGAAATCCAAGAATGTTGTAGCTGTAATGTCCGGTAGCCTCAAGTCCTACTTTTATTTTGTCTGACTTTTTGGTACAGTCTCGAATCGTTTGAAGCAGCTGCTTAAAGCCATCCATGTTGTTGGGGATGGTAATGCAGTCGGCACGAATCGTTCCGTCTGAATCAAGAATACAGCAGTCATGCTTATCCTTGGCAACGTCAATTCCAACACAAACCATTTTGATACCTCCGGCGTATTTATTTCGATGCTGTTCAGGACCACAGACTTCTTTGCTCTTGTAACCTCGTTCTAAATAAACCGTCTGGCGGTATCTAACTGATTAACATTTCAACAAAGAAGCTGTGGTTGGAGCCTCCCAAAAACCGTCTTTGCGGTAGTAACGCCTCACCAATCCACAGCACCCTGAAACTATTGTAGCATTCCGCTGGAGAGCGGTCTATAAATACTACTATTTTATTATACGAGGTAACCTCTTATGAATCGTGTGTATAATTTCAGCGCCGGTCCTTCCATGCTGCCGGTTCCCGTTTTGCAAAAAGCTCAGGCCGACCTGCTGGACTACCATGGCAGCGGTATGAGCGTGATGGAGATGAGCCACCGCAGCAAGTGGTTCGATGAGATCATCCAGAACACTGAGGCCGGTATCCGCAAGGTGCTGAATGTGCCCGACAACTACAAGATCGGTTTCTTCCAGGGCGGCGCAACCCAGCAGTTCGCCATGGTGCCCCTGAACTTTATGACCACTGGCACGGCGGATTATCTGGTGACCGGCAACTTCAGCAAAAAGGCTGCCGAGGAAGCCGCTAAGTTCGGCACAGCCCGTATCGCTGCTTCCAGCAAGGATAAGAACTTCACCTATATTCCGGATGTCAAGGCCATTGCGTATGACCCCAGCGCCAGCTACATCCACATCTGCCAGAACAACACCATTTTTGGCACTACTTATAAAGATGTGCCGCAGGTGGACGGCATCCCCTGGTAGCTGACATGAGCTCCATGATTTTCAGTGAGCCGACCGATGTAAGCAAGTACGGCTGCATCTACTTCGGTGTGCAGAAGAACGTTGCCCCCGCCGGTATGGCCATTGCCATCATCCGGGACGACCTGCTGGGCAAGAGCGCAAAGGACATCCCGGCAGAAAAAATCCCCACCATGATGAACTACACCACCCTGTTGGATAAGGACAGCATGTACAACACCCCGCCGTGCTGGTGCATTTACATGACCGGTCTGGTGATGGATTACCTGCAGAATGAGGTTGGCGGCCTGGAAGAGATGGCCAAGATCAACCACGCCAAGGCCAAGGTCCTGTATGATTACCTGGACGGTCAGGACTTCTATAACAATCCCGTTCAGCCGGAATACCGCAGCATGATGAACGTGACCTTCACCAGCCCCAACCCGGATATGGATAAGAAGTTCTGCGCCGCTGCTACCGAAGCCGGTTTCGTGAACCTGAAAGGCCACCGCCTGGTTGGCGGCATGCGTGCTTCCATCTATAACGCCATGCCTGCCCAGGGTGTGAATGACCTGGTTGATTTCATGGAGAAATTCCGCAAGGAAAACGCGTGAAACTTTTCCAAAAGAATAACGAATAGAGAATAAAGAATAATGCCGGTGTGCGCGCCGCGCGCGTACATTAAAAACAGGCTGTTCCCTTCTTTTTTGAGCCGTGCCAGCGGCGGTCCACCTTCATTATTCATTATTATTTTTATCTTTTAATTATTACAGGGGTTATTCGCCATTATGTATACCATCAAAACCATGAACGCCATTTCGCCGGTTGGGCTGGCAAAGCTGCCGGCCAACCAGTTCGAGATCAATAACGAGGCCAACGACGCACAGGGCATTCTGGTGCGCAGCGCCGACTTGCATGATGTTGCCCTGCCCAAAAGCCTGCTGGCCATTGCCCGCGCAGGCGCCGGCACCAACAACATTCCCATTGACCAGTGCACCGAACAGGGCATCGTGGTGTTCAACACCCCCGGTGCCAACGCCAACGCTGTGGCCGAGCTGGTCATCGGCGCGCTGGTGTCCGGCAGCCGCAATGTACCGGACGCTGTGCAGTGGGCGCAGGGCCTGAAAGGCAGTGCCACCCTGGCCAAGGATGTGGAGAAGGGCAAAAAGCAGTTTGTCGGCCCGGAACTGCGCGGCAAAACCATCGGTGTAATCGGCCTGGGTGCCATTGGTGCCCGCGTTGCCAACGCCGCCGTTGCCCTGGGCATGGAAGTTCTGGGCTATGACCCATACATTTCCATTGACGCTGCATGGAGCCTGTCCCGCAGCGTACAGCACTGCGTCACCCTGGGCGATATGCTGCCCCGCTGCGACTATCTGACCATCCATGTGCCGTACCTGCCCTCCACCAAGAACACCATCAATGCCCAGACGTTGGCCATGTGCAAGGACGGCGTGCGTGTGCTGAACTTTGCCCGCGGTGAGCTGGTTGATAACTTTGCCCTGCTGGATGCTCTCGGCACCGGCAAGGTTGCCCAGTATTTCTGCGATTTCCCGGCGGAGGAGCTGCTGGGTGTGAAAGGAGTTTACTGCACGCCGCACCTGGGCGCTTCCACCCCGGAAAGCGAGACCAACTGCGCTGTGATGGCAGCCAATGAGCTGAGCGACTACCTGAAAAACGGCAACATCACCCACAGTGTCAACCTGCCGGATGTTAGCCAGCCGCGCGTTGGCGGCAAGCGCATCTGCATCATTCACCGCAATGAGCCGGGCGCAATCTCTGCCATCACCGGCATTCTGACCGCCGCCAACCTGAACATTGAGAACATGGTGAACAAAGGCCGCAAGAATGTTGCCTACACCATGCTGGATGTAACAGGCAACGTGGATGCCGGCCTAACCGCACAGCTCAGCGGCATTGATACCGCCATCCGCGTGCGTATCCTGTGATAATACCTTAGGCAACACCGCACAATTCCCGCCTTACGGCTTAAGCACCGCTCCGACGGCTGCGGCACTTAGAATTATGCGGTATTGCCCTTAAAATAGAGGGGTTTGGGTCTGCCGCAGCGGGGCATGGGGTTCCGTTGCGGCATTTTGTTTGCTTTTTATGTAATGCACCGCCATCATACGCGGTGCATTTTTGTTATTTGGTGTAGCTTTCCACCATGCGGTCAAAGTCGATCAAAGCTTTTTCTGCCCCGCGGGAAAGTCTGTGCACGGTGCGGCGGATCTGGCGGTGGTCCTGTGTGGCGGCATATACGGCGGCACCGCCAATGGCCATCCCCACGGCGGCAGCGGCAACGGTCGGGATCATGTTTTCCATTTTGCATTGCTCCTTTTGGTGTTTTTGGCTTTGGGATGCCGGCTTTCCATTCATCCCAGCCTGGGGATAGTTTTTCCATACAGTTTCGTGGTTATACGTCTTTTTCTGCAGGGAAGTTTGTGGTAAAATCAGTACAGACGTTTGGAAAAGACGTTTTCAGCCGCCGCGCGTTCACTTCCCTGCTGCGGGCTGACCTAAGGCAATACCGCATAATTCTAAGTGCCGATACGGCGAGCGAGGTGCGGCAGATGCTAAGCCAAAAGCGCAGATAATACTGGATGCTGCAAAGGTGAGCGCCGCCAGTGGCGGAAACAGCGAACCGAAGCAGGGGCAGCGGTCGCAGAGTGCGAGGGGCTTTGCCCCCGAAGCACGATGCGGGTACCGCAACCCGACATTATCGAGCATTTTGGCAACGCAGATGCCGTGCCGCAGCTGCCGGAGCGGTGCTTAAGCCGCAAGGCGGGAATTGTGCGGTGTTGCCCTAAATTCGATATAGAAATGAGCGTTTTTCTTATGTCCAATGCACCTAAAACAGTTCTGTGCATCCATGATCTGCCCGGCTTTGGGCGGGCAGGGCTTTCGGTCATTGTGCCTGTGCTTTCGGCGCTGGGGGCACAGGCCGTTGCCGTACCAACAGCAGTGCTTTCCACCCACACGGGCGGGCTGGGCACCCCGGCCAAGCTGGCCAACCCCGGTTACGGCCCTGCGGCGCTGGCGCATTACCAGCGGCTGGGCCTGCGGTTTGACTGCATTTATTCCGGCTACCTGGCCGATGCCAGCCAGGCCAAGCTGGTAGAGCAGGCCATGGACCTTTGGCCGGACGCCCTGACGGTGGTTGACCCCGTGATGGGCGACCACGGCCGGATGTACCGCGGCCTTGCGCCGGAAATGGTGCCCGCCATGTATACCCTGTGTTCCCGTGCCAGCCTGATTCTGCCCAACACCACTGAAGCCGCCCTGCTGCTGGGCGATCCGATGCCTGGTGTGACCGGCGAAGCGGAATTGCATACCGCGCAGACCCAGGCGCAGCGCCTAACGCGCATCTGCCCGCGGGTGCTCATCACCGGTGTGGCCGCCGGGCGTGGCATTGCCTGCGTTGGGGCAGACCGTGCCACCGGCGAAAGTCTGGTGCGCACCCCCATGGTACCCAAGAGCTTCCATGGCACGGGGGATATTTTTGGTGCGGTGCTGGTGGGGCGGCTGCTGCAGGGCAATGTGTTGCCCGCCGCCGCACAGGCTGCCGCCGTGTTTGTAGCCGACTGCCTGAAAGCCACCCCTGATGAAGCGGATGAGCGCCTTGGCGTGTGGCTGGAAAGCGTTCTGCCCCAGCTGATGCAGAACCCGGAATAAGAAACAATAAGGATGTGTAAATTTTGCCAACTGTAAATATTGTACTGGTTGAACCGCAGATCCCCCAGAACACCGGCAATGTCGCCCGCACCTGCGCGGTGACCGGGGCCTGCCTGCACCTGGTTGGGCCGATGGGTTTCACGATCGATGATAAAAAATTAAAGCGCGCCGGTCTTGACTATTGGGGCCAGCTTGATATAACATATTATCAGGATCTGGATGCGTTTTTTGCGGCAAATCACGGCCCGTTCTTCTACTTTACCTCCAAGGGGCCGCAGCGCCATACCGACGCCCATTATCCGGATGGTTCCTATCTGGTGTTTGGCCGGGAGGACGCTGGCCTGCCGGAAGAGCTGCTAGCCGCTAACCAGCAGCAGTGCGTGCGCATGCCCATGCGCAAAGGCGAGCGCTGCCTGAACTTATCCAATGCTGTAGCTGTGGGGGTATATGAAGTTCTGCGCCAGTGGGACTTTGCCGACCTGGAAACACACGGCCAGCTGACCCGATTTGAATGGAAGTGAGAACAAAGATGAGTGATGTGAAAGTTGCTTTTTTAACGGATTCCTGCTCCGACATTCCGCAGGAACTGACCGATAAATACGGCATTGATGTGATTGGGTTCCACATTATGCTGGACGGCAAGGAATACCTGGAACGCAAAGACATAACCAACAACCAGTTCTATGAGATGATGCGCCAGTCCAAAAGCGTACCCACCACCGCCGCCATCACCCAGCTGGAATGGGTGGATATCTATGCCAAATATGTAGACGCCGGTATACAGGACCTTGTGCACCTGTGCATCAACGCCGGTGGTTCCAGCACATACAATAACGCCGTAAAGGCTGCCGAACTGCTGGAAGACGAGCGCCCCGGCCACAAGATGAAGATTCATCTGATCGATTCGCACACCTGCTCCATGCCGTATGGCTGGTATCTGTGCGAGTGCGCCCGCAAGGTGCGTGCCGGTGAGCCGCTGGATGCCTGCCTGCGCGAAATGCAGGACAAGCTGGCCCGGGTGGAAATCTGCCTTGCCGCATACAGCTTAAAGCAGATGAAAAAATCCGGCCGTGTTTCCGCCGCCGCTGCCGTTGTGGGCGATTTGATGGGCATCCGCCCCATCATCAGCCTGAACGATGGCATCAGCAAGGTGGAAGCCAAAGTGCGCGGTGACAACAACGTGCCGCCTGCCATGGTCAAGTGGGTCAAGAGCCGCGTGGACGATGTGAAGAAAAATGCCTTACATGATTGCTTACACCAGCTCCACCGCCAAGCGTGACGAACTTGTCAAGCTGTGCAAAAAAGAGTTTGGTCATGCGCCGCTGCTGGTGTTCCAGCTGGGCGGCGTTGTGAGCGCCAACACCGGCCCGGATGGTATCGCCATTGTATTTGAAGGCAAGCCCCGCCGCCTTGTGGATTACGCGGTGCCGCTGCCGTAAAAGGGGTTGCTTTTTCTGCTCTTCCTGCCGCTGTGTGCGGGAAGAGCATTTTGTTATGGTGTAAGATTTGTAAAACGGAGGATGTATGGAGCAAAAAGTTTAACCCTGCGGGAGTGCCTGATCGGTGACCGCACCTTTTACCGCCATGTTGCGGTGGTGGTTCTGCCTATTATTGTGCAGAACACCCTGTCCAACGTGGTCAGCCTGCTGGATAATGTGATGGTTGGCCAGGTGGGCACCCTGCCCATGAGCGCCGTTGCCATCATCAATCAGCTGCTGTTTGTGTTCAACCTGTGCATCTGGGGTGCGCTGGCCGGGGCGGGCATTTTTGGTGCCCAGTATTACGGCCAGGGCAACATGGAGGGCGTGCGCCAGACCCTGCGCATGAAACTGCTGATTGCGGTCGGCCTGCTGGTCATCGCGTTCGGAGTGCTGCTGGGGGCCGGGCGGCCGCTGATCGAACTGTATATTTCAGCCGACACCACCGCCGCCGATGCCGCCGCCACGATGGAGTATGCCCTGGGCTACCTGCGTGTGATGCTGGCGGGGCTGATTCCCTTTGCGCTGACTCAGGCTTACGCCAGCACCCTGCGGGAATCCGGCCAGACAACGCTTCCCATGCGCGCCAGCATGATTGCCATGGGCATCAACTTTGTATTCAACGGCCTGTTGATCTTTGGCCTGTTCGGCTTTCCTGCTTTGGGCGTAGTGGGTGCCGGTATTGCCACTTCGCTCAGCCGCTTTGTGGAGTTTGTCATCGTGGTCAGCGGGGCGCACCGCAGTGCCGAGCGCTACCCGTTCATGGAAGGCGTGTTCCGCAATTTCCACATTGACGGCAATCTGGCCCGCCAGGTGGCGATCAAGGGTTTCCCCTTCTGCTGAACGAATGCCTGTGGAGCATGAGCCAGGCCATGCTGCTGCAATGCTATTCCGTGCGCGGCATCCAGGCCATTGCCGCCATGAACATTACCAACACCATCACCCAGATTTTTAACGAAGTTTTCCTTTCGCTGGGCAATGCCACGGCCATTCTGGTTGGGCAGGAGCTTGGTGCCAGCCGCATGACCGGTGCACGCCGCACCGCATGGCGGATGATCACCCTGAGTGTTTCCAGCTGCGCGGTGATGGGCACGCTGCTGGCCCTGTTCAGCCCGCTGATCCCCCACATTTACAACACCGAACCCGCCATCCGGGAGCTTGCTTCCAGCGTGATCCGCACGGCGGCGCTGTGCATGCCGCTGTTCGCCTTTGCCAACGCTGCCTACTTTACGCTGCGTTCCGGCGGCAAAACGCTGATCACCTTCTTTTTTGACAGCTGCTATACCTGGCTGATCAACTTTCCCATTGCCTTTGTCCTCAGCCGCTATACGGCACTGCCGCTGCCCATCGTTTACCTGTTTGTGAACGGGGTGGATCTGCTCAAGTGCATCATCGGGTTTATTCTGGTCAAAAAGGGCGTGTGGGTCAATAACATTGTGGCATCCAGCCAGGATGTCCCGCAGGCAGACTGATGGCGGGAGGAAAACGCATGAACATCCAGATTTTTGGCACCAACAAAGTTTTGACACCAAAAAGGCGCAGCGCTGGTTCAAAGAGCGGCGCATCAAGTTCCAGATGGTGGACCTGAAAGAAAAGGGCCTGAGCCGCGGTGAGTTTGACCGCGTGTGCCAGGCCGTGGGCGGCTGGCAGGCCCTGGTGGACGAAGCCACCAAAGACCAGGATACCCTTGCCCTGCTGCGCTGGCTGGACGAAAGCCAGCAGGCTGACAAACTGTTTGAAAACCAGCAGCTTTTGCGCCAACCCATTGTACGCAATGGCCGCGCCGCCACAGTGGGGTACCGGCCGGAGGTTTGGGAGAAGTGGGAATAAAGTTAGGAGTTAGGAGCATTGTATGCAGGCTGAGCTTTCCTGTAACTGCAACTGCTTTTTCTTGTAAATTTGCTTATTCTTGCTTTCTATTTGCTTCTTTGTTTGCTTTTATCTGCCCTGCATTTTGTGCTTCTGCCGGAATGCAGGGTTTTTTTTATTTATAGGAGATTGACATAACGAACAGGGTTTGTTATAGTGCTTTTAGGTTCCTATTTCATGTTGCTTTTTATGGTATTTTTTTTACTTTTGTGAGGTGTTTTTATGGCATGTATTTTTTGTGAACGCCAACCGTTCGGTCGGCACCATCAACCCCAACATTTACGGTCAGTTTTCGGAGCATCTGGGCCGCTGCATCTATCAGGGCATTTATGTCGGTCAGGCTTCTGATATTCCCAACACCAACGGCATGCGCAATGATGTTGTATCCGCGCTGAAAGCCCTGCATGTGCCCGTGCTGCGTTGGCCGGGCGGCTGCTTTGCCGATACCTATCACTGGCGCGACGGCATTGGCCCCAAGGAGAACCGCAAAACCATTGTAAACACCAACTGGGGCGGCGTGACCGAGGATAACAGCTTTGGCACCCATGAATTTATGGAGCTGTGCCGCCAGATTGGCTGCGAACCCTACATCAACGCCAATCTGGGCAGCGGCACCGTGCAGGAATTTTCGGACTGGGTGGAATACTGCAACATGGGCGGCATTTCCCCCATGGCATCAGAGCGCCGCGCCAACGGGCAGGACGAACCGTTCAACGTAAAATACTGGGGCGTGGGCAATGAAAGCTGGGGCTGCGGCGGCAGTATGCGTGCCGAGTATTATGCCGATTTGTGCCGCCAATATTCCACCTACCTGCGCAACTACTCGCCGGAGCACAAAATCTTCAAGATCGCATCCGGCGCCAACGTGGCGGATTACCACTGGACCAAAACCGTGATGGAGCGCGCCGGGCAGGCCGTAGATGCGGTATCACTGCATTACTATACCGTGCCCCATGAGGATTGGCAGCACAAGGGCTCGGCCACAGACTTTACCGATGAGGAATACTATACCACCCTGCACAAGACCCTGCAGATGGAAGAACTGGTGGAGAACCACACCCGCATTATCAAGCAGTATCAGGGCGACCGCAAAGTGGGCCTGGCCGTGGATGAATGGGGTACCTGGTACGATGTGGAACCGGACACGAACCCCGGCTTCCTTTACCAGCAGAACACCATGCGCGATGCGCTGGTGGCGGCCATCAACCTGAATATCTTCAACAACCACTGTGATACCATCTGCATGGCCAACATTGCCCAGATGGTCAACGTGCTGCAGGCCATGATCCTGACCGAAGGCAGCAAGATGGTGCTGACCCCGACCTATCATATATTTGAAATGTACAAGGGCCACCAGGGTGCCAAGCAGCTGGAAAGCTATGCGGAGACCACCCTGCTGAACCACGATGACCAGGCGGTGCCCGATCTGCATGTCAGTGCCAGCCAGCAGGCAGACGGCAGTATTCTGGTCACTGCGGCCAACCTGAACGATACGGCAGCTATCCCTGTTACCTGCATGCTGGGCGGGGCCAAGCCCACCGGTGTAACAGCCCGCGTGCTGGCCGGTGCCCCCGCCGCCCACAACACCTTTGCCGCGCCGGAGCAGGTTGTCCCCGCGGAACTGAACACCAGCCTGACGGCGGACGGCTTTACCGCCACCCTGCCGCCGTGCAGCGTAGCCGCTTTTGTGGTGAACCAGTAATGGAAGCCCAGCCCAAGCGCTGCCGCCGCTGCTTATTGCAGGATATGGCGGACGAAAACGACTATTACGCCAGCGTGGTGCGCTACCGCGCCACCATGCCCCGCCGTGTGCGCACCCCGGATGCGGAATACACTGCCCGGCTGGAACATTGCCGCACCTGCCCCAGCCTTAACGCCGGGACCTGCATGCAGTGCGGCTGCTATGTGGAAATGCGCGCCGCCCGCACAGACATGCACTGCCCGCTGGATAACGCGCCCTGGTAACAAACCTTTCTATCATTTTCCCCGCACCGGCAGCCCGCCCGGTGCGGGATTTTTTGTCTGCAAAGGCAGTATTTTGCTCTTTTGCTGCAATATTATGCCCCTTTCCCCCTTGTATCCCCCATTTTCATTTGTTATAATAACAATTTGTTGAGCAACTTAGGATTTTAGGCTCCGCCTGGTTTTCAGGCGCAAACCCACCCAAGCCTGGCGGTCTTGGGCGCGGTCAAAATCTATCCGCCGGAGTGTAATTTTATGTCTACTAGCAAAAACAAACTGTCCGTTCAAACCCTGGTACACTGCGCCATGATCGCCGCAGTTTACACCGTGCTTTGCCTGGTATTGCAGCCGTTCTCTTACGGCGCGGTACAGGTGCGCGTGGCCGAAGCATTCTGCCTGCTGCCGGTGTTTGGGGCCGAATACATTGTGGGCGTTACCCTGGGCTGCCTGCTGGCAAACCTGCTGGGTTCCACCATGGTGGATGTGGTGTTTGGCACCGCCGCCACCCTGATTGCCTGCCTTGCCACCTATGCCCTGCGCAATGTGCGCTGGAAAGGGCTGGCAATTCCGGCGTCTTTCCCTCCTGTTATCGCCAATGCACTGATCGTTGGCGCGTTTGAAATTACTGTGTTCTTCTCGGATTCTGCCCCCACGGCCACCATGGCGGTATTCAACGCCGTTGCTGTTGGCGTTGGTGAGATCATCAGCTGCTGTGTGCTGGGTGTTGCCCTGGTCAAGCTGATCGAGAGCAACGAATCCCTGAACAAAATTTTTGCAGAATAATAACCGCTTTCCCTGTATTCATTAAAAGGAGCTGCCATGAAACCGAGCCTTGTTTTATGGGACTGGAACGGCACCCTGCTGGATGATGTTGCCCTTTGTGTGGACGCGCTCAACCGTCTGCTCCGCATCTATCATTACCCGCAGCAATACAGCCTTGCCCAGTACCGTGAGATTTTTGGCTTCCCGATTGAAGATTATTATATTCGCGCAGGGTTCGATTTTTCCAAAAACTCCTACAAAGAGCTTGCCGATGATTACATGCAGGATTACCTGGCCCGCGCCGGGGCCTGCCCGCTGGCAGAAAGTGCTGTGCCCGCCCTTTCCCTTTTGAAAGGTGCCGGGGTGCAGCAGGTCATTCTTTCGGCTTCCAACGTGCCGGTTTTGGAACAGCAGGTCATGGAGCGCGGAGTGCGCCCCTACTTTGACCGCCTGCTGGGGTTGGATAATATTTACGCCCGCAGCAAAGTGGAAGTCGGCCTGGCTTATCTGACTGAACTGAAGCAGCGCGGTGCCGTACCGGCGCAGGCTATTATGATCGGGGATTCTGTCCACGATTTTGAGGTTGCCCAGGGGCTGGGCGTGCGGTGTGTGCTGCAAACCGCTGGGCATCAGAGCGCACAGCAGCTGCGTGCCACCGGTGCCCCCGTTGTTCCGGATGTTTTGGCCGCTGCGCAGTATTGCCTGAACGAACTGTAACAAGTTTTGGGATAGGAGATCATAACGAATGACGGATAGCGTAAAAGGCGCTCTGCTGACAATGTTCGGCGGCATGTGCTGGGGTGTTTCCGGCTGCGTGGGGCAGTATCTGTTTACCCGCCAGGGCATGGATTCCACCTGGCTGGTGCCCATCCGGCTGTTTTTGGCCGGTGTGATTCTGTGCATCTATTACGGTGTGCGCAACTGGCGCCAACTGGTGAACCCCTGGCGCAGCTGGCGCAACGCGCGCGACCTTGTGATCTATGGCCTCGCTGGCGTCAGCTTTTGCCAGTTCACCTACTCTTTGACCATCCAGCTTTCCAGCGCCGGTGTGGGCACCATTTTGCAGGATCTTTCCCCGTGCTGATTCTGCTGGTGGTCTGCATCCAGCAAAAGCGTGCGCCGCGGCTGTTTGAGGTGTTCTCCATTGTGCTGGCGCTGGGTGGTGTATTTATGCTGACCACCCACGGCAGCCTGACCAACATGGCGGTTTCGCCCGCTGCGCTGGTCGTTGGTATTATCAGCGCGTTCTGCGTTGTTATTTACACCATATGGCCCAAAAACCTGCAAAAACAGTACCCCACACCCATGCTGCAGGGTTGGGCATTCCTGATGGGCGGCACCTTCTTTGCGCTGGTGTTCCGCCCGTGGCGGATGAACTACGTACCCAACGCGGCCGGCATTGCCGGTATTGCGGCAGTCGTGCTCATCGGCAACGTGCTGGCGTTCAGCTGTTACATGAGCGGTGTCAAGTACATTGGGCCGCAGAAATCCAGCCTGTTCAGCTTTGCGGAACCGGTTACGGCGGCCATCATCAGCACGCTGGTGCTCGGTTCCCCCCTTTACCGTGTGGGACGCCATCGGCTTTGTTTGCATCTTTTTGATGCTGGTGCTGCTGTTCATCAGCAACGAAAAGCAGGCCAAAAGCACTGCAAGCGCATGATAACCGGCCAAGTTTCAACAAAAGCCGCTGAAACAGTTTAATATTTGCATTTTACACCCGCGCAGGTTTGACACAGTACCCTGCGCGGGTGTATTATATTAAAGTATAGCATTGTATCCAACAGGGGTTCCCCTGCTGATCCATTCGCCGCCATGCGGCAGAAATACAGGTGTTTACTTATGTCTTTTATGGAAAAACTGTTCGGTAATTTTTCCGACAAAGAGCTCAAGCGTATCAAACCCATTGCCAACAAGGTGCTGGAACTTGAGCCCGAAATGCAGAAACTTACTGACGAAGAATTACAGGCCAAAACCCCGTACCTGAAAGAAAAGCTGAAAAACGGGGCCAGCCTTGACGATATCCTGCCCGAAGCGTTCGCCGTCTGCCGCGAAGCGGACTGGCGTGTGCTGGGCCTGAAGCCCTACCCGGTGCAGATCATCGGCGGCATTGTGCTTCATCGTTCCTGCATTGCCGAGATGCAGACCGGCGAAGGCAAGACCCTGGTGGCCACCATGCCCGTTTACCTGAATGCCCTGACCGGCGAAGGCGTGCATGTTGTTACCGTCAACGATTACCTGGCCAAGCGCGACAGCGAATGGATGGGCAAGGTTTACCGCTTTCTTGGCTTGACGGTCGGCCTGGTTATCCATGACGTACAGCCGCAGGACCGCCGCAAGGCTTACCTGGCGGATGTTACTTACGGCACCAACAACGAGTTTGGCTTTGACTACCTGCGTGACAACATGGTGGTTTACAAAGCCAGCATGGTGCAGCGCGGCCATGCTTACGCCATCGTGGACGAGGTGGACTCCATCCTGATTGATGAAGCCCGTACCCCGCTGATCATCTCCGGCAAGGGCGAAGATTCCAGCGTGATGTACAAGCGCGCGGACGACTTTGCCAAAACGCTGAAAAAGTCTGTCATCGTTGAACTGGACGACAAAGTGGAAGCCGATGAACAGGTTGACGGTGATTACGTTGTGGACGAAAAGCACAAGACCTGCACCCTGACCGAAAGCGGCGTTAAGAAAGCCGAAGCATGGTTCAATGTTGAGAACCTGGCCGATGCCGACAACATGTCCCTGCGCCACTACATTGACGGCGCCATCAAAGCCCGCGGCGTTATGCACCGTGACATCGACTACATCGTCAAAGAGGGCGAGGTCATCATCGTTGACGAATTCACCGGCCGTCTGATGTATGGCCGCCGCTTCAATGACGGTCTGCACCAGGCCATTGAAGCCAAGGAAGGCGTGACCGTTGCTGCTGAGAGCAAGACTTTGGCCAGCATCACCTTCCAGAACTATTTCCGCATGTACAAAAAGCTGGGCGGCATGACCGGTACGGCTTCCACCGAAGCTGACGAGTTCAGCGAGATCTACGGCCTGAACATCGTCAGCATCCCCACCAACAAGCCCCGCGCCCGCAAGGACCTGCCGGACAGCGTGTACAAGACCATCAACGGCAAGTATAATGCCGTGATCGAGCAGGTTGCCGAATGCCACGCCAAGGGCCAGCCCGTTCTGGTTGGTACCGTCAGCGTGGAAAAGAGCGAGGCGCTTTCAAGCTGCTGAAAAAAAGCGCGGCATCGAGCATAATGTCCTGAACGCCAAGCAGCATGAGCGCGAGGCCGAGATCGTTGCACAGGCCGGTAAGCAGGGCGCTGTGACCATTGCCACCAATATGGCTGGCCGCGGCACCGATATCATGCTGGGCGGCAACGTGACCTATATGGCAAAGGCCACCCTGCGCAAAGAGCTGACCCGCCAGATGAATGCCGATCTGGAAGTGCTGAAGGACGAATACGAGCACGCCAAAGCCCGCGCCAAGGCACAGGGCCTGCCCATCCCCCCTGCCCCCCGGACACAGCCTATGAAGCAAAAGTTGAAATGCTGATGACCGAGTGCGACGGCCATGCCGACACCCAGGATGCTGATATTCTGGCTGCCCGCAAGCGCTTTGACGAGCTGGTTGCAGAATATGAACCGGAAGTCAAGCGCGAAGCCGAGGCTGTGCGCGAAGCTGGCGGCCTGTTCATCATTGGCACTGAACGCCATGAAAGCCGCCGTATTGATAACCAGCTGCGCGGCCGTGCCGGCCGTCAGGGCGACCCCGGTGCATCCCGTTTCTTCCTGAGCCTGGAAGATGACCTGATGCGCATTTTCGGCGGTGAGCGCGTGCAGGGCTTGATGGATACCCTGGGCCTGGACGAGGACATGCCCATCGAGAACAAGCTGATCACCAACACGATCGAGAGCGCCCAGAAAAAGCTGGAAGCTTCCAACTTTGCCATCCGTAGGCAGGTGCTGCAGTATGACGATGTCATGAACCAGCAGCGCGAGATCATCTACAAGCAGCGTCAGATGGTGCTGGACGGCGAGGATATCTCCGACAAGCTGCACGAGATGATGAAGCAGTCCATCGACGAGACCTGCGAGTCCTTCCTGAGCGGCGAAACCGCCGACGATTGGGATTTTGCCGCCCTGCGCCGCCACTACCTGAACTGGCTGTGCCTGCCCACTGATTTTAACTACACTGCCGAGCAGCTGAATGATCTGAAGCGCGAGGATGTTGCCAAGGTGCTGTATGAGCGCGGCATGAGCATTCTGGAAAGCAAGGAGCAGAAGTACGGTGCCCCCATGATGCGCGAACTGGAGCGTATCTGCCTGCTCCGCAATGTTGACTCTAAGTGGATGGAGCACATTGACAACATGGACCAGCTGAAGCAGGGCATGAGCCTGCGCGGTTACGGCCAACGCGACCCCATTGTGGAATACCGCATTGAAGGCTTTGCCATGTTTGACGAGATGATCGCCACCATCCGCGAGGATGCCGTACACATGCTGCTGACTATTGAAGTGCGCCAGCAGAACCAGGAGCCGAAACGCGAACAGGTTGCCAAGCCCACCGGCGAAGGCGCACCGGCTCAGGCTGGTGCCAAGGGTGCCACCCCTGTGCGCGTGACCAAGATTGGCCGCAACGATCCCTGCCCCTGCGGCAGCGGCCTGAAATGGAAAAAATGCACCTGCAAAGAGTATCACCCTGACCTGTAATTGAACCTTTTCCACCGTGCGGCGCGGGGCTGACCCCTGCGCCGCACATTTTGATTTTATGATTGCTGCCTGCCCGGCTGCGGGCAGGCATAACGAGGTATTGTTATGAAAGCCAGAATCCAGCAGGAACCGCGCTGTGTGCTGCTGTGGCAGGTTGCCCCCGGCAGTGCCGAGCACGCCGCGGTGGAACACGCTGCACGCCTGAGCCGCCTGAAAGTCCGCCTTTTGACCGCCGCCGACCTGGGCACCACCATGGAAGCCCTTTGCACCGGGCGGCACACTGGCGGTGAAGCCGCCCCGCCCCGGATGTACCGGAGCGCCCGGCCATGATTGTGAGCGGGCTGCGGCATGACAACGGCGATCTGGGCCAGTTTGTGGATGAAGTGCGCCGCGGCGGGGCGGTGATCCCACTGCGCGCCATGGTAACCCCCACCAGCCGCGGCTGGACCCTTGCTGCCCTGCTGGCCGAACTGAACCGCGAGCATGAACACGTGGGAGGCCAGGCATGAAACGCCGCCTGACCTGCGCGGTGCTGGCGCTCTGCCTGCTGCTGAGCGGCTGTGCGGCAACTGGAACCACCAGCCCCCAACGCTACAGCGTAACTTGGTGGGATGTGTTTGACACCGTTACTGTCATCAGCGGCTATGCCGACAGTGAAGCCGACTGGGACACCCAGATGACCGCCCTGCATGCAGACCTGCTGCGGTATAACCAGCTGTATGATATTTATAACCACTATGACGGCATGACCAACCTGGCGGATGTAAACGCCGGAGCCGCCGCTGCCCCCGTTGCCGTTGGGGATGAGATTATGAACCTGCTGACCTTCGCGCAGGAGATGTACCAGGCAACGGACGGTGCCTGCAATGCCGCTGCTGGGGCGGTGCTGCGCTACTGGCACGATGCCCGCACCGCCGCGGGCGATGGAGCCGAGGTAAGCGCCGATATCCTGCCCAAAACCGCCGACCTGCAGGCTGCGGCTGCCCACTGCAATATGGATGATTTGATTTTGAACCAGAATACCGGGACGGTGTATTTTGCAGACCCGGAATTGCAGCTGGACGTTGGCAGCATTGGCAAAGGCTATGCGGTGGAGCAATGCGCCCAGGCAGCCGAAGCCCGCGGCCTGACCAGCGCCCTGTTGAACGTGGGTGGCAATGTGCGCGCCATTGGCACCAAGCCCAACAGCGGGCCCTGGGTTGCCGGGGTCGATAACCCCTGGCCGGATCAGGACGGCCAATACGCCACCGCACGCTATGTGGATACCGTGGAGCTGCAGCCGGGGCAAAGCCTTGTGATCAGCGGGGACTACCAGCGTTACTTTACCGTGGACGGTGTACGCTACCACCACCTGATCGACCTGACCACCCTGCAGCCTGCCCGCTACATGAACCGCGTTGCCATTGTAAGCAGTGACAGCGGCCTGGGGATGCACTTTCCACCGGTGTGTTCTGCATGCCGGTAGAAAAAGGGCAGGCTTTGATCGAGCAGCTGAACGATGTGGAAGCCCTGTGGATGCTGAGCGATGAAACCATGGTGCAAAGCAACGGGTGGGGAAAGTGAACGGCATTATTCCCCTGTAGAAACCTTGGGCAACACCGCACAATTCCCGCCTTGCGGCTTAAGCACCGCTCCGGCAGCTGCGGCACGGCATCTGCGTTGCCAAAATGCTCGATAATGTCGGGTTGCGGTACCCGCATCGTGCTTCGGGGCAAAGCCCCTCGCACTCTGCGACCGCTGCCCCTGCTTCGGTTCGCTGTTTCCGCCACTGGCGGCGCTCACCTTTGCAGCATTCAGTATTATCTGCGCTTTTGGCTTGGCATCTGCCGCACCTCGCTCGCCGTATCGGCACTTAGAATTATGCGGTATTGCCCTTGGTTTTTTATACAAACAGGCAAGCGTTTCGTCCCCCGTGCCCTGACCTCATTGTTCCGTAGAGAACTTTCGCTTAATTTTAAAAGAACAAACAGAAAAATCCGTATCCTCGTGCCCTGCTTGGCATTCGGGATACGGATTTTTGTTATATTGCTGATTTCATGCACTGGGCATGTTATTTCTGTGCAAAAAAGTCTTTGACCACCTGCACCACGGCTGCGCGGTCGGCTTCGGTCAGACCATAGTACAGAGGCAAGCGGGTCAGGCGGTTGCTTTCCTTTGTGGTGTATTCATCCACACCGGCAAAGCGGCCGTATTGGATGCCCGCCGGGGCGCTGTGCAGCGGCACATAATGGAAAGACGATGCCACACCGTGGGCTTTCAAATAAGCAATGAACGCGGTGCGCTGTTCCAGGTCCCGCAGCTTGACATAGAACAAATGCCCGTTATGCACACAGCCTTCCGGCACGGTGGGCAGCTCCAATAGGCCTGCTTCAGCCAGCGGTGCCAGCTCCTGTGCGTAATAATCCCAGCTGTGGGTACGGTCTGTATTGATGGTATCGGCCTGTTCCAGCTGTGCCCACAGGTAAGCGGCATTCAGATCACCGGGCAGGTAGCTGGAGCCATAAGAAACCCAGGTGTATTTATCTACCTGGCCGCGCAGAAAACTGGCACGGTTGGTACCCTTTTCCCGCAGGATTTCGGCCTTGGTCACGGTTTCGGGGTCATTGATGACCAGTGCGCCTCCCTCCCCCATTGAGAAGTTCTTCGTCTCATGGAAAGAGTAGCAGCCGAAATCACCGATGGTGCCCAGTGCCTTGCCCTTGTAGCTGCTCATAACGCCCTGGGCGGCATCTTCCACCACCTTCAGGTTATGGCGGCGGGCGATCTGCATGATGGTGTCCATATCGCAGGCCACACCGGCATAGTGCATCACGCAGATGACTTTGGTTTTTTCGGTAATGGCGGGTTCAATTTTTGCTTCGTCAATGTTCATGGTGTCCGGGCGGATATCCACAAACACCAGCTTGGCCCCAGCTAAAACAAAGGCCGTTGCCGTGGAAGAAAATGTGTAGCTGGGCAGGATCACCTCATCACCGGGCTGGATGCCGCACAGCAGGGCAGCCATTTCCAGCGCGGTGGTACCGCTGGTGGTCAGCAGCACCTTGCCCGCATGGAACCGCTGTTCCATCCATTCATCACAGCGGCGGGTAAAAGGGCCATCGCCGCAGATCTTATTGTTGGCCATGGCCTGGCGCATATAGTCCAGCTCTGTACCAACCTGCGGGGGAATATTAAAAGGAATCATTGTTTTACTGTCAACTCGCAATCTATTATAACCACTCGGTCTTACTGGGCGCGGGTAGTATCATTTTCCGGCGTTTCGGGTTCAAAATTCAGCCGCTTTTCTTCCACCACCAGGGGGCGGTCCATAATACGGGCGTTCATTGCCATGATGTACTCGCCCAAAAATCCCAGAAAGGTCAGCTGCACGCCGCCCACAAAGAACACAGCAATAATCATCGGGGCATAACCCGCAGCAAAGGTATTCCAGTGGATCAGCTTTGCCACCAGGAACACAAGCCCCAGGATAAAGCTGACCGCCGCGCAGAAAAAGCCGAAGAACTCCGCCATCCGCATCCCAATCTTGGTGTAGCTGGTAAAGCTGAGCATGGCGGCATCAAACAGGCTGTACCAGTTGTTGTGGGTCTTGCCTGCCCGGCGCTTGGGCTGGGTGTATTCAATCTCCTTGCGCTCGGGGCCAAGCTCCGCCACAATCCCGCGCAAAAACGGGGTGGGGTCGTGCAAAGCACGCAGGGTCTGGATAAAGCTTTTTATCGTACAGGCCAAACCCGGTAAACTGCTCGATCATTTCCACATTGCTCATCTTTTTGATGGTTTTGTAGTAACAGTCCCGCAAAAAAATACATGACAGGGTTTTCCTGGCTGGTGGTCTTTTGCCGATTACAATTTTGTAGCCTTTTTCCCATTCAGCCACAAACTTTGGAATCATCTCCACCGGGTCCTGGAAGTCCGCGCAGATGGTAATGGTACAGTCCCCTGTGGTATGGATCATACCGTAATAGGGGCTGTTGAACTGACCAAAGTTCTTGCTGTTAAAAATGGCTTTGACCTTGGGGTCCTGCGCGCAGATGTCCGTAATGATCCGGCGGGTACGATCCTGGCTTTTATTATCAATAAAAAGAATCTCATAGTCATAATCCGGGCAGTCCTTCCGAATCTCATCCCGCACCGCCTCATAGATGGGGCGGGCGTTTTCCTCCTCGTTATAGGTAGGGATCATAACAGAGATGACTTTTTTCTTCTCGCTCATGCAGGTTTCATTCCTTTAAGTTTAGTCTTTGGCCCACTGCCGCAATAGCCGGGCAGACCCTTATCACTATACACTATTTTGCAAAATAGGTAAAGAACAATTTATTTTCGCAGTTTTGCGTTTCAAAGTTCAGGCTTACAGGGCGGTCCGCCAGGGTGTAGGGCTCCTCGTTTTCCAGGCAGAAAGTCCCCTCTTTGGCAATGTGGCAGATGCCGCGGTAAATTTCCATGGCCGGGGTACAGGCACCGATCAGCAGCGTTGCCGCCAGCAGAATGGTCACGGCCTGCTGTGCAAGCGTACCGTCCCGCCATTTGGTGCCCACCAAGGCGATAAAGTACCGGGCACAGAGGGTCATCAGGATAAAGATAGCCGGGATGGACACCCGCATGCAGAAATCGCACCCCTGTCCCACCTTAAAGAACGGAATGATGAAGAGCGACACGGCGCAGGTATAAAACAGCCAGCTGCGGCGGTTCTGCCGCCAGAGCAGCAGCAGATAGATGCCGGCATCCAGCAGGTAAAATACCAGCATGCCTTTTTGCAGGCTGGTCAGAACGTTTTGGCCAAAAGTCTGCTGCGATGCCCGGTTCCCGGCGACAGTTTCGCCCAGAACGCTGTAGCCAAAGGCGTTATTGGCCAAAAAATAACTGGCCGTAATGCTGAGCACCACAACCAGCACCAGCACATTGGCCGGGGAGAACGCCGATTGCAGCACGCCTTTTTTGACGCTGTGCCAGCAGAACAATGCCGCGCACCACCATAAAAATAACCAGCCCCACAAATGGGAAAGGGCCGCACATCAGGCAGGCCGTGCCCAGCAGCAGGTAGTTGCGGCAGTCTTTTTCCTGCAAAAAAGCAGACGGTTGCCAGCCATGCCCCCACTGTCTGGTTGAACACCCAGAACAGGCAGGTCGTCAGGGAGCTGAACTGGAAATCATTCGTCCACCATTCCAGGTGCATAGCGTCATAGGCCAGCAGGTCCGGCAGTCGGCTGCTGTACAGCGCGCCCAGAATATCCATGCCGCTGAAGAAAATCAAAAACAGCAGGCCGATCCCCTGCTTTTTGCCGGTATCGGCACGCAGGTAGACCAACAAATTCAGCGCCGCCAGATAGGTGCCCAGCGCCGTCCACCCCCAAAGGGCCATACGGGCGAACATCCAGGCGGCATCCAGCCCAAACAGGGCGTATACCGGTTTGGTCAGCGCCGCCGGGACCAGCCAGTGCCCGATATAATACACCAGCGCCGTATCCTTTTGCGGGTAATACACCGGCCAGCTGTTTGTGATCAGATCCCGGTAAATGGCGTTGCGGTAACCCCAGTCCGAGTTCTGGTAAAAAAAGCCCGTCTGACCGCCCAGATAGCCCCACAACAGCATCAGGGCAAACAGCAGCACCAGCTTTGGCACCGAAAGCGTAATGCCCTGCTCTTCTTGCCCCACTTGCTTAACCTGCGGCGTTTTGCACACGGCATACCACCAGGCAAAGGCCAGCACGGCCAGGCCCGCAACAGCAAACGGCGCGCGGAGATACCCCGCAAAAAACACCGCCAGCGGCGCGGTGAGATAGGATAAGGCAAACGGCTTTAACTTTTGGTAGGTCAACTGCATAAATACTGTCTGGCTCCTGTTCGTCCATGCGGGTCCTGCCCGCACGGACGGGGTTATTCCTTAGGCAACACCGCACAATTCCGCCTTGCGGCGAATTATGCGGTATTGCCCTTATTGGCTTAATTGGTTTGCTTTTGCGTTTTTGCCCACGCAATGGTGGCGCGGATGCCATCGGCAAAGGCGGTGCGCGGCGCAAAGCCGGTATCCGCCGCAAGCTGGGTGATATCCGCCTGCAAAAACATGACCTGCTGCGGCCCGTAAGGGATTTTGCCCAGGCCAAGCGGCAGGGCCAGGTCGATGGCATCACGCAGGGTCTCAATATATTCCCGCAGGGGGCGGGCGGTACCGCTGCCCACCGGGTACACGGCACCGCTGCGGCCATGGCAGGCCATGCGGTACAGTGCATCCGCAGCATCGGCGGAGTAAAGATAATCCCACTTCTGCTCCCCTGCCGTCAGGTCCGGGCACTGCCCGGCCAGCAGTTTTGGATGGTGGCGGAGATCATCGTGTTGGGGCCGTCATGCGGGCCGTAAACCGAAAGGATACGCGCCCACACATGGTCCATGCCCAGGGCGGCGGCCTCGGTACGGCTCATCTGGCCTGCACACAGCTTGGCCATGCCGTACCCGTTTTCGGGGTTTGTGGGGTATCGGCCCGCAGAACACCGTCCACACGGCCATACTCTGCCTGGCTGCCGGTACCAACAAACACACGGCAGCCCATTGCCGCCGCGGTGCGCACGGCATCAATGGTATAGCGGATATTCTCGATCTGAGCCGGCATATCATTGCGGCCCGCGCCAATGGTGTGCGCCCACGCCAGGTGGAAAAAGGCATCCGCCTGCACGGGCAGCCCGGCTGCGGCCATGCCCTGCGGCAAATCCGCCAGGTTGGCGGCATCGCAGGCAACTACATACAGGTTTGCATCCTTGGGCAGCGCTACGGCCCGCGGGCTGCCGGGGCGGCAGACCGCCACCACGGTACACCCGGCCTGCAGCAGCCGGCTGCACAATGCTGTGCCCACGGCCCCGGTGGGGCCGGTTACGATTACGGTTTTAATGTTACGTTCTATCATCATTCACTGCTCCGGCACCAAGGGGATAAACATCTGCTGTTCCAGCTCTTCCCGCGGCAGGAACGGTGCCAGATCCTCAAGCGGCGGGCTGACCAGTGTGCCGTCCGGCAGGCGCTTGGTGGCGCTCTTCGGCTCCCAGACCTGCTGGGTATCGGTAAAGATCTCGCAGAAAGTCGGGCCTTCTGCGGCAAGGGCGGCATCCACCACCTGTTTCATCTCAGCGTTGGAATGTGCGCAGGAATACGAGTAGCCGAACGCTTCGGCAATTTTGCGGAACTCCGGGAAGGACAGATCCCCGCTCTCCGGCCCAATGCCGATCTTGCAATGGTCTTTGAACAGGTTGTTCTGGGTCAGGCGGATGGAGTGGTAGCCGTTATTGTTGATGAGGAAAATCTTGATCGGCAGCTTATTTGTCAGGATGGTCTGCAATTCCTGCAGGTTCATCATGATAGAGCCATCGCCTTCCAGGCAGATGGTGGTACGGCGGCCGCCTGCAATGCAAGTGCCAATGGCGGCGGGCAGGCCGTAACCCATGCTGGCAATGGCGCTGTTGTTGGCCATGCGGCTGCCTTTTTGGATGACATACGCCTGATTGCCCACCACGCAGCAGGCGCCGTTGGAAACTGCGGTCAGGCTGTTTTCCGGCAGGCGGGAACTGAGGTAGCGCACAAAGGCGTACACATTGGCGGTGGTGCCGTTTTCTTCCCACTGGCGCGGCAGCACGGCGGGGTAATCTTTTTCCATCGCTGGCAGGTTGCCAGCCAGTCCGCTGCCTGGCTGACGGGTCAGCGGCGCTGCGGCGGCATCCAGCTTTTGCAGAAAGTCCTTGGCATCCGCCCACACGGGGTGCTCCACATGCAGGGTGTGATTTTTCATCTCGGCGCGGTCAATATCCACCATGATGACTTCCGCCGCGCGGGCCCAGGTTTTCCAGTTATAGCCCACCTGGCGGATGGAAATGCGGGTGCCCACAGCCAGAATCAGGTCTGCGTTCTGGATGGCCCAGTTGCCGGGGCGGTCGCCCATATTGCCGGCACGACCGCAGTAAAGCGGGTTTTCGTCCTCGATCAGGTCCACGGCGTTCCAGTAGGTCACAATGGGGATGTTCAGCTTTTCCGCCACGGCGCGGAACGCTGCGTACCCGCCGGAAAGCCGGATGCCGTATCCGGCGTGAAACACCGGGCGCTTGGCGTTGCGGATCTTTTCCAGCACCATCTGCACGGTGGCATCGTCCACCGGGGGCGGCAGCCGGGCATCGTCCTGCGCCGGGTCATAGCCGGGCAGGCTGTCGGTTTCAATGTAGCCGCCCTGATAGTTGACCGGGATATCGATCCACACCGGGCCGGGGCGGCCGGTGGTTGCCAGGTGCCAGGCTTTTTCCAGCACATAGCGGATCTGGTTCGGGTCTTCCAGCATGGTGGCGTATTTGGTCATGGGGGCAACAGATTTGGTGATATCGTATTCCTGGTCGCCCACCGCGCGCAGGGGCAGGCCATCGGTAAACTGCGCGGCATAGCGGGCCGTGGTATCGTACCGAACCTGGCCGGAGATCACGAACATAGGGATGGAATCCAGCCAGCCGCCCACCACACCGGTCAGGGCGTTGGTGCCGCCGGGGCCGGTGGTAACGCACAGGGCGGCAATTTTGTTATCAATGCGGGCGTATGCTTCCGCCGCAATGGCACTTGCCTGCTCGTGATGGTTATAGGTAACATGCAGCGCCGGGTGGTGGCCCAGTGCATCATTCAGATGCATGGCGCCGCCGCCCACCATGCTGAAAACATCCGTAACGCCGTGCGCCGCAAGAAAATCGGCCACATAATCGGCCAGACGCTGTTTCATTGGGGGTGTCCTCCTTTTATTTAATCCGTTCAAGCTGCGGCTGAACCATTACAAAATACAAAGTTCTGGAATCCTGCGGGGCATCGACCCGCTTGCCGCTGTAGCTAATATCGATTGTACTTTCACCAAAAAGGAATATCCGCAGTATAGCGGATTTTCATGTTTTCCTGGCTGACCACAAAGGTCTGGCTACTGTCACCGAAGGTAATGGTAATGCTGGGGCGGTCAGAAATATCAAAGAAATAATCCCCCACTGTAAAGGTAAAGGTGTACCTTTCCGTATTCAGCTGCGGGTTTACCAGTTTGATCTCCGCACTTTTCTTGCACCAGTAAAACGGCAGCTCTTTGTTGGAGTTTTCAGGAGTATAATATTCTGTGTTATAAATGCCATCCCCCAGCTGCAGGGTAATAGACGGCGCATTATACAGCACCCACACGCCATAGAAAACGGCAAGGGAAACTGCCACTGCCCCCAGTGAAGCGCCGAAAGTAACCAGCGTGCTGCGTGCAGCTTTTTATCTAGTTTTGATTGTTCAGGCTTTTTGGTTTTCAGCGCTGCCAACACACAATTTACTGCCTGTACAACGCCCCAGATGATAGCTGTCAGTATTGTCAACTGTACAATGGTGTTGCGAATATAAGAGTTACGCTCTTCAAAGATTGGAAGTGGCAGATTAAATACCATCAAAACCGCAAAAGGCAATATATTTTGACGTGTCATTACCTTTTCCTGTGCAAGAAAATACGCCAGCGGAATCAGCGCCATGCAGTAAATATAGTTGCCCTGGCTTTGGTACATCATAGCCACGGTAATCAGCAGCAACGCCTGCCATTCCTGGCGGCAGAGCAGAGCACACACAACCAGTACCGCCGCCACAGCAAAGGCTGCTGCAAAAAAAAGATACCGTTGCATTGCTGGTTCCGCTAATCAGGTCCACCAGATGCGCCCCATGTGCGAACATGCTGTTGATGCCATTGCCTGCCCAAGGTGTTTTACTTTTACTTCCAAAAGAGAACAAAATCTTCAGCCAAAGCTGCAAGCCGTACACGCCCTCCTGGAAGGCAAACACCGGGAGCACCAACGCTGCAATGCCATAAAACACCGTGTGGATTGCTGCTTTGAAATCCCGGTTTCTTAAAAGCATAACACCTAAGAATGCGGGATAAATTTTAAGTCCGGCTGCTACTGCCAGTGCAACCAACGCCAGTTCCCGCACCCATGCGCGCTTTGAACGGTGATACATGACGAAAAAAGCGAAAGCCCCGCCGCCAGCAAAATAATATTGCCGCGGTCTACCGCATTAAGCATACCAAAGCTGAACAAGGCAAAAAACGTACTGGCCCTGGCCCACTGGGCATTTTGCATCACGTCACGGAGCAAAACCGCCAGCAAAAGAACCGCCAGCACCACAAAAAAGACGTATAGCAAAAAGCACGACTGTGTTGTGCGTAAATCAGTTTCTGTGCCGCGTATGGCAACTGACGCCTCAAAGTCATAGGTCCAGTTATCAGATACCGAAGCAGGCACCAGTAAAAACAGGGCATAAAGAACAAATTTGCCAAGGGCGGATACAGTGTGTCAAACACCGCATACGGCTGGCGTCCACGAACATATTCAATGCTATGGAAAAAATCCATGCCGGCATCCAGTGTATCATGGTATAAAAAGTACGAAAGAAAATCACCATGGGTAACATACAGCGTTACCATAACCACAATGGCACACACTGCGCTGAGTACACAGTACAGCTTGGCCGTTTTTTCCAGAACGGATTGCTCCCTCTTCCTTTTTTACCAAAAGGTCTTTTCCCCGTTTCGTGTTATTCTCTTTCAGCACGCGCTGGCTGTTGCATTCATTCTGGCCATAATTCAGTCCCAGCTGCACCGATTTGTTCTCTTCCGGCAACAGCTGATCTAATCCAATGCTGATACCAGATTTATTCTCGTTATTTGTTGTCATGTTGTCCATACACAGCCTTGCCCTATTTCTGTTCCCGGTTATGTATCAGATATTCCCTGGTTTTCCATATTTTTTACCGATATATTTTGCAGTCTTATTTTCAACAATAAAGCACCGCCAACCAACCTCGTTGAGTCGGATGATGGTTAGGGATCCCGATACCGCACTTTTCCGTGCCGGATAAGCTCCACATCGTTGACGGGAAACATTTTGTCGTTTATCTTTCCTTAAATGTCCACAACTTGTTGATGATAAAATTCAGCGGAATCGTGACCAGCAAATTTACAATCGGCGCAATCGTTTTGCTGACGCTGAAGAACGTAACCTCTATCCAAAGCAAAACATTAGAAAGGATCGACGTGCCGCCGTAGCTGACATATGTTTTTCCAAGGCGTTTCAGTTTACTGCGCCAATCGTTTGCATTCCCGGTAAACACAAACTTATCGTTCCAAAAAAGGCATTGGCAATGCTCAGAATTGTTCCCAGAACGCTGCCTACCATATACAGGTCTGGGCTGATCCACAAAAAGATATAATACACCGCCATCGATACCGCCGTGTTGCTTACGCCAACAAGGCCAAACTTGATAAACTGTGCAAGCAGCGCAACAAATTCCTCTTTGCTTTTTGCTCCCAACAGTGCCAACAATTTCTGCATGGATCCCGTTCCTTTATTATTCTTTATAAGCAATCAAAAAGCAAAGCCCGTATTGATAATTTACCGCAGTGCAGCAGCCATTTTTTTCTTATCAGCACGGCTTTGCTTTTTCTTATTGATTCATCTTATCAGCGCTTTTTACTGGTTCACCGCTTCAATAATGATCTTTGCCATATAGTCGATCATCTCATCGGTCATGCCGGGGTACACGCCGACCCAGAAGGTGTTGTTCATGATAAAGTCAGTGTTGGTCAGCTCCCCTGCCACGCGGTAGGCGTCGGTGCCGCGGATCTGGTCAAAGCAAGGGTGCTTGATCAGGTTGCCGCTGAACAACAGGCGGGTCTGGACATTGTGGTCCTCAATATAGCGGGTCACGGCGTTGCGGTCCAGGCCGGATTCCGGCTTGACTGAAATCAGGAAGCCGAACCAGGACGGGCGGCTGTTGGCGGCCGGTTCCGGCAGGATCAGCTTATCGGCGGCCGGTTCCAGGGCTGCGCGCAGGCGGTCCCAGTTATGGCGGCGGCGCTCGATAAAGCTGGGGAACTTTTTCAGCTGTTCGCAGCCGATGGCGGCCTGCATATCGGTCACTTTCAGGTTATAGCCAAAGTGGCTGTAAACGTACTTGTGGTCATAGCCTGCGGGCAGTTCGCCATACTGACCGTCAAAGCGGTGGCCGCAGAAGTTATCATGGCCGGACGGGCAGATGCAGTCGCGGCCCCAGTCGCGGTAGCTCTTGATCAGGCGGTTCAGCAGCGGGCTGTTTGTATACACGCAGCCGCCCTCGCCCATCGTCATGTGGTGCGGCGGGTAGAAGCTGGAGGTGCCGATATCGCCCCAGGTTCCGGTAAAGCGGGTTTCGCCGTTGATGGTGTACTGGGTGCCCAGGGCATCGCAGTTATCCTCCACCAGCCAGAGGTTATGGGCATCGCAGAAGGCTTTGACGGCGGACAGGTCAAACGGGTTGCCCAGGGTATGGGCGATCATGACTGCCTTGGTCTTGGGGGAAAGGGCAGCTTCCAGCTTGGTCACATCAATGTTGTACTGCGGCACGGTCACATCCACAAACACCGGCACAGCGCCATACTGCAGCGCCGGGGTGACAGTGGTGGGGAACCCGCATGCCACAGTGATGATCTCATCGCCCTTTTTTTGATCTGGCGGTCGCCCAGTTCCGGGGCGGTGAGCGCCATAAAGGCAATTAGGTTGGCGGAGGAGCCGGAGTTGACCAGGTTGGCGAACTTTACGCCGATCCACTTGGCAAACTCTTTTTCAAATTCATCCGCAAAGCGGCCGGTGGTCAGCCAGAAATCCAGCGTTGCATCGGTCAGGGCGCACATTTCTTTTTCATCAAACACGCGGGATGCATAAGTAACGCGGTCGCCGGGCTTGAAATCCGCCTTTTTCTCCTTAAAGTCATGGTAATATTCTGCCACCAGCGACTTGATCTGCTCGCGGGCTTCGGCCTCATTGCTCCAATTTGCCATCGTCTGCTCCCTTACTCACTCAAAAATTCCTTGATCTCTTTGTCCATCTCCGCCGGGATATCCCCGCCGGAAAGCCATACCTTGCTGAACGCAACGGTCTTTTGCATACATTCCGCCATATGCCAGCGCGGTTTCCAGCCGAAGGTGGATTTCAATTTGCTGCAATCCAGCTTCAAAAGTTTGCTTCATGCGGGGCGTTTGCCTCAGCGCGGTTTTCCCATGCGGCGCCATCGCCCCACGCCTGGCAGAACAGGTCTACCAGGGTGCCGGTCGTCACACAGTCACAGTCATCCGGGCCGACGTTATAATAGCCGGCGTACCGGTTATCCTCATACTGGCGCTGGGCGATCAGCAGGTACGCTGCCAGCGGTTCCAGCACATGCTGGTATGGGCGGGTGGAATACGGGTTGCGCACACCGATGCTCTCCCCTTTTGCCATGGCACGCACGCAGTCCGGGATGATGCGGTCATTGGCAAAATCGCCGCCGCCAATCACATTACCTGCGCGGGCAGTGGAGATGGCCACGCTGCCATCCGCAAAAAAGCTGTTTTTATAGCTGTGGGTCACCAGCTCCGAGCAGCTTTTGCTGTTGGAGTAGGGGTCGAAGCCGTCCAACGGTTCGTTTTCGCGGTAGCCCCAGCACCATTCATTATTCTGGTACACCTTATCCGTTGTTACGTTCAGCACAGAGCGCGGCGGAGTTTGGGCGGTGCGCACGCATTCCAACAGGTTCACGGTGCCCATCACATTGGTTTCATAGGTATAGCGCGGGTCCTTGTAGCTGTCCCGCACAATGGGCTGGGCCGCCAGGTGCAGCACAATTTCCGGCCGAGCGGCATCAAAGGCCGCTTTCAGGGCGGCAAAATCGCGGATGTCGCCGATCACGCTGGTCATTCTACCTTCCAGCCCTGCCAGAGAGAAGAGGTTGGGGGTTGTGGGCGGTTCCAGGCTGTAACCCGTTACCACCGCACCGACCCCCACCAGCATGCGGCAGAGCCAGCTGCCCTTAAAACCGGTATGCCCGGTTACAAACACGCGTTTGCCGCGGTAAAATTCCAAGTTCATTGTTGGTTCCACACTTCCCAGGGCGCACAGCCGGACGCCCACATTTTTTCCAGCATACTTTTTTTCGCGCTCGGTATCCATGCACTGCCAGAATCCGCGGTGCACATAGCTCATCAGCTGGCCTTTGGCCGCCAGCTCGCGCAGCGGGGTCTGCTCAAAAATGGTATCATCACCGCTGATGGTATCAAACACTTCCGGTTCCAGCACCATATAGCCCGCGTTGATGATAGCCCCATCGTTGACGCTTTTTTCACGGAACGCCTGAACCGCATTGTCCTGGCCGATATCCAGCACGCCTTTCTGCTGTTCCTGCACCACGGCGGTCAGGGTGGCCAGCTTGCCGTGCTGCTTATGGAACTTGACCAGTTCGGCAATGTTCACATCGCAGACGCCATCACCATAGTTCATCATAAAGGTTTCGTTGCCGATATATTTCTGCACCCGCTTGATGCGGCCGCCCGTCATCGTGTTCAGGCCGGTATCCACCACCGTCACGCGCCACGGCTCGGCGTGCTGGTCATGCACGATCATCTCGTTGCCCTGTGTGAAATCAAATGTCACATCGCTGTTATGCAGGAAATAATCCGCAAACCGCTCCTTGATCATATGCTGCTTGTACCCGGCGCAGATCACAAAATCATTGAAGCCATAGTAAGAATACTCTTTCATGATATGCCACAAAATAGGCATACCGCCGATTTCGATCATCGGTTTCGGCTTGAACTTGCTTTCTTCCGAAATGCGCGTGCCATAGCCGCCGGCAAGAATTACAACTTTCATATTTTTCACTCCCGTAAGCCTGCAGCGGAACCCTGCTTGCAGTCCCGCAAAAACTGTCCGTCCCACCAGCATTTCAACCATCGGACAGTTTGGTACACACCCAGCCTATTTTTTATTACTATGATAGTATATCATTTTCACGTATTCAGTGCAACCGTTCAAGGAAACTTATCACACCTAGTAGGTCTGCTTTTTATTCCGCATTTTGCTCTTTGTTATCACATTTTAACGCTGCTTTTGTTGCCGCTGTGCAAACAATATTCTTTAGGCAACACCGCACAATTCCCGCCTTGCGGCTTAAGCACCGCTCCGGCGGCTGCGGCACGGCATCTGCGTTGCCAAAACGCTCGATAATGTCGGGTTGCGGTACCCGCATCGTGCTTCGGGGGCAAAAGCCCCTCGCATTCTGCGACCGCTGCCCCTGCTTCGGTTCGCTGTTTCCGCCACTGGCGGCGCTCATCTTTGCAGCATCCAGTATTATCTGCGCTTTTGGCTTGGCATCTGCCGCACCTCGCTTGCCGTATCGGCACTTAGAATTATGCGGTATTGCCTTTACGTTTTTTCGTGCGTATTTTGCCCCCGCGGCGGCCCACTTTACATTAGTAGGCAAAACAGGTATAATAGTTTAGTTAATCTGTGATATTGCGCCATTTTGCCATATTGCGGGTGCAGGCGGTCTTATTTTATCCTTGCTGCCTGTGGATTTTTTGCGGCACGCCGCGCGTTGTGCGGTACCGCTCCTATTAGGTCTGGAGGTTGCGCTCATGGGGCTGCAAAGCCTGCAATACTGTGCATTTTTGGTGGTTGTGGCTGCCGTTTACCTGCATTTGCCGGTGCGCATGCAGCCGGTGTTTCTGCTGGGAGCTTCGTGGGTGTTTTATGCGCTGGCCATGCCGGCCATGCTGCCGGTCACCATTGCGCTGGCGGTGTTCACCTACCTGTGCGGCCGCGGCCTGGCCTGGCGGGGCGGCGCACACAAAACCGCTTTTTTGCGCCTTGGCGTGATCGGTATGCTGGGCATTCTCGCCTTTTTTAAGTATAACGGCCTGTTGGGCGGGGGTGCTGCACGGCTGGCGCGCGGTAGCCATGCCGCTGGGCATCAGCTTTACCAGTTTTGCCGCAATCGCCTACCTGATCGACGCCACCCGCGGCGACTGCGAGGTGGAAACCAGCTTTATCCGGCTGGCGCTGTTCCTCAACTTTTTGCCACCGTCACCCAGGGGCCCATCTGCCGTGCCGGTGCGCTGCTGCCGCAGTTGAGCGCCGAGCACCGCTTTGATGCCGCCCGCACGGTGCGCGCTTTGCGGCTATATGCGCTGGGGCTGTTCAAATACATTGCCGTGGCGGATGTGCTGAACATGGTGGTGGATACGGTTTTTCCCCACTATGCGGATTACAGCGCCCCCATGCTGATTTTGACCGCGGTGATGTACACTTTTTATCTGTATTTCAGCTTTTCCGGCTATTCCGAGATTTCCCGTGCCACTGGCCTTGTGCTGGGGCTGGACCTGCCGGAAAACTTTAAGACCCCGTTTTACGCCACCAACTTTTCTGGCTTCTGGAGCCGCTGGCACATCTCGTTTTCTTCCTGGCTGCAGGATTATCTCTTTATGCCGCTGGCCTGGGCAGATCTTGGCCGCTTTGGCCGCCTGCCCACCGAGCTGTGCGTGTTCTGCGTGTTCTTTGCTTCCGGCTTCTGGCATGGCAGCACCGCGCCATTCATCATCTGGGGTCTGCTGCAGGCGGTTTACCGCGTGGGCGAAGAGCTGCTGCACCGCCGCTTTGGCAAACCCAAAAAGCGGCACCCCGGCCCGTGTGCTGTGGGGCAAGCGGGTTGTGGTGTTTGTTTTGTGGACCATCAGCATGGTGTTCTTCCGCGTGGGGTCCGGCAACCTTTCCGGCATGGCCGAAAACCTGGGCGTTGGCGATGCTTTCGTCTACCTGGGCCGCTGCCTGATGAACAGCTGGTCCCCCACCCGCTTTGCCGGGGAGCTGTACAGCACAGCGTATACCGGCTTTTACGCCAATACCATTATGGTAGCGGCTTATTGGGCGTTCGCTGTGCTGGCGCTGGCGCTTGGCATCTGGTTGGATCACCGGCGCAATTTTGCCTGCAAAAAAAACCGGCTGAGGTTGCCCTGGCAAGCGCCAAGCACCGCAATGCGATGTATGTTGTTTTGATCGTTTTTATCCTGGTGGGGTACATGATGCAGAGCGGCGGCTTTAACGCCAACGCGTTCGGCCCCTATGCAGGGTTTTAATCTTATGGAAAAAGGAGATTTCCGGCGTGAAGCATATCATCAAAAAATTGGCGCTGCTGTTCGTGCCGGTCTATCTGTGGTTTGCCTTTTTTGTGGCGTTTGAGCCAAACAATTATTTTGGCATCAAAAAACAGCCTCTTCCAGCCAGCCGGTGGCCCGTGTGCGCGCCTATGAGCAGAGCCCCGGCACCAACCTGATCATCGGGGACAGCCGCCTGGCCCACTTTGATATGGACCTTGTGGATTCCCTGACCGGGCAAAGCTGGCAGAACCTGGCCTTTGGCGGTGCTTCCCTGAAGGAATGTGGACCTTGCCAACTATGTGCTGGATTCCGGCAACCAGGTGGACCGCATTCTGTTTGAGCTTTCGTTCTACACCTTAAACAGCAGCTATAACACCGACCGTTTTTCGGCGCTGGAAGCTACCCTGCGCAACCCGCTGGCCTACTGTCTGAACCTGGAATACAACGTGAACGCCCTGACCGTGTTTATGGACACCGTAAAGGGCACGCCGGACACCATTGAATCCGGCGACTGGACCGCGGCGGATTACCTGGATGATGCCGGGAACACGATTCCGCTGCACAAAAAGCTGTATGAGTACCCGGTGCTGATCACCACCCGCTGCCAGAACTGGACACTGAACGAAACCGAGCTGGCGGAGTTTTTGGCTATGGCCCAGCGCTGCGCAGACCGCGGCGTGGAGCTGACCATTGTGCTGCCCCCCATGGCCACCAATGTGCGCACCGAGGTATGCGATGCCTTTGGCATTACCGCCGTGATGCAGGACGAAGTTCTGCCGCTGTTGGAAAAGCAGAATTTTGCCGTGCTGAATTACGAATGGGGCACCAGCTGCATTACCGATGATGACACCCAGTTTTTTGACGGGTTCCACCTGGACGAAAAATACGGCCTGCCGGACTGGACAGCCGAACTGTTTGATGATATGCAGCGCTGATGCTGCCCCACCCCAAAAAGGAGGTTCCCTGTGGCACTGGACTTTTTGATTTTGTACGAACACACCGTTCGGGAATATGAGAGCGATCTTTTGCTCAAATTGGAGCTGGAGCGCCGCGGCTACACCGTGCGCATCCGCCAGCTGCTGGATGCCAAAGATCTGCGCCTGTTTGGCAAAGACAAGCCGGAAGTTCTGGTTGCCAGCTGCATGTATGACAACGAAGCCATCAACAGCCATGTGTACAACAACATTGGCAGATGCAACAAGATCGTCAACCTGCACTGGGAGCAGATGCTCTCCGACACGCAGGAGGAGGGCGATTGGTTCAACATGAACGGCAACGCCAAGCGCTGCGTGCAGACTTGCTGGGGCCAGCGCACTGCCCAGCGGTTACAGGCCCATGGCATGGATGCCAAGAACACCCCCGTGACCGGCGCTGTGATGATGGACTTTCTGCGACCGGAGTTCAAGGGCTACTTTAAGGATAAGGAAACCCTGTGCAAGGAATTCGGCCTTGACCCCGCCAAACAGCTGCACCTTTACATTTCCAGCTTTGGCTATGCCAGCATGACCGACCAGGAAGTGGCCGAGCTTTCCAAAATGGCGGGAACGGATTTTTCCGGCTTTGCCCGCACCAACCGCGTTTCGATGGAAAAAACGCTGGCCTGGTTTGACCGCTACCTGGGTGACCACCCGGAGGTGGAACTGGTATACCGCCGCCACCCCAGCGAATGGAAATGCAAAGCCCTGGACGAGCTGGCCGCCAAACGCCCCAACTTCCATGTGATTTTTGCGGATTCCGTCAAGCAGTGGATTGTGGCGGCGGATTCCATCTCCATCTGGATGAGCACCGCTGTGGCCGAAGTATACATGGCGGGCAAAAGCTGCCATATCCTGCGCCCGGTGCCCATCGAGCACGAGTATGACCCCGTCATCTACAAGGATGCTCACTATGTGACTAGCTACCCGGAGTTTGCCGCTGCCATGGCGCAGCCGAACCCGCCGTTCCCCATTGCACGGGATGTGATTGAGGGCTATTTTGACCCCTCCCCTGCCCCGGCCTACAAGCGGATGGCCGATCTGCTGGAGGAAGTGTACAAAAAATCCCCCGCGGGATGAACCGATGGGGCCCGGCTTTACGCCGCACTTCAACCTGCTCAAGTTCTGCGCACTGGCGGGGGTACACATGCTGTACCGCCACAAGTGGGAACCCAAACGGGTGTTTGCCTTCTGCCCGCCGCTGGCCAACTTTGCCCAGCGCATTTACGGTTATGTGGACAAAGCCTATATCCCGCCGGAGGAGATCCAGCGCATGGAAGCGCGCATCCGGCCATATGTAAAATAAAGTTGTTTTTCCGGCGCGCTGCGGTGCGCCCGCTGCAAATGGGAGCCTGCCATGTCTGAACCGAAAAAAACTGAAAGCTTTGCCGGAAATGTGATGAAATACTCCATTGCCACCTACCTTGGCTTTGGCATTTCCGGCGCAGCGCTTATCATCAAGGGCGTCCTGCCCGCCGAAAGCTACGCCGTTCCTGCTTCCTTCATGGCATACACCATGTCGCTGATGAACGTGGGCATGCTTGGGCTGGACCAAAGCCTGCTGCGCTTTTACCACGAACCGCCTGCCGGTTCCACCGGGCGCAGCATGTTTGCCGCGTGTACCCGGCTTTCGGTGCTGGTCATGCTGCTGGTGGGCGGCATCGGCAGCATCTTTTTCGCCAAGCCGCTGGCGGCGGCCTTTGGCCTTGGGGCCAACGGTGCCGGGCTGGTGCCGTTTTGTTCCTGAACGCTGCTCTGTACATGCTGGTGCGTTACCTCAACGTGCTGCTCCGGCTGGAAAACAATGTGCGCGCCTACACCACCGAAACGCTGTGGATGCAGGCCTGCCTGAACCTGATCTACCTGCTGCCCGGCTTTGTTACCCAGGACGCCCGCGCTTTTGTGCTGGGTGCGGTGTGCAGCTTTGCGGGGGTCGCAGTGTTCTATTGGCGGCGGGCTTCTAAAGGTCAAACGAAAGAGGCCCCTGTGCGCGGTCTGCGCCCCTATGCCCACATTTACCGGGCGGCACTGCCTTACGGCATTGTGTTGGCACCTGCGGCCATCCTGATCCCGCTGTACCGCGCCATCTGCCTTTCTTTTTTAGGCAATTACGCCCCCGCGGCGGAGCAGGGTTCGTTTGATTTCGCCTACACCCTGGCCCAGCTTGTCACCACCATTCAGGCCGGTTTTTCCACCTACTGGGGCCCCTATGTCTACGCGCATTACCGCACCGAGCAGGAGCGCATTGGCCGCATCCATGATCTGCTGAACCTGCTGATCTTCGGCTTTTTCTGTCTGCTGGTCATGTTTGAGGATATCATCTTCATCATCTTCCCGGCCAAATCGGCCTGCCTGCCCTACTTTCCGCTGATGATGCTGGCCGTGGTGTTCTCCATCCTGTGCGAAGGCACGGTGTACGGCAACACCATTGCCCGCAAGCCGTTCCAGGATACGATTGGAACCGCCGTGGGCGTTGCGGCCAACATTGCCGTGTGCGCCGTGCTGGTGCCGCGTTTTGGCGTAATGGGTGCCGCGGTCGGCCTGGTAGCGGCCAATGCAACGATGTTTTTGTACCGCACTGTGACCGGGCAGTATTACTACCGCACCATCCCCAGCTTCAGCCGGACGATCTGCGGCTTTTTGCTGGCGGTGGGTGTGGCCGTGATCGGCGTGGTGTTCGCCCACAATTTTATCATCAAGTTTGTTTTAACTGCAGCAATCCTGTTTATTTACTGTAACATTTACCGTGCCCAGCTGTACAAGCTGTGGCAGATCTTTATGGGCTTTGTGCGGCGGTATCTGCTGCACAGCCAAGCATAACTACTGCAAAGGAAAGGTTGTATATCAAGATGAAGCATTGCGGCACACAAGAGTTGACCACCGAGCGGCTGGTCCTGCGTCGTATGACAACCGACGACTGCGAAATGATGTTTGGCAACTGGGCCAATGACCCGGAAGTGACCCGCTACCTGCGCTGGGAGCCCCACCGTGACTGGGTGGTAACGATGGCATATCTGAACGAGATCGTCAAACAATATGACCGCCCGGATTTTTATGATTGGGGCATCTGCGATAAAGTGACCGGTGTGCTGATGGGCAACATCAGCATTGCCCCTGCCGAATCCTGTGAGCGTGAAAAGCCCTATGCCTGGAAAAACGTGAAAACCGAGCTGCTGGGCGGCATGTATGAGATCGGTTACTCCTTGGGCAAACAGTGGTGGAACCAGGGCTATGCCACCGAAGCCGCCACTGTCGTGCGCGATTACTGGTTTGGCATGGTAGGTGCGCCCTGGCTGGCCGGGTTCCACGCCAGCCAGAATGTGGCAAGCAGCCGCGTGTTGGCCAAGACCGGCTTCCATTATGACCACGATACCGTTCTGCACCGCTTTGACGGCACCGAGGTGCCCTGCCTGGCCTGGTACCTGCTGAACCCCGGCAGCCAGAAATCCGATGAACCGGCAGCCGCTGCCCCCGCTGTACAGGCAGAACCAACGGAACCAGCGGAGAATGCCGAGACAACCGTCTGACATTCACTCCCCTGCCCCATACTTTTGCTGACCTGGCCGAATACGGCCAGAAAGGACCCCTATGGACGAAATGAAGGACCCCATCACCCTGGACTTTACCGCTACCCAGGCCCCGGCAGAGGACGCCCCTGTTGGGCAGAAGGCTCTGGACAGCGAGCGCCCGCCGGTGCGCGTTGTGCTGCTGGCGCTGGACCAGGGCAAGTTTGACTCCCAGCGCAGCCTGGATGAGCTTGCCGCCCTGGCGGAAGCCAACGGCATGCAGGCCGTTGCTACCGTGTGCCAGAAGCGCAGCACCCCCGAAGCCGCCACCCTTCTGGGGGGGAGGGCAAAGTGGAGGAAGCGCGCCTGGTATGCCTGAATACCGATGCCGAGGCCGCCATCTTTGACGGCGAGCTGACCGGCAGCCAGATCCGCAACCTGAGCGCGGCTTTGCAGGTGGAAGTGCTGGACCGCACGATGCTGATTTTGGAAATCTTCCGTGCGCGCGCCACCACCAACGAGGGCAAACTGCAAACTGAGCTGGCCACCCTGAAATACCGCATGCCGCGCCTGCAGGGCCTTGGCGAGGCGCTGAGCCGCCAGGGCGGCGGTGGCGGCGGCGGTGGCGGTGCCCGCCGCGGTGCCGGTGAAGCCAAGCTGGGGCTGGACCGCCGCTACCTGCGCAGCCGCATTGAAAAGCTGGAAAGCCGCCTGAAAGAGCTGGAAAAGCGCCGTGGTGAAACCCGCCGCGCCCGCCAGAAAAACGGTGTTCCGGTCATCTCATTGGTGGGCTACACCAACGTGGGCAAAAGCAGCCTGACCAACGCTTTGTGCGGTGCAGAAATTTTTGAAGCCGACATGCTGTTTGCCACGCTGGATCCCACCGCCCGCAAATGCACGCTGCCCAGCGGGTTACAAGTGATCCTGGTGGATACAGTCGGCTTTGTCAGCCGCCTGCCGCATGATTTGGTGGATGCTTTTAAGAGCACACTGGAAGAAGCTGCCTGCTCTGACATCATCTTGAAAATTGCCGATGCCAGCGACAGCGAAGCCGCCGAGCAGCTGAGCGTGACCGATGAAGTGTTGAACGACCTGGGCTGCGGGGATATCCCGCAGGTGACGGTCTACAACAAGTGCGACCGCACCGGTGTTGCCCCCTATGACCCGGATGTGCTGCTGGTAAGCGCCAAAACCGGCTACGGGCTGGACAGCCTGCTGGCCAAGATTGACGAGATTCTGGCACACCGTGTGCGCACCATTGAGGTACTGTTGCCCTATGACAAGCTGGCCCTGGCCGATGTGTTCCGCACCCGCGGCAGCGTTCTGGATGAAGAATACCGCGAAAACGGCGTGTATTACAAGGCAACCGTAAAGGTGGATGACCTGCACCGGTTTGAAGCGTACCTGCTGTAAGCGCAACCGTTCGCTTTGTGCAAGATAACAAATACTGATTTTATTGCTGATTGTAGACAAAAAGACCTCCATCCCTGCACGGTTCTGTGCTTGGGATGGAGGTCTTTGGTTTATTTGTGTGTACCCTGCGTTACGGCAAAATTATTCTGCCGTCAGCAGTTTAACAGCGCGGGAGGTGCCCAGGCGGTCTGCGCCCAGATCCAGGAACTTTTCCATGTCCTCAACGGTGGAAATGCCGCCGGCTGCCTTGATCTTGCAGCGGCCGCGCACGCAGCGGGCAAACAGCTCAATATCATGGAAGGTTGCACCTGCGGTAGAAAAGCCCGTGCTGGTCTTGATGAAGTCGGCACCGGCTTCCACCACGATATCGCACATCTTCTCTTTTTCTTCATCGGTCAGCAGGCAGGTTTCAATAATAACCTTGAGCACCTTATCCCCCACGGCCCGCTTGACGGCGGCGATATCCTCGCGCACAGCGTCATATTCCTTGTTCTTCAGGCGGCCGATATTGATGACCATATCCACTTCCTCGGCGCCGTTTTCCACAGCGGTCTTTGCTTCAAAGCACTTGGAAGCAGTATCCATTGCACCCAGAGGGAAGCCGACCACGCAGCACACCGCAACACGGCCCGCCATATACTGCACAGCCTGCTTGACATAGCAGGTGTTGATGCAGACGGATGCAGTATGATACTTGATGGCATCATCGCACAGGGCCTGAATCTGGGGCCAGGTAGCCTCCGGTTTCAACAGGGTGTGGTCAACTTTGGAAAGGATTTCCTCCTTGGTGTATTTCATTTGAATTCTTCTCCTTTTTACAGGTCTTGCACAGGTGCGCCTGGTGCAGGCCGATGGTCGAAAAATACAATGGCCGTCAGGCTGACCGTTGCGCCCACAATGCCCAGGATCAGGCCGGTCAGACGGAATGCACCGCCGCGGATTTTGTTTGTCATAAAAAAGCCCTCCTTATCATCGTCGGTTTGGTTGTTTCTGGTTTCTATCTGTTCTGTGTTGTTATTTCTTTTTGAAAATAAACAACTTGCTGAACACATAGTTGGATACAATCACGATAACCTGGCTGAACAGTTTAACACCCATGGCCCACAGGTCAGCGTTGGCTGCGGCAAATGCCACATGCGGTGCCAGCACGCGCACGCTGACGCCCAGCCAGATGATGACCTGGTCCATGACCATGGTGCCAATACGGCAGGCCACAAACTGGCCAAACTCCGCCAGAGCAGCCTGGCCGCTGTTTTTGCTGCGGAACACAAAGGTGCGGTTGGTCCAGTAGGCAAACAGAATGCAGATGATATTATCCAGCACATTGCCAATGCCGGTTGCAAAGCCCGTGCCCAGCACAGCCTGGAACACGGCAAACAGCACCAAGTTCAACAACGTGGCAAGCCCGCCAAAAAACAGGTAGGCAAACCCCTCATAATATTTTTTAATAAAAGCCTTTAATTTTTCCATGCAGTTTATCCTTTACCACACAGCGCAGGGAGGTTTGCAGCGCTGCTCGCCAGTGTACGCCAACAGTGCACACTGACATATAACAAAAAGGGGCCCGCCTGTTGCCAGGCAGGCCCCTGCTGCAATTCGGGGATTATTCAGCGTCCTCGGCAGCCTCGTCGAGGCAAGCCTTCATGGACAGGCTGATGCGCTTGCGATCAAAGTCAACATTGATCAGCTTAACCTTGACCATGTCGCCGACCTTCAGAACGTCGGAAACCTTGTTCACGCGCTCGTTGCTGATCTCGCTGATGTGGACCAGACCGTCAATGCCCGGCAGAATGCGGACAAATGCACCGAACTTGGTGATGGAAACGACCGGAGCCTCGAACTCAGAGCCGATGGGATACTCGTTCTTGAGCTTCTCCCAGGGGTTGTCCTCTTCCTTCTTGTAGCCCAGGGAAACCTTCTGGTTCTCGGGGTCATAGCTCTTAACATACACTTCGATGGTATCGCCAACGCTGACGACCTCAGAGGGATGCTTGATGTTGTTCCAGCTCAGTTCGCTGATGTGGCACAGGCCATCCACGCCGCCGATGTCAACAAAGGCACCGTAGGAAGTCAGGCTCTTGACAACGCCAGTGTACTGCTTGTCAACTTCAACGTTCTTCCAGAACTCATCGCGCTTTGCCTTGTTTTCTTCAGCAGTAACCTTGTTGATGCTGCCGACGATCTTGCGGCCTGCGCACTCGGTGATAACCAGCTTAACGTGCTGGCCAACCAGCTTGGTGTAGTCCTCGTCGCGGCGCATGGTAGCCTGAGAACGGGGAACAAACACACGAACGCCCTTGACGTTGACAACAACGCCGCCCTTGTTGGCTTCCATGACGTCGCCTTCCATAACGGTGCCGTTTTCGGCAGCCTCGGAAACATCCTTCATGCCCTTCTGGGCTTCAAAACGGACACGAGAAAGGGTGTCAACACCTTCCTGGTCATTGGTCTTGACAACAACCAAATCCAGCTCGTCGTCCACCTTAACAAGGTCTTCCATCTTGGCGTTGGGGTCATGGCTCATCTCGCTGAGCTTGACGATACCAGTGTGCTTGGAACCATCAATACCGACGACACATTCCGTCGGGGAAACGCTGATGACCTTGGCTTTTACGATCTTACCTGCGTACAGGGGCTTTGCTTCGGATGCAGCGAGCATCTCCTCAAAGCTCATGTCGTCACGGATTTCTTCACTCATACAGTTAAGTACCTCCTCAATTATAGACGAAGGCGTTGAAGCCCCGGCTGTTACGCCCACGATCCTGGCACCGTTAAGCCAATCTTTGTCGAGTTCATCAGCTGTCTCCACATTGATAGCTTTGGTATGCCGGGCCGCGACCTGCAACAGCTTTTGGGTATTGGAAGAATGATGACCACCAATGACGACCATATGATCGCATTTTTGGCTGAGGTCTTCCGCTTCCTGTTGCCTCGCCCACGTTGCATTACATATTGTATCAAATATTTTGGCATTTGTACACTGGTTTTCAAAAATTCCTTGCAAGTTTCCCAGCTTTGGACATTGAAAGTGGTTTGCGCTACCGCAAAAATAGATTTTTGTTGTGTGAGTTCCGGCAGCAGTTTTTCCAGCTCTGCCAAGTTGGTAAACACTTTCACTTTTCCCGTAGTATGGCCCACAATTCCCTGTACTTCGGGGTGTTTGGCATCGCCTGCCACCAGCAGCATGGCGCCCTCCGCACCGGCCCGCGCAGCAATTTTATGGATTTTTGTAACAAACGGGCAGGTGGCGTCATGATACGCCAGGCGGCGTGTTGAGATTTTATCATACACACTCTGCCCAACGCCGTGGCTACGGATGACAACCTCGTAGCCGTCCGGCACATCGTCCACACTGTCACAGGTAATGGCACCTTTGCTTTCCAGATCCTCCACCACCTGCGGGTTATGGATCAGCGGGCCAAGGGTTGCCACCGGGCGGCCCTGCTCCAGCAATTCATAAGTCAGCTTGACCGCGCGGTTTACCCCAAAGCAAAACCCTGCGGTTTTTGCAAGAATAATTTGCATGGTTATTTCTCCCTGCATCGCATTTTAGAAGTGATTTTCTTCGTACAGGCGTTCCAGTTCGGTTTTCAGGCGGGTGCGCAGGGCACGCAGCTTGGGTACCGAGCGGCGCGGGTCCTCTACCTTCATTTCCTCTGCCGGGATGGGGGTGCCAAAGCAGATGCGGATGCGGCAGAACATGTGCATGCGCTTATCCGGCGTATCGTAAATAATGCGGCAGGGCACCATGTCGGCATCGGCGTTGCCGGCAATCAGGAAAGCACCGCTTTTTAAGGTCAGCAGTTCGCCGGTCTTGCTGCGGGTTCCTTCAGGGAAGATCAGGATCGGCGTGCCGTTTTTGCATTCGTCTGTCACTTTATTAACGGTGCCCATATCGCCCTTGCCGCGGTCAATGGGCACCGCGCCCATGCAGCTCAAAAACCAGCCGATCAGCGGATTTTTGAACAGCTCCTGCTTGGCCAGGATGGTATAGCGCTTCCAGCTGAACACCGCTTCCAGAATATAGACCGGGTCCAGGTCCGAAAGGTGGTTGGATGCGATAACATGGGCACGCCCGCGGGGAATGTTCTCTTTGCCGACCACCTCAATGCGCCACAAAATATGCAGCAGCGGCCAGACGATCGGCAGCAGGATCCAATAAAGCAGCATAGTTTTCCACCATTTCTTAGTAATTGGTTAAATGTTTGTTGTTCTGTGTTTTTGGGTACGTTGAGCCGTCAGGTTATTTGCCCCGTGTATTGTCGGAAGAGATTCCCTACATTTTTCCAGGTGCAACGCTCTCCCCGGCTCGCAGCGCGGGCTTTTATTTTGCGCGGTCCTGAATGACTTTTTTCAGGGCTTCAAAGCTCTGGTCAAAGTTCAGCTCGCTGGTATCCACCAGCACAGCGTCTTCGGCCTGGCGCAGCGGGGCTGCTGCACGGTGGGTATCCTGATAGTCGCGCGCGCGGACATCGGCCAGAACATTCTGGTAGTCGTGCTTTTCGCCCTTCATCAGCAGCTCTTTATAGCGGCGCTCTGCGCGGGCTTCCGGGGTGGCAGTCAGGAAGATTTTTACCGTTGCGTTGGGCAGCACCACAGTGCCGATATCGCGGCCATCCATCAGCACATCGCGGCTGGCGGCCAAAGTGCGCTGGGCATCCAGCAAAAAGGTGCGCACAGCCGGAATCGCCGCCACAGCGGAAGCCGCCATGCCGATCTCCTCGGCACGGATGGCTGAGGAGACATCCTCGCCGTTCAGGTAAAAGTGCTGGGTGCCCTCCTCCAGCTTGGTATCCAGGTGGATTTGCGGCAGCAGGGCCTCCACGGCAGCGGCATCATGCGGGTCCTTGCCCTGGCGCACGGCGTACAGGCCGATGGAGCGGTACATGGCACCGGTATCTACATAGGTAAAGCCCATATCCGCAGCAAGGCGTTTGGCAAGGCTGGATTTGCCCGCCCCGGACGGGCCATCGATTGCAACAGAGATCATCAGAAAAACTTCCTTCCGTTATAGTACTGTGTTTGTAGAAATAGGCGATATTTTCGACTTTTCTGATACACCCTAGGGCAATACCGCATAATTCTAAGTGCCGATACGGCGAGCGAGGTGCGGCAGATGCCAAGCCAAAAGCGCAGATAATACTGGATGCTGCAAAGGTGAGCGCCGCCAGTGGCGGAAACAGCGAACCGAAGCAGGGGCAGCGGTCGCAGAATGCGAGGGGCTTTTGCCCCCGAAGCACGATGCGGGTACCGCAACCCGACATTATCGAGCGTTTTGGCAACGCAGATGCCGTGCCGCAGCTGCCGGAGCGGTGCTTAAGCCGCAAGGCGGGAATTGTGCGGTGTTGCCCTAGGTATCGTTTCCTATCGCGCGCACCGCAGCTTGTGCGGTGCCCCATGCAATTTGCAGGTTGTAGCCGCCGGTGCGGGCATCCACATCCAGCACTTCGCCCGCAAAATACAGGCCGGGGCACAGCTTGCTCTGCATGGTTTTGGGGTCAACCTCTTTGGTATCCACACCGCCAGCCGTAATCACTGCGTGCTGCAAATCGCCCAGTTCGCTGATGGGCACCTGCCAGTGCTTGCACAGGTGTACCAGTGCCATCTTCTGTTCGCGGGTGATCTGGGCGGCACGGGTGGCGGGGTCAACGCCCCACTTTTTAACGGCAACCGGCCGCATCGAGTTGGGCAGCAGCTTTTCCAGTGCACCCTGGGCACTGTGGCCGCCAAGGGCCGCAAAGTCGCGGGTCAGGCGGTCATACAGTGTTTTTTTCATCCAGGGCAGGCTTCAAGTCAAACTCTGCAATATAGCGGTGCAGCTGCACATCATCAATATAGGTCGAAGCCGAAAGCACCAGCGGGCCGGAGATGCCAAAGTGAGTGAAAAGTGCTTCGCCCTGCTCAGTAAACAGCGGTTTGCCGTCTTTCAGCAGGGTCAAGGTCACGTTGCGCAGGCTTAGGCCCATCATCTGGCGGCAGGCCGGATCCGGGCTGACCAGGCTGCACAGGCTGGGCTGGGGCGGCACAATGGTGTGGCCCGCCTGCCGTGCCAGCTTATAGCCGGAGCCATCGCTGCCGGTGGCGGGGTAACTGGTGCCGCCGGTAGTAACCAGAACATGGGCTGCGCGGTGGGTTTTGCCATCCGAGGTGCGCACGCCAACACAGCAACCATCCTCAATCAACAGCTCTTTGGCGCTGCCATGGACAAATTTTGCGTCGGCGGCATAGCTGCGCAGGGCGGCCAGCACATCGGCGGCACGGTCGCTCTGCGGGAACACCCGGCGGCCGCGTTCCGTTTTGAGCGGCACGCCAAGGGATTCAAACAGTTCCATAGCGCTTGCCGGAGAGAATGCGTACAGCGCGGAGTACAAAAAGCGCGGGTTATGGCGCACATAGTTCAAAAACTCGCGCACATCACAATCATTGGTCACATTGCAGCGGCCCTTGCCGGTAATCAGCAGCTTTTGGCCGGGGCCTTTGGGGTTGTGTTCCACCACGGCGGTGGTCAGCCCCCGTGCGCAGGCGGCACCGGCGGCCATCAGGCCCGCCGCACCGCCGCCAATAATCAACAGATCCGTCATTCGGTGATGACTCCTTTATTGCGGTAGCAGATCAGGCACCCGTATGTGTACAGCAGCAGCAGCGGGTGCACGGTGGAAAGATACATGGTGGATGTGCCAATGCCAAAGCTGGAAACCTCAACAAAGGCGATCATGCCGCAGCGCAGGGCTGCCATAGCCAACAGGCCAAACAGCAGCAGCCAAGGCAGTGCTGCCCCTGCCGTGCGGCGGCGCAGAACCATGGGCAATGCGCACAGATGCCGCACCACAGCCCACACAAAGGCCAGCGGCAGCAGCACCGCGTACACGCAGCGCAATACGCCAAGCGCGCGGTAGGCCAGCTTTTGCAGCGGCGCATAGTAGGGCGTATCCTTGCCCGCTTCAGCGGCATTATTAAAGTTACAGTGCAGGTAGGCAGACCATTGGGCAACGTCCTCGGTGGTCCCGATAGAGCGCAGGGTCTGGTAATAGGCCGGGCAATCCTGGAAGGTCAGGGCCCAGAGGGCGCTCTTGGCAGCTTCCCGGATTGCGGGCAGTACATACTGCGCACGGATGGGCTGGCTGGTGGCGCTGCGCCTGCCGCTGCGGGCGGGCAGGGTGCCGTTATCACAGGCAGCATTGATGGCATCGGCTACGCTCTGCCAATAGGCATCGGCGGTGGCAGCGTCGGCGTAAATGCCCTCATACTGGGCGGCACGGCGGATTGCCCAATAAAAGCTGCCCGCACGGTAATCGTCCAGTTCCGGGTCGCAGAAATCATTTTGCAGCTGGGGGTCCTCCTCCAGCCAGTATTGCAGGCATTGCAGCTGCGGGATCTCGGCATACAGCTTTTCGCGCGCATCGGCGGGCACACTGAGCAGCGGCTCGTCCGAATCCGTCGCCACGCGGGTCATGGCACCCATCGCATCGGCAAAAGAGCCCTCGCTGAAATCCGAAAGCCCCCACACGCCGTACCAGTGCTGGTTCAGCGCGCAGAAAATGCCCACCCCTGCCGCCAGAACCGCATATGGAATCACCTGCGTCGCGGCGCACAGCCAGCGGCGGCGGTGCAGCAGCACCACCAGCATGCAAAGGGTAGCCGCAATGGCAAAAGGCAGCAAAAACAGCCCGGCATCTTCACGGTTCAGGTAACCGCAGGCAAGGCCAACGCCCGCTGACAGCAGCCACGGCCAAATGGGTGCCTGCTGGCGGGTATAAAACACAGCCCGCAGCGCCGCCCCCGCCATACCGGCAAAAAACAGCAGGCAGAGCGCCGGGAAGATATTATCCCGGTAAACGCGCAGCGTGTAAGACGCCCAGCTGGACGGCAGAAATGCCAGCAGCGCGTACAGCAGCAGGGTCAAGGCCCTGGCCTGGCCCGCCGGGCTTTTGCGCCACAGCGGGCGCAGAGCAAACGCCGCCAGCAGCGCTGCAGCACACCACAGCAGTGCCCCGCCCAACAGGTAGGGCAGGTGCAGTTTGTTGAGCTGTGCCAGCCAGACGGCAAAAAACATGCTTTTGGAAAGCGTTAAATAGTCGTATTCCCCAGCCACTGGCCGCTGGTGATGGCGTTGGCCGCGCGGAACATCAGTTCATCGTCCAGCGGGGCGCCGCCAGCCCACATATAGGCCAGCTGAAAATGGGTGACTGCGCAGCGCAGCAGGGTGATAAGCGCCGCCCACAGCCAGAATGCGCGGCGGGTCAGCGCTGGCCGCAGCCCGCGCAGGCGGGATAACAGGTTCGGCATGCCGGGTCACGGCCTCCTTTATGGCATCACAAGGGTGCGGGCCGGTCTGCCCGCGGGTGTTTTGCCGTGTGTTTTGTTTTCTAAGGCAACACCGCACAATTCCCGCCTTGCGGCTTAAGCACCGCTCCGGCAGCTGCGGCACGGCATCTGCGTTGCCAAAATGCTCGATAATGTCGGGTTGCGGTACCCGCATCGTGCTTCGGGGGCAAAAGCCCCTCGCACTCTGCGACCGCTGCCCCTGCTTCGGTTCGCTGTTTCCGCCACTGGCGGCGCTCACCTTTGCAGCATCCAGTATTATCTGCGCTTTTGGCTTAGCAGCTGCCGCACCTCGCTCGCCGTATCGGCACTTAGAATTATGCGGTATTGCCCTAAGCAAGGCGTTTATTCCAGCCAGGGCAGCAGGCGCACAATGTGTGCCCCTATGGAATTATCCATTCTGGCTCGCCTGCTGCAATGCCGCCGCATGGCGCTTGGCAGACTGGAACACATAGTACAGTGTTGCCATAATGGCCACCGTTTCCAGCAGTTTAGCCCAGGGCGAAACCACATCTTTCGGCAGGCCGCACAGCAGGGTGCAGACTTTGGGTACCGCAAAGGCAATGACATCCACCAGCAAAATCAGAATACTGCCCCATGCGGGCAGGCTGATATGCGGCAGGCAGAAAATAGGGATGGCAGGCAGCGCCAGAATGATATAATCATGGCTCTGCTTATAAAACCACATAACGGAAACCACCGCGGTAACGGCGTACCAGAGCAGCCAGTCATTATCCAGCTTTTTGCGGAACATCCAGGCCGCAGCAGCCAGCAGAATCACACCGCCCACAGCGACATCCAGCAGGAGAACCACCTTGGTGGAGATGCCAAAGCCCAACAAAAAGTTGAACAGCCCATAATAAGAGGTATTATAGCTCAACCCCTGGTCCATGATATCTGTCAGCATGGAGATGGGGCTGCTTTCGGTTAAAATGGCCGCCAGCAGCCAGGACCCCAGCACAGTGCCGGAGGTAACGGTTATTGCTTTCCAGTGCTTTTTGCAGAGCAGCGGGAACAAAAACACAAACGCCACCTGCGGTTTGCACATGGCAACAGCCAGCAGCAGGCCCGCCAAAGTCTCACTGTCCTCCAGCACGCACATGGAAAGGATAACACAGCAGCACACAATGCCGCTCTGGTTGCCAAACAGCACCGCATTGGCCCACATGCTGGGGGCAAACACCAGCAGCGATGCCAGCACGGCCATGTATTTATCCTGCACATAGCGGTGGCGCAGCAAAAAGCGGCCCATGCACAGCGCCGTGACAAGCGGAGCGATAAAATCCAACGCCAGAATGTACACGCACATCGCGCTGTACGGCAAAAAGCCGGGGTTGATTACATTGCCCAGCACATAGGCCCAGGGCACTGTGCCCCCCCAGGGAAGCATCCAGCCAGCCGATAGATTCGATGGACGGCACGCGGCTGTGCATCACATCAAAGGGGTTCAGCCCGTGCAGCACATAGGCACACTCCTGCCAGCGCAGGCGGGCATCCACAGGTACAGGCCGTCAAAGATCAGATAGCGCCCCAGGTTGGCCGCCATGATTCCCAGAAAGAGCACCACCGCAAATAGCCGCAGGCGGCGCTGGTCATATTGCTGCATCAATGCGGTGGCTCCCTCCCTTCCCCGCCTGTGCAGGGTTTACTTTTGGATTTTCTCGATGCTCTCGATCAGGTAGTTCTGCTTTTTGAACACCAGGTCCACCAGCAGCGAAAGATATTTGATGATGATGGTCAGCACAGCAAACAGCCCGGCAAAGCCAAGAGTCAGCACAAACATCATGGTGGTCCACCCTTCAATGGGGTGCCCGGCGCAGAAAATGATCAGCGTGTAGGCCAGCTCCGCCAACGCCAGGAACATCATCACGATGGCAATGCCTGCACTGAGCTTATACCCGGCATCGGTATACAGCGCCAGACTGTCCATGGCAAGGGCAAAGCGCCCGCCGGAATTATCAGTCAGGCGGCCATCAAATTCCAGATCGGTCATTTTAAGCCGGATGCCGCATAGGCCGCTTTGCGGTAGGGCAGCGTTTCACTGGAAGCATGCACGCGGTTGATGGCGCGGCGGCTGACGAGGCGGAACGCATCGGTGCGCAGCTTGTAAGCCGAATGGCTGTTGCCGTTGAACACGCGGTAGAACATTTTGCTGCTGCCAGCCGTGGACCGCGGGCAGACGGATACAATATCGCTGCCCGCCATGGCGGCACGGTAAGCTTCAAACACCAGCTCAATGGGGTACGGTGTCTGGGTGGAGTCAAACTCATACACATAATCGCCGATCGCGGCATCCAGGCCCGCGTTCATGGCGGTCTCGCGCCCCTGGTGCAGGCTCAGGTGCAGGATGGTCAGCGGCTTTTCCAGCGCTTTGGCCCAGTCCCGCAGGGTGGGGATGGTATCATCGGCGCAGGCGTCATCCACGGCAACCAGCTCATACTGTTCAAAGTGCTGGTCCAGCACGGCGTTCAGCGCCTTAAAAAACCGCACGGCCTGGGCACCATCGTTGTGCAGGTAGACCACAGCCGAGATAAAATTCTTTTCTTTATTTGTCACACTCATACGTTCAATACCTCGTCCAGGTCATACACGGTGTTGATCTTGCCGGAAAGTACGCTGACCAGCATCGGTTCGGTGTTCATCACGCGCACCACGGTGGGGCGGGAATCATCTATTTCGCTGGCTTTCAAAAATCGGCTTCATGCTGAACAGGCTGCCCTGATAAGCAAAGCCGTACTCTTCTTTCAGGTATTTGCGGGCCAGCTGGCTCATGTAGGGCCAGGCGCTCTGCGGCTTAGCCGGGCATTCGTTGCAGTTATACAGGCTGCCCGGCCTGCATTTGCCCTCGCTCTGCTGCTGGCAGGGGAAGGTTGCTACCGCATCATAGCTGGTTTCGTGGGGAGTAAAGGTCACACTGGTCAGGCTGTGCAGGCCGGTCTGGCCAAAGGGCATCAGGCTGAAAAACGGGCCGTCCATCACGGTAATGCCGGTATTTTTCAGCCGCTCATCCACCGTGCACAGGATGATCTCGCACTTTTCGTATTTGATTTTGAACGGCGGCAGGCCCAGCATGGCGTGGATATCGTTCACGCCCGCATAGGTTGCGTTCAGGATGAACGGTGCTTCCACCGTGGTATCCCCTGCCGTTACCCGCCACACGCTGCCGGCTTTTTCAATTTTGTCCGGCTTATGGCTGTACAGAACCTGCACATTGGGCAGCTTTGCCAGCTGTTCCAGGAACCAGTTTTTCAGCACCTGGGCATCATAAGTATACTCGGTGGTCAAAAATGCGCCATCGCACATACCGTTATTAAAGTAGCGCTCCGGGGCAACATCATCACAGCGGATCTTGGCCGCGGCGCAGAAGCGGCGGAATTCGGCCGCATTGGTCCAGCTGAAATGTGCGCTGGTGGCATAGATCTGGTCAAAGCTTGTGTGCAGGCAGAAATCATAATCCCGGCAGAAGCGCTGGAAGTAATGTGCGCTCTTGATGGCCGTGGAGTAGCTGCGCGGGTAATGGTAGCCCATGTGTACGCGGGCCTGATTGATATAGGTCGCGCGCATGAACGGGGCGGGGTCCCGCTCCAGCACCAGTACCCGCTGGCCTGCCGCGCCGCACTTTTGGGCTGCGTACAGGCCATACAGGCCAGCACCAATAATGATTTTATCCACTGTCATGCACAGGACCTCCGATAATCTATTACTATGCCGGGCACCCCTGCCCGATTACGGGTTATACTTGCCCGTTGCGGCGGCAAACAGCACCTGCAGCAGATTGCTGTTGCCCTTAAAGCCGCTGATCTTGGTCGGCGTTTTGCCGGATGCCGGGTATGCGCGGGTCACGGGGACCTCGCAGGCGCGCAGACCCAGCTGAGTGGCACGAATGCTGAGGTAGGCCAGCAGCTCGTACCCCATAAACACATCCCGCAGCGGCTGCACATCGGGGTGGGTCAGGTATTCGCGGCTGTAGGCGCGGTAAGCGTTGGTGGTATCGGTAAACCACTGGTGGGCTGCCGCGCTGATGATTGGCGCATGGATCAGCCGTACCGCCGCATAGCGCGTTTTGGGCGTATTGATGGCATGACCGCCGGGGATAAACCGGCTGCCCTGCACAAGGTCATAGCCTTCTTTCAGCTTGGCAACAAATTCCGGAACATCCTCGATGGAATCCTTTATTGTTGCCGTCAATGGTCAGCACGCCCTTATAGCCAAGGGTCATGGCAAAATGCAGACCCATGCGCAGCTGGGCACCCTGTTTGCCGGGGCCGGTTTTGACCAGCAGGGTGTTCACCCCGTACAGCTCCAGCGTATCGGGGTTCATGCTGCCATCGGTGGAGCCGCCGTCGCAGATGACAATATCCACCAAACGGTCCACCCCGGCTTTCTGGGCGCGGCCCAACTCGGTCAAAATGCGGGAGCCCTCATTGATGACAGGGATCAGCAGGCAGTAATCGCTGCTTTTGGGCAAAAAGGCGGTGCAGGTATAATCCGGCACGCCGGGAACATTCTGGATCGGCACTGGCTGCAGGCTCATGCAAACACCTCCGCAATATAGGCAAGGGTCTTGCGGACGGTTTCCACATCCGTCCGCTTCATCTCAATGGAAACATCGCCGCTGTAGCCAACGGCTTTCAGCAGCATGGCAAGTTCTTTGTGTTCCTGGCGCGGAACAATGGGTTCCAGCCCCGGCTCGCTGATATGAACATGGCTGACGTATTTGATATCATCCACAAAATCCCGCAGGCGCTCGCCGTTGGAGATCATGGTGGAAAGGTCCAGATTAACCGCAAGGCCGGGGCTTTGCAGCCGTTTGACCATGGCAAAAGCATCGGCTGTATGGTTCAGGTAGTTGGTGTATACCGGGGGTTGGCCTCAATGGCAAGCACCACATCATAGTGGGACGCCAGCGCACCGGCCTTGGCAAAAAAGGCATCGCCCTCCGCCGCGGTGTGCGGCGGGTCCAGGCGGCGGTTTTTGGGGCAGCCGAACACCAGACTGGGGCAGTTGATGGTGTGGGCAAACTGGAACGCCTCGGCGGTATAATCCAGCAATTCTTCGGCTTGCACGGGGTCAAACATATTGCCGGTCCGGCCGTACCAGATGCTTTGCATGCTGGGTACATGGAACCCCAGCGGTTGAGCAGGTAGCCGCCGAACAGAGCGGCTCCGGTCAGGTTTTCATACGGATATTCCGGGAAAATACGGGTGGGGGCAATTTCCAGCCCGGTAAAGCCGTTCTGCTGCATGGCAGCGTAAACAGCTTCGTCATCCGCTTTATCCCACGCAATATTGGAAATTGCAAGTTTCAGTTCGGACATCCTCAGTTCCTCCATGCGCGCATAAAGGCGCAGATCTCATCCAGCTCCTGCTGTTTTGTACACAGGTATCCGTCCGCCCCGCCCAGCAGCGCAGCATGCCGGCTGCGCAGGTCATAATCAAACGGGGGCTTGGGCAGCTCGTTCTGCCAGTCGGCTTTGCCGGTCACTGTGTTGTAAACCTCCGCCGCCGTAACGGGCGGGGTGGTCAGGTTGAGGGTGGTCAGGCCGTTTTGCAGCGCGGTCTGCACATCCTGCCACAGGCGGGCCAGGTGATAGAACTGGTAACGGCTGCGGGAATCCGTGAAGGCAAGGGCGTTAAAATCATTGCCCGCAAAAAAATTCCCGCAGGGCCGCGGCATCCACCGCACCGTTGAGCTTATAAAAGCCGTTATCTGCCAGGGTATAGCCATCCCGTACCAGGGGGATTTTTGTGCAAGTTCGGTATATTTTTCCGGCTTGAGCATAGCCGGGGTGATGGTGTGCAGGTCAAACAAAAAGTTCTTTTTCAGCCCAATGCCGTATAGGGCAGGCAGCCGCACAATCAGCGCGTTGGGGTAATCCTCCCGCACCCATCGTTCCAGCTGCAGGCGGTTGCGGCCATAGGCGGGCAGGCCGTCCGGTGTCATGGGGCTCTGCTCGTCCTTTCCCCTGCTGTCGGCATAGACAGCGATGGAGGAGATCAGCACCAGCTGTTTGGGGGCGATCTGGCGCAGGTTTTTCCCGCGCGGCGGCCATCACGGCAAGGTCGGCATCCGGGTCTGCATTCGCCAAAAACATGGCGGCGGGCACCCCGGCATACACGCACAGATCCGGCTTGGCACCGAACTGCGCGGCAATATCGGTGGAATGGCATACTGCGGCAAACGCATGTTTTGCCGCCAGGTTGCCCCCCACAAAACCGGTGGAACCGACCAGAAGATCCTTTGCCATATGCCCTGCCCCTTTTGTTGTTGATTTTGCCGCAAAGCAGCGCCCTGCTTTGCAGATTGATACAGAATAGATTATACCATACCCCGGCGGTAAAAGCAATTAAAGCAATTTCAGACAGCAAATAAAAAATCCCATCATGCCAAAGCGGCACAATGGGAATAAAAAACAGACAGTATCAATACCGGGTGCGCGGGATCTCCACACGGTCGGCCACAGCGGCTTCCAACTGGGCAACAATGGTTTTCATGCTCTCTTCAAACTCTTCATCGGAAGAATTGTGGAAGATCAGCAGCGAATCGGGCTGGTTTTCCAGCTTTAAGCTGAGCGGCGGGTTAAAGTTGACACCCAGGATATATTCGTCCCAGTGGTTCAGCTTCCACATGTCACGGTCGCTGGCGCGGTCGATCATGCGCTGGTGGCACACTTTGGGGTTAGTATCTACCCAAATCACAACCAGCTCCGCCTGCTTCTTTTTCAGCTCGGCACGCAGGGTGGTAATATAGTCAAGGTCACGGATCTCCTGCGTAAAGGGGGCGTTAATCAGCACAATATCATCGTACTCCAGCGCTTCCATAGCAAGGTCCAGAACCACACGATATTCCAGGTCACGGATATATTTTTCAAAAAAGATGCTGCTACGGTCATACGGCTGGTGCGCCACCGCAAAGATTTGCTTGGACAAAGGGATCAAGGTATCCTTATCCAGATAGACAACGTGGTTCAGCGCTTTTGCCAGCTGCTTGAAAAAGGTTTTTCCGCAGGCCGGCGGGCTTGTGACCAATATCAGCTTTTTCATGCACAGACACCTCTCCAGAAAGATTGTCATTTAATTAACCAAGCTACAGGTATTATTATACACCAAACTTTTGTCCTTGGGAATAGATAAATGACCATTTTTCGGACTTTTATGGACTTTTGGTGCCATTTTTGCAGGCAAATTTGCACCAATTTGTACAACTCCGCCCAAAATTCACCCATCAGTTTAGCAAAACCAACAACAAAAGGGGAACGCTTGCGCAGAACGTTCCCTGGCATTGGATTATCTTACGTTTGAAAATCCGTTTTATTTCCCTGTTATTCTGCCTGGGCGCACAGGTCCAGGTAGGCTTTGATGATGCCAAGCCCCACCGGGCCGGATTTTTCCGGGTGGAACTGGGTGCCGATCACGCAGCCCTTTTTGGGCAGCGGCGCACACCTTGCGGCCGCCATACACGGTATCGGCCAGGCGGTATTCCTCCGCTGCGGGCTTTGCTTCATAAGAGTGGATAAAATAGCATTCCTGTCCCGGCTGCACATTCTGCAAGGCGGTACCGGAAAAATCCGTGCGGCCGCCCGCCGGGTACAGTGGGGTCCAGCTGATGTGCGGCACCCGCTGGGGCTGCCGTCCGCGTCCACATCCGGGATGCGCACCACGCGGCCGGGAATCAGGCCAAGGCCCTTGTGCAGGCCGAATTCTTCGGATTCGTCAAACAGCATCTGCATCCCAAGGCAGATACCCAGCAACAGGGTACCCTGGGCCGTCTTTTTGCTTGATGGGCTCGATCAGCCCCAGCTGTTCCAGCCCCTGCATGCCGTCCTGGAAAGCGCCCACGCCGGGCAGCACCAGGGCATCGGCTGCCAGAACATCTGCCGGGCTGCTGGTCACCTGTACTTCTGCCCCAAAATGGGCGAACGCATGCTGCACGCTGAGCAGGTTGGATAGACCGTAATCGATCACTGTTACTTTCATACCCGGCGCACCTCCACCCCGCCTGCGCGGATTTCATCTTTCAGTTCCTGCACGGTTTCTTTTTTATAGTGCAGCACTGCGGCGCAGGCCACAGCATCGGCACCGGCTTTGGCACCGTCCACAATGTCATCCCCACAGCCAACACCGCCGCCGCAGATGACCGGCACATTGACCGCCTTGGTCACAGCCTCGATCAGTTCCAGGTCCATGCCGCGCTGCAGGCCCTCGTTGTCCACGCTCATCAGCAGGATCTCCCCTGCCCCAAGCGCCACGCCGCGTTTGGCCCATTCCACTACATCATAACCAGAATGGGCGCGGCCGTTGTCATAATAAGCTTCCCACTTGCCGGGCCAGGTGCGGTTGCGCTTGGCCTGGATGGAAAGCACCATGCACTGGCTGCCAAAGGCGTTGGCAACCTCGGTGATCAGCTCCGGGCGTTTGATGGCCGCCGTGTTGATGGCAACCTTATCCGCCCCCATGGAAAGAATGTGGCGCACATCCTCGACGCTGCGCAGACCGCCGCCCACGCAGACCGGGATATACACATCATCCACGGTTTTGCGCACAATATCCGAAAGGTTGTTACGGTTATACAGGCTGGCCACAATATCAATGTACAGCAGCTCGTCAATGCCCTGCTCATAATATTCCCGTGCAAACAGGTTGGGATCCCCAGCTTGCGCAGGCCCTCCAACTGGATGCCTTTGACGAGGTTGGTATCCTTGACATCCAGCCGTGCAATCAGGCGGATTTTTTTCTTAGCCATAAAAAATTCCTCAGTTCCAGAGCTCTTGGGCAACACCGCACAATTCCCGCCTTGCGGCTTAAGCACCGCTCCGGCAGCTGCGGCACGGCATCTGCGTTGCCAAAATGCTCGATAAGACATCCAGTATTATCTGCGCTTTTGGCTTGGCATCTGCCGCACCTCGCTCGCCGTATCGGCACTTAGAATTATGCGGTATTGCCCTTGGCCTTATATTTCGTGGTGGGCGCCCTTCGGGTCGCCCCAAAGCACTTCGCTGTCGCCCTCGTAGGGGGTGTGACGCAGTTTCCACATGTTGTCCTCCCATTTCCAAAGGTGGGGACTGCGGAAACGGTCGGCCAGGTGCATAAAGTATTCGCGGTCCATTTTGGGCTGTTCAAACAGCTGGCTGGCCCACGGGAAGTGCTGGCGGTCCAGGGACAGATACTGGAAGATCTCTTTTTCAAAGCGGTCGGGATACTCGCCGTCAAACTTTTTGCACAGCGCCTTGCCCTCTTCCAGGGTGATTTCCTCGTTGCGGATCTCCTGTGCAGCGTCATAGGTGGTGCGGCCGATGCCATATTTGATATAGGTGGTGTAATAGAAGAAATCGTCGATCTTATCGTCGATGGAATTGTATTTGGAATAGGTACCCTGCGTGCGCTCCGGTGCGGGGCGGAAGCCGCCGTGTTCTACACTGTAATAGTAGGCGCCCTGCGGATGCCATTTTTCGTAATAGCCAAGGTAGCGCACCTGAACATGGTTTTTCTCCAGGTTGGAAGTTTCGGACGGCAGGTAGATAGCCAGGTCGGCTTTATCCACCTTATAATCCTCTTCCAGCTGGCGCAGGCTGACACCGCCCAGGTAGATATGGTCGTAATCATTGACGGCAAAAAGTGCTCGTCACGCAGAGCAGAGTTGTTATCCGCAATGGGGTTGCCGAACTCGGCCTCGTTCTCGCCATAGAACACCAGGGGAATGCCGAACTTGGCGGCCATCTTGGGGCCAGCTGCTTTTGGCCCAAAATGAACGGCTGGAACGGGTGGAACAGGTTCTCGGTCGCCAAACGGGTCAGCAGACGGTGGGTCATGCCGTTGGGGGTACACAGGTAGTTATCAAACCCGGCGTGGATCCAGGCCTGCATGTTATCCCAGCCCCAGGGGGTGTAGATATGCGGTGCCCAAGTCACCGTCAGGGGGTGCATGCCGTATTTGTATTTCAGGATGTGAGCGGCATAAAAGCTGTCCTTGCCGCCGGAGCCGGGCACCAGGCAGTCATAGCTGCCGTCATTTTTGCGGTATTCATCGCACAGTTCACGCAGCTCTTTTTCGCGCAGGGCCCAGTCGATATGGCCGTTAGCCTTATTGTGGCAGGCATGGCAGGCATCGCAGGTGCCGTCGTCCTGAATGACCATCGTCTTTTTAATGGACTTGATCGTATGTTCAAATTCATAGCAGGAGTTCGGCTTCTGATTGCTCATCACGCATTCATTGCAGAACTGTACATGTTTGGGCAGGCCGTAATAAGCTTCCAGCTGATCCTCCGGGATATCGGGCGCGTATTTGGCGTAATCGATTTCGACATAACGAGGATTCTTTTCCATATTTCTCACTCTCATTCCATCCGTGGTAATTCCTATTGAACCAAAAAGGCGCTGTCCGTATAGCAATGCTATCGGACAGCGCCTTTGCTGTTCTGTGGATATTATAGCACAGCACCCTGCTGTTTGCAAGATGCCAGCCTATTTTTTACATCGGTGCAGTGCTTTTTATTTCTGGCTGACCACTGCGCCGTTGATCAGAACGGCTTTCACGTTGGTCATAACCTCAAACGGGCAGCCATCGGTCAGCACCAGGTCTGCATCCTTGCCGACCTCGATGGAGCCAACACGGTCAGCAATGCCGATGTGCTTGGCCGGGTTGATGGTGATGGCCTGCAGGGCGGCGAAGGGATCCATGCCTGCCTTGACCGCCAGACCGGCGCACAGGGGCAGGTACTGCTGCGGAATGACCGAGTTATCGGTGATGATGGAAACATGGCAGCCCGCTTTTGCCAGAACGCCCGGCGTTTCCCAGGATTTGTTCTGCAGTTCAAACTTGCTGGCAAAGGTCAGGCTGGGGCCGACGGCCATGGGGATATTGCTTTCCTTGGCCAGTTCGTCCACGATCAGGTGGCCTTCGGTCACATGTTCCAGCGTCAGGCCCACATCGAACTCTTTGGCAATGCGGATGGCGGTAAAGATATCGTTGGCCTGGTGTGCATGGGCTTTCAGGGGAATGGTGTGGTCCAGCACCGGCAGCAAGGCTTCCAGCTTCTGGTTATAAGCGGGCATTTTGGTCACATCGCCGTTGGCGGCAGCCTTGCGGGCACCGTAATCCCTGGCGGAAGCCAGCGCCCCGCGCAGGAACGCAGCGGTGGACATGCGGGTAGAATCGCACTTATCTTTATAGCAGCGCTTGGGGTTTTCGCCAAAGGCGCATTTCATGGCAACGGCTTCCTTGACGATCATGTTGTCCACACGCTCGCCCACCGTCTTGATGGCGGTAAAGATACCGCCCAGCACATTAGCGCTGCCCGGCCCGGTGCACACGCAGGTAATGCCTGCTTCTCGTGCATGGGCAAAGGAGGGATCGCGAGGGTTGATGCCGTCAATGGCGCGCAGTTGCGGGGTCCAGATGTCATTCATCTCGTTGTAGTCGCAGCCTTCGTACCCAATGCCATAACCATCCAGGCCGATATGGGTGTGCGCATCCACAAAACCGGGGAAAATATCCAGCCCGGCAGCATCCAGCACGGCGATATCGGCGGGCACGTTCAGTTCATGCCCCATGGCAACAATGCGGCCGTTTTCCAGCAGCAGGTCGATCTGCTGTGGTTCCGGGTGAACGGCGTCATGAACCCGGCCCCCGCGCACCAGCAGCGGCGCGGCGGTATGTTCTGTATTCTGCATCATTGATGGATCCTTTTTCAGCTTAATAGCTTACCCTGTTATACTTCAAAATCCAGGCAGGTGCGCACGGCGGTATAGGGGCGCACTTTGCCATCAGCCACAGCCACATGGGCCGGGTGAACGGCATAACCTTTCAGGGCGGCTTCATCCACAAAGGTGGTATCCAGCATCAGGTCCGCATTGGCGGAGCTGGGCAGGGCCTTGGTGTAAACATGAATCTCCGTCAAACCGGGGATCTGCCCGGCCAGACCTTCCAGCCCGGCTTTGATATCCGCCTTGACGGTTTCCTGTTCAGCGGCGGGCATCTCTTTCAGCTTCCACAAAATAACATGACGTACCATTATTTGTTTTCCTCCCAGATGGGGTGTTTCAGCACCCACTCGCCGCAGTCGTTCTTTTCAAACAGCTCACGGTTATAGAACTTGTCCATGATCTTCCAGAACTCGCTCTCGGTATAGCCGCAGAAATCGCAGAAATCACGCACGCACAGCGGGTCCAGCTTGCCATCGCGGGCCTTGATGATGGGAATGGCTTCCTCGCGGGTCATCATGCCATAGCGGATATAGCGGGCGGTATAGTCGGTTGCAGCGGCATGGCCGAACTTGGGGTACTTGAGCCAGGAGTGCACCAGGTAGGCGCGGGAATCGATCTGGTCAAAGTTTTCGGCATGGTGGGTGCGGTCCCATTCATGGGTCAGGTCATGGAAGCCGTGCTCCTTGGCGATCTGGTAATTTTTGTAGCTGTTCCAGGGCACAAAGTAGCTCATATAGAACGGGTCCAGCTTCGCGCGCTCTTCGGCAGAGGGAGCCAGCGTCAGGGACAGGTCGTTTTCGGTCACGCCGTCGCCCACCAGCTCTTCCATCGGGAAGCCGACCGCCACGCCATTTTCGATCTGATCCATGGCGGAATACGTCTCCTTATCGGAGCAGCCGCCGTATTCAAAGCTGACGTTCTCGCCATAGCACAGCATGGGGGTGTTGAACTTGGCCGCCATATGCAGCGGGAAGGTATAGATCAGGCGGTCCACATACCAGGTCGGCTTGCCGTACTTTTCAAAAAACTCGCGCATCAGCTCTTTCTGGGCGCGGATGTTGGGCTTGCAGCTGATGATGGTACAGCCAAAAGCCTCGCTGATGTTTTTCAGGTTATGGATGCCGGCCTGCGTCATGGGGAAGTTATCCTCCACGCTGAACAGGATGGGGTTCATGTGCATGACCTCTTTCAGCATCCAGACCTGGAAGTGGCTATCCTTGCCGCCGGAAACAGCAACAGCGCAGTCGTAACCGCCAGGGCCGTTCATGCCGCGGTACTTGTTGCAGTATGCCTCAAACTCCTTGAAGCGGGCGTCCCAATCCACATTTTTGCGGTTTTCGTAATGGCGGCAGGCGCTGCAAACGCCCTCAGAGTCAAAGGTGATACCGGGGCGGGTGTCCGGCATGGTACATTTTTTGCAATAACGCATAACAGGTTCTCCTTTGCTGTTTCTTACCCAATCTGCCGGGTGTCCGGCAGAATATTTCTACTTATTGTTATCATACCCGATTTTGCCTGCATTGGCAAGTAGCGCACAGCGCAAGACACGTCAGAATGCACGTTTTTCTTTTGGGCTGCACCAAACCTTCCCTGCCCTGCAAATTCAAGCGTCGATGAGGGCATCGACGCGCAGAATTATTCGGTATTGCTTTCAAATTTTACATATGTAACCATTCCCAAGGCTATGCGGTTGTGGTATGATGATAGTTAATGATGTTCACTTTGAAGGAGGAATAAATTTTGAAAGGGACCCTAAAACTGCGCACAGCCAGCCTGGCTGCGGCAGCTGTTATGGCAGCATGGCTATTTGCGGCGCTGCCTGCGGCGGCCGAAACCAGCACGCCGGAAACCGCACAGGAAGATTCCGGCGTACCGTATGATGTGGCAAACGGGCTGGAAAACAGCTTCCGCTACAAAGATGGCGTGCCGATCTATGATGATTCCGTGCCCGCCATCGAGTGGGAGGATATTGTCCAACAGGACGCTGCCACCTACAGTTCCAACGGCATTGCCACCTGCAGCGTTACTTATAACGGCTTTGATGTCAGCTACCATCAGGGCACCGTTGACTGGGACGCCGTTAAAAATTCCGGCATTGATTTTGTCATGATTCGCTGCGGCATTGGCAGCGAATACGACGGCGTAGGCGAAAACAAACAGGATGATGCCCAGTGGTACCGCAACGTAAGCGAGTGTGAACGGCTTGGCATCCCCTATGGCGTGTACCTTTACTCTTACGCTGAAAATACCGATATGGCCGCCAGTGAGGCCCGCCATACCCTGAGCCTTTTTGAGCGGGCACAACCCCACCCTGCCGGTATTTCTGGACATTGAACACACCCGTGACGGCAACCCCATCGCCAGCAACTCTACTTACGGCGATATTGCTCAGACCTGGTGCAGCATGGTTTCCAACGCCGGCTACCGCGTGGGCATTTACTCTTACTATTATTTCTTCCAGAAATACCTGACGGATTCTCGGTTCAGCAATTCCGGGTGGTACAAGTGGATGGCCGACTACCGTTCCGGCGTAAGCTATGACGGCAGCAGCTGCAACATGTGGCAGTACAGCAACAAAGGTACGGTTCCCGGTGTGAATGCCAATGTTGACCTGAACTACTGGTTTGGCGAGTATCCCGGCAATAACAACAACTACACCGGCTGGCGCAGCGAGAACGGCCGCGATTACTGGTATGAGAACGGCGTAAAGCAGGGCACCACAGGCCGCGGCAAGGAAATTTACGATTCCGGCAGCAACGCCTGGTACTGGCTGGATGCCAACCAGGGCGGTGCCAAGGCCGTGAATAAAGACGTTTATCAGGAATCCAACGGCGGCAAATGGGTGCGCTATGATGCCAACGGCCACATGGTAAAAGGTGAGGACTGCCAGAACGGCAAGTGGTACTATTTTGAGCCGGTCACCGGTGCCATGATCAAAGGCCCCTGGACCCTGCCGGATGGCCGCAAGGTGTACTATGACCCCAAGACCGGTATTATTCAGTATGGTTCCGTTGCGGTAAACAACCAGCTGTACTACTTCGACCCCGTTTACGGCAAAATGACCAGCGGCACGCCGGGCAACTTCTGGTACACGATTGATGGCAAGAGCTACTGGTACGAAAACTGGGTGCGCCAGGGCTGGCAGCCCAGCAACGCCAACTACCGCGGCAAAGAGATCTATGACCCCGCCAGCGGTGCCTGGTACTGGCTGGACAGCGTGCAGCAGGGTGCCAAAGCCGTAAGCAAGGAAGTATACCAGGATTCCAACGGCGGCAAGTGGGTGCGGTATGATGCCAACGGCGCTATGATCAAAGGCTGGTACGCCCAGGATGGCAAGCGCTGGTATTACGACCTGAACACCGGTGCCATGTACAAGGGCTGGAGCACCATTGATGGTCAAACCTACCACTTTGATGAAACCACCGGCGTACTGATCCAGTGATATACACAGGCAAAACCACATAAAGAAAAATCAGCGCCCGTACCGGATTCTTACAGTCCGGTGCGGGCGCTGCTGCATATCAGGATTATTATTTCTTTATTCTTCGTCTGTCCGCTTTTCGCGGCCCACTTTTTGTGGCAACGCCGTGGCGCAGGCGGCTGAGAGTGACCGGGGTAATGCCCAAAAACGATGCAATATAGCGGTTATTGACCATATCTACCATGCCGGGATACTCCTTGCAGAACCATTCGAACCGCTCGGTCGCGTCCCCCTGGCTCAGGCTCACGGCGCGGGACTGATAGATCATGCCCCACTTGACGATCTGCTCCTGATAGACGCGGATCACCTCCGGCTCATCTTTCATGTTCTGCAACACATAATCAATGGGCAGCAAAATCAGGGTTGATGGAACCAGTGCCTGGTCCGTGCTGATATGGCAGCCGGTCAGGTCCATGTTGGAAAGCACCACATCGCCGCGGTTCATGGTAAAGCCCAGGGTTTTCTCTTTGCCCTCACTATCCAAGGTAACGCAGCGCATCATGCCTTCGATCAAAAACGGCAGCATGGTCTGGCGTTCCCCTTTTTATTCAGGATCTCCCCTTTTTGCAGCGTTACCGCCTGGGATACCGCCTCCAGCTTATCCAACAGTTCTTCGGAATGGACCCCAAGATCTTCCCGGTAGAACTGCCGGATATCAACATTCAGTGCTTTCTCCATGTGTTTTTCTCCCCTTCAGGCATATCTTTTTTCTCTCTTCACATCCGGGGCACACAGCCAGCCCACAACTTGCTGACAGTGTTACCCCCCCCATAAATAATATACGCTCCTGTTTTCTTCGTTTTTGTTCATAGCCAACATATTTGGTATTATAACACATATGACTTCCGCATTTCATTATCATATGTTAACATTGAAATTTTTTCTTCATTATTTCCATTTTGCACAAAAAAGAGGCCCAAAAACTGTCTTTTCGACAGTTCTGGGCCTCTTTAACTTTATTTGAGTGCTTAGTCAACGATCAAGCTCTTACCGGTCATCTCCGAGGGTACCGGCAGGCCGATATAAGGCAGCATGGTGGGGGCAATATCTGCCAGGCAGCCGCCCTCGCGCAGCTTCACATCGCCGCAGCCGATGGCCACAAACGGCACCGGGTTGGTGGTGTGGGCGGTAAACGGGGTGCCGTCCGGGTTCTTCATCTTTTCGGCGTTGCCGTGGTCAGCGGTCAGGAACACGCAGCCACCGGCGTTCAGCACAGCGGTCACAACCTCGTTCACAGCGGCATCAACAGCTTCCACAGCCTTGACAGCAGCGTCAAAGACGCCGGTGTGGCCGACCATATCGCAGTTGGCAAAGTTCAGGATGATGACATCGTACTTGCCGCTCTCGATGCGGGCCTTGCACTCGTCAGCAACCTCCGGGGCGCTCATCTGGGGTTTCAGGTCATAGGTGGGCACATCCTTCGGGCTGGGGATCACCTTGCGGTCCTCGCCCTCATAGGGGGCTTCCACACCGCCGTTGAAGAAGAAGGTCACATGGGCATACTTCTCGGTCTCGGCAATGCGCAGCTGGGTCTTACCGTTCTTGGAAAGATACTCGCCCAGAACGTTGCTCAGCTCAACCGGCGGGTAGGCAACTTCGCAGTTGGGCATGGTAGCATCATACTCGGCCATGCAGACATAGTGAACCTGCTTGCGGCCGCCGCGGCGCTCAAAGCCGGTAAAGGCATCATCGCAGAAAATGCGGGTCATCTGGCGGGCACGGTCGGGGCGGAAGTTCATGAAGATGATGGTATCGCCATCCTCCACGCGGCCACCCTCACAGGTAACGGCGGGGATCACGAATTCATCCGTCTTGCCGTCCGCATAAGAAGCCTCAATGGCCTCCTGTGCATTGGCGGCATGGTTGCCCTCGCCGTAAACAAAAGCGGCATACGCCTTTTCTTCACGGTCCCAGTTGTTGTCACGGTCCATAGCATAGTAACGGCCGCTGACACTGGCGATGGTGCCAATACCCAGCTCGTCCAGCTTGGCCTGCAGGTCAGCCAGGAATCCCTTACCGGAATGGGGGTCGGTATCACGGCCGTCCATGATGCAGTGCAGATAAACCTTGGTTGCGCCCATATGCTTGGCCATTTCCAGCACGCCGAACCAGTGATCGGCATGGCTGTGAACGCCGCCGGTACCAACCAGGCCCATCAGGTGGATGGCCTTGCCGGCATCAATGGCAGCTTTCATGTTCTTGACCAGCACGGGGTTCTTGAACATTTCGCCGTCCTTGATGGACTTGGTGATCAGGGTGAGCTGCTGGTACACGATGCGGCCAGCACCCATGTTGGTATGGCCAACTTCAGAGTTGCCCATCTGGCCATCTGGCAGGCCGACAGCCATGCCAGATGCGTCGATGGTGGTCATAGGGTAATTTTTCATCAGTGCATCCAGATGCGGCTTGTTGGCAGCAACAACGGCGTTGCCATAGGTTTCGTCCGGGGTCCAGCCGAAGCCGTCCATGATGCAAAGCAGAACAGGTTTCTTAGCCATTGATTGGTTCTCCCTTAGTTTTAGTTAGAAGTTAGGAGGGAGGAGTTAGGAGTTTGTGGTGGACAAAGGCTCGTTACGCATCCCACCGTAGGGGCGCACAGAATAATAGATACCATTTTGGTGCCACACTTGGCTTCCCTTGAGGGAAGCTGTCTGCGCAGCAGACTGAAAGGTGGTTCCATCGGCTCAAGCCTTTCCGGTTCAGTCAATTCCTAATTTCTCATTCCTAATTGCTCATTCATTCTCAGCCTTTGGTAGCAGCTTCCACGATAACAGCAAACTGGTCTGCTTTCAGGGATGCGCCGCCGATCAGGCCGCCGTCAACATCGGGCTTGGAGAGCAGTTCCTCTGCGTTTTTGGGGTTCATGCTGCCGCCGTACTGAACGGTCAGTGCCTTGGCGGCGTCAGCGCCGTACAGCTCGCCAACCACCTTGCGGATGGCTGCGCAGACTTCCTCAGCCTGGTCAGCGGTAGCGGTCTTGCCGGTGCCGATGGCCCAGATGGGCTCGTAAGCGATAACAACGTTCTTCAGCTCGTCAGCAGTCACGCCGTTCAGAGCGATCTTGACCTGCATGCGGATCAGCTCTTCGGTCACGCCCTGTTCGCGCTGGGTCAGGCTTTCGCCCACGCAGATGATGGGCTTCAGGCCGCCGGCCAGTGCAGCCTTGGCGCGCTTGTTGACGGTTTCATCGGTTTCAGCAAAATACTGGCGGCGCTCGCTGTGGCCAACCACAACGTACTCAACGCCCAGGTCGGTCAGCATGTCAGCGCTGATCTCGCCGGTAAAAGCGCCGGATTTTTCAAAGTGATTCTCAGCGCCAACATGGATGTTGGTGCCCTTGGTTTTGGCAACGGCGGTCACCAGGTCGGTGAACGGCACGCAGATCACAACCTCGCAGCCTGCATCCTTAACAGCGGGGATCAGGGCGTCAATCAGCTCAGCAGCCTCGGTAGCAGTCTTGTTCATTTTCCAGTTACCGGCAATAATTGCCTTACGGTTCTGTTTATCCATGATAAAAACTCCTTCTTATGAACTACTTATTTGCTTGCGTGGATTTTCTTTGTTATCTACCATGCGGGCTACATAACAAAAGAGCGCAGCGGCTAAGCCGCCGCGCTCCTGCGGTTTTTCAATTATGCGTTCTGGATAACGGCAATGCCGGGCAGCTCTTTGCCTTCCAGGTATTCCAGGGAAGCACCGCCGCCGGTGGAGATGTGGGTCATCTTGTCGCCCAGGCCCATCTGCTGCACAGCAGCTGCAGAATCGCCGCCGCCGATCACAGTGGTAGCGCCGCTTTCAGCCATAGCCTTGGCAACAGCCAGGGTGCCGGCTGCCAGGGTCGGGTTTTCGAACACGCCCATGGGGCCGTTCCAGACAACGGTCTTAGAAGCTTTGACGGCATCAGCAAACAGCTTCATGCTCTCGGGGCCGATATCGCAGCCTTCCATGTCAGCCGGGATTGCGGTAACGGGAACGACCTTAACTTCGACAGGTGCGTCGATGGGATCGGGGAAGTCAGCAACGCAGGCAGCGTCAACGGGCAGCAGCAGCTTAACGCCCTTTTCCTGTGCCTTAGCCATCATTTCCTTGCAGTAGTCGATCTTGGAATCATCAACCAGGCTCTTGCCGATCTCATAGCCCTGTGCCTTCAGGAAGGTGTAGGCCATGCCGCCGCCGATGATCAGGGTATCGACCTTTTCCAGCAGGTTGGAGATAACGTTCAGCTTATCAGCAACCTTAGCGCCGCCCAGAATAGCGGTGAAGGGGCGCTCCGGGTTGTTGACGGCGTTGCCCAGGTACTTGATTTCCTTTTCCATCAGGTAGCCAACAGCGGTATCCTTAACATAGTTGGTCACACCTGCGGTGGAGCGGTGTGCACGGTGGCAGGAGCCGAAAGCATCGTCAACGTAAGCGTCAGCCAGGCTGGCCAGCTCTTCGCTGAAGGTGTCGATATTCTTGGTTTCTTCCTTGCGGAAACGGGTGTTCTGGAGCAGAACAACATCGCCGTTGCCCATAGTGGCAACAGCAGCCTTGGCCTGGTTGCCAACAACGTTGTCGTCATCAGCAAAGGTAACCGGCTGGCCCAGCTTTTCGCTCAGGCGAACAGCAACGGGAGCCAGGCTGAACTTGGCTTCGGGGCCGTTCTTCGGCTTGCCCAGATGGCTGCACAGGATAACCTTTGCGCCGTCAGCGATCAGCTTTTTGATGGTCGGCAGAGCCGCATTGATGCGGTTGTCGTTGGTGATCACACCGTCCTTCATCGGGACATTGAAATCGCAGCGGACAAGCACGCGCTTGCCAGCGTAGTTTTCGTCATCAATCGTCTTTTGCCCAAACCCATGGTAAAAAACTCCTCTCGGTAATTTATATTAGCCTTGTGCTTTGGTACTGTTTGGCACAGGGGGCAGACAGCCCCTTTTGCCTTGCCTATATTATACGCAGAATCTGCAGTTTGCGCAAGGGGTATTTGACACATTATTAACAAAATCCCTCAAAAAATACCACCCGCCACGCCATGCCTTTTGGGCAGTTTGCAGCAGGCAGGTATTTTTTTGCGGTTTGCCGGGTTCCGGTACGGCTTTATTTTACAGGCCCTGCACCAGAATAAACACGATCAGCAGCGGTAGCACCACGCTGAAATACGGCTTGAACCACCGCGGCAGGCGCAGGCCCTTGCCGGTATTGGCTTCGGTTAAGTAGTTATCAAAGCCCCAGCCCCACCTGGTTACGCAGAACAGCAGGTAGATCAAGCTGCCAATGGGCAGCAGCAGGTTGCTGACCAAAAAGTCCTCAGCATCCAGCACGGTGCTGCCGGGACCCATGGGCTGCACACCGCTCCACAGGTTAAAGCCCAGAATGCAGGGCACGCTGGCCAGCAGGATGAACACCGTTCCAACGGCACAGGCGCGTTTCAGGCTCCAGCCAAAGCTTTCCTGCAGGCAGGCCAGAATGTTCTGGAACACAGCAATGATGGTAGAAAAGCTGGCAAAGGTCATAAATACAAAGAACAGTGTACCCCACAGGCGGCCGCCCGTCATATTGGCAAATACATTGGGCAGGGTGATAAAGATCAGCTTGGGGCCTGCATCCGGGCTGACCCCGTAAGAGAAGCAGGCCGGGAAGATGATCAGGCCGGAACAGATGGCCACGCAGGTATCCAGCGCGCAGATGCGCAGGGACTCGCCCGCCAGGGTATAATCCCGGCTCATGTAGCTGCCAAAGATTTCCATAGCACCAACGCCAAGGCTGAGGGTAAAGAACGCCTGGTTCATGGCAGCCACAATGACATTGCCAATGCCCATTTCGGCGGCACGGTTCCAGTCCGGCAGCAGGTAGAACGCCAAGCCCTCGCCCGCGCCGGGCAGCACAAAGCTGTGCACAGCCAGAACCAGGATCAGCACAAACAGCGCGCCCATCATCCATTTGCCAATGCGTTCAATGCCGTTCTGCAAACCGCGGCTGCAGACAAAAAAGCCCAGCAGCACGGTAATGGCCATCCAGACGATCTGCTCGAACGGGTCGGCCAGCAGGTCGGCGTACACGCCGCTGACGGCATCGGCGGTCAGGCCGGTGAATGTACCCTTGACAAACCGGAAGAAATAGGCCAGCATCCAGCCGCTGACGGTGGTGTAATACATCATCAGCACGCAGCAGCCAATCAGGCAGGCCCAGCCGTGCAGGTGCCACTTGCTGCCTTTGGGTTCCAGCGCACGGTAGGCTGTGCCCGCGCTGCCGTGGCCCGCACGGCCAACAGCCAGCTCCATGGTAAGCACCGGTGCTCCCATCAAAATCAGGAACAGCAGGTAGAACAGCACAAATACGCCGCCGCCATACTGGCCCGTTACGGTTGGGAAGCGCCACACATTGCCAATGCCGATGGCGCAGCCTGCGCTGACCATCAAAAAGCCAATGCGTGAAGCAAATGATTCACGTTTCAATCTCAACATCCTCCCTCATTGTAAGCAGCGGCAGGTAGTTGCCACATGTCAAAAAGCATTGTTGGGGCGCGGTCAGCGGGCGTACATCATGCTCCCATCACCCCCGCGCAACATCACTTTTCAACGCCCGGTAACCACTGCCGGTTGCTTACACAGCAATGTTATTATTATACGTTCCCCAGCACAGCAGTTCAAGAGGGCAGGCCCTCCCATCCACTCCGGCATTTTTTACAAAAACAGCCTGTTTTCATGTACAGGATGGCGGTTTGCCATCCTCTGCCCCTTCGGGTGGTTCAGATTTTGCCTCGGGCAATCGTGGTATTATCCTGGGTGCGGTCGCGCAGGGCTTCAACCGGATGGGACTTTTCTTCAAAGCGGTAGTCCTTGCCGCTGGTGCCAATGTGCTCTTCAATCACCTGGTGGCTGGCCACGCGGGCAGCGTCCGGGCAGACGGCAGCCTGGTAAGCATAGTAGGGTGCATCTTTGGTCAGGGTCTCCACCGGAATGGCGGGGTCATCCTGCACAGCGGTGTTCAACATGGTGGTTTTGAGCACCTTGCGCAGATATTCTTTCTGGGGCCAAAGCGCAGCAGTTCCGGGAAAGTCCCATCCGGGATGATCTGGCAGGCTTCCTTGCCCTCGTACTGTTTCAGCAGGGCTTCGGCGGCATGCAGGTGGCTGCACTCCTGCTCAAAATGCTGCTCCCAGATCTTTTTAATATGCAGGTCGGTTTCATCCTCCACGCAGGACCAATAAAGGTAGCACTCGGTATATTCATGCAGCAGCAGGTTTTCCAGCCAAGTCATGCCGGGGTCCAGCAGCGCGCCGTACTGCGTTACGTGCTGCTCTTCGATCATGCCGATCTCCTGGTACAGCCTGCGGCCAAGGTCACTGTCATAAAAGGTGCCGATGTTCATATAATAGTTCATGGTCTGCTGCTCGGCGGCGGTGATGATGGAGGTGTTCAGTTTCGTGATGGGGGCCGCCGTGGCCGCGCTGATGGGCTTGCGCACGCTGTCCCGCGGGTGGCGGTGCTCCGCAATGGTGGGGCGGCCGGGCATGATCTCGGTATAGCAGCCCACCAGCCGCTCGGCGTGGATGCCGCGTTCCAGTTCCAGCAGATCCGCATAGCGGTACAGGTGGTCAAAATCCTCCAGCAGAGCCAGGTTCATCACCTGCACCACATAGGCGTCCGGCTCCCGCTGGGCCAGGATTGCCGTCAGGTCCACCGCGAGCTGTTCGTAGCCGATGGTCGTTTCCAGAATACTTTCATCGATCGGCTTTAAGCAGGCAATGCGCTTTTGCTGTTGCTGCTCGGTGCGGCGCAGCACGGCAAGTTCCCGGCGCAGGTCGTTGTTGGGGCAGTGGCGGTGGAACTGGTGGGTGAACCAGTTGGCCTCGTACTCGGTGCCGTTCATTAAAATAATGCGCAGCCGGGTGTAGGGGTCCACCTCGTTTTTTGTCATAGGGGCGGGGGTAAAGTTTCTGCCAGTCCATATAGTAGCGGTCGGCGGGTTTGGTTTTTACCTCAAAGGGGTTCATTTTTGCAGGCATATACAGTGCTCCTTTCGTCATCGGGGTTCTTTGTTCAGTATGCCCGCAAATGGGCGGCAATACACAAAAAGCCCCCGGCAGAGCGTAAAATACTCTGCCGGGGGCCGTGGTTTTAGGGTTAAGCCAACATCAAGCTAAGCTGTTGCGCTTAGGGCAATACCGCATAATTCTAAGTGCCGATACGGCGAGCGAGGTGCGGCAGATGCTAAGCCAAAAGCGCAGATAATACTTTGTGTATTATCGAGCATTTTGGCAACGCAGATGCCGTCCCGCAGCCGCCGGAGCGGTGCTTAAGCCGTCAGGTGGGAATTATGCGGAATTGCCTTAGTTCTTGTACTTGAAGTACTCAACCAGGGTGCGGTAACGGAAGTTGCCGCCATCAGTGTAGGTAGCAAAGGTACGGGTCAGATTGTTGCTGCTGTTCATACCCATACTTTCCTGGTTGGTGTAAGAGATGCGCTGGTTGTTCTGGCGGATCTCGACAACTTCATCGTTCTGGAACTTGATGGAAGCGCTGGTGATCTTGTCATCGGTGACAAATTTGCCGCAATGACGGTCGAACAGCGGGTTGCCAGCGCCAATATTGTTATCGCTGGAGAGTCTGAGCACGTTAGAATAGCCGTTGGAGTTGCCACTGTTGGTCCAGCCGGCCAGGTGGCCGTTGCTGTCATAGCTCCAGGTGTCAGTACGCACGGTCTTGTTGCTGCTGTTCACAATGGTCATCTTGGTGTAACGGTTACGGCTGCCGCTGCTGGTCAGGTTGACGATGCAGGTAACTTTGTTCTGGCCGTTGTATTCCCAGAACTTGGAAACGCTGCCCAGGCTGTCCCACTCTTTGGCAGTCCAGTAGCTGTACAGGTACCAGCCGCCATTGTAGCGGTAAACGGAGATCTTGGCAAAGCGGTTGCTTTTATCATACTCATAGCGATACTCGTAAGAGTAGTTGTCGTTGCCGTACTCGCGGTGGGTATGCTTGGTCAGCATGCCGTTGTATTCATAATAGAAGTCGTCCTGAACCTGCAGGTTGCCGGACTTATCGCGGCGCTGCTCTTTCAGCAGGCGGCCCTGTGCATCGTAATCGGTGGTCAGGGTATTCATCACGCTGCCGTCAGCATAGTAGTTGGTGCGCTTGATCTCGCGGTACTTGGTCACATCCACGTTGGTGGACTGCAGAATGCCGGTGTTGTAATCAAACACGCAGGTAATGCCGTCGATCACAACGGTGCCCTTTGCCATAGCGCCGGTGATGAGGTCAAAGTAATAAGTACCCTGAGAGTTGGTATTCCAGCCCTTGATCATATGGCCGTTGGCATCATAGCGGACCCACTTGCCGCCGTTGGAGTCCTGATAGACATCCTTGCTGACAGCCATTGCGCCGTTATTGACGGAATCCAGCCAGTACCAGGCATCGGAAGCGGGGTCATAGATTTCCTTGCCGCGGCCAGTGGTGCCCTGGCGCTTGCCGCCTTCGTACCAGAACTTGTCGCCGTTGATGTTGACCCACTGCTTATCCAGGCCAATGCCTGTGGTGGTATCAAATGCGCAGGGAATGCCGTCTATCGTACACATCCCCTTTACCATAGCACCGGTCACGAGATCGAAGTAGTAAGTACCCTTCTCGTTGGTATTCCAGCCCTTGACCATATGGCCGTTGGCATCGTAACGCACCCACTTGCCGCCGTTGGAGTCCTGATAGACATCCTTATTGGTGGTCATAGCGCCGCCCTGAACAGCATCCAGCCAGTACCAGGCATCGCTCTTGGGGTCATAGATTTCCTTGCCGCGGCCAGTGGTGCCCTGGCGCACGCCGTTTTCGTACCAATACCAGGGGCCGCCGGGGTATTCCTGATACCAGCCGTTCTCCGGCGGTGCATCATAGGTAGCGGCGTCCTCTTTCACGTTGTCCTCTGCCGGTTCAGCGTCGACTTTCGGTTCCTCGGTGGCTGCGGTTTCCGGGGTAGCAGTTTCCACCACTGCAATGCTTGCAGCGGTTTCAGCCTGCGGGTTCGGCTCCTGTGCAAAAACGGGCAGTGCCATAGCGGACACCATTGCCAGCGCCAGCAGGAATGCGGTGATTTTTTCTTCTGCATATTCCGTTCGTTCCTCCTTATAAATGGGCGTACCCGGGGATTTTCCGGCTGCACCCGGCAGCCTGTTCGGCCGCGCGTTGCTTTTTAATCAAATGCGGCCGGGCCGAAAAATCAACCATAAACCGCGATTTCATTTATTATACCACACGCCAAAAAATTCCACAACATTTTCGCCATTTTCGAATTGTAAAAATTCAGGGCGAGTTTTTGGGTTTTTTACCCGTTTATCATTTTCTAAAAATCGTTATCCCGTCAGGTTAGCGGGCGCACAATGGGCGTTCCAACGGGTAAGAGGCAGGTTAAATGGTGGTAGTGCATTATAAAGAGAACGGCCCCTCAGAGGGAAGCCAATTTCCTATTTGGGTTTTCATCAAAGCACCTTACGTTGGGTCGTTTTAAGCGCCTCACTCGATCACAATCCCCGTTCCATCCAGTAACCTTACCACATCAGGAAAGCTGAACCTTGCGCCTTTCAACTTGTTGGTCTCCAAATCAATGGCGTATTCTTCGGCGGTGCGCAGGTCGGCTTTTTGCAAATCGCAGCGGGTGAACCGGGTTCCGCCCAGCCGCACGCCGTAAAAGCTGGCCCCGGCAAGGCGGGTATCATCAAAGGTGCATTGCTGCAGTTCCGCCCCGGTCCAGTCAAAGCCGTTCAGTGCCATGCCGGAAAAATCATTGTAGCGGAACGCGCAGTTTTTGATTTTGCCAAACGGCTGGAACACCCCGCTTTTGCCCTGCAGCCCGCCCCACGCCATGGAGCGGAACGCACTGTTCAGCAGCCAGGCATCTTTCATGGTGGTAAAGCTGAACACCACGCCGGAAAAATTGCAGTGGTCAAAGGTACAGGCGTTGAAGCGGCAGTTCTGCACCCGCGTGCCCAGCCAGCGGCAGTGGTCAAACACACAGTCCTCGAACTCGGCGTTTTCCAGCAGCTCGCCGGGGTCATAATTGGCAAAGGTCTCCCCTTGATAAAATCGGCGTTCCGCCATCAAAACTCCTCCTTGTGCTGTTGGAAAAACTCAATGGTATCCCGCACGCTTTCCAGCTCGGTCCAGCGGCGGGTGCGCACCGGGTCACTGTCCAGATCATAAATGCGGGCACCGGGGATTGCCAGCAAAAACGGCGAATGGGTGGCCAGCACAAACTGGCAGCCGTAAAACCCGGCCGAATCTGCCAAAAAATCCGCCAAAGCGATCTGCCGCGCGGCGGAAAGGCTGTTTTCCGGTTCATCCAACAGATAAAGGGCATCCCCGCGCAGTTTTTCCTGGAACATCAAAAAGGCGCTTTCGCCGTTGGAGTGGGTGCGGATGTTGGGAGACAAAGTTTTGCGCGCCACCTGAGATTTGGAATAGCGCCGTGCCGCGCTGACCTGCTTGAGCCGGTCATAATCCTCCATGCTGTGCATCTGGAATTTGGCGGTGCGGGCCTCGGTGTATTCATCAAACAGGCTGCCGCGGCGGGTATCAATGTTATCGTTGATGGCGCGCACATCCAACATATAGTCAAACACATCGTCGCTGGTCAAAATCAGGCTGCCCGCCGGGATGGCGTGCAGGGTGTGGAACTGGCACAGGGAGACATAATCCGGGAAGAAATCACTGCGGTTATACTGTGCCCCGCGCTGCAGGCGCAAAGCGTCCGCCATCACGTTGAGCGCTGTGGTTTTGCCGGAGCCGTTACCGCCGTACAAAATGGTCACATCCGCCAGGTCCAGTGCTTTCAAGCCCCGGCCCGCAAACAGGCCAAAGGGATAGAAAGAATCATAGCAGGTCATTTTGGCCCGCGGCGACTCGGCAAGGTAGTTAGCCTCGCTGTTTTGGCTTGGAAAATAAAATTCCGAAAGATAAATCACATCTCTCTCCTCCCTTCCGGTTTCTTTCTCAAATTATACCATACCGCCGGGTAAAGGCAAATGCCTTGCATACAGGCAGCGGTGTTGGGGATACGGCAAAGATTTTGCGGGTCAAAAATAAAAGCATGTGCACCCGCCCTCCTCGAAAACCCAAAATTTTCGATTCGTTTTTTCATGCACATGCTTTTGTGTTATCTGATGATACGCTGCGGTTTATGCCGGGAGGCACCGGAGCGCCGGAAATTCAGCCTGTTTTTTATAAACACAGCCGAATTTTTGCCGTACAGCCGGTATAGATTATTTCTTCTGAACGTACTTGAGGCAGTCCAGCATAACAGCAACCAGAATGATGATGCCGGAGAACACGAACTGCAGGTTCGTATCAATACCCAAAGTGGTCAGAGAGTAAGTCAACGCGGTGAAGATGAACACACCGACAACCACGCCGGAAATCTTGCCGATACCGCCGGTGAAAGAAACGCCGCCCACAACGCAGGCCGCGATGGCGTCCATTTCCCAGCCCTGACCATATGCAGCGGAGCCGGAGCCCACCATACGGATGCATTCCAGCCAGGAGCCGAAGCCATACAGAATGCCTGCCAGAATAAACGCGCCTACTGTAACGCGGAATACCGAGATGCCGGAAACAGCAGCAGCTTCGGCGTTGCCGCCGACTGCGAACAGGTTTTTACCAAAGGTCGTCTTGTTCCAGATGAACCACACAATGATCACAGCTGCGATAGCCCACAGGATAATGGTGGGGAAACCGCCAATCTTGGGGATGATCATGCTGGGGATGTTGCCTTCGATACCGCCAAAGGAAACACCCTTGGTTGAATAGGTGACCAAGCCAAAATGACCAGCATGTTCGCCATCGTAGAAATGAATGGGTGCATTTTGAACTTGGCTGTAAAGAAACCTGCGATGGTGGTAAAGACTGTGCACAGGACAATGCAGACAAGCAGCGCCAAAATAACGCGTGCAACGACCGGCAGCCCGGTAAAATCAAACACATGGCCAAAAACCGCACCGGTGTTGATTCCCTTGTGCATAATGATGGTAGCGGCAGTCATGCCCATACCAACCATACGGCCAATGGACAGGTCCGTGCCGGCCAGCAGGATCAGCCCGGCAACGCCCAAAGCCAAGAACATGCGCGGCGAAGCCTGCTGCAGAATGTTCAAAATATTGTTGACGGTAAGCAGCGGCACTTTCTTGCCGAACTGGGCAATCAGGCACAGTATAATAAAGATGATAACGATTGCAATGTACAGACCGTTGCGCAGCAAAAAGTCACGGCGATTAAATGTGTACTTGTAGTTTTCCCACTTTTGCGCCAGAGACTCGCCAACCGTAAACTTGGACAGGCGCAGCATATCGATCAGGTGATATTTGTAATCAAACGCAGCATGCCGGCGGTCCTTGATTGCCTGGCAGTCCTTATCCAACTGCATTTTGGCGTCGAACAGGCGGTTCTTGTGGACATACTTTTCGTCCTTGATTTCCTGCTGATTGCTCAGCTTGGAAAGCGCCGTCTCGTGTTCCTTTTTCAGCTGTTCTACAGTTGCCTGATATTTCTGCTGGGCTTGTACCTTTTCCTGCTTGCAGCTGGCCACCACCGCCTGGTAATAGTCGCTGTCATAATGGGCTTTCAAATAGGCTTCGGCATCAGCGATCAGCTTGTTGATCTGGCCCTTGTTTTTTTTCTTCAACTGCCTTGGCCGCTGCCAATTCAGCCTTCAGTTTGGTCTCACGTTCCGTTTTTTCCTGCGCGGTATAGATGCGGTCGCGCTTCAGGTTATCCAGCTCATTCTGGATATTGACAGCTTTTTCAGTACCGTCAGTACGAAGTTCATCGATCTGCGCCTGGATTTTCCCAACATATTCATCGATTGGCTGGCGAAGCTTGGCTTCCTGCTCCGCCGAAAGAATTTTTGAAGTTTGTGTTGCAGTTGCCATAGATCATTATCCCCCATTACAGGTATTTTGCGCTGAGTCTCAAAAAGCTCTTCCTGATTTGTTTCCTTGGTATTCACAATGCCGGAAAGATGTCCGTTGGACATAACGCCGATCCGGTTGGTGATACCCAGAATCTCAGGCATTTCAGAGGAAACAACAATAACCGTCTTTCCCTGTTTGGCCATCTTGATGATCAGCTCATAGATTTCGTACTTTGCGCCAACGTCTATACCGCGCGTAGGTTCATCCATCATAAAGACCTGGGGTTCGCGTTCCAGCCATTTGCCAAAAATGACCTTTTGCTGGTTGCCGCCAGACAAACTGGTGATCATATCGTCAGGTCCCATGCACTTGGTGTGCATGACCTTGATCTCCTTGCTTGTGGCTTTTTACCATTTTGGGCATTGACAGCCCAAGGCCACCTTTGTACTGGTCCAGGTTGGCAATGGTAGTATTGAATGTCAAATCGCTCTTCAGGAACAGGCCGTTTGCTTTGCGTTCCTCGGTAATCAGGGCAAATCCATGCTCGATCGCTTCGTGGGCATTATTGAAGTTCATCAGGTGGTCGCGGAAATACACACGACCTGCCGCACGGGTACGCACGCCGAAAATGGTTTCCAGCAGCTCTGTACGTCCGGCGCCCACCAGGCCATACAGACCAAAAATTTCGCCCTCGCGCACATCAAAGCTGATATCCTGCAGATAAGGCGCATATTTGGTGGACAGATGCTGGATGGACAAGATCGGATCCCCGGGGATATTGTCCACCGGCGGGAAGCGGCTTTCCAGCGAACGGCCAACCATGGCGGTGATCAGCTCGCCCATGTTGGTGTCCTTACTGTCCTTGGTCATAACCAGGTTGCCGTCACGCAGAACCGAAATCTGGTCACAAATTTCAAAAATTTCGTCCATCTTATGTGAGATGTATATCAGCGCAATGCCCTGTTCTTTCAGCATGCGCATCATCTCAAAGAGTTTATTCACTTCCTGCACCGTCAGCGAAGAAGTCGGCTCATCCAGAACGATGACCTGGGCATTGTAAGAGATGGCTTTGGCAATTTCACACATCTGCCGCTGCGAAACCGACATATTGCGCATGGGCTGGGTCAGATTGACAGTCATGCCCAGCTTGCGGAACAGATCGGCTGCTTTCTTCTTCATCTGCCCTTCGTCAACCACGCCCATAGAGTTGACCGGGTACCGCCCCAGGAACAGGTTATCAATCACACTGCGCTCCAGGCACTGATTCAATTCCTGATGAACCATTGCAATTCCGTTTTCCAGCGCGTCTTTCGGGCCGGAAAAACTGATCTCCTTGCCATTGAGGAAAATCTTGCCCTCATCCTTTTGATAAGTACCGAACAGACATTTCATCATGGTAGACTTACCGGCGCCGTTTTCGCCCATAAGCCCCATAACTGTACCGCGTTTTACATCCAGATTGATATGATCAAGTACTCGGTTGCGGCCAAACGACTTGCACATACCGCGAATTGACAAGACAATATCGTCTTTCGCTTCTGCCATTCTCGTCACTCCCGTCTTGCAAATTGGCAAACTGCCCTACGGCTGCTCACCTGTTTTCATAAAAAAACGCTATTAGGGAAAACTTCATTCTCCCTTATGGAGAAATACATTCTCCCTAATAGCGTTGCCGTTACTTAAGTGTCAGTTATTGCTGTTGCCGTTGGATCACTGGTTCAGCAGAGAAGTGTACGAAGCATCGTTATCGGTCTTAACCATATTGATGGCAAAGGCATCGTATGCGCTGGGATTGCCCAGGCGGTTGGTGATGTTGGCCTCGGTCTGGCCGTCGCCGCCGATGTAGTCAATCTTCAGGTTCAGTAGATCATCATATTTCTCCAGCAGGGGCTGGTAAGTCGCGCTCAGGAAGTTATACCCCCACTTGTAAATATCCAGCCAAACGCTCTTTTCCGGGCTGGTAGTTGCATCCAGCTGGTTGGAAACAGGCCCATACGGCTTGGTAGAGTCGGTGAAGTCCGTGTAGTTGTCTGCCGTGACTGCCACGTTCAAAGCATAGTAGGAACGCTCGTCCTCATTGTAATAGTAAACATCGCTGCTCAGGACATTGCCTGCGGCATCCGGAGTGGCAATACCGGTGTTGATGTCCACGCCGTCCAGCGCATTACGCAGCAGGCGCAGGGTCAGGTAGGCCTGCACGTCAGCGTGCTGGCTGATCGTTCCGCCGTAACCGTCGGCAATGGCAGCAACTGCGTCAGCGTTTGCATCGTAGCCAAAGGTGGGAACGCCATTCTCCTGCGACCAGGAGTTAAACATTGCCATGCCCATGCCGTCATTGTTGGAAATAACGATATCGATGGAATCTCCCAGAGAAGAAGCCCAGGCGCTGATGGCGTTGCTGGCGGTGCCGGCATCCCAGGTAGCGCCGGCGGAATTCTTCATTTCCTGAGAAGCAAGCTCACGAACGGCGAAGGTCGTGCCATTCACATCAATGGTGCCGTCCTGAACCTGGGTAGCGGAACCATCCGCATTGGTACCGACAGGATCAGAAACAATGCCGCTGCTGCCTTCCACTGCGGTGCCCAAAGCGCTACGAACGCCACGGGTACGGGCAATCGAGTCATTATGGCCGATATCGCCGATTGCCAGAACATAGCCGATAACGCCGTCGCCGTTGCGGTCGATGGTGTCAGCATGTGCTTTAATGTAATCTGCGATCATCTTGCCCTGCAGTTCAGCACCCTGGTTGGCATCGAAACCGACATAATAAGTATTGCCGTTAAAGTTCAGTGCTTCCGTATCCAGCTCGCCTGTGGTGCTGTTGGAAGGCTGGCGGTTAAACCACACCAGCGGCTTATCCTTATTTTCAACGGTACCGCTTTCAGCAGCCGTAGAGGTAGCTGCCGAAGTATCGGTAGATGTGCTTTCCGTGGATGTTGCGGCACTGGAGGCACTGGATGCACTACTGCCGCAGGCAGCCAGGCTCAAGGTCATTGCAGCTGCCAAGGTCAACGCTAATGTTTTTTTCATAATGGTTCTCCTTCTTTATAGGTCGGGATGCTTCTTTCGCTCCCGCTCATTGCTTTTATGGTATAGCAAAACCGGAGGAAAAGCTAGGCGCATTTTGACTAAAATAGTTGCAGAATTTTGTACGTATCTGGCATATTGCAACATCTTTGTGTTCTGTTTTTTGTATGTTATGCCCATTCCGGCTGCATTTTTCCCTGCAACGCCATGTCACAGTGCTGTACCCGCATTTCATATATTCCACCCGGCAGCAGAGTATCCTGTATGTTCCCGCACCATTTATATATTAATATTCAATACTATACCACTATGCCTGATTTTATAAAATATCGCCCGTCCTGCTCATCTGCAGGGCTGTCCGGCAGCCTTTTTGACGCTTCGGAGCATGACGACAAAATAAAAAACTGTGCTCCCTAAATATAATCAGGGAAGCACAGTTTGTGGCGTATTTCTCCGCTGTTAAAGTTCAGCCTGTTTTTCGCGGCATTCAGGGCAAATGTAATGGATGGTCAGCTGGTAGGAACGCACTTCGGTTCCAATGGCATTTTCAATTTCGCGCACCAGGCCGATCACCGGCAGGTCCTGCAGGCTGCCGCAGCAATCACAGTACAAATGGCCGTGCGGGTTGGAGGTTTTATCAAACCGGTCGGGGCCATCCGGCATTTCCAGCCGGGCAATTTCCCTGGCCTGTTCCATCAGCTTTAAGTTGCGGTACACGGTGCCGCGGGCAATGCCGGGCATCTTCTCCCTGGCAATGGCAAAAATTTCGTCCGCCGTCAGATGTTTGGGGCTGTGCTGTAAAATTTCCAAAATCAAGGCACGCTGGCGTGTCATGGCGGGCTCCTTTCTGTATGGAATGAGTTGTAAGAAAATTTATAAAATAAGACATGGTAAGATATCTTTTACCATAAGAATACACATATTTCGTGCATTTGTCAACGGTATTTGCTGGCGAGCAGGATATTTTTAAGAGCTTGTCCGAATTCATGGCAGAGCAATGCCGCCGCACCATCCACGGTGCAGCGGCATGGCCTGTGTTAAGGCAGCACCGCACAATTCCCGCCTGACGGCTTAAGCACCGCTCCGGCGGCTGCGGCACGGCATCTGCGTTGCCAAAATGCTCGATAATGTCGGGTTGCGGTACCCGCATCGTGCTTCGGGGGCAAAAGCCACTCGCACTCTGCGACCGCTGCCCCTGCTTCGGTTCGCTGTTTCCGCCACTGGCGGCGCTCACCTTTGCAGCATCCAGTATTATCTGCGCTTTTGGCTTGGCATCTGCCGCACCTCGCTCGCCGTATCGGCACTTAGAATTATGCGGTATTGCCTTAATTCTTTTCCGGGTCCAGGCAGGCGCCGGCTTTGCGGCATTCCAGGTGCAGGTGGCTGCCCTGCTGGGCTTCGGCGGGCACGTTGCCTGTGGTGCCAAGGCGGGTCCCGGCGGTTACTTTTTCGCGCTGGGTCACGGCAACTTCTTCCAGCCCGCAGTAGCGCCACACGCGATCCTGCGCGTCGGTCACTTCCACCACGCGGCCCCACAGAGCGTCATCCGCAATGGCGGTCACGGTACCGGCGGCCACCGCCGTTACCTGTTCGGCGGTATAATCCGTGCCGTTGTGGGTGCGCCAGTCCCCCAGGGTGGGGTTATAAACCAGCGTATTCCCGCTGAACGCCTGGCTGACTTTACCGTTCCAGCCAGCGTGCGGCAAGGTTCCCTGCTGCGCGGACGAAGCAGCAGAGCTGCCAGTCCCGCCGGAGGCGCTGCCAGACTGCCCAGCCCCTGCTGCAAGGATGACGATGCAGACCCCGCAGCTGACGGCGCGGGCGATGGCTGCGCTGTCGCCACAGGAACATCCTGTGCGGGCTGGTTTACGGCGGCATCCGGTGAATCCCATACGTCTGTTCCCTCCTCCAGGGCCTGCTTTTGGATGCGGGTCAGGTCCTCGACCCCGCGCACCACGCTGCGGATGGCGGCAATTCCGGTAATGGTTGCCGCAAACACCAGCGCAAGGCAGACAAGATATAACCCTTTTGCCTTCAAAAATGCTTTAATGCTGTTCATCTTCCCCGTCCTTTGCTTGCCGTACGGCCAAAACATCGGGCGCAAAACCTGCCGCCCGGAATTTTCAACCGCACCGTTCGTGTTGTGTACGCCATTAGTGTTGCGCGGACAGATTGGATTTATGCACAAAGCGGGCAAAAATACCGGCAATACCGCATAATTCTAAGTGCCGATACGGCGAGCGAGGTGCGGCAGATGCTAAGCCAAAAGCGCAGATAATACTGGATGTCTTATCGAGCATTTTGGCAACGCAGATGCCGTGCCGCAGCCGCCGGAGCGGTGCTTAAGCCGTCAGGCGGGAATTGTGCGGTGTTGCCTACTGCCCGGTTTTGCTATGCAGTTTGCCCCAACGGCACCGTTTTGTTTTGTTTAACCTTGCTCTTGCGTTTTGTTCCACCAGCGTTTATACTTATTATAGTAGGACTATTATGTCCATCACTATTATTATTTGTGAGGTGGAGACAATGAAGGCACCCCTGGTTATTACGATGGCGCGTGAATATGCATCCGGCGGCAGCGAGATTGCCCAGAAAGTTGCTGATCTTTTGGGGATTCCCCTGTACAACAAGGAGCTGATCACCATCGCCGCAAAAAAGAGCGGCCTGACGGAAGAAGCCATTGCCGCCAGCGAGACCCAGCGCAGCGGCAGCCTGATCTACAGCCTTTACATGATGGGCAACACCATGCCCCTGGCGGACCAGGTGTACATTTTGCAGTCCAATGTCATCAAGGAAGTTGCTTCCCAGGGCTCCTGTGTGATTTTGGGCCGTTGTGGTGACTATGTTCTGCGCGACCGCCCCAATGTGCTGCGCACCTTTGTGTTTGCCCCCATTGATATCCGCGTGGCCAACGCCAAAGTGCGCCCCGATGCCAAGGATATGCCCGATCGCCTATGGGAGACCCATCTGGCCAAGCATGACCGCGCCCGCGCAAGCTATTACAACTACTATACTGAAAACCGCTGGGGCGAAGCGAAAAACTATGATCTTTGCCTGAATGCAGCAATTGGCCAGGATGCCTGTGCCCAGCTGATTGTTCAGGCTGCAAAAGCAATGGAGGCAGCTAATCAGGAATGAGTGATTCCGTACAGAAATACTCTGCATCCCGAATGGGCAGCGCGCCGATAGGCCCGCTGCTCCTTTCGTGTTCAGTACCTATGATGATTTCGATGCTGGTTCAGGCACTTTATAACATTGTGGACAGCATCTTTGTCAGTCGTGTGAACGAAGCGGCGCTTTCCGCCGTTTCGCTGGCGTTCCCCATCCAGAACCTGATGATTGCCTTTGCCGTGGGCACTGCTGTTGGTGTAAACGCCTATCTTTCCCGCTGTTTGGGTGAGGGCAACCGGGCCGAGGCCAGCCGCGCGGCGATGAACGGCCTGTTCTTAGCGTTCTGCGGCGGCATCGCCTTTCTGGTGTTCGGCATTTTGGGCGCGCGGGCGTTCATTGCGTCCCAGACCACCGATGCCCAGATCATGCAGTACGGTGCCGATTATCTTTCCATCTGCACGTTATGGTGCATGGGCTTGTTCCTGCAGTGCATGCTGGAAAAACTGCTGGTCGCCACCGGGCGCAGTGCGTTCGCCATGGCCAGCCAGCTGATTGGCGCTTTGGTCAACATTGCGCTGGATCCCATCTTCATCTTCGGTCTGTTCGGCATGCCCCGCATGGAAGCAGCCGGTGCTGCCGTGGCTACCGTAGCCGGGCAGTGGATCGGCGCAGCTGCCGGGCTGACGATGAACCTGCTGTGCAATAAGGACATTAACCTAACGCTGAAAGGCTTCCGCCCGGCGGGGTCCACCATCAAGCGCATTTACGCGGTGGGCATCCCCTCCATTGCCATGAACGCCATTGGCAGCGTGATGACCTTTGCGATGAACAACATCCTGATTGCCTTTTCCAGCACCGCCGTTGCGGTGTTTGGTGTTTACTTCAAGCTGCAAAGCTTTGTATTCATGCCTATTTTTGGCATTAACAACGGCATGGTGCCCATTATCGGCTACAATTACGGTGCCCGCCAGCCCAAGCGCATTACCCAAACCATCAAACTGGCTGTCTGCTTTGCCGAGTGCATTATGCTGTGCGGCCTGATTCTGGCCGAAGTTTTCCCACATGTGCTGCTGGGTGTGTTCAACGCCAGCCCCACCATGCTGGCCATGGGTATTCTGGCCTTGCGCATTATTGCCATCCATTTTCCGATGGCAGGTTTCAACGTAATTTCTTCCTCCGCGTTCCAGGCGCTGGGGCGCGGCACGCTGGCGCTGTTGGTTTCGGTGATCCGCCAGCTGGTTGTGCTGGTGCCTGCCGCCTGGCTGCTGAGCCACACCGGTAATGTAAACGCCGTGTGGTTTGCTTTTCCCATTGCAGAGCTGGTTGCCGTTACGCTGTGCGCTGTGTTTATGCGCAAGTGCCACCGCGACATTTTGCTGCCAATGGAAGCCGGCCAGAAAACGGCTGCCGCTGTATAAGGAGGGGGTTGTATGCTGCGCCATATCAAACCGGGCATGCTGGTGTTCAGTGTGCTGTACATTCTGCTTGGCCTGCTGTTGCTGCTTGCCCCGCAGGCAGTTGCCGATGTGTTCTGCATTGCGCTGGGCTTGTTGGTGGTTTTGTGCGGGCTGCAAAGCCTGTACGGTTATTTTAAGAAAGATAACGGCAGCATCCGAGCCGCCGTCAGCCTGCTGCTCAGCCTGCCCACCATTGCGCTGGGCATGTGGGCACTATTGTGTACCGTACAAAGCGCCATGACCTTTGAATGGCTGTTGCCGCTGCTGTTTGGCCTGATGCTGCTGGTGGATGGCGTGGTGCGCGCACAGTCTTCCTTTGCCCTTGCCAAGCGCAAGGGGCAAAAGTGGTGGGTGGTGCTGCTGCTCAGCATTGTTTCGCTGTTGTGCGGGGCATTGCTGGCGTGTTCTCAGCTGCTGAACAACCGCAACGTGGATCTTTTGCTGCTGTCCGGCATCTTTTTACTGGCAGAGGGCATTTTGAACCTGTGCTGCACCATTTATATTGCGATGGAGTTCCATGCGCTGGACAGGCTGGATGCCGCCAAGGCGGAAATGGAAACCGCTGCCGCACCGGAGCCATCCCCCGAAGCCCCCTCCCTGCCCCGGCTGAACCAGCTGCAGAAGAATCTGCCGAAACGGACCTGCCCGATGTGCCAGCCCCGGAGCTGACCACCGAACCACCGGAAGCCGACCAAGAGCCCACAGCGGATGCCGCAACCTGATGTTACCCTGCGCTGAACCGGCGCTTATTTGTAAATTTAAGGAGCAATTACCCTACATGAACAATTATGATCTGATTATCGTTGGCGCCGGCCCGGCCGGTATTTTTACCGCACTGGAACTGCTGCGCAAAAAGCAGCAAAACTACCGGCCCGCGCATCTGCCTGATTGAAAAGGGCAAACCGGTAGAAAAGCGCCACTGCCCCAAAGATAAAACCGGCCACTGCGTGAACTGCAAGCCCACCTGCGCCATCACCACCGGCTTTTCCGGTGCCGGTGCGTTCTCGGACGGCAAGCTGTCCCTCTCCTATCAGGTTGGCGGCGAGCTGCCGGAGCTGATCGGTGAGGATTTTGCCCAGGAGCTGATCAACTACACTGACAAGATCTATCTGGAATTTGGCGCTGACCCGCATGTGGAAGGTATTTACGAGGGCAGCGAGATCAAGGAGATCCGCAAGCGCGCCATCCAGGCCGGCCTGCAGCTGGTGGACTGCCCCATCCGCCACCTTGGCACCGAAAAAGCTCAGCAGCTGTACCTGAACATCCAGAACTATCTGCTGGCCCGCGGTGTGGAGATGCTGTTCAACACCGAATGTGACAACATTCTGCTGGAAGGCAGCGAGTGCAAGGGCGTTGTGATCACCGAAAAGGGTGAGCGCCGCGAGCTGCGCGCCGACCAGGTTGTGATTGCCACCGGCCGCCGCGGTGCAGATTGGCTGGAAAAGCTGTGCGCCGAGCACAACATTGCCCACAAGCCCGGCACCGTTGATATTGGTGTGCGCGTGGAGTGCCGCAACGAGATCATGGAGACCATCAACAAGGTTCTGTACGAAGGCAAGCTGATCGGTTACCCCAACCCGTGGAAGAACAAGGTCCGCACCTTCTGCCAGAACCCCGGCGGCTTTGTCGCGCAGGAAAACTATGACAATGACCTGGCGGTCGTCAACGGTCACAGCTACAAGGATCTGAAATCTGGCAACACCAACCTGGCCATTCTGGTCAGCCACAACTTTACCGAGCCGTTCAACCAGCCCATTGCCTATGCCCAGAAGGTTGGCGAACTGACCAACATGCTGGGTGCCGGGCACATTCTGGTACAGCGCTACGGTGATATTCTGGACGGCAAGCGCACTTGGGCCAAGGAGCTGGCACATTCCAATGTGCGCCCTACCCTGAAAGATGCCGTTGCGGGCGACATTACCGCCGCCATGCCGTACCGCGCCATGGTGAGCATTATTGAGTTCATCAAGATGGTGGACAATGTTGCCCCCGGCTTTGCCGCACCGGAAACCCTGCTGTACAGCCCGGAGCTGAAGTTCTATTCCAACAAGGTCAAGATGGACACCGACCTGAAACGAACATTTCCGGCCTGCACTGCCTGGGCGATTCCTCCGGATGGACCCGCGGCCTGATGATGGCCTCCGTCATGGGCGTTCTGATGGGCCGCAAGCTGATTGAGAATCATGATATGTGAGGTTTTTACGGGGGATTTTGTTCCTTCTTTGAAAAGAAGGAAGCAGAAACTTTAATCATATTATCACATAAAATAAAATTAAGGCGCACCACACAATCCCTGTGTGATGCGCCTTAATTTTATTTTTTCTGTTTTGCTATACTAAAGGCAACACCGCACAATTCCCGCCTTGCAGCTTAAGCACCGCTCCGGCGGCTGCGGCACGGCATCTGCGTTGCCAAAATGCTCGATAATACACAAAGTATTATCTGCGCTTTTGGCTTAGCATCTGCCGCACCTCGCTCGCCGTATCGGCACTTAGCATTATGCGGTATTGCCTAAAGTTTCTTCGGTCCCTTCTTTTTAAAGAAGGGACAAAAAACCCCGTAAAGAACTTAGTTCCCGCTTTCAGCCGTTGCGGTGGACTGGTTGCTTTCGCCCAGGGTCACTTCGCAGCTGATGACCTTGCCATCACGCTCTACCTGCAGGGTAACGGTATCGCCAACTTCCTTGCTCTGGCAATACTTCTGTACATCGGATGCACTGGAGACTGCCACATCATCAATGGAGATGATGCGGTCACCCAGCTTCAGGCCGCCTTTTTCAGCACCGCTGCCGGATGCGATCTGGTAGATATACACACCATAGTTGCTGACGCCGTACTGCATAGCAGTCTGGGCATCATTGATGGTAATGACCGTAACACCCATGGCCGGGCGGGCAACATAACCCTTTTCGATCATCTGTTTTGCCATTTCCATGGCGGTATTGATGGGGATTGCAAAGCCAAGCCCCTCTGCATCGCTGGAGCTGCTCTTGGCGTTGACAATACCGATCAGCTCACCGTTTGCATTGAACAGGCCGCCGCCGGAGTTGCCCGGGCTGATGGAAGCGCTGGTCTGGATCAGGTTCATATCGTTGCCCTGAACGGTAACTTCACGGTTCAAGGCGCTGACAATACCATTGGTAACGGTGTTGCTCAGGGTACCCAGCGGGTTGCCAACGGCAATGGTGGTTTCGCCAACAGCCAGGCTGTCGCTGTCGCCAATCACAGCCGGAGTCAGACCGGTGGCTTCGATTTTCAGGACTGCAACGTCCGAAGTAGAATCCTGGCCAACGACCGTTGCAGTATACTCTGTTCCGTCTGCCAGCTGTACCGTGATGTTATTTGCGCCGGAAACCACATGGGCACAGGTCACAATGTAACCATCCTGCGAGATGATCACGCCGGAGCCTGCACCGCTCTGCACATAGCTGCCGCCAAACCAGGTATTGGTGCTGACCATCTGCTCGGTGGTGATGGCCACAACGCTGGGCTGTACCAGCGCGGCAACATCCTGAATCGACAGGTTGGTGCCGTTGGTGCTGCCCTGGGATACAGAATCCGTGTTGGTGTCACGCTGGACCTGCTGGACCACAACCTGACCGCCGGTCAAGCCGGTGCGGCTGGCAACCACAGTTCCTGCCAGGCCACCGCCAAAGCCAAGGGCTACCACACCGATGCAGGCCGCCACACGCAGCAAAACCTTTTTGCCGCCATGACTCTTTTGGGCTCGTTCTGCGGGGGCTGTGGGTTGCTGGAATAGCTGTAGCCATTGTAGCCGCCGTTATTGCCGTTGCCACCGTTGCCGCCATTGCCTGCAGCGGGGCCCTGGGGGTTATAGCTGCTGTTCTGTTGGCTGGAAGAATAATCTGTCTGTGCGGTGTTGGCGGTGTTCACTCCGCTGCTGCCCACATTGGGGTAACCGGACTGCTCTGCCTGGGGCTGTTCCGGCTGAGTGCCCGCTGGCTGCCCGTTATTATTCTGCGGGCCGCCATTATTATAAAGACCCGAATAATCATATTCACTCATGAAAAATCTCTCCTTTGTTCTGCCGCACGGCGCTTGGGGCCGCCGGGCGGTGATACACGGTCTGGCGGAAGCTTTTGCTTTGTCTTTCTTGCTTCCCTCAACCTTGTGCCTACAGTATAACCGCTAATTGTGAAAACAGTTTCGCGACTGCGTGAAAGAAATGTGAAATCTCCAAAAATCCGGTCAGTTTGGGCTGTGGTTTGACTTTATCCGCCCCATGCCGTACAATCAGTTGCAGACTGAAACATTAGGGGAGCTTGCCCATGCGGATTGAAAAAACGGCACTGGACGCACAAAACCGCTGTGTCTATTCGTTATATAAAGAGAAAGGCTGCATCGGCCATGCCGTTACCTGTGCCGATTGTTTTGAAGCGTTGGAAATTGCCCCGGAATGGCAGAGCCGCGGGTACGGAAGCTATCTGCTGCGGGAGGTTTTGCGCCAGAACGGCGGCTTTGACCGGACTGCCCCCAGCGAATTCACCGCGCCACTGCCGGATGCCGGCAATACCGCTGCGCAGGCGCTGGCGGCAAAGTTCGGTTTTGTGCCGCGCGGCGGGCTGCTGGTGCGCCGCTGCGTGCCGGACCTGACGGCAGTGGAGCTGACCCACCGCTTTTTGCGCAGCACACTGGCACCGGGCGGACTGTATCTGGATGCCACCTGCGGCAACGGGCACGATACCCTATTTTTATGCAGCGTTGCCGGGGAAAATGGCCGGGTGATCGGGCTGGATATCCAGCCTCAGGCCGCGGCCAACACCAATGCGCTGCTGGCCGCCAACGGCATGGCTGCCATTGGCCGCGCGGAATGCTGCGACCATCGGGAGCTGCTGCGCTTTGCCCCGCCGGGCAGTGCGGACTGCGTGATGTTCAACTTTGGCTGGCTGCCAGGTGCCGCGCACGATGTACCCTCCACGGCAGATTCCACCCTCGCCCGCGCTGCAGGCCGGGCTGGACGCCCTGAAGCCCGGCGGCGTGCTTGCCGCGGTGCTGTACAGCGGCAAGGTGATCGGCAATGCGGAGAAAAAGGCTGCGGCGGAGTTTTTCCGCAGCCTGCCGCTGGCCGATTATACCGTGCTGATCTGCGAATTTGCCAACTGGGCCGATACCGCTCCCCCTGCCCTGCTTTGTCATTAAGCGGGAAAAATAACCGCTGCCGCTGTGAAGCCCCAAAAAAGGAAGTGCTGCCAATGCTGCAACAGCAAACACAAAGCCCCGGCTGGCGGGTGCTGAACCGCGATGTGATCAAATACATCGCGATGACCGCCATGCTGCTGAACCACATTGCCAATATTTTTCTGGTGCCGGGCACCCTCTGGTACGAGGTGCTGGTGGATATCGGCTACTTTACCGCCATTACCATGTGCTATTTTCTGGTAGAGGGCTTCCGGTACACCCACAGCCGCAAACAGTATGCCTTACGGCTGTTCGGGTTCGGTGTGGTTTCACAGGTGCCGTTCTCGATGGCGTTTGCCCAAAACGGCATTCTGGAATTTCAGGATTTCAACATGATGTTCACGCTGTTCCTGTGTTTTTGCATCTTGTTGTGTATCGAAACCATCCGGAACCGTTTTTTGCGCGGCGTGCTGATCGTGCTGCTGATTTTTGGTTCGTTGTTTTGTGACTGGGCGCTGCTGGCCCCGGTGTTCACCCTGCTCTTCCGCTGGTCCGGCCAGGACCAAAAACGACTGCGGTTCAGTTTTGCGCTTTCTGCCGCGCTGTTTGGCTGGCTGAATTACACCAGCAGCGTGTGGCTTTACCCCACCGCACAGTGTTTGCTGATGGCCTGCGGCAGCATGGCAGGGATCGCTGCATCCGGGTTTGTGATCTTGTATCTGTACAATGGCCAGCGGGCGGCACGGGGAAAGAAATTTTCGCACTGGTTTTTCTATCTGTTTTACCCGGTGCATTTGTTGGTGCTGGGGGTAATTCGGGTGATGGGGTGATGGTGCGCGGTAGATTTTTACCGTTACACGCTCCGCGGGACGATGCAAGCATCGTCCCCTACAAATAAATTGCAGCGTTTACCGCGATAGGCATGGTTTCTCCGCGGCGGGGTGAGGGCCCCCGCTCTACAGATGCTCTGTTGGTTTGCAACACATTATAAAATGCTCTGTAAGAAATGGTCTAGACCGTTCCTTACAGATTGTTTTTCAACTTGTACCAATTTCTATAAAGCCAACATCAAAAAGGCGCACCACACGATGGTTTTGTGTGATGCGCCTTTATTTATCTTTTGTGTTCTATTATACTAAAGGCAATACCGCACAATTCCCGCCTGACGGCTTAAGCACCGCTCCGGCGGCTGCGGCACGGCATCTGCGTTGCCAAAATGCTCGATAATACACAAAGTATTATCTGCGCTTTTGGCTTAGCATCTGCCGTACCTCGCTCGCCGTATCGGCACTTAGAATTATGCGGTATTGCCTAAAATTTCTTCGGTTCCTTCTTTTCAAAGAAGGAACATAAATCCTCCGTAAAGCCTCTCACAGCGTTTCCGGGTACTCGGCATCGATGGCGGCCAGCAGGCGGGGTGCGCTTTCGCGGGTATCGGTCATGCGCACGGCATTGCGCAGGGGCAGCACCGCGCGCGGGCTGACGGACAGCTCATCCACACCGATCGCCAGGAAGGTTTCGGTCAGGGTCAGGTCCGCGCCAAGCTCGCCGCAGATACCAACCCAAATGCCGTTCTTGTGGGCATTCTCCGTCACCATCTTCAACAGGCGCAGCACTGCCGGGTTGTGCGGGTCATAAAAACGTCCCAGATCATTGTTCTGGCGGTCACAGGCCAGGGTGTACTGGGTCAGGTCATTGGTGCCGCAGCTGAAGAAATCCACTTCCTTGGCCAGACGGTCACTCATGATGGCCGCTGCCGGGGTTTCGATCATGATGCCGACCTGCACATCCTCCGCAAAGGGAATGCCCTCAGCTTTCAGGTCGCGCTTGACTTCCTCGCAGTACTTTTTGGCTTCGCGCACTTCCCACACGCTGGTCACCATGGGGAACATGATGCCCAGCTTGCCGAACGCGGAAGCACGGTAAAGGGCACGCAGCTGGGTCTTGAAGATTTCCGGGCGATTCAGACAGATACGCAGAGCGCGCATGCCCATAGCCGGGTTATCCTCTTTGGGCAGGTTAAAGTAGCCGATCTGCTTGTCCGCGCCGATATCCAGCGTGCGAATGATAACTTCCTTGCCGTCCATATCGGCAAGAACCTTTTTGTAGGCTTCAAACTGCTGGTCCTCGGTGGGGTAATCCGGGCTGTTCAGGTACAGGAACTCGCTGCGGAACAGGCCGATGCCGCCGCCATCGTTGACCTGCACGGCATGTACGTCGTCCGGGGAGCCAATGTTGCAGTAAATGCGGATGCTCTTGCCATCCTTGGTCACATTGGGCTGGCCTTTCAGGGTCTCCAGCAGGCGCTGCAGGCGCAGCTGCTCTTCCCGCTTTTTCAGCAGGTAATCACGGGTCATATCGTCCGGGTCGATCACCACATTGCCGGTAGCGCCGTCAATAATGCAGGGGCGGCCCTCATACTCCGGCTTCAGGGCATCGCCCACGCCCACAATGGCGGGAATGCCCATGGTGCGGGCCAGAATGGCCGTGTGGCTGGAACCGGAACCGCCCGCAGTGATGAAGCCCAAAATCTTGGATTTATCCAGCTGCACAGTTTCCGAAGGTGCCAGGTCGTCCGCAGCCAGCAGCACCGGCACATCCGAAGCAATACCGCCCTGCACTGCACCGGACAGGATCCCCAGGATGCGATCCGATACATCGCGCACATCTGCCGCACGGGCCTGCATGTAGGAATCGTCCATGGATTCAAACATGGCGGCGAACTGAACTGCGGTATCCGAAATCGCGGCTTCGGCGTTCATCTTTTCATTGTTGATATGGTCGGAGATGGCTTCCTCGTAATCGAGATCCTCGGCCATCATCTGGTGGGTCTCAAACAGCATGGCGGCTTCATCGCCGGCTTCGGCGCGGGCCTTTTTCGGCCAGTTCGCCCAGCTGCTCAATGGCGGCGGTCTGCGCGCCCTTGAAACGGTGCCACTCGGCATCGGGATCGGTCACGGTATAGCGGGGATCTCGGTTTTGGTGCGGTGATAGAAATAAAGCGGGCCAACGCCAACGCCGGAAGATACGCCCTTGCCCTGAATACTGATCATAACAAGCGTCCTTTCTTTGGTGTTCAATGGGATCCTGACTGGTTATTTTATACAGCCAAATGCAGCAGAAAACAAAATGCGGCTGCCTGCCCCAGCGCCGGGTAAGGGCCTTGCTGGGGCAGGTGCCGCAAACAAAAGGATTCAATTACAAATGCTCTTTGAAGAAAGCTTCCAGTGCCGGTGCTGCGGTATCCTCGTCCTCGCCTTCCACGGTAACGGTAACGGTATCGCCGCACTTAACGCCCATACCCATCAAAGCCATCAGTTTCAGCGCGTTGCTGGATTTATCGCCCTTGATGACGGTAACAGTGCTCTTATACTTTTTGACCTCTTTGACCAGCAAACCGGCCGGACGGGCATGGATGCCAACTGCTTCCTGAATGGTATAATCAAACTGCTTCATAGATGCGTCTTCCTCTCTGTTCCACAGCTTTTCAACAAACCTGTGGAGAATTTAACAATTTGATTATACCAGCAATGTTGAGCAAAGTCAATGCAAACACTGCATTTTACCCTGTCGTTTTTTGTAAACTTTCACAAAATCAACAAAATGTTTTTAACAATATTGTGGATTCACTCAGTTTCAGTTTTCCTGCCTGGCCAGGAAGGCACGCAGGGTATCCTCCGGCCGGGGGGTATGGTTTGCATAGCGCCGGCGCAGCTCCGCTGCAGCGGTGGACATAATGTAAGGGTGACCTACCAAATCCAGCATGGCAACATCATTATAGTTATCGGCAAAGGCCATCACATCCGCCGGGTCAATGCCCAGCACACGGCAGATGCTCTGTACGCCAATCCCCTTGTTGGCCACGGTGGTATCGATCCACTTGGGTCCCGCCACGGCGCAGTTGGCCTGCTGCCATTTGGGCACAAAGCGCTCCACAAACGGCTCCACGCCGTCCACCAAATAGACGGACACCTTGACGATATCCTCCGGGATCTGGGCGGGGTCTGTGATGACCGTATAATTGTTGCCAATGAACTTGATGCGGTCCACCACGCCGTGCCCGCGCTCCATCAGGTAGGACATGTTTTCGCCGGAAAGCATCACTTCGCCTAAGTCCTCGGTGTTGTTCCAGAAATCCCAGGCGATTTCTTCTGCCAGGGCGCGGGGCATCGGCGTTTTGGCGATTACTTTGCCACCGCGGTAGACAACCGCGCCGTTCTCGCACAGGTAGATGCAATCGTCTGCCACAGGGGCGAACAGTTTGCGCAGGCTGGTATACTGCCGCCCGCTGGCCGGGCAGAACAGGATACCACGGTCATGCAAAGCGCGGATCTCATCAAAAATTTCGCCCTCAATGAGCTTTTTCCCATATTGCAGCAGGGTGCCGTCCAGATCGCTGCAAACCATTTTTATCATATTTGTTTCCCCCTGATTGCTTTTCCTGAAGCGACGTAATATATTATTTAATATAGTAAAAGTATAACAAACACAGGCCTGTTTTTCAATTTAACTAACAGTGCCCGGCGGTAGAATTATTCCGGGCAGGGAGGTAAAATTATGGCAGTTATCACAGTATACGGCAAAACGCCGGATGTTGGCAGTGCAGCCTTTGTGGCCCCCAACGCCACCCTGGCCGGGGATGTTGTGCTGGCCGCTGGCAGCAGCGTGTGGTACGGCGCGGTGGTGCGCGGAGCTACCGTCGCCATCCGCATTGGCAAAAACAGCAATATCCAGGACAACGCCGTGCTGCACACCGGGCCAAACCTGGGGGTAACGATCGGCAAAAATGTATCCATCGGCCACAGTGCAGTGGTGCATGGCTGTACGGTGGGGGACGGCGCTTTGATCGGTATGCACGCCACGGTGATGAACGGCGCCGTGGTGGGCAAAAATGCCGTGGTGGCCGCCGGGGCGCTGGTGCTGGAAAACACCGTGATCCCGGACGGCATGGTGGCCATGGGTGTGCCCGCCAAGGTGCGTGAAGCCGCCAGCCCCGCCCTGGTGGAAGCCAACCGAAAAAATGCCGAAGGGTATGTGGCGGAAGCCACCGCCCATGCGGAGGCGAATAAGTAAGTCCTGACGAGTATGTTCGCTCTTTGATTTTATTTTGCAGGGGACAACACAAATTTTTTAGGGCAATACCGCATAATTCTAAGTACCGATTACGGCGAGCGAGGTGCGGCAGATGCCAAGCCAAAAGCGCAGATAATACTGGATGCTGCAAAGGTGAGCGCCGCCAGTGGCGGAAACAGCGAACCGAAGCAGGGGCAGCGGTCGCAGAGTGCGAGGGGCTTTTGCCCCCGAAGCACGATGCGGGTACCGCAACCCGACATTATCGAGCATTTTGGCAACGCAGATGCCGTGCCGCAGCCGCCGAAGCGGTGCTTAAGCCGCTAGGCGGGAATTGTGCGGTGTTGCCTTAGAATCTGTGGCGTACAGTCAAACATTTGCCTTTCTCCCCCGGCGGGATGATGGCCCCCACCACGCATTTTCCATCAAATTTTGCTTTTTTCTCCCCTTACCGGCTAAAAATCCGGTATCAGGCGTTGCAATCCCTTAAAAATCATAGTAAAATAGAAAGGTATGTCTTGTAACCTTTCTTGTAATAGTTCAGGTGCCGCCTGAAAACCAGAGTGATAGAGGAGTGTTCCCCATGTGACGGAAGCAGACAACCGTAAAAAGTCACATTGCAATGGAATAAAGGAGTATTGACTTTCATGGCAACTTTGCGTGAAGAAATCGAGCGCCGCCGGACGTTTGCGATCATTTCGCACCCGGACGCCGGCAAAACCACATTGACCGAAAAGCTGCTGCTGTACGGGGGAGCCATCCAGACCGCCGGTTCCGTCAAGGGCAAGCAGAGCGCCAAACATGCCGTTTCTGACTGGATGGAAATAGAAAAACAGCGCGGTATCTCTGTTACCTCCTCTGTTTTACAGTTCAACTATCAGGGCAAGTGCATCAACATCTTGGATACCCCCGGACACCAGGATTTCTCCGAGGATACCTACCGCACCTTGATGGCGGCGGATTCCGCCGTCATGGTCATCGACGCCGCCAAGGGCGTTGAGCAACAAACCATAAAGCTCTTCAAGGTCTGCACCCTGCGCCATATCCCCATTTTCACCTTCATCAACAAGATGGACCGCGAAGCCCGCGACCCGTTTGAACTGATGGAAAACATTGAGACGATCCTGGGCATCAAAACCTACCCGATGAACTGGCCCATCGGCTGCGGCAAAGAGTTCAAGGGCGTGTTTGACCGCGGCACCCGCAAGGTGCTGGCTTTTGAAAGCGATGGCCGCGCCAACGGCGTGAAGATGGTGGACGAGATCACCGCCGAGCTGGGCGCACCCGAAATGGACGAATTGATCGGCGCGGCCAACCACCAGAAGCTGGCTGACGACATTGAGCTGCTGGATGGCGCCGCCGAAGAGTTTGACCTAGACGCTGTGCAGCACGGCCAGCTGAGCCCCGTATTCTTTGGCTCCGCGCTGACCAACTTTGGCGTGGAACCTTTCCTGAAAGAGTTCCTGCGCCTGACCCCGCCGCCACTGCCCCGCAAGGATGCCCCCACCGGCGATGTGGTGGATCCCTGCAGCGAGCAGTTCAGCGGCTTTGTGTTCAAAATCCAGGCCAACATGAACAAGAACCACCGCGACCGCATCGCGTTTTTGCGCATCTGCTCCGGCAAGTTTGAGCGCGGCATGGAGGCTTTCCATGTGCAGGAGGGCAAGAACATCAAGCTTGCTACCGGCACCAGCCTGATGGCTGACGACCGCGCCATCGTGGACGAAGCCTATGCCGGCGACATCATCGGTCTGTTTGATCCGGGCATCTTCTCCATTGGCGATACGCTGTGCACCGGCAAAAAGCATGTTCAGTTTGCCGGCATCCCGACCTTTGCACCCGAGCATTTTGCCCGTGTGACGCAGGTGGACACGATGAAGCGCAAGCAGTTCGTCAAGGGCATGGAGCAGATCGCACAGGAAGGCGCGATCCAGATTTTCCGCGACCTTGGCTCTGGTATGGAGGAAGTTATCGTCGGCGTAGTCGGCGTGCTGCAGCTGGAAGTGCTGGAATACCGCCTGCGCAACGAATATAACGTTGCCATCCGTATGCAGACCCTGCCGTATGAGCACCTGCGCTGGATCATGAACGACCCAGACGAGCTGGACCCCAAAACACTGGACCTGACCAGCGACACCCGCTGCATCGAGGACCTGAAGGGCAACCACCTGCTGCTGTTCGGCAGCCCGTGGAGCATCAACTGGGCCGAGCAGCACAACGAACAGCTGAAGCTTTCCGAGTTCGGCAACCTGACGTTCTGATTTTGTTTTGTAATTATGAAAAAAGGCATTGCGTGCCGCGCGTCTGCAATGCCTTTTTTGCATCTTGCGGTTGCACATAGGGGCCAAAACGGGTATACTGAGAGAGTATAACTTTGTCCTTTTGCAGAAAGGAGGCAGCTCGGATGAAGGCTGACCGCTATTTGTTTGATGGTTCCCACCCATGCGCGCTGCGCAAGCTGCCCTGCGACAGCAACGATGACCATGTAAAGAAAGAAGATATCCTGGCCAAAACTGCCGAAAACCTGGAAAAGATGGCCGCCCTGCAGGACGCCTTTTACGCCGATGGGCGCGAGGGCCTTGTGATCATTCTGCAGGCGCTGGATGCCGCCGGGAAGGACAGCACCGTAAGCATGTGATGGGCGGCCTGAACCCCCAGGGTGTACAGGTAACCAGCTTCAAGCAGCCCACCAGCGAGGAACTGCACCACGACTTTTTGTGGCGGGTGAACAAAGCTCTGCCGCCCCGCGGCAGCATTGCCATTTTCAACCGCAGCTATTACGAGGACGTTCTGGTGGTGCAGATCCACGACCTGCAAAAGACCTACCAGATGGCCCCGCGCGTGCTGGAAGACAGCAAGAAGGACTTTTTTGAAAAGCGCTACCGCCAGATCCGCAGCTATGAAGAATACCTGTACGAGAACAGCTACCGCGTGGTCAAAATCTTTCTGCACGTTTCCAAGGACGAACAGAAAAAGCGCTTTTAGAGCGCATTGACCGCCCGGAAAAGAACTGGAAGTTCTCCTGCTCCGACCTGAAAGAGCGGATGCGTTTTGACGAATATCTGGATACCTTTGATGAAGTCATCACCGCAACCGCTACCAAGCACAGCCCGTGGTATGCCATCCCGGCTGACCAGAAATGGTACACCCGCTACCTGGTCAGCGAGATTGTACTGGATGCTTTGCAGAAGAGCTGCCACGAATACCCGGTGCTTTCGGACGATGCAAAGGCCGAACTGCTGAACTGCAAGGCAGCGCTGAAACAGGAATAATGCCAAACGCTGCCGGGTGGATGTTCCCCGGCAAGCCGCAAAAGGAGGGGCGCACTTTGCCGCCGATCCGCGTATTACAAATCATGCCCGCCATGGACGCCGGCGGCATGGAAACCTTTGTCATGAATGTCCACCGTGCCGTGGACCGCAGCCAGGTACAGTTTGACTTTTTGTACCACTATGATAAGCCCTGCTTTTATGATGCTGAAATTGAAGCCCTGGGCGGGCACATTACCAAGCTGACGGTGCGGCAGGACAATAATATCCCGAAATACCTGCATGACCTGCGCGCCTTTTTTACCGCGCACCCGGAATACAAGGTCATCCACGGGCATTACAGCGGCTTTGGCATGTTTTATAACGCTGTGGCCCGCCGCTGCGGGGTGCCGGTGCGGGCAGGCCACAGCCACAACACTGCCTATGAGCACAACCTGGTGGGCCAGCTGGACCGGCTGATGAGTTCCCGCTTTGACCACGACCTGACCCACCGCTTTGCCTGCAGCCAGCGCGCCGGGGAGATGCTGTACGGCAAACACCCGTTCACCGTGCTGCCCAACGGCATTATGACCGATGTGTTCGCCCTCCACAATCCCGCCGCCCGTGCCGCCCTGCGCGCTGAGCTTGGCGTGCAGGAAGGCGAAATTCTGTTTGGCCATGTGGGCCGTTTTTGTGAGCAGAAAAACCATGCCGGGCTGCTGCGCATTTTTGCCGGGGTCAGCCGCCGCATGCCCAATGCCCGGCTGGTGCTGATCGGCACCGGCGAGCTGGTTGATTCCACCCGTGCCCTTGCCCAGGAGCTTAACCTGAGCGACCGGGTAATTTTTGCCGGGGTGCGCAAGGATATGGCCGCGCTGTACCACGCCATGGATGTATTTTTGTTGCCCAGTTTGTTTGAGGGGCTGCCCGTTGTACTGGTGGAAGCCCAGGCCGCCGGCCTGCCCTGCTTTGTGGCCGATACGGTGGACCCCGGCGCGGCGTTTGCCGGCAACATCCACTACCTGCCCTTGCAAAATGAAGCCGCCTGGGCTGATTCCATTGCCGCGGCGGACCTGACCCGTGACCCCAACGCCCAGGCCAAAGCCATTGCCGCCGGATTTGATGTACACACCAGTGCGGGCATCCTGCAAAAATTTTACCTGGAGCAGACGCAGAAATATACAAAGGAGGTGCAGCCATGAGTGAAACCGAGCCCCAGTTCAAAGGCCCTGCCATTGCCGTGGTGGTGCCGGTACATAACGGCGCTGCGTTTTTGCAGCAGTGTCTGGCATCCCTGGCTGCGCAGACCTTTGGCGATTTCGCCTGTTTTGTGGTGGATGACGGTTCCACCGATGAAAGCGCCGAGCTTGCCGCCGCGTGGGAAAGCCGGGACGCCCGGTTTGTTGTGATCCACCAGCGCCAGAGCGGTGTTGCCGCCGCCCGCGCTGCCGGGGTGCGCGCGGGGCTGAACCTGAACGCCCGGTGGTTTGCCTTTTGTGATGCGGACGACTGCTACCACAAGCAGTTTTTGGATGCGCTGTACCGCGCTGCCCAAACCACCCGCTGCCAGATTGCCTGCTGCCGGTATGACTGCTTTACCGAGGATATTCCTCCGGAAAGCCCGCCGCCCAGCCAGACCACGGTGTTTCAGCCGCCCGCCCATCTGGATGCCCTGCTGCATGACCACCGGGTGGACTTTGGGCTGTGGAACAAGCTGTACGCCCACGAGCTGATCACCGCCGAGATCATGGACAACGGCCTTGCCTACAACGAAGACCTTGTGGCCAACTGGCAGATTTTCAGCGCGGCAGACGGCTGTGCCTATGTGGATTTTGCAGGCTACCATTACCGGCAGCACGCGGCTTCGGCCAGCCACCGTGCCCTGCCGCCGGAAAGCATTGACCAGCAGCGCCAGGCCGCCGTGTTCATCCGCGAGCATGCCAGCCCGGCCATCCAGCAGAGCGCCAACGCCTTTTATTACGAAAAGCTAGTCTACCTTGCCAGCATGATTTTGCGGCGGGACGATGCCGCCGCCTACCGCGTGCAGATCAACGAGCTGGGGGTGGGCATCCGCGCCGGGCTGCAGGACCCTAACCTTGGCCGCAACCCGCGGCTGCCGCTTGCCATCCGCGCGGCGGCGTGGGCAACCATCAACTGCCCGGTGCTGTGGCGCAAAGTGTGCCGTACCATGTTAAAAGACCGGCGCTGACTCCTTTTGCACAGGATAAACACCATGCGTATTTTATTTATACTGGATAGTGTGGAAAACCCAACCTCTGCCAATGTGCTGATGGCACAGCGTTTGGCAGGGGTGCTTTGTGCTGCCGGGCACACCGTACACCTGCTGGAACTATGGGACGGCCTGCATCCCCAGCCGGAGCTGCCCGGCTGCACCGTGCACTGCCTTGCCTTTGCGGACGAGCGCCTGATGAACGCCGCGCTGGAAAACGGCCGCAGTGGCGGTTCGCCCATTCCGGTGCGGCTGGCGCGGCTTTGCTGCCACCCCACGGCGGTGGCGGCGGCGTTCCGCCAGCTGGTGCTGCACGCCCCGCGCCGGGTGGTGGATACCCGCCGGGAGCTGGAAAAGCTGGATGCTGCGTTCCATTTTGAGGTGATCTGCGCTGTTTGTGCGCCCTACCGCGCCGCGTTTGCGCTGGAAACCGCGCAGGTGCAGGCCAAAAAGGCCATCTGGCAGCTGGACCCCTATGCTTCCAACCGGGATTATCAGGCCCCGGCGGCTACCCGCGGGAGCTGGAGCTGCTGAACCATCTGGCCGCCGCCTTTATCACCCGGCAGGCCGTTGGGGATTACGCCCCCGGCGCCCCGCTGGCCGCGGCGGCGGAAAAAGTTCATGTGCTGGATTTCCCCAGTCTGGTGCCCCCGGCGGCAGTGCCGAACCATGCAGCAGACAGCAAAAAGCGCTGCGTGTTCTGCGGTTCTTTGTATCCCGGCCTGCGGGAGCCGGGCTTTGCGCTGGAACTTTTCCGCGCCCTGGGCCCGGCCAGCGGCTGGACCCTGACGATGGCAGGCGGCGGCTGGCAATACTTTGCCGCGGACGCTGCCCAGACCAAGGCTGTATTGGGCGAACAGTTTGAACAGCCCGGCCCCGTGCCCGCCGAAACCGCCCGCACCATGCAGGCACAGGCCGATGTTCTTTTGAACCTTGGCAACGCGGTAGACAACCAGCTGCCCAGCAAACTGTTTGACTACTTTGCTGCGGGCAAGCCAGTTTTGCACCTCTGCGTGATCGAAAACGACCCTGCCCTGCCCTATCTGGCCCGCTATCCGCTGGCGCTGGTGCTGCACCAAGGCCAGGCTGATGCTACGGATATTCTGCACCGCTGGCTGAGTGAAGTGTGCGGTAAACAGCTGCCCTTTGGGGAAGTGTGTGACCTCTTCCCTGAGCTGGTGCCGCAGGCGGTTGCGGCTGAATTTGTGAGGTGGCTAATGTGAAGGTACTCTGGCTTGTCAGCATCACCATCCCTGCTGCCGCGGATGCCTGCGGTTTGCAGGCAAAAGAGATCGGCGGGGTTGGCTTTCCGGCGCGCTGGGCGGCATGACCGCCGCACCGGACGCCCCGGCCATTACCGTTGCCAGCGTGGATGCCCGCGCGGAAACTTTAACCGTTTGCAGCAAAAACGGCGTAAGTTTTGCACTGGTTCCCACCGGAAGTGTGGAAAACTTTTCTGCCCTGCTCAAAAAGATTGTCCCGGATCTTGTCCATATCTGGGGCACCGAGTACGCTGCCGCCCGCACCATACAGCAGGCGGCCCAGGCGGCGGGGGATACCGGTGCTGGTGGGCATCCAGGGCGTGATGGTTGACTGTGCCCTGCACTTGAATGACGGCGTGCCAGCACGGCTGCTGCACTCCTGCGCGGCGCAGCATTTGATTGACCGCCATGTGCCGGGCGGGCTGCTGGACGTGAACCAGGCCCGTTTTGACACCCTTGCCCAGAGCGAAGCCGCCGTGCTGGCCAATGCCCGCCATGTGACCGGGCGCACCAGCTTTGACCGTTCCGCCGTTCAAAAAAGCTGGCCCCGCAGGCCAGTTATTACCCCTGTAACGAAACGCTGCGCCCGGAGTTTTACACCCCACCGGTGTGGCACCCCCGCACCTTTGGCGAAGCGCCGGTGCTGCTGCTCAGCCAGGGCAACTACCCGCTCAAAAACCTGCATACCGTGCTCAAAGCGCTGCCTGCCGTGCTGGCGCAGTACCCCGGCGCGGTGCTGCGGGTGGCGGGCTGGCCCCCGCTGGACAAAGGGCCGCTGCTGCGCCCGGTGATTGACTGGATGTTCCCCTACCAGACCTGGTGCAAACAGCTGATCCGCCGCCTGGGGCTGGCGGACCATGTGCAGTACACCGGCCCGCTGGATGCCGCCGCCATGCGGCAGGCTTACCTGGATGCCGATCTCTTCCTGTTGCCGTCTTACAGCGAGAACAGCCCCAACAGTCTGGGCGAAGCCATGCTGCTGGGCCTGCCCTGCGTGGCCAGCGCGGCAGGCGGCATCCCGGATATGCTGCAAAGCGGCGTGCAGGGGATGCTGTACGGTGCCGCCGGGGATGATGCCGCCCTGAGCGCGGCCATTTTACAGCTGCTTGCCCTGCCGGACCACGGCACGGCGCTGGGCACCGCTGCGCAGGTCCGCGCCCGGGTGACCCATGACGCGGCCAAAAACACCGCACAAATGATTGAAATTTACCGCAAAGTCCTGCAAAGGGAGGGAACACTGTGAGCCTGCCCGCCATTGGGGTGGTGATCCCCTGCTATAAGGCCGAGCACACACTGCGCCAGACGGTTGAAAGCGTGCTGCAGGGTGCACCGGACAATTTGCAGCTGGTGCTGGTGGAGGACGGCAGCCCGGACGGCACCGGCGCGTTGTGTGATGCCCTTGTCGCCCAGGACCCCCGCGTTACCGCACTGCACCAGCCCAACGGCGGGGCATCCGCCGCGCGCAACGCGGGGTTGGATACACTGTGCCGCAGCGGTGCCGAGTGGGTGCTGTTTGTGGATGCGGACGATACCCTGCTGCCGGGGCTGTGGCAGGCGCTGCCCGCTGCATTTGATGCGCAGCCGGGCCTGATTTTGTACGGCATGGTGCGCGCCAGCGGCCCTGCCCCCAATCCGCTGGCCCCCGGCTGTTATGCCGGCCCCGCCGCGCTGGGGGATGCGCTGGACCCGCTGCTGTTTGAAAGCGGCTACCTCGCCGCCCCCTACCCCAAGCTGTTCCGGCTGGATGTGATCCGCCGGAACAAGCTGCGGTTTGACCCACGCTTAAAAATCAATGAAGATGTTTTGTTTAATCTTCAATATTTGCGGTTTTTGCTTTTTTACAAAAAAACTCTGCCATTTATTGCCTTGCAGGTGTATACTATAATCAGAATGATATGCTTGCGGGCAGTCTGTCCCGCTCCCTGCGGGGGGATTTGCTGGACGCCGAGGCTGTGACCCGCCCCGTGCTGGAAGCATTCTTGACGGATGCCAAGCTGCCTGCACCAGAAATTGACCGCCTGGTGCAAATAAGCCGGGTGCGTGCCGCGTTAAATCAATATGGGCTGCTGACCGGCTGCCCCGGCCGCATGCCGTTTGCCCAGCGGCGGCAGCTGTTTGCCCGCATTTTGCAGGATGCTGATGCCCGCGCGGCCCTGCGCGCCCGCCTGACTGCGGACCCCAACCGCCTGCTGGCGCTGCCCTACCGGCTGGGGGTATTTTTGCACAGCGCCTGGCTATTGGCCGCTTATACCCAGCTGAAAAACCGCTTTTTATGAGAGGAACGTTTTGCATGCCGAACCCGACCATTTCCATTGTGACAACTGTATATGACGCCAAGGATTACATCCCCGCACGGTGCGCAGCATTCTGGCCCAGAGCTTTACGGACTTTGAGCTGCTGCTGGTGGAGGATGGCAGCCCCAACGGCTGCGGCGAGCTGTGTGATGAGCTTGCCAAAACCGACCCGCGCATCCGGGTGTTCCACAAAGGAAAACGGCGGCCCGGCCTCCGCTTTGAACGTTGGGCTGGACAATGCCCGCGGGGATTACATCGGCTTTGTAGATTCGGACGACCTGGTGGATCCGGATCTCTACGAAACACTTTTGAATGCCATCCGCGAAAATGATGTGCGCATTGCCTCCTGCAATGCCGACGCGGTGGACGAACAGGAAAAGCCCGTGCCGGGGGCCGGGGTCAACATCAACATTGCCGGGCGGCACATGGCCATGGAGCTGCTGCTGGATACCTTTAAAACCGGCGGCTTTTACGGGCTGCTGTGCTGGAACAAGCTGTTTGACATCCGCCTGTTCCGCGATAAAGGCGTGCATTTTGACGAAACCATGTTCTTTGGCGATGACGCCAGCGAGCTGCACCGCGTGTATGACGGCGAGTATGTTTACTGTGTGCCGCGCGTGCTGTACCACTACCGGCGGCGCGGCGGCCAGATGACCGAGGTGCTGTTTCCGCCGCGGCGGCTGGATGATTTGAAAATGTACTGGAACTGGCTGGGCTGGTTTGCCGCGCAGCCGGACAAAACCGAATATAAAGGTTATTATGAATGGGCCGTGGCATGGTACTGGAAGGTGTTTTACCTGTTCTGGTGCCAGGCCAGCGAGGCCGGAGCCATGGCAAAGCTGAAACCGGAATTTTGAAGCACAAAAAGCATCTGGACAGCATTTTGCCGGACATCCTGCGCTGCCCGCATGTGCCCGGTGCCGAAAAAAGCGCGCGCTGTGCTGTTCTGCGCCGCACCGGGGCTGACCTACACGCTGGCACACGCCCGCGGCAAGCTGCATGGCAGCAAAACGGACTGAGGAATGAGGGGGAAAAACAAGATGGAACATATTGCAGTTAGTGTGATCGTTCCCATTTACAACGCAGAGCCCTGGCTGGAAGAGTGCGTGCAGAGCATTCTGGACCAGGATTTCCCGGCCAGCTACGGCACGATCGAAGTGCTGCTGATCGATGACGGCGCAACGGATGGCAGCGGCGCTTTGTGTGACCGCCTTGCCAAGCGGGACAACCGCATTAAAGTGGTGCACCAGGAGAACCAGGGGCTTTCCGGCGCGCGCAACACCGGCATTGATATGGCCCGCGGCCGCTATTATGCCTTTATTGACAGCGACGATGTGGTGCGCCCGGCGTACCTGAAAAAGATGTACGAAGCCTGCGAAGCGCACGACGCCTACATGGCGATCTGCGCAGTGGAGGACGTACAGGAGAACGGCAAGCCCCTGCCGGAGCCGGTGTTCACCCCGCCCACGCAGGAAGGTGTGTTCCGCGGCAAGGATCTGCTGAATGATTTTTATGCCCCCAACGGCACTTATTACACCGTTGCATGGAACAAGCTTTACCGCGCCGAGGTGTGGAAGCTGCTGCATTACCCGGAGGGCCGTCTGCACGAGGATGATTTTGTGGCGCACCGGCTGTTCTGGCGGTGCGATAAAGTGGTGTGCCTGCCGGATGTTTTGTACAATTACCGCCTGCGTTCCGGCAGCATTATGCGCACCAGCCTGAAACCCGGCGCGTTTGACGCGGTGGACGGCCTGGCTGACCGGTACCGCTTTTATGTCGAGAACGGCGCGGACCGTTCGGTGATTGATTCGGCTTATGCTGCCTGTTGGCGGCGGTATCTTTTCCTGTGCGCCAAGGTACGCCAGAACCCGGAGCCGCAGCTGGTCAAGGCCATCAGCAAGGAGCAGTTTCTGATGCAGGGGCTGATCAGCTACCTGCCCAACTGCCGCCACATGAAGATGACCGAAAAAGCTTTCCGCCGCCCGCTGGGCCATGATGCCCGCCGAAAGCCTTTGCCCGGCAAAGTGATTGTTTACGGGAGCTTTCCAGCCTTTCTTTCCAGCCTTTTTTGAAAAAAAGGCTTCGGCGAAAAAACTTAATATAATAGAATATAAGAATAAAAATAGGGATTGGATCGCGAACGGGTAAACAAAATACGCTCAAAACATATTGAAGCACGCGTTTTCCCCATAGAGACCGTAGGGGTGCACATTGTGCGCCCGCTGACCTAATGTCATAGCGTTTTTCCAAGGATTGTATATGGGACAAACGGCCACGGGACGATGCAAGCATCGTCCCCTACAAATATTTTTTAGGTTTGCGATAACCATTTTGCGTTTCTCCCCGGCGCAATGAGGGCATCGCGCCCTACGGAATATTTTGCCGCTCATCACGCACTTTCAAACATTCCAAAACCTAATATTTCCTGAGCGGCGCTGCGGTCCACCACCATTATTCTTTATTCTTTTTTAATTATTCTTTACCTGCCCCATTCCTAATTAAACTCCTAACTCCTCCCTCCTAACTCCTAACTAATTTTCCGTCCACACCAAACTTTCAAACCAACGAAAAAAGGGGTTGTCCATTTTGCCGCTGCGCTCGCCGAATACACCGCGCAAACCGCGCATTTTGCTGGTTCCGCCGCCGGAGCTGCCGGTTCCTGCTGTGCAGGGCGGCGCGGTGGAAACCCTTGTCACCCACCTGATCCGTGAAAATGAACGGGCGGGCAAGCTGGACCTGCTGTGCGCCAGCATCCCGGACCCGGAAGCCGCCGCCCAGGCACAAGGGCTGCAGCACACCAAAATGCTGTACGTTGCCAAGCCCCGCGGCGTGCGCCGGTATTACCCCATGGTGTTTCTGGAGCGCTGCTTTGGCGTTGCCGCCCCGTATGACCCGTGGTATCAAAAGGTTCAGCTTTCCCTTGCACTGGAGCTGCCCACGCCGGACCTGATTGTGGCCGAGGGCGGCACCCTGACCCAGTGCAGCGCCATCAGCAAAATGTTCGGCAAGCGGCGTTGCCTGGCCCACCTGCACGGCCAGACCAGCTGCAGCCATGAGATGGACGCCATTTACGGCGGTATTCTGGCCCTGAGCGAGTTTATCCGCGAGGATTACCTGAAAACCAGCGAGCTGGACCGCAAGCATGCCTACATCCTGCACAACTGCATTGATACCGCCCGCTTTGTGCCCGGCCCGGCGGATGCTGCGCTGCGGGCTTCCCTCGGCTTTGCGCCGGAAGATTTTGTTGTACTGTTCTGCGGCCGCCTGGAGCCGGATAAGGGCATCCACAAGCTGTTGGAAGCGATGGAAAATATCCATGACCCGCGCATCAAGCTGCTGATTGTGGGCAGCCCGTTTTTTGGCCGTACCCAGCAAAGCCCGTTTTTGCGCAAGTTGGAACAGCAGGCCGAGACCCTTGGCGACCGGGTGCGCTTTACTGGCTATGTGCCCAATGATTCGATGCCGGAATATTACCGCCTGGCGGACCTTGTCTGCGTGCCCACCTTGGTGGAGGAAGCCGCCGGGCTTGTGGCGGTGGAAGCCATGGGCTGCGGCCGACCGGTGCTTGCCACCCGCAGCGGCGGTATGCCGGAATATCTGGACGGCAGCCAGGCCGTGCTGGTGGACCGTGACGGCAATGTAGCCGGGCAGCTGAGCTTTGCCATCCGCATGCTGTACGAACACCCGGATCTGCGCGCCCAGATGAGCACCGCCGGTGCAAAGACGGCACAGCGCTATTCTTCTGCACGCTTTTATGATGATTTTGTACGCATTGTGTACGATTTTGGAGGTCACCTATGGAACAGCCCGTCATCTGTGTGATCGTTCCGGTATACAAGGCGGAAGCCACCCTGCCCCGCTGCATCGAAAGTGTGCTGACCCAGCAGCTGCCGGGCGGGCTGCGGCTGATCTTGGTGGACGATCAAAGTCCAGACCGCAGCGGCGAAATTTGTGACGCTTACGCAGCAAAGGATCCCCGTGTGATGGTACTGCGCCGCAGGGAACGCGGGGTTTCCGGCGCGCGCAATGCCGGGCTACGGGCCGCCACCGGCGAGTATATTGTATTTTTGGACAGTGACGATGCCCTGCGCCCCGGCGCTTTGGCCGCCGCCCTTGCGGCACAGGCCGTTGCCCCCAACGCTTTTGTGCTCTGGCACTACACCATGCAGCCGGACGATACCACCCCTGTAACCACAGTAGCCCACCCGGCCCAACAGAGCGACCTGGCCCGCCTGCACCTGGACTGTCTGATCGCCATGCCGTGGAACAAGCTTTACCGGCGTACATACGCCCGGCAGCTTGCCTTTGACCAGGCTTATACCCTTGGCGAAGATTTGCAGTTTGTGCTGGATTATCTGGCTCTGCTGGGGCGCTGCCAGCCGGATTTCAGCTACCTTGTGCTGGAAAGCGCCCTGACCTTTACGATTGCAGCCGCACCGGCACCCTTTCCACCAAGTACCACGCCAATTACTGCGAAATTTGGCCCAAGCATTTTGCCAAGCTGAACGCCGCCTGCACCGCTGCTGCCTGCCCGCCGCAGGATATGCTGCCGCTGCACCGCGCGGAATTGCAGGTTTTGGCGGAGGGTGCCGCGGACATTTTGCGGCGGGACCCCGATGCCATGCCCGCACGCCGCGCCAAAGCCCGTACCGCGCTGCAAAGCCCATGGCTGAAAAGCCTGCTGGATACAATGCGCCATGAGCACTGTTACAGCCCCTATTACCTGCCCTGCCGCTGGAACAGCTTACGTCTGCTATGGATGTTGTCCGAAGCTGCGCGCACGCAGAGCCCCCTGTTCGGCAAGCTGGACTGGGCGGGGTATTATTTGCTGCTGGGCCGCATGAAGCGCGGCTGAACCGCAGCCTGCTTTCTCTCTGGTATTACAGTACATTTCCCCAGGCAGCGCCGCTGGCTTGCCTGGGGTTTTGTTTTTGCATCGTCAGGTTTTTGGGGCTGTAGATTGTATTCACCTGCTTAACATGGTATAATGGGACAGAATTATCTCTTTGTACTATTTTTAACACATTTGGGAGAATTATTTAAGGCAACACCGCACAATTCCCGCCTGACGGCTTAAGCACCGCTCCGGCGGCTGCGGCACGGCATCTGCGTTGCCAAAATGCTCGATAAGACATCCAGTATTATCTGCGCTTTTGGCTTAGCATCTGCCGCACCTCGCTCGCCGTATCGGCACTTAGAGTTATGCGGTATTGCCTTAATAGTCAACCACTGCAGCAGCACTGCTTTTATGTGTTTGGCCGCTAAATCTGTTTTGGAGTGTTTTAGATGATGTTTTTATCGCGTGCAGAGTCCTCTTATCTGCACCAGCACCTAAGCGTTGTGCGCCATGTCACCCTGGACCCGGAGGGCCCCGGTGTGCTGCGCATTCACCTGCTCCCTTGCAAAAAAGCACGGCGCAATGTGCCGTTTGTTGCACTTTTGAACGGGCAGGATATTTTGCCGCTCAGCGTTTCCTGGGCCATTCTGCTGGCAGGGCTGATGGACGCCCTGCAGCCTTTTGAGGGCAAGGAGATCACCGAGGACCAGTGGGCCGGCATTGCCGCCCAGGCCGTGGAAACCGCCGCTGCTGTTTACCCGAAAACGGCTCCCGACCAGATCCGCGCGGATTTGAATGCCATGCTGACCTCCTTCCGTGCGCTGACCGCCGGGCAGGAACCACCCGTGCATGTGCAGCCGATGGACCTGGGCGCTTACGCCCGCTATATGGCAGCCCCCCACCGTATGGACCTGATGGTAAGCTCCATGGAAAAGGACGGTGCCTGGCACTGCAACCAGAAATGCCTGCACTGTTACGCCGCCAACCAGCCCCTTGGCGCGGTGAAAGAGCTGGATACCGACCAATGGCTGGCTGTTATCCAAAAATGCCGCGCGGCGGGCATTCCGCAGCTGACCTTTACCGGCGGCGAACCCACCATGCGCAATGACCTGGTCAGCCTGGTGCATGCCGCACAGTGGTTTGTTACCCGGCTGAACACCAACGGCCGCATGCTGACCAGCGCCCTTTGCCGGGAACTGGCGGACGCCAGCCTGGACAGCGTGCAGGTCACCCTATATTCGGCGGATGAAGCGATCCATAACACGCTGGTGGGTGCCCCCGGCTATGCGGACACCATCAGCGGCATCCGCAATGCGGTGGAGGCGGGGCTGAATGTCAGCATCAACACCCCGCTGTGCAGCCTGAACCAGGATTACACCGCAACGCTGGCGCTAGCCAACTCTCTTGGCGTGCGCTATGCCACCTGCAGCGGGCTAATTCCCACCGGCGGGGCCGAAACCGACCCCAGCAAGGCCACCCGCTTAACGCCGGAAGCACTGACCGCCGTGCTGCGCCCCGCGATGGCCTATGCTGAACAAAACCACATGGAGATCAACTTTACCAGCCCCGGCTGGCTGCCGGATGCGGTACTGTTGGACCTTGGCTTTACCCAGGTGCCCAGCTGCGGGGCCTGCCTTTCCAACATGGCCGTTGCGCCGGACGGCACCGTTCTGCCCTGCCAGAGCTGGCTGCGGGAGGGCGCTGGCCTGGGCAACATCCTGCATGACCCCTGGCACAAGATCTGGAATGCCCCCGCCTGCCGCCGTGTGCGGGAAGAAAGTGCGAAAATGGAACACATCTGCCAGCTTGGCACAACCGTTCCCGCACAGGGAGGTTTGTGATGAAACAATCCGTTTTACGCTTTGCCGCGCAGCTGTGGGCTATGCTGGCCGTTCTGCTGCTGTTTGTTGCCGCCGCCCTGCCCGCCCATGCGGATGACGGCGACATGGATGAGATCACCCACTATACCGTAACAGTGGACACCCGCGCCGATGGCTCCGCCGATATCACCTATGAGCTGGACTGGAACGTGATCGGCGGCAGCCTGGATGAACCACTGACCTGGGTGCGCATCGGCCTGCCCAACAGCCACAACGACAACCTGGTCAACCTGACGCCGGATACAGTTCTTAACGTAAGTTCCGTGGATGACGGCGGTTCCTTTGCCAAGGTTGATTTTATCAACGCCTACTTCCCGCCGGATATTGCCGCCACCATCGGCGCACAGAGCAGCGTACACTTTGCGTTCCAGGTACACCAGTCCCATCTGTTTTTGCTGAACGAGGACGGCAACGCCGACTACAGCTTTACCCCCGGCTGGTTCGATGATTTGTGTGTGGATGAGCTGACCATCCGCTGGGTGGCGCTGGACGGTATCCAGGCCGATAACGACAGCCAGGACGGCAACTATCTTGTGTGGAACTTTGGCCCGCTGGACCATGGCGAAAGCGCCACGGTGCATGTCAGCGTTCCCGCCCATACAGCACAAAACTACTCCCCCGATGCTGCCGCAACGGACAGCGAAATGTATTAGGACGACAGTGACCAGGTACTGGTTTTCTTCTTCGTGCTCCTTCTGGTCATTATCGTGATTGCTCTGATCACGGTTTCCGTTTCCCGCACAAACGGGATCTGGAACGGTGGTTTTGGCGAGGATGACCCCGACGACTGGTACTGGTATTCCAACGGGCACACCCATATCCATGTTGCCCGTAATCTGCCCCCGCCAGAAGGCTACCATCGCGTTCCCCCACCCGCAAACTTCAAGGCCGGGGGCGGAAAGACCCGCGGCGGTGGTGCCGGGCGGCGCAGCGGCGGTTCGGATCACTCCAACCATTCCAGCTGCGCGTGTGCGTGTGCCTGTGTTTCCAGCTGTGCATGCGCCTGCGCGTGTGCGGGCGGCGGCCGCGCCGGGTGCAGTACCAAAAACTTTTATAAAATTACCGTGAAAAAAGCCGACTGATATAACGGAGGGCAAAGCCATGAGCCTGGAAGATCAATACGATGCCTGGGTGCGCAGTGTGACCGGTACAGGCCGCCACAGCGCTACCAAACAGGACCGCGATGCCGCGCAAAACAGCCTGAACGCCATGCAGGCCCAGCTGGACGCTTTGGCCGAAAGCCAAAAACGCCAGAAATCTGCCGCGGACGCCCTGAACGCCGTGCAGCGCGCCGGCGCCGCCACCGCGGACAGTGTGCGCCGCATGAGCAGCGAGCTGACCCAAAGCCTGCGCCAGGACGGCCTGCTGGGCGGCAAAACCGCACAGCCTGCCCCCGCAGCAGAACCGGTAAAAGCCGGCCCGGAAAACTTTAATGGCCTGGCCGACCGGGTGCGCCAGCAGGTGCTGGGGCAGGATGCCTTTGTGGGGCAGGTGGTCAAGGCGTTCCGCCGCCCCTTTGTGATGGGCACCGCCGATACCGCCCATGCCCGCGGCAGCATGCTGCTGTGCGGCCCCACCGGTACCGGGCGGCACTATGCCCTGACCTGCATTGTGGACGAGATGGCAGGCCGCGGACTTTTGCACAGCGCCCTGATTGAAACGATGGATCTGGCTCTGTACCCCGGCCCCGCACAGGAAAAGCTGTTTTTGCAGGACCTGTATGCCGCCTTGCAGTCTGACGCCGAGGTTCTGGCCTTTGACCATTACGAAAGCTGTGCATCCAATTACCTGAACATGCTGGCAACGCTGGCCATTGACGGCACTCTGCCGCTGACCAGCCGCTATGTATTGCAGCGCGGCATTCTGGTGGATGTGGGCACCGCCCTGGCCCCCGGCGCGATCGGCGAATTGCAGGCTGCCGGCAAGTATTTTGTATTTTTCTCCAACCGGGACGAAACCGCCCTGGCGGACAAGTTCGGCGCGCGGTTCGTGGACGCGCTGGAGGGGGATATCTGCCGCACCCAGGCGTTCACCCCCGAAAGCCTGGCCGCCATTGCCGCGCGGGAGCTGAACCACCTGGCCCAGCGGGTCAAGGCGCAGTGCGGCCTTGTGCTTGCCATGGGCAGCGATGTGCGGGACCTGGTTGCCGCGCAGTACGGCAAAACCAGCGGCATGACCGCCATGCGCGATTATGTCGACAGCATGTACCGCGCCTTTGCAGAGTACGTTCTGGATGCGGACGACATTCCTACCGCCGGAACGCCCGCCAAATTGACGGTGGACGGCAGCCGCCTGATGGCCGCCATTGGCAGCGGTGAACCGTTTGACCTGCTGGCCCTGCTGCCCCGCCAGTACCGCGGCGATGTGGATGCCGTGGAAGCGGAGCTAGATGCCATTGTGGGCCTTGACGAAGTAAAGGATTTTGTGCGCGGCATTGCCCAGAACGTGCAGGCCCAGCAAAAGCGCAAGGCCCAGGGCCTGAAAGTTGCCGATGTGAACATGCACATGATCTTTACCGGAAACCCCGGCACCGGCAAAACCACCATCGCCCGCATTTTGGCGAAATATCTCAAGGCCATCGGTGCGCTGCGCGGCGGCCAGCTGGTGGAGGTGACCCGTGCGGACCTGGTGGGCCGCTATGTCGGCCACACGGCCCCGCTGACCAACCAGGTGATCCAGAGCGCTTTGGGCGGCGTGCTGTTCATTGATGAAGCATACAGCCTGTACCGCGGAAAAGACGACAGCTTCGGGCTGGAGGCCATTGATACGCTGGTCAAAGGTATGGAGGACCACCGCGATGACCTGGTGGTGATCCTGGCCGGGTACAGCAAGGAGATGGCGCTGTTCCTGACGGCGAACTCCGGCCTGGCCAGCCGCTTCCCGAACCAGATTGAATTCCCGGATTACACAGGCGCTGAGCTTTTGGCGATCACCCAGAGCATTGCCAAAAAGCAAGGGGTACCGCCTGGACGATGCCTGTGCGATGCCGTTGGTGGCATTCTTCGACCGCCGCCAGTCAGAGAACGCCGCCGAAAATGGCAACGGACGCATGGCCCGTAACACGCTGGAAAAAGCCATCCTGAACCAGTCCAAGCGCCTGGTCGCGGATGCTGATGCCGCGCTGGACCTGCTGCTGCCGGGGGATTTCGAACTGGAGTGATTCCTTACGGGAGTTTTCCGGCTTTTTTCAAAAAGGCCTTGGCGAAAGACTTTAATGGGTATCACATAAATCACATAAGCTAAGGCAACACCGCACAATTCCCGCCTTGCGGCTTAAGCACCGCTCCGGCAGCTGCGGCACGGCATCTGCGTTGCCAAAATGCTCGATAAGACATCCAGTATTATCTGCGCTTTTGGCTTGGCATCTGCCGCACCTCGCTCGCCGTATCGGCACTTAGAATTATGCGGTATTGCCCTAAGGTGTATCTGAAAACAAAGAAAATAACGGATATTTCGCAAAATCCCGCTGTGTTTGTAGAAATAGACTAAATTTTCGACTTTTCAGATACACCCTAAGAAATAGGCATGCGGATTCTCGGTAGATCCGAGGGTCCGCATGCCTTTGGTTTTGCGGGGGATCGGTTTGGAGTCTGGGATTTTGGTGCAAAAGTTCGCAGTGCGGCAGGGGTTCCGTGGGACGATGCAAGCATCGTCCCCTACAGGGTGTTTTATTGTTCGCCGCGCATTTCCAAATAGCAACAACCCTAAGGCAATACCGCATAATTCTAAGTGCCGATACGGCGAGCGAGGTGCGGCAGCTGCCGGAGCGGTACTTAAGCCGCAAGGCGGGAATTGTGCGGTGTTGCCCTAACCACTAATTTCTAATTGTCGCCGAAAACTCCTCCCTCCTCCCTCCCAACTAAAAAAATCCGCCCCATCCAGAACAGCTCTCACCATTCTAAACGGGGCGGACAAAAGTTTGATTTTACAGTACCTTGGACAAAAACGCTTTCAGGCGCGGATTGTCGGGGTTCTCAAAGAACTCCTGCGGGGGCTTATCGACCTTGATAACACCCTCATCAATAAAAAGATCACACGGTTGGCAACCTCGCGGGCAAAACCCATTTCGTGGGTCACCACCACCATGGTCATGCCATCGCGGGCCAGTTCTTTCATCAGTTCCAGAACTTCGCCTACCATTTCGGGGTCCAGCGCGCTGGTGGGCTCGTCAAACAACAGCACTTCAGGGTTCATGGCCAGTGCACGCACAATGGCAATGCGCTGTTTCTGGCCGCCGGAAAGCATGTTGGGGTAAACATCTGCCTTATCGGCCAGGCCAATGCGCTCCAGCAGCTCCATGGCCTGCTTGTCGGCAGCAGCCTGGCTCATACGGCCCAGGCGCACCGGAGCCAGCGTGATGTTCTTTTTCACCGTCAGGTGGGGAACAGGTTAAAATGCTGGAACACCATGCCCATCTGGGCGCGGGTGGCATCAATGTCGCGTTCGGTGATCTCTTTGCCGTCCAGCATAACCGTGCCGCCGTCCGGTTCTTCCAGGCGGGTCAGGCAGCGCAGAAAAGTGGACTTGCCGCAGCCGGAAGGCCCAACCAGGCAGACAACATCGCCCTTATTGATGGTCAGGTCAATGCCCTTGAGCACATCCAGACCGTTATAGTTCTTTTTAAGTCCTTAACGACGATCACTCTTCGCCAGCCTCCCTTCCAGTTTGCCAAGCAGCCAGGTAAAGATCATAACCAGAATCAGATACATCAGCGCCACGCCGAACAACGGGAACATCGGCTCGTAAGTACGGTTCATGATGCCCTGTGCAGCGTACAGCAGCTCCTTGCCGCCAATAACGGTGATGAGCGAGGTATCCTTGAGAAGGACGATGAACTCATTGCCCAGGGCAGGCAGCACCGAGCGGATGGCCTGCGGAATCACGATCAGCACCATGGTTGTCATGTAGTTCAGGCCCAGGCTGCGGCCGGCTTCCATCTGGCCGGGGTCAACGGCCATCAGACCGCCGCGGATGATCTCCGAAACATACGCACCGGAGTTAATGCCCAGTGCCAGCGCACCGACCATGGTAAAGTTGCGGCTATTGGCAAAGATAACCATGCTCATAATCAGCATCTGCACCATCATGGGGGTCCGCGGATCACAGTGGCGTATAGCTTGCATACAGCGTTGGCAACGGCAAGAGCCGGGTCGTGGTGGCCGCGGCGCTGCTGGTCATGCGCAACACGCACCAGGGCAACCACGCTGCCCAGCACCACGCCGATCGTCAAAGCAATTGCCGTTACATACAGCGTGGGGATAACCCCTTTGAGGTATTGCTGCCAGCGGTTTGAGGCAATAAATGCCTGGTAGAATTTGACGAACAGATCCTGCCCGAAATCCAGCTTTGTACCAGCTTTCGCCAGCTGGGTCAGCATTTCGTATTGTGCGGCCATCCGCATTCCACACCTTTCCTGTGTTCCGGCACCAGGGCACCGGGCGTTTATTTTACGGTCTTGCCAACAAAGGGAGGCGCCCCTGCGGGCCACCTCCCTGTGGCACTTGTGAAAAAGCTGCTTTATTCAGCAGTGATGTACTTGTCCACGATAGCCTGCAGGGTGCCGTCGGCCTTCAGCTCTTCCAGAGCGGTGTTGATGGCATCCTTCAGTTCGGTGTTGCCCTTACCAATGCCGATTGCGTAGCTTTCTTCCACGTAAGCGGTGTCCAGCAGCTTCAGGCCGGGGTTGGCAGCAATAAATTCCTTAGCGGGAGCGTTATCAATAACAACGCAGTCAACCTGGCCGTTGTTCAGCATCTGCACGGCAGTCAGGCCGTCGTCGTAAGCAACAACGTTCTCATCGCCAAAGTCGTCAGAGCAGTACAGGTAGCCAGTGGTACCGCGCTGGGTGCCGATTTTCTTGCCAGCCAGGTCATCCACGCTGGCAATATCGGAATCTTCCTTGACGATGATGGACTGGATGCCGGTTGCGTAAGAATCAGTGAAGTCCATCACGTTCTGGCGCTCGTCGGTAACGGTAACGCCAGCCATAACCATATCGGACTTGCCCTGCTGTACAGCCAGCAGTGCAGCGTCAAAGTCCATATCATCGATCTGCAGCTCCAGGCCCAGCTTGTCAGCAATAGCCTGTGCGGTCTCAATGTCGATGCCCTCAAATTCGCCGGAATCGGTGGTCATCTCGTACGGGGGAAGGCTGCGTTGGTGGACATGATCAGCTTGCCCGGCTCAACGGTGGACAGCTCAGCAGTTTCAGTCTCGCTGGCTGCTTCAGAGGAAGCAGCCTCGGAAGATGCAGCATCGCTGGAAGCGGCCTCGGGGGAAGCGGCTTCGGAAGATGCAGCAGAAGAAGCGGTGGAACCGCAGGCAGCCAGGCTCAGGACCAAGGCAGCGGCAGTCATCAAAGACAATGCTTTTTTCATTACAATATACCTTCTTTGTTCATGGTTCTCTGATTTTCAAGGTGTATCTGAAAACAAGGAAAATGACGGACATTTCGCAAACACAAGCAGGATGTAAGGCAAAGAGCCGCAGGAATCCTTTCTGGATTTCAATGGCAACACCGCACAATTCCCGCCTTACGGCTTAAGCACCGCTTCGGCGGCTGCGGCACAGCATCTGCGTTGCCAAAATGCTCGATAATGTCGGGTTGCGGTACTCGCATCGTGCTTCGGGGGCAAAAGCCCCTCGCACTCTGCGACCGCTGCCCCTGCTTCGGTTCGCTGTTTCCGCCACTGGCGGCGCTCACCTTTGCAGCATCCAGTATTATCTGCGCTTTTGGCTTAGCAGCTGCCGCACCTCGCTCGCCGTATCGGCACTTAGAATTATGCGGTATTGCCCAAGGCTTTTTAACGCAAAAACCGGCTGCGTTTGTAGAAATAGACGATACTTTCGACTTTTCAGATACACCCTAGCGCAGCGGCGGAACTTTCCCTCTTTCCGGAGCTGCATCAGGATAAATTCTAGTATAATACATAAATATTCAAAGTCAATGCATAAATATTGGATTCAGCATTTTGCGGCAAGATGGCTGCCCGCCCCACCAGAAATTGTGCATTTTTCAAGCCTGCATTTCACAGTTTTTCCTGATATATTGACGCCGTAAGTTAAACGTGGTAAACTTTACGCGTTCATGAGCGAAATTCATGCCATTCAGTCGAAATAAACCGGCTTGCATTACCTTGCCGTACAAAAAAGAGGAATCAATATGCTGACATTAGGTGACCTGCACATTGGGCAGGATGCAATCATCCGCGTGGTAGGCGGTGAGGGCGAGCTGCGCCACCACCTGCTGGATATGGGGCTGACCCCCGGCACCGAGGTAACGCTGCGCAAAACGGCCCCCATGGGGGACCCCATTGAAGTGGAGCTGCGTGGTTATGAGCTGACCCTGCGCCTGGCCGATGCGCAGAAAATTGAAATTGACAGCGTGCACGCAACGGACCGCGCCGCCCCCAGCGAAGAGCGCCACAAGGTGGTAGCCCACCCCGGCGTTGGCGAGCTGGACAAAGCCGCCAGCTACCACGAGCGCAAAGCCGGCGCCCCCATTGCCGCCGGTGCACCGCTGACCTTTGCCCTGGCTGGCAATCAGAACTGCGGCAAAACCACGCTGTTCAACCAGCTGACCGGCTCCAACCAGCATGTGGGCAACTTTCCCGGCGTTACGGTGGACCGCAAGGACGGCGTGATCCGCAACCACAAGGAAGCCACCGTAACGGACCTGCCGGGCATTTATTCCCTGTCCCCTTACTCCAACGAGGAGATTGTCACGCGGGATTTTATCCTGAGCGAGCACCCGTCCGGCATTATCAACATTGTGGATGCTTCCAACATTGAGCGCAACCTGTACCTGACCATGCAGCTGATGGAGCTGGCTACCCCCATGGTGCTGGCGCTGAACATGATGGACGAAGTGCGCGCCAACGGCGGCACCATCATGGTAAACCAGCTGGAAGAAATGCTGGGCATTCCGGTTGTTCCCATTTCTGCCGCCAAAAATGAGGGCATTGACGAGCTGATCGAACATGCCATCCATGTGGCGCGCTACCGGGAGCTGCCGGGCCGCATCGACTTCTGCACGGCAGGCAGTGACCCAGCAGACCCCAGGGGCGCGGTGCATCGCTGCATCCATTCTGTCGGACATTTGATTGAGGACCATGCCGCTGCCGCCGGGCTGCCGCTGCGCTTTGCCGCCACCAAGCTGGTGGAGGGAGACACCCTGATTGAAAAAAGCCCTGCAGCTGAACCCCAACGAAACAGATATACTGGGCCACGCCATTGCTGAAATGGAAACCGTGACCGGGCTGGACCGCGAAGCCGCCCTTGCGGACATGCGCTTTACCTTTATTGAAAAGCTATGCTCCGCCACGGTGGTGAAGCCGGGCGAAAGCCTGGAGCATAAGCGCAGCGTTGCCATTGATAAGATCCTGACCGGCAAATACACTGCCTTGCCCTGTTTTGCGGGCATTATGGCGCTTGTTTTCTGGCTGACCTTTGGCGTAGTGGGCTCCACCCTTTCGGACTGGATGACCCTTGGCATCGACTGGTTTACCGGCGTTGTGGACCGCGCCCTGACGGCGTATCAGATCAACCCGGTGGTGCACAGCCTTGTGATCGACGGCATTTTTGCCGGTGTGGGCAGCGTGCTGAGCTTTTTGCCCACGATCGTTATCCTGTTCTTCTTTTGTCCATCCTGGAAGATACCGGTTATATGGCCCGCGTGGCCTTTGTTATGGACAAACTGCTGCGCCGCATTGGGCTTTCGGGCCGCAGCTTTGTGCCCATGCTGGTGGGCTTCGGCTGCTCGGTTCCCGCCATTATGGCAACCCGCACCCTTTCCAGTGAGCGTGACCGCCGCATGACGATTTTGCTGACCCCGTTCATGAGCTGTTCCGCCAAGCTGCCCATTTATGCGCTGTTCACCGCCGCGTTTTTCCCGCGGGTATGGCGCGCACCGGTCATGATTTTCCTCTATCTTTTCGGCATTTTGTGTGGTATACTGTATTCGCTGATCCTCAAGCAGACCTGTTTCCGCGGTGAACCGGTACCCTTTGTGATGGAGCTGCCCAACTACCGCCTGCCTTCGCCCAAAAGCGTCGGCCAGCTGATTTGGGAAAAGGCCCGTGATTTTATTCAGCGTGCCTTTACAATTATCTTTGTTGCAACCGTCGTGATCTGGTTCCTACAGACGTTCGACACCCGCCTGAATGTTGCTGCCACCCCGGATTCCAGCCTTCTGGCTTTGGTTGGCAGCCTGATCACCCCCATCTTCAAGCCCCTTGGCTTTGGCGACTGGCGCATTTCCACTGCGTTGATCACCGGCTTTACCGCCAAGGAAAGCGTTGTTTCCACCCTGACCGTCCTGCTGGGCGGCGATACCGGCGCGCTGAACATGCTGTTCACCCCGTTTACTGCGCTGGTTTTCCTGATCTTTACGCTGTTGTATACCCCCTGTGTTGCAGCCATTGCCGCTGTCAAGCGGGAACTGGGCGGTGGCCGGGCTGCACTGGGTGTGGTACTGATGCAGTGCGGCATTGCCTGGGTTGTGGCGTTTGCCGTGAACTGGGTAGGGGTTTTGCTGGGGTTGGCATAAGGGCAGCGTATTCACCTGTCACTTTGTTTTCGCTTAACCCATAGGGAGGTTTTTTCCATGTCACTTCAAAGTATCCTTGTTCTGGTTATTATTTTTGTTCTGCTCGGCGTTGCCATCGGTTTTATTGCCAACAGCGAAAAGGGCTGGCACGGCGGCTGCACCGGCAACTGCGGCAGCTGCCAGGAACACTGCAATGACAAACAGAAAAAGAACCCGCCCAAGCAGCAGTGATGCCAAGGCCGAAGGAGACCGCCGTATGACTGCTGTTCAACAATCCGCCGCTCCGCACCCTGCCGTGCGCCAGCGCATTGACTGGATCGACACGGCCAAGGGCCTGTGCATGATCCTGGTTATTGTGGGGCACACCCTGCCCTACGGCAACCTGATGCGCAATTTCATTTTTTCGTTCCACATGCCGGCCTTTTTCTTTCTGACCGGCTATACGGCCCGCCGCCCGGATACCTGGCAGGGTTTTGCCCGCCGGGTCAGGAAGGACTTTGTTGCACTGATCGTTCCCGTGCTGGGTGTGGTGCAGGTGTTCAACGTTTTGCTGAACTTTTTCCTTTCTGATGACAGAAGCCTGACCAACCTGTGGGATATTGCCCGCTACAATGCCATCACCCTGTTCTGGGCCAGCGGTAACCCTGCCGACGGCATTCCCAGCTGCGGCATGCCATGGTTTTTGTTTGCACTGTTCTGGGGCAAGCTGATCTGGGAGCTGCTGGGGCTTTTGTTCCCCAAAGGGGATTTTGCCGTCAGTTTCATTGTCATGCTGTTCGGGGCATACATCGGGCAGGTACAGTATCTTCCCCAATGTCTGGATGTTGCAATGGTCGTTGTCATGTACCTCACATTGGGGCAGCTGTTCCGCCAGCATCAGGCACTGTTGGACCGTTACCGGGTCCCGCTTTTCCTTGCCATGCTGATCCCCTGGACATGGTGCTGCCAGCAGGGCATTTATATTGAACTTGCTTCCCGCACATACTCCAATTACATTTTGTGCGCTTCCATCAGTGTATGCGGCATTTGGATCTTCTGCCATCTGTGCCGTGAACTGAACGCCAATAACGCTTTGCGGCCGGCGCTCAGCTTTTTGGGGCGGCACAGCCTGTGGCTGTTCTTTGTGCACCATATGGATGTGTTTACCAGTGCCATCTGGCAAAAGACCGCCTTCTGTTCACGCTGCCCTGCCGCATTGGGTGGGACATCCTGCTTTCCCTGCTGCTGCTTGGCTGCTGGACATTGCTGCGCACCGGCTGGCGCAGGTTGACCGCAAAATAAACTTTTTGAACCGTTCTGCATCCCCTGTTCCGGGCCTGCAGGGCGGTTTTGTTTTGGCAGCGCTTTCTGCCACAGTGCAAACATTGTTTTTTACCGCGGATTATGGTACAATGAATTGTCTATAAGTATGTATCGGGGATCCCCCTGAAATATCTATTTTTGAAAGGGCTTTTTATGGCAGAGCAACGCAACCAGACCCCTGCCGGGGATAACACGCAATGGACCACCATCATTCGGCCGCGCACCGGCTGGTTTGATGTGGACCTGGAAGAGCTGTGGCGCTACCGTGACCTGATTGTCATGTTCGTCAAGCGCAACTTTACCGTCATGTACAAGCAGACCATCCTGGGGCCGCTGTGGATCATCCTGAGCCCGCTTATCACCACGGTGCTGTTCAACGTGGTGTTCGGCGGCATTGCCGGGCTTTCTACGGACGGTACGCCGAGCTTTTTGTTCTACATGGCAGGCAATACGGTGTGGACCTTTTTTGCCTCCTGCATCAACGGCACAGCCAACACCTTTGTGGCCAACAGCCAGGTGTTCGGCAAGGTGTATTTCCCACGGCTTACCACCCCCATCAGCCAGGTATTGACCAGCCTGATCAACTTCTTTATCCAGTTTGTCATGTACATTCTGTTCTGGGTCTACTTTGCCGTGACCGGGTCCGGTGTACACCTGACGGCCTGGGCATTTGCCGTGCCGCTGGTGGTGCTGGAAGTCATGCTGCTGGGTCTGGGCGTGGGCATTATCGTTTCCGCCCTGACCACCAAGTACCGTGACCTTGCCATTGCTGTGAGCTTTGGCGTGCAGCTGTGGATGTACATTTCTCCTGTGGTCTATCCCCTTTCCAGCTTGGAGGAATCCCCCGGCTGCAGATGCTGATGCGTTTGAACCCGATGACTGCACCGATCGAAGTGTTCCGCATGGGCACCCTTGGCACCGGCACCGTGGAAGTGGGCAGCCTGATCTACAGCCTGATTGTTACCGCAGCCGCCCTTGTGCTGGGTGTGGTGCTGTTCAGCCGCATTGAAAAAACCTTTATGGATACCGTGTAAGGAGGGGCGCAGATGGAAAACCAGACACATGCACAAAACCAGCGCGTACCCGTCATTCAGGTATCGGGCTTGAAGAAAGCAATACAAACTGGGCCAGATCGGCGGCGGCACTTTGACGCATGACCTGCAAAGCTGGTGGGCCCGTGTGCGCGGCAAAGAGGACCCCAACACCGTGATTGGCACGGACGCCCGCCTGTTTGGCAAAACCTTTATGGCGCTGAACGGTGTGGACCTGACCGTGTACAAAGGCGAAGCGCTGGGCATTATCGGCCGCAACGGCGCAGGCAAATCCACCCTGCTCAAAATTTTGTCCCGCATTACCGCCCCCACCGAGGGCGAGATCCGGCTGCGCGGGCGGGTGGCTTCCATGCTGGAAGTGGGCACCGGCTTTAACAACGAGATGACCGGCCGCGAGAACATCTACATGAACGGCGCCATTCTGGGCATGACCCGCGCCGAGGTCGATTCCAAGATCGACCAGATCATTGAATTTTCGGAGTGCGGCGATTTTATTGATACCCCCGTCAAGCGGTATTCCAGCGGCATGTTCGTCAAGCTGGCGTTTTCCGTTGCCGCCCACCTGGACAGCGAGATCATGGTAATGGACGAAGTGCTGGCCGTGGGCGATATGAAGTTCCAGCAGAAATGCCTGGGCAAAATGAGCGATGTTGCCGGGCAGGAGGGCCGCACCGTCCTGTACGTCAGCCACAACATGAGCACCATCCGCCAACTGTGCACCCGCTGCGTGGTGCTGGACCAGGGCCGCGTGATCTTTGACGGCGATGTAGAACAGGCCATTGCCGTGTATATGGAAACCACCGATGTGAACGTGGTCCACTATGACCTGCTGGATGTTTCCCGCATGAACGCCAGCGCAGGCAAGCGGATGCGGCTGGAAACGCTGGACTTTGTGGGCAAGGAATCCAGTGTGTTTGCGGACACCGAAAAAATTCGGGTGCGCATTACCTGGCATGTTTCGGAGCCGTTTGCCGGTACACTTAAAGCTGAACCTGCATTTCCGGGATTCGACCCCTGTGGGCATTACCCACCCGGTCAGCCTGGGCGCCGCCGTGCCCGGCAAGCTGTATACCACCGAGTTTGAGTTTGACCCCAGCCTGCTGGGCGAAGGCCAGTATTTCTTCTATGTGGATGTGTTTGACGGCGTGCTGACCCAGGCTGTCTGCCTGGACAAGCCAGTGACCGAGTTTGCGTTTGAGGTAACCTCCGGCGATTTGACCATGCCGGAATGGGCACCGGGCTGGGGCCGCATCCACTTCCCGCCGGTCAAAGTGTTGGAGAATGGATACGATGGGTGATATTTTCATCTGCCACACGCTGTATCATGTGTTAATCGCGCTGGTGCGCGCGCTGCGCAGCCGCCCCGGCAAGTCCACCCTTGTGCTGAGCACCTGTGTGCCGGAAGCCGAAACCCTGCGCGCTAAATTGCTGGACGCCGCGCCGGATCTGTGGGACGCTGTTTTGATCGTGGACGAGGAAAAGCTGGACGCACAGAACAGCGAAAGCGACTTTTACCGCCTGCGCCACCTGTTCCGCAAGCCGTATTTTACGCTGCCCAAGGGGCATGTGTACATCAGCAATGACTGGAGCGCTTTAGGGCGCTACCTGCAGCGGGAGCGCCGGGTTTATACCCTGTGCGAAGATACCTTTGGCGGCACGTTGGACCCTGACCAGCACCTGCTGGACGAGCAGCGTGCTAACCCCCGCGGCCCCCCTACCGCTACTGGGGCGACAGCCCCTGCTGCCGCACGGTGGAAAGCGAAGACGCCGCGCGGTGCAGCATTTTGGCGTAGACAAGCTGGTAACGGTGTCCAAAGCGCAGCTACTGGAAAGCCTGATGGAGGAAGAAAAAGCCATCATCCGCCGGGTGTTTTTGGCTGTTCCCCTGCCGGAGCATGTGCAGGGTGCCTGCCTGCTTTTGCCCCGCAGCTTTGTGCTGGACGGCCTGATGGATCAGCCCACCCAGGACGCCATGTTTGCGGCTGTTGCCAAGAAATACTGCACAGAACCGCTGTTTATCAAAACCCACCCGCGGGATACCACGGATTATTCCAAGCTGTTTCCTACTGCTGTTATCCTGCCCCGCACCATGCCAAGCGAGGTTCTCAATTTCTGCCTGCCCTTCAAATTCCAGCGCGCCGTCACCGTGCAAAGCTGGGTCCTGCGCGGCTTTACCGCCGCGGAAGAAAAGGTGTTTGTGGGGCTGGAAGAGGCAGAAAAGTTGGTGCAGGGGTAATGCCTCCCCTTTGAGGGGAGGTGGCCGAGCGCAAGCGAGGTCGGAGGGGCGGCTCCCTTTACTGCCGCCTAAATGATAAGCCGGAAGGGGACGTACCATTCTATGCGCCTGCCGCATAATTCCAACAATCTTGCCTATGTTCGTTCTCTGCGCAAAAATATGACCGATGCGGAGCGCAAATTATGGTATGAATATCTGCGTCCCTGCCCCTACAAATTCACACGCCAAAAGAGCGTTGGGCCCTATATCCTTGATTTTTATTGTGCTTCTGCTCAGTTGGCAGTTGAAATTGACGGTTCGCAGCATTACGAACCGCAGGGGCAGCAGCAGGATGCTGCCCGAACTGCTTATTTGCAGGCGTTTGGTATTTTTGTTCTGCGGTTTTCCAACCGGGACGTTCTTCTCAATTTGGAGGGTGTTGCAGCCGAAATTGAGCGTACGATTCTGATGCGGATATCCAAATAGATTTTCATAACAATCTATAACTCTTTCTTAGGGAACCACCCCTCAGTCCGCTGCGCGGACAGCTCCCCTCAAAGGGGAGCCAATGCTTCTTTTAGGAGGTTGCTTACTATGAAACTTATCGGCGTTATTCCCGCCCGTTATGCCAGCACGCGGATGCCGGGCAAGCCGCTGGCGGATATTTTGGGCAAGCCCATGATCTGGTGGGTGTACCAGGAAGCCAAAAAGTGCAAAAAGCTCGATGATGTGTTCATCGCCACCGACGATGAGCGCATTGCCGAAGCCTGCCGCACCTACGGCATGGAATACTGCATGACCAGCCCCGACCATGACACCCCCACCGGGCGCATCTGGGAGGTTTCCACCAAGGTAGAAGCCGACCTGTATCTGCAGATCATGGGTGACGAGCCGCTGATCAACGTAAAGGCGTTTGATTTGATTCTGCCGGATACCCTGCCGGAGGACCCGTATTATGTCGCCGTGCTGACCAACCGGATGGAGCACCCCGCGGATGTGATCGATTTTTCCAACCAGAAGGTCGTGACCAACGCCGCACGGGAAATTTTGATGATCTCCCGCAGCCCCATTCCCTACCCCAAAGGCACGCTGGATTTTGAATACGAGAAGGTGACCGGCATCCAGCTGTACTCCCGCCGGGCGCTGGCGTTCTACCACGAAACACCGAAGTCCATTCTGGAAAAAGCCGAAGAGAACGATATGATGCGCTTTGTGGAAAACGGCCACAAGGTACATGCCATCGTCAGCCCGTACAAGACTGTGAGCGTTGACACCCCCAAGGACCTTGCCCTTGTGAGCGAAATCCTGAAAGGAAAAGAATAAATGCCCGATATTAAACTGTTGGACTGCACCCTGCGTGACGGCGGCTATGTGAACAGCTGGAACTGGGGCTTTGCTGCAGCCAAAGATATTATCGCCTCGCTGACCCGTGCCGGGACTGACATTGTGGAAGTGGGCTTTCTGCGCAATGTGGATGGCTACAACCCCGATGTGACCGTCTGCAACACCATTGAAGAGCTGAACAGACTGCTGCCTGCCCACACCGGCAGCACCATGTACAGCGGCATGGCCATGCGCTCCAATTATGATATTGCCAAGCTGTCCCCTTATGAGGGGCACGGCATTGAGATGCTGCGCATTACCGCCCACGATTACGATATCCGCGAAGGCATGGATTTTGCCCGCGAAGTCAAGGCCCGCGGGTACAAGCTGTCCATCAACCCCATCAACATTATGGGCTATGCCGACAAAGACTTGCTGTGGATTTTAGACCAGGTAAACGAGATTCACCCGTACCAGTTCTCCATTGTGGATACCTTCGGCAGCATGCGGCGGCGTGACTTAGAGCGCATCGTCAGCCTGGTGGACCACAACCTGGCCCCGGATATCCGCGTGGGGCTGCACCTGCATGAGAACATGGCGCTCTCTTTCTGCCTGGCGCAGGAATTTCTGGACAAGCACCTGGGCCGCGATACCACTGTGGACGGCAGCCTGATGGGCATGGGGCGCATTCCCGGCAACCTGCCCATTGAGCTGATTGCCGACTATATGAACGAGACCCTTGGCTGCCATTATGACATTGACGAGATGATGGACGCCATCCAGGACCATATTGCCCCGCTGAAAGGCGAGACAGCCTGGGGTTACACCCCGGCTTACTTCCTGAGCGCACGGTACAACCTGCACCGCGATTACGCCGAGCATTATCTGGACAAAGGCGATTTGACCAACCGGGACATCAACCATATTCTGGCCGGTTTTGACCGCAGCAAGGCTACCGCATACGATAAAGACTATGCCGACCGCCTGTACCGTGAATACCAGAACCGCGCCATTGACGACACCGCCGCGCTGGATACCCTGCGCACCGCGTTTGGCGGCAAGACCGTGCTGGTGCTGGCCCCCGGTGCCAGCCTGGCGGAGGAAGCTGGGCGCAATGCTGTGGCCGCCGCCAAGGCGGACTGCATTGTTTCAGCCAACTTCTGCCCGGAATTCTGCCAGCCGGATTATGCATTTTTACCAACAGCAAGCGGTTTGAAAAGCTGGACCTTGCTGCCCTGCCCTGCCCTGTTGTGCTCACCTCCAACCTGCGGCCGCTGCCGCAGGGGGCGCTGGCGGTCAATTATGACCGGCTGGCGGCCCCGGATGTGCAGAATGCATCCCTTGGCAGCAACAGCGTGCTGATGCTGCTGCGGCTGCTGCGGCTGTGCGGTGCCAAGGCCGTGCTGCTGGCCGGGGCCGATGGCTACAAGCCCGGTACCCCGCCTATGCCGACAGCCTGCTGCACGCCCACACCGGGCGCGGAGCTGCGTTCAACACCGCCATGGCAGGTGCCATCAAAGCCTGCGGGCTGGATGTGACCTTTATCACCCCAAGCGAATACGCAAAATAACGAGGTTTGCCCATGATTCGACTTTTGGTTCTGGATGTAGACGGCACCATGACAGACGGCGGCGTGTACTATGATTCCACCGGCAACGAGCTGAAAAAGTTTGCCATCAAGGATGGGGCCGGGATCGTGCTGGCCCGCGCGGCAGGGATGCAGGTTATGATCTGCACCGGGCGCGAATGTGAAGCCGTGCGCCACCGTGCCCAGGACCTGCACATTGACTATCTGTTCCAGAACGTACACGACAAAGCCGCCTTTTTGAGCAGGTTTATGGCTGAGCACAGCCTGACCAAGCAGGATGTTGCCTATTGCGGCGATGACCTGAACGATTTGACCGCCATGGCCCTGTGCGGCTTTGTGGCCTGCCCGGCCGATGCTGCCGGCCCTGTGCTGGGGCGGGCGGATTTCATCTGCCGCCAAAAAGGCGGCGAGGGGGCGCTGTGCGCGGCACGGTGGAAGAGATCCTGCTGCGGGACGGCCGCCTGCCTGCCGCCGTTAAAAAGCCTTTGGCGCAAAGATTTGATGGGTGCGGCTGAAACGTTAAATATTCCGGTGTTTGTTTTGGACACCCCTGAACGCTGAACCACCAAAACCGGGAGGAGCCCGTATGAGCAAAATAAAGGATTTTCTGAAAAGCCCGCTGGGCACCGCCTTGTGCGCCGCTGCTGCCTGCCTGCTGGCCGTGGTGCTGGTTTGGTTGGCCGCGGTGCGCCCCAACAATGACAAGAGCCTGTCGGAGCGCATCAGCGATGATTACAGCCAGTACAGCGCCGAGCTGGACGAAGCCAACGGCGCTGCCCAGACCTTTGATACCGACAATGACCTGCTGGCCATGGCCTTTGTGTTTGGCACCAGCAACGGCCAACCCACCGTGAGCTGCACCTGGAACTTGCCGATGCCGACACCGGCGAGGTGCTGGCCCGCTCCACCGGCGATATGGCGAACATTGTGGCCGGGCAGTACACCGGCATGGGGCTGGATACCCCCGTGACCGGCAGCGCAGGCCGCCGCTACCGCGTGACCCTGAAACCGGAGTATACCGGTTCCGGCCGGTTGACCGTGGGCTGCAGCAACGGCGCTGTGCTGTGGAATGATACCTTTACCGTAAACGGCGAAGCCGTGGACGGCACGCTGGCGCTGCTGGTGACTTACAAACAGATTGGCGGATTTTTGACCCGGTTCTTTTTTGCTGGTCGGGCTGCTGGCCAGCGTTGTGGTGTTCCTTGGCATTTATTTTGCCATGCGGGGCCGCATGCCGCTGCACCGGCTGGTGTTTGTGCTGGTGCTCTGCTTTGGCATGCTGTACAGCTTTGTGCTGCCGCCCTATGCCGCACCTGACGAAAAATACCACATCAACCAGTCCTTTACTTTAGCCTGCAAATGGGCCAACATGCTCTCGCCGGATGAATGGCGGATGGGCAATGTGCCGCTGGATATGACCTACCGCCGCGAGCACGACTTTGACCCCCTGCTGCAAAACGAAAAGACCACCGTGTTCAGCTGGCAGGAACTGAGCGAAAATCTGTTCACCACCACCCCTGACAGCTTTGACAGCCACACGGCGCTGGAAGAACTGCAGACCGACCGCAATCCCACGCTGTATCTGTTCAGCGCGGCAGCGGTGTTCCTGGCATATGTTTTTCACCTTGGCTTTGTTCCGGCGCTGATGCTGGGGCGCACAGCAAATTTAATTGTGTTCGCTTTGTTAGCGGCGCTGGCCGTTAAAGCCGCGCCGTTTGGCAGGCGGGTATTCGCTGCGGTGGCCCTGCTGCCCATGACGCTGCATCTGGCGGCTTCTTTCAGCCGGGATTCCCTGCTGCTGGGGCTGGCGTTTGCCTTTACTGCGCTGTGTATGCAGGCGATTTTTGGCTGCAAGGACGGCACGGTGCTGCCGGGGCGGCTGTGGCTGCCGCTGGCGGTGTTCGGCATCCTGCTGGCACCGGCCAAACTGGTTTACCTGCCGCTGGCAGCGTTGTTCCTGCTGATTCCCAACAGCCGCTTTGGCCAGAGCGCCGCAACCAAAAAAGCCGCTTATCTGGCCGGATGCGTGCTGCTGGCGCTCAGCATCAACCGCGCTGTGCTGGTCACCTCGGTGGCCGGTTCTGCCGGGTTTGAAAATCAGACTACCCAGGCGGAAACCACCTCCGCACAGGGTTCTACCCCGGCTGCCGCGGTTTCTTATACAGCAACAGAGACAGCTGACAATCGTACCCTGCATGCCGCCCCTGCCGCGGGTGACGGCAAAACATCCAACCGGTTTGCCAACATGCCTGCCGAGTACCGCGAAAACACGGCTTCCAACTTTGTGCGCCGCCTGTATTACTGCGTGGAGGGCGTGACCGAGATCCCGCAGAAGGAGCTGGAGTTCTGGGTGCAGGCCTTGCAGGAGGGCGATGTGACCGCCGCCGTTCTGGGCCAGAGCTTTTTCTTCAGCCCGGAGGAAGTGGAGCATTCCAGCCTGACCGATGATGAATTCATGAGTGCGACTTCCCTGGTTTACCTGGACCGCGACCTGATGACCACCGACGCCGAAATGTGCCGGGAACGGCTGGCCACTGCTGACCGCCGAGACTTTTTCAAGTCCATGTTCAGCAGTGATGAATGTGCAGAGTTGCTTTCCACCTGCCAGATCTACCCCGGTGTGGAGGATGACCGCTACCCGCTGGACCGCAATGTGCTGATCAAAGAGATCGAAGCTGTCCGTACCGTGCGGGACAGCCAGAGCACCCCAGCGAGGAAGACCAGACCACCTTTACCCCCGGTTACATTCTGCACAATCTGCCCGCCGTGGCTATGCTGCTGGTACGCAGCGTGGTGCAGGATGCCGACAACTGGGTGCGCGGCCTTGTGGGTGGCAGCTTAAGCTACAGCTCGCTGGACCTGGCCTGGTTCTGGGTGTTGGCGCTCTACCTGCTGCTGTGGTATGCCGCCGTTCCGGCGCAGGATGTTCCCGTGCCGGGGCTGCCCCAGGGGCGCTACCGGGTGTGGTGTGCGCTGGCCGCGCTGCTGTGCGCCGCGTTGGCCTTTGCCGGCTGCCTTGTGTGGACCCCGACCTATTACCAGACCGTTTACGGCTTCCAGGGGCGGTATCTTCTGCCCGTGCTGCCGTTGCTCCTGCTTACCTGCCTGCCCCGCCGGGTCCAGGTTGCCAGCGGCAAACCGTCCGCCTGCACCCTGGTCTGCTGCCTGTGCGTAGTCAACGCCGGGGTATTGCTGAACGCCATGCTTGCGGTGATTGCCCGATGACGATTTGTTATTTTTCTGCGCAGTACCTGCCCACGGTGGGTGGTGTGGAGCGCTACACCTGGAACCTTGCCCGCTGCACTGTTGCCGCCGGGCACCGCGCCATTGTGGTTACCAGTGCTCTGCCCAACCTGCCGGAACACGAAATTGACGGGGATGGCATTGAAATTTACCGCCTGCCCGTCTGGCCTGTCATGAACGGGCGCTTTCCTGTCATCAAGCCGGGGGCGCGCTTCCACGCGCTGACCGCGCAAATCTGGGTGCAAAAGCTCGATTTCTGCGTGGTGCAGACCCGCATGTACACCCAAAGCGTCTGGGCTGCCCGCGCGGCCAAGCGCCGCGGTATCCCCATGCTGGTCATTGACCATTCCACCGGATACATGCCGATGGGCAACGGCCTGCTGGGGGCCTGCGGGCGGCTGTATGAGCAGATTGCCTGCCGCCTGGTGCGCAGCACCGGCGCGCCGTTCTATGGCGTTTCCGCCGCTGCCTGCCGCTGGCTGCACACCTTTGGCATTACGGCTGCAGGAACCATGCCCAACGCCATTGACCCCGCTGCTTTGGAACAGGAGGCCGCCCACGCGCCAGATTGGCGCGCCAAGCTGAACCTTGGCGACCGTAAGATCGTGCTGTTTGTGGGCCGCCTGATTCCCGAAAAAGGGCGCCGGATTATTAGCCCAGGCCGTGGCCCAGCTGCCGGGCGTTGTTCTGGTGGCGGCTGGCAGCGGTCCGCAGCAGCAGGAACTGGCGGACCTTGGGGCCGTTACCCCCGGTGCCCTGCCGCATGATGCGGTGGTCCAGCTGCTGCGGCAGGCAGATGTATACTGTCTGCCCACCCGGTATGCCGAGGGCTTTCCCACCACCTTGCTGGAAGCCGCGGCCTGCCGCTGCCCCATCGTGTGCACCCGTACCGCCGGAACCGAGGAGCTGCTGCCGGACGATACCCACGGCATTGTGCTGCCCGGCCAGCCACAGGACGCCACGGTGGAAACCATCCGCGCCGGGCTGCAGACCCTGCTGGATGATCCCGCCCGCGCCCATGCCTGTGCCGAGGCGGCGTATCGCAATGTGTACGCGCACTTTACATGGGATGCCGTATTTGATAAAATGATGGGGATCATAAACCAAGCTGACATCTGCCCGGTGTTCGCCGGGCAAGTGGATAAGGAACATTTGTTATGTCAAAATTGCTGATTGTTATTCCTGCATATAATGAGGAAGCCAATATTGTCAAGGTCGTCAACGGCATTGTCAAGAACTACCCGCAGTATGACTATGTTGTAGTCAACGATGGCAGCCGTGATAAAACCGCGGCCATCTGCCGGGAACATGGGTTCCGCTTGATCGATCTGCCGGTCAACCTGGGGCTGGCAGGTGCATTCCAGACCGGGCTGCGCTATGCCGCCGAAAACGGGTATGACTGCGCCATGCAGCTGGATGCTGACGGCCAGCACCGACCGGAATATATTGCCGCCATGCTGGAAGAGCTGGAAAGCGGGGCCGACATCGTGATTGGCAGCCGCTTTTTGACGGTAAAAAAAGCCCAAAAGCCTGCGCATGCTGGGCAGTTACATCATCAGCTGGGCCATCCGGTTGACCACCGGCCGTGCCATCTGCGACCCCACCAGCGGCATGCGGCTGTTCAACCGCGCCATGGTGGAAGAATTTGCCCAAAATTTGAACTATGGCCCGGAGCCGGATACCATCAGTTACCTGATCAAAAACGGCGCTGTGGTACGCGAAGTACAAGTTACGATGGGCGAGCGCGAGGCCGGTCAAAGCTACCTGACCTTTTGGCGCAGCATTGAATATATGGTCAAAATGTCCATCTCCATTTTGCTGATTCAGTGGTTCCGCAAGCGGGACACCGAAACGCCTTACCCGGAAAGGAGCCTGTAAGCCATGTTTGATCAGCCAATTATCCGTGTATGCCTTGTGTTGGGCAGCCTGATCACCGCAACCTATATTCTGCGCCGCGTGCGTTTGGCTAAGGTGCAGATCGAAGATACCATTTTCTGGCTTCTGTTCAGCGGCATTCTGCTGATTTTGGCCATCTTTCCCGGCATTGCCTACTGGGCGGCGTATTTGCTTGGGTTCCAGAGCCCCATCAATTTTGTTTATATCGTCATCATCTTTTTGCTGCTGGCCAAACAGTTTTTTATGTCCATCCGGCTCAGTCAGCTGGACAGCAAGGTGCGCATTTTGACCCAGCGCGTTGCCTTGAACGAAGAAAAGATCGAACGCGAAAAATTAGATTTGTAATCCCCTATCTTGTATGGTATAATATTTTTTATTAATTAAGGTGTAGCTGAAAACAAAGAAAATGACGCATATTTCGCAAACGCAAGACGGGTTTAAGGCAAAAGTCGGCTGTGTTTGTAGAAACAGGCTATATTTTCGGCTTTTCGGATACAACAACAGCGAAAGAAGGTTGTAAGAGATGGCTTTTACCCCCAGTCTGACCTATAAGGGCCGCCCGCTGGTGCGCTGCGGCAACGATATTTACTATGGTTCTATGCATGACCCCTATGTTGTGTACCTGCAGGTACTGACCACCAAAAAGGAAGGCAATGCCGACGTGGCCGATAAGGTTCACATTGTATTGCTTTCCACCGATGAAAGCAAGCCTCTGCCGGCGCGCATTGTGCGCCAGGCCAACAAGGCCGGCGGTTTGTTCAACGCCCTGACCTTTGGCGATATCATGCTGCGCAACCAGCTGAAGAACGAGAAAAAAGTAAACAGGAACCCACAATGCCCGGTCCGTTTGGACCGGGCTGTTTTTGTTGTACTTCATCCCTGTGCCGCAGGGCGTTGCTGCCTGACCACGCCGGAGCTTTTACATCATTGAGCATCACAAATTTTATAATGATATATTGTCTTACGGTTTCGGAACGGTCAAGCATCGTCCCCTACACATCGTCTACAGGTTTATGGCAGCGTTTGCAACCTCGCTGCAAATTACTTTCTTCCCCAATAATCAAAAAATCACCCCTGCGGCCAGAATAATCCGGCCACATGGGTGATTTTCTATCTGTTATTCTATTTCGTGCACTTAACCGCTTACTCGATGGTCACATCGGTACTTTCGGCTTCTGCATCGGCGGGCATCTCGGCATCGTCGGGCAGAACTTCCACATCGAAAGCTGCGCCGCACTCTGCGCAGACGATCTTATCGCTGTCCATCAGGGTATCTTCATCCACAATGTTGACGGTACCGCAGTTGGGGCAGGTGACTTCATAGCTGGTTTCAAATGCGCCGTCGTCATCCTCGTCCTCATCTTCGTCCTCATCGTCATCGCCGAAGATGCTGTCCACCAGATCATCCATATCTTCATCAATGGCGTCCAGCTCGTCAAAAGCCTGATCCAGGGCATCGTCATGCTCGCTCACAACATCGGCCATCTCTTCCAGCAGGTCCATCATTGCAACAATGATCTTGCCTTCCTGGGTGGTGGGGTCAAACTCCATCCCTTTCATCATACCGCGGATGTAAGCGGCCTTTGCATTCAGATCCATAGCCATAAGGGAAAACCTCCTTCACGCACTGTAAACAGGGTGTTTGTTTTTGCAATTTTCCAAAAAAGCCGGGACGCGGCAAAAACCACGGCCCGGCCATTTGTTTTAAGATCAGCGCGCCCATATACTCGCCGGTGCGGGTATCGATGCGGATCTTGTCGCCCTCGTTGATGAACAGGGGCACGCGGATCTCGGCACCAGTCTCAACCTTAGCGGGCTTCAGGGTGTTGGTAGCGGTGTTGCCCTTGAAGCCGGGCTCAGTCTCGGTAACTTCCAGCTCGATGAAGTTGGGGATTTCAACGCTGAAAACCTTGCCCTTGTAGGACAGCAGTTTGCAGATTTCGTTTTCTTTGCAGAACTTGAAGTTTTCCGGCACATCGGCAGCGGCAACGGGGATCTGCTCATAGGTCTCGTTGTCCATGAAGTAGTACAGGTCGCCATCCTCGTAAGAGTAGGTAACCTCACGGCGCTCAATGAAAGCCTGGGGAACTTAGCGGTCGGGTTGTAGCTGGTTTCAACAACGGAACCGGTAATCACGTTCTTGGTCTTAGTGCGCACAAAAGCAGCGCCCTTGCCGGGCTTAACATGCTGGAACTCAACGACCTGAAGGACCTGGCCGTCCTGCTCAAAAGTTACACCGTTACGAAATTCGCCTGCAGAGATCATATAGGAACTCCTCCATAATTTTAGAATCGGGCCTGTTTGAAAAAAGCGGCCCCGCCGCCCATCAAGCAATGCCATTGCATTGTCATACCTGTAAGTATTTTACCCGAAAAGTGCCAGTATTGCAAGAGGTTAGCGGGATTTTCGGGTGATATTTTGGTTTTTTTCGGCTTTTGTTGGCTGTTTTTGGGCTTTCTCAGCCTTGTTCATACAGTTTTTCAGCGCCGCCGCATCCTCGGCCTGGGTTCCGGCGGATTCACAGATAATGGTGGGCGCCAGGCCACGGGTTTTCAGCAGCTGCATCAGCGGGGCAGGCGGCGGGCCAAACTCGGTATCCGCAAAAGTCAGGTGGCATTTTTCCCCACCCTTGGTGTAGGCAATGCGGGAAAAATGCGCGTGGAACTTTTTGGCCCGCTCCCCCGGCAAGGCTGCGGCAATGGCATCCAGGATAGCGGCGTAATCTGCCGGGGCGGTCTCATCGTTCAGTTCGGTGCCCTGGCTGCGGGCATACAGGTGGCCAAAATCCACGCAGGGAATAATGCGTTCATCCACACTGCAAAGGGCCAGCACTTCATCCAGCGTGCCCAGCTGGTTCACCTTGCCCATCGTTTCAGGGCAAAGGGTACAGTCGCCATAACCGGCTTCATCCACGGCCTGAACGGCGCGGCGCATGGTGTCCAGTGCCTTTTCCAGTGCGGCTTCCCGGCTCTGCTTGCCGCAGCTGCCCGCGTGGAAGATGACCCTGCGGCCGCCCAGTGCCTTGACCAGTGCGCAGCTTTGCAGCAGGTAGTTCACGCTGTTCAGCCGCTTGTCCTCCTCCAGGCTGCTCATGCTGATGTAGTACGGCGCATGGACCGAGAAAGTGATGCCTTTTGCATCAAACGCTTCTTTAAGGCGGCGGCTTTATCCAACCCCAGGCGCACACCGCGCCCACACTGGTATTCAAATGCCGTCAGCCCAAAGGAAGCCGTATACTCCGCCATGGCCTGCGGGTCAAAGCTGCGGACACGGTAGCTGTCCGAAAGCCCAGCCGTGCCAAAGCGCGGTGCTTCACTCATACAGGCGGCCCCCTTTTTGGTAATACCGGTCCAGCCAGTAGGGCTCAAACCTGCGCTTGAACTGCACACCGCGCTGGTGGTCGCCCCCACGCGGCATGGTATACAGGCAGGGGATGCCGTACAGCCCCGCGGCAAGGCGGTCCGTAAAGATCTGGTCGCCCACCATGGCCATCTGATTTTTGCGAACGCCAAGGCGGCGGCGGGCAACGGCCAGGCCGACCGGCAGCGGCTTGCAGGCCAGCGGCACCCAAGCCAGGCCCACACGGTCCGCAAAGGGGCGCACGCGGGCGGCGGTATTGTTGGAAACAATCGTCAACCGCACACCCGCGGCACGCATAGTATCCAGCCATTGCTGCACGGTGGCATCCAGCTGCTGGCTGCCATCCCCCGTCAAGGTATTATCCACATCCAGCACCAGGGCGGTGATACCGTGCTGGCGCAGGAACTCCGGCGTGATGGCCTCAATGGCACGGAAAATATATTCAGGGGTAAGAAGCATAAACAAACTACCTTATTATAAGCGCGGGGCAGCGGGCAAGCGCCACCCCGGTTTTTAGGGCAATACCGCATAATTCTAAGTGCCGATACGGCGAGCGAGGTGCGGCAGATGCCAAGCCAAAAGCGCAGATAATACTGGATGCTGCAAAGGTGAGCGCCGCCAGTGGCGGAAACAGCGAACCGAAGCAGGGGCAGCGGTCGCAGAGTGCGAGGGGCTTTGCCCCCGAAGCACGATGCGGGTACCGCAACCCGACATTATCGAGCATTTTGGCAACGCAGATGCCGTGCCGCAGCCGTCGGAGCGGTGCTTAAGCCGTAAGGCGGGAATTGTGCGGTATTGCCTTAGATATAAAGAAAGAACAGGCCCGCATCTCTGCGAACCTGTTCTGCCGTTCCTTTGGGTAAACACGGTTATCGAAAACGGCGGCATAGCCGCTGCGATGGCTCCGGATTACTTAAACTTGCGCTTGCGGGCGGCTTCGGACTTCTTCTTGCGACGCACAGACGGCTTCTCATAAGCCTCGCGCTTGCGCACCTCAGCAAGAACACCGCTGCGGGCAGTGCTGCGCTTGAAACGGCGCAGGGCGCTCTCAAGGGATTCGCCCTCTTTGACACGGATCTCCGACATCTTTTTCCCTCCCTTGGTCTGAGACAGGAGTTTGCCGGTCAATCAAAATTACAATCAACCAGTAACTGAAATTATACTATACTTTATAGGCTCCTGTCAACCACGATTTTACGCGTTCTGGCCCACTTTTTGAAATTTCATAAAAAGTTCAGTTTTTGCCCTCATACGCGGGGTCTGGGCAATAGTTTATACAAAATAATAAATAATAATGAATAAAGAATAATGCTGGTGCGCCGCCCGCAGCGGCGCAAATAAAATAGGTTGGCTGCTCTGGCTGGAATGCTTTTTGCCGGAGCAACTGACTTGGTTAAAATGTGACGCCGTGGGCGGCACACATCCATTATTCATTATTCTTTCTTCTTTTTTCTTTACCCAAACTTTATGCCAACTCCAATGCGTGCAGCCCCAGCAAAGCACCGTAAATCACCGGCTGGTGCAGCATATAAATCAGCAGCGTGCGGCTGCCCACGGCGCACAGGGGGCGCAGGGCTTTGGGCGGCAGGCCGGGCTGTGCGGTGCAGCGGGCGCGGAACCACCGCGCCAAAAAGTACCCCACCCAATACAAAAACACCCACGGCAAAAGCGGGAAATAATCCGATGAAGAAAACACCGTCAGATCTGGCAGACCCAGCCAGAAAAGATTCGGCTTGTACCAGGCGGCGGGTAGGGCCGCCAGGTGCGTTCCCTCAAACCCCAGCCAGCCCTGCGGCAGCTGGTTCAGCAGGGCAAACAGCACCGCGCTGCCCGTAACCCCTGCCAGCGGGGGCAGCTTTTCCAGCGCGGGGTGCAGCAGACAGGTCAGCAGGGCCGCACAGCCCAGCAGGTGCAGCACGCCGAACCAGATGACTTCCTCCGGCATGGCAACGGCGGTTGCCACGGTCAGCACCACCGCGCAGGCCGCCGTGAGCAGGCCGTTCTTGAGCGGGCGGCGGGATAGGGTAAAGCTGTAACCCGAAAGCAGAATAAAGCTCCAGCAGATATACTGCTGCCACACATGGCAGTGCGTGGACCAGATATCGTACCAGCCGCTGGCATGGCCAAAAATATACACCCAGTCATACATGGCATGGTAAACCAGCATATTCAGCAGCGCCAGCCCGCGCAGGGCATCGATCTGCCAAAAGCGCTGCCCGGCTGCCGCACGCAGCGATTGTTGTTCGGTTTGCATCGCGTTCCCCTTCCCTGCCCTGTGCCAATATGCAAAGGGCTGATGTCACTTTACCATACTTGGCATAGCAAATGCAAGGCACCCTTGCAAAATGACCGAAAATGCGCTAAAATCTTTGGTGAAATATAACAAAGGAGGGGTCCGTTATGCCCGATATCCGTCTTGTTGCATTGGATCTGGACGGCACCGTATTCAATGATGAAAAAGAGATCACACCCCGCACGCTGGAAGCCATCCGCGCTGCCATTGCCAAAGGGGTTGATGTCATCCCCGCAACGGGGCGTGTGGCATCGGGTGTGCCGGAAGCGTTTTTGCGCATTCCCGGCGTGCGGTATGCCCTGACTTCCAACGGGGCCAGCGTGGTGGAGCTTTCCACCGGCAAACCGCTGGTCAACCTGCCGTTTGATGCTGCCCTTGCCAGCGACATTTATGATATCGTGGCCGCAACGGGCGGTGCCATGGGCATTTTTATCGGCGGCAAAGCCTACACCGATTATTTTGGTGCCAATGACGGCCTTGCCCTGATGCCCCCTGCCCTGCGCCGCTACCTGCGCGACAGCCGCATTGTGGTGGATGACATGCACGCAGTGTTCGCCGCCCACCCGCACGAGGTGGAAAAGTTCAGCATCACCTATCGGGACAATGCCGCCCGCGATGCCGCCTGGCAGGCTGTTGCCAGCCGGTTTAATGTTGAGATTACTTCCAGCATTCCCAACAACATGGAGATCAACGCCCCCGGCGTGACCAAGGGCAGCGGATTAAAAACGCTGGCCGATACCCTGGGCCTGGCGATGAACCAGGTGATGGCCTGCGGCGATTCCGGCAACGACCTTGCCATGATCCAGGCCGCCGGGTACGGCATTGCGATGGGCAACGCCACACCGGATGTTCTGGCCGCCGCCCGCTATGTAACGGACGACAACAACCATGACGGCGTTGCCAAGGCCATTGAAACCTATGTGTTGAAAGGATAACCCCCTATGCCAAATATCGTTGACCGCTTTGGCCAGCTGGTGGATGACGCTATTCCCAAGCCAGAGCTTGCCCGCCAGCTGCTGCTGTTGGGCTACCGCGCCAGGATGTGCAGCTGCTGCTTGCCCCGGAAAAAGAGCTCACCCCGCGCGGCAGTATGCGGCACAGATCGCCATGGACGCCATGATTGCGCCCCTGGCCCACCCGCAGCGGGCGGCGCTGGTCAATATCTTTATGCCCTGTGAACTGCTGCACGCCTTCCACCTGCTGCCGATGTTTGCCGAAGCCACCGCCTGTTACCTGAACGGTGCCGCAGCCGAGCGCGGCTTTATCCATTATGCCGAGAGCGCAGGCATCAGCCCCACGCTGTGCAGCTACCACAAGGCTTTGCTGGGCATGGGGCTTTCCGGCACGGCGGGCAAGCCGCTGTTCACTGCCTGCACCTCCATTGCCTGCGATGCCAACAACCTGACCTTCCGGCGGCTGGCGCAGCATTACGGCATCCCCCACTTTTATCTGGATGTGCCCTATGACCACGACGAGTACGCTGTGGCCGAAGTTTCCGACCGCCTGCGAGAGTTCGCCGCCTTTTTGGAGGATGCGACCCACCAGAAGCTGGACGAAGCGGCCCTGCAGCAGGCAGTCGCCCACAGCGGCCGCACGCTGGAACTATTGCAGCAGGCACAGGCCGCCAAGGCCGGGCGGAACCTGCACAACGATGTCACCTCCGAATTTTACGAAGTGTTTGTGACCCACACCATGCTGGGCACCCCTCAGGCTGAACAGTACGCCCGCAAGCTGCTGGCGGATATCGAGGCCAGCCCCATGGGTGGCGGCACCCGGCTGCTGTGGGCGCACGCCGTGCCGTTTTATCAGGCGCCCGTGCGGGAGCGGCTGAATTTCTCGGCAGAAAACCAGCTTATTACCTGCGATATGAACGCCGATACCTTAGGCTGCTACATGGACCCGGACAAACCGTTTGAGAGCATGGCCGCGCGGCTGGTGAACAACATCTTTAACGGCAGCGCCCAGCACCGCATCCAGCGCGCGCTGGAGCTGTGCCGCATGCAGCAGATCGACGGGGTGGTCTACTTCTGCCAATGGGGCTGCAAGCAGACGATGGGGGCCGCACAGCTGTTCAAGAGCGCACTGGAAGCCGAGGGCTACCCGGTGCTGCTGCTGGACGGCGATGGCTGCGACCGCGCCAACACGATGGACGGCCAGACCGCCACCCGGCTGGATGCTTTCCTGGAGATGCTGCACAGCAAACAGGAGGCGCTGGTATGAGCAAAACGATTTATTATGCCTGCAAATACGCCCCGCTGGAGCTGTTTGCCGGGTATGGGGCCACCTTCTCGGCGCTGGATCCGCTGGCGGAAAGTTTTTCCTGCGCGGAGCGCTGCGCCCACGCCAACCTGTGCGGTTACGCCAAGGCTGTGCTGGAACAGGTGGAGCAATCCGGCATCCGGGCTTTGGTGCTGACCAACTGCTGCGATGCCATGCTGCGCGTTTACGATGTGCTGGCTGCCAGTGGTAAGATGGAATTTTGCAGCTGCTGCCCGTCCCCCACCAGAGCACCCCGGCCACCCGCGCCCGCTTTGCGCGGGACCTGCGCAGGCTGGCGGATGCCCTGCAGCGGTACACCGGGCATGAATTCGACGCCCAGCGCGCCCACGCCTTTTTGTGCACAAACCCCACGCCGAGGGTCCGCATTTGACCCTGCTGGGTGCCCATGGCGGCAGCGTGCTGTATGATACCGTGCAGAAAGCCTTTGCCCTGCCCGTGGTGGATGCTACCTGCACCGGCAACCGTGAGCTTGCCGATGTTGCCCCCGCCGCACTGGAGGACTTTTTGCCCGGTTACGCCGCCGCCCTGCTGGGCCAGATACCCTGCATGCGGATGGATGCCCCGGTCAGTGAGCGCGCCGCCCTGGTGGACGGCCAGACCGTTGGCATTGTGTACCACACCGTGCAGTTCTGTGATTATTACGCCCCCGGCCTGACCGCGCCGGAGCAGTTCCATCTGCCGGTATTAAAAATTGAAACCGACTGTTCCCGCCAGACCTTTACCAGCGGCGGCGGGCAGCTGAGCACCCGCCTGGGCGCATTTGCCGAAAGCCTGAACGCCGTTCCCGATACCGAAAACAAGGAGGCCCCCACCATGAACACCAACGCACAATATGCCGCCGGCATCGACAGCGGCTCTGCCAGCACCGATGCCGTGATCCTGGATCGCAGCGGAAAGATCTGCGGCTGGGCCATTGTTCCCACCGGCGCCGGGGCTGCAACCGGCGCCCGCCAGGCACTGGAACAGGCCCTGACGATGGCAGGCATTGCCGAAAGCGACCTGGGTTCCAAGGTATACACCGGCTACGGGCGCGAGTTCCTGGGCGATGACGGCGCAGCCGTGACCGAGATCACCTGCCATGCCCGCGGGGCTCATCATCTGGACCCCGCCGTGCGCACCGTGATCGACATTGGCGGGCAGGATTCCAAGGTGATCCGCCTGAGCGAAAGCGGCGCTGTTGAAACCTTTGCGATGAACGACAAATGCGCCGCCGGTACCGGCCGTTTTTGGAGATGATGGCCCGCACCCTGCAGATGAAGCTGCCGGAGATGAGCGAACTTGGCCTGGACTGGCACAACGATGTGACCATTTCCAGCATGTGTACCGTGTTTGCGGAAAGTGAGGTCGTCAGCCTGATTGCCCGCAGCACCGCACCGGCGGATATCATCCACGGCCTGAACAAATCTGTTGCGGGCAAAACCGCTGCCCTGGCCCGCCGCACCGGCGGCGTGGCCCCCTTTATGATGACAGGCGGTGTAGCCCGCAACCGCGGCGTTGTGAAAGAGCTGGAAACCGCCCTGAAAGCCCCGGTGGAGGTCAGCGAGTACAGCCAACTGTGCGGCAGCCTGGGCGCAGCGCTGTTTGCGCTGGAAAAAATGGGCGTGACGCTGTAAAACCTCCGGTGCGCAAAGTACTTGCTTTAAGTCGTACTTTCGTGTACACTAGGGTGTATCATATTAAGATAGCATGATGGCTGCAAAAATAAGGAGGGCTTTCTTATGTCTTGGGGAACAAATGTACTGGTCGGCCAGTCCGGCGGGCCGACTGCTGTGATCAATTCCAGCCTGGCCGGTGTGTATGAAGCTGCCAAAGCTCTGGGCGCCGCCCATGTATACGGCATGGAGTATGGCATTCAAGGGCTTTTGCAGGGCAAGATTGTGGACCTGGATGACCGCCTTGACGACAAGATGGAAATTGAGCTGCTCAAGCGCACGCCGTCCAGTTACCTGGGCAGCTGCCGGTTCAAGCTGCCCAACCCCGCCACGGACGAACGCCCCTTTGTGCAGCTGTTTGAGCTGTTTGCCAAGTACTGCATTGGGGCCGTGTTCTACATTGGCGGCAATGATTCGATGGACACCATTGCCAAGCTTTCCGCTTACGGGGCTGCCAAGGGCAGCGAGATCCGCTTTATCGGCGTGCCCAAAACCATTGACAACGACCTGATGTACACCGACCACACCCCCGGTTACGGCAGTGCCGCCAAGTACATTGCCACCATCCTGAAAGAGGTCATCTGTGATTCCAGCGTGTATAACATCCGCAGCGTAACGGTGGCCGAGATCATGGGCCGCCATACCGGCTGGCTGGCCGGTGCCGCCAGCCTGGCTGCCGGGGCTGACTGCAACGGCCCGGACATCATTCTGCTGCCGGAGCGCCCCTTTGACGAGAATGTGTTCCTGGAAAAAGTAGCCCAGCTTGAAAAAGACCGCCACAATGTCATCATTGCGGCCAGCGAGGGCGTAAAAAACAAGGACGGCGTTTTCCTGTGTGATTTGGTATCCACAGCAGGCCAGCTGGATGCTTTTGGCCATAAAGCCATTTTGTCCGGCACCAGCCGCTACCTGGCGGATTTGATCCATGTGCGCCTGGGCTGCAAGACCCGCGCGATCGAGTTTTCTACCCTGCAGCGCTGTGCCTCCCATCTGGCAAGCCGCACCGACATTACCGAGGCATACCAAGTGGGCGGTGCTTCGGTGGAAGCTGCTTACCGCGGCGAAACCGGTAAGATGTGCGCCATCCACCGCATTTCGGATATGCCGTACCGCACCGAAACCGAGATGGTAGATGTGCAGAAGGTTGCCAACCTGGAAAAGCGCGTGCCGGATGACTGGATCAGCCCGGACGGCATGCATGTGACCGAAGCGTTCCATCACTATGCCCGCCCCCTCATCCAGGCCGAGCTGACCCCCATCTACATCGACGGCGTGCCCCGCCATCTGCATCTGCATTGATTTACGGGGTTTTTGTTTCTTCTTTGAAAAGAAGGAAGCAGAAGCTTTAAGGCAACACCGCACAATTCCCGCCTGACGGCTTAAGCACCGCTTCGGCGGCTGCGGCACGGCATCTGCGTTGCCAAAATGCTCGATAAGACATCCAGTATTATCTGCGCTTTTGGCTTAGCAGCTGCCGCACCTCGCTCGCCGTATCGGCACTTAGAATTATGCGGTATTGCCTTAATAATATAACACAATAATATTATTTTCCATCAAGAAAGCAATGAATAATAAAAGGCGCATCGCAACCCCTTGGATAGGGTGTGCGGCGCGCTTTTGTGTTGTACTTTTTATTTAGGCACTGTAGGGTGGGATGCCCTCATCCCGTCCTTGAGGAACATAAATCATCCACCACATGCTAGGGCAACACCGCACAATTCCCGCCTTGCGGCTTAAGCACCGCTCCGACGGCTGCGGCACGGCATCTGCGTTGCCAAAATGCTCGATAATGTCGGGTTGCGGTACCCGCATCGTGCTTCGGGGGCAAAAGCCCCTCACACTCTGCGACCGCTGCTCCTGCTTCGGTTCGCTGTTTCCGCCACTGGCGGCGCTCACCTTTGCAGCATCCAGTATTATCTGCGCTTTTGGCTTGGCATCTGCCGCACCTCGCTCGCCGTATCGGCACTTAGAATTATGCGGTATTGCCCTAAAAAAAGCTTCTGTAGGGAACAGTCTTGACCGTTCCGAAACCTTGTTCCGAATACCATTAACAAAATTCACCGCATAGGCTCATCCGCGGGACGATGCAAGGCATCGTCCTCCTACAAATGTTTGTAGGTTTGCAGCAAATATTTACATTTCTCGGCGGGGTCGGGTGCCCCCACCTTACCGGGCAAGTTGCCCTTCCCCACAAAACCAAACACCCCGTCCTTATTCCAGCTGTCACGCAGCCAAAACAAAGGCGGGGGTATTTTTTAATGCCAGAGGGTAAACAGCAGCGCCAGCAGGGCCAGCAGGCCAAGCAGGTAGACGCCACAAATCAGCAGGGTAGCTTTCAGCGCACCCAGGATTGCCCACAGGCGCTCCTTACCGGTCAGCTGGGGGTCTTCCTCCCAGGGACGGTCAGCAGCCTGTTGGGGCTGCTGCGCGGGGGTATGGCCCTGCTTGCGGCGGCGCGGCAGCCAGATACTGTCGTGCTCAATGCCACTCATATCGGCCACGGTGCGGCCGTCATCCTCAAAGGGTTCGTTATGCTTCATTTTTCGTACAGGTGGCACACAACATAGTGGCCGGGTTCCACCTCACGCTGCTGCGGCGCTTCGGTCTTGCAGCGCTCGGTCGCATAGGGGCAGCGGGTATGGAACTTGCAGCCCTTGGGCGGGTTGGCCGGGGACGGAATGGAGCCCTGCAGCACAATGCGCTCACGGCGAATGGTCGGGTCCGGGATAGGAATGGCGCTGAACAGTGCCTTGGTGTAGGGATGTAGCGGATGGCTGAAGATATCCGGCGTCGCACCGTACTCCACCAGGTTGCCCAGGTACATAACGCCGACCGTATCCGAAATATGCTCAACAACAGAAAGATCGTGGGAGATGAACAGGTAGGTCAGGTTATATTTATCCTGCAATTCTTTCAGCAGGTTGATGATCTGGGCCTGAATTGAAACATCCAGTGCGGAGACCGGCTCGTCACAGACGACGAACTCGGGGTTCAGGGCCAGCGCGCGGGCGATGCAGATGCGCTGGCGCTGGCCGCCGGAAAATTCGTGCGGATAGCGGGTTTTGTGGTAGGGCTGCAGGCCGCAGTTATCCATGACCTGATCAATATAATCGTTGAACTCTGCCTTCGGGACGAGGTTGTGCTCACGCACAGCCTCGCCGATGATCTCGCCGACCGGCAGACGGGGCGACAGGCTGGAGAACGGATCCTGGAAGATGATCTGCATCTTGGTACGCAGGTTACGCAGCTCCCTGCCGGTCATATCGTACACTTCTTTGCCGTTGAACAGTACCTGACCGCCGGTCTTTTCCCCGGACAGACGCAGGATGGTACGTCCGGTGGTCGTCTTGCCGCAGCCGGACTCGCCTACCAGGCCCATCGTGGTTCCGCGCTTCAAGTTAAAGGTTACGCCGTCGACAGCCTTGACATGACCCACGGTCTGGGACATCAGGCCGCCCTTGATGGGGAAGTATTTTTTAAGCTGATTGACCATCAGAATATACTGATCATCATAGGTGACGGGGGTATAGTCCAGCTTTTTTGCGTTTTCTGCCTGTGCCATCGTCACTCACCCGCCTTTCGATTATTTTCATAGTAGCGATAGCAGCTGACCTTATGTGTCTCGGACAGGCTGATCTCGCAGGGGTATTCACCATCGCAGCAGGGCAGAGCCATCTCGCAGCGATCCTTAAAGTAACAGTAGTTGGGCATATTGACCGGGTTGGGCACCTTGCCGGGGATGGAGTACAGTCGGTCCACCTTTTTGCCCACGATCGGTTTGGAAGCCATCAGGCCGATGGTATAGGGGTGAGCCGGGTTTGCGAAAATCTCCTGAGCGGTGCCCTTTTCCACCACGCGGCCTGCGTACATGACAACAACGTAATCTGCCATCTCGGCAATCACACCCAGGTCATGGGTGATCAGCATGATGGAGGAGTTGATGCGATCCTTCAGGTTGCGCAGCAGGTCAAGGATCTGGGCCTGAATCGTCACGTCCAGTGCGGTGGTGGGTTCGTCGGCGATGATAACCTTGGGGGTTGCAGGCCAATGCCATGGCGATCATGACACGCTGGCGCATACCGCCGGACAACTCATGCGGGTACATCTCATATACACCCTGGCTGTTGGCGATGCCAACCATCTCCAGCATTTCAACGGTGCGCTTTTTGATGTCCTCTTTGCTCTTTCCTTCGCCGTCATGCAGAGCAATGACTTCATCGATCTGGGCACCGATGCGGAACACGGGGTTCAGGCTCGTCATCGGTTCCTGAAAGATCATCGAGACCTTGTTGCCGCGCAGGTGCTGCATGACCGTGCCGGGAGTTTTGGCAACATCATAGGCTTTGCCATTACCCAGGTTCAGGCGGATCTCGCCCTGAACGATCTGACCCTGCGGACGCTGAAGCAGCTGCATCAGGGATAGGCTGGTGACGGATTTGCCGCAGCCGGATTCGCCCACAACGCCCACGGTTTTGCCCACAGGGACTTCAAACGAAACACCGTCCACGCTTTTTACCACGCCGGTATCGGTAAAGAAATAGGTGTGCAGGTTATCAAATTCAACAGCGTTTTCCGGGTTCTTCATCTGGGTCAGGTACTCAGATTCCGGCACATTCTTGCGCTTGCGCTGTTTTTCGTACTGGTCCGTAATGCGGCGGTTTTCTTTGGAGATACGCCGCGACTCCTTGGCGGAAAGGTAACCGTCCTGTTGTTTAGCCATCGTGTGTGTCTCCTTTCATCAGCGTTTCATCTTCGGGTCGAACGCATCGCGCAGACCGTCGCCTACAAAGTTAAAGCCAAGTACTGTGATCAGCAGACAGATACCTGCCGGGATCCAGATAAACAGATAGTTCGTCATGACATAGGCATTGTTGACATCGTTGATGATGTTGCCCCAGGATGCAAACGGGTACTTAACGCCCAGACCCAGGAAAGACAGGGTGGCTTCCGTCAGGATGGTGGAGCCAAGGCTCATGGTGCAGGTGACGATCAGCTGCGGGATAACGTTGGGGATCAGGTGGCGGAAGATACGGTGCCAGACGTTGATGCCACAGGCCTCGGTAGCCAGCATGAACTCCTGCTCACGCAGGGAAAGGATCTGGCCGCGGACCAGGCGGGCAATGCTGGCCAGCCCAGGAAGCCGAGGATCAGCATCAGGTACATCATACGGGTCCAGGAGTCAATGCGCATGGCGTCCATGGCAGCGCCGATGATGATAATGACGGGCATCGAGGGGAGGCAATAGAACACGTCCACGATACGCATAATGATGTTATCGACCCAGCCGCCGAAGTAGCCGGAGATACCGCCCATGACAATACCGATGGAGCCTTCGATCGCAACAACAATGAAGCCGATGATCAGGGAAACACGGCCGCCGTACATCAGGCGGGTCAGCATGTCCATGCCGTTGGTGTCGGTGCCCAGCCAGTGCTCCTTGCTGGGGCTGGCGTAACGGTCGTAGACGTAGGTCTCGGTCATCTGCTTCACGCTCCAAACGCCGGTGCTGGCATCGTAGACGATGTCGTACTCGGCTTCGTTGCCGTCGGCATCGGTGTAGTTGAACTCGGTAATATTATCGTCAATGGCTTCTTCCAGGCGGTCGCGGAAGTCACGGCTGATGACCACGCTGGCATCGGCAGCGGAAACAACAAAGCGGCCGATATAGGCAACTTCGCTGCCGCTCTGGGTGATATTGCCGTCGTCATCCAGCGCATAGTCCTGGCCATCGGCAGTAAAGGTGGTCTCCCCCTGCTGCCTGGGCAGTCAGGGCGGCCAGCTTGGCATCAAAGCTCAGCTCGGCCACGCCGTCCGCTGCGGTGACCATATCCTTAGAGGCATAAGCCAGCACAGTGCGGCCCTGGCGGAAGACGTACAGGTCCTCGCTCAGGTTTTCCACTTCGTCATCGTTATCTTTATAGGTAAAGGTCTCTTCACCCTTCTTGATGGCCTCGTTGCCCTTACTCTGGGCAATGGAGCCAAACTCCTGGCCATCGGCAACAACAAAGCGCAGTTTATCGTTGCGGGTCACACCCACATACTCTTTGGACATCTGGGTGTAGGTGTAGAACTGCTGGTCCTGGCCGTAAGGGCTGACCACGCCGCCAATGAAGGAAAAGACGAACATGGCAAGCAGCATCGTCAGGCCCACAACGGCCAGACGGTTGCGGAAGAACCGCTTGGCAACCAGCGCGCCGGGCGAAAGCACCTTAACGCGGCGGTCGTCGTTCAGGGAGTACTGCTCCTTTTTGGGGGTGTTGTTCTGGGTATTCTCACTCATGGGTGCAGTCTCCTTTCTTTAAGAAATGCGCACGCGCGGGTCAACCACTGCGTACATGATGTCGGTCAGCAGGTTGCTGACCAGGGTAAGCACCGCCATAAAGGACAGGTAGAACATGGTGAACGGGATATCGCCCGCAACCATGGACTGGTAAGAGATGTAGCCGATGCCGGGGATGGAGAACAGAGTCTCCGTGATCAAGGCACCGCTGAACAGGCCGGGCAGGGAACCGCCGATGATGGTAACCAGCGGGATCAGGGTGTTGCGGAATGCGTGCTTATAGATGACCACATGCTCCGAAAGGCCCTTGGCGCGGGCGGTACGGATATAGTCGGCGTTCAGCACTTCCAGCATGTTGGTGCGGGTGTAACGCAGGGTAGAGCCGATGGAAACAATGACCAGCGTGACGATGGGCAGCACCAGATGGTTGGCGCGGTCACAGAACTGGCCCCACGAGCTGAGCTGGGCATAATCACGCCCGACCAGGCCGTACAGGTCAAACCAGCCAAGCTTGACAGAGAACAGCAGCTTGAGCAGCGTGGCAAAGAAGAAGCTGGGCAGAGAGATGCCCACCAGAGCCACAGCGGTGATGACGTAATCGGTACGGGAATACTGTTTGGTAGCAGCCAGGATGCCCAGGGGCACAGCGATGATCATGGACACCACAAAGGAGATGCCGCCCATGACAACAGACAGACCAATAACTTCCTGGAATTTTTGAACAACAGGGACGTTCCACTTCCAGCTGTCACCGAACTGACCATGCACTGCGCTGGACAGCCAGGTCATGAAACCGGGCAGGATGCCCTTATCCAGACCATAGGCTGCGTTGAGCTGATCCAGCCATTCCTGATACGGTTTTGCGCCCGGTGCCTGGGACAGCTGCATGGCCATGTTCTCGGCAAAAGAGCTGGGCAGGCTGCGCATCATCACATAGATGATGAAGGTAACGCAAAACAGGATCACAAAAGAAAGCAGGATACGCTTGATGACGTAGTTTCGCACTTGAAAAATCGTTCCTTCCTTCGCGGGCAGGGAGGCCGCGTTTTTAATGGCTGCGCCGCATGGCTCCAAAATACACATGAGCCGGGGCCTTGTAGCTTCGCCTATGGTGTACCTAAAAAGTCGAAAATTTAGGGCAATGCCGCATAATTCTAAGTGCCGATACGGCGAGCGAGGTGCGGCAGATGCTAAGCCAAAAGCGCAGATAATACTGGAGTCTTATCGAGCATTTTGGCAACGCAGATGCCGTGCCGCAGCCGCCGGAGCGGTGCTTAAGCCGTCAGGCGGGAATTGTGCGGTGTTGCCTTAGCCTGTTCCTACAAACACGACTGAATTTTGCGTTAAAAAGCCTTGGAATCCACAAAGGATTCCTGCAGCTTTTTGCCTTAAATTCGCCTCATGTTTGCGAAACATCCGTCATTTTCTTTGTTTTCAGATACACCTCATTACTTTGATACCGAATATGGGCATCCCCTCCCTCGGACAGAGGGAACTGCCCGGGGAATGGGACGGCCACATTTGGGCTGCAAATGCTGCCGCCGTTTGTACTAACAGCAAGCAACCGCTCCCAGAACCAGTGCGGCACCAAGAGCGGCTGCTCACCATAAATTCAACAACAGGCTGCGCTGAAATTACTTCAGAGCGATCGTATTGATTTCAGACTGGTAAGTCCAGTACGGGGTCAGATCGTTGGGGATGGTAGCGGTGTCGATACGCTCGCTGGAGAAGATGGCGGATTCGCTGCGCTGGTAAACCGGCAGTTCAACGCCCCAATCCAGGATGATCTCCATAGCTTCCTTTGTACATGGCCTTACGGGCATCCTGATCGGTGGTCTGGCGGGCAGTCTCGATCAGCTCGTCCAGGTCAGCATCGTTGATCTCGTAGTAGTTGGTGGAACCCTGGCTGTGGTACAGCTGATACATATCCGGGTCGTTGGTGGACTGCCATGCAGCAACCCAGCCTTCGGCAACGCCGGACTGATAAGAGCTGTACAGGTCAGAAGCGTTTGCCATATCGTTGACAGTCAGGGTGAAGCCGATGGTCTTGAGGGCGGCAGCCGCGTTCGTCAGGGCCTGGAAGGTCGGGTGGTCACCATTGCCGGAGCCACCGATATTGACCGTGTATTCCATCTTGGCGCCAGCCGGAGCTGCGGTAACCTGGCCGTTTTCAACGGTGTAGCCGGCTGCTTCGAAGTAGCCGAGGGCGGCCTGCAGAGCAGCAGCATACTTGGTGTCGCCGCTCATATCGCTGGTGTAGATCTCGTTGCCGTCAACGTCGGTGGAGTAGGCGATCTGGTAGCCGTCGTCGGTAACGGAGGGTGCTGCCCAGGAGGTGTTGGAGATGGGGTAGTTGATAACGCTTGCGGTATCGCCGTAGTAAGAGTTGATGCCCTCATCACGGTAAGCGGCAATCACAGTCATGATAGCCTTGCGCAGGTTCTTGGATTCCTCAGAAGCGGGATCGTCGCCGACCTTGACGTTGCCGGCACTCAGAGCCACATAGCCGTAGCCGCGGTAGTCCATCAGACGGGTGGTGATGACAGAGCCGTCGAGGTCAGAATTACCACCATTGATGGTAGCGATCTGGTTGGCAGCTTCCAGAGAGTAAGAAGGATCGGAAATGTCGATGGTGCCGGCCTGAACACCGGTGATCTTGTCGGCTTTCTGGGTTTCCTTCATGTTGACGTGCTTGGCAGCGGGCTCGCCCTGATAGTAGCTGGGGTTGGCATCCAGGTAGATGACGCCATCGCTGTACTTATTGAAGGTGTAAGCGCCGGCGCCCAGGGGGTGCTGGTGACGGAACGAACCTTGCTCAGGTCGCCCTTCTTGAAGCCGTAGGAGTGGTTGTCGTAATCATACAGGCTGCGGTCGCCATAGTAATCCAGGGAGGCGATAGGCAGCTGCAGCTGGTAGATCATGGAGTTGGACAGCTCGGTGGTGGTGATGGTCATGCTGTAATCGCCGGTCTTGACAATGCCGGAAACGGTGTCAACGTCAGCGCCGGTGGCAACACCGGTGGTGGAGTAAGCATAAACATCAGCCGGAATCAGGTCAGACAGAGCAGAACCTGCGGTCTCAGCTTCCATGGAAGCAAAGTTCCAGTCATATTTTTCTGCGATAGCCAGGAAGAAATCCTTTGCGGTAGCGTCAGCGGCCAGGCCGTCAAAGCCCCAAGCGGAAGCAGCAGCGGCAACGTCGCCTTCGTCAGCGTAACCGGCAGCAACGCAGCTATCAACGATTTCCTGTGCAAATGCAGTGCCGCCTTCGTTAACAGCATCCCAGAAAGCCTTCTGCTGCTCAGCGGTGAACAGGCTGTTATCAGTGTTGTCCTCGCCTGCCTCAGCAATCAGCTTGGACAGGGTGGTCATGCTGCTGCGGTAATCATCCAGGCCGGCAATGGGCATGGAGTACAGGGTGGCGGAACCGTCATAGGTCGGGTCCATGTAAACATACAGGTTGAAGATGACGTCATCAATGGTGATGGGGGTGCCGTCAGCGAAGACCAGGTCATCGCGCATGTTGATGGCATAGGTAACGGTGCCGTCAGCATTCTCGGTCACTTCGCAGTCAGCGGGGCCATAGTAGGTGTAATCGGTGCCGTTGTACTCGCGGGTCTCGCCCTCGATGCCCTTCAGGATCATTTCGCCCTTACGGTCGGCGCCCAGCAGGGCAATGTTGGTCAGGTCGATAACGTGCTGGTCAGCGGAAGAAGCGGCGAAGAACGGGCTGAACTTGCCCTCAAAGCCGGTATCTGCCAGAACCAGGGTGCCATCGCTGCTGCCGGTATCGGTAGCAGCGGTTTCGCTGGTAGCCTCGCCGGAAGCAACAGACTCAGCGCTGCTGAAGCGGAAGAACCGCAGCCAGCCAGCAGGCCCGCAGCCATTGCAACAGCCATGGCCAGTGCAAGCACTTGCTTGGTGTTTTTCATGTTTGTATAACCTCCCAAATCATTTTGGTAATGGCGGCAATTTTAACACTACCAAAAGGAGTGTTAAATAAGAAAGGCTTAAGCCTTTCCGCATTTGCGGTGTTCCCTCACCGCAAACAAATGTCACCAATAACTATATTATAATATCGTAATTTTCAATTTCTGTCAGCCAAAAACGCCGTTTTGGCAACATCTAAATAAAAGTCAGCAGGATAACCATAACAGCACGCTGAATTTTGTAAAATTCTTCCGCGTCGCACTTTAGCGGGCTAAATTCTGCGTTATGGTGCAAGGTCTTTTACTCTTCGCGCCCGGAGTCGGATTCTTCGGTATAAACCGCCGCCCGGATGGTGTGCCCTGCGGCAAAAGCAGCCGCAGCAGCCGCAGCGGCCAGCGCTGCAAATAATACTGCATACCAGATAGCGCCTTGTTCGCCGTTCAAGAACACATCCATACACTCCCCTACTGCAGCCAGCGCGGCGAACACCCCGGTCAACAGGCAGCGCAGCGGCAGTTTGGCTACCGTTTCTTCATACACATAGCTGCGCAGGCGTGCCCCGCCGCAGCTCATGCGGGCCAGCGCCCATACCGCGCTGATGCCAGCCACCAGCGCCCCGGCATACGGCAGCAGTACATAAAACTGCTGCATGGCCCCCGGCGCGGGCACCATGCCCGCCGCCGCCAGCGCCGCCAGTGCCCCGCCGCACAGCGCCCACAGCAGGCCCCGCAGTTTGGCATACGGCATGCTGCCGGTATAGCGGCGGTAGCTGCCCTGGTACAGGTAGCTGCCGTTGACATCCCTGCGGAAGTCATTCAGGTATTCCCGCCCACGGCGGGTTTTCTTTTGCTGCATTATTCGATCCCCGTCAGGTCATAGCTGTCCAGCCACTGCTTGGCCGTTTCGCACACGCCGCGCAGGCAGCTTTCCTCAAAGGGGCTGTCCAGACCGGCGTTTTTCAGCAGCTCAGTAAACACGCGGCTGCCGCCCTGGCGGGTGTATGCCATGTAGTGCTCCCACGCGTTGGCGCGGTCCTTTTGCAGCATGGCCCAGAACTGCAGGCTGACGGTCTGTGCCAGGCAGTAGTCAATATAATAGAAGGGGCTTTCGTAAATATGCTTCTGGCGCTGCCAGCCTTCACCCTCGCTGTAGAACGGGATCTCGCCGTCCAGCTTCATCCACGGCATATAAATGCCCAGCAGTTCTTTCCAGGCGGCGTGGCGCTCGGCAGGGGTCAGGTCCGGCTTTTCGTACACGATATGCTGGAAGTGATCCACCATGGTGCCATACGGGATAAAGGTCAGCGCACCGGCCAGGTGGCTGTACAGGAACTTGCGGGTATCCTTGCCAAAGAAACCCTCCGCCCACGGCCAGGCAAAGAATTCCATCGACATGGAGTGGACTTCGCATCCTTCCATGCTGGGCCACACGGTGGAATACGGCACGCGGTCACGGTTGGTGTATGCGGCAAAGGCATGCCCCGCTTCATGCGTGACCACCTCAACGTCATGCTGGGTGCCGTTGAAGTTGGCAAAAATGAACGGTACCTGATAATCCCACAGGCTGGTGCAGTAGCCGCCCGCCGCCTTGCCGGGGGTGGAAAGCACGTCCAGCAGCTCATTGTCCAGCATGGTGTTAAAGAAGATGCCGGTTTCGGGCGAAAGTTCCTCATAGAATTTTTTACCCTGGGCCAGAATGGCATCGGCATCGCCGCAGGGGGGCGGGGTTGCCGGAACGGAACATCAGGGCATTATCGGCAAAGCTCATGGGGTACTGTTTGCCCAGGCGCTTGGCCTGCTCACGGTAGATGCTGTCCGCCAGCGGCACCAGATACTTGACCACGGCGGCACGGAACTTTTCTACATCCGCTTTGGTATAGCAGTTGCGGCCCATGCGGTAGTAGCCCAGGGTGGTATAACCCTCGTACCCCAGCTTTTTTTGCCCATCTTATCCCGCAGGTGGGTCAGCTTGTCATAAATATCATCCAGCTGTTTCTGGTTGTCCTTATACCACTGGCCCTCGGCTTTCCAGGCGGCCAGGCGGCGGGCATCGTCCGGGTCATTCTTGAACGGGCTCAGCTGGGACAGAGTATACACCCCGCCCTCAAACGGGATCTGCGCGCTGGCCAGCAGCTTGCCATACTGCTGGGTCAGCTCGTTTTCCTGCTGCAGTTCCTCCATGATATCGGGCGAGAATGCCTTGCGCTCAATTTCGGCGTTCACAAACATCAGGTCGCCGTATTCTTCGGCAAAGTTTTTGCGGTAGGGGCTTGCCAGCATGGCGGCGGTCCAGGAATCCTGCCACTGCTGGATCTGCGGCATGGCGCTGTTGGCAAATTCCATCTCTTCATCATAGAACTTATCCCGCGTATCAATGGTATGGCGCACGCTGGCCAGGGTGAACAGGGTATCCACATGCTTGTTCAGCACCTGCTCCTCCAAAAAAGCGGCGCGGGCAGCGGCATAGTCGGGGGCGTTCTGCAAACGCTCGGTCAGTGCGGCAAACTGTTCTTTCAGGGTGCTCATGTCCGGGCGCTCATAGGGCATTTCGGAAAATTTCATGGGTTCGTTCTCTCCTTATTCTACAGTTTTGTTCGTGACTTAGGGACATTATACCATGGCGCAAAAATAAGACCAGCCCGAAAAAGGCTGGCCTTCCATGATTCTGTATGATTTTACATGCTATTCATAAATTATCGCACGCAGCGGAGGCGCGCTCTCCCCTGCCCCTTTGCCGTCAGCGCAGGGGTTGGCCTGCCTGCCATTCTGCCCGCCGGGCCTGATAAACCGCCAAGCGGCGGGCGGCAAGGGTATTTTTGCAGGCAGCTGCCCGGCGCTACGCCTGCTGTTCAGTACGGGCGGTAGCGCGCTGCTGCGCGGTATTTTGTGCAAACATCAGTTTCATGGTTTATGCCCTCCCTTGTGTGCTTCCAGCATACCACGGCGCGGTGTGGCACACCATACCGTATTTTTCCATTCAGGAAAAATTTTATTTTACTTTCAGGAACGTTTTATCTGCTTGCATCCCTATGGTATAATAAAGCTGCAATATTAAATGAAAGGGATGGCACTACCATGACCAATGAAGTTTTGAATACCATGAAAACCCGCCGCAGCTGCCGCTGCTACCTGGACAAGATGCCGGAGCCGGAAGCACTGAACGCCGTGCTGGAAGCCGGCACCTGGGCCCCCACCGGCATGGGCCGCCAGAGCCCGGTGATTGTCTGCATACAGAACAAGGCCGACCGCGATACTTTGAGCAAGATGAACGCCGCCGCGATGGGCGGCAATGGCGACCCGTTCTATGGTGCGCCCTGCGTTGCCGTTGTGCTGGTGGATAAAACCATCCCCACCTGTGTGGAGGACGGCAGCCTGGTGATGGGCAACATGCTGAACGCCGCCGAGAGCGTGGGGCTTTCCGCCTGCTGGATCCACCGCGCAAAGGAAATGTTTGAAACCGCCGAGGGCCAGGCCCTGCTGAAAAAAGTGGGGTGTGCCCAATGCCGAAAACCTGCGCGGCGTGGGCAACTGCATCCTGGGTTATGCTGCCGAGGGCGGCAAAAAGGCCCCTGCCCCGCGCAAAGAAAACTATGTGGTGCTTGTAAAGTGATGCAGAACGAGAAAAAGCTGGTTGTTTTGTTCCCCGGCTTTGGCTACGGGCCGGACAAACCGCTGCTGTATTATGCCGCCAAGGTTGCCCGCCGGCAGGGGTTGGACTGCATGGTGGTGCAGTACAGCCAGCTGTTCCCCACGAGGAAACGCCGCAGGCCAGCGCCGCCAAAAGCTACCCCGGTGCCGCGCAGGACGCCATGACGCAGATTCCTGCCGGGTATGACCGGTACATCTGCATTGCCAAGAGCTTTGGCACGATGGTGGCCGCCGGTTGGGTAAAGGCCCACCCGGAATACCATGTGACCCTGCTGCAATTAACGCCCCTTGCGTGGGAGTATGCCCCGCTTTACGCCGGGATGCCCGCCTGGCACGCCACCGGCACTGCGGACCCGTTGGGCGGTGCCGCACTGCGCCGTGCTTTGGAGGATGACCCCGCCATCACCACCTATTTTGTGGAGGGCGGCAACCATTCGCTGGACACGCCGGAGGATTACACCATTGGCCTTGAGGCGCTGAAAGACATTGTGAGAAAGTATGAAGAAGCGATGCGGTAAGTTAGGCGGGAGGAGTTTTCGTTTTTAATTAGAAATGAGAAATTAGCAATTAGGAATTGGAGATAAGGCGGGGCCCGGTGCATGGTTTAAGATGCACCGGGCCTTGTGTTTGTTTTGGAAAGAATAATTAAGGCAACACCGCACAATTCCCGCCTTGCGGCTTAAACACCGCTCCGGCAGCTGCGGCACGGCATCTGCGTTGCCAAAATGCTCGATAATGTCGGGTTGCGGTACCCGCATCGTGCTTCGGGGCAAAAGCCCCTCGCACTCTGCGACCGCTGCCCCTGCTTCGGTTCGCTGTTTCCGCCACTGGCGGCGCTCACCTTTGCAGCATCCAGTATTATCTGCGCTTTTGGCTTGGCATCTGCCGCACCTCGCTCGCCGTATCGGCACTTAGAATTATGCGGTATTGCCTTAAAGTTTCTGCTTCCTTCTTTTCAAAGAAGGAACAAAAACCCCCGTAAACTCATTCCACCTTCAAAATCGTCACGCTGACGGGGGCGAGTTCGATGGCATTGCGGCAGGCGGGGCCAAAAGGTTCGGCGGCGGCATGGGTACCATCGCACAGATAGCGCCAGCTCCCGGCAGGCAGGGCCGCCCACTGGCGGGTGCACTCCGGGTTATAATAAACGGCCAGCCGCCCTGGCAGGCTTTCGCCCCGGCGCTCTGGCACAAAGCCGATCAGCCACCCCGGCAGGGACAGAATGCAGGGTTCTGCATCCCCCGCCATACCGGAAAGCTCCGGATACGCCTTGCGGATTTCCAACAGTCCGTGATAATACTGCACCAGCTCCTCCAGCTGGGCGGCGCGCGTCCAATCCAGGCGGTTCAGCTCCAGCGGGCCGCGGTAGGTGTTGTGGTCGCCATGCTTGGTGCGGGCAAACTCTTCACCCCCTGCATGAACGGCAGACCCTGGCAGGTCAGGTAAATACCCGCCGCCATGCGGTTCTGGGCCAGCAGATCGGCATCCGGCGCGGCATAATCCCCGCGGCGGGCCACGCATTTCAGCTTATCCCACAGGGTATAGTTATCATGGGCCGAAACATACTGCACCACCTGGCCCGGCGCCTGGGGCATAAAATCCGCCTGGCCGCCGCGCCACGCCGGGATAGAATGCAGCACTTGATACCCACAGTGCATATCGCCGTTGATGTAGCCTGCGCTGCCCGCATTGAACACCCCGCCCTTGATGGCATCGCGGGTGTTATCGCAGAAAAATCCGATGCGGCTGTCCAGCAGGCCCGCCGCCTGTTTGTTGGCGGGGATCGCGCCGTGTTCCATGCGGGTGCTGCCGCCCTGCCACGGTTCACCGTACATGAGGATATCTTCGCCGCCGGGCAGGGCATCCAGCGCAGCGCGGATTGCGTTCATGGTTTCCACATCGTGCAGAGCCATCAGGTCAAAGCGGAACCCGTCAATATGGTACTCTTTGGCCCAGTACACACAGGAATCCACCAGATACTTGCGCACCATCGTGCGCTCGCTGGCAAGGTCACACCCGCAGCCGGAGCCGTTGGTCAGGCTTCCGTTTTCCCACCGGCGGTTCCAGTAGCCGGGCACCGTGCGTTCCAGCCAGCTGTAGGAATAATAGGTATGATTATACACCACATCCATCACCACGCCCAGCCCGGCGCTGTGCAGGGCCTGGATCATAGCGCGGCATTCCCGCACGCGCACCTCGCCGTGGAACGCATCGGTGGCATAGCTGCCCTCCGGCAGGTTATAATTCAGCGGGTCATACCCCCAGTTGTAGTCCTCGCCGCTCACTTCGTCCACCGTGGCAAAGTCAAAAATAGGCTGCAGCTGCACATGGGTCACACCCAGCCGCTTAAGGTAGTTCAGCCCGGTGGGGTGTACGCCGTCCCCGTTCAGGGTGGTGCCGTCCACCGTAAAGCCCATAAACTTGCCGCGGTAAGCCTGCGGCACGCCGCTGGCCGGGTCGGCGGTAAAATCCGCCACATGCACCTCCCACACGCTGCGGGCATGGGCGGGGATAGCCGGGCGTTCATCCTTCTGCCAGCCGTCCGGCACGGCGGCGGCCTGGTTCAGCACCATGCTGCGGGTGCCCCCTGCCCCGGCTGCGTGGGCGTAGGGGTCCGCTGTAACGGTGGAGGTTCCATCCGGGAACTGCAGCTCATACTGGTAATACTGCCCGGCCAGGTCACCCGCCAGTTCCAGGTACCAGGTGCCGCCCTCACTGCGCTGCATGGCCAGGGTGCCAAGGTCGGCAGCTTCCGGCTCTGCGTCCGTGCCCGTAGCAAAGCGGTGCAGTGCCGCGCTGCACGCCGTGGGGGCCCACAGGCGGAATGCCGTAGCGCTGCTGCGCCACACTGCACCAAGGTCATTCCCGGCATAAACCGGCAGCTGAGATGCCTGTGTTTCGTTCATAGGGATTCCTCCTACTGATATACCACAAAAAAGGCACAGCCTTTGCAGCTATGCCCAAAATGCTTACGCTATAATTTTAACAGGTCTGGCCCGCCAGTGCAAGGCTGAAATCAGCCGCGGTTTTCCATCGGCAGGTAATCTCTGGTTGCCATAACACTTTTGTACGCGGGGCGAATGATTTTATCCACATTGACCAGCTCTTCCATGCGGTGGGCGCTCCAACCGACCACACGAGCCACAGCGAACATGGGGGTATACAGTTCCACGGGGATGCCCAGCATGTTGTAGACAAAGCCGGAATAGAAGTCCACGTTGGTGGAAACGCCTTTATAGATGTGGCGCTTTTCGGCAATCACCTGCGGGGCCAGGCGCTCCACCGTGTTGTAAAAGTCAAAGTCCGTCTTGCGGCCCTTGGCCATGGCCAGCTGCTGCACAAAGCTCTTGAACACCACCGCGCGCGGGTCCGACAGAGAGTAGACCGCATGGCCCATGCCGTACACAAGGCCCTTATGGTCAAAGGCCTCTTTATCTACAATTTTGCCGATGTAGGCGCGCATTTCGTCCTCATCGGTCACATCGGAAACATGGGCGCGGATATCGTCCATCATCTCCATGACCTTGATGTTCGCGCCGCCGTGCTTGGGGCCCTTCAGGCTGGAAAGCGCCGCTGCAATGACCGAGTAGGTATCCGCCCCCGAAGAAGTGACCACGCGGGTGGTGAAAGTGGAGTTATTGCCGCCGCCGTGCTCCATGTGCAGCAGAAGAGCAATATCCAGAACATGGGCTTCCAGCGGGGTATACTGCTGGTCGGGGCGCAGCATCTGCAGCAGGTTTTCTGCCGCCGAAAGCTCCGGCCGCGGGCGGTGGATGTACATGCTGCCGTCATTCAGGTAGTAATTATAGGCATGGTAGCCATACACCGCCAGCATGGGGAAGACGCTGATCAGCTTGATGCATTGCTCCATCTGGGTCTGCAGGCTGTTATCCCCCACCGAATCATCATAAGAAGCCAGGGTCAGCACGCTGCGGGTCAGGCTGTTCATCAGATCCTTGCTGGGTGCTTTCATGATAACGTCACGCACAAAGTGGCTGTGCAGGGCACGGCATTTGGTCAGGCAGTCGGTAAATCCATGCAGCTGCTGTTCATTGGGCAGATCGCCAAGCAGCAGCAGGTAGGCAACTTCCTCAAAGCCATAGCGCTTGCCGCGCAAACCACGGATCAGGTCATACACGTTATACCCGCGGTACCACAGCTTGCCATCGCAGGGGGTTTTAACGCCGTCACGCATTTCAAACGCATCAATGCGGGAAATATTGGTAATCCCGGCCAGCACACCGTTGCCGTCCTTATCGCGCAGGCCGCGCTTTACACCGAACTCATCAAACAGGTTCGGATCAATGGCATCGTTATGCACACACAGTTCTGTAAACAGCTTGGCTTCTTTTTCGATTGCCGCATACTCACCCATGGTTTGTCCTCCTTTTACTTTTGAGACTTATCGTTACATTATACAGTGTATTAAATTATTATACACCGTGTTCAACGTCAAAAGGTGAAAAAAGCGTTAATTTTAATTAGGGTGTATCTGAAAAGTCGAAAATTTAGGGCAATACCGCATAATTCTAAGTGCCGATACGGCGAGCGAGGTGCGGCAGCTGCTAAGCCAAAAGCGCAGATAATACTGGATGCTGCAAAGGTGAGCGCCGCCAGTGGCGGAAACAGCGAACCGAAGCAGGGGCAGCGGTCGCAGAGTGCGAGGGGCTTTTGCCCCCGAAGCACGATGCGGGTACCGCAACCCGACATTATCGAGCATTTTGGCAACGCAGATGCCGTGCCGCAGCCGCCGAAGCGGTGCTTAAGCCGCTAGGCGGGAATTGTGCGGTGTTGCCCTTGAATCCACAAAGGATTCCTGCGGCTCTTTGCCTTAAATCCTGCTTGTGTTTGCGAAATATCCGTCATTTTCTTTGTTTTCAGATACACCTTAGCGAAATCATGTCGAACGGCAACAAAAAGCCGCAAATGTACTAAAATAAAGAACATTCACGGCCATCTTAAAGCAATGTATAAATATCAGAATAATTATTCGTCGGAGACCTCGGAACCTGGTAGTTGCCCGCGGACGACGGTGTGAAGTTCCGGGACATACCGGGCGCTGGCACCCCATCGGCATAGCCGCCGGGGCCTCACTCCGCATCGTCCCGGAAATTCGCCCCGCCGCCCTTGGTTCAGCTCAAATTCCTAATTTCTCATTTCTAATTCCTAATTGAGATAACTCCTACCTCCTACTTCCTAACTCCTAACTTACGCTTGCAGTGCCTGCAATGCCGCCATCAGCGGGGGATCAGCTGCTTTTTGCGGCTGACAACCCCGGGCAGCACAGCTTTGCCGTCCTTGGTTTCCACATGGAATGCGCTGCGCACAATTTCTTCCGCTTGCTGGCCGCAGAACAGCAGGTCTGTGGCCTGGGCGCGCATATCGGTGCACATAAAGAACACCATGGGCACACCGGCCTGGGCCAGTGCTTCCGGCAAAAACGGCGTGATGAGCGCTTCTGCCGCCGAGCGGGAGTTGGAGGTCATGTAAATGGCCTGGCCAACGCCGAACTTGGCATCGCCGCGGCTGAATACCTTAAAATCAGAGAAGAAGACATCGTCCGCCGTACGGCCTGTCAGGTCAGCACCGGCTTCAAACATCTGCTCCGCATAGGCAGGGATCTCCTCGCCCGCAATCTTGGCCAGCTTTTCGGCAATGTGCTGGTCCAGCGGCGTGGAGGTAGGCGAACGGAACATCAGCGTGTCCGACAGAATAGCGGAAAGCAGCAGGCCTGCAATCTGGGGCGGGATCTCTACACCATGCTCTTCATACATGCGGCTGATGATAGTAGCGGTGCAGCCAACCGGCTCGTTGCGGAAATACACCGGCCCGGCAGTTTCCAGTGCACCAAGACGGTGATGGTCGATGATCTCCAGAATCTCCGCCTGCTCCAGACCATCCACAGCCTGACCGCGCTCGTTGTGGTCCACCATAATGACCTGCTTGCGGTGCACGTTCAACAAATTACGGCGGCTGATGACACCGCAATATTGGCCATTGGCATCCAGGATGGGGAAATAGCGGTGGCGCACATTGGCCATGACCTTGCGGGCGTCTTCCACTGCAGTATTCACGCTGAATTCCAACAGGTTCTTGCTGCGCATAAAGTGGCGCACCGGGGCGGCGGTGGAAATCAGGCGGGCGGCGGCGTACGTATCAAACGGGGTGGTAATGACAATGCATCCTTTTTCCTGTGCGCGGGCCAGGATGGTGCGCGGCACCGCAGAGCCGCAGCAGACGATAATGGCCCCTGCGCCGCAGTCAATGGCGCACATCTGCACTTCGTACCGGTTGGATACCAGCACAATATCGCCGGGGTTCACGGCACCATCCATAATTTCCGGGCTGGTGCCGATGAAAATGCGGCCGGAGGTAATGCGGGCATCGGGGTCGCCCAGCAGCATTTCGCCTTCCAGGGTGCTGAGCACGTTTTTGTAGCTCGTCTGGGATTTTGCCAGAACCTCGGTATCAAACAGGTCCATATTGGCATTGGCAATGTCCTTAACGGTGATCAGGCCCAGCAGTTCTTTATCCTCGTCAATGGCGCACAAGGTATCGATCTCGGTATCGCGCATCATGCTCCATGCGGCGCGGATGCTCATTTCCTTATCAATGCCGGGCTGCTCGCGGATGTCGATGTCCTTCACCTGGGGGCTGACGTCGGTACACAGGCGCGGCGGCTCCACCCCAAAATGCTTGAGCACAAAGGCGGTTTCGCGGTTGATCTGCCCGGCGCGGCGGGCTTCGTACACAGCATCCCCAGCTGGTTTTTCAGGTAGGTATAGGCCAGCGCAGAGCAGATAGAGTCTGTATCCGGGTTGCGGTGGCCAATGATGTTGACCTTACGGCGTGTCTTTGGCATAGTTCTTCCCTTTCCCAATCAATGCAAGGGGTATATGCAGCGGCCTTTCCCCTCTTTTTGGTTATTTACCGCAAACCATGTTGTTGGTAGAATAACCAGAAAACCGCGCAATTCCCCACGATTATTTTTAATTATACCATAAGAAAAAACAATTTGCGATTCTTGACAATTTCATCATGGTGCCGTACAATATAGTATAAGTGTGCTGCAGTTGGGATGTTAGCCCCTGCCGCAACCTATGTTCGTGCACCAAACCCCAGATTTTGAAAGTATAAAGAGGTATCGTAGGTTATGATCCAAGAAAATCTTCGCAATATTGCCATTATCGCCCACGTTGACCATGGCAAGACCACCCTCGTGGATCAGATGCTGAAGCAGTCCGGCGCATTCCGCTCCAATCAGCAGGTTGCTGAGCGCGTGATGGACTCCGGCGCCATCGAGCGTGAACGCGGCATCACCATCCTGGCAAAGAACTGCTCCTGCGTCTATAACGGCGTCAAGATCAACATTGTTGACACCCCGGGCCACGCCGACTTTGGCGGCGAGGTTGAGCGTGTTTTGAAAATGGTCAACGGCGTTCTGCTGCTGGTTGACGCAGCCGAAGGCTGCATGCCCCAGACCCGTTTTGTTCTGCAGAAAGCTTTGCAGCAAAATCTGTCCCTGGTCATTGCCGTCAACAAGATCGACCGTCCCGACGCCCGCATTAAGGAAGTTATTGACGAGATCCTGGAGCTGCTGATGGACCTGGGCGCTACCGACGAGCAGCTGGACAGCCCGATGGTATTCTGCTCCGGCCGTAACGGCACCGCCAGCTATGATTGGACCCACCCCGAAAACGGCACCGACCTGAAGCCGCTGTTTGATACCATCCTGAAGTACGTTACCCCGCCGGAGGGTGAACCCGAAGCCCCGATGCAGATGCTGGTTTCCAGCGTGGACTACAACGACTTTGTGGGCCGCATGGGCGTTGGCCGCGTGCAGAACGGTATCATCAAGGTTGGCCAGGCTGTTCAGGTTTGCGACTGGCACAACCCCGACCTGCACATGACCGGCCGCATCACCAAGCTGTTTGACTTTAAGGCAAACGGCCGCGAGCCCATTGAGCAGGCCGCTGCCGGTGATATTGTTGCCTTTGACGGTCTGCCCGATATTTCCATCGGCAACACCGTGTGCGACCCCAGCAAGGTTGAGCCGCTGCCTTTTGTTAAGATCAACGATCCTACCGTTGAGATGACCTTCTCCGTCAACGATTCCCCGTTTGCCGGCAAGGAAGGCAAGTACGTCACCAGCCGCCAGATCCGTGACCGCCTGCAGCGCGAGCTGCTGAAGGACGTTGCCCTGCGTGTGGAAGATTCCGCCACCAACGATTCCTTCCGCGTAATGGGCCGTGGCGAAATGCACCTGTCCATCCTGATTGAGACCATGCGCCGCGAAGGTTACGAGCTGCAGGTCAGCCCCCGCATGTTCTGACCCATGAGGAGAACGGCAAGACCATGGAGCCCATGGAGCGCGTTGTGATTGACGTGCCGGAAACCTATCAGGGCAACGTTATGACCGCTCTGGGCGCCCGCAAGGCCATCCTGATGAACATGCAGATGATGAACAACCGTTCCCGTCTTGAGTTCCGTATGCCCAGCCGCGGCCTGTTTTGCTACCGCAGCCAGTTCCTGACCGACACCCACGGCGAAGGCATCATGAACACCATTTTTGATGGTTACGAAGAATGGTGCGGCCCCATTGCCACCCGTTCCAGCGGCTCCCTGATCAGCTTTGATACCGGCGATGGCGTCACTTACGGTCTGTTCAACGCCCAGCAGCGCGGCACCCTGATTGTGACCGCAGGCGAAAAGGTTTACGAGGGCGAAGTTGTTGGCTACACCCCGACCGGTGAGGACATCACCGTCAACGTGTGCAAGACCAAGCACCTGACCAACACCCGTGCATCCGGCAGTGACGATGCTCTGCGCCTGATCCCCGTGACCAAGTTCAGCCTGGAAGGCTGCCTGGAATTCCTGGCACCAGACGAGCTGCTGGAAGTTACTCCGGAGAACCTGCGCATCCGCAAGCGCATCCTGGACCACGACCTGCGCATGAAGGCCACCAGCAAAAAAGAGCAAGGGTTGATTTTAAGTTTGCCTTTCCAGCCTTTTTGAAAAAAGGCTTCGGCGAAAAACTTTAATCGGCTTCGCATAGAATAATAAAGATCCCGGCATGATTTTGGAATGAAAATCGTGCCGGGATTTTTGGTTTTATTATATTATATTGGGATGTGTATGCCACCCGTAGGGGCGCGCACAGTGTGCGCCCGCCGCCCAAAATAAGCAACGCATTCTTTCAAATGTTCCTCACCGGACAAACACTCCGGGGCGATGCAAGCATCGTCCCCTGCAAATATTTTTTATGATTTTTCGTGGCGGGATAAGGGCATCCCCCCCTGACAGCATTTTATAGGCCGGCAGGGTCTTACAAAACGTGCCGTAATTATACCTTCACCTCGCACCGTTCCGGGATCTGGAAATGTGCAAAATAGGTTTCCTCTTTGGGGATCCATCTGGTTTTGAAATCTTCCAGCTTTTCCGGGGCGCGCGCGGCAAGGCGGCGCAGCTGCTCGGCAGGCTCCACATTCACAAAGGCGTGCAAGGCGCAGTAATTCCACAGGTCCGGGTGGCAGGAGTAGGAACCTTCCAACAAAATGATCGGCGTCTGGGGCAGCGGTACAGTGCCGGGGGCAAGCGCCATCGTGCGGCAGTCAAACAGGCGGTAGCTCCCCTGCTGCCCGGCGCGCAGGGGTTCCAGCACCTCGGAAATCAGGCGTTCGCGGTCCAGGTTGCCGCCGGGCTCCGCCATGCGCTGGGGGTGCGCTGGATCGGCTGCAAAAAGAAGTCATCCAAGTGCACCACACCCCAGCCGTATTGCCGGGCCATCTGGGCGGCAATGGTGGTTTTGCCCGCGGCGCAGCGGCCATCCAATGCAACCAGCAGCGGGCCGTCGGCTGGTTTGGGCAGAGCTTTGGCGGCCTGGGCCAGCGCTGCGGCGGCCTGGGCAGCAGTTTGCTGTTTGCCCCCGCGCGGCGGCACAGTGCAATGGTAGGCAATGCGGGAAGTTCCATCCGCCAGTGTAATATTGCCGCAGCGCACAAAGCCATTTTTCTCCAGCAGGTGCTGCATTACTTTGTTGTCCGCGTGGGTATCGGCGCGCAGGGGCAGGCCGCGGGCCGCGCACCAGGCAAAGCAGATTGCCGCCGCCCCATGCACCCGCCCGGCCGATGCCATGCGGTGGATGGTGGCATAGGGAGCATCATCCGGCCAGCCACCGTCATAGATTTCGGCATAAGTCGGTTCCGGGCCGGGAATGTAACAGAACGTCGCCTCCGGGCGGGCATTACCCTCAGAACATAGCAGACGCCGCGGGCGATCTGCTGCTGCATCAGCTCTGCGCCGGGGTAGGTAGCGGGCCACTGGGTGGGGTTGCCGGTCTGTGCCATAAAAGCGCGGGCATGGGCAAATATTTCAAGCAGCGCGGGCAAATCACCCGGCTGCGCGGGACGGATGTTCATGCAAAAATGCTCCTTTTGTTTGGTTCCTTCATTATAGCCTATCCCCCGTTTTGGGGCAAGTGGCAGCGTATAGAACGCACCCCCGCCGCGGAGTTGTGCATCCACGGCGGGGGTGTGAATTCTAAGCAACACCGCACAATTCCCGCCTTGCGGCTTAAGCACCGCTCCGGCAGCTGCCGCACCTCGCTCGCCGTATCGGCACTTAGAATTATGCGGTATTGCCCTATATTATTAAAGTTTCTTCAGTTCCTTCTTTTCAAAGAAGGAACACAAAGCCCTCGTAAAATTATTTACCGGAATCGCCATAGTTTTTCAGCACGCGGGCGCTGGGATCGTTGACGGCGCAGTTGGGCCATGCCTTGTTGGGCATCCAGTAATCCACGATCATCTCTGCCTGGCCGGGGTAATACTTTTCAAAAATTTCACGGTAGAGCAGGCTTTCCTTGGTAAAGGGGCGGCAGTAGGCATACTTGCCGCTCTTTTCGGCAAACTCACGGTCGGTGTAATAGCTCTCGGCATACTCCTTGATGTCATCCACCATCGAATGTCCCACGGCGTCCGAGAACGCTGCCTTTTCACGCCAAAGGATGCTTTCCGGCAGCCAGTCGCCCTCAAAGGCTTTGCGCAGCAGGTACTTGCCCTTGTTGTAAATGTTCATCTTGCGGGCCGGGTCAATGGACATGACATATTTGACAAAATCCAGATCACCGAACGGCACGCGGGCTTCCAGGCTGTTGACGCTGATGGAACGGTCTGCGCGCAGCACATCGTACATATACAGCTCACGGATGCGCTTCTGGCTTTCTGCCTGGAACTCGTGGGCGGAGGGGGCAAAGTCAGTGTACTTGTAACCGAACAGCTCGTCCGAGATCTCGCCGGTCAGCAGCACGCGGATGTCGGTGTGCTCATGGATGTACTTGCACACCAGATACATACCAACCGAAGCACGGATGGTGGTGATATCCCAGGTGCCCAGCATGGCGATAACTTCTTCCAGCGCATTCAGCACAATTTCCTTGTTGATGATGACCTCGGTGTGGTCGGCGTGGAGATAGTCGGCCACCTGCTTGGCGTATTTCAGGTCGATGGCGTCCTCGCTCATGCCGATGGCAAAGGTACGGATTGGCTTGCCGAGCTTTTTGGCGGCAATGGCGCAGACCAGACTGGAATCCAGCCCGCCCGACAGCAGGAATCCGACAGGGGTGTCGGCGTCAAGCCGCTTATCCACGCCAGCCACCAGCTTTTCGCGGATCTTGGTCAGGGTGGTGTCCATATCATCGGTGCTGTAAGCGGGGGTATCGGCAATATCGCAGTAGCGCACAAACTTGCCGTTGCAGTAATAGCTGCCGATGGGGAACGGATAGATCTTTTTGCACAGTCCAATGAGGTTTTTGGCCTCGGAGGCAAAGGCGATATGGCCGCTCTCGCTGTAGCCGTAGAACAGCGGGCGGATGCCGATGGGGTCACGCGCAGCGATAAGCAGCTTTTTGCGGCTGTCGTACAGAATCATGGCAAACTCGGCGTCCAGATGCTTGAACATGTCCAGGCCGTACTTGTAGTACAGCGGCAGGATGATCTCGCAGTCGGAGTCCGACTCAAAGGTGTAGCCATCAGCTTCCAGCTCTTTTTTTGACCGGGCGGAAGCCATACAGCTCGCCGTTGCAGGCGACGCAGTCAGTGCCGCGGAAGAAGGGCTGCATGCCCTCCGGCGTAAGGCCCATAATGGCCAGGCGGCCGAAGCCCAGCAGGCAGAACTCAGTTTCTGCCACACGCTGGTCATCCGGCCCGCGGGAAGCAGTACGCATCAACAATTCGGTAAATTTTTCTTTGGACAGATCATGTCCGGCATACCCTAATACACAGCACATTTGGTAACACTCCTTTTTCCATTTACACCAGTATTTCTTCCCTGCGAAATGGTAACAAAAAAAAAGACAGCCCACTTCGTCCTTGTATTAGGACGAATCGCTGTCTTGATCCGCGGTGCCACCTAAATTACCGCAGCCCGAATAATGGCATACGGTCACTTTTTCCGTACACGTTCACCTTTGAAACGCTGCCGTTTTAACGCGCGGCGGTGCGGCGCCCTTACTTGCGGGGAATGCCCGCTTTGGGTTTGCAGCTAACGGGTGTTCTTTCGCATCCCTTCCCTGTCCGGGCTTTCAGCTCATGGCCCGGCTCTCTGTGCAGCTATTGGATGGTACTTTTCCCGATCAATGCTTTTAACAGCTAAAGAATAGCACCATCCACAAAGGTTGTCAAGAACTTTTTTCACTGTTTTGCTCCCTGCCGTGCAGCAAAGCAGCAGCCCCGCCGGGGTGCGTTCCGGCGGGGCTGCTGTTTATTTAGGGCAATACCGCATAATTCTAAGTGCCGATACGGCGAGCGAGGTGCGGCAGATGCCAAGCCAAAAGCGCAGATAATACTTTGTGTATTATCGAGCATTTTGGCAACGCAGATGCCGTGCCGCAGCTGCCGGAGCGGTGCTTAGCCGCAAGGCGGGAATTGTGCGGTGTTGCCTTATGGTTTAATGCTGCACGGCAGCGGGCTGATTTTCGGTTTCATTCCGGGGCTGAACTTGGTTTTCATTTAACGGCTGCACGGGTTCTGCCTGCTTCGCCCGCGGGTTTCCTTCGGCATCAATGCCGCGGCGCTCCAGGCACCAGGCGGTAAACTGGCGCAGCAGGCCATAGAATGTGGCAAAAGTAGGCACGCCGACGACCATGCCCACAACCCCCAGCAAGTCGCCGCCGATCACGATGGCCACCAGCACCCACAGGGCCGATACGCCGATGGACTTGCCCAAAATTTTGGGGCCGATGATATTGCCGTCCACCTGCTGGATGGCAATAATCAGAATCAGGAACTTGAGAGCATCAAACGGGTTGACGAACACCAGAATCAGTAAACAGGGGATTGCGCCGATGAAGGGGCCAAACACCGGGATGATGTTGGTAATGCCAACCACGACCGCGATCAGCGGGGCAAACTCGATGCCAAAAATGGTGCAGCAGCCAAAAGTCAGCACGCCAATGATGGCAGAATCAATGATTTTGCCGCCAAAAAAGCCTTCAAAATTGTTGTTGGCAAAGCTGCAGGTTTCCAGCACGGTATCTGCAATATACGGCGGGAAAAACGCGTGCACCATGGTGCGCAGCTGGCGCAGCAGCTTGTCTTTTTCGGCCAGCATGTACACGCTGGAAGCCAGTGCAGTAAAAATATCCACCACGTTGGATGCCACACCGGAAACATACGCCATGATCTGCGGTGCCGAGGATTTGAGCACTTCAGTCAGGCTGTTCATCATGCTTTCGTAATTATCCAGCATTTCGGTTGCCCGGCTCAAATCAAGGCCATAACGGTTTTGCAGCATATCCAGCAGGTTCTGCACATTGGATATGTACAGCGGCAGGTTGGTGAACAGCATGGTAATGCTGGAAACGACCTGCGGCACCACCATGGAAACCAACAGCGTAATAATCAGCGCCGCAACAATATAGGCAATCAGGATCGAAAGCCAGCGCAGCTTGGGGTTCTCTTTCATCACATACCGCTGCACCGGGCGCACAATACAGTCCAGCACATAGGCGATCACAATGCCGCTGGCAAAGGGGGCCGCAATATCCAAAAACTTGGCAATGCCGCCGGCAAACACATTCAGGTGCCCCAGCATCAGGTACAGCGCAATGCTGATGGCAATGATCGCCAGCCAGTCAAAAACCGTTTCCGGTTTTTGTGCATCCAAATATGGTCGTTCTGCTCATTCATACACATTCTCCTGACATAAGGGGCTCTGCCAGCCTGCAAAAACTGTTCTGCCCCTACTTGACCGCCACCAGCGGCACAAACTCTTACAGTTAATTGTAACATCTAACGGCGGCTTTTCAAGGGGCAAAATCTTAACATTATGCAAACAGTGTGGTGAAATATGTTGCACTGGTTCCGCGCTATGTTTCCCCGCCCGGTTTTGTTTTTTCCCCATCCGGTTCCCTGGGCAGGGCCGCTTTGGCAAGGTTGGCCGCTACCCCCAGTACCGGCACCCCGATGACCATGCCCGGAATACCGAACAGTCCGCCGCCCACCACAATAGCCGCCAGCACCCACAGGCCGGAAATGCCCGTGGCGCTGCCCAGAATGCGCGGCGCAATAAAGTTTCCGTCCACCTGCTGCACCACCAGAACAATGACCAAAAATTCCAGCGCATGCACCGGCTGGCCGCTGAACAGCAGCAGCGCTGCCCCCGGCACCGCCCCCAGATAAGGCCCCAGCATGGGCACAATGTTGGTAACGGCCACCACCACGCTGATCAGCGGCGCATACGGGATGCCGAACAAAAGCATTAACAAAAACGTTTCGCCGCCAACCAATACAGCATCCACCGGCTGTCCGCCAATGTAGCCGCTGAACGTTTTGTTGGCCATGGCAAACACGCCCAGCACGTTACCCGCGGTGCGCGGCGGCAGCGCAGTGCGCAGGGCCAGGCGGGCAGTATGCAGCAGTTCCGCCTTGCCGCACAGCAGGTACACCGAGGCCGCCAACGCCAGAAACCCATTCACCACCTGCCCCGCCGCCCCCATGGCCGCCTGGGCCAACTGCGGGGCCAGGCCGGAAAGGAAGCTTTCCACGCTGCTGCCGGAATTCAGCAGCAGTTCACTCAGGCTGGTGGTATCCACCCCATAGTTTGCCTGCACCAGCTCCAGCAACGCCTGCGCGTTTTCTAGGTAGCCGGGCAGAGCCGCGGCAAAGCTGCCCACGCTTTGCACCAGCTGCGGTACAACCAGCCCCACCAGTGCCGCAACTGTGCCAAAAAGTGCCAGATACGCCAGCAGGATACCCGGCCCGCGCCGCCCTCCGAACAGGTGGATGGCAAACCAGCGGGCAGGGATATCCAGCACATAGGCCAGCGCCAAACCGCCCGCAAAGGGCGTTGCCAGCCCCAGCAGCACCCGCAACGCAGCCGCGATGGCGGGCAGATACCACACCGCAGCCAGCAGCGCGGCAGCCACCGCAAACAGCAGCAGCCAATCCTGCATCGTTTCGGGCTTTCGGTTGTACCAGCGCTTCATGGGCTTCTCCTTATTACCGTGTCAGCGGGCCATCCCAGCAGTTGATAGAGCCAAGGTCGTACACCTGCCGCCCCGCCTGGGCCAGCAGCTCCGCCGCTATGGCGCTGCGCTGCCCGCTGCGGCAGCAGACAATGACCGGGTGACCGTTGGACGGCAGGTTCGGCAGCTCCTCTTCCAGCCGGTCCAACGGAACATTGCGCGCACTGGGGATATGCCCCGCGGCATACTCCGCCGGGGTGCGCACATCCCACAAAATGGCCCGCTGCTGCATCAGCTGCCGGGCCTGCGCCGGGGTAATGCGGTTTTGGTTTCTCATACAGTTTGCCCCCTTTGTTCAATTTCAAAGCAAATTGTATGCGCCGGGCAAAAAGTTTATGATATAATAAAAACCTGTTTATGATGTTTATGGCAACACCGCACAATTCCCGCCTAACGGCTTAAGCACCGCTCCGGCGGCTGCGGCACGGCATCTGCGTTGCCAAAATGCTCGATAATGTCGGGTTTCGGTACCCGCATCGTGCTTCGGGGGCAAAAGCCCCTCGCACTCTGCGACCGCTGCCCCTGCTTCGGTTCGCTGTTTCCGCCACTGGCGGCGCTCACCTTTGCAGCATCCAGTATTATCTGCGCTTTTTGGCTTTAGCAGCTGCCGCACCGCTCGCTCGCCGTATCGGCACTTAGAATTATGCGGTATTGCCCTAAACATCCCGCAATTTTTATCTGAAAGTGGTGTCCGGCATGAAAGTTCTCATCAGCACCTGCCTGCTTGGCGTTGCGTGCAAATATTCCGGCGGCGATAACGCGCGCCCGGCCCTGGTAGCGGCTTTGCAGGCTGCCGGGAATGAGCTGGTGCCCGTCTGCCCCGAAGTGTACGGCGGCTTACCCACACCGCGCACGCCTGCGGAGCGCATCGGTTCCCGCGTGGTGACGGCTGCCGGGGCCGACGTGACCGCCCAGTACCGCAAAGGTGCCGAAATTGCCCTGCAGCTGGCAAGGTTGACGGGCTGCCGGGTAGCCGTGCTGAAAGCCAACAGCCCCAGCTGCGGCCACGGCACGATTTATGACGGCACTTTCAGCGGCAAAAAAATTCCCGGCAGCGGTGTAGCCGCCGAGCTGCTGGAACAAAACGGAATTGCCGTTTATACGGACGAGGACTGTGCCGCGGCACTGCCCTTCTAACGATCACGAATCACGATGATACGAGGTGAATGAAGATATGGCAACAAATACACCATTCGGCCAGCGCCTTGGCCTTGTGCTGGAAGGCGGTGCCATGCGCGGCATTTACACCGCCGGTGTGCTGGATGTTTTCCTGGAAGCCGGTATCATGCCGGACGTTGTGGTGGGGGTTTCGGCCGGTGCGCTGCACGGGTGCAGCTATGTAGCCGGGCAAAAGGGCGCAGCATCCGCTATTACCGCAAATACCGCAGTGATAAGCACTTTATGGGCCTGTATTCCCTGCTGACCACCGGCGATGTGGTGGGCACCAAGTTCTGCTATGAGGATATCCCCTTGCGGTTGGATCCCTTTGACGAAGCTGCTTTTGAAAAAGCCCCCGTTGATTTTTATGTCACCGTAACCAATGTGCGCACCGGCAAGCCGGAGTATATCCTGTGCGACGAGCTGAAAGTTGGCAGCAAGATGGATGTGATTCGCGCGGGAGCGTCCATGCCGCTGTGCTCCAAAATGGTGGAGTGGAACGGCAATCTCTATCTGGATGGCGGCGTGAGCGACAGCATCCCCTATGCCAAAATGAAAGATTTCGGCTGCCGCAAAAGCATTGTAGTGCTGACCCAGCCCGCCGGATACCTGAAACAGCCCGCTGCCATGGCCCCGTTTGAAGCTATGTACCGCAAGTATCCCGCCTTTGTGGAGGCCATGCGCGGCCGCGACCAGATGTACAACACCGAAGTGTGCGCTGTAGAACAGGCCGCCAAACAGGGCGATGTTTTTTTGATTCGCCCCAGCAAGTTACTGCATGTTGGCCGTATGGAACACGACATCGAAGTTCTGAATGCACAATATGAGCTCGGCCGCCAGGATGCCCGAAACCAGATGGATGCGATGAGGGAATGGATGGAGAGGTAGGAGTTAGGAGTTTTTTGGACCGCAGATGCCAAAAAGTTCTGTCTGAATATTAAAACAAAAATGTAGGGAACGGTCTTGACCGTTCCGTTGCCTTGAAACCGTATCCCATTATGGGTAATAATTTCAGGGTTTCGGAACGGTCAAAACCGTTCCCTACAATTATTTTATAGGCTTGCGGCGGACATTCAAACCGCCGTTTAACTCCTAATTGAGCTTAGCTTTCCTTAATCGCTGCCACGGTTGCGGCGAGGTTTTGCATTTCGGAGGGGACGATGATCTTGGTGGCCTTGCCGTCAGCGACCTTCTCCATGGCCTCCATGCTGCGCAGGGCAAGCATGTTCTGGCTGGGGGCGGCTTCGTTGATCAGGCGGATAGAGTCCGCTTTAGCTTTCTGCACCATCAGCAGGGCCTGGGCTTCGCCCTCAGCTTCCCGGATGCGCTGCTGCTTTACGGCTTCGGCGCGCAGGATGGCGCTTTCCTTTTCGCCTTCGGCGCGGGTGATGGCTGCCTGCTTTTCACCTTCCGCCAGCAGGATGGAAGCGCGCTTTTCACGGTCGGCCTTCATCTGCTTTTCCATGGCCTGGCGGATCTCTTCCGGGGGCTCAATATTTTCAGCTCCACGCGATTTACCTTAATGCCCCAGCGGTCGGTGGCTTCGTCCAGGCTGGCGGTGATCTTAGTGTTGATAGCGTCGCGGCTGGTCAGGGTCTCGTCCAGCGTCATCGAGCCGATGATGTCGCGCAGGGTCGTGGCGGAAAGGTTCTCGATGGCCTGGATGGGGCGGTTGACACCGTAAGCAAACAGCTTGGCATCAAACACCTGGAAGAACACAACGGTATCGATCATCATGGTAACGTTGTCGCGGGTGATAACGGGCTGCGGGGGGAAGTCTGCGGCTTCCTCTTTCAGGCTGACCTTGCGGGAGATGCGCTCCACAAAGGGGGTGCGGATGTGCAGGCCGGCGCCCCAGGTATCCTTATACACGCCAAGCCACTCGGTAACATAGGCGTTGGACTGGGGCACAATGACGATGCAGCGGGCGATGCCGATCAGCACAAGGACCAGCAGGATAGCAATAACCAGTAACATTAGGGGCCTCCTCAAACAATACGGGGCACTTTGGCAGGCTGCCTTAGTGCAGTTGTTCTGCGGGCTGTGCCGCAGCCGGTACGGGAACAGCGGATACGATCAGTACCGCGCCGTCCACGTTTTTTACTTCGCAGCGTGCATCTTTTGGCAGCGGAGTGCCGTCCACCGTGCGGGCCTGCCAATCCAACCCATCCACACGCACGCGGCCGATATCCCCCTGCGGGATTTCCCGCAGAACAATGCCGCGGCTGCCGATGGTAAGCGGCGAACCGTTGGTAATGGGCGGCTGGCGCATGGTGCGGCGCTTTGCCAGCAGCGGCAGCATAACGACCAGCGTTACGGCGGACACCACGGCAAACACGGCGCACTGAACGCCCAGCGATGCGGTAAAGATACTGGCCACCATGGCTGCCGCTGCACCAACGGCAAACCAGATGGAAACCAGCGCCGTGGTAGCAGCTTCCGCAATGGCAAACACCACAATGGCTGCTGCCCAAAACAGAAATGTCATCTTGACACCTCCTGATTGGTTAGGCAATACCGCATAATTCTAAGTGCCGATACGGCGAGCGAGGTGGCGGCAGCTGCTAGGCCAAAAGCGCAGATAATACTGGATGTCTTATCGAGCATTTTGGCAACGCAGATGCCGTGCCGCAGCTGCCGGAGCGGTGCTTAAGCCGCAAGGCGGGAATTATGCGGTGTTGCCTTAATTTTTTTACTGCGGGATCCCGCACGCCCACAGGTAGTAGCCGCGCAGGTTATCGCCAAACTTTTCCCACAGTTCGGGGTGCTCATCCCGGTAAGTATATACGTTAAAGCTGGCGCGGCCCTGGCGGCCCTCCGCCATGCCATAGTTCACAAAGTGCTGCAGGTAGGCGTTGGCATCATTGCCAAACGCGGCGCGCAGATCAGCGTTCTGGCTGCGGTAATAGCTGTAGTCGTACACGTTGGAATAATCATGGCCGCCGTACCAGCTGGTACCGGCAGTGCTGCCGGAAGAACTGCCGCCCTTGCCGCCGTTGGCGGTGGGCAGGCCGTTGATCAGGCTGTTGGAAATGTAACCGGTGGTATCGCCCCAGGTCACGCAGGACCAGCCGTTGGCATAGCTGTGTACCGTAACGGTAAAGCCCGCGGGAACGGCGGTCAGCACCTCATAGCTGGTGGCGGGGCCGCTGCGCAGGTTGGCATCGCTGTTCAGGGTGCAGGTCACATCCGCACCCTCGTAGCGGCCGCTGGTGGAGTTGCTGGCCGTGGAGGTACCGCCGTTGGCGGCAGGCAGGCCGTTGAGCAGCTTGGTTGCAATGTAGCCGGAAACATCCCCCAGGTCACACTGGCCCAGCCATCCTGGTAGCTGTCCACACTGACGGTAAAGCCTGCGGGCACAACGCCCAGCACGCCAAAGTCCGTACCGGGGCCGCGGCGGATGTTCGCATCGCTTTTAACGGTGCAGTTGACGGCGCTGCCGCGCCAGGACGGTGCCTGCGTGGTGGCGGCGCTGCCGCTGAGATACTTGGTTGCCACCCAGCCCGCATTTTTGCCGCTGGTCACATAAGCCCAGCCATTGCCGTCATCGGGGGTAACAACATTCACGGTTGCGCCGTTATTCAATACCGTCACCACATTATAATTGATGCCGGGGCCCTGGCGCATATTCAGGCCGCTTTGGGCGGTTACTTTGGCGCTGCCTTCTGCCATCGCCACGGTTGCACCAAAACATGCCGCAACCAGCAGAGCTGCCAAAAACGTTACACGCTTTTTCATATCTATATCTCCTTGTTGCAAGGTGATCTGCGGACCAAAAGAGAATGTACTCTTTTGCAGTTTCATTATACCATATGCCTGCATCAAACACAAGAAACGCTTTATCTTTGTGATTTTTTGTTAAACATGTAAAAATCCGGCATCTGCACCCTCTCTGCCCGGTTTTGGAATGGTTACAAAAATTTCCCCCTGCTCCTCCCCCGCACCGCATTGACAAAACCGCCTGCGTGGCGTATTGTAAAAGATAGAATATGCAAATTGTATGCACATTGCCCGGCATTGTGCAGCAACGCGGTACGCGTGCCGCCAGCGGCACCGGCCTGACAGGGAGGTTTCTATGAAGATGCGTGTTGGTATTTTGACATCCGGCGGTGACTGCCCCGGCCTGAACGCAACCATCCGCGGCGTGGCCAAAGCGCTGTATCAGCGCATGGGCGACAAGGTGGAGATCATTGGCATTCTGAACGGTTATGACGGCCTGATCAACGGCAACTACCGCGTCATGGCACCGGATGAGTTTTCCGGCATTTTGACGGTAGGCGGCACGATTCTTGGCACCAAGCGCACCCCGTTCAAGATGATGCGCGTTGTGGGCGATGACAAGGTGGACAAGGTTGCCGCCATGAAAAAGACCTACAAGGACGCCAAGCTGGACTGCCTGCTCTGCCTGGGCGGCAACGGCACCCACAAAACGGCAAACCTGCTCAGCCAGGAGGGTCTGAACATCATCGGCCTGCCCAAAACGATCGACAATGATATTTTTGGCACCGATGTTACTTTCGGTTTCCATACCGCTGTGGACATTGCCACTGACGTTATTGACCGCATCCACACCACTGCGGGCAGCCACAGCCGCGTAATGTGCATTGAGGTCATGGGCAACAAGGCCGGCTGGCTGACGCTGTATTCCGGCATTGCAGGCGGTGCGGACATCATCCTGATTCCGGAGCACCCCTATGACATCAAGAAGGTGGCCGAAGCTGTTATGCGCCGCCAGAAGGCCGGCAAGAACTTCTCCATCCTGGCGGTTGCCGAAGGTGCGCTTTCCACCGAGGAATCCAAGATGAAGCGCAAAGAATGGACCGCCAAGCGCGCCGCTGCCGGTTACACCACCGCCACCAACCGCATTGCCAAGCAGGTGGAGGAGCTGACCGGTGCCGAGACCCGCATCTGTGTGCCGGGCCATATGCAGCGCGGCGGCAGCCCCAGCGCCTATGACCGCGTGCTGGCCACCCAGTTTGGCACCTATGCCGCACGCCTGGTGGCGGACGACCATTTTGGCGTGACCGTTGCCATGGTGAACAACCACGTTACTGCCAACCCGCTGGTAGACATCGCCGGCAAGACCCGCGGCGTGCCCGATGACTGCGATATGCTCAACGTTGCCCGCTCCATGGGCATCAGCCTGGGCTGAGTTTTGTTACGGGGGTTGTTGTTCCTTCACGGGGGTTGTTTTGTTCCTTCTTTGAAAAGAAGGAACCGAAGAAACTTTAATATAGTATAACTGAATAATAAAGCCAAAGCCCGATGCCGCATTTAACGCAGCATCGGGTTTTTTTCTTATTTCACGTTTCCGTTTGCATCACAACTCAAAGAAATACTTACACCAATATTAGTTCCTCCATTCGAAAGGGTTGCACTCAAATAGGCAGATTTCCCACTCGTCCATGTGCTCTGTCCACCATAACTCCATCCATTTGAGCCGATGCCAGATCCACTCGCACCTGTTGCACTGGATGTTAAACCGTTATACGAAAATGTTGCTGTCAAAACCGCTCTTCCAATGTAAGTTCCACCACTATAATAGTTTTCTGATTTTGAATACGTCTTTGCGGTTCTTCCTTGCACTGCTGTTTCTTCAATCGTTACAACTGCACTAATCCCGTTCCCTAAATTTTCTGTATATGTACTGATAATTTTTGTACTACTTTCAGCAAAACATGGCAATGCCAGCGCAAACACCATGACTGTAACACAAATCATTGTTAAAATTTTCTTTTTCATATGGTTACTTCCTCTCTGTGTCTGGGATTCCTGCTTCACAAATAATTTTCGCCTGTTCCTCTAAAGAAAGGCCCGCCAAGTCGCTGCTGTCGGGTACTTCAGCAATAGTCGTCTCAGTATTTATAATCAATACGCCATTTGTACGCACAAGCCCTGCAATAATAGCAACCAGCACCACAACAATACTGATGTACCCTACTATCTTGTAACATTTTTTCTTTTTGCCTTGTTTTTTCCATTGTCCAACCAATTCTGTCGGTTGGCTCTCCAAAAAATTCTTCTGCTGTACTTTTCGGACTTTCCCCAAGTTGCTCCAGTACTTCTTCAAACGTACAGTTCGGATTATTTTCTGTAATATCATGTATAACCATTTCTATGTAGCTGTCAAACGCATTTTGGGCGGCTTTACACGGCAATCCTTTGTGTCCTTCTTTTACATACTTCTTTATTTCTACTTCAAACATTATTTTCTCCCTTCGCACGCAATTCATCATCCAATGCCAACAAATGATCAATAATGCCCGTAAAGACACAAATGTCGCCTTTAACGACTGGTAATATTCTTCCCCTTGTGGCGTAATTGCATAGTACACTCGAAGATGGCTTCCTTCTGCACGTTTTTCTGAAATGTAGATATGTCCATTTGCTTCCAAACGATATACCGCAAGGTACAAAGTATTAAACTTCAACTGCTTATCCGTTAATCTTTCTATTTCCTGTGTCAACTGGTAAATATAATTGGGCCGTTGCCGCAGCATAAAAAGAACCAGCATCTCTGTGGTTGCTTTTTTCAACATATCCTGCATGCCTTGGGGCGTACCGCTTCGTTCGTTTTTCACTTTTAACCTACATTCCTCATTCTATATCTATGCTTTTGTGCACTTTAACTATACCGATGTATTTTCATTTTGTCAATACTTTTCATTGACAAATACTTGTTATCGTGCTATGATTCAATCACACCAAGAATTCTTCTGCTCTATCTTTTGTGCATCACTTTATATTTCTTCAGTTTGGAGGTGTTGCCTATAATATTGTGTCCGCATATTTTCAGTATATAAATGGAGATTTGATTAACTATGAAGTTCCAACGTTTATTTTCTATTCTGCTTTGTGTTTGTCTTGCCATCGCTTGTTGTACTTCTGCTTTCGCTGAATCTCCTCATTTTGATTCTTCCGTTCCATCTGAGTATCTAACTGACATCGTCGATAACTCCCGAATTTCTCCAAGAGGAAGCAATCCCCCACCTTCAAGCAAAGTTTGGGATTGGGGAAATGGAACCTATAGTGCGGACTTCAGTATGCAAAGACGCGTTTTCACAAGCTATATGTTTACTGGCTACTCCTCCTATACAATTAGCGCATCCCTTGAATGTGCTAACAAAGCCAACAAAAGTATTTCCATTTATGTCTATAAACAAGATGGAAGCACCGTCACATCTTGCCGGTATACAGACCGTATGGAGGCTTCATTAAATGTTTCTGTAAATTCTGGTGACAAGATTTATGTTGCCGTTGCGCATGACTACGATGGTGATACTGCAACAGGAAGGGTGTGGGTTCGTCATGGTTAAATCTCGCAAAATTTATAACCTGATTTTTGACTTTCTGCTGGCAGCAGGGGTGTGTTTTTACAACGATTTGCGCTTTATGCGGGTCTGGTTCCTTGGCGGGCAGCTGTACCACAGTGTCGGTTTTACGAACTACCGCTTCGGCCTAACGGGCAAGGAGGTCTGCTGGGATTTTTCGCCGCTGAACATTCTGCATTGCCTGCAGGGGTATGACCCGCACGCTTACCTCAAGTTCCTCTGTTTTTTCTGCATCGGTATTTTGATGTTTTTCCGGTTTGTGTTCCGGGCACCAAAGCTTCTTCCGCAGTTGTTTGCGCGGCTGTTCTGTTTCAGCGCCGGGTATATTGCAGTCGTTGAGCTGTACAATCTGCTTTTCACCGCCGCCGGAGCTGTTTTTCTGGATATCAGCAACTGGTTCCTCTACCTCACCGGCGCATGGTCTGCTATTGCCATCCTGACCCTGCTGCTGGTTGCCAGCAAAAAGTTCCGTCCCGCTCCCCTGCCTTCTACTCCATCCCTTTAATCGAATAAAACCAAAAGCCGCGGCCCTGCATCAAACGCAAAGCCGTGGCTTTTTCCTACAATTTCTAATTACTCATTCCTAATTGCTAAGGCAATACCGCATAATTCTAAGTGCCGATACGGCGAGCGAGGTGCGGCAGATGCTAAGCCAAAAGCGCAGATAATACTGGATGTCTTATCGAGCATTTTGGCAACGCAGATGCCGTGCCGCAGCCGCCGGAGCGGTGCTTAAGCCGTCAGGCGGGAATTGTGCGGTGTTGCCCCTAATTCTGCAATTCCGTTCGCTTTCGCCCAGTAAGCGCCTGCCCATCAAATCAGTAGTACTTAAAATACCCCACATGCTCCGGTTGGTTATCTTCTACCAGGATGGTAAAGCCGCCGGGGTTTACTTCGGTCTGCTTGCCAAAGGCGGTGCGGACAATCAGGTGCGGGCCGTTGTTCAGGATAATCTCCGCGGACTGCTCCTTACCCACGCGGCGGTAGTGCAGCACATCGGCGCTGGCTTCCACCAGCTCCATGCTGCCGCCGTCAAAAGCATCGCAGCTGCGGCGCAGGCGGGCCAGGTTGGTCAGCGGCACGCGCAGGCGGCGCTCGGTGGAGTTCCAGTCAAAATATGCGCGGTTGAACGGGTCGCGGTAGCCCTGCATCCCGATCTCATCGCCATAATACACGCAGGGCGCGCCGGGCAGGGTGTACAGCATGGCGTAAGCCAGCAGCACGCGGCGCAGGGCATCATCAATGCGGTCGCCGGGGATCATGCGCTTGCTCTGCCAGTAGCGGTCGCGGCCATTGGCGGGTTCGCCTGCAATGGCGGTAATACCGCGCTCGGTATCGTGGGTGGAAAGGAAGTTCATTGCGCAGTCCAGCGCCGGTTTGGGATAGTTTTCGCAGATGGACATGATCTGCTCCCCCACCGCGCTGGCATCCTCGCCGCGGGCAAAAGCCACAGCTGCATTGCGGAACGGGTAGTTCATGGTGGCATCCAGCCCATGGCCGCGCAGGTAGGTGCGGCGGTGGTCGAACGCTTCCTTGGTGGTGGCGTCCTCCCACACTTCGCCGATGAGCAGCTTATCATCGCCGTGGGCTTTGACGGCGGCACGGATCTTTTCGATAAAATCATCAGGCAGTTCATCCGCCACATCCAGCCGGAAGCCGGAAGCCCCCAGCCCCAGCCATGTATCAATCACGCCACCCTTGCCGCAGACAAAGTTGCCGTAAGAGGGGTCCTCCTCCTCCACTTCGGGCAGGGTCTCAAAGCCCCACCAGCTGCGGTAGCCGCCTACATAACCGGAATCGAAGTCATACCAGCTGCGGTAGGGCGAATTGCGGTCACGGTAAGCGCCGCCGGGGCCATAGCGGCCTTCGCGGTTAAAATAGAGCGAATCCGAACCGGTGTGGCTGAACGCGCCATCCAGAATAATGCGGATGCCGTGTTTTTGGCCTCGGCACACAGGGCGGCAAAATCCTCGTTGGTGCCCAGCAGTGGATCGGCTTTCAGGTAGTTGGCCGTATTGTAGCGGTGGTTGGCGTGGGCCTCAAAAATGGGGTTCAGGTAAATGCAGGTAATGCCCAGCTCTTCCAGGTAAGGCAGCTTTTGCTGGATGCCCGCAAAATCGCCGCCGTAATAGTCCATGTTCAGGTAGCCATCGCTCTGCTCATTGGGCCAAAAATACGGCTCGCCGGTTTTATCCGGACGGTAAATGCGGTCCGCAAAGGGCAACGGCTTGTTGGGTACGCCCTCATAAAAGCGGTCCGGGAAGATCTGGTACATCGTACCGTCTTTGATCCAGTCCGGGGTCTTGAAGTCCGGCTCGTACACCGTCAGCTGCCAATCCAGGCCATTCACCCAGGTCAGCTCACCTTCCCCGTTGGCGGCGCGATAAATCTTGCGGAAATCCGTGTACAGGTCAAAGTGGTAAAAATACAATCCCGATGTGGTGGGGGCCAGCTGGAACACAAAATGGTTTACGCCGGGGGTCTGGCCGTCAAAATCCATGCGGTAATGCACGGGGTCTTCGCGGTCTTTGGTCAGCACCAGGTGTGGGTCCACATAGCCCAGTCTTTCCGGCACAGTCAACCGCCAGGTAACGGTCTGCCCCGCCGGAACTGCGCCAAACGGTGTTTTATACTCCGCACAGCGGGAGTTAAAAAAAGTATGCGTTGGTTGTTCAGGCAAACAAATCAATCCTTACATTGAACAAGTGTACAAAAACAGCCGTGACCCACTGGTGCCGGCAAATTCAAGTCGGCTGCCGGGATCGCGGCTGTTCGTTTATTTTATTGTACGGGCAGCGCGTGTACGTTCACAGCTGCACACGCGCCCGCACTGCGGTTAAAGCTCTGCTTTGGGCAGATTATTTAACCGGGGTAGCGCCCCAGATATCGCGGGAGTAATCCATGATGGAACGGTCGGCGGAGAAGATGCCGGCGTTGGAGATGTTCATCAGGCTCATACGGTTCCAGGTCTGCTTCTGCTTGCACAGTTCCTGCACGGTGTGCTCGGCACGGCGGTAGTCCTTGAAGTCGGCCAGGGCCATGTACGGGTCAGAGTTGCGCAGGTTGTTGGTAACCTCGCTGAAGTTCTCGCCGTTCCAGCCCTTTTCCAGCATATCCAGAACTGCCATGGCAACATTATCATCAGAGATGAATGCCTGCGGATGGTAGCCCATGCCTTTCAGTGCGTTGACTTCGGGGGTCAGCATACCAAAGATGATCTCGTTGTCCTTACCGGCGGCATCGGCGATTTCCACGTTCGCGCCGTCCAGGGTGCCCAAGGTGATTGCGCCGTTCAGCACGAACTTCATGTTGCCGGTGCCGGAAGCCTCGGTGCCGGCCAGAGAGATCTGCTCGGACACTTCGGAAGCGGGCATCAGGCGTTCAGACAGGGAGACACAGTAGTCTTCCAGGTAGACAATGCGCAGCTTATCTTTAACAGCGGGATCTTCGTCGATCAGCTTGCCCAGCTTGCAGATCATGCGGATCATCTGCTTGGCCATGTAGTAGCCGGGGGCAGCCTTGGCACCGAAGATATAGGTCTTGGGCACAAAGTCAGCGTTCGGGTTTCCCTTCAGGTACAGGTACTCAGCCGCAATGTTCAGGGCGTTCAGGTGCTGGCGCTTGTACTCGTGCATGCGCTTGACCTGGCAGTCAAAGATAGAATCCGGGTCAATGACCTGGCCGGTGGCCTTTTCCAGATAGTTGGCAAAGTTCACCTTGTTGGCGCGCTTGACGGCGGCCAGCTTATCCAGCATGGCTGAATCGTCAGCAAATTTTTCGAACTTCTTCAGCTCGGAAGCATCCTGCTTGAAGCCGGGGCCGATGGAATCTTCCAGCAGCTTGGTCAGGCCGGGGTTGGCAGCCAGCAGCCAGCGGCGGTAAGCAATACCGTTGGTAACGTTCTTGAATGCTTGCGGCTTGTACAGGAAGTAATCATGGAACACACTGTCCTTGATGATCTCGCTGTGCAGCTTGGAAACGCCGTTGATGGAATGGCAGGTGTAGGCGCAGATGTTGGCCATGCGGACCTGGTTGTCGCCAATGATTGCCATGTAGTTGATCTTGCCCTGGTCGCCGGGGAAGGCTTTCTCCAGGTCAGCACGGCAGCGGCGGTCCATTTCCTGCACGATCTGCCAGATACGGGGCAGGGTGGAGCGGAAGATGTCGGCGTTCCACTTCTCGAGAGCCTCACTCATGACAGTGTGGTTGGTGTAAGCAAAGACCTTGCGGCAGATGTCGAAAGCTGCATCCCATTCATAGCTGCACTCATCCAGCAAAATGCGCATCATTTCGGGGATGGCAATGGTCGGATGGGTATCGTTCAGCTGGATGGCGATCTTATCAGGCAGGTTGTCCAGCGTGCCGTACTGGTTCAGGTGGTTGCCCAAGATATCGGCAACGGAAGCAGCGCTGAAGAAGTACTGCTGGCGCAGGCGAAGGATCTTGCCCTCGGTGTGGTTATCGTTGGGGTACAGGATCTTGGAGATCAGCTCTGCGGAAGCAGACTGGCTGATAGCGGTGTTATAGTTGCCGGCGTTGAAGCTGCTCATATCAAAGCTGGGGGCCTTGGCCTGCCACAGGCGCAGCTTGAAACGCCGTTGCTGCCGTAACCGGCCACATACATATCGTTGGGCACAGCGATGACAGAGTTATAATTTTCGTACTTGACATGGTGGAAACCGCCCTCCCAGGTCTCGATAGCCTGGCCGTCAAAGCGGATCTCCTGTGCCTGGTCGGGGTGGGATTTGATCCACACCTGGCCGCCGGGCAACCAGTTGTCAGCGGTTTCCTGCTGCCAGCCGTCCACGATCTTCTGCTTGAAAATGCCGTACTCATACAGAATGGAGTAGCCGGTGCCGGGGATGCAGTTGGTAGCCATGCCATCCAGGTAGCAGGCGGCCAGGCGGCCCAGACCGCCGTTGCCGAGGCCTGCATCAGGCTCCTGATCGTAAATGGTATCGATCTTGATGTCGGCATCCGCCAGCACGCTCTCGGCCACTTCGTTCAGCCCCAGGTTGAACAGGCTGGAACGCAGGCTGCGGCCCATCAAGAATTCCATGCAGAGGTAGTAGACCTGCTTTTTGCCCTGGCCCAGCACTTTGGACTGGAACTGCTTCTGGCGGTCAGACATGATCTGACGAACGATCATTGCCATGCAGCGGTAGATCTGCTCGGCAGAAGCAACGTCCAACGTGACGCCGCATTCGCTGACGACCTTGTCTTTGAGAATTTTTTCAAATTCTTTTTTAGTAAGTTTCATCAAAAGTATTCCTCTCCTTACGGCTTATCTATACCAGAACCCTCTGGGATTATACTGATTTTTCAAAATCAATAAAAATACTTACCTTAAGCATTATAGTCAAAATTGGCGATATGTGCAAGGCTTTTTTCCCACACGCGTCAATTTTTTCAATTTTACACAAAAGGGGCTTTTTCAGAATTACGGGCATTTTATACTATAATATAAGGGTATAATTTTAAGCATTTTCCCTGCGCTGCGGGGGCTGGTGGGCGGTTTTGTGCCCGCGCAGAAGCCCTTTTCCGTCCCGCTTTTGGCGACAAAAGTGCAGGGTATTCCTGATAAAACCACCATCAACTGAAACAAAGGAGACCCCAACTATGGCTAACAAAGTACGTCTGACCATCTGCGGTTCGAGCTATGTGATCTCTACCAACGAAAGTGAAGATTACATGCAGAATCTGGCCGAGCGCCTGAATCTTGATATGAATGAGCTGATGAGCTCTTCCAATTCGGTTTCCATCACCACCGCTGCCATCATGACCGCGCTGAACTACCGCGATGAGCTGGAAAAGGCCAGCGGCAGCGCCGACAATATGCGCCGCCAGATCAAGGACTATCTGGAGGATGCCGCCTCCGCCAAGATGGCTGCCGAGGAGCTGCGCCGCGAAAACGCCGCCCTGCGCAAAAAGGTGGACGACCTGCACCGCCGTTCCCTGACGAGCGAAGCCTGATGGAACAGACTGTTTTACAGCGCCCGGAGATCCTGGCCCCCGCCGGCAATGCTGATATGCTGCGGGCTGCGGTGTTTGCCGGGGCTGACGCCGTATATCTTGGGCTGGATGGCTACAATGCGCGGCGCAGCGCTGGGAACTTTGACCCTGATGCCCTGCGCGAAGCCGTCTGTTTTTGTCATGCCCGCGGGGTTGCGGTGCATGTGACCCTGAACACGCTGGTTTACGCCGCCGAGCTGGGCGGCCTGGCCGATGCCGTGCGCGCTGTTGCCGCCGCCGGGGCGGATGCCGTGATTGTGGATGACCTTGCCACCGCGCAGCTGGTGCGCAGCATTGCGCCTGGCCTGCGCCTGCACGGCTCTACCCAGATGAGCATCCACACCGCAGAGGGCGCCAAGATGCTGGCAAAGCTGGGGTATTCCCGCGCCATTCTGGCCCGTGAGCTGAGCCTGGCGGAGATCGAAGCCGTGGTAAAGGCAAGCCCGATCGAATGCGAAGTGTTTGTACACGGCGCGATGTGCATGTCCATGAGCGGCCAGTGCATGATGAGCGCGTTCCTGGGCGGGCGCAGCGGCAATCGCGGTGCCTGCGCGGGTCCCTGCCGCCTGCCGTTTGATGCTACCAACGGCCTGCGCCCCGGCCAGCCGGGCAAAGCCTGCCACCTGAGCCTGAAAGACATGGACCTTGTGCCCCACATGGCCCAACTGAAAGCCGCCGGGGTTGCCAGCATTAAAATTGAAGGCCGCCTGCGCACGCCGGAATATGCCGCCGCTGCGGTAACGGCCTGCCGCGCAGCCCGCGCCGGGCAGCCCTATGATGAAGCGCTGCTGCGGGATATTTTCTCCCGCTCCGGCTTCAGTGATGCCTATCTGGTAGGCCGCAATGACGGCACCATGTTTGGCGTGCGCACCGAAGCCGATGCAGCCGCTACGCGCGCCGCCACGCCGAAAGCCCGCGAGCTGTTCCGCCGCGAACTGGAGCGCATTCCGGTGCATTTCTGCGTCAGCGGCGGTGTGGAGGACGGCGGCATCAAGCTGACAGCTTTCGATGACAGCGGCAGCCGTGTCAATGTGTACAGCGCCGATGAACCGCAGCCCGCACAGAAAGACCCCGCCCCCGGCATTGAGCGTGCCCTGGGCAAAACCGGCGGTACGCCGTTCACCTGCGCCGGGGTTGAGTTTGCCTGCGGCGAGGGCGGCCCCGGATTTTTGCCCGGCTCCGCCTGGAATGAGATGCGCCGCGAAGCGCTGGACAAGCTGCTGCAAAAGCGCAGTGAACCTGCGCCCCTGGCCACAAAGGAAATCACCCTGCCGGAATACGCCGAGCACGAAGTAGGCATGATACCCCAGCTGGCCGCCCGTTTTGAAACCGCTGCCCAACTACCCGGTGCCGAATACCTGGCCAAGCTGCGCTATCTGATTCTGCCCATCCGGGAAGCGGACGCTGTGCCGCAGCCCTTGCGCTGCAAAACGCTGCTGGAGCTGCCCCGCGCTGCTTTCGGCACTGTGGAACCGGATACCATGCGCCGCCTGGCTGCGCTGGAAGGTTCCGGCTTTGCGGGTGTGGTTGCAAACAATCTGGCGCAGTTTGGGTATGCCTCTCCCCTGCCGGTGTTCGGCGGGCTGGGGCTGAATGTAACCAACCCAATGTCTGCGGCAGAGTATGTGTGCCTGGGTGCCCGTGGCCTGCTGGTGCAGCCTGAAACGGCCCTGACCGCCATGCGTGCTGTGGCACCCCGGCAGAAAGACGGCACCCCGGTGCCCACCGCTGCCCTGTGCTATGGCCACCTGCCCCTGATGCTGACCCGCGCCTGCCCGCTGCGCAATGTACGCACCAGCTGCGCGGGCTGCACCCACAAGGGCAAACTGCGGGACCGCAAAGGGCGGGATTTTCCGGTGCGGTGCTCCGCCCCGGCAGCGCCGGAATGCGCACCGTGTTTAACCCTGTACCACTTTATATGGGGGACCGCCTGACCGAAATGCCGGTGGACCTTGCCGTGGCCGCGTTCACCCTGGAACCTGCCGACCGCGTGGAAGAGGTTCTGACCCGCCTTTTCCATCAGCAGCCCTTTGACGGCGAGTTTACAAGAGGGCTATATTATACGAATAATTAGGAAGGAGTAATTAGGAATTTAAGAGTTCTGTATTTTTAATGGATATCCCAAAAGCGCAAAAGTTCTGCGAAGGTTTGCCCCCTCATTTCATTTCTAATTGTTCATTCTTAATTTCTAATTAAATAATCGCTTTACTATGGAACAAAAAATCGTCAAATATTCCGTTCTTTCCCCGCTGGCAAAGGTGCCGGCATATGCAACGGCGGGGGGCGGCGGCGGCTGATTTGTGCGCCGCGCTGGAAGAGCCGTTGACCATTGCCCCCATGCAGCGGGTGCTGGTGCCCACCGGCCTTGCTATTGAACTGCCGGATGCCGGGTGCGTGGCATTGGTGTATGCCCGCAGCGGACTTTCCATCAAGCACGGGCTGTGCATGGCCAACGGCGTTGGCGTTGTGGACAGCGATTACCGCGGCGAGCTGAAAGTGCCCATGATCAACCTTGGCACCGAGCCTTACACCATCGCCCCCGGCGAGCGCGTAGCCCAACTGTGCATTGCTCCCGTGTGGCAGGCCGCCTTTGTACCCGCCGCCACCCTGAACGAAACCGAACGCGGTGAAGGCGGGTTTGGATCGACAGGAAAATAGTTAGGAGTTAAGATGCCCTCGTAGGGGCGCACAGTGTGCGCCCGCCGCTTTGCGGTAAATCTCGTTACGGCATCTATTGCCAACCTTGCCATATCCAAATTGCTAATGGTTCATTGCCAATTCCCAATTCAATCAGCTCCTAACTCCTACTTCCTACCTCCTAACTTCCTCTTTTCCCTTTGTTTCGCCGCGGTGGTGCGGTAGAATCTGTTACGAAAGGAACATCCCATTATGTCCTTGATTTTAGCCTCCGGCAGCCCGCGGCGGCGGGAGCTGATGGCGCTGATCACGCCCAATTACACCGTTGCCCCCAGTGATGTGGACGAAAGCCGCATTACCGGCGCAACGCCTGCCCAGCTGGCCCAGGCCCTGGCGGAAGCCAAAGCCCTGGCCGTGGCGCAGCAGCACCCCGATGATACCGTGATCGGCTGTGATACCGTGGTGGACTGTGATGGCGCTGTGTTCGGCAAACCTTCCGGCGAGGAAGACGCTGTGCGGATGCTGCACGCGCTCTCTGGCCGGGAGCACAAAGTACATACCGGGCTGTGCGTGGTACACGGCGGCAAGGCATACCTTGCCACTGAAACCACCCGCGTACAGTTTGCGCCCATTGAGGAAAGTGACCTGCTTGCCTATGCGCGCACTCCGGCACCGTATGACAAAGCCGGGGCTTACGCCATCCAGGGTCATGCTGCGCTGTGGAGCAGCGGCATTGTGGGATGTTATTACAATATTATGGGTCTGCCCGTACACCGTCTGGCACAGGTACTGCTCCAGGCCGGAGCGCTGTAACGGCAGTGCCGCAGCGGCCTGGTTGCTGCGGCGTGTCGTGCGCATTCTTTGTGCGGCCCACCCGCACAAACACATGATGGGGAGATAAAAATGGCAAATCCGATTTTGCAGCTGCTTGAAGCTCTGCGCAATATGTTTACCTGTGATATTGGCATTGACCTTGGCACCGCCAACACGCTGGTGTATATGAAAGGCCGCGGCATTATCATCCGCGAGCCCAGCGTTGTGGCGGTGGATGCCCGCACCGACGAACTGCGTGTGCGCTGCGTAGGCCACGAGGCCAAAGCCATCATCGGCGCAGCGCCCAACTCAATTTTGGCGGTACGCCCGCTGAAAGACGGCGTGATTGCCGACTTTGACATCACCGCCGCCATGCTGCAAAGTTTTATCCGCCAGGCATGCGGCAGCCGCCTGTTCGTGCGGCCGCGCGTGGTCATCTGCGTGCCGTCCGGCGTGACCGAAGTGGAACGCCGCGCCGTGCGCCAGGCCGCCGCCAAAGCCGGTGCCCGCCAGGTAACGGTGATCGAAGAGCCGATGGCCGCCGCCATTGGTGCCGGGCTGCCGACCGCTGAACCGGTAGGCAGCATGATCGTTGACATCGGCGGCGGCACGGCGGAGGTGGCTGTTATCAGCCTGTCGGGCATTGTGGCCAGCCGCAGCGTCCGCTGTGCGGGCGATGCGCTGGATCAGAGCATTACCAGCTTTATCAAGCGCAAATACAACCTGCTGGTGGGCGAACGCACTGCTGAGCAGATTAAACTTGAAATCGGCTCCGCCTGCCCGCCAGACCCCACCGACACCGAGCATGGCGAAACCACAATGGAGATCAAGGGCCGTAACCTGGTGGACGGCCTGCCCAAGGATATCCTCATCCGGTCTGAGGAAGTGCGTGAGGCCATGAGCGAAAGCCTGCTGCGCATCGTGGACGCCATCAAGGATACGCTGGAGTGTACCCCGCCCGAGTTGTCCAGCGACATCATCGACCGCGGCATCATGCTTTCGGGCGGCGGCGCGCTGCTGCGCGGGCTGGATACCCTGATCCAGAACGAGACCGGCATTGAGGTACACATTGCCGAAGCCCCGCTGGACTGCGTTGCCCTCGGTGCCGGTGCCGTCCTCGACCACCCCGATCTGGCAGGAACCAGACGGGAGGAACTGAGCTACCTGTAAAGGTAGGAGTTAGGAGTTAAGTGGCGGTTTGAAAGTTTGCCGCAACCCCATAAAATAATTGTAGGGAACGGTCTTGACCGTTCCCTACATTTTTGTTTTAATATTCAGACAGAATTTTTGGGTACCTGCAGCCCCAAAAACTCCTAACTCCTACTTTCTAACTCCTAACTTTCCCTCGTCGCTCCCACCGTGCTACCAGGTCCTTGGTCTGAGCTTGCAGGGCTTCGCGGGCGGCGTTCAGGGCCTGGGTGTCCTGGGGGTCATTTTTTCGGGCTTTCTGTGGCGGGTCAGGCGTTCCAGGGTCTTTTCTGCTTCTTTAATGCGGTTTTTGGTGTCCTTATCCAGCTCCTTGCCCTCTTTACTGCCAAGGGCGGAATTGACGCGGTAGATGGCGGCTTCCGCGGCATTCAGGGCCTCGATGGCGGCTTTGCGTTCCTGATCCTGCCCGGCAAAGGCAGCGGCATCGTCCATGGCGCGGCGGATCTCCTGCTCGCTCAGGTTGGAAGACCCGGTGATGGTAATGCTCTGCTGTTTGCCGGTGCCAAGGTCACGGGCGCTCACCGTCACAATGCCGTTGGCGTCAATATCAAAGGTCACTTCGATCTGCGGCACACCGGCCCAGGCGCGTTTGATGCCCTTGAGGGTAAAGTTGCCGATAAGCTTATTATCCTTGGCGAACTCCCGCTCACCCTGCAGCACCTTGATTTCAACTGTGCTCTGGAACGGCGCGGCGGTGGTAAAGATTTTGGAATACCGGGTGGGAATGGTGGAGTTGCGGTCGATCAAATGGGTTGCCACACCGCCCACCGTCTCAATCGAAAGGGTCAGCGGGGTAACGTCCATCAGCAGCAGGTCCTGCCCGCCAGCAGCCAGGCCTTCGCCGCCAAGGCGTCCGCCCTGCACCGCAGCGCCAAGGGCCACACACTCGTCCGGGTTCAGCGTTTTGGACGGTTCCAGATCGATCATCCGCATGACCTTGGCCTGCACCGCCGGGATGCGGGTGGAACCACCTACCAGCAGCACCTGATCCAGGTCGTTGGCGGCCAGGTGGGCATCCCGCAGGGCGTTGCGCACCGGCAGTGCCGTGCGCTCCACCAGGTCGGCGGTCAGCTCATCAAACTTGGCGCGGGTCAGTTCCGCCTGCAAATGCAGCGGGCCGTTGGGGCCAACGGTGATGAACGGCAGGTTGATTTCAGTATGGGTGGCAGCGGAAAGCTCTTTTTTGGCTTTCTCGGCTTCCTCCCGCACGCGCTGCATGGCAACGGGATCACGGGTCAGGTCTACCTGGTTTTCAGCGGCAAAGTTCCGCACCAGCCAGTCAGCCACACGAGCATCAAAGTCATCGCCGCCCAGATGGTTATCACCACAGGTGGCCAACACCTGCACAATGCCATCCCCGATCTGGATCAGCGAAACATCGAACGTGCCGCCGCCCAGATCATACACCATCACTTTCTGGGTCTTGCCGTTATCCAGGCCATAAGCCAAGGCGGCCGCAGTAGGTTCGTTGATAATGCGCTTTACATTCAGGCCCGCAATGCGCCCGGCATCTTTGGTAGCCTGGCGCTGGGCATCGTTAAAATAAGCCGGCACGGTGATAACGGCTTCTGTCACCGGTTCACCAAGATAAGCTTCTGCATCCGCTTTCAGCTTTTGCAGGATCATGGCGCTGATCTCCTGCGGGGAGAAGCACTTGCCATCAATGGGAATGCGCTCATCACTGCCCATTTTGCGCTTAACGCTGGCAATGGTGCGCGGTGCGTTGGTGACAGCCTGGCGTTTGGCCGGATCGCCCACAAGGCGTTCGCCGCTCTTTGCAAAAGCAACGACCGACGGGGTGGTGCGCTGGCCTTCAGCGTTGGGGATAACGGTTGGGCGTCCGCCTTCCACCACAGCCACGCAGCTGTTGGTTGTTCCTAAATCAATTCCGATGATTTTACCCATGTTGCTTTTGGTCCTTTCACACAAGCCGGCAACAGATACAGGGGTTTGCCAGCTTTTGTCACACAGGGAGCACCGCTAAGGCGCAAAACTCCGCCTTAGAGTGTAGCTGAAAGCAAAGAAAATGACAATTATTCCTCAAACACAAGCGGGATTTAAGGCAAAAAGCCGCAGGAATCCTTTATGGATTCCAAGGTTTTTAACGCAAAATCCAGCTGTGGTTGTAGAAATAGGCTGAATTTTCGACTTTTCAGGTACACCTTATGGTTTGTTTACATTATTGTAGCGCGCAAAGTGCCGGAATGTGTTGCAAAATCGTAAACTCTTATCAGACAATCATCCAAATGTTGGGGTGTATCGTTGACGGACGGGGGCAACGGTGCTATATTCTTTAGTATACTAAAGAGAAGGAGGTTCCCGGACATGCAGGCATTTTCCAGCCATGACATTTTCCAAACGCTGTACCAGCAGATCATGTTGCTGGAATTAAAGCCCGGCTCCACCCTGCGGGAAAACGCATTGTGCGAGCAGTTCGGGGTTTCCCGCACGCCGGTGCGCAGCGTTTTGCAGGAGCTGCGCATTGCCGGGCTGATTGAAGTCACTCCCTACAAATCCACGCGGGTCACCCAGCTGGATTTTGACACCATCAGCCAGCAGATCTACCTGCGCAACGCGGTGGAGTCCGCCGTGATGACAGACTTTGCCGCTGCCTGCACCCCCCCGAACAGCTGGCCCAGCTGAAAACCCGCAACGATGCTTTGCGCCGCCTGGCGGCCCAACCCCACCCGGACCCGCGGATGTTTTATGAGCTGGACAGCCGCCTGCACGAAAGCTGGTTTCTTGCCACCGGCAAAGACCAGCTGTGGCAGCTGATCCAGACTTCGCAGAACAGCTATTCGCGGTTCCGCATGCTGGATCTTGTGGCCGTTGGCAATTTTGGCGATATTGTGGCGGAACATGATGTTCTGCTGGATGCCATTGCCCGCAATGATACCGCCGCCATCCGGGCGCAGTGTTCCCGCCATTTGTACGGCGGCGTAACGCGGCTGGGGGAAGAACTTTCGACCAAATATGCGGATTATTTTGTTTCCGGCACCCACTGGCCGGACCATGCAAAGGAGATGCAACCGTGAGCCGCACTGCTACCGTGACCCGCAAAACGCGGGAAACCAACATTACCGTCACCCTGGACCTGGACGGCAGCGGAAAAGCCGACCTGCACACCGGCATCGGCTTTTTTGACCACATGCTGGACGGCTTTGCCCGCCACGGCCTGTTTGATTTGACATTACACTGTGATGGCGACCTGAACGTGGACTGTCACCACACAATTGAAGACTGCGGCATCGCGCTTGGCACGGCCATCCGTGAGGCCCTTGGCGACAAAGCCGGCATTGTGCGTTACGGCAGCTGCATGCTGCCCATGGACGAAACGCTGGCCCTGTGCGCTGTGGACCTTGGCGGACGGCCGTATTTTGTTTATGATGCCAGCTTTGCCGGGCAGAGCTGCGGCGGCATGGATGTGCAGATGGCACGGGAATTCTTTTACGCTGTCAGCTACAGCGCCATGATGAACCTGCACCTGAAGGTGCTGTACGGCGAAAACGACCACCACAAGCTGGAAGCCATGTACAAAGCATTCGCCAAAGCCCTTTCCGCCGCCGCCCGCCATGACGACCGCATTGTGGGCGTGCTTTCCACGAAAGGAAGCATCTAACTACCTCCTAACTTAATTTCGTTTTCCCGGGGCGGGACCCCGTTTTCAGTATATAAGGGTAACACTGAAAGGAGTAAGTATTATGTACAAGGACATGATGGACACCATTGGTTTTGTTTCGGGGTATGACCCGGAGCTGGGTGCGGCCATGCAGCGTGAGCTGGGCCGCCAGCAGGCAAACATTGAGCTGATTGCCAGCGAAAACATTGTTTCCCCTGCCGTTATGGCTGCCATGGGCAGCGTGCTGACCAACAAATATGCCGAGGGCTACCCCGGTAACCGCTATTACGGCGGCTGCCAGTTTGTGGATCAGGTTGAGCAGATTGCGATTGACCGTGCCTGCAAGCTGTTTGGTGCCAAATATGCCAACGTGCAGCCCCATTCCGGCGCACAGGCCAACCTGGCTGTCTATTTTGCCCTGCTCGAACCGGGCGATACCGTCATGGGCATGGATCTTTCCCAGGGCGGCCATCTGACCCATGGTTCCCCCCCAACATGAGCGGCAAGAACTACAACTTTGTTTCCTACGGCGTTTCTGCCGAGGACGGCCGCATTGATTACGATGCCCTGGCCAAGCAGGTTGCCAAGGTTCGCCCCAAGCTGCTGGTTGCCGGTGCTTCCGCTTACCCGCGCGCTATCGATTTTGAAAAGCTGGCCGAGATCGCCCACGGTTACGGCGCAATGCTGATGGTGGACATGGCTCACATTGCCGGCCTGGTTGCCGGCGGCATGCACCAGAACCCGGTGCCCTATGCTGATGTTGTGACCACCACCACCCACAAGACCCTGCGCGGTCCCCGCGGCGGCCTGATCCTGACCAACAACGCTTACCTGATCAAACGCATCAACTCCGCCATCTTCCCCGGCACCCAGGGCGGCCCGCTGGAGCACGTGATTGCTGCAAAGGCTGTCTGCTTTGGCGAGGCACTGAAGCCGGAGTTCAAGGATTATGCCCGCAAGATTGTGGAGAACGCCGCTGCTATGGCCGACGAGCTGACCGCCCGCGGCGTGAAGCTGGTTTCCGGCGGCACCGACAATCACCTGCTGCTGGTTGACCTGACCGATTCCGAGATGACCGGCAAGGAGCTGGAACACAACCTGGACGAAGTACACATTACTGCCAACAAGAACACCGTTCCCGGTGAAAAGCGCAGCCCGTTTGTGACCAGTGGTGTCCGCCTTGGCACCCCTGCTGTGACCACCCGCGGCATGGGCCCCGCCGAGATGAAAGAGATTGCCGACTGCATCGCAGACTGCATCTTTGACTTTGAGGGTAAGAAAGACGACATCGCTGCCCGCGTTGCCAGCCTGACCGCTCGCTTCCCCTGTACGAATAATTCCCGCTTTTCCCGCCTTTTTGAAAAAGAGCAGGGCGAAAAGCTTTAAGGCAACACCGCACAATTCCCGCCTTACGGCTTAAGCACCGCTCCGGCGGCTGCGGCACGGCATCTGCGTTGCCAAAATGCTCGATAATGTCGGGTTGCGGTACCCGCATCGTGCTTCGGGGGCAAAAGCCCCTCGCACTCTGCGACCGCTGCCCCTGCTTCGGTTCGCTGTTTCCGCCACTGGCGGCGCTCACCTTTGCAGCATCCAGTATTATCTGCGCTTTTGGCTTGGCAGCTGCCGCACCTCGCTCGCCGTATCGGCACTTAGAATTATGCGGTATTGCCTTAATGGGCATCGCACAAATTGATAAAGACACCCCGCAGTGAATCTCTTGCTGCGGGGTGTTTTTATGGCAGTCTGGCAGGGCTGGGAGCCGAAACCAGCGCGGCATTTCTCATTTTTTCGCGGGCCTTCTCATTCCTTGCGGACTTTTGCGCAGGCCTTAAAAAATGTTTCCATTTTATAGAATATTGTGATATAATGCAAAGGACAAATAAAATGCCACATAAAAGGAGGCAAAATCATGAAGTTTTTTATTGATACTGCGAATGTAGATGAGATCCGTAAAGCCAATGACATGGGCATTATTGCCGGTGTTACCACCAACCCCAGTCTGATCGCCAAGGAAGGCCGCGATTATGCCGAGACCCTGGCAGAGATCGCCACCATCGTGGACGGCCCCATTTCCGGCGAAGTAAAGGCCACCACCGTGGACGCTGAAACCATGGTTGCTGAGGGCGAAGCCATCTATGCCCTGGACCCCAAGCACATGGTCGTCAAGATCCCCATGACCGCTGAGGGCCTGAAGGCCATCAAGGCACTGTCCGCCAAGGGCATTCCCACCAACTGCACGCTGGTGTTCTCCGCCAACCAGGCGCTGTTGGCTGCCCGCGCAGGCGCTACTTACGTCAGCCCGTTCCTGGGCCGTCTGGACGACATTGGCCAGCCCGGCATTGAACTGATCGAAACCATTCATGACATGTTCCTGAACTACCCCGACATTGACACCCAGATCATTGCCGCTTCCGTCCGCAACCCCATCCATGTAACGGACTGCGCTCTGGCTGGTGCTGATATCGCCACCGTTCCTTACAAGGTCATTGAACAGATGCTGCATCACCCGCTGACCGATGCCGGCATTGAAAAGTTCAAGGCTGACTACATCAAGGTATTTGGCGAATAATTTCTGTCGCTCTGCCCGGTACCGGCTGTCTGCCGGACCGGGTTTTGTTTTTGCTTAGGGCAACACCGCACAATTCCCGCCTGACGGCTTAAGCACCGCTCCGGCGGCTGCGGCACGGCATCTGCGTTGCCAAAATGCTCGATAATGTCGGGTTGCGGTACCCGCATCGTGCTTCGGGGGCAAAAGCCCCTCGCACTCTGCGACCGCTGCCCCTGCTTCGGTTCGCTGTTTCCGCCACTGGCGGCGTTCACCTTTGCAGCATCCAGTATTATCTGCGCTTTTGGCTTAGCATTTGCCGCACCTCGCTCGTCGTATCGGCACTTAGAATTATGCGGTATTGCCTTAGTTTCTTGCAGATTGCTTTTTTATCCACTATACTTATACTGTATAAATAATGATTAAGGTGTAACTGAAAACAAAGAAAATGACGGATATTTCGCAAACACAAGCAGGATGTAAGGCAAAGAGCCTTGGAATCCTTTGTGGATTCCAAGACTCTTTAACGCATAATCCCGCTGCGTTTGTAGAAATAGACGATAGTTTCGACTTTTCAGATACACCCTAGGATGTAATGGGGTTCCAACCATGGACCAGCAATGGCTCAACACTTACCGCGAAGAAATCGGCGGCTTTTCCAACACGATCCACTCCTTTGCCCAGGGCGAAATTGCCCGCAAGGACTACAAAGGCATTTCCGGCGGGTTTGGCAGTTATGCCCAGCGCGATGCCGCCAAGCATATGCTGCGGCTGCGCCTGCCGGGCGGCCGGGTCACGCCGGAGCGCCTGCACTTTATGGCACAGGCTGTTCAGCAGTACCATGTGCCATTCCTGAAGCTGACCACCTGCGAAGCGATCCAGATGCACGATTTGACCCCGGACGAGGTGCCTGCCATCATGGAGGCCGCCATCCCCTGCGGCATTATCACCCGCGGCGGCGGCGGTGATAACCCCCGCAACATTCAGGCCAGCCCCTGACCGGCGTGCAGCCCGGCGAAGCTTTTGACGTTATGCCCTGGGCCGAGGCCGCAACGGAGTATCTGCTTTCCATCTGCCGTGACATCCACATGCCGCGCAAGCTGAAGGTTGCGTTCTGCAACGGCGTGGATGACTGTGTGCACACCGCGTTCCGCGATATGGGCTTTGTGGCGCAGCCGGACGGTACCTTTAAGCTGTACATTGCCGGCGGCCTGGGCGGCGGCTGGCGCATGGGCGTGTTGGCGGCGGAATCTCTGCCCGCAGAGGATGTGCTGTACTATATCCGCGGCATGATCACCACCTTCTGCCAGCACGGCAATTACCAGAACCGCGCCAAGGCCCGCACCCGCTTTATGCAGGAGACCCTTGGCCCGGATGAGCTGCGCCGCGTCTTTTTGGAGAACGTTGCCGCTGCCAAGGCGGACGAAAACCTGAAACTGCACCTGACCCCCGCCGCCATTACCAAAACCGGCACCGGCACGCTGGATGACCCGCGCGCCATTGCCCAAAAACAGCCGGGGCTGTACGCTGTGGCGTACCACCCCATCGGCGGCCGCCTGATCCCGGAAAAGCTGGTGCAGCTGGACAACCTGCTCAGCACCATCCCCGGCTGCGAATGCCGCGTTGCCCCCAATGAAACGCTGTACATCATCAACCTGACGGCAGACGAAGCTGCCGCTGTGTTGGATGCCACCGCAGATGGTGCCAAAACGCTGTTTGAGACCAGCGTTGCCTGCATCGGCGCTTCCATCTGCCAGCAGGGCGTGCGGGACAGCCAGTCCGTTTTGCAGCGCGCTGTGCAGGCCGTGCGGGAGGCTAACATTCCGGACGGTGCCCTGCCCAAAGTCTGCATTTCCGGCTGCACGTCCAGCTGCTCCGGCCACCAGGCCGCAGCCATCGGCTTCCAGGGCACGGTTAAAGCGGTGCCGGGCGGCAAGCCTGCCCCGGCGTTTGCCATCTTCCTGGGCGGGTCCGATGCTTTGGGCTATGCCCACTTTGGCGATACCATCGGCACCGTATATGAAGAGCAGCTCCCCGCCCTGCTGGTGGAGCTGGGCCAGGCTGCTGCAGCCGCAGGCCAGAACTGGCAGACCTGGAGCGCAGCTGACCCTGATGCGGTGAACTCCATTATTGCCAAGTACGTATAATCGCTGCTCCCGAAGCCTTTTGTTCTCCACAAGTTCCTTAAGGCAATACCGCACAATTCCCGCCTGACGGCTTAAGCACCGCTCCGGCGGCTGCGGCACGGCATCTGCGTTGCCAAAATGCTCGATAAGACATCCAGTATTATCTGCGCTTTTGGCTTAGCATCTGCCGCACCTCGCTCGCCGTATCGGCACTTAGAATTGTGCGGTGTTGCCTTAAAAATTGTGGAAAATCCGGCTTAAAGTATCGTATCTTATCCCCCGCGGCCCCGGTTTTGCACCGGCGGGCTGCGGGGATTTTGTTTTGCGCAAAAAATCCCGGAAATAGCGGACAACCACTGGCATAAACCGCATAAATATGATATAGTATTAAAGTGTAGTGTTATGCCATACAGCCAGGTTCCGGCGGCAAACTGCCCCGGAACCGGCCGAAAACAAAAAGGGAGCATACCTGACAATATGAAACAACAAGCAAACAAGATCCGCGTGGCCCTGCTGTTTGGCAGCTGTTCAAGCGAGCATGAGGTCAGCTGTGTTTCGGCTGCGGCATGGGCGGATGCCCTTGCCACCATGCCGGACCGATATGAAGTGATTCTGGTGGGCATTACCAAACAGGGCCGCTGGCTGAAATACAGCGGCTCTACCGAGGGCATGCGCAGCGGCAGCTGGGAGCAGGATGCTTCCTGCGTGCCCTGCGTGCTCAGCCCGGACCGCAGCGACCATGGCCTGCTGGTGCACAGCGCCAACGGCTATGAACTGCTGCCGGTGGATGTGGTCGCCCCCATCCTGCACGGCAAAAACGGCGAGGACGGCACGATTCAGGGCCTGCTGGAGCTGGCTGCCATCCCCTATGTGGGCTGCGGCGTTCTGGCATCCGCTGCCTGCATGGACAAAGCCGTTGCCAATACCATCATGGACGCCTATCATGTGCCCCACTGCCACTGGTGCAGCGCCGTCCGAGCCGAAGCGGAAACCCAGCGCAGCGCCCTGTTGACCCGCGTGGAAAACCGCCTGCCCTACCCGATCTTTGTCAAACCGGCCAATGCGGGTTCCAGCGTGGGCATCACCAAGGCCCACAACCGTGAAGAGCTGAACACCGCCATTGACACCGCCCTGCGGGAAGATGACAAAGTGGTGTTTGAAGAGTTTATTGATGGGCAGGAAGTGGAATGTGCCGCCATTGGCAACCCGGATAACCCGCAGGAAGTGCGCACCACCCGCCCCGGCGAGATTTTGGCCGGCGCAGAGTTTTATACCTATGACGACAAGTATAAAAACGGTATATCCAAGACGGTGATTCCCGCCCACCTGCCGGACCAGAAGCTGGACGAAGTCAAAACGCTGGCCGCCCGCGCTTACCTGGCTTTGGGCTGCGCTGGTCTTGCCCGGTGCGATTTCTTTGTAGAGCACGGCACAGGACGCGTGCTTTGCAATGAGCTGAACACCCTGCCGGGCTTTACCCCCATCAGCATGTATCCCAAGCTGATGGAAAACGAGGGCTACAGCTTTGCCGCCCTGGTTGATAAGCTAATCGGCCTTGCACTGAGCAAAAAGCGAGGTGCTTACTGATGGATACTCGTCCCATCGGCGTATTTGACAGCGGCCTTGGCGGGCTGACCGCCGTGCGCCAGCTGCGCCGCCTGCTGCCGGGCGAAGATATTGTGTATTTTGGCGATACCGGCCGCGTGCCTTACGGTTCCCGCGGGCACGATGTGATCGTGCGGTACGCCCAGCAGGATATCCGGTTCCTGCTTTCCCAGAATGTCAAGTTCATTATGGCGGCCTGCGGCACAGTATCTTCCACCTATCCTTCGGCGGAAGCTGCCCAGCTGCCGGTACCCTACACCGGCGTGATCGGTGCGGCAGCCCGCGCAGCTGCTGCCGCCACCAAAAACAAACGCATCGGCGTGATCGGCACAGCGGCCACCATCCGCAGCGATTCTTATGCCACCCAGCTGAAAGATCTGGTGCCGGGGGTTCAGATTTTTGCCCGCGCCTGCCCCCTGTTTGTACCGCTGGTTGAAAACGGTTATGTGAACGGCGACAAAGTGACCCAGCTGATGATTGAGGAATACCTGACCCCCGTGCGGGATTCCGGCATTGACACCCTGATCCTTGGCTGCACCCACTACCCGCTGCTGAAAAAAAGATCGGCGATTTTGTGGGCGACAGCGTAACGCTGATTGACCCCGGCAAGCTGACCGCCATTGCCACCGCCACCGCGCTGGATGACCTTGGGATTTCCAGCGGGCGCAGCACCGGCGGCACCACCCTTTTTTGTCAGCGATACCCCGGACGGCTTTGCCAAGCAGGAGCGGCTGTTCATGGGCAGCGAAGCGGGCGGCCCGGTGGAACAGATCGCCATTGAAACGTATTAAGGAATTAAACTATTATGGCAAAACCTGTTGAAGAAAATTACCTTATCACCATCAAAGGCACCATGGAGCAGAACGGCGAAAACGACACCGTGGAGCTGATGACCCGCGGCAACTTTGTGCAGCGCGGCAACAGCTACTACATCGTGTACGCTGAAACCGAAGCCACCGGTTACGCCGGATGTACCACCACGGTGCGCGTCAGCCAGGATGCCCGGCTGGTCAGCATGACCCGCTTTGGCAAAACATCCAGCCAGCTGATTATTGAAAAAGGCATCCGCCACCTGTGCCATTACGAAACCGGGTACGGTTCCATCAGCCTTGGCGTGGCCGCTGATGTGATTGAGCACAACCTGCTGCCGGATGGCGGCGAGCTGCAGTTCAGCTACACGCTGGATTCCGGCGCCGAAACCTTAATCAGCCGCAATTCCGTGCTTATCACAGTAGAGCCGCTGAAAAAGCAGGAAACTGAAGTTGAATAAATTTTTAGTTAGGAGTTAGGAAGTAGGAGTTAGGAGTTTTTGGTGTGCGCTGACGCGCACAAATTTTAACGATCAGCTGGCGGCTGTTTTTCAAAATTGCGGCGCAGGCCGCACCTTAAACTCCTAACTCCTACCCCCTCCCTCCTAACTTCCAAACTGGAGGTACAACGTGAATTACAAATACTATAACCCCCGCAAGGCTGCGCTGGATACGGCGCGTGAGCTGCTGACCGGCGCGCTGAATGCTGCTGTGGTGGACGGTTCCCTGCCGGAAGCCCCGCTGCCGGAATTTATTGTTGAGATTCCCGCCGATGTCAAAAACGGCGATATTGCATCCAACGCCGCCATGGCCGGTGCCCGTGCGTTCCACAAGGCTCCGCGCCAGATTGCACAGGCCATTGTGGACCACCTGAACCTGGAGGGCAGCCTGTTCGACCGTGTAGAGATCGCAGGCCCCGGCTTCATCAACCTGTTCCTGGGTGCCCACTGGTTTACCAGCGTGCTGCAGGCTGCTGCCACTGAGCCGGAATACGGCCGCACGGACGGCGGTGCAGGCAAACGCTACAACGTTGAATTTGTTTCCGCCAACCCCACCGGCCCCATGCACATGGGCAACGCCCGCGGCGGTGCTCTGGGCGACTGCCTGGCTGCCTGCCTGGACTGGGCCGGTTATGATGTGACCCGCGAGTTCTACATCAACGATGCAGGCAACCAGATCCAGAAGTTCGGCAAGAGCCTGGCCATCCGCTACCTGCAGCTGTACAAAGGCGAAGAGGCCGTTCCCCTGCCGGAAGAATGCTACCAGGGCGCTGACATTATTGCTCGCGCCAAAGAGTTTGCCGAAATTCACGGCGATTCCTATGTCGATAAAGACTTTGAAGAGCTGAAAGATGCCCTGATTGCCGATGCCCTGCCCAAGAACATTGCCGGGCTGCAGCGCGACCTGGGCAAGTACCGCATCACCTATGATGTCTGGTTCCACGAAAGCGACCTGCACAAGAGCGGCGCTGTGGATGATGTCATCAAAATCTTGATGGACAAGGGTGCCTGCTACAAGGCCGAGGACGGTGCCATCATGTACCGCAGCGCCCAGTATGCTTCCAAGTACGGCGTTGTAAACCGCAAGAAGGACGAAAACGCCGACGGCGAAGAGGAAGCCAAAGACGAAGTTCTGGTACGCGCCAACGGCATTCCCACCTATTTTGCCGCCGACATCGCCTACCATTACAACAAGCTGGCCGTGCGCGGTTTTGACCGTGCCATCGACATTTGGGGTGCCGACCATCACGGCCATGTAGCCCGCATGAAGGGTGCCATGGACGCCGTTGGCCTGGACGGCACCAAGTTGGATGTTGTGCTGATGCAGATGGTCAACCTGATGCGCGACGGCAAACCGGTGCGTATGAGCAAGCGTACCGGCAAGGCCATCACCCTGACCGACCTGCTGGACGAAGTGCCCATTGATTCCGCACGTTTCTTCTTCAACCAGCGCGAAAGCTCCTCCGCTCTGGATTTCGACCTTGACCTGGCTGTGCGCAACGACAGCGAAAACCCGGTCTATTATGTCCAGTACGCCCACGCCCGCATCTGCTCCGTGCTGAAAAAGCTGGAAGCCGCCGGTGTGACCTTTGAGGGTGCCGATGCCCTGGATGCCAGCCTGCTGACTGACCCCAGCGAGCAGGCTCTGCTGCGTCTGCTTTCCGCTTTCCCGGCTGAGATTGCTGCCGCAGCAGAAAAGTATGACCCGGCCCGCATTACCCGTTATGTTATCGATATTGCCACGGCGTTCCACCGCTTCTACAATGCCTGCCGCATTCTGGAAGCTGACCCTGCCGTTCGCCAGTGCCGCATGGCCCTGTGCCTGGCCGTGCGCAGCGTGATCCACAACGTGCTGACCATGTTCAAGGTTTCGGTGCCGGAGAGCATGTGAATTAGTTAGGGCAATACCGCATAATTCTATGTGCCGCAGCCGCCGGAGCGGTGCTTAAGCCGTCAGGCGGGAATTGTGCGGTGTTGCCTTAGCTTCTTTTCTCTATTACTTTAACGATTCTTCAATACAAACTAAAAAGCGTGGGCCTGCCAACCGACAGGTCCACGCTTTTGCACACCCAACATATTTATTATACCACATTCGTCAAGGCAATATCTATCCATAACATGCACGAATAATTCATATTTTGTTTGGGATATCTGCGAATAGACAAATTCCTTAGGGTATTGTATAGTATAGTCACAGAAAGAAAACAGCCGGAGATAAGGAGCTAAAAGCTCCAAGCAAAAGCCACTTTCAATAGCATCGGAACAAGGCACGGCGGTTTTCCCGACAGCTTCAAGCAGATTTCGCAAAGGCTTCCAGTAAGAGGTCTAAATGGGAACACTTGAAGAACTCCGGGAAAGCAGGGACCGGGAGGCTACCGAAGGACTTGAAAGTAAGATGGCAAAGCCGGCAGGATTCGTAAGGAAGGAGGCTCAAGTCCAATGGCTAATTTCAAAGATCCCATTCATCACCGGCGGGCCTGGGCCTGCTGAAAGCAAACGAACCTCATTAACAGCCGCAGGTCATTACCTGTAAAAGATATAAAAGTTAAGATGCAAGGTTCGTAGCTTGCTTAAAATGCAGTGCTCAGGAAATCCCGTCAGAAAAAAGTTCCCCGCGTTTACATAGATTAGATGAAGAACTGACGACAGGATTCTAAATAGAAAATTACAGGTTCAAAACCTGGTACGCAAAAGCGTAAATAGAAACCCAGAATCACCGGTGATTGTTATGAAAGATTTAACTCCGCCGAACAAATAATGCTTCACCTGATCTGGCTGGTGCAAGCGCACCGCCCCCAAAAGGAGAAACTCCGATGTACTAGAGCAAAGAGGAATCAACCTCTGGCATCAAATTCAGGTACCCTGCACAAAATTATTGAAGTTCACTTCCCCGTTCCACAGATGCACCAAGAATCGTTTTCCTTGCAAAATGTTTCCAGGCAGCAAATAACGAACCAAAGGGAATCAGAAATTTCAAGCAAACGCAAAATCATCGAACAACAGCGAATGAAACCCGTTTCCGATTTGCAAAACAAAGAAAACCAGGTTTAAAAACATTCGATCAAAGTTAAAGGATGAGGTTGCCATGAAAATGTGCAAACGGTCCGAAAAATAATACAATCGGGTATGAGGCTATGACTCCAATCAAGTAAGTTCGCTCCAGCGCCATAAGGGTAGAAGGCGCTGGAGCTTTTTGTTGTGTTGTGCCGGATGTTTTCGGTCTGCTTATCTTCTCTCGTTTACTTTTTTGTTTGCATCATTTTTGTTTTGCTGCCGCGCTCTAACGCAGCAAATCACTCTAAACACGGCTCTCCCTCCGCCCACAACATTGCACTGTGCGGCGGAGAGTTTTTATGTTTGCGGGCTTTTGTGGAGTATTACGGTACCGGTATTCCATCGCAATTTCGGTTTTCTGAATTTTATTGTTGACATTTCTGTAATATTGCGTTATGATAGCCACAAGGTCCAGAATTTTACAGAATACTGGAATGATAGGTTTTTCGCTATCTTTTTATTGTTCTGTATAATGCCCAAATCGGCGGCTGCCGGGCTGCGTTTTACGTTTAGGATTTCTTTTCCCAATATCGTTCACCTGCCTTAAAGTGTATTTGAAAACAAGAAAAAAGATAGACTAAATTTTTGACTTTTCAGATACACCCTAGGATTCCGGTATTTCCGCTGTAAGTTTTGTTTGGCGTTCCCTTGGCAGAGGGTACACCAAAATTCTCTTGTTCACCTTTTTTCTTCGTGAAGTGTGCAGCAGCGCTTCACCATTTTTTAGCTATTGTGATTACAGATTTCTGTTGTATTAAAGGAGGCTTTATGGAACAACTTACGATTGATACCGGCCTGCGCGAATACGCGGTCAATGGCGGGCCGGAGCACGGCGGCGGAGTGCTGCGCTTTAACCCCAGCGACCCCAATGTTTACAGCCGTTTTTGCACCCTGCAAAATCAGCTGCAAGAGCTGGAACAGCAGGTGCAGGTGCAAAGCCCCACTGGGACCGATGCCATACAACTGCTGTCCCAGGCGGATCAGCGCGCCAAGGGGCTGCTGGCGGAAGTATTTGGCCCCGGCAATGATTTTGACGCCATGCTGGGCGGCACCAATCTGCTGGCGGTTGCCGGCAACGGCGAGCGGGTCATCACCAATCTGTTTGCGGCATTGCAGCCCATTCTGGAAGCCGGTGCCCGCCAGTGCGCGGATGCCAAAGCCACGCTGGCCGTGCAGCAGGCCCAGGCAGCGCGCGCGCGCGCGGGGTGCAGGTATGAGCAGCTGGCGGCTGCCCACCCGGCTGGAGGTTGGCGGAAAAGCATATCCGATTCATTCGGATTACCGCGATATTCTGGATATTCTGCATCGGTTGAACGATGCCAGCGAGCCGGAATTCATCCGCTGGCGGGTGGCCCTGGCCCTATTTTTTATGAGGGCGATCTGCCGCGCAGCGACTATCCGGAGGCCATGCAGAAACTGGCAGATTTTTTTGAACTGCGGGCAAACGCTGCCCCGCTCCCCTGTCCCGCCGCTGTTGGACTGGGAACAGGACGCCCCGCTGATTGCCGCCGACATCAACAAAGCCGCCGGGTGCGAAGTGCGCGCCCTGCCTTATCTGCACTGGTGGACCTTTATGGCCTGGTTCAACAGCATTGGGGACGGCCAGCTGGCTACCCTGCTGCGGGTGCGCAGCAAGCTGCACCACGGCCAAAAATTACAGCCGTGGGAACAGGACTACTACCGCAAAAACAAAGCCATAGTTGACCTGCGCCCCCGCCTGAATCCGGCAGAGATAGCGGAACGCCAGCGGCTGCAGCGCCTGTTGGCCAATTAAGTCCTCATAAGGAGGTAGATGCTTTTGCCAAAATCCTATGCAGGCAGCCTTCAGGTTGCCCTGTCTACACAAACAACTACCCACACCGCGCAGCAGCCGCTGAACGGCCTGCGCACTGCCCTGAAAAAATAAGCCGCAGTGTAAACGCTGCGTTCTCCGCCGTGCCGGTGGCAAAGTTTGAGCAGCAGACCGCCGCAGCAGCAGTCAGCGCCAACAAAGCCGCCAAAGCCCAGGCCAAACTTGCCAGTGGCACCACCAAAGCAGCCAAGGCCGCCAAACGCAGCGTTGCGGAATTTGATGAGCTGGACCGGCTGCAGGCTTCTCTTGCCGAAAGTGCCGGAGCTGCGGCGGCTTCCACCACCCGCAAAAGCAGCAGCGCTGCAACAATCAAAGCCGCAGATGCCGAACCGCCACAGTTAAGTCCGCCGGCTCTATTAAACCAGCAGCTGCAAAATTTCTGGGCTACATTACAGGCTGTGCTTGCCCCCGCCGCCGCGCTGTGGGATGCAGCCTGGCAGCAGATGAAAACCGCTGCCCTGACCGTTTGGCAGGATCTTTTGGGCGGCGTTCAGCTGACCTGGGCCGAGTACGGCCAGCCCATTGCCCAGAGTGCCGCCCTGGCGCTGGAAAACCTGCAAGGCATTTTTACCACCCTGTGGCAGAACGTTTTGCAGCCGATCCTTACTAACCTGATGCAGATTTTATCTACCCTCTGGTCCTCCCACCTCAAACCCCTGTGGGACGACATTCTTTTGCTGGTGGCAAGCGTTGCCAACTGCCTGCTGGACCTGTGGAACAACCTGCTGGCCCCGGTGGCCAAGTGGATCATCGCCACGTTCGGCCCCGCGTTTGCTGAGGTATTCAACGCCATTGCGGACGTTGTTGGCGTGGCCGTTGGGGCTATTGCGGATGCCATCGATCTGGCCGTTGTTGTGCTGCGCGGGCTGGCGGACTTTTTAAGCGCCGTGTTCCGCGGCAACTGGGATGCTGCCTGGCAGGCCATCGGCAACACGGTCAGCACCGTCTGGGACAAGATGACAAACGCCATCAAGACCGCCGTCAATGGCATCATCGGCTTCATCAACCGGATGATCTCCGCCGTTGTGACCGGCATCAATGCGGTCATCAACGCGCTGAACGGGTTGTCGTTCGACCTGCCGGACATATTCGGCGGCGGGCATGTCGGGTTTAATATCAGCCCCCTGACCGCCCCGCAGATTCCCTACCTGGCGCAGGGCGCGGTCATCCCGGCGAACCGGGAGTTTCTGGCCGTGCTGGGCGATCAGAGCCACGGCACCAACGTAGAAGCTCCGCTGGATACCATCAAGCAGGCTGTGGCTGAAGTCATGGAAGATTTGCAGGCAGGCCAGATGGCGGGCTTTGAAGCCGTGGTTTCCGTGCTGCGGGAGATCCTCTCCGCCGTGTACGGCATTGAGCTGACCGACGAGGACGTAGGCCGCGCCGTGCAGCGCTGGCAGCGCAAACAGGCCATTGCAACAGGAGGTGTGTAACGTGACCCTGACCAATCTGTTCCAGATCGATGGCAAATCCCTGTACGCACCGGACTGCGACATCGAGCCGAGCTATTCCGACCTGGATTCCAGCGATTCCGGGCGCGACGAAGCCGGGTTTATGCACCGGGAAGTGGTGCGGGAAAAGGTTGCCACCTGGCCCATCGCCTACAGCTGCCTGACGGATGACGAGTACAAGTACACCATCGGGCTGTTTGCAGGCAAGGCAACGTTTCAGTTCACCCATCCCAATGCCGGCTCTTCCACCGAGACCGAAACCACCACCTGCTACTGCAGCAAATACGGCATCGCCTGGCATAATGCCAAGACGAAACAGTGGAAAAACCTTAAATTTAACATTATTGAATGCTGATTGAGAGTTAGGAGGTAGGAGTGAGGAGTTAGGAGTTAAAACGGGCCTAAGGTCCGGCATTGTAGGGAACGGTCTCGACCGTTCCGAAACCCCCGCCGTATATGCCACAACAGGATTTGCTACAGGGCGACGGGCGCACAATGTGCGCCCCTACGGGATTGCGGCCCAATTTTCAACCCGTGCGCGCACGCGCACACCATGAACTCCTAACTCCTAACTCCTCCCTTCTAACTCCTAACTAAAACCAAAGGAGGTGTATATTTGCTCCAACCAATTCTCACTCTCCCAAGCGGCACCGAATTAAAGGGCGGCTCCCCCGGCAGCGCGGTGAAGAGCCTTACCCTGCACACTGCGGTAAACGCCGGGCAGGAATTTACCATCGGCTCTGCGTTTTCGGACTACATTGAAGCCGAAATCTGGGCGGACCCGGGCGGCAGTTTACAGATCACTGCCGGGGATGCCCTGACCTACTACCGGCAGGACGATGCCGGGAGCCGCACCAAGGTGGGTGTTTTCTATGCTGAAAAGCCCACCCGCACCAAGCGCAACAGCTACAAGGTCACGGCCTACGACACCATGTCCAAGCTGGATGCGGACTTCTCCGGCTGGCTGCGGGCCAATCAGGCACAGTTCCCCAAAACTATCTGGCAGCTGGTTCAGCTGGCCTGCCAGCGGGCGGGGGTCGCGCTTGCCAGCAGCAGCCTGCCCATCAATGGCAGCTACAGCGTGCAGGCGTTCTATGCGGATGATTTAACCTGCCGCCAGATCATCTCCTGGGCGGCGGAAGCAGCAGGCTGCTACGCCCACATGAATGCAGACGGCAAGCTGCAATTCTTGACCTACACAGACAAGCGCAGCACAGTTAAAATCACCCCGGACGGTGCCAGCAACAGCACCGCCTATTATGCTGACAGCCTGAGCTACGAGGACTACACAGTCAAGGCCATTGAGAAAGTCCAGATCCGGCAGTCGGACAGTGACGTGGGGGTCATCTACCCCGACAGCACCACTGCCACCAACACCTATGCAGTGCAGGGCAATCTGCTGCTGACAACCGGCACCGAAGCCAACCTGAAAAGCGTTGCCCAAAACCTGTACAACGTGCTGAAAAACGTGACCTACACCCCCTGCAAAGTGGCCGTGCCCAGCAGTTCCGGCCTTGCCTGCGGGCAGATCGTGCACGTTAAGGACGCACACGGGCGGGAGTTCGACACCTACCTGATGAGCGCCACAATCTCCTCCGGCAAAGCCAGCTTTGAGAGCGTGGGCAGCGCCAGCCGGGAAAGTTCCAGCGCCGTGAACAGCCAGAGCTACAAGAACCTGACCGGCAAAATGCTAGAGATCAAGACCAGCGTGGACGGCCTGGAAGTAAAGGCCAGCGACCTGACCGGCAAGTACACCGACCTAAAAGCAACGGTGGACGGGCTTTCTTCTGAGGTGAAAAAAGGCACCAAAATCACCGGCGGCGGCAACCTGATCCTGGGCAGTGAGAGCTTCAAGAACGCCAACTATGTCGGCATTGACAGTAGCGTGGCGTATGGCGATGATGGCAGCGCAACAATTACCAATGCGAACACAAGCCGCGGGTTCGAGTTCAACGCTGTTAGCGCTCATATCACCAAAGGCGTTACCCTATGTCTGTCCGTTATGTACAAACTCATTTCCGGCACCGATGCGCTGCGGCTTGGCATTGTGTTTACGAACGATGACGGACAACGTTACATTGCCTTCATAAAAACCGCTGACCAGCTCGAAATTAAGCAGACAAACGGCTGGGTGCTGCGGTATGGTACATGGACCCCCGCGAAAACGGCGTTTTGAAAACTGTCGAGTTCGACAGCAATGGCAACTGCACCAATAAGTTTGAGTTGCTTCACCCCATGCTGCAATACGGCAACGCGCCCACCGCATGGAACGCCAGCAGCGGGGACTACATAACAGAGAAAAAGCGCCAAAAGCCTGATCTCCCAATCGGCGGATGAGATCAAAACCGAGGTCACCAAGTCAGTGACTGAAACGGTAACGGCCAACGTGAAGGACACCGCTACTAGCGCTGCCAATGATGCCGTTGACACCAAATTGCAGAATTACGCCACCACAGCAACGGTGGAAAGCCTGAAAAAGGATGTCTCCAGCATCAGCCAAAAGGCGGATAGCATCAGCACCAAAGTCAGCAGCCTGGAAGAAACCACCACGACCATTTCGGATGACCTTGACAGCACGAAGCAAGAGTTCAAGACCGTTAAAGAATCCGTTTCCTCGATTGACCAGAAAGCCGACAGTATCACCCAGACCGTAACCCAGCGGATCACCGGCGGCAACAATATTATTGTGGGCACCGACGACTGGAACAACGCGACCCTGGATGCAGGCGGCAACGCAACCAGCAAAAGGGCAGCTACACCATTGATGGTGAATCCGTCCGAGTGACCAATAAAGCCCAGAACACCCGGTTCCACTTTGGTGCGGACAAAACGCTGGTGATTGCCAAGGGCATGACCTATTGCGCCAGCGTACTGTACAAGCTCAACTCTGGCACGGACAGCCTGTTTTTGCAGTTCGAGACCAAGAACAGCAGCGGCGCAAAAAGTTATTACGACAAAGCATTCAAAAATGCGAAGCAGGACATTGAGCTGGACAACGGCTGGAAGCTGCGTTGGGCGGCGTTCACGGCGACCGCGGACGGCTATGCAGACGGTCTGTTTGTGAGCACTGCCAATGACTTTGCCACCGTTACCAACGATCTGACCATCATGCACCCCATGGTGCAGATGGGCAATGCCCCTACCGCCTGGACAGCCAGCACCGGCGACTATCTGACCGCCAACGAAACCAAAACCGAGATCAAGCAGACGGTGAGCGAAATTAAGCTGACGGCCAGCACAAGCGGAACCAGCAGCACCATCAAGCTGACGGCGGGCGGAACAGAGATCACCAGCACACAGATCAACCTATCCGGCGTGGTGACTTTTTCGGATTTGAGTACCTGGAACCAGGACAAGACCATTATCAACGGCGGAAACATTACCACCGGGCAGATTCACAATAAGGCGCGCACAACCACTTATGACCTGGACAATGCCTGGATTCGTATGGGCAAAGATGCTGGCACTCGTGTGGACATTGACACGGGGCGCATCCGCTGGTACTGGGAAAACAACCTGACCGGTGTGTTAAGCAGCCGGTACGGCAAATCTTATATTGGCGATAACTCCCGCTACACGTTTTTAGGCTGGTTCTCCACCGGCGACCCCAGCTTTGATTATTCCACCGGCGGGGCCACCAGCGAGTTTGTGGGCATTGCCATTGACCAGGTAGATAAGGTCATCCACTGCAATGCCAGCAAGTTTGAAATCCCCGGCAGAATTGAATGCGGTTCTTTGAGCGTGAACGGGAGGGAGATTTAATGCAGAAATTCATGCAGATTTTGGCCACGTTGGCTTTGCTGTTGGTGCTTGCATTGGTCATCCCGCTTACGCTGGCAGCCTGCGGCGGCACGCGAACCGAAGATACAAGCTATCCGCGCCCGGAATATTCCGGCTCCCCGATGGCAGAAAGGGTGATGAAATGACCACAACCGCAAAAATTGAAGAACTCCAAAAGTCCGTCATCAACGCCATCAACAACAGCTGCCTGCACCCCGCTGTGGTGCGGCTGGTGCTGCTGAACGTTATCTCGATGGTGGAAGCCAGCGAGAGAGAGGTAAACAAAAGAGAAAAAAAGACAGAATCCTGAAAATCTATTTTTTGTTCCCGCATAATCCACACAAAATATAAGGCAATACCGCATAATTCTAAGTGCCGATACGGCGAGCGAGGTGCGGCAGATGCTAAGCCAAAAGCGCAGATAATACTGGATGCTGCAAAGGTGAGCGCCGCCAGTGGCGGAAACAGCGAACCGAAGCAGGGGCAGCGGTCGCAGAGTGCGAGGGGCTTTTGCCCCCGAAGCACGATGCGGGTACCGCAACCCGACATTATCGAGCATTTTGGCAACGCAGATGCCGTGCCGCAGCTGCCGGAGCGGTGCTTAAGCCGCAAGGCGGGAATTGTGCGGTGTTGCCTTAACACATAAAAACAAGGCACCGGGCCAATTACAGGTTCGGTGCCTTGTGGTATTTATGGTGTCAGGATGCCGATCAATCTGCCATCGGCTGATGGTCCGTGATGGTGTGCTCCTGCTGGTACTTGAGCGCAGCAGCGATAAAGCCCTTGAACAGGGGATGTGCGCGGTTGGGGCGGCTCTTGAATTCGGGGTGGAACTGTACGCCCACATGGAAATCACGGCCGGGCAGCTCAACAGCTTCCACCAGGCGGCCATCCGGGCTGGTACCGGAGATCACAAGGCCGTGGTTCTGCATCTCTGCACGGTAGTCGTTGTTGAACTCATAGCGGTGGCGGTGGCGTTCATCAATTTCTTCTTTGCCATAGCACTCACGCAGCTTGGTGCCCTCGGCGGTAATGCAGGGGTACTTGCCCAGGCGCATGGTGCCGCCCTTCGGGATGTTCCCCTGCTGGTCCGGCATCAGAGCAATAACATTGTGCTCGCCGTCCGGCGTAAACTCGCTGGAGTTGGCATCGGCATAGCCCAGCACATCGCGGGCATATTCCATAACCATAATCTGCATACCCAAGCAGATGCCAAAATACGGGATGTTCTGTTCCCGTGCATAGCGGGCGGCCTGGATCATGCCCTCAATGCCGCGGTCGCCAAAGCCGCCGGGCAGGATGATGCCATCCACACCGGAAAGCTCTTCAGCGCAGCGCTCCTGATCCAGCAGGTTTTCGCTGTCCACCCAGTGGATCTCCACTTTGGACTCATTCTCAAAGCCGGCGTGATACAGGGACTCCATTACACTCAGGTATGCGTCATGCAGCTTGACATATTTGCCAACCAAGGCAATGGTGCAGGTCTTGCTGCGGGTGGCAATGCGGGAGATCAGCTCTTTCCACTCGGTCAGGTCGCTAGCCGGAGTTTCCAAGTGCAGCTGACGGCAAACAACGTTGGTCAGGCCGGCAGCTTCCAGCATCAGCGGGCACTCGTACAGGCTGGGCATGGTCAGGTTTTCAATCACGCAATCAGGGCGCACATTGCAGAACATGCTGATCTTGCGCTTGATATCGCTGCCAACGCGGCCATCGGCACGCAGCACGATGACGTTGGGGGCGATGCCCATGCCCTGCAGTTCCTTGCAGGAATGCTGGGCGGGCTTGGATTTATATTCGTCCGAGCCGGAAATATAGGGCACCAGAACCACATGGATGTAGCAGCAGTTTTCCATGCCCTGCTCAATGCCAACCTGGCGGATGGCCTCCAGGAAAGGCTGGCTCTCAATATCACCGGTGGTGCCGCCGATTTCGGTGATGACAACATCGGCTTCGGTGCTTTTGGCAAGATTGTAGATATAGCTCTTGATTTCGTTGGTAATGTGGGGAATGATCTGCACCGTCTGGCCCAGATAAGCGCCCTGGCGTTCCTTGTTCAGCACGTTCCAATAGACTTTGCCCGTCGTCAGGTTCGAGTACTTGTTCAGGTTTTCATCAATAAAGCGCTCATAATGACCCAGATCCAGGTCGGTTTCGGTTCCGTCATCAGTCACGAACACCTCGCCGTGCTGTAGCGGGCTCATGGTGCCGGGATCCACGTTGATATAAGGATCCAGCTTTTGAGAAGCCACCTTCAGGCCGCGGGTTTTCAGCAAACGGCCCAGGCTGGCTGCTGTGATGCCCTTGCCCAAGCCGGAAACCACGCCGCCAGTAACAAAAACGTACTTTGTCGCCATATATACCATCCTCTCCACAACTACCACAAATAAATGGACGCTTTATTATACATCACTTTTATTTCCAAAAGCAAGAGTCTTTTTTCCTGTTTGGTGCAAATTCTCTTGCGCACCATCGTACAATCCCCTATAATAAATAAGATAGTATTTAAGGCAATACCGCATAATTTTAAGTGCCGATACGGCGAGCGAGGTGCGGCAGATGCTAAGCCAAAAGCGCAGATAATACTGGATGTCTTATCGAGCATTTTGGCAACGCAGATGCCGTGCCGCAGCCGCCGGAGCGGTGCTTAAGCCGTCAGGCGGGAATTGTGCGGTATTGCCTTAAGATCATGTTGAGAAGGGAGCGTGCTTGTTTGCAAAAGCTCAAAAAATTTTCAGCCGCCAGAACGGGTTGGTCCTGCTGCTGGTTCTGGTGGAATTTGTGGTGTTGGCGCTGCGTTTTGTGGGGGATTTCCGCACAGGCGGCGTGATTGATATTACGCCGGACCTGATCATTCCCTACGCGGAGGAATGTACCAATGATGACCGCGGCGCCCGCGTGGAAAACTTTACCGGCCTGTTTGCCACCACCCGCTGGATCGACCTGCCGCGCGGCAGCTACCAGGTTTGCATCAACTATGTGAATGACGGCGAGGACGGCGAGGTCAGCTTTTTGGATGAGATCATGCCCACCGCGCAGTATGATGCCGCCAAGCTGCCCGCTGAGCGCACCCGCACGGTGTTCAGCCTGTGGATGCCCTACGGCTGCGAAACCGCACAGCTGCAGTTTACCGCGGACTGCGGCAAAAACCAGGTCATCTACATTACCGGCGCACAGATCGTACCCACCCACGCGTGGGCGTATGTGCGGCTGCTGACGGGGCTTGTGTTCTGCGCCGTACTGGACTGGGTGATCCTGTTGCTGACCCGCCGGGTCAAATTTCCCATCCATACCCTGCGCGGGCGGTATATCGCCATGGCGCTGGTGGGCATCGGCGTGTTTGCCTGCCTGCCGCTGGGGCTCGGCTACCTGACGTACGGGCACGACCTTTCCATCCACCTTTCCCGCATTGAGGGGCTGAAAGCCGGGCTGCTGGCCGGGCAGTTCCCCGTGCGCATGGACCCGGCCATCATCAACGAAAAAGGCTATCCGTTCAGCCTGATGTACTCCGATGTGTTCCTGTACCCGGCTGCGGTGCTGCGCATTCTGGGTTTCAGCTTGCAAACCAGCTACAAAGTTTACGTTGCATCCATCACAGCGGCCACCGTGGGCATTACGTTTTATGCCCTGCGCAAAATGTTCCGCAGCGATTGTGCCGCGCTGTTTGGCACCGCGTTGTACACCCTTTCGTTCTACCGGCTGACCAACGTGTTTGTGCGCGCTGCAGTGGGCGAATATACCGCCATGGCGTTCCTGCCGCTGGTCGTGTACGGGCTGTGGCGGATTTATCGCCAATCCCCTGCCGATGGCAAAAGGCCGAGCCCTGGTGCTGGCTGCCCTTTGCCCTGGGCTTTACCGGCCTGCTGCAGAGCCATCTGCTGACAACCGAACTTGCGGTGTTCTTTACCGCCGCCTTCTGCCTGCTGTATTTCAAAAAACCTTCACCCGCCCGGTGCTGCCCGCTCTGTGCAAAGCCGCCGGGGCCGCCATTGTGTGGAACCTGTGGTTTATGGTGCCGCTGCTGCAATACATGGTGCAGGGGGTGTGCCGTATCAGCGGCAAGTATGATGCCGCCTACCTGTACGACAGCTCCGTTTACCTGGGCCAGATGTTTTTGATGTTCGGCCAGAGCAGCGGCGTGGCGGAGAGCATCCAGAGCGGCATTGCGGGCGAAATGCCGCAGACGCTGGGCTTGGCACTGGCCGCGGGTGCATTCTTCTTCCTGCTGGCTGTGCTGGACCCCGCCGTGCGCAAAAGCAGCCGCGATGCCGCGCGCATTGGCAGCCTGACACTGGGCTTTGGCCTGCTGGCCGCCTGGTGCGCCAGCGACCTTTGCCCCTGGTACGCGCTGTTCCGTTGCGAACCATTGCAGGCGCTGAGCAAGACTCTGGGGAAGCTGCAGTTTGCCTGGCGGTTCTTCACCCCGGCCACCATGCTGCTGGTCGTGTGTGCCTGCTGTGCGGTGGTGCTGTACCGCAAAGTCCGGCCCGAAGCCGCCAAGGCAATGGCCGCCGCCCTGCTGGCGCTGACCATCATCCCCGCCGGGTACCTGATGTATGACAAATGCACCACCAGCGAAGCCGTTACCTGCATGAGCCTTGCCGCGGTGGATGACCTGCCCGGTCAGGTGGGTGGCGGCGAATACCTGCCCACCGAGGACATCACCACCGATGACAGCGTCTGGGGCCGCCTGACCCCCGAAGCGGACGACGGCGTAGAGTTGACAGAGTACACCAAAAACGGCCTGACCATTCAGCTGGCGGCGCAGAACACCAGCAATACCGAAGCATCCATCCGGCTGCCGCTATTCTACTACCCCGGCTACCATATGACCGCTGCTGACGGAGCCGCACTGACCCACAAGAACGGTTACCTGACCGTTACCCTGGCTCCCGGCTGGCAGGGCAGCGTACAGGTGCGCTGGACTGGAATGTAGTTCTGGCGCGCGGCGGACTGCATCAGCCTGCTGGGCATTGCAGCCACTGTTGTGCTGTACCGCAAAAGCCAAAAGAACGCAGCGCACGTTTAACTCTACACCGGGCTTGTCGCCCCCCAGCGGGGTTGGCGGCCCGGTTTATTTTATTAGGCCGCATTGGGGGTTGGATGGCTCCATCCCTCAATACAAGCATTTTCCCTAAAACATCAAGGCAAACGCCAATCCGGTTTGTCATTTCTGCCAGTTGCTTTTTTGCGTTTGGCCCGTATAATAAGCACATAGACAGCAAGGGCGCTGCGAACACAAATCCTGTTCGCAGTGCCTTTTGTTTTATAAAAAGTCCGACTTATTTGCGTGATGATACCACAGAGGAAAAGGAGTTCGGTAAGTATGGCAGCAACCGTTATGGAACTGTACGGCAGCAAAGTCTTCAACGAGCACGAAATGCGTGAGCGTCTGCCCAGCTCGACCTACAAGAGCCTGAAGGCAACCATTGAAAAGGGTCAGGCCCTTGACCTGGAAGTAGCCAATGTTGTGGCCAGCGTGATGAAGCGCTGGGCGATTGAACAGGGCGCTACCCATTACACCCACTGGTTCCAGCCCCTGACCGGCATCACCAGTGAAAAGCACGATGGTTTTGTCAGCCCCCAGCCGGACGGCACCGCCATCATGGAGTTTTCCGGCAAGGAGCTGATCCAAGGAGAGCCGGACGCTTCCTCCTTCCCTTCCGGCGGTCTGCGGGCCACTTTTGAGGCCCGCGGCTATACTGCCTGGGACCCCACCAGCTATGCTTTTGTAAAAGATGACGTGCTGTGCATCCCCACTGCATTCTGCTCTTACACCGGCGAAGCACTGGATAAAAAGACCCCGCTGCTGCGTTCCATGCAGGCCATCAGCGACCAGGCCTGCAAGGTACTGCACCTGTTCGGCAAGGATGTTGAGCGCGTTGCCACCACCGTTGGCCCGGAGCAGGAGTACTTCCTGATCCGCAAAGAGGATTACAACAAGCGCCTGGACCTGGTTCTGACCGGCCGCACCCTGTTTGGCTCTGCACCGTCCAAGGGCCAGGAACTGGAAGAGCACTACTTTGGTGTGATCCGCCCCATTGTCTCCGACTTTATGAAGGATCTGGACACCGAGCTGTGGAAGCTGGGCATCCCCGCAAAGACCAAGCACAACGAAGTTGCCCCCTGCCAGCATGAGCTCGCCCCCATTTACGATACCACCAACGTTGCCATCGACCACAACCTTCTGACCATGGAAATGATGAAGAAGATTGCCGATAAGCACGGCCTGGTCTGCCTGCCACGAAAAGCCGTTCGAGGGCGTCAACGGTTCCGGCAAGCACAACAACTGGTCCCTCAGCACCAAGAGCGAAAACCTGCTGGATCCCGGCGATACCCCGATGGAAAATCTGCAGTTTATGGTCTTCCTGACCGCCGTTATCAAGGCAGTCGATGAATACGCTGACCTGCTGCGTACCTCTGTTGCCACCCCCGGCAATGACCACCGCCTGGGCGCTAACGAGGCACCCCCGGCCATCATCTCCATCTTTGTCGGCGAAGAACTGGAAGCTGTTATCGATGCTGTCTGCACTGACAGCCCCTATGCCGGCCCTGTTAAGATGAAGATGGACCTTGGCGTTGATGTTCTGCCCAAGTTCAGCAAGGATACCACCGACCGTAACCGTACTTCTCCGTTCGCCTTTACCGGCAACAAGTTCGAGTTCCGTATGCCCGGTTCCGCTGAGAACCTGAGCGATGCCAATACCATCCTGAACACTGCTGTTGCCAAAGAGCTGAAGCAGTTTGTTGCCGATGTGGAGGGCGCTGCTGACTTTGAGTGCGCTGCCGCCGCCTGGGTCAAGAAGACCCTGAACGACCACCGCCGTGTGATCTTCAACGGCAACGGTTATTCCGAAGCCTGGGAAGCTGAGGCTGCCCGCCGTGGCCTGCCCAACCGCAAGTGCACCCCCGATGCCATGGTCGCCCTGAAGGAAGAGAAGAACATCTCCCTGATGGAAGAGTTCGGCGTTCTGACCAAGACCGAAATGCTGAGCCGTTACGAAGTTGAGATGGAGCACTACTCCAAGATTATCAACATCGAAGCCCGCACCATGCTCAAGATCGCATCCAAGCAGCTGATTCCTGCCGCCACCAGCTATATGGGCGAAGTTGCCAGCACCGCCGCAGCCAAGACCGCTGCTGTGGAAGGCATCTCCACCAAGTCCGAAGCAAAGCTGTTGACTGCACTTTCCAAATACACTGACGAGATGTCTGATGCAACCGACGCTCTGAAGGCTGTGACCGATAAGGTCAGCGCCCTGGACGATGAGACCGCTAAGGCTCATGCTTTCCATGATGAGGTTCTGCCCGCCATGGATACCCTGCGCGCCGCCGCTGACGCTGCTGAAGAGCTTGTCGATGAGGATTACTGGCCGCTGCCGTGCTACAGTCGTATGCTGTTTTACACTGAGTAAGCAGTGACCCCAAAAGCCCCCGGCAGCAAGGGTTTGTGCTTTGCACAAAATGCTGGGCACGGCTTTTTAACACGCCATTCTCCTTTTCCTATTTCTTACACCAGCTCGAAAGGCCCGCCGCGAGGTGGGCCTTTCGAGTTTAGGTAGAAGTCAGTTGAAAGTTAGGAGTTTATTGGGTTCAATGCTGAATAAACTCCCGGCACTCGTCCCGCCCTATCGACCATACCGGAACTTTGCTCCATATGCTATAATGGGATTAACCAAAAGGCAACGGGCGCACAATGTGCGCCCCTACGGAATTTCTAATTGCTAATTTCTAATTGCATCAACTCCTCACTCCTACCTCCTAACTACTCTCCCCTCTCTGCCAACTATGTAGCTCAAACATTGGAGGATTCCACCATGAAGCATACTGCACAGGATATCCTGAACTATGTCGAAGATAACGACGTAAAATTTGTACGTCTGGCGTTCTGCGATATTTTCGGCAATCAAAAAAACATCTCTGTCTTTGCCGGGGACCTTCCCTATGCCTTCGAGCAGGGTGTCTGCTTTGACGGCAGCTCCATTGCCGGGTTTATGAACACTGAGGAGAGCGACCTTGTGCTTTGGCCGGACCCGGACACGATGACCATTCTGCCCTGGCGCCCCACCGAGGGCCGCGTGATGCGCATGTACTGCGATATCACCCTGCCCAATGGCCGCCCCTTTGCCGGCAACAGCCGCGGGTACCTGCAATCGGTGGTCAAGCGCGCCAAGGCCATGGGCCTGCGCTGCGATGTGGGCTGCGAATGTGAGTTCTATCTGTTCCAGACCGACGAGCACGGCAACCCCACCCGCATCCCGATGGACCACGGCGGCTACTTTGACATTGCCCCTTTGGACAAGGCCGAGAACATCCGCCGCGAGATCTGCTTTGCCATGGAGGATATGGGCCTGCGCCCCCAGCACAGCCACCACGAAAGCGGCTTTGGCCAGAACGAAGTGGACTTTATGTATTCCACCGCGCTCAAATCGGCCGATAACCTGAACACCTTCAAAAGCACCGTCAAAGCTATTGCGGACCGCAACGGCCTGTTTGCCAGCTTTATGCCCAAGCCCATGCAGGACCAGGCCGGCAGCGGCATGCATGTGAATGTTTCCATCCACCGGGATGGCAAAAACCTGTTCCAGGGCGACATTGCCCCCGACAGCGAGGCCGGACATTTTATTGCCGGTATCCTTGCCCACGCGCGGGAGCTGACCTGCTTCTGCAACCCGATTCCCAACTCTTACACACGGTTTGGCAGCTGCGAAGCCCCCAAGTATGTGAGCTGGAGCCGCCAGAACCGCAGCCAGCTGGTGCGCCTGCCTTCCGCCACCGGCGAATTCTGCCGCCTGGAGCTGCGCAGCCCCGATCCCTCCTGCAACCCATATCTGGTCATTGGCCTGATTCTGGCCGCCGGGCTCGACGGCATTGAAAAAAAGATGCCGCTGCCCGCTCCGGTCAACCGCAATCTGTTCCACAAGAGCGCCGCCGAAGGGCTGGAAAGCCTGCCCGAAAGTCTGCGCGAAGCCATCACCATTGCCGCACAGAGTGACTTTATCGCCAAAGAGCTGCCTGTGCCGCTGATGAACAAATACTTTGAATACCAGACCCAGTTGTGCCATGGTTACGAAAGTGCCCCCCGACCCCCAGGCATGGGAGCGTGAAAACTGCTTTTTGAAGATTTGATGTTTCCCAAAGCAGGGCAAATTTTGTAATTTAACAGATGGGCGGTGATGTGTTTGTGCCTTCAGCTTTGATTGCCTCTGCGGGGAACAACGCAAATGAATACCTGGCAAAGCATGTAGCGGAGCTGGGTTACCTGCGCCCCACCATTGTGGCCAGCGGCGGCGAAGCCCGCCGCCGCATGGGGGATATTGATTTCGAGGTCGTGATCATCAACACCCCCCTGCCGGACGAGTTTGGCCACGAACTTTCGACCTATGCGGTAGAAAAATCAAACGCCGGTGTCATTCTGCTTGCCAAGGCGGGCACCGCAGACCAGATTTCCGATAAATTGCAGCAGCACGGTGTGTTGGTGTTGGCAAAGCCCTTTACCGGGGTGCAGTTCCGCCAGGCCGTTCAGATGGCCGCCGCCTGCTGCCGCCGCCTGGATTATCTGCGGCAGGAAAACGACAAACTGCGGGATAAGATTGCCCAGATCCGGCTGGTGGACCGTGCCAAGTGCTATCTGATCGAGCACAAGGGCATGAGCGAAGCGGAAGCCCACCGCATGATTGAAAAGACCGCCATGGATACCCGCCGCGACCGTGCAGAGGTTGCCGCAGAGATCTTGGAAGAAGAGTAAAACCGCTGCGGAATTTCGCAGATTTTGCGGCAAAAAAATGCGGCAGGCGCAAAACCTGCCGCATTTTTTCAGCCTATTTTCAGCTGATTGTGGTATACTGTATCTATAAATTGAAGAAAGCCGAAGGAGATTTGTCGGTGAATATCCTGATTGTAGCGGACGAACCCCGGCCAGACCGTGCAGGGGGATGCCGCCTCCCTGCATCGGTTGGCGGTGATCCTGCTGGACAATGCCATCAAGTACGCGGGCACCGGCGGCGCCGTGACCCTGCGGCTGGCCGCAGCGGGCAGCCAGGCGGTTTTGACGGTGCACAACACCGGCACGCCCATCCCACCGGACCGGCTGCCCCATATTTTTGAGCGCTTTTACCGCGCGGACCCATCCCACACCGGCAGCGGAACCGGGCTGGGGCTGGCGATTGCACAAAGCATCTGCCAGGCACACCACGCCGCTATCCGGGCAGGATGGCACGACATTCCGGGTAGAAATCAGGAAAGAGCAAGGTGAACACCATGGAAATTGAACGCAAATGGATGGTGCAGGGCTGGCCCCAGGGGCTTCCCCTGCTGGAAACTTACCGCATGGACCAAGGGTACATCAGCGTGCGCCCCACAGTGCGTATCCGGCGCGAAGCATTGCAGGGCGGCCGCACCGCGCTGGTGCTCTGCTTTAAGGGCGCACCGGACAAAACCGGCCTGATGAGGGAAGAGATTGAAACCGAGATCACGCCGGAACTGTTTGAAAAGCTGGAACGTCTGATCGGCAAACCGCTGATTGCCAAGGAGCGCCGCACCTATGCCCTGAAGAACGGCCTGAAGCTGGAAGTGAACGATGTGGACGCCGGGCTGCCCAGCCATTTTATGTATGCCGAAGTGGAATACCCCGATGAACCCACCGCACGCGCCTGGACCCCCGCCGACGATGCCCTGACCCATTATCTCTCCAATGAATGCACCGGCCAGCCGGGAGCAAGCATGGGAGAGTACTGGACCGAGACGAGAAAATAAGTTAGGAGGGAGGAGCTAGGAGTTATTGCGGCGGTTTTAGGTTTTGCAATTAACATTATAAAGGCAACACCGCACAATTCCCGCCTTACGGCTTAAGCACCGCTCCGGCAGCTGCGGCACGGCATCTGCGTTGCCAAAATGCTCGATAAGACATCCAGTATTATCTGCGCTTTTGGCTTGGCATCTGCCGCACCTCGCTCGCCGTATCGGCACTTAGAATTATGCGGTATTGCCTAAAATATCTGTAGGGAACGGTCTTGACCGTTCCGGAACCTCAAAATCATCTCCTCACATGGGATGATTGCCAAGGCAACGGAACGGTCAAGAACGTTCCCTACATTTTAATTTATATATTTTGGCCGACCTTTAACGGTATCTGCGACCCAAAAACTCCTCACTCCTACCTCCTAACTCTCAATTCCACTTTTCCTCCCCCGTTCTCCCCGTTGCTTACGGTTAGGGTGCCGTTATGGGTTTGGGCGGTGCGCGGCGGGCGCCAGCAAGGCCAAGGCCCCAGTGCTGGCCGCGGGCGGCATCGGTGGTGAAGAGTTCCCGGCCCGCTTTCTGCAGGGCTTCCGGGCTGAACCCCGGCCCGGTATCCGTTACAGTGAAAACAATTTCCTGTCCCTCTTCCGCAGCATCCAGCGTGATGGTTCCGCCAGCGGGGGTAAAGCGAACGGCGTTTTCTAAAATATTATCCAGTGCCCGGCCCAGTGCCTGCCTTTGTGCGGGGATGGTTCGGGCGTTTTCCATTGCGTTGTTTAGTACAAATTGTATACTTTTATTTTCGCACAACAATTTGGCATCATTAGCGCACCGTGTCAGAATTTCCTGCACCTGCACCCGCTGCATCGGCTCCTGCGGGCTGGTTTCGGCGGTGTTGACGGTGCGCAGGGTTTGCAGGTAGCGGTCCGCTTTTTCCGCGGCGCGCTGCATGGCGGCAATCTGGGCTTTCTGGGCTTCGGTCAGGTTCTCATCCTCCGCCAGCAGGTCGGCGTTGCCGGTTATGATCGCCAGCGGGGTTTTTTTTCAGGTCATGGGCCAGGGCGGCGGTCTGCTCGGCGCGCTGCTGTTCCAGCTTCCACTGGCTTTGCAGGCTGGCTGTCAGTTGGCTGCCCATTGTCTGCATAGCCCGCAACGTTTCGGCGAACTCCCTCACCTTAGCGCCGGAAACCTCGATTTCTTCCGGGCGCTGGGCGGCGATTGCTGCGGTGGCTTTGGTCAGTTTGCGGGCCTCCCTTGCCAGCACCTTCACCGTGCAGTGGGTACACAGCGCCAGCCATATCACCTCCAGCAAAATCAGCAGCAGAATATACATGGTCTGGAAATCCGGCAGGACTTCCCGCAGCGCCGGGTCCGCATAGGGCACCGAATAATCATACTGCAAAATGCAGCGTGCGCCATCCGCCATATCCACCACGTATTGGTAGTATTGGTACGATGCCACCACCCACTGCCTGCCGCCCGTTAATATGTTCCTCGCTTTTTTCAGCTGGCTGGCTGTCATGTTGGTTTGCAGCACATGCGCTGTCCCGGCCTGTAAGATGGCATAGCGGCACAGCGGATCAATGGCGTTGGGGTCAAAGGTTTCAACGGTGGCGGTTGCGGCGTAATCCCGTGCTTCGCTGCACACCTGCGCCCCGGTAACGGGAGACAGCAAAAACCCATTGCGTATAAGCGACATAAACAGCCCCCACCACACCAGCAGGATCACAAGGCTTCCACCGCCGCACACCACAAGGTAGCGCACCAGCACATTGCGCAGCGGGGTCAGGTTTCGCTTTTCCATTGGTAGCCCACTCCCCATATTGTTTTCAGTACGGTTTCCGGCGCGGCAACGCCCGCTGTGCGCAGTTTGGCGCGGATATTTTTAATGTGCTGGGTCACTGCCGTATCGTCCGCTGTGCCATCATAGCCAAAAACAGCTTCATATATCTGTTCTTTGCTGAACGTCTGCCCCGCGTGCAGGGCCAGATACTCGCTGATTGCGTATTCCGACCGGGTGAATGGCAGCGGTTGCTCCCCCACCATCGCGGTTTTGGCCGCCAGGTCGAACCCGATTCCGCCGCGCACCATGCGGCTGGCGGGGGCGCGGTTCTGCCGCCGCAGGTGGGCGGCCACGCGGGCGCGCAGCTCCGCTACGCGGAACGGCTTGGTCAGGTAATCGTCCGCGCCAAGGCCAAGGCCTGTCAGCACCGACGGCTCATCGGTGCGCGCGGTCAAAAATAAAATCGGTGCCTGCGTTATGGCGCGGATGCGGCGGCAGGTGGCAAAGCCATCCTCGCCGGGCATCATCACATCCAGCAGGATGCAGTCCGCCCAGTGGCACAGGCTTTCCGTCACGGTCACGCCGGATGTGCGGATTTCTACCGCGTGGCCGTCCCGTTCCAGTGCCGTTTTCAGCAGTGTGCAAAGATCTGGGTCATCATCAACCGCAAGAATATGCGCCATAACATCTTCCTCCTTTTTATGCAATCAGGCGATACACCAGGCAGGACACCCCATACAGCAGGTAGACATGGGCCGGGTAGAACCAGTAAAACAGCTGTTTGTGCCCGCTGCCGCGCATGCCGTTGTAAGCCAGCATCAGCACCGCGGCGGCCACGCCAAACCATTCGTAATAGGTGGTAAACATCTGGGAAAGTTCAAACCCCGGCTGACCGCGCAGCTGCAGGTACACCAGCACAAAATCCCACAAAAAGCTGTACAGCGCCCACACAGCTACCTGTGCTTTGCGGTGGTTCCGCAGCAGATACAGCAGCACGCCGCCAACCAGGTAGCTCCAACCACCGTCCGTGATGCTGGTCCACATGGGCACTGGGCTGGTAATGACAAACGCCAGCACGGCGCTGACAATCGGCCTCTGCATAAGCTGCGGGAACATTCCCAGCACTGCAGCAAACAGGTACGGCCAGCCGACCACTGCCGCGATAGCGGCAATGCCCTTCCCATACTTTTTGGCGCGCACCCAGTCGATGCCCTGCCAAATCACACAGAGCAGAACAAAATCCTGGAAGATCGCGTTCTGCGGGTAAAAGCCATCCCCGCGGCGGAACGCCTTGGCATAGATCATGAAAAATTGCACCGCCGCCATGCCCGCACCGATGCACCAGATACGGAAGAAATACCGCTTGCGGTCATGCGTATGGGCAAAGCCTTCCACCGTGCAGAACAAAAACAGCGGTGCCGACAGGCGCGCCAGCATGCTGAACCATTCCGGGATGCATCCGGTAAACTCAAAAAAGTAGTGGATATGATCCATCAGCATCAGTACCAGCGCAATGGTTTTGAGCGCCGTGCCGGACAGACCTTTGTGTGTTGTTTGCAGCATCTCATCATCCTCCTTATGTTTGCTACACATTCAGTTTACGGCTGAATTGTGTAGAAACCATAAGGAAGAATACGATTTCCTGCCATAAATTCTATAAGGCAATACCGCATAATTCTAAGTGCCGATACGGCGAGCGAGGTGCGGCAGATGCCAAGCCAAAAGCGCAGATAATACTGGATGCTGCAAAGGTGAGCGCCGCCAGTGGCGGAAACAGCGAACCGAAGCAGGGGCAGCGGTCGCAGAGTGCGAGGGGCTTTTGCCCCCGAAGCACGATGCGGGTACCGCAACCCGACATTATCGAGCATTTTGGCAACGCAGATGCCGTGCCGCAGCTGCCGGAGCGGTGCTTAAGCCGCTAGGCGGGAATTGTGCGGTGTTGCCCTAACAAAAATGCGATCCTCGCATTCAACAAGGACCGCAGCGGGTTCAGCAATTATTTTGCAGTTTCAACGGTGTAGGTAAAGCCGTACTCTGCCTGCAGTTCCTTTACGGCGGGCTCCAGGTCCTCGATGAAGGTCGGGGAGTAAACGCTCTGGCCGTTATGGGCCTTCTTGTAATCTTCCAGCAGAGCGGTCAGCTTTTCCCAGCCTTCGTCTGCCTTTTCCTGAGAAACCTCTTTCGGGAAGTCGATGATAAATTCGCGGTGTTTGGGAATGCGTGCTTTCATGGTGATTCCTCCAGATAAATTGTTTGCGGCAAAGGCTGCACAGCTTGGTGCAGCGCTGCCTTATTGATTGAAGATGCGTTTTGCATTTTCAGCGGTCAAATCCAGGACGCTCTGGGCATCCATCTGCCAGATCTCGCCGATCTTGGCTGCCACATGGGCAATGTTCCGGCTGTCGTTGCGGGTGCCGCGCACCGGTTCGGGGGACATATAGGGGCAGTCGGTTTCCAGCACAGCCAGTTCGTGCGGCACCATGGCCAGCACCTTGGCCGCGCGCTTGGCTCCTTTATAAGTCACAGCGCCGCCAAATCCAAGGGCCATGCCCTGCGCCGTCAGCCAGGCGGCGTCCTCAGCGCTGCCGCTGTAACAGTGCAGCACCCGCGGGGGCGGTACTGGCGCAGCAGCTCATACATTTCGGCGTGGGCTTCGCGGTCATGTACCGAGACCGGCAGGTCCAGCTCCTGCGCCAGCTGCAGCTGCGCTTCAAACAGGTCGTACTGTTCCTGCGCTGGCAGCGGCCAATGGTGGTCCAGCCCGATTTCCCCACCGCGATCACAGCGGGGTCATCAAACAGGGGGCGCATGGCGGCAAGCTCGGCCCGCCAGTCCCCGTGGTAAGTGGCCACAGTGGCGGCGTCCTCCTCGCCAAGGCTTTCGGGATGGATGCCCAGCGCGGCATGTACAAAAGGATATTTGTGGGCCAGTTCCAGCACCGCAGCGGCATCGCCGGAATGCGTTGCACATTCCAGCACACCCACCACGCCGCCTTCCCCCAGCGCCCGCATCACCGCATCCCTGTCCGCATCAAACTGCCGGGACGAATAATGCGCGTGGGTATCGAAGATGTTGGTCATAGCTTTGCCCTTACGTTGAATGAGGAATTCGCAATTAGAAATTGCCAAACATTGTTCTTAATTTCTCATTACTAATTTCTAATTTCTAATTTTCCTTTTTCTTCCCTGCTGCCGGCCTATTAACCAAATAGATCCCCCCGCACACCAGCACAAGGGCGGCGAGGTATTGCCATTCGAACAGGGGTTCGCCGTTCAGGATGGCGGAGAGCAGAACGTTCATGATCGGAATGATCAGGCCGAACACGGCAATGCGGGAAACAGGGTTGTTTTTCATCAGCAGTGCCCAGATCACATAACCGGCACCGGAGATAAATGCCAGGAAAAGCAGCACCGGCACAGCGCCAAAGCTTTGCGGGTGCAGGCTGCCGCCCAGAACAAGGCCGATGACCAGCAGCGCCGCACCGCCGACCCCAAGATTCAGGCAGGAGACGGTGAACGAATCCACCTTTTGGGTCACGGCTTTGTTCCACGGCCCGGCCAGTGCAAAAATCACCGAAGCGATCAGCATATAGGCAACGCCCGCCGGGCTGCCGCTGCCGTGGTTGCCAAGAGTTGCCACCAGCACACCGCTGAACCCCAGCGCACAGCCAATCGCTTTGCGCGGCGTCATGCGGTCGGCTTTGCCATACAAAAAGTGTGCCAGGATAACCCCCATAAAGCTCTGGGTGCTGTTCAGAATGCCGCCCATAGCCCCGGTCAGCAGGGCAACGGCGGAATAATAAAAGGTATACTGTGCAGCAGTCTGCCACAGGCCCAGCCCGCAGCAGGAAAGCAGATTTTTGCCCTTTGGCATGGGCAGCGGCCCGCGCCGCAGCGCCGCGCCCCCGGCATACACCAGCAGCGCGCTGAGCATAAAGCGGACACCGGCAAAGCACATGATGGAAGCGGTATCGGTGGCGTCAATAGCAAACAGCCGGTACCCCATTTTGATAAACGGAAACGCCGACCCCCACAGCACATTGCACACCACCGCCATGCCCACCGCAGCCGCCGGGTTGCCAAAAAAGGCATCCAAACGAGAGGGAGAGGAAGATTTTGTCATAATTTTTGGGGGAAGCGGGAGTTAATTAGGAATCAGCAACGCAGAATTAGCCATTTGAGTGTTCCAAACGCTTTCCCGTTTTGTTTTATCTTCTGATACACTTTTCCTAATTTAGGCTATCTGGCAGTTTCAAATCTAATTGCTAATTCAAAACGGCCTTTGCGCCCCAAAAAATTCCTAACTCCTACTTCCTAACTCCTATCTTCCTCAGTGTACTCTCGTTCCGGTGGGCACGTTATCGCTGTAGAAAGCGATCTCGCAGCCGCCGTCAGCGGTGTCAGCGGCAACGATCATGCCCTCGCTGGTATACTTGCCCTTCATCATCGGGCGGGGTGCCAGGTTGGCCACAATGGCGATCTTTTGCCGATCAAATCTTCCGGCTTATACCACTTGGCAATACCGGACAGGATGCAGCGCTCGCGCTCGCCGTCAAACACGGTCAGGTGCAGCAGCTTCTTGCTTTCTTTCATGTTTTCGCAGGCGCGCACTTCGGCCACGCGCAGCTCCACCTTGCAGAAGTCGTCAAAGCTGATCTCCGGCTCATGGTCGGTGATTTCAGCAACGGCTTCCTCTTTCTTTTCCTCGGCCTTGGGGGCAGCGGCGGCTTCGGCAGCAGCCTTCTGCTTGGCGTCCTCGGCTTCCAGATACTCGATCTCCTTCTTCACGTCAATGCGCGGGAAGAGGGCTTCGCCCTTGTGCACATGGTATTCGGCCGGATGGTTTGCCAGGTCGGCATAGCTCAGGTCGCTCAAACCCAGCTGCTCGGCCATCTTGGGTGCGGTGTTGGGCAGGTAAGCCTGCATCAGCACGGTAACGGTGCGCAGGGCATCGCACAGGTTGTAAAGAACAGCTTCCAGGCGGGGCTTGGTTTCCTCGCTCTTGGCCAGCACCCAGGGGCAGTCTCGTCAATATACTTGTTGGCGCGCTGCACAACCTCAAAAATAGCGATCAGTGCAGTGGGTACATCCAGAGCATCCATGGCGGCATCCACCTTGCCGGGCAGGGCGGCAGTCAGGCTTTTCAGCTCATCGTCCAGGGCATCGGCCTGGCCGTTGGCGCTCACAGCACCGCCAAAGTACTTTTCGCACATAGCGACCGAACGGGACAGCAGGTTGCCCAGGTCGTTGGCGAGGTCGGTATTGATGCGGTTGATCAGGGCTTCATTGGTGAAAGCACCATCGTTGCCGAACGGAACTTCGCGTAACAGGAAGTAACGCACAGCGTCCACGCCGTAACGGTCGCACAGCTTGACGGGGTCTACCACGTTGCCCTTGGACTTGGACATTTTGCCGCCGTTCAGCAGCAGCCAGCCATGGCCAAACACCTTGGTGGGCAGGGGCAGATCCAGAGCCATCAGCATGGCAGGCCAGATGATGGTGTGGAAACGCAGAATCTCCTTGCCGACCATGTGGATGTCAGCGGGCCAGTACTTATCAAAGTCGTGGTAGGTATCGTTATCATAGCCCAGTGCGGTGATGTAGTTGGAAAGTGCATCGATCCACACATAGATGGTGTGCTTGGGGTCAAACGGAACCTGGATGCCCCAGGAAACGCTGGTACGGGATACACAGGTATCCTGCAGGCCCTGCTTGATGAAAGCGATCATCTCGTTTTGCGGGTAGCGGGCTGGATGAAATCCGGGTGCTCGTCATAATATTTCAGCAGGCGGTCAGCGTATTTGCTGGTCTTGAAGAAGTAGGCTTCCTCCTCTGCCTCATAGACAGGGCCGCCAAAGTCGGGGCACTTGCCGTCTTTCAGCTGGGCTTCCGTCCAGAAGCTTTCGCACGGCTTGCAGTACATGCCCTTATAGGTGCTCTTGTAGATATCACCCTGGTCATGCAGCTTGGTAAAGATCTTCTGCACACTCTTGACATGATAGTCATCGGTGGTACGGATAAAGCGGTCATAGCTGACGTCCATGGTCTTCCACAGGTCCTTGACGGTAGCCACAATGGCATCCACGTATTCCTTCGGCGTTACACCCTTGGCGGCGGCCTTATCCTGGATCTTCTGGCCGTGCTCGTCGGTGCCCGTCAGGAACATGACGTCATAGCCCTGCATCCGCTTGTAGCGTGCCAGTGCATCACAGGCCACGGTGGTATAACTGTGGCCAATGTGCAGCTTATCGCTGGGATAATAGATGGGTGTTGTGATGTAAAACTTTTTGTTTTCCATATTTATAATAACTCCTTCCCGGAATAAAAACGATAATGCGCAATTAGCAATCAGAAATGCGGAATTCGTAATTTGAGGTAAGGCTGACACCGCAGGCAGCTCTTAGGCCGGAGCCGAGCCGTTTTTACGGAGCTTTTTCAACTCTCAGCCGCTCCGTTTTCCCTACCGCAAAAACTCCTAACTCCTACTTCCTAACTCCTAACTCAATCCTCAAATCCCACCGGCTCCACGCCGCAGGCGCGCATGGCGTGCTTGCAAAGAACCTCGGTGCTGTCGATGAAGAACGCTCCCAGGTGCTCGTCCCGCTTGACAAGGCTCAGCTCCGTGCAGCCCAGCACGGCCATGTCGCAGCCCTGGGCGTGCAGGTCATCCACCGCTGCGTTAAACAGCTGCATGTCTACGCGCTTGCCCTGCTTGATCTCATCATAGATGATGGACATGATGCCCTTTTGGGCCTGTTCGCCGGGGCGGCCCATTCCAGGCCGATATCCCGGCAGGCGATCTGATACGTTTCCGCCAGCAGGGTGCCGTCCGTTGCCAGAATACCCAGCTTATGGCACCCGGCCGCCTTGGCATCCGCCGCGGTCAGGCGCGGCATGTTCAGTACCGGTACCGGCAGGGCCGCGGCCAGGCGGTCATAAAAATAATGCGCGGTGTTGCAGGCAATGGCCAGCACGGTAGCACCGTAGCGCACCAGGCTGATGCCGTCCTGCTCCATCACATCAAAGGGGTCATCCTTGCTTTTGCCCACAATAAAGGCTGTGCGGTCCGGGGTGGACGCGCGCGAGGAGATGACGATATCAATGTGGTCCTGATCTTTCTGGGCGGGGGTATGGTCGGTGATCATCTGGTACAGGTAGCAGCTCGCCGCCGGGCCAAGGCCCCCATAATTCCCAATACCGGGTGTATGGCTTTTGTTTTGTTCCGGCGTAATTTGCGCCATGCGCACCCCTCCCATCATAGATATTACTCATTATAAGGCGTTGGCGCAAATTATGCAAGCAAATCAAGCAAAAATCCCGCCGGGAGCCATATGCGCAGCTCCCGGCGGGATTTTCAACTATTTATAGGGTAATTCCCCTATTATTTTATTCCGGCTGTTTCAGCTGGCGGATCAGCTGGTTGGTACCGGTTGCCGCGAGGCCTGAAACAATGCCCACGGCCAGCGCTGTCAATGGGTCGCCTGCCGGGAAGTCCGGCACACTTCCGCACCAGGCCAGCACCCCCAGCACACCGCCCAGCGTGCCGCAGATGGTGGGCAACCATTTATTGGCAAGCGGCGTTTGTTTGACCGCTGTTGCCGCCAGGTAGCAGATAACCGTAATCGCCGCCACCCCTGCCATACCAAAAGTTGTCAGATCCATGGTCTCCTCCTTTTTATTTTATGCCTTTTTATGCTTTTCTTTTAACTTATGGCCCGGCCTGCGGGGGTATGCGCCTTTTCCAGGTTGCTCAGGCGGTGGTTTGCCACACGCAGCTGCTCTTCCAGCACCGGCACCCGCTGGGCAAAGTTGTTGTGGGCGCGCACTTCGCGGGTCAGCTCCTCCAAGCGGGCATCCGTGACCGCCTGGGCCGTTACCATCCGCTGTTCCGCGCGGCGGGCAGCCATCATATTGGTGATAACCACCCCCAGCAGGCTCAGCCCGCCGGTGATCAGCGCCACCAGAATTGCTTCCATCCTGCTCACACCTCCATATAGGCGGCGTGGTACAGCCCCGATTCCACCAGGCCAAGGTCCCCGCACAGGGCATACAGCCGGGCAGCGTCCCCGTTGGAAATCGGCCCCACCGTTACCGTCTGCATTTGGACCGGCTGTGTTTTTTCCGCTGCCGGGCGGGCAACGCTCTGGTAGCCGCCCAGCCGCACCGCGGTAGATGCCGCCGCAAAATCTGCATCCAGCCAGTTCAGCGGGTGGACCCGGCGGTTTTTGTACCGCACCTCAAAATGCAGGTGTGCCCCGTAACAGTTGCCGGTATCTCCGCTGTAGCCGATCAGCTGACCTTCCTGTACCTGCTGCCCCTGCGTCACGCAGAGTTTGCTCAAATGGGCATACAGCGTCTCCAGCCGGCCGCCGCGGTAATCCGCATGGCGCAGCTTGAGCATATTGCCATAGCTGTTGGTATCCCCCCTGGGTGCGGCGGCCATTCCAGCGGTATGCGGTTTCCACCGTACCGTCTGCCGCGGCATACACCGGCGTGCCGACGGCGGCGCGGAAATCCAGCGCCCGGTGCAGGCTGCCGTCATTATAAAACCACCCAGCGGTAATCACATGGCTTTGCAGCGGCCAGCCAAACAAAACATCCCCATTGTGTAAAATCATCCATCCTCCTGTTCTGCCTTACGCCGCCGTAAAGGTTTTGGTGCTAATGTTGAAGGTACCCTTGGTTTTTACGCCGGTATAATGCACATTAAAGGGGATCTGGTAGCCAGTGGTATCGCCGCCATAGCTGACGATCTCAATGTAGCATTCCTCCTGATGGCCGGGTAGGCGTTGGCGGATGCTTCGCCCCAGAGCTTAACCTCCACAATGTCGGTTTTCAGGTCATCCAGCGTCAGGTCACCGTCGATAATGGCCTGCAGCTTTTCAAACAGCGGGTCGTTTTTCTCGGCATAATAGGGTGCCACTTCGCCCTGTTTCTGGTAGCTGTCGATCGTGATCGAAGTCTGGCCCAGGATATTATTTTTCTTTTCCACATTGGCGGAAAGTTCCGGGAATATTCTTCCAGGTCGTTGCCCAAGCGGCAATAGCTGGCGGTACCGGAACCAAACGCCGCGTTCAAAAAAGTGCGCCATATATTTGCGCTCAATCTTCAAATGTATCACTCCATTTCATCGTATAGTGTGCCGTCAGTGTAACGGTATAAACTGCGCTACCCTCATCGTTGGCCTGTTCCAGCCGGGCGGCCCCGGCGGTCAGGGTCTCCTGTACGGGGTCAGCGTTGCCAAGCCGCGGGGCAAAGCCGGCCGCGCTCTGCTCCGCCACCCAGGCCTGCAGTTCCAACAGGCGGCGGGCGGTCTGGGCACTCAGATTCGCATCTCCCGGCACAAAGGGCAGGTTCAGGCGCAGCACCAGCTGCATTTTTTGGCGGGCCGTCACCTGCCCCAGCAGGTTCTGCCAGCGGTCGGTCTGCTCCACCCCTTTGGGGAAGAGCGCCCCGGTGCCCGCCGCCGGGGGCAGGTCGTCCACACGCAGATCAATACCGGTCAGAGCCGGGCAGCGGGCCAGCCATTGCAGCAACTGTTCAAAATAGGTTTCGTTCACGCGCTTTGTCTCCCCCTTCCGGTCAGTTACTCAGGCTGTGCGCGCCGCTGCCGGAGCGGGTCCACCAGCCGCCCGCTTCCACATGGGCAGCCTGCCCGGCCGCTGTTTTACAGTCTACATACTGCACAGCGGCCAGCCCCGGCACTTTGGCGGGGTAAAATCCAGCCATTGGGTGTAGCTCACCTCCGGCCCGGTGCCTGCAAGCACGCGGTCATGGGGTTCCAGCGTATAATCCCGGCCAAACGCCGCATGTTTTTCCGGGATAACCAGCAAAAACGCCGTGGCCGCACTGCCTGCGGGGCCGCTGCCGCCTGCCGCGGTTTCACGGCGGCGGGTATCAAAGTGTACGCCCTGCACAACGGTGCGCGTGATGGTATGTGCCGCCGGGTCCGCATGGTAGAAGGTAACGGTCTGGCAGCACAGGGGGGTACTGTAAGGGCGCGGCCATCAGCCCACCCCGCCGCTGGCATAGCGGCCAAACACCAGGTAGTCCTGCGCCAGGGCACGCAGGTAACCTTCCCGGCTCTGGATGGTTTCGGCGCAAAGCTCCGGCGGGGCAGCATAGGTTTCGCTCACGCTGCCCACGCTGGCGCTCACCACGCGGCAGCGCTTGTCCTCCTCCGCAAAGGCATACATTGCATCCGCCATGGCGCAGAGGGCGCAGGCTTCCGGTTCCTGCAGGCCCGCGCGCGGGCGCACATCAAACATACTTTTGTAGCGCTCCAGCTGGCGAGCGGCGCGGGTAATAAAGCGTGCAAAGCTTTCCTGCGGGATCTTTTCGCCCAGGTAGCTGGCGGTATAAAATTCGTAATCCGGCAAAGGCATTCCTCCTTCTCACAGGATTTTCTTTGTTTTCAGATACACCTTAGGCCTTGAACTTTGCCAGCACCACCTTGGCCTCGTTGGAAAGCACGGCAACGTAAAATTCGTCCGCTGTGATCTCGGTGGTGCGGATCTTGGGTTTGCGCTCGGTTTCCACATTCACCGCGCGCTTGCGGTAAATGGTCAGAGCGGGCACCTCGTCCTCGTTGTCGTGGTCGGCTTCCAGCTTGATGATAGGGCAGGCATAGCACTTGGTTTTGCCGGAGCCAACCTCCACCAGCGGCACCTTTTTGCTGGGCACCACACGGCAGCCCGCAATGGAGCCGATCTCGCCGGACATCCGCACATTGGCGGGGTACTTGTCCGTGCTGGTGAATTCGGCGTCCTTTCGCAGCTGGGTCACCTGTTTGGGGTGAACAAAGATTACCTTTTCGGTGGCCTGCTCTTCCTGCAGGGCGTCCACCGCATCCACAACGCCCGCATAGCTGATAATGCCCGCCGAGCCGTCATAGGTCAGGGTAGCGGTCTGCAGCACATCCATGCAGTCATTATCGATCTTGGCGGCAATGGCCATGGCCAGCTGGGTGTTGGCCTCCCCACCGGGTTGCCGTAGCCGGAAAGCACCGCTTCATCGGTCAGGCCAATGCCCTTCATAGCCTTTTTTCACGGTGGCTTTGCGGGTGGATGTCGTCATCTTTTCAATGGTCACAGCCTCGCCCTCGGCCACAATGTCGGCATCGCCGATGTAGGCATAGGCGGGCACCGTGATGGTATCGCCGGGGACACCGGCCAGGGTATCATCCACCTTGGCAAAGGGTGCCACGCGCAGCTTTTTGGGGATTCGGGCGGACACCATGTCACCCATCACTTCCGGGTCGATCAAATCAGCAATTTTGGTATAAGTATCTGCCATAGAATTTCTCCTTTAATCAATCAATTTTTGCGGGTCTATTTGACCCGTTCAGCTTATCGAAAAGTTCAAATTTTGCCTTTTTTGCCTTGTAGAGCATGCGGGGGCGAGCAATGTTTACCCGCAGGTTCAGCGTTGCAGCATTATTTTAGAGCGTCTTGCTCATGGCAAATGGCGGCGGGCGCACACTGCGCCCCTACGAATCACTTTTCGACGGTCTGCGGCAAGTCTATTCGTCCCGCTTACTTTTCCCGCAGGCGGCGGTAGGTATCGGGGTCGCTGTGCTTTAAGGCAAGGCGCTCCCGGTAGCTCATGCAGGCAAATTCCGCTTCACGGTTCAGCAGCGGGGCACTGCCGGTTCCGGCGGCATAGGGTGCGGGCTGCACCGGCTGTGCGGCGGGGGTTGTCGATTTATGCTCCAATCTGGGTTTCTCCTTTCTTTTCTTCGTTGTTTGCGGGGGCGCGCTTGTGCTGCCTGCGGCATCAGCTCCTTACGGATCTTTGCCAGCTGGGCGGCATCGGCATGGGGCAGGTCAAAGTACCAGGCAAGGGCCAGTTCCGGCCGCAGCAGGCCGGATGTTACCATGCTCATGTACTCGTTCCAGGTGCGGGTGCGGTCAAACAGCACGCCATCGCCCCAGTCCATCGTCAGGTCTTTCCCGGCGTCAAAACTCAGGCCCGGCATGCCGTACACCTTGCCCAGCGCGGCGCACAGTTCCAGCGCCTGGCCGGCACCGTTCTGCCACATAGCCTGCAATTCCTGGATGGTCAGGTTATAATCGCCCTCGCTGGAGGTGATTTCCGTTGCGGTGCGCTCGGCGGCTTCCACCTCGCTCAAAATGCCGCGCTTGAAACCGATCAGGCTTTCGCAGCTGCGCAGGATATCCTGCTTGCGGGCCAAAACTGTTCCACCCGCAGCTGCGGGCTGTACACCGTCACCCCCACGTTGGCGGGGTCATCCGGCAGGCCGATGAAAAGATCATCCTGCAAGGTGCGGCGGCCATAGCCATCCTCCCGTAGCAGGTCCTCCGAGGCAAACACACGGGAAGCACCGTTTTCAAACTCCTGCCGCATCTGGTATTCCAGCCGGGCGGCACTGTGCATCAAGCCGGCGGCAGGGGCATATACCGCCACGGCGTCGGGGCCGCCATCCACACAGTTCAGCAGCGGGGTGCGCAGTGCAGCCAGACCAACGCCCCGCACCCCCGGCAGCAGCAAACTTGGCTGCAGCTGGGCGGTGGCGGGCAGCGTTGCCAGCGGCACCTCCCGGCCTAACGCCTCACCCGCCAGCTCAAACAAGCGGGTCTCGATGGTCAGGCCGTCCGCCCCGGCGGTGCGGCGCTCCAGCAGCAGGTAGCCGCGGCCATCGTGGCGCAGCACCTCCATGGTGCCCACGCCGGTCAAAGCGCCGTGGGCATCGCGGCCAAGGGGTGCATAACAGTCCCGCCGGATGGGCACAAAGTCAAACCCGCGGCCATGCAGCACCGGTTTCAGCAGGCATTCACCGCCAACCAGTGCGTACTGCATGGCCTGCACCCGCACGGCATCCAGCGCCTGCAGGCTGGGGGCCAGGGCTTCGGCGGTCCTGCTTTCATACTCCGCAAACACGGTGCGGCACAGCTTGCTGACCACCAGCACCGCCAGCCGGTCGGCGGCGTCCTCGCCGGGGACTGGGTGCCGTAATAAAGGTTCAGCCATTCCCGGATGGCCGCCTGCATCCGGGCCGAGGTCACATCTCCCCGGCCGAATGCCTGTTCTAAGTAACTTTTCAATCCATTCCTTCTTTCCTATCTGTGGTTTCAGCTACCGCGCCGCCGCCACACGCTTTCCAGCGCATAACGCACCGCGTCAATGTGGTGGTTGTCGGCGTCCGGCCAGGCGTTGGTCACCTCCCCGGTTCGCGCATCCCGCAGGTATTCATAGCCGGTAAACTCGGCTGCAGTTTCGGGGCAGCGCACGGGGTCAATGATGATAGCGTTCAGGCTTTGCAGCCACTTCATCCCGGCGGCCACACTGCCGGGACCTTTGACTGCCGCCCGGCACGGCAGGCCCGCCGCGCGGTAGTCCGCACAGCTTTTGGGTTCCGCGGCATCGGCGGTCAGCAGCGCCGTGCGGTCCAGTCCGCGGTCCAGCAGCAGGCGGGCGGTTTCCCGGTTGGGGGTGCGGCGGCGGGTCAGCTCGTCAAAGATCACCAGGGTGCGGCGGGCGGCATCGTAATGCACAGCGTTGTAGGCCCAGGGGTCCGGATACCAGCCCCAGTCCACCCCGTGGTACACCCGGTCAAAGCTCTGGCATTGTTCGGTCGTCAGGGTTTGCAGCTGGATGTTGCCAAACACTGCCGTGCCGCAGCCGACCGCTTCGCCTAAATATTCATGGCGGAACGCCGTGGGGTTGGTCTGTTCCAGGTGGGCGGCATCCGCCAAAAGCGTTCGCCCAGCCAGGCGGGCGGCAGGTCGCGGTAGGTGGAGTGGTGCACCAGCTTGCCGGGGCGCTGTTCCAGCGCATAACGGTTGGCCCAGCTGCGCCCCGATGCCGGCGGGTTGAAGCTTTTGAATGCCAGGGTAAAGCTGCCGCCGCGGAACACGCTCTGCTCCACACTGCGCACCTCCTCGGGGCCGTCGAACTGGTCCAGCTCCTCGAACCAGGCCAGGCCGATGGCTCCAAATGGCACCTTGATGCTTTTCAGCTTGCCGGGATCGTCGGTGCCAAAAAGAGGATCTTCTGCCCTGTGGGCAGATAAGTACACTCCATGGGGCTGACGGTGCAGCGGAACTGCTTTGCCAGCCCCAGCGCCCCAATGGCCCACTGGATTTGCGCATACACACTGGTGCGCAGCGTGCCGCCGATCTTGCGCAGCACCACCGCGTGGCAGGCGGGGTGGCGCAGCAGCTGCAAAACAAGCTCAATGGAAATATAGCTGGATTTGCCGCTGCCGCGCCCGCCCTTGGCCACCAGTTCCTGAACTGTGCCGCGGGCAATGGCGCGGTGCACCGGCCAGAACACCGGCGCTACCACATCCCGGATGCGCACCCTCATGGCGTCACCTCCTGCTCGGTGGGTGCTTCATCCACAATCACAACGGGCTCCTCCGCTGCAGCGCCATCGCCAAGGCCCAGATACTTATAAATCAGCTCCAGCGCACGCAGCTTATCGCCCACTTTTACGGGCGGGGCAGGTTCGGCCCCCAGGTCGGCAAACGCGATCTCTGCCAGTTCCGCCAGCACGCGCTCTGCCGTGATCTTTTCCAAAGCATCCCTTCTTTCTGGCAGGGGTGGCAGCCCCCGCCGGGTTTTGTTCCCGCCAGTGCAGCAGGTCCTTTTGGGAACATCTGCATCATAGCACAACAACTTCAAGTTGTCAACAGAATTCTGTAACATAATTTCAGAATTTTAGTTTGTGCTGTTGCTTTTGTACAGGATTATTAGTTTTTATGTATTGCGCTTGTGCATCCTGTCAGCATTTTTTGCCCGTTTTGGGGTAAAAATAAACAGCATGCGCTTCACAGGTTTCTGAAATCATTTCTGTCATTTCAGGAACACTGCAAAGCGCATGCCTTGTTGTACTACTATTGTTTATGGCATCACCGCACAATTCCCGCCTAACGGCTCAAGCACCGCTCCGGCGGCTGCGGCACGGCATCTGCGTTGCCAAAATGCTCGATAAGACATCCAGTATTATCTGCGCTTTTGGCTTAGCATCTGCCGTACCTCGCTCGCCGTATCGGCACTTAGAATTATGCGGTATTGCCTTATCTGTTGTTCTTTGCCGTTTGGTGCATGCTGGGGTGCAAACGTCCACATTCTGCCGGGGAAAAACCATTGTTTGCCGTAAGCACTGCAAGCAATCTGTAGGGGCCGCTGCTCATCATCGGCCCGCATAGCAGAGTGGCTCGGAACACGAAGCATGCGCACAATGTGCGCCCCTACGGTGGGGGATGCGCCACAAATATCTGCCACCTGTTACAACAAACTCTGTAGGGAACGGTCTTGACCGTTCCGAAACCTTGTGGTGGATGCCATAAGCAAATCCGTGAGCGCCCCTACCTACTGGGTAAACACAAGAGTCAGCTCTATCAGCACAATGGTGCCAGCAGCCGCAGCAAGGCGGATACCATCAGGCCCGGCGCGCTGGTGCGGCATTCTTTCAGTTCCACCAGGTGGGACTGTTTTTCAGCTGCATCATAAATTCGCCCACATCGGCCAGCGCGGCACAGCCATACAGCAGGGCGGCACATTCAAAATGCAGGTACAGGCTGCGGTAGTCCAGATTGATGGACCCCACCACGGCGATCCCGCCATCCACCAGCCAGGTTTTTGCGTGCAGAAAGCCCGGCGTGAAGGTGTAGATCTTGACCCCGGAGCGGATCAGCGGCTCAAAGTAGCTGCAGGTCAGCTGGTAAACCATCTTTTTATCCGGGATGCCGGGGTATAAATGCGCACATCCACGCCGCGCTTTGCGGCCAGGCGCAGTGACGTCATGGTGGCGTTATCCAAGATTAGGTACGGCGTGGTGATCCACAGCGTTTCCTGCGCCTGGGTGATCAGGTCCAGGTAGACATTTTTGGAAACATTCTCATCGTCCACCGGGCTGTCGCTGTAGGGCTGCACAAGGCCGATCGTCGGCTCTTCCGCCGGGAACGGCTGCTCCTCGCGGTAAGCATCCAGACCGGGATCATCGGGGCGCTGGCTGGCCCACAGCTCCAGAAAGATCGTGGCAAAGCTCCACGCCGCAGGGCCCTGCAGCCGCACGCCGGTATCGCACCAATAGCCAAAGCGCTCTTTTTGGTTAATGTACTCATCCGCCAGGTTAAAACCGCCGGTAAAGGCGGTTTTTCCATCCACCACCACAATCTTGCGGTGGTCGCGGCTGTTCATCACCAAGTTCAGCAACGGCACAAACGGGTTAAACGGTACTGCCTGGATCCCTTCCACCTGCAGAGTCTTCCAGTATTGGGCGGGCAGGCCAGTGGCACAGCCCACATCGTCATAAATCATCCGCACATCCACGCCCTGAGCCGCTTTACGACGCAGCACATCATGTACGGCATCCCACATTTTGCCCTTGGAGATAATAAAGAACTCCAAAAGGATCGATTCCTGTGCTGATTCAAGCGCTTCCAGCAGATCGGGAAAGACCGCTTCTCCCGAAGCGTAAAACTTGACGTTGGTGCCGGAATACACCGGATAAGCGGCAAAATCCCGCAGGTAAGCTGCGGTGCGCCCCGCGCGCGGGGTTGGCCTGTTCCAGCATGGCCTGTGCCGCAGGGTCCGTGCGGCGCAGTGGGCGGATGCGGTCATAGGCCCAATCCAGCTTTTTGCGCAGGCGGAATGCCGGGCGCTTATCGCCCCACAGCAGGTAGAGCAAACCGCCCTGCACCGGCATGATCATGAAAAGAACCATCCAGCTGATCTTGAACTCCGGCGCGGTGGAATCCTGCCGGATAAGCACCGCGCACATGATAACGCTCAAGGCTATCATCAGCGGGTTCAGCCAGTGCGCATAGCTGGAAAGGCTTGTGAACAAAGACCAGAACCATGCCGCCTGGATCAAAATCAGCACCCCGGTAATTACAATGCGGCTGAACAGCTTGCTGCACAGTTTTTTATCATTCGGCCAAGCTCCTGCATGGCCCCACCTCCCTTTTATCTTCTATATCATACGAGATAACACTTTAACGATACCACGCCCCATTCCTGATTTCAAGCCTTTTCCTGCCCGTTTTGGGCAGAATGAAAAAAGATGTGCTATTTTCTTTATGTTTTGTTTTGCATTTCAATTTCATCGTCAAGTTGTAAATTTTATCCGCATTTAGCACTCGCATACAAAGACTGCTAAAAATTCACACATGGTTCACATTTTATTCATAATTATAGTATACTGTAATACTCGTCAACAGAAAATGACACCGCTCCCAAAGGGTGTCGGAGCTGCTGAGCCAATACTGATAAAAAACTTTATGGATATGTTTAAGGAGATATGACTTATGGCTATGCTGATAGACCGCCGCTACAATCCGTTCCGCGATTTTGAGGATATTGATCGTTCTTTCTTTGGCGATAACAGCCTTGCAGAGTTCAAGACGGACATTCGTGACATCGGCGACGCCTATGTGATGGAGTGCGACCTGCCCGGTTTCCGCAAAGAAGATATCGCCCTGAATCTGCACGATAAAGTGCTGACCATCAAGGCTGAGCGCCACAGCGATTTTGAGAACGCCGAGAAAAAGGGCAGCTACCTGCGCTGCGAGCGCAGCTTTGGCAGCTATACTCGCAGCTTTGATGTGACCGGCGTGGATACCACCAAAGTGCGTGCCGCTTACAACAACGGCGTGCTAGCTATCACCCTGCCCAAGTATGTAAAGCCGCAGCCCACCGCCCAGACGATTTCCATTGACTGATAAATCCAGCCATCCATTTCGCAAGATTGCCTTTTTCTTTTTGTCCTGTGGCAACACCGCACAATTCCCGCCTGACGGCTTAAGCACCGCTCCGGCGGCTGCGGCACGGCATCTGCGTTGCCAAAATGCTCGATAATGTCGGGTTGCGGTACCCGCATCGTGCTTCGGGGGCAAAAGCCCCTCGCACTCTGCGACCGCTGCCCCTGCTTCGGTTCGCTGTTTCCGCCACTGGCGGCGCTCACCTTTGCAGCATCCAGTATTATCTGCGCTTTTGGCTTAGCATCTGCCGTGCCTCGCTCGCCGTATCGGCACTTAGAATTATGCGGTATTGCCCTGTATATATTTCGTCTCCTTCCCATCCTCCTATCCCCGCCACTCGCCAGCAGGCTGTGGGATAAGGCCTCCGGAATGATGCGTAGTGGGGCCCGACAAAGTTGGGGCTGGCCGCAGCACTCGGTGTTCCGGGCACTTTATCCCACAGCCTGCGTCCGGGTTCCTTTCCCTACCTTACTTATTTTTTATTATCTTCCCGCTATAAAAACGAAAACCGCCTGTACTATTGAGCATCCGCTCGCCCGGTACAGGCAGTTTTTATTTTTTAATTGTTTTGCTGGCCACGTTACGCCGGCAGCTTGCTGTTCAGGAACTGCACCCCAACGCCAAGCAGGTTCGGCCCCAGGTGTACGGCCAGGGTAGCGTCAATTTTGCCGTGCAGCACACGGTGGGCGTTGGGCAGCGCGCGGGTCAGAGCTGCTTCCAGCGCTGCGCCCTCTTCCGGCACATTGCCATCGCACACGACCAGGTTATACTCCTCGCCGGGGTGTTTGGCTGCCAGCTCCGTTGCCAGCTCAATCAGCCGCTGCTGCACACCGCGGCGGCCGCGCACCTTGGCGGCGGTGGAGATCATGCCGTCCTTGCGGTCAAAGGTCAAAATCGGTTTGATCTGCAAAAGTCCCCCCGCCAGCGCTGTGGCGCGGCCAATGCGGCCGCCGCGCTGTAGGTACTCCAGCGTATCCAGCGAAAATACACCACCGTGTCATCGATCAGCCGCTTGGTCAGTTCGCACAGCGGGTCAAACGCCACACCGCGCACCGCATAGCGCGCCACCTGAACCGCCAGTGCACCCAGACCGATGCTGGCGCTTTTGCTGTCGAACACTTTCACGGTCAGCTCCGGGTGTTCCTCGGCGGCAAGGCGCATCAGGTTGTTGGCGCTGGAAAGGCACTCTGCGATCATCAGCACGATCACATGGGTGTAGCCCTGGCGGGCAATCGCGCTGTACACATCCTCAATATCCTGCGAGCGGGGCAGGCTGGTTTTGAAATTCTCGTTTTCTGGCGGGCATAGATCGTTTCTACCGTAATATCAATGTTATCGCGGTAGCTCTCGGTCCCGCTTGTCACCACCAGCGGCACACAGAAAATGGGGTATTCTTTCAGATATTCCTGCGGCAGATCGCAGCAGGTATCGGTAATAATGGCAATCTTATTGGCTGCTTCCATTCTATTCTCCTCGATCAAAACACAAAGCCGGGCAGCGCAGCGCATTGACGGGCTGCGTTTACTTCTTTTGTATTAAAAAATATTATACCCCTGTTTTTTTTGCCGCGTCAAACAGATATGCTGTTCAAACGGCAGCAAAGCGTGTATAATAAAAGGCATATTCCCCACCGCAAAATTGTTGCTGATAAAAGGAGTATTGTACTATGCTGAATCCCGGAATCAAAGGCAGCGCCAGCGTTGCCGTAACCGCCGCCAATACCGCTGCCGCCATGGGCAGCGGTGAGCTGAATGTGTTCGCCACCCCCGCCCTTGCCGCATTGGTTGAAAAAGCCTGTTGGCAGAGCGTTGCCCCGAGCTGGACCCCGGCTGCGGCACCGTTGGCACCAAGCTGGAACTGGCCCACAACGCCCCCACACCCGTTGGCATGATGGTGCGCTGCGAAAGTGAACTGACCGCCGTGGACGGCCGCAAGCTGACCTTCAGCGCCGTGATGTATGACGACGCCGGCGAAGTTGGCCGCGCCACCCACGAGCGCTTTATCATCCAGAACGAAAAGTTCCAGAAGAAAGCCGACGCCAAAAAGGCCGCCGAATAATCATTCCGGCAATTCAAAGCACTCATTTCCAACAGCCCCACCCGCATTTTACGGGTGGGGCTGTTGCTTTGCGCAGGGCCTTGTCCGCAATGCTTTTTGCCGTCGAAGTCCGCTTGTTTTTCCGCCTTTACCGGGCGTTTTGGGGCTTCTGCGCACAGCGGCAAAAAGTGCGGGTGCCCTCCGATACAATAATAACACCATGCACATAGCATGGTTGAGGGAGGGATCACCATGCAAAACACACCAGCCACATCATCCACCGCGCCGCGCATCCGGCAGGCTGTGCGCACCGCCAACGCCAAAACGGCACCGCCCGCCTTGCCCCGTGCCCCGCTTTTGCACGGGCTGAACCTCGCCGCGTTATGGCAGCTTGCTGCCTGCGGTACCGGGCTGCTTCTCAGTGCCGGACAGGTTTACGGCGGGGCCGCGCCCTTTGGCCTTGGCCTGCTGCTGGGCTGCGGCAATACATATGCCCCCGCCGCCGCGCTGGGCTGCCTGGCCGGGCTGCTATTGTTCCAGCCGCTGGATACCGCCTTGAAGCTGGCGGGGGCCTGCATCGGGGCGCTGACCGCCCGCATTGTGGGCCGCCAGCTGGGCCAGACCGGCTTTTTGCCCGGCGCGGCCTGCGGGGTGGGCGTTCTGCTGTTGGAACAGGGGCTTGTCACCCTGGTGGGCGGCGCAAGCCCGGCGGATACGGCCAGCCTGCTGTGCTCCGCCGCGCTGGCCGTGCTGGTGGGGCTGGGCATCCACAAGCTCCACATCGGCACCCCGCGCGGGGCCTGCCTGTGGGCCGCCATGGCCGCCGCCTGTTTGCAGCGCGCTGCTCTGCCGGGGTTTGCACCGGGGCTGGCGGGGGCGGCGTTCTGCATTTTGTGCTGTGCCTGTGCGGGCAGCCTGGAGCACACCGCCGTACTGGCTCTTGTGCTTGCCATGGCCCTGACCGCTGCCGCCCCGGCGCTCTGTTTTGCCGCGCTGGCCGTGGCTGCGGGCGGGCTGGGGACAGCGGTCTTTTGCCCCGGCGAGCGCCGCAGCGGGGCCGCCGTATTTGCTGCCGGGTGTGCGCTGGGGGCGCTGGCCGCCCCAACCTGACCGGCGTACTCACCCTCGGTCTTGCCGCCGGGGCCGGGCTACTGGGCTTTCTGCTCTGCCCGGAGCAGGCTCTGCGGGCGGTGTTTCCACCGCCTGCCCCACCGGTCGGCACCCAAAGCCTGACCAGCGCGGCACGCAAACTTTCCGGCGTGGCAGATACCTTATCCGACATTGCCGAAACAGTGAACGCTGTATGCAGCTGCCAGATGCCGCCCTGCGGCGAAAGCTATGACTATGTGGTAGAGTTCTGCGCCCAGCACCTGTGTCAGAACTGCGCCCGCCGCAATACCTGTTGGGTTCAGGGGTATTCCACCGCCATGGATGGGCTGTACGCCCTGCGCGGCGCGCTGGAACACAACGGCCGCGTGGAGCTGGAGGACCTGCCGGGGCAGCTTTCCACCTGCGTCCACCCGGCGGACCTGTGTGCCACCGTCAGCCACGGTTACCGGCTATGGTGCAGCCGCCGCCAGACCCGCGCCCGCGCCGAATTGCTGCGCACCGCCCTGACCGAGCAGTACAGCGCCATGGCCACAGCTTTAGCCCAAATGGCCGCCCGCCTGGGCCGGGCTGGCCTGCCGGACCCCCGGCGCGAAGCCCGCACCACCCAGTTGTTTGCTTCTCTTGGGCTGGAACCACTGGAATGTACCGTCCTGACTGATTTGGCCGGGCGGGTTACCGCCGCCGTTACTCTGCCCCGGACCAGCTTTACCCCCGGCGAGTGCCGCGCCCTGGCCGAGGAAATGGGCCGCATCTGCCGCCGGGACTTTGATCCACCGGAAGTAACCAACTGCCGCACCGTGACCATGCTGCATTTTGGCGAACGCCCGCTCTACCGCGCCGTGTTCGGCCTGGCCAGCCGCCCTGCCCCGCCGGAAACCGTGAGCGGGGATGCCTGCCGTCAATTCTGCGACAGTGCAGGCCGCGCCCAGATGCTGCTGTGCGACGGCATGGGCACCGGCCGCGCCGCCGCCGTGGACGGCCAGATGGCCGCCAAACTGACGGCCCAGCTGCTGCAGGCCGGGTTTGCCGCCGAAAGCGCTGCCCGGCTGGTCAACGTGGCACTGGGCCTGAAAAACGCAGGGCAGGAAAGCGGTGCAACGCTGGACCTGCTGACGCTGGACCTGTACACCGGGCGGGCCGGACTGTTCAAAGCGGGGGCGGCCCCCAGCTTTTTATGCCGGGCAGGCGTTGTGCGCACACTGGATGGTGCCAGCCTGCCCATGGGGGTGCTGCCCACTGTAACGGGCCGTTCCACCGCCTTAACGCTGGATGTGGGCGACACCGTGATGATGGTCAGCGACGGTGCTTTGTGCGATGGCTCCGCCTGGCTGTGTGACCAGCTGACCCTGAGCACCCGGCTGGGCCAAAGCCCGCAGCAGACCGCCGAAGCCGTTGCCGCCAGCGCTGTGCGCCGCAGTGGGGCGCACCAGGATGATATCACCGTGGCCATTGTGCGGCTGGAACGGCAGAAAAGCTGACAGCAAACCTGCATCATTCCAAACAGCGCAGGAATTGTGCGGTACCCCTTGGAACGGATTTCTATTCCTGCTATGGCAAAATCACGGCGGCGGCAGCGCCCTGCCATTGCACGCACCAACGCACCAATTTTGCGCCGTGCCTGCTCGCTCATTATTCGTTCACAAATATTTTCAAAAATATTCAAAAAAACTGTTTATTTTAGGCAAAAAGTGTGGTAAAGTAAAAACATGCCAAATGTGGAGCATACCACATCACAATAAATACATATGCCGGGTGGGGAGAGCTTATCCCGGCGCGAAAAGAGGTTTGTAAGACAATGGAATACGCCAGTAAGGACATTCGCAACATTCTTGTGGCCGGCCACGCAGGCTGCGGCAAAACGACTTTGACCGAATCCCTGCTGTATTTGAGCGGTGCAACTGAGCGCATGGGCCGTGTTGAGGACGGCACCACCGCCAGCGATTTTGACCCCGAAGAAGCACGCCGCAAAGCATCGCTGAATTCCAGCGTGATTCCCGTGGAAAGTAACGGCACCAAGTTCAACCTGATTGATGTTCCCGGCCTGTTTGATTTTGAAACCGGCGCTGCCGGGGGCATCACCGCTGCGGAAAGTGTCCTGATCTGTGTTTCTGGCCGTTCCGGTGTTACCGTCGGCGCAGAAAAAGGCCTATAAACTGGCACTGAAAAACAACAAGGCCCGCATGGTGTTCGTAACCAAATCTGACCTTGAAAATTCTGACTACTTCAAGATTCTGGAACAGTTGAAAATCAAGTTCGGCCCTTCTATCTGCCCCTGTGTTGTGCCTGCCCGCCTGGACGATGGCACCGTGGCTTACATCAACCTGTTCAGCCAGAAGGCATTCAAGTACGAAAGCGGCAAACAGGTGCAGATCGACCTGCCCGATATCGGCCGCCGCTTTGAGGGCCTGATCCAGGCTATGTACGAAGCCATTGCCGAAACGGACGAGACCCTGATGGAAAAGTTCTTTGAGGGCGAGCCGTTCACCACCGAGGAGATCGTTACCGGCATGGCCGCAGGCGTGCGCACCGGCCAGATCACCCCCGTGTTCTGCGGCAGTGCCGTCAACCTGCAGGCATTGGATATGCTGCTGTACAACATGAAGGAGTTGCTGCCCAGCGCCGCAACCGCCGCTGTTGTTGGCGAAAACGCTGACAGTGAGCCGGTTGAAATCACCGTGGACGACACCGCCCCCACCTGCGCTTATGTGTTCAAGACCGTTGCCGACCCGTTTGTGGGCAAGCTGAGCTTTATCAAGGTCCTGTCCGGCAAGCCGAGCGCAACCAGCAACGTCATCAATGCCCGCACCGGCCAGCCGGAGCGCCTGGGCAAAACATTGACCGTATGCGGCAAAAAACAGACCGACACCCCCGCCATTGTGGCCGGTGATATTGGCGCAGTTGCCAAACTGGCCACCGCCAAGACCGGCGATACCCTATGCGATCCTGCCCGTGTTGTCACCCTGCCCGCCCCCAGCTACCCCGTTGCCTGCTACCGCATGGCTGTCAGGGTTGCCAAAAAGGGCGATGAGGGCAAGGTTTCCGGCGCGCTGGCCCGCCTGATCGAAGAAGATCCGGCCATTTCCTTTACCGTTGACCCCGAAACCAAGCAGCAGATCATCAGCGGCCTGGGCACCCAGCACCTGGAAGTTGCCGTTGCCAAGCTGAAGAACAAGTTTGGCGTTGAGATCACGCTGGAAGTTCCGCGCGTACCCTACCGCGAATCCATCCGCAAGAGCTGCAAGGCCCAGGGCCGCCACAAGAAGCAGACCGGCGGCCACGGCCAGTTTGGCGATGTGTGGATCCAGTTCGAGCCCATTCCGGGTGAGGACGTTGAGTTTGCCGAAAACGTGTTCGGCGGCAGCGTGCCGAAGAACTTCTTCCCCGCTGTGGAAAAGGGTGTGCGTCAGGCAGCTCAGCACGGCGTTCTGGCCGGGTACCCCATGGTTGGCCTGAAAGCCACCCTGCTGGACGGCAGCTATCACCCGGTAGACTCCAGCGAAATGGCGTTCATCATGGCCGCCAAGCTGAGCTACAAGGCCGCCATCCCCGAAGCCGGCCCCGTTCTGCTGGAGCCCATCGGCACCCTGAAAGCCCATGTACCCGCCGACAACACCGGCGATATCATGGGCGAAGTAACCAAGCGCCGCGGCCACGTGCTGGGCATGAACCCGGACGAGGACGGCGAGCAGGTTGTGGAAGCCGAAGTGCCCATGAGTGAAATGCAGGACTTTACCACCTTCCTGCGTCAGCTGACCCAGGGCCGCGGCTGGTTCACCTTTGATTTTGTCCGTTACGAAACCCTGCCCCAGATGCTGGAAGCCAAAGTCAACGAGCAGGCCAAAGCCCTCGGGAACTTTGCGGAAGAAGAAGCCTGATTATAGAAAAAAAAGAACCGGTGCAAAGGAGGGTGTCCGTAAAACAGTTTCAGTCCCGGCAGTAATGTCTGCCGGGACTGTTCTTATATATATTGTAGCCATATGATATGATTAAACAGACCGATAAACTTGAATTTACAAACATTGAAAGGAGTTATTATCATGTTGAAATTGTTTAAAAAATCTATTTGGATTCCTTATGAAGATAGCACTGTTTATCCTACTGTTGCAAAAGCACAGCAGGCAATTATCAAATATTGTGAAGATAACGGATTTTTATATGAATTTACTGCAGATGATGAAGTTGTTATAGATGGAATTAAACATGAAATATATCGTGGATATGACTCTGGAAGTCGAGGAAACTATGGCATTAAATGTAGAGAGAAGTAACTCTACAAATCACAATTTGTTGAACTGATAAAGAGCGCACTTCTATACACCTTTCGGTGTACTGTACGGTCTGCAATTTTGCGCAGCACCAAAGCCTCCCTTGTGTAAAGGGAGGTGGCACGGCGTAAGCCGTGACGGAGGGATTGTCATGCAGCCAAAGCACAATAAGCAGTTGGTTCCTTTGGCAAAACAGCTGCGAAAAATGAAATGACCAAGGAAGAACGGCACCTATGGTATGATTTTCTGCGGTCCTACCCTGTCCGTTTTTCCAGACAAAAGGTGTTGGGAAAATATATCGCTGACTTCTATTGCGCAGAAGCAAAGCTTGTCATTGAGTTGGACGGTTCTCAACACTATGAGGATAGAAACATCAAAAAAGATGCAGACCGCACCGCTTTTCTGGAGGGATATGGTCTGAGAGTCATCCGTATTCCCAACAACGATGTCGGCAGAAATTTCTGTGGAGTTTGTGAGTATATCGATGCTGCGGTAAAGCAATCCCTCAGTCAGCTTCGCTGACAGCTCCCTTTACACAAAGGGAGCCCTGGGCGCTGCCGCGCCAGTGCATAACATAAAAAAACCGGCCTATGATCGTAACCATAGGTCGGTTTAACTGTTTTACGAACCCCGCCCAAACTGCACCGGTTCTTTTTTGCTAATTTCTCATTTCTAATTCCTAATTATCTTCAGCTCCTACTTCCTGCCTTTTACCTGCCTTCCATCCATTCGCATATTGCTTCATAATACGCCTTTGCGGCCTGTTTAGCGCCGCTGGGGTGGCAAGGCGGGCAGCATCCTGGGGGTTGGTCAAAAAGCACTGTTCTACCAGCACCGCCGGGCAGTCGGCGTCCGCCAAAAGGCGGAAGGTCGGTTCATTGCGCGGGGTCTCGTCGCTGGATTCATACACCATGCGGTTATCGTATGTATCAAAATAAATGTACCGCACACCGTCCTGCCCGCGCAGGGGCTGGCCGGTCTGGGTGATCTTCTGGGCGGTCAGGCGGGCCAGGGCCACGCTCTCGTCATGGTATTGCTGCCCCGGCGGAATGGCGTAACATTCAAAGCCGCTGGCCGTGCCGCTCGGATCGGAATTGCCATGGATAGAAAACAGCAGCACTGCACCCGCGTCATTCGCGCGCTGGGCGCGTTCCGCCGGTTCCACGCGCGGCATATCGCTGTTCTGGCTTTCTTCCTCGGTAATGGTCAGCACCGGGGCATAGCGGCCATCCTGCTCCAGCAGGTTTACCAGCTCGTTGGCCACCTGCCAGGTCATCTCGTACTCCCACAGGCCGCTGCCCTCGCTGCCGGGGTCAGTGCCGCCGTGGCCGGGGTCGATTGCGATTACCGGCAGGTTCTTGTTCTGCACGGTGGTAAAAATCTTCTCTGTCAGCGTGCTGCCCTCTGCCGCAGCGCTCATCACCCCCGCGTGGGGCAAAATCACCCCCACAGTAACGGCCACCAGCGCAAACGCGAAGAGGAACATCCCTGTGCGCGCGTGCCGCTTCCAGCCACGCCGCACCGGACGGCGGGCAGGCTGCTTTTTTCTGTAAACTGCCATCTTTTCTTCCTTACAACTCTATGGCGCCCCCGCATCCGCCTGGCGGTTTGTGTGCTGCCCTGCCGGATGCGGTTCTGCCTTAATCTGCCCCTGCCTGTGATGCAGGGGAAATGTTCTCGTTCCTGGTTTCACTCAATAAAACGATGCAGCTCTGCGTTTTGTTACAACTTTTGTGCGGAATTTTTTTCCTATTGACTCTGGTGATTCATTCCTCGCCGACTGCCAGCTCGCTCAGGTTCTGCACGCTGCCTTCGATATAATCAGAATAGGCATAACTCTCCCCCGCGTCCGCTTCGCTGGCTTCCAGCGCGGGGGCGGGCAGGTTCAGGTCCTGCGGGTCACAGTCCAGCCCAAAGCGCACCCGCAGCAGCGGCGCCATAATCTCTGGGTCCCACACAACCGCGCCGACGCTGTTCGTCTGCACTGCGTAAGCACTGGGGATGGTAAACACCACCTGTTCTGCCTGCAGGCTCTCCGCGCTGGCGGCAAGTTGCATCAGGGTATCCATATCCAAATTGGTCTGCATATAGGGCATAATGACCGGCACCAGCTTGGCGGCATCCACCAGGGTACAGCTTTGGGCATACCGCAGCAATCCGGCAAACACGCTGCGCAGCACGCGCTGGCGATCCATATCACCATACGCATAACTGCGGCGTTCCCGCACCAGGAACTCCACCGAGCTGCGGTCCAACAGGTACCTGCCTTTGGGCAGGTAGGAACCGCCGTTCTCTATTTCCTGCGGAATATCCACTTCTACCCCGCCGATGTACTCCACAATATCGCCCAGGCCGTTCAGGTCCATGCCAAGGTAGCCATCCACCGGCAGGCCGGTCATGGCGGTGATCTCATCGCAAAGTCCCTGCAGACCGCCTGTCTCCCTGGCTACGGCATTGATACGCCCCGTTGTGCTGCCCTGGCCGGTGGGGTCTGCGGCGTTTTCTTCCCCCTCGCCTGCTTCCGCCTGGCCGGTGCTCAACCCCACATACAGGCTGGGCGGAACCTGCAGCACCTCCAGCTTGTTCCGGTCACAGTCCCACTGCAGATACAGGATCATATCCGTCAGGCCGATCTCTTCTTCGCCGTCCTCCGCCGAACGGTCATACCCAGCCACCACCAGGCTGATGGTACCTGTATAAGGCTCCGCCGGGTCGGGCTGGCCGGTCAGCAGCTGGCCGATGGGGTCTACACCCGCTGCAGCCGCCGATGTTTTATGCCTGGTATACCATCTTTCCGCCAGCCAAACGGCCGCCAGCACTGCCAACAATATCAGGACCACTGCAACTATTTTGCGATATTTTGCGCTTTCCTGTTTGTATCTTGTCATCCTGCACACCAGCCTTTCCAATCTACCATCGTTATCTGTATCATATTCTGTACTGGTATCAAAGTTGTAGCAAAAGATGACCAAAACGTACATAAATTGCAATTTTTATACACGATAAAACGCTATTTTTCTTTTTTTGTCAAAAACGCCGGGAAATCTTATTTTTCGATTGCCAAATATTGACATCAGTGGAAATTAAAGGTATACTGTGTATACAAAAAGCGTTGGTGTCGCTTTTTCCAGGTGATGTACTACATATGAAAGAGGTTAGCCTATGAAATCTACTGGAATCGTCCGCAGTGTTGACAGCTTAGGCCGTTTTGTTCTGCCCAAGGAACTGCGAGATTCGTTTGGTATCACCACTGATACTCCCATTGAAATCTTTACCGATGGTAATACCATCCTGCTGCGCAAGTACCGCGCAGACGGCTGCTGTGACCTGTGTGGTGAAGTAACCGGGGATAGCATTCTTTTCCGCGGCAAGCGCATCTGTGCAGCCTGCCGCAAGGAGCTTGCCAAACTGTAAGCTCTGCCGCACCGTTCACCCTTATACAAACACTGCCTGTCCCAATCCCTTGGGGCAGGCAGAATTTTTGTTATTTTGCAGCGGCATCTGGTTCAGGCATTGTGCTTGCGGACGACTTCCTCGCTGTTCTTGATCAGGTTCATCAGGCTGGTGGCGTGGCGCGGGTAATCCCTGGCCAGGGTCTCGGTGTTCATCTCAAAGGCAGCGGGGTCGGGGCATGCGCCGTTCTCCCCCCGCCATGGTGGCCGAAAGCTCACCTTCCTGCAAGAACATTGCGGCATCGGCGTCACGCTCCCAGCGGGCGGGCGTTATGCGGAACATGCTGGCCACATTGCCCGGCGCAGCCTGGTACAGGCGGCGGAACATACGGTAGACGGCCAGCATCAGATAATTGCTGACGGAGGTAACCACCCGCTTATCCTTGCACTGATCCAACCGGTCAAACAAAATGTCCAGCGAATTTTCAATCAGTTTTTTATACATGGTGGGCAGCACGCTGCCGCGGTAAATGCTGCCGGAGGTTGCGCCGCCGGCATCGGGCAGTTCTTCCACCTTGATGGTCTGGCCGCTGCGCTCTGCACTGCGCCCCAAAAGGTAGTCACAGGAAACATTATAGTAATCCGCAATCTGCACCACAAATTCAAGGCCGCATTCCCGGATGCCTTTCTCATAATGGGAAAGCTGCGCCTGGCTGATGCCAAGCTCCTGCGCCGCCTGTTTTTGTGTAATGCCCCGCTCTTTGCGCAGCAGGGTAATGATGCGGTTAAATTCCATTGCCATCTTGTTGCCATCCTTCACACTTTACCAGAACGCAGCGCGCAAAGGCCGCACAGGGTTTGCGCTACATCGCCAGGGCGCAGGGGCCGGACATTCCGCCGGTTCCTGCAGCACCTTAGGGGCCGGCACGCCCCCGCCGTTCTGTTTTCCGCCTTGCGGGTTTGCACCGCTGCCTGCCGCCTTACACCCCTGCCGGGCTTGCGGCAGATAAAGACCCCAAAATGCGCAGAAATCCCCAAAGCACACCGGAATGTAGCTTAAGGGTTCGCTGCGCCGCGTTGGGCCGGGTAGGCATCCTATTGGCAGGAACCGCGCTTTTGTACGCCGCTTTTGGCTGCGGCACAAATGCGGGCTCTACTGCATTCTACATGGTGTAAATTATATCTGCCAAAAAACGATTTGTAAACATCAAATTCGCCAATTTTTTGTCAATTTTTTCGGTATTTCCTTCAAAGCGGGCCAAACAAACTAGATATTGACATTTTGCATGTTTTCCTGTACAAATATTGTGTGTCTTTTTTTACCCGTTCTTATTTTGTAACCATTTTGTAATCTTTTTTTTTTTGCAACATATATCCGTCAGGAGGTTTTGTTTTTGAAATATTATAAACTGCATCTGATCCGCCACGGCCTGACCCAGGGCAACCTGGATGGCCGCTATATCGGCAGCGGCACAGACCTGCCCCTGTGCGCGGAGGGCCGCGCCCAGCTGGAGGAGCTGAAAGCCAAGTTCCAGTATCCGGATGTTCCGCTTGTGTTCTGCACCCCATGCTGCGCGCCCAGCAAACAGCGGAAGTGCTGTTCCCCAACGCCAAGCTCACGATTTTGCAGGACCTGCGGGAGATGAACTTTGGCAAGTTTGAAAACCGCCCCATCACTGAACTGGTCAAGGACCCGGAGTTTGCCCAGTGGATGGACCCCACCAGCCGCACCAACCCCGATGGTGCCGAGGACCGCAAAGCCTTCTACGACCGCACCAACGTGATGCTGATGAAGCTGTTTGAATACCAGCTGCGCACCCATACCGAGGAAGCTGCCTGCATCACCCACGGCGGCGTGATCATGAACATGATGGCCAACCACGTTCTGCCGCAGCACAAGCCGGAGGAATGGATGACCGACCCCGGCTGTGGCTACAGCCTGCGCCTGGACGCCGAAATGTGGATGCGCGACCACATTGCCGAAGCTTTTGACATTGTGCCCTACGGCTATCTGGACGGTGCGGAAGAGTAATCCCGTCAATACCGCCAATATCAACCAAATGCCGCCCCTGTTTTGGCAGGGACGGCATTTTATTTTTGGGTTTTCTGTTGTGGGTCAGCCTGCGTTTTCCCCGTTGGCTGAATCCGGTTCGCTCGGGGTTCCTCGGCGCTGTCGGCGGCGGGGCTCGGTGTTCCCGTCGGTTTCCTCCGTGGGCTGCAAAGCGGCAAGCTCGGCAGCGGCGGCGTCATAGGCCGCCTGGGCCTCCGCCACACGCTGGCTGGCGGCATCATCATCGGCGCTGTCTGCCGTTCCGGCTGCATTCTGCTGGGCCTGCAGGGCTTCATTCAGGGCAGTCTGGGCCTGGTTCAGCTTGTTCTGGGCATCCGCAAGGGCCTGAGCGTGCTGCTGTGCCTGTTCAGCAGCCTCAGCGGCTTCATCCGGCACAGCGCTGTCCAGCAGGGCCGGTTTTTCCGGCAATGCCTGCTCGTTACCTTCCCCGTCCAGCAGGCGCAGAGCCTGGCCATAATAGCCGCCCCAGATGGCAAGAAAGCTCTTGCCGGGGTTCACATCCAGCGTTTTACCACTGGCATCGGTCAGCTGCAGCGGCGCTGTGGCATCGCCCTTGGTCCACTGGATGGTCTCCCATCCGCCTTTTGTCAGGTAGATGCCGGTGCCTCCGGTCAGGTCATACTGGCGGGTCACGCCGTCATCCTTTACGCCGGAGGAAGCATACAGTACAAACACATTGGTGAACGCTGCCTGCTCGTTATTGCCCGCATCCATCAGGGGCTGCCATCGGCATTGTTTTTCAGGTACAGGCCCACTTCCGGCGAATAAACCAGTTCTTCGGTATCCTTGTTGGAAAAGGTGATATACAGGCTTTTGGCATTCTGCTGCTCCGGGTCCTTGCGCTGGACAAAGTGGAACAGCGGCATGTTGGCACCGGCAGTATCAGTATTATAGGTTGCCAGGCCGGTGTTGATCAGATCTTTTGTGGTGTACCAGCAGTTTTCCTCCCGGTAGCCGCTGTTGGCGCGGTCCTCGTCAAAGGCAAAACCTGCGGTGCCCGCATGGTAGCCGTCCAGATCCTGGTATTGCAGCACGTTCAGCAGGGTGGAAGCATACACGCTTTTGTTAATGTGTACCGGAACGGCATTCAGCGGCAGCACCAGCTGCAGCGGCAGGTCCCGCCCTGGGGCCACCGGGCCGGCTTTTTCCACGCTGTCCACACTGGCAAACACTGCGGTCAACCCGGCAGTCTTGCCCTCGGTCACGCCCTCAATCAGCACATCCGCAGCGGCAATGCCCCACTGGGGGTGCTGCCATCCCCGGTGCGGATGCTGACCGCCACCGGGCGCTGGTTGGTATAATCGCCCTGCTCCCCGGTCAGGGGTTCGCTTCAGGTTCCGGCGTTGGGGTGGGTGCTTCTGTCGGCTCTGCTGTGGGCTGCGCTGTGGCTACTGCGGCGCCTTCCGCCGGGGCGCAGCCTGCCAGCAGCACAGCCAGCGCCAGGGCTGCGGCACACAGGGGGTATTTTTTCTTGTTTGAACGCTCAGTCATACAGACTCCTGTTATAAAAAAGCCCGCCCTGCGGGCGGGCACTTTAGACTGTCGAAAAAATTCTAAAAGCCATTCCAAGCGGCAGACATGCGCCGACGCTTGAATACCTTTTGCGAGCAAAAAAGGCATGAGGACATGCTTTTTTTGCGATGGAGTGGTTTCAAAGGAGAGGTGCAGGAGCGTGGCGCTCCGGCGTCACGCTCAATCCGCCCAGGGGATATCCTCACCGCTGTCATCGCTGGCGGTGTCATCTGCGCTGCTCTGGTCGGCGGTATCCTGCTGCGGGGTGTTGTCCTGCTGGGGGGCAGACTCCACGCTCTGGCTGTCATTGCTGGTATTGGTGGTGGTGCTGCTCTGGGTGGTGCTCTGGGTATTGCTTTCGGTGTTGCCCACAGCCTGGTTGTTGCGCGCTGCGCTGACCAGGTCGGTGGTGGAAGTCCCCAGGCTTTCACCCGCCTTGGCGTCGGCATCAATGGAAGTGTTGGAAGCGCTTACCGTTGCGGCATCCAGGTCAAAGTCGGCCAGGTTGCCCACCTTCAGGTTGATGGCTTCGTCCACATCCACAATGGTCACATAGCTCTTGCCAATATTGATCTCGCAGGGGGTATCGCTGCACTGGCCGTTTTCATTCAGATAGTACAGGCGCAGGGCTTCCAGCGGGGTACCCTTCTGCCAGTAGATCTTTTCGCACTTGCCGCCATAGAAGTAATAGCCGATGCCGCCCCAGCTGTATTCTACATACTGCAGGTCCGTGGTTTCGTGGCCGGGGTAGGTGTGAATATCGGTGAACAGAACGATCACATTGGGGAATTGCAGCTGATAATCGTTGTACTCTTCGTCAATGGTATCACGCCAGTTGCCGGAGAAGTTCTGCTGCATCAGGTAGACGTTGTTGGTGTTATCGTACAGGAAACGGGTCTTGTAGGACTGGCTGTGGCTGATCTCCACATATTCGCCGTCCTTCACCACCGGACCGTCCTTGGTGGTCAGCTGGGAATCCTGGGACTGGGTCAGGTCGCGCACCGGGTTATCCTGGCGGTAATCCACAAAGTTAAAGAAAGTGGAATTGTAGGTGCGGTTCATATCCACATTTTTGTTGGTGATATACTTTTCAATGTTTTCACCGCTGGTGTACATCGTGTGTTCCAGTGCCAGGCCGTTGCCATAGCTCAGGCCGCGCCAGTTCACACGGTTGTAATCACGGTAGCCGGAAGCACCATCATTGTTGTTCAGCAGGCCGTAATCATAATCCAGGGCGTACTGCTGCATGACAACAGACTGGCCTTCGTGGATATACAGGGCCTGCCAGGGCAGGATCAGCTGGAAGAACTGGTCACGGCCGGAACGGATGGGGCCAATCTCATCAATATCGTGGTAATCATTGAACACCGGCATAAAGCGGGTGATGCCGCCTTCCACCTTGATTTCAAACAGCATCTGCGCCTTGGAAAGGCCACGCTGCGGGCGGGCGTCCACAAGGTTGTTCACCATAAGGGCGGTAATGCGCTGGCCCTCGGGATAATTTTCGCCTTTAGCCTCGCCGGTCAGCACGTTGGCTTCATACGGGGGCAGGGTCGGGGTGGGTTCCGGGGTAGCCTCGGCCTCGCTGCTGGCGGCGTTGGATTCCGGCGTAATGGGCGAGATTTGATCATCGGTTTTGCCGCAGGCAACCAGGATCGCACAAGCTGCCATAACGGCCAGAGTGCAAAGGATATTACGTTTCATCGGCTGGGTCCTCTTTTCTGCTCATACAGCTGGATGGATAAAATCCTGCCCGGTCCAAAGCTCCGGGCAACGTATAGATTTATTGTACTTGTTTTGTAATGATTTGTAAAGATTAAAACCAGATTTTACATATCACCGCGGCATACCGCCCACACCCCACCCGCATTTTTTTGTTGCTCTTGGCCGCCAACACTGATATAATAAATAAGTATATTTCAAGCGCAGTGCTTGTTAAAACAAAGGAGATTCTACCGCCATGGGACTTTTTTTCTCTTCTGACCGCTTTACCCGTCCCGGACCGGGCGTGCGCCCAGACGCCCCGCGCAAAAAGGGTGTTGCCCGCCTGGCCGAAATTATGGGCCGCGATATGTGGAACTTTTTCCGCGCCGGTTTCCTGGCTTTCCTGGGCTGCCTGCCTTTCATTATCGGTATGTTTTTTGCCGTTGAAACGCACGCGCTGCTGTTCATGTTGCTGGCCGGTATCATCGGCGGCCTGATTGCAGGCCCGGAGCTGAGCGCCATGGCTGATACCGTGCTGCGCAGCCTGCGCGATGAACCTGGCTACTGGTGGGAAACCTACCGCCGCGTGTGGAAGCGCAACGCCAGGGAAAGCCTGGTTCCCGGCATGCTGACCGGTCTGGTGCTTTCGATGCAGATCTTTACCCTGTTCCACATGTCGGTCATCAGCGCCGGTATTGTTACCTGGGTGCTGCTGATCCTAAGCTTTGTGGTAACGCTGGGCTTGAAAGTTACATCTGGCCGCAGATTGCCCTGCTGGATCTGCCGCTGTACGGCATTTTGAAAAACAGCCTGCTGCTGTTCTTGGGCTACTTGCCCCGCAGCCTGGGTGCCATCGCCATCAAAGCCGTGTATTGGGGCGCCATTTTGCTGTTCTTCCCGCTGACGACGATCATTCTGCCGTTCACCAACTTCTGGCTGCCGATGCTTCCTGCCCTGCTGTGCATCTACCAGCCGCTGAACAAGTGCTTTACCATTGAAAGCACCATCAACAAGATGCGCGAAGACGAACTGAACGCCGCCCTCGCCAAAGATAACGAGCCCCTGCCCGAAGAATCCACCGAAGCTTCCTCCGACGACTCTTCCTCCGACGTCCAGTAATCCATTTACTAAACGATATAAAAAAAGCGCACAGCGCCCGATCTATCGGCGCTGTGCGCTTTTTCCTTTCATTGCTAATTTCTAATTACTCATTCCTAATTATTTAATGTAGTTTACCCCCATGATTGCCACCCCCAGCACAACCAGCACAACGCCGGTGGCGCGGTTCAGGGTGGCGGGGCTGGCCTTGTTGGCGAAGCGTGCGGCAATGCGCGCCCACAACAGCGTGGACCCCACACAGAACACCAGGCACCACAGGTCCGGCATACCGCCGATGGCAAAGTGGCTGACCGCGCCGGTCAAGGCGGTGAAGGTCATAATGAACACGCTGGTTCCCACCGCCGTTTTAAGCTCATAGCCGAGCACACTGGTGAGGATCAGGAGCATCATCATGCCGCCGCCTGCACCGATAAACCCGCAGATAAAGCCGATCATCACACCACAGATCACCGACTGTACAAACCGCTTTTTGGGGTCTACCGCTTCCATTGCGTTCTTGGTGGTCATAACCGGCTTTACAATAAACTTAACGCCGAGCAGGAATGTCATAAATACCGAGAAACTGCCCATCGTGCTGTTGGGCACATGGCTGGCGATCCAGCTGCCCACCATGGTAAAGCACAAAACCGATACCATCATCACAACGCCGTTGCGGATGTCCAGATTTTTGTTTTTGCCATAGGTATAAGCGCTGACCGCGCTGGCCAACACATCGCTGGCCAGTGCAATGCCCACAGCCTCGTAAGCGGGCATATCCAAAAAGGTAATGAGCATCGGGCTGACGACCGCCGCCGCGCTCATTCCGGCAAAGCCGGTGCCAAGGCCCGCGCCGATGCCGGCAATAAAGCACACGATAAATTTAATCAACATTGTCATTGTTTTTATCCTCCAGATACTTTTCCACGTTTTTGCGGATGCGCTCCATGCTGCGCTGCATATGCTCCAGCTCTTCGGGGGTAAATCCATCCAACAGCGCCGCGCCAAACTGTTCCTGTGCGCTGCGCCCGGCCGCTATCATCGGCTGCGCGGGGTCACACAGGCGCAGGTGGGCGGTTTTGCGATTTTCCAACTGGTATTCCCGCCGCAGGCAGCCGCGGGCTTCCAGATTTTTGATTGCCGCCGATACCTGAGATTTTGCTAAAAACGAACCTCCACAATATCGGTTGCCGTATCATAGCGGGTGTTGTTCGCTAAAAACAGCAAAATATCCAGCTCAATGCGCGTTAAGCCATATTTAGCGCACACCGGGCTGACAAATTCAGAATATAACGTTTTTACCGCGTTCTGTTGCTCCAGCGGGTTGACCAGCTGCATTTCGCATTCTCCTTTCTGTATTTTGTTCATTTTTGAACTATTTTATCACAGTTTTCTCTTTTGTCAAGAGGGGCACCAGCTGCCAGGTTTTTACACTTGTCACTTTAGCCGCTATTTTTGTTCATTGCTCACTTCTCTGTTTTTTCGTTATGGTCATGGGCTTTACTTTCCCTGTCAACGCCCTCTGCCTGAAAGCGCACAGCTTTTGGCCCACTGTTCTTTGCACGCCAGTCACAATGTATTTGTGCGCTCCATCTTTCATGCCGCTGCTGTGAACGGCCCTTATGCGCAATACTATCAATTATTTTTACTTTTTGTCTTACCTATTAAAATAAGAATGTCATAAATGATTAAGGCAATACCGCATAATTCTAAGTGCCGATACGGCAAGCGAGGTGCGGCAGATGCCAAGCCAAAAGCGCAGATAATACTGGATGTCTTATCGAGCATTTTGGCAACGCAGATGCCGTGCCGCAGCTGCCGGAGCGGTGCTTAAGCCGCAAGTCGGGAATTATGCGGTGTTGCCTTAACCCATGATGGAATCTTTCCTTCACGGTGAAAAAAACTGCCTGTCATTTTTATGTCCATAAGTAGCTTTCATGTGTATTCAGATTGCTGAAAATGCGTAATACATTAGTAAAACGTCACAAAAATCGAACGCAAATTTTGTATCGGGTTACGCGCTTAACCTTTGTAAATTTCACATTTATCATGTACCATATAACCATAATGCCACAGAAGAAGGAATGGAAATGACACAGAACAGGATTAGAATCGTAGATGTTGCAAATACGTTAGGTCTTAGTAGCATGGCAAGTAAGGAAAGCAATCCTTCCCTCACAACGATTCATCAGGAAGCAAACTTAAGGGCGAAAACGGCAATTGAATGTCTGGAGGCAATGCGCGATGGAACAGAATATAAGCCACAAATCGTGTTGCCGGTTGATTTAATAAAAAGGGAAAGTACGAGGAAATTATAATGTCAAAGTTTTTGAAATCGTTGTGTAAAATAGCAATTCCTGTCACATTGCAAAGTATGCTGCAGTCATCATTTTCAATTGTTGACCAGATCATGAGCGGGCAGTTAGGTGAAACAAATATATCGGCAGTTGGATTATGCGGTAATTTTTCACTGATTTTTCAGTGATGATTGGTGCAGTAAGCACGGTTGCCGGGATATTAATTGCTCAGTTTATTGGTGCGGAAGAAAACAAAGAGGCATGGTGCAGTTTTGATGTGAGCCTCATCTGCGGAATTATAATGTCAGTATTGTTCCTGCTTGCAGCTGGAGTTTTTCCGTCGCAGATTCTTGGGCTGTATACGAAAGATATGAGTATTGTAAATACTGGTACGGTTTATTTTAGAATCGTAGCGCTTTCTTATATTCCAATGGCTGTCAGCAATATTTTATCCTCATGGCTGCGCTGTAAGGAATATGCCACGATACCATTTCTGGCAAGCTTTGGAGCAGTTATTGTAAACACAGGATTGAACTATCTGCTGATATTTGGGAAATTGGGATTTTCTGTATGGGAATAAAGGGAGCTGCCATTGCCACACTTATTTCGCAGTTGTTTAATCTTGTATTTATTGTTATCGGATTTGTCTTATGTATCAAAAAAGATGGAGATAAACCGGTATTGTCTCTACATTTTAAAAAAATCACAATCAGGGATTATCTGATAATGATTATGCCGATTCTGATCAGTAAGTTTTTATGGAGTCTCGGGCAAAATGTAGAGTCTGCTGTTTATGGACATCTTGGCACATCAAACCTTGCAGCCTATACACTTACCGGTCCGATACAAGCGCTTATCGTAGGGGCACTTAGTGGATTGTCTGCGGCTGCCGGTGTGATGATCGGCAAAAGGCTTGGTAGGAAAGAATATAATGAGGCTTACACAGAATCAAAGAAGATTATGTATGCAGGCTTATTTGGTGGAGTAACAGTATCAGCTTTGCTCATTCTTTTGGCTGGAGCATATACCGGATTATATCGTGTTGATGACAGCGTAAAAGAGCTTGGAAAGACGCTGCTCATCGTATTTGCCCTGTATGCTCCGGTCAAGGTGGAAAATATGATCCTTGGCGGAGGCATTATAAGAAGTGGCGGCAACACAAAAACCATTATGATTATTGATATCATTGGCACATGGTGTATCGGAATTCCACTGTGTCTGCTTGCAGCATATGTATTCAAGTGGGGAATTGTTGGTGTGTATACATTGCTTACCACGGAGGAATTGTTCAGGCTTGCTGTATCGTTAATTATCTTTAAAAGGCGTAACTGGATCGTTAGTTTATGCTGATTTACTTCTTGCAGGACTTTTACAACGAGATTGCCGACCAGATCTTCAAACTCCGGGAACAGCGAGAAAAATGTACGGTCAATACTGCTGCCAGAGACGCACAGATTGCCCGCATCAACGAGCTGCAGGACTTTCATCAAACAGCCCCCTGCTCGCTTAAAGGCCTTCGGCGAGGCCCTGGTGAAACGATGGCTTGAGCGGATCATTGTCTGGGAGGATCACTTCACTGTGGAACTTAAGTCCGGGCTGAACATGGATATTGAAGGATAATCCCATAGATGCACGAAACCCTCTCGACCATGATGGCCGGGAGGGTTATTTTATTAACCGTTATTTCCACCTCGATGATATGGTGCTTTATTCTTCCATATAACACCATTTTTTCGTATGATAACGCTGTTTATGCCCTGAAACATCGTTTTCACATGGTAAAGACCTATTTGTTTTTTCTACTATATCCGCTACTTTTTCTACAATGCTTGTATTTGCTGCGCTTGAATCAACTTGTTGTGTCGTGTTACGAGCACTATTAGAAGATCTTGATCTAATAGAAGATATTGCTTTTGCTGCACCTCCAATTACAACTCCAACTATTTCAAAAGATTCAATTGGATGCTCAACAATAAATTTCCCGACCGACTTCAATCCTCTAGCAAACATATTACTTGTTTTTTGCGGTACTTGAACTTTTGGGTGTGTTTGTGCTTCCGTTTTTTATATGTATCTTTAAGCACTTTTACATTCCGACTTGACTTGTCTTTAGTTTTATCGGGTTGCTCTTTTCTTTCTCTTTGCTCTGTAAGACTACTATCCACATTCGATTCAGAAACGACCGATTCTGCCAATTGGATTACTTTACATGGAATAACCGGTCCATCTCCAAAATCAACCTTTTCTTTTGTTACCGGATTAAAGTACCAGTTCGTTGGGTTTTGCCAATTTCCATCATGAGCCTCTAAATGCTCCGCTCTTGTGAGAAATTGTATATTTTCCGGATCACCTTGATACTCTGGATATTTTTCAGCGCTCTTCATATGTTGGCCTTCAAAAGCCCTAGCATTTTCATCATAGGCTTTTCCCTTATCAAGAATATCCTGTTGTTGTTCTGGAGTCCAGTCTCTTGTACCCTTTCCTTCCCGAACAAGTTCTTGCTCTTTATTCCAAGCAGCAAGTATCGCCTTGTTGGATTCTGATGTTCTCCTAGACATAGAATCACTCTCCTATGCCCAGCAAATCATATAGATCTTTCAGAAACGCAATAAAATCATCATAAATTTCGTCATCTTCAATTTTTCCTGCCGTCTGATTATAGATTGCTATTTTTTCACTACTTTTTTATAGAGAATCGGATCGCCTGATGCCAATGTACCAATAACAATATAATCGTCACTTGGTCTTGAATTATCATTCACATCTATAACTGGCTTATGCTCAATGCCATACAATTGAATTCCAGCTGGTAAAAAAAAGCTCCCCGCCATCAGAAAACAACAACCATTCTTTATATTTTTCTGGCAACTTAACACTATACTCTTTCTCAAATTCTGCAATCTTCTCTTCTGTGGTTTCTTCAAGAAAGCTCATTTTTCCTTTTTGGTTGAATTTATCTACAATCAATTTTATTTCTTCGGAAATCATCTTTATCACGCTCCTTATACAATCTTCTTATTTCGATAGAACCCCTAAGTAGTTAAATAGTGTATTCAGTCGTTTAATTTCTTCGTTATATATCGACTCTTGGTCATTAAAGCTTTGTACTCCAAGTGTAGCAACTATATGCTGCTTTGTATCAGAAATCTTATCCGCTGAAAGCAAATGGTCTAATAATATTCTATAATCATGAAGAATATATAATGGAGACATTACTGATGTTATATCTAAATTATTTACCGATAAAGAAAGTTTAGCCAAAATCGCTTCTATCAGCTTAATTGACTGCCATGATGTGTATTTAGCATTTCTTTCAGAAGAATCATATAGTACCTCATATAATTTTCTCATCTCGCTAACGTTAAACCCTTCAATAAGAATTTTATCGTAAGCGTTTATGACTTCTGCAACTGCAGTCTCAGTAAAAACAACTGGTCTCTTAACCTTTTTCTCATGTTCTTGACACTCATCAGTTAAATGTGATAAATCGACCGAATACTTTTTCTCTTATGTTTGAAATGAATGCTTCTTTGTTTATCAAAATTCTTTTTTCAATTATTGGCTCACTGAATACGCATTTCATTTGGGCTTGATAGAATTCAGAATCAATCAATAAATGGTCTGACGGAATATTAAATGGTTTTAATATTCCCTTTGTTTTATCATCCATACCGTCGATATCGCCAAGCCACATTATCAATTTCCCATTAGTATTAAATCCAAATGGAATATTCCAATCGTACTGATATAGTCCTGAAGAATCTTTCTTTGCAATATATCCATAGCTTTCTGAAAGTATTTCTACTTCATATTCTGGCATAGCCAAGAAAAACACCAGAGCTTCCTTTTCAAAATAAACTGGTGTCAGGAAACCTTCGACAGAATGTTCTTCATCGTAACACAAACCGGGAATGTTGTAATAATCCCTATGATCATATTCGTAATTCTGCTCAGTACAATATTCAAATTTTTTCTTATAGCCAGTAGGATAAAATTCACCTATAGTCTGGTTTTCCTTAACGGCAGTTCTATATGTGCCATCAATCATCTGTTTCGTATGTTTGGGCAAGAACTCATTTCCACATCTTTTACAACGTAATACAAGAATAGGCGAAAAATGCAATATCCTACCTTCAATGGTACAAGTTAAATCTGTTTCGACCAGCTCACAGCACCCATTACAGTTTGAGCACTCATCAAACCTATAGGTCTGATATTCTGTTAAAAATTCATCGTATGAAGCGAAGCAACATTCCACAACTACTACTCCTTCCTTAACATCTATTCCACTGCCTGCAAACACCCAAAATGGTCGAGTTGCCGGATTGGTTGTCACCCTTTTTCATTTTCCAAAAATCATCCCAAAATGCCTGACATCTAATCCGCTGTCTCAAATCGTGACATCTAATCCGAGGTTACAACCTGACATACATTTTGCAGTGGATATGTTTCCATATAAGAAAACCGAGCTTTTTCAGAAGTCTGGCTTCAAATCCAAACCTCCGAAAGCCCGGAAATACGCCGCTTTCTGGCTTTTATTTATCTTTCCTTGACATCAAGACTACCGTCTCGACCATTGTTTCATTTTCCAAGGGCAATTCTTTCACTTCTGTCCCATTCACTGGAACGGGGAAGTTGAAGATAATCTTCCTAATCCAGTTGCCATCCGGCTGCCTTTCCGGGAACAACTCGATTCGCTCGATAAATGCCCGCATAAATTCTTTTCGCTCCACCTCGGAGGCGGCTTCATAGACCTGATCGAACGCCAACAGTAAGCGATAGATGTTGTCGCCAGAAATTTTCTCCTGCCGGATGCTCCGTATCTGGCTTTGCACATCGTCAATCTGGACTTCGATCTCATCTATTCTACCATATTGCTCGTCATAGCGGCGCTGCAAATCAGAAATTTTCCGGTCATAATACGGGTCATTCACATCCAAACCGTCCATCTGCCGTTCCAGGCGGGCTTTTGTGCCTAACGTCTGCCGAAGCTGCGCTTGCAACGCTTCCAGCTGTTTCTCTAAGTCGTTCGTATCGACAGCGGAGCCAATTTTCGCCTTGATTGCATCCGCAAACCGTGGGTTGCTGACCATAGCGGAGATAATTGACGCTACCATGCGGTTCATCTCGGTCTGCTCAATGTTCAGCCGGAAAGTACACTCGTGGCCTGTTGGCGTCACCGTATTCTTGCAGTAATAGTAATAGCGGGTCTTTTTGTCCTTGCTGTGGGCTTTTGCAATATTCCCGTACAGGCTTTTGCCGCAGCAAGGGCATTTCAGAATGCCGGACAGAATATGTGCATGGGTAGGATCGTTGACCTTCTCACGCCGATAAGCATTGACTTTCCGTTTCTCCTGCGCGAGATTCCAATCTTCTTCTGAAATGATAGCCTCATGCTTTCCCTCGTACACGGGGAACTCCGACTGCTCAACCACGTGCATCTCATTTCGGGTGCCGATCTTCTTCTCTGTCCGGCGTCTGCCATAGGCGATTTTCCCCATATATACCGGATTGTCAATGATACTTTTCACAAAGCTGGCGGAAAAACCGGGAATAGTACCGTTCTGCCGCATCTTTTTCACAAAGCCCTGCCGGTTCAGATATTTCGCCACGCCGCTGACACCATCGTTGGTGTGAATATAGCGGTCAAAGATGGTGCGGATCACGTCCACTTCATCCTCAGCAATCAACAGTTCGCCTTTTTCAAGGCGGTATCCATAAGGGGCAAAGCCACCGTTCCATTTTCCTTCACGGGCTTTCTGCTCCCGTCCGGCCATCGTCTGGGTCCGAATATTCTCACGCTCTATCTCTGCCACCGCAGAAAGGACAGAAATCATCAGCTTGCCGGAATCTTTGGAACTGTCAATGCCGTCTTCCACACAAATCAGATTGACACCGAAATCCTGCATCAGCTGCAAGGAATTCAGCACGTCAGCGGCATTCCTGCCAAACCGGGACAACTTGAATACCAGTACATATTCCACGCCGTCTTTGCAGTCCTGAATGTCTTGCAGCATCCGCTGAAATTCATGTCTGCCCTGAATATTCTTACCGGAAAAGCCTTCGTCAGAATATTCACCGGCCACTACCATATCTTCGTATTCAGCGTATTTCCGCAGCTTATCGCGCTGAGCATCCAGACTATATCCGTCCACCTGCATGGATGTAGATACCCGTGTGTAGAGATAACATTTTGTTTTAGTTTTTTTTCATGCAGGCCGCCCCTTTCTTCCATCTCTGAACATTCATCCGTAACTTTCTTCTTCGCCAGACCTTCATTCTGAATGTAATACTCCAACAAACGGAGTACATATTCCGGCGCATGGCGGTTATCCAGTTCCCACTCTGTCACAGTCCGATAGGGAATCCGAAAATATTTACAAAATTCCTTGCGGTTCATGCCGGTGCTTTCCCGCAGTTCTTTTTATTTTGGTTTTGCAGTCCATTTCATTTACCCCATAAAGCAAAATACACGTTGCGTATTTATTATAGCATACGCCAATCAAATACGCAACGTGTAAATTCAATTTACATCAAGCGGCTTTGTCAAATTCCTGATACACAGGAACGGGTTGCTTTCCTGATACCGCAGACTGTGTACAGCCATCCTTCGCAGTCTCCTGCATCTGCTCCAACAGCTGCGGCCCGTACTTCTGCAACAGCCGCGCCATCACATCAACACAGCGGTCAAATGCCGCATTATATTTTGGATCATCATAAACTTTGCTCAATAGGCCGCTCCTTTCCTCTATGGCTGCTCTGCGCATAGATGTTCAAAACTTCTGCCGGTATCTGTTCCAAAATCGCCACGGCACTGTCATAGTCGCGCCGCAGCTTGAGGTCTTCGATCTGCTTTAGGGTGCTGACCTTCTGCGCCGATGCAAGAGATTCTTCCAGCTCGGCATTTTTCGTTTTCAGCTTTTTGTTTTCGGATGCTGTTTTCGTAAAAGCCACGCCATATTTCCGCAGCAGCGTGTCCATCTTCTCCACGCTGGGAATATAGCTATCCAGAATCTTGCAGATTTCCTCCGCCCGGCTTTTGGCGTTAAAGGGATTGATTCCAGTGAGCAGATCCTCCAGTTTGCTTTTCTGTTTGGTCAGTCTGGTCATCTCCTTAAATACGCGGGGCGGGATATGGTCGCGCCCGGTCAGGCTGGCGCTCTCGCCACGCTCCAAATCTGGAAACTTCTTGACCATGTGTTTCCAAAACTCATCCTGCCACCAGGTCAGCTTCTTTTTATTGCCCATGATGTCTTTGGCGCTGAGCCTGCCGTCCTCCGTCAAAGGGACAAAACAAAGGTGCATATGGGGCGTTTTCTCGTCCATATGCACCACGGCGGATATAATTGTCTCTTTGGACTGATGCTGTTCCAGAAAGTGCAGGGCTTCCTCGAAAAACACCCGAATCTCCGCCCGTTTCTTCCCCTTGAAGAACTCCGGGCTGGCAGTGAACAGCGTCTCGATCATACGGATACTGTCTTTCCGGGTACGGCATCCGGCAGCGGCAATCTGCCGCTCTGATTCCGCCCGGTACTTGCCGGGCGGTTTGACCAGATGGAAGTTGTACTTGCTTCGGCTGGTATCCACATCGGGATTACTGGCGTACTTTTCCTTTGTGCGCTCGTTATGGGCCTCGATATTGCCGATTTCAGGCCCCTTATATTTGGCAAATCGCATAATCGCGTATTGTGCTTTTTCCATACTCAATCCCTCCGTTTCTGCCAGACAATGTCATATCCCAGCACGTCAGCCAACTCCACGGCCTCCCGATACCGCAGCGATTCCCGCTGCAATTTTCCGGAAAGATTGGATACGCTGTCGCTCCACCCATACTCATCGTGCAGCTGGTCAACGACTTCCTGCATGGTGTAACCGGCGCGGATAATCTGCGCCTTGATTTCGTTTCGGATACTTGACTTCATAAAATATATTCCTCCATTTTCGCAAGTGAAGCCCTTTGTCACTTGATAGATAAAACATGATTTTCGGTTGCGTCATAAAAAGAACCGGCTACGCTGGGGAGCGCACCGGCTTTGGTCAATGGTGAAATTTGTGCAAATGCTGTTTTGCGATAGAAATGATTCCCTGCGTATCGTTGGTCAACGGCGGAATATTCGACTTCACAGAAATGCGGGACTTTTCACTGTTCGGGCTGTATTGTCACAAAATGCTGCAATCTGTACGTCGTTCCGTGAGCCGCCATCCGGCGAACTGTATACGGATAAAAGAGAAACATTTAGCTGTTTTGAGATTGCTCTAAAATATGCCTGCAAAATCACCGCTTTTACTGACCGCTTCAGGTGTGGTCAAAATGACCACACCTACTTCACAGCACAAAAGCGCGAAGAATTTCACGGTTCTGGTGGTGGACAAAATATCCATAACCACTTTTACACATCAAAATAGGTGTACCCAAAATGGGCACGACCACTTTATCCAAATGAAGCGCCTCTACAATATATGAGGTAACAGGGTCAATCGCTGCGTACATACGTACCGGCGACCAGATCGGAAATCAATCCCGCCAGTCTTCCGGTACGTACGTACACTGTGAAGCGTCCGTAAACTCGTTTATATGCGGCCTTGCCACTGCCTCGATCCCCATAAAGCCCCATACCCGGCGTCCTGCCGAATTGGTAATCGTGTTGCAGTGTTCCAGATTGTACTTACCGCAGGCTGCCACCAGCGCATCGCTGAAGCTGCGGCGTTTGAGTGCAGTCAGGCTATTTTCCTCGCACCACATCCGGTAAATGTCGTAGCAATCCTTTGAACTGATGGACGCATCCGCTTTCAGCTGGATATAGCCCTCGGATTCCAGAAAATCATAGACATTGTTGTTGTCCCGCTTGACGGCCTCCCGGTTCTCTTTGGTGCGCTGGCTCTCGGTGAACTTGAAGTTGTTCGCTACCAACCGCTGCAATCCCGCAAAAGCCCACAGCAGAATGCCCTCCACCTCGGCCTTCATCTTCTCTGCCAGGTCGGGATCATCCACACGGTCGGCAGGTTTCTCTTTGGCGGTCAGCACCAACTGCCGCCGATAAAAGCCATCACTGCGGTCAAAGAGAGCCTGCAAGTCGCCATTGCTGAATGCCAGCAGCCGGGCGCACATCCATCCCTGATAGCTCTGCTTGCCTTTACGCTCCAAATCCATTTTACCCTGTGCGGTGACGATGGATTTGACATAGTTGGTCTGCCGCAGGGCCTCCATCCGCATATCATCATCGACACACAGCAGAATGTGTTCCAGATCAGCGCGGGCAAAACGGTTCTCGGAAATTTTGCCGATGCTGCCGTCCTTCATGTTGCTGCCGAACAGGGCGGACAGCACCGCGCCGATCTGGCTCTTACCCTCGCCGCCATTGCCCTTAATGACCATCATGCGCTGTCCCTTGTTGCTGGGGATCAGGCAGTAGCCGATATATTCCTGCAAAGTGGGAATGTCCTCCGGGTAAAGAAGCCCATCCAGAAAAGCCAGCCAGCGGGTCGGCGTGGGCGCATCGGGATTATAGGCCACCGGCAGGCGGCAACGCACGATGTCCGGTTTTCCCTCCGTAAAGGAGCCATCCAGAAACAACGCGCCGTTTGCCAGATGAATGCGGTCAGCCTCCGGCGGGAAATCCTCTACCAGCGCCGCCAGCTTCATCAGCTCCACGATATTGCTGATTTTGCGGGGGATATTGCTGACCGCACAGCATTTCAGTTCCTCAAAAATTTCTCCACGCAGTGGCAGCTCATCGGTCACGCGGCCATCAGGCGTGAAAAAAGCCCCGTTTGTGTAGATGATTTTGTGTCTGCCGAGAAAATCATCACAAAACAGGGCTTCATTGATACTCTTGCCGTCAAACCAGATGGGCTGGTTGGCCTCACGCGATTGCTCGTTCTTCGCCACGGTGCTGCACCTCCTTTTCCAGACGTCTGAGCCGCTGCTCCAGCGCGGTGATAGTGCCGTCCTTCAGCAGCATATCCACCGCTTTCACACGCTGCTTCAGTTCCGCAAACATGAGAACGTCCAACAAATCATTTACATACTCGATCATATGACAGGCTTCCACAAAGCGGTCATCCAGTTCATCCTCCGGCGATTGCGGGGCATATTCGACCTTCCAGCGTTCCAGCAGATGCAGATAATCGCAGAGCACCCGCTGGCAGTGTATCTCATCGTTGCGGAAAGCCTGCGCCAGCGGATAGGGCTTTTTCAAAGCCATCGCTGCCGGGGGCTTGTCCGGGTCGATGCCAAAGTCATAGGCCAGCTTCTTTGCGGCCTCGTAGCTGCTCAGGCCGAACAGCCGCGCCACAAAATCGATCACATCCCCGGTAGCCCCGCAGCCAAAGCAATAGAAATAATCCCTGTTCAGCTTCATGCTGGGATGCCGGTCATCGTGGAAGGGGCAGCAGATCATATCGCCCCGGTTGACCTTACAGCCGTAGTATTCGGCGGCCTGCTTCACGGTGACAGCGGATTTTACAGTTTCAAATAAATTCATAGGCTTTGTCCTCCATTATTTATTGACGGTATCTGCCCGTCTGCCTGAATATACGGGGAAAAAGCCTATAAACCGAAAAATCCGCTAAAAGTGCAAGAAATGAAAAAACGCCGCCCTGAAATCTTGCAAAAATGCAAGACCTCAGAGCGGCGAAGCCAGCGGAAAGCATTTGCCCGCGCTGGTTTTATCAGGTATAATGGATAAAGAGAGTTTTCAGAAGAGAGGTGCGTCACATGGAGGGAGCCTATCTGCCCGGCAATATCCGGCAGCGGATGCAGGAGCTTATGAAGGAACATAAAATTACCCAGGCACAGCTGGCGACCCGCATCGGCAGCACCGAGAGCGCCATCAGCCGGTTTGTCAGCGGTAAGACTGATAAGATCAGCACAGAACATTTGCTCCGCATTGCGAAAGTGTTTGAAGTCTCCACAGATTTCCTGCTGGGGGAAGTCAACACGCCCGACCGGACAAATTTTGATATTGAAGAACTGGGCCTGTCGGTGCAGGCGGCGCGGAATCTGTACACCGGAAAAGCCAATGCAGAGATCGTCAACCGCCTTTTGGAAAGCCCTCGCTTTGCAGAAGTCACCTATATGATTGAGCAATATTTTGACGATACGCTGGCCGCCGGTTTCGCCGGACAGAACCAGATGCTTACTACTCTCAGCGCCATGCTGCGCCGAAACAATAAAACAGACGCTGCGGTGCAGGCGGCCAGAACTGTCAACCGGCAGAAAGTTCCCGTATATCAGGCAGACCTGACGATGATACAGAACACATTTATGGCGGCGCTGCGGGAAGTGAAGAAAGAGATCGGCAACGATTTCACAGCAGCGCAGTCCTTGACCAAGGGCATCACTCAGCAGATGTTTACCGAACTCACCAAAGGGGCGGATGTTCATACTCCGACCATCACGCCCGAAATGATTTCCGCCGCCGTCACCCAGAGCGCAGCGGGGATGGACGGTGTGCAAAAGGAAGCATTAGACAAGTTCGGTCAGGCGCTGACGGAATTTCTCCAATCCACCTTAGACCACGCGCAGGAGAAGCAAAATGCCGACCCGGAGCAATGAGCAGCTGTGCAGACTGGCACAGAAAGGGGATACGGCTGCCCGTGACATTCTGCTGGAAAAGAATCTGGGATTCATCCGAAAAATTGCGCTGGAGCAATACCGAAACATGGGGCTGGATGAAAATGATATTGGAATTGATTTGGATGATTTGATGCAGGAGGGAAGTATCGGCCTGCTGAACGCGATCCCTTTGTTTGATGCCGGACGGGGCATGAAATTTCTGACCTATGCAGCACCGGCGCTCCGCAACGCCATGACGGACTGCATCCGCGCCGCCCTCGGTTTATTTGAGCAACGGATGGTGGATAAGAAAGACGCCCCCGGCTTCCAGAGAGTATATCTGGATGACGTTCTCTCAGAGGATGAACGGATGCTGCGGATCGAAGCCATAGCCGACCCTCACACCCAAACGCCGGAGCAAATCTATATCCAAAAAGAGCAGCTGATAGAATTGTATGCGGCGCTGGACAAGCTGACAGCCAGAGAGCAGACCTATCTGCTGTACCGCTATGGCTTTACCGATGGAATCGAGCACCCGCTGATCGGCGCGGCGCTCCATTTCCATCTCAGCGAGAGCCGGACAAAGAAGGTGGAGGGCGAGGCGATGGACAGCCTGCGCGGAAAGCTGCCGTGGTGGTTCTGATACGATGGGAAGCAGCGGCTGACGGGGGCTTTGATATACCTTTGTTCCGCAAATGACACGGCTGACAGACAGTGCTTGCCCGCACCGCCTGCCAGCCTTTTTCTGTCGCTTATGCTGCCCCGCAAGGGGCAACCTTTCCCGCCAGAACGCCGCAACTGTGGCCACACTTTTCAGGGTGTGCTACAATTCCGGCTGCCATCTGCTCCACAAAGGTATAACACACTAGACTTTCCTACGGAAAATCGTGTGCCACGAAACCGCCGGTTTCTTTGGATTCTTCCGGTCAAAGGGGAACACTATCCCCTCTGAACACCCCAGACAAAGGAGAACGCTGTTCCCTTTTGGAATCCCCTTGCCAATAGGGATGCTACCGCCCTATTGAATGATTTAGATAAAAAACAAAATAAAGCATAGTTCGCCAGCACACCGCTATTCTGTCATTACCTTACACACACACCTTGTAACTTTTTCGTTAAGCCTATTGACTCTGATACCTCGGAAGAGATATAATATAGTTGCTACTTAGCAAACCTAAATAGCAAAGCTAAAGAGAGGCGACGATATGAATAACAAATATGTCCAGCAATTCAAAAAAGGCTCTCTGGAAATGATACTCTTGTGCCTAATCGGACGCAAGGAAACTTATGGATATGAAATTATAACCGAATTGAACAATAGTGCGTCTGTTTTGGGATATGCGAAAGAGGGAACCATTTATCCCATTCTGTATCGTTTACAGGAAGCAGAACTAATCAAATGCCGATTGGCTCCGGCTGCGGCAAATGGCGGCTCAAAAAAGTATTATTCTTTAACTGATAAAGGCAGGAATGTACTTGATGAACTAATCTTATTTTGGTCAAGCTATGAAAACTGCGTAAACGGCTTTATAGAAAGTTATCAACAAGCGAGGGTGTCCAAATGAAAGAACAATATATCAAACAGGTTGAAAAGGAACTATCTTTACCACGCAAAATGAAAAAAGAGGTTGTGCGTGACTTGAATGAAGTTTTTGCGTCTGCTATGGAGCATGGAGAAACAGAGCAGCAGATTATCCAGCGTTTGGGGACGCCAAAAGAATTTGCAGACAGCACCGCAGAACAGTTTGGCATTGATAACACCAAATCGAAAAAAAGGAACGGTATCATTTCTACTCTTGCTGCGCTTGTTATCGCGGTTGCCGCCTTTTCGGTATATGCTGTTACGCAATCAGGAAAAGTACCAGAAGGAGCAATCGGACAAGCAGACGCGACAACAAATATACAGATTGAGGGCGCGTTTGCCTTTGATATTTCGCAAATCCTTTTGGCTATTGGGTTTGCAACAACAGCTATTGCTGTTTTGTTAATTATCCGAACCATACACAAAAACAGGAGGTAACTAATGAAAAAGTATATTTCTGTATTCACAATCATGGTTATGATTTTTTTGGCTGCGTGTTCTAATCAAAATACATCATCTACACCGACAAGCAATGAGAACAATACGCAATCTAATAGTGTTACAAAATTGGACGAGGGTGTTTGGCCTGCGAATGAGTACACAGAGGGGCTTCCTGTTGCGCCTGGTACGGTTGCATGGGCTACACTTGATACAGAACATGAGAATTGCAATATCAACCTTACCGGCATTAGCGAAAACGACTATAACGAGTATATGGAGCTTTTGAACCAAGAAGGCTTTTCCGTAATTGAAAATGTGTCAGAGGAAATCGAGGGAGAAAACTATGTTTCTATCGGGACACTTTTATCAAACGACAAAAAGTGGTTAAGTATCAGCTACATACCCGATAGTCTAACTATCTACATTTCCTTTGACAATAACTGAAAGAGATAACGGAATAGCAAAGCCAGCCGAGCCAGTCAACGGTCAAGATGAACGGCGCAAGCGCCGCCGTTGACAGCCCCGCCCGCCTTTGCAGATAGGCAATCAAGGGGCGACAGCAAGGAGTGCTGCCGCCCACAGTATTATCAGAGAGGGAGAATTCTATGAGAAATCGGATTGTAAAAGTGACAGAAGTTGTAGTCAGAAGCGCTTTTTACATCATCTCAAACTATGTATTTGTTAGCATGGGACTATCATTTCATACTCAATGGATTTCAATTCTATTTTTGCTTTCAATGGTATGGTCTACTATTGATTACGGAAAGTCCATAAATGAAATAATCGAAAAAAAGGTAATTGCTGAAATACTATGTATATGCTGCATTGCGATAAGTATAGCGATTGCATATTTTGTGGGATATATTCAAGGAGCAATCGTTTCCCTCTGAAAATACAGGGCCACAACTTTCCGCTTAATATATCAGTATGGAACAAGTTATCAAAAAGTCATGAATGCTCGTAGCTCACCGGCCCGGCCAGCAAAAGCAGTAAATCTGAAATTGATTTACTGCTTTTTTGCTCAATAGACTCTTAAATCATCTGAAAATATTTCAACGCATCCCTGATCGCCGCTTCCTTCTCCGGCGGACATTTTGGCACTTTGGCATCTTCCTTCTTTGACAGGTTATAATTTTGCCCCACATCCAGCCCGCACTTGCGCTTTATCTGTGAGATGTACAGGGAAGATACCTTCAAACCGGTATGCTCCAACACATACGCCTTGATCTGCTCGTAGGTCGCCCCCTTCTGGAACCCGGACATATCCATATCCTCCAGCGAGAACTCCACCCGCACCTTCTTCGAGTCGATTTCTCCCTTGGAAAGCAAAACAACCGTCTCGACATGTTCCGTGTGGGGGAACATATCCACGGGCTGGATTTTTAATGCTTTCCATCCGCGGCGGGTCAAGTGGGTCAAATCACGGGCAGAGTTTCGGGGTTGCAGCTGACGTAAACCACGCGTTTGGGTTTCATGGCAGCCACTGCATCAATGCAGGCGGGGGTGCTGCCCTCCCGCGGGGGTCCAGGAATACAACATCGGGGTGCGGCAAGCCAGAGTTGGGCTGTGCCGCAGCGCGCATCCAATCGGTTGCATCGGCACAGATGAACCGCGCGTTGTTGATCTTATTGGCTGCGGCGTTGGCGCAGGCATTGCGCACCGCGTCCGGGTTGCGCTCCACGCCAATGACCTGCTTTGCCCTGCCCGCCGCGCACAGGCCGATGGTGCCAATGCCGCAGTAGGCATCGATCACTGTTTCTTTGCCGGTCAGGGCAGCGAACTCAATGGCCTTGGCGTACAGCACTTCGGTTTGTTCCGGGTTGACCTGGTAAAAGCTGCGGGGCGAAATGGCGAATTGCAGCCCGCACAGCGTATCGGTAATTTTGCCGGGGCCATACAGGGTACGCACATCGCCGCCCAGCACCGCGCTGGTGCGGCGGGGATTGCAGTTCTGCACCACGCTGGTCACCCAGGGGCCTTTTCCCGCAGGGCTTTCACAAAATTGCGGCTGCCGGGCAGGTTTTCCTGCGCGGTCACCAGCACCACCAGCACCTGACCGCTGGTTTTACCGCGGCGCACCAGCACATGGCGCAGCAGACCGGTGCCGCGATCCTCCTCAAAAGCAGGCCAGCGGCAGGCGCGGGCGGCTTCCAGCACAGCGGCAATGGTCTGGTTAATGACGGTATCCTGCAGCAAGCAGTCCGTATACGGCAGCACGCGGTGGGTGCCCGCTGCATAAATGCCGCATGTCAGTCGTCCACGCGGCCCGGTGGCAAAGGTGGCGATGGCCTTGTTACGATAATGCCAAGGTTCTGCCTGCCCCAGCACGGGAGATACCGGGGCAAACCGCCCCAGCAGGCGTTGTTCCAACTGCTGCTTGTGCTTGAGCTGGTCGGGGTAGGGCTGGTTCAGCAGCGGGCAGCCGCCGCATTTCAATTTATAATTGGTGCAGGTTACAGGCATGGTGTTTGACCTTCTTCCCTTTCAGGGTTTTCAACATTTCTTTGGGTGTGCTATAATATAGTTTATACAGGGGGTCGGCGGTTCCGGGTATGAGCACCCCGGTGCACCAACTTTCCCCGCAGCAAAAGCTTTTTTCTCAAAACGGAGGCATAACGATTATGAACGTACTTCTTATCAACGGCAGCCCGCACGCACATGGCTGTACAGACGCTGCTTTGCAGGAGATTGCCAAGGCTTTGAACGCTGACGGCATCGAAACCACCATCTACCACATTGGCGCTGTCCCGGTGGGCGGCTGTGTGGGCTGCGGCGGCTGCGCCAAAGCCGGACACTGCGTATTCGGCGGGCCAGTCGTTGATGTTCTGCCGCTGGTGGAAAAGGCCGACGGCATTGTGTTTGGTGCTCCGGTACATTATTCCACCGCCGCTGCCAGCATGCTGGGCTTCATGCACCGGCTGGGCTACAGCGCAGGCCGCCTGTTGGCACAAAAAGCCCGCCGCTATTGTTACCAGCGCCCGCCGCGCCGGCACCACCAGCGCACTGGAAGCCCTGGAAAAGGTTCCCCAGTTCTGCCAGATGCCGCTGATCAGCTCCACCTACTGGCCGATGGTACACGGCAGCAACGCCGAACAGGCCGCCCTGGACGAAGAGGGCATGCAGATCATGCGCAACCTGGGCCACAACATGGCCTGGATCTTGAAGTGCATTGCCGCAGGCAAAGCCGCAGGGATTGAGCCGCCCAAGGCAGAAAATACCATCCGCACCAATTTCATCCGCTGATTTTGTAGTGGCAGTAGGGCGGGGTGCCCTCACCCCGCCACAGCTTCGTCCTGTTGCGTATTACAAAACTTGTGCCGAACCCCATTTATAGGGGCTTTGCCAGATATTTCACCCCGGAACACGGCATACTTCCCCTTTACAAGCCAACCTTTCCCACCCGCAGCAGCCCGCAAAAGGCTGCTGCTTTTTATTCTGCCGTTTCCGGCGTGTGACCGGTGGGGTACACGTTTTGCAGCAGCGCCACGATCTGGTCATAGCTGGCAGAGCGGGATGCTGCCGATACATGCAGCGTAACGCCGCAGTCATAGTTCACTTCGGCCAGGATCATCTGGTAAGTGCCGCAGTCATACCGGACGGACTCGGTTTCTGCATCGGGGATGGTCAAATCAAAGTCATACCGCACGGTCTGGGCTTCCTCGTTCAATTCTGCGGCGGATTCTTCCAAAAAGTCCGTGTAAACATCCGATACCTGCAGCAGTACCGCCGTATAGCTCAGCTTGTTGCCAGTGGTAATGCCAATGGTATCCTCCTGCGACATGCTGGGTTCGTTCCAGATATTGGCATCATAGGTTACACTTATACCGTTTTCGCCGTCATAGGTCTGGTAGTCCTCGCCTTCCTCTTTGGTAAAGCTGTCACCACCGTACAGGTACAGCATCACATCGTTAAAGCTGCACCCGCTCAGGGGCAGGGCCAGTATTGCGGCAGCTGCCACAGCAACAATTATTTTTTGTATTGTTTCACAGTTATCATCCTCATGTCATAAAAGGAAGCCGATCACAGCCGCCCCGGCGCCAAAGGCCAGGCCAGCCAGTACGTCGCTGGGGTAATGCACCCCTGTCAGCACGCGGGTCACAGCCACAACCGCCGCCAGCAGGCAGGCGGCCACGCCAAGCGGCACCCACACGGTAAACGCCGCCGCCACAATGGCTGCGGCGGAAAAGCAGTGGCGGCTGGGCATGCTTTGGCCTTTGGTATCCTTGGGGAACAGCGGCGTAAAGTTCAATGCCTCATACGGGCGCGGGCGGTTAATGGCCACGCGCAGCAGCGTGCCCAAAACGAACACCGCCGCCGGGACCGCCAGCACGCGCCAGAACTGGCCGCTGCGCTGCCAGAGCGTAACGGCCAACACCGCGCCATACACCAGATATACTCCCAGCACGCTGATCTTTTGTGCATATCCCAGCGCCCGCAGCGCCGCCGGGCGGGCACGGAACCAATCAAAAATTGCCTGATAGCGTTGTGCCGTCATTCTTTGCCCCCTTGTGTGCTGCGTCCAAAATCTTTATAATAGAAGCATACCATCCGCACCCGCCCTTGTCAAACACAGGGCCATGCGTTTTTTCAGGAGGGAATCCCTTGTTTGGTTTTGCTAATTTTCTGCTGTTGGCGCTCTTTGCCGCAGCGGTTTTTGACCTAATTTTTGCCCTTGCCAGGGGCGGCGGGCTGCGCGGGGCGTTGCACGGCCTGTGGAACACGCCGCACCTGTTATTTGGGCAGCAGCTGGCCGAATGGCGACTGCAGCTTGGCCGTATTCTGTTTGCCGCCGGGCTGGCCGCGTATGAGATCAGCGTGGTGTTCTGCAACAGCATGGCGCGCCAGAACTGGGCGTGGGTGCAGGGCGTGATGAGCCCCGTGCTGGAATGGCTCGCGTTCCTGTGCTTTGGTGCCAAGATTTTGTTCGGCACCCGCTACACCTGGCGGGAGCTGCTGGCTGGCGGAGCGCTGTATTTCATTGCCCGCTGGGTCTATTTCAACAGCCAGAACATCTGGTGGATCGGCATTGTGGTGGCGGTGCTTGCTGCCAAGGATGTTCCCCTGCGCCGCCCGCTGCAGGTCTATTTTACCAGCGGCTGTGCCGCCATGGCGGTGGTGCTGGCACTGCACTTTGCCGGGATCGTTGCCCCGGACCTGACCAGCGAGCGGATGGGCGCTTTGCGCGGTACTTACGGCTACGGCCACCCCAACACATTCGGCGGACTGGTGTTCGGCCTGGTATTGGCCTATGCCCTGCTGCGTGCCCAAAAGGTGCGCTGGGTGGACTGCCTGCTGGTATTTGCCGTCGGCGTGTTTTTGCTGGTGGGGCCCGCCAGCCGCAGCGCTGCGCTGTGCACGCTGGCGCTGGCCGTCGGGCTGGTGTTCTGCCGCCTGCGCGCCGGGCACAGTGTACCCCGTTGGTGGCCCGGCACCTGCGCCGGTATGGTGGGGCTTACGGCGGCGGTCAGTTACCTTTTGCCGCTGCTGGTCATCAAGGTGGGACCGTGGAACAATGATATCGGCCCCGCATGGCTGGCAAAGCTGGACTCCCTGCTCACCTGCCGCATCTCGCTGACCTGGATGGCCTACCGCCTGCTGGATGTCAAAATTGCAGGGCAGGTGTTCAACTGGCCCACAGTGGATAACAGCTTTGCTTTTGCACTGTTTCAGTTTGGTCCGGTGGTCGCCGCGCTGCTTGGTATTCTGTTTGCCGCCGCCCTGTGGGGTCACGCCAAACAGGGCCGCCGGGTTGAGGTTTGCTGCCTGTTTGCCATGCTGGCTTACGCCTATATGGAAGTTCAGCCCTTCCACCTGACGACCAATCCCACCGCCCTTCTGCTGTGCGGTGCTGTTTTTGCCCAAACTTCCGCCCGGTGGCAGAAAATCGAATAGACCCACCGCGGCATGGGCATACTTCCGTTATAGGAAGGAGTGTTTTCCAACATGTGCAATTCTGTTCTTTCAAAAATCTGCCTGCTGCTGGCTATCATTGGCGGGCTGAACTGGGGCTTTGTGGGCATTTGGAAGCTGGATATCATTGCCTGGCTGCTGGGCGGCCAGACAAGCTGGGCGGCCCGCACCGTGTATATTCTGGTAGCGGCGGCAGCCATCTGCCTGATTCCCGCATTGTGCAGCCCCAATAAAAAGAGGAAGCCTGACACTGTAAAAAAGCCGGTGTACCGTTTGATTCATCTTACGGTACACCGGCTTTATTTTGTCTGTCTTATTGTTTTGTCTTGCACAGGCGGTCGAATTGCGGCAGCAGCGCAACGGTCACTGTGAAAAACAAGAACCTCCACCGGGTCAAGTGGCGGTTCTTAGTTTACTAAGTTTACTAAGTTTACTAAGCTCTTAGTCCAAAAGTCAACCGCTTACCGCAGTGCCTTTTTCTATTTTAGTGCGTCCATTTGCCAGTGTCAAATCTGTTCCAGCTCAATGGGCACCGCCAGCTTTTTGCGGCGGTTCTTGCGGGATACCGCCAGCACCAGCCCCACGCACAAATACACCATGACCACGCTGGACCCGCCTGCCGAGAAGAACGGCAGCGTGACCCCGATGACCGGCAGCACCTGTAAATTCATGCCCAGGTTGATGATGCACTGCCAGAACAGTGCGGCAAAGATGCCCACGCACAGATAGCGGCCCAAAGCATCCGTGCTTTGCAGCGCTGCCAGCAGAATGCGCACCGAGATGCCCAGCAACAGCAGCAGAACCGTTACCGCCCCCACAAAGCCCATCGCGTTGGCCAGGTAGCTGAAGATAAAATCATTCCAGGAGTTTGGCACAAACACATGCTCGCCCCAAAGGCCGGTTCCGGTCAATCCGCCGGTTCCGATGGCCATAGCCCCCTTGTTCTGCTGGTAAGCGATATCGGCCAGAGCCGGGTTTTCGGGGTCCAGCACGGCAAAAATACGCTTGGCCTGGTAGCCTTTCAGCAGACCCGGGCGTAGTTTCAGCAGCAGGGCCGCACCACCGCCCGCAGCGGCCAGCCCGCCAGCCACCAGCCAGCCGGAAATACCGCCCGCAAACACCATGACCAGCCCAATGCCTAAAAATACCAGCGCCGTGCCGTCATCGCCCTGGATGTGAATGGCCAGCACCGGCAGCAGCACATGCACCGCCAGCGCCAGCAAATTGGCCGGCTTGTTCACCCGGCCGCGCACATGGTTCAGATGCAGGGCCAGGGTCAGTACAAAGCTGATTTTGGCCAGTTCCGCCGGTTGGAAAGTCATGCCGCCCACCCGGTACCAGCTGTAGTTGGAAGTACCGCCGGCATCGTACCCCACCGTTAAAAAGCCCAGGCGGACGTTGTGCAAAAGCAGGGTGGGCAGCACCATACCCCAGGCCAGCACCGCATGCAGCGGCCAGGCACGAGCCAGCGCACGGTAGTCCACCGTGGAAACGATCAGCGCCAACAGAATGCCCAGCGCGCTGGCAATGAACTGTACCGATGCTTTGTTGATGGACCCCAGCTGGTTATGCCCAATGGAAACCAGTGTTACCACGCTGAGTGCCGAACACGCCGCGCACAGCGCCAGAAATATTCCGTCGATCTGCCGCAAATAGCGGCGTGTCAGCTGCAGCAATGGCCTGCCACCTTTCACTTTTGTTTTTCTTGTTCCCAGTATAGCACATTGCCCTGTGCAATGGTATTGGTTCCTGCTCGTATTACCGATTATTATACCGCGTTCCTGTGCAATATGCCACGCTTTGCGGCGTTTTATGGCGCGCCACACAAAAATATTTTACAAAGCAGGCTGGATGTTGTATAATAAAGTAGTTTATGCTGACTTAGCCGCTTACTTGTAGGAGGGCCTGCTGTATGGAAGAATATATTACCCATTCGCGGGATGAAACCGTGGCCCTGGGCCGCCGCCTTGCCGCAGAGCTTGCCCCCGGCAGCCTGATTGCCTTTACCGGCGGGCTGGGCGCTGGCAAAACCGCGTTCTGCCAGGGCATTGCAGAGGGCCTTGGCTGCACGGACCCTGTTTCCAGCCCAACCTTTGCCATTGTCAACTACTACCGCGGCCCGCGGCCCTTTGCCCATTTTGATTTGTACCGCATCCATACCGAAGCGGACCTTTCTGCCGCCGGTTTTTATGATTACCTGGATATGGGCGCTGTGGTTGCGGCGGAATGGAGCGAAAACTGCGCCGACCTGCTGGCGCTGGAAAACCCGATTTATATTAACATTGACCGGCTGGATGAAACCACCCGCAAGATTACCATCACCCGGCCTGGGGCTTGACGCCACGCCCTTTTGGAAAGGAAGAACTGACCCCGAATGAACATTCTTGCCATTGATACGGCGGGCAAAACTGCCGCCGTCGCTGTGATGCGCGACGATACTTTATTATATGAGATGGCTTCCAACACCGGGCTGACCCACAGCGAGACCCTGCTGCCCATGGTGGATACCGCCCTGAAAGCCTGCGGCCTGACCCCCGCCCAGCTGGATTTGTACGCCGTGACCAACGGTCCCGGCAGCTTTACCGGGCTGCGCATCGGTCTTGCCGCCGTCAAGGGGCTGGCTTTTGCGGCCAACACCCCCTGCGCCGGGGTTTCCACCATGGCTGCCCTGGCTTACGGCGTGTGCGGGGAAGGCACTGTGATTGGCGCACAGGACGCCCGCCGCGGCCAGGTGTACTGGGCCGGGTTTGACCTTGCCACCCACGCCCGGCTGACCCCGGACGCCGCCGAACCGGTCACTGCGCTGGAAACTTTTGTAAAAGAGTGCAAAAAGCCTTTGATTTTTGTTGGCGATGGTGCCGCATTGTGCTACAATACATATAAAGACCAGCCCGGCATTCTGCCTTGCCCCCAGCCGCTGCGCGTTTTGCGCGGCGCAGGGGTTGCCCTGGCGGGAAAAGCCATGTGGGATGCGGGCACCTGCGTTTTCCCCGCAGAGCTGCTGCCGGATTATCACCGTTTAAGCCAGGCTGAGCGTGAGCGCGCCGAGCGCGAAGCCGCCCAACAATCCGCCACGAATTGAAAGGATCTTGATTATGGCTGTACAATTTGAAAAACCGATTGCCCTGGGTGCTGACCACGGCGGTTATGCGCTGAAAGAGGCCATCAAACAGCATTTGGAAGAGCGCGGCATTGCTTACCGCGACTTTGGCACCAACAGCACCGCCAGCTGTGACTATCCCGATTATGCCGCCGCCGCCTGCGGCGCTGTGACCAATGGCAGCAGTGATTTCGCCATCCTGTGCTGCGGCACGGGTGTGGGCATGTCGATGTGTGCCAACAAGATCAAGGGCATCCGCGCCTGCTGCTGCTCGGAGCCGTTCAGCGCCGAGTACACCCGCCGCCACAACAACGCCAATACCCTGTGCCTGGGCGGCCGCGTTGTGGGCCCCGGCCTCGCCTGCCAGATCGTTGACGCCTTTTTGGACCACGAATTTGAGGGCGGCCGCCACCAGAAGCGCATTAACAAGATGATGGCACTGGAAACCCTTTAAGGCTCCCCCCCACTGTTGTACCCCGCCTGGGACCAGGCTTTGCATTGTATCCGATGAATTTTCATATTGTAAGGAGAATCTGCCATGAGCGTTGTTAAAATTGTAGACCATCCCCTGATCCAGCACAAAATCAGCCTGCTGCGTGACCGCAACACCGGCACCAAGGAGTTCCGTGATCTGGTCAGCGAAATTGCCACACTGCTGTGCTATGAGGCCACGCGCGACCTGCCCACCGAGGAAGTTGAAGTGGAAACCCCGATTGCTCTGGCCCGCACCCATGTGCTGGCTGGCCGCAAGCTGGCCCTGGTTCCCATCCTGCGCGCCGGTCTGGGCATGGTGGATGGCATGCTGACCCTGATCCCTGCCGCCAAGGTGGGCCACATCGGCCTGTACCGGGATGAGGAGACCCTGGAGCCTGTGGAATACTATTGCAAGCTGCCCAAGGATATTGCCGAGCGCGATGTTTTGTTCTGGATCCCATGCTGGCTACCGGCGGCAGCGCCATTGACGCCATTGGCCAGATCAAAAGCGCGGTGCCAAGAGCATCAAGTTCATTGGCCTGATTGCCGCCCCCGAAGGACTGAAAGCCCTGCACGAAGCACACCCCGATGTTGACATTTATGTTGCCGCACAGGATGAAAAGCTGAACGAGAACGGCTACATCATCCCCGGCCTGGGCGATGCGGGCGATCGTATCTTCGGCACCAAGTAATATTTCCCCATAAAAGTTCATGACCCCCGCAGCGCTGGCTGTGGGGGTCATTTTGTTTTGCGGTAAAACCTGTTATGACGTATAAAGCAGTGTTTCGGAACGGTCAAGACCGTTCCCTACAGATAAGGCAATACCGCATAATTCTAAGTGCCGATACGGCGAGCGAGGTGCGGCAGCTGCTAAGCCAAAAGCGCAGATAATACTGGATGCTGCAAGGTGAGCGCCGCCAGTGGCGGAAACAGCGAACCGAAGCAGGGGCAGCGGTCGCGGAGTGCGAGGGGCTTTTGCCCCCGAACCACGATGCGGGTACCGCAACCCGACATTGGCGAGCATTTTGGCAACGCAGATGCCGTGCCGCAGCCGCCGGAGCGGTGCTTGAGCCGTTAGGCGGGAATTGTGCGGTATTGCCCCCTAAGGCGGCGGGCGCACAATGTGCGCCCCTACGGATTATTCTCCGTAAAACCTGAAATTCCTGTTGTCCTTACTCTTTTTCATCTCTTTATACTCAAAAAACTCAAACCCGCTCTTTTTATACACATGCACAGCGCGGGCGTTTTCTTCTTCCACTTCCAGCCGCAGCAAAGCATCCGGGTATTTCTTCGTTATGTAATCAATAAACTGGCTGCCAATGCCAAAGCCGCGGTATTCCGCCTTGATATAAATATCCTCCAGCCAGATGCACTGCCTGCCGTACTCGGTCGAAAAGCTCTTGGCCGCCATGCCATAGCCCTGCACAGCGCCGTCCTGCTCAAACATATAGCCCTCTACATACGGGTTATCGCTGATACAGCCCTCAATGTCCCGCGCAAAGATTTCATCCGAGCCATTGCTCAGCACGGCGGGTGAATTGTAGAACACCCGCATCATCTCCATCACGCTGTCTTTGTCCGCCGGGGTCATGGCCCGGATCGTTGTATTCATATTTGTATTCCTACTTTCCAGTTCTTTGTACAAAATATCCCGCACCTTATCCCCATAGCAGATCACATGGTTCGCCGCAATGGTGTAGCCGCGGTGCAGGCCGGTGTACAGGCTGGCGGCATTATCCGGGTGCACGGTTGCCAAAAGGTGGCGGTAACGGCTGCCGCGCAGGGTATCTTCCGCCATCAGCAGCAGCTTACCCTCCAGCCCATTGCCCTGATAGGGCGGGGCCACGCAGCAACTGTCCATCTGGGCGGTGGTGTTCAGCTCTTCCTCGCTCATGCCCAACTGCCAGCCCAGAGCATCGGGGGCAGTACCGGCCAGCTTGACGGTAAAATACGCTGCCAGTGCGCCGGTCGTTTTTCCTCCGCCACCAGGCAAAAGCCCTTGGGGCCGCTGATATGCTCCGCCATATACACCGCATCATCCGGCACAAACCATTCCGGGTGCTGCAAATTGGCCATGGCATCCGCCATCACCTGCATAATGGCCTCTACATCTGCCGGGCGGGCAGGGCGCAGTTCAAATTTCATCTTGGTTCACCCTTGTGTTTTGGCGTTCTGGGCCGCAATGCAGCGCTGCATCCAGCCGCCTTTTGTGTAATAGATCGCAAACAGCACGGTTGCGGTGATCCAGGTCAGTGGGTAGCTGAATTCCACCACCGAAAGTTCATGCTTGAACGGCAGCGCCACCGCCAGCCACACAATACGCATGATGCACACCGCAAACACTGTGATGATGGTGGGCACCCGCACATCACCGCAGCCGCGCAGCGCGCCGGAAAAGATTTCAATGCAGATATAGGTCATATACACCGGCACCAGGTAGTGCATCATCTGCACTCCCTGCGCCACCACGGCATCGTCCGAGCTGAACAGCCGGAACAGCAGCTGGGCCGAAGGATACAGCGCCAGGCTGATGCAAAGGGTGGTACCTGCCGTCATGGCAAGGCAGGTCATGGTGCCGCGGCGCACGCGGTCATACTGGCGTGCGCCAAAGTTCTGGCCCGCAAAGGTGGTAACGGCAATGCCAAAGGAGCTGACCGTCATCCAGAACAGGAAGTCGATCTTGCCGTACACACTCCATGCGGCAACGGCAACGGTGCCAAACCCATTGATGGCGCTCTGGATGGTCATGTTGCTGATGCTGTACAGCGCGCTCTGTGCCGCGCCCGGCAGGCCGATGCGGCAGATCGCCAGCAGCACGCTGCGTTCAATGCGGATATTTTTGAGCTGCAAATGCCACGGCATGCCCTGGGAGCCATGGATGCACCGCACTGTCAGCACGGCGCTGACCACCTGGCTGGCCACCGTGGCAATGGCCGCGCCGGCCACCCCCAGCGGAATGACCGCCACCAGTACAATATCCAGCACAATGTTGACGATGGAAGCCACGATCAAAAAGTACAGCGGCCGTTTGAATCGCCCACCGCGCGCAGGATGTTGGTGCCCATGTTGTAAATCATCTGCGGAATCATGCCCAGAAAGTAAATCTGCAAATACTCCGATGCCATCCCCACAATTTCATCCGGCGTCTGCATCAGGCGCAGCACCGGGCGGCTGATGAGCAGGCCGATCACCGTCAGCGCCGCGCCGCCCGCAATGGCAAGGGCCAGTGCCGTGTGCACCTGGCGGTTCACTTCATCGTGGTCCCCCGCGCCAAAGCTTTGGGCAATAATCACCCCCGCGCCGCTGCACAGGCCCACAAAAAGCCCCACCAGCAGCTGCACAAAAGAGCTGGTTGCCCCCACAGCCGCCAGCGCCTGGGTACCCACAAAGTTGCCGACGATCAGGGTATCCACCGTATTGTACAGCTGCTGGAACATGGTGCCCAGCCAGATGGGAAAAAAAGAATAACAGCAGCTGCCGCGGTATGCTGCCTGTAATAATCGCGTTGTTCTGCTCCGGCGTTCTTGCCATAAACATCCTCCACATAACGTAAGCGCACCGCCACAGGCATTGTCCGCCCTGTCACAGTGCGCAGTCCTTTGCGGGGCGCGGTTTCTTCCTCAATTCCCGCCGCGCCCTGCTTTTTCTATTCCTTACCTATTCAATGTATGCTATAATGTGGGTATTGTCAAGCTTTTGTTTTGTTGTTGAAGGTGGTCATGGTTTGAACAGTTCACTTGGTATTTTGTGGCAGGCGTGCCCCGGCGGTGCGCGCATTCTGCGCGTGTTTGGGGACAGCCCCTGCCCCGCGCTGCCAGTGCAGATCGAAGGGTTCCCTGTTGTGGAGATCGGCCCCTACTGCTTTGCGCAGAACCAGCGCAGCCAGCCTGCTGATGCCCGATTTTGGAGCGTTGACGGCCGCGGCCCCGCTGCTTACCCCCACCCCATTGCGGGGGATTTTGTGCAGGGCGTTACCCTGCCCGCCGGGGTGCGGGCGCTGCATAACGCCGCCTTTTATAACTGCCGCAAGCTGGAATGGCTGTGCGCCGGTTCCGCGCTGGAAAGTGTGGGCAGCGATCTGTTCACCAACTGCCGCGCGCTTGACCGCTTTATCTTAGATGCCGCCCCCGATGCCCCCACTGGGCTGAAAAAGCTGGTGGCCGCCGTCAGCGCGGATATCGGCGCGGTGTTTGCCCCGGCGGGCGGTGCAGGCCAAAGTGTTCTACCCGGAATACTTTGAATTTTTGGACGAAAACACCCCCGCCCATATTTTTAACCACAGCATTGAGGGCGAGGGCTACCGCTACCGCCAATGTTTTGACGGCAGCGTGCTCCGCTTTGCGGAGTATGACGCGGCTTTCCCCAGGCGTGCGTGGGCGAAAGCGAAAAAAAGCTCTGCCGCATTGCGCTGGATCGGCTGTGTACCCCGTTTGCCCTGCTGCCGGAAGCACAGGGCATCTACAGCGCTTATCTGGCCGCCCATGCCGCCAGCGCCGCCGCCCCGCTGATTGCCCGGCGCGATACAGAATCTTTGCAGCTGGTGCTGAAACTGGCGGACGGGGAAAGCCGCCGCCAGATTGCGCTTGCCTGCTCCAAGTCCGGCTGGAGCGAAGGCGCTGCCCTGACCCTTGGCGGCCAGCGCCCCCGCAGGCAGAAAACCTATGATTTTGACGACCTTTGATGTGCCGTAGATTCCCCATACTTTGGTGGTGATGATCAATGCCCTCCCAACATGTTTTGACCCAGGAAGAATGGGTTGCCGCCATGGCCAAACGCGCCATGGACCGCATCCGCAGTGAGCTGTACCTGGACCTGCGCTACATGAACGCGGCCCTGGGTGCGCTGGTGCCCACCCCTGCCGCGGGGCTGCACAACCTTGCCACGGACGGCGCGGCTTTGTGCTATGACCCGAATGGTTCATTGGGCTGTACCGCAGCAACCGGCGCTATCTGCCCCGCGCGGTGCTGCACAGCGTTCTGCACTGCGTGTTCCGCCACCCCTGGCTGCGCGGAGGCCGGGACGCCAGCCTGTGGGGGCTGGCCTGCGATATTGCCGTGGAGCAGACGATTGATGCCTTGCAGGTGCCATCCCTGACCCGTCCGGTGGGCTGGCTGCGGCAAAAAACCTACCAGGCACTGCGCAAAAACGGGGCCATGCCCGCCGCCGGGCCCATTTACCGCTGGCTTGCCGCTCAGGAGCCTGACGAATTGCAAAAGCTGCACCGGGAATTTGTGTGCGACAGCCACCGCCTTTGGCCCAAGGACCCCACCAGCCAGCAGGCTCAGGTGCAGGGCCGCCGCTGGGAACAGCTTGGGCGCGAAACCCGCATCAGCATGCAGCAGGCAGGCCAGCAGGCCGGGCAGGCTGCCGGGGCCGAAACGATGCAGGCACAGATCGAAGCAGCCCACAGCCGCCGCCTGTACAAGGACTTTCTGCGCCGCTTTGCCGTGATGCGCGAAGAGCCCCGCCTGGACCCCGACGAGTTTGACCTGGGCTACTACTCTTACGGCCTGCGCACCTACGGCAACCTGCCCTTGATTGAGCCGCTGGAAAGCCGGGAGAGCAAAAAAAATCCGGGATTTTGTCATTGTGATCGACACGAGCGAGTCCACCTCCGGCGAGCTGGTCAAGGCATTTTTGAAAGAAACGTTCGGCCTGCTTAAAACCGGCGAGAGCTTTTTTGCCAAATGCAACATCGCCGTGATGCAGTGTGACGATGCGGTGCGTGACCTGACCTTTCTGCACAGCACCGACGAGCTGGACCGCTTTGCCGCCTGCCTGACCCTGACCGGCGGCGGAGGCACAGACTTCCGCCCCGCGTTTGCCAAAATTGAGGAACTGCGCCGGGACGGCACCCTGCGGGATTTGCAGGGCGTGCTTTACTTTACCGATGGCAAAGGCACCTACCCTACCAGGCGCCCGCCTTACGAGACAGCTTTTCTGTTTTTGGAAACCGGCACCCCGCCGCCCGATACCCCGCCCTGGGCCATGCGGCTGGTTTTAAGCCCGGAAGAATTTTTGCCTGACCCGGTGCCCAAAACGCCGGAAATTGACTGGCAGGAGAACGAAGCCGAGGACCTGCCCGAGTTGTAATTCATCTTATTTGTTCCTAAGGCAACACCGCACAATTCTAAGTGCCGATACGGCGAGCGAGGTGCGTCAGCTGCTAGGCCAAAAGCGCAGATAATACTGGATGCTGCAAAGGTGAGCGCCGCCAGTGGCGGAAACAGCGAACCGAAGCAGGGGCAGCGGTCGCAGAGTGCGAGGGGCTTTTGCCCCCGAAGCACGATGCGGGTACCGCAACCCGACATTATCGAGCATTTTGGCAACGCAGATGCCGTGCCGCAGCCGTCGGAGCGGTGCTTAAGCCGTAAGGCGGGAATTATGCGGTATTGCCCTAATGTTTTGATGAAGGAGTGTACCCCCATGGACATCAAACGCGCCAAACAGGAAATTGAACACGCGGTCAAGGCATACCTTGCCGTGGACGATACCGGCACCCCGCTGATTCCGCCCATCCGCCAGCGGCCTATTCTGCTGATGGGCCCGCCGGGCGTTGGCAAAACCCAGATCATGGAGCAGATCGCGCAGGAATGCGGCATTGCGCTGGTGGCATACACCATCACCCACCACACCCGCCAAAGCGCCGTGGGCCTGCCATTTATCCGCCACCGCAATTTTGGCGGCGCGGACCGCAGCGTAACGGAGTACACAATGAGCGAGATCATTGCCAGCGTGTATGACAAGATGGAGCAGACTGGCCTGGAACACGGTATTTTGTTTATTGACGAGATCAACTGTGTATCCGAAACACTGGCTCCCACCATGCTGCAATTTTTGCAGTGCAAAACCTTTGGCAACCAGGCTGTGCCCGCCGGCTGGGTGATTGTTGCCGCCGGCAACCCGCCGGAGTACAACAAGAGCGTGCGGGATTTTGACCTTGTCACACTGGACCGTGTACGCCGCATTGATATTGAGCCGAACCTTGCCGTCTGGCAGGAGTATGCCCGCGCCCACCGCCTGCACCCCGCTGTGCAGGCTTACCTGGAACTGCGCCCCCAGCATTTTTACCGCATCCAGAATGATGTGGACGGACCGCAGTTTGTCACGGCCCGCGGTTGGGAGGATCTTTCCGCCATGCTGACGGCCTGCACCAAGCTGGATTTGCCGGTGGACGAAGCCCTGATTGGCCAGTACTTGCGCCACCCTGAAGTTGCCCGCGATTTTGCTGCCTATTGGGAGCTGTACAAAAAGTACCGCCAGGATTACGGCGTGGAAGATATTTTGCAGGGCCGCCCCTTTGCCGCCGTGCTGGAGCGCGCACAGAAAGCCGCTTTTGATGAGCGCATCAGCCTTGTCAGCCTGCTGCTGGCCGGGCTGAACACCCGCTTTGCCGCTGCCCGCCGGGCGGACGCGGTGACGGACGCCTGCTACCAGGAAATGCGCAGCTTTAAGCGCACCCTGAACAACGCCGACCCCGCCCAGGATGGTTTTGTGCCCGCCGCCGTGTTTGCCGCGCAGGTCAATGTCTATGCGGACCACCTGACCGCGCAAAGGCTGCCGGCACCCTGACCGGGGAAGAGCTAGCTGTTGTCACCACCGCCAGCGCTCTGCTGCATGCCTGGGTCGCTGCCCTTGACGCCGCGCTGGATCGCGATGCTGCCTTTGATGCCGTGCGCGCCAGCTTTAACGCCCAGGTGCGCAAGCGGGAGGATGCCGTCGGCCTGGCCGGGGATGCGCTGGAAAGCGCCTTTGACTTTATGGACAGCGCCTTTGCCGATGGGCAGGAGATGGTGGTTTTTGTCAATGAGCTGGCCCTTGGGCCGGACTCTGCCGCCTACCTGGCCGACAACGAATGTGAGCGCTTTGAAACCTACAGCAAGCGCCTGCTGCTGCACAGCGGCCAGGATGATATTTTAGCCGAGCTCCAGCGCGATGACATCCGCCAGGGCGAGCACAGCATGGAGTTTTAAGCTCCCTGTGCAGGCATAAAACCGCCCGGCCGCTTGCAAAGGAGTTTATAACGTTATGATGATCGAACATATCGCACTTTATGTAAATGATCTGGAAGCCGCCAGAACATTCTTTATGAAATATCTGGGCGCAGCGTCAAACGATGGATACCATAACCCCAAAACAGACTTCCGCTCGTATTTCCTCACGTTTGATGATGGCGCACGGCTTGAGCTGATGCACAAACCGGAAATGCCGGATCAGCCAAAAGAGCTTTCCCGTACCGGATATGCCCATATCGCGTTCCGCGTGGGAAGCCGTGAAAAAGTAGACGCCTTGACCGCAGAACTGAAAGCCGACGGCTATAAGGTCATCAGCGGCCCCAGAACGACCGGCGACGGCTATTACGAAAGCTGCATTGCTGCGATCGAGGGAAACCAGATCGAACTCACGGTTTGATCATATCGTTCCTGCATCGGCCGCAGCAGGCGCACCGTTGGGGGTAAATCTCCCCGCCGTTTTTAGGCAATACCGCATAATTCTAAGTGCCGATACGGCGAGCGAGGTGCGGCAGATGCCAAGCCAAAAGCGCAGATAATACTGGATGCTGCAAAGGTGAGCGCCGCCAGTGGCGGAAACAGCGAACCGAAGCAGGGGCAGCGGTCGCAGAGTGCGAGGGACTTTTGCCCCCGAAGCACGATGCGGGTACCGCAACCCGACATTATCGAGCATTTTGGCAACGCAGATGCCGTGCCGCAGCTGCCGGAGCGGTGCTTAAGCCGCAAGGCGGGAATTATGCGGTATTGCCTTAGTTTTATCGAGAGAGGGAATGTATATGCAGCCGTTATCCACCCGCACGGAACATTTTACCGATTCCGTTATCCGCCGCATGACCCGCGTCAGCGCTAAGTACGGTGCCACCAATCTTTCCCAGGGTTACCCGGATTTCAACCCGCCGTCTGCGATTCTGGACCGCCTGGCCGAAGTATCGCACGAAAACTTCCACCAGTATTCCATCACCTGGGGCGCGCAGAACTTCCGCGAAGCACTGGCCGAAAAGCAGTCCCGCCTGATGGGGCGGCAGATCGACCCCAACACCGAGATTGTGACCACCTGCGGCAGTACCGAGGCCATGATGGCCGCCATGATGACCGTTGCCAACCCCGGCGATAAAGTCATTGTCTTTTCGCCTTTTTATGAAAAATTACGGTGCCGACACCATCCTTTCCGGTGCCGAGCCGATCTATGTTCCGCTGCATCCCCCGCTGTTCAACTTTAATGTGGACGAGCTGGAAGCCGCGTTCCGCCAGCACCCCAAGGCGCTGATCCTCTGCAATCCCTCCAACCCCTGCGGCAAGGTGTTCACCCGCGCAGAGCTGGAACTGATTGCCGACATGGCCGAAAAGTACGATACCTATGTCATCACGGATGAAGTGTACGAGCACATCGTCTATGCGCCCTACCAGCACACCTATTTTGCCACCCTGCCCGGCATGTGGCAGCGCACCATCTCCTGCAGCTCGTTGTCCAAAACCTACTCCATCACCGGCTGGCGGCTGGGCTACACCATTGCCCCGCCGGAAATCACTGACCGCATTAAAAAAGTGCATGACTTTTTGACGGTCGGCGCCGCTGCGCCCTTGCAGGAGGCCGTTATTCCCGGCCTGCGCTTCGGCCAGGAATACTATAACGACCTGCTTGCCACTTATACCCGCAAGCGGGACCTGTTTGTGGAAGGTCTGGATGCCATCGGCCTGCAGCACACGGTTCCCCAGGGCGCTTATTACATCCTGATGGATATTTCCGAGTTTGGCTTTGACAGCGACCTGGAATTCTGCGAAGTGCTGGCCCGCGATGTCGGCGTGGGCGCTGTTCCGGGGTCCAGCTTTTTCCGGGAGCCGGTCAACCATCTGATCCGCTTCCACTTTGCCAAGCGGGACGAAACCCCTGTGTGCCGCCCTGAACCGCCTGGAAACCATCCGCAAAAAAATCCCGGCCAGAAAGTGACGACCTTGCATGGGCAGTTTGGCAAATCTTGCTAATGTATTTGTCAAGAGTTTTTTATAGATTTTCCGATTTTCTTTTGGTAAAAGGGTGCATTAAATTGAACCCACAGCAGTTGTGGATTTTTGAAAAAGCTATATAATAGAGTCAGTGGTTACTGTTGCTTGAGCGTTTCCATCGCTCTCGCGTAGTAGATGCGGAGAAACTTGTTGACTCCGGCCATTTTAGCTACGTTATACGGTTTCCCTTCCTGTTCCTTTTTGAGCAGAAAAAGGTAGACAGGGTCATCTTGAGGTCGTGTAAGTTTGAGTGCCTGCATAACCTCAAAGCAATACTTTCTGAGAGCCGCATTCCCACGTTTTGATATGTGGCGATTGTGGCTCTCAAATGTTCCAGACTGATATGGAGGCGCATCGTTACCAGCATAAGCGTTGAGTGCTTTTCCACTGTGAAAGCGGCGGATGTCTCCAATTTCAGCAAGGATAAGGGGACCGAGTCGATCCCCAACACCAGCCATAGAGCGCAGAACAGCGTATTCGGGCAACGTTTCAGCTAATGTTTGCATTTTTAGAATAATTGAATCAGCGGCCTTTTGTGATTCACAGACAAGTTCAAGGCATTGATCTTGAGCCGCAAGAGTGTATTCGTTTTCTCCCCTTGTTGTGATATTGCGTAATGCAGCTTCGTAAATTGCCAACCCATATGTTTTGGTTTGGCGATTTCGAGATTTCCTTGCGATTTTTTCAAATGCGTCAAGAAAACGACTTTTTCCCATTTTCTTTATACGATCGTAGGATTTAAAACGATTGATAAAGAGAACGGAAAGACTGGTTTCTGGCGTTCTGGTCGTTAGAGGCAGGATGTTGGTTATGCCAGGCATCGTTTCATCCAATAGATTAAGTAGAAATACTTTGTTGGTTTTCAGCGTAAGCATTCGCTGATTATACTGTCGTGCCAAAAATCTTAAATCTTCGTATTTCTGCTCCATAGATGTGTATGGAACCAGAGAATAACTCTTTTCCAATGCATATCTGGCAATCCGCACTGCATCTTTCTTGTCCGTTTTGGCCTTGCGAAGATCCATGTCTCCGAATTTCTTGATTTGATAGGCATTAACCATACAAACAGGGAGCCCGGCTTCCTGAAACGCTTTCAGAACAGGATAGTGGTAATGCCCGGTATTTTCCATTAAGATGGTTGCAGATTGCTTGCTATTCAAAATATACTTAATGAGAGCGTCTAGTTCAGGCTGCGTATGGTGGAATTCAAAAGGGCTTGTGTGCATTGATCCGTCTTGGTTTAAGATGGCTGCTACACTTTTTGACTTGGAAATATCGATTCCTACTGCGAGCATTGACATTCCTTCTTTCGTTTCGATTTATGGCTATCCAGCTTTTCCAAAGTACGCACATATTCAATCGTGAAACGGGAGCTATGTCCCAACTTGCTGAATCGAGCACAAAACAATGGAGGCTGGCTGACACATTTGTCTGCGGGCGTGGTGTCCCAATCGGAAAGTTCGTCAGACCATACCTCCATTTTAAAGGAAAAGAGCAAGGCCGGATAGACCTTACTCTTACATTATGAATCGGGATTTATAAAGGAGAATATTGATGAAACTGTTTTTATGTTCGCACTTTTCAAGTGTAGGAAGTCTGATAAAGGAAGAAATTGAAAATAAAAAAATCGCATTTATTCCAACAGCTTCGCTGCGTGAAGGCTACACCGGTTATGTCGGCTCGGCTCGAAAAATATTCAAAAAGTTGGCAGCAATCGTAACTGAAATTGATATTTCAACGGAGGCTTATTCAACGATACAGTCTGTTTTTGAAGATGCGGATGTGATATATTTTACCGGCGGAAATTCTTTTTTCCTTATAGACCAGCTCCGTAAAACGGGAACGGATGAGCTGTTGAAGAAAGAATTGGCAAAGGGAAAACTGATGATTGGTGAATCGGCAGGTGCGATTATATGCGCTCCAAGCATCCAATATATCGAGCAAATGGATGAAAAGCCGGAGGACTACTCACAAGAAGATGATGCAGGGCTTAATTTGATTGATTTCTATGTTCTTCCTCATTATCTTACAGCACCATTTAAGAAAGTTACCGAGAAAATAATGACTGAGTTTTCGGATTTGAATCTATGCCCAATTAACAACCGTCAGGGAATTGTAATTGACGGTGAAGGTTCAAAGGTTATTTGCAAAGACTAATTTGAAAATTCGCGTTTGTTGAATGATATTCAACAATGCACACCCCAGTGGGGTGTGCAAGCGACAGAACGTTTTTGCGCAAGCAAAATGGCGGGGCTGTGCCCCGACAAGTTCGCGTTTGCGCTAGCAACAAACACCCCTGCGGGGTGTTTGAGTGACAGAACGTTTTTGCGCAAGCAAAATGGCGGAGTTTCACTCCGACAAGTTCGCGTTTGCGCTAGCAGCAAACACCCCAAAATCCTGCACCACCATGTTACCGGGAGGATTTTTCCATGATATATCTGGATAATGCTGCCACCACGCGCCCCTGCCCCGCTGCGCTGGATGCCATGCGCACCGCGCTGGAGGATGCCTGGGGCAATCCGTCCGCGTTGTACCGCCCCGGCCAGCAGGCCCGCAAGCTGGTGGAGGACGCCCGCCGCACGGTGGCCCGCGTACTGCACGCCGCGCGCCCGGCGGAAATCACCTTTACCAGCGGCGGCACCGAATCCGACGTACAGGCTTTATACACCGGTGCCGCCCTGGGCGCTGCCGCAGGCAAACGGCACATCATCTCCACCCAGATCGAGCACCACGCCGTGCTGCATACTTTACAGGCGCTGCAGGCGCAGGGTTTCACTGTAACCTTGCTGCCGCCGAGCGCCGCCGGGCTTATCACCCCGCAGCAGCTGGCGGACGCCTTGCAGTCGGACACCTGCCTGGTCAGCATCATGTTTGCCAACAACGAAATCGGCACCGTGCAGCCCATTGCGGAACTTGGCGCCCTCTGCCGGGAGCGCGGCGTGCTGTTCCACACTGACGCTGTACAGGCTGCCGGGCACCTGGCCATTGATGTGCAGACCACGAACATTGACCTTCTCAGCCTTTCCGGCCACAAGTTCCACGGGCCAAAGGGAGCCGGTGCGCTATATACCCGGCGCGGTATTGCCTTGCAGAATGTGCTGTACGGCGGCGGCCAGGAGCGCAGCCACCGCGCGGGCACTGAGAACGTACCCGCCATCGCGGGCCTTGCTGCGGCACTGGCCCAGGCGGATGCCAACCTGCCCGCCAACACAGCCCGCTGTCTGGATTTGCGCCAGCGCCTGACGGAGCGGCTGCTGGCCATTCCCGGCACCCACCTGAACGGCGATGCGGCCCAGCGCCTGCCCGGCAATGTGAACATTACCTTTGACGGCGTGGAGGCCGAAACCCTGCTGCTGCTTTTGGACGAAGCCGGGATCTGCGCTTCCGCGGGCTCTGCCTGTTCCGCCGGTGCGGTGGAACCCAGCCATGTACTGCTGGCCCTTGGCCTGACCCCGCCCAGGCCAAAAGCACCCTGCGGCTGACGCTGGATGCCGCCAACACGGCGGAAGAAATCGACACCACTGCCGCTGTGATCACCGCCTGCGTACAGCGCCTGCGCGATGGCGTGCGGTAAGGTGTTTGCCCTATTTTCGAGGTGAGATGTCCGGCAGGGCCAGTCTACGGGACGATGCAAGCATTGACCCCTACAGATTGATTTTTAAGGCAATACCGCATAATTCTAAGTGCCGATACGGCGAGCGAGGTGCGGCAGATGCCAAGCCAAAAGCGCAGATAATACTGGATGCTGCAAAGGTGAGCGCCGCCAGTGGCGGATACAGCGAACCGAAGCAGGGGCAGCGGTCGCAGAGTGCGAGGGGCTTTTGCCCCCGAAGCACGATGCGGGTACCGCAACCCGACATTATCGAGCATTTTGGCAACGCAGATGCCGTGCCGCAGCTGCCGGAGCGGTGCTTAAGCCTAGGCGGGAATTGTGCGGTGTTGCCTTAAATTCAGCGGAATAAACCATTCCCCTGTCGTGCGTTTGGCTTTCTAGCCACATACTTTCATTGGCCGCCCGTCAACCTAATGCAATCCCCCCTGCATTGCGAAATTTGCCGCTCACACAGCATCTGAACCATCCACCAACAGCATCCGAACTTTTATACGTCTGTACAAAATATTTTGTACAGCTGTCTGATTTTAAAATTTTATTGCTCATATTCCCCAAGCCGCACGCTGATGTGCGGCTGTTTTTTACCTTTTCGTAAATATTTGCTCAAATATTTGACATTTTTTTTTATTGTGTTAGAATTATGTGTATTCACAATTGCTTACCACCCAACCATGTTGCATCCCAGCGCTGTTTTTTGCCGCCGGGCGCTGCCGCACAGAAAGAGGTTTTTCCGCATGATTCGTATTCTGACTGATTCCGCTTCCGATCTGACCGCGACCGACAGTGCCCGTCCCGGCGTGTACACTGTGCCCCTGTCCGTTACCTTTGCCGATGGCACCGGCGGGCTGGACGGTGTGGAGCTGACGGCTGATGAATTTTATGCACATCTGAAAGTGGACAAGGTTCCCCCCGCACCAGCCAGCCCAGCCCCCAATCCTTTATGACAATTTTTGAGGATGCCAAGGAGAACGGCGATCAGGTAATTGCCATTTTGATCAGTTCTAACCTGTACGGCACCTATGAGTGCGCGCGGCTGGCAGCGGAAAGCTGCGATTTTGAGGATGTCTTTTTGTGGATTCCCGCACGGCATCCCAGGGCGAGGGCATCCTGGTTCGCGAAGCGCTGCGCCTGCGCGACGAGGAGCACCTGCCCGCGCACGCGATTGTTGCTGAGCTGGAACAGCTCAAGCAGCGCATCCGCGTTCTGGCCGTAGTGGACAGCCTGAAGCACCTGCACAAGGGCGGGCGTTTGCCCGCCGCGGTGGCGCTGGTGGGCGGTGCCCTGGGTGTCAAGCCGGTGCTTTCGGTCGTGGATGGGCAGATCAAGCTGGCGGACACGGCCCGCGGCCGCCCCGGCGCGTTTGTGGCAATGTTTAAGAACATTGAAAAGATGGGCGGGTGGACCCTCGGTACGGGTACGCTCTGCTGTATTCGGACGAAAAAGGTGTACTGGCTCCCCTCCACCATTACATGCACGAAAACCTGCACATGACCGGCGGGCGCGTTGCCCGCCTTGGCCCCGTCATTGCCTCTCACGCCGGCCCCGGCTGCGCAGGCCTGGTGTTTGTGACAAAAGAGTAAGATTTATACGGGGGATTTTGTTCCTTCTTTGAAAAGAAGGAAACCGAAGAAACTTTAATACAATATTATATTAAATTATAATTTAGGCAGCTGCCCAAGAGTTTTATGAGCAGCTGTCTTTTTATTGTTTGCCGCTCTTTTTATTCTGCTCCGTAGGGAACGGTCTTGACCGTTCCGAAACCTATATACAATATCCCACAGACCCCAAATATGGCAAGTATCCGGAACATTTTATAATGGGATGTTTTCTTTAAAACGTTTTCGTGCCTATACCTTAACTGCCCTCTTTTTTTCCCAGCCAACACCAAAAGCCCCGCCAAACAGCCACATCAATGGCCGCCCGGCGGGGCTTTCAACTTTAGGCAATACCGCATAATTCTAAGTGCCGATACGGCGAGCGAGGTGCGGCAGATGCTAAGCCAAAAGCGCAGATAATACTGGATGTCTTATCGAGCATTTTGGCAACGCAGATGCCGTGCCGCAGCCGCCGGAGCGGTGCTTAAGCCGTAAGGCGGGAATTGTGCGGTGTTGCCTTTAATATTTACTCTGTCAACGTCAATGCAATAGACAGGTCCTTCAGCTGCTGCGGGTCAACAATATCCGGTGCGCCGGACATCGGCTCGCCTGCGTTCTGCACCTTCGGGAATGCGATGACATCGCGGATGGAATCCTTCTTCAGCATCAGCATTACCATGCGGTCCAGGCCGTAAGCCATGCCGCCGTGCGGGGTGCGCCGAACTTGTAGGCATCCATCAGGAAGCCAAAGCTCTCGCGAGCCTTTTCCTCGGTAAAGCCCAGAGCCTTGAACATGCGGTCCTGCAAAGCGGGGTCATTGATACGCATAGAACCGCCGCCCATCTCAACGCCGTTCAGTACAATATCGTATGCCACGGCATGGCAGGCACCGGGGTCGGTTTCCACCTTGTCAATATCCTCTGCCTTGGGCAGGGTGAACGGATGATGCATGGCCATCCAGCGGCCCTCCTGCTCGCTGTACTCAAACAGCGGGAAGTCCACCACCCACAGGAAGTTGAACTTGTCGGGGTCGATCAGGCCGTACTTGCGGCCGATTTCCAAACGAACCTGGCCCAGCGCGGTGCAGGCCTTGACCCAGTCAGCATCGCTGACGATCAGCAGCACGTCGCCGGTTTCCAGCTCCATCGCCTTGTACAGGGCTGCCTTTTCCTCTTCGGTCAGGAACTTTTCAAAGCTGGAAGAAGTGCCTTCCTCGGTCAGGCGGCTGAATGCCAGGCCCTTGGCGCCATAAGTCTTGGCAACCTCGCCCAGTTTGTCAATGTGCTTGCGGGTCAGTTTGCCAGCCAGGCCCTTGGCATTGATGGCGCGGACGCTGCCGCCCTGCTCCAACACTGCGGCAAAGGGCTTAAACTCGGTGCCATCAAAAATGTCGGTCACATCCACAATTTCCAGGCCAAAGCGGGTATCCGGTTTATCGGAGCCAAAACGGCCCATAGCCTCGTCCCACGGCATACGCACGAACGGGGTCTGCACATCCACGCCCAGCATTTCTTTCCACAGGCGCTTGATCAGACCTTCGTTGATGGTCATAATATCGTCCTCATTGACAAAGGACATTTCCTCGTCCACCTGGGTGAACTCCGGCTGGCGGTCAGCGCGCAGGTCCTCATCGCGGTAGCAGCGGGCGATCTGCATATAGCGGTCAAAGCCGGACAGCATCAAAATCTGCTTGTACAGCTGCGGGCTCTGCGGCAGGGCGTAGAAATGGCCGGGCTGCACACGGCTGGGCACCAGATAGTCACGGGCACCTTCCGGCGTGGACTTGATCAGGGTCGGGGTTTCAATCTCGGTAAAGTGGTTATCGCAGAAATAGCTGCGGATGATCTGCATGATCTTGCTGCGCAGCACAATGGGCTCGTGCATCGAAGGACGGCGCAGATCCAGGTAGCGGTAACGCAGGCGCAGGTCATCGTTGACGTTGATATCATCGCGGATTTCGAACGGCGGGGTCTGGGCTTCACTCAGAATGCGCAGTTCGCTGACATACAGCTCCACATCGCCAGTGGCGATCTTGGTGGTCTTGGCGGCGCGCTCACGCAGCAGGCCGCGGCAGATCACAACATACTCGCTTTTCAGGCTTTCTGCTTTAGCAAAAACGTTTTTCGGCGTATCCTCATCAAAAACAAGCTGCAAAATACCGGTTGTATCGCGCAGGTCGGCAAAAATAATACCGCCTTTGTCGCGTGCACGGGCGATGGAACCGCAAACGGTCATCTCCTGGCCAACGTTTGACATACTCACTTCGCCGCAATAGTTGGTACGGCGCAGGCTGCCCATCGTTTCCATAGGTAACTCCCCTTTTCTGTTAAGTGACAATTTATTATACAGCGGTTTGCACTGTTTTGCAAGGAACCCCCGCATTTTTCCCCGAAAATACGCATTTTGCCTTGTTCTGCGCCTTTCCTGCCCCGCTGCAGCTTCTAACTCCTACTTCCTAACTCCTAACTCTGTTCTCCCAGTTCCAGCCGTTTGAACCCTTCGCCTTCCACCTCGTTCGCCTGCAGCATCACGATAAAACTGCCGGGGTCAATGCGCTTGGTTTCGCGGTTGATGATATACAGCTGCTTGGAGCTGCAGGCACACAGCACCACATCGCGCCCATCCTGGGAATAGCCGCCGTAACCTTTCAATATCGTGGAACCGCGGTCCACTTTTTCGCCGATCATCCTGCACACGGCGGGGCCGTCGCTCGTCACAATCAAAGCCATCATACAGGCGTTGAAACCGAACATCATCCGGTTGATGATGTAAGAGCTCAAAAATTGAAGATCAGGCCGTAAATGATGGAATCCACATCATGGAACACCAGCCCGTTTGCAAGGATGACCGCCAGCGCTGCCGCAAAGGTCAGGTTGCCGAATGGCATGTGCGGGTGGCGGGATTTGATGGCCATGGTGATAAAATCCAGGCCGCCGGTGCTGGAGTTCTGCATATAAATCAGCGCATCCCCCACGCCGCTGATCACACCGCCGCAGATGGTGGCCAGCATGCGGTCCCCCTGGTACACCGGCAGCGCAGCCAGCACATAGTCCGTAAAATGGCAAACAGCACCATGCACCGCACGCTGCGGAAAAAGAAATCCTTGCCCAGGTACTTGAAGCAGATCAGCACAATGGGGATGTTCATAATAATGTTGGTCACACCAATGGGCAGACCAAACAGGCGGAACAAAATGGCACCGATACCGGCCACACCGGTTACCGGCACCCCGGCCGCCACAGCAAAGCTGTACAGGCCAAGGGCCGAAACAAAACAGCCGATGACCTCGAGCGCCAAGTTTTTCCAGCGGGAATCCGTCATATCCTATCTCCTGCTTCCGCAGCTTGTGCGGGTATATTTGTGGGGGCAGCGGGCATTATTTGCCGCCCTTCTTGCGGTGGTAAGCAGACTTTTCGTCCTTCTGCTTCTGGGTCTGTGCCTGGGTGTTCTGCAGCTGGCGGCTGATCAGCACGGCTGCCACAATGCCGGCGCACACCACGGCAATGCCCACCGCCACATACAGCGGCAGTTTGCTGCTGGTTTGGGCGGCCTGTTCCTGGCGCTGCACCTGCTCCGGGTCCGGGGTCGGCTTTTCGGTCGGCTCCGGCGTGGCGGTGGGTTCCAGGGTGGGCATGGGGTTGCTTCCGCCTGGGCGGCGGTGGGGTCTTTCAAGGTAGCCTTCGTGGTCGGGTGCGGCATGGCTGCAGCCGGGCGCTGAGTTGCCGTTGCCGCCGCGGGGGCCGATGTGGCGGCAGCAGCGGGGGGCTCGTCACTGGTATTGTTTTCTTCTTCCTGCTGCGGGGCCGCAGTAATGGCCGGGGTGGCTGTAGGCATCACCACAATATCCGGCGCGGGGTACACCTGCGGGGTACCGGTGGGCGGCAGCGTTGCCGCACTTTCCGGTGTGGAGGAACCGCCCGGCGTGGGGGCCGGGGTCGGGGTTGCCGTTTCCGGGGTGGCCGTGGGGGCAGTTTCCGGGGTGGAGGTTTCCGGCGTAGCGGTTTCACCCGTTGCGGTTTCCGCCGTTGCCGCCTGGCTCAAAGGTTCCTCCCCGCTGAAAAACCGCAGAATATCCCCCAGCACCGGGATGTCCAGCAGCGTTTCCACAAAGCTGGTCCGTGGGGTCTGACGGGTGCTTTCCGCATAGGCGGGCGCTGCTGTTGCCACACACAGGCAAAGCGCCGCACACAATGCCAGCATACGCATGTTTGTTTGCTTCATGTAAGTGTTCCCCCTTTTTAGGCAATACCGCATAATTCTAAGTGCCAATACGGCGAGCGAGGTGCGGCAGATGCTAAGCCAAAAGCGCAGATAATACTGGATGTCTTATCGAGCATTTTGGCAACGCAGATGCCGTGCCGCAGCTGCCGGAGCGGTGCTTAAGCCGCAAGGCGGGAATTGTGCGGTGTTGCCTTTACATCTTTGGCTGTTCTGTAAAATCAAAAAAGCCGGGGCGTTCCGGTTTTGAACCCGCACTGCTCCGGCTTTGGTGCCCGATGATTACTTTACGGTCTTTTTGATTTTGGATGCGCTGTAAGTCTTCATCACGCTGGCGGAAAGGTTATTTTCCATCTCGGCGCCCTCTGCATAGAACTCGTCCTGCAAAGCATCGCTCTTCATAGCGTCCAGCAGATTATAGCGGCTCACAAAATCATCCACCGTGCCCTGCTCCATGGGGTCCAGGCTGCGCACGATCATGTAGCTCATGCCAAGGTCGGCCACCGTCCAGTTGCCGGTACCAGCTGCTTTTACCGCATCGGTAATGCTGTTGCCGCCGTCATTGGTGTTGTAGCTGGACAGGTCCGAAGGCGTAAACAGACCGCTGCCGGTGTAATACAGTGCCTGGGTTGCTTCCACGCTGCTGCCCAGTGCGGTAAAGGCCTGCGGCACATAGGTCATTGCAGCACTGTACAGGGCAGATTCGTTGGTAGCCGCGGCCAAGTCATCACGGCACTGGTTGGCCAGGGCTTCAATCTCGGCTTTCTGGTCGTCGCTGGCAAAGGTATACGTGCTCTGGTCAAATAGCGGCAGCTGGACCAGCTCCAGGTAGTAGCAATCGTTGTTGATGTAATCGGCATATTCCTGCTCGGTGACCGGGCTGCTGCCGTTTTCGCCGTAGATCAGCTCCAGGCAGGCATCTGCCTTTTTGCTGTTCAGCTGGTACTTTTCCAAGGTTGCCTTGGAAATGCCGTTTGCTGCGTACAGATCGCTGTTATTCTCCCACTGGGTATCGGCGGTCTTGGCGGCTTCGGCGGTAGCGGCTTCGTCCAGTGTGCCGCCCAGCTCGTCAAACTTCTTTTCCACAGCTGCGTAATACTGCAGGCTGCGCAGGGTCAGGCGGGCAACGTAATCTGCGCCGTCGGTGGTAACTTCCTCGCCGTTAATGGTGCCGGTGCACTCAGCTTTCAGCACGGCTTTCACGTTGCTGGCGGTTTCGCCGGTGGCAAGCTTTGCTGCGCCGGAAGCGGTGTTGTAGGCGTTATACTGGGCCAGCAGGTAGATGCCGGCCGGGATATCAACGCCGCCAATGCTGCCCACGCTGGCCGGGGTGGACATGGCACAGCCCGTTACGCCCAGCAGCAGCATGACTGCCAGAGCCAGACTGATGAACTTTTGTTTCATGTTGTGGGGTCTCCTTACTATACTTTCAATTTGCCGCGCGGGCACCACCCGCAAATGGCAATGTAAAAACATTATACCGCGTTTGCCCGCCCATTGCAAGCACGGTGTGGGGGCAAAATCGCCCGCCAAGCAACAAAAAAACAGGGCAGCCGTCCCAAAATGGCCAACTGCCCTGTTCTGTTTTTCCTTATTCCTGCCTCCGGGGCTGAAAGCCAGCCCGCCGGGCAGCTGAATTTACTGGCGCAGTGCCTGGATCACACAATCCAGGTCATGTTCGTCCTCACAGACGATCTTGACCGGATGGCTGTAGTCCAGACTCATCATACCGAGAATGCTCTTTGCATCAGCAATGCTGCCCTTCATGTCATGCACGCCGACCTCATTGTAGCACTTGGCAGCGGCAGACACGATTCCCTGTACTTCTGCGAAGTTGGAAACCTTGACTTGTCTTACCATAATAATGACCTCCATAAATAAAACCCGGCACAGGCCATCATGCCTGCGCGGTAAGGGCGGAACCCACATTCCTTTCCCTTACAGCTGCATTATAGCATAATTCTATCCGGCGTACCTATGTTAGATTCATTGTTGTTATTTTTTCATCGGGATGCACAAAAGACAAATTTGTTCATGTTCCGCTTTGTACAGGCTGCCAAAGTTTTGTCGCTTTATTCACGAATTTTCTTTATTTTTTGACTTTTCCGACTTCAGTTTTTGTTTTTTCAGCTCTGTATTTTAACGGTTTTTGTTCCTGTTTTGGCAGGTTGCACATTCAAACTGTCTATTTGGCTTTTCCTCCCGGCAACATAATTTCATGCTCTGCCGAAAAGTGCTGATTTTTGCGGTTTTCGGCCAGGTTTTCAGCTCTGGGGCACGCCTTTCATGGTCAGGGCAATGCGCTTTTTGGCTGTATCCACGCTCAGTACCTTGACCTGCACCACATCGCCCACTTTCAGCGCATCTCTCGGGTTCTTGATAAACTTATCACTGATCTGGGAAACATGCACCAGTCCGTCCTGATGCACGCCGATATCTACAAATGCGCCAAAGTCAATCACATTGCGCACGGTACCTTTCAGCTCCATACCGGGCTTCAGGTCCTCCAGCCCCATCACATCGCTGCGCAGCAGGGGTTTGGGCAGGCTGTCGCGCACATCGCGCCCCGGCTTGCACAGCTCGGACACAATATCCATCAGGGTGGGTTCGCCCACGCCAAGTGCTTCGCACAGGGCTTTGGTGCCGCGGCTCTTCACCCGTACCGGCAGGCTCTGCATCGCGTCCGTGCCGATCTCTTTGGCATCACAGCCGCAGGCTTCCAGCAGGCCCTTGGCGGCGGGGTAGCTTTCGGGGTGGACGGCGGTTGCATCCAGCGGGTTCTTGGCACCCGGCAGGCGCAAAAAGCCTGCGCACTGTTCAAATGCCTTGGGGCCAAGGCCCTTGACCTTTTCAGCTGCGCACGGGAGGTAAACGCGCCCTCCTCCTCACGCCAAGCCACAATATTTTTAGCGGTAGCGTTGGTAATGCCGGCCACACGGGCCAGCAGCGGGGCGGACGCCGTGTTCAGATCCACGCCAACGCTGTTCACGCAGTCTTCCACCACACCGTCCAGCGTTTCGTTCAGGCGCTTCTGGGGCATATCATGCTGGTACTGGCCCACGCCCACGGCCTTGGGGTCAATTTTAACCAGTTCGGCCAGCGGGTCCTGCAAGCGGCGCGCAATGGAAACCGCGCTGCGCAGGTTGACATCATACTGCGGGAACTCCTCCGCCGCCAGCTTGGACGCCGAATACACCGAAGCACCGGCTTCACTGACGACCATATATTGCAGGTGCAGCCCCTTTTCCTCGGCCAGTTCACGGATTACGGCGGCGGCAAACTCCTCGGTTTCATGCCCGGCGGTGCCGTTGCCGATGGCCATGACCTCCACCTCGTTTTTCAGCACCATGCTCTTGATGGTTTTCTTGGCCTGATCCACCCGCTTGAATTCCGGCACCGGGTATACCACGTTGGTATCCAGCACCTTGCCGGTGGGGTCCACCACGGCAACCTTGCAGCCCATGCGGTAGCCGGGGTCCAGGCCCATCACGGTTTTGCCGCGGATGGGCGGCTGCAGCAGCAGCTGGCGCAGATTCTCGCCAAACACAGTGATGGCACCCTCGGCGGCCTTGGCGGTCAGTTCGGCGCGCAGTTCGTTTTCCAGGCTGGGGTGGATCAGGCGGCTGTAGGCATCCAGTGCCGCGGCTTCCACAATGGCAGCGCTGGCGCCGCCGGTCTTTTGCGGGCGAACATCCAGGCCACAATGCCCCCGGCGCGCTCGGCTTCCACGGCAATGCTCACCTTCAAAAAGCCTTCCCGCTCGCCGCGGTCCATGGCCAGAATACGGTGGCCAGGGATTTTGGCGACCGGCTCGGTATAATCATAATACTGGGTGTATACGCTGTCTTCGTCCTTAGCTTTTACGCTTTTGACCATGCCGAACGCATGGTAGTAGCGGCGCAGCTCGGCGCGGCAGTGAGCGTCATCGCTGATGGTTTCGGCAATGATATCTTGTGCCCCGGCCAGAGCGGCTGCTGCATCGGGGACTTCCTCGTTCAGGTAGTCGTTGGCGGCTGTCTGCGGGTCAAAGTTAGCATCCTGCTTCAAGGTAGCATCGGCCAGCGGCTGCAGGCCGCGAGCGCGGGCGATGCTGGCGCGTGTCTTGCGCTTGGGCTTATACGGACGATAGATATCCTCCACCTCGGCCAGTGTTTTGGCACCAGCCAAAGCGGCCTGCAGTTCCGGCGTCATGGCGTTCTGCGCTTCAATGGAGCCGGTCACTTCTTCTTTACGCTTATCCAATCCGCGCAGGTATTCCAGGCGGTCGCCCAAGTTGCGCAGCACCTGGTCATCCATAGAGCCGGTAGCTTCTTTGCGGTAGCGGGCAATAAATGGGATGGTGTTCCCGGCATCGATCAGGTCAATGGCACCCTGTACGTTTTTCAGGCTCAGGTTCAGTTCCTGCGCCAGCTGTTCGGCATGGTTCGGCATCTTTGTTCTCACTTTCTGTTTTACGAGGGATTTTCCACGCGGGATTTTCCAGCCTTTTTTGAAAAAAAGGCTTCGGCGAAAAAACTTTAATATATAAATTATAGTAGATAGTTAAAAATCAGCTGTAGGGCGGGGTGTTGTGCCATGATTCCACATATCGGGCTGTATCCGGGTATATCACCCCATCATATGCCACACACCCGCGTGCGCACAATGTGCGCCCCTACGGTCTCCATCGGGATAAAACGCAATTTTCCGCCCCCGACTACATCCTAAGGCAATACCGCATAATTCTAAGTGCCGATACGGCGAGCGAGGTACGGCAGCTGCTAAGCCAAAAGCGCAGATAATACTTTGTGTATTATCGAGCATTTTGGCAACGCAGATGCCGTGCCGCAGCCGCCGGAGCGGTGCTTAAGCCGTTAGGCGGGAATTATGCGGTGTTGCCCTAAATTTGACCGTGCACACTCCCAACGGTTTGGCAGGGCATCATTCACCCCACACTGCTCTCTTCCCGGCGCTTTTTCCGGTGCAATACTGCCACCCACACGGCATACACCACAATAGCGCCGGCGCTGACGGCAACGCTCTGCCGCAGACCGGCCGTGTGGTAGGTGAACACGATCTCGCTGTGGCCCGCCGGGGCGGCAACCGCCATCAGGCCGTTGTCCACTTTCTCCACCTCCGCCGGCACACCGTTCACGGTTGCGGTAAAACCATCGTCATAGGGCACGCTGAACAGTACCAGATTTTCGGCTTCCAGATCCGCCTGCGCGGTAAAGCCGGTGCGCGTTGCGGTAAAGCTTGTCACAGCGCTATCCCGCCGGGCCGTACAGTCCTGCACATAATCCTCATAGCTGATGTTATTTTTCTCATCATCCGTCAGGTTCTGCATCATCTGGCCGTACCGTTCCACCTGTTCATCGGTCAGCAGCAGAGCTTTCATCAGTACATTGCCCGCGTGGGTATCGCTCACCGTTTCAAAGTTCTCTTCCGTAATATAGGAATCATAGGTAAAGCCCATCGGCACCCAGTTCTCGTTCTCGTAAATCAGGTAGCTTGTGGTGCTTGAAACAAGGCTCCAGCCTTCCAGCTTTTCTTTTTCCCAATCCTCAACTTTTTCTTTCGGCACAAGGGTATACCGCACGCTCAGCAGACCGCGCAGGGCATACAGGCTGGCTTCCGGCTTGAGTTCACATCCCGCTTAACGCCCACCGTAGGGTAAAATTCCAGAATGCTGGGTGCTACCGTGGAGTTAAAGAACTGGATGCAGCTTTTGTCCAGCCACAGACCAAGGTTGTTATAACTGTCGTAAGCGTCCAGCCGGTAAAAGACATCGTCCGGCAGAACGGAGTTCAGCTCCGGGGCTTCGCGCCAGGTCTGCTGCACATAGTCCGCATCGTGGTACCACTGGCCGTATTTGGTGATGGAAAGGTGTACCTGCCCATACACAAAGCTGAACCCCAGCACCACGGCCAGCACCGCCGCCGGGAACCGTGCCGCCAGCTGCCTGCGGTAATGCAGCAGCAGCCAGAACAGCCCCACGCCCAACATGCTGACCAGCAAAATGCCCCAGTAGCGCAGCGGTTCCTCCACCACGCCAATGGTGGTGGTGCCGTCTTTTCATTGGGCACCAGCGCAAAGGTAATGCTGCTCAAGGTACACAGCGCCACAAGGCCCAGCGCGCGGCGGTACTCGGTTTCGCACAGGTTGGCTTTTTGCAGCGTCATAGCCGTGGCGGCGCAGAGCACCAAAACCGGCATATAATACCAGCGCGCATAATAGCTGGAATTGAAGGCATAGAACATGCTGTTCAGCACCGGCACAAAGGCGCAGATAAGGCACACTTTCATGATGCGCGCAAAGGGGTGGCGCCGCCGCACGCGGCAGAACACCAGCCCGCCCGCAATGCCCACCACCGGCAGGTAGACGGTCATGCTGGTGTGCTTTAAGATGCCCTCCTGGAATAGGTCTTTCAGGTAGGGGGCATCCGGCATCAAAAAGCGCTGTAAAAAATGGCAAGGTACTGCTGGGCGCTGCCGTATACAAGGTAGCCGTACCCATTGAATGGATCGATTGTACGCGGGTTCTGCACCAGCGAAAGTGCCGCCGGAACCAGCAGCGCACAGCCCATGCAGCAGCCCAGCACCGTCTGGAACGCCAGCGCCCCAAACAGGCGCAGGTTCAGCTTGTACCGGCCGCCCGCCACCATGCAGACAAAATAAATAATCAAAAACACGGCCTGCCCGGCAAAAAAAATAGTTGTTGAGCAGGTTGACCGCAACCCAAAACGGGAATGCACCGTGCCTGCGGTCCAGCACGGCGTCATCCAGCGCTTTGAGCATGTAGGGGAACAGCGCCACAACGTCCAAAAAGTGGTTAAAGAACACGTTGTATACCGTAAAGCCGGAGAACGCATACAGACACGCGCCCACCATGCTCCAGCGCTCGTCTTTTACCCAGCGGCGCATCCACAGGTAAGCCCCGCCGCCCGCCACAGCAAATTTAAGGCAGAGCATTGGCACCATGGCCCAGGGCGTCCACCGATAGGGCAGCAGCAGGGTGAGCCAGAAAAACGGGCTGCCGCACAGATAAAAGCTGTAGGAGTTCACAAACCCGCTGCCCAGGTCCGTTGCCCAGCTGAAACTGCCCCCCTGCTTAACAAAATTGTTGGCATAGGAATAAAAGGAAATCTGCTGGTCGTTAAAGTCCCCGGCGTAGTGGAAAAAGTCGCCGTTCATGCCATCAATGATGCAGTGGGGCAAAAACAGCGCCGCCGCCGCCGCAAAGCAAAGCCAGAACACCTGCCAATACCGTGACCGCCCGCCTGTTTTGCGCTCCAAAAGCTTGCCGCCAATCTTCAATTCAATTCCCTCCTTTGAAGGGATGTGATATACTTTATAATTAGAGATTAGAAATGAGGAATTAGCAATGAGCAATTATCTGCCATTCTTTGGCTCCTCGTATTTTAGCAAAAGGTCTGTCCCATTGCCCACCATTTAATTTCTCATTCCTAATTACTAATTCCTAAGGCAACACCGCACAATTCCCGCCTAGCGGCTTAAGCACCGCTCCGGCGGCTGCGGCACGGCATCTGCGTTGCCAAAATGCTCGATAATACACAAAGTATTATCTGCGCTTTTGGCTTAGCAGCTGCCGCACCTCGCTCGCCGTATCGGCACTTAGAATTATGCGGTATTGCCCTAATTTTTTCAAGAGTGAGGTGCTTTGTTTTGTCTCTATACCCTTTTCACGCTCTTTTGGGGCGCATGAAGTATATTACGCGGTGGGCGCTGATGCGCTGCATGCGGCAGGAAAGCCTGAGTGAGCACACGGCGGATACCGCCCTGCTGGCCCATGCGCTTTGCCTGATCGCCCGGAACATCACCCACACCGGGGCCGATATCCGCCCCGACACCGTGGCCGCCGCGGCGCTGTACCACGATGCGCCGGAAATTTTGACCGGCGATATGCCTACCCCGGTCAAATACAAGAACGAAGCCCTGCGCACCGCCTACAAAGCCGTGGAACGGGAAAGCGCCCTTGCCATGGCGGATCTGCTGCCGCCGGAGCTGCATGAGATCGAAGGCAGCTACCTGACCGGCAGTGTGCTGAACGATGCCGAGCACAAGCTGCTGAAAGCCGCAGACCGGCTTTCGGCCCTGATCAAGTGCATGGAGGAGGTGGAAAGCGGCAACCGCGAGTTCACCGCCGCTCTCGCCCAGCAAAAAGCCGATCTGGCCGCCATGCACAGCCCCGAAGCCGATTATTTCATTGAGCACATGCTGCCGTGCTATACGCAGAACCTGGATGAGCTAACGAAAAAGTAAGTAAATAGTTAGGGCAATACCGCATAATTCTAAGTACCGATACGGCGAGCGAGGTGCCGCAGCTGCCGGAGCGGTGCTTAAGCCGCAAGGCGGGAATTGTGCGGTGTTGCCCTAATTAACTCCTCACTCCTACCTCCTAACTACCCTTGGAGCTTATATACCGCCTCAATCAGCTTGTCCACATCGGTAAAATGCTCCAGCATGGAACAATAACGGCGCAGGGACGCGGCGCCTTTCAGACCTTTCATATAGTGCATGGCCTGGCCGCGGGCCTGGGGCATAGCGGTCCATTCGCCTTTTTCTTCGCACATTTCGTAGATTTGGGCGCGCAGGGCGTTCATCCGGGCGTTCAGGCTGGGTTCGCCGGGCTCCGGCTGGCCAGTCAATACGGCATTGATACGCTCAAACAGCCAGGGGTCGCCCAGCGCGCCGCGGCCGATCATCACGCCCGCGCAGCCGGTTTGCTCCAAAATCTGCTTTGCGTCTTCCGCCGTGGTGATATCGCCGTTTGCCAGCACCGGAATGCCGACCGCTTTGCGGATCTCCGTGATGGCATCCACATCAATGGGCGGGATGTACATCTGCTCCCGCGTGCGGCCATGCACGGCGATCAGGTCTGCACCGTTTGCTTCACACTGCCGGGCCACGGCAACGCCGGTCAGCTGCTCGGCATCCCAGCCAATGCGCATTTTAACGGTCAGAGGCTTATCCGGCCCCAGGGCTCCGCGGGCAGCGGCCACCATGCGGCCGCACAGCTCCGGGTCCTGCATCAGTTTGCTGCCTGCACCGCTGGATGTGATCTTGGGGGCCGGGCAACCCATGTTGATGTCCAAAATATCAAACTGCACGCCTTTTTCCTGAATGATCCGGATCGCCTGCGCCATCGTTTCGGGCTCGGCCCCAAACAGCTGCACGGCATAAATGCCGTGGGAGGCCTTGTCCCGCAGCAGGCGCACGCTTTTGTCATCGCCAAAGGTAATGGCCTTGGCGCTGGCCATCTCGCTTACCGTCCACGCCGCGCCATGGTCCGCCATCAGGTGCCGGCACGCCGCATCCGTAAACCCCGCCATCGGCGCAAACACCGCAGGCTGTGCATATGGAATGGTTAGATTGCGTAATTGCATATTTTTGATAGGCAGGAGTGAAGAGCGAGGAGTGAGGAGTGAGGAGTTAAAGGTGCGGCTTGCGCCGCGTTTTGAATTTTTGGGGTAAAACAATAAAACCTAACATTCAAAATTGTGCGCGCCAGCGCACACCAATAACTCCTAACTCCTACTTCCTAACTCCTACCTCCTAACTCTCTCCCAACTTTTGTTTTTGCTTCAGCTAAAATATTATTTTACCACACTCCCCACACCAGTGCAATTTGTGATATACTATTTTTATTATTGCGATCGATGTGTTTCGTTTTTTCAGAGGTTCCTGTATGAAACTGCTGGTTTTGGATGGCAACAGTCTGGTGAACCGGGCTTACTTCGGTATCAAGCTGCTGACAACCAAGGATGGGCACTACACCAACGCCATTTTCGGCTTCCAGAATATCCTGCTCAACCTGCTTTCCGCCCACCACCCGGACGCTGTGGCCATTGCCTGGGACGAAAAAGCCCCCACCTTCCGCCATACCGCCTATGACGGCTACAAGGCCACCCGCCACGGTATGCCGCAGGAGCTGGCGGAGCAGATGCCGGTATTAAAGCAGCTGCTGACCGACCTTGGCTTTGTGCAGGTCAGCAAGCCCGGCTGGGAAGCGGACGATATCCTGGGCACGCTGGCCGCCGCCAACGAGACCGCCGGGGGCACCACCCTGCTGGCGACCGGTGACCGGGACAGCCTGCAGCTGGTAGACGATGCCACCACGGTGCTGCTTGCCACCAACCGCGAAACGCTGCCCATGGACCCCGCCGCCATCCAGGAAAAATACGGCGTGGCCCCGCCGCAGCTGATCGAAGTAAAAAGCCTGATGGGCGATGCTTCCGATAATATTCCCGGCGTGCCCGGCATTGGCGAAAAGACCGCCCTTGCCCTGGTACAGAAGTTCGGCAGTTTGCAGGGCGTGTATGAGCACCTGGACGACAAAGCCATCAAACCCAAACAGCGGGAAAAGCTGGAAGCCAACAAGGAGCTGGCCGAGCTTTCCCACATGCTGGGCACCATCCGCAAGGACGCTCCCATCGAAACTGCGCCGGAGCACTACTGCCGCACTGCCGGGGACCCGGCTGCCGCAGCCCAGCTGCTGGCTGAGCTGGAAATGCACAAGCTGACCGCCCGCTGGGGGCTGGATGAATCCCCGGCAGCGGTTGCCGCCAGCGCAGAGACTCTGCCGGAAGTGCAGCCCGACCTGCTGCCCCTTGCACCGGAAGGCCGATATGACCTGGCCCAGAACAAGGACGGCAGCTGGTACGCCGTGCAGGGGGATTCCGTTTACCTGCTGGATAACGGCCGCCTGCCCTCTCTGCTGGATGCCGCCGGGGTGCAGCTGCGTGTGTTTGATGCAAAGCCGTTGTACCACATTGCACTGGAGCATGGCGGCGTTGGCGCGGCCATTGTGTTTGATGGCAAGCTGGCCGCCTACCTACTGAATCCTTCGGCCAGTGATTACCAGGCCGGGCAGCTGGCGGCAGAATACGCTGCTGCCCCCGCCTTTGCCTGCGCCGCCGCGCCGGATGCCGGGGCGCTTTCCGCCTTGCTGGATGTGCTTTCCACTAAATTGGACGAGCAGGGCGGCCACGACCTGCTGGCCACGATGGAGCTGCCTCTGGCCCGCGTGCTGGCCGACATGGAGCGCATCGGCTTTGCGGTGGACGCCGAGGGCATCCGCCAGTTCGGCGATAGCCTGCGCGCCGAGCTGAACGGCATTTTGCAGAACATTTATGCTGAGGTCGGATACGAGTTCAATCTGAACAGCCCCAAGCAGTTGGGCGAAGCCCTGTTTGACAAGCTGGGCCTGCCGCCCCGCAAAAAAACGGCCCGCGGCTATTCCACCGACGCCGAAACGCTGGAGAGTCTGCGCGCCTACAGCCCGGCGGTGGATGATATTTTGAAGTACCGCACCTATTCCAAGCTGCTTTCCACCTATGTGGAGGGCCTGCTGAAAGCCCTGGGGCCGGACGGGCGCATCCATTCCACCTTTATCCAGACCGAAGCCCGCACGGGACGCATCAGCTCCACTGAGCCGAATTTGCAGAACATTCCCATCCGCACCGAGCTGGGCAGCCGCCTGCGCGGCTACTTTGTGGCCGCCCCCGGCGAAACGCTGGTGGATGCCGACTATTCCCAGATCGAACTGCGCATTCTGGCCCACATTACAGGCGATGAAGCCATGCAGCAGGCGTTTTTGTCCGGGGCAGACATTCACCGCGCCACCGCGGCCAAGATCTACCATATCCCGGAATCGGATGTCACCCATGAGCTGCGCACCTCCGCCAAGGCCATCAACTTTGGCATCATGTACGGCAAGGGAGCGTTCTCTCTGGGCAAGGACCTCGGCATTTCGGTCAAGGAGGCAGATACTTTCTTGAAAACGTATCTGAATACCTTCCCGAAAGTGGACGGCTACATGCAGAACTGCATTGAACACGCCAAAGAGAAGGGCTATGTAGAAACGCTGTTTGGCCGCCGCCGCCCGCTGCCGGAGCTGGCAAGCTCCAACTTCCAGGTGCGCAGCTCCGGCGAGCGCATGGCCCGCAACACACCCATCCAGGGCACCGCGGCGGATATCATTAAGCTGGCCATGGTGCATGTCTGGCAGCGCCTGCGGGACGAAAAACTGCAGGCCCGCCTGCTATTACAGGTACACGATGAACTGATCGTGGAAGCGCCGGAAAACGAAGTGGAACAGGTCAAGCGTATTCTGAAAGAGGAGATGGAGCAGGTGGTATCCTATTCCGTCCCCCTCACCGCCGAAGTCGGCACCGGCAAGACCTGGCTGGAAGCACATTAACAGGTAGGAGGTAGGAAGTAGGAGTTAGGAGTTAATTAGGAATTAGCAATGAGCAATGAGAAATTGCAATGCTCCCGCCAACCTTGCTGCAAATCCCGTCATGGCATCTGTAGCAAGGTTTCGGAACAGTCAAGACCGTTCCCTACAGATCAAAATAAAAGGTCGCTAAAATCTTTTCGTTCCTATTAACTCCTCCCTCCTAACTCCTAACTTCACACGGGGGTATACAATGTATATTTTAGGCATTGAATCGAGCTGCGATGAGACGGCGGCTGCGATTGTGGAGGATGGAAAACATTTAATTTCCAACGTTATTTCTACCAGCGTCAAAGAACAGGCGCTTTACGGCGGTGTTGTGCCGGAAATTGCCAGCCGCCGCCATGCGGAATACATCAGCGCAACGGTGCAGCAGGCTTTGCAGGATGCCAACATGGCCATTGCGGATGTGGACGCGGTGGCCGTCACCTTTGCCCCCGGCCTGATTGGGGCCGTGCTGGTGGGGGTCAACTTTGCCAAGGGCCTGGCTTACGGCGCGGGCAAGCCGCTGGTGCCGGTACATCACCTGCGCGGGCACATTGCAGCCAACTATCTGACCCACCCACAGCTGGAGCCGCCATTCCTCTGCCTGGTGGCCAGCGGCGGCCACAGCCATATTGTGCAGGTAGAGGACTGGTGCAAGTACCATGTTCTGGGCCGCACGGTGGACGACGCCGCGGGCGAAGCGTTTGATAAAGTTGCCCGCACCCTGGGGCTGCCCTATCCCGGCGGGCCCAGCGTTTCGCAGGCCGCCAAAACCGGCGACCCGCACTATTACAAGCTGCCCACCCCGCATGTGGAGGGTAAATACAACGTGAGCTTTTCCGGCTTAAAGACTGCCGTTGTCAACGAGGTTCACAACGCCCAACAGCGCGGTGAGGAAGTGCGCGTGGCCGATATGGCCGCCAGCTTCCAGGAGCGCATTGCACAGATCCTGGCCAAAAGCTGCTGGCCGCCGCAGCGGATACCAACGCCAAAACCATCTGCCTGGCGGGCGGCGTTGCGGCCAATGGCCGTCTGCGCCAGCTGGTGAACGATGGTGCCCAGAAGCTCGGCGCGAAAGTGTATCTGCCGGAAGTGAAATACTGCGGCGACAACGGCGCGATGATCGCCGCGCAGGGCTACTATGAATTCAAGGATGGCAACATTGCAGACCTTACCCTGAACGGTCTGCCCACCCTTGCCATTGACTATCGCTAAGCGTTTTTTTTGCTTAAAAAGCGGTTTTGCACGTTCAATTCTGCATTTGCCCCTGTTCCCCATATTGCAAAACCCTGCCGCTTATTGTAAAATAAGAAAATCGACAATATTACAATCTACAATATTTTATTGGAGTGGAATACATGGCTGACGAAAAGTTTTCCAATTTTTTGACTGAGATCATTGACGCGGATCTTGCCGAGGGCAAGGTCAAGGAGATCCATACCCGTTTTCCGCCGGAGCCGAACGGCTACCTGCACATTGGTTCCGCCAAGGCCATTTACATCAACTACATGACCGCCAAAACCTATGGCGGTAAGTTTAACCTGCGCTTTGACGATACCAACCCCGCCCGCGAAGGCGACGAGTATGTGCAGAGCATCCTGAAAGATCTGGAATGGCTGGGTGCCACCCCCAACGGCGGCATTTTTTACGGCAGTGATTACTTTGAAAAGTGCTATGAATACGCCGAAAAGCTCATTCAGGAAGGCAAAGCCTATGTGGATGACCTGACCCGCGAGGAGATGCAGGAATACCGCGGCAACGATGCCGGTAAGCCCAGCCGTCCTTCCCCCTACCGCGACCGCACCCCGGAAGAAAACCTCGACCTGTTCCGCCGGATGCGCGCGGGCGAGTTTGCCGATGGCGAAAAGACCCTGCGCGCCAAAATCGACCTGGCCAGCCCCAACATGAACCTGCGTGACCCGGCGATTTACCGCATCAAGCATGTTTCCCACCACCGCCAGGGCGATAAGTGGTGCATCTACCCGCTGTATGACTTTGCCCACCCCATTCAGGACGCCATTGAGGGCATCACCCATTCCATGTGCAGCCTGGAATTTGAGAACCACCGCCCCCTGTATGAGTGGGTCGTGACCAATATTTTTGGCGCCAGCTTCCCCAAGCAGCGCGAATTTGCCCGCCTGAATGTGACCAACACCGTCATGAGCAAGCGCTACCTGCGCGAACTGGTGGAAAAGAACATTGTGGATGGCTGGGATGACCCCCGCATGCCCACCCTGTGCGGTCTGCGCCGCCGCGGCTATACCCCCACCAGCATTTTTGAGTTTGTGCGCACCGCCGGTGTTGCCAAGGCAGACAGCCTGGTGGATATGCGCCAGCTGGAAGCCGTGCTGCGCGCCGAGCTGGAGCTGAACGCCGCCCGCCGCGTTGCCGTTCTGGATCCGGTCAAGCTGGTGATCGACAACTACCCGGCTGACCAGGTTGAGTATTTTGACCTGCCCAATAACCCCAACCGCGATGCCAACGACACCACCACCCGCCCGGTTGCCTTTACCAAGGAAGTCTGGATCGACAAGAGCGACTTTTTGAGGTTCCCCGCCGAAGTTCAAGCGCCTGACCCTGGGCAGCGAAGTCCGCCTGATGGGCGCTTACCTGGTGCGCTGCACCGGCGTGGACAAGGACGAAGCCGGTAATGTGGTGACCATCCATGCCGAAGCCGACCTGGAAACCCGCAACGGCAACCCCGCTGATGGCCGCAAGGTGCGCGGCACCATCCATTGGGTCAGCTGCGAGCACTGCGTGGACGCTGAGATCCACCTGTACGACAAGCTGTTTACCGAAGCCAACATGAACGGCATTCCCGATGGCGCTGACTTCAAGGATTACCTGAACCCCGACAGCGTGCAGGTCATTGACCACGCCAAGCTGGAAGAGAGCCTGGCCGATGCCAAGCCCGGCGAGCGGTTCCAGTTCGTGCGCACCGGTTACTTTACGCCGGACAGCAAGAACCCCCACGTTTACAACCGCATCGTCACCCTGAAGGACAGCTTCAAGTTCTGATTTTTCAGGCTTTCCCTTTCATCGTTCAAATTATAATTCAAAGACCGTTGTGCAAGCCAAGCTGCACAACGGCCTTTTTGTTATGGCAATACCGCATAATTCTAAGTGCCGATACGGCGAGCGAGGTACGGCAGATGCTAAGCCAAAAGCGCAGATAATACTGGATGCTGCAAAGGTGAGCGCCGCCAGTGGCGGAAACAGCGAACCGAAGCAGGGGCAGCGGTCGCAGAGTGCGAGGGGCTTTTGCCCCGAAGCACGATGCGGGTACCGCAACCCGACATTATCGAGCATTTTGGCAACGCAGATGCCGTGCCGCAGCCGCCGAAGCGGTGCTTAAGCCGTAAGGCGGGAATTGTGCGGTATTGCCTTATGTTATTCTTTGTTTTGGCAAACGCTCAGCCGGCCATGTACTGGCCTTCAAAGTCAAACACGGTATTCCAATAGGTATCACCCAGAACATCCATCGCTTCGCCGTGGCCTGCGCCCTCGGCGGTCAGAGTGGCCTTGTTGGTGCCGGGTTTGGCGTTATACAGGGTACCCATCATCTCATAGGGGATAAAATCATCCGCGGTGCCGTGGATGAAAAGCATAGGCTTTTCACAGTTCTGCACCTGCTGCAGGGCGGATGCTTCCTTAAAGCCATAGCCCGCTTTGGCTCTTGCCGTGGCGCTGGCCGTATACAAAATTGGGAACTCCGGCAGCCCGAACCGCAGCTGCAGCTCACTGGAAAAAATATCCCACACGCTGGTGTAGCCGCAGTCCTCCACAAACACTTTTACCTGTTCCGGGGTGTCCTCCCCTGCTGTCATCATGGTGGTGGCAGCACCCATGGAAACGCCGTGCAGCACAATTTCAGCTTCGCTGTCCTGCGCCAGCACCCAGTCGATCCATTGCAGCACATCCTTGCGGTCCAGCCAGCCCATGCCGACATAATCGCCCTCACTGTCGCCGCAGGCGCGCAGATCAGGGGTCAGCACCTGGTAGCCTGCATCGTGGTAGTGCTGGGCCAGGTTGGTCACGCCGGTATGGCTGCCGCGGTAGCCGTGCAGGGCAATCACCCACAGGTGGCTGCCCGCATTGGGGTAATACACGCCGTTCAGCCGCAGGCCGTCCGCTGCCGTGATCTGCACCGTCTGGCCGGGATTCTGCTGCAAAAATTCCTCATTGGCCTGCTTTTGTACGGCGCGGTTTTCGGCAATCAACTGTTCCACGCCATCCGTGGGGGCTTCCACATCCAGCGCCACCTCACGGTCACCGCCGTCCCCGCTGCGCCCAATGGCATAATTGACCAGGTAGCTGCTGGCAAACGCAATGACCGCCGCCACCAGCACCACCACGGCAATCAACACGCCAATGACAATCTTTCTTCTGTTCTGCTTTTTTGTTGTAACTTCCATTCTGTTTTCCTTTCCCTCTGTGTCCGTGCCATATGTTGCACGTTTCAATCCAGAATGTTCAATATTATACAACAATTAGCAAGAATGTTCAACGGCTATTTGCTGGCATACAGCGGGTTGGCCGCGCGGGTCTGGGTGCCATAAACCGCTTGCAGCCGTTCAAATGCCGCCTGTACCTCCGGTGGGATGTCATCATGCGCAATATAATTTTTGCCGTAGGGGCGCACCCGGCGTCGTTATCCGTCAAACGGGGATTTCCCCATCAACAGGTTCACATACTGATCCGCCGTCCACATGCGGGGGATTGCTTCCCGGTAGGTCAGCTGGCTGCCCTGCGCCACCACTTCGGCCTGGTATGCCGCATAGTTGATGATTTCCATCCCCTGCGGGCGGTACTTGCGCAGCCCCATCTCCATGCGGCGCTGCATCGTGGCATCCTGGCACAGAATGATGCTGCGGCAGGGGATTTTTTCCCGTTCCAGCGGCTCCTGCAGGTAGGTAATATTATTGCCGCAGTTGGTGGACTGCGTTTCCAGCGCATCGGCATTACCACATTTCTCCCGCCCCCAAAATCCCGCGTCATCTTTTTTTCCGCCGCCCGCATACCCATGGTGCAGGGGTGAAGTCTTATGATCGGGATTTTATTGCTTTTTTGCAATCGGCTGCTTCGCATCTGCTCTACCTGGCCCTCCGGTTGGAAACCGGCAGCTTTCCCAAGCCGCTTTCCGCCAAGGAGGAACAAGCCGCCTTCGCCGCCATGCGCGCCGGGGATGCCGCCGCGCGTGAAACGCTGATCTGCCACAACCTGCGGCTGGTGGCACACATTGTAAAAAAGTATTATACCGTTTCCGGCGGGCAGGATGATTTTATCAGCATCGGCACCATCGGCCTGATTAAAGCAGTAGATACCTATGACTGCACCCGCACCACCCGCTTTGCCAGTTACGCCAGCCGCTGCATTGAAAACGAGCTGCGGATGCAGCTGCGCCACACCCGGCGCGAAGCAGGCACCGTTTCTTTGCAGGAGCCGCTGGAAACCGGCGCGGACAGCGGCATGCTAACCCTGGCGGATGTTCTGCCCGACCTGGCCACAATGGAAGAAGACTGCGAACTGCGGGATGCCGCCGCTCAGCTGCGCCAGCTGGTTACCGCCCTGCCGGAGCGCGAGCAGCAGATTTTGACCCTGCGGTACGGCCTGGATGGCGCCGTCCCGCAGACGCAGCAGCAGATTGCCGCACAGTTCGGCATCAGCCGCAGCTATGTATCCCGGCTGGAAAAGCACGCCCTTGCCCGCCTGCGCCGTGCGTGGAACCAACCGCACCCGCTGTAACTGCTCAAACGTTTGCATTTTATAATAGCCGTTCATCGGCGGACAACTGTTTCTGTAAAAGTCAAAAGTACGACTTTTCAAAACTACTTGCACTGTCCCCTGCTTTTCCTTTATAATAGTATATATCCGTGTGTTTGTGCGGCTGCGGGGGCTTCCATTAAACTTATGGGTTTGTAGGAATTGTCGGCAACCGATGCACAAATTTCAGCAATTTTCCATAGTTAAAGCAGTTGTTTCGCTGTATTCTTTGTGATAGAATAATAAAAGAGGTGTTCTCTCTTTTTGTAGGGCAACACCTACAAGAGAGCGAGGACTTCCACCATATGAACGCGCAAACCATTATGATCTGCTCCGGCAAGGGCGGCACGGGCAAAAGCACCGTATCGGTCCTGCTGGGTGCCCAGTTGGGTGCCTGGAGCCGCCGCGTCCTGCTGATCGAGTTGGACTCCGGGTTGCGCAGTGTGGACATGATTGCCGGGGTATACGGCAAGACGGTTTACGATATCGAGGATGTTCTGTGCGGTCGGTGTGATGGCAGCAAAGCTATTGTGCCCAGCCCCTTGTACCCTGGGCTGTCGGTCATCAGCGCCCCCTATGAGGGCGGTGAGGTCCGCGCAGCACCGCTGGCCGGGCTGATTTTGGCCATGCGGGAATATTTTGATTATATCCTGCTGGATACTGCAGCGGGCATGGGCGCACCGTTTACCGCCGCCAACCGCTTGGCGGACCGCGCACTGGTTGTTTTAACGCCGGACCCGGTCGCCCTGCGGGATGGGCGCATTGTGGCGGATGCCCTGTTACAGAGCGGCCGCCCCGCCAGCGGCGTGCGGCTGGTGATGAACCGTGTGTCCCGTTCCAGTTTTGGCAAGGATGCTGCGGTGTTTGACCTGGACGAGTGCATTGACACCGTTGGTTTGCAGCTGATTGCCGTTATCCCGGAAAGCCGCACCTTGCAGCGCGCCGGTGCCGCAGGCACCGCCCTGCCGCAGGACTGCCCCGCCGCCATTGCCGGGCACGCCTTGCGGGCCGCATTTTGGGCGAGCGCATTCCGCTGACCTGTTTTTGACAAAAACGCATAGCCATGCTATGCTGTAACTTATAGAAAGTGGGGGATTTCTTATGACGATTGCCCTTGTTGCACATGATACAAAGAAAGAACTGATGGTTCAGTTCTGCATTGCCTATCGGCAGATTCTGAGCGAGCACAGGCTGATCGCCACGGGTACCACGGGGCGGCTTGTGGCCGAAGCCACCGGCCTGAACGTACAGCGCTTTTTGCCGGGCGGCCACGGCGGTGACCAGCAGATCGTTGCCCGCATCGCCTGCGACGAAGTGGACATGCTGCTTTTCTTCCGTGACCCCATCTGCGCTAAGCCCTCGGAGCCCAACGAGATGAACCTGCTGCGCATCTGCGATGTGCACAATATTCCGGTTGCCACCAACATTGCCACTGCCGAGGTGTTGATCCACGGCCTGGAGCACGGCGACCTTGACTGGCGTACCATCCTGAACCCCCAGCACTAAGGGCAAAATTGATACAGGGCGTTCACCGAAGACTAAAGAGACAAGTTAAGAATCCACACGCAGGCCCCTCCGCCATCCGGCGGCGGGGCCTGCTTTCTTTTTGTTTCCAATCCTCTCTCATTCTGTCCCATGCGGGAAAACATGAGATAATGCGTTGATTTTGCTTGGTGTGGACTTGGAATGTTCTTGGAGTTGGCTTGGAGATTAGGCGGATTGCGAGCGGAACGGAGTGGAGCGAGCTCCTATGCGCTCTCTTGATTTCCTCTGCGCCTTTCTGGATTTTTTCGTGTGCCCGCGCATATAGTACGGTCAATGCAAAATCGGAAAATGTGGAATCCTGTTTTGCCTCTTAATACGTCTTTATGCCATTACAGCGATAAATCTATGAGGCAAGCAAAAATTCAAGATTTTCCAAAAGGCACACTGAAATTCCACTTTTTCCAAATTTCGCTCTTTTCAATTCGATTTTTGGAAAATGTGGAACAGAGGTTTGCCCCAGAAGGGCACAGGTGATTTTCCTTTTTCTTCGGTGAACGGACGCCCCAAATTTACAACAGGGAGCGTCAAAGAAATGCGAAAACAAGTCCAAAAAGAGCGCTGTACCAAAATCATGCTCACCAAATGTAAGGCCGTCTGCTGTCTGTATGACAAAGTGCAGCTTGCCGCCGCGAAAATGCTGGATGCGGAACCGGCAATTTTTCAATTTGAATGTAATGTTCCTATCCTCTGCAATGATATTCCTGCCAACGACTTAAATCTTCCCAGCGAAACCTACACCACAGATTTTGTCCTGCACTATGACGATGGGCACACGGCAGTCCGCGAGGCTGTCTTTCGGTCTTATTTAAGCCGTCCGTCTGTCGCGGAAAAACTGGAATTATCCCGCCGATACTGGCAGCAGCAAGGCATATCCGATTGGGGTATCATCATTGACAAGGAGGATACCCGCCATGAGGAATCTTGACATCCTTGCCGCTGAAAACGGCGAGCACGTCCGTGTCCTGCTCTGTGGAGAAGAACAAAGCTATGTTGTCAGCTGCCAGCACTTTCGGATGCCGTACCCCGTTGCATCGGATTTGCTTGCAGAATTACAGCCCGTCCCTGCCGAAACATACTCTGTTTTCGTTCTGGACGAAGACATCACCAACCGCCAGCGCGAGGGGCGCAATCGCAAGCTCGACCTGATTGCGCCGCTGTTGGAGGATGCCTGTATCTATGATAAATCCCATCGCAACGAGGTTGTCCGCCAGATTGCTGCCGAGCATGGCATTGCCCGCCGCACGGTACTGCAATACCTTTGGCGCTATTGGGTATACCAAAGTAAAAATGCACTTTTACCCGCAGAGCGCCCCGCGCCAGAACAACATGAGCTTACTGCCGATGAAAAGGCCATCCGCTGGGCGCTGAACAAGTATTACTACACCCCACAGCGGCAGAGCTTGCAGACTGCCTACAAGATGATGCTACGGGCGAAATACTGCGACACACACGGTACATTGAAGCCGGAATATCCCACGTTCTGGCAGTTCCGCTATTTCTTTCGCAAGAACCGCGACCCCATCAGCGAGACCATCAGCAGACAGGGGCTTAAAGCCTACCAGCGCAATCACCGTCCGTTTACCGGCTCGGTCTGCGATTACGCACATACTATTGGTGTGTACATGACTGATGCCACCATTGCCGACATCTACATTGTCAGCCGCCTTTCCCGCAAACCTATTGGCCGACCTGTCATTTACACAATGGTCGATGCCTACAGCCGCCTGATTACTGGCGTTTATGTTGGTTTAGAGGGCGGGCAATACGCGCTGCGTCTGCTGCTTCAGAACACTTTTACAGACAAGGTCAGTTTTTGCCATCAGCACGGGATAGACATTGACCCGCACGACTGGCCGAGTCACCATCTTCCCACCAAAATTATTACAGACCGAGGCAGTGAGTTCACCAGCGGCCCGCTGGAAAACCTGTGCGAGAGTTACCATATTGAGATTGAAAATCTTCCTGAATACCGTCCGGATTTAAAAGGTGTAGTTGAAAAGCTGTTCGATTTGATTCAGAGTGCCTACAAACCGTTGCTTAAAGGCAAAGGTGTCATCGAATCCGACACACAGGAACGCGGTGCGCCTGACTATCGCAGGCAAGGCACATTGGATTTGGAGCAATTCACGGCTGTTGTTCTTCGCTGTGTTCTGTTTTACAATTCAAAATCTGTACAGACAGGTTTTACTCGCACTCCAGCCATGATAGAAACCAACACACCGCCACTGGCTGCAAGTATCTGGTCGTTCTGTGAGGCGCAGGATGATTGTCCAGTAAAGGAAGCCACTGACAAGAAACTGCTCTATACGCTACTGCCCCGTGCTGAGGGAAAAATCACGCAGCGCGGTCTGGAAATTTTCGGCCTCCGCTTTTCAAACTGCACTTTTAAAAAGCGTTTCGTTTCTGCCGGTCTCGGTGGGCGGGAAACTGTACAGATTGCCTATGCGCCGGAATGTATGGATACTGTTTGGCTATACGAAAATGGCACTTACTCGGCTTTTGATTTGGCTCAAAAAGCCTATTTTGGCAAATCGCTGGCAGAAATTGCTGATGCACAGCAGCAGGAAAAGATAGAACGTACTGACTGGAAAAAGCAGGAATTGCAGGCACAACTCGACCTCATGAGCGATATACAAGCCATTGCAGACGGCTCCGAACGTACAATGCCAGACCGCAGCAATATCAGCAGGCAGATACAACGCAACCGCAGCACAGCCCGCAAACAAGAAAGCGTATCGCTGATGGATTTACTGACAGAGCAACAGGAGGACGATTTCGATGCACGCTGATTATATTGCAAATCCGCTCTATGACAATAATCCTTTTATTGAAGCCTTGCCTCCGATGCTGTCCGGCAAAGACTTGATTCGCGCTCTGGCGGTCATCCCACCCTATAGCGATAGTGACCGTGACCGCAGCACCGGGGAGCGTTTGCAGCTGTTGTCCTCTCTATACGAGTTTTACCAGCCACTATCCATGACGATTGACTTATACTGCGAAATCTACACCGCCATGCAGCATTGCTATGGACAATATTCACCCCAGAGCGAAGCTGCCGCTTTCCAGAACGGTTACTCACTGATGCACGGCAATGCTCTTGCCGCATCCATCGGCGGCGGCAATTCTTTCTCTGTAGTCGGCGTGTCGGGTCTTGGCAAGTCAACCGCCTTGCAACGTGTATTATCTCTATACCCGCAGGTCATTGAGCACACCGAGTATCATGGGCAAAAGTTCTACTGCCACCAAATCTCGTACTTGGTCGTGCAGACCCCGCACGATGCGTCTATTAAGGCTCTGATTTTGGATATTTACTTACAGATAGACAGCCTAATTGGAACCTGCTACCAAAGGGATGCTCTATCGCGCAGATTGAGCATTGATGTCCTTGTCAGCCAACTAAATCAAATTGTGCGGGTCAATCATATCGGGCTGCTGGTGATAGACGAGCTACAGAACATTGCTTACCGCAAAAGCGATGGCGGTATGCGCTTTTAAATTTCCTTGTCCACCTAATCAATGGGGCAGGAGTAAGTATCTGCATGGTCGGAACGCCTCGCGTCTTGCAGGTATTACAACAGGAGTTCCGCTCTGCGCGGCGAACCACAGGGCTTGTCTATGACCGTCTACCCAATGATAAGGAATTTGCGTTGCTCCTGCATGGGCTGTGGCATTACCAGTACACGCAATATGCCACCGACCTGACACCAGAGCTTGCAAACTGGCTGTATCGCAAGACACAGGGCATCCCGGATATACTCGCCAAGCTCTTATATAATGCCCAAAAGCAAGCTATTCTTGATGGGCGCGAAAAGCTGGATTTAGAAGTCTTTGAAAGTGCATTTTTAAGAAACTTGGGGATGGTATCCGAATACATCAGTGAGCTTTCCACCAAATCCGTAGCCAAGCGGCAGACAAAGACCGCGCCGGAGGTATCCGTAGGTTCCGCAGCCCCCACCAAGATTGTTGGAAATGATATACGGGCGTTACTCAAAAAAGCAAAAAAGAACGGCGAATCACCTGTATCTGCTTATGCTGAGTATATCAAAGGCGAGGTGGCAATATGATTAGCTTCTTTCCCTCGCCGTACCCTGATGAACTATGGTACAGCGTCATTTGCCGCTACCATGTTCACAGTGGCAACTACTGTGCTAAGCACACCCTACGGCAGCTATATGGGGACAATTTCTGTGCTCCCAGTCTGATGCGCTGCGGGCCTATAAAGGCGCTGTTGGCACAGCTTCCGCAAGGTTTCTTGTCCGCAAGGGATGTTGTAATGCAGCACACATTTTTCCCATATTACGCACGATTTTTTCCCACACAGCGTAAGCGCTCCTCTTATGCCTATGTTGTCAATGGCAATCCATTAGCTGTACATCGAATGGGCATTTCCCAAGCCAACGGTAATCATTGCTCCGTCATGCGCTATTGTCCCGTCTGTTATCAAGAGGATTTGCAACTATATGGTGAGCCTTATTGGCATCGCAGCCACCAACTGCCGGATATGCAGATTTGCACCAAACATCGCTGCTGGCTTGTCGATACCGATGTCACATACAACAGCGCACGGCAGCAGGAACTAGTTCCTGCAACATTTACTATGCAGCTAAAAAAGCTGCCAGCAGAACCCGTGCCGGATTGTCTGCTGGCATTAGATTTATTGCTACAAGATACTTTAGATTCCAATTTTGATTATAGGGACGGCTCTGTTTACCACGCCGTCCTTGACAGTGCATTGCGTTCCCGCGGCTGGCGTTCATTAACCGGTGGACGTACATACGCCGCTAAAATTGAAACTGCACTTTTAAATCTATATGGCAGTTATATTCCCACAGCCGACTTATCTACCAAGCAGCTGCACGCCACACTATGCAGCAAATCCGTTGCACCGCGATACGTTCTGCAACTTGCCGTTCTGCTGGGGCTATCTCTCCATGACCTGCTACACGCGCCTGATGCCGTGCCAGACTATAAGGCCGAGATGAAAGCAATGTATCAATCAGGAGCCAGTATGTACCACATAGCGCAGTTATACGGCATAGATGCCAAGACCGTAGCAAGATGGATTAAATCATAATCATGCTGCCTATAAATTCACCAAAGCAGCAGCATAGCTATACTGTTTTCTCTTAGCCCTTAACCGTCTTCTGCTTTTTGCCATTCTTACGCGCTTTTCGCTTCTTGTCATACTCCTTTTGAGTCGCCAGAAACTCGTCCATAAGTACCTTTTCCTTGTTGCGGTTTCCCTTGATAACCATAGAGGGGTTAATCCGCCATACACAATCAAATTCCATCGCAACAAATCCTTTATCTGTAAGCGTGTCCATCGCTCTCTGTACAGTGGCTTTCGAACAATTTACATTTTCTGCAATTTTTTCATCGGCCCAGTATATGTATTATCACTGTTTCGCATTGCACACACCAAAAAATTTAACACCTCGGATTCTTTGCCTCCCAGCCCGGAAAGAGTTTCAAAAAATAAATGATACACTTTAATAAAATCGCTTTTTGCAGTATCCAGGCTTTCTGGTGTTGGATATTCTATCGGCAGGAATAACGGGTCATTGCCATTGCTATCGGTTATAATCCAGTCACTCAATGGACGGCCAAGCAGTGAATCATACTTTGACATCAACCGTGCCTTAACAATAATATCGCCCTTTACCAGCAATCTTGGATTGAGCATCCAAATCCGTTCGTCATCAGTCTTAGCCAGCATATCATTTTCCATCATCTTTTGAATGTGTTACGAACTGTTGTAACATCGCATTCCAGTTTTCTAGCAATGGTTTTATAGGCTCCGATAAACTCATTCTTTGTGGGCTGCGTTTTTTGCAGGATATATGCCACCACCTTGCTTTCTGCCGCGGAAAACGTTGAAAGCAGTTCAAAGAATTTTTGTCTGCTTTCCAAAAATGCTTTGCCCCGTACTCGGCTTTGTGCTGCTCGTGCTGAAACTCTAATGCCTCGCCAGTTTTTGCATTCTCAAAAATGACAGTTTCAACGTCCTGTTTGCTCATTTTCTTCATTGTATTGCTCCTTGATACTTTAGGGTGATTCCATGATACTTTGTGTATTTTTGGAAAATATTTCCTTTCTAAATATTTAATTATATGTCGTTATATTTCTACACTTTCCATTTTAAAAATGCCAAGTCTCTCATCTTATATTGTTCAATGTTATTCATTTCATGAAATATCATTGAATTAAATAAGGAGTATTGCGGAAAGTTGCATCCTAACCCATAAATTTTCCATTTGTTTATCCGCTTTTCCTTATTTCCTCCTATATAAGTTCGCGCTTCGCGGGATAAATAGGAAAAAATAAGAAACAACTTATTGTTCCCTATAAGTTCACGCTCCGCGGAGATGATAGGTAGAAAATAAGAGCTAACTGCTATATCTTTCATTATTTATTTCTTTCACATTAAAAGTTTCTTCTTATCTTTTCCTATAAGTTCGCGCTTCGCGGTCTGCATAGGGGAAAAATAAGCTGTATCTTTGATGGAACCCTTTGCCTTATCGCTATGCCTAAATTCTTACTCGCTTCCATTGCAGCGTGCAGCTTTTTGCTCTACTAGTAGTAGGTTATCTGTCCATTTTATTAACCATGTAGTCATTGATAGCATTTTACGTTCTGAACACAACTTTCTGGCTGGCAAATGGTTTCATCTTATCTTGAAAGGCAGCAGCTTCCTTATGTTTGGTGGTTTTTCCTACATTACTAACGCCACCTTTCGTTATAGCCAAAAGCGTTGACTGCCATGCACTTTTGGGCACTTTGAGCACTATAATTTAGGCTGAAACACTTCACCCAGAATATCTGTAGCGCAATGGTAGGTTGCTTTTTTACGTTCTGAACACAGCTTTCATGTAGGGCAGGCACTTCCTTCTTGTTCTGAAAGTTGTGCGTTACCTTTACCCTCTGCATTTTTAGCGTTATTTTGCTTACAGCCCAAAGGCCGGCTGTCATTTTCCCTATTGGCTGTGTGCTAAATCTTGGGCGGGATGTTTCGTTCAGAACGTCAGCAACATAGCGGTAAGCAGCACTTTTTTACGTTCTGGAGATAAGCTACAGGCAGGTTGACACTTTCCCCAAAAGTTGGCACTGCTCATAAAGTTATCGCTCTGAACTTTGCAACCATTTTGCAGTTATCATCCATCACAGGGTTGCCGATGATGCGTATTATTCTTTTTTTCAATGTACAAAAAAAGAGCCTGCACAAACATAAACTGCAATTCCGCAATAGGGATGCAATAAATTTTGTACAGGCTCTTTATTGGCCTATATTCAATTTTAAATGTAATCGCGTAAGTTTTTATATACTCTTCGAGGTTACATATATATTATGCCTCGATTCGCACAGAATGTCACTATATTTTTTGCATTATATTAGCCCGAAGTATTTGTCAAAGAACGCTTGCAATTTTGCAATAATGCCATCCTTTTTGGCCGCTCGGTTGCCGCCGCCAAACCGCGAGACCGGCGGCAGGATGCGGTCAACATCTGTGCCGGTAGTCTTTAATATACCGTCACGGAAAGAGTTATCCACAAACTTGCGCGTTTCGTCCGGCTTGAGCTTTTCCTCCGCGATAAGTGTATCAAGGTCGGTTTTCTTTTTGCTCGGTGACGAACTTTATCCAGTCGTCATCTACCTTGGTGGCCGTATTGACGGTTGCGATAAAGTTTTCAATCAGGTCTTTCTTGCTGCGCAGCTGCATACTGGAGTCCACGGCCTTGCGGATGTAAACAAGGATTTCTTTATCCTCGCAGTTGCTATCGTGATACTTGGCAACCAGCATAAGGATATAGTCAATATTGATTTCCACCTGACGGATAAGCTCCATCTCGAAAACTATATCGTCATTGATAACTTCCTTATCTGATTTTGGAGGTCGCATTTCATGATAAAGGTCAAGATAGCGGCTTTGGTAGTCCTGCATATCGCGCGGGGCAAGCAGCTCATTGCCTGCAAAATCATCAAACGAGGTAAGGATATTCCTCATTCGCAGGATTGCGCCAAACAGCGCGATAAAGTCCTTTTGGTTTTGCTCACCAACAATGGGCTGACCCAGCGGGAATTTATCTTGCAGCTTGGCAATCAGTTCTTCGTAGCCGTCGTGGTGCTTGCCGTCCTCGTCATAGCCCTCATAATAGGCTTTATAGTTTTTCAGCAGAACGACACTTCCGGCTTCGCGGTCTCCGAATAGTGCTAAAGCGTCATTGGTTTCCTTTTCCAGATTGCGGAAGCAGACAATGTTGCCGTATGTCTTTACGGAGTTCAGGATGCGGTTCGTGCGCGAGAACGCCTGTATCAAGCCGTGCATGACAAGGTTTTTATCCACCCAGAGCGTATTTAGCGTGGTAGCGTCAAAGCCCGTCAGGAACATATTTACGACAATTAGGATGTCAACCTCGCGGTTTTTCATGCGCAGGGAAAGGTCTTTATAATAGTTCTGGAATCTGTCGGCCGATGTGTCATAATGCGTCTTAAAAAGTGCATTATAATCCTTGATTGCAGACTCCAAAAAGTCCCGCGAGCTTGCATCAAGCTGGCTGGTATCGTCAGAGTTTTCCTCGCCCAGCATGCCGTTTGCATCTTCCACGTCCTCGTTGGGGCGTAGCTGAAAATCGTTGCCACACGCAGGCGCTTTGCTTCGGGCAAATCCTGCATCTGGCGCTTAAATTCCAGATAATACGCCTTTGCCATCGCAATCGAGCTGACCGCAAAGATGGAGTTAAAGCCCGACAGGCGCACGCTGTCCTTGACCTCTGTGACCTGCTCGCGTGTTTTATCGGTGGCTACTGCTTCAATGTTGCGCAGCGCACGGAAAGAATACGTTTTACCGTTGCGTTTTGTTTTCTGGTCGAAATGCTCTAAGATGTATTTGACGATTTCTTTTACGCGGCGCGGGTCGGCAAGTGCTTTTTCGGTGTCGATGGCCTTGACCTGCTTATCGCCGATGCCTGCTTTGCGGTTGACCGTATCCACATAGTCGATACGGAACGGCAGAACGTTGTTATCGTTGATAGCGTCAACAATCGTATAGGTATGCAGCGGCAAGACTTTCTTGCCGTTGGCATCCGGTTCACCGCCAAACGCCTGCGGGGTGGTTTTCAGTGTAGGTTTGCCGCGCGTGCTGGCATTGGCCGCAAAAATCGGCGTACCCGTAAAGCCAAACAGGTGATAATTCTTAAAATACTTGACAATGTCCTCGTGCATATCGCCAAACTGGCTGCGATGGCACTCATCAAAAATCAAGACAACATGCTTTTGGAAAATCTCATGTCCCTTATTGCGGGCAACAAACAACGCCAGCTTTTGAATCGTTGTGATGATGATTTTATAAGTATGCGGGTTGCCTTTGGCGTCCCGGTCTTCCAGTTGGCGTTGCAGCACCTGCGTGGAGGTGTTGCCGTTGGCTGCACCTTTTCAAAGCGGTCATATTCTTTCATGGTCTGGTAGTCCAAATCCTTGCGGTCTACCACGAACAGAACCTTATCAATATAGGGAAGATTGGACGCCAGCTGCGCCGTTTTGAAGGAGGTCAGCGTTTTGCCGCTGCCCGTGGTGTGCCAGATGTACCCGCCTGCCGCCAGTGTTCCCGTCTGCTTGTAGTTGGTTGAAACCTCAATGCGGGACAAAATACGCTCTGTCGCCGCAATCTGGTACGGACGCATCACCAGCAGCAGGTCTTCGGACGTAAAGACGCAATACTTCGTCAGGATGTTCAGCAGCGTATGGCGGGCAAAAAATGTGCGGGTAAAGTCCACCAAATCGGGAATGACGCGGTTTTTTCCATCAGCCCAAAAGGACGTAAATTCAAAGCTGTTGCTTGTCTTTTGCCGCTCTTTCGGGTCGTTCCGGCGCTTTCTTTAATGTGGCTGTCGCGGGTCGTATTGGAGTAGTATTTCGTGTTCGTGCCGTTGGAGATAACGAAAATCTGCACATACTCATACAGCCCGCTGCCCGCCCAAAAGCTGTCCCGCTGGTAACGGTTGATTTGGTTGAACGCCTCCTTGATAGGCACACCGCGCCGCTTCAATTCCACATGAACCAGCGGCAGACCGTTTACCAGAATCGTGACATCATAGCGGTTATCATAGTTGCCGCCGTTCTCCACATACTGGTTAATGACCTGCAAGCGGTTGTTGTGGATGTTCTTTTTATCCAACAGCGTAATATTGACCGTAGAGCCGTCCTCGCGGGTCAGGTTCTGAATGTTGTCCTCTTGGATGCGGCGGGTCTTTTCTTTGATGCCATCGTTCGCATTGGCGATTTTATCCTTAAAGAAGAAATCCCATTCTTTATCCGTGAAAGTATAGTTGTTCAGCAGTTCCAGCTGACGGCGCAGGTTTGCCACAAGGTCAGCGTTATCGTGGATAGGAAGATAGGCATAGCCCTGCTCCTCCAGCATCCTGATAAACGCCTGCTCCAGCGCGGCCTCGCTCTGGTAGGCATCAGAACGCTTGCTTTGCGGTTCGTATTCTGTTACAACGGTACTTTCGTTGCTGGCAGCAACTACATTGTAAGTGCTCATGCACCCAACTCCTTAAATGTTAAGAGCTTATCCCGATAGTATTCGTATTGCTTTTGCCGTGCTTTGATTTCGGCAGGGAGGCCGGTTGTAAGGTCGTTGCAGAGGATGTCAAAGTGGTCTAGGATTTCAACAACCTGCTTCTGTTTTTTAGTGGGGGAACAGGTATCAGCATTTTCCGAAGTTCACCCATTGGAACACTTTTTACTGTGCCACCCGCAGCTTTTGCCAAAAATGCAGAGCGAATTTTATCCGTATGAAGCAAGTACATTAAAAAGGTCGAGTCTATTTGCTCTTTGTCCGGCTTAATGGCATATACGCCCTCTTTAATGTTCCAATTTGTCGGTGTTTCGCTGACTAATGCTGTTTCTCCAATCGTTCCTGTTCCAGAAAACAGAACATCACCTTTTTCAAGATTAGAACGATTATTGCAAAGTCGAAGCGCTTCATCATTGATTTTATCGGTCTTTTCGCTTACTACGACACGGTTATTTTGCAATTCTCTGATTGTCACATAGTAGTTTACCGCATCATCAGTATTCAGTTTGAAGAATTGTCGTGGATTCAATCCTGTATTCAGCGACAAAATCACATCATTGAGTGGAAGTTTGACATAGCCGAACACATACTGCAAGAGCTTAATTAGGCTCTGTCTGTCTGTCTGTCTGTCTGTCTGTCTGTCTGTCTGTCTGTCTGTCTGTCTGTCTGTCTGTCTGTCTGTCTGTCAAGATTATGTCGTCAGCCGCAGCAAACGTCAAGAGCATATCGCGATAATATTCATACTGTTTTTTGCGCGCTTCAATTTCCGCAGGCAGGCCAATGTTCAAGTTGTTGCATATTTCTTCAAAGTTATCCAAAACATCTGCGTACCGTTTTTGAACGTCAAGCGGTGGAACAGGGATTTCAATTTGTTCAATAGATGGCACACTTGCATGGACAACCTTGCTTTTAACCTTACCTTTACTTTTTTGCTCTCGTGCCGCTCTCGTTGCAAGTGCATGGGCCAGATAGCGTGGATTTTGATTGTGTTTCATCACCACAATGTCACCACCAGCAAGACACTTCTCATGCCCAACGTATGCCACTGATTTAGCAATATCTTCGACGCTTTCGCCGGTGATAGCAAAAAGAATATCACCATTTTCAAAATATTTGGGGGATTGAACATTTTCCAATTTTGTATGAGAAACGCAGGTGTCAAACCAAGTGTTATAAGTGGTATAGATTTCACCATAACGTACACAAGGTATTCCCTCTGCTGTAACCTCATCTCGTTTTATGCCTGAGCCACGGTACATTTCAGTTGCAATATCCTTGAGTTTCATCATCGGAATATCAACTTTTGATTTCAGTAATTCGTCCCTGTAATACTCATATTGCTTTTTACGCGCGGTAAGCTCCGCTGTAAGCTCCGCTGTAAGCTCCGCTGTAAGCTCCGTGAAATTGTCCAGTACCCGTACAATTTCACGTTGAATCGGCATGGGTGGGAGAGGCATTTTAAATTTGGAATAGGTGGCTATCCATAGCCGTTTATGCTCATCAGAGGTAAAATTCAATGCTCCCATAAAATGATAAACATACCGCAGCATAGCTTTTTCTTCATTTGCTGTCAATATTTTCATTGCGGACGATTTTACTTTAAATGGAAAATCCACCCATTTAAACGCACCCGTAAAATCATCAAAAATAATTACCGGATTTTCTTTCGAGGCCGGATAGATTCCCTGTGTCTCATCCGTATAGCCCAAAACAAAAGTTTGTCCTGCTGTTAAGACAGGTGTTTTATAAGTATCATCATATTTTGTACTATTAACTATGTATTTCGTTGGCTGTTCATAATTAACCGATGTTCCTATTTCCACATAGCTTACACCTTGTGGGCAAAGCTCTTGTATCAATTTCTCCAAATCGTTCATCTTATTGTTCCCTCACCTTTTGGCAGGATTTCCTATATACTTCCTTATGTTGTAAGTATTCGTCACTTAGTAAATATGACTTATCCATCTTCACCTGTGTTTTCGGCTGAAAGTACATTCCATAATTCTCTATGAATGGAAGATAATCACTGGTATCCGCACAAACTATTCGATTAACATTGCCCCCATTGTTTTTTCCGACACGCAGTTGTAACCTTCTAAGTGCCAATTTTTGAATCCCTTTTCAAAGAAGATAAAGTTTTCTCCGCCGCTTTTTGCATGAGAATCATAAACTAAGCAATCCGGCTTTTGTAGCATCAACTCATTTATATAATTTTGTTCGAAAGCTGATAACTCTTTTTCTCTATCTGCTTTATCTATTAGTTCTTGAACGCCAGATTTTCGTCCATCAATAATCATTAGTGGTTCTTCATTTTGCAATATGGGGAATGTACTTGTCCTATCATCATAAGCCCAAAAGGTCAAAATATTCTTTCCCGCCCCGTGTTTCTTTATTTCTGCTCTCGCCGTAGTCGGACTATCAGCCCAATAAGACAGCTTTTGATTGGGGAACAATTTTGCATATCTGCCAGAGCAAGTTCTCAGATTTCCATTAAATAAAGCGCTTGCCGTCTTACCATAAAATTCATCATTGAACTCTACACAGCGGAAAAAGTTAAATTCATCTGTAATATAAACTGGTAACTCCGTATGTTTATATGTCGGACGGTCATAGCTTTGACTTATAAACTCGCGTTTCCAGCTCATTGTTCAATCTCCGCAATAATCTTATCAATCTCGTCACGCAGCACCTGTTCCCGCGCCACAATGCGCTTGATTTCTGCGTTCAGTTCCGTAATATTGATGACCTCGCGGGTGTCCTCCTGCTCTACATAGGTGGAGACAGACAGGTTATAATCCTGCGCCGCAATCTCGTCATTGGGTACAAGGCGGCAGAAATAGTCCTTATCCTTGCGGTCAATGAACGAGGCCACGATTTTTGCAATGTTGTCCTCAGTCAGCTTGTTGTTGTTTGTAACCTTAACAAATTCTTTCGAGGCATCAATAAACAGCGTCTTGTTCTCGGCCTTGCTCTTTTTCAGCACCATAATGCAGGTTGCAATGCTGGTGCCAAAGAACAGGTTGCCGGGCAGCTGAATAATGCAGTCGATAAAGTTGTTATCAATCAGATATTGGCGAATCTTCTTCTCCGCGCCGCCGCGATACATGATACCGGGGAAGCAGACAATGGCCGCCGTGCCGTTGGTCGCCAGCCATGCCAGCGAGTGCATGATAAAGGCCAAGTCCGCTTTGGATTTCGGCGCCAGCACACCGGCAGGGGAAAAACGTGGGTCGTTAATCAAGACCGGGTTATCATCGCCCTCCCATTTGATAGAGTAGGGCGGGTTGCTGACGATGACCTCAAAGGGTTCCTCGTCCCAATGCTGGGGCGAAATCAACGTATCTTCGTGGGCGATGTTGAACTTATCAAAATCAATATCGTGCAGGAACATATTGATACGGCACAGGTTGTAGGTCGTCAGGTTGATTTCCTGTCCGAAGAAGCCCTGACGGACATTCTCTTTGCCCAGAATCTTCGCCGCTTTCAGCAGCAGGGAGCCGGAGCCGCAGGCCGGGTCATAGACCTTGTTGACCTCGGTTTTGCCCACAACGGCAAGGCGGGTCAGCAGCTCCGAAACCTCCTGCGGGGTGAAGAATTCGCCGCCGCTCTTGCCAGCGTTGGAGGCGTACATACTCATCAGGTACTCATACGCATCGCCAAACGCATCAATCGTGTTTTCCTTGTATTCACCGAGCTTCATCGCGCCGATGCCGTCCAGCAGCTTGACAAGCATTGCGTTGCGCTTTGGCACCGTAGCGCCAAGCTTGTTGCTGTTGACATCAATATCATCGAACAGACCGGCAAAGTCGTCCTCGCTCTCGGTGCCTTTTGCCGAATCCTCGATATGACGGAAGACGGCCTCCATCGTCATGTTGAGGTTGTCGTCCTGCGGTGCACGGGCGCGGACATTGACGAACAGTTCAGACGGCAGGATAAAGAAGCCTTTGGTCTGCACCAAGTCATCCCGTGCCTGCTCGGCCTCCTCGTCAGACAGCTTGGCATAGTCAAAATCCGCGTTGCCTGCTGCGATTTCGTCTGCGTTGATGTAGTTTGTCAGGTTCTCGGAAATATAGCGGTAGAACATGATGCCCAGAACGTAGGATTTGAAATCCCAGCCATCCACGCTCCCGCGCAGGTCATCAGCAATCGCCCATATTGCGCGGTGAAGTTCTTCGCGTTCCTGCTCTTTTTTATTATCCGGCATCGTGATTCCTGCAAATTTTAAGTACACTTTTTAACCCTATGTATATTGTAGCAAATACACCATCCCATAAATCGGACTTGCAGCCAAAGATACATATTTTTATCTATTATAACGAAAAAGCGGGTGTATGTCACCCGCTTTTTGCTGCTATTTTTGATTGATGGAAAGAATGAACTGTGACAAAAGAAAAAGAGGACGGTTGCCCGTCCTCCCAATCAATCATCATTTTCTGCTTTGCTTTCATCTTCGATAATTTCATGCTCAACGCCATTACCTGCGTCAAGCGCATCAATACCACGGCGCAGGTGAGCCATATTGCTTGCAGAATAAAACGGGTCTACAGCAATTTTAGAATCAAAATTTTCATTAAGCTTTTGTGACATATACAGCACCTCTTGCATAAAGTATATGCCCGCACCAATTATGTGTAAAGTGATTTTTATTTGAAGTAGAAATTTTTCCGCAGCCGGATTGCCCCATCATCACAGATTACAAAGAGGTCTTGTTCCAAGTGTGCAAGGTCAGCTGGCTTGATGATAGGCTGTGGTTTCTGGTTTGGGTCTGTTGCCAGCAAAGAACGTTTTTCTCCAATCATTTTGGAGAAATACTCCTGTGTTTCGGTATCCTTACAGCCGAGCAGAACAGTAAACTTAAAGTTGCCCAGCATAGCTTTCCGTTCATCTTTTCCGTAAATCATGTCAAGGTCAGCCAGCGATTGCGTCAGCACCATAATGCGGATGTGCCGCTTTCGCAGCTTGCGCAGGGCCTCGGTGATTTGCAGCTTGCCAAACGAAGCAAATTCATCCAAACAAAACAGAATCATTTTCTTATGCTCTGGCGGTCTGGATGAAAAATATTCCATCGACTGGGCCGTGATAATGCGCAGCAGGTCGCCATAAATTTTGAGCTTTTCATCAGGGATATAGATATAAACACTGTTTGTTTCCAGCGTAGCCGGGCTGATTGACTGCTCATAGCTGGCTGATTTTCGAAGTGCATTTTTAATTTTTTCTTTTGTGGCAAACAGTTTTAAGGCATCGTCTGCCGCCTGCTTGCATCCTGCTGTATTCTGTTCTGACGCGCCTGCAAAGGAACTGATGAACATATTTGCAGTCTGGTTCTGCTGCTTTGCAATATCATTTAGCAAACCGCGCCAATCATGGCCGAGGAAGAACTCGCAGATTTGGACAAAGCCCCAGCCCATACCGTAGTAGCAGATAAGCGCCGCTGTTATCATTTTTCGGCCATTTTTCGTGAAGAAAATACCTGCCTCGCTATCGTTGGCTTTGTCCGGCAATAGCAGGTAGGCAAGCTGCTCCAAGCGCTCCTGCCGCTCAGTGTCATCCGTTACGGCACTGATTGAGGCAAACACATCATACGGGATACAACTTTCTGACGTCGGGTCGAATACAATTTTGTTGGGCGTGTTGACATTCGCTGAAATATCGCCGGAAATATCCACCACCAGCGCCGTACCCTGCCAACTGCGCAGCGTTGGAATCAGCAGCGCACTTGTTTTGCCTGTGCCAGACGGCCCCAGTACGAGAATATGCCCCTCGTCCTGTTCAGGTGAGTAGGCCAACAGGCTCAGTTTCTTGCCAAACAGGATTCCTCTTGCTTGCTCTGGCTGCCGATACGCAAGATTCTTTTTGGAAAATGGATTTGGTAGATGATTAACCTGCCCGCGCAGATACACCAACAGCAGCAGTATAACCAGTAGAATTGCCGCCACGCCATAGAGATAACAGCTGATAATCCATATAACTTGTTTCATGGTCGCACCTTATTAAAAGTGAAGCCCCTGCTCAATTTTGGATTCTCCAAAATATAGCGCAGGGCGTTCTACTTCCTGCTGGTATTCCTGTTTGCGTTCGGCTTTCAACTGTGCAACAGTGCGGTTGCCGCCCTGCCGTTTGGTTACGCCGGTCATAACGCGGGCATCTTCCAGACCGTGCTCGTTCAGGTAGCGTTGCAAGTCCGGATGAAAATTTCGCAGCTCGCGGCGGTCAAGAACATCGTTCGCACAAATTTTATAGCCCTGCTCGTGTTTTAAATCTTCCTCTACTGGGATAAAACAGAAATGTAAATGCGGTTGGCCGCCCTCGTCATCATGGACGATGGCCTGCACGACATTTTCCTCGCCATAGCGATTTGCCAAAAAATCGTATGTTGCGCAGAAAAGTCGTCGTAGCGCTCCGGGTCTAAATCCTGCGGGGCTGTTACGACCCAGCCAGCCATAACCTTTACGTCATCGCGGTTATAGCAGTACAGTTCTGATTTGCGCTGCAAAAAATAGTCATAATCGCTCATGCCCCTATCGGGGGACAGAACATAGTCCTGCCCCTGCCGAGACGGGTCAATGTCGGGATTGCCAGAGTGTTCGATTTCGCGGCGATTGTGCCGCAGTTGATTGCGGACTGCGCCCGCTGAAAACTTCTCTACACTTGCCATTGTAATCTCACTTTCCTTTACGGGGTTCATGTCCCCTCCGTCCACGCCTTGAAATGCCCTGCACAATGAAGCAGCGCATTTAGTCGCGGACTGATGTGCCATACAAGGTATGGCAGTTTCCCCGGAAACTCCCACCGCCCTTGCGGGCTTACCTTGCCAAAGGGGCGTGACCCCTCTGGACTCCCCGCTGCCGACAAGACCCGCTTGCCGTCAGTGGGGGGCCGCGGCCCCCATCGGGACGATTTTTTCATCGTCCCTGCCCCTATAAGATTGGCGGTGCCAAGTTCTGCACTTCCACGCAGAGCATCAGCACCGCCCTTGCTGCGACCTGTACGCCTTACTATCGCAAAGGCGTGTCAGGTCTTATTTTTTCTACCCGATGTACAGCACCACTGGCCCATTGCATCATGCTCAATCCCTGTAAGGAACTGCATGCCCTCAAACCAGTGGAACGCCTGGTTCGGCTCGCAACGAAACGCAAGCGCCGCCAGCACATCGTACACAGCCTTTTCGCTCCACAAAGTATCCCACTCTGCAAAAATGTCATCCACCAAACGCGCACCGTTAATTTTGCTGATGCCTCCAGCTGAAATCTGTTTGCCGAGAATATTGTAGACCTCAACAGCAGATTCCCACAAGGCATCATTCTCTGTAATGGTGCAGTTCTCTACATCCTCATGCAAATGGTACCGGGCAAAAAATCCTTGCAAGCGGTCTGCATCACGCACCGGGCGCGTTCCTAACGCTCTAATACCGCGCGTCATCGACTGCTTGATTTCCTGAGCTTCCAACGCTCCTTCTGTATGGCGTTGCAAGATAAATCTTGCCTCCGTGCGGAACGGTTCCGTAATCGGCAGAAACTGATTTTTAATTGCCATATTGATGATGTCTCCAATTTTCAATCCAAAGGTTTTGGTTGCCTCAGCGATAAGCATATCACTCTCAGCATCCGAGGCAAAGAAACGTTTCATAATGTTTTTCCTCCTTTAAAACGTTCATAATTCAATACATCATGTATATATCGTTTAAAGTATGCACACGGAAAATATATACATTTTGTATATTCAAAATTGTTATGCGTGTGCTATAACGGTAAAAGGGATTCCTCCTACAAATTTCATTTTCTGCAATTCGCAAGGATTGGCAAGCCCCAAAAATGCTTTTTTGCAAAAATTATATTTTTGCAAAAAAAGCGTTATTTATACTTTAAAAGACTGATAAACCGGCGGCGGAGATTGAGAAGCGTGGCCCTGCCGCTCAAAAAAAGTATATAAGCCCCCAGCCCTAAGTCAACAAACTTTCACGGCATATTCTCGCACTTTAGCGGGGAGTGCTGCGATATTCCATGATTTGTTGACACAGGGGCGTGGGCTTTACTTTTTCTCATCGCCGGCAGGGGCCAAACCTGCAAACCGCTTCGGCGGAGATTTAAAAGTAAACTTTTAAGACGAAAGGACAACGAAAATGAAACAGACGATTAAAACGAGCCGCGTGGCAGGACAGTTAGAGAAAATGTTCCGAGCACTTAACAACCGCTTTTTTGACGGCGAACTGCCGGAAGTCGTTATTAGTTTAAAAAAGACCGCTGGCGCGTATGGGCACTTCACCACTGGTAAGGTTTGGAAAACAGGCGAAGAACGGCGCTACGAAATCAATATAAGTTCTGCCAGCTTAAACCAAGAGTGTGCTTTTCTGGCTGGCGTGTTAGTCCATGAGATGGTACACGAGTATTGCGCCGAACACGGTATAAAGGACACCAGCAATAACGGCGTATATCACAACAAGAATTTCAAGCACATTGCAGAAACCCACGGTCTGGAAGTCGAACACCATCCCAAATATGGTTGGACAATTACCAGCCCCGGCCTTGAACTTCTGGATTTTGTTGAGGAACAGGGCTGGCAAGATTTCCAGATGGTCGAGAGCCTTAACCTACTGGATGTACTCGGAACGCTCCCCAAGGGCGGCAACAGCGGTGCAGGCGCAGAAACCAGAACGAAAAAAGCCCAGCAGTACCCGCAAATATATTTGTCCCAAATGCAGCAACAGCTGCCGAGCAACCAAGGTCATCAACCTAATATGCGGCGACTGTATGGAAAAAATGGTTGTTGCCGAATAAATTATAACAACAGTGATAATGGTCGAGTGAGAGTAGACCGCTATTTTTATATGTACACTTTTAAAGGAGCTACACAATGCAATACGATTATTATTCCTGTCCGTGAGCCTGATACCGGCATACCACCGTGCGGAGAAATGCCAGAGTGCCAAACCTGTTCTTGGTGCTACCTTGCAGACAGCGAAAAGTAGAACGATGGCGGTGGTCACACAAGCGACCACCGCCATCATTTTCAGTATCAAATTTAAGCTATGCACAAGTAATATCAAAACTGCTTGCTATCGTATGACAAAGTAAGTATACTATCAGTATCAAAATTAACGAGCCTCAGAGGTGATACCGCCATGCAGATATATGGTTACTGCCGTATTTCCACTCCACAGCAAAATATCGAACGGCAAGTACGCAACATTTTGGCAACGTACCCAACCGCACATATCATCCGAGAAGTATATACCGGCACAACCTATCAAGGCCGCAGAGAACTGGACAAGTTGCTTCACACCGTGCAAGCAGGCGACACTATTGTATTTGACAGCGTATCCCGCATGAGCCGCAATGCAGACGAGGGCTGCCAGTTGTACGAAGACCTGTACGCCCAAAACGTAACGCTCTGTTTTCTCAAAGAGCCGCACATCAACACGGAGACTTACCGCCAGACCATCCAGCGGCAAATCAACACCCAGTTGGAAACTGGCAACGCCGCCACCGATAGCTTTGTGTCTTCCGTCATCGCCGCGCTGAATCAGTACACCGTTGACCTCGCCAAAGAACAGATACGCCTTGCCTTTGCGCAAGCCCAAAAGGAAGTTGACGACCTGCACCAGCGCACCAGAGAAGGAATGTTGACCGCCAAACTGAACGGCAAACAGATAGGTCAGGAGCGCGGTCGCAAACTGGTAGTCAAAAAAGCCGCCGCTTGCAAGGAGTCCATTAGAAAATATAGTAGGGATTTTGACGGAACGCTGTGCGATGCAGATTGTATCAGGCTCATTGGCATTGCACGGAATACATATTACAAGTATAAAGGGGAACTGCGAGAGGCAATACCCCTATAACCGAAACAGCCTGTAAAATGATTTCTCATCCCACAGGCTGTTATCTCCATGACAAAGAAAATGAGAATGGTGTCCTGTTCGCAATCTTTTTTATCTCTTGTCACACATCATTGTAATGCCTACACTTTAATTTAAAAGTACATTTATAAAAGTTACAGTTTATCGTCACATATTGACTTATATTCTTTTCTATATTACTATGATACAGGGCGTTCGCCGAAGACTAAAGAGACAAGTTAAGAATCCACACGCAGGCCCCTCCGCCATCCGGCTCCGGGGCCTGCTTTCTTTTTGTTTCCAATCCTCTCTCATTCTGTCCCATGCGGGAAAACATGAGATAATGCGTTGATTTTGCTTGGTGTGGACTTGGAATGTTCTTGGAGTTGGCTTGGAGATTAGGCGGATTGCGAGCGGAACGGAGTGGAGCGAGCGCCTTTCCGCTGTCTTGATTTTCTCTGCGCCTTTCTGGATTTTTTCGTGTGCCCGCACATAATTGATACAGGGCGTTCACCGAAGACTAAAGAGACAAGTTAAGAATCCACACGCAGGCCCCTCCGCCATCCGGCGGCGGGGTTTGTTTTTTACAGCAAAACAGCATCGCCCGCGATATGGTATTACCCGCGGGCGGTGCTGCTATTTCTATTTGATAAAGAAAATGAGAACGGTGTCAGTAACGGCGTTCTCACAAAAGGTGCTTTCTTTTTGATTACAACCCGTTCCCCACGCAAAAAGTCAATCACTTTTGAGCAGGGCGGTGTATTTATGCCAATTTTTCCTCTCTTCTATTGAAAACATTGTTTGCATGGTGCGCCAGTTTTCTGTATTTTATCCTATTACAATGTCATCCTCCCCCGGCAAGCCCTGCCATTTTGTAGGGCAAGGATTATCAAATAGTCAAATATAACGGATGCAGCACAAGGTTTTTCGGCACTTTTCCGATTGACGCACCGCATGGGACAGCGTACAATAAAAGTACCAATTTTTGCAACAATAATACAATTACGTGCTTTGATTCAAGCCCTTCAAAAAGGAGAGAATACTGTTCCATGGGTTCCAATTCCACTGCTATCCCCACCACCAGCGTGGCAGAGTTAAAGTATCTTTCGCTGCTGGCACGGGATTATCCCACCCAGGCCGCGGCTGCCAGCGCCGTTATCAGCCTGGAAGCCACCGCCAAGCTGCCCAAGGGCACCGAGCATTATATCAGTGACCTGCACGGCGAAGACGAGGCTTTTATCCACCTGCTGAACTCCGCTTCCGGTGTTATCCGCGAAAAAGTTGATCTTGTCCTGGGTGAAAACGTGCCCAAGGTCATCCGTGCCGAGCTTGCCACCCTGATCTACTACCCGGCGCGCAAGCTGCCCCTGCTCAAGGCCCGCTACCCGGAACGCTTTGAGCTGGAAGCCTGGTACCGCCAGACGCTGCTGCGCCTGATCGATGTATGCCGCTTTGTTTCGTCCAAGCACACACGGGAATATGTGCGTTCCTGCCTGCCGCAGGGCTGTGGGCATATCATTGACGAGCTTCTGCACGCCCACTTTGAGGACCACAACAAAACCCTCTACTATGGCCAGATCGTGGGCAGCATTATCGCCAATGACCGCGCGGACGCTTTCATCATCCGCCTGTGTGAGCTGATCAAGCGCCTTGCGGTGGACAAGCTGCACATTATTGGTGACCTGTTTGACCGCGGCCCCCGCCCGGACCTGATCCTGGACCGACTGATGACCCACCACAACGTGGATTTCCAATGGGGCAACCACGACGTTGTGTGGATGGGTGCCGCCGCTGGCAGCGCGCTGTGCTGCTGCACGGTGCTGAAAACCACCCTTGCCTACCACAACCACGGCATGATTGAAGATTTTTACGGCATCAATCTGCGCCACCTGCTGCGCATGGCGGAGCAGTATTACGGCAATGAGGATCTGACCATTTGGATGCCGCACACCGACGCCACCCGCGGCCCCTACACGGACGGAATGCTGCACCGCTGTGCTGTCATGCACAAGGCCATCACCATCCTGATGCTGAAGCTGGAGTGCGAAGTGATCGACCGCAACCCGGATTTCAAGATGCAGGGGCGGGATTTTTTGCGCCGCATTGATTACGAAGCCGGAACGGTGGATTATTTTGGCAAGATCTATCCCCTGCGGGACCGCAACTTCCCCACGGTAGATCCAGAGGACCCGGCTCGCCTGAATGCCGACGAAAAGTTTGTGCTGGACAAGCTGGTGGCATCCTTCCGCCACAGCGAAAAGCTGCAAAAGCACGTTGCCTTCCTGTATGCCAAGGGCAGCGTATACCACATTGAGAACGGCTGCCTGCTGTACCACGGTGCGGTGCCCCTGACGGACGAGGGCGAATTTGCCGCCGAAACGTTTGAGGGCCATTCCCTGCGGGGCCGCGCGCTGCTGGATTACTGTGACCTGCGCGCCCGCCTGGGCTATTTTGCGCCGGAGGGCTCGCCGGAGCGGCAGAGCGGGCAGGACTTTTTGTGGTACTTGTGGTGTGGCAAGCTCTCCCCGCTGTTTGGCCGCAGCGCCATGACCACCTTTGAACGGCTGTACATTGAGGACCCAGAAACCCACAAGGAGATCAAGGATCCCTACTATACCTGGTACGATGATGCGGCCATCTGCTGCCGCATCCTGGCGGAGTTTGGCTTAACGGCCAACTGCCACATTGTGAACGGCCATGTACCCGTGCGGGAAAAAGCCGGCGAAAGCCCCATCAAGGGCGGCGGGCGCTTGTTGGTGATTGACGGCGGGTTCTGCCGCGCTTACCACGAGCGCACCGGTATTGCGGGGTACACGCTGGTGTATTCCAGCCACGGCATGAGCCTGCGCACCCACCAGCCATTTGAAAACACCGCCAAAGCAGTGCAGGAAAACCTGGATATTTTGTCCCGCGTGGATGTGGTGGACGATAACCACACCGACCGCGTTCTGGTGGAACATATGGACGAGGGCGCCAATCTGTACGCCCAGGTGGCCGACCTCCACCGCCTCATCTCCGCCTACCGCACCGGCCTGATCAAAGAACAGCCGACGAAAGATACGATCTGGTAGCGATTACGGGGATTTTCCAGTTTTTTTGAAAAAAAGGCTTCGGCGAAAAAACTTTAATTATAATAGAATATAGAATAAATTATAGGATAAATCGAAAACAGCCGCAGCGGCAGGGAGTCATTCCCCCACCGCTGCGGCTATTTTATTTGTAGGTTCGTTTGGTTCATCTGTAGGGCGCGATGCCCTCATCGCGCCGGAGAGAACCATAAACCATTTGTCACAAACCTGCAAACAATTTGTAGGGGACGATGGGCCTTACCTAAGGCAACACCGCACAATTCCCGCCTAGCGGCTTAAGCACCGCTTCGGCGGCTGCGGCACGGCATCTGCGTTGCCAAAATGCTCGATAAGACATCCAGTATTATCTGCGCTTTTGGCTTAGCATCTGCCGCACCTCGCTCGCCGTATCGGCACTTAGAATTATGCGGTATTGCCCTAATATTCCGCCATCCGGCAATAAGGCAAACGTCCGCAGGCGACAATGTGCGCCCCTATGGGTGAATATGCGTTTATTGCCCGTTATGCACAATAAAACAACCTGTAGGGAACGGTCTTGACCGTTCCGAGACCGAGGGCGGATGTCTTTAGGTTTGTTGCAGAGAACCACCCCTCAGGCCGCTTCGCGTCCATCGCAAACCTAAAGTAAGATATTGGCTCCCCTTTGAGGGGAGCTCCGGCGAAAGCCGGTGAGGGGTGGTTCCCCGCGTAGAGCCTAAAATTTATGGTTCCACATTTCCATCCGGGGCATCGAGGACGCCTCCCCCTACCATAGGGCAAGGCAAAACATCAAATTTATAATGTGCAATAAGACAAAGCTCCAGCAGGACGATGCAAGCATCGTCCCCTACAGATAGGTTTCGGGCTGCGTTAAGATTGCGGCATTCAATTTACGTTTTCCCGGCGCGATGAGGGCATCGCGCCCTACAGATTGTTTTATCATTCATCCCGCATTTCTAAATACCAGCAACCCTAATATTTCCTGAGCGGCGCACCGCGCCGCGGTCCACCACAATTATTCTTTATTATTTATTCTTTATTCATTAAGCGCCCCCAACTCCTAACTCCTCCCTCCTAACTCCTAACTAATCAAACAAATTCCCTCCACGCCTGCTCCGCCCCGATCTGGAACGCACACAGTTCTTCCATCAACTTGTGGGCGCCGGGGCTGGCCTGGGGTAGTCGGTTTCGGCGCGCTTGCAGTCCAGCACGCCCTGGCCGCTGCCCTCCGCCAGCATGGTGGCAAGGTTGCGGGTGCTTTTGTCCAGCATGGTGCGGGTGCGGATGCCCATGCTCACACTCATGCGTGCGGCGGCGCTCTGACCCTTGGCCTGTGCGCCGATGGCATCCAGCGCCGTGTGGGCCTGCTGGTTCAGGCGGCGGTACTCGTTTTTCTGGCGCATCATCTCGTCTTTCAGCTTCTGGTCATACGTCAGCCCCATCAGCTCATCCAGGGTGTTTTTGCCCATCTCGGTGTTCTGCACGATCTCCTGCAGCATGGCTTCGTTATCACTGGTTTTTTGCATATTCTGGTTTTCCGGCATAAAAAATCCCCCTTGTGTACAGCCTTTTCCTTTGGGAATGTTCCCAAAGCTAGTATGGCTCCACAAGGGGGATTTATTCTTTGTTTCAGCTTCTTCAGCAGCTGGAAAGGCGCTGCTCGGCCAGGGCCACCATCAGGTCCCAGCTGCCGGCTTCGCCCCAATCGGCAGAGCTGAGCGACACGGTAAATTCGCCGCGGCGGGACAGGGTGATGCCGAACGTGCGGCGGGATTCGCCCAGCGCTTCATGCAGCGCAGCCTGCAGTTTTGCCGCCGGGGTGCCAACGCTCACCACCAGGAAAATGCCGTCTTCCAGGCGGACAACAGCGTTCTGCTGGTCCGGCCCGGCAGCCAGCTGCAAAATACCGGCTGCGGTATTCAGGCAGCAATCTGCTGCGTGAGTGCCTTCCTCGCGCAGCAGGTTCCAATACTCGTTCACGCGGGCAGCAACCACGCTGACCGGCTTGCCTGCGCAGGCAGCAGCCGCCACTTTTTGCGGTAAGTGGAATCCAGGAACGCACGGTTATATACACCGGTCACATAATCGCGGCGCATCTCCTCGCGGTACTGGCCCAGTAGGCGCAGCAGGGCGTTTGCCTCGCGGTCATTGGCGGGCAGATCTGCCGTAAGGAAATAGGTGGCAGCCAGCACAAACGGGCGGTGCTCCACCTGGATGTTCTGGTAAAACACAAAACCGGTATCCTCACCCAAAATCGGCTGCCAGCCACGGCCATCTGCATTCAGCACAGGCACAGCATCGGCATGGCCGGTGGCCTGCAGGGTGGCGGGGTCCACCTCGGCCTGGGCCAGCGGGTCGATCAAAGTAACCTGGTCAAAAAAATCTGCAATGCGGTAACCTGCATGCCAATTTGTTCCAGAGTAAATTCCTGCATGACGCGTCTTCCTCCATGTAAAACATACAAGATCCAACAAAGCGTTTTTCGGTTCTCTATGTTGTCCTAATGTTGTAATGCTACAACTTGACATAAAATCTTTGTACATTTTACCATACCGTGCATGTTTTTCCCATACCCGCATTACACAAAGAATTGCTTAATAATAAAAGTATTACTGTTCAAAAAAATCACTTTGCACTTTTTGCTGCTTGTTTCGCCGGTGCTGTCGTTTTTCCTGTTTTGCGTCAGCCGCCTTGGCCTTGGGCTGCAGGGCGGGCGCTTTTTCCTTTTTCAGCTCCGCTTCCGGCAGGGCTCCGCGCGGAAATACCGTGCGCTCATCTCGTGGATCTTCCGCGCCAACGCGGGGGTCAGGTCCTTAGCGGCAACGCGCCACTGCCAGTTGCCCGCCGGGTTGCCGGGGGTGTTCATGCGGGCTTCGCTGCCTTTTTCCAGCCAGTCGGCCATCGTCACAATAGCCAGCTCCGCCGGGCTTGCCAGCACACCGCGCAGCAGGCCGGTGATCTCACCCTCCTGCTCGGTCAGGGCAAAATATGCCTTGGCCTGTTTGCGCTGGGCGGGGGTGGTTTCGTTTTCCAGCCAGCCGCGCAGGGTGTTATTGTCATGGGTGCCGGGGTAAGCCACGCAGTGGGCCGGGTAGTTATGCGGCAGGTCCACGCTATCGGTGCCGTTCAGACTGAACTGCAGCACCTTCATGCCGGGGAATCCGCTTTCCGCCAGCAGCGCACGGACGGAATCAAAAATTTCGCCCAGATCCTCGGCCACAATGGGCAGGTCACCCAGAGCGGTGCGCAGAGCGCGGAACAGGTCCATGCCGGGGCCCTGTTCCCACTTGCCGCCGCGGGCGTTTTTGTCCCCCGCCGGGATAGCCCAATAGGTATCAAAGCCGCGGAAGTGGTCAATACGCAGGATATCATAAATGCTCAGCGCATGGCGCACGCGGCGCACCCACCAGGCATAGTTGGTACGCTTGTGGTAGGCCCAGTCATACAGCGGGTTGCCCCACAGCTGGCCATCCTCGGCAAAATAGTCCGGCGGGCAGCCAGCCACGCGGCGGGGGTGGCCCTCGCTGTCCATCTCAAACAGCTCACGGCCTGCCCACGCATCGGCAGAATCCGCCGCCACATAGATGGGAATATCGCCCATGATCTTGATGCCCTTGCTGTTGGCATATGCTTTCAGGGCCTGCCACTGCTTGGCGAACTCATACTGCACAAAGGCCCAGAAGCCCAGTTCATCGGCATGGCCGGTGCGGAACTCTTCCAGCGCCTTGGGGTCGCGCAGGCGCAGCGGGGCAGGCCAGGTCTGCCAGTCACACATCTTGTTTTCTTCTTTGATTGCCATGTACAGGCAGTAATCCGGCAGCCAGGCATCGCTCAAAAAGGTAAAACGGTACCAGTCATCGCTGTAGGGGGTATCGTACCCCGGCACCGGGCGCTGCTGCAAAAATGCGGCGTATGCCTTGCGCAGCACCTTGTAGCGCTTTTGGTACAGCAGGGCATAGTCACAGTAATTGGGGTTGGTGCCCCAATTTTCTTTGGCGTAATCCTCCGGCTTCAGCAGGCCATCCGCAGCCAGCTGATCCAGGTCAATAAAATACGGGTTGCCCGCAAAAGCCGAGCAGCTCTGGTACGGGCTGTCGCCATACGAAGTCGGGCCAACGGGCAGGATCTGCCACACGCTCTGTCCGGCCAGCACCAGAAAATCCACAAAATCTCTGGCAGCCTGGCCCATGGAGCCAATGCCATACCCGCCCGGCAGGCTGGAAACCGGCATCAGGATACCGCTGCAACGCTTTTTCATTTTTTCTCTTCTCCTTAAAACTTTTTGTATTCCGCAAAGCCCATCTAGGGTGCGCCTGTTTTTCAGGTACACCCCGGGGCATCAGTTATCGTCTGCTTCGGCGCTTTCTGCGCCAAGGGCCGCCATCACGGCGCTGCGCCAGGCAGCGGCGGCATCTTCATCCCACAGGCCATCCCGCAGGGTAATGCCGTCCGCTTCATAATACAGCCCGCGCTGGGCCTGCTGCAATGCGGCGGCCTGGGTTTTGTCCAGCGCTGCGCCAGGCAGAATACCGGCTGTCACCTGCGCCGCCTGCATGGCCGCGGCGGCGTTCTGGTTGCTGCCAGTACCCCAGGGGTGATCAGGTCCAGGGTGTCGATCAACGCGCTCTCCCCCGCCTTGCTGGTGTACAGCCACAAAATAGCGGCGGCTGCGGCGCGGGCGCTCTCCTCATCGGCATCCGCCGGGATAGCCAGCCAGGCACGGTTGGCCAAAATGGGGTAATTCATCAGCCCGGCCAGGTTGAACCGCTGGTTGGCAATGTCGGCTTCGGTCAGGTTATTTTTGATGGGCAGCCACACCAGCGCGTCTTTCTGGGCGCTGCTCAACGCTGCGCCGCTGTCACTGACCAGGTCGGCCAGGTAGCCGCGGTAGAACAGGGCATTGCCCTGCTGGAACAGATCCTTGCTGGTCCACTGGTCTGCAATGCCGGCCTGCCAGGCGCTGTTGGCATCTTCCAGCCGCAGCTCCTGCTCCAGCGCGTTCAGCGGACCGGTCAGGTTTTCTTCGGTCAGCGGCTCCCCCGCCGCCAGCAGGGCGGTGGTGTACAGCGCAGGGGTGTTTTCCGCCACGCCGCCATCCCCGCTGCTGCCGCTAACCTCCGGTCCCTGGGCGGCAAACACGCCGTTCAGGTTTGCCAGTGTCTCCCGCCGCTCAGCGGGCAGGGTGTAAACATTGCCGTTCAGCGTTACCTGCACAGCGCCGGGTTCCGCGCACCAATGGGTCACAGCTGTTACGAAATCGAACCATTCCTCCCAGGTCGCAGCGCGCAGGTCGTCCAGCGCGGCATCGCTCTGCAAAAGCTCGGTCAGCACACGGTTATCCGCCCAATAGGCATACAGGCTCTGGCCCACCGGCAGGGCGGTGACGGTGCTTTCCGTATCCAGTCCGGCACGCTGCGCGGCGGCGGCCAGCAGCTCGTTCTCCGCCAGATTCTTCCAGGTTCCATCATCCTGCGGCGGGGCATCCAGAATGACCAGGTCCGCCGTTTCGGTCTCAAAGCTGTTTTGCAGCGTCACATTCTGCGCCTGGGCATACAGCTCCAGCGCGCCAACAGCAGCGCTGGTGTCCAGCAGGCCGTTCACCGTCAGGCTTTGGGGTGCCGCGGTGGGCACGGCCTGGCTGGGTGCTGCGGTTTCGCCGGTAGCAGCCGCCCCTTGGCCCGCGCAGCCCGCCAGCAGGCAGCTGCTCAAAACCAGTGCTGAGATTCGTTTTTTCATATGGTTCCCGCCCCTTTCCGGCTCCCACCTTGCCGGGGAGCCGCCAGAATTATAGCTGATTTTTATTATAACGGATTTGAACTGTTTTTTCCACTGCCGTTTTATGCTATAATGTAAAAATATTCCGAAAGGGGGATGACCTTGCATGCCCGCAACGGCAAAACTATACGAAACAGACCCATATGTTCAAACTTTTACCGCCACGGTGCTTGTCTGCACCCCGGCCGGGGAACAGTTTGCCGTGCAGCTGGACCGGACCGCCTTTTACCCGGAGGGCGGCGGCCAGCCCTGCGATACCGGTGCGCTGGGCACCGCCCTTGTAACGGATGTGCAGGAGCATGGCGGCGTGATCACCCACACTGTCAGCGCAGCGCTGCCGGTTGGGCAGACGGTGGAAGGCCGCATTGATTGGGCGCGCCGCCGCGACCATATGGAGCAGCACACCGGTGAACACATTTTAAGCGGCACTTTGCACCGCCTGTTTGGGGCGGAGAATGTGGGCTTTCACATCGGTTCCCCCGCGGTGCGGATGGATATGGGCGTTCCGCTGACCGCCGGCCAGCTGGCCGAAGCAGAAGCCCAGGCCAACGCGGTGATCCGTGCGGACGCCCCGGTGCGCTGCTGGTACCCCGCGCCGGAAGACCTTGCAAAACTGACCTACCGCAGCAAAAAGGAAATTAACAGTGCGGTGCGGCTGGTAGATGCCGGCGGGGCCGACCTGTGCGCCTGCTGCGGCACCCATGTTTCCACCACCGGCCAGGTGGGGGCCATCAAAATTTTGAGCGCCCAAAGCTACAAGGGCGGCACCCGGCTGGCGGTTGTGTGCGGAGAGCGTGCGCATCAGTCCATTGCTGCCGCCTGGCAGGATGCCGCCGCGGTGGGCACCCTGTTAAGCTCCGCCCCCGGTCGCCTGCTGCCCGCCGTGCAAAACCTGCAAACGGCGGAAGCTGCCCTCAAGCAGCGCCTTGCCGCCATGCAGAACGCATTGTCCGAAGCACTGGCCCAAGCCGCCGTGCCCGGTCAGCCTGCTGTGCTGCACTGTGACGGTGCGGACGGCGACGGACTGCGGCGGATCTGTTTGACGGTATCGGCCCGCACCAACGCGCTGACGGCGGTGCTGGCCTCCGGCGGGCAGGGCCTCGCCTATGCGCTCTGCCTGCCCGGCGGGGATGTGCGCCCGGTGTGCAAGGCGCTGAATGAAGCGTTCGGCGGGCGGGGCGGCGGCAAGCCCGGCTTTTGCCAGGGCAGCCTTGCCTGCACTGATTTTGCCGATGTCCAGAATTTTTTAGTGAATTATCATGAGTGAGGTATTGTTGTATGCGTATGCGTTTTAAGCCCTATGCCAGACCGGAACTGCTGGCCTGCGATTTCCATGTTCACGAACCGCTGACCCATGCCGGGCACTGGCATGAGCTGTATGCCCGGCCGGAGCAGCCCCTGCACCTGGAGCTTGGCTGCGGCAAGGGCGGTTTTTTGAGCCAGCTGGCCCCCCTGCACCCTGATATCAACTACCTTGGCATTGATATCACGGATAAGGTCCTGATTTTGGCCAAGCGCAAGGTGGAAGCCGCTTACGCCGCCGCTCAGCTGCCGCCGGATAATGTCAAGATCGCCTCGCTGGATATCGAGCGGCTTTCCGGCGTGTTCAGCCCGGCGGATACCGTGCAGCGCATCTACATCAACTTCTGCAACCCGTGGAGCAAAAACGCTGGCAGCAACAAGCACCGCCTGACCCACCCGCGCCAGCTGCTGCAGTACCGCGCTTTGATGCCGGAGGGTTCCGAAATCTACTTCAAGACCGATGACGATGACCTGTTCCGGGACAGCCTGGGTTACTTTCCCGCTGCCGGGTTCGAGATTACCTGGCAGACCTTTGATCTGCACAAGAATGAGCCGGACTGGAACCTGCGCACCGAGCACGAGGGCATGTTCAGCGAACAGGGCATTCCCATCAAGGCGCTGATTGCCCGCAAGGGACCGGATTCCAGCGTGACCTGGGTGGAGCCCAAAGAGCTGGCCCGCCGCCTGGAACCGGAGGAAGAAGCCGACCCCGCCGGGGAGGTACAGGAATGACCACTTATGCCCTGCTGCATACGATATTTTTCTTTTTCGTCTATGCGTTCCTGGGCTGGTGCGTGGAGGTTGCCTATGCAGCCATCACCACGCGGGAGCTGGTCAACCGCGGATTCTTGAACGGCCCGATCTGCCCCATTTACGGCTGCGGCATGACGGTAATGATCGCCGTTCTCGGCCGTTTTACCATGCCAAGCAGCGATATGGCATGGTACCAGAACGTACTGGTTGCCTTTTTCGGCGGCATGGTCATCACCACGCTGGTGGAGCTGGTTGGCGGGTTCATCCTGTACAAGATGTTCCACACCCGCTGGTGGGACTATTCCATGTATCGCTTTAACCTGGGCGGGTTCATCTGCCCGCGGTTCTCCTTGCTGTGGGGGCTGGGCAGCGTGCTGTTGATGGTGGTGGTTCACCCGCTGCTCAGCAAGCCGAGCGCCGCTATCCCCACCCTTGTGCTGATCTGGCTGGATGTTATTTTCGGCGGCCTGTTCCTGGCGGATCTGATCGTATCCGCCATTCAGGCTGTCGGCTTCAGCAAACAGCTGGCCCGCATTGATGAGCTGCGCAAAGCCATGCGCACCACCAGCGATGCCCTGACCGAAGTGATCGGCACCAGCGCCATGACGATGGACACCCTGCTGGATGAGCAGAAACTGCAGCTGACCCCTGGCCGCCATGGAGGGTGCCACCAACGCCGCCGAGCTGCGTGACCAGCTGCGCGAACTGGCAGGCAAAGCCGGCATCCTGCGCGATACCACCATCCGCCTGAGCAAGCAGCGGTTCTTTGGCACCGGCCGTTTGCTGCGGGCCTTCCCGGACATGGTCCCCGACCGCCGCGAAGCACTGGCCTCCCTGCGCGTTGGCCTGACCAAAGCCACCGCCCGCGCCAAAGCCGCCGCCAAACAGGCCGTAAAACCGGCAAGAACGCCATGAAAAAAGAAGACAAGTAAATATCTCCCTATACCAAAAGCCGCCGGGCAGCAAGCAAAGCACTTGCCGCCCGGCGGTTTTGTTGTTTTTGTTTGTAGTTTGGGATTTTTAAGGTTTGTGGCGTGGAACGACACCTGCATCGGCCCGCATGACGGGCCTTGCCAAATATTTTGCCCCTGAATACCGCAAACACCCGCGGGCGCACAATCTGCGCCCCTACGGGTGGGCAGCCATTAAAACCTGATGATTTCATTCCAAATGTGTGGTAGGGTTGGGTGACCCTATCCTACCGTGAAAAAAATGCCGATTGTGCTGTACTGATTATCCCTTTTTCCGATTGAACCCAATATACAGCACCAGCCATGCCGCCGCCACGCACACCAGGGTAATCAACCCCAGCATCTGCCAGCTGTGCACCAGGTTGGGCACGGTGGCATCGTACATCGGGCTGTCCAGCCCTGCTTTCAGCCAGGAAAGGCGGTCGTTCAAATCGGTGGAAGCGCCCAGCGCCCCCATGCCCCAGCGGCAGACAATGATATAGCTGATGGCCGTCAGCGCGCCGGTCATACTGAACATAACGCCGCTGAACACCACCTGCCCGATGATGAGCACCAGCACCAGCAGCACCGCGGCTTCGCTGCTTTTCAGGCTGGCAGATACCAGCAGGCCCATGGCACTGGATGCTGCCATGAGCAGGAAAATCGTAATGAAGATTTCTACATTGGTATCCAGCAGCAGGTGGTTTTGCGGAATATGGATGATCTCCACAAAGCCTGCCGTCAAAATGCCCGCCTGCACGGCTTCCACCAGAAACAGGGTGATGGCCTTGCTGAGCACCGTTGCCAGCAGCGAAACGCCGACGCTGGCTTCACGGAAGATAATCTCCCGGTCTTTACAGATCTCGCGGTAAGAATTCAGCAGCCCCATAAAGGACGCCATGGCGCACACAATGAACAGCACCGTGCGGCTGCCGATGTTGATCAGGTTGGAGGTAAAGCAGTCCGGCTCCCCCACCAGCTTGATGACAAGCACCATCAGCGGGGCCTGCAAAATCAAGCTGCCAAGGGTTAGCTTCTGGTTCCAGATCAGCTGAAAATTGCGGGAGATGAGCACCGCCAGCTGGCGCAGCAGCTTGCCGATTTTTACGCTTTGCATCGTTTTTCCGCCTCCTTGGCTGCTGCCGGGAACCGCGCTGCAAGGCGATTGAATTCCGGGCTGGTAAAGTATTTCCGGCGGTAATATTCCACCTGTTCGGGGTCGTGCAGCTTTTCAAAAATATCGCTGGTCAGTTCCACATCAAAATATTCATCCATCGCTTCGGGCGAACCATAATAGCACAGTACGCCGCCCGTACCCAAAAAGGCGATCTTATCGCATAGATTGATGTTGGACATGTTGTGGGTGACCATCAGCACCGTGCAGTTCTGGTGGCTGAGCTTGCGGCACAGCTCCATCATGCTGCGGTCAAGGTCCGGCGAAAGGCCGCTGGTGGGCTCGTCCAGAATCAGCAGCCGGGGGTTGGCCAGCAGTTCCATGGCGATGGAGACCCGCTTTTTCTGCCCGCCGGAAAGGTTTGCAATCATCGTTTTTTCCCGCCCGCCCAGGTCAACGGCTTCAATGGCGTGGGCCACAGCAGCTTTGATCTCGGTGCGGGTGGCATCGCGTGCAATGCGCAGCTTGGCGGTGTAGGTCAGGCTTTGTTCCACCGTCAGCTCGTCGTGCATAATGTCTTTCTGGCACATAGCCCAGCACGGCATCAAAGGCATTGCGGTTGCCGCGGGTGTCAATACCGTCAAAGCAGACGCTGCCGGAGGTGCAGGGCGATGCCCCGGTGATGCAGCCCAGCAAACTAGATTTGCCGGTTCCGGAACCGCCCACCACAACCACAAAGCTGTTGGGTTCCACCCCCATGCTAGTGCCGTCCACAATGTTCAGCGGCTTGCCGGTGTTGCGGTTTTTGACGGTTTTATACACATCCAGCAGTTCAATGCTGATGCCCACCTTATGCTCATGGTAGTGCAGCATTCCGCCGGAAAATGCAAACACCTGGGTGGGCACATTGATGACAGCGCCGTCCGTCAGCAGCTCATTGCGCACGCGGGTGCCGTTCAGGTAAGTACCGTTGGTGGAGCCAAGGTCATTCAGTTCATAGTGGCCGTCCTTATACACCACCTCGCAGTGGTGGCGGGAAACACGGTCGCTGGTCAGCTGCACATCGCAGTCCTCGCCGCGGCCGATCAGGATGCGGCGCTTGCGGCGCACATCCAGCTCCCGCAGCACGGTGGCGTTGGGCGTTTCCCGCCGCAGGGCGGCGGTACCCTCGCCCTGGCGGATTTCCTCCACGCGGAAGGTGATTTCCTGTGTGGTTTCGTTGCCGTCGGTATTCAGGCCGATCACATCCCCCGGCTGCAGGGTCACTTCCTCACCGGAATGGATATAGCGGTTATTGTACCAGGTGCCGCAGGTCGTGGAGCCTGCGTCCTGCATCAGCCAGGCATTGTTTTTGTATTCGATTGTGAACTGGTGTTCCCCCACGTTGTTGCGGCGCAGCACAAAGCTGCAATCGCGCCCACGGCCAAACACAAAGGGAGCTGCCGTGCTGGAAAGGGTCAGCTTTTGGCGGTTGCGCCGCTCGCTGACGGTTAAAATAATCTCACTGGCCAAGGGAGTCACTTCCTCTCTTTCGGCGCTGCATTCCAATTGAGCTCCGGCCCACACAGCGGCACAAAACGCAGCTGTGCGCCGCCCACAGCAAAGGTATCCCCCGCTGTCAGCGGCATTTTTTCAATCAGGCTTTTTCCGTTCAGGGTGCACAGCTCGTTGGAAGATCCCGGCAGCGCACACCAGTTGTTATCCTGTGGGTCATACACCACAATGCAGCGCCGCACCGCAAGCGGGCTGTTGGCATCCAGCACGGCGGGGTTCCCGGCCGCATCCACCCCCAAAAGTTTCGGCCTTCGCCCAAACGCAGGTCCTGCCCGCGGGTGGGGCCGTCCAGTACCACCAGCCAGCCGGTCACCGGGCCTTTGGACGCGGCGGCAAGACCAGCCTCGGCAGCGGTGCCGGGCTGAGCAATGGCGCTGCCGGCCTCCAGCCCGCCATTGCAATAGGGGCATTCGGGGTGTTTATCGGCATCATAAAAATGGCCGTTGGGGCATTTGGTCAGTTTCATCATTTTCCTCCTTCGGGCGCGTTTACAGCACAAGCCGCAGGGTGGTGCGGCCGATTTTTATGGTATCGCCGTTTTGCAGGCGGTATTCCCCGCCGATGGGGTCGCCGTTCACCATCACGGCGGCTCCATCCAGCGGGCGCAGGGTCACGCCGCTGCTTTCCACTTCCAGCACTGCGTGCTGGGGGCGGGTGCGGCCATCCGCCAGGCAGAGGTCACACTGGGTGGCATCGCTGCCGATAATCAGGCTGCTTTCCACATAGGCGGACCAGCGGGTTTCTGCAATGCCCCGCCGGGTAGAAAGGTACAGGGTGATCCACCGCCTCGGCAGGCTCTGCTGCACGGGGGCGGCATCGGTCAGCAGGTGTTCGGCTTCGGCCAGCTTTTCCTCAGTGCGCTCCTTGCGGCCGCGCAGCAGGGCTGCCGCGGCCAGCACCACCAACAGCCCGCCCAGAATAATGGCAGGCAGCCGGAATCGTGCCAGATAGAACGCCCTGTCCTTGGGCCAATCCTCCACGGTAAAGCGGTATACGGTGCCGGAATCGCTCACGTTGGCCGCGGTCATGGCGCTGGTCATCTTGTTCAGCTTAATGGTATAGGTTCCCTGGTACAGCGGCTCGGTGTACAGCGAAACGCTTTTGCCGTCCGCGCTGGCAATGGCCTCTTTAACTTTTACATGCCAGCCCCAGATATCCTCGCTCTGAATGCTGTAACAGGTCAGGTCCTCCGCACGGCCCACGGCCTGGTTAAACCGAATGGTCATGGCATAGCGGCCATGCAGCGTCACGCTTTCCACCGCCGGTTTGGCCAGGCGGTGGCCCATATACACGGTAGCGTTGGTTTTCACTGCGCTGCCCAGCTGCGGCACGCTCAGGGTCAGCACATCCAGGCGCTCGCCGTAAAAATTTTCATCCACCGCGGTTTTGATCTCCAGCGCATTGGCAAGGGCCTGCTGTTTTTCAGCCAGGGTATCGGCTAGTTCGCTTTCATGCACCACATCCAGCTTATCGCCGCCCAGGGCCTGGCCCAGCTCGGCAAGGGGGTTGTCATCATCCACCGTCACAAAGATATCCAGCGGCGTGTTCAGGCGGCTGGCGGCATCTTTGGCCACAGCGCCCAGCAGAGCTGTGCTGGTGGCGGTATTGCCCGCTTCCGTCAGGGCAAAGATCACCTTGCGCGGCGCAATGCTCTGGTAATTTTCGTTGATATCGTTATAAATTATTGTGGCTGCCTGCACCAGGTTGGGCTCGTTCTCTTCCTGGCTTTCCAGCGCGTTCACGGCGTTCACTGCCGCCCTGGTATCAATGGTCGCGGGCAGAACGCAGGCTGCATCCCCGGCCAGGGTATACAGCATAATCTGGTCCTTTGCGCCTTTGGCGCTGATCAGCCGCCGCAGCGCAATGCGGTATTCTTTCAGCGTGGTTTCGTCCACACTGTTGTCCACCGCCAGTACATAGCAGATCGGCTCGTTCGCCATGCCGATGTTGCCGGTGGGGATCTTTTCATCCCCCAGGTACAGCTCCACCCCTGCCGCCCGCACAAGGTCCGGGCTGATGGGCTGGCCTTGTGCATCCGTTGCCTGAACAAACACGTCCAGCTCCGGCACGTTGACATAGATCTGCTCAATGGAAAATTCCCCGATCGTGGTGCCTAATGCTTTGGGCGCACACAGCAAAGCTGCCATGACTGCAGCAACAGCCATGGCAACCAAAACCTGTGTGAATTTTTTTACCGCAGCAATTTTCACTTACAGGCTCCTATTCTTTAGGCAATACCGCATAATTCTAAGTGCCGATACGGCGAGCGAGGTACAGCAGATGCTAAGCCAAAAGCGCAGATAATACTGGATGCTGCAAAGGTGAGCGCCGCCAGTGGCGGAAACAGCGAACCGAAGCAGGGGCAGCGGTCGCAGAGTGCGAGGGGCTTTTGCCCCCGAAGCACGATGCGGGTACCGCAACCAGACATTATCGAGCATTTTGGCAACGCAGATGCCGTGCCGCAGCCGCCGGAGCGGTGCTTGAGCCGTTAGGCGGGAATTGTGCGGTGATGCCTTTACATTACATTGTTTACAGTTCTGTGTCCAAGGCGCATCTGAAAACAAAGAAAATAACAACGATTTCGCAAGCGCAAGATGGATTCCAAGGGCAATACCGCATAATTCTAAGTGCCGATACGGCGAGCGAGGTGCGGCAGCTGCTAAGCCAAAAGCGCAGATAATACTTTGTGTATTATCGAGCATTTTGGCAACGCAGATTGCCGTGCCGCAGCTGCCGGAGCGGTGCTTAAACCGCAAGGCGGGAATTGTGCGGTGTTGCCCAAGGTTTTTAACGCAAAATCCGGCTGCGTTTGTAGAAATAGGCTATATTCTCGTCTTTTCAGATGTCCTCCAGCCCATGCTGCTCCCGCATGCGGCGCAATGCGCACAGGGCGCGCATTGCCTTTTGGCGGGCGGTGCGCTGTTTGGCGGCTTCCGGCGTTTCGGGCTGGGGCTCTTCCGGCACGGCGGGCGCTTCTTCTTCGGCTTCAGGCTCCTGCGGCTTTTCCCGCGGGGGAAGCGGCATGGCCGGGGCTTCCAGCTCATCCTCTTCCTCAAAGCTGGGCATTACCGGGGCCATCGGCGTGGCGGAAGGCGGGGTATCGTCCGGGCGCGGGGCATCCGCCGGGCGCACAATGGGCGAAGAGAAGATGGCCCCCGGCACTTCAGTCAGCGCCGGACCGGTCTGGTGGTTGGGGTCCCCGGTGGGATGGTCCGGCTTATCCTCGGTCTTTTCCGGCTCGGGTGTTTCTTCTGTCTTCGGCTGTTCTTCTGTTTCAGCCTCCGGCGCTGCGTTTTCCGGCGTTTCTTTCTCCGGCTGCACGGCTGCGGGCTCTGCCGGGGCGGCAGCTTCTTCCTGTTTTTCCACTTCCTGCGGGGCGGTGCTCTGCTGGCTCAGGGTTTCGGGTTCGTCCTCCTCCCCGGCAGCAGCGGCCTGGGCGCGCAGTTCATCCACCGCGCGGGCCACCGTTTCGGGGCTTAAATCCAGCGCAGCTTCCGGCGTAGGCACGGTGTGCAGCTCCGGCAGCTCGGTTTCCAGCTCGCGGTCCGCGTTATCGGCAGCGCGGGCTTCGGCGGCGGGGGTCATTGGCAATGGCTTCGTTCTGCAGGTTCAGCAGCTTGCGGCTCATCAGGCCAAGGTAGTCAATCAGCGCGGCACGCTGGGCCTCCATCTCCCGCACTTCGGCGCGCAGGTTGTTCAGCCGCAGCTGGTGGGCGTTCTGGATCTCATTGGCTTCCGCAGCGGCGGCATCCACCAGCTTTTGTGCCTGGGCTTTGGCCTGGTCGCGGGCCGAAACATCCATCGCCTGGGCTTCGGCCTGGGCGTCCTCCTTGATCTGGTCGGCGCGCACATGGGCGTTGGCCACAATGTCCTCCGCCTTCTGGCGTGCTTCCTGCATGATCTCTTCTTTGCCGTTTTCCAGCGCATTGCGGGCATCGTCCAACTCACGGCCCTTGATGCGCAGGGCGGCTTCGGCCTGGTCGGCACGTTCCTGCAATTTTTCTTTTTCTTTTTGCAGGCTGCCGTTCTTCAGCCGCAGAACGGCCACCTGGTCGTTCAGCGAATGGTTGCGCTCCTGTAGGGCGGAAACCTGGGCGTCCAGGCTTTCTTTCTGGCGTGAGTATGTAGAGCTGCTGCCCGCCAGCGCAGCGTTCTGGCCGGAAAGCCGGTTGTTCTGGGCGGTCAGGGTCTGGCAATGCTGCTGCAATGCAGCGTTTTCCTGTTCGGCCTTGCGGGCCTGGGCTTCGGCCCGGCCAAGGCGCTGTTCATATTCCGTGCAAAGGGCCTGCAGTGCCGCACGCACATCGTCCGGCTCATAGCCGCCAAAGCGTGCTTTACGCATTCCACTCTGCTCCATAAAACGGGTCACATCAATTTTCGGCACGGTATTTTGCCCCCTCCTGCTCCGGGCAGCAGCACGGCAAAAAAGCTTTTTGTGCAGTTTTGCAATCCTGCGCCTGGGCAAACGTACAATATTAAGTAATATTATACCAATTCCCCTTGTGGTGTGCAACTAATTTGTGTGATGTATGAAAAGTAAAGGAATCGGCTGAATTTCCGCTCTTTCCGCCGCATCTTGGGGTGGGCGGTGTAAAAAATGTAAAAACCGCACCGCTGGTGCAAAATCCGGGCCGGGGGGCTCGTATGATTTAATGGTCAGCCAAATGCTGCAACGGCCCGCGCAGCCCAGCAAGCATTCCCGGCTCGCTATTTTTGTTGCTTTTCACAATTTTCAATTTCACAATTTAGCATTGCTGCACAAAAAAAATGTAGTTCGATTTGTCAATCCTTGTCGCCGCTTTCCCTTGTTTTTGACACATTTGGAGAGTATAATACTCTATCATCGCAAGGGGAATGGTCCCCCTGCGGCGGCCTTTTTTCTTAAAAAGGAGTGTTTTTTGTGATTCGTACATGGTGCAAAGACCATCCCATCCAGTTCATGGCCTGCTACCTGGTCTTTTATCTTGCGTTTTTCAAATTGTTGGAACAGGGCATCCAGGTGCCGGATCTGGTGCTCCACTGCCGGTTGGATGATCTGATTCCGTTCTGTAAATACGCCATCATCCCTTATTACCTGTGGTTCGCCTGGATTCCCTGTACACTGTTCTATTTGTTGTGGTTCAATGACCGGCGGGAATTCTGGCGGTTGTGCCTGCCGCTGTTTACCGGCATGACCCTCTCGCTGCTGTTCTGCGCAATCGTACCCAATGGTACTGACCTGCGTCCCGCTTACATTTACGGCAATGATATCTTTACCCGCGCGGTACGCGCTTTGTGGCGCACGGATACGCCCACCAACGTGTTCCCGTCCATCCATGTGTTCAACTCCGTCACGCTGGCGCTGGCTTATCACCACTGCGCACGGCTGCGCGGCCGCAAATGGCTGTGGGTGCGCGTATCTGCCGATCTGCTCTGCGTTTCCATCATTCTTTCCACCATGCTGTTAAAGCAGCATTCGGTGATTGATGTGATGGGCGGCATCATCCTGGCTCTGACGCTGGACGCCGTGGCCGATGCCGTTGCCCTGCGCACAGCGCCCTCGGTTGCTTATCGCCACAACCATCACCATGCGCTGCCCGAACATTCTTAAATGTTTACCGGTTCCTGAAAAGGGGCCGGTTTTTGTTTGCAATCTTTCGGGGATCGGTTGGCCTCCAAAACGCGCCTGCGTGCGCAGCGTCCTACAGATTGTTTTTTATGTGCAATCGCCCTTGAAACCACCTCCAACCCGTAGTAGTGCATTAAGGCTAAAACTTTACCTTTTTGCTCTATCTAAAAAAATTAGAGCCGCTTCGTAACAAAGTCAAATGGAGAAAGTCTCCAAATCATAAAAAGTAAATCTTTAGAATTACCACACTAGTAGGGGCGCACATTGTGTGCCCGCCGCCCTATCATCTGCTCCTCTTGCGGGCAAGCCGCTCACCATCCCCACAAACTCCCGCCCCTCAAATCACCACACATCCCATCAAAAAGCCCCCGTTTCATCTTGCAGTACGCCCCAAAATGTGGTATTCTATCCTCAGCAAAGTTTTACTGTGTCCTAATCATTCAAAATATTTTTCACTGTTTCTACTGATACGGAGGAATATTCATGCAAAGCATTCAGACTGTATCCGAAAATACAATTTATGTCGGCGCAAGTGACCGCCGCCTGGCAAAGTTTGAAAACCTGTTTCCCATTCCGCGCGGCGTCAGCTACAACGCCTATGTGATTCTGGATGAAAAAACCGCCCTGCTGGACACCGCCGATGCCAGCGTTGGCGCACAGTTCCTGGAGAACGTTGTCGCCGCCCTGGATGGCCGCAAACTGGACTATCTGATTGTGGACCACATGGAGCCGGACCACGCCGCCATGATCGAAGCCGTGCTGGTACGCTGGCCGGATCTGCGCCTGGTGGTGAACGCCAAAACCCTGCCCATGCTGAAAATGTATTTTCCCACGGACAGCGCCGCCATTGACGATGCCCTGGTGGTAAAAGAGGGCGACACGCTGGACCTGGGAAAACACAAGCTGACCTTTGTGATGGCCCCCATGGTACACTGGCCGGAAGTGATGATGACCTTTGACACCACCACCGGTACCCTGTTCAGCGCCGATGCTTTTGGCACCTTTTGTGCCCTGGAGGGTGCCCTGTTCGCTGATGAGGTAGACTTTGCCGGCAAATGGCTGGACGATGCCCGCCGCTACTACACCAACATTGTGGGCAAGTACGGCGTGCAGGTGCAGGCTGTACTGAAAAAGGCCGCCACCCTGCCCATCGAGACCATTGCCCCGCTGCACGGTCCCGTGTGGCGCAAGAACCTGGGCTGGTTCATTGGCAAGTATGACCTGTGGAGCCGCTGCGAACCCGAAGAAAAGGCGGTTGTTGTGCTGTACGGCAGCATGTACGGCAACACCGCAAGCGCCGCCAACGCCCTGGCCGCCAAAGTTGCCGCCAAGGGCGTAAAGGTTGCTGTGCATGACCTTTCCTGCATTGACAACAGCGAAGCCGTTGCCGAGTGCTGGCGCGCATCCACCATTGTGCTGGCCGCCCCCCCACCTACAACGGCGGCATTTACCTGCCCGCCGCCAACCTGCTGGAGGACCTGAAAGCCCTGAACCTGCACGACCGCACCTTTGCCCTGGTGGAAAACGGCAGCTGGGCCCCGATGTCCGCCAAGCTGATGGCCGCCAAAATCGGCGAGCTGAAGAATTGCATCGTGCTGGATGCCAAGGTAACGGTGCGCGGCCGCCTGACCGCCACCCAGGATGCTGAACTGGAAGCCTGCGCCGCCGCGGTTGCCGCCAGCATGTAAAAATTTCGCCATTCCCTGAAACGATCAACCATAAATACAAAAGCCATGCCGCCGTGGGTTTTCCACAAAGCGGCATGGCTTTTGTTGAATGTTGGGTTTGCTTTTCTTTGCTGGCTTACAGCTGCAATTTCGGGTTGTTCCCGGTGTTTCCGGTCAGGCCATCGGCACGCAGCATGTTTTCCATCACATCAATGTCAGTCGAAACGTCCAGCGCGTCATCCTCAAACAGGCGGTCCAGCTGGGCTTCAAAGGCGGTCACAAGGGTATCCATCACCTGTTCAATGCGCTGTTTGGACTCGCGGATGTTCTCCCCCTCCACGCCCTGGGCATCCAGCTCGGCATACGTTTTGAGCAGCTTCAGGGCCGTGGGCAGATAGTAATCCATGAACTTGCGCATCTGCGGCAGCTTGTCCGGGTTCTGCTTGGCCTGGGCAAAAATTTTGGCGCTGACGGCTTCCAACCGGCTGATCTTATCGGACATTTCCTCGCCGGGGATGGCATCATTCAAGGCCCGCAGCTGGTTCAGAATCTGGGCATAATTGTCTTCCGCCTTTGCTTCTTCCGGCTGGGCTTTTGGGGCTGCCGCGGGGGCAGGCTGCGGAGCGGGCGGTGCGCCGCGTACCACCAGGGTACCGGTGCGCATATCCAGGTAGGCGTTCTCTCCAAACACGCCCTTGTCAATGCAGTTTTCCACGTGCTTGCAGCACTTGGCGTAATTGCAGGGGATGGCATCCGCCTCCTGAATTTTCATGTAGGGGGCGTTGCCAACAATGTTACTGATCTTTTTGCGCATGCGGCGGCCGGTGCGCAGCTTCCACCCGGCAAACAGGAAGCCCGCGCCCGCAAACAACAGGGTCACGCTGCCCGCAAGATCCTGGAACAGCCAGGTCCAGTAACTGCCGCCCTGCGTAAGGGCTTCTGGCAGCCAATACACGGCTTCCGGCAGGTTGGCCACCATGGCAATGGAAAAAATCACGCCCAGAACCGTCAGGGCAATGCTCCAGCCCTCACCTTTATCCTTGCGGCCGCGCTCATTCTGGCGGGCGGTCTGCTCCGGGTCATACGCCTGTGCGCGGTCCGCGTTCTGGTAGATCTCGACCCGCTTCTCGGCTTTGTGCGCGGCTTCTTCCGCTCTCTGCACCACGCGCTGGGCATCCCGGCGCATCTTTTCCGCTTTCTGCGGGTCCGCATAGATGGGGCGGACGGTGTACGGCTGGCCGGTCTGCCGGTTGTTCTGGCTCCAGCTCTGCGGCGCAGAGATTTTGCCCATTCGCAGCAGATGGTTGATGATCATCATTGCAACGCCAATCGGCCACGCCGCAAAGCAGAATGTGATTACGATCACCCACCAGGGGATTTGGAACACACCATCCCCTTTGTGGTATTCCTGGCTGGCGTCTTGCCGGGGCCGCCGGGCTGGTCATACAGCGGCTGCTGCCGCGCACGGTCCTGGTCTTCGTTATAGGGGTTCGGGTTATACGGGTTTGGCATTCCTTTTCCTCACATATCTTGGGCAATACCGCATAATTCCCGCCTTGCGGCTTAAGCACCGCTCCGGCAGCTGCGGCACGGCATCTGCGTTGCCAAAATGCTCGATAATACACAAAGTATTATCTGCGCTTTTGGCTTGGCATCTGCCGCACCTCGCTCGCCGTATCGGCACTTAGAATTATGCGGTATTGTCCTTGTTTACGGCAGGTCTGCAATCAGCTGCCGCAGTTCGTCCGAAAGATAATAGGTGCTGCCCTGCTGGTAGGGGTTGTTTTTGTTGTACGGCACATGGGTGCACAGGTAGTCCACCCAGTGGGAGTACCCGGCAACCGTCAGGTGGATGCCGTCATTCTGGGCATAATCCGCCGTCAGGTAGCCATCCTCCCCGGTAAAGGCTTCGGTCAGGTTCAGGTAATAGAACCCGCGCTCCTTGCACATTTCTTTGATTTTATCGTTCATGCTGCCCACGCGCTCGGGGGTCAGGCCGGGGGCCTGGTCCAGTGCTTCGGGCCGCACGTTCAAAATGGACTGCACAAAGATCATGCTGTTGGGCAGCGTGCTTTGCAATTCATCCAGCAGTTTGCCGTAATACGCCAAAAAGCCTTCATCATTGCCCAATCCCGCCAGTGCGTTGGTGCCGATCAGCAGGTACAGCTTGGCGGGCTGCTGCTCGGCCAGGATATCCAGCGGAACCTGCTCGGCATCGTCCTCGTTGGTGTTTTTCAGTGCGGTGCGGTTCACGATCTGGTTGGGGCTGGTGCCTTCATACCCCAGCACCAGCGCACCACCCACGTTAATGTCATAATACGCAATGCCTGCGGTCAAAGAATCGCCCAAAAATGCCGCATCGGAAAACCAATCGGTGCTCACCCGGCCAAACTCCGGCACCATGTCGGGGGGCCTGCGGGGCGGCGGTGTAAGTATAGGTTTCGGCCTGCTGCACCGGGCCAATGGTTCCCCAGTCAATGCTTGGGCCGCCGTTGCCGGAGCCATCGCTGTCGGCATAGGGCACGGGGGCCACCAGCCGCCCGGCCTGGGCGGTCTGCTCTGTGCCAACCGGCACATTTTCCACAGCTTTGTTGCTTGGCAGCAGCAGGGTAATCACCCCGGCCAACAGCAGAATGCCCGCCGCTGTGCCCGCAAGGATCACCCGCCGGTCCGGCAGGCGCGGTTTGCAACATTGGCGGGGATGCGGCGCGCTGCCCCGGTTGGGCTGCTGCGCATGATAGGACGACCGCTGCTGCGGGCGGGGTGCTGCCCGGTGCACGGGCTGCGGCTGGGCCGCCGGGCGTTCCGCTGTACGGCGGCGCGGCGGCGGCTCCGGTGGCTGCTGCGCCAGGCGGGTGGGCCGCTGCGGGGGGCGCTGTGCCCCAAGGCCCGCCGGATCCACCCCGCGCCGTACCTTGCCGCTGCCGGGCGCGTTCACTTTCCTGGGCATTCTGTTCTGCTGCGGCTGGCTGCTCTGGTAGCCGCCGTATCCGCCTTCTCGGTTTGGCATTGCCGTACACCTCCCTGCGGGCTTTTGCCGTATCCATAAAAATAAAGCTTTGGTGTTTATTGTAGCATATTTTTGCCGCCAAAAACAGGCCCTGACCATAATTTCCCGCGCAATACAACGCAAAGCCCGCACAGCAGCTTGCTTTGCCGTGCGGGCTTTTGTCTGTTGCAAATGATTACGGTTGCACAAATACCTGGGCTGTGCTGCTGCACGCAGCCTGCGCGGTTCCGCTTGGGCCGGAACCTGCCGCATCCTGTACCGCCGTCAGGGTCAGTGTCACCGTATATTGGGTATCGCTTTGGGGGCAGATTTGCGGCAGCGGCGCATCCCACCGCCCGGCGCCAACGGGCTGCCCGGCCCCCACGCGGAAGCACCCCATCACCTGGCCATTGGCATCCGTTACCGTATAGGCTGCGTTGCACCACGCATTGTTTGTGCCGTCCGGCAGGGCGCTGCTATCCCCGTGCGGCGGGCGCAGCATGTAGCCAAAATTCACTGCCTGCCCGTCCTGTATCGTTTGGTCTACTGGGAAGCACGGTGCATTCAGCGGCAGGTCCATCCCAACCGCCGGGTATCGCACCATATAATCGGTTTCATGTACGGTTTGCAGAACCCCTCCTTCCCCCACCGGAATGCCCTGCCCGCCAAAGCTGCTGCCGCGCGCTGGCTGCAGCCCGGCAAGCTGGACCACCAGCTTTTTGCCTGTTGTAAAATCAAACCCGGAAGCCGTCAACACCCCGTTATCCAGCGCCGCAGCCATTTTGGGGCAGTTCTGCATCGTCTGGCTCCACCCCTGCGGGGTCTTGTCCACCGCCCAGTATTGCAGCCGCGCACTGCCGGCATCCAGCTCCGATGCCAGGGTATAGCGGATCACCGCGTCTGCCCCTCCCGCTTCGCTGCTGGTTTCCAGGCGCAGGGTGTAGCTGCCCGCGGCATCGTCCCAGGTTGTGCTGGCATCCAGCTGCCAGCCGGTCTCTTTTTGCTGCGTGTTCTCCTCTACCGGGGTGATGGACGGCAGTTTCATCTGCTGCAAAACGGTATCCAGCCCCTGCCGCAACGTTGCGGGGAGCTCTGCCCGCAGTTCCACCCGGCGCTGGTCCGAAAAGCAGTCCAGATAGGTTTGCAGTGTTTCGCGGTCTTTCGCTGCCAGAACCGACCGGTAAAAGCTTTCCGCCTCCGCCGCCAGCCCGGTTTCCTCTGCCTGGGCCTGAACCGGGGCTGCTGCCCCCAGCAGAAGCATCACCACCAGCGCCAGACTGATCCCCGCCCGCTTCATTGACTCTTATCTCCGGGCTCTTCTATTTCCGTTCCGGGCGGTGCGCCCAAGGCAGCCTGATCCAGCAGTCCCTCATTGCCCCGTAAGCTGCCCGGCTCCACCGCCAGCGTTACCCGGTGCGGTGTACCACCCGCCTGCAGGCCGGTACCAGCCGCCCACGGTTGTTCCTTCAAATCCAGCTGCTGCATCACCGCCCAGCCTGCCGCCTGGGTCACCGCCCCGGCTGCGCAGCGCAGCCACGCCGTAAACAGCGCGCCCATCAGGCAGCACGCCGCCAATACCATCGAAGCTGCTCCCACAGCAAAACGTACACGCTCTTTCATTGTGTCAGCCTCCTTCCCATTCCGCCCACAGCGGAAGCCCCGCACAGCCCGCCTTATCCGCCTGCGGGGATCACCCTCTCTGTTCAAGCCCAATGCCTGTCCGCGCTGCATGGCTGGCGGCTATTATGGATTCTCTCCACCATGCCCCGCCGGGTTCTGTTCCTGCTTTGACGCCCCTGCTCCTGCCTGCCGCCAATGGCGGATATGTACGTTGGTACCCGGCAGTGCGCCCCTGCTGTCCCTTTGCCCGGCTGGCGGCTTGTATCGCCGCACCATGCTGTGAACAGCTCCGCTGCCCTGGCCAAAGGCAGCGGCCGCTGTTCTCTTTGCGTGTTATGATGATACCACCCCACCCGCGCATAAAATGCAAAACCCTGTCAGCCCCCGAAAAAACTTCCCGACAGGTTTCAAAAAAATTTTGATTTTTTTGAAATTTATGCTTGACATTCTCTTGCCCAGTTGCTATACTATAAAAGCTGAATCAAGCAAGCGCGCTTACAGCGCAAAATAAATATTGCCCCATAGCTCAGTTGGTTAGTGCATACAGCACAAGGTTAATCAGCAAAATTCTTCCATAGTATCGACTGCCAAACGCCAATTTTGACGTTGCAGCGAAAATATTGCCCCATAGCTCAGTTGGTTAGAGCACCTGACTGTTAATCAGGGTGTCGTCCGTTCAAGTCAGACTGGGGCAGCCAAATAGCGATAGAGTGTAACGCTCTATCGCTTTTCTTTTGTGCTGATTTACTTGTCGATTTCCATAGCTTCGTTGGCCTGCCGATTTTGGCAGGCCAACTGCTGTTCATCATGTATTTTACGCGAAAAATCTTGAAAATCACCTCGCGTCATGCGCTGATCGGTTCGGCTTTCCGCTTGCGGCCATTCTTCGCGGTTTGGCTGGCCTTGGCAGTCTTGCCTGCCTTTGGGCGAACCTTCGGCGGCAGTGTAATGCCGACCGCGGTGATCCCCTGCTTGCCCTTGACGTTCACGCTGTCGATGAACTGCTCGTAGTTCCAGTCCACCTCAAAGTGCAAATTGTACCCGCGATCCAGTTCAATGCGCTTGAAAAGCTGTGCAATGATGATCCGTTTCCGCGCCAAGCTCGCCATGCCAAACTCCATGCTCCAGCCTAAGAAGCGGTCGTAGTAGGTTTGTACGCCGTCGGCAATTTTCTTCTGGTCGGCCAGCTTTTGTTCCAGTTCGGCAGCGGTGTGGTTCAAGGCTTTGTGCTTCTGCGCGGCCTGTTCAATCAGCTTGCTCAGCATCTCGGCGGTGAACTGACTCTGTCCCATCAGGCAGCGGGAAACCTCCATTTCCAGTGCTTCCTGTGCTTTGGCGGCCTCGTCTGCCTGTTTGCGGGTGTCCGCCAACTGACGCTCCAAGTCTTTTACCTCGGCCAATACCCGCTTTTCGATGGATTCGTCCTTGGGGGTGTCCTGGATCGTGTTCAGCAGCATCCCTGTCACCCGCAGCACCAGATCATCCACGCGCTTGGCAACATAGGCTTTCTGCCCGCTGCACGCAATGCGGTGGTTCGCGCCCATGTAGCAGATGTACTCGGCATAGGGGCGCTTTGCCCCCTCTCCGGGGCTGCTGGACGTCATACGGCTGCCGCAGGCGGCGCAGTAGAGATTCCCACCGAGCAGCACACCACTGCAATTTTGGCGCGGGATATTGCGCCACGCGGCGTTCTGCGTCTTGCGCTGTTCGGTAATCTCCTGTGCGGCGTTGAACAGGGCTTCGTCAATGATCTGCAGTTCGGGCAGGTGCGGTGAAGTAATGTCCTGGGTGATGAGATAGCCCAAATACTGGCGGTCGCGCAGGATTTTGTTTATGGTGGAGACATTGAATTGTGCCCCATGATGGGTGCGCACCCCGCGCGCCGAAAGTTCTGTTGCCAAAATAAATGAACCCGCTCCCTCGTACACTGTGCGCTCAAAAATCTCTTTCACCACGGCAGCTTCTTCAGGGCAAATCTCCAAGTCTTTTACCGGCTTGTCCTTTTTGTTTCGGCGGCCCTTTTCCACGGCGCGGTAGCCATATCGCGGCGTGCCGCCCGTGTACAGCCCCTCGCCGCGCATCTGGTCAAGGCGGGTTTTGATGCGCATGGATGTTTTGCGCGACTCGCCCTCGCTCTGCCAGTAACGAATGTAATTGATGAGCGAATCAGTATGGCTTTCAAACTTCTGCTCACCCTCTTTTACACTGAAAATGCGGATGCCCTGCTTGGCGAACCATTCGACTACAAACGGCGTTTCATCGTCGCGCCGGCCAAGGCGGTCGAACATGAATACGAGCAGCACGTCAAAGCGTTGGTTCATGGCGTCCTCGCGCAGCTCCTGGATGGCATCGCGGTCGTCGGCGGAAATCTTAAAGCCCGAAACGCCCTTTTCGCACAGTTCCTTGATGATATTCCACCCCTGCTGCTCGGCAAATTTGCGGCATTCGATTCGCTGCATGGGGATATCGTCATGGTCTACCTGCCCCTTGGTGGACACGCGATATAGGCATTCCACTCTCGTCATCTTGTTTCACCTCCATTGGGAAACGCCGAATAAATCCCGCCCTGCGGGCTTGGCACACGTCGCAGCGTCTATCGCACGTCATCCGCTGCGCCGCGCACCAGATTTAATCGTCGTTTCCCTCGTTTTACCACCCAACATATCATGAATCACGCTGTTTATCTATCACCAAACCCAACAACAAATCTGGCATATTACTGCCACTTTTTGACCCGTTCCGAGTAGGCTTCGGACAAAAGCGCAACCAGCTTGGCGCGGGTGTTTTCTGTGCTTTTCCCCGTGAATGTCAGCGTGACGATGCTTTCTCCGATTTGCAATTTGACGGTATTTTTACAAGTACTGATAGGACAGGTCGAATCATTCAAACGATCCATGGCACATCCCGCCCCTTTCTGGCGGCACGCTCAAGGAGTTTTTGCTCAATGTGCAGGTCATAATGTAAGGAATAGCGGATGTCACAGGCCACCGTAACAATTTTGGCGTTGTGATCCTGCATCCAGCAGAACAACAGGTACAGCCAAAAAGGGCTGCCATGCAGGCGGGAAAGGTCTTGGACATACAGCACGTTGACCTCGCCCTTGCGAACCAATTTCAGCAAGCGAAGCAAACCGGGCTTTTTCAAACTGTTGCCGGGGCAATGCTCTATCGCAGCATCGACCACGATGCAGCCGTCCTCTCTGGCAGCGGCCAAAACGGAATTGTACTGGGTTTCCAGCACACCGACGTGTCGGTCTGCCGTGCGGGCGTAGACCACAGCGCGGTTCGGGGTGACAGGCAGAGGCGGAACTTTGATACAGCGCAGCGGAATAGGTTGTGATTCCGCTGCCGGCAGCGCGGGCAGTGTACAAAACAAGTTAAACATCGAAGTCCTCCCAATCGTCCAGGCTGATCGAATCATAGTTCGGCAGCACCATCCAGTGTCGACCATTTGGTTCCAGCCAGTGGCCGCTTTTGGCACAAAAGGTATGCACACCGGAGCGCAGCAGCGTGGAAAGCAAACACTCGATCTCCGCCGGACTGCAAAACAGATGCTCAGCGTCCACGATCAGCAGCACGTCGAACTCACCGTCGGCAGCGCTGCGCAAAAAGCTCCTGCATACCGGGCCGCAGCGCAAGAGAAGCGGCTTCGGTACCGGCCTCGGCGAACACGGCCTCGCAGCAATACCAGCGCAGCCTGCGCGCCGCGCGCAAACATAAGAGCTGCTGCTGACGCATGGTTAAATCGGCGTTTTTGGTTTCCTGGATAAAATAAACAGCCCGCATAATCATTACCTCCGATGCTTGGGCAAAATAAAAGCGGCCCCTTGCAATTTCAATGCTGAATCGAAATTGCAGGGGCCGTTTCAGGCAAAAAAATATTCCGCGCCTTTCACGGCGCGGATAAAGTGCTCGACATCCTTGATGTCTTGGGTCATATTCATCTTGGGCAAAGCGTCCAGTGCAGCCCTGTGGTACCGCCCTCCGGGTGCAGCACGCGGGTCCAAAATGGCAACGGTGCAAGTATCGGTTTCAGTGCGGATGGCGCGGCCAAAGCCCTGCCGCAGCTTTTTCTGCATGGTCGGGATGACCTCGGCCTGGATATAGCTGTGCAGGTCGGGATACTTGGCCTTTTCCGCGTCGCTGACGGGGTCCGGCACCGGGAACGGCAGGCGGATGATAATCAGCAGCGACACACGGTCCCCGGAAAATCCACGCCCTCCCAACACGGCCCTGCCGCGAACAGCACCGCGTTCGACAGTTGCTTGAACGCCTGCACGAACAACTGCCCGTTGCGGCGGGCAGTCAGCAAGGGGTACGCCACTCGCCCCTGCAACCTCTGCTGCACGCGGCCCATCTGGTCGTAGGACGTGAACAGCACCAGCGCGTGACCGTGACACACTTGCACCAGCTGTTCAATTTCCTGACTTAACCACTCTACCTCGTCAAACGGCGTACTGGTGCGTTTTGGAAAATATAAAATACAGTTGCGCTTGTAGTCAAACGGCGATTCAGCGCGGAAAGTTTGCGGGTTGTTCAGCCCTATACGCTGCACAGTATGTGTAAAATTCCCACCAGCGGACAGTGTGCCGGAGGTGAGGATGGCCGCTTGCCGAACACTCCACAGGGCTTTGTCCAGCCGGGCAGGCAGGTCACGACAGTCGGCGCAAAGGGTTGGTTTTCCGTCTGAATCGTATTGAATATACAGAATACAGTTCGAATTTTGCTCGATAAAAAGCTGCAAAACATCGGCACTTTCTCTCAGCCGGTGCAGCGGCCATGCGGGCAGCGGCTTGGCAGTACGGGTCACCGCTGCCTGCCGGAAAGCCGCCTGTGCGGACAAAAGTGCAGCATTTTGCACATTGCTCGGACAAAAGGCGACTGCTGCATTTACTATTTCATCTGCGCAAAACGCTGCTTGCAGTGCCGTTAATCGCTCCCGTAGCTGCTGTGCCGTGTGAGTGCAGTGGCTCTTTTCCAGCAGGCGGCACAAATTTTCGCCGTCCTGCACAGAAAAGCGCCTGCCGTACATCTGCGCCGCCGCTTCAGGCAGTTTGTGGGCCTCGTCAATGACGAGCGCCTGATAGTTTTTGAGCAGCCGCGGCCATTTCTCCTGCCTGTGCGTGGCGTCTGCCAACAGAAAATTGTGGTTACAAATTTGGATGGTAACGCGCCGTCCGTTGGCTTCTTCCAAATATTTTCGGTAGCGGCAGCTTCGCCGCGCCGAGCAGCTTTTTGGGCAATGCTCCGGCACACAAATCAGGCGGCGGTCAAAATTGAAAGCCCCTCGGCCTGATCCAGATCCAAATTGCGGCTTACATTATATAGAGAGCGCATTTCGGCATCGTGCCCTTGGCCGCGCTGTTTAACCTGTGTTTTTCGCAGCTGCAAGCGCAGGTCGCAGGCAAAACGCTCCTTGCCTTTGCGCACCACCGCACAGATCGGTGCTTGAATGATATGCTCCTGCAGCAAAACCTGCGACAGAAACGGCAGATATTCCCGCAGGATGGCTTCCTGCAGGGTCACGCTGCTGGTGGAGATCACGACCGGCTCGACCAATGCCGCGGGACGCTGCTGCTGCCAGAGCACACAGGCCACCAGATAGGCCAGCGTTTTGCCGATGCCGACCCCGGCCTCACAGAGCAAAACTTCTTTGTTGAACAGGGCATCCAGCATGGCGTGGCAGAGGGCAATCTGCCCCTCGCGCACGGCCATGCCGTGGGCGGGCAGCAGATTGCGGAAAATATGTTCCGCCTGCCTGTGCGCCCGCCCGTACCCGCTTTCGTGGTTCATTTTTGCTTCTTTCCCCGTTGATGACAAACTAATACGGCGCAATGCAGAAAGTACACTGCGCCGCACGGATTTGGCATCAACGGTATGGTTGATTTTGCCGCGCTCTATTTGCCGCCCGCCCCCAAGCGCCGGGAACACGACAGGCGGGCTGCTGACAAACAGCCGCTCGCCGGCATTGCCAAGGTCTAACATTGCAACCAAGGCTCGGCCGCCCCGTCTGATGTGCGGGGCAACAGGCGTATCATTATGACTCCATCCCAGGTCGTGGCGAAACAGCGGATCATGGCTGCTTTTGGGGCAAGCGGAATCGCTCGGCACAAGGCAACTGCCCTGTGCGTTATGGCGTGCTTTCCAGTGTCGCTCGTTTGGGTGGGAACGTACCTGTCGTGCTGGATATGAAGTTGTCAAGGTTCCTGCGGCTGTCAGCCGCTATTTCCGAGCAAAGGTTTGGAGTATTTCCTGCAGCGGAACAACATCCTCTGCCGCTGCCGATGAAATTGCGTGCTGCAAAGCACGTTCCTGCAAGGGTGTCATATAGATCCGGTAGGGCTGCCAGTTCTGTTCAAAATACACTCCGCCGCCATACCGCCCGTATGCGGTCTCCAGTGGATAGTATCGGGCCAGATATGTAATATCTCGCTGGATCGTGTTGATGGAAACATCAAATTCTCCGGCAAGCTGACGCATTGTCGCATAACCGTTCAAGCTCAAATACTCAATCAGTCCTCTGCGCCGTGCGTCCGAATCTAAGCCCAATTCCTATCCCCTTTCCTTTGCTCTGGGCATATCATAACAGGTAACTATACCAGCCCTTGGGGTGGTTAAAAAATATTTTCGTACATTTGTTGCTTGTTTTATGAAAGCGTGCGGATATTGCACTTTCGTGTTCCGTTTCGACCTCCGGTAGCACGCAAAAAAGCCCTCATGCCAAAGGCATGAAGGCTTTTACAAGATTTTATTCCAAGGCATGGTCAACAATAGATTTTTCCAAAGCAAGTGGAATGGCACAAAAAGCGGCTAATGCTCAGTTCAAAAGCGCCTGCCGCTTTGTTGCTGCGTTGGCGGCGGCCCCGGTTGGTTTGTGCGTTGGGTGGGCTGACCGACCACAACTTCGGGTTGAGGTTACTTGTTAGGGGCCTTAGTCCTGTCCGCCGCAGGCTTTTTCTCCGGGCGGCGGGGCTGGTAAAACCATGTGGGGGACATTCAGGACCGCCCTCCATGGCGCTTTGCAGCGTGTGCTGTACAATCTTTTAGCAGTGGCATCGCAAAGGGTATCGAGTTTTTTCATGGTGTTCCTCCCATCATTGAATCACGGTTATTCCAAGCCCCATCCGTGCAAAAAGCACACATAGGGCAACGACACAAGCAGACGCAGAAAGGACGCCAAATGCCTGCGGCTGCACAAAAACGCCATGCTGGAGATGACGGCATACACAGCCAAGCGTTTTTGCATACCGGTACACAATGCCTGCATTTCATTGCTGTCGAAATGAATGTTGATATCATTGACCGGTGCAGCAAGGCGAAGCATAAGCAATGAAAGAATAAGCAGCAGCGCGGCAACCGCAGGCGTCGCTTTTTCGCACGTCCAAAGTGCGGCCAGTTCACAGCACAGCGAGGAAAGCATACAACCCAAGAACGTATGCAAGTGTAACCCGTTTGCCTTGCGGCGCAAGAACACAACGCCCCAATTCAGCAGTAAAACTTTCCACAGCGGTGCGATCAGGCAGCCGAGCGTAATCAGCACGGAAAAGCAAAGCAGCTGTTCGAGCTTGCACTCCACAAGGTAAGCGCACCACTCCGATTGTTCCGGCGAAATCAGCCTTCGGCGCAGCAGCTTTTCTGTCAGTTTGCGGCCAGTTTTTGCATAGGATCATTTCCTTTCGGCTATAACACAGAAATACGCCAAAATTCGCCAAAGTTCAACTTTCATGTAGCGAAAAACGAGTTTTTGGTAGCAGAAGGCAAGTCGTTTTCCATCTCTATCGTAAAGGCAAAATAACCGTCCTCATAGGCCATATCGTAGAATGAATCATATTTTTTCAGCGCAGTTTTGACATTTTGAAGCCCGAATCCATGCAGGTCGGGCGGCTTTTTGGTCGTAGCAATGTAACCGTTTACGATTTCCACTGGCGGGGATGTATTGCGGAAAGACAGAAACAGCGTCCCCTCCAATAAAAGCTGGGCATAGATTTCCCTTTCGCCTGCAGGCAGCTTGAGGCACGCCTCAATGGCATTGTCCAACAAGTTGCCGATGATAATCACCAAATCCATGGGAGCGACTTTTTGTGCCTGAAGGGTCGTTGACCTTAAAACGAATATCGATGTTGTTCCTTTTAGCCACCTGCGCTTTTTGATTCAGCAGTGCATCGATTGTAGAGTTATGTGTATTGGCGATCAGGATTCGGTCGGTTTGGCACTTCTGCAGCGTTGCTATATAATCCTGCGCGTCTTTGATCTTCTCGCTGTCCAGATATGAGGAAAGCGTTGCAAGATGCGCATTAAAATCATGCGTCAGTTTTCTTTGCGCTGCATAAGAGGCACTCAAAGCCTCAATGCTTTCCGCCTGCGTGCGCGCGCGTGCGGTGAGTGTCAGATTTTCCCCTTTGAGTCGTTCATCCTTTTCATTCCAGACAATCAGCACAAACGTCATCACATCGGAAAACAGCAATACAGCCGCAAAATAAAGCAAGAAAGCGCCGTTAATTTCGCCCTGATAATATCCGTTTTGCAATCGACCGGTCATTACAATCGAAACCAATGATATTATGGCCGGAATTGTAAATCTGTTTTGTGAACCATGGCTCTGAGGCTGATAGGGATGTGCTTTGCTAATGATAGCGCATCCACAAAGAATCAGCAGTTCATTGATCCAAATCAGCCAACCTCTTTCATGGTATTCAACCGCCAATCGGATTGCATCGTCCTGGAATATAAGTATTGCACCGACAACAAGGTTTTCAATACAGCAAGCCCACGAATAGAAAATGACCGTAACAGAAAGATATATCACTGGCCTTTCCCGAAACAAAAGAGCGTATAGCAGGGCATATCTTATTACGTTATACAGCGTCTGACGCCCCACACCGTCGCCTACGGCCCCACAAACGGAAAAAAGCTCGTTTGCCAAAAAAACGTTGCCTTCCATCAAAACACAGTACGCTGCAAAGCAAAGCCAGAACTTCCATCCCTCCAACCGGCGCGGCGAAAACGCACCGTACAGAAGAATCGCGCCCAAAACCGCAATAGCAGAAACAATCGCTACCGCAAGATGTTCGATCATTGCCGGTTCCTCCAACGCAGATATTTGGCCTTGATGCTCGAATACATTTTCTGGCTGACCGGCAATTCCGTTCCGTTTGTCAGAATCACCTTGTCATAATTCAGCTTTTGGATGTGCGCCATATTGACAAGATAACTGCGCTGTACCCGCAAAAAGCCGACTGGGGCCAGCTGCTTTTCGGTGTCCTCCATGCTGGCGTAAAAGTACCCGCGCGACCGCGTATCCGTCAGCGTAAACAGGCGCATCACGCGCTGCCGGCTTTCCATGTACAGAATATCCTGATATTTAATGTGGAATTGCTCACCGTTTTCGTTGAATGTTATTTCATCGGCGGAATGTTGTAATTCTTCCAATGCCTTTTGGTAATAGCCTGGCAGCTTTTCTTCCAGCTCACTTTTCAGCAAATAGCGAAAGGCCTGCACCTCGTACCCCTCCAGCGAATATTGCACATAGTTGGTGACGAAGATCAGAATCGTATCAAGGTTCATACTGCGGATATGGTGCGCCAGCTCCAGCCCGCTGTATGCGCCCATATCGATATCCAAAAACGCAATATCGAACTGTCCCAATGCTTTGTCCGTCAAAGCAATAGGGTCGCAGCAGGTCGTTACAGCAGCGCTGCACCCGTCAACCGGCTGACTTTTACGCACCAGATCGGCCATTTTCTTGCAAAAGGCTGCGTCGTCATCGCAAACCAACACCTTGATTCCTGTCGGCATAGTCGTCGCCCCTTTCGGATGGAGTAGAATGTCCTGATTTTTTTCAAACATAATGCCGCACCCCCAAAATGTCAAGTGATTTTGCTGCTAAACGCCAAAATTACACCATAAGCGTATTGTGTACGAGAATAATACACTATTGGCGCATAGTCAAGTGGTAAAGTAAACTTACAAGGCTAAAGTGGGCGGTAGTGAACAATGGCACATCGGTATATCGGCAAAAATATTTATGAGCTGCGCAAAAAGCGGGGCTGGTCGCAGAGCGATCTGGCGCACAAGCTGGATAAAAAGGCTTCAACAATTAGCAGCTATGAGACCGACAGCAAAACACCATCGGTTGATACGATCATTGCTATGTCGGAGCTGTTCGGCGTGTCCATCGACGAGCTGATTTATGGCGAGAACGCGGAAGCGCTTTCGATAAGACATCTGGCAGCGGAGCAAAAAGTGCGCTGTTGCGGACTTATTGCAGGGGTTAACACTGTACAACAACAGCAATGACAAAGACGGGCTTGCGCGGGCACGTTTGCTTTTGCAAGTCATAAAGGCAATGGGATTGTAAAAAGCAAACATCAAAATTTTAAACAGGGCTGTACGCGGTTGCGTGCAGCCCTGCTTTTTTGGTAAAACTAGCCTTTTGCTACATAACACTCTTGAAATACTGCCGAAACGTGGCGAATGTGAAAGCTTTGTGGTATGGTGAAGTTGTTCCAAAGAACTCCCCCACATCCAAGGCTCAGGCATCGGCGCGCAGATGCTGAACATATCCGCCCCGCAGCCAACCCAATACAACTCGGATACCACAAACCACTACAGTTAAGGAGGATTTCCATGAAAACCAAAAAGCGTTTTTTCACCCTGATGCTGGCGCTTGCGTTGGCCGTCTGCATGGCGGTTCCTGCGTTTGCTAGTAATGAGGATTCGAACTTTATGATTCCTATTGCAAGCAACTATACATGGGGCGCCAATGAGGTCAGCGTTCGCAAAAAGGACAATTCGACCAGTGCCTATGTCAACTACAATATCCCGATCAGCCCCAATCGGATTGTTGTCCGTATTGACGGCGCATCCGGCAGCGCTGGTCCTTGGTATGACTGTACCAGCGCGATTTATGGTACCTCAACATCTCGGCGCGTTGCGGCGGTAACCTTTGGGCAGAAGGGTTATGTCCGTCAGGATGTGTATGAACGGTTCGGCTCTAATGCCTGGGCCCGTATCATGGCGCGTAGTGCGGATGGGAGTTCTGGCAGGGCCAACGGCAAGTGGAGCCCCGACAGTGTTTGGGAAAGTGGTTGCATCGAATTTAATAACTAATCACTTTTTCTATGTCCCCTGCCGAGAAGCCATACATAAATGATACTCTTCGACAAAACCATCAGGTGGGTCGGCAGGGATTTGCTGCATATGCAAATTCCTGCCGACTTCATAAGTTGGAGGAATTGCAGCATGAGAAAAAGTACAAAGTGGTTTGTCTATGGTATCGCCATCCTCATAATCGCAGCAGCGATACTTTTTGTTTGGGTTTACCCTCAGCTGGATCGAAGCGCACAGCAAACGATCCGAGATATTCAGACAGGTGCACTCGCAGATGATACACAAACGGAATCGCCAACCGTTGACGACCATACGGAAGCCGACAATGGCGGTGTCCCGACGGCCGCACCGGAAGCCTTGGCCGTCGGCCTGCGCGGTGTTGGGGAAACCATTCATGACACAGAAACAATGGGGAAGGTTCCCGTGACTATACGCTGAACCGGGTGGAGGTATACGACACGATAGAGGACTCTCCCATTTCTTTGTCCGAGTGTGTACCAAACACTTCCTATGACACCTATCAGACATGGAAGTTTATTCTGCTCGATATGAACGTGACAAACACTTCAGAATCTGAAATGGAACCCCGTGCGGGTGAAGAATACCAATTTATGCTTGACCTCATTCCGCGAAATGAGGGTGATTCACAAATGCTCTATTTCAGTGCACACCCTGACAGCACAAATAGCGCTTCCGACTACAACAAGTTCAATTTGGCCCCTGGTGATACGTTAAATTTTCAGATTGGAATTTTTATTGAGCCATCCGCGTGGGAGGAACAGTCTGTATACCTCCAAGTCGGTTATGACAATGCGTCCGGTGTTGGCTTTTCTTATTTCTCATGAAAATGGTGGTGGCGCAGATGTATAACTGTATCCGCATGGAGTTCCGCAAATGCTTTCACTCTCATAACTTTATCATTTCAATGGCAACCTGCGTTCTTCTCGCATTGAGCAGCGCATCCTATTGCTGCCAGGGATATTTGAATATACATGATGCTCTGGATCAATATTGTTTTGAAAACGGACATATGGTCTCTAACGAGTTGTTCCCTGTCTGGACTTCCTATAATTATTGGATTGGCGGTGAGTCGGAAACGCTTGCTTACTCTGCCTTCTACACGCTGCTTCCGCTATTTGCAATTCTTCCCCACTCGTTATCTTGTCTCCAGGAGAAAAAATCATCCTATGCCAACCAGATGATTGTGCGTGTCGGCCGTCAGCCTTACTATCTTTCCAAAGGGATCGTATGTTTTTCCGCAGCGTTTATCACGATTGTTATTCCACTCATCTTAAATTTTGCTGTCACGGCTGCTTTTATTCCAAGCACGGTCCCTCAAATCAACTACGAAATCTATAACCATGTATATTTTGGCGCTATGTGGGCGGATCTGTTCTATACCCATCCGGCGCTTTATGTTGCCCTGTACATTCTGCTGGATGGTTTGTTTGCCGGGTTGATTGCTTTGATCGGCTATGCGTTTTCTTTCTATATCACAAATCAATTTGCCGCAGCCGCTTTCCCGTTACTGCTTTTTGGGGAATCGACTATCTTTCCAGCCTATTAGCCCGTGCAATTCCAGGGGCGAAATGGTCATACGAAATTTCGCCAATCGCATATCTTCATCCGGCAACTCTCCGCTATGATCCAAACGCAGCTATAATTCTTATAGAAGCTGTCATGCTGTTTTGTTCAGCAATCGCAATCATTTTCAAAAGGGGAGTATGGCATGAATAGAAGCAATCCCTTCCGTTTCGATTTAAGAAACGGCATCCGCTTTATCGCAAAGAAATTTCTGGTTTTGCCGCTTCTTGTGTCGCTTGTCTGTTTTGAATTCATGCTTCGCCTGAGAGAAACAGCTTCCCTCAATCATCAGTACGCAGGCGCACAGCCAACACTGGGGGATTTTGCCATGTATCTTTTTGGCGGCATGAAACCCTATTTTCCGAATCCAGACGAACCATTCCTGTTTCCTGTTTCTTGGTTTCTGGTCTTTGGAATTTGCCTGTTTCTTACGCTTTATTATCCTGTGTATGATAGAGATACATTTGGGAAAATGGTCATCGTATATTCCGGCAGCCGCACAAAGTGGTGGACGGCCAAATGTGCCTGGATTATCGTTGCAACCTTCCTTTACTTTTTCCTGTGCTGGATCCTCCTCCTCATCAACTGCCTGCTGTACGGCGGTCAATTTACCCTTTCTGTTTCCCCTTATATGAGCGATATTTTTTTGTAAGGGAAACCGTACCGCCAGACCAGTGGAATGTATGCCATGTACTCCTGCTCATGCCTCCATTGATCGCATCTTCTTTCGGCATATTGCAAATGCTGCTAACGCTTTGGTTTCGCCCCATTATCTGTTTTTTGATATCAGCAATTCTTATGTTGGCATCGGCATACTTTTGCGTCCCTGTATTGATCCTCAACTATGCATTCTGCATTCGCAGCAATGAAATACTGGTGGATGGGTTTTCCTTTCCCTCCGGAATCGTATACGCGCTTGCTTTGTCCCTCCTTTGTATGTTCATTGGGCGACATCGCTTCCGAAACTTTGATCTTTACTGAGGGGGGGTCGTACCTTATGGATTTATTGCCAAGAATCGAAATTGACGGTGCATCTAAAACTATAGGGAACAGCGTTGTACTTGATCAGATTCAATTAACGGTTAAACCGGGAGAAATGATCGGTTTGCAGGGGTTAACGGCTCCGGTAAAACAATGCTGCTGCGGCTAATTTCCGGTCTCATATATCCTACAAAGGGCCATGTCCTAATTGACGGCAAAATGTTAGGTTCCGACTTGGAGTTTCCTCCCAGCATCGGCTTTCTCATTGAAAATCCTACGTTTTTACCACAATACACGGGCGCTGAAAACTTACAGATGCTCTCGTCTCTTCATCAAATGATGCCCACTGCTCAAATCGAAAGCGTATTGCAGCGTGTTGGCCTCCATGACACAAAATATAAAAAATATTCACTTGGGATGAAGCAGCGGCTTGGCATCGCAGCGGCTGTTTTCGAACAACCCGATATTATTCTTTTAGATGAGCCAACCAATGCTCTTGATGAGAGCGGCATTACCATGCTGGAAAATGTGATTCAAGATGAAACTTCGCGTGGCGCGACTATTGTCATGGCAAGTCACGACATGAACTTTTTGCACCATTGCTGCAGCAAAATCTATACGATGCGGGCTGGCACACTGTCACTGTAAAGAGGTACTTTGCTATGGGAAAAAAGATTCGCTTAAAACGGAAAAGCACCATCGCTGTGTTGTCAATTCTTGCGTGTCTCGTCGGTTTGGCCTCCTGGATGGCGGCTTTTTACCATACCAATCATCTTCCGTATCAAATCCCTGACAAAATTTATCAGGCGGGCGATTTAGTTCCAGTTGGCAACAACTATTTTATTTCTCCGGATGAGAACCCTGACGGTTATAGTGTGCAAGTCAATGATGCAAAATTGCTGACTTATCAGCAGTTGTTTGAACAGTACAACTTGGATTATCATGAATATTCCAGACTGGATGAATATGGGAACGTGGAATCTAATTATGTATATGACATAGAACTCAATATTTCTAACACAGATAATACGACTGGGTATATTTTCTTTGGACGATATCTTTTGGTAGACAAATCCCTGACTCTTTTCTATAACAGCACAATTCAAGCTCTGGTATATCCCGAACTTGCAGATGTCGGCAGCCTTAAGCTGAAGCCCGGAGCCAACAAAACCCTTCATTTCTTTTTTACGCCGAGCACTGGTGCTGTCCAAAAAAGAGTAAGAAAAGTCGAGAAGATGCTTACGGAAGATGTTTTTTCACTCTGCGTTTCCGAATTCCCTGCTCGTCTGCTAATAAAAATCAAGTGATTGCATCATCGGATACCGAACGCTATGTTTTTCTGTGATGTGATTCGTACGCGAACGGTAGATATCCTCATCTGTTCGTTGCGAAGAAAGCTTCATCTTGAGAAGATCATTCGAACGGTTCCGACAGTTGGCTATATGTTGGGGCGACTGTGGCGCAAGTTGTACGGATGGTAATTCTGCCAACATGAACGCGAACGTGGCCACTGCAATCAGCCGCGCGACCGACGGTTGACGCTCCGTAACAGACAGAAGGCGGGCATTGGATTGCCTGCCTTCTGTCATTATGTATGTTGTTTTGCCGGCAATACCAAGCAAAAAGAAGCACCGCCACCTGGCGTATCCTGTACGGTCAAAGAACCGTGCTGCAGGTTGGCCAATTCCGTGGCCACCGTCAGCCCCAATCCATAATGATGGGCGCTGTTTTCGACAGTTGCCGCGCATTCATTTTTAGAAGTTTGCCGGTAGAAATAGGTAAACACCGCCTGTTTTGCATTGTCCGGTATGCCGGGGCCGTGGTCGATTACCCAAAACCGAACCTGGTTATGTTGGAAGTCTACCCGCAGCGCAACAGCGCTACCAGGAGAGGCGTAGGTAGGTGCGCATTGTCCAGCAAGATGGCCAAAATTTGCTGTAGCCGTTGCTCATCGGCCAAAACCATCGGCAATGGTGCGTCCGGCATCTCCAGCGCAAGCATTTGTTCCGCGCGGGCCAGAACCGGCTGAAAGGTTTCGTAGGCGGTCATAGCGGCTTCCTCCGGCAAAACAGGTCGAAGCTGCAGTGTCCAATGCCCGGTGTTGCTGTTTGTCAAAACTAGCATATCGTCGATCAGACGTCCCATTTGGCGGGTCTGTTGCTGAATCAAATGGCATGGCTCCGCCAAATCTTGGCTTTTCTGTTTCAGAAGATCAGCCGACGTGGAAATCACAGCCAACGGCGTTTTCAATTCATGGCTGGCAGACGCCAGAAAGCGGATCTGCTCCGTTTGCGCCTGTTCAATCGGGCGTACAGCAAAACGGGCCAAGATGGCAGACATCAGGATAAGTGCGGCCCACCCCAACATAAAAGCGGCCGCATACACGGCCAGTAAGCGCAATACTTCGGCCGAATGGACTGTCACAGGTTGCATAACCAGTATATTGCGCCACTGAGTAGTGGACATCGCCTGCCCTTGCAGGAAGCACCGCCAGTTTTGCCCTGCGGACTGTACCATGAAATTCCCACTTTGCGCTGCGGAAGAGTATAAGCCTCGCCCAATTGCAGATGCCTGCACAGATGCCAGTAGTTGTGTCAACGTTTCTTTTTGTAAGTCAGGGACGAAGGTCAGCAACGTGCCGCCGTCCACAACCGCCACGGCCAATTGATTCTGCCCGGCAAACTGCAACACAGTTTGGGTATCCACACCATAGGGCGAGGAGACATAGGCGGTTACAGTCTGACATTGGGAGAGAAATAGAGACTCGTCTGCATTGCTCATCTGACGACGGGCGGCCTGCCAGGCAACGGCGAAAGCAATCAGCAGAACCAGTCCGGTAACCAGCGCACAGAACGCAGTGATTCGGTATCGTGATTTCCTATAGATGGCTCCCCGTGTGGTGGATTTATAGCTCTCTTTCATAGGACAGTTGGTAGCCGGTGCCCCGGCTGTTTTGTATTTTCACGGCGGATTGCAGGTGCGCGAGCCGCTGCCGTGTCAGATGGATATAGGTGTCGATGACAGCATCGGTCACTTCCGCGTCCGGCCCCCAGATGCGGTTGAAGATTACGTTGCGAGTAATGGGCACTTCTGCATTTCGCAGCAGTAGTTCTATCAATTGGGCCAGCCGTTTGGGCAGGACTTCCTTCCCGGCAGGGGCCGCTGAGCTGCCGCACGCTGGGGCGGTAGCTCAAGTCACCAAAACACAGCTCTCCGGGATCCTCAAGGGATACCGTGCGGCGCGACCAGATACGCAGCCGGGCCAGCAGTTCCTCCATGGCAAAGGGCTTGACGATATAATCATCTGCCCCCGCATCAAGACCGGTGACTTTATCGCCCAGGGTATCCAGCGCCGTCAACAGAAGAATCGGCACTGTGATACCAGCCGCGCGAGCTTCCCGTGTCAGTGTGATGCCATCTTTTCCGGGCAACATTCTGTCGAGCAGGATCAGGTCGCTACTGTTGTTGAGCATTTGAAACTCTGCCTCGTTTCCATTGCTGCAAGTTACGACCGTGTACCCCTCGTTTTGTAAAACGGAAGCAATATTTCGGCACAGGGAAACGTTATCTTCCACAAGCAAAATTTTCATGCCCGCCTCCCAGATTCCTTGTCAAAAATTCAGGATAAAGTTAGAGTGTGTTTGCTACAATCAGTTTAGAACAATTCAGGAAGGAAGTCAACAACCATGAAAACAATGCGCGCCAAGGCGTTAGCCTCTCTGCTGGCAGGGTTCGTCACGCTCGCGGGGTTTTCCGGCTGCCATGCATCTTCGGCAGCCATGTTTTCGGAATCGGCAACCATCAGCGCTTCTTCTGCTCCGCAGGACAGCGCGTCATCGACAACACAGATTTCGCAAACCAGTGAGGCGGGGACGTATGTGCAGGACGACATGACGGAACTGATGCCGCAGACCTATGCGTATTTCACGGATTTGCGTCTCTCCGCGGATGGTGCTGTAGAAGTGGTGGGGCTGAGCCAGAGCGGCGGCATACAACTTTTGCGCTGGACCGATGATGTTTGGGAAACAGCTGTCGAATCCAGCCAGCCGGCCGTGGCGAACGGAGCTTTGACCGTCGCGGCAGACGGCACGCTTTGGACCGTTTGCCGCGATGATAGCGGTGCCTACACCCTGCAGAGCGGTACGGACCCTGCCGCCATGCAAACCATTCCGGTCGAGGCTTTGTCGCAAGAGGAAGCGCTGCCAATCAGCCTGCGACTTGCAGCAGACGGAAAGATATTTTTGACCGCTCAAGTCGGGGAAACCACCGTCTTTGTGCTGGTCGATCCTGCCACCCGGCAGGCCACGACCGTGACGCCCGGTTTCTATGGCAGCCCGGCCTTTTATGCAGAGGGTTCCATCTATACGTTTGCGGCCGGAAGCACCAGCTTGTCTGTGCTCGATGCCACGAATGGCAGAGTATTGCAACAATACAGCTTGCCGTTGGCAGAGCCTTTGGCGCGGGCCAGCGCTGCCGCGATCCAACAAAACTGCCTGATTTGGGCAGACAGCAACGGTATCCATCAAATTGCCCTGGGTGGTACTTTACAGCAAAATCTGGCCGATAACCGCAGTTTTGCGCTTGCCAGCAGTTCCTTCATCGTACAGCAGATCGTGTTGGACGGACAGGGAAATTACTGGGTCAGTGGCGTAAATGCCGGAGGTCAGGCACAAATATACCGGTACCGGTATGATACCCAGGCGGCCGTCGCGTCCGGCGGCGAACTGGTGGTTTGGGCCATGGAGGATAGCCTTTTGCTACGTGAGGCCGTCAATACATACGCATCTGAACACCCGGAACAGACGGTCACTGTGGAATATGGTCAAGACAGTCTGGACAATGGGATGACAGTGGACGATGTGATCCGCACCCTCAACGTAGAGATCTTTGCCGGTGAGGGACCGGATGTACTTGTGCTGGACGGTCTGCCCGTAGAATCTTACATTCGTCAGGGAATCCTCGCAGATTTAAGCAATATCGATACCAGCAACTGCTACGAAAACATTGTACATTGCTATGCCGATGAATCCGGCTGTTGGGCGCTGCCGCTGCTTTTCCGCCCCAGCATGGTTTATTGCCAGTCTGAGGAAAACAAAGCACGGTTGTCTGAGGCCCAAAATTTGACCGATTTGCAGGATCTCCTGTGTGTCAAATCAAATTTTCATTATGATGGGTACTACAACCTGTTCAGCGAGTTATACCCGGCGGCCAGCGCGTCGATCTTTGCTGTCGAAGGCGAAGGTGTGAACGAGGATGCTCTGCGAGAGTTTTTGTCTGTCACCAAAGCGGTTGTTGATGCGCAGCAGATCAGCGCGGAATATGATCCGCTTTTTGGGGACGGGGAGGATACCGCCAGCGGGGATGACGGCCAGCACCTGGCTGTGGATATTCCTGTCAGTATGAACTGGTATGGCCGGGCGCAGGATCCGGCTGACTGCGCGGCAGGCAACCCCAGCGACTATCTGCTGACCTATATCTACATGGTCAGCGAAACCGGGAGCGTCCCGGCTCTGATTCGCCCCTTGCCGGGTGATGTGTTTACACCGGTGATGACAATGGGCGTATTGAATACATCTGACCAGGTAGACGCCGGCGTGGCGTTTGTTGGAACCATGTTGGATTGCGAAACGGAAGACCTGGCTGGCCGAGGCAGTTTCAATGGTTACTTTGTGCGTCAAGGCGTCCAACTTGCCAAAGTCAGCCAGCGTTATGATGGTACCGACGGTAACCCTACGCCGTCTGAATTGAATCTGGATGCCGTGATGGCCCAACTGACCACACCGTCGAACACGGATTTGAGTTTGAGGGAACTTGTCTATGAGAACGCGGCTCAACTGTATACGGGCGCGCAGGACTTGGAAACGACGGTGGCCAACATCCTGCAGCGAACGGACTTGTACTATGCAGAGCAACAGTAACCGGGGCCGCAACTGCTGTACGGCCACCCAACGGGAAACTCGTGCGGCCTGGTTGTTCCTGCTGCCCAGCTTGACTGGCGTTGTTCTGTTTGTTTTGCTGCCCTTTGCTGAGACGGTACGGCGCAGTCTGTTTGACACGATGGGAACTGCCTGGGTCGGCTTGAGCAATTACCGCTCTGTCATACAGAACGGTGCCTTCCAATTGGCCGTACACAATACGGCGCGCTTTTTGGGGATTTGCCTGCCGATTCTTCTTTCAGGCAGCCTGGTACTGGCGCTCGTGCTCCACAGCCGTCCGCTGCGGCAAACACGGGCTGCCCGCATCTTCAAAACCACCTTTTTGCTGCCTATTGCGATTCCTGTGGCCAGCATTGTGCTGTTGTGGCAAACCTTGTTTGCCCGGCAGGGGTTGTGCAACGGTTGGTTGACCTGCCTGGGGGTGCAGCCTATAGATTTTATGGGGACAGGTACAGCGTTCTGGGTTTTGACCGGCACCTATCTGTGGAAAAATTGCGGGTATACAAGCATTCTTTGGACGGCCGGGCTGGAAGCGATTCCGGTCGATCAGTATGAAGCAGCCCGCGTCGATGGTGCAGGGACATGGCAGCAGTTCTGGCATATCACCTGGCCTGAGCTCCAGCCAACTTTAGCCCTGACCTTGATTTTGAGCCTGCTGAATGCCTTCAAGGTTTTCCGCGAGGCCTACCTGGTGGCAGGACGCTATCCGCAGCAGAGCATCTATCTGTTGCAGCATTTGTTCAACAACTGGTTTTTAAGTCTGGACCTGCCGCGCCTTGCTGCTGCCGCCGTGTTGGTTGCGCTGGTGTTGTTGGTTGTGATTTTGGGATTATTGAAATGGTGGGACCACTGTGCGAAAGATGAGTAGGGTTCACAAACCGCACCGCTGGCAATGGCTCTGGCTGATACCGGCGGCGCTGCTGGTATGGTGGCCACTCTGGTTTCTCTTTATGGGCGCGCTGATGTCCCAGGAAGAATTGCGCTTGACAATTGGCCCGGCCCTAGGGCTGGGCACCGGATATACCGTCTGGCACCTGTTGCCAGACTGGCCGACGCTCGAACCGTTGCTAACCCTGCTGTTGGATACGCCGCAGTTTTTTGTCATGTTCTGGAACAGCATCGGCCAGTCTGTAGCCCAGGTGGCCGGGAACCTGCTGGTGGGCGCGCCTGCCGCTTGGGCAATCAGCCGGCTTCGCTTTCGCGGGCGCAGTATGGTTCGGGGGCTTTACATCGTTCTGATGCTATTGCCCTTCCAGGTAACCATGGTGCCCAGCTATCTGGTATTGCGCCAATTTGGCCTGCTGGACACGCCGTGGGCCATCATTTTACCGGGCATCTTTTCTACATTTCCGGTATTTATCATGGAGCGCGGCTTTGACACGGTTCCGAGAGAAGTCTTGGAGTCCGCTTCGATCGATGGTGCAAATCAATGGCAGCGTTTTTTGGCGCATCGGGATCCCATTGGGGATTCCCGGTCTTATATCCGCCCTGACGCTGGGATTTTTGGATGCCTGGAACGCCATAGAACAACCGATGACTTTTTGGAATCTCCACAATATTGGCCACTGTCTCTCTTCTTTACCGACCCGGCTAATCTGGATACAAAACAACTGGGTCTCGCGATGGCTGCCAGTCTGTGGATGTTGCTCCCTTCGATTCTGGTCTTCCGCTTCGGGCAAACATACCTGGAAGCAGGCTTGACAAAAGGGGCTGTGAAAGGATGAGCTCTTTGGACGTGATACATAAACTCAGACAGCGGTTGCACGCTACTGCCGCTGCCAAACCCAACCAGTGGCATACCGGTGTTGCCATGCTGCGCTTTCTTGCGCTCATGCTTTTGTTGACTTTGTTGGTGCGCGGAACCGCGGCCACCACGCTTCCAGTCGTCTCGGTGACCGCCCCGTACCAGGGTGTAGTTACGCAGAGCTTTACAGTTTCCGGTCAAATATCCCCCGGAATTGGAACTCCGCTGACCATCCCGGAAGGTCTTTTGGTCGAACAGATTTTTGTCCAACCGGGCGATCAGGTGACAGAAGGCAAACGCTGGCGCTCTTGTCTTTGGACGATGTGCGCGCGGAAATCGAACAGGTACAGGCGTCCATGCAGCAGCATCAAGTACAGGCCAACCAGCTTCTGGCAGGGCAGGCGGCCGATCCGTTTGCCTGGCAGCAGGCGCAGCAACAGCTGGATCGAGCGTATGCAGACTATCAACAGGCAGCAGCTGAAGGCGAGGCGGATGTTTCGCAGGCACAGAATGTGCTGGATGCGGCCCACCAGGTTTTGGCAGAGGTAGAAGGCCGGAAACCGCAACGCCCTTACGAGGACGGCTTTTGGGAGATGGCAACGCCGGAACAAGCACAGACGGAACAGGATTACGCGGACTGGGAAGCGGAATACGCGACCGCGCAGGCGGCTGTGCAGCAGGCACAGGCGGATTTGGAAGCAGCACAAGAGGCCGCGGACAATGCAACGGAGGCGGCTCTGTCCGCCGCGCAAAACGCAGAGGATTCGCGTAATAGCGCCCAGCACAATTACGCAAAGGAAACGGAAGAACTGGCTAAGTCAAACCAAACTGATCAAGCGGGCGCTCAGGTTTTGCTAGCCCAGATTCGGCAGGAAGATCAAACCTTGAAATCTCTCGAAGCCCTGCAAGCAGCAGGCGGAGCTTTTTGGCCCCATCAGATGGCATTGTAACCGAGATGGCACTTACAGTCGGAGCAGATACGCCAGCAGTAGCGGGACTGCTGGCAGCAAACGAACAAGAATATGCGGTCACTGCCTCCTTGACAGCGGAACAAGCAAGCATGTTGAAGGCGGGCGGTACGATTTCGGTGATGCAGGAACAAAATACCGGAACAGCCACATTGGAACAAGTCAATGATAATCTCGCCCAATTCACAGTGTCTGGTACACAGTGGAAAACGGGGGCGGCGGATATAACCGTTACGACTATGGGCGGAACGACAGGGCTTTGCCTGCCAGCCACCGCAGTCAACAGCGATAACGCCGGGGATTTTGTGTACCTGGTGGAAACTAAAATACCGTGCTGGGCGTCCAAAGCGTGCTGGTCCGGCTGGGGGTTACCGTAGAAGAACGTGGCGATGGTGTAGTACGTATTTCGGGCGCTTTGAGCGGGCAGGAACAGATTGTCAGTGCAAGCAGCAAACCACTTTCCGCAGGAACAGAGGTGAGAATCGATGAGTAGGCGGCTGATGTCACTGATCTGTCTGGGTATGTATTGCCTTTGCCTCTGGCTGGCTGTGCAGACTGTCGAGAAGGTTAGACAAATCAGCCCAGGCGTCAGTTTGCGCTACACGCAGGCGTTGACCGGCGAACAGGTAAAAAAGCGCAGACTTATATAAAAAGTAGTCAAAACACAGATGGGCTGATGGTAACTTTCTGGGAAGAAACCCAGGTGGCGGTGCACTCCCCTGTAAGCACACGGACCTGCACGGATGTTTGCAGTATCGGTTTCTGCGGAACGGCCCATGATGCATACGGAGCAAGCTATGTGGTGGGAACTGCACCCGGCAGTGGCGACACCAGCCAGTGCGCTGTCAGTACGGCGCTGGCATGGCAGCTTTTTGGAAGTACAGACATATTGGAGCAAGCGCTTACGCTGGACCCGGATACAGAGGATGCCCGGACTTACCGGGTGTGCGGTGTCTTTGTATCGGAAACAGAGCAGATCCTTTATGGTGTTGAAACCACCGCTGCATTCCAACTTCTTGAATTGACCCATGTTTCTAGAGATAATCCGGGCCAAAGCGTTCAGCAGCTTTTGGCTGCCGCCGGTCTGGCTCAACCGGACCAAATCCTATATGATGCCGCCCTCGCCTGGGTTCTGTCAGCGTTGATTGGAATACCCGAATTGCTTCTTCTGCTTTGCGCCGGTTGTCGTCTGCTTCGCTTATTCCGCAATAAATCTCTGAGAGAAGTTATAGGGTTCGGGATTGCACTGCTGCTTGTTTGCTTACTTCCGACCTGTTTGACTTCGCTGCCCGGATGGATGATTCCCAATCAATGGGGAAGTATGGTGGCGTGGCATTCGCTTTTGTCTGCCGCAGGTGACCGGCTGACGGAATGGTTTGCCTTGTGCCCAACTGCACGGGATGCGCAATTAAAAGGCGAAGCAGCACAAGTGGTTGTGTTTACCTGCTGGAGTCTGGTGTTCGCTGTGGCTGCTTGTTTGAGTTGGGGTTCTTCCGTTAAGACAAAAGGGAAATGCTCCTTGTACCCGTATGACAACCACGCGACGTTAAACTTATAAGATGGGATTTGCCTCATTTTTTATGAATAAAAACGCATGGCATCCACACGCTCTCCGTTTTCTCTTACCTCAAAATGCAGGTGGTTGCCCGTGGCGCGGCCGGTGTGGCCGACGTAGGCGATCACCTGCCCGGCCTGTACCTGCTGGCCTTGGGTGACGCAGACCTGGCAGCAATGGGCATAAAGGGTTTGCAGGCCGCTGCCGTGGTCGATCTGGACATAGTAGCCGTAGCTGCCGCCCCAGCTGTCGAGGGCGTTGGCCACCGTGACTGTTCCGTCCGCGGCGGCAAGGATTGGTGTGCCTTCGGGCGCGGCAATGTCGGTGCCATCGTGGTAGCTGGTTTCTCCGGTCAGCGGGTCGGTGCGGTAGCCGAATGGCGAGGTGATGCTGCCGGGAATCGGCAGCGGCCATTGCAGGGAGCCGGTCGGGGTGCGGGTTGTGTCCGGCGTTAAAATTTCACTGTCGCCCGCCGCAAAACCGCCGAGCAGTTCGGCCCACAGCGTTTCATATTTCGGGTCTTGCAGCAGGGTCAGGTATTCGGCTTGGCGAGCGGTGAAGTTGTAGGCGGTTTGCATTTCCTCCGGCGTTTTGTGTGTCAGGTGAATGGTGAGGACGGTTTGGGTGATCGTGGTGGTATCGGCCTCGTTGCTTTCCTGAGATCTCGCGCCGCTATCGTTGGCCGTGCTTTCGGATGCCGTATCACGGCTTGCTTCTGTGTTGGCGTTCTGTGCGGACACTTCCACGGTTTCCTCGCGGGTCGTATAGCTGACTTCATTCATATCCCATAGGATTTCGCGCAGCTCATCCAAGCCTGCCTCATCCAGCGCCGCTATCGGTGCGCCGTCCGCAGCGCCGGACACGCGGGACGAAAAGACCGCCAAGACATCTTGCCAGCGGATATAATAGACACCGTCGTTGGTCTCGATCTCCTGACGGTCGTGGGGTACGGTATCGGAAATGTGCTCCAGCTCGTCACGGTATTCCCCGGTTAGCTGCTCCACAGCCTTCTGCACTGTGATCGAATTTTCATCCGGCGCTTCGGCGGCAAAGAAAATGCCGTAGGCCGAACCGGCGATGAACGCCACAAGGCAAATTATAACGATAATTGCTGTGGCCGCGCTCATGCCAGCCACGATTGCCGCCGTCAGCGTGCGCAGCGCCGCCAAGAAATGCCGAATCACCGAGCGCACAACCTTAATCACCTTGCGAGTCTTCTTGGTAGCGTTCTTGGCGGCCTGTTGTGTGCGTTGGGCAAACTGCTGAGCTTTTTGCTGGGCAGTTCGTTCCGCCTGCACGGTGTTGGCGGCGGTGCGGATCTGCTTTTGGTCACGGTTCACGCCGCGGATTCCATGCGGGGCAGTTTTAACGGCGTATGCCTTTTCTTTGGCAGGCAATCGCTTTTGCTTTGCGGTACGGTTATACGCGGCGTTTGCAGACTCATTTATACTTGCTTCTTCCCTGCCAGCCGGTGCCGCGGGGGCATGGCGTGACAGAGGGCGATCTGCCCCTCGCGCACGGCCATGCCGTGGGCGGGCAGCAGGTTGCGGAAAATATGCTCCGCCTGCCTGTGCGCCCGCTCGTACCCGCTTTCGTGGTTCATCTTTTGCTTCTTTCCCCGTTGATGACAAACTAATACGGCGCAGTTTTCGCTGCGCCGCACGGATTTGGCATCAACGGTATGGTTGATTTTGTCGCGCTTTATTTGCCGCTCGCACCCCAAGCGCCGGGAACACGACAGGCGGGCTGCTGACAAACAGCCGCTCACCGGCATTGCCAAGGTCTAACATTGCAACCAAGGCTCGGCCGCCCCATCTGATGTGCGGGGCAACAGGCGTATCATTATGACTCCATCCAAGGTCGTGGCGAAACAGCGGATCATGGCGGCTTTTGGGGCAAGCGGAATCGCTCGGCACAAGGCAACTGCCCTGTGCGTCATGGCGCGCTTTCCCGTGTCGCTCACTTGGGCGGGAACGTACCTGTCGTGCTGAATATGAAGTTGTCAAGGTGGGGTCTGCTTACACAGGCCAAGCAAAGTCGTTTAGGATGCTTTGGAAAATCGCGCGGTCTTGGGGAGATACGACATCAAGATTTCGCCGAATTGCTTCTGCTTGAATAGGCGTCAAATGTTGCGTGTTTAAGTAATACCCTTTCGGCAAGGCAACACCGCCCGTCCATGTATGTGACGCAGCGGGTAGCTTTCCTCCAAGACCAGAAGATCCCGATAAATTGTAAGCCGCGATACACCGAATTCATTCGCCAAATTTTGCATGGTATCTTGACGGCGCAGATTCAGAATTTCAATGATTCTTCTGCGGCGTTCATTCGGCTGCACTGCGGTTTCCCTCCCTTCGCTTTGCTATGGGGATATCCTAGCGCCTAAACTTTTCACCTTTTGATACATTTACCCCCAAAAATCTTTTTTTTGTCAAAAAATGCCCGTTGCATACAGGATGCAACGGGAAATAGAATGTTAGGTTGGATTACAAACGGTTTTTGCTCTGGTCTTTTGGTTCAGACGGCTTCTTTTCAGGGCGGTGGGGCTGGTAAAGGGACCATTGCGTTTTCGGCGGCCAACCATCGTATTCACGGCGGATCATAGCGTCAAGGGCTTTACGGCCCAGTGCATGGGGCAGAGATTCTTTTGTGTTCATGTTTTTTCTCCTAAAGTCTGGTAATATAAAGCTATTGTGCACCATAGCCTTGCAACGAGATTACAAGTAATAACGCAGCCGCAAAAACACCGAACGCTGTACAGGCACCCCAATCGGGGCGGAAAAATAAAAGAACTGCCGTAAGGGCGACCACAATCAGCAGCCGAATGTAAATGCGCGGCTGAAGTGCTTTCAGTTCTTTCTCGCTCAGGTGCAGTTCCGGGTGATTGGCAGGGCCGAACAGTGCGATTGACAGGCAGGAAAATCCCGCGATAAACGCGGAAACAACCGGGTCGGGCATATGTGCCGATAAAAACAGCATCACGGACTGGCAGCAGACGGAACCTAGCAGACAACCGTGCGGCGTTTTGGCGTGGTAACCGCCGGTGCGTGCTCGCAGAAAGCGAAACACAAACGTGTAAAACAATGTGCCGCCCCAGCCGACGATCAACGCCCCCAAGGGCAGCAACAGCACAAGCGAAGCAATGCTCATAATATTTTTGATCAGCATATAGTGGCACCACTCGGTCTGTTCCTCGGTGATGTACTTGCGCCGAAGCAAAAAATCGGTCATCGTTTCGGCAAGGTGTTCCATACTGTGCCCCCTTGCTGAATACGATAGACCGATTTGTCTGAAAAGTCTAGAAAAACGGTAAAACTGCAAAATTCCGTGCGCAACTACAAGTTTTACTTATTTTGTACAGTAACAACTGCTTTTTGCTTGGCTGTATCCGGCCATTCAAGGCAGAATAGGAAAGAGCCGTCTTTATAATCCATCAGATAAAAAACGCCATATTTGTGCAGGATATCCATTACATTCGGAAGGCCAAAGCCGTGCAGTTCCGGTTCTGGCTTGGTGGTGGGGATATGATCGCCAAAAATTTCGACTGACTTGCTAGCATTTTCGGCTGAGAAAAACAGCGTCGGTGGGTTGTCACTTTTATTATAGATTGCTTTCACGGCCATGCGACGCTCCTGCTTTTCCAATTTTTCGCAGGCTTCGATGGCGTTGTCCAGTAAATTGCTCATCACGACTGTCAAATCGACCGAAGGAATCGACATTTCAGAAAGGTCATTGATCTCAAAATGCAGATCAATATCCTGTTCTTTGGCCGCATAGCCCTTCTGATTGAAAATCGCATCTATGATGGGATTGTGCGTATTCACCAGTAGGATGCGCTCGGTTTGTCGCACTTTCAATTCGTCGAGATAACTTTGGGCCGCCGCTGTATTGCCTTTTGCCAGCAAATCGGACAGGGTGAAGAGATACCCGCGGAACTCATGCGTCATTTTCCGCTGGGCCGTGTAGGAATCACCTAGCGCCTTAACATTGGCTGCCTGAATTTCCGCACGCTGGTGTGCAACGGCCAGCGCTTCCCGCATCTGCGCAGTGGATTCCAGTTGATCCAGCAGAAACAGTGCAACCATATCGACCGCGCACATCACAAGCAGGCAAAACATCCACGCGTTATTCTCACCTGCGGCGCTTCCTGCGTCGTACACCTGGTAGAGCACAAACAACGTACACAACGGGAACAGCGTCAATGCCGGTATCCATGCGCGCGGCTTTCCACTTTCTGGCGGCGGCGTATGGAAACGCCGAATCAGCATAACAAACGCCACAATGCACAGCCACCGCAAAAGAGAAAAGCAGTGTAAAGCGGTTTATTATACACATACTCCGCTTGCGTCATGCCCGAATAAAACAGCAATGCCCTTTCGGTCAGCGCTGCAATGGAAAAAAAGCAGGAATACCCTGTTATTACAACAAACAATCGCCGATCCCATCTGCTGCGATATAACGTTAAACTCATGGCATAATCGAGTGCAATTTCAATCAAAAAGCGGAGAATATTGATATAGTCGTAATCGTATGGCAGCACATTTATGATGACTGTGGTAATGGCAGTCCATAGAAGCCAATATGACCAGAATTTTCTTCCGCTAAAACGTCTGATGAAAAAGCTGTCCCACAGTTTTGTGTACAACCAAGTCTGTAGAGCATTCAGAAAAATACTCAACACATATCCCATCAGCCGCGCCCTCTCCATACCATATATTTCTTCTTAATCCCCCTGTATCCGTGCAAACTAATTGGAAGCGTCTGGCCGATAGTCAGCGTAACACCGTTCGTTTGCAAGGAGGAAATATAGTTCATATTGACCAAAAAGCTGTTGTGGATGCGCAAAAAGCCGTCATCCTCCAGCTGATTTTCCAGCTCCCGCAATGCCATACGGCTTTTTTCGCACAGGTGCGGAAACATCCGCCATGTGGAACTTGACCATCCGTTCGTCTATTTCTGCATAGACTAAATCGTCAAGTACAATATTCGTCCCCTCTCCCTCGCACATCACATTCAGTGTGCGGGTACGGCTGCGGCAGGCCGCCAGTGCCTGGCGAAAATAACTAGGCAACTTTTCCGCCAGCTGCAATTTTGGCAAAAAGCGGAACGCATTCACCTCATACCCTTCAGCGGCATATTCACCGTAATTCGTAACAAAAATCAAAACGAAATCCTTATGGATCGCACGCATTTGTCTTGCCAGCTTCATGCCATTGATATCACCCATATCAATGTCCAAAAACACGAGATCCGCCCTTTGAATGTCCGTCTTTGTCAGGACTCGCGGGTCGTTCACGCAAATGGTCTGCATCTGGCGCCTGTTATAGTCCGGCAAGGCAGCAATCGCGCTTTGCAGCGTATTTGTAAACGCTGTATCGTCATCGCAAATCAAAATATGCAGCATGGAATCACCATTTTCAGGGGTGTGTCGGAAGTTGTTGGAATTTGTATTCAAAATAATGCGCCTCCCTTTTCCTGTCAAGAGATCCCCTTTGCTTTCGGACAAAAGAACAGTTTTAATTTATAATAGTTGATTATCTGTCCAGCGTCAACCTATACACTATAAAATAATGGGGGTGACGCAAATGTTGGTTGATTTTTCCGAACGGCTAAAGCGGCTTCGGCGCGAAAAAGGATACTCGCAGGCAGCGCTTGCCCAGAAAGTTTCGGATATGGGTCAAAATTTGAGTGAGGCGGCACTGGCAAAATACGAAAGCAGCCGAACGTACCCCAACTTGCAGGTGGCCGCCTCTCTTGCGGATTATTTTGGCGTTTCCATTGACTATCTAGCCTGCGGAGAAAAAGCATCTGTCATTTCTGTTGATGGTCTAACAGATGAACAGGTTGATTTGGTGACAGAACTTGCCCGTAGTTTACAGCAGCAAAACAAAAACCATCGGGTCACCCCAAAATCCACCCCGACACCAGAACAGCAGGAATTGGTGTTTAAGGTGATTGAGCAATTTTTGAAATGATTTCAATACAGTCAAGGCCGGACGCACTCTGCGCCCGGTCTTTTTTGCAGTTACGCACGATTTTTTGCAGGTTTGCCGTTTTATTGGATTTTCGAGGTTTTAGGTGTTACAGTGTAACCACAAGGAGCGGTCATCTTATCCTCTGCGGTGCAATATGCGGAGTCCTTGCGTTATTCCATCTTCCCGCAAAATACATCGCTTTTTTCTGCGCAATTTTTATCCTGCTGCTTGCCTGTGTTTCTGCCAAGTACTTAAAAGGCTCCCGTATGCAGTCCGTTCCTTCCTGCACTTTTTCTCAAAACAGAGCTTTCGTATGCTTCTTGTCCATCGTGTACTGCTGGTTTTTGTGGTTCTTCCGGCCGCCATTTCTGTATTCCTGGCATCCGTTCTTTGCGTTCGTTATTTATTTCGTTTCCCGTGCCATATTATCAACCATATTAGGCTATATATCAAAGCCATTGGTAACTTATATTTAAGGCAACGCCGCACAATTCAAAGCTATCGTTTTGGGCAGGGCGGGGATTTATTCAGAAACGCCTTAGCCAACCTCCAAGACACCCCACCAAAGGTTCCCGCATCGGCGCACAGATGCGGAACCCATTCGCCCTGCCGCCGACCCGATACATTTCGGATATGACGAACCATTATAGTGAAAGAGAATTTTAAGAAAACCAAGAAGCGTTTCTTGCCCCTGATGTCGGCGCTTGCGCTGGCCGTCCGCATAGCAGTTACGGAAAATCTCAAAAAAGATTCCCAACCATATGAAACAAAAAACCATCGTTCCAGCCCTTCCCTTTCTCCTGCCCAGCCTGTTCGGGGTGGGGGGGTGTTCTATGCGGTGCCGTTTGCGGTCAGCGTGTTTTTACGTTTACACAGGGGTGGCGCACCCGCACTTTGCGGGGCTGCAAAATTTCCGGGAGCTGTGGGGCACTGCCGTGTTCCGGCAGGCGCTTGGCAACACGGTGCTCTTTCTCACCGTTGGGCTTTGCCTGCTTTTGGCGTTGGCGTTGTTTGCGGCGCTTGTGTGTGCCAAGGGGCGCTTTGCGCCGCAGGAGCTGGCGCTGCTGCTGCCCATGGTGATCCCCGTCAACAGCTTTGCCCTGGGCTGGCAAAGCCTTTGGGGGCAGAATGGGGCTGTGAATCGTCTGTTGGGTCTGGCCGGGCGGGAACCGGTCGATTTTTTGAACGGTGCGGCGGCTTTTCCGCTTCTGGTGGCGCTGTACCTCATCAAAAATACCGGCTGTGTCAGCCTGATTTTGGCCGCCGTCATCCGCGCCGTCCCGCAGGATTATCAGGATGCCTACCAACTGGACAGCACCAGCGAATGGGGGTATGTGCGCCGCGTTTTGCTGCCTCTGCTCACACCGACGCTGCTGATCGGAATGCTGTTGGGCATCAGCAATTACTTTTTGATGTTCCGGGATGTGTATGCGCTGTACGGCAGCAACCCGCCCGCACGGCTGTATATGCTGCAGCATTTCATGAACGGCAATTTCTACCAGTTAAACCATCAGCTTCTCAGTGCCGCTGCGCTGGCAACGGTGCTTTTGATTACTGGCACGGTTTGGTTCGGCAAACGCTGCACTGTGGAAAAAAACGGAAAACGGGAAAGGGCGGCGGCAATAATGTGGAAAAAAAGGCGTGCGGTTTCGCCTGCAAAAGCTGGGGCTGAACCTTTTGGCGGCGTGCTGCCTACTGCCGGTGATCTTTCTGCTGGCAAATTCTCTTTGCGTTGGCGGAACCGTCAGCTTGACACAGTATGAGGACATTCTTTTGTACCAGCGGCCGTTCTACGTCTGGTTCTGGAACAGTGCTGCCTACACGGCATCCACCCTTGCGGTTTCCCTGCCCGTCAGCGTTTTGGCGGGGTATGGATTCAGCCAGTTTTCCTTCCCCGGACGGAATTTTTTGCTGGGATTCTATGTTCTGCTGATGCTGATGCCATTCCAGGCAACGGTCGTATCGCAATATTTGACGCTGAACGCCCTTGGTCTGCTGGATACCCCGTGGGCTGTTATCTGGCCGAACGCTTTTCAGACGTTCGGCGTATTCATGATGACACAGTTCATGGCGTCCATTGACCGGGAACTCCTGCAGGCGGCCCGGCTGGACGGTGCAGGACATGGAACGCTGTTTTTCCGCATTGTGCTGCCGCTGTGCCGCCCGGCTGTTTTCTCCCTGCTGTTGCTGCAATTCCTTGCGTGCTGGTCCCTGATCGACCAGCCGCTGCTGTTTTTGAAAAACGGCGCGCTGTACCCGCTGGCGCTGGAGCTGAACAGCCAGACCTTTGGCAGCTCGGCGTATGCGGCAGGGGCGATTTACGCGGTGCCGCCGGTTTTGGCCTATGGCCTGTGCCGGAAGTATCTGACACAGGGGGTAAAAAGCCTGTGACGCAAAATGTGAAGCGAAACACGATTGGCCGCCTGGCGCTTGGCTTTTTGCGGCGATGCTGGTATTGACCCTGCTGAACCAAAAAATTGATGCCCTGCGCACCCCGACCGTGGCGACGGTATGGCCCAAAGCGGGGCAGATCAACGGCGCGGAATATTCGACGGTGCTGCCTACAGAAACGCTGCGGCAGGAGAACGGAGAAACCTTTGTTTACATCGCAGAGGAAAGCACCTCCTGGCGATATGAAACCACGGCCCGGCGCGTGCGCGTGACGGTGCTGGAGCAAAACGAAAGCTGGACGGCAGTCAGCGGCCTGTCCGGCGATGCCCCGGTGGTGCAGTACGCCACGCGGGCGCTGAACGCAGACGGCGGCCCCGTGCGGCTGTGGGAGGGGACAGCATGAAACCATTCCATATGGCGCGGAAAATTTTGCTTCCGGCCGTGCTGCTGGCCCTGGCGATCGGTTTGGCATGGAAACAAACGGAATTGGCCGCATCACTGCCCGCTGATCGGGTCGAAATTCTGGCAGACGGCGGAGCGTCCTATCTCGTTCCTGCGCGTGCGGCGCTGGAACAGGCCGGTGCAGACGGGGAAGCCTTTGTAGCTACGCTGGAAAACGACCGTCTGGTACTGGCCGAAGTCACCTTGTTTACGGCCCAGCAGGCCGACGCCGCCCTGACCCATGCGGGGATCACTGACGTGCGGGTCCTGGATTACAGTTGGGGCAAAGAGCTTTTGCGTCAGCTCGTCACATTGCGGCGGATGGGGATGGCACTTGCCGCCATTGCCGCACTGCTCTGGTGGCTGGCGTGCGGGGTGCGCAGGGAACTGCGGTGTGCCGGGGCGGCCTTGCGGCATTCCTATTGGCAGGAATGGCTGCCCGACCATGCGGCCGCACTGCTGGCCTGGGGCATTGCGGCACTCCCCTGCCTATTGGCGGTCGCTTTGTTGGCACGTTGGCTGTGGCAGGTCGAAATCGTTTTGCCGGCAGGGCTGATTCCTGCAGGCAGCCTGTTTGACCGCGCCCATTACGCCGCGTGGCTGGAAAGGACGTTCCCTGCAGGGCATTGTTCCGCTTACGCCGCCGCTTTGCGCCAGACCATTGTGCAAAGGCTTCGCCTGGGGACAGCGTCCGGGCTGGCGTTTCTTGCATGGCTTGGTTGGGGGCGCTGCATGAATACGCATCAAAAAAAGTGATTTTGGAAACGGGTTTGCGCTGTGCATTTTGAAAGCGAGAGCGAAAAGAGGTCGGCCAACATGAAATCTTCTCCTTTCCATAACCGAATTCGCCTGCTGGCTTTGCTGGCCGCATTTGTTCTGGCTTGTGCCGGGTGTGTTTGGCTTTTTCTGCACAGCGGGCGGGCGAACCGCCGCCAAGAAGCAGAACCGGTTTCCGCCTCCGCACAAACGGCGGAAGCTGCCGCCCTGCCTAACTTTGCTGCGCCGGTGCTGTACGACGCACAGTCGGAAGTGACCGAAGAGCTTCCCGATGACCATGCCTGGCAGCAGGAAATCTTTCCCTATGGCGATGATCTGGTTCAACTGAATTACGGCGGGGATGATGCCCTGTTTGCTGCGGTGTCTGCCTTGACCGGGAGCACGGTTCTGGCCTTCCCGGCGCAGGATTTTCCCAACTTGGGCACGCTTCGCTGTGCCAGCGCTGCCCTTGCCCCGGACGGGACGCTCTGGCTCCTCGGCTATGACGAAACGACGCAGGAATTTGCCCTGCAAGGCTCCGGCCAGGGCGAACCGGCACGGTTGGGTGTCTGCCCCTTTGACTACGCCAGCCCGGATGCCTTTGCGGTGTGCGGGGACTATGCCGCTGTGCTGGGCAGGATCGGCACAGAGCGGATTTTGGTGATGTACGACCGCGCCACGGGACAAAGTACCAGAAAAACCGGCGTACAGTCGTTTTGCTTTGGGGCGGATGGTACACTGTATTGCGTCAAAACGGATGGCACCCTCTGCGCCGCCGACCCCATGCAGACCAAAAGCCTTTGGCAGCAGGAGCTTCCCAGCGGGTCTGCATATCAGCAGGTGTGGTACAGCCCGCAGGTTGGGCTGTTCAGCTGTGCCAGCCGCGGGGGAACGGTTCGGCTGCATGACGCGGAAACAGGAGAACCGACAGCGGCGTTTTTTACGGCGGCGGAAAATGGGCTGGATTACACGGCGGAGGGGATGGCGAGCGCCTCCTTTGCCGTCGGGGCGGACAAACGGGTGCTGTTCTGCCAAATCACAACGGACTATGACCAGCAGCCGATAGAAAGCCGCCGCATCACCCGCGTCTTTTTGCCCCGAACCGCAAGCAACGCTGCGGTGACACTGACCATCACTGCGCCCTACCCGGCGCAGGGGTTGGTGTCCTGCGTGCGGCTGTACCAAAGCCGACACCCGGAGGTGGAGATCGTCTGGGACACCGCCTACGACACCGTGAGCGATTATAGCGCCCACTGGGAGCAGTACGCCGAACAGCTGTCGCTGCGGCTGATGAGCGGTGACGTGGGCGATATTGTGCTGCTGAACGGTTCCGGCCTGGAGGTGAGCGCCGTGCTGGAGAGCGACGCCATGGCCGATTTGACGCCCTATCTGGAACAATGCCCCTACCGTGACGAGCTGGACGAGGAACTGTTGCAGCCGCTGACCAACAGCGCGGGGCGGCTGTGCGGCGTTCCGCTGGGGGTATCGCCGCAATATTTGATCTACAACGAGACGTTGGGCCAGTCGCTTGGCCTGACATGGGACACCGATGCCCTGACCTGGAAGGACCTGCTGGACTTAGCCACCGTCTGGCAGGCAGCGGGGGAGGCAAGTCCTTCGCTGTTCTGCACGGGCACGGCGCGGGACCCGGATTCGATTTTGGAGGACTTTCTCCTGGCCAATCTGGACAGCTTTTCCGATGCGGCTGCGGCTGCCGCACTGGAGCCGCAGCTTGCGGCGCTTCAAGCGCTGTGGGACGGCGACACCCTGATGCGTGCCGGTACGGACGGCCGCTTTTGGAGCGACGGCTTTTTTGAGAATGTCCTTTTCACCATGGGTTCCGCCGCCAACTATGAAAATTTGCTGGAAAACCTGACGGCGGCGGAGCAGGCCAGCCAGTGTACCCTGCGCCTAGTTCCCATCCCGTTGGGCGAAAATGCAAGCAGGCGCCAAAACTACGCCGTCAGTTGGGGGATCTCCGAACGATCCGGCAACAAGGAGGCGGCCTGGGCGTTGCTGGAAGCCACGCTTGGCGAGGACGGCTTTGTGAACGACATTTACAGCAAAGATTACGCGCTTGTCAACCGCGTGGCCGACCGCCAGCGGTATGAAGCAATCTTCGCCGCACGGCACAGCGTCCAGCCGCAGGAGCGCCACTATGCGCAGTACCGCGCTGTCTGCCTTCAGCCGACCAGCCGTTACAGAGCCAAACAACTGGAAAGCCTGCGTTCTGGCACCGATCCAAGAGGCTGTCACAGGCACCGCCCCGCTGGACGAGGCCATCCAAACTGCCGTGACCAACTGGAATCGGGAACGGGTAGAGTAACCAATTTCATATGCTTCATTGCGCCAAAAGCGCTGTGATGAAAAAACTTTGGTAAAATTTGCTGCATCGTTTTCATCAATTTTATACCGAAGTTTATTGAAAAGTTTCCGAATGTCGGCTTTCTATAAGGAGGTGATTATTTGAAAGGCTATTTTGTAGGTACAATTTCAGCGAAAAAAGTTAGAAGAAAACAGATCATCAATTGACAGCACAAGCTATGTTTATGCATCAACAAGAACAAAGCAGGCGCAGCCGAGAGGCGTGCGCCTGCTTTGCCTTGAACGAAAGATTCTGCTTGAAACAATGGATTGTTATTTGAATGCAAATTATCCAAATCAGTTGAATGGTGCCATGTCAGTATTATCTGAAATGAATTTCAGATATTTGGCATGGCACTGTTTTATTGATAATACGACATCGCATCCACTCTCTCTCCGTTTTCCCTCACCTCAAAATGCAAGTGGTTCCCCGTGGCGCGGCCGGTGTGGCCGACGTAGGCGATCACCTGCCCGGCCTGCACCTGTTGGCTTTGGGTGACGCAGATTTGACTGCAATGGGCATAGAGCGTTTGCAGGCCGCTGCTGTGGTCGATTTGGACGTAGTACCCGTAGCTGCCGCCCCAGCTGTCAAGGGCGTTGGCCACTGTGACCGTTCCGTCCGCGTCGGCAAGAATTGGCGTACTCTCCGGCACAGCAATATCAGTACCGTCGTGGTAGCTGGTTTCGCCGGTCAACGGGTCGGTGCGGTAGCCGAACGGCGAGGTGATGCTGCCGGGAATCGGCAGCGGCCATTGCAGGGTGCCGGTCGGTGTGTGTGTCGTGTCGGGCATTAAAATTTCACTGCTGCCCGCCGCAAAGCCGCCAAGAAGTTCGGCCCACAGCGTTTCATATTCCGGGTCTTGCAGCAGGGGCAGGTATTCGGCTTGGCGAGCGGTGAAGTTGTAGGCGGTTTGCATTTCCTCCGGCGTTTTGTGTGTCAGGTGAATGGTGAGGACGGTTTGGGTGATCGTGGTGGTATCGGCCTCGTTGCTTTCCTGAGATTCCGCGCCGCTATCGTTGGCTGTGCTTTCGGATGCCGTATCACGGCTTGCTTCTGTGTTGGCGTTCTGTGCGGGCACTTCCACGGTTTCCTCGCGGGTCGTATAGCTGACTTCGTTCATATCCCATAGGATTTCGCGCAGCTCGTCCAAGCGTGTCTCGTCCAGTGCCGCTACCGGCGCTCCGTCCTCTGCGCCGGACACACGGGACGAAAAGACGGCTAAAACGTCCTGCCAGCGAATGTAATAAACGTCGTCGTTGGCTTCTATCTCCTGACGGTCATGGGGTACGGTATCGGAAATGTGCTCCAGCTCGTCACGGTATTCCCCGGTCAGCTGCTCCACAGCCTGCTGCACTGTGATCGAGCTTTCGTCCGGGGCTTCGGCGGCAAAAAAGATACCATAGGCCGAGCCGGCGATGAAAGCCACAAGGCAAATGATAACAACGACTGCGGTAGCCGCGCTCATGCCCGCTATGATTGCCACCGTCAGCGTGTGCAGCGCCGCCAAGAAATGCCGAATTGCCGCGCGCACGGCCTTAACTGCCTTGCGTGTCTGCTTGGAAGCGTTCTTGGCAGCCTGCCGTGTCCGTTGGGCCATCTGCTGGGCTTTTTGTTGGGCGACCTGCTCTGCCTGCACGGTGCTGGCGGCGGTTCGAATTTGCTTTCGGTCGCGGCTCACGCCGCGGATTTCATGCGGAGCAGTTTTTATATCGTGCGGTTTTTCTTTGACGGACAGCCGATTCGATTTTATGTTGCGGTCAGATGTTTGTTTTGCAGAATCACTTATGCGAGAATGATTCGCGCTTGGATTTTCTTTGCCAGACGGTACGCTACACTCCCGTGGCTCTGTAAGGTTGCTGCTTACTTGGCCGCCGTCCGGTGCCTGTAGCTCAGAAAAAGACTGCTGGCCCGTCTGCTCCTGCCGTTCAACGCTCTGCTCCATATGCCGCTGCCCGGCGCGTTTCTTGGCCAGTTCACGGCCTTTGTGAACAGCTACTTTTGCAGAGCTTTTGCCCACGCTCTGCAAAGCGTCGGAAACTTTTTCGCCAGTTTGATTGGCTTCGGAATATTGTCCTCCCTGCTGCCCGTCGGCTGTACTCTCTATTTCAGTTCGACCTTTTTCTTTGCTTCGCAGCCACAGCTGGCGCATGGCCTCTTTCGGTATCTGCGCTGCCGCCCGCTGGCGCGGGGTAGTGTTTTCTGATTTTGTCCTTATATCTTCCATTTTCACCACCGTCACAAAAGATTCAAAAAATGTTGTGCGTTTGTTCAAATTGCTTTTATGCCTTTGACACAAGCGCGGTGTATCCTATAGATGTAATCAAAAGGCGGGCAGCGCCCGCAACACCTACTGCGCCTTCGGCCATGTGAGGGCAATCGCCCGGCCAAGGCCAGACAACCCATAAGGCTTCGGCCATTATATAAATTTGGCGGCTGTGCGAAACGCACAGCCGTCTTTTGTGTGGGCGGGCTTCTGTTCCTGCAAGGCATAGGTTATTCTTTCAGCCGCTCATCCGGCTTGGTCGTCATCAGGCGGTAGAGCTTGGTGTCGGTCGGGAAGCTGTTCGTGAACGGCACAAGATTGCCTGCGCAGCGGATCAGACCGCAGCCGGCCGGTACGTTCGTGATGTACCCCAACTGCGTGTCCGAGATGTTCAGCAGCTTTGCCAACTCCCCGCGGTCGGTCGCGCTCTGGTTCAGCATGATGAGAAATTCCGAGTTTGCCAGCATCAGCCGCGCCGTATCGGAGCGCAGCAGCTCATCCACGTTCTGCGTCAGGCCGGTGATCAGACCGTTATATTTGCGGATACGCTTCCAGAGTTTGTAGAAAAAGTTGGAGCTGTACTCGTAACGGAACAGCAGGTAAAACTCATCGCAGACGATCCAGGTGCGCCGGCCGGCTTTCCAGTTCTGGATGACGCGGTTGTAGATGGCATCCAGCGTTACCAACATTCCCAGGGGCATCAGCTGTTCGCCCAGCTCTCGGATGTCATAGTCGATGATTCGCGCCCTGGTATTCACGTTGGTGTGCCGCGCAAAGGTGTTGAGTGTGCCCGTGATAAACAGTTCGCTCGAAAGCGCCAACCCCTGCGCCTCGGTCTCCGGCTGCATTTTCAGCAGGCGGTAAAAGTCTTTCAGCGTCGGGGGTGTGCCGGTGCAGCCGCGGTCAAGGTAGGGGCTTGTACAAAAGTTCCGTGCAGCGACCCAAAATCGACTTTTCGGCGGCGGTCAGGCTGCCCGCCAGCTGCTCAAACAGCGAAAGCACAAACTCGCTTTTCGCAATGATCGGGTTGCGGTCGTCGCCGTACTCCTTGTCCATATCCAGCGCGTTGATGTGCGTGTCGGATGCGGCGGAGATTTGAATGACTTCGCCGCCGAGGGCACGGGTCAGGTGACCGAACTCACTTTCGGGATCAAGGATGAGAATATCATCCTCGGTCGCCAGCGCGATCTGCACGATTTCCTCTTTTGCAGACATGGACTTGCCGGAACCGGAAACACCCAAGCGGAACGAATTGCCGTTGAGCAGAAGCCGCCGATCCGCCACGATTCGGTTTTTGCTCACAGCGTTCTGCCCGTAGTAAATGCCGCCCGCCTGCATGATCTCCTGCGCGCGGAACGGAATCAGCACGGCGGTGCTTTCGGTCGTCAGTGTGCGCAGCGCTTGGATGCGCCGCACACCGTAGGGCAGCGCCGTGTCGAGGCCGTCCCTTTGCTGCCAGCGTAGGGTGGAAAGCTGGCACAGATGCTTGCGCCCGACCGAGAGCAGCGTTTCGGTGTCGCCGTCGAGTTGGCGCTTGCTGTCGGCCAGATGCACCAGTGTGACAAGGCCAAACATCATGCGCTGGTCGCGGGTGGTCAAATCGTCCAGCATTTCTTTGGTTTCCTTGCGCTGCAGTTCCATGTCATATGGGATCGCGGCGGAAAAGTTGTTGTTGGCGTTCTGGCGGCGCTGCCAGTTGGCGGCGTTCGTTTCCACACCCAGCAGCGTATTTTGCAGCTGACGGGCGGCCTCGTCGGTCGGCACGGGCAGGATGTCGATGGACAGCATCAGGTCGCGGTCAAGGTCGCATAGCTCTGACACAAAGCTGTCTTTCAGATAACTGGCGAAATCCTGCAAATAGAGCACACGCCCAAATCGGCCGTCGATTTTGAAATGGTCGGCGGCAAATTCCATGCTGTCGGGGCAGAGCCAGTCCTTGAAATGCTGCCCGCGCTTGGCATTTTCCGCAATGTTAAACTCAAAAAAAGCTGGTTCCTGCCCGACTTTGAAAAAAGTCACGGAAAATGCGCAGGCGGTCGTTCACGGGCAGTTCTGCTGCCACCGAGGACAGCGCGGCAAAATGCGTGACGAGATCGGTGCCGACCCGCGCAAAATAAGCGCGAGCCTCATCAATGCTGCGCTTCACCACGCTCACGGTCAGGTAGCGTTCCCGCACAATGCTGTTGCTGCCCGCCGTCTGTGCGAGCAGCATTTCATTAAACTCGCGGCGGTATTCGTCCAAGGTATCGCCTTTCATCGGCAACAGCACCGAGCGCTCAAACTCCGCCTTGTTGACGCGGCGATTGCACAGCGTGATTTTGGCTGATGCGCCGGAGTCCAAAGCGTTGAGCAGCTCGGAGTAATCCAGGAACATCGCTGTTTTGTCGTCCTTGCCTGCAATGGCATAGTTGATGTCGGTAAACGACCACGTCTTTGAATATTGATTTCCGCACAAAAAAATCCCATCCGACCAGATACGGCGGATGGGAATGGCGTCCTGCACCGAGCGCGGCACGCGAAACTTCACGCGCTCCTGCTGCTGTGCCTTGGCAAGCGTTTTAATCATGCGCGGCGCTCCTGTTTTTATCTTGCTTCATGCGTTTCCCTCGCTTTCGCTTTTGATGCAGCCCTGCCTGTATGGCGGGCTGCATGGCGGCGTAATAGTAACTATCCGAGCGGAACACCAGCCGTTTGGGGCACAGCAGTTCTGATTTGCACCATGCCCACAGCAGTTGCTCCGGCGTCATGCCGTGGTAGGTAAAAAAATCCGCAGACGGCAAACGGTGCGGCGGCCAAAATACACACCCAGCCGATTTCTTCCGTGTCCAACATCGGCTGCAGCAGAAAGTACACCGCAACAGCTACACCCACTGCTAACAGGGAGCAGACAAACTGCCGCGTGTTCAGCCCAAAGAAAATCGTTTCGTGGTATTCGCGGACTTCTTTTGGTATTTTGATCTCCATAACGGCACCTCACAATCCCATAATTTCTTTTACGATCCTGTCACAGCCCTTGATCGCACCGACCAACACCAACAGGTTGAACGTCAGCTCGGCCACATAGGTCCAGACGGCAGTCACGACCGATGCGGAGGTATCCACGCTCGGCGGACTGGCGGCCAGCGCCGAAAAGATCACGCACGACAGCGCGATCACCAAGCCCTGCAAGCACACCCCGGCATAGCTGCGGATGAAGTTTTTGCCGACGTTGGCTGTCGGTTCGCCCGCAAAGGCGGCTAGTGGGATCGGTGCGATGGCCGCATACATCCACAAGCTGAACATCCGGCCGTAGACGGTCAGGATCATAACGAAAGACAAAACCGTAATGAGCAGCCCGCCGATCAGTGTGACGGCCCACAGCGGGATCGAATCCCAGAAGCCCACATCATTGATGGCGTCCACCAGCTCCTGCGGCAGCGTGGTGCTGTTCATGCCCGATGTTCCCGACTGCGTAATTACCGTGGACACCGTGCCCTGCACGATGGAAAACACTGCCTGCATGAGCTCCAGCCCATAGGTCACAGCGGCCTTGGCCAGCGCGAAGCGGATAAACAGCTTGAGAGCGTGTTCGGGGCGTTTCACTTCCACAAAGCTGCCGCAGGTCTTTACCACACCGATGGCGAAAAACAGCACGAGCAGCCCGTACCCGATGGCCTGCAGCGCGCCGTGGATACCGACCATGACCGACCACACCTGCCCGCCGCGAAAGGTCTGTGGGCTTTCGGTCAACAGCTGCCAGATCTCGGCCAGTTTGCCGTTCCAGGTGTTGAGGGCGGCGTTGAGGTTGTCTACGATCCAGCTATCGCCCACATGGCATCACCCCCTTGGTTTTGGTTTTACAATGCGTTGGCGCGATTTTATGCCCCCGTGCCCATGATCAAGTCCAAGATTTCTTTTGCAAACGTAATGACCAGCCCGCCCGCAAGCGTGAGAAATCCCTGACTGCGCTGGCTGGGGTCGTGGCTTTGCAGAGAAAGACCAACCTGCACAATGCCCCAGCCGAGCAAAATCAGCCCGATGGCGCGGATCAGGGAAAAGATAAAGGTTGACAGGTTGTTCACGACCGTCAGCGGGTCGCCGTCTGCAAAAGCAGGCAGGGGCAAAACAAACGCCGCAGACGAGGGCGGCGTATAGGCAAAAGATGCCGCGCACGATTGGGTGCGCGGCGGGTGGCATTGATGCAATTTTTTCATTCTTTTGCAAAGCATTGGCATTTACCTCCGGTTTCTGTAAATCAAATTTGTTTGTAAATTCTGTTGGGCGGACACTTTTGGCTTATCCTCAAAATCATCCATGTCCAGCAGTTCATATTGCTCCGGCTGACCGGGCAGGTCGTTCGCGGCTCCGGCAGCGGCGGTGTAATCATACGGCGATGCACCGCCGTCCTCGGTGAAGCGGATGTTCGGGTGCCGCAGCAGATCGTATTTGTCATCCAGAATCGGGCGCTCCCCGCGCACAAACAAAATTGCCTTGTCATCCCCCAGCAGCCGCACCTCATCCGGCTTGAGCAGTTCGCGTCCGCTTGTCTGCCGGTTCACGCTGTAGCTGCCGTTGCGGCCGCGGCTTCGGTTGTAGGACGCGATCGAGATCGTTTCCTTGCCGATCAGCTCCGAAACATACTTGTGCGTGCCCTGCTCGTTGCCGCCCAAGTACAAAAATTCGTCGCACAGACCGACCAGCGACTCCCAGTCGTTTTTGTACATGGCCTTGAGCTGCGCCATGTTCTGCGCGATGATCGAGCAGAAAATACCGCGCGAACGCATGGTCGCCAGCGCAGACAAAAAACTGTCCTTGGGCAGAGAAATGTTCGGGAATTCGTCGATCAGCAGATGCACCGGCACGGGCAGCCGTCCCCTGTGGACGCGGTCAGCCTGACGGTAGAGCGTCTGAATGAGCTGGCTGTAAATCATGCCGACCAGATAGTTGAGCGATTTGTCCGAATCAGGGATGCAGCAGAACAGCGCAATCTTGCGTTCTCCGAGTTCTTCCAGATGCAGTTCGTCGGCCATAGTCAGCCGTGCGATCTGCGGCAGATTGAATGCCGCCAGCCGAACGCCAACGCTGACCAGAATCGAACGCGCCGTCTTGCCCGCTGCCTGCTTGAAAATACGGTACTGTTTGCAGGCAATGCTGTCCGGCTCGCGCATTTCCAGGCGTTCAAACAAAATGTCCAACGGTGATTGGTAGTCGGCGTCATCCTCACGCACCTCGGCGGCTGCGATCATCTCCATGACCATGGCGAAGTTTTGCTCGTCGGCGGGCGCTTCGTGGATCAGGTAGAGCATAAGTGCCTGCAGCAGAGCGGTTTCGGCCTTCGACCAAAACGGGTCGTTTTCATGCGCGTTCGGCGGCGTGGTGTTCTGGATGAGGTCAGCAATAAGCTGCAAAACGTCCTTATCGCTCTGCACATAGCAGAACGGGTTGTAGCAGAACGAGGCGGACGGGTCGATCAGGTCAAACACACGCACCTCATAACCTTGGGCAAGCAAGAACGCGCCTGTCTTTCGCAGGATCTCGGCTTTCGGGTCTGTGATGACCATGGAGCAGCCCGCCTGCAGCACATTCGGCACGGCATAGGTGCGGGTCTTGCCAGCACCACTGCCGCCGATGACCAGCACGTTGGTGTTATGCTTATGCTTGTAGCCGTCCACGCCGATTTGGAAGTGCTTGGTCAGCAGCAGGTTGGTGCCGTGCTTGTCTCTATATTTTCGATTCAGCGCGGACACATCGCCCCAGCAGGCGGAGCCATGCTCCGCGCCGGGGCGTGTGTTGCACTTGTCGGAGACAAGCACGACTGCGGCAACTGCATAAGTCAGCGTAAAAAGCAGCAAGAACCGTGCGCTGTGCTCTGTCCATCGCAAAGCAAAAGGCGCGGCCAGCGCGGCGTTCAGTGCGGCCAGCACCGAGTTTAAGCCGCCTGTCTGCCAGTGGCTGGCCACAGCCACCGCCGCCCACCAGACCAACGGCAGGGGCAGCAGGCAGAACCACCAAGGATAGTTTCTTTTCAGCTTTCCACCTCCTGAAACATAAAATGCCCTGCGCGGCAGATACCGCACAGGGCATAGGGTTTATTTGTCGTTTTATAGCATTCGAGGAATATCCTGCGCGCTGTACAAGAACCGACGCACTTCCATCACGCCATCGATCACCACATAGAACACCGTGCAATTGTGGACGTAAATGCGATAGTACGGATATTCGCGCTGTTTCGTGGATGGATACGGTTCAAAGCTCTCTGCAAAATTCAGGCGCTCCAGAATCGCCTTTTCGGTATCATCCACCAGCTTCTGCGCAGCGGTAGGGTTGTCCAGCACTTGGTCGATATACTGCGCCGCACGCATCAAATCCTGCTCAAACAGTCGCGTGTAGCGCAGTTGATACTTAGGGAACCTCTGAATCAATCCCGCCCTTCGGGCTTGGCACACATCACACCGTCTATCGCACATCATCCGCGTTGAGAAAATGCTCGACAATACATCCAGTATTGTCTGCGCTTTTCTCTTAGCGGCTGACGCGCGCTAGCCGCTGTACTGTGCACCAGATTGAATCAGAGCTTCCCTATTTTCTTCCACGGAACTGGGCCCTCACATTCCCGAAAACTTCCTCATGGCTCAGCCGAACAGGATCGCTCTTGGCTGCGGCATCCGCTTCATCGAGTTTGGCGTCCGCGCCGTCGATCAGCGCCGTATATTGTTCAATGCTCATCACGACCATGCTGCCATAACCATTTTTGGTCAAGAAAACCGGTTGCTGCTGTTGGGTCACAAGCCGTTCGACTTCGGGATACTTATTTCGCAAATCGGACACAGGACGGATTTGGATCATATTGCTCACCTCTCGCTTTCTTATCCTTATTTCATCATAATTCTTGTGAAAAGCAAGAGGCTGTGGAAATTTCACCATGAGGAATAGTTGCTTACAGAAACCAGCACAGCGCATCATCCACGGCGTCGGTATAGCCTCCCTCGGCGATGCGCCGGGTGCGCAGCTGGTTGAGGGCATTCCTTGCCAGCCGATATTCGTCCATATCCAGCGCCAGTCTGCCGCCTTTTGGCGGCAGGGCGTGGATGCGCAGCACTAGCGCGCCGGTTGCGGTGCAGTCTGAGCCCGTGGCTTTCTGTGCGTAGTAGACATTGCCCAGTGCCCGCAGCAGGATGCTTTTGTTGGCACGGTCGAGTTTTATATTTCGACGTTGAAGCATGAAGTTTACACCTCGTTTCTGCTTGATCTCGGCTCAACCATATCACAACCTCTGCCGCGTTGCTATCCCGGATTTGAAAACAAACGGAAAATATTTGAACGAACAGCCTTTATCTGGTTCGCTCCATACGCTTGATCTTAACCGGCATCCTGGGGAGCTGTGCGCGGGCATCGTCGCGCTGACGCAGGAAAACGCGAATGTCACCAAGCTCCCTGCGCACGCTGGGGCGCTGACCGTTAGCCCTGATTTTGTCGGCGCGCGGGGAGGGCGTATCGGGCAAAGGCCCTTTGTTGGGCGAGGAAGGCTCGGACGGATTCTTTCTCCCCAAAGCTGTTGTTTCCAAATCCGATTGCTTCGGGGCTGGGGTAAAATCCATGTTGAACTGTTCCTCGCTCTCGCCGACCGCAAAGCTGACCGCGCCGTGCTCAGTCTCTATGGTTTCTTTTTTCGGGCACGGGTTGACTTTGGCCCTTTTGCACGTCCGCTACCAGCTCGGCTTCGCCGGTATCCACCACATCAAGCTGCAGCTTGTCAATGACACGATTGACCTTGGCGGCGTCCTCGGCCCAGACGGCGATCTCGATGTTATCGGGGTCAGAACGGTCACGGATGGGCACATACAAAAGCCCATGCGATTTTGCGGCCTTGGCAAAATCCCGCATCTGGTCGGTCGGCACGCTGAAGAATTTCAGCGGTTTGCCCTCGCGCAGCAGACGAACAAGCTTGGTTTTTCCGTGCGTTTTCTTCTGGTCGCGCAGTACGGCCAGCGCAAATACAGCAAAATTCTTTGCCGCCGTTCCGGAGATTTTTAAGGCAAACTCAGTTCCCTCAATGTGTAGCGGACGACCTGGTCCGCGGGTTCTGCCCGTAGTTCATCTGGCAGCGCCCCTATTTTTGCCCGATTTAGCAGGCGCGGGGCGCTCCAGCACCTCGAACGAATCCACGCCCGGCACAAGCGCCAGCGTGCGGCCGTTCTGCCAGTCCATGTGGAGCTGTCCAGCGTCATCCACGCAGGTGACGGTACCAATGGTGCCGGGCGGCACGGGGTCATACGGGTCGTTCATGGCAAGAAGGCGGATCTTGGTGCCCACCGGGTAGTGCCTGCGGGCATATTCGGCATGGTAACGATCTCGATTGCTATTGAACATATCATCACTCCATTTCTTGTAATCTTTAACGTGCTTTTTGATTTGTTTTCGTTTGGTTTTGCTGCGGTTTTGTTTGCGGTTCCTGCTGGCGTTCGCGTTCTGCATCCGCAAGGCGCTGACGCATTTCAGCGGAATTGGCGGCAATCTCCTTGCACAGCTTAAGGTCACGGCGCAGCGGCTTGAGGGCAGCGGTGATTGCCGGAATTTCCGGGGAGTTGGGTGCGGTACGGTACAGCCGTTGGCGCTCAGTTTGCAGCTCGGCAATTTTGTTTTCCAGTGCGATTTGCTTTGCTTGCAGTTGCTCTATCGAATCAATGCTGTTTGCCGACAGAAACTCCATCTGCCTGATCCTTCGGTCAAGATTACGGATGTCCTGCCGTACAGCATAGCTGGGGCGGCGGGGCTTATGCGGCAGCGCACCCAGCTCGTACAGATAGCGATAGTACAAGGCCCGCAAGCCGGTGAGCCTGCGGGCCTTGCCATAGCTTTTGCGCAATCGGGCGTGCTTTGCAACGGGCGGCTGTTCCTGTAAAAAGTGCCACCTTGCGTCGGGGTACAAAATGCGTATTTGCAGCGCTTCTGAGGTATACTGCCTGCCAAGCGTTTTAAACCGCACAGGCCGTGTCTTTCCGGGTGGGCGCAGCGTGGGATATTTGTGGTTAAAATTCAGCTCGTAGCCCTTGCTTTCCAGTTCTCGTATAAACTGCCGCCACGTCAGCGCTTCGGCCAGCGCGGCATCCACATCCTGCCGGATCACCGTGCGCCAGGTCGGCTGACCGTTTTTCTCGGCCAGCCATTCGGCGTAGGGCTTTGATACCTGCGCGGCGCGTTCGGTTTGGATGATCGACAAGCCGTACTTCACGCACAGTTCGTCCGACACGGCGCGGATCTCCAGCGCATAGCTTTTGGCATTGCTGTGATATTTTCTGCCGCTGTTCATCGCCACGCTGCTCCACACGATATGATTGTGATAATGGCTCGTGTTCAGGTGTGTGGTGACGATGGCCTGGTACCGCCCGCCCAGCACCCGCTCGGCCAGTTCCAGCCCGATCTTGTGTGCCAGCTCCGGCGTGACCTCGCCCTCGGCAAAGCTCTGTACCAGATGGTACCCCTGCACGCCGTCCGTCTTGTGCCAGCGCACAGCGTTTGCCCGCATATCCTCATAGGCTGACTGCGTGGTACACCCAAGCCCAGATTCAAAGCAGTCTGTTTCGGTTTTCTCACGGTTCAGGGCGTAGTCCACGGTTTCGGCCAGCGGCATCCCGTGCTGCCGTGTGGTCTTTTGCTTGTCCTGTGCGTACCGTACTGCGTTGTCCAACCGATAGACGGGAATCACGGATGTGTAGGCCATATGCTGCCGCCACCTTTGCTGTAATATAAAAAACAGCCGGGAGATTTACTCTCGACTGTTTGGTAGAAATATTGCTTGTTGGCGAAGAATTGTCCCAAGGCACAGGCCGGTTTACACAACCCCGCCGGTTCAAAAGTTACTGGACCAGCTGCGCCTTGTACTTGGCGCGGTCGGCAGGCGAAATGCCAAGCATTTCCATTGCCTTATCGGCAGTGACATGAGTGTTCTGCATCAGGCTTTGAATCAGTCCAATAGTTGCCTTTTCTTCACCCTGAGCCATGCCCTTGGCCATGCCGCGCTCCTCGCCGCGGTCTGCCACAAATTTGCTGTAATTGCACATTTCGTTTAGCCTCCCTTCCAGCCTTTCGCTGGCTTGAAATCCGAATTGCTCTTCAAGCTGTGTACTCTTTTCGTTTTTGCTCAGCTTATCAGAAAGCAGCGTGTTCAAAAAAAGCAATCAGTTCACTTTCTCTGATCTTGCTGTTTTCCCCAAGGCAGAGCAGGATCACGCACAGCTTATCGTAATTTCCCTTGTCCTCGTGCTGCTCGCCGCACAGGTTCGTTTCCGCCAGGCTGTACGAATTGACCGCACCGCGCCACTCTTCGCTCGGCGACATACAGATCCAAATCGAATATACTTTGGCAATATTTTCGTACTGGGAGCCGGTGAACTCAATGCCTTTCTGTGCGGAAATCATTCTGGCGCAATAGTATACGCCGCGTGTCACCAGATGATACGTCCCATGCTTTTTGTCGGTGGGGGTAAAATCTGCCTGCGCTTCCAGGTTGATGATCAGGCGGGCGCGATCCTTCGTGTGGGGGAGCAGCGCATCAAACTGGATGTCATACAGAACCGTACCCTCCGATACCGTTTTGTCCTCCGTGTTGTTGCCCTTGATCTTTTCGGTACGGTGTGGATTGGTCAGGTCACGGTCTACGGGCAATTCCCCGACAAGCGGTTGTCCCTCAATGCAGGCGGCAATCTCTTCCTCGGTGCAGTTCCGATATTCCGGCACACACCCTTGCAAGATCCGAACCAGCACTTCCTTGCAGGCCAGGGCCTCTTTGCAGGCTGCATCGGATCGGGAACTGTATTCCCCAATCGACAGCGCCGCGTCCAGTGCTTCATCAGGCATGATGTTCACCCCCCGCCCTCTATTGTATTTGCATTATACCGTAAAGTTGTGAATTTTTCAATAACCCGCCGTACTCTTGGCCGAATTTTGCAGCAGGCCCCTTCATGCTTACCAATTTTCTCGCACTTCTTCCCACACCACCCGCGCAATGCGTGCCATCTCTTCCACGCTCTCCGGACCGGCCATGCCGGTGCTGTTGGCGCGGCGGGCCAGCTGATTGGCATTGTTGCATAACCCCGCTACCTTGCGCAGCAGGTCGGCATGATGGGTGCAGGGGCGCGGCGTGATCGTCTTGCCCATGATGAGGCTGCGCAGATATTCCTCGCGCGGCAGGCCGCTGGCCGCGGCGCAGCGGTTCAGATGCGCCAGCTCTTGATCTGTCAGCCGCAGAGGAATCACATGGCCGCGCTTGCGCATGGGATCACCGCTCTTGATTTTTGCCCAGTCGTTTTGCTTTCTTTGGCTGCCGGGGTAGCTTGACCAACGCTTCGCGGCAGACGGGAACCCCGGCCAAATCCAGTCCTAACTTCGGCAAATCGGCAATGTACTTGATGTATCGGTTCCCTCTAAACTGTGACATCAGAATACCTTGATTCCGTGCTTCGGTCGTGATCAGCAGGCAATCCATACGATCTCCCGGTACAATGGACATAGCCGCCGCATGATCCCGCATAAAGGTGTAGTCGGCCCTAAAATCATCTGCCAAAGCCGTGTAGTCAGTATCGGGCAATTCCAGCACCTCTTTGATCTGACATGGTGCCAGGACATACGATCCGGCACCTCTGCGCAGTTGCGACAGGCTTCGGGGATTTTCGGTAAAAGCGGCAAACAATGTTTCACTCACCTTTGCTCACCTCCATCGGTACGCAACGGGGTTTGGGGCACCGCCCCAAAATGTGCGTTTGGATATCCAAACGCTATGCTTGCAAAACCGTTCACGGGCTGGGACGATGTACTTAACTCAGCTGACAAGCGATTCGCCTCTGGCCGCAGCCTTAATGATCCCATCCAGGGTTGTACAAACTCGGCTGTATTTTTTCGCCAAGCCGAGCTGTGCGTTGACAGTCGCGTCGCTGTCGCGACCGCACACCACCAGCACTGGGCAGCGCAGCAGCTTGTAACGCACAATATCGTTGTAAATATGGCGCTCGTCGGGATCGTCGAGCGCCACAAACTGCCCGTCCTGCAAACGCGGGCAGACGGGAACGTACCCGCACTCGAACACGGTGTGGCGGCAATAACGGCGCAGGTGCGCGGAAGAGGTGCCCTCGGCGGCACAGATAAAAGCCCAAGGTCGTTTCATAGTCAAAAATCCTTTCTTAAAATTAAATTGCCGGGGTGGAATCCACATTGGATTCCACCCCTACGCATTTTTTCTGTCATGTGAATCCGACTTGGATTCACTCTGCGGTTTCGGTGGGCTGCAAGGCATTTTTCAATCGCTCCGTGCCCAATTCGTAGTAGGCGTTCGTCACTTCAATGCCGACGGCCTCGCAGCCCTCCTGCACAGCGGCCAGCACCGTCGTGCCTGCCCCCGCAAATGGGTCAAGGATGCGCCCGCCCTGCTCGCAGATTTGGACTACCTCGCGCATAAGCGGCAGCGGCTTCTCGGTCACATGGATGCGGTTGGCAGGATTTGCGTGCCGGAACACACCGGGCAGGCAGCCGACCTTGCGCTGCAAGGGCATCGGGCCGTTGGAGCCCCAAACCATGAATTCGGCCTGCTGGCGGTAGCGACCTTTCTGCGGACGGCTCGTCATCTTATCCCACACGGCCACGCCGCGCCAGATCCAGCCCGCCCACTGCATGGCGCAGGCGAGCGCCGGCAGCTGCCGCCAGTCGATGAACACGCAGATCGGCGCACCGGGCTTGCAGGCGGCGCGGACTTTGCTCATCCAGACGGCAGTCCACAGCATCCAGCTCAGTTGGTCTTTCTGGTCCCCGTCAAAATCGGGCAGGGCCTTGTCAGCGCTCATACTGCTGTACTTCTGGTTGGTCGTGCGGGTTTTCTCGCTCGGCTTTGCCCCGCCGCCCGCATAGGGCGGGTCGGTGATGACCGCGTCGAACGCGCCGGGCTGGAAATGCGGGATAATGTCCAACGCATCGCCGTGTAAGATCGTCCAGCCGTCACCGCCGCGGTGTTCGGGCAGGACAAAGCCGGACGAAAAAAGATCGTTTTCAGTATTCGTCAATCGCATTCCTTCTTTCTTGTTTTGTTCGCTATGTTCATCGGGCATCACCTCGTTCTTTTGGTTTTGGTGTTTTTTCCCGTGCAGCCATATGGTCAGGATCGGACAATTCAGTTTCCACATACTCGGAGATGATAAAGAGCGCGTCATCATAGCTGTGGCAGCCGTAGACCCGCTCACGCATTTCTTTGGACTGGTCGCGCTGCCCGTTTTCGCGCAGCAACCGCGAGGCACGGCCAAGGATGGCAAAGATGTTGCCATCGTGACAGAACAACTCCATTTTAGGGTGCGTATTTTGTTTGCTTTTTTCGACACTTTTTCTCCTTTCACCGGGCAATTTCTGCCCGCTCTCGCTTTAACGCCTTTTGCCGCATGGCCATCTGCGCCAGGTCACCGTAGTCTGCACCGTCTGGTTGCGGCAAACGGATGGTAAGGGCATATTGCTTGCCATAATGCTCGGCCAGCGCGGCGGTCGCCGTGCGTCCTGGCGGGTCGTTGTCCAGGCACAGTTCCATGCGGACAACGTGCGGGTGCCGGCGCAGAAATTCTTCCAGCGCAGCCGGCGGCTTTATGGTATGGCTTTGCTCCGGCACATAAATGCCGCCCAGCGACAGGCGATATTTATCGGCGGCACTACCCGCCAGTGTCATCTCAGCCATCGCGTCAATGGCGGCTTCAAACACGGCCACAGTATCGCTTTCGGCGGTTGGAGGAATACAAAAGCCGTACCTCTTATCGCTGCCCGGCGCTTCGGCCTTGAACGGCCTTCCGTACTGGTACGTTCCGCGCAGGGCGGCATATTTTGGCTGTCCTTGCTCATCTTTGCCGACAAACACACAGTTGTGATAGGGCACGCTCTCGTACAGAATGCCCTGTTCAATGCAGTAATTGATTACGGGAATCGAGACGCCGCGACCCAACAAATACTGCACAACGCGGTCATTGTTCGGTGCAGCGGCAGGCAGGGCAAAGGGTAGACGCTCTCCTTCTATGCTTTTGTGCGCGGGGGCGATATAGTCCGGATTTTCCTCACACAGCAGTTTCACGGCTTCGACAAACCGAACACCCTCGACATAAATCAGATAATCCAGCGCCGACTTGCCGCCGATGCCGCGGCTTTTCCAGTGCCAGACGCTGCTTTCGCCGTTGATCTTGAAGCTGTCGTGGCTGCGCAGCTCAAACTCGCCGCGGGCGCTGCTTTTCACAAGGTCGTTCGGTCGGTAGCGGCGCAGAAATTCTATCGCCGTCATGCGCTTGGCAGCGGCGATCTGCTCTTTGTGACGCCGTTCATATCACAAAATCGCGTTCAGCAGCAAGCCGACCTTGTCCACACGCTCCCACGGGAAGTCCTCGCGGCCAAAGTGCCCACCGACCGCCGTGCGGGCGTAGAACGGATTTTGCAGGTCGAGCGTTTCGATTATACCCGCAGGGGTCAGGTCAAAGACCTGCCGCACAGCTTTGGCAAGGCAATCATCGGCGCACAGAGGGCAGGTGCCGAACGTGTCCACCTCGACCATGACCGGCTCTGCCATGCCGATGGCATAGGCCAGCGTGACCTGACACCGCTCGGCCATGCCAGCCGCCACCAGATTTTTCGCAATGTACCGCGCCATGTACGCGCCGCTGCGGTCCACCTTGGTCGGGTCCTTGCCGGAAAGCGCCCCGCCGCCGTGCGGGGCAAATGGGCCGTAGGCGTCCACCGCCAGCTTGCGGCCGGTCAGGCCGGTGTCGGCCTCCGGCCCGCCCAGCACAAAGCTGCCGCTGGGGTTGATGAGGATTTCCAGCGCATCATCCACGGGCTGCCCGCGCAGCGCAGGTGCAATGACCTGCTCGGTCAATTCCTGCGCCAGCTCGTCCGGATTTTTATTGGCGGCGTGCTGAACGGACAAAACCACGGTCGAAACGCGCAGCGGCGCATCCTCATGCTCCGGTTCATTCACGGCATACTCGACCGTGACCTGTGCCTTGCCGTCGGGGCCGATGCCGTGGATGGTGTCGGTCATGCGGGCCAGTGTCAGCAAGCTGGTCAGGCGATGCGCCAGCACCACAGGCAGCGGCATAAACTGCGGCGTTTCCTTGCAGGCGTAGCCGACCACAATGCCCTGATCGCCCGCGCCGAGTGCGTCCGGGTCGGTGTCGTCCAGAGGTACATTGACCGCACCCGCGATGTCGGGACTTTGCGCGTGCAGCCAGCAGTCGATCTGAAACGCTTTCGGGTCATACCCGACGCCGCGCACAACATCCCGCGTGATGTTGAACACATCCGGCTGCACAGTCGTGCTGATCTCGCCCGCGACCACTATATGCCCGCGGGTGGCCAGCGCCTCGCACGCGACACGGGCGGCGGGGTCAACGGCAAGGCAGGCGTCCAGGACGTTATCGGCAATAAGGTCGCACAGTTTGTCGGGGTGGCCCTCGGTAACGGATTCGGCGGTATAAAACTTTTTCATGGCAGATTCTCTCCTTTTATAATGTAGAAATAAAAAAGCGGCCCGCAGCCGAGAGGGCTGCGGGCCTTGGCGGAATTGAGATCATTCATCTTTCGGGGGCCTGTCGACTGGGCGGACGCCGGGGTCTTGAAACGGCATCCATCGCGGCAGCATAGCGTTCCGTCGTGCAGTGCTCTACCAAAATGCCAAAGGGCGTCCGGTGGAACAGCTGTGGGTCGTGGTAGAATTTCTCGTAACGGGTGAACTGCTCCGGCGTCAGGCCGACGAAGTTCTCTTCGTTATAGCCGCACACAAAGAACGTACCGGCGATGACATCATAATCGCCGAGCGCACGGTTCAGCGGAAGGCCCATCAGCTTGCCCTCGTCGTTCAGAACAACGCAGACGTTGTCATCCGGGAACGGGTAGGCAACATCGATCAACCCGCCGACGATTTTCTGCTTGGCTTCAAGGGTCGGCTCAATGTCGGCCTCGCGGGGATATTGCCCCGGCTCAACGATCAGGACTTTCAAATGTATCCCGATGCTTCTGCGGCCGGCACGCCTGCGCAGCCTCTCGCCATGCTTCCAACATAGGCTGCATAGGAATCCCGTTCTGCGGCAGCCCTCCAGCACGGTATTCCAGTAATAGCGGCTTGGGCGTTCTGGCTCGTCCTTATACGGCGCATTCATGACGTACACCATTGCCTGATGGCCCACGCCTTTGCCTTGCACATCGACCGTGCGCCGGGCATAAAAATGCGGAAAGCCTTCGTAATGGTTGAGCGCTTGCTCGTCCTGTGCGCTGACTTTCCACAGCAGGCCGTCCACATGGTTGCCCTTGTCGGGCAAAATCGTCAGGTACCCGCCGCCCGTGCGGCGGAATGCCAACCGATACCCGTCCAGCCGCACACGCCCCACCGGCTCTGCATCCGGGCAACGGCGGGCCATCTGATCCAGATTCAAATTGCTGCCATAGGCAAAATATAAAGTTTTCTCGTTCAACCGTTCATCTCCAATCTATCTTGCGCCATCGTCCCGATGGCGTTGGTTGCAGGGATACTGCGCTTTGTCATACCGCCACGCGCGGTCGCCGGGCAGATTTTTCAGCAAATGCTCCCGCACATTTTTGTACTCCGGGCCGATCAACCCCAAGCGCAGCAAAAACGTGCGGAACGTAAAGGCAGGGTTATCGCCGACCGGCGTTTTGTGCGCCAGCGTTTTCTGTTGGTTGATCGCCTGCGCCGAGATTGCCATCGCCAGCACGATGTTGGCCTTGACTTCGCCCGCGTGCAGCGTAGCGTTGAACAGCCGAAACTCGACCGTGCCGTGGTAGAACACCGAATGCAGATTGAAGGCATTATGTTGAGCTCAACATAACGCCTTTTATGGCAAGAAAGCGATTATGTATCCCACGTTCCAAACTTTAATTGTACAGCGACAAAAATTATAAAAACAGTCTGTTTTTCTCTACATAATAACTATATAATTTGAGTATTCCAGATATGATGGAGGTTGTTATTGTGGATGATGGAAATCGACTGACCGTGTATGAACTTGTGGAAAGAGTTATCCCTTGCATCATTGCAAAGCACTATAGCGAAAACTATATTCAAGGCTTTCGTTCGACGTTTAGGAACCTGTTAGCGTACTGCAATAAAAATGAAAAGAAATATTTTACAGCGGAATTGGCTCAGCAGTTCATGCTGGATTGCTACGGTGTGCAGCCGGGAACAGTAGAACGGCGATGCTCACGAGTTCACCGTGCAATGGATTTGTTGTCAGACTACCAACACTTCAACGCGGTTATGCTTCGGCGGAGGTTGAATCGAGAGTTTCCTGCAGGACTGCAAGAAGGTGCGGTCAACTACTTGCAAAAGCTATCTCTCCACGGACGCAGGGAGAATACGCTGCGCAGCCACAGAAATGTTCTTCTTCGCTTTACAGATTATTTGTTCAGCGTTGGAGTCACGGATTACAAATTACTTTCAGCAGATATTGTAAATCGATACGTCAAAGTTGTTTCGTGCAATTACAGCAATTCGGTTGTAAGGCTCCATTACAGTATCCTTTTACGCTTTTTTCAGTACCTTGCGCATAGTGGCTACAAGGAAACAGATTTGTCTTTGAAAATGATGCCAATTGTAAAAGTATCCGCTTCCGCGCGAATTCCTACAACATTAGATCTTAGCCAAATCGAAAGTATCCTTGCTTCTGTTGACCGTGAAAGTCCACAAGGGAAACGCGATTATGCAGTTTTAATGATTGCAGTAAAACTCGGCATTAGAACCAGCGATATACGTAATCTTCGCCCTGCCAATTTTAATTGGGAACAGCATTTGGTGTCTTTCACCCAAGTCAAAACAGGAGAGCCGATAACTTTACCACTTCCCACAGATGTTGGATGGGCTGTAATAGACTATCTGAAAAATGGAAGGCCTGTAAGCGATGACCCGGAAATTTTTCTCCGCGCAGTCGCTCCATACGTCTCTCTGCAAAATTTTGACAACATTCTTATTAAGCATATGCGAAAAGCGGGCATTCCTTTGGATTCAATAAAGCACCACGGGCTTCACTCGCTTCGACACAGCCTCGCAACACATATGTTAGATGAAGGAATCCCCATTACCTCGATTCAGGGTGTATTAGGACACATAAATGCCGATTCTACTCAAAAATATATTGGTGTAAATGTACGTCAGCTTCGCAGCTGCGCATTGGAGGTGACTGATTAGTGTTTGAGGAAAAACTTCTTGAACCCCATTTTACCAGTGTGCTTGCACCATATATGCTGGATGTTGTGGAGCAAAAACGTGCCCTTGGCAATAAATACAACGCCGGTGTTGAGGCACTCAGTGCATTCGATGACTTTTTGCAATGAGCAACAATTGCGTATACCTGCCATTTCGAAAGAACTGCTGCAAAAGTGGGAGAAAAAGAGACCTCACGAAAACGAAACCACGCAATGTTTTCGGATTTCGTATGTGCGAATTCTTTGTAAGTATTTGCACAGCAATGGCTATGATGCTCCATGTGCATTCCACCCTGCGCCTCATGTAAATAGATGTTTCGTTCCCTACATTTTTACGAAAGACGAAATCGAGAGATTGTTTTCTGCGGTAGATTGTACCAAAGAATCTTCAGAATCTCCACTACGACATTTAGTTATGCCGGTTCTGTTTCGCCTGCTTTATACATGTGGGCTGCGCGTGTCAGAGGCTCTGCACCTTAAGGTTGCAGATGTTGATTTGGATGCTGGAGTTTTAGCCATATACGGTGCAAAAGGAGACAAAGAACGGCTGGTAGGAATTTCGGACTCAATGCTTGCATACATGAAATCCTACCGCAGTAATCCATTAGTGACAAATGCAAAAAGTATTTACTTTTTCCCTGCTCCTGATGGCGGATTCTATGATACAAGTACAATTTACGATATTTTTCGAAAATGCTTATTTGATGCCGGGATTCCACACCGAGGTCGAGGAAAAGGGCCTCGTCTCCATGATCTCAGGCATTCCTTTGCGGTCCACATTCTAAACAAATGGAGTTCCGAAGGAAAAGACATATATACCTGTTTGCCGATTCTCCGCACTGCTCTTGGGCATGACCGAATTACAACAACCGAAAAATACTTGAGGCTTGTCCCGGAAGCCTACATGGAAGTCACCGAACCATTCAATGACCGATTCCATACCATTACAGAGGTACTTTGCAATGAGGAATAGATGCAGCTACGCCGGTTTAGTCTCCGCATACTTTAGCGTGTATCTGGCAGGAACTAAAAATGTCAGTACAAATACAATTTACTCTTACCGGGACACCTTTGTTATTTTTCATGGCTACCTTGAAAAGTATTGTGGCTTTAAATTAGAGAAAATGCTTTTTAACGACCTTTCCCGCGAACTGATTCTTGAATTTCTACAATATCTTGAAACTGAACGCAAATACAGTATATCTTCTCGAAACCAACGACTTGCTGCGCTGAAGTCATTTGCAAAATATGTACAAATTGAATGCCCGGATGAAATGATTCTGTGTCAGCGCATTCTTTCAATTGACAGCAAAAAAGCAGCAAAGCCGACGGTTCAATATTTGAGTAACCAGCAAACCGATATTCTAATGGAACAGCCTGATATTTCCACGCCAAAAGGTCGCAGAGACTTGGCGATGATTCTTCTCCTTTACGATTCAGCTGCACGAGTGCAGGAACTTTGCGATTTAAGAATCTGCGATATCCGAATAGATTCACTACCGGTTGTACATTTATTAGGGAAGGGGCGAAAAAGTCGAGATGTTCCGCTTACCAAACCGTGTGCACAGGTATTGCGCCAATACATTTGTGAGAACCATCTTGATATACCAGAACGCCGCAATGACCAGCTGTGTACAAATCCGCAAGGGAAAAAGTTGACTCGCAGCGGTGTTTCTTACGTGCTAGCAAAATATATCCACAAAGCAAATACTGCGGTGGATTCATTTTTTCCGCAGATTACACCGCATTGTCTCCGGCATTCTAAAGCAATGCATCTTGTTGAGGCAGGCAAAAATCTCATTTATATTCGTGACTTTTTAGGGCACGAATCTATTGAGACAACACAGGTTTACGCAAAAGCTAATCCCGAAGCCCGGCGCAAGGCATTAGAAACAATGGACACGAGGATGAATACGCCTGCCATGCCGGATTGGAACGACGACCCTGACTTAAAGGCGTTTTTAAAGACCTTGTAGAAAATTATGCTGAGATTTCTGGTGAACAGTCTCGAAGTAACGTCTGTTCTAAAAGATTCTCAGCATAACTTTTTTCTGCGCATAAACGGCATGGTACCGCGATAAGTCGTAGTGATCGTTGCTGCCGTCATTCCCCTGATACCAGCGGCTTTTCAGCATCTCCATGCTTGCGTCCTTCGGCAGCTTGCGGATCGTCTGCAGCACAGGTTCTTCCACGCGTCTGCACCAGCGCCGGGTTCGGCTTTCATCCACCTTCAGCGCCGCAAACAGAATGTCCTCTTTCGAGTACATGATCGACAGCAGGTTCTTCAGGCTTTTCGGTGTGTGCCTGGCTGCATCAATATGAACGTGCATCCCGCAGGAGTCATTGACAAAAGCACCTGCATGGCGCAAAGCGCGCACGACCTCCTGCAGCTTTTCCATCTCGGCGTATTCGAGCTTGGGGAGTTCATCTCGACCCTGTACTCTCGCCCAGCGGGAACCTGCCGGCCATTGCTTCGGCGAAAGGTATGGATGCTCCCATCCGAAACGATTTTCCAGTCTTTGCCCTCGCGGTCGGTCACGCGGTAACCATCATAGGTGCCGCCGTAGTGTGTTATGCTTGTACCGAACAGCTCCGCCAGCGTCCGTGCCGCCTGTTGTCGGGTCAGGCCGGTCATCTCGATCTCACAGCCGAAATACTGATCCCGAAAATCCAGCGCCATTTATCCGCCGCACAGCTCTGCGTCTATCGCCGCCAGCCGTTTGCCGATCGCCTCGACCACATTCACAGTCACGCCGTTGCCGGCCTGCCGGTAGGCTTGCCTTTCGGACGAAACAACGAGTATTTTATCGATGCGGTCATCTGCCCAGCCCTGCAAACGCAGACACTCGCGCGGCGTCAGGCGGCGGATGCGGCCGCCCTGCAAAACGCCGGAGACTTCGCCCTTGTGGCGGTGAATCCCATTGTCCTGGCGTGTTGTCAGGCAGCGGGCATTTTCCGTGAGCTTCGGGTCAGCGTTCAGGTCTACAAAGCACAGTGTGCCTTGTTTGCCGCAGGCCGTCAGCGTGTGCGCGATGCCGTGCCCCACACGCCCGCGGCGGGTGTTGGATGTGGCGTAGCTCAGGTCGATGCTGTCGCCGACGCGGGCGGTCTGGTAGCCTTTTTGGTCGCGCATTTGATCTGCGCGGCGGCTTCGGCTGGCCGGCGCTGTACAGCAGGAGCGCCTGCTCCCTCGGTGAAAGGAAATATTTTTCCTCGACATCGTTCATCAAGATATCCGATAAGGTACACGCGCTTTCTTGCCTGCGGTACACCGAAATCTGCGCTGTTAAGAACCTGCCATTCGACAAAATACCCCAGCTTTTCCATTTCGCGCAGGATGGCCGCAAATGTCCGCCCGCCGTCATGGTCGAGCAGGCCGGGAACATTTTCAGCCAGCCAGTACTTAGGGTGCCGGGCTTCAGCCAGTCGGGCAAGCCCAAAGAACAAGGTGCCCCTTGGGTCGTCGAATCCGCCGCGGCTTCCGGCAATGCTGAAGCTCTGGCAAGGAAATCCGCCGCAGAGCAGGTCGAAGTCGGGCAGGTCGGCGGGGTCTGCTTTTCGGATATCGTCAAGGAACCACTCTCCCTCCATGTCAAACAGGGCGCGGTAGCTGCGGTCGGCGTGTTTGTCGATCTCGCAGTGTCCCACGCAGACAAAATCGCCGGCACGGGTCAGCCCCTCGCGGAAGCCTCCAATGCCGGCGAACATATCTAAATAGCGAATGGTTTTAATATCACCCCCCAAAAAAGAAGAAAAAGCCTGCACGGTCGTTAAATGTCAACTGTACAGACTAAATGTATGATTCGGTTCTATGCGTCCGGATCAGCGCTATCCTCGCTTGGTGGAACTTCCTCGGATGCTTCGGTGCGTTCGGCGTTTTCAGTGATTTCCGCATTTACCATGCTCTTGTCTGGCTCCGCCTCATCGCCCAACGCGTTGCTTTCGTCGGACCGCTGCGCAGCCAAGGCTGCCTCGAATTCTTCGTCGGCGTCGGCCAGCGCGCTTTCGATCAGGCTGACAACAAATTCCTTTTGCGTCAGCTTGCGGTGATAGACCTGCTCGAAGCGGGCGAGATATTCCTTGATGCGCTGGAACAGTTCCTCGGATACCTGAAATGCCATGGTTCGTGTTGCCATGTGGACGCCTTCTTTCTGCTGCTCAAAAAAGTTGTGTACGGCCAGTTCAATGAATTGCGCGGTGGTGATGCCCTGTCGTTCCAGTTCCAGCCTGATCTGCTGGTGCAGGTCATCCGGCAGGGTGACGGTCAGTTTGCTCATGTTGACTCCTTTCAGTGTGCAGGTACGCTTTTGGGAAGCAACCAAAGCATACCGCAAAGCAAGCGGCAAAGCTATCACCAGAACCAACGATATTTCATTGCGAATTGCATCTGAATGCAAGCAGAAGCAACAATCCGCACAGCCTGGTTTGAGCCCGCTTGATTACTGCATGGGAACCACTCCCCTCGATTTTGATTACAATGTTGCTAAAAAATCCAACGCCGCCTTTGGGATTCCTTTGCCGTCTTGCGGTGGCGGGGCGTCAAAAGCGATTTGCGCTTTTTCCAGTTCCTCCCGAACGGCCCTGCGCACCGTTTCCTCCAGCCGGTGTTCCTGCTCGCTTTGCAGCAGGGCGCGGACGATGAGCGCCTTGCGGTTTCCGTCCGGGGCGGCCTGCAAAAGCTGCCACGCGCGGCGGTCATCTTCGCAGCGCAGATTGGGGCGGAATACGAATTGCGGCCGCGGCGGCCGGTTCACCCCTCGCTCACACGGCCCGAAAGCTGCGCCAACGCGCGCTCGAATCCGACCGCGTTCACCTTGTCATCCGGCAGGAACATCGCGCGGCACAGGCCGTCTTTGGGGCCGACGTGGCGCTGCACGATCCCCGCGCCGCCGCCCAGCATGACCGTGGGCAGGGCGCGCAGGTCAAATCCCGCTTCGGTCACCAACGCGAACAGCCGTTCGGTGTAGGCGCGGCCTTGCTGCCGCACGATCTCACGCACAGAATCGCCCAGGGCGCAAGGCCCGCCCGCCAGCATCTGCTCAATCTGCGCGTCGGTCAGGGAAAGCCCTGTTTCGCGCCGCACCTGCTCACGCACAGCATCGATGCAGCGGATCATGCCGAATTCCAGGCTGTGCGCGGTCTCCGCCACGGGGCGGGCGTTGTCGATCCGCATGAGATCCACCGTCCATCCGCCGATGTCCATGAGCAGCAAGGACGGCTCATCCAGCAACAGGTCGGGGTCTGTCAGCAGCGCGGCGTAGCCCTGCGGGAACAGTGCCACATCCTCAACGGCGATCTTGTATTCTGTGCCCTCGAATCGGAACAGGACCGGCTGGGAGCGGAGCAGGTATTGCCGAAATTTTGGCTTGTCCCGGCCAAAGCTTGTCAGCGGTAGCCCTGCTGCAATTTTAACCGAACTCTCGTTTGGTGCGCCGCGCATTTTGATTTCCTGTGCCAACGCCGCGAGCGTCAGCAGGTAGTAGGTGTCGTTCTCGGTCTTGTCGGAGCGCACCGGCTGGCGCCCCGTGCCGGAGACGTAAAACTGTCCGTCCACCTCCAGCACACTCTGCCGCGTGTACGGCTCGTGGCTGCCGTAGCAGGTCAGACCGGCTGGGAAGGAACAATGCCGCGTCTTGATGGCGTAGTATCCGTGGTCGATTCCGATGATCATGTTTTGCCTCTCTTTCGTTGTTGAGATGTCTTTTTGCAATGCTTTTGCGGTGGAAAGGCTCCTATACAAAAACCGGCTGGGAAGAAATCGACGGCCTTGCAGTGAAACTTTCCTCCCAGCCGGTAAGTAAGAGTTAGGGGAGAGTGTGAGAGGGGGAAAGAGGCCAAGCACCCGGCCATCGGCAATACCGGCAGCGGAGTGCAAAACTTGGCCCTAAAAATGGGTACACTTCTCCCGTGGCGTTTCGCCTTTTCAAAATCAGGGCGGCCCGCCCGCGCAAAGCAAATTTGCTTCCTTATCCACTCTCTTCCTTTTTATTTTTTCACCGCATCCACCAGTTTGGCTACCACCAAATAGCGTGTGTCGGATTCGCCGGTGCAGGTGGAGAGGGTCAGAATGTGGTCGGTCAGGTTCAGCGTTTCCCCGTTGTCCAGCGTATTGCGCGCGGCTGCCTTTGCCAGAATCTGCGCGAAGGCCGCATCATCCGGGTTCGGCTCGATGCAGTCCCGGTCATCCGCCGCACTGCACACCCCGGCGCTGACAACGCGGTAGGTCAGGGCAGCGTCGGGCAGCGAGAGATAAATGTAAGGATGTTCTTCGGCAAAGCTGTCCTGCTCGTAATTGTGCAGCGCCTTGAACCCGCCCTCATAGCCGTCCTCGAAGGTGTGGCCGTAGAGCACAAGGTTGCGGGAAAGGCTGGTGCTGTTCAAATCACACGCATAGTCGGCAAAAACGCAGCCGTGGACATCGGCATTGCCCGCGGTGTCGCGGCGCAGGTAATAGTCGTTGTCGGACGCCTGCTGCACCGGGGCATCGATGTTGGTGCCGGGCACGGTGATCCACGCGCCGGTTTCCGTGTTGTCCTCCTGCGCCAGACGCGGCTCCGGCTGGGACACCGTGACGGACAGCGCCCTTTCCACACGCTGTTCCGCCAGCGCTGTGCGGTTGTGCCAAAGGCAAAACAAAACGGCGCACAGGACAATGCCTGCCGCCGCACACCAAAGGAAAATTTTCCGCTTGTCTACGTTCTTCCTTTTGCTTTGCATCTGCTCACCTTCCCGATCACCTTTCCGGGATGCCCGTCTGCGGGAAGTATCTGACCAGCACCGTGGGCGCGCTTTCCTGCGCGGCGGTCAGCGTCCAGTCCACATAGCCGAGCAACCCCTGCAATTCCTCCGGCATATTCTGGTCAAGCGTCAGCGTCAGGTTCAGGTGGGCCGTGCCGGTTCCGCTGTAACGTCCCAGCGGCAAATCATTGCGCATGGTGTTGGTGTCGGTGTCCAGATTGCCCCACACGGGGCCGCTGTATAGGGTTTCGTTGTCCGGGCCAGTCACCGTAATCACAGCATATTGTTTGAGCAGCTTCCAGATTTTTTCCTCAGTTTCTGCACCCAGTTTGTTGTTGTCCGCCAATGCGGCGCGAAGCCACAGCGAACACGAGGCATCGGAATCGTTGCGGGCTGTATAGTCGATGGCAACCAACTGGCTGCGGGTCTCACCGGGGCAAAGATTCTGGAAATCCAAAAACAGCTGCCCGTCCGGGTATTCGATCAGCCCACCATTCTCATCGTAGGTAAAGCGAATATGCGCCGTCTGCGTCTTGGCCGCCACTGCGTCCGGTGTACGGCGGTAGGCCGACCAGGTGCGTCCCCACAGCGTGGGGCTGTCGCCGCTGGCCTGCAACAGCTCCATCGTCACCCCAATGTGCCCGGTGCGGCCCGCCAACTCGTTTGTCAGATTCGGGGAAACCGTGAAAGATTCAAACAGCGCCGTACTGCATTGGTTCGGTTCCACAATGTCGTTGTAGTACCAGTAGCCGTCCTCGCCCTGCGTCCAGTCGGCGGTGTTATAGGCGGGGAACACGCAATCGGTGGCGTCCATGTCTGCCGCTGTTTCGTCATCCCAATCAATCACCACTTTGGCCCGCACAAGGGAGCTGGCTGTGCCGGTATTTTTCACCCAGACGCACTTTTCGACCGTCTGCCCCGGCGTGATCGTCTGCCCCTGCTCGTATTTTTTTCCTCGACGATGCCCTGCACTGTGGCAGTGGAAATGTGGTTGGTCACGGTGCTTGACGTGCGCCAGCCCGCCAGCGTTCCGCCCGCGCACAGCGCCGCCGCCAGGGCCAGTGCTGCCGCGCCAAGCCCGATTTTTACCTGTTTTTTCAAATTATCGTCCTCCCATTCTTTATGAATTATCCTGCTTCGGGGTAATTTCATTCACGATCAGCGCGCAGTCGCGGTCCTCCGCCCAGCTTTGGCGCACATTCCGCGCCGTCACGCTGGCCGATGCGCGGCAGCCGGTCAGTTCCAGCACCGCACAGTCGGCTTTCGCCGTGCCGTTCTCGGCATCCTCAAACTGCACCAGTGCATGGCAGGCGGTCTGGCTCTCGATGACGGTGTAAACGCCGCCCGAAAGCCCCGTGAAGGTCACACTGGCGCAGACATCGCCGTTCTCGTCCGGCTCGGCATCGAGCGAAAGCTGCACACTCTGCCGCTGCACCCGGCCCTTGGCGTCCGTCAGCGTGAACGTAAACACCGGCGCGCCGTGCGCGGCCAGCAGATCGGATGCGGGCAGCTTCTTGGTCACGGTGATCTTGCCCGGCTCGACGTTCGTTGTCACTTCATCGGTCGGCAGAGTAATTTTATCCTCGCGGTACTGCACCGACGCCCTGTTGCTCACGGAGTTGCCCATGACAACCGATTGCACCCGCACCGTGAAGGAAACTCTTGCTTCCGACTGCGTGGGAATTTCCAGCGTCCATACAATCTTTCCGTTGTTTTCCGCGCCGTTCTCCGTGATGGAATTTTCCACCAACTCGGTTCCTTCGGGGATTGCATCGGTGATCGTCACGGTCTTTGCCACGTCGGCCGGATTGCAGCACGTCACGGTGTACACCAGCGTATCCCCGGCCCGCACCGTGCCGCCATTCAGGTCGTTTCCCGCTTCATCCGTCACGGTCTTGGTCGGCGCGTCTACCGGCACATACACCGCCTTGACGGTGTGGTCAGCGTCGATGTCCGCAAACTCAATATTCTGCGGGTATTTTTTCGCCAGATTGTTCTGCATTTTTCGGCATCCTCGTCCAGATAGATGCCACTCAAAAGGTAATTGCCGCTTGCCAGCGGGGCATATGTCACTGCTCGGCTCTCTCCCAAAGGTACTTCGCTTTCCGTTTTGGTCTGGGTCGTCCCGTCGCTTTCGCTCGTTATGTTGTCGGATACCGCCTGCCCAATGTCCGGCGTCCCGTTCACCGCAATGGCCTTCAGGGTAAAATTGATCCTCTTCCACTGTGCGGTAAAGGTCGTGTCATAGTCGTTGGCGTAGGAAGTTCCCGCAGCCAGCAGACCGTCTGTCAGGGCGGTTTCGCCGTTCCAACTCTGCGTGGCCTTCCAGCCAAGGAAGCGGTAGCCCTCCTTCTGCGGTTCGGCCTGCACGGTGTAACCCTGGCCGTTGTGCTTGGTTTCGGAAAAGCCGTTCTGCGCGCCGTTCAGCGTTCCGCCGTCCAGATCGTAGGTCATGGCAGCCTGCCAGCCCGCATAATACGAAAGAACGGCAGGCTCCGCTGTTACGGTTTTGTGGTTGCCATAGCTGCCCAAAATGCTGCCGCCGTCGTCGTTTATCGTAATATCCTGCAAGGCTGCGCCGCCTTGCAGTGTCGTCACGCCGTCCGCGTAGGTTTTGGCGTCCAGCAGCCAATCCGCAAAGCAGTGGGTCTGCACGGCGGCGCTGTGCCCGGCATTCGCTGAACAAATGTAGTAGGGCGCGGTATCGTCCACATCGGTCGGTGCCGTCACATCCGCCGTGATGCCGTAGAACTTGCGCACTGTGCCCAGCAGTTCCCCGCTGTCGATGCCGTCCACGGTCAGCGCGGTGCCCGCCGCAGCGTCGTGATTGTAATAATAGCGATAATTCGATTTGTAGGACAACCAAACATCATGCGCGTCGGAGTTTTTCATGCCGAAATAGGCGTCCTCAATAGCGGTATAGTATACGTTGGTGTCAATTCCGTTCTCCGGGTGCTGCTCCGCCGTCTGGGCGTTGTTGGATTCCCGGCTATTTTCCCAATCCAGCACCGCCGTGTCCGACTGGATGATCGTCCGCCCCAGCCACGGGTTCTCGCAGGTCACGCCAAGCTGTTCCCGTGTTCCGCCGTTCCAGGTGACAACGTCCGCATCCTGTTTCAGATGGATGCTGTCACCGGCGGGAATCTGCAATGTTGAATCGGTGCGGAACACATCGACGCCGTCCAGCATCACCGCGATGCGCAGGCCGGAATTTTGCAGGGTTTTGTCGGCGGAAGTTTTCACTTCGACGCCGTCCTTGAGTGTCGTGTCTGTTCCGCTTCCCGCGTAGATTTCCGCGTGTTCCGCGCCGTTTTCGGTAAAACTGCCGCCGGATACCGTTGCCTTGGTTCCACCTTTCAGGTACAGCCCGCTGTGGCCGTTTTCGTGCGATGTGACCGGCGCGGTCAGTTCAAGCGTTGCCGTCTGGTCCAGCGATTCATTTTTCATCGCGCTGATGCCGGAATAGCTGTTGCCGTAGCAGTTCAGGTGATCGCCCTGCACAGTGCCGCCGTCCGTGTGGACGCCGTCCGCGGCGTTATTGTACACGGCGGTCGTTTCGTCGCCGTTCGCGGAATCCGCGGCCTTGCCGATCCACAGTTGCCCCTGGGTGTAAACGCCGTTGATCCCGTTTGCGTAGATATGGTTCCAGCCGTACAAATAAGTCTTGCTGTCAGGGTAGCACTGCACGCCGTTGCCCGCATTGTTCAAAATACCGCAATGGCTGATTTTCATCGTGCCTGCGCCTTGTACGTCCAAGCCGGGGAAGGTGTTGGAAGCGGTGTCCCCGTCTGTCGTCAGGAGATTGGCGGTGTTGTAGCCGTTGTTCTCCACCTGGCAGCCGGTCAGGGTCATAACGCTGTTCGAGCGCACATTTGCGCCCGTCCAGCCGTTGCCCCAGAAGAAGCAGTTTTCCGCGCTGGCGGAGCTGTCGGCTTCGGGGATGTCAAAGCCGGAGGTTTTGTTCCACACAAAAAAGAGCTGGCCGCTGCCTGCACATGGGAACCGGCGGCACAGGTCAGCCCACCGCCGCCAAGGCCCTGTGAGCGCACATTGCCGGAAAGAACAGCCGAACCGTTCTCAAAGCGATACAGCGCGGTTCCGTCGCCCGCATATTCGCCATTGTTGAACACCAGCGAGCCATTGATCTCGGCCTGGCCGGGGTTCAGCAGAATACCGTTGTCGTTTCCGTAACCCACGGTACAGTTTTGCAGGCTGATTTTGCTGTCTGTGCCTTCGGTGTAAACGACGTTCTCGCAGTTGTTATTGCCATTGAGGAAGACGTTCTCAATTTCCAGCGTCGTGCCGCCGGAAATATAAATCATAACGTTGTCATGGTCGGTCTGTACACCGCTGGCGTCGCCCATCCGCAGGCTGGCGTTTTGGGTGTAGGTGTAGCCCTGCGCAACGGTTTCACTGCCCACGCCGACGGTGTTGGTGTATTGGGCACTCCCGGTGCCGACCAGACGCAGATTTTTGCTGACGGACAGCACCTCGTCCAGTGGGATGGTGATCTCGCCGGAAAGATAGATCGTAGCGCCATTTGCGGCAGAGGCGACAGCGGATTTCAGCTCTGTCCAGCTTGTGACGGCATCTTGGGCGGAGGTACCGGATGCGTCGTAGAGAGAGACTTCCTCAACGGCGAGATCATTGGAAAAGGCGCTTACTTCAGCGGGAATTTCCGCGTTGGAATCGCTGTCGGTTTCTTTATTTTCCGTCAGTTCGCTTGATTCGGCACTTTCCGGCGTTGCGTCGGAAAGCGCCGTGCTTTCATCCTGTGTCGATACAGGCGTTGGTGTCGGGGTAGTTGATGCTTGGTTTTCCGCCTGATCCTTTGTGCTGTCACCTTCCGCAATATCCGCTTCAGCGATGCCGCTCCACTCGTCAGCAACAAATTTTCCCTGCGTTCCTTGTGCCAGCACGGCAGTCGCCATACCGAACAACAGCAAAGCGGCCAGCCCTGCTGCCGCCAAAGACAGCAGCGGTTTGTTCTTTTCTTTCGCTTTTCTCATGCAAAACTCCTTTTGTGTCATTCAGAATTTTGACCGGATATCCCATCCAGGGCAGGCACAACTGCACCCTCCCAACGATGTTCTCCGCCGTGACAGGTGTATCTGCCACGTTGTTTGTCAGTCCCTGCGTCGTGACCGTCCGAGCCGCCTGGTCGATGGCGACGATTCTGTGCGTTACCGTGCCGCCCGCTGTCTTGTAGGTAATGTCCTGCCCGACTTTCAGTTCGTCAAACGACATCGGCACAACGACAAACAAGCTGCCCACGGGCAATACAGGCTCCATGGAGCCTGTCAGCACGGCGTAACAGCGGATACCGCTGACGGAAATCAGCACGGCGGCAGCAATCGCGGCGGCAAAGATCAGCGGCCCTGCCGCTTTCATCGGTTTTTTCACCACGTTCCGCCCTCCTGAACCGCTTCAAAGTAGACGCTGAGGGTGTAATGATTCAGCGCCGTAGCGTCCGCGCTCTCGCTGTATGTCACAGTATCGAACAGCGCGTCATTGCGGCAATCTTCTCCCGGCTGCAAAGTTTTGGCGTAATACCAGAAATCCTCCGTTTCGTCGTAGCGCCAGTTTTCGGTGTTGTAGTTGAGGGTACAGGCATCCTGTGCCGCGCTATCTGAGAAAATCACGCGGGCGCGAAGACGCAGCGGAAGGTTGCCGGTGTTCACCACATACGGGCGCTTCATGAACGAATTGCCCGGCTGCACCGGAACATCCGGGTTCTGAATGTCCTCTTTCGGGTCAAATGTCACCTCACCGACCGTGAGGGTGTTGGTGCGCGATGCTTGGGCAATAAAATAAGCGCCTGTGACGCCGACCAGACAAACTGTCAGGGCCAGCGCCGCAAGCGCGGCGAACAAGATATTCTTTTTTGCTTTGCTCAAGATTCAGCAACCTCCTTTCCCATGACGGCGGCCCACACATCCTGCGGGGTGTTGGCGTCGGCCACATAGTCGCTTTGGATGGCGGTCAAGCGGCAAATAATATCTACCGCCGTGCCCTGCGGCAAATCGCCCTCCACCACGTTCGCATAGGTCACGCAGTCAAACAGCGGCGGCGTCTGTGCGCCGGGCGCAATGGCGGATTCATACGCATAGATGAATGTGGGGTTTCCTCCGTTTCAGTTTCTTCCAGCAGGCTCCAGCCGTCGTTGGGCTGAAAACTGACCAGATCGACCGTGTGCGGTTCGCCGCCATTGTCCAGAACGCCCGCCCCGCTGGTCGGCTCCTGATTTGTTTCGTCGCTTCCGTCTGCTTTGGCGGTTTCTGCAATCGTATAAGTTCTCACGCTGGCGCGGGGAATCTCGACTTGCAGGTACATATAGGCTGCGGTCGTGCTTTCCGCCGCGTTGCAGGCCGTGGGGTCTTTGGCTACCGTCTTGCCGGGGTACAGCACCTTCGCTTCATCCGGCAGCTTGTCCCACTCTGGCTCGGTCAGTTCTGCCTCCAGCTGACCGACCGCGAACGTGTTGACGGTTTGCGGCGTCTGGTGCGTCAGGTAAGCCCCCGTCCCGGCCACTGCGCCCAAAACGGCAATCGTTGTGACAGCGCATAGGGCAATGATGTGTTTTTGTTTCATGGCATTCTCCTTTTTGGCTTGATTGTATGGCGAAAACATAAAATCGTTTTATACGGCAAGCAAAGGCATCACCCCCCAAAAAATGAAGTAAAGAAAAAGGCGAGCGGCTTCCCTTACGAGAGCTTGGCGCTAGCCTTCGACTTTCTGGCACGGTATAATCAACTTGATTTTGTCGCTTTTTGAGTTATAATTAAAAATAAAGAGCTAGGGAGGCTCTGATTAAATCTGGTGTGCGGCACGGCGGATGGCGTGCGATAGACGGCGTGATATGCGCCAAGCCCTCAGGGCACGATTTATTCAGAGGTTTCCTAGTAGTCGTAAAAGTGCAATGAAGGGAGTCCAAATGGCAAATCGCCCAAAATTAACAATAGAGGATCAAGTGGCGTATATGAAAAACAAAGGGATTACCTTTGACCACTGTTCTGCAAAAGGATGCCGTGCGTTTTTTTGCAGGAAAGCACATACTTCTTTAAGGTTAAAGCGTTCGATAAAAATTACATTGCTCATCCAAAGACCGGGCATTATTATAATTTGGACTTTTCTTATCTCATGGAGCTTTCAACCTTAGATATGCGCTTGCGAAGGCTTATTTTACACGCAACTTTAGATATTGAACATTTCCTAAAAGTACAACTGATTCGAGATGTAAGTTCAAATCCGGTTGAGGATGGCTATCAAATTGTCGAAAAGTTCTTTTCTGAAAATTCCAGCGTAAAAAATTCCATCAGTGAAAAATCGAAGAATTCCATGTGCAAGGATCTTGTGGAAAAGCTGGAAAGTGAAAATTATGCGATTTGGAATTTGATTGAAGTCCTCTCCTTTGGTGACTTTGTGCGGCTCTATACCTTGTATGATAGGGAGTATGGGAATCACAATAAAGGGCTCATTCAATGCCTTTATGCCGTAAGGTGCCTCCGGAATGCAGCTGCCCATAACAACTGCTTATTAAATAGTTTAAGGTTGCCCTATACGCGTAAGATTCACTCCTCCTATTCCATCAGCCGCGCTGTGAGTCAAATTCCCAACGGACCAAAGACAACATCCCGCGAAAAAAAGCTGGCCAATCCGGTGATTCATGATTTTGTCGCAATGCTGTATGTATACAAGAAAATTGTATCTTCGCCCCGCACAGCAGAGCATTTCACAAAGGAATTGCACGATTTATTCGACATTCGTATGAAACGGCATAGCAACTATTTCGAATCAAATGAGTGCATATCATCTGCCTATCACTTTATGAAAACTGTGATTAATGATTGGTTTCCATCAGGCCAGGAGTTATGAATCTATATTTGTGGTTGAAAAATCCATTGACATCCCGATTGGAATTGAGGTATCCTATTAAGGATGAACAAAAACAGGTCACTGTTTTTAGAGGGCTGGTGCACGCACCAGCCCTTATTTTTATCCTTATCTAAGCATAGCTGAGTCCCTTGGTAAAATATTATAAAGGCAGCGCCGCAATAAGCGTATTGTTACCCTTATAAAAGGCGGATTTCCATAGCTTCGTTGGCTGGTCAAACATTAACCTCATATCGTTGGCCTGCAGGGATATTTGCAAAGCAGGGAAGTGTCGCAAATTGGCCTTCAGGACTCCTTTGCCGAAAGAACCGCATTGGAATATATCGTATCAACAAATTATTTTGACGGATACTTTGCCTTAACCTGATACACTACGCTAGAGCACCTGACTGTTAATCAGGGTGTCGTCCGTTCAAGTCGGACTGGGGCAGCCAAATAAACCTTGAAGCTTCTGCTTCAAGGTTTTTCTTTATGTTTTTATGGGCGGTATCAGTATCTGCTCCATATTGCCGCTTTTACCCTCTACCCCAAAATCTGCACTGAATTTTTTCTCTATCCGCAATCACGGGGTTTGGCATTGTTTTGTTCCGCTTCAGCCTGCTTATACATAGTCAGGCCCCCGGCTAAGCCGGGGGCTTGCGGAAGCCCTAAGGTGTATCTGAAAACAAAGAAGATGACGGATATTTCGCAAACACAAGCAGGATTTTGCGTGTGTAGAATGTGCAGCAGCGCAGCAAGCTGTTTGTGGCTCGTTCTCGCCAGCCGCTCCACATAGCCGTGAACGGTTTGCAGCGCCTCCTCTTTCGGCATGACCCTTTGCAGTGTCTCGTAGGCTGCAATGCCCGGTAAGATTTGCCGTTTGAGGTGGTACTGCTTTTCCTTGCTTGCGCCCGCATTTTCAGCCAGCAGTGCATTCAGGCGCATATCGAAAGCGGCGTTCAGCTGCTTCGCCTGCGCGGGAAAGCGCTGTGCCGCAGTATCCCGGAAATCACGGGAAAGATACGTTTCTTTCCTCTTCATCGTCCGTTACCCTTTCTTTTTGTATCCGCAGTCGCAGTAGGGCCCGCCGGAGGCAAGGGTGTACTGCCGCACAAAATTTGTCACGCCGCCCGCTTCGCTCATGGTGTAGTCCAGACGGCACAAAGCAGGGGTCAGGTCGTACAGCCCTAGCTCCTTCATCAGCACACAGATGCCGCACTTGGTAAAGCGTCCCTCGTAGCCGCTGCCATCCGGGTATTCGTAAAACTCCATGTTCCACGAATAGGGGTTGCGGTCAGCGGCTTTCAGAGCGGCAGTGGCTTTCATGGCAGCGATATCCTTTGCGGTGAACTTGCTTTTTCCGCTCTTACGGCAGAACCACTGCATGGGCGCTGTCATCATCGCCTTTGCGTAGTAATCCGTCAGGCGGTCTACCGCCGGGCGCTGCGGCATGGAGAGAATGAATGCCCCGATCATCGCGCAGTTGACCAGATTCATTTTGAAACGGTCAGCTTTTTCGAACTCCGGCAGCCTGCGGATGATCTGCCGGTATTGCGGCTTTGCCTTTTTCGTGATGGCTCTTGCGGTGGCTGCATCATAGCCCAGCACAGCGGTCAGCTGCTTTTGAAAGGAGCCAGCAAACAGAGCCCACATCCCAAAGGGCATTCCGGTGTACTTCATTGCAGATACCTCCCGGCTTCCGCTTCCAGTTCCTGCCATACCGGGCAGGCTGCGCCATGCTCATCGAAAAATTTCCTGAGATCCCGGTTCAGTGCGCTCATTTCGTCGATGGCGTTCATTGCGTGGTCGGAGGCGCAAAGCTTGCCCAGCGAGGTGGCGCACATCAGCTTGAAAAAGCGCAGGCAGGTCCTGCGGTATTTTTCCCCTTCAAAGTCTGCATCCTCCTTGGGCAGAATGGTGTGCCCGGCATTTCGGATGGCTCGGTATCCCTCGATGTTGGCATCCAACAGACGGTTCAGGTATGCAGTGTCGCCCCTGAGCTTTTTCAGGTTGCCGTCCGTCTTATAGCAGGCAAAGGCCGCCGGCATCACGAACACGGCATGGCAGAGCAGATAATCCTCCATGTTCGGCTCGTAAGCGACCTTGTATTTTTTGTACCGTGGAAGATACGCCCGATCAGCTGTTTATTGGCGGCTGTACCCGGCAGCTGCCCGATGGTGATCTTTTTCAGGTCGATGGAAACGACCCGATCCGACTCCCGATGCCCGGCAGAAAGTGCAAAGGCAAACAGGACATTCTTCCCCGGCAGTGCCGCCGCCAGTGCTCTTGCCTGTACGTTGTTGCCCACAAAAACGATGTTTTTCGTCCGGTTCGCCCGCAGCGTGTACAGAACGGAATCCAGCTGCGTATAACGCATAACCACAAAGATCACATCGTACGTTGCATCCGGTGCAAGTTCGGTCACCACCGGAATGCGGCTGACCGAGGTGCGGGGCGAAAATTTATCCTTGATCCGCAGACCGTTCTGCTTGATCTCCGCTGCCCAGTTTCCCCGCGCAAGCAGGGTGACATCCTTTCCTGCGCGCAGCAGATTTCTTGCCAGATTGCACCCCAGAACGCCTGCACCATATACCAGAATTTTCATGCCTTCGTCTCCTTCTGTTCCTCGTTTTCTGTTTCCGTTTTGGCTTTTTTCCGGCAGACAAACCATGCAATGCCCTTCACATTTTCAAGGGTTACGGCTGTGTACATGTGCTCCAGCCGTTTTTTAAACTGGAAACTGTTTCAGGGCGGTGTGAAAAATCCCGCCTTTTCATAAATGTGCCGGACGAACCAATCCGTCCGCTTGTGCGCGCCCTTCACATAAAAGCAGCCGCAGAAGGTTCCGCCGGGTCTCAAGACCCGGAAAACCTCCCGATAAGCGGCTTCCTTATCCGGGAATGCGTGAAAGCCGTTCAGCGACAAAATGATGTCGAATTCACCGTCTGTAAAGGGAAGCGTACCTACATCCCCCTGCTGAAAGGTTACATTTTTCAGGTGCAGTCGATTCGCCTTTTCCTGTGCCTGCCCCATCATATCGGCCGAGTAATCCAGACAGGTAATATCCGCTTCCGGCAGCGTCCTGTAAAGCGGCATGGTCAAAATTCCGGTTCCCACCGGCACCTCCAGCAGTTTGCCGGAGAAATGTTCCGGGATACCGGACAACGCATTTTCCAGATAAGCATCGCATTCCGCCTGATTCATATCCCAAACCAGGCGGCACACCGCTTTTCCGCTCAAGGTAGAGCAGGTGATCATGCCATCATAAAAATTGTTGCCGCCTGTCAGCCGATAGGCGCTGCGAATCGCTTCTTTTCGCTCCATGTTCACTCCTCCTGCACTATTTCACCGCTTTTTTCACCATAACGCACAGACAGCCCTATTTGGCTTTGTGATTCTTCATCGCGACCGGCGCCTTCTTTTCCTGCTCCCGACCAGAAAACCGGATCTTCACAATCTGCATCTTCATCATTCCATCACCGACTTTTGCCAGAAATCGGAAAAAGCCGTTGACGGAAGGGTCTTTCAGGTCGCTGTAACCCAGCATATAGCCCCGGGCTGGACACCCGCATCCGGCTGTCCCACGGGGAAAGCTCGCTTTTCGCATCCGAAACGGCAAAATACGCCCCCACATCCTTGATCTTAGCCGTCTTGAGCCATGTTTTTGCGATCATCTTCACCGCTGTCCGATTGGCCGCATCAAAGACCAGAACCCCGCCGGGGAAAGCATCCGCCATTCCCTGCACCAGTTCCCGAACCTGCTGGGTCAGGAAGTAATAGAACACCCCGGAGGCAAAGAACACCGCCCCGCCGGATGCATCGATCTTGTCAAACCATGCGGGGTCTTTCAGGTCGCAGGGGATGTTTTGCTCCCGCTCCCCGGCGGGCAGCAGCTGCTGCCGCAAGGCAATAACATCCGGGAAGTCCAGATTGTAGATTTTGCATCTGCCGTTGTCGCAGGCTCTGCCGGTGTTGTCCAACCCGCAGCCCAGATTGACCACTGCCGCACAGGGGTGGGTTTTCAGATAATCCCGCACCTCCCACGCAAGGTCGCACTGCCGCATGGCCACCTCCAGCGCACCGAAGCGCTGCATCAGGCTGCGGGAATTTTTCTCTGCCACTGAAAAGTCGTAGTCGATCTGATCAATCAGGCGTACCGCCGTTTCGTCCCGATAGAGGTTTGGGTACAATTCCGAACACAGCTTCCGGGAATATAACGGGAGAATCAGCGTTTCCTGCACAGTTTTCATACTGCGCCCACATGGTCGGTGTCCTGATGAGTGATGAGGATGTGCCGGATGGAATGCGGATCGATACCGAGCCAGTTCATTTTCTCTGCCAGCCGGTCATAGTTGTATCCCGCATCGACCATAATGGTCGTATCGCCTTTGCGGTAGAAGAAGATATTTGCTACCCATTCCCGCACGCAGGCAACGTTTTTATCGATCCAGCCGGTGTTCAGAGGCTTGAAGATCTCCTTGCCCCGGTACATCCGGCTCATTGCTTTTCGTTGGAATTCCGTGGCTTTTTTCGACATGATCGCACCTCATTTTCGTGCCGTAACGCACAGCCATCCCTTTTTGTTTTTTGTGGCTCTGAATCTTACAAAATCCTGCTTGTTCCAGATACACTTTCAGATCAGCATCCGTATAGATGGTCATACCGTTAATGATTCGCGTCCATTTGTCGTCTTTTGCGTTTCGCCGTTTGCTTCGTTACAAATGAAAAAAGTCCCCGCCGGGCTTCAGCACTCGATAAACCTCTCTGAAATTCTGCGTAAGTTCCGGCCAGAAATAGACCGTTTCAAAGGCAGTTACTACCTCAAACTGCTCCGCTTTAAACGGCAGTTCTGCCACACTTGCCTGTTGCACGGTACACCGTCCTGCCGCAATGGTACGGCATTGACCTTTCGCGCTTTTTCTACGCTGACAGCCGAGTAGTCAATGCCCTGTACCTTTCCCTTGGGACACAGTTTCAGCAGCTTTTTGATGTTCGCCCCACCGCCGCAGCCGCAGTCCAGCACCATGGCATCCGGGGCAGGCTGCAAAAAGCTGCAGCCCCATTCTGCCATTGCGCTGTGTCCAAAGTTCATCATAGCAACCATGATCTTCCCGCCAAAGGCCTGCAGGCTTGCGGGTGTTTTCAAAAAAGGACACAACTCCACCCTCTTTCTGTTTACCGTTCACAATGCAATGCTTTTTACCAGATGCGCCCACTGTTCCGGGTGGCAGGCCAGCAGCTCCTCGTGCTGCAAGTTCTGCTCATGAAGAACCGGATGTACAAAATGCTGCTGATACCGGGCACGGTATTTTTTCGCCCATCTTCAAAGGCGTAAAGATATGGATCTCGGTGCCGGGTATATGGATTTTATCCGGCAGCGGGGTGATAAGATCGGAATAGAACTGGTTTTTGCAGCTCTGCATGGTCACATAGGGGCGGGCATCGCCGAACATTTTCAGAAAGGCTTTGACATAATCCCCCGACTCTTTGGCATGTTTTTCCAGCTGCTTTTGGAGAAATTTTGCCTTAAGCTTTCCGTCCCGAACCACAGGGTAGATCAACGGCAGCAGAAGATTTGTCTGCAAGCTTGCCGCCAGCGGCAATGCCTGATCCAGGTCGGAGCTGCCCAGAATGCCGTAGTCCATGTGGATGTTCTGCCGTGCCGCCAGCAGCCCCACGAACGGAGCCGCCCAGAGAGCAGCCGTAGGCTGCCCGGATGTCCACCGCAGTGGTTCTTGAGGTAGGCTTCGATCTTTTTGGTTTCCTCCAGCATGGTGGGAAATTCGGTCTGTTCGGTTTCGTCAAAGCCATCGTAGCTGACACACAGCACCCGGAAGCTGTCTGCCAGAAGCGGAATCACTGCACCGAAATTGCTTTTCCAATGGCAGCAGGTACCCGGTAGCAGCAACAGCACCGGGGCATCCTCTGCACCAAATGGTAGATTTTCATCGTGATACGTTCCTTCTGTTTTTATTCTGCCCCTGCAAATGGAAGAGACGTGCTTCTTCGTGCAGAGCAGAACCGCAAGTTAGATAAAGCTAACTTTTAACCTCGTAAAAAAAGCCGCTTCTCAGCGGTCCTTCTGCAAAAATAATACGCCCTGCCATTCCTCTGTCAAGAAGTTTAGGCATTTTCGGAGATTCCGAAAGAGATTTCGCTTTCGGCCCCAAAATCGTCACCCCAGCGCCACATCCAGCACCATCATCACGCTGAAGCCTACCGCAAAAAACACCGTGCCAACGTTTGAGTGCTGTCCCTGCGACATTTCCGGGATCAGTTCCTCCACCACGACATACAGCATGGCTCCGGCAGCAAAGCTGAGCAGATAGGGCAAAGCAGGCACCACGATGCCTGCTGCCAGAATCGTCAGCACTGCCCCAATGGGCTCTACGATGCCAGATAGTACTCCGTCCCAGAACGCCCGGCGTTTTGGCATTCCTTCTGCCCGCAGGGGCATGGAGATGATGGCCCCCTCTGGGAAGTTCTGGATGGCGATCCCAAGGGAAAGTGCCAACGCCCGGCTGCAGTGATCTGAGCAGTCCCGGCAAGATAGCCAGCATAGACCACCCCCACCGCCATGCCCTCCGGGATGTTGTGCAGCGTCACTGCCAGAACCATCATAGTGGTGCGTTGGAGTTGGCTTTTTGGCCCTTCGGCCTGCAAACTATTCTGGTGCAGATGCGGAATAAGGTGATCCAGCAGCAGCAAAAACAGGATGCCCAGCCAGAAGCCCACCGCTGCAGGGAAAAACGCCAGCCTGCCCAGATCTGCAGCCTGCTCCATGGCCGGGATCAGCAGACTCCATACCGATGCCGCCACCATCACTCCGGCTGCAAAGCCGGTGAGGGCACGCTGGATGCCATCGCTCAAAGACTTTTTCAAAAAGAACACACAGCCCGCCCCAAGACTTGTGCCCAGAAAAGGAATCAAGATTCCCCAGAACGCATCTTGCATGATATAGTACCTCCCTGTGGTTAAGTATGGCTAACCACATAAAAAGTATACTGCTCACCGGCAAAAAGGTCAAGTGCTTTGCGGCATACGATTCAGCCGGTAGATGTTGATGCTGTTCACCAACAGCGTATTGCCTTGCGGCCAATCATCGCCATCGAACGAGAACGGACGCTATACCGCGAAAGCCGTGTTGATGATACGGCAATCTCGCTTGCGGAAAAAATCGTAGATACAGAAATCGAGAATGTTTACAGCACCCCTAAACAGCAGAACATTTCCCAAAGCCATAACGAAAAATTTCGATAAAAGGCCAGCGGCGGCTTTCTTTGCGAAAGCCGCCGCTGTTGTCAGAATGAGTATTCTTAGGGCAATACCGCATAATTCTAAGTGCCGATACGGCGAGCGAGGTGCGGCAGATGCCAAGCCAAAAGCGCAGATAATACTGGATGTATTATCGAGCATTTTGGCAACGCAGATGCCGTGCCGCAGCTGCCGGAGCGGTGCTTAAGCCGCAAGGCGGGAATTGTGCGGTGTTGCCTTAGAATTTTCCGCCGGAGCTGCCGCCGAAGCCGTCGCTGTCGGTACTCGAGCCGCTCGAGCTGCGCGATCTGTCGTCCTTGACGGGGTCGCACGTTTCGGTCTCGGTGGTGTGGGTGTAGGTGTCCTCCACCACGGACAGGGCCAGACCCTCGGCGGGCATGTAGGCGTTGGCATGGGTCTGCTCGTTGGCAGTTTTCATCTGCGCATAGAAGATGCCGCAGACAATACACGCTACAGCCAGCGGAATGACAAACACAAACACCCACTTGATCCAACCCTTGGCGGGGTCGTTGCCGCTGTCCAGCGGCGCACCCTTTCGGCATAGAAATCCAGCGTGTCAGCGCACATTTCTATGTAGGTGTCGGAGGCCTTGTAATACGTTCCGTCCGAGAGCATCGGCACGATCTTATCCTCGATCTGCGCGATGCGGTAGTCGGTAAAGGCGGTGACACCGCCGCCGTAGGTGATCGTGACATAATCGCGGGAATCCAGCGCAATAAAAAACAGGATGCCGCTTTTGCCCTCGCCGTAGCCAAGGTCATAGCTGCGGTACCAATCCTTGGCGAACTCGCGTACATTCTGGCCGCCGATGTCAGCCACCGTCAGCAGGTAGATGTTGACACCGTGTCCGGCACTGGCGTCCTGCGCCTTTTGTTCCAATTCAGCGGTCGCTTCGGGTTTGAACAGCTCGTAGGTGTCCATCACCAACGGCATTTCGGCAAACGCCGGTACGGCGCAGAGCAAGCACAGCACCAGTGCCGTAAGCAGAGAAAACAGTTTCTTTTTCATACTCTGTTTCCCCCTTCAAAGCAGGATGGCAAGCAGGATCATCAGCGGAACACTGATGCCTGCAAACCAGGCGGCCACCTTTCGCTTATCAACCGGCAGATCGCCGACCAGCTTGCCGGTCTGCCCGTTCATAGCGAACAGATAATCCTTGCCCTGCCACTTGGTGTGCAGCATCCACACCGGCAGCAGCGCATAGTGCTTGGCGGTGTAATCAATATGGATGTTCTCGCTCAGGGTGCTTACGCTGTTGTAGCCGGTAATGCTGGCCGAAAGCTCGCTGCTGACCGAATTCTGCATCCGGCTGTGGGCGCGGGCCTGGCAGGTGTCGGCGTCCTCGTCGTATTTGTCTGCCATATAGCCCGGCAGGTACGCGGTCGAGAAGGGCTGGAAGTCGCGGTAGTCATAAGGCTCAATGGCGTCCATATGCCCGTTGGGCATCTTGGTCGAGCCGTCCACCGGCACACCCATGAACTGCGTAGTACCCGCGCGGCGGACATCGTAGTGGCGGGTCGTGGTGATGACATAATCGCCGCTGCGGTGGCTGGAGCTGGTCGTGGCTTCATATTGGCCCGAACCGGAGGCGTTGGCATCGAACAGCCAGAACGGGACATACACGCCCTTGATCTCCTCGATATGATTCTGCGAAGAGAAGGCATTGGGCAGGAATCTCTTCCCGCGATAGTATTTTTTCAGTGCGGCCTTGGCGGCGTTCTTATCCAGCACAAACGGCAGGACAAGCTCAGGCCGCTGCATGCCGCTGAACTGCCCCGCGATGACCGTTGGATTGCCGCAGTACGGGCAGCTTGTCGCGGCGGTCGTCTCGTCACAGATCAGCTCTGCGCCGCAGGACGGGCAGGAATAGCTGCGCAGTCCGGCGGCCTCGTTTTCGCTCCAGACGGAGTCTGGCGGCGGTGCTTGTTTATTCTGTGCCGCGGTTTCGGCAGCAGCTTCTTTTTCAGCATAGAGCGCTTCGATCTCAGCAGTATCGTAGCTGCTGCCGCAGAAGTCACACACCAGCTTTCCGCTGGCACCGTCAAAGTGAAGCGGACCGGTACAGGCAGGGCATTGGTAGTTGGTAAGCTGCGTTGCCATTATGCGTCACCTCTCTTTCCTTCGGTTTGCAGCTGCCCTGCCAGATCTTCAAAAAAATCACGCAGGGTGCTGCGCGTATTGCCATCGGCATCCAGATAACGGTAGATGATCTCGTCATCCGGGGCCTTGTAAATCAGGCAAACACTATCTAACGTTTCATCGGTGATGAATAAGCCGGGAGAATTTTTCTTTTCGTCTGGCAGGCTTTCCAGCCCCAGCTTTTCTGCCAGAGCCAGGGCTTCTTGCCAATGGGTGTCCTCAACAGGGATGTTTTCCAGCTTCACCCATTCATCATCCTTGTAATTGCAGCTGAAAAGGCAGCCGTCAACCGGGTCATTTCTTATGCTGAACCCATAGGTGTCGTCATAGCACATACCGGAATAACTGATGCTGATACCGGTCAGTGTGCCGGGCGGCGCTTTTTACAGCCGGACATTGTCAGAAAAGCGGCTGCGGCGCAAAGCACCGCAGCAATTTTTTGTGCATCACTGGCCAAATGGCTTACCGCACTCCGGGCAGAACTTGGGCGGATGAGCCGGGTCATCCGGGGTCCAGCCGCACTGGCTGCACTTGGCGGGAGCCGGGGCGGGCTTGGGGCTGCCGCAGTTGCAGCAGAACTTACCGGTGTTGGAGGTGCCGCAGCTGCATACCCAGCTGGCGGCTGCGGGTGCCGGGGCAGGCTTGGGGCTGCCGCAGTTTGCGCAGAATTTGCCGGTGTTGCCGGTCTGGCCGCAGCTGCAGGTCCAGCCTGCGGGGGCAGAGGCCGGGGCCGGGGCGGGCTGTGCAGCGGCCTGCTGCTGGGCACCCATCTGGTACAGGTTCTGGGCGTTCATACCGCCCGCCGCACCGGCCATATTCATGCCCATAAAGGCCATGGCGGGGCCTGCGCCCTGATTACCGGCCGCGGTCTGCATGGCACTGGCCTGTGCGCCGACAAGATGCGCAGCGGCGCGGGTCGGGTCCATAAAGGCTGCGTTGCGCTGCATTTCCTTGAGCATCTGCTCGTCTTCCTCGCTGGCCTTCACGCTGGAAACACCGAAGGATACGATCTCGATGCCGCGCAGCTTGCCCCCCACTTGGCGCTCAGCACATCGTTGAGGGCCTCAGCAAGCTCCATCGTGTGGCCAGGCAGTGCGGAATAGCGGATGCCCATATCGCTGATCTTGGCAAAGGCGGGCTGCAGGGCGGTCATCAGCTCGGATTTCAGCTGCCCGTCGATCTCATCGCGGGTGTAGCCTTCCTCCACATTGCCGCAGACATTGGTGTAGAACAAAATGGGGTTGGTGATGCGGTAGCTGTACTCGCCGAAGCAGCGGATGGCAATGTCGATGTCGATGCCGGCGCGCTGATCCACCACGCGGAAGGGCACCGGGCTGGGCGTGCCGTATTTGTTGCCAACCAGCTCCTTGGTGTTGAAGTAATAGATGCGCTGATCCATCGGGGCCTCGCCGCCGAAGGTAAAGCGCTTGCCGATGTTCTGGAACACTGCGCCGATGGACTCGGACAAATCGCCGCTGAACAGCGTCGGCGCGCTGCCGGTATCGTAGGTGTACTCACCCGGCTCGGCGCACATATCCACGACCTTGCCCTGCTCCACGATCATGGCGCACTGGCCGTCGGCAACGGCCACGATCGAGCCGTTTGTAATGATGTTGTCGCTGCCCTTTGTGTTAGCGCTGCGTCCGCTCTGGCGTTTCCAGCCGCGGGTAGCCAACAGGTCAGCTGGCATGGCTTCACAATAAAAAGTATTCCTTCCACTGGTCGGCCATAACGCCGCCAGCAGCGCCCATTGCAGCTCTGATAAGTCCCATAATGATCCTCCTATGTCAGGGGCGGGCAGGGCCCGCCCCATTTTGTACAGATAAATCAGTTCGTTATTTGTTGGCCAAGGCGGCCTTGTACTCCTCATAGCGGGGCGGCAGCTCTTCGAGCTCCTCGTCCCACTCGGTGCCGTCCAGCCTCATGTAGAAGCTGACCGCACAGGCCGTACCGTCGTCGCCCTCGTAGTCATACATGAACAGCGAGATGCTGTCGTTATACGGGTACAGGTTGAACTTATACGCATCGCTCTCGGTTATGTTCTGGTCAAGCACCCAGTCGTAGCCGTCCAGGATAGGCTCGATATGGTCATCATAGACATTGACCCACATCGTGATGACCGGGTCATCGGGCATACCGTCACGGTAAACCTCAAAGTAGTGGCTGCCGTCATCGCTCTCACCGATGTAGCCCCAGCAATCGTAGGTGTCGGTGTCAAAGTAATCACGGTTCGGTACATTCTTGTAGTTTTCCGTCCGGAACCAGCCGTACCAGTTGGTGTTGCCCAAATCAGCGTAGGTGTTGCCGTCGTCGTAGCTGTAGGGCGGGTCAGGCTCATCCGGGCCGTCGATCCAGCCGTCGCCGTCATATTCGTCCTCGCCGCCGTCCATCAAAGCGGGGTCGATTTCAGGCTTGGTGTCGCTGCGCTTAAAGACCATGGTCATACCGTCAAACTCAATGGTCAGCAGGTCACCCTCACGGGTGTAGGTCATGGCCGGGGTATTGGGGTCGGTCAGCGCGTAGAAGTTGCCGTCCTTCCATTGGAAGGTGACAAAATCCTCCATGTAGGTTTCGCCGGTGCCGTCCGCGCGCAGCTCAATGTAGAAGTCCTCCATATCGACGAGGGCAAGCTCCTCCTTGGAGAGGGTGTACTCGCTGTCGGAGGCGGATTCCAGCACATAGATGCCCACATCGGTATCGCTGCCTGCGGTGGTGCTCTGGGTCATGCTGTCACCGTCCAAAGGCTGCTGCATGGTGCTGCCGGACTTGACGAAGTAGAGCGTCACGCCCTGTCCCTGCACATCGTTCAGGGTCAGGATTTCGTCTTGCAGGGTGCCGGTGCAGCTCAGGCCGCCGCAATCCAGCTGGAAGACCTCGCCGTTCAGCGTCCACTTGCCGTAGGACTTGGTGCCGTCCACCGTTACAACGCACTTGCCCTTATCATTCAGGTCCATCAGGAACCCGCTGCCGAAGGCATCCTCGACCTGCGTCACGGAGCCGCCGATCTCGGCGTAGGCTGCTTCCCAGGTGCCCTGATTCGGGTCACCGGCGTTCGGCTTGCCGGTGCGGATAGAGCCGCTAATCATTGTTACGATGATCATAAGCAGGAATATCACCGGGATGGCGATCAGGATCATCCGCTTAGGGGTCATGGGTGCGCGGGGGCGCTTGGGCTTGCCTCCGGGGGCCACATTGCCGTAAGGGTTGCCGCCCGTGCCGCCGGGTGGCGGCGGCGTGACAGGCGGTGCGGACGGGGGCGTTTTTCCGGCGTAAAGCGGTGCGCCGGCGCCGGTCTGCGGCGGTGTGCCGGGCGCATTGCCTGCGTAAGGATTCGCTGCGTTCGTCCGGGGCTGCGGGGCGGCAGGTGCGCTGCCTGCATAGGGATTGCCGCCGCTTGCCTGCGGCTGCGGGGGCGTCTGTACAGGCTGTGGGGGCGGCGGTGCAGCCTGGGTCGGCTGAACCGGGGGCTGGGGCACAGCTGCGGGCTGTGCGGCGGGCTGCGGTACGGATACTTTTGCACCGCAATTCTCGCAGAATTTAGCGCCGGGCTTTAACTCGGCACCACATTGCGTACATGTTGCCATAGTGTCTGCCTCCTTTACAAGATAATCGTTTCAGATTTTTTTATTCGTCTGTCATTTGGAACCAAACGGATTCGTCCTTTGGCAGGTTCAGCAGGGATTCCCCGCCGATATGCCTTACATAAAAGCCGCCGTAATCGGTGGGCATCATGGCCACGGTTTCGCGCTGTGCTCGTCCTACATCCATGCGGTACAGCGAAATGCCGCAGATCCAGCCGCGATCATCCATGCCAAGGTAGGTGATGCCGCTGTCCCATGTAGCGGGCTCTTGGGTTTCGTTTCGGTATTCGCCGATGTAGAAGTTCGGCTGATCCTCGCAAATTTCAAACCAGGTACCGGTGTAGTCGCTTACATACGAGCCGATCAGGTTGGGTAGGCCCATCGGGTCGGCATTGTGTATGGCCTCGACCAGGTTGAATTTTTCATTATTGCGGGAGACAGCGTACACCGTTGTATACTCGGCTTCAAAATCCGGATCATAGGCGGTGCCGATCTCAAACTTGACGATCTCGTTGATGCCGTACAGCGGGCCGCCGTTGGCCATGGTGCCGCACTGTGCGCCGCTGATCACATCAATATACTCGACGTTGCCGTCCTCGGTCAGCAGGAACACATAGGGGGCGTAATCCTGGCCGACACTGGTCATGAGCATCTTTATATAGTTGCCGTAGCAGCCGCTTACCGTAAACTCGGTTTGGTCGCCCAGCTCGTACCATTCCTTCATGGTCTGGTAGGTCACAGCGCCGTCAGGGGTAACATAGTCGGTCAGGGCGCGTACCGTCACCTCGCCTGTGGCAGTCACATCGCAGGTAAACCATTCATCCTGCCCGTGCAGGATCTGGCCGCTGGCCTGCCGTTTGTTGGGGTCAATCTGAACATCTGTCCAGTACATTCCCGACCCGGCGGGGGTGTACATCGGCACGGTGACCACCAGACCGCCGGTATAGTACGGATACAGAGAATAATAGGTAAATACATTGTCAAGCTCGCTCAGGCTTTGCACGCGCATCTGGTTCAGCTCGGCGGCATAGGTGGGGTCATTGCCGCCATAGTGAAGGTCAAAATACTGCGCTGTGGCGCGCTGCAGCGCGTTCAAGGTCTTTGCGCTGTCGGTGTAGCCCATGTATTCCAGCAAATCCAGATTGGTAAGTTCCTGCCCTGTGGCAAAGTTGTAATGGTAGCTGCCCACATCGTCGTTGAACATCCTGTCGGAGCTGGTGATTTGCAGGCTCAGCACGGGGCCGTTCCAGTTGCTGACCCAGATGATGTAGCTTGTATCGATAAAGTCATTGCGGGAACGGGCATCCAGGGCACGCTCCACCAGATAGCCGTATCGGTAGTCGATTATCGCGTTGATGTGCTTGGCGTCCTCGGTGTCATCGTCGATCTGCGGCACTTCATAAAAATAGGTGTCCTCGATGCCGTAGGGGTCGGTGTAGGTAAAGCGCTCGCTGTACAGCGGGATAATGCGGAATCATCCAGCCTCCGGCTGTTTTGCGGCTTGGCGGCGGCTTCGTCCTTCTGAACGGTCGGGGCCGTATCGTCGGACGACTCGACTGTCGGTTCCGTTATCGGGGCGGAAACCGACGGGGCGGTAGAGGATGCCGAGGCAGACGGGGCATTGCTGCGCCCGCAGCCCGTTGTGATCAGCAGCAGGGCCGCCGCCGTCAGGGATAGCAGTTTTTCATGGTCGGTTCACCTGCCTTTTCGTTGCGGGTAGTGTGTGTCGGCGTTTTTTAGCCAAAGGTGACGCTGCTCAGAATGGTGTCGCCTTCGGTGCCGGGGTCAATGTCCACGCCGGAGATCTTGATGGCCAGCCAGCCGCCGGTGGGCATCTCGCCGTAGTATTCCGTCCACCACATACCTACGTTTTTGTAGGTGCGTCCGGCCATCTCCACGCCGCCGATGGTGCGCGGGGCAAGCTCCTCCACGTTTTCAAAGCTGTCGTAATAGTAGTTGATCTTGTCCAGACCGCTTTTCAGCTCAAAGGTTATGCGCGGGTCGCCGGAGAAGATATGGCTGGGGTCATCGGTCGGGAACAGCTTGAGATCCCCGAAGCTGGTCGAGGCGGACTTGTACCAGCCCTGATCGGGGCAGGTCACGTTGAGCACCAGCGTATAGTCTGTGCCGAATGCCTCCAGGGTCTGGGTGTTCAGGCCAGCGGCCGATGGATAATCGGGATTTTCTGCAGGAGCGGAAGCAGGGGCCGGTTCGGCGGTAGCTTCCGGTTCCGGCTCCGATGCAGGTTCGGATGCAGGCTCGGATGCCGCGTCGGTCTTGGGCTCTGCCGGGGTCTCCGTCTGGGGTTCAACAGCCGGTTCGGCGGCCTGCGCTTTCAGGTCGGATAAGCCGGAATTGACCTCTTTGGTCACATCCCCTTGGAGCAACCGGCCAAAGCCATAAGCATCATGGCTGCCAATACGGCAGCGAGCGTTCGTTGTACTTTTTCATAGCTGTCCTCCTTTTGGTCATAAAGTGTCCATCATAGCGCTCAGATAGGCAGGCGAGACGGAAGCGTAGACGAAATCATCGACAATATGGTCCTTTTTTGCCAGGCACACGGCGGTGGCCAGCTCGGGATATTCGGCCTCATCCACAAGCAGTACCGTTTTGCAGCGCGGGCAGACATCCCGCAGGTCGTTTACCAGCAGCAGTCTGTCCTGCAGGGTGCGCGGCGGATGCGGGCAGACCTCCAGCAGCAGGACATCCGCCCTGCAGGAACGGCATAGCTTTACAATATCCTTTGTCTTAGGACCAGCGTTTTGCACCTGGAAGTCCGGCCCGCCCTGTTTCAGTGCCATTGTCAATGCGCTCGTCATCACAGAGTATTGCGCGTCCAAAACGATCCTCCGCACGGCGTAGCCCTCCTTTCCTGCAAAGAACACGATTTGTCAATTTCATCATACAGGAATCGGACGATTTCTGCCCCCACCATTTGGATAGTTTTTTGGACTTTTTTCTGCTTTTTTCAGTACTATTGCAAAAAAGTGCAGATTGCGTCATAATGATACTGGAAAGAAACAGACGGATGATCTACCTTTTGGAAAGGACAGGCACTATGACAAAGGTACGGCTTGGCAATCTGTGGTTAGCCGCTGCGGTTGCAGGGGTGATTCTCTGCGCTGTCCTGATGCGGGCGTTTTATATGCCGTATTCCGGCTTTTGGCGCACGGTGCTGTATAATATTCTGATCTTTTCCTGGGCGGTATCGGTCTGGTGGCGTATCCTGCACGCACAGACCCGCCGCTGCCTGCTGGGTGCTGCCGCCCTGATGCTGTTCTGGCTGGATATCCGCCTGATCCGCTATGACTTTGCCCAGACGCCGGAGATGCTGCGGCGATTGTGGTATGCGTACTATATCCCGATGCTGCTGATCCCGACCCTTGCACTTTATACGCTTTTCTTTTTATTTTGGACCGTGGGCAGTCCGCCCCGCTGTACAAGTACCGGTACATGATTTTTGTATTCCCTGTGGTACTGTTCAGCCTGGTGCTGACAAACGACTGCCATCAGCTTGCGTTTGCGTTCCCACCCGGGCAGGAGGTACTGGGCAGCCCCGATTACACCTATCGGTTCGTATATTACCTATGTCTGCTGTGGATATTTTCCTGTGCCGTGTTCACGGTGGTGTACCTTGTACGGCGCTGCCGTATTCCGCATACAAAGCGCATCCTCTGGCTGCCGCTTGTGCCGATTTTTTGGGCCACCCTCTATGCTTTACTGTACAAGCATATTTTGAATGTGCCGTGGATGCATGCGATTGCCGGTGATATGACCGTGGTGCAATGCCTGACCTTTACAGCGTCCTTTGAGGCGTGCATCCGGTGCGGGCTTATCCAATCCAATATGGGGTATGCCACGCTGTTTGAGGTATCTATGGCCAAGGGTCTGATCACGGACCGGGCGTTTGTGCCTGTGCAATGCTCGATGCAGGCAGCGCCGCTCCATGAGGAGCAGCTGCGGCAGGCGCTCACCGGCAGTGTCCAGCTGGATGCCACGACCCAGCTTCACGGCCACCCGATCCGGAAAGGGTATATTTTCTGGCAGGAGGACATCACCGAACTGGTGGCTCTGCTGGAGGAGCTGCGTCTCACGCAGGAGGAATTGCATGACATCGGGGACATCATACAGGCGGAAACAGCCCAGAAGGCACAATGGCTGAAGCTGAGCGAGCAGAACCGGCTGTATGACAAGATCGAGACCGTCACGGCCCGCCAGCTGGCACGGATACAGGAATACCTGATCGCGCTCAAGGCCACAAACGATGTCGATACCGCCCGGCGGCTGCTGAAGCACATCGTCATTTTGGAAACCTATATCAAGCGGCGCAGCAACCTTGTTTTTGTCTGCGACAAGGCGGAGGACATCGACACCACGGAGCTGCGGCTGAGCCTGTTTGAATCGGCCGAGAGCCTGCGCCTGAGTGATATACGCTGCGCCGTACTGATTGCCGACACAGCAAAGATTTCCTCTGCATCCGCCGTGGCAATCTATGACGCCTTTGAAGCCATCATAGAAGCGACCCTGCCGGGATTGCAGGAGATCCTTTTCTGCGCCGAGCATACGGCGCAGGGCTGGGGGCTGCGCTGCAGCGTTCAATGCACCGACGCGCCCGCTGCGCTGCCCGGCCTGCCGCAGATGCAGCTTGAACGGGATGATGACGGGCTTTTGTATTTCACGATGTTCCCGGCAGAAGGAGGCGGCCTATGATTCCCCGAATCTCCCGCAACGCCGTCAAGGAAGGCTTTGACACGCTGCCGGCGGCCATCTGCTACTTTGACCGCAATGGTCTGCTGCGTCTGATCAATCACAGGATGCAGGAAATCGCCGCAGTCCTCTGTGGCCGGGATCTGCAGACTCTTACGGATCTGGAGCAGGCGCTGCGCAGTCCCGGCGGCGGTGTGCGGCTGCGCGATGAGGCCACCCGCATCTACGAATTCCCGGACGGAACGGTATATCATTTCACGGTGCGCCCTGTTCAGGACAAATACGGTATACCGTACACCGAGGTGATGGCCACCGATGTCAGCCAGCTGGCCACATTGCATGCTGCACTGCAGCAGGAAAACGAGCGCCTTGCCGATGCGAACCGCCGCGCAAAGCGCTTATACGCCAATATGCCCGACATTGTGCGGGAGGAAGAAATCCTGAAAATGAAGATGCGGGTGCATGACGACATCGGCCATACCCTGCTTGCCGCACGGCGCGCACTGCGGCATGAGCATGACCTTGCCCGGATCAAGAGCGAAGCCGCGCAGTGGGAAAGCTCCATCTCCCTGCTATGCCGCGCCCGGCAGGAGGATGCGGTCGAGGATCCGCTGAGCTATATGCAAAGGCGGGCGGCGGTTCTGGGCGCAACCGTACAGTTGCGTGGTGCGTACCCTGCGGCACGCGCCACCCGTGAGCTCTACGCACTGATCCTGAGGGAGTGTACCTCCAACGGTGTGCGGCATGCGGGCGCCACGGAATTGTACGCCGATTCCGAACATCGGCCGCAGGAATGGCACCTTTGCATCACGAACAACGGCGCGCCGCCCAGGGCGAAGATAAAGGAAGGCGGCGGGCTTTCCTCGCTCCGCCGCCGTATTGAAAAAGCAGGGGGTACAGTAACCGTACATTCCCTGCCTGTATTTGTTCTGGAAGTCACCCTGCCCGATAAGGAGAGCACTAATGATACGCGTTATGATCGTTGAGGACCAAAAGCTGGTACGGAGCCTGCTTGAAAGCTATATTCAGAACGAGGACGGGTATCAGCTTGCTGTGTCTATCCCCGGCGCTGCAGAGGCTCCAATCCTGTGCGATACCGAGGACATCGACCTTGTGCTGATGGATGTGCAGACAGAACACCGCGAAAACGGCCTGGCCGCCGCCAAAAAGATACGAGAAGCGCACCCAGAAATCAAGATCGTGGTGGCGACCTCGCTTATTGACACACAGGTCTTGGCACGCGCAAAAGCCGTGGGCGCGGACAGCCTGTGGTATAAGGACGGCGATGAAGGGACCCTGATGCAGGTCGTGCGCCGCACGATGGCGGGGGAGCATATCTTCCCCGATGCACCGCCCAGCGTGGAGATCGGCACTGCCACGAGTGCCGAGTTCACCAAAGGAGAGATGAAGGTCCTGCGCTGTCTTGTGCGCGGGCTGTCCTATAATGAGATTGCAAAAGAACTCGGCATCGAGCCATCCACCGTGAAGTACCACGTCATCAATATGCTGCAAAAGACGAACCTGGAGAATAAACTCCAGCTTGCCATCGCCGCCACCGAAGCCAAATTGGTGGTGGAGTTGGCAGAGGAGTAATTTGTAGTATATAAAAATAGTTGGCAAACCATGAACCGTTATTCCATAGCAAACGGTCCGTAAATAGAGCAACAAAAAAACGCCCTACACTTTCGTGTAAGGCATTCTTTGGTGCACCATCAGTGGGCGCGTTAAGAATTCAGTCCGGTTCGCTTGTCGGCCTGTAAGGCCTCCATTTTGCTTCGCAAAACCGCTCGTGCGGTTGTACGCCGCGCGCGGCGTACATTGTTCGCTCCCCGTTTTCGCTCACGCTCAATCGTGGCCCCTGCTCACAAACCCGCAACCATTTTTAGCGACCAGTCCCCGCGAGACGAACACGAGCGCTTGCGCGAAGTGTGAGTCCGTCCCGGAGGGAATGGTGCGACAAAAAAGCCGCAACATTCGTTGCGGCTTTTCTTGGTGCACCATCGGGGACTCTCCCGCGGGCTAAGGAACGCCGCACTGTGGCGTTCCTTACGGCACTGCGTGCCGCCGCCCTGTTCGAGTATCCCTGACGGTGCACCAGATCGTGCCTTCTTAAAATAGAGCAACAAAAAAACGCCCTACACTTTCGTGTAAGGCATTCTTTGGTGCACCATCGGGGACTCGAACCCAGGGCCCACTGATTAAGAGTCAGTTGCTCTACCAACTGAGCTAATGGTGCTTAATAAAGCAAACCCACGAACCGGGCTTTCCGCTCGGCCCGTGGGCTGCTTGCTTTTTAAGAGAAGCCGGCATCTACCTATTTTCACAGGCCGTTTCCAGCCAACTATCTTCGGCACAAGTGAGCTTAACTTCTGTGTTCGGAATGGGAACAGGTGGTTCCTCACCGTCATCGACACCGGCCATTCCTGACCTTCGTCAGCTTCTCTTTCTTAGAAGGCATATACCTTCAAAACTGAATATCGAACTGCTTTCAGCAAATGAAGTATCAATCGAAAATGGGGTCAAGCCCTCGACCTATTAGTACACGCTTGCTCAATGACTCACGCCACTTACACATTGTGCCTATCAACCTTGTAGTCTTCAAGGGGTCTTACCTGATTATCTCAGTGGGATATCTTATCTTAAGGCCGGCTTCACGCTTAGATGCTTTCAGCGTTTATCCGATCCGAACATAGCTGCCCAGCTGTGCCACTGGCGTGACAACTGGTGCACCAGAGGTTCGTCCATCCCGGTCCTCTCGTACTAGGGACAGCGCCTCTCAAATATCCTGCGCCCACGACAGATAGGGACCGAACTGTCTCACGACGTTCTGAACCCAGCTCGCGTACCGCTTTAATTGGCGAACAGCCAAACCCTTGGGACCGAATTCAGCCCCAGGATGCGATGAGCCGACATCGAGGTGCCAAACCTCCCCGTCGATGTGGACTCTTGGGGAGATCAGCCTGTTATCCCCAGGGTAACTTTTATCCGTTGAGCGATGGCATTTCCACTCACATACCACCGGATCACTAACTCCGACTTTCGTCTCTGCTCGACCCGTCAGTCTCGCAGTCAGGCTCGTTTATGCGTTTGCACTCATTCTCTGGTTTCCGTCCAGGACGAGCCAACCTTTGAACGCCTCCGCTACTTTTTAGGAGGCGACCGCCCCAGTCAAACTGCCCACCTGACAATGTCCCCCGCCTCGATTCAGAGGCGCAGGTTAGAATTCCAATGTCGCAAGGATGGTATCCCAACGTCCACTCCAGAAACGCCAAAGCGCTTTTTTCCCAGTGTCCCATCTATCCTGTGCATGCAACACCGAAACCCAATATCAGGCTACAGTAAAGCTCCATGGGGTCTTTCCGTCTTGTCGCGGGTAACCGGCATCTTCACCGGTACTACAATTTCGCCGGGCGGGCTGTTGAGACAGTGCCCAGATCATTACGCCTTTCATGCGGGTCAGAACTTACCTGACAAGGAATTTCGCTACCTTAGGACCGTTATAGTTACGGCCGCCGTTCACTGGGGCTTCAATTCAATGCTTGCACATCTCCTTTTAACCTTCCAGCGCCGGGCAGGCGTCAGCTCGTATACGTCATCTTTCGATTTAGCACAAACCTGTGTTTTTGGTAAACAGTTGCCTGGGCCTATTCTCTGCGGCTCACTTTCATGAGCACCCCTTCTCCCGAAGTTACGGGGTCAACTTGCCGAGTTCCTTAACAACCCTTCTCCCGTTGGCCTTAGAATCTTCTTCCTACCTACCTGTGTCGGTTTGCGGTACGGGCACCTTAGATATACACACAGCTTTTCTCGCCTCTTATCCAGCCGGACTTCGGTACTAAATTTCCCTCGATCTCTACCAGAACCAACACCTGGCTCCGACCTTCTAAAAGTGTCCCTGCGCTTAAATCTTTCGGTGGGGACGGAATCTCTACCGTCTGTGCATCGGCTACGCCTTTCGGCCTCACCTTAGCTCCCGCCTAACTTGGAGCGGACGAACCTTCCTCCAAAAACCTGAGGTTTCCGGCCATGATGATTCTCACATCATTCGCGCTACTCATTCCGGCATTCTCACTTCTGTAAACTCCACAGCCGCTTCCGCTACTGTTTCTCCGCTTACACAACGCTCCCCTACCCCGCACTAAAAGTGCAGCCTAAGCTTCGGTTTGTATCTTAGCCCCGTTAAATTTTCCGCGCAGAGACGCTCGACCAGTGAGCTATTACGCACTCTTTAAATGAGTGGCTGCTTCTGAGCCAACATCCTGGTTGTCTGCGTATTTCCACATCGTTTTCCACTTAGATACAATTTGGGACCTTAGCTGTAGATCTGGGCTGTTTCCCTTTTGACAATGAGATTTATCTCACACTGTCTGACTCCCATGCATCAATATTCCGGCATTCTTAGTTTGATAGGCCTCGCTATCCTCTCGGACGCTAGGCCATTCAGTGCTTTACCTCCGGATATCTAACATGAGGCTAGCCCTAAAGCTATTTCGGGGAGAACCAGCTATCTCCGAGTTCGATTGGAATTTCTCCGCTACCCACAATTCATCCGCCGCCTTTTCAACGGAGGTCGGTTCGGCCCTCCATGAAATTTTACTTTCACTTCAGCCTGATCATGGGTAGGTCACCCGGTTTCGGGCCCATTGCATGTTACTGAACGCCCTGTTCAGACTCGCTCTCGCTACGCCTCCAGTCCTTAAGACCTTAAGCTCGCAACATACAATCGCTCGCCGGACCGTTCTACAAAAAGTACCATATCACCCTTTGACGGGCTCTATGTGCTTGTAGGCACAAGGTTTCAGGTTCTTTTTCACTCCCCTCCCGGGGTCCTTTTCACCTTTCCTTCACAGTACTATACGCTATCGGTCACTGGGTAGTATTTAGGGTTGGAGGGTGGTCCCCCATCTTCCGACCAGGTTTCACGTGTCTGGCCGTACTCTGGATCCTGCGCAGCTGTCAGAATTTTTACTTACGTGACTCTCACACTCTTCGGTTGGCCTTCCCATGCCATTCTGTTAACTCTTTCAGTCCTAAAAGCAGTCCGTACCCCGAAAGGATTTCTCCTTCCGGTTTGCCCTCTTCCGCGTTCGCTCGCCACTACTAACGGAATCTCGTTTGATGTCTCTTCCTCGCCCTACTTAGATGTTTCAGTTCAGGCGGTTCCCCTCCTGTACCTATGGATTCAGTATTGGATAATGGAGTATGAACTCCATTGGGTTGCCCCATTCAGATATCTCCGGATCAATGGATGTTTGCTCCTCCCCAAGGCTTATCGCAGCTTACCACGTCTTTCGTCGGCTCCCAGTGCCAAGGCATTCTCCTTGCGCCCTTTGTAGCTTGACCGTTTTCTCAATTGATTCTCCATTTGCCAACAAGATTTTTTACCGCTTGGTGAAATTGTTCCCTAACTTTATCAGTTAGCTAATTAATTTTACTTGGGGATCTTCGTCTATCTCTAGACTCTGATCAAAATCTTATTTCGCAGTTCTATATTCAGTTTTCAAGGTACATGTCGTAAGACTTTGTGGGTTCCCCCATCACTAGGTGAACCCCGTGGTGGGCTGAAATGGACTCGAACCATCGACCTCTCGGTTATCAGCCGAGTGCTCTAACCAGCTGAGCTATCAGCCCAAATGGTGGAGATAAAGGGATTCGAACCCTTGACCCCCTGCTTGCAAAGCAGGTGCTCTCCCAACTGAGCTATACCCCCACGCCATTGCGATCGGGTGTCGCTTCTTCGTCTTACCTGAGGTTCCTTTTGCAAGGCCCTCAAAATTGAACAATAACTGAAACTTACTTTAACCTGTCCGAAACATCCAGACCTGCTAGATCTTTCGTCTGACTCCCTAGAAAGGAGGTGATCCAGCCGCACCTTCCGATACGGCTACCTTGTTACGACTTCACCCCAATCACCAGTTTTACCTTCGGCGACGTCCTCCTTGCGGTTAGACTATCGACTTCGGGTCCCCCGGCTCTCATGGTGTGACGGGCGGTGTGTACAAGGCCCGGGAACGTATTCACCGCGGCATGCTGATCCGCGATTACTAGCAATTCCGACTTCATGCAGGCGAGTTGCAGCCTGCAATCTGAACTGAGACGTTGTTTTTGAGTTTTGCTCCACCTCGCGGTCTTGCTTCTCTTTGTTTAACGCCATTGTAGTACGTGTGTAGCCCAGGTCATAAAGGGCATGATGATTTGACGTCATCCCCACCTTCCTCCGTTTTGTCAACGGCAGTCTCGCCAGAGTCCTCTTAACGTAGTAACTGGCAATAAGGGTTGCGCTCGTTGCGGGACTTAACCCAACATCTCACGACACGAGCTGACGACAACCATGCACCACCTGTCTCGATGTCCCGAAGGACTTCATGCATCTCTGCACTATGCATCGGATGTCAAGACCTGGTAAGGTTCTTCGCGTTGCTTCGAATTAAACCACATACTCCACTGCTTGTGCGGGCCCCCGTCAATTCCTTTGAGTTTCAACCTTGCGGTCGTACTCCCCAGGTGGATTACTTATTGTGTTAACTGCGGCACTGAGGGGGTCAATCCCCCAACACCTAGTAATCATCGTTTACGGCATGGACTACCAGGGTATCTAATCCTGTTTGCTACCCATGCTTTCGAGCCTCAGCGTCAGTTGGTGCCCAGTAGGCCGCCTTCGCCACTGGTGTTCCTCCCGATATCTACGCATTCCACCGCTACACCGGGAATTCCATCTACCTCTGCACTACTCAAGAAAAACAGTTTTGAAAGCAATTCATGGGTTGAGCCCATGGTTTTCACTTCCAACTTGTCTTCCCGCCTGCGCTCCCTTTACACCCAGTAATTCCGGACAACGCTTGCACCCTACGTTTTACCGCGGCTGCTGGCACGTAGTTAGCCGGTGCTTTCTTGTTAGGTACCGTCATTATCGTCCCTAACGACAGGAGTTTACAATCCGAAAACCTTCTTCCTCCACGCGGCGTCGCTGCATCAGGGTTTCCCCCATTGTGCAATATCCCCCACTGCTGCCTCCCGTAGGAGTCTGGGCCGTGTCTCAGTCCCAATGTGGCCGTTCAACCTCTCAGTCCGGCTACCAATCGTCGCCTTGGTGGGCCGTTACCTCACCAACTAGCTAATTGGACGCGAGTCCATCCTAAAGCGAATAAATCCTTTTCCCTCAGTACCATGCGGTACCGTGGGCTTATGCGGTATTAGCAGTCGTTTCCAACTGTTGTCCCCCACTCTAGGGCAGGTTACTCACGCGTTACTCACCCGTTCGCCACTAAGCTTAAAAAGCAAGCTCTCTAAGCTCCGTTCGACTTGCATGTGTTAGGCGCGCCGCCAGCGTTCGTCCTGAGCCAGGATCAAACTCTTCATAAATGGTATTTATCACTCATAAAGTGTTAAATCTCGTTCACTCAGACACAATCGCTTGCGTCCTGTATGAATTACTTGTTTGCCGATCTCTCGGCTTTGGAATTGTTTTTCGTGATTTTCCATCACGTTTAAGGTTCCACAAGTTTCAGTATTTTTCAATTTTCAAGGTCCTGCTTGCTCTCCTCTCGGACAGTTCAATCATTATATCAAAGGTCGTACTTTTTGTCAAGCACTTTTTTCGATATTTTTTGAACTCTCCGAACGCCTTTTTAAAAAGCTTTCCACCCGCACGCTGTCCGGTTCCCCGCTGCGTTTTTGCTGGTACATAGCTTTTATTTGGCTTTTGAAGAGCTGCTGTCTTGCGCGACAGCTTATTTATAATACCACACTTTTGCCTAAAGTCAACACCTTTTTCAAAATTTCTTTCAAGTTTTTTCAAACTTCTTTTTTAGTCCTTCCCAATATCCATGCAAGCACCCTCCGGGCCGCAGTTCGCACACCAAGCCAAAAGCAAATGTCCCCCCTGCCGCCAATAGCATCGCCAGTGCAGAATGCTGCAAATGCAGCAAGCAGCCGCCCGCAATTACTGCAGCCGGTACGCTCCACCATATACAGTAAGTCTTCAGCTTAACGGCACTCCCCTGCATCCAGCGGCAGACATACCAGTATTTCACCAACCCTTCCAGCAGCGCCTGCACAAAAGTGCATACAGCATCACCAACCGGCTGCCCCGCATAACAAACAGCAACACCAGCATAACCCCCAGTGCAGCTTCGCGATACAGGTTATCTTTCTTTTCGTTCCCCGTCATTTTTGCAGCACCCCACTGCAGGGTCCAAGTGTCGCAATCAAAATAAACACCAGCGCACACCCAACAAACTGTTTGGTGTAAGGCAACAGCTCTTCCGCAAGAATCGACAGCAGCACCTGCGGATAACCCACCAGCACAACTGCCATACTGCCGGCAAATAACATTTGAATCCGCATAATGGACGCATAGCACTGCTTGATTCCCGCTTTATCCCCTGCATGATACATGCGCGAAAATTCTGGCAGAAACACTTTTGCTGTTGGACCAGAGATGAAGTTGACAAGCTTTTTTACCATCTGCACTACACTGACAATTCCCGCTTCAAACGCGCCTGTGAAAAAGTACTGCAAAAGGATTGGCATTTGCGAAATCAACGCCTGTATCAGATCCGCCCGTTGATAGCTCCCCCATTTGCGCAAAGAAAGTTCCTTCGAGATATCCCTCCGGGGTTCTCTGTCCCGCTTTCTCAGGAAAAGCACCAGGATTCCCGCGTATTGTATCACATACAGCGCCAGCAGTGTGCCAAGCGAGAGCCTTTCCGTTTTATATAAAATCAGTGTTCCCAATACAAGGAACAGTCTTCCCAGCACATACTCTCCGAATAAGGCACATTCCGGCTGGCCTTGCGCCATCATTGTGCTGCTATGGTCCATTACCAGAAGTTCCATCCCGGTAATCAGTGCTATGACCGTGTAACCGCCCCGTCCTTTTTTCCAATGCCAGTACCAACGCTAATGTCGTCAGGACTGGCAGCACATAACAGCTGTAATATTTTGCCTTGAACCGGCGCAGCTCTGTTCCCTTATTTGATAAGTAAAAAGTATTGCATTTCGTAATACCGGAAAACAATACCCAGTACACAAGATCCGCCGCACTGACCCAGGTAGAGTAAGTTCCGTATCCCGCAAGGCCCAGCATCCGGGTGATCATAACCTGCAGCAGCACTTCCAGCACTGCACCAAGCCCTTTTAATATTACACTAAGTAGAAAAACGATACTCAAAATATTTTCTCCATACCAGAACTATGCTGCCCAGAAAAACTGATACGGCATCGTCCCGCCAATATTATTTATCAGCAGCCGCAAAACATATTGGAGGCCCGCCGCCACTGCCAACCATTGGATTGTCGCAGCCCGTCTGCGCGGGCAGTTTATATACTCCAACATGCGTGGAAGCAATACGATCAGGTACGGCCCAAACAACGCAGCCATCCGCGCCGCAGAGGCTAGCCCAAGGTTCAGCCCGTACAGCGAAAGTGCCGCCATTGTGAGAAATAGTCCCTGCGGTTCCTTGGATTCCAGCTTTTCGCATTCCTCTGGTGTCATTTTGTAAAGAACAAAGGCAACCAGCAGAGCATAAAACGCACCAACCGCAATGGATTCCATTCTGCTGTTGCTCTTCGTAAAATATTTTGCCAGCGCATCGGGCAGCAAATTTGCCATGCGCCCCGCCACAACCGGATATGCTGCGCCCAAGATGCAAGCTGCCATGGTACAGTACAACACATGGCGATATTTCCACCGCCGGTTCACCAACCAATACAGCGGCAGAAAGACCACTGCACTTTTGTGGAACGATACTGCCATCAGAATTTGCAAAAAGTACGGCGCAAGTTTTCGCTCCTTGATCCAGTGGAATGCCGTATAACCCAGTAAAATTGCAATCGCATTGCGGGCCACATTCATTTCTGTCTGATAAACACCCAGCGTAAGGTAAAGCCAGATACTCAGCATAGCATTGGGGATTCCCGCCGCAGCCAGCGGTAAAGCAGCGCTATAATCAGCGCACTGTTTGCCACTGTAATCCACTGTGGCGCAGGCAAATAAATGCTGAGGAGCTTATTCAGCAGGCGGTACCCAGGTTCCAAGTCCAATTCCCATGTCCGGCGGGGCGTTGGGTAAAGCTGGGCGGTAAACAGTTCTTTCCACGAAATCTGTGGGAATTGTTGATAAATGCAGACATAATACTTGGTATCCACACCAACAGTCTGTGCCCGCAATGCCATAAAAAACCACAGCACCACACAGGAGATTGCCAACGCCACGTGCTGCGCGCTCCTGCCCTGCCGCCGTGCCAACACGCAGAGGCGCGCCGGGTAGGCAAGCAGCAGGCAAAGCACAAGGTAAACACTCATTTTTTCTATCATGCTATTTCAAAACAAAGCCAGCCGTGCCCGGTAGACGGCCGCATTGACGCTGGCCGGCAGCAGTGCCGCGCACCAAAGGCCCGCACGCAACAAAACATTCCGCAGGTTCGGCCTGCCGTTCCAGCTGCTCAGCGCCTGCTTTGCCTGGTGTTTCTGCCCTGCAATCAGGCTTGTATAAATATAAACTGTCATCTTTAAATCGTATTTTCTCTGGATCGCCGCAATCTCGGCTTTGCTATGGTTCGGATTCTTCAGTTCCTCTTCCAAATCCTGCATAAATGCCTTGGCGTGGGCCACTTTTACCCGTGTTCTGGCGTTGGCTTCTGCCCCACGGTTATAATCCACGCAAACACGGGAGGCATAGGCAACACACGGGTTGCTTCTCGCCAATCGCGCCCAAAGATCCAGATCTTGCCCGATTTTTTCACCCAGCCGGAACCCACCCGCTGCCAACAGTGCCGTGCGCCGCACCGTTGTGGCTGAGGTCCAGACAAAATCATAGCCCTTACCCAGCGTTTCCCAATAGCTTGTCAGGCAGCCATCCGCCTGTGGCATTGTGCGCGATTCCTTGCAGCGGCCATTGGCATATATTACACGGTAAGCCGTAACAAAGATATCGCTTTGGGGGTATTTCTGCACAATGGTTTCGATATTTTGCAGATAATCCGGATGCCAGGCATCATCGGCATCCAGAAAGCAGATGTACTCCCCGCCGCCAGCTCAATGCCCTTGTTGCGTGCAGCGGAAACGCCCTGATTCGCCTGCTGTACAACCCGGATTTTATCTGACTGCACTGTTTTGCATGCCTGCAAAGAGCGATCCGTTGAACCATCATCCACCACGATCACTTCATAATCAGGGAATGTCTGTGTCAGAACGGAGCGCAGGGTGCTGGCAATGTAATGCTCCTTGTTGTAAAGCGGAATCACCACGCTGTATTTCATACACAGCCCCCACATTTCTACCATTTCCTACATTTCGCGACATGTTCTATGTATATCTTAGCAGGTTTCTTGAACGATGTATAGATGTTTTTCGTATATTTATGAGTACTTTTTCTGATTGTTGTCGAAAGTTCAAGAAATCATATCTTTGCTAAAGCAAGGCATCTTCACCAACGCAAGTTCACACATATAAAAACCCCTTTCGGCTTCATGTACAGCCGAAAGGGGTTTTTACGCTATGCGATAGAACTATGCTTCAACATTTTTATCCTTTTTGTATTGCCTCTCACTCCATTGTGCTTACATCATTCGTTTTTACCTGCATATCCGCTATTTCAACTTTTCTCTCCTCTTTTACTGTCAAAAGCATTCCAGCGCAAAACAGAACCGTCGAAGACACTAAGCTCCCACCTGCCAATGCAAAATATCCTGCAAAATAACCTGCATTGATAATGTAGCTATAAGCATCGCCACCCACATACGCATTCACCGTATGTGAGGAGTACTCAGAATTATAATAATTTTCCTTCTTGTCTATTCCTTCATATATGCAGTATATCGACAGAAAAAGAAACACTGCGCTAATGATAAGGAATACGTTCTTCAAGTTTTCTTTTTTCATAAATATACTTCCTTTCTTTACTTTTCAGTACGCCTGTTCTACTCCATATACGGCTTGTTCATGAGTAAATCCCTCAAATTCAAGTTGGTCGATTAAACCGCTTTTTGAGAATGAAGAATATTTAAGATACGACTCCGCACTTTTTACTGCTTGTTCTTTCCAGTCTGCACCACAGTGATCTGCCGCGTAGGTGGCATCTTCATTGCTGAACCCTTCATATTCCAGCTGCTCAATCAGGCCCGTATAGGAGAATGCCGAAGACCTCAAGTAAGATTCTGCGCTTTTTAAGGCATTTCTTTGACCTGATGTCATGGTAGAGCTGTTGCTCTGCATTTTAACTGTATCGGAAGTCTTTTGGGTTGAATTTCCTGTACTGCTTGGTTCAAGTAGCATTATCTTACCATCATGTATAAGAAGAAGTTTTCCCACATAACTGCTCGTCTTATCTCCAACAACACTAACTGTCATTCCATCTGCGCTATAAATTTTATCTCCATTTCCTGTCGTTAGTACATAGTTCCATTCAAACGCTACTGTTCCGCCAGTCGTAGTTACCAATGTTCCAGTATAGTCTGTATCGAAGTCCAATTCAAACGAATCGTCAATTTGAGTTAAATCAATGGTCTTGTTACTTTCCTCGTATGTCAGGGAAATTGCCTTCCACTTCCCTACAATAGCCATTTCGTCCGTATCTAACGTTGTAAATGACTTCTCGGACGTTCCTGCTTCTTGTGCACTCGATTCCTCTACAGCAGCCTCCACCTTGCTTTTTCTTATGTTTGACGAAACAGTAAAGAGTACCACAAGAGCCACAACTGCAATGACAATCCAAAAGCAGATATTTTTATAAAGTAGTTTTTGGTTCTCGGTACCACACTTTGGACACTGCTTAGCATTTTTTGCTATCGTTGCACCGCAAACTTCACATACTTTTAAATCATTTTTCAATCCACAATAAGGGCAGTGTTTTTCCCTTGCATCAAATGCTTTTCCACAACGCGGACACATCACCTTTCCTGTTGTATTGTCCATTGTCGAAGATACGCTATCATCCTTACATTCATCTCTCAGCACTTTTTCAGCTTCTTCGCTCGTTTGCTTCTGCTCATTTTCTCTCAATGCATCTTTCGCTACGTAACCACTCTGTTCCTTTTCGTCTTTTCCCTCGTTTCTTGTTAAATCATCCATACTTTTTCTCCTTCTTCGCTTTTTGCTTGGAATTTTCTTATATTATATAGTTCTTTTTGTTTATTGTCAATAAAACTATACAAGCATAGATAATTATATATCACTTTCAGCATAGTAAAGTTATCATTATAAGGAAGTGATAGCTTGATTTCTGATAACATCAAACGCCTGCGTGAAAATATGGGTCTCTCACAAGCCGCACTGGCCCGCAAGCTGGGTGTAACACGTGCCAGTGTAAATGCGTGGGAAATGGAGCTGTCCTCCCCTACCGCCGCCTACCTTGTAGAAATGGCCCTATTGTTTCATACTACAACTGATGATATCCTTGGTTTAGATACCTCCGAACAAATCTGTTTACGTGGTATGAGCGATCAGGAAAAGCGGCTCGTGTATGATTTAGTTGACTATATTACCGAACACACATCTAGTTCTGATAAGAAATAACAAAAAGCCCCTTCCCGCTGCATTCACAGCCGGAAGGGGCTTTTCTATCGTGTATTCAGTCTGCCGCAGGGTACCCACGGCAATCGTTGGCAGTTGTTATTGCTCAACAGGGGTTGCCTGCTGCCCGCCGGAACCCGGCGCACGCAGTAACATTTTGCCAACTGCTAATTTCACGCTATTTTGTTGGGAAGATCTCTATTACAGCTCAGCGAAGTACTTAATGGTACGAACCATCTGGCTGGTGTAGGAGTTCTCGTTGTCATACCAAGAAACGACCTGAACCTGATAGGTGTCGTCGTCGATCTTAGCGACCATGGTCTGGGTGGCATCGAACAGGGAGCCGTACTTCATGCCGATAACGTCAGAAGAAACGATCGGATCCTCGTTGTAGCCGAAGCTCTGGGAAGCAGCAGCCTTCATAGCAGCGTTGATAGCTTCCTTGGTGACATCCTTGCCCTTAACGACAGCAACCAGGATGGTGGTGGAGCCGGTGGGAACGGGAACGCGCTGAGCGGAGCCGATCAGCTTGCCGTTCAGTTCGGGGATAACCAGGCCGATAGCCTTGGCAGCGCCGGTGGAGTTAGGAACGATGTTCTGAGCACCAGCACGAGCGCGGCGCAGGTCGCCCTTACGCTGCGGGCCGTCCAGGATCATCTGGTCGCCGGTGTAAGCATGAACGGTGGTCATGATGCCGGAGACGATGGGGAAGGTCTTGTTCAGGGTGTCGGCCATAGGAGCCAGGCAGTTGGTGGTGCAGGAAGCAGCAGAGATAACCTGGTCATCCTTGGTCAGGGTCTTCTCGTTGACAGAGTAGACGATGGTCTTCAGGTCGTTGCCGGCAGGAGCAGAGATAACGACCTTCTTAGCGCCAGCAGCGATGTGAGCCATGCTCTTCTCTTTGCTAGTGTAGAAGCCGGTGCACTCCAGAACAACGTCAACGCCGATCTCGCCCCACGGGCAATCCTTAGCGTCCTTAATGGCGTAGATCTTGATCTCCTTGCCATCGACGATGATGGAATCCTCGGTAGCTTCGACGGTGTGCTTGTTCTCACCGATCTTGCCCAGGAAAGAGCCCTGAGCGGTGTCGTACTTGAGCAGGTGAGCCAGCATCTTGGGGCTGGTCAGGTCATTGATGGCAACAACTTCGTAGCCCTCAGCCTCAAACATCTGACGGAAAGCCAGACGGCCGATACGGCCAAAACCATTGATAGCAACTTTAACAGCCATAGTAAAATCCTCCCAAAGATTTTATATTCGGAACGGGGTTGAACCCGCCCCACCCAAGCGGCTTATTGCCGCTTTCCGGTTTGATTCTATTGTACCCCATTCCTGCCAAAACTGCAAGAGGGGCTGTTATTATTTTAACGCAAATTGAGCAAAAATTATGTTTTGGGCAAAAAAAGCAGCGGTTTTCAACGCCAATTTGGCGTATTGTCAATAACTGTATGGCCTTTGGTGGTATTTTTCGGGCATACTATCCTTGCCCCGGCACGCGCCGGGGTAAACGCCACAGGTTTTGCCCCATTTATCACCACACGGAGGCTGCTGCCATGGTTCCACCTTCTGCACGTTTCCCCACCCGGCGCGCCGCCCTGGCGGAAGAAGCCGCCCGCCGGGCGCTGGCCGGGCTTGGGCCGGAGCTGGTTCTGCCGCAGCTGCGGGCGCAGACCGTGCAGGAGCTGCTGGCCCAGCCGGGCAGTGCGGGGTGCGAATTATGCGGCACGCTGCAAACACTGACCGGGGCACTGACCCAATGCGTGCGCCGTCGCCCCGGCTGGCTGTACGTCATGTTCCCGTCGGGGATCACCTGCCCTGTTCCAGCGCGCCCGGCGCTGGTGCAGGCCGCGGTCCTGGAAGCCTTACGCCCTGTCTTGGCCTGCGGCGGGCAGGCGGTGCTGGAAGTAAAGCCGCGTTCCCGCGCTGTGCTGCTCTGCCTGCGGGGCGGTGCCCCCGCCGGGGTGCTGCCGCTGTGGCAGGCGCTGGCCCGGCAAAGCGGCGGGGCTGTGGTGTTTGACAGCGGAGCACAGTTTGCCGCGGCTGCATTTTTGCCCCTTTGTCCCGGCTGCCGCATACAAAAATCCCCCAGCACGCAGGAGCTGCTGGAGGATCGGTTCAGTCTGCCTTATCTTTTTTGTCGGGTTACTGCGCGGGGCCGTGGTAAGCATGGCCGCCAGCCCGCACAGGCCAATGCAGCCCATGGCCAGGCTGGTCAGCAGGGTTTGTTCAGAGACGCTGCCGCGCACCAGCTCAAAGATGGCCTGCGGCAGTTCGTGGCAGGTTGCAAAGTAAAATGCCAGGCTGCCGTACTGCTGCACCGTGCAGCCATAGGTACCGCCGGGAACATACAGCAGCTTGCACAGCATCCCCACACAAAGCAGCGCGCCCAGCGCCCCCAGCACCCGGAAGGTACAGCCAAGCCGCGCCGATGCCGCCGGGATGATGGAAAACCGCTGGATCAGCACCCACAGCAGCGCCGCCGTAGGGATCAGGCACTGCACGGCGTTGGGCGGCATGGCGGTTCCACGCCCTTCCGGGGCCGAAAGAACCCGCCAGCCCATAGCGAAGAACCACACGCCCGCCGCCGTCAGCAGCACCATGCTGGGCCACACCACTGCGATGCTCAACAGCTGCGAAAGCCCCGCCAGTACCAGCACAGTCCCCGTTACCGCCATCATAACACCCAGCACACTTTTTTCTGCCGGGGGCAATTTTTTCATCCGCCCTGCGGCCCATCACAAGCAGCGCCGCCGCGCCAACCAACGCGGCCCCCAGCGCGCGCCGCCGAGGGACCCACCGTAGGAAAACTGGTTTCCGGGTCCGTAAACAGCGCCAAATCCACAATGCGCAGCGCCAAAAACACCAGACACAGCGCTACTGCCGGCCACGGCGAATATTTGTTCTTTGATTTTTTCATAGGACAGCCTTTCCCGCCGGGCATAAATCCCCCTTTGCGGCGAATACAATGGTAACAGGCTCCGGGGCCAAGATGCAAGACAAGCCCCGCCAGTGCTATTTATTATACGGTTCTCCGCGGCAAAATGCAAGGTTTTGCCGTGCGCCGCACCTGCCGGAATGGAGGGATCTGCCGATTTGAAGCGCACGCTGCTCTGTGCCGCCCTGCTTACCGCGTTAAGCACTGCGGTGCCGTTTCTCTGCCTGCTGTTCCCCAGTGTTCCGGTACAGGCTGCCCCCACGGTTACGCCGTCCGCCGCGCCTACTGCGGCAGTACAGCCGGAAAGCACTGCCGCGCCTTCCGCTGCACCCACATTCCCCCAAACTATCACCCTGCATGATGAAGCCAGCGATTCCGACTTCACCCTTTCCGCTGTGGATTTTATGGTCGGTGCTGCCGCCTGCGAGATGCCCGCAACTTGGCCGGACGATGCCCTGCTGGCCCAGATGGTTGCCAGCCGCAGCTATGCGTTGTACTTATCCGCTCAGGGGCAGAGCTTTACCGCCAACAGCGCTTTGTGCAGCGGCTGGACCAGCAGCGAGGTTCTGCAAAGCCGCTGGGGCAGTGATTACGCCGCCAACATGCAGCGCCTGCAATCTCTTGCCGCCCGTACCGGGCAGACGGTGCTTTTGTACAACGGACAGCCTGCCGCTGCCTGCTACCATGCCATCAGCAGCGGCCACACCGAAGCCAGCCAGAACGTGTGGGGCGGCCAGCTGCCTTACTTGTGCGGCGTGGATTCCGCATGGGATAAGTTTGCCGATGGGTACGAAGTGACCATTCAGTACAGCGCCGAGCAGGTACGCACCGCGCTGGAAGAATTGGGCCTTACCCCCGATGATTCCCCCGAAAGCTGGGTCGGTGCTTCCACCTGGGACAAAGCCGGGTATGTGCGCACGCTGGAGCTGTGCGGCCAAATGGTGAGCGGGCTGGAGGTGCGCAAGGCCCTTGATTTGCGCAGCACCTGCTTTGCCATTGCCTGGCGCGGCGGGCAGTTTGTCATTACCACACGCGGGTACGGCCACGGGGTTGGCCTGAGCCAATATGGCGCTAAAGCCATGGCCGAAGGCGGCGCGGGTTGGGAGGACATTTTGGGGTACTATTTTCCGGGAACGGAAATTGCAAGTTAGGAGTTTTCTCAGTCATTAGAAATTAGGAATGAGCAATGAGGAATTGGAGGTAGGATTAGGCATTATCTTTTATTCTTTAGCCGCAATCTTCACCATTTCTGTAGTGAACGGGCTTGACCATTCCGGAAGCAAAATTGTGTCCGTCATATTCTTCCCTATACAAAAATCACCACGCCCGCAACTGGTCTTTGGAACCGGCTGCGGGCGTGGTGTATTCATCTTAGGCAATACCGCATAATTCTAAGTGCCGATACGGCGAGCGAGGTGCGGCAGCTGCTAAGCCAAAAGCGCAGATAATACTGGATGCTGCAAAGTGAGCGCCGCCAGTGGCGGAAACAGCGAACCGAAGCAGGGGCAGCGGTCGCAGAGTGCGAGGGGCTTTTGCCCCCGAAGCACGATGCGGGTACCGCAACCCGACATTATCGAGCATTTTGGCAACGCAGATGCCGTGCCGCAGCCGCCGAAGCGGTGCTTAAGCCGCTAGGCGGGAATTATGCGGTGTTGCCCTTATTATAATGTGAACGGCGCTATCGCTTATCAGCCCAATGCCTGGATAGACTGGTTGATGTTGGCGATTTTATCTTCGCTGGCGGCGAGCTTGGTGCGGGTTTCGTTGACCAGCTTTTCGGGGCGCGCTCCACGAACTTGGGGTTGTTCAGCTGGTTGCGGAACATATTGGCTTCTTTCTCGGCCTTTTCCAGCTCCTTATGCAGGCGCTTGAGTTCCTTTTCGCGGTCGATCAGCTCCATCATGGGGATAAAGCCGCGGGCGGCCGGGGTAACAACGGTCACAACGCCATCGGTGGTGCCGGTGTACTTTTTCGGTCAGGGCAACATCCGTTGCAAAGGCAAAGCGTGCCAGGTAAGCGCCGCCTTTCTGGAAGGCTGCCGGGTTGGCAGTCTCGATGGTCATGCTGGTCTTTTTGGCCGGGTGCACGTTCATATCATTGCGGATGGTGCGCACTGCCTTGATGTAGTCCATCAGCACCTCAAAGTCGGCACATTCCTGCGGCCAGGCGGTCATCTTGCCGGCGTCCGGCCATTCCTGGGTCATGATGGTCTCGGCGCTGCCGGGCAATGCCTGGTAAATCTCCTCGGTGATGAACGGCATAAAGGGATGCAGCAGCTTGAGTGCCTTATCCAGCACCCACACCAGCACCTTGCGGGCGGTGTCTGCCTGCTGGGCGTCCTCGCCGTTCAGGCGGGTCTTGCAGATTTCGATATACCAGTCGCAGTAGATATCCCAGATAAAGTTTTCCACCTTTTCGGCAGCCAGGCCCAGCTCGTACTTATCCAGGTTGGCGGTCACTTCGGCGGCGGTGCGTGCCAGTTCGGAAAGCACCCACTTATCGCTCATATCCAGCAGTTCTTAGGCGGGCATACCCGGCTCAAAGTCCTCCGGCAGGTTCATCTGCACAAAGCGGGAAGCATTCCACAGCTTGTTGGCAAAGTTGCGGCTTGCTGTCACTTTCTCATCGCTGTAGCGCATATCGTTGCCGGCGGTAGAACCCACCATCAGCATCATGCGCAGGGCATCGGCGCCGTACTCGTCAATAACTTTCAGCGGGTCAATGCCGTTGCCCAGAGATTTGGACATCTTGCGGCCCTGGCTGTCACGCACAATGCCGTGGATCAGCACAGTGTCGAACGGGGCCTTGCCGGTGTAGGCCAGGCCGGAGAAAATCATGCGAGAGACCCAGAAGCCGATGATGTCGTAGCCGGTCACCAACGTGTTGGTGGGGTAGAAGTAGTTGTAATCCTCAGCGTTCTCATTCGGCCAGCCCAGGGTGCTGAACGGCCACAAAGCAGAGCTGAACCAGGTGTCCAGCGTGTCGGGGTCCTGGGTCAGGTTGGTGCTGCCGCAGTGCGGGCAGGCTGCGGGGGCAGACTTGGCAACGGTGGTTGCACCGCAGTCAGCGCAGTACCATGCCGGGATCTGGTGGCCCCACCACAGCTGGCGGCTGATGCACCAGTCGCGGCTGCCGCGCATCCAGTTCAGGTAGTTCTTGGTAAAGCGGTCCGGTACAAACTTGATCTCGCCCTTTTCCACGCTCTCAATGGCGGGCTTGGCCAGGGGTTCCATCTTGACGAACCACTGCTTAGACACCATGGGTTCAATCACGGTATGGCAGCGGTAGCAGGTGCCGACCTCATGCTTCAGCGGCTCGATCTCTTTCAGGTAGCCGGCTTCCTGCAGGTCTGCCACAATGGCCTTGCGGGCTTCGGCGGCGGTCATGCCGGCATACTTGCCGCAGTCCAGCACGTCCGGCTCATCGGCGGAAGCATGGCCACTGGCTTTCAGGGCATCGGCGGCAGCCTTATCATCAGCGCCGGTCATGTGGCCGTCATAGGTCAGCACGCGGATGATGGGCAGGTCATGGCGCTTGCCGACCTCAAAGTCGTTGGGGTCATGGGCAGGGGTGATCTTCACAACGCCGGTGCCTTTTTCCATATCGGCGTGCTCATCGCACACGATGGGAATCTCTTTGTTCAGCAGCGGCAGAATGACATGGCAGCCGTGCAAGTGGGTATCGCGCGGGTCCTCGCCGTTGATGGCAACGGCGGTATCGCCCAGCATGGTTTCGGGGCGGGTGGTGGCCAGTTCCAGCATCTCACCGGTCTCCTTGACCGGGTACAGCAGGTGCCAGAAACTGCCGTCCTTCTCCTCATATTCCACTTCGGCGTCAGAGATGGAAGTGTTGCAGTGGGGGCACCAGTTCACCATGCGGTTGCCGCGGTAGATCAGGCCCTTATCATACAGGCGCACAAACACTTCTTTCACGGCGTCGGAGCAGCCCTCGTCCATGGTAAAGCGCTCACGCTGCCAGTCGCAGGAGCAGCCCAGCTTTTTCAGCTGGCTGACAATGCGGCTGCCATAAGTGTTTTTCCATGCCCAGGCGCGCTCCAAAAAGCCATCGCGGCCCAACATTTCTTTGGTCAGGCCCTCCTCGCGCATGGCGGCAACCACCTTGGCTTCGGTGGCAATGGAAGCATGGTCGGTGCCCGGCACCCACAAAGCGGCATAGCCCTGCATGCGCTTGTAGCGGGTCAGGATATCCTGCCAGGTTTCGTCCATGGCGTGGCCCATGTGCAGCTGGCCGGTAACATTCGGCGGCGGCATTACGATGGTGAACGGCTTTTTGCTGCGGTCGATCTGGGTGTGGAAATAGCCCTTATCGCACCATTCCTGGTAAATTCGATCCTCTGTGTCTTTGGGATCATACTGCTTGGCGAGTTCTTTTGCCATGATGGCCCTCCTTGATGTGCGGGACGGAAATAAAAAAAAATCAGGCCGCCCCATGATGTTGTAAACATGGGACGGCCTGACGATGTTCCAAAACATGTTCAGTACCGCGGTACCACCCAAATTGCCTACCGTTTTATATATGTTTTATATAAAGGTAAGCCACTTGACCGCCCGGTAACGGGGGCGAAACGAAGCAGATTACTGCGCACACGGCGGTTCGCCTGCCCTGCTTGGGGCGACAAACCGCCGGGCACGCCCTGCCGGTTTTCAGCTGCCCCGGCTCTCTGGAAAGAACGTCTGCCCGCGGAACTCCCCCGCACTGCATTTGGTATCAATATATTACCCCGCCGCAGCGGTATTGTCAAGTGCTGTGCGGCGCACGGTGATATTTCGGCGTTTTTATACTTTCAGAATCTGCTTGATCTGCTCCAGGTTCTCCGCAAACCAGATTCCTTCCTGCCGCTCTTTTGTCGAAAGCCCGGTTTCGATCATATGATCCAGCAGGGTTTTCAGACCGTTATAATAGCCATTCAGGTTGTACAAAATGCAGGGAGCATCCAGCTGCTTGAGCGATACCTTGGACATGACTTCGGCGATCTCCTCCAGCGTACCCGTTCCGCCGGGGAACGCAATAAACGCATCGCCCCGCCTGATCATCTCGGTCTTGCGCTCGGTGATGGTTTCCGTCACGATCAACTCCGTCAGACCGTCATATTGCAGGTCATCCTGCATAAACAGGGTGGTCTCCACGCCGGTCACGGTTCCGCCCGCATCCAGAACGCTTTTGGCGATTTCGCCCATCAGCCCGGTTTTGGAGCCGCCATACACCAGCGCGTTCCCGCTTTGGCCAATCCATTGCCCCAGTTCCTGCACTGCCCGTTTCAGCGCCGGGTCATTGCCCTCTTTTGCGCCAAGATATACCGTGATATTCATTGCCTGCTCCTCCTGTTCTTTCTGCCATTTATAACTCAGCGGTTCGCAGCCCCAGCTCTCCTATTCCTGCCACCCTTTCAGCCGGATTGGCGAAAGTTCCAGCACAAAATGTTCCTCTTTCACACCCGTTTCAGGGTAAAACCTTGCCTTGCACACTTCCACCCCGCCAACTGTATGGCGGTAGTTTTCCCTCGCAGCTGCCCAGCACAACATATTGGCAGGCGCGGTATTCCATCATTCCGTCCGCACCGGGTTCCAGTGGGGATGTTTCCAGCGGCTTTTCAATCTCCACGCCAAGCCCCGCCAGGTATTCCGCTGCCGCCGGGTAGGCTGCTTTGACCCGTGCACAATAATTTTTGCAGTCATTGCAGCTGCAAGGTTCCCCCGGCCCCATGGCCTGATAATACTGCCGCGTTTTTTCTGCATCCACGTTGATGATCGTTCCCAACCCTATCATTTTGCTTCCTCGTTAAAATATGGGGCATGCGCTTTGCAATGCCCCATGTCTTGTTTATTGCTTTTTAGTCCCGGCGGAAAATGTCGCGGGTGTATACCTTTTCTTTCACATCGTCCAGCACGCTGTCGTACCGGTTGGCAATGATTGCCTGGGACATTGCCTTGAACTGTTCCAGGTCGTTCACCACTTTGCTGCCAAAGAACGTTTCCCCATCGTTCAGCGTCGGCTCATAGATGATCACCGTTGCCCCCTTTGCCTTTACGCGCTTCATCACGCCCTGCATGGAGCTCTGGCGGAAGTTATCGCTGTTGCTCTTCATCGTCAGGCGGTATACCCCGATGGTCACCGGCTTTTCCTGTGCGGCATTATAGTCGCACTCCTCACCGTAATCATAGTACCCAGCCATGCGCAGCACACGGTCCGCAATAAAATCCTTGCGGGTGCGGTTGCTTTCCACGATTGCACCAATCAGATTTTCCGGTACATCGGCATAATTGGCCAGCAGCTGCTTCGTATCTTTGGGCAAGCAGTAGCCACCGTAACCAAAGCTGGGGTTGTTGTAATGGCTGCCAATGCGCGGATCCAGGCAAACGCCATCAATGATATCTCTGGTGTTCAGGCCCTTGCTTTCGGCATAAGTATCCAGTTCGTTAAAATAGGCCACGCGCAGCGCCAGATAGGTATTGGCAAACAGCTTGACCGCCTCGGCTTCGGTAAAGCCCATGTACAGGGTATCCACATCCTGCTTGATGGCACCCTCCTGCAAAAGCCCGGCAAATGTATGGGCGGCTTCTACCAGGTGCGGGTCGTTGGGGTCGGTGCCCACAATAATGCGGGAAGGGTACAGGTTGTCATACAGCGCTTTGCTTTCCCGCAAAACTCCGGGCTGAACATAATGTTCTTGCTGCCGGTTTTCTTGCGGATCTGCTCCGTGTAGCCAACCGGAATGGTAGATTTGATTACCATAACCGCATTGGGGTTCACCTTCATGACCAGGTCGATGACAGATTCCACCGCAGAGGTATCAAAGTGCTGGGTCTTGCTGTCATAATTGGTCGGCGCCGCAATCACAACAAAATCCGCATCGCGGTAAGCCGCTTCCCCGTCCAGCGTGGCGGTCAGATCCAGGTCCTTTTCCGCCAGGTATTTTTCAATGTATTCATCCTGAATGGGGGACTTCCTGTTGTTGATGCTGTCTACCTTGCTTTTGATCAGATCCACCGCACAAACCGTGTGGTGCTGTGCAATCAGGCACGAAATTGACAGACCCACATAGCCTGTACCCGCAACTGCAATTTTCATATGGTTCCCGCCTTGTTTTGTATTTTTTTACTTTGGGCAATACCGCATAATTCTAAGTGCCGATACGGCGAGCGAGGTGCGGCAGCTGCTAGGCCAAAAGCGCAGATAATACTGGATGCTGCAAAGGTGAGCGCCGCCAGTGGCGGAAACAGCGAACCGAAGCAGGGGCAGCGGTCGCAGAGTGCGAGGGGCTTTTGGCCCCGAAGCACGATGCGGGTACCGCAACCCGACATTATCGAGCATTTTGGCAACGCAGATGCCGTGCCACAGCCGCCGGGGCGGTGCTTAGAATTATGCGGTATTGCCGTAGATATTTTTGTTTTTATTATATCATAGTCCCTGTCAAAATGAAACACCTCACTCCCGATGAACAAACCTATTTGCGTTTTGTCTGATTTTCTCTTCGCACTTGGCAGCCCCATGTTCCGCGTGCTATACTGAACCCAAAGAGACAAGATTCCTATCTGTAAAAGATCCTGCCTGTTCTCCGCCAGATCCTTCTTGTTTGCCATATGTATTTTTATTATCATTTATACAATATGTATCTTTCATAAACTGTATTAAGCGAGGTAACCTCCATGCCTGCTTCTCACCATTCACTTTTCCTTACCCCGCTGCGGGTTCTCGCCTGCCTGGCGCTGCTTTCTGTTGTGGCAGCTGGCATTGCCATCACTGTCATTTTGTCCCAAAGCACCAACCCCATGTTTTCCATCCGGCGGGAAGTCATCGTCCCCGATTTGTCTGGCATGGACTGGCAGCAGGCCCAGGTTGAACAGAGCGCCGCCCAGCTTTCCATCGTGTGGGATACCCGCTACTCTGCCCAAGCGAAAGGCATCGTCATCGCCCAAAAGCCCACCGCGGGCAGCACCGTCAAACAGGGGCAAAAACTCATACTGTCCGTCAGCAAAGGGCCAAACACCATCACCGTACCGGATTTGAAAAGCCAGAACCGTTCCGATGCCATCCAGACCTGCGGGACGCTGGTTTTACCGTTTCCGTCGATTATATCCGCAACGATCCCACCCTGCAGGCCGATACCGTTATTCTGCAATCTCCTGCCGCCGGCACCGCACTGGAAGCCGGGGACTGTATTACCCTTACCGTTGCCCGTGCCGTACCAGACCCGTTCCGCCAGGTGCCGTCCCTGCTGGGCATGTCGGTCGCCGAAGCGCGCCGCCGCCTTGCCATTGTGGAGCTGCTGCCCACTCTGACCCCCTCCAATCTGACCGATGGCACCATCACCGCGCAGGATCCCCTGCCCGGCACCCTTTTGCACCGCAACGCCCATGTGCGGCTCGTTGCAAAATAGTTTATCGTTCTATCGTTCAAAACCAATTTTCTTTAGAAAAATCAAAAAAAATCCTTGACTTTCCGCTGCCGTATGCTATAATAAATGAGCACTTGAGGTTAGGCGCTCCGCCAACCGCCTGTGAACTGAATAAGATGCGCTGGTAGCTCAGCTGGATAGAGTGTCTGACTACGAATCAGAAGGCCGGGGGTTCGAGTCCCTTCCAGCGCACCAAGAAAAGCAACGATTAAACGTTATGTTTGTCGTTGCTTTTCTTTTTATGTTAGGTGTACCTGAAAAGTCGAAACTATCGCCTATTTCTACAAACGCAGCGGGATTTTGCGTTAAAAAGCCTTGGAATCCACAAAGGATTCCAAGGCTCTTTGCCTTACATCCTGCTTGTGTTTGCGAAATATCCGTCATTTTCTTTGTTTTCAGATACACCTTAGCAAAACACTTTGCATTAGGCGCTTATTTGGCGCTTAAATCTTTTGAGGATATAATATAGTAGAATGATATGCCCCCTATATAGCGAACAGTGAAATAAAACACTGAAGGCTATATAGGGGGCATATCTGTCAGGCTTTTTGTGCAAATTTTTATTTGCCTATCGGCTGTCGTGTATTGCTTGAGCAGCGCCCAAAAGCCTTTTTCTAAGGCAATACCGCACAATTCTAAGTGCCGATACGGCGAGCGAGGTGCGGCAGATGCCAAGCCAAAAGCGCAGATAATATTGGATGCTGCAAAGGTGAGCGCCGCCAGTGGCGGAAACAGCGAACCGAAGCAGGGGCAACGGTCGCAGAGTGCGAGGGGCTTTTGCCCCCGAAGCACGATGCGGGTACCGCAACCCGACATTATCGAGCATTTTGGTAACGCAGATGCCGTGCCGCAGCTGCCGGAGCGGTGCTTAAGCCGCAAGGCGGGAATTATGCGGTATTGCCCTAAATCATCAGGTCAATTTGTTGGCTGTTCCTCATCCTTAGGCGGGTATTTTCTGCGTAAAACCGCAAGGGTCACCGCCGTCAACAGGCTGCCCATCAGTAAGGCAAGCAGATACCGGAACGGATGCGGGTTCAGCGGCAGCAAGAACATGCCGCCGTGCGGGGCCGGTACGGCACAACCAAACAGCATGGACAGCGCCGCCGCCAGGGATGCACCCGCCATGCAGGAGGGAATGACACAGCGGATCCCGCAGCACAAAGGGGACGACCCCTCGGTGATAAAGCAGGCCCCCATCAGGTAATTCGTCATCGCGGTGTGGCGTTCTTTGGTGGTAAAACGCTCCGGGAACAGGGTTCCCGCCAGAGCAACGCCCAGCGGCGGCACCATGCCGCCCGCCATAACGGCAGCCATAAATTCTTCCTGGCCGCCGGCCAGGGCAACCGTGCCAAACAGATACGCCGCTTTATTGATCGGCCCGCCAAAGTCAACGGCCATCAAAGCCCCCAGCACCGCGGCCAGCACCACGCGGCTGCCGCCCTGCATACTGGCCAACAGCTGGTATATCCAGGTATTAAACCGTCCAAGCGGCGCATTGACGAGGAATACCATCATAAAGCCGACCACGGCCAGGCTGGCCACCGGATATAGCAGTACTGTTTTGATATGCGCCAATGCCGATGGCAGCCGCTTGAATGCCGTCCGCAGCAGTTTTACCACAAGGCCTGCCGCAAAGCCCGCAATCATAGCGCCCCAAAAGCCGGAGGACACCCATTCCGCCTGCGGTGCCAGCGAGGTTCCCTGGATGGCCAGCATACCGCCCGCCATACCGGCCACCAATGCGGGCAAATCCCCCACCGACATGGCAATGAACCCGGCCAGCACAACGTACATCAGATTAAATGAGGTATTACCAATCGTGCGCACCAGCATGGCAAGGGACGTTCCCCGCCCGAACATTTCTGCGCCCGCATTACCGCGGTCCAAAAAGTAGCTTAACGCAATCAATATACCGCCACCGGTGATAAAGGGAATCATGTGGGAAACGCCGTTCATCAGGTCGGTGTAAAGCTTGCGCCCAAATTCCTGCGTGGCGGCAGCACCATCTTTTGCGCTGCCCGCTTTACGGTTGCACCCCATGCCCGGCACACTTTCATCCTCCGGTTCCAGCGGAGCTGTGCCGGACAGCGCGCGGTGCAGCAGCATTTCCGGGTCTTTCAACGCCTGGGAAACCGGCACGCGAAGCACCGGTTTGCCCGCAAAGCGGGCGGTCTCCACGGCTTTATCCGCCGCCACAATGATGCACTCTGCGTTTTCAATTTCCTGTTCGGTCAGGTGGTTTTTCACCCCGTCTGCACCGTTGGTTTCCACCTTGATGGCAATATGCATTTCTGCCGCTTCGGCTTCCAGCGCTTCGGCCGCCATATAGGTGTGGGCAATGCCGGTGGGGCATGCCGTTACAGCCAACACGCGGGGGCAAGCCGCGGTTCGGTCAGCGCAGCTTCGGCCACTGCCTCAGCGCGGGCCTCGCGGGCGGTCTCGCCCTGTTCCCGCTTAGCGATCACCGCCAGAAATTCTTCCGGGGTTGCTGCTTGCTTCAATTCCTCACAGAACAGCGGTTCCATCAGCAGCTGAGCCAGCCGCGCCAACACCTGGATATGCAGGTCGTTTGCACCATCCGGAGCTGCGATCAAAAACAGCAGCCGTACCGGGGCACCATCCAGTGCCTGGTAGTCGATCGCCTCCCGCAGCGTTACTGCCGCCAGCGCGGGCACCAGCACCGCGTTGCTTTTGCCGTGGGGAATGGCCACCCCGCCGCCAACGCCGGTCGTGCCCTGGGCTTCCCGTTCCAGCACATTTTTTTCGTATTCGACTGCATCCCGCAGGCATCCGGTGCGGTCCAGCATGCCCACCATTGCGTGGATGGCCATGGCCTTATCCGCCACCTGCATATTCAGTGCAACGCGTTCCGGCACCAGTAGATCTGTGATCTGCATCGGTCGGCTGTCCCCTTTGCTTCAAACATCCTATCCTGGGGCGAGCCCGAAAAGCCGAAAATACAGCCTGTTTTTACAAACACAGCCGCCATTCTCTTTGTTTTCAGGCACACCCCTCGGCAGGGCTTTCCCCTGCCCATTTGCTCTTACACCCGCTGCACTGCCTCTGTGCAACGCTTGCGCAATTGTTTGCGCTTTTGCCTTTTTGAAAAAGGCGGCTCCGCACAAGAGCGGAGCCGCCTAAAAAGTTCAAATTACTGTTGATTAGTTCAGCAGGGTCAGCTCGGTCTCAGGATCGAACAGGTGGATCTTATGCGTATCCATAGCCATGGTGACCTTGTCGCCGCGGCGGGACTTGGAGGTCGGGGCAACGCGAGCCATCAGGTTCTGGCCCTTGTAGGTCAGGTACAGATAGATCTCAGCGCCCATCAGCTCGGAAACTTCAACCTCAGCATCGATATGGCTGGAAGGATGCTTCTCCAGGAACTCTTCGTCATCCTTCATATCCTCAGGACGGATACCAACCTTCAGGCTCTTGCCAACGTAAGCGGCCAGTTTGCCATCGGCGGTCTTTTTTCCTGCGGCAGGGGGATCACGGTGCCGTCCAGATCGACGACATAGGTATCGCCATTCTTCTGCAGGGTGCCGTCCAGGAAGTTCATCTGGGGGCTGCCGATGAAGCCGGCAACGAAGATGTTGCAGGGGTAATCGTACAGGTTCTGCGGAGTATCGACCTGCTGGATGACGCCATCACGCATAACAACGATGCGGTCGCCCATGGTCATAGCTTCGGTCTGGTCATGGGTAACATAGATGAAGGTGGTAGCCAGCTTCTTGTGCAGCTTGATGATCTCGGTACGCATGCTGGTACGCAGCTTAGCATCCAAGTTGGACAGAGGCTCGTCAAGCAGGAAGACGGCCGGGTTACGAACCATTGCGCGGCCCAGAGCAACACGCTGACGCTGACCACCGGACAGAGCCTTCGGCTTACGGTCAAGCAGGTGCTCGATTTCCAGGATCTTAGCAGCTTCACGAACGCGCTTGTCGATGTCGTCCTTGGGCATCTTGCGCAGTTCCAGGCCGAATGCCATGTTCTTGTACACGGTCATGTGCGGGTACAGAGCGTAGTTCTGGAACACCATGGCGATGTCGCGGTCTTTCGGGGAACATCGTTGATCAGGCGGTCACCGATGTACATTTCGCCCTTGGAGATTTCTTCCAGACCTGCGATCATACGCAGGGTGGTGGACTTACCACAGCCGGAAGGACCGACGAAAACGATAAACTCCTTATCCGCGATTTCCAGGCTGAAATCCTTAACGGCAGTAACATTGCCCGGATAGATTTTGTAAATATGACGGCAACTAATGCTGGCCATGGGTCATTACCTCCAAATTGGTTTTTATGATTTTATTGATACGCTCAGCACGTATTTTTTTGACAAATCTATAATAGCAGGGTACGATTGAAAAAGATATAGCACTTTATTGATATTGGAGGTCAGAAATTGATATTTGATCCAACCACCTACTGCGCCTGCGCCGCAGTGCAGGAACTGCAGGGCGAAGCGCCGCTTACCCTTTCCGGCGAGGGCCTTTGGGCAGGGGTACTTTCCAGCGGGCAGTGCGTGCTGGAATGCCCCGGCAGCCAGAGCGCGGCGGGCTCCTCCGGCGATTTTTTGCTGGGCTTTGGCACCTTCACGCTGCGGCCCGTTACCCCCTGCCATCTGCTGTGCGTGCGGCTGACCGGGCTGGCCGTGCAGCAGTTTTTGGCCGGGCTGCCGCAGCCGCGCTTTGCGGATGGGGCTTCCTGCCCCAGTGCAGCGGAGCTGCTGGCCCGCGTGTGCGGTGCCGGGAATGCCGACGATGCCGCCAGCGCCGCCGCCCCCTACACCCTGCTGTGCGCCCTTGTCCACGGGGACGAGGAATCCCGCCGTCTTTCGCCGTTGGTAGCCCGCGCGGTGGAAGCCATCCGCGATAACTACATGGCCCTGTACGGCGTGGAAGAGCTCAGCGCCCAGCTTGGGGTCAGCAAGTGCCACCTTGTGCGGGTCTTTTCTTCCGAGATGGGCATGCCGCCGGGCCGCTTTTTGACCAGCGTGCGCATTGAAGCTGCCAAACTGCTGCTGGCCGAGCGGGAGTACAGCCTGGAAATGATCGCCGGGCTGTGCGGTTTTTCCGGTGCCAACTACCTGTGCCGCGTGTTTAAGCGGGAAACGGGTTTAAGTCCCGCCGCCTGGCGTGAAACCGCCGCCCACAAAGCCGTGGTGCAAAAGCTGCCCGCCCGCAACAACGAAATCTATGTGTAAAAGCAGTTCATTTTGTATCCTTATGGCAATACCGCACAATTCTAAGTGCCGATACGGCGAGCGAGGTGCGGCAGATGCCAAGCCAAAAGCGCAGATAATACTGGATGTCTTATCGAGCATTTTGGCAACGCAGATGCCGTGCCGCAGCTGCCGGAGCGGTGCTTAAGCCGCAAGGCGGGAATTGTGCGGTGTTGCCTTATATAAAGAAGAAACATTTGTGTATCCAGAAACAACCTATTTCTTATCGAGACCGTAGGGGCTATGCTTCATAATAAAAGACGCTTCCCCCCTGTTCGACTGTATTCCCCACTTTTTCGCGTTTTGCGTTGACTCAACCGTTCCCGTCCTATATACTGAAAGATACGGCACTTTTGCCGCCGACCGGGCCGCCCGGCTGTATCCCTGCAAGGAAAAGGAGGAGATGCCGTGATTTTCGGCAAGTACATCAACCGTTATTACCTCAAAAATGCGCCCGTGCTGCTGCTTGGGCTGCTGGCCCTTTTAATGGTTGACTATATCCAGCTGTTGATCCCCCAGTTTTACCGTCTGGTCATCAACGGGGTCAACCTGGGGCAGGTGGTCGTAAACGGCCAGCCCCTGCCCTTTACCAAAGAGGTTTTGCTGCAGCACATCTGCCTGCCCATGATCTGGATCGTGGTGCTCATGGTCATTGGGCGCTTTTTGTGGCGTATCTGCTTTTTCGGCTCCGCTGTGCGGGTTGCTGCCAACCTGCGCGAGCGGATGTTTGACCACAGCCGCCAGCTTTCGCAGCAGTATTACCAGGTTAACAAGGTCGGCAACCTGATGAGCCTTTACACCAATGATATTGATACCATCCAGGAATGTTTTGGTGATGGTATCCTGATGTTCTTTGACGCTTTGGTTCTCGGCCTGATGGCCCTGTATAAAATGTGGCGCATGGATTATAAGCTCACCCTGCTGGCTTTGATCCCTGCCCTCATCATGTTCGGCATCGGCACCGTCATGGGCACCGCCATGACCAAGCGCTGGGAAGAACGCCAACAGGCATTCTCCGATCTTTCAGACTTTGCACAGGAGAATTTCTCCGGCATTGCCGTTATCAAGGCGTTTGTCAAAGAGCTGAAAGAGCTCATGGCGTTCCGCAAGCTGAACAAACAGAACGAGGAGATCAACGTCATCTACACCAAAATTGCCACCCTGCTGGAAGTGCTCGTGACCCTGTTTGTCGAATCCGTCATCTGTGTCATCCTGGGGTATGGCGGTTATCTGGTCTACCAGGGCCGGTTCAACGCGGGCCAGCTGGTAGAGTACATCGGCTATTTTGAGGCCATCGTCTGGCCCATCATGGCAATTTCCATGCTGATCGAAAAGACCTCCCGCGGCAAGGCTTCCCTGAACCGCATCACCGAGCTGCTGGACGCCCCCATTGATGTGGCCGACCGCCCCGGCGTGCAGGAGCTGCAGAACCCGCAGGGCAGTGTGGAATTCCGCCACCTGACCTTCCGCTACCCGGACGGTGAATACGATGTGCTGCAGGATATCTCCTTCACCATCCATCCCGGCGAAAGCGTGGGCATTGTGGGCAAGACCGGCGCGGGCAAAACGGCGCTGGTGGACCTGCTGCTGCGCACCTACAACGTGCCGGACGGCACCCTGTTTGTGGACGGCAAGGACGTGAACACCCTGTCCATCCATTCTGTGCGCGCTGCCTGCGCCTATGTTCCACAGGACAACTTCCTCTTCTCGGATACCATCGCCCACAACATCGGCTTTGGTGTGGACGATGCCTCCCCGAAATGATCGACCACGCCGCCAGCCTGGCCGATGTGCGGGACAACATCGTGGACTTTAAGGATGGTTACGAAACCGTTCTGGGTGAGCGCGGCGTGACCGTTTCCGGCGGCCAGAAGCAGCGCATCTCCATTGCACGCGCCCTGCTGAAAGACGCCCCCATCCTGATTCTGGATGACTCTGTTTCCGCTGTGGACACCCGCACCGAAAAAATCATTCTGGACAACCTGAAATCCAGCCGCGCCAACAAGACCACCCTGCTGATTGCCCACCGCATTTCCACGGTGGAGCGGCTGGACAAGATCATCTTCCTGGATGATGGCAAGATTGAGGCCGTCGGCTCCCACGATGAGCTGTACACCAGCTGCCCCAAGTACCGCCGCATGGTGGACCTGCAGCGGCTGGAAGATGAAGCCGGAGGTGATGACAATGCTTAATATAAACCCGCTTTTGCTGGTTGGCGGCGTCATCGGTGCCGTTACCGCGCTGCTGTTTTTTGCTTACGCTTCGGCCAAAGATAAAAAGACCGCCATGGGTTTTGAGCGCACCATGGCAGACGGCGAGATTCTGCGCCGCCTGTTCGCCTATGCCAAACCGTACTGGGCCAAGTTTCTTCTGGTTCTCTTCCTGATGCTCTTCTCCATCGCTTACGACATTATCTCTCCCCTAATCGTCGGTGCGATCTAAGAACTTGTCGCCGCCGATTTTGCCCTCAGCCGCCTGTTCGCTTCGGTCGCGGTCTATGCGGGGGTTTTGGTGTTCTCGATGGCAAGCACCTATTTTCAGGCGGTCATTCTGCAGCGGGTCGGCCAGCGCATCATCTCCGATCTGCGCGAGGATCTGTTCACCCACATTGAGTCCCTCTCCCACGAGCAGCTCAACGAGATCCCGGTTGGCAAGCTTGTTACCCGCGTTACCAACGATACCAACGCCATTTCCATGATGTTCACCAACCTTTTAGTGAACCTGATCAAAAATGCGTTCGTCATTTTGGGCATTCTGGTGGCCATGCTCTGCCTGAACTATGAGCTGACCCTGATGGTGCTCTGCTTTGCTCCCTTCATCGTCATCTTCACTGTCATCTTCCGCAAGTTTTCCCGCCGGGCCTACCGTAAGGTCAAGGATGCCACCACTGACATCAACACCTATCTTTCGGAGAACCTTTCCGGTATCAAGGTCACCCAGATTTTTGGCCGCGAGGACGAAAAGATGGCGGAGTTCTACCAAAAAAGCCAGACCCTTTCCAAGGTCACGCAGGAACAGATTTTTGTGTTCGGCGTATTCCGCCCGCTGGTCTACATGCTGTACATCAGCTCTATTTTGTGCCTGTTCTACCTGGGCGGCATGGGCCACCTGAACAACGTTTCTTTCCTGGGGCAGACCATCACCGGCGGCACCATCGTCACCTTCTACATGTACATTTCCAAGTTCTTTACCCCCATCCAGAACCTGGCCGAGCAGTTCAACTGGCTGCAATCCGCGCTGGCCTCGTCGGAAAAAGTCTTTTCTATTATGGACATTCAGCCCAAGCTGGTGGATGCCCTCGATGCCATTGAGCTGACCGATGTAAAAGGCGAAATTGAGTTCCGCGATGTCTGGTTCAGCTATATTCCCGGCGAATGGGTGCTGCAGGGCGTTTCGTTCCATGTTTCCCCGCGGGAAACCGTGGCTTTTGTCGGTTCCACCGGCTCCGGCAAAAGCACCATCCTGTCCCTCATCTGCCGCAATTACGAGTTCCAGAAGGGCGAAATTCTGATTGACGGCATCGACATCCGCAAAATCAAAATTTCTTCCCTCCGCCGCCATTTTGGACAAATGCTGCAGGATGTTTTCCTCTTTTCCGGCACCATCCGCAGCAACATTGTCCTGCGGGAGGATAACATCTCGGACGAAGAGATCATGCAGGTCTGCCGCTATGTCAACGCTGACCACTTCATCAACAAGCTGGACCACGGCCTGGATGAGGAAGTGCGCGAGCGCGGCAACAACTTCTCCGCCGGTCAGCGCCAGCTGCTCAGCTTTGCCCGCACGATCATCCACAAGCCCAGCGTGATGATTCTGGACGAAGCAACCGCCAACATTGATACCGAAACCGAGCTTTTGATTCAGGATTCTCTGGAAAAAATGCGCACCGTCGGCACCATGCTGATCGTTGCCCACCGCCTTTCCACCATCCAGCACGCGGACAACATCATCGTGCTGTCCCACGGCAAAAAAATTCTGGAGCAGGGCAGCCACCAGGAGCTGCTGGCCCGTCATGGGCGGTACTATCAGCTGTACATCCTGCAATACCACAAAGAACAGCTCAGTTCCTGATTTTATCTTCCATAACAGCAGTGCCCCCTGCAGCAATGCAAAGCTGCCGGGGGCACATGTTATTTTGTTATTTTGTTATTTTGCTTTTTGTCCGCTTCGGCGGTTGTTTTGGGCTGTGCATCCGCTGCCTGTTTCAGGGCTTCCTGCTCAGAAAAATGCTGGATAATTTTATCTTTCGCCAGCTGCAAATGGCGCTTGTTGATGGCCCTTGCCTCGTCCGCATTGTTGGTCAGCAGGCAATGCACAATATCGCGGTGCTCTTCCATCGATTCATTAAAGCGCTGGGTACTTGTCAGCGAATAAATACGGAACTGCTGGTTCAGCGAATGGATCCTTGCATACATGGATTCCAAAAGGCTGTTGCCGCACAGTTCAATCAGCAGCCCGTGCAGCTTAGAATCCATATCCGTGTAGGCACGCAGGTTCTTTTGGGCGTGCAGCCGCTCCATCTCGTTCAGGCAGTCGATCAGCTGCTGCATATCCGCCGTGGTCAGGTGGTGCTGCAGCTTACTGATGGCGTAATCTTCCAGCAGAACGCGCAGGTCAAAAATTTCCTCAATGTCCCGCGCAGTAAACTCTTTTACAAACACACCCTTGTTGGGGATCTCTACCACCAGCCCGTCCGAAGCCAGCTGGCGCAGTGCTTCCCGGATGGGGCTGCGGCTCACGCACAGGCGCTCTGCCAGCTCGTTTTCCTGCAGCCCCTGGCCGGGAGCAAATCTTCCTTCGCAGATATCATCCTTCAGGATCTGATACACCTGATTGCGGATCGTTTTGATTGGGCGGCGTTCCATAGCTCTTTCCTTCACTTTCCCTTGTGCGGGTTGGCCCCCGCAGCGCATCCGTATTAACCGGAGATATTTCTATTATTCTATCACACGTTTTGCCCTTTGCAACGCAGTCCCCCTTATTTTTCTGCTTTTTTGCCTATATTTTTATGTGTTTCACAAAAGTTCTTCTTGCAATTTGTATAATCTATTACTATAATAAAATTGTTTTTATCTTGCCCGCCGCTTTTGTTCCGGCAGGGTATCCCATGTTTCCTGGGGTGTATCTGAAAAGTCGAAAATTTAGTCTATTTCTTTGTTTTTAGATACACCTTACAAAGAAAGGGTCGTGTGATCGCATGAAAATTGGTTTTATCGGTCTTGGCATTATGGGCCGCCCCATGGCCAAAAACCTGCTCAAAGCCGGCTATGACATTACGGTGGACAGTCACTCCCCCCGCCGCCGCAGCTGAGCTGGAAGCCTGCGGCGCCAAAGTAGCCGACCAACCCACCATCGGCTCCACCTGTGACCTTGTGCTGACCATGCTGCCCAACGCCCCGCAGGTCAAACAGGTCATGCTGGGTGCAAACGGCGTTGCCGCCCACATGCAGCCCGGTTCCACCTTTATTGATATGACCTCCCTGAACCCCATCGCCAGCAAGGAGATTGCCACCGAGCTTGCCGCCCGCGGCATCCAGATGCTGGACGCCCCCGTTTCCGGCGGCGAACCCAAGGCAATTGACGGCACCCTTTCCTTCATGGTCGGCGGCGAAGAAGAGGTCTTCAACACCTTCAAACCGGTCCTGCTGGCCATGGGTTCTTCCGCCGTGCGGTGCGGCGGCATCGGCGCAGGCAACACCACCAAGCTGGCCAACCAGATCATCGTGGCGGCCAACATCCAGGCTGTGGCCGAAGCCCTGACCCTGGCCCAGAAAGCCGGGGTTGATCCCGACCTGGTGTTCCAGGCCATCAAGGGCGGCCTAGCCGGTTCCACCGTCATGAACGCCAAAGCTCCCATGATGATCGAGGGCAACGATAAACCCGGCTTCAAGATTGACCTGCACATCAAGGACCTGAACAACGCCCTGGACTGCGCCCACACCGTGGGTGCCCCGGTGCCGATGACCGCCGAAGTGCAGGAAATTTTGCAGTGGCTGCACAGCAATGGCAAGGGCCAGGCGGACCACAGCGCCATTGCCCAGTATTACGAGCACCTGACCGGCATCAAGCTGGGCCGCGACCTGTAAAACCTCAAAATTCTGTTTTTATGGCGGTGCGGGCATCCCCGTGCCGCCAAAATTTTGCCGCCAATTCTGTACGTTCTGCCGATTGCTGAATGATTGATTTGCATGTTATAACAGAAATTAAAGAACCAACAAACAAAACAGAAAAGAGTGTGATCCCTATGTCTAAACTCCGCCAAGATGCTGACGCCATCATTCAGGCCGCCATCGCCGCCGCCCAGCCGGACGAGGCCGTCCGCAAAGCGCTGGAAGGACGCGATTTCGGTTCCGGGCGCGTTGTGCTGGTTGCCGCCGGCAAGGGTGCCTGGCAGATGGCCAACGCCGCCAGCCGCATTCTGGGTTCCCGCATTGATACCGGTATTGTCATTACCAAGTACGACCACAGCAAAGGCCCCATCGCCAACTTTACCATCCGGGAAGCCGGGCACCCCATCCCGGACGAGAACAGCTTTACCGCCACCCAGCAGGCGCTGGACCTCGTCAGCGCGCTGACCGCAAAGGACACCGTGCTGTTCCTGCTTTCCGGCGGCGGTTCCGCTTTGTTTGAAAAAGCCGCTCATCCCCGCCGCAGATCTGGAAGAACTCACCCACAACCTGCTCGTCTGCGGGGCGGATATTGTAGAGATCAACACCCTCCGCAAGCGCTTTTCCGGCGTAAAGGGCGGCCGTTTTGCCCAGCTGTGTGCCCCGGCCCATGTGGTTTCCATCGTGCTTTCGGATATTCTTGGCGATCCGCTGGATATGATTGCCTCCGGCCCCGCTTACCCGGATAGTTCTACCTGCGCACAGGCCAAGGAGATCGTGCAGAAATACCACCTGCCCATGACGGAGCAGATGCTGGCCCTGCTGGAGCAGGAAACGCCCAAAGCGCTGGACAACGTAGAAACCCAGATCACCGGCAGCGTGCGCCAGCTGTGCGCCGCCGCCGCTGCCACCGCCCGCACCCTTGGCTATGAGCCGCTGATTTTGACCGACTGCCTGAGCTGCGAAGCCCGGGAAGCCGGTGTGTTCCTGGCCAACATGGTGCGCTACCAGCGCACCGCGGGCCGCCGTATTGCCCTGATTGCAGGTGGCGAAACAGTGGTGCATCTGACCGGCCACGGTAAAGGCGGCCGCAATCAGGAGCTCGCCCTTGCCGCCGCTCCCGGTATCGCCGGGCTGGATGGCTGCGCGGTGTTCTCCGTTGGCTCTGATGGCACCGACGGCCCCACCGATGCCGCTGGCGGCTTTGTGGACAGCACCACCCAGGCCGCGCTGAAATCCCAGGGCTGCGATATCTTTGCCACGCTGGCTGATAACGATGCCTACCATGCCCTGCAAAAATGCAATGGCCTGATTATCACCGGCCCCACCGGCACCAACGTCAACGATGTCTCGGTCGCTCTGGTCCGGGCGTGATGTTTCCATCGTGCCGTGGAGAAACCTTGCCGATGGTGATAAACTCTGTAAATCATTTGTAGGGGACGATGCGAGCATCGTCCCAGACGGGCCTTGCCCTCTATTTTCCCCCATCATCCTCCGCAAGGCAACGGGCGCACACTGTGCGCCCGGGATGCATGTTTTATGCCCGTCACACATTATAAACCAACCTGTAAGGAATGGTCTTGACCATTCCGGGACTTTGTGCCAGATGACCTAAAAATATTTGTGAATCGTTTCGACCACGTATTGGCGCCCTTTTTGATGGGTGCCTCGCCGCCACAAACCTAATTTTTTGCTTCCTCACTGCCCCGGCGCGGTCGGGTGATCGCGTCCTACCGATTGTTTCACCATCAACAGCATATAATAAATTATTCCACATAACTTTCCTATCAGGCGCACCCCGATGCCACATCCGGGTCTGCGCCTGATTTTTTGCCCATTTTGCTCCTTTCCCCGCTGTTTTTAAGGCAACACCGCACAATTCCCCTGCCTGACGGCTTAAGCACCGCTCCGGCGGCTGCGGCACGGCATCTGCGTTGCCAAAATGCTCGATAATACACAAAGTATTATCTGCGCTTTTGGCTTAGCAGCTGCCGTGCCTCGCTCGCCGTATCGGCACTTAGAATTATGCGGTATTGCCTTAACACATTCTCCCTGAATTGTTAATTTTTTATTGACAGCCCCACTATTCCGTGCTATACTGCCCCCAGCGCAATAAACATACTTACCAAGTATGTTTATTGCATTTGCTTTCTCCTGCAATGTCACATATAGGAATTGTTTTATTGTGTTTTTGAACATTCTGTGAATCGTTTTCCTGTTGCATTGTACGAATTTGCATGTTTTTTTTTTTACTATTTTGGTTTAAACTATTGACTTTATCCAATCTCAAAGCTATTATCATAGTATAAAACGTATGATGTATACAATCCATATTTGTGATTCGAAACATAGAGCACCCACAACCAAGGAGGCATTTGTATGAAAACCATCTCGATTCCTTACTATACTTCCACCTTGGACCTGCATGTTGACGAAGCCAACCTGAAAGCTGTTGTCACCGCAAAAATGCACGAATACAAGGCCGGCAAAACGGAAGTAGAACTGGTTCATGAGGCATTGGAGCATCCCATTGCCTCTCCGCGCCTGCGTGACCTGGCCAAGGGTAAACAGAAAGTTGTGCTGGTCACCAGTGACCACACCCGCGCCGTCCCCAGCAAGATCACCCTGCCCATCCTGCTGGATGAGATCCGCCAGGGCAACTCGGACGCCGATATCACCATCCTGATTGCCACCGGCCTGCACCGCCCCACCACCGAGGAAGAGCAGCGCCGCATGTTTGGCGATGCCATCGTGGATCATGAGAAAATCGCCATCAACAACGCATTTGACCCGGATCAGTTCATCCACATGGGCGTTCTGCCCTCCGGTGCAGACTTCAACGTCAACAAACTGGCCGCTGAATGTGACCTGCTGGTGACTGAGGGCTTTATTGAGCCACACTTCTTCGCCGGCTTCTCCGGCGGCCGCAAGAGCATCCTGCCTGGCATCTGCTCCCAGGAGACCGTCAACGAAAACCACAGCTACAAGGCCATTTCCAGCCCGTATGCCAACACCGGCGTGCTGGAGCACAACCCCATCCATGAGGATATGCTGGCCGCTGCCAAGATGGTCAATGTCCAGTTCATCTTCAATGTAGCGCTGGACGGCCAGAAAAAGATCATCGCCGCCTGGGCAGGCGACTTGGAAAAAGGCTCACGCCGAAGGCGTTGCCTTTATCCGCAAATGGAGCCAGTGCCCCAGCATTACCGGCGATATCGTGGTCACCAGCAACGGCGGCTACCCGCTGGATCAAAACCTGTACCAGAGTCCCAAGGCCATGGCCACGGCGGAAGCCTGTGCGGGTGAGGACGGCGTGATCATCATGTGCTGCAGCTGCTGCGACGGCATGGGCGGCACCCACTTTGAAAAGCTCATTACGATGGGCACCGTGGACGAGATCGACGGTTATCTTTCCAAGATCCCGCCCAAGGAGACCATTCCCGAACAGTGGTGCCCGCAGATTTATGCCCGCATCCTGAAAAAGCACCCCGTCATCCTCGTCACCACCTACCTCAAGCCGGAGGAAGTGCGCAAGGCCAACATGATCCCCGCTTCCACCCCGGATGAAGCCTTGGAGATTGCCTACCAGATGAAGGGCCGCGATGCAAGCGTTGTTGTCATCCCCGATGGCGTCAGCGTGCTTGCTGTTAAGGAATAACCGGCAAAACCGGAACCAATAGAAAAACGCAAAAGGAGAGTGAGCGTAATGGAAATAAAGCTGGCGCTGAAAGTCAACGATAAAGATAACGTCGCCACCATTTTTGCCAATGGCATTACCGATGGTACCGAAGTTGAGATCCGCGACAAAGGCAACGCTGAAACCGTTACCGTGATTGGCGATGTTCCCTATGGCCACAAAATTGCTGTGCGGGACATCAAAAAGGCGAACTGATCAACAAATACGGCGAAGAGATCGGCATTGCCACCAAGGACATCAAAAAGGCGAGTACGTGCATGTCCACAACCTGGACAGCATGCGCGGCCGTGGTGACTGGGCCAAGGAAGGCAAGTAAGGAGGGTAAACTGCTATGGAATTTATGGGTTATGTGCGCCCGGACGGCAAAGTTGGCGCGCGCAACTATGTTGCCGTCATCCCCAGCGTTACCTGTGCCAACGACGTTGCCAACGCCATCTGCCACCAGGTACAGGGTACCATTACATATCTGCACCATCAGGGCTGCTGCCAGATGCCCCCTGATCTGGAGCGCGTGACCGATACGCTGATCAGCCTGGGCATGAGCCCCAACGTTGGCGCTATCCTGATCGTGAGCCTTGGCTGTGAAGGCACCGACCACGAGCGCATGTACAAAGAGCTGAGCGCTACCGGCAAGCATGTGGAGATCATCCACATTCAGGAGCTGGGCGGCGTCAGCAAGGCGATCCAGCTGGGCACCGATATTGCCCGCAAGCTTGTCATTGAAATTTCCGGCCTGCAGCGCCAGCCGGTGGATGTTTCAAGATCGTTATGGCCATCAAGTGCGGTGCTTCCGATACCACCAGCGGCATGGCTTCCAACTGTGTTATCGGCTATGTAGCCGACAAGCTGGTCGATCTGGGCGCTACCGTTATCTTTGGCGAAACGACCGAGTTCCTGGGCGGTGAGCACCTGCTGGCCCGCCGTGCCGTAAACAAAGAAGTGGCCGATAAGATCTATGAGATCGTAACCAACATGGAAAACCGCGCCAAGAGCATTGGCTGCGATATGCGCAAGGGCCAGCCCACACCGGGCAACATCGCCGGCGGTCTTTCCAGTATTGAGGAAAAGAGCCTTGGTGCCATCGTCAAGAGCGGCACCCGCCCCATCCAGGGCGTGCTGGAATACCCGCAGCATGTTACCGACCAGAAAGGCCTGTGGATCAAGGATACGCCGGGCCGTGAGCCTGAGATTTTGACCGGCATGGCTGCCACGGGCGCCCAGTTCATGATGTTCTCTACCGGCCGCGGTGCCCCGCAGGGCTTCCCCAGCATGCCGGTCATCAAGATCTGCGGCAACCCCAATACCTACCAGCGCATGGAAAATGATATGGACCTGAACGCCGGTCTGATCATTACCGGCGATAAGACCATTGAGCAGGTTGGCGAGGAAGCCTTTGCCAAGCTGCTGCGCGTACTGAGCGGCGAAATGACCAAGAACGAAGCCATCCAGTATTTCAGCGCCATTGATATCCATTGCCTCGGCCCTGTGATCTGATTCTTCTTTTGTAACTCTTCTACACATTCCGTTCCTTCCGGAGAGTCTGTTGAAGGTGCACCCGATGCACCCATGAAAAAAGTAAAGGCAATACCGCATAATTCTAAGTGCCGATACGGCGAGCGAGGTGCGGCAGCTGCTAAGCCAAAAGCGCAGATAATACTTTGTGTATTATCGAGCATTTTGGCAACGCAGATGCCGTGCCGCAGCTGCCGGAGCGGTGCTTAAGCCGCAAGGCGGGAATTGTGCGGTGGTGCCTAAACGTTAAAAAGCAAGGAGATGTTTTTATGAATCCAGTCATAGCCATGTTGATCGGCGTTGTCGTCATGATGGTTCTGGTTATCTGCACTAGAATGCACGCGTTCCCATCCCTGATTATTTCTGCTATCCTAATCGCTGTTCTTTCCGGCAACTACCTGCTGGTTGGCACCGGCAATGAAGGCGGCAACCTGTTAAGCGTTGCCATCAGCACCGTGACCGGCGGCTTTGGCGGTACCATGACAAGCATTGGTATCGTCATCGGCTTCGGCTGCATCATGGGTATCTTTTTGGAAAAAAGCGGCGCTGCCAAGCGTATGGCTATCACCATTCTGAAGCTTGTCGGCGTTAAGCGCGCAGACGTTGTTCTGGGCCTGACCGGCTTTGTTGTTTCCATCCCGGTCTTCTGTGACTCTGGCTTCGTCATCCTGTCCTCCCTGGCAAAAGAGTTCTCCCGTCTGACCAAGAAATCCATGGTCGGTCTGGGTGGCATCCTGGGCATGGGCCTGTATATCACCCACTTCATGGTTCCCCCCCCCCGGCCCTCTGGCTGTTGTCAGCACCTTCCAGAACGAAGGCATCAACATTGATCTTGGCATGTTCATCATCGCCGGTCTGCTGTTCTCCATCCCCCTGTTCATCTTCTCCGTGTTCCTGTTCCGCTGGTTCGGCAACAAGTACCCGCAGTTCGTCGTTCCTTACGAGATCGACCGCAGCAAGTACACCGAAGCTCAGCTGAAGGTTCTGGATAAGATCGACGCCAAGATCAAGGCCGGCAAAGAGCTGGAAAACGAAGACTTCACCGAGCTGCTCAGCACCGAAAAGCTGCCCAGCGCCGGCCTGTCCTTCACCATCCTGCTGCTCCCCGTCTTCCTGATCCTTGCTAACACCCTCGTTAGCCAGACCGCTTTCAAGGCCACCATCGTTGGCGAAATCATCACCTTCCTCGGCAACCCCGTTATCGCTCTGTTCATCTCCTTGTGCTTGGGCGCATTCCTGCTGGCCAAGGACCTGGATAACAAGACTGTTGTTGGCATGATGAACGACGCTCTGCGCGATGCAGGCCCCATCGTTATGATCACCGCCGGCGGCGGCGCCCTGGGCGCAGTCGTTAAGGCTACCGGCGCTGCCGGCATGATGGCCAACGGCATCGTGGCAATCGGCATCCCCGGCATCCTGGTTCCCCTGCTCATCGGCACCATCATGCGCTTCCCGCAGGGCTCCGGCACCACCGCTATGATCACCGGTTCTGCCATCATCGCCCCCATGCTGGTTACCCTGGGCATCAACCCCTACCTGGCTGGCCTGGCAGTCTGCCTGACCGCCATGTGTCCGTCCTTCCTGAACGATAGCTACTTCCACGTGGTTACCAGCTTCAGCGGCATGGATATCAAGACCAGCTTGAAGACCTGGACCATCGGTTCCATCCTGGTTCCCGTTTTCGGTTCCGTCATCATCTGCATCCTGAGCCTCTTCATCCACTAATTCAGCTTTTTGCGGCATGCAGTGTTCCCTGGCTGCTCTGCCGCATGGAATGTGTAGTTACAAGCAAGCAAACAGGCCCGAACCCCGGCACCGCAATGGTGCAGGCAGGTTCGGGCCTGTTTGTTTTGATTTTACTCAGATTTTGCCGTATATGATTTGTCTCTTTGGCGGTACAGGAAGCATCACAAAAGCACCGTAAGCTGCCTTATCGGCATCAGCTCACGGTGCTCTGCTGTATCTTCGTGTTATCTTGTTGTTTCCTGTTCCAGCGGGAACTTCTGTTTGTCATGCACGCTGATTTCTTTTCCCAGCTGTACTTCAATCAGCTGCAGTTCGCTGTCCGCCAGAACGGTATGGCGGCAGCCAGCCTGCATCTGCACCACATCGCCCACATGCACGGGGCGCTCCACGCCGTCCACCACGGTGCGGCCTGTGCCGGAAATCACCACCCACACCTCATCACGGTTCATGTGGCTGTGGTAATTCATGCTGTGGCCGGGGTTCAGCGTCACCTTGATGGTCAGGCTTTCGTCCTCCACATCCAGTACGCGGAAGCTGCCCCAGGATTTTTCGGCAAACATGATCTGCTGGTCGATCTTATCCACATAGGGCTTGATGTAGCTGGACTGCTCTTTATCCGATACCAGAATTCCCTCCGGGCTGGCAGAGATCACCACATCATGCAAGCCCATGGCCAGCACCGGCACATTCAGCTCGTTCACCACATGCACGTTGGTGCAGGTATCGTTCATCATGGCCTTGCCCACGCTGGGCTCGCCCATCGCTTCGGTCAGGGTGTTCCAGGTGCCAAGGTCCTTCCACTGGCCTGCAAACCGCATAACCTGGATCTTGGGTTCCTTTTCCACCACAGCATAGTCAAAGCTGATTTTGTTCAGCTCGGCATATTTATCAAACAGGTCCTTATAATCGGTAAAGTCGATCAGCTCATGGGCCTTATCCAGCACATAGCGCAGCTTGTAGGCAAACACGCCGCCGTTCCACAGCGCCCCCTGGGCGATGTAAGCCTTTGCCGTTTCGGCGTCCGGCTTTTCCTTAAAGGTTGCAACATCGCTCACGGCGCTGCTGTTTTTGGGGATAATATAGCCGTATTTTTCGCTGGGGTAGGTCGGCTCAATGCCCATCAGCACCAGGTTGGCTTCGCTTTTGGCAGCCTGCTCACTCAAGGCTTTCAGTGCCTCAAAGTAGTCATCCTCCACATAGGGGTCCACCGGGCAGACCACCACCGGCTCCTCCGGGTCCACGCCCTGCACATCGGCCAGATAGGCCGTTGCCAGCGCAATGGCGGGGAAGGTATCGCGGCGGCACGGTTCCACCGAAATGCCCACTTCCTCCCCCAGCTGGTTGTGGATGGCGGAAACCTGGGTCTTGCTGGTGGCAATGGTCACAGTCGCCCCTTTGTCTACCTGTTTGATCTGGCGGTACACCCGCTGCACCATGGATTCATAGCTTCCGTCCGGGCACTTGAAAATTTTAATGAACTGCTTGGAACGGATATCGTTGGATAGCGGCCACAGGCGCTTGCCGGACCCGCCGGAAAGCAGCACAATATTCATAATGGTTTCGCCTTTCTCAGCGCTCAGCACGCATGGGGTTATTCAAAAAAAAAGTCCTCATAGGCAAGGCGCAGGCCGTCCTCCAGCTCGGTCTTGTAGGTCCAGCCCAGGCCCGTTGCCTTGGAAACATCCAGCAGCTTGCGCGGTGTTCCGTTGGGTTTGGTGGGATCCCACTTAATCTCACCGGTATAGCCCACAACCTTGGCTACCAGCTCGGTCAGTTCCTTGATGGTCAGCTCCTTGCCGGTGCCTGCGTTCACCGTTTCGTTGCCGGAGTAGTTGTTCATCAGGAAGACGCACAGGTTGGCGAGGTCGTCCACATACAAAAACTCGCGCAGCGGGCTGCCATCGCCCCAGCAGGTCACGCTGGTCACCCCGTTGACCTTTGCTTCATGGAAGCGGCGGATCAGCGCGGGCACCACATGGCTGTGGGTGGGATGGTAGTTATCGTTGGGGCCGTACAGGTTGGTGGGCATCACGCTGATGTAGTCGGTGCCATACTGGCGGTTCAGGAACTCGCAGTATTTCAGGCCGCTGATTTTAGCCAGAGCATAAGCTTCGTTGGTTTTTTCCAGCTCGCTGGTCAGCAGGCAGTTTTCCTTCATGGGCTGCGGTGCCATGCGCGGGTAAATGCAGGAGGAGCCCAAAAATTCCAGCTTTTTGCAGCCGTTTTTCCATGCGGAATGAATCACGTTCATTTCCAGCGTCATGTTGTCATACATAAAGTCCGCCAAAGCGTTCTGGTTGGCAACAATGCCGCCCACCTTGGCTGCGGCCAAAAAGACATATTCCGGCTTTTCGGCAGCAAAAAATTCTTCCACGGCATCCTGGCGGCACAGGTCCAGCTCTTTATGAGTCCGGGTAATGATATTGGTATATCCCTGGCGTTCCAGTTCCCGCACAATGGCGGAACCTACCATACCGCGGTGGCCTGCCACATAGATCTTAGCGTTCTTTTCCATCATAACAAATGGCCTTCTTTCTTATTTTACAACGCCTTTTTCCAGGTATTCTTCCAGGTTGCAGCGGATGTTTTCCTCTGCGCGCTCTACAGCTACTTTTTCCATGTCATGCTCCACCATGATCTTGACCAGTTCCTCAAAGCTGGTCTTGGTGGGGTTCCAACCCAGTTCCTGGCGTGCCTTGGTGGGGTCACCCCACAGGTTGACCACATCGGTGGGGCGGTAGAAATCCGGGCTTACCTCAATCAGCACCTTGCCGGTCGCCTTATCAACGCCCTTTTCGTTCATGCCCTCGCCAACAAATTCCAGCTCGATGCCGACATTGTGGAAGGCCAGCTCGCAGAACTCGCGCACGGAGTGCTGCTCGCCGGTGGCGATGACAAAATCATCCGGCTTATCGTTCTGCAAAATCAGCCACATGCACTCCACATAGTCGCGGGCATAGCCCCAGTCGCGCAGGCTGGACAGGTTGCCGAGATAGAGCTTGTCCTGCTTGCCCTGCGCAATGCGGGCGGCAGCCAGCGTGATCTTGCGGGTGACGAAGGTCTCGCCGCGGCGCTCGGATTCATGGTTGAACAGAATGCCGGAGCAGCAGAACATGTTATATGCTTCACGGTACTCCTTGGTGATCCAGAAACCGTACTGTTTGGCCACCGCATAGGGGCTGTACGGATGGAACGGCGTTTTTTCGTTCTGGGGCACTTCCTCCACCTTGCCGTACAGCTCCGAGGTCGAAGCCTGGTACACCCGGCAGGTATCCGCCAGCCCGCACAGGCGCACGGCTTCCAGCACGCGCAGCACGCCGGTAGCGTCCACATCGGCCGTGAACTCCGGAACATCAAAGCTGACCTGCACATGGCTCTGGGCCGCCAGGTTATAAATTTCGTCCGGGCGCACCGAGCCGATCACAGCAACCAGGCTCATCGAATCGCCCATATCGCCGTAATGCAGGTGGAAATGCGGGTTGCCCTCCAGATGGGCAATGCGTTCACGGTAGTCAACGGAAGAACGCCGGATGATGCCATGTACATCATAGCCCTTCTCGATCAAAAACTCTGAAAGATAAGAGCCATCCTGGCCGGTAACACCGGTGATCAATGCCTTCTTCATAAAAAATGCAGCCTCAACTTTCCTTTTCTATCATCATGCGCCGCCGGTCTGCCGCAGCCTGGGCGGGAATGTAAATTCAGCTTTCAGGGGCTTTGCGCAGCCTTGCCCTGTATTCTATTAGTATACCCTGTTTTGCGTTTCTGCGCAAGTATACGCTGTATCCAACCTGTCGCCTGCCCTTGATTGACCTGCCCCGCACCGCAGATTATAATTATAAGGGTAGTATTCATCATCCGGGCCGTTGCCCGTTCAAGAAAGCTGGAATCACATGCAGGATCTCAAACACGTTTTTTTTCTTACTTAAAGCCCTACCGGCGGGATTTATTCCTTGCCGTCGGGCTGGTTTTTGTGGAATGTATTTTTGAAATGGTCATTCCGATGCTGATGTCTGACCTGGTGGACCAGGGCGTGCCCAGCCATGATATGCAGGTCATTATGCTGCAGGGCAGCAAGATGATCATCTGCGCTGTGCTGGCCCTGATCACCGGCCTGCTGTACGCCAGGTTTGCCGCCCGCGCCGCCAACGGCTTTGCCGCTGCTCTGCGCGAAGCTGAGTACCGCAAGCTGCAGCAGTTCGACTTTGCCAACCTGGACCATTTTTCCACCCCGTCCCTCGTTACCCGCATGACCACCGATGTCACGGTCATGCTCAACGCCGTGGCCACCGGCCTGCGGCCTTTGGTGCGCAGCCCGGTCATGCTGTTCATGGGGCTGGGCATGGCGTTTTGCTCAATGCCAAGCTGACCATCGTTTTCCTTATTACAACGCCCATCCTGGCCGCTATTCTGGCCTGGATCGTAACCAAGGTCGGCCCGCTGTATGACCGCCAGCAGACTGCTGTGGACCATCTGAACGGCCGCGTACAGGAAGCCTTAACCGCCATCCGCGCCATCAAAGCGTTTGTGCGCGGCGATTACGAGAATGAGCAGTTTGAAACCGTCAATGACGAGCTGGCCGCCGCCAGCACCAACACCTTCCGGTATGCCGTGCTCAACCTGCCCGCGTTCCAGGCCGTTATGTACACGGCTATTGTCTGCATCATGTGGTACGGCGGCAATTTCATCCTGACCGGCAGCATGACGGTCGGCGAGCTGACCGCCTTTTTGAGCTATGTTTTGCAGGTGCTCAACTCGGTCATGATGTTCTCCGGCGTGTTTTTGCAGCTTACCCGCTCCCTGACCAGCGCCCGGCGCATCCGTGCCGTGCTGGAGGAGCAGCCCGCGCTGTCCACCCCGGCTGACCCCGTTGCCGCCGTTGCCGACGGCAGCATTGATTTTGCGGACGTCAGCTTCAAATACAGCGCCGCTGCGGCCAGGGATGCCCTTTCCCACGTTACGCTGCACATTCCCGCCGGGGCAACGGTGGGCATTATCGGCGGCACCGGCGCGGCAAAAACAACGCTGGTACAGCTGATCCCCCGCCTGTACGATGCCACCTCCGGCACCGTCAAGGTCGGCGGGCAGGATGTGCGCCGGTATTACCTTGCTGCCCTGCGGGATGCTGTGGGCATTGTGCTGCAGAAGAACCTGCTGTTCTCCGGCACCATCCGTGACAACCTGCGCTGGGGTGATCCCAACGCCGATGACGAAACCCTGTGGGCCGCCTGCCGTGCCGCCTGCGCTGATGAATTTTTGGAGCGGATGCCGGACGGCCTGGATACCGACATGGGCCAGGGCGGCGTGAATGTTTCCGGCGGGCAGAAGCAGCGGCTCTGCATTGCCCGCACTGCTCAAGCACCCCAAAGTGCTGATTTTTGACGATTCCACCAGCGCCGTGGATACCGCCACCGAGGGCAAGATCCGCCATGCGCTGGCCGCCCTGACCGATGTAACCAAGCTCATCATTGCCCAACGCATCACCTCGGTGATGGATGCCGACATGATCGTGATTCTGGAAAACGGCAAAGTTCACGCCGTGGGCACCCACAAGGAGCTGCTGGCGAATGACACCATCTACCAGGAAATTTATGCATCCCAGATGAAAGGAGATGACGCAGATGGCAAAGGCATTCAGCGGTAAAAAGCCGCAGCATTTTGGCAACACCATCCGGGTATTTTTGAACTACCTCGGCCGCCACAAGTTCATGCTGGGGCTGGTTGGGGTGCTTACCGCTGTCAGCGCACTCGCCAACCTGCTGGGTACCTACATGATCAAGCCGGTGGTCAACGGTATTCTGAAACCGGCAGCATTCCCGGCCTTGTCCGCGGTGTTGCCCTGACCGCCGCCATCTACGCGGTGGGCGCGCTTTCTACCCTGGGCTACACCCAGACCATGGTGCGCGCCGCGCAGAAGGTCTTGCATGATATCCGCCGGGACCTGTTTGCCCACCTGCAAACGCTGCCCCTCTCCTTTTTTTTGACTCCCGCCGCAACGGCGAACTGATGAGCCTGTTCACCAACGATGTGGACACCATCTCGGACGCGCTGAACAACAGCTTTGCTCTGCTGATCCAGAGCTTTATCCAGGTGGTGGGCACGCTGGTTCTGCTGTTTGTGCTCAACTGGCGGCTTTCGCTGCTGGTCGTGGTAGGGTACGCCGTCATGTTCTGGTACATCCGGTTCAGCACCAACCGCAGCCGTTTCTTCTACGCCCGCCAGCAGCAGGCTCTTGGCGGTCTGGAAGGCTATGTGGAGGAGATGGCCGCCGGGCAAAAGGTGGTCAAGGTGTTCAACCATGAGCAAACCAACCTGGAAGGTTTTCAGGCATTGAACGCCCGCCTGCAAAGCGCCGGAACCAGCGCCCAGGGGTATTCCGCCACCATGATCCCCGCCGTTGTTTCCATCTCCTACATCAACTATGCGGTCATTGCCGTGCTGGGCGGGCTGATGGTTATGAACGGCCAGTCCAACCTGGGCAGCCTGGCCAGCTATCTGGTGTTTGTGCGCCAGTCTGCTTTGCCCATTAACCAATTCACCCAGCAGGGCAACTTTCTGCTGGCCGCCCTTGCCGGTGCCGAGCGCATTTTCAATGTGCTTGACGAACAGCCGGAAACCGATGAGGGTACCGTTGAGATCGTTCGTGTGGAAAAGTCTGCGGACGGCACCCTTGTGCCCAGCGCCGGCGGCCGCCGCACCGGCCTGTGGGCCTGGCGCGACAGTGCCGACCCCGCCGCCCCCCTCGTTCCCCTGCGCGGGGATGTACGGTTCCGGGATGTCAGCTTTGGTTACATTCCGGGCCAGACCACCCTGCATGATGTTACGCTGTACGCCAAGCCGGGGCAGAAGATCGCCTTTGTCGGTTCCACCGGCGCGGGCAAAACCACGATTACCAACCTCATCAACCGCTTTTATGATATCACCTCCGGCACCATCACCTATGACGGCATTGATGTGCGCAAGATCCGCAAAAGTGATCTGCGCCGCAGCCTTGGCGTGGTGCTGCAGGACACCCATCTGTTCACCGGCACAGTGGCGGATAACATCCGCTTTGGCAAACTGGATGCAACCGACGAAGAGATCATCGCCGCCGCAAAATTGCCAACGCGCACTCCTTTATCGAGCGCCTGCCCCAGGGGTACAACACCATGGTATCGGGCGATGGTGCCAACCTGAGCCAGGGCCAGCGCCAGCTGCTGGCCATTGCCCGCGCTGCTGTGGCCGACCCGCCGGTGCTGATTTTGGACGAAGCGACCTCCAGCATCGATACCCGCACCGAAGCTCTGATTGAAAAAGGTATGGACCGCCTGATGGAGGGCCGCACCGTCTTTGTTATCGCCCACCGGCTTTCCACCGTACGCAATTCCAACGCCATTATTGTATTGGAACACGGCGGCATTGTGGAGCGCGGCAGCCATGATGAACTGCTGGCCCAAAAGGGCGAATACTACCAGCTGTACAACGGCATGTTTGAACTTGCATAAAGGCAACACCGCACAATTCCCGCCTTGCGGCTTAAGCACCGCTCCGGCAGCTGCGGCACGGCATCTGCGTTGCCAAAATGCTCGATAATAGCGGGTTGCGGTACCCGCATCGTGCTTCGGGGGCAAAGCCCCTCGCACTCTGCGACCGCTGCCCCTGCTTCGGTTCGCTGTTTCCGCCACTGGCGGCGCTCACCTTTGCATCCAGTATTATCTGCGCTTTTGGCTTGGCATCTGCCGCACCTCGCTCGCCGTATCGGCACTTAGAATTATGCGGTATTGCCTAAAATTCCTGCCAAGAAAAGTTCACATCCTTGTGGTAGAATAAATATTATGATGTTCAAGCAATATCGCCCATGGAAAGGGGACTACCCATGTCGCAGATGACAAAGCGCGCACTGGAAGCTTCGCTCAAGGAACTGCTGCGCCACAAACCGCTGGACAAAATCACGGTCAGCGACTTGACCGACCACTGCGGGGTCAACCGCATGACCTTTTATTACCACTTTAAGGATATTTACGACCTTGTGGAATGGTGCTGCGAGGAGGACGCTGCCCGCGCGCTGGCCGGGCAGAAAACCTATGATACCTGGCAGCAGGGCTTTTTGCAGATTCTGGAAGCCCTGCGGAAGGACAAAGCGTTTTTTACCAGCGTCTACCGTTCCATCAGCCGCGAACAGCTGGAAAATTATCTCTACCGCCTGACCTATGACCTGATGATGGGCGTTGTGGAGGAGCGCGCCGCCGGTATGACGGTTCGCCCGGAGGATAAAGAGTTTATCGCCAACTTTTATAAGTTCGCCTTTGTGGGGCTGACACTGGACTGGATCAAAAACGATATGCGTCAGGACCCCGCCCAGCTGGTGGAACAGCTTTCCACCCTGATTCACGGTGATGTGACCAAAGCGTTGGAAAAATGCCGCATTGATAAAAGCTGATGTACATCTTGCGTTAAGGGCCGAACCATGAAATGCACGATCTGCGAAAAACTAATGTAGGCCGCCATGGCCCCCACCATCTTCCGCTGTTTTCCCGCCCCTGTAACAAAAACTTCAAATTTTATACAAAACAGCCGCCGTGATAAAAATTTAATCACGGCGGCTGTTTTGTTGATTGTGAACCCCGCCTCCGCTGGTTATACTATAGATATTCCAAAAGGAACACCCCAGACAAACAACAGCAAACAATAAAACCAACGCAAGGAGGCTTTTTTATGTATTATTCCAGCGGTAACTATGAAGCTTTTGCCCGTCCCGAAAAACCGGAGGGCGTTGACCACAAGAGTGCCTACCTTATCGGCAGCGGCCTGGCCGCGCTGTCCGCCGCATGCTTTATGGTGCGTGACGGCCAGATGAAGGGCGAGCACATCCATGTGCTGGAAAAGGACCCCATCCCCGGTGGTGCCTGCGATGGCTACAAGTACCAGGACATCGGTTACGTCATGCGCGGCGGCCGCGAGATGGACAACCACTTCGAGTGCATGTGGGACCTGTTCCGCTCCATCCCTCCATCGAGGACGAGAACCACACCGTGCTGGACGAGTACTACTGGCTGAACAAGGACGACCCCAACTACAGCCTCTGCCGCGCCACCGTCAACTGCGGCGAGGATGCCCACACCGATGGCAAGTTCGGCCTGTCTGACAAGGGTGCCATGGAGATTTTGAAGCTGTTCATGACCCCGGACGAGCAGTTGTACGATAAAAAGATCACTGACTTCTTTGACGATGAGGTCCTGAACACCAACTTCTGGCTGTACTGGCGCACCATGTTCGCCTTTGAGAACTGGCACAGCGCCCTGGAGATGAAGCGCTACCTTCAGCGCTACATCCACCACATCGGCGGCCTGCCGGATTTCACCGCCCTGCGCTTTACCCGCTACAACCAGTATGAATCCATGATCCTGCCCATGGTCAAGTACCTGGAAAGCTATGGCGTGCAGTTCCATTACGGCGTCAAGGTGACCAACGTTGCCTTTGACTGCGCCAACGGCAAAAAGCAGGCCACCCGCATTGATACTCTGCGCGACGGCCACGAAGAGTGCATTGACCTGACCGAGAACGACCTGGTGTTCATCACCAACGGCGGCTGTGTCGAAAACTCCACCATTGGCAGCCAGACCACCGTTGCCCCCCTCAAGTTTGATCTGAAGGAAGGCGGCGGCTGGGATCTGTGGCGCAAGATTGCCGCCCAGGACCCCAGCTTCGGCCACCCGGACAAGTTCTGCTATGACCCAGAGCTGAGCAACTGGATGAGCGCCACCATCACCACGCTGGACCAGCGCATTGTGCCCTATATCAAAAAGATCTGCAAGCGCGACCCCTTCACCGGCAAGGTCGTCACCGGCGGCATTGTCTCCGTCAAGGATTCCAGCTGGCTGCTCAGCTGGACCCTGAACCGCCAGCAGCAGTTCCGCGACCAGCCCAAGGACCAGCTCTGCGTTTGGGTGTACAGTCTGTTCAGTGATAAGCCCGGCGATTACGTCAAGAAGCCCATGCGCGAATGCACCGGCGAGGAGATCTGCCAGGAATGGCTGTACCACATTGGTGTACCAGTTGACCAGATCGAGGATCTGGCTGCCAACAGTGCCAACACCGTGCCGTGCATGATGCCGTATATCACCGCATTCTTCATGCCTCGCGCATACGGCGACCGCCCGGACGTTGTGCCCGCGGGCGCTGTGAATTTCGCTTTCATCGGCCAGTTTGCCGAGACCAAGCGCGATACCATCTTTACCACCGAGTATTCCATCCGCACCGGCATGGAAGCGGTTTACACCCTGCTGAACGTTGACCGCGGCGTACCGGAGGTCTGGGGCAGCGTATATGATATCCGCGACCTGCTGGATGCCACCGTAAAACTGCGCGACGGCAAAAAGGTCACCGATATGGAGATGAACGTTGTGCAGAAACTGGCCCTGAAAGAAGCTTTGAAGAAGCTGGAGGGCACCGAGATTGAAAAACTGCTGAAAGAATACAATGTGATCTGAAGCGTATAATCATTCTTCCATAAAAAACACTGCCCCGGCGGGATATCTTGTCCCGCCGGGGCGCTGCTTTATATGATTCTATTTAAGGCAACACCGCACAATTCCCGCCTTACGGCTTAAGCACCGCTCCGACGGCTGCGGCACGGCATCTGCGTTGCCAAAATGCTCGATAATGTCGGGTTGCGGTACCCGCATCGTGCTTCGGGGGCAAAAGCCCCTCGCACTCTGCGACCGCTGCCCCTGCTTCGGTTCGCTGTTTCCGCCACTGGCGGCGCTCACCTTGCAGCATCCAGTATTATCTGCGCTTTTGGCTTAGCATCTGCCGCACCTCGCTCGCCGTATCGGCACTTAGAATTATGCGGTATTGCCTTAACATTTGCGTTTGCAATCTATTCTGCTTACCCCAAAATTGCAAAGCTCTGTGCACCCAGCACCAGCTCATCACCCTTCACTTCGGCTTTGCCGATCACATGCAGCACGCGGGTACCGTCTTCCAGCTTCAGGGGCAGTTCTGCTTCCTCGCGGGCGGGGTTCACCGCGCAGATCAGCTTGCCGCGCTCCCAGGCAAACGGGCGGTAGCTGCCCTTTGCCTTGGGGGCAAACCGCACATGGAACGGCGCATCGGAATCCAGATCCCGGTGGCTGTGGCGGAAGTTCAGCACCCCCTGCACGGTATGCCACAGGCTGTCAGGGTCTGCCTGCTGGGCAGCCACGGTGGGGGCGTCCGCGGCATCGTCCACCGGCAGGTACAGCTTGTCGGCTGCGGCGGTAGAAAATCCCTTGTTGGCGCTGTTATCCCACTGCATGGGGGTGCGGGAACCGGTGCGGAAATAGCCGCCCTCCTTGGTGGGCAGCGGCAGATAGCGCATGCCGATCTCATCGCCATAATACACAAACGGTGCGCCGGGCAGGGTAAACAGCATGGCGTAAGCAATTTTCAGCTCATCCGGGGTCAAACCGGCGGAGGGGCGGATGGTATCATGGTTGCAGGTAATCAAGCAGTACAGGCCGTCCTTGCGGGTCGCCTTGTAGCTGGGCAGCCAGTCATCCAGGAACTTGTCAATACCCGTGCCGGAATCCGCACAGAAATACGCCTTGCCGATGTTATGCGGGTCAGAATCTATTGCGCCATCATAATTGCGCATCAGCCAGCTGTAGCCATTGCCCTGCCATTCCAGCATAAAGTCCATATCAAAGCCGTTTTTCAGGGACTGGCGCGGCTGGTTCCATTCGCTCAACAGAGCGGCTTCGGGGTATTCCTTGTCCAGCATAGCGGCAATATCGCGCCAGATGGCACAGGTATACTTTTTGTGGTGGGTATCATTCTTGACCAGGCTGGATGCCATATCCACACGGAAACCATCGCAGCCCATATCCAGCCAAAAGCGCATCACATCCTTCACGGCTTCCACCGTTGCGCGCGGGCCGGGGGCGTCGGTGGGCATTTGCCACTTTTCGCGGCACTTGCCGTAACCATAGTTCAAAGCAGGCTGGCACTTGAAGAAGTTCAAAATATAAGTACCGTTGCGGTCGGTCTCGCCGCCAATGAACGGCATACCGTCACCGGCGCTAAAGCAGGTGTCCGTCCAGATATAGCGGTCGGAATACTCATTCTTTTCCGGCTTGCTGCTCTCCTTAAACCATGCGTGTTCCTCACTGGTATGGCCGGGCACCAGGTCCAGCAGCACATGGATGCCCTTGGCATGAGCTGCTTCAAACAGCGCTTTGGCATCCGCGTTGGTGCCATAGCGGGGGCAATCAGCTTATAATCGCGCACATCATACCCGGCGTCCTTGAACGGGGAATCAAAGCAGGGGTTGATCCAAAGGGCGTTGCACCCCAGCTCTTTGATGTAATCCAGCTTTTCGATAATTCCCTTCAGATCGCCGATGCCATCCCCGTTGGTATCATAAAAGCTTTGGGGGTAAATTTCGTAAAAACTGCGTCTTTCAGCCATTGTTTCAAAACAATCCCTCCTATTATTTTCTGTCCCTCTGCGCGGAATCCGGCGCACCGTATGGTTCCCGCTGCACCGGGCAAAGTTCCACTTTTATCATACGGTTCCGCACGGCAGTTGTCAATCACCTTTCACAAAAACAGACGCAGACATTTTTAATTTTCTGGTGCCGGTGCATAATTTCGTCCGCTTATGGTGCATTCTGCTGCGTAACGCTGCTGTTCAGCATCCGGGCAAATTCGCGCGCAGCTGCGTTAGGGAACACGGCCGCCATCCTGCACCAGCACAACATGACGGGTGGGGATTTCCTCTTTCAACTGGATGGTAAACACATCCCCCGCGGCCAGGGCGTCCTTGGCAAAATTCTGCGGCACATACCCCAGCCCCAGCCCGCTTTTGACCAGCGGCACCACCTGGTCGGTGGTAGCGGCCTCAGTATCCGGCTGCAAAACAAGATTGTTGCTTAAGTAAAACTGGTTATAGAACGCATAGGTCATCGTCTCGCTGCCCAGGCAGATCAGAGGGTATTGCTGCAGTTCTTTCAGCGCCCAGCGGCGGCCCTGCAAAAATTCAAAGTCCCTGCCGGCACTCAGAATTTCCTGGAACGGCATCAGCAGGGTACGGCGCATCGTGGATTCCAACCGGGCCGGGGTGGTGATCACACAAAGATCCACCAGCCCGCGCCCCAGCGCACGGATGGCCTGCGGGGTGGAATGGTTGGCAATGCGCAGCCGCACGCCGGGGTAACGCCGGTGGAATTCCCGCAGCTTATCCAGCAAAAACACATTCAAAGCGGTCTCGCTGGCGCTAATGGTCAGCGCGCCGCTTTCCAGCGCGGTAATGCCCGCCAGCTCGCTTTCCCCCGCCTGCAGCTGCTCCTGGGCGATTTCCACGTGGGCAAACAGCACCTCGCCCTCCGGCGTCATCGTCACGCCGCGGGTGCTGCGCACCAGCAGCTTGCAGCCCAGCTGTTCCTCCAGCCGGTTCAGGGCGCGGGTCACATTGGGCTGGCTCATGCGCAGCACATTGGCCGCGCGGGTTATACTGTGATATTTGCAGACATAGTAAAATAAGCGGTAATATTCATAGTTTACATTCACAGTTTTTCCTCTTTTCCTGCGTTTTGCCATATCAAATACAAATATTTCGTATGCGAAACATATATTTTACAAATGTGTTTTCCGACAGTATAATACAAACCGTTCCAGAAAACAAGGCATACCGGCAGGGTTCGTACATACTCCCCCCAGGGTGTACCTGAAACGTCGAAAATTTAGAATGAAAATTTAGAATATTTCTACAAATGCGGCCGGATTCCGCGTTAAAAATCCTTGGAATCCACAAAGGATTCCTGCGGCTTTTTGCCTCGAATCCATCGCACATTTGCGAAATCTTCGTCATTTTCTTCGTTTTCAGCTACACCAGGTAAGCAAGCGGCCCTGCCGGTATTGCCCAGGAAGGATGACACCATGCAGTATCAGGATATGACAAAAAAAGAAATGCAGCGGGAATACCACCGTCTGTGCCAGCGCTACCAAGAGTACGAACAGCAGGGCCTGCAGCTGGATCTTTCCCGCGGAAAGCCTGCGCCGGAGCAGCTGGCACTTTCGCAGCGCATGCTGGGTGAACTGAACTCCCGCAGCGTGCTGGACAGTGAGGATGGCACCGACTGCCGCAATTACGGCGGGCTGGACGGCATTCCCGAAGCAAAAGCCCTACTGGCCGGTATGATCGGCGCGCGGCCGGAGCAGGTCATGGTGGGCGGCAACAGCAGCCTGACCATGATGTTCGATATCCTCAGCCACGCCATGCTGGACGGCCTGCTGGGCGCAGAGCCGTGGGTGCAGGTCAAGGACCGCAAGTTCCTTTGCCCCGTGCCGGGTTATGACCGCCATTTTGCCATGACGGAGCATTTCGGCTTCCAGCTAATCCCCATCCCCATGCACAATGATGGCCCCGATATGGACATGATCGAAGACCTGGTCCAGCGGGATGCTTCCATCAAAGGCATCTGGTGCGTACCCAAGTACCAGAACCCCACCGGCATTGTGTTCAGCCCCATGGTGGTGGAGCGCTTTGCCCACCTGCAACCCGCAGCGCCGGATTTCCGCATTTTCTGGGATAACGCCTACTGCGTGCATGACCTTTACCCCAACGCCCCGGCCGTCCTGCCAGACATCCTGTCCGCCTGCGCCAATGCCGGGCACCCGGATATGGTGTATGAGTTCTGCTCCACCAGCAAGGTTTCCTTCCCCGGTGCAGGCATCAGCGCCGTGGCGGCAAGTTCCGCCAACCTGATCGATCTGCGCAAAGTGTGGAAGTTTGCCACCATCGGCCCCGATAAGCTCAACCAGCTGCGCCAGGCACGTTTTTTCCGCAATGAAAGCGGCATTGAAGCCCATATGGCACGCCATGCCCGCCTGCTGCGCCCCAAGTTCGAGCAGGTCATCTCCATTTTCCGCGAGGAACTGGACGGCAGCGGCATTGCCAGCTGGACGGAACCCCGCGGCGGCTACTTCCTTTCCTTCGATACCATGCCGGGCTGCGCGGCCCGCACGGTGGAGCTTTGCCGCCGGGCCGGTGTCAAATTCACCCCCGCCGGTTCCACCTGGCCCTATGGCCGCGACCCGCAGGACAGCAACATCCGTATTGCCCCCAGCTTTGCCAGCGCCGAGGAGATCGAACCTGCGGCCCGGCTGTTTACCATCTGCGTGCGGCTTGCCACACTGGAAAAGCTGGCGGCTACCCGCTTTGCATCCGAAACCGCCTTTGGCGCGGAACGCATCGCCTGAATCTCCGCTCCTTGGCAGTTTTGCACAAACACCGTTCCTTTCCCTCACCATCAAAACCGCACAGAACCGCAAGATTTGTTTGAAATCAAGAACTTTTCTGCATTTTTTGTCATTAAATTCAGCAATTAGCTCAATTTTCAGCGCGCTTTATTGTGCATTATGCACAGTATTTTTAATCTGTCAGAATTACGGAATATCCAAAAGGCAGAATGTGCGGCAAGGGACTTACAAATGGCGGGGAATGGTGGTATTATGGCGGCATAAAAAACGCAGCAAGGAGGGTGTGGAAACGGAACATCGCCGTTTCCCCCTTTCTGTTTTTCTCCTTGGTGCGCTTTTTATCAGATAAATTCAAAACATAAAGCCAGCCCGGCGCACAAGCTGCCCCCTGCTGGCCAGAGGAGGCGGAATAATGAACGAACTGACCGCCGCCTTAAAAGAGGAGCTTAACGTTGATACGGCGTTTACCCTTCCCATTTTTGGCGGCATCGACATCCCGGAATCCATCGCGGTAAGTTGGGGCATCATGGCGTTTTTGGTGATCGTTTCGATTTTGCTCACACGCAATCTCAAGGTCAATCATATCAGCAAGCGCCAGGCCATCCTGGAAACCGCTGTGGTAACCATGGATAACTTCTTCAAAGATCTGCTGGGCGAAGCCGGCAAACAGTATGTGCCGTACCTGATCACGGTTGCACTGTACATTGCCTGCTCCAACCTGATCGGCATCATTGGTCTCAAGCCCCCCACAAAGGACCTGAATGTTACCGCAGCGCTGGCTATTATGAGCATTGTGCTGATCGAATATTCCGGCATCCATGCAAAGGGCGGCAAGCGATTTGTACACAGCCTGGCGGAACCCATTGCCCTGATGACCCCCATGAACATTCTGGAAATCGCCATCCGGCCCACCAGCCTGTGCATGCGTTTGTTCGGCAACGTTCTGGGCGCATTTGTCATCATGGAACTCATCAAACTGGTGGTTCCGGTTTTTGTCCCCGCAATTTTCAGCCTGTATTTTGATTTGTTTGACGGTCTGATCCAAACCTATGTGTTTGTCTTCCTGACCTCCCTGTTCATGAAAGAAACGATGGAATGACCTGCGTTTTCTTTCCCACTTTTACATTACTATAAAAAGGAGTAATTTATTATGGCAAGTTTGGTAGCTTTGGGCGCTGGCATCGCAGCACTGACCGGCATTGGCGCCGGCATCGGCATTGGCATTGCAACCGGTAAGGCAGCGGAGGCCATCAGCCGCCAGCCGGAAGCAGAAAGCAAGATCAGCAAGAACCTGCTGCTGGGCGCCGCCCTGGCAGAAGGCACCGCCATTTTCGGCTTCGTTGTTGCCCTGCTCATCATCCTGTTCCTGGGCTGATAACGGAGGCATAAACGATGCTGACACTGAATTTGAATATTCTGTGGACAGTCGTCAACATTCTGGTTCTGTTTGTTCTGCTGCGCAAGTTTTTGTACCGTCCCGTTATGAACGTGATTGAGCAGCGCCAGAAGCAGATCGATGATGCGATCGCCGATGCAGAAGGCAAAAAGAACGACGCACAGGCTGTTTTGGCACAGGCGCAGGATAAACTGCAGAATGTGGATACCGAAGCTGCCCAGCGCCGCGAAGCCTACGAAAAGCAGGCTGAAAAAGAGAAAGAACAGCTTTTGCAGGACGCCCAGCGCCAGGCAGATGCGATTGTGGCCGAAGGCAAAGCCGCTGCCGAAGCAGAGCATGCCCGCCGCCTGCGCGATGCCAATGCTGAAACTTCCGCCCTGGCCCGCGATATGTGTGAAAAGCTGCTGGCGCGCAACCTGACGCAGCAGGACGATGCACGCCTGCTGGATGACCTGCTGCAGAAAGCGGGGGACAGCAATGGCAAGTGAATTCAGCCGCGAATTTTTTCCGCCAACCGCATTGTAAAGGCCGACCTGCACTGCGCCCGCCAGCCGCGGGAACAGGACCTTGATAAGATCAAGGCCGAACTGAAATCCCTGTACGATGCAACCGAAGTCCTGCTGGATGTCAGCGTGGATGAAAGCCTGCTTTCCGGCTATGTATTGCAGGTGGGCGACCGTGTGTTTGATAACTCCGGCCGCCATGCCCTGGACCAGATGACCGGCGACAAGCCCGACCTGGCCACCCTGAAGACCCGCGTAGAGGACTACAAGCCCGCCGCCAACACTGCCGAGGGAGGCACGGTTGTGTCCGCTGCCGACGGCATTGTTACCGTTGAAGGCATGGACCGCGCCGTGTACGGTGAGATCGTCACCTTTGAAAACGGTGCCTAGGGCATGGTGGAAAGTGTTGAGCCTTCCCACCTGGGCATTATGCTGTTTGATGGTGCCGAATCCGTCGGCGTGGGCACCCTGGTGACCCGTACCGGCAAGCGCGCCGGTATCCCCGTCGGCGAAGCTTTCCTGGGCCGCGTCATCAACCCGCTGGGCGAGCCCATCGACGGCAAGGGTGCCATCGAAGCCGTTGGTTACAACCCCATCGAGAAGCAGGCCCCCGGCATTCTGGAGCGCCAGAGCGTGGACACCCCGCTGCACACCGGCATTCTGTCCATCGACTCAATGTTCCCCATCGGCCGTGGCCAGCGTGAGTTGATCATCGGCGACCGCCAGACCGGCAAGACCTCCATCGCCACCGATACCATCCTGAACCAGAAAGATACCGGCGTGCTCTGCATCTATGTTGCCATCGGGCAGAAGGCTTCCTCCATTGCCCGCGTGGCCGAGGACCTGAAAAAGCATGGCGCTATGGGCTACACCACCATTGTGGCCGCCACCGCCAGCGACAGCGCCCCCCTGCAGTACATTGCCCCGTATGCCGGCACCGCACTGGCCGAATATTTTATGGCCCAGGGCAAGAGCGTGCTGATCGTCTATGACGACCTTTCCAAGCACGCCGTGGCATACCGTGCCATTTCCCTGCTGCTGCGCCGCTCCCCCGGCCGTGAGGCTTACCCCGGCGACGTTTTCTACCTGCATTCCCGTCTGCTGGAACGTTCCTGCCGTATGCGGGACGACCTGGGCGGCGGTTCCATCACCGCACTGCCCATTGTTGAAACCCAGGCAGGCGATGTTTCCGCCTACATTCCCACCAACGTTATTTCCATCACCGATGGCCAGATCTTCCTGGAGACCGCACTGTTCAACGCAGGCAACCGCCCGGCTGTCAACGTTGGCTTGTCGGTTTCCCGTGTCGGCGGCGCTGCCCAGACCAAGGCCATGAAAAAGGCCAACGCCAACCTGCGTATCGAGCTGGCCCAGTACAAGGATATGGAATCCTTCTCGCAGTTCAGCTCTGACCTGGACGCTGAGACCCGCCGCCAGCTGGAACACGGCAAGGCTTTGATGGAACTGCTGAAACAGCCGCTGTACCAGCCCAAATCCGACGCCGAGCAGGTCGTTTTGCTGACCCTCGCCGCCCACGGCGTGCTCGACGAGATCAAAACCGGCGAGCTGCGCCAGAAAACCTCCGCATTTGTGCGTCAGTTCCGCACGGACCCGTCCGGCGTGATGGACGAGATCCAGGCTTCCGGTAAGCTCAGCCCCGAACAGGTGCAGACCATCCTGAACGCCTGGAACGCATTTGCGGGAGGCGATGCCCATGCCATCCACTAAGCTGCTCAAGGAGCGTATTGAGAGCATTCAGGACACCATGAAGATCACCAATGCCATGTACCTGATCTCCTCCTCCAAGCTGCGCAAGGCACGCCAAAATTACCAGGCGGTTTCGCCTTACTTTGAGCGCATGCAGATGACGATGACCCGCGTGCTGCCCCACCTGCCGGAAGAACCGGTCCACCCGTTCTTCCACACCCGCAACCCGGAATCTCCGCGCCGCGCCTATCTGGTGCTGACGGCGGACAAAGGCATGGCCGGTGCGTACAACCAGAACCTGCTCAAGTTTCTGAAATCGCACTGCGGCGATGACCCCAAGGCCCGCTTTTTATGTGGTGGGCCAAACCGGCTACCGCGCCCTGCTGCACAAGGACCCCCGCCTGGTGGAAGATTTTCTGTACATCGGCCAGGCCCCCACATTGCAGCGTGCGCGTGACATCACGGCGGACATGATCGATACGTTCAAGGCGGATGAGGTGGATGAGGTTTACCTCATCTACACCAAGATCCAGAACGCCCTGACCGCTGAACCGGTCATGCTGCAGCTGCTGCCGCTGGAACGCTCCCACTTTGCGCCGCTGCCGCCCGCACTGGGCGATCCCCATGGCGAGGTTGAGCTGTTCCCCGATGCGTGGTCGGTGTTCAAGCAGATGGCCCCCATCTACATGCACGGCATGATCTTCGGTGCCATGACCGAGAGCTATTGCGCCGAGCAGAGTGCCCGCATGACCGCCATGGATTCCGCCACCAAGAGCGCCACCGATATGATTCACGCGCTCCAGCTGGAGTATAACCGCACCCGCCAGGGTGCAATCACCCAGGAGATCACCGAGATCATCGGCGGTGCTTCTGCTGTGCAAACCAGCGACTATTAAACTTTTTGCACTGTATCCCCTATCGGGATACAATATTCAAACATTTATCTACTTCTGAAATTAAGGAAGAGGCTATCGTATGACACAGGGAACAATTATTCGTGTAGCAGGCCCCGTGGTGGACGTTCAGTTCACCGAGGGCAAGCTGCCTGCCCTGCAGGAAGCGCTGACAGTGACCGCTGAGGGCACCGAGCGCACGATGGAAGTAACGCAGCATGTGAACGAAACCACCGTTCGCTGCATTATGCTTTCTGCCAGCGAGGGTCTTGGCAAGGGGATGACCGTGAACGCACTGGGCCACGGCCTGACTGCCCCGGTGGGCGAAGCCACCCTGGGCCGCATGTTTGACCCCTGGGCCGCCCCATTGACGGCAAAGGCCCCATGGCCGCAGACGTCCCCACCTGGCCCATCCATCGCAAGGCCCCCGGCTTTGAGGACCAGAAACCTGCAACCGAAATTCTGGAAACCGGCATCAAGGTCATTGATCTCCTTGCACCGTATGCTAAGGGCGGTAAGATCGGACTTTTTGGAGGTGCCGGTGTTGGTAAAACGGTGCTGATCCAGGAGCTGATCCACAACGTAGCCACCGAGCACGGCGGCTACTCCATCTTTACCGGCGTTGGCGAGCGCAGCCGTGAGGGCTGTGACCTTTGGGGCGAAATGAACGCTTCCGGCGTTCTGAACAAGACCGCCCTGATCTTCGGCCAGATGAACGAACCGCCGGGAGCCCGTATGCGCGTTGCCGAAACCGGCCTGACCATGGCAGAATACTTCCGCGAGGAAAGCCACAAGGACGTGCTGCTGTTTATTGACAACATCTTCCGTTTTGTGCAGGCCGGCTCCGAAGTTTCCGCCCTGATGGGCCGTATGCCCTCCGCCGTTGGTTACCAGCCGACGCTGGCCAACGAAATGGGCGCGCTCCAAGAGCGTATTACATCTACCCGCGACGGGTCTATCACGTCGGTCCAGGCCGTTTATGTGCCTGCCGACGACCTGACCGACCCTGCGCCCGCCACCACCTTTGCCCACCTGGATGCCACTACCGTTCTGTCCCGTAAGATCGTAGAACAGGGTATCTACCCCGCCGTGGACCCGCTGGAATCCACCAGCCGCATCCTGGAAGCAGACATTGTGGGCGAGGAGCATTATCGCGTGGCCCGCAAGGTACAGGCTACCTTGCAGCGCTACCAGGAACTGCAGGACATTATCGCCATCCTTGGCATGGACGAACTGGACGACAACGATAAGCTGACCGTTGCCCGCGCCCGCAAAATCCAGAAATTCCTGTCCCAGCCGTTCTTCGTTGCCGAAAACTTTACCGGCCTGCCGGGCAAATATGTGCCCCTGGCCGAAACTGTCAAGGGCTTTGCCGCCATCGTGGACGGTCAGGTCGATGATCTGCCCGAATGGGCGTTCTTCAACGTGGGCACGCTGGACGATGCTCGCAAGAAGGCTGCCGAAAAGGGCGGTGTGGCCTGATGGAAAAGTTCATTCTGAACATCACGGCCAGCAGCGGCGAGTTTTTCCAGGGCGAGTGCGAAAGCCTGACCCTGCCCACCGCTGACGGCCAGTACGGCGTACAGGCCGGACACAGCCCGGTGCTGGTTGCCCTGGAAATGGGCGTCATGCAGTTCACCGTGAACGGCGAAACCCGCAACGTACTGGTGGGCGATGGCATTGCCGAAGTGACCCCCGCTTACGTTATGCTACTGGTCGACAGCGCCGAGCGCCCGGAGGATATCGATAAGAACCGTGCCGAGGCCGCCCGCATCCGCGCCGAGGAACGCTTGCAGCACAAGCAGAGCATGCACGAGTATTACCAGAGCAAGATTGCCCTGAACCGTGCCATGCAGCGCCTGCAGGCTACTGCAAAATACAACCGCTGATTACCTTCCAACAAAGTCGCCACCCGTTCTGTACAGGGGATCCCTGCGCAGAGCGGGTGGCTTTGTTTTATCCTGTATCTGCTTTTCGTCTTAATTTGTCTTACTTGTTATAGTAATTTTATATCAAAATTAAGATTCAGTCTTTTTCTTGTTGACAAAGCAGCCCAAACTGTGTACAATCAGCAGTAAGGGAATGTCTTTCCCCCCTCCCGGCCCATACTATGGTGTAGATACGCCATAACCATGTCCGGCAAACAGCAGCGGAACACGCTGCTTTACAGTCATAATTAAAGGAGGGAACCTTTTTATGGTTACCAAAATCAGCAATAATGATCTTTCCCAGGCCAAAGCACAGGGCGTGGCCGTTCTGGATTTTTCTGCAACCTGGTGCGGTCCCTGCCAGATGCTTGCCCCGGTCCTGCATGAGCTTGCCGATGAAGTTGGCAGCAAAGCCGCATTTTACAGCATTGATGTGGACGAAAACCGCCAGCTTGCCACCGAATACGGCATTTCCAGCATCCCCTGCCTGGTCGTACTGAAAAACGGCCAGGAATCCGCCCGCAGCGTCGGTTTCCTGCCCAAGCAGGCTTTGCAGGATATGTTGGATAAGTATATTTAAGAGATACGCACGGCCTAAAAAGGAGCAGTTCCCCTTCAGCGCAGCGGGCGCACATTGTGCGCCCCTACGGGTGTGGGTGCACCATAAATATTGCCGCACATTATAAAATGCACTGTAGGGAACGGTCTTGACCGTTCCGAAAGCATGAGGAGAATACCATTCTTACTTTTGCTGCTACCTACAACACGATTTGGCTTCCCTTGAGGGAAGCTGTCCGCGCTGCGGACTGAAGGGTGGTTCCTTAAGCAGGGCCTAAATATTTACATTGTCCGCCACCCCGGCGGCCAGAGGGCTCTGTGTCCCGCAGATGCATTTCGGAGGTCTCGCCCTACCGTGTAATTACCAACAAATGCTCAGTAAATTTTACGCCCGTCCGGGGCGTCGGAGACGCCGCCCCCCTACAAGCGTTTATTGCTTCGCTGCAAATTTCCAATGCTCAACGTTGCAATGTTTCCGGCGGGGTCGGGTGACCCCGCCCTACCGGTTATTTTATGTCCGCAATGCATAATAAATTGCACTGTAGGGAATGGTCTTGACCGTTCTGGCACCACAAAACATCTGCTCAAACCAACCTCGCCGCTCCCTTTCCCCACCTCCAATTCCTAATTCCACATTACCTCCTCACTCCTACTTCCTAACTCCTAACTAAAAAACGCCATGCTTTCTTCGGAAAGCATGGCGTTTTTCTTATTTCACTTTTTCCTCAATTGCGCAGGCATCATAGGGTTTCAGCTCCATGCTGCCCAAAACGTTTTTGCCGCTCAACAGGTCTGCACCGGATTCCACCTGCACCTTAACTGCGCTCTGGGTGGTGTTGATGTAGAAATGGTAGCGCGCGTTCTCGCTTTCGCGGCAGTGGTATTCCACACCCTGCGGCAGGTCACGCAGGTGCACCTTGGCATCGGCCAAAGCTGCACGCAGCACAGCGGCGTTGCCGGCATCATCCAGGCGCGCACCAATGTAATAAGCGTGCCCCTTGCCGAACACATGGTGGGTCACAGCCGCATGGCCGGAATAGAAATCCTGTCCATACACAGCCACCACCTCGGTACCCTCGGCAGGCTGCAACAGTTCGCAGTAATCCTTGATGCTGCTCTGCTGGCTGCTCTTGACCCAGATGGCACGGTTGCCCTCGCCGGGGTACAGGGTGTCCAGTTCGCTTGCGGTCACGCCAAACACTTCGCGCAGGCCGTCACCGGGGAACCCGCCCAGCCAACACAGGGTGCTTTCATCCACATAGCCCAGCAGATAGGTGGCCACAACGGTGCCGCCGTTTTCCACATATTCGCGGATCTTTTGTGCAAAACCAGGCTTGGTCATAAACAGCATGGGCAGCACCACCAGCTTATAGCGGTTCAGGTCTGCATCCACGCCCACAACGTCGGTTTCCACACCGCAGTGGTTCAGCTGGGCGTACAGCTGGCAGCAGGTTTCGCGCAGATTCTTCTGCTTGATCTGCATGCCCCAGGCGTCATCCAGCGCCCAACGGTTGTCCCAGTCAAAGATCATGGCCGCGTCCGCTTTGGGCAGGCTGCCGCACACCGGGGTCAGGGCGGCCAGGGCTTCGTTGGTGGCGGTCACTTCGTTGAACACGCGGGTATCATCGCGGCCATCGTGGTCCACAACCGCGCCGTGGAACTGCTCAGAGCCGCCGCGGCCCTTGCGCCACTGGAAGTACTGCACGCCGTCCGCACCGCAGGCCACTGTCTGGATAGCGCTCATCCGGTTCACGCCGGGGCGCTTGAGCTTATTATACTCGTGCCAGTTCACCAGGCTGGGGTGCTTTCCATCAGCAGGAACGGCTTGTCCGGCTTGCAGCCGCGGATCAGCGCATGATCAAACGCCGTCATGCCCGCCGTCACGGTGGTGCTGCGGTCGGGGCGCCCCCAATGGGGGTAACTGTCCCAGCAGACAAAATCCAGCTCTCTTTGCAGCTTGTGGTAGTCCAATCCGGGGAAGTACTCCATCAGGTTCGTGGTAATGGGCACATTGGGGGTCCGCTTGCGCAGGATCGCCGTTTCGCTGTGTACATAGTCCATCATGTTCCAGGTGGTAAAGCGCCGCCAGTCCAGCTTCAGGCCGTTCAGGCTCTGCTCCCCGTTATCAAACGGCGGCTCCACCACTCGTCAAAGCTGTCGTAGTGGTGGCTCCAGAAGCTAGTCCACCAGGCATGGTTCAGGGCATCAATGGTATGATACTTTTCTTTCAGCCAGCCGCGGAAGCGCTCTTGGCACAGCGGGCAGTAGCATTCGCCGCCCAGCTCATTGGAAATGTGCCACAAGATCAGGCCGGGGTGGTCGCCCACAGCGTCGATCAGGTGGTTCAGCAGCTCCTCTACCTTCTGGCGGTAGATGGGGCTGGTCAGGCAGTGGTTGTGGCGCATGCCCTGGTGGTCCCGCACACCGTTGGACTGCACGCGCAGCACTTCGGGGTATTTGCGTGCCAGCCAGTTGGGCTTTGCACCAGTGGGCGTTGCCAGCTCGGTATAAATGCCCTGGTCATACAGTCGATCCATGATCTCGCGCAGCCAAGTAAAGTTATATTCCCCCTCGCGCGGCTCATATGCTGCCCAGGCAAACACACCCAGCGTAACGCTGTTCATTCCGGCCTTTTTCATCATGCGGATGTCCGCTTCAAGAATATCCGGGCGGTCCAGCCATTGATCCGGGTTATAATCGCCGCCGCACAGCATCACAGGGGCTTTGGTGATAAAGTTCATAGTGGATTCCCTTTCCTCTACACTGTAAAGCATAAAACAAAAATTAGGAATCGAAAACCCGAAAGACGGAACTGGCGGTCTGCACCGAAATTCCTCATTCCTGATTTCCAATTCCTAAGGCAATACCGCATAATTCTAAGTGCCGATACGGCGAGCGAGGTGCGGCAGATGCTAAGCCAAAAGCGCAGATAATACTTTGTGTCTTATCGAGCATTTTGGCAACGCAGATGCCGTGCCGCAGCCGCCGGAGCGGTGCTTAAGCCGTCAGGCGGGAATTATGCGGTATTGCCCTAATTATAGTAGATTCTGCAGCTATTGTGCCATGTGCCGTTGATGCAAAGGTTTAGCCCTTTGCTGCACCGGAGGTAATGCCCTCAACATAGAACTTCTGCATAATGACAAACAGGATGGAGATGGGGACAGCCACCAAAACACCGCCTGCGCAGAAACGGGAGAAGTAGCTGTTGACCAAAGCCTTTTTGCAGCATGTTGTACAGGCCGATTGCCACCGTCCAGTCCGACGAAACGCCGGAGTTCAGGATCATCTTTGCCACAACAAAGTCGGTCCACGGCGTCAGAAAGGAGCTGATAATGGTGTACACCAGGATCGGGCGGGACATCGGGATGACAATCTGGAAGAAGATGCGCGCTTCCGAAGCGCCGTCCAGCTTGGCGGCCTCACGCAGTGCCACAGGCACCGTATCAAAAAGCCCTTACAGATCAGGTAGCCCAGGCCGGAAGATCCCGCGTACACCATGATCAGACCGGCGTAAGAGTTGGTCAGGTTCATGTACTTCAAGACGAAGTAAACCGCGATCATGGCCAGAACGCCGGGGAACAGGTTGACGGTAACGGACAAGTTCTGCAGCAGCTTGCGGCCCTTGAAGCGGCAGCAGCTTATGGCGTAAGCCACCATCAACACAAAGCAGGTGGAGATCACACAGTTAAAGCATGCCACAACCAGGGTGTTCATGAACCAGCGCGGGAACTGTGCAACAGAGTCCGGCTGTGTCATAATGCTGACGTAGTTCCACATGGTAAAGCTTTCCGGCACAAAGCGGGTAAAGTTGATGCCCTTATCGGTGGAGAACGAGGTCAGCAGCAGCCAGGCGATGGGTACCAGCCAGATAAAAGCCAGCAGCGCCAGCACCAGATGGCGAATGACGGAGAAGATGCCTTTTTTCACTTTGCCCTGCTTGAGCTGCTTTTGCACAGCGGCAGAGGATACAGCAGTGGTACTCAAGAGAACGTCGCCTCCTTCTTATTGATAAAGTGGAAGCATACAACCGTAAACACGGCGCACACAATGAACACCATAATGCCCAGCACGGCAGCCATCTTGTAGTTGTAGTAATCCTGCGTCAAGCGGAACAGCCAGGTAACCAGCAGGTCAATTTCCTTTGCGTTGGACTGTGCAAGGGCCTGGTTCTGGGTTACAAACACACCCTGCGTGAGCAGGTAAATGACGTTGAAGTTGTTGACGTTCTTGACAAAGTCCGTGACGAGAGACGGTCCCTGCACGCTGAGCAGGTAGGGCAGCTTGATGCGGAAGAACATCTGCACCGGGTTGGCGCCGTCAATGCGGGCGGCCTCGATCATGTCAGCGGGAATGTTCATCAGCACGCCGGTAGCGATCAGCATCTGGTACGGCACGCCGATCCAGATATTGATCATGATGATGGTGAACATGGCCCAGCCCGGCTGGGTCAGGAACGGAATGTAAGAAAGGCCCTTATCCAGCAGGCCGATGTTATGCAGGAAGTCGGTAACGCCTGCGTTGGCCATCATTGTATTGAAGATGCCGTTGTTGGAGAAGAAGTTGCGTACCAGCAGCAGCGTAACGAACTGAGGCACGGCGATGGTCACCATGAACAGGGTACGCCAGAACTTGGGGAACTTGGTCTTTTGTCGTTGATGAACATTGCCATCAAAATGCCGCCAAAGAAGTTGGTAAAGGTGGCAAAGAACGCCCAGACCAGCGTCCAGGTCAACACCTTGGCAAAGGAGTAGCTAAACGTGGAGGTCATTCCGCCGCCGCCAAACAGCGTAAAGAAGTTGGACAGACCAACCCAGGTAAACAGTTCATTGGGCGGCATGTGCTGCTGGTCATAGTTGGTGAACGCAACGGCGATCAGGATGAACAGCGGCACAATGGTGAACACCACAACGCCCAGCACAGGCAGCGTCAGCAGGGTGACGTAGAACTTTTCGTTCAGGTAAACGTTGATGTCCTGCACAAAGTTGTTGGTCTTTTTTTGCCAGCTTCACGGATCTTCTGCAGCTGATAGTTGGAAGATACCACCATCATGGCCGCCGCAATCAGGGCCGCGATCACGATAAAGGCGATCATGCTCATCAGCAGGATCTCAAACGAATTATCGTAATCGTTTACAACGTTTTTCATCGTGGCAACATCGAACACCATCTCCATTTTTACGGTGCCAAGGGTGCCGAACTTTGCCAGGTTGGGTACGCCAAAGAATGCCAGGAAATACAGCGCAAAACCCTGTACAAATGTGACCAGAAGCGCCTTCATCAGCTGGCCGTGGCCAATGTAGCCCAGACCCCATACAAAGAAGGATAGTTTGGTAAAGATATCGCCGTGCACAAAGTCATGACCAAATTTCTGCAAAAAATTGGGTTCCTTTGGTTCCGTGTGCAGGGCCGCAGCAGCGGATTTTGCCACAGGAATCTCTCCTTTCCAACGCGGTTACGCCAAACGGCCCACACGCGCCCGGCAACCGTTCCGGACCGTTTGTGGGCCGTTGTTTTAGTGTATCAATGCAGCTTTTTTCGTTTTAAGGCAATACCGCATAATTCTAAGTGCCGATACGGCGAGCGAGGTGCGGCAGATGCTAAGCCAAAAGCGCAGATAATACTGGATGCTGCAAAGGTGAGCGCCGCCAGTGGCGGAAACAGCGAACCGAAGCAGGGGCAGCGGTCGTAGAGTGCGAGGGGCTTTTGCCCCCGAAGCACGATGCGGGTACCGCAACCCGACATTATCGAGCATTTTGGCAACGCAGATGCCGTGCCGCAGCCGCCGGAGCGGTGCTTAAGCCGTAAGGCGGGAATTGTGCGGTGTTGCCTTAACAATTACTGGGTAACCGGTGCGGTGATGCCGGCAACAGCATCTTCAATCAGGGTTTGGGGTTCCTTGCCATCGGGGTTGCCGTTGACACAGATCTGGCCGAGGGTTTCAGCAGAAGCCCAGTAGTTGCCGCCGACGCGCTGCAGGTTAGCGTACTCAGACTGAGCAACAACAGCGGTCAGAGCCGGAGAAGAAGCGGCTGCCAGAGCGTTGGTGTTGGAGGGGCCCTGTGCACGCTGCTGGAAGCGGAGGGTCTCGTTCTCTTCGTTGGTAACGTAATCAGCCAGCAGCATGGCAGCACCAACGTTAGCGCTGTGGGGGTTGACGCCGATCAGTTTGAAGCCGGAGAAGGAAGCCATCTGGACCTGCTCGCCGTTCAGGGTGTAGGTAGGCAGCTTGCAGGCAGCGTAATTATCGCCCCAAACTTCAGCAGCGTCGTTTGCACGCCAGGTGCCGTTAACGCCGGCAACCAGGGTGCCGTCCTTCAGCTTGCCGGTGAACTCTTCATCCTTCAGGGCGAGGAAGCCGGGGTTCTTGCAGATATCGATGACAGCCTGGGTAACGTCAGCGCCCGGAGCTTCGTTCCAGTTGCAGACGGTGTTCACGCCGTCATCAGCCAGGCTCAGGTTCAGGCCAGCGCCAGCATAGAAGCTGTACAGGTACCAGCCGTTAGCAACGTCCATCGAGACTTTCTTGCCTGCGGCGGCTGCCTTCTCCATCATCGTGTCAAGGCTCTTGACGTCATCCTCGGTGAAGAAGGACTTATCATAGAACATGAAGTAGCCGTTATCAGCGGTCAGGGGGTAAGCATACAGCTTGCCGTTCAGGGTTGCAGCGTCAACAGAAGCTGCAGTGTTGCGGCTCTTGATGTCGTCAGCATTCAGCTGAACTTCCTGCAGGGCGCCTGCCTGAACCAGCTCGTTCAGCTGGTCATCAGCAAATGCGTAAACGTCAGCAGCGGCGGTGGGGTCGGTCAGGACGGTATCCTTAGCCTCCTTTTCGCACTGAGCGCCCAGGTTGATGGTGATCTTGCCGCCGTAATTGCCGTATTCTTTGATAAAGTTATCAGCGATGGTGCGCAGCAGTTCCTGGTCTTCCTCAGCGCCCCACATGGTCAGGGTAACGTCATTGGCGAAAGCAGCGGCTGCAGCCTGCTGCAGAACGTCACCATCGTCAGCTGCGGTGCTGTCGGTGGAGGCGGCTTCGCTGGAAGCTGCAGTGCTGGTGGACTCTGCAGCGGAAGAGGCAGTTGCGGTGCTGCCGCATGCTGCCAGGGACAGTGCCATCAAGGCAGCTGTTGCAAGTGCGAGTTGCTTTTTCATAATCATTCTCCTTCATCTGCTATATCACAAGTTTTTTCAAAGTTGCGCATCATCGTTGCGCAACTTTGTTTCACAACTCAAGAATACACGATTCTATTTTCAGTGTCAATGTTCACAACTAACATGTTTTACCATGTTTTCTTGTGCATTTTTCACATTCCGTTACACTTTTGTAACAATGTCGAATTTTGTATGCGCAACGTTGCGCAACTTTAGTACAGGCTTTTTAACAACAATCAGCCTTCCCTGGTGCACATGCTGTGCGCGCAGGAAAGGCTGTATCAATCATCATATTTTACAATATTGGTAATATTGTCTATTTTGTGGACTCGCGCAAAATCACCTGATATCCCTGCATCTGGCGCAATGCGATTTGCTTGCCCGCCAAAATATCCAGCAGCATCCGGCATGCCGTGGCGCCCAGGCGCTCGCCGTCAAACTGAGCGGCCGAGATCTGCGGGGTTGAGCTGGTCAGCAGCTCACTATCATAAAAAGCTGGCCAGTTTCACCTGTTCCGGTACCTTGATGTGCCGGGCGCGCAGCTCCTGCAGCACCGCGGCCGCCATGCTGTCGTCCGCGCAGAGCAGGCATTCGGGCTTTTGCTCCAGCGCACCTTCCAATGCATCGATCCGCTGTTCGCTGGTTTCAATGCCAGTCCAAATCAATTTCTGGTCCACCTGCACCCCACAGTCGGAAAATCCGCGCAGGTAGCCGCGCAGCCGGTCCTCGTTGACGGTATAGTTGGTGCAGCCGCCCATATAGGCAATGCGGCGCATGCCCAGCTGTAGCAGCAGGCGGGTCATCTCGGCGGTCGCTCCTACCTGGTCGTTATCCACCTGGGGTACCTTATCGTCATCCACGCGGCCAATGGCCACAAAAGGCACGTTGTGGCGCTGCAAAGTCTGCACACAGTCATCGTGCAGCATCGTACGGGACAAAATCACGCCATCCACCTTGTGGGATTCCAGCTGGCGTTCCAGCTGGCCAACATCGGTTTCTCCCGCATAGCACAGCAGCAGGTCATACCCGCGCTGGGCCGCCATGTTCCACACACCGCCCATGCACTTGCGCAGGAACGGCAAGTCCAGCCGCATAAAATGCTTGGGGATCACCAGCGCAAGGTTGTTGGTTGGGCCCTGCTGCGCAGTGCGCAGCGGCGCAGCTGCATCCTGGCGGCCCTTGCCGATATAATCGAACACACGCGCGCGGGTAGCCTCGCTCACGCGGCCCTTGCCGGATATTGCGCGGGATACCGTTGTTTTTGATATATTCAATGCCTCCGCCACTTCCGCGATGGTCACTTCATCACGCTTACCTGCCATTCAGCACCCTCCTTTTCCCATGTTGCGCATGCGTTGCGCACCAATAACAGCATATGTATTTGTTGTACATTTGTCAATCTGCAAACAGCACAAAAAAAAAGCCTGCCAGATTTGGCAGGCTTGCCACGCAGTACAGCCGTTCCAAGCATAGGCGGATGGCCGCTGCCCGGAATCTCTCCCGAAATTTTTCGTGTATTAAAAATTCTGTTGGGAGCATAGGGGCGCACATTGTGCGCCCGCCGCCTTGACATAGCAACGCACATTTATGTCATGCACATGGCAACGTCCGTAGGCGAACACTGTTCACCCTTATGGAGCATCTTTGTTTCCCTGACGTTTTCGATAGGTGTTGTGCTGCTTATGGCAACACCGCACAATTCCCGCCTTGCGGCTTAAGCACCGCTCCGGCAGCTGCGGCACGGCATCTGCCGCACCTCGCTCGCCGTATCGGCACTTAGAATTATGCGGTGTTGCCCTTATTTTTTCTGCGGTTCGCCGTTGGCAATGTCGCGCACAACCTCACCCGCAATGATCAACCCCGCGGCGGCGGGCACAAAGGCGTTGCTGCCGGGAACCTGGCGGCGCTGGGTACATTTGCGGGCCGTGTCGGGCGGGCAGATGCAATGGGTGCGGCAGCTGATGGTCATATCATCAATGGGGGTCAGTGCAGGCTCTTTGGAGTATACCACCTTCAGGTGCTTGACCCCGCGCTTGCGCAGCTCGGCGCGCATTACGCGGGCCAGCGGGCAGACGGAGGTATCGTAAATATCCGCAACTTCCAGGGCGGAAGCATCCAGCTTGTTGCCCGCGCCCATGCAGCTGATGATGGGCGTGCCCGTTGCCTGCGCCTGCATGACCAGTTCCAGCTTGCCCTTTACCGTGTCGATGGCATCGACCACATAGTCGTACTGGCTGAAATCGAACTGGTCGGCGGTGTCTGGCATGTAGAACGTCTTGTAGGTGTTCACCACGGCGTCCGGGTTGATATCATGGATGCGCTCTTCCGCCACATCCACCTTGTATTTGCCCACCGTTTTGCGGGTGGCCAGAATCTGGCGGTTCAGGTTGGTCAGGCAGACCTTGTCGTCATCAATCAGGTCCAGCGTGCCAATGCCGCTGCGTGCCAGTGCTTCCACCGTATAGCCTCCAACACCGCCAACGCCAAACACGGCCACACGGGCGTTGTACAGACGCTCCATTGCCTCCTTGCCAAACAACAACTGCGTTCTTGAAAACTGATTCAGCATACTGCCTGCTCCCCCACGGTTTTATAAATTAACAAACAAATGGGCGGGTTCGTGCCCGCCCAACCTATCAAATCGGTAGTCTTTTCAAATTATAAAGCGCAGCATACAAAAAGTCAAGGGGAAGCCCTGCGCAGAGCTTCCCCCTGACATATGTTTTGCATTTTACAGCTCGCTGCCGTTTGTGGCGATCACGTGGGCGTACCACGCAGCGGAATCCTTGGGGATGCGTTCCATGGTGCGGTAGTCCACATAAATCAGCCCAAAGCGCTTGCTGTAGCCTTCGGCCCACTCATAGTTATCCATGATTGACCAGTAGGTATAACCGATCAGCGGGTAGCCCTCCTGCAAGGCGCGGCGGGCGACCAGCAGGTGGCGGTGCACATAATCAATGCGCTGCGGGTCGTGCACTTTACCGTCCAGCACAAAATCTGTGTTGGCCATGCCGTTCTCGGTAATCAGGATGGGCCGGCCATACCGCTGGTTCAAAAAGCGGATGGCCCAATAGATGCAGTCCGGCGTGATGGGCCATTCCATCGCAGTGCGCGGGCTGCCCTGCCAGGTGTTGGCGGTATACTCGCTGCCCGGCTACTGGGCCGCGCAGGCATTGTAGACGTTAAAGCCCAGGTAATCCAGCGGCTGGTGCAGCAGCTCCAGTTCCTGCGGGTGAACACATCCGCCCCCAGGGCTTTGGCCATCGGTTCCGGCACCCTGCCCAGCAGAACGGGGTCGCACCACCAGCTGATGGAATAGCAGCCTTCCACCTCCATCGTCCGGCGGTAAGCTTCGGCGATGGCGGCTTCGCTTTCGTCCCCGCAGGGCGAAAACACCGGTCCGGTGGGAGCATACCCCACCTTAGGCGGCAGCTTTGCATACTGGCGGATGGTCTGTACCGCTTTGGCATGGGCCAAAAGTACATGGCGGGTCACGGGGCGCAGGCTGGCCGGTTCATCAAGGAACGGCGCATGCCGCCCCTGCAGATGGCCGATACCCACAAAGCACTGCGGCTCGTTCAGGGTCATCCAATACTGTACCTGGTCAGACAGGGCTTCCACCACAATTTTGGTGTACGCTGCAAACCAATCCGGGATCTGCGGGTTCTTCCATCCGCCCTGCAAATACAGCGTATACGGCAAATCCCAATGGTACAGCGTTACCATCGGCTCAATGCCCGCGGCTTTCAGCTCCCGCACAAGGCTTTGATAGAACTCAATGCCTTTCTGGTTGATTTTTTCCGTGCCATCGGGCAGGATGCGGGACCAGCTGACCGAAAAGCGGTAGCTTTTCAGCCCCATCTTTTCATCAGGGCCACATCTTCACGGTAGCGGTGGTAGTGGTCGCACGCCTGCAGAGGGCCCTCGTTATATTTGGTGTGGCCGGGGTACAGCACATCCCAGATGCTCGGCCCGCGGCCATCCTCATTCCAGGCGCCTTCCACCTGTGCCGCTGCCGATGCCGCACCCCACAAAAAGTCTTTCGGGAATTCCATTTTGTCACCTCTGCGGCTAATATATTTTATCAATCTATTTTGTGTATCCTAGGGTGTATCTGAAAAAGTAAAAGCATCAAGAAGTCAAAAATTCATAGAAAAATCAGAAATCGCGAAAACCGCATTAGAAATTGTATTTAGGGCAATACCGCATAATTCTAAGTGCCGATACGGCGAGCGAGGTGCGGCAGATGCCAAGCCAAAAGCACAGATAATACTGGATGCTGCAAAGGTGAGCGCCGCCAGTGGTGGAAACAGCGAACCGAAGCAGGGGCAGCGGTCGCAGAGTGCGAGAGGCTTTTGCCCCCGAAGCACGATGCAGGTACAGCAACCCGACATTATCGAGCATTTTGGCAACGCAGATGCCGTGCCGCAGCCGCCGGAGCGGTGCTTAAGCCGCAAGGCGGGAATTATGCGGTGTTGCCTTAGATGTTTTCGTTACCCAATCCCGTAGGGGCGCACATTGTGCGCCCGTTGCCTTGCGGCGAATGATGTGGCGCAGCCCGTCCGCGGAACGATGCAAGCATCGTCCCCTACAAATATTGGCAGCGTTTATAGCAACCGGCAGGGTCTTTCCCCGGCGCGATGAGGGCATCGTGCCCTACAGATCAAACCGCCGGGCCTGGCCCTTACCGCAAAATCCCTAATTACTCATTCCTAATTTCTAATTCTCCCATCCAACTCCTCACTCCTACCCCTAACTCACTTCATGAGCATTTCCGCCGCTTTCGCCAGCTCCGCGTTCACCGCATCGGCTTCCGCTTTGCTCTTGCCCACGGCGGACAGATACACTTTGATTTTCGGCTCGGTGCCGGAGGGGCGCACCATCAGCTTGTGGCCGCCCGCCAGGTGGTATTCCAGCACGTTGGCGCGGGGCAGGCCGGTGCTATCGGTATCATAATCCGCAACACGCTCCACCGCATAGCCCGCAATCTCTTTGGGCGGGTCGGCGCGCAGAGTCTTCATCAGGTTCTGCATGGTGTACATGCCAGTTTCGCCCTCAAAGGCAAAGCTGCACAGGGCGTTGCGGTAATAGCCAAACTCTTTGTACAGCGCTTCAATGGCATCCAGCAGCGTCATGCCCTGCTGGGCATACCAGGCGGCGGCTTCACACACCAGCAGCGTGGCGTTCACGGCATCCTTATCCCGCACATGTCCGCCGGACAGGTAACCATAGCTCTCCTCAAAGCCAAAGATATAGCGTTCCACATGGCCCTCTGCTTCCAGCTTGCCGATTTGCTCGCCGATGAACTTAAAGCCCGTCAGGGTGCGGCGCAGCTCCACGCCGTACTTTTTGGCAACCGGCGTTGCCATATCGGTGGAAACAATGGTGGTCACGGCCACGGGATCCTTGGGCATGGTGCCGCGGGCCAGGCGTGTGCGGCAGATATAATCCAGCAGGATAATGCCCATCTCGTTGCCGGTGATCAGCCGGTAGCCGCCCTTGCCGTCCGGCACAGCGGTGCCGCAGCGGTCACAGTCGGGGTCGGTGCCAAGCAGTAGATCCGGGTGTACTTTATCGCACAGTTCCAGGCCCTTCTGCATGGCTTCGCGGATTTCCGGGTTGGGATACGGGCAGGTGGGGAAATTCCCATCCGGTGTTTCCTGCTCCGGCACCACCGTCACATGGGTCACACCCAGCTTGGCCAGCAGTTTTTTACGCACTCCAGGCCGGTGCCGTTCAGCGGGGTGTACACCAGCTTGAGCTGCTCAATGCCGGTGCCATCGCCAACGCGTTGGTTATATACAGCCTGTACAAAATCATCCAGGCATTTGTCGTCAATGCTCACAATGCGGCCTGCCTGCACACCGGCTTCATAATCCACCAGCTTTACGCCGTCAAAGCAGTCCACTTTTTCGATTGCAGCCAGAATTTTATCTGCCACTTCCAGCGTGATCTGGCAGCCATCGGCGCCATACACTTTATAGCCGTTGTACTTGGCCGGGTTGTGGCTGGCTGTAATGCAGACGCCTGCCCCGCAGCCCAGATAGCGCACCGCCCAGGAAAGTGCGGGCGTGGGCTCCAGCCGCGGGTACACGCAGGCGGTAATGCCGTTTGCCGCCAGCACGCGGGCAGCTTCGCGGGTGAACAGTTCGCCATTATTGCGGCTGTCATGCGCAATGGCGATCTTTTGGGCAGGTCGGTCGCGTTCAGGTAATCGGCCAGGCCCTGGGTGGCCTTGCGCACCGTGTACAGGTTCATGCGGTTGGTACCCGCCCCCAGCACACCGCGCAGGCCGCCGGTGCCAAATTCCAGGTCACGGTAAAAACGGTCCGTGATAGCAGCATCATCCCCGGCAATGCCGTGCAGTTCTTCCGCCACAGCGGTATCCAGTTCCGGCTGGGCCAGCCAACGGTCATACAGTTCTTTCGCTGTATTCATAACAGCACCTTCTTCCTCAAAGTCAGTTTCAGGAAGTGTTCGTTATTTATCAAAGGCAACACCGCACAATTCCCGCCTTGCGGCTAAGCACCGCTCCGGCAGCTGCGGCACGGCATCTGCGTTGCCAAAATGCTCGATAAGACATCCAGTATTATCTGCGCTTTTGGCTTGGCATCTGCCGCACCTCGCTCGCCGTATCGGCACTTAGAATTATGCGGTATTGCCCAAACATTTACACAGCCTTATTATAGCAGATACTTGGCCGCAAAAAAAAGCCGCGGCGGGCAAAAATTTTACCAGCCGCGGAAATTATACATTTTGTATTTTTTCTTTCGTTTACACCGTATCGCGCAGCACACCGGCGTGTTCCAGCCCCACCATCACCACGGGGATCAGCACCAGCTGCAACACAATGCCCGGCAGCGCGGTGGCAAATGCACCGGCAATGAACATCTGCATGGTAAAGCCATTGCCGCCAAGGCCCAGCAGCACGGTTTGGGCCACGCCCCACACAGCGCGCCCGGCCAGCATGGCGGGCACCAGCGCCATATAAACGCCCGCCACGCCGCGCTTGTTCAGCTTGGCATACAGCAGGCCGATCACCGCGCCATAGGCAGCCAGCTCAAACGCCATGCCAATGCCGGTGGGGTACAGCACCGGCATGCCAAACAGCAGCCCGCGCAGCAGCGGCATTACCGCGCCAACGGTCAGGCCATACGGCCAGCCGCATACCATGCCGCACAGCAGCACGGGAATGTGCATCGGCAGCAGCATTTTGCCAATCTGCGGGATCTGCCCGGTGATAAGCGGCAGCACCAGGCCCAGGGCCAAAAACAGGGCGGAAAGGGTCAGCTTACGGGTGGATGTTTTCATGATTCAAACTCCTCACATTCTATTTTTTTATTTGATTCCACAGTTTGACAGCAGCAGAACACCATGATACGATGATGGTAAAACAGAGATAAGGCAATACCGCATAATTCTAAGTGCCGATACGGCGAGCGAGGTGCGGCAGCTGCTAAGCCAAAAGCGCAGATAATACTGGATGTCTTATCGAGCATTTTGGCAACGCAGATGCCGTGCCGCAGCCTCCGGAGCGGTGCTTAAGCCGCAAGGCGGGAATTGTGCGGTGTTGCCATAAAGAAAGAGGTTTTCTTTTATGGAAATTCTTGTGATTGACGGACAGGGCGGCGGGCTGGGCCGTCAGCTGGTTGCCGCCGTTAAAAAGGCCGTTCCGCAGGCGGTGGTAACGGCCATCGGCACCAACAGCGCGGCCACTTCCGCCATGATGAAAGCCGGGGCTGACCGCGCTGCCACCGGCGAGAACGCCGTGGTGGTGGGCTGCCGCCGGGCGGATGTCATTTTGGGGCCCATCGGCATTGTGATGGCCGACGCCCTGCTGGGCGAAATCACCCCCGCCATGGCGCAGGCCGTAGCCCAAAGCGATGCCCGCCGCATCCTGATCCCCGCCAACCGGTGCGATACCCTGGTGGTTGGGGTAAGCGCCCCCATCGGCACCCTGGTGGAGCAGGCCGCCGCGGCCGTGCTGGACGGCTGCCGGAACTAAGGCAACACCGCACAATTCCCGCCTAGCGGCTTAAGCACCGCTTCGGCGGCTGCCGCACCTCGCTCGCCGTATCGGCACTTAGAATTATGCGGTATTGCCCTAAAGCGTATCGGAAAACCGCATAAAAATCCACAAAAACAAAATGCAGAAAATATCCTGTCCCCCTGCTGGGGAACACGATACCTTCTGCATATCTATCATCAAAGCAATATCAAGTTGTCATCTGCCATACGGTGCAGCATGCACCAGGATGTTGGGCGCTTCTGCGCCGCAAAGGCCGGCTTCCTGCCGGTCGATTGATATTATTATAGTATAAGGCGGCGTGCTGCGTCAAGCCCACCGCCGGAGGAACTGCCATGAAACTGATGATTGCATCCGACCTGCACGGTTCGGCTTTTTACTGCAGGCAGCTGCTTGCCGCCATGGAGCGCGAGCAGCCGGACAAGCTGTTGCTGCTGGGGGATATTCTGTACCACGGCCCCCGCAACGACCTGCCGGAGGGCTATGCCCCCAAAGAGGTAATTGCCATGCTGAATCCCCTGCGGGAGCGGCTGCTGTGCGTGCGCGGCAACTGCGATACCGAGGTGGACCAGATGGTGCTGGACTTCCCGATTTTGGCCGACTATGCCCTGCTGTATGCCGGTTCCCGCACAGTGTTTGCTACCCACGGCCACCATTACAACACGGCCTGCCCGCCGCCGCTTGCCAAGGGGGGGATATTTTGCTGCACGGCCACACTCATGTGCCCGCCTGGCAGGAATTTGGCAGCGGCAATTTGTATCTGAACCCTGGTTCCGTTTCCATCCCGAAGGAAAACAGCGCCCATTCCTATATGATGCTGACCGATTCCGGCTTTGCCTGGAAAGATCTTGAAGGCAGCATATATCATACACTCGCATTGGATTGCCCAAACTGCGGTTGAATCAATCGCTTGTGCGGTGTAAAATAAAGTGGGGTGGGATTCTTTTGTCCCACGCGCCAACAACCATACAAATTTCATCATATAAAGGCAATACCGCACAATTCTAAGTGCCGATACGGCGAGCGAGGTGCGGCAGATGCTAAGCCAAAAGCGCAGATAATACTGGATGTCTTATCGAGCATTTTGGCAACGCAGATGCCGTGCCGCAGCCGCCGGAGCGGTGCTTAAGCCGTAAGGCGGGAATTGTGCGGTGTTGCCTAAACATAAAAGGATGGTTCTATCCCATGCAAATTGAACAGCTTTTTGATTTTCTGCACCGGTCAGTGTCGCCGTTCCACGCGGTACACACTGCAGCCCAGCTGCTGGATGCCGCCGGTTACACCCGCCTGGAGGAAGCCGAATACTGGAATTTGGAACCGGAACACGGTTATTATGTGACCCGCAACGAAAGTTCCATCATTGCCTGGCGGGTGCCTGCCCACGCCATTGGCGGCTGGCGCATTGCTGCCAGCCATTCTGACTCCCCCACCTGGCGCATCAAGAACACCAACGTGAACGCTGCGGGCTGCATCAAGCTGAACGTGGAAGGCTACGGCGGAATGATCATGTCCACCTGGCTGGACCGTCCGCTTTCCGCCGCCGGGCGTGTGCTGGTGCGGGATGAAGCCGCCGGTACGCTGGAAAGCCGCCTGGTGGACCTGGACCGTGATCTGCTGGTCATCCCATCGCTGGCCATCCACATGGACCGCACGCTGAACAGCGGCCACGCCTTTAACCCCCAGGTGGACATGCAGCCCCTATACGGGCTGGAGGGTTCCAAGCCCTTCCCCGCCCTGCTGGCTGAGGCCGCCGGTGTGAAAGAAGAGGACATTGTGGACTTTGACCTTTCGCTTTACACCCGCCAGGCCCCCACCCGCATTGGGCCGGACGGCGAGCTGTTCATGGCCCCCGCATTGACGACCTGGAGTGCGCCGCCACCACCCTGTACGGCTTTTTGGACGCCGCCCCTGAGACCGACAGCGCTTGCGCCCCGGTCTGGGCGATGTTTGATAACGAAGAAGTGGGTAGCAGCACCCGCCAGGGCGCAGACAGCAGCTTTTTGCGCGATGTGCTCGACCGCATCCTGAATGCGATCCCCCACAGTGCCCAGGCACAGGCCCAGGCATTTGCCAACAGCTTTGTGCTCAGCGCCGATAATGCCCACGCCGTTCACCCCAATTTTGCTGATAAGGCTGACCCCTGCAACAAGGTCATTTTGGGCAAGGGTGTTGTGGTCAAAGTCAATGCCAGCCAGAAATACACCACCAGCGGCCTGACCGGCGCGATTTTTAAGGAGATCTGCCGCAAGAACAACGTTCCTGTGCAGGTGTTTGCCAACCGTGCCGACCTGCCGGGCGGCAGCACGCTGGGCAACCTGCAAAGCCATACCGTGCCGGTTCCCATGGTAGATATTGGCCTGGCCCAGCTGGCCATGCACAGTGCGGTGGAAACCGCCGCGGTGGCCGATGCTGACGCCATGGTGCGGGCCGTTGCCGGGTTCTACCGCGTCCATCTGCGCAGCCTGGGCGATGCCCGCTATACGCTGGAATGAGCAGCACAGTCGGGCGCTATGCGCCAAGCCCCAGCGGGCGGATGCACCTGGGCAACCTGTGCTGCTGCCTGCTGGCGTGGCTTTCGGCCAAAAGCAGCGGCGGCAAGGTTGTGCTGCGCATTGAGGATCTGGATGCCGTGCGCTGCCCGCGCGAATTTGCTGATCTGCTGGAAGCCGACCTTGCCTGGCTCGGCCTTGCCGCAGATGAAGGCGGCAGCAAGGGCGGCCCTCGCGGCCCCTATTATCAGAGCGAGCGCAGCGCTATCTATGAAGAATATTACCAAAAGCTGGTGCGCAAAGGGCTGGTTTACCCCTGCTTTTGCAGCCGCAGCCAGCTGCACGCCGCCGATGCCCCCCACCGCTCCGATGGGAAGGTGGTATACGCCGGGACCTGCCGGAACCTGACGCCGGAAGAAATCGTTCTGCGCACCGCCAGGCGCAAGCCAGCCTGGCGGGTGATGGTGCCGGACGAAACCATTTCCTTTGTGGACGGCCACATGGGCCCCTATGCCGAGAATCTGGCGCAGGACTGCGGGGATTTTTACCTGCGGCGGGCGGACGGTGTGTTTGCCTACCAGCTGGCCGTGGTGGTGGATGATGCCCTGATGGGCGTTACCCAGGTGGTGCGCGGGGCAGACCTTTTGTCCAGCACGCCGCGCCAGCTGTGGCTCTACCGGGAACTAGGCCTGCCCGCGCCGGAATTTTATCACATGCCGCTGCTGCTGGCCGTGGATGGGCGGCGGCTTTCCAAACGGGATGGGGACGAAAGCCTGGAGCATTTACAGGCGCGCTATACGCCGGAGCAGATCATTGGCCGTTTGGCCTATGCCTGCGGACTGCAAAACGCCCCGGACCCCCGCACCCCTGCCGAGCTGGCCGACGGCTTCAGCTGGCAGCGCGTGCCGCAAAACGACATTATTCTGCCGGAAGGTCTGTTTTAATGGTAGGGGTGTGCCGTCAGGCACCCCGGCCCAATCACCGGCTTTCTTCCACCAACATCTCCTGACGCTTGCAACTCTTATTTGATACGGGAGTGTTCCAATGCAAAATTTTGAACCTACCGGGGCCGCTGCCGCCATGCCGGGCAGCGCTGTTCCCCAGATCAAGCGGCGGCTGGTCATCAGTGCCTGCCTGCTGATTCCGCTTTTTTACCTTGGCCTTGGCGCTGCTTTCGGGTTGCCACTGCCGCCGTTCCTGACCGGTGATAACGCCATGTGGTGCGGCATTGTGCAGCTGGTGCTCACCGTGCCGGTCTGCTGGCTGAACCGTTCCTATTTTATCAACGGCTGCAAGAGCATCCGCGCCCCCGGGCCGGATACGCTGGTGGCGCTCAGTTCCGGGGCGGCGCTGGTTTACGGCATAATCGCCATTTTTACACAGGATGCCCCGCAGGAGCTGTTCCTGCCCTCTGCCGCCGCTATTTTGATCTTTGCCGCAGCCTGCCAGCTGCTGGAAGTACGGTTTAAGGCACAAGCCATGGCCCCTCTGCACAGTCTGGCAGAGTGCATTCCCGAAACCGCCTGCGTGCTGCGCAGCCGCCAGCAGTACACCGTGCCGCTGAATGAAGTCGCGGTGGGCGATATCTTCCTGGTTCGTCCTGGCGATGTGATGCCGGTAGATGGCGTTGTCATTGAGGGCGAAACCACGGTGGATGAATCTGCCCTGACCGGTGCCGCCGCCCCCGTGGCCAAACACAAAGGCAGCACTGTTTACGCCGCCACCGCCAACCAGGGCGGCGCCCTGATCTGCCGTGCCACCCGCATCGGGCCAGATTCCACCGCCGCCCAGCTGGTACATACCGTGCAGACCACTGCCGCTGCCAAGGTGCCGTTGAGTTCCCTGGCCGATAAGGTACGCAGCGTATTTGTGCCCGCCGTTATCGGCATTGCCTGCGTGGTGCTCATCATCTGGCTGCTGCTGGGGCAGAGCTTTGCTTTTGCGCTGGCCCGCGCCATCAGCGTGCTGGCTGTCAGCAGCCCCTGTGTGCTGGCGCTGGCAGCTTCGGCTGCCATCATGTCCGGTGCCAGCGTGGGTGCCAAGCACGGCATCGTGTTCAAAACAGCCGCCAGCCTGCAGTCCATCGGTACCCTGCACACCGCCGTGCTGGATAAAGCCGGAACAATCACCAACGGCGAGCCGGAAGTGGTCACCATTGTGGGCACCCGCAGCGTGCCCGCCAAGTTCCTGCTTGGCATGGCTGCCGGGCTGGAAAGCCAGAGCCAGGACCCGCTGGCCCGCGCCGTGATGCGCAAAGCCGCTGCGGAGAACATCAAGCTGAGCGCCGTTAAGGACGTTACCATTCTTGCCGGTCAGGGCCTGACCGGCAAAATGGCCGGCAAGGTGATGGCAGGCGGCAGCGCAGAGTTTATTGCCGCCCAGTGCGAGCTGACCCCCGATTTGCAGCAGGCTGGCGAGCAGCTGGCCGCTGACGGCATTGCCCCGCTTTACTTTTCGCTCGACGGCCACGCAGCCGGTTTGATCGGCGTTGCCGATGCCGTAAAGCCCGCCAGCAAAGCCGCCCTTGACGCGCTGAAAGCCCTTGGGCTGGATGTGATCCTGTTGACAGGCGACAGCCGCACCAATGCAGACCGCGTTGCCGCTCAGGTTGGGCTGGATGACGCCCACGTGGTATCCGGCCTTGCCCCCGCAGAGCTGGAAGCCGAACTGCGCCGCCTGCAAACAAACGGCCCTGCCGCCATGATAGGCAGTACTTCTGCCGCCGCGGCACTGGCCTGTGCCGATGTCGGCATTGGCATGGGAGCCGAGCCGCTGCCCGCCGCCGATGTGATGCTGCTTCGGGACGATTTGGCCGATGCCGCTGCCGCGGTGCGCATTTCCCGCGCGGTGGATGCCCGCATTGCCCAGAACACCCGCATGGCGCTGGTTTACAGCGCGCTGCTGCCGCTGCTGGCCGCCGGTGTGCTTTACCCGCTGAACTTTGTGCTGCACCCGATCGATTCCGTCATTCTTATGACGCTGTTTGTGGCGTTGCTGCTGTCCGGCACGGCCCGGCTGAACAGCTTTGACCCGAAACCCGCCAGCCAGAGCGAACCGCAGAAGGAACCCGCAGAATGAGCGCCGCCGTGGAACGCCGCCACTGGCATTTTACCGGCAGCGTGCAGGGGGTTGGCTTCCGTTACCGTGCGCAGTATGCCGCCCAGCTGCTGGATCTGACCGGCTGGGTGGAAAACAACTGGGACGGCACAGTGGACCTGGAAGCCCAGGGTTCCGCCGCCCAGCTGGATCGCCTGGTGCCCACCATTACCGGCACCAGCCATTGGATTCACATTGAAACCTTTACCTGCAAATCCATCCCCCGGACCCTGCCGAGCGCAGCTTCCGCGTGCGGGGATAAGGGCAATACCGCACAATTCCCGCCTAGCGGCTTAAGCACCGCTTCGGCGGCTGCGGCACGGCATCTGCGTTGCCAAAATGCTCGATAAGACATCCAGTATTATCTGCGCTTTTGGCTTAGCAGCTGCCGCACCTCGCTCGCCGTATCGGCACTTAGAATTATGCGGTATTGCCTAAGCATAGCAAAAGGCGCGTGCCTTGCCCCCATGGGCTGGCACGCGCCTTTTTGTTTTTATTATCCGCAATTTTAATTTTGGCGGCAGGGAGCCACCCCTCACCGGCTTTCGCCGGAGCTCCCCTGGAGGGGAGCTGGACGCGAAGCGGCCTGAGGGGCGGTTTCCCGCTGCCAGGCTAAAAATTTGCAGGGAACGACACCTGCATCGTCCCGCATGACGGGCTTTGCCGGGTATTTCACTTCATCACCCGGCGCACACTGTGCGTCCTTACGGTCTCTACAGGGGAAAACGGCATTTGCTGAACGGTGCCCCTGCTCATTTTCTCAAAACGCCTTCAATTCCACCCCGGCTGCCTGCAGGGCCGCGCCGATCTTTTCTACAAAGGCCAGAGCCTTGGGGCCGTCGCCGTGTACGCAGATGGAATCCGCCTGGATGGCAATGTCCGTACCGTCGTTGGCGGTCACTTTGCCCTCGGTTACCATGCGGATCACACGGGCAATGGCTTCGTCCTCATCCTCAATCATGGCACCGGGGGTTCCGCGGGGCACAAGGCTGCCATCCGGGCGGTAGCCGCGGTCGGCAAACACCTCGTTGGCAACCGGCAGGCCGATGGCCTGAGCCGCCTTGACCATCTCACTGCCGGAAAGCGCCAGCAGCACTGCGCCGGGGGCGCTCTCCTTCACTGCGGCGCAGATGGCATCCGCCAGCGCGCGGTCCTTCCCGCCCGCCATGTTGTACAAAGCGCCGTGGGGCTTTACATGGTGCAGCGGCACACCGGCGGCATCGCAAAACGCTTTCAGCGCACCGATCTGATACTGCACACAGGCCTTGGCTTCCGCCGGGGTCAGCTTCATCTGGCGGCGGCCAAAGCCCTGCAGATCAGGGAAACCGGGGTGCGCTCCCACTGCCGCGCCGCTCTGTTTGCACAGCGCCACGGTGCGCTGCATCACCAGCGGATCGCCTGCATGGAAGCCACAGGCCACATTGGCCGATGTGATAAACGGGATTACCTTTTCATCCATTCCGATGGTATACGCGCCAAAGCTTTCGCCCAGGTCATAGTTCAAATCAATATGCGGCATGGCTCAATCCTCCACTTTCAGGCATAAAGCAATGCTTCTGCCCTGCAGGGGCGCACAGTGTGCGCCCCTGCGGTTTTTACTATCTGCTCTTAATATTTCAGCTCCACATTTTTTACGTCGGTCACAAACATGTGCCCCGGCGCATGGGTGATGCAGAACTCCGGCTTGAGTGCATCACAACGTTCTGCGGGGTCACGCCGCAGGGCCAGAACACCGGTGTTTCGCCGGGGTTGATGGTCACGGCATCGCCGTAATCCGGGTGAGCCAAATCATGGATGCCGATGGCTTCCGGCTCACCGATTTGCACCGGCATACCGTGCACGCGGGGCATGCCCGCTGTAATGGCAGCTGCCGCCGGGACCTGCCGGTACGGGATGGGCCGCATGCTGACCACCATGTTTCCGCTGAACACCCCCGCCGGGGTACAGGGAATGTTGGTGTTGTACATCGGCACATTCACGCCCTCTTCGATCTGGCGCACCGGGATGCCCGCTTCCAGCAGTTCAGATTCAAAGGAGAAGCTGCACCCGATCAAAAAGCTGACCAGGTCGTTCCTCTCCTCAAAGAATTTGCTCACATCGGTGTATTCCCCGGTCAGCTCGCCGTGTTCGTACACCCGGTAGCGCGGGATATCGGTAGCAATATCGCTGCCTTTGCCAAATTGGGCAAAGGTTCGCTCGCCTGCGTCCGCCACTTCCAGCAGCGGGCAGGCTTTGGGGTTGCGCTGGCAGAACAGCAAAAAGTCCCACGCCAGCGCCTTGGGCAGCACCACAAGGTTGCCCTGGGCATAACCGTTGCACATGCCGGTGGTCGGGCCGGTCAGTTCGCCCTTGCGGATCAGCCCGCGCAGGTCGGCCGGTTTCATGGCTGCAAAGTCCATTATTTCATCCGCTCCCTGATTTTGTCAAGCACGGCCGCCTGCGCCCTGGCTCCTGCAACAGCCTGCGCCGCGGTCACATATTGGAACGCCAGCTTTTCGCCGGGGCGCAGCTGCGCCATGGCCGAAAGGTCAGCGCTGATGACGGTTGCAATTTTGGCATACCCGCCGGTGGTCTGGTGGTCAGCCAGCATCACAATGGGCTGCCCGTTGGCCGATACCTGCACCGAACCCGCCACAATGCCGTCTGATACAATGTCCGACCCATCCACAGTCTCGATCTGCGGCCCCTGCAATTTGCAGGCCATGCGGTCACAGTCTGCTGTCAAAGCATATACCCCGTGTACAAATGCGGCCTGCCCCACTGCGGTAAAGGCATCGGTCTGGGGGCCGGGCACCGCACGGAACAGCGGCAGCTTCCGCCCGCCCAAAAAGCGCCACGGCCTTGCGGGGGTGCGCGCCGTGCCCAGCGGGCGGTTTGCCCCTTTGGCGCAGATCTGCTGCCAGCGCTGTTCCACCATGGCGGGTGCCGCCCCAATGGGCAGCACATCCCCAGCTTTCAGTGCACGGCCATCCAGCCCGCCCATCCGGCATTTTAAGTCGGTGGAGCGGCTGCCCAGCACGGGCGGGGTATCCACGCCGCCAAACACGGCCAGGTAGCCGCGCAGCCCGCTGCGGGCCGCGCCGATTGCCAGCACCTGCCCCGCGCGGGCCAAAAGCGGCGTATAGGCGGGCACCGGGCGGCCATCCAGCGCGGCGGGCATATCGGCCCCCGCCAGGGCAAAAACAGCGTCCCCGTCAAACTGATACTTGCCGCCCTGCAGGGTCATTTCCAGCACAGCGGCACCGGCTGCCTGGGGGTTGCCCGCCAGCAGGTTGGCGGTCCGCATAGCGTAACCATCCGCCGCTCCACAGGTGCGGAACCCCCGCGCGGCATAGCCGGTGCGGCCTGCATCCTGCACGGTGGTCAGCGGGCCGGGGCTTATCACATGCAAGTTCACAGTACCGCCCCCTGTTCTTTCTGGATGGTTTCAAACTTCTCCGGGCTGATGGGCACAAACCGGATGCGGTCCCCCGCCGCGTAAGGCAGTTTGCCGTCGCCAGCCGGGTCAAACAGGCGCAGCGGCGTGCGGCCGATCAGCTGCCACCCGCCGGGGGAAGCCAGCGGGTAGATGCCCGTCTGCTTACCGCCAATGCCCACCGCCCCCGCGGGGATCTTGGTGCGCGGGGTCTGCAACCGGGGGCAGACAATGCGTTCATCCATGCCGCCCAGGTACGGGAACCCCGGCAGGAACCCCAGCATAAAAATGCGGTAGTCCCGCCCGCAGTGGATGTCGATGACCTGCTGTTCGGTCAGCCCGGCGTGCTGTGCCACAAAGGCCAGGTCGGGGCCGTAATCTCCGCCGTAACACACCGGCACCTCCACCAGCCGCCCGGCCGCGGTGCTGCTGACCGGGGGCAAAGCGTCCCACAGGCGGCGCAGCGCGGGGATCAGGGTATCGGCATCGGTCTGCAAAGGGTCCAGCGTGACCAGCAGCGCCGCATAGGTGGGCACTGTTTCCACCACGCCGGGCAGCTGCGCCGCCTGCACAGCGGCATCCAGCGCCATAACCTGCGCGTTCACCTGTTCACTGATCTCACTGCCGCAGACGGCCAGCACGCCGCTGTCCCCCACGGGGGTAAACTGGATCATAACAAAAATCCCCTTTGCGTCCGGTATTTTGGGGCTGGCCAGGAAGTGTGCGGTGTTGCCTTAGGTTCGCGGGCGCACATTGTGCGCCCCTACGGTCCCTAAACGTGCCGTTTTGGGTTCACTGCTTCCTGACCAAGGCCAATGTGCCTATTATAGCACAACCTGCTTTATGCCTGCTCAAAAAATTTCTGTGCCAGCACCGGGCCGAACCAGTGGTCCGAATTGTGGGAATACCGCACCGCATACGCCGTGCACTGCCGCATCATGCTGACAATGCCAACGTTCATGCGGGTATCAAACCCATCCACACCCGGCAGCAGCGAGCCTGTCATATCGATCATGCCATTGCGGGAAAGCACCCGCATGACCTCGCTTTCCATCTCCTCCCGGTGCAGGATGTCCATATCCTTTTTCAGGTAGGCCAGCGCGGCCATCAGCGCATAGCAGCCCCAGTCAGAGCAGGTTGCCGTGATGATGTTATCGGTGCTGCTTGCGGCCAGAATGCCGCCGCAGCAGCCGTCCTGGCATTCGCCGGGGGCGGTGAAGGGCACATATTTTTTAATGTGCTCCCCAATGGTGCCCATGCCGATCTCATTGCCCAGATCGCCGATGGCCACATTGGGCACGCCGCGGGCGCGCAGTTCGTTCCACAGCACATCGCTTTTGGCTTCCAGTGCGGTCACATCCTTGCCCACCGCATTGTGGTAAACACCCTTGGCGTTGCCGCCGCAGGGCTTCCACCGAGATCACCGCTGCGGGTAAAATCTTATCCGCCAGCGCTTTGGCCTGGGCGGGGGCTTCGGCCTTATCTTTGGTAAAGGCCACAACGCCAAGGCTCAGCGTCAGCTCCATGGCGGTATCCAGGTCCTCATACACATGCAGACCCACCACATTGCCGCATTTCTTAAAGGCTTCCACGCTGTCCTGCGGGCAGACAATGATCGGCTTTGCCCCAAAGGCCAATACCAGAGACCGCGCCAGCAGGATCGCGCTGACAGAACCGTCCATTTCCGGCACCTTGTGGGGCAGCAATACAAACCCGACCAGGATATACACCGGGTCGCCGGGGTGGATGGCTTTGCACAACGCTTCGGCTGCGTGCATGGCGGTCGGCTCCCCGGTATATGCCCGGCTGCCCGCGTACAAAATGCGGCACACCCCGTAACCGCGGGGGTCCAGACACATGATGGCATCCAGGTTTTCGCCTACATTGCGTTTTTCCAGTTCGTCACGGGTCATGGTGTTTTCCCCCTTTTCAGCCCCACAGACTTTCGCAGCCGGTATAGTCATAGAACTCTTTCAGCACTTCGTCCTGGATGGCTTTCAGGGTAGCGGGGTCCTTGCCGCCGGCGAGCTTGCCCTCAAACTCGCAGGCATGCAGACAGAAGTTGGAGGAGGAGGTCACGATGATCTCATCCGCATCGCGCAGGAAATCCACCGTGAACGGTTTTTCCATCACGGTAATGCCCAGGCGGTAGCAGGCCTGCAGCATATGGGTCTTGGCAATGCCGCGCAAAATCAGCTCATCGTTCGGGTGGGAATAGAAAATCCCGTCTTTCAGCACTGAAACGTTGGAGTGCGCACATTCCGTTACAATATCCCCGCGGTGGAACACGGTCTCGCTCATGCCGGCCAGCTTGGCGCGCTGGGCGGTCATAACGCTGGGCAGCAGGTTCAGCGTTTTGATGTTGCAGTGGTAAAAGCGAGTGTCCTCCTCAGAGTTCAGGCGGATGGGCTTGTCGGGGTCGTTCAGGGTGTTGGGCCGGATGGAAACCCACAGCTTGCCGGGCACGCCTTCCTCATACACATGGTTGCGGGGCTCCACACCGCGGGTGACCTGCCAGTATACAAAGTTGACCTTGCTGTCCACCTTGGCCAGCAGGTCGGTCAGCAGCCTGCCCAGCTCGGTCTTGCTCATCGGGATGTTGATATCCAGTGCCTTGGCGCTGGTAAAAAAGCGGTCCAGGTGGTCCTGCAGCAGGTATACCTTGCCGTTCGCGCCAACGGTGGCATCGTAGCAGCCATCGCCAAAAAAGTGAACGCGATCATTGAACGGCACCATCAATTCTTCCGGTGCGCCGATTTTGCCATCATAATATGCAATGGATTCCATTTTTCCTTACTCCTCTCATCTTGGTTGCCTTTATGTTCAGCCGTTATTTGGCTTTCCCATCAAATTTCAGTTCAATCACTTTTTAATCAGCTCCACGCAGTTATCCAGCCCAATGGCGGCGGAATTCAGGCAGAGGTCATAATTTTCCACCCGCTTCCACTGGCGGCCGGTGTGGTATTTGTAATAGTTTTCACGGTAGCGGTCCAGCTTATCAATATAGTGCTTGGCCTGGCTGCTGCCAATGCCCTGGCGCTTCATCTCGCGCTCCACACGCCAGTCATAGGGGGCATCCACATACACGGTCAGCACGTTGGGCTTATCCCGCAGAACAAAGTCCGCCGCGCGGCCCACGCAGATATAGCTTTCCTCGTTCAGCAGCTCCCGCAGCACCTTGGCCTGGTAGTTGAACAGGTTTTCATCGCTGATAAAGTTGCCGCTTTCCGGCGGGATGATGCTGCCGTCATACACCCGTTCCGAAACCCGGTACAGCATGGTTTTGCGGGTGTTCTCATCGGCGCGGGCAAACAGTTCCTCGCTGATGCCGCTGTCCTCTGAGGCAAGGCGCAGCAGCTTGCGGTCATACAGGTCAATGTCAAATGCCTTTGCCAGCTGCTTGCCAATGTAGCTGCCGCCGCCCGAACCACAGGTGCGGGTAATGGCGACTGCAAAATACGGATAATCGGGATACATTTTCCACCCCTCCTTACTGGCCCAGATAGGCTTTCTTCACGCGCGGGTCGTTCAGCAGATCCGCGGCGTTGCCCTCAATGCTGATGTTGCCGGTTTCCAGCACATAGGCGCGGTCCGAGATGGCCAGCGCCATCTTTGCGTTCTGTTCCACCAGCAGAATCGTGATGCCCTGCTTGTTTACCTCCTGAATGATGGCAAAGATCTCCTTGACAAGCAGCGGCGAAAGTCCCATCGACGGTTCATCCATCAAAATCATCTTGGGCTTTCCCATCAGGGCGCGGCCTACGGCCAGCATCTGCTGCTCGCCGCCGGAAAGGGTGCCCGCCAGCTGGCGGCGGCGCTCTTCCAGACGGGGGAAGCGCTTATACACATCCTTCATCGTCTCTTCCATCCCGGCCGGGTCGGCATAAGCGCCCATCTCAAGGTTTTCCTCGACGGTCATCTGGGGGAAGATATGCCGCCCTTCCGGCACATGGGCCAGCTTTAAGGTGATGATCTTACTGGGTTCCGCCTTGCGCAGGTCGTGCCCGTCAAACATCACACTGCCGGACGCAGCTTTTTCCAGCCCGGTAATGGTGCGCAGCGTCGTTGTTTTGCCTGCGCCGTTTGCCCCGATCAGGGATACGATCTCGCCGTCATCCACATGCAGCGATATGCCGTTCAGCGCGTGTACCGCGCCGTAATTGACATGAAGGTCTTTTACTTCAAGCATCCGCTTCGACCTCCTCCTCTTTGTCTTTGCCCAGGTATGCTTCAATCACATGGGGGTCATTGGCGATCTCTGCCGGTGTGCCGGAAGCGATCGTGGTACCAAAGTCCAGCACCTGGATTCGCTCGCAGATTTTCATGACCAAACTCATGTCATGCTCGATCAGCAGCACCGATACCTTGAATTCGCTCCGGATATAATCAATAATCTCCAGCAGTTCCTCCGTTTCAGTCGGGTTCATCCCGGCGGCCGGTTCGTCGAGGAGCAGCAGCTTCATGTCGGTGGCCAGCGCACGGGCGATCTCCAGACGGCGCTGCTCACCGTAGGGCAGGTTGTCGGCCTCCAGGTCCTCCTTGCCGGAAAGGTGCACCACCTGCAGCAGCTCTTTGGCGCGTGCGGTGGCGGCGGCTTCCTGCTGCCAGTACGCCTTGGTGCGGAAGATGGCCTGCGGCATGTTGTAGGTCAGTTCTTCCAGCATGGCAGCTTTGACGTTTTCGATCACCGTCATTTTTTTGAACAGGCGGATATTCTGGAAGGTTCTGGCAATGCCTGCATGAACGATCTGGTGGGTCTTTTTGCCGTTCATCCGCTCACCATTCAGGTAAAGGGAGCCTTCGGTCGGCTTATACACACCAGTGATCAGGTTGAACACGGTGGTTTTGCCTGCGCCGTTGGGGCCGATCAGCCCCACCAGCTCGGATTCGCCGATTTCCATATTAAAATCATCCACGGCTTTCAGGCCGCCAAACTGGATGCCAAGGTGCTGGCATTTCAACACGGGTTGTGTCATGGTTCAGGCCCCTTTTCTGCTTTTGCTTTTACCGTGCCGCGGCCGGTCAGTTTTTCCAGCGCGCGGGTCAGGCTGAACTCCCACCGGCCAAAGATGCCGCCGGGACGGAACAGCATGACCAGCACCAGAACCACCGAGTAGGCCAGCATGCGGTAGGTAGAAAATTCACGCATCAGTTCCGGTAAAGCGCTCAGGAACGCTGCGCCGATGATGGAACCGGTCAGCGAACCGGTGCCGCCGATGATCACTTCGCTCAACAGCTCTGCAGAATAGTTAAAGTTGAAGTTGGTGGGGATCATTGCCGTCATGTAATGGGCATAAATACCGCCGCCGATGCCGGCAAAGAATGCGCTGATGGCAAAGGTCAGCACCTTGTAATAGGTCACGTTGATACCGGAGGCCGAGGCCGCGATGTAATCCTCGCGGATGGCCTGCACGGTGCGGCCGAAGCGGCTGCGGACAAACAGGTACATGATGGTCACGCAGACGACCATGATCCAGAATACCCGCGGGAATGTGGACAGCTTGAGGATGCCGCTCATTGTTTTACCGCCGCCGGTGAAGGAAAAGTTGCAGAAGCAGACGCGGATGATCTCGGCGAAGGCCATTGTGACGATGGCGAGGTAGTCGCCCCGCAGGCGCAGCGCCGGGATGCCAACCAGTACGCCCATGATGCCCGCAGCCAGGCCGCCGACCAGCAGCGCGATCAGGAACAGCCCCAGATCCGAAAGCCCTTTGCCTGCCAGCGCGCCGGATACAATGGCGGAGACATAAGCGCCGACCGAAACAAACCCCGCATGCCCCAAGGAGAACTCGCCCATAAAGCCAACTACCAGGTTCAGCGATGTGACCATGATGATGGTGTAGCAGGCGGTGGTGCAGATGCCCTGAATATAGGTGGTGGAGGTGCCGAACGCATTGGCGGCGAACAGCCCTGTCAACAGGGCAAACACCAGCGCCACGCCCACAGCGTTCAAAAGATAGGAGCCTTTTATTTTTTTACTCATTGCTCTGCTCCCTCCCTTACACTTTTTTCGCCGGTGTTCTTGCCCAGGATGCCGGAAGGCTTGACCAGCAGGATCACGATCAGGGTCCCGTAGGTCACAGCCTCGTACCAACCGGGGGCAAACAGCTTGACAAAAATTTCAATCAGGCCGACCAGAATGCCGCCGATCATGGCGCCGGGGATGATGCCAATGCCGCCCAGAACTGCGGCGATGAAGGCTTTCATGCCCATCATGGAGCCCATATCGGTGGTAACGCGGGGGTAGGTGGAACAGTACATCAGCGCTGCCACCGCCGCCAGACCGGAGCCGATGGCAAACGTTGTGGTGATGATCTTGTTGACGTTGATGCCCACCAGGGTGGAAGCATCCTTATCCTGCGGGACGGCGCGCATGGCCTTGCCCAGCTTGGTCTTTTTTTTACAAACAGCTGCATGCAAAGCATCATCGCAACGCCGATGCCAATGGTCAGCAGCACGTTCAGCGGCAGCGATACCCCGCCGACCGTGATGGTGGGCAGGCTGAAGATGGCCTGCACGTTGTGCGGCTTGGCGCCAAACAGCACCATGGCCAGGTTTTCCAAAAAGATGCTCATGGCCAGTGCGGTAATCAAGGCGGACATGGGCCCGGCCTTGCGCACCGGGCGGTAAGCCAGGATCTCAACCAGCACACCAACCAGCGCGCACACCGCAACGGCCACAATCACGGCCATCCAGGCGGGCATTCCCGCATCGACCATCAGCGGGATGGTGTAAAACAATGTGTAAGCACCGATCATGATAAAATCGCCGTGGGCAAAGTTGATCATGCGGATGATACCGTAAACCATGGTGTAGCCCAACGCGATCAGCGCATAAATAGCGCCCTGGTTCAGGCCGTTGATCAGGCCCTGAACAAATAATGATGCAGTCATGGTCCATTCACCTTTCCTATCATTTTTTGTGAATGTTTGATTCGGGGAATCAAAAAAATAAAAAGTGCGCGCGGCTGCTTGCATTGCCGCGCGCACCATTGCGCCTTTGCTCTGGAGGGGGGTGTTTAGGGGAATCTAAAAACTTTAGGCAATACCGCACAATTCTAAGTGCCGATACGGCGAGCGAGGTGCGGCAGCTGCTAAGCCAAAAGCGCAGATAATACTGGATGCTGCAAAGGTGAGCGCCGCCAGTGGCGGAAACAGCGAACCGAAGCAGGGGCAGCGGTCGCAGAGTGCGAGGGGCTTTTGCCCCCGAAGCACGATGCGGCTACCGCAACCCGACATTATCGAGCATTTGGGCAACGCAGATGCCGTGCCGCAGCCGCCGGAGCGGTGCTTGAGCCGTTAGGCGGGAATTGTGCGGTGTTGCCTTTACTCAGCGGAGGAAACCAGGTTGCCATCGGAATCCAGCGTTTCAGACCACTTGACCTTGCCGTCAACAAAGGTGTTGAATGCAATGCTCTTGATGGCGTCGCCGTTTTCGTCCAGCTTGATCTTGCCGCCAACGCCGGTAAACTCCATACCGGTCATGCCTTTTACCAGGCTTGCGGTATCGGTGCCGCCGCCATTCTCAGCAGCTTGCAGCAGCATGTAGATGGCGTCATAGTACAGGGCCGCGCAGGCGTTCAGGCTTTCGGTGCCGTACTTTTCGGTGTACTTCTGCACAAAGTTCTGAACGGCGGGGGCGGTATCTTCGCTGGAGTAGTGGTTGGTAAAGTAGCAGTCATCAAACTTGTCTTCCAGGCCGGTGGTATCCGCGCCATCCCAGGCATCGCCGCCCATGATGGTACCGGTAAAGCCCGCGTTGCGCGCTGCGCCTACAAACAGCGGTACCGTATCCAGGAAGCAGGGATAATACAAAAACTCTGCGCCGGAAGCCACGGCCTGTGCTGCCTGGGAGGAAAAGTCAGTATCGGTGCTCATGCACTCGCCGGTATAGGTAATTTCAATGCCGTTGGCCTCGCAGTTTTCTACAAAAGCGTCCTTCAGGCCGTTGGAATAGTCATCATCCTTGGCATAAATCACGGCTACCTTGCTGAATCCCTTGCTCTTAACAAACAGGGCGGCCATCTTGCCCTGATACGGGTCAATGAAGCAGTTACGGAAGATCGTGGAGCCTTTCTGGGTCACATCCACGTTGGTAGCGCCGGTTGCCAGCAGCAGCATTCCGTCATTGGCAGCCTGGGTCGCCATAGGCAGTGTAACGGAAGAGAAGAAGCTGCCCACGATAGCGGCCGGGGAATCTGCCATGACCTTGTTGTAAGCGTTCATGGCCTGCTTGGCGTCCTTGGCATCGTCAGCCACCTTGCCGCCGTTGACGATCTCGACCGTGTAGCCGGAATCGCCGGAGTTGATCTCCTCCACAGCCATATCCACCGCGTTCTGGGCGCCCTCGCCGTAAATAGCGGAGCCGCCGGTCATGGAGCAGACCACACCAACACGGATCACATTACCGCTGTCCGCGCTGGATGCTGTGGTGGAAGCGGCACTGGAAGTATCTGCCGTGCTGGCTGTGCCGCCCTGTGCGCTGGAAGAACAGCCGCCCAAAACGCCTGCCGCCATCGCTGCCGCCATGGTAAGAGAAAGAACCCGTGTTGCCTTTTTTCATCGTAAGCCCCTCTTTCTTTCATGTTCGTTCTGCTTTCTTCTCTCAGGGCAATACCGCATAATTCTAAGTGCCGATACGGCGAGCGAGGTGCGGCAGATGCCAAGCCAAAAGCGCAGATAATACTGGATGTCTTATCGAGCATTTTGGCAACGCAGATGCCGTGCCGCAGCTGCCGGAGCGGTACTTAAGCCGCTAGGCGGGAATTGTGCGGTGTTGCCTCGGATATCTCCTGACCAAACAAAAAGCGCGCAGCCCCGCCGTCAAGCGGGTGCCGCACGCCTTTGTGCAAAAGCAAAATCTCTTTTGTTCTTTTTATGCTTTTGTCTCCGGAATCAGAACGGGGTCCGCAGCTTTTGCACTGCGGACCCCGTTGTCCTTGCTCCGTGTTTGGATTGTTCTGATTATAGCATACTGCCAAAATTTTGCAAGCACTTTTTGTTGGTATCAGGGAGATTTTTGCCGCCGATCGCCTTATTCTATTAAGCTGTTTCTTCGTTTTTGATCTCGCATCCCCGTTTTTGCTTTCTTTTTTCCGTCAAATTGTCCTTTGGGCTAAACAACTTCAAAATTACAGCTTTTCCCCCGCACCACTGGGTCATGCCGGGCAGCGGACGGCCCAGTCCGGCAGCCTTATTCCGCTGTTTCTCCCCGCCTTACGTTGTCACAGCCTTGTTTATCGAATAGTTTCTCTGCCAATTTCTTATGTTATCCAAAATCTAGCATTGTTTCTCGCTTTATCGCGTCATGGTTTTATATCGAATGTTCGTCTTATTTTGTGCCGGCTTTTTCCGTCATTTCCCAATATTATATATTTTGTGAACAATCATTGCATAGGTTGTAAACATTAGCACTCTGCTATTGACAGTGCTAATTTTAGGGTTATAATAAAGGCGTACCTTGAAAGAGGGGGTGCGGAACGCAAGAGCGTTCCGGGAAACACCGCCAAGGAGCCACAAGGCTCGGGAAGCGTCAGACTTCCCGGAGAGGCACCAAATAAAATTCCAGATTTTTACAAAGTGAGGTTATGACTTATGTTGCCGACTGTTTTTGGTGAAAATCTTTTTGATGATTTCTTTGACGATTCCTTTGGTATGATGAACGCACGCAGCCCGCTGTACGGCAAGCATGCACGCAACCTGATGAAGACCGATATCCGCGAGACCGATACCAACTATGAGCTGGCCATTGATCTGCCGGGCTTCAAGAAGGATGAGATCCACATTGAGCTGAAAAATGGCTACCTGACCATCAGCGCCGCCAAGGGCCTGGATAAAGACGAAAAGGCCCCCGAAGGCAAGTATATCCGCCAGGAGCGTTACACCGGCGCCTGCAGCCGCAGCTTCTATGTTGGCACCGACCTGCAGCCCAAGGATGTCAGCGCCAAGTTCACCGATGGCATCCTGGAGTTGACCTTCCCGAAGGAAGCTCCCAAGAAGGAACCTGATGTGACCCGCGTTGAAATTGGTGAATAACCGATCTGCCTTTGCGGAATAATTGAATAAGTCTCAGCGGTGCCCCGCCCTTGACCCCAATCGGTCAGGGCGGGGCACCGCTTTTTGTTTTGTTGCACCCTGTGGTATAATGGTTTTATAATAAATTCAACAGGGGCTGCTGTTTGTATGGTCGATCATATTGAGATCGGCGGGGCACGGGTACACAACCTAAAAAATATTGATGTCGATGTGCCGCTGAACAAAATCGTCGGCATTGCGGGTGTATCCGGTTCCGGCAAATCTTCGCTGGCGCTGGGCGTGCTTTATGCCGAAGGTTCGCGCCGGTATCTGGACGCACTTTCCACCTACACGCGCCGCCGCATGACCCAGGCCCCCAAAGCTGATGTGGACGAGGTTCTGTATGTTCCCGCCGCGTTGGCGCTGCACCAGCGGCCGGGGTGCCGGGCATCCGCAGCACCTTTGGCACCGGCACCGAGCTGCTGAACAGCCTGCGGCTGATGTATTCCCGCCTTGCCAGCCACCGCTGCCCCAACGGGCATTATCTTGCGCCCACCCTGGCCGTGGCCGCCGGGCAGGAGCTGATCTGCCCCGAATGCGGGGCCCGCTTTTACGCTCCTTCGGCGGAAGAGCTTGCCTTTAACAGCCAGGGTGCCTGCCGCACCTGCGGCGGCACCGGCACCGTACAGACCGTTGACCGCGCCACCCTTGTGCCGGACGAAAGCCTGACCATTGACGAGGGCGCTGTGGCCCCCTGGAACTCTTTGATGTGGTCGCTGATGACCGATGTCTGTCGCGCCATGGGGGTGCGCACCGATGTGCCGTTCCGCGACCTGACCGATGTGGAGAAAGAGATCGTCTATGACGGCCCGGCTGAGAAGAAGCACATTTTCTACCACTCCAAAAACAGCGAGCAGGCCGGGGAACTGGATTTTACCTATTACAGCGCCGTACGCACGGTGGAAAACGCACTCTCCAAAGTCAAGGACGAAAAAGGCATGAAGCGGGTGGAAAAGTTTTTGCGTCAGGATATCTGCCCGGACTGCGGCGGTTCCCGGCTGTGCGCTGCAGCCCGCGCGCCCAGGCTGCAGGGTATCCCGCTGGATGAAGCCTGCCGCATGACCCTTTCCGACCTGGTTGCCTGGGTAAGCGGGGTTCCCGCCGCCCTGCCGGAAGAAATGCGCCCCATGGCGCAGAGCATCTGTGAATCGTTCCAAACGGTGGCCAAGCGGCTGATGGACCTGGGGCTGGGCTACCTGGCGTTGGACCGCGCCGCGGCTACCCTTTCCACCGGCGAGCGCCAGCGTATGCAGCTGGCCCGCGCGGTGCGCAACCGCACTACCGGCGTTCTGTATGTGCTGGATGAACCCTCTATTGGGCTGCACCCCGCCAACATCACCGGCCTGACCGGCGTGATGCAGGACCTGATCCACGACGGCAACTCAGTCATTCTGGTGGACCATGATACCCAGATTCTATCCGAAGCCGATTGGCTGATTGAGATGGGGCCGCAGGCCGGTGCGGGCGGCGGCCAGGTGATTGCCCAGGGCAGCATCCCGGCCATTGAAGCAAACGCCGCTTCCCGCATTGGGCCGTTCCTGGTGGGCAAAGCGCAGTGCCTGCGACCCCAGGCCCCGCAAAGCGAGTTGTTCGCGCTGGGGCGCATTCAGCTTTCCACCAACGCCATCCACACCGTAAAGCCGCTGGACATCGAAATTCCCAAGGGGCGGCTGACTGTGGTGACCGGGGTTTCCGGCTCCGGCAAGACCACCCTTGTGCTGGAAAGCCTGGTTCCCGGCCTGAACGCCGCCATCCACGGCCAAAAGCTGCCGGAGCATGTACGCTCTATTGTGCCGGACGGCATCACCCAGGTCAAGCTGATCGATGCCGCACCCATTGGCATCAATGTACGCTCCACCGTGGCCACCTATGCCAATGTGCATGATGAGCTGCGCAAAAAGTTTGCCGCCACCCCGGATGCCAGGCAGGCCGGATATAAAGCGGGCGATTTTTCCTACAACACGGGCAAGCTGCGCTGCCCCGTGTGCGATGGCACCGGCAGCATCAGCCTTGATGTGCAGTTTTTACCGGATGTGGAGATCCCCTGCCCCGAATGCCGCGGTTCCCGCTATGCCAAGGAGGCCGGGCAGATTTTTTACACCAGCAAGTCCGGAACCAGATATTCCCTGCCGCAGCTGATGGATATGGATGTGAACACTGCCCTGACCGCCTGTGCCGACTGGCCGGTGGTGCGCCAGCGGCTGACTGTTTTACAGGAACTCGGCCTTGGCTACCTGACCCTTGGCGAGGAAACGCCCGGCCTTTCCGGCGGCGAGGCCCAGCGCCTGAAGCTGGCCAGCGAGATGGGCAAAGCCCAGTCGGACTCTCTGTTTGTCTTTGATGAGCCCACCATCGGCCTGCACCCCGCCGATGTGCAGGTTCTGCTCGGCGTGTTCCAGACCTTGATCGAGCACGGCGCCACCGTCATCGTCATTGAGCATGACCTGGATGTGATCCGCAACGCAGACTACATCATTGATATGGGCCCGGGCGGCGGTGCCCAGGGCGGCACGGTGGTGGCCGCCGGCACGCCGGACGTTATCCGCCACACCCCCGCCAGCCAGACCGGCAAATTTATCTGAGGCAATACCGCACAATTCTAAGTGCCGATACGGCGAGCGAGGTGCGGCAGATGCCAAGCCAAAAGCGCAGATAATACTGGATGCTGCAAAGGTGAGCGCCGCCAGTGGCGGAAACAGCGAACCGAAGCAGGGGCAGCGGTCGCAGAGTGCGAGGGGCTTTTGCCCCCGAAGCACGATGCGGGTACCGCAGCCCGACATTATCGAGCATTTTGGCAACGCAGATGCCGTGCCGCAGCCGCCGGAGCGGTGCTTAAGCCGTAAGGCGGGAATTGTGCGGTATTGCCTTATAAACAAGCACATCCCTCGGCAGCGCCGTATTGGGCGGCCCGCCGGGGATGTGTTTTGCTTTTTATTCGGTTTTATCTGCTTCCTGCTTCTGCTTTTCTTTTAACTCTTTTTGCAGCTCCGCTTCCACGCGGTCAAAGCGCTCCAAAAAGCTATGTTCCTGCCCTTCGGTCTTGTAGCCGGGCATGGTATCCAGCGCAACGCCGTGGATGCTGCGGAAAATGCTGTTCTCAATGTTGGGGTTATCCCGCTTTAGGCGGCGCAGCAGCACCTTGACTTCCTGCCGCTTCGAGCCGCCGCCGCCGTTGTCGCAGGTGGTGCAGTTTTCCGTGAAGCGGCAGGCGCACTGGATGAATTCCAGGTCGTTATAGCGTTTCCAGGCAATGATATCTTCCTCCCGCACGCAGTACAGCGGACGGATCAGCACCATGCCGGGAAAGTTGGTGCTGTGCAGCTTGGGCGGCATAGCCTGCAGCTGGGAGCCATAGAACATGCTCATCACGGTTGTTTCGATCACATCATTAAAATGGTGCCCCAGTGCAATTTTGTTGCAGCCCAGCTCCTGAGCCTTCTTGTACAGGTAGCCGCGGCGCATGCGGGCGCACAGGTAACAGGGGGATTTATCGCTGTTGTTGGCGACCGCAAACACATCCGTCTCAAAAATTGTGATGGGGATATTCAGCAGTGCGGCGTTGCTTTCGATCTTCTGGCGGTTGATCTCATTATAGCCGGGGTCCATCACCAAAAACACCAACTCAAAGGGCACATCGCTGTGGCGCTGCAGCTCCTGCATCAGTTTAGCCATCAGCATGCTGTCCTTGCCGCCGGAAATGCACACGGCAATTTTATCTCCCGCCTGCACCAGTTCATAGCGCTTGACCGCCACAATAAAAGGGGTCCACAACTCTTTGCGGTATTTTTTGATAATGCTGCGTTCAATCAGCTGGCAGGGTTCCATCTGGCGTTCCAATGGTCATTTCTCCTTTTGCAAATCCTTCAGGCAGCGGTCAAATGCTGCCAAAAATCCGTTCAGTTCCTCTTCGGTGGTCAGGTGGCTCAGGCTGATGCGCCATGAGCTGAGCGCATTTTTGCGGTCCCGGCTGACGGCAAACACCGCCTTGGACGGTGTGCCGTCGGTGGAGCAGGCCGATTTGACGGACACGTATACCCCCTGCCCGCTCAACGCCTGCTGGAACACCCCGGCCTTGATGCCCGCCACGCTCACGTTTACAATGTGCGGCACCGCACCCGCCGGGCTGTTGATGCGCACCCCCGGCCGCTTTTGCAGCTCTGCGCACAGGGCATCGTGCAGCGCCTGCACATGGGCGCAGCGCTGGGGCTGTTCATCCAGCGCAAGGGCCAGCGCCGCCTGCAAAGCCGCGGCAAGGCCCAGGGTGGGGTGCCGCTACGGTAAATGGTAGTGCTGGCCCCGCCGTTCATCTGAGGTTCGATCACCAGCCCTTTGCGCTTGTACAGCACGCCAATGCCGTTGGGGCCGTAAAACTTGTGGGCGGTAAAGCTCATGGTATCCACGCCGTCCAGCCAGAGGTCCGTTTTACCCACAGCCTGGGTGGCATCCACATGCAGGCGGCAGTTGGGGCAGCGGTGCACCAGCGCGGCGATCTCCCGCACCGGCTGCACGGTGCCCAGTTCACTGTCCACCCCGCAGATGGAAACCAGTACGGTATCCTTGCGCAGCAGCTCTTCCAGCTGTTCCAGGTCAATTCTGCCATCCCGGCCAATATTCAGCAAATCGATCTCGTACCCCTGCTGCTGCAAGGCCGTCAATGTTGCCCCCACGCTGGAATGCTCCAGCGGGGTGGAGATGATATGCCGCCCCACATGCCGGGCCGCGCGGGCCGTGCCCTTTAAGGCAAGGTTATTGGCTTCCGTTGCGCCGGATGTATAAATGATTTCCTCCGGCAGCACCCCCAGCTGTGCCGCAATCAGGCCGGTCACACGGTTCATCTCCTGTCGGGCGGCCTGCCCGGCGCAGTGGGTGGAATTGGGGTTGCCGATAAAATTCTGCTCGGTGCGGCAGTATACTTCCAGCACACGGGGGTCCACCGGCGTGTTGGCCGAATAATCCAGATATATCATGCGCAAATCCCCCTGTTTCGTTGCCTGAAATTTAATTATACCACCATTTCCTACCGCGTCAATGGGTTGCAATGCGCCGTGCCGGATACCTCGCCGAGCGTCAACTTTTCATAAAGGCGATGATGTCCCTTGCCATCACATCCGGGTGGCCAATGATGTCGCCGTGGCCGTACCCGACAAAGGGGTGGTCCTGCGCGTTGGGGTAGGCGCATTTTAATTTCTGCATCGCTTTTTTCATGTTCGGCTCGTTGGAACCGTACCAGATGGCCACCTTTGCTTCCGGGTCAGGGGCAAAAGTGTCGATCACGGGGTACAGGCGCAGGGCTTCCTTGGTGGCATTTTCCAATGTAGCAAGCGAGATATTTTTTGCCACATATTGGAACTGGTTCAGCAGCTTTTGGTCGTCCCCGCGGGTATACAGCCGCAGCATCCACGGCAGCTTATCCACAGACTGAATCTTCTTTGTCAGGTTATACTGGCTGCGCGGCACAATGGCGGTCAGCACCCAGCTGAACATACCAAGGTTCATGTACTGCGGGCCGCTCAAAATCATAGCGCCTACCTTAACTTTTTGCCGGTGGAACAGCATACCTGCCGTTGCGCCGCCCATGGATTCGCCAAGCACCAGGTCGATGGCACCATCCTGTTCTTCTTTGATATACTGTTCCAGCTTTTCGGCCATTGCTTCCGCCGTGGTAAAGGTAGTTTTGCCGGTATCATCATAGCCGTCCGTGCTGACGGCGATCACATGGTACTGCTTTTCCAGCAGCGGAATCACCGCTTCAAACTGGCGCCAGCTCATCATGTTGCCGGGCAGCAGCATAATTTTGCGGCTGTTTTGTTTGCCAAATTCCTGTACTTCCATATAAACGTTCCCTCCTCAGACCCCTGCGTTATTTTTGACTAACTCCTATTTCCATCATACCAGAACCCGCCTCAAAAATCCACAAAAAAGAACCTGGGAAGTTTGTTCTTCCCAGGTTCTCTGTTGCATTATTTATCGCGTTCTCAGTCTTTGACGCGGTCGCGGCGGTCCGGCTTTTGGTTTCCGGCTCCGGCGGGCGGCTTACCAGGCGTACTTCCTGCACGCGGCGGTTGGTGGCACGGGTCACGGTACCGTCAAAGCTGCCCCACACAAAATGGTCACCCACTTTGGGCAGGCGGCTGAGCTTTTCCTGCACCAGGCCGCCGATGGCCACCGCGTCGATTTCCTCCTTATCGCGGATATCCAGCTCCTCGGCCACATCGTCCACGCTGGCACCGCCGGCAATCAGCCAGCTGCCATCGCTCTGCTGGCGGATATCCTCCACCACTTCATCATGTTCATCCCAGATCTCGCCAACCAGCTCTTCCAGGATATCCTCCAGCGTGATGATGCCCGCAGTGCCGCCGTATTCATCCACCACAACTGCCATATGGTGCTTGCTTTCCCGCAAAGTGCGCAGCAAAGCGGAGATGGGGGTCACGCTGGTTGTGTACAGCGTGGGGCCGATCAGGCTTTCCAGCTTGACATCTTCATCGCCCTTGCGCATGGCGGCAAAACAGTCTTTTTCATGTACCACGCCAATGATGTTATCAATGGTTTCGTGGTATACCGGCAGACGGGAATAGCCGCTGTCGGCAAAAGTTTCGGTCACTTCGTCCATGGGGGTATCATCCGCCACGGCGATCACATCCACGCGCGGGGTCAGAACGTCCTGGGCTTCCACATCGTCAAATTCAATGGCGCTGCGGATCAGCTCGCTTTCGCGGTTGGTCAGCTCACCGTCTTTTTTCGGCTTCGCTCACCATGGTTACCAACTCACCTTCGGTAATGGTGTCCTTTTCGTCGGTATAAAAGCGGCTGGCCAAAAAGCTTTTCCATTTGCCAAAAATAAAGTTCAGCGGCCCAAATACCGCCACAAGGGCACCAAGCGCCGGCGCAAAGGCCATTGCAATGGATTCCGGCATTTCCTTCGCCATGCTTTTGGGGGTGATTTCGCCAAACGTCAAAACCAGTAAGGTCATGACAATGGTGGAAACCGTAGGGCCGTAAGCATTGCCCAACAACCGGCTGAACAGCACCGTTGCAAGCGAAGACGCACCGATGTTTACAATGTTGTTGCCGATCAGAATGGTGCTCAGCAGGCTGTCATACCGTTCAGCCAGGGCCAGAACCTTGGCTGCCTGCTTATCGCCATCCTCCGCGCGGCTTTTTAAGCGGATCATGTTCAGCGAGGAATATGCTGTTTCCGATGCCGAAAAAAGGCCGACAACATGATCAAAACGATCAGTGCGGTGATCATAAATATACTACTGCCATCGTCCATTGGAGAACCATCAACTCTTTCTTTTGTTTTTTGGCTGCCTGTGCGGCAGCGTTATCAGTATTGTATGCAGGGTATACTACACACATTATAGGTTATTATAGCACACCGTCTCCAAAAGCGCAAACGCTGCAAAGGCTTTTTGCACAAAACAGTCGTTTCAGCCAAAATGTGCGCCCCTTTGGCCGCCCGCTTTGCTATACCTGCATACAAAAAGGCCCCCGCCTTACAGCAGAGGGCTTTTGCACACAATACCGGAAATTATTCCTATGGCAACACCGCATAATTCCCGCCTTACGGCTTAAGCACCGCTCCGGCGGCTGCGGCACGGCATCTGCGTTGCCAAAATGCTCGATAATACACAAAGTATTATCTGCGCTTTTGGCTTAGCAGCTGCCGCACCTCGCTCGCCGTATCGGCACTTAGAATTATGCGGTATTGCCCTATACTTTTTTGCTTCCCTCTCCGGGAAGATGATTTTGTTGACAAAGAAGAAGATCAGCATCAAAATGTCACCGTTGAGCATCGTGGTTCCGATGTTATAGATAAAGTCCGGCACCAGCAGGCCCGCAACCGCCGCTCACACGCGGTTGATGAAGTTAACGAAGCAGGTGATCAGACAGAATGCCAGCACCAGGCGATCTGCTTGGCAAGGTCGACCAGTTGCGCTGGATCAGGTATCGGATTTTTATTCAAAGTCGGGAAAACGGTCGGGTTCGAGCCCAAAACGGCAGCTGCAATCTTGCCTGTTTAGACCACGCATCAAATGTACATCAACAACTATGATTCATGGCAGGGAGCTTAGGACACAAAAGTTCATCCGATGCAGTTTTCTATGCATCCGATGAACTTTTTTCAGTAGCGTTTCCTTTTAAGCCACCTTGGTCTTTCGCAGATACCCCCATGCTGCCAATCCAACGAGCAGAACGATCTTGATCGGTGCCGATGCCAGCAGTACATCTGCCTGAAAGAAGGCATGCCCACCTGCATAGAGAAAATCAAAGCTGATCATTTTATACAGCAATGCATTGGAAAGCCCAATGCCCCCTGCCGGAAGCAGGGTGGACAGCCATTCTCCAAAGGAGCCCGGCACGACCATGTAAACGATCAGCGGTGCCACCACACTGATCAGCGCCACAGACAAAGCGGTCAGGTTGTTCTTGGCCCATACGGATGCCATCAGCACAAAGGCCACCTCCGCAAAGAAGATCAGGAAGTTTGCCACCAACATGACCCACTCCATCTGGCCAACGGTATACGGCAGCAGGCTGGTCACAGAAAATAGCCATTGCACGGAAGTTTGGGTACTTTCCCAACCAAATAGAGCATTTGTGACCAGGATCCACACCACGCCGCAGAGCAGATACGCCGCCCCTGTGATACTAAACGCCGCCGCCAGCTTTGCCGCTGCCAGCCGCAGACCGCCGTTTTTGTGCACAGCTGGATGTCCTGCGCTCCGGTCTGTGCATCCGATGCAAACACCGGGGCCGCAATCACCGCACACAGCAGGGTGAGCAGCAAGCTCAACAGGGTCTGGTAGTCCATTGCGTCTGGACTGACCCCAAATGAATAGGTGAACGGTTTTTGTACAGCATCGAACTTTTTCTGTGCAATGGCCTGCGCCTGCTCATAGCCGGGCTTTCCGCTTTGTTCCAGCCAGATCACCGATTCCAGCCGTTTGGGGAGCTGGCTGTAAAAGTTCTGCATATCCTCTGCGGTCAGCCCTATTACGCCCGGTGCCATGCCGGTTTTCGAGTCGGCAAAGGCTTCCTTTGCGCTGTTCACAAGAGGCTGATACCGGGCAAGTTCTTTATAAAATACCTCGACCGGGATATCGTTGATGGAGCTTGCATCATACTGCCGGTACACCCGCTGATAGGCTTCCAGTGCTTCCTGCATGACATCCGGCGTGATGGTACCAGATACCTGCTGCTCCTGCCGTTTCCTGATTGCTTTCAGACCCGTGTAACTTACTTTGTTTCCGCTGGCATCCAGTTCCGTCCAGCCGATAAAGGTCACCGGCAGATATGCCATGACCACAGCCAGCACCAGCGCAATGGCCAGCAGAATAGCTGTCATACGGGTTTTGCACACACGTTTCAATTCCAAACGATACAGGTTCATTTTGCTTCCTCCATTTCCTCCGGGAACAGCCACAGATACAGATCTTCCAGCCGGGGCTGTGCCGGGACGCTGTCCGGCAGCTGCGGTGCATCCGCCAGATACCGCAATGTTACCGTTCCGTCCGGCTCGTTGCGCAGGTTCACCACCCGCAGCCGGTATTCCCACCGGGCAAGCTGTTCCATCGGGATATTTCCCTGCCAGACTTTGGCTTCGATCTGCTTTACCAGCCCTTCGGTGGTGTCCTGTGCAATGATTTTGCCAGCCTTCATCACGGCATTTTCAGCTGCAATGTATTCCACATCCGAAACGATATGCGTTGAAATAAGAACGATCCGCTCCTGCGCAAACTCCGACAGCAGATTGCGGAAGCGCACCCGTTCTCCGGGGTCCAGCCCTGCCGTAGGTTCATCTAAAATCAAAATTTCCGGGTCGTTGAGCAGTGCCTGTGCGATACCAACCCGGCGCTTCATACCGCCGGAAAGCTTCACGATCTTTTTGCGGCGCACCTCAGTCAGGCTTACCCGCTCCAGCAGTGCGTCGATCTGCCGGGCAGCCTCTGTGCGCGGCAGACCCTTGAGTGCCGCCATATATTCCAGATAGTCCTGCACCGTGAATTCCGGGTAAAACCCGAATTCCTGCGGCAGATACCCCAGCTTTTCCCGGTAGGCCGCACCAAGCGTCCCAATCTCCACCCCATCGCACAAAATCCGGCCACTGCTGGGCCGCAGAATGCCCGCCAGCATCCGCATTAAGGTTGTTTTGCCTGCACCATTCGCCCCCAGCAGTCCCCACACACCCGGCGTGAGCGTGATGGACACATCATCCACCGCCGTTTTATCCCGGTATCGCTTTGTAATATTCTGAATTTTCAGTTCCATGACTTGTTCCTTTCAAGCTTCTGCAATATATTCTGACCGGGCGGCAAGCCGGATGCACTGCAACACCATGCAGAGCACCAGTACACCCGCCGCCAGCGGCAGACCTTTCGGCAGTTCCGATAATTGCACGAACCGCAGCAAACACATCTGCCCTGCAAACAGTGGTACAGCCCCGGTCATCATCCATTCCGGGCGCACCCAGCGCAGCAGCAGAAGCAGCTCATTGTTTGCGGCCAGAAATGGCACGGTCAACACTGCCAGCAGTTGCCCGATGCTCCATGGCACGGCTGCCCGCACATTGAGTACCAGCACTCCCAGCAGGATTGTTTCCCCCGCCAGCAGCAGCAAAAACCGCATCACCAGCGGACGACCGACTCCTGCATATGTGGCATGTTCCAGTTCAAGCATCTTATATTGACTTGCCCGGTATAAAAACGGCAGACCGAGCAGGGCTGTCAGCATGGCAAGTGTGCTCAGACCAAACAGCGCATTGCGTAATGTCCATGCCTTCTCCCACAGGGCAAGTTCCCGGCCCACGCTGTACAACGCCAGTGCCGCCATTGCTTCCAGCGCCCACACCTTCCAGCCCAGCAATTTGAACTGGCAGTGCAGCAAATCACGCCAATCACTCCGTTGTTTTACGACATGTTCCGCCCGGCAGCGGCGCAGCAGCGTTTCCGGGACAGCTGTGTCAAGCTCTGTCGCCAGTGCTCTGGACAGTTCTTTTTCAAAGGCTCGATTCATCTCCAGTCCTCCTTTTCCAATTGCATTTTCAAGGTTTTCAATGCGGCACGCAGGCGGGACTGCACCGTGCGCAGGGGCAGACCTGTGATCTGCGCGATCTCCCGCAATTTAAGCTGTTGTGCGAACCGCAGCAATACCAGTTCCCGCTGTTCCGGCTCCAACTGGGCCGTCAGCGCTCGCAGGTTTGCTTTTTCCTCTGCCGCAGCAAAGCCGCTTTCCTGATAGGCGGGTTCGTCCGGCAAGCTCTCCAGTGATACCTCCGTCCGCTTCATCGTACGGTTCAGATCGATGCAAATGTTTTTTGCGATTTTGTACAGAAAGGGACGGAATGCCCCCTGAAATCCACCACAGGAATCCAGCCAGCGCACCGCTTTCAAAAAGGTTTCCTGTGCTGCATCCTGCGCCTGCTGTTCGTCTGCTGTATGCCAACGGCAATAGTTCAGAATTTGTGGGTAGTACGCTGCAATCAAAGTGTCCAACGCACCTGTATCTCCGCTCTGCGCTTTCCGCAGCAATAATTCTGTCTGGATACGGTTCACCCCCTTCCTGTCTATTAAAACGTCCCATGTCATCAAAATGATTTTTGTTTTTTCAAAAATTTCAAATAATTGTCTTTATCCTGTTCTTATAGCTTTATCATAATAAAGAGCCTTGTGTTTTTTTTTGTCAAGAGGGCTGGCACCGTCCAGCCCTCTCTCTTTTTGCCAAAGTTTTCATTGTTTTTTCTTGCACACTGCCGAAAGTGACGTATTCTCAAAAGTTCGCGTTTGCGCAGCGCAGCGCAGCAATGAAAGCCCCAGTGGGGCTTTTAAGCGACAGAACGGTCTTGCGTAGCAAGATGGAGGGGCCTTGCCCCGACAAGTTCACGTTGACACGGCTCGATTTTTGTGGTAACCTATCCCAACAATTGAATATAACATATTTTTTTACATATTCGTTCTGGCCCTGCGGGGCTGAACATTTTGGCTTTCAGCCGTTACATAACCGACTAGCATGACCTTCCAGAAAAAACGAAGGCAGGGCTGGTCTGTGAACTGCACCCCATTTGTTAGACAGTATGATATACTATCTAACAAGTGGGGTGTTTTGCTATGCCAAAAGGAGTACCAAACAAGCGATATACGCCAGAATTCAAAAAACTGGTGATTGAAACCATGCAGGAAGAGGAATTAAGTTACAGCGAAACCTGTCGTAGATTTGAGGTAAACAGCAGAGATCGGATCAAATCATGGGAGCGAATCTATCTGGAGGAAGGGCCGGAAGGCTTTGCCGTCGAACGGCGCGGCCGCGGCAGCACTGGTCGGCCAAAGAAACTGCCAAAGGATGTAGAAGAAGATCTGCTGGCCGAAGTGCAGCGATTGCGTGCGGAGAACGATTACCTAAAAAATTTGCAAGCCTTGGTTTTGGAAGACGAGCGACGCCAGCGCGGAAAACGCTGGTAGTTCAGAAACTAAGGCAAAAATATTCTCTCAATCTTCTGCTCTCAATCGCTCAACTGCCCCGTGCAACTTTCTACTATCATTTGAAGCAGATGCAGAAAGAAGACAAATATGCATCTGTTAAGGAAGAAATCACAACGATTTACCACGAAAACAGGGGTCGGTATGGCTATCGCCGGATCACGGCAGAACTTCGCAAGCGTACATTCTCTGTGAACCACAAGACTGTCCAGCGGCTTATGAAAGAGTTGGGCTTAGTTTGCCGTGTCAGAATGAAGAAGTATCGCTCTTATAAGGGAGAAGTGGGCAAAATCGCATCAAATCTGCTAAACCGGGATTTCCATGCCGAAAAGCCGAATCAGAAATGGGTCACGGATGTGACGGAGTTCAGCCTGTTTGGAGAAAAGCTCTATCTGTCCCCGATTCTCGATCTGCACAGTAGCGATCTGGTCAGTTATACCATATCGGATCGTCCTGTACTCAGCATGGTAACCACCATGCTGGACGAGGCGTTTGCAAAGATCCCGGCCGGAACAAACCTGATTCTCCACTCTGATCAGGGTTGGCAATATCAGCACAAGCAGTACCAGCGGATGCTCCGCGAGAAGGGTATCCGACAGAGCATGAGCCGCAAGGGAAACTGTCTGGACAATGCTGTGATAGAAAATTTCTTCGGACTGCTCAAAAGTGAACTGTTATATCTGCAAGAATTTCAATCCATGGAACACTTCAAACAGGAACTGATCGAATATCTGGATTACTACAACAACCGCAGAATCAAGGCAAAGCTAAAGGGCTTGCCGCCTGCAATTCTTCACAGACAGCAAGCCCTTTCGGCTGCTTGAGCAATTTTACTTCAAAATATTGTCTAACTTTTGGGGGTCACTTCACTGTTCTGTGACGGCTTTTTTGTTTCCGTTTTGCCTGTTGCACCTTGAAAACCGCATGACCGTCTGCATGGGATACACGGCGATGACCCCGCAAGGGAGAGCCGGAAAACGCCGCCGGAAGGGGGCAGGAAATCCATGCAGGGAGAACGGCAGGACGTTGATGCAAAAAGGCCGACATCTTCGCCCCGCAATGTGCGCAGACGACGATGCCGGCCAATAATGTTGGATTGCTGCTCTTTTGGGCAGCATTTTTGTTTTGCACTACTTTTTTTTTACTTCTTTTACTGATGGCCCGCTTTTCAGTTGCATGAAAAGCGGGCCTTGCTGCTATTTATAGACCTTTGTGCAGGGATAGATTTTTCTTCGGATGATATCTACCCGCATTTCCTTTTTGCATTTCGGGCAATACATCGGGAAACGAAGCGCCAATGTATCTTGATAAATTTTTGTTTTCGTCTTATTGTGGCAAACCGGGCAATTAACCCATACAGATTTTGCGGTACATTCATTTGCCAAACAGTCTGCTTTTTTGGTGCCGCCTTTTACCAAACATCTACGGTTTTGCCTTCTCCGAACGCAATGCACACACATTTTGATATATGTTTCCATAGAAAACCGCACTACCCGCCACAATGCTCCGTGCCCCGGCCGCATAGGCGCCGGGCAGGGTACCGGGGGTGATGCCGCCATCCACCTGGATGACGGTATTGCTCCCCTGCCCTTGCAGCAGACTTTTGGCAGCAGCGATCTTCTCGTTGCTGCCGGGCAGATAGACCTGCCCACCGCGACCGGGGTATACCGTCATCAGCAGCAGCTGCGAAATTTGGGCCAGGTACGGCAGGGCCGATTCCACCGGCGTTTCGGGGTTGAGTACCAGCCCGGCTTGCATCCCGGCGGCGCAGATGGCCCGCAGGGCCGCTTTCGGCCCGCCCGGGATCTCGTAATGGACCGAGACCCGCTTTACCCCCAGTTCCTCCAGTTCCGGCAGAAAATCCAGCGGCTTTTCCACCATCAGGTGAACGTCTAGGGGTTTGGTGGTCAGGCGTTCCATCGTACGCACCATGCCCGTACCAAAGGAGATGGCCGGCACAAAGTGCCCGTCCATCACGTCGATGTGAAAGGCATCCACACCGGCGGCATTGGCCGCCCGCATGTCCCGCTCCAGATTGGCAAAGTCGGCGGCCAGAATGGATGCACACAGTTCAAACATTATTCTTCCTCCAGCTGGGAGACCCGACGGCTGTGACGCTCCTCCTCCGAGAAAGGCGTGTCCAGGAAGATGTCCACGATTTCCAGCGCCAGGCCGGGCCCGGTGACCAGCGCGCCCAGAGCAAGCACGTTGGCGTTGTTGTGCAGGCGGGTGGCTTTGGCAGAGAAGCAATCCCCGCACAGCGCGCAGCGGATGCTGGGCACCTTGTTGGCGGCGATGGAGATGCCGATGCCGGTGCTACAGATGACGATGCCTTTTTCGCACTCGCCCGATGCCACGGCATGGGCCACCGCCTTGCCATAGACGGGGTAATCCACCGACGCGGTAGAATCACAGCCGAAGTCCCGGTATTCCAGTCCGCGCTGCCGCAGGTGAGCCAAAATCTTCTGCTTGAGTTCGTATCCGCCGTGGTCGCAGCCGATGGCGATCATCTTACACCAGCTCCTTTACAGCGGCGATGATGGCGTCGGAACGCAGGCCGAACTGCTCCAACAGTTCCCATGCGGGGCCGGAGTGGCCGAACACGTCCTTGACGCCCACGCGGCGCATGGGGATGGGGCACTGTTCGCCCAGCACGGCGGCCACGGCCTCGCCCAGACCGCCCAGGATGCTGTGCTCCTCGCAGGTGACGACGGCACCGCACTCTTTGGCCGCTTTGACGACCAGTTCCTCGTCCAGCGGCTTGATGGTGCACAGGTTGATCACCCGGGCCTGGATGCCCTCGTTCTTCAGCTGCTCGGCGGCAATGAGGGCCTCGTTCACTTCCAGGCCGGTGGCGATGATGGCCACATCGCTGCCCTCGGTGAGCTGTTCGCCCTTGCCGATCTCGAACTTGAAGGTAGCTTCATCATGGAACACTGGCAGGGCCAGGCGGCCGAAGCGCAGGTAGACGGGGCCTTCGTGCTCATAGGCAGCCTTGACGGCAGCCTTGGCCTCCACGTCGTCGGCAGGGCAAAGCACCGTCATGCCGGGGATGGAGCGCATAAGGGCGAAATCCTCGCAGCACTGGTGAGAGGCGCCGTCCTCGCCCACCGAGATGCCGCCGTGGGTGGCACCGATCTTGACGTTCAGGTGGGGGTAGCCGATGGAGTTGCGGACCTGCTCAAAGGCGCGGCCTGCGGCGAACATGGCAAAGCTGGAGGCAAAGGGCACCAGCCCCATAGCCGCCATACCGGCGGGGGTGGCCATCGTGTTGCTCTCGGCAATGCCGCAGTCAAAATGGCGGTCGGGATAGGCTTTTTGAAGACGCCGGTCTTGGTGGCGGCGGCCAAATCGGCGTCCAGCACCACCACGTCGGGGTGATCTTTTGCCAGTTCTACCAGCGCGACGCCGTAGCTGTCGCGGGTGGCAATTTTTTGACCTCACTCATACCTGCGCCTCCAGTTCTGCCAGTTGAGCGTTCAGCTCGTCCATGGCAATCTTGTATTCCTCGTCGTTCGGGGCCTTGCCGTGCCAGCCTACCTGGTTCTCCATGTAGCTGACGCCCTTGCCCTTGGTAGTATTCATCAGGACGGCTGTGGGGGCGCCTGTCTGGGTGTGGAAATACTGGAACGCATCTTCGATTTGGGCAAAGTCGTGACCGTCAATGGTGACGGTACGGAACCCGAAGTCCCGCATCTTGGCATCCACCGGGTCGGTGGGCATCACTTCGCTGGTGGGGCCGTCGATCTGCAGCCCGTTCAGGTCAATAATGACACAGAGATTGTCCAGTTTGTACTTGGCGGCGAAGAGGAACGCTTCCCACACTTCCCCCTCCTCGATCTCGCCATCGCCCAGGAGAGCATACACACGCACATCATCCTTGTGCAGGTACTTGGCGGCTTTGGCCATGCCTGTCGCACAGGAGATGCCCTGGCCCAGGCTGCCGGTGGACATATCCACACCGGGCACCGTGTTCATATTGGGGTGGCCCTGCAGATAGCTGTCAATGTGGCGCAGGGTGGGCAGGTCCTCCACCGGGAAAAATCCCCGGTAAGCCAGTGCGCTGTACAGCCCCGGCGCGGTATGTCCCTTGGAGAGCACGAACCGGTCCCGGTCCTCCCATTTCGGGTTGGTTGGGTCGATGCGCATTTCCTTATTATAAAGGTAAGTAAACATATCGGCGGCGGACAGGCTGCCGCCGGGGTGCCCGGCTTTGGCACCGTGGGTGGATTCAATCACGCCCATACGCACCTTGCAGGCTGCGATCTGCAGCTTCAGACGTTCTTCCTTTGTCATATCACTCACCAAACACCTTGCAGTAGTCTTCCTTGAACTTCTCGATGCCGGAATCGGTCAGCGGATGATGCAGCATCTGCTCAATGACCTTGTAGGGCACGGTGGCGATGTCGGCACCGGCCAGGGCACAGTCGGTCACGTGCATGGGGTTGCGCACGCTGGCCGCGATGATCTGGGTCTCGATGTCGGGGTAGTTGAGGAACATGTCGTGGATGGTCTCGATGAGCTCGATGCCCCGCTGGGAGATATCGTCCAGGCGCCCCAGGAAGGGGCTGACGTAAGTCGCGCCGGCGCGGGCAGCCAGCAGGGCCTGGTTGGCGCTGAAAATCAGGGTGCAGTTGGTGGGGATGCCCTTGGCGGACAAGGCTTTAATGGCCTTGAGGCCCTCGGCGGTCATGGGGATTTTTACGACCATGTGCTTGGGGTCCAGGGCGTAGATGGCCTCGCCCTCCTTGACCATCGTCTCGGCATCGGTGGTGGTGGCTTTCACCTCACCGCTGATGGGGCCGTCCACGATGGTGGCAATTTCAGCCAGCGTCTCGGCGTAGTCCCGGCCCTCCTTGGCGATGAGGCTGGGGTTGGTGGTGACGCCTGCGATGACGCCCATGTCGTTTGCGGCGCGGATCTCGTTGACGTTCGCGGTATCAATAAAGAATTTCATAACAAAAGACTTCCTTTCTAATCAATCAACCCCAGGGATTTTCGGTGGGGTAGGGCAGGCTGTCGGGCTGGTTGTAGGCAATGTCGCCGATGCCCAGGAACTTGAACACCTCAAACAGTGCCTTGCCGTAATGGCCGAAGGCCACGGCGCCGTGGTGGGGGTAGCGCTTCTGGATCAGCACATGGCGGTAGAAGCGGCCCATCTCGGGGATGGCAAAGATGCCGATGCCGCCGAAAGAACGGGTGGCCACAGGCAGAACTTCGCCCTGGGCGATGTAGGCGCGGAGGTTGCCCTCGCTGTCACACTGCAGGCGGTAGAAGGTGATGTCGGACGCCGCGATGTCACCTTCCAGTGTGCCACGGGTAAAGTCGGGCTCGCTGCCCGCCGGCTCCAGCAGACGGTGCTGGATCAGCTGGTACTTCACGGCACGGTCGGCGCACATCTTGCAGGACGGGTGTTGCCGCAGTGGAAGCCCATGAAGGTATCGGTAAGCTTGTAGTCGAACTTGCCGGCGATATCCTCGTCGTAGATGTACTTGGGCACGCTGTTGTTGATATCCAGCAGAGTGACGGTGTCGCCGGAAACGCACATACCGATATATTCGCTCAGGGCACCGTAGATATCCACCTCGCAGGAAACAGGGATGCCGCGGCTGACCAGGCGGCTGTTCACATAGCAGGGCTCAAAGCCGAACTGGGACGGGAAAGCCGGCCAGCACTTGTCGGCAAAGGCCACATACTTCTTGCTGCCCTTGTGGGCTTCGGCCCAATCCAGCAGGGTCAGTTCGAACTGGGCCATGCGGGCCAACAGGTCGGGGTAATACTTGCCCTCGCCCATCTCGGCGGCCATGTCGGCGCAGACCTCGGGGATGCGGGGGTCGTCGGCGTGCTCTTTATAAGCCACCAGCAGGTCCAGCTCGGAGTTTTCTTCCACTTCCACGCCCAGCTCATACAGGCCCTTGATGGGGGCATTGCAGGCGAAGAAGTCCTGAGGACGGGGGCCAAAGGTGATGATCTTGAGGTTTTTCACGCCCAGCACGGCCCGGGCAATGGGCAGAAACTCCGCTATCTTGTCCGCCAGTTCCTCGGCGGTGCCCACGGGGTACTCGGGGATGTAGGCCTTGAGATGGCGCATGCCCAGGTTATAAGAACAGTTCAGCATGCCGCAGTAGGCGTCGCCGCGGCCGTTGATCATGTCGCCGTCACCCTCGGCAGCCGCCACGTACATGACGGGGCCGTCGAAGTATTTGGCGATGAGGGTCTCCGGCGTCTCGGGACCGAAGTTGCCCAGGAACACCGTCAGGGCGTTGCAGCCCGCGGCCTTGACCTCCTCGACAGCCTTGAGCATATCGGTCTCGTTTTCCACCGTGACGCTGCACTCATAAGGCTCAAAGCCTTTGGTCTTGCAGGCGGTCACGATGTTCTGGCGGCGCCGGGTGGACAGGGCAATGGGGAAACAGTCGCGGCTGACAGCCACAATGCCCAGGCGGACTTCGGGAATGTTGATAGACTTCATGTCAAATTCCTCCGTTTTCTATGTGGATGATTCTAGTTATAGATCTTTTTCGATATCAATGTTCTCGCCGGTCAGGGCCGCCACAGCGCCCTGGGCGGCCTCGGCGGAATCGGGAAGAGCCAGCAGCCACTTGTTGCAGGCCCAGAGGTATACATCGTCCCCGCCCTTGATTGGCATATTCGGCTTGTCGGTGTTGGTTCCCTTGGGAAGAGCCACCAGTACCTTGAATCCGTTGGCGGGGTCGGTGTGGCAGGGGGCGTAGTGCAGGGTGGTGGCGTAGACTTCCAGCAGAGCCGGGATGCCATCCAGGCATGCCTGCCACCAGGAGGAAGGATCCTGTTCGCTCCATCCCGTATGAGGCATACTTAGAGGATATTCCCGGGAAACCTGGTTGCGCACCTTGCCGGTTTCGTCCACCAGAAGAAATTTGCACGCCGAGGTACCCAGATCCACGCCGATATACAACATAAGAATACCGCTTTTCCAGCCATTCTTTCGTAAAGAACATTTATATAAGTTCTTTACACAAGATACTGCAAGTATACATCACTGTCAATCATCAAAACCAACAAAAAGCAGTCGAAAAATATCGCCATATATCCACAAAAATTTCTGATTCGGTTGACTTTTTTGTTGTGGTTGGGTAAGATGAAAGTATTTTACATTGATTTCACTTTTGAAAAGTTAAGGCAATACCGCATAATTCTAAGTGCCGATACGGCGAGCGAGGTGCGGCAGATGCTAAGCCAAAAGCGCAGATAATACTGGATGCTGCAAAGGTGAGCGCCGCCAGTGGCGGAAACAGCGAACCGAAGCAGGGGCAGCGGTCGCAGAGTGCGAGGGGCTTTTGCCCCCGAAGCACGATGCGGGTACCGCAACCCGACATTATCGAGCATTTTGGCAACGCAGATGCCGTGCCGCAACCGCCGGAGCGGTGCTTAAGCCGTAAGGCGGGAATTGTGCGGTGTTGCCTTAGAGAACCATGATGAAAAATAAGGATAGGCGAATGTTGCGGTTTCTGTTTGTTCCTCTGATTCTTGAAAAAGATGTAGGATGAAACAGTCTTCCTCATTTATTGCTGTATTCCAGAGAGTTTTCAAATGGCTGACAGCTTTTCGCCATACCCGTACCATTTTTGCGCTTGCCATGCAATCGAAAAACTGCTATAGTGAGTTACAAGAACAGCAGACCGAGTAAATCGGTTGCGCCTTACACGATTCAAAAGGAGCTGAAATTATTATGGAAGGTGCCTACTATAACGGGCAATATTTGAACAGACTGGAACGGCTTGGATATTCGCAGGCCGAAATTGACAACAAGCTGGAAAGCACATTTGAGGAGATGTTCTATGGTCCGGAGGGGGTTCGCCTTTGCCATTGTGCCGGACCTGACATGATGTACATAGAGGATACGGGGAACCATGACGTCCGTACCGAGGGCATGTCCTACGCAATGATGTTCTGCGTACAAATGAATCGCCAGAGGGAATTCGACTGCCTGTGGCGATGGGTCGTGACCCACATGTACCTCACCGAAGGGGAAAACGCCGGCTATTTTGCCTGGTCCTGTCATACTGACGGCAGCAAAAATTCCGATGGACCCGCCCCTGACGGCGAAGAATTTTTTGCCATGTCCCTGTTTTTTGCGGCCAACCGCTGGGGTTCCGGCGAAGGGGTACTGGATTACGCTTCCTGGGCACGGCGCATCTTGCACGCATGTGTACACAAAGGCGAAGAAGCCGGTTCCGGATTTCCCATGTGGAACCCCGAAAACCATCTCATCAAATTCATTCCCAACTGTGAATTTACCGATCCCTCTTATCATTTGCCGCATTTCTATGAACTTTTTGCTCTGTGGAGCGACGAATGCGACCGTCCTTTCTGGCATGCAGCCGCAGCGGCCAGCCGCCAGTACCTGCGCAAAGCCTGCCACGCCCGTACCGGATTGAGTGCCGAATATGCCGAGTACGACGGCCGCCCGCATCGGGGTGATCAGCCGGACCGTCACGACTGGTTCTTCAGCGATGCATACCGCACGTTGGGCAACATTGCTTTGGATGCCCAATGGTTCGGGGACAAAGACGGTTGGGCCCAAGAAACAGCTGCACATATTCAGCAATTTTTTGAAGAAAAGGAACACGGGCAAACAAACGGCATCTATCTGATCGACGGCACACCCGTTGAAGGAAATGCTCTGCATCCTGTAGGGCTTCTGGCTACCATTGCGCAGGGTTCCCTGATTCTGGATAACTCCTGCGCGGATGAATGGCTCCGCCGGTTCTTTAGCACTCCGCTCCGTTCCGTACCGCGGCGTTATTATGACAATTGACAGTATCTTTTTGCGCTGCTTGCTTTAAGCGGGCATTACCGCACCTGGTTCCCGCAAGCAGCAACGGTATAATGTACCCTTGTGCCTGTTGAAATTCACTGGGATGGCCTGAGAATTTTACTTCCATCACCGGTCAGGTGCTTAGCGGTGATGGTGCCGGCGCGGCTGCCTACAATACGTTCGATAATCCCCATCAAGTCGAGCCGAAGCCGTTGACAAACATAGCTGTTGGTACCAACAGCTTTACTTCCCTCTTGCCCGCTTGCAGCGTTGCTGCCTTTACGTTGAAAGCCTGATTTCCAGACCAAAGCAAAAGAGCGCCGGAGATGACTCCTGCGCTCTTTTGCTTTTTTCTATGCCGTCAAACGGTTACTTTTTGCCGTCTGAATTCTCCGTAGTATCCTGAGACTGCTCCTGATTTATCTGAGAAGAGTACTGCTCTGAGCACTTCATGAAAACGTCATTTAAAACAAATGCATTTGCATAAGCGATCGAAGAGAACCCCAGCGCAAACCACAAAAACAATCCATAGCGCAATGTGGTCTGTGTATACAGGGTCAATGCTACACATGCGCCTATCAACAACAACATGGAAAAGGTTTTTGGGCAAAGAGGTCACAGACATGATAAACGCATTCCGTATGGTACCTAAAACCGTATTGTTGAATCTTGCAAGCAGCGGGAAAGCATATACGAAGGTCATCATATAAGCGATTGCTGCCACGGGAATCAAAATCTTAAAGATGCTGTTTTGGAAATTCCCGGAATGCCATAGAAGATAGATATCATAGCCCAGAAATCCCCCTGCGGCCCCAAAAAGAATTCCCATCAGTACGCCCTGGCGGAAATTTGCCCGGAATGACTTGAAAAAATTGCCGACCACCGGAGTGCCGTCTTTTTCACCCGCCATTTTTGTGGTGACATAATGTAAAGCCGTGATGGCAGGGCCAATGGTGACCACCGGAATGCAGCAAACCAGGAACAGCAGATTCAGGACAATAAGATCCCACACAACGCCCAGGGCGCGCATCAGGGGCTGTCCGGATTAAAAACGCCTCTCAATGAGTTCTCCTCCTTTTTTTCAGGATGTAAATATTCACCAAAAACAGCGATTCAGATTGTACACTACTATTTGATTGACAATGGTTCTGCGGCTGAATTATACTAATATTGGCATTATACTTTGCACCGCTAAAAATAGCAAGGTCATTTTGCAACATTCACCGGTAAGGAGCTTTGTATGAACCGGTTTCATCATGTCAGAATCAAGCTGGAAAGTTTTCTCAATAACTTAAGCCTGAAGAAAAAAAAACTTAGATATCTTTATTTTTTATGTATTCTGGTCCCCATATTTTTGACCGATATTGTAATTTTACATGCATTAACCAAGAACGAGCATGCCGAGCAGCTGCACCAGATGGAAAAAATAGCCAAATCAGTGCAGTCGATGCTTTCCGCCGCCACAGAAGATTCCGCGCTGATTTCTACCAGCCTGTATATGGATAACTCCCTTCAGGATTTTGTGAGCCGGCAATATGCCAGTCCCCAGCACTATTTTTCAAGTTACCGAGAATACATCCACAATTCTTTGCTGCAGGGTGTTTCCCGGATCACAAATTCTGTCATACGGGTGTATGCAGACAATGAAACCCTGATAAACGGCAGTGAATTTGCACGGTTATCCACCGTTTCGCAGGAGCCCTGGTATCAGCAGTATACTGCGGATGGCTACAGCCCGCGGCTTCTTTTTTTCTTATGATGAAACAGATGGGCGCCAGGTGTTGTTTTTACGTGGGATGAATGGCCTTTACAGCGATAAGGCGGAGTGCCTTTTGTGTATTGAAATCAATTACAGCACGCTGGACCGCGATTTCCAGAACATGGGGTATAACGATTCAGTTTATGTATGCAGCGGTAACCGGATTTTGCTTACGAACGCAATGCCCAATTATCGTTGGCAGCCTTATGACACATTCTCCCCGTCTGATTCGGTAGGCTTGTCCCAGCATTTTACCCTTTACGGGGAAGATCTGGACATCTATGTGATGGAACCAAGCGGCAACGTTTTAGCCCTGATTCGCCAAAACATCTATATCCTGATCCTGCTGCTGATCCTGAACATTATTCCCCCGCAGCTTTTGATGAATCTGCTGGAGAATTCCATTACTTCTCGTCTTTCCCGTCTGGAAAAAGTCTTCAACCAGATAGACAGCGACGTGTTGATCAAGATTTCCGGGCCAAGCGGTCAAGATGAGATCGGCAGTCTGATGGACAACTACAACCGCATGGCTGACCGGATGAACAGCCTGATTGACACCGCCTACCGATGCCGACTGAAAGAGCAGAAGATGGATATTGCCCGGCAGAACGCAGAGCTGATGGCTTTATACAGCCAAATCAATCCCCATTTTCTGTTCAACGCACTGGAAAGCATCCGTATGCACAGCATCCTGAAAAAAAGAAGAAGAAACCGCCGATATGATACAGAAATTGGCCATAATGGTGCGCCAAAACGTGGATTGGTCCTCGGATTCCAATACCATTAAGCGTGAGCTGGCGTTTGTTGAAGCGTACCTGTCCTTGCAAAAATATCGCTTCGGGGAGCGCCTTTCGTATCAAATCAATGCGCAGGAAGATTGCCAGAACATCCTGGTTCCGAAATTGACCATTACCACCTTTGTGGAAAATGCCTGTGTGCACGGTATTGAAGCAAAATCTTTTCCCGGTTGGATTTTTGTACGCGTGTATACAGAAAACGATGCGCTTTGCATGGAAATTGAAGATACCGGTGGCGGTATGGACGAGGCCGAGGTAGAACGTATTCAAGACCGGATGCGCAACGCCAGCCTGAAAATGTTAAAAGAAAAAAAAGGACGCGTAGGCATGGTGAACACCTGCCTGCGCATCCGCATGATGACGGAGGATACTGCACAGTTCTCGGTGGAAAGCGAGCCGGGCATTGGAACACTTGTTTCGATTCGGTTTCCTCTAAACAAAGCAATAAGGGCGGAGTGACATGTTAAAAGTTATTATCGTAGATGATGAGCAGTTTATTGCGCAAGGTTTGCAGGCGTTGATTGACTGGAACGCCGCAGGCTATGAAGTGGCTGCCGTTTTGTCTGACGGACAGGAGGCTTTGGAGTACATAAAAAGTTACCCGTTGACCTTGTCATCACCGACGTTATGATGCCAAAATGACCGGACTTGAATTACTGGAAACTGTTCGCCGGGAGAATCTTTCCAACGCCGGTTTCGTGATTCTGAGCGGATACAGTGAGTTTTCCTATGCTCAAAAAGCGCTGCGCTACGGGTGTATCGACTATCTTCTCAAACCGGTGGAAAAGCAAGATCTGTTATCCATTCTCAGCAAATACAATAACATCTCGCAAAACAGCAAAATGGAGGAGCAGTACGAACTGGCCTATCAGGCCCGGTGTTTGATCTCGTTGCTGTTCGGCAAATATGATCCCAACGGCGTGGATTATCTGCATAAGCATCTGGATTTTTCGGACGGCGTTCGTTACATTGAAATTTCCGCTTGCCATTCTTCGGACGGCGAAGATGACGATGATGAGAACCACTTCCGTATGGTGCAGCGTGACCTGTACCAAAGCTGTGTGCAAATTTTAGGCGAGGACCGGAGCCGGTGTTTCTGTGACGCTTCGTTGGATCGCGTTGGGTATGGGATTGCTTTTGTTTACAGCGGTGCGCTTGCCCGAAATGCCGGCTGTTCCGAAACACAGTATATCCAGGATTTTTATAAGAAATTGGGTGTTTCGACACAACACGAATTGCGATTTCTGGTTGGCAAAAAAGTGGACGATATCACCACTGTTTCTGAATCGTATGATACCGTCTGCGGGCTGAAAAACCTTTGCGCCTTCCGCCAGCCAAAATCGATCTATTATTACGAGGAAGAGTTATCGGTTCCGCAAGAAAGAGCCGTTTTGTGCAAAGATACCCTGGATCAGTTGATTACCGCCATTGAACTGAATGAGCAAGAACGCATCGGCTCCGAAATAGACGATTTGTTTGCCGAAATGCAGCAGCGTGGCGTACATGACAAAGATATCAACCTGAACTTAAATTATCTTTTGTTCCGGCTTATGCATCTTGCATCCAATTTGGACAACGAAGCCAACCAGAAGGAAATGCTGCAATTTATCAGCGCGCAGTCTTTCCGGGAAGGAATTTCCCGCGGGAGCCGACAGCATCTGTTCCGCTTTGCACGCGAGTATGCAGACTACCTTTCCCTTCTGCGAAAAAAATATCTCCATCGATATTTTGGATTCTATCGACAAGAAAATCCAGGAACACTACTCGGAAAACCTGACGTTGCAGGGCTTGGGCAAAAAATACTATATCAACAGTGCATACTTAGGGCAAATCTTCCGCAAAAAATACGGACAGTCCTTTAAAAACTATTTGTGTTCTTACCGTATTAACGAAGCGTGCCGGCAGCTATTGTACACAAACAAGCAGATCGGCCGCATTGCCGAAGATGTGGGCTATAAAGATGTGGATTATTTCCTTTGCAAATTTATCGAGCTGAAAGGCTGTACGCCTTCCCATTTTCGCAAGAGCAAAACCGAGAAACCACATTCTGAATTTCCCGGTAAATAATTCACACCAGAATAATCATACACTTGCTTTTCGTTTTTGCATTCTTAAAACACAACGATAAGCCAAACAAAAGTGCAGGCATGTTGCCTTCCAAAATACTTCAAGGATGGGGAACTGCCTGTCTTTTTTGTATCATTGTTTCGCTGTTTAGCGCGATTTCCTCTTCCGTTGAATTTGCAAAGCTATAATTTTCAGGGGTTTTTACTGGAATTTGTCGGTTGTGTAAAACATTTTTGGTATATATACTTAAATCAGGGAAACCCGCAAGGGCGGAAAATCTATCTACAGGAGGCCAATTATGAAAGTAAAATTGTGGCGCCGCGCATTTGCGGCAAGTATGTCCGCGGTCATGCTGCTGGGCTTAACGGCATGTGGCGGTTCTAATTCCACCGAATCGTCCGATGGGATCAAAACATTTACGATGTTTACCGCAATGCCCGGTTCCGAAATCAATGATGACAACGATGTTATGAACATCATTGCCGAAAAGACCGGTGCCAAACTGAAAGAGACCTGGCTGACCGGCCAGACCGACGCAGAAGCCATCGGCACAATCATCGCGGGCGGTGAGTATCCGGACTTCATCAATGGCGGCGATGCCATGATGTCTCTTTACGATGCAGGCGTCCTGGTGCCTTGGGATGATTACCTGGAAAAGTATCCCAACCTGAAAGAGATGTACACCGACAAAGAGTGGGACAACTTCCGCCAGGCGGACGGCAAAATCTATTGGGCCAACGTATTCCAGAACACCTATGGCGAAGATCGTGCCACCACCCATAACGATGAAGCCTTCTGGATTCAGGCGCGTGTTCTGGAATGGGCCGGTTACCCCGAAATCAAAACCCTGGACCAGTATTTCGATCTGCTGGAAAGCTATGCCGATGCCAACCCCACCATGGCAAACGGTACCAAGAACATTCCCTACACGGCACTTTGCGAAGACTGGCGCTATTTCTGCATCGAGAATGCACCCCAGTTCCTTGATGGGTATCCCAACGATGGCTCTGTCATTGTAGACAAGGATACGATGCAGGTGGTTGACTACAATACCACGCCTACTGCCAAGAGGTATTTCCAGAAATTGAACGAAGAATACCAGAAAGGCTACGTGGACGTAGAATTCGCCACCCAGACCTACGATGAATACATCGCCAAGCTTTCCACCGGCGCTGTGCTGGGCATGTGCGACCAGTGGTGGGACTTCGCGTACAATGTCAATGATGTTTTCAAACAGCAGGGTTTGGACGAGCAGGGCTGCAACTACGTTCCGCTGGGCCTGACCATTGACGAAGGAATGGAAAACCGCTGGCACACCTACGCCGATACCCTGAACAATTCCAGCGGCGTGGCCGTTACCACCAGCTGCTCCGATATTGACGCTGCATTTAAGTTTATGAACGATCTGCTGGATCAGGAAATCCACGATCTTCGCTTCTGGGGCGTTGAAGGTGAGGATTACCTGGTTGATGAAAACGGCCTGTATTACCGCACCGATGAAATGCGGACGAAATGCGCGGATCCCACCTACAAGGCCTCACACCTGTGCAGCTATTCCTACATGCCGCAGTGGCTGGGCACCAGCCGGGACGGCAAGAACGCCATGAAGTCCGAGCAGCAGACAAGCGAATTCATGGACGGCCTGTCCACCCCCCTCAGCAGAAAGTGTTTGCTGCCTACGGCGTAGACAGCTACGTCGATATGATCGGTTCTGTGAAAGAAGAAGAGGGCCCCTGGTTCCCGATGTATTCTTACTCCGGTTCAATGACTACCGCAACCCCCGGTGGTGTTGCCTGGGTCAAGATGGGCGAAGTCAAACACGAATGGCTGCCCAAAGTTGTTATGGCGCCTGATTTTGAAAGCACCTGGAATCAATACATGACTGCGTACAACGCAGCCAATCCGCAGGATTTCTTGGCAGAAATGCAAACTGAGCTTGAGCGCCGTGCCGGTCTTTGATGCCCGTTATTGCAGGCGACATAGACGTTGACACATACAAGTGGCCACGGTTGCACGGTGTAGCTGTGGCCACTTTTTTATGAAATGCATTCAACCCGCAAGCTCCTTAAACGTTAGTTTGCAACACATGATTCGCCATACACGTTCCTTAGGAGGACTCTCCAATGAAAAATCCATCAAAGCGTATTACATGGAAAGAGATTTCACGCCAGAAATTTCTGATGGTCTGTGCGGCTATCTTTTTTGTATACGGCATCGTATTTTATTATGTTCCACTGGCAGGCTGGGTAATGGCCTTTCAGGACTACAAACCCAAAGACGGCCTCTTCGGATCTAAATTCGTAGGACTGGCAAAGTTTAAATTCCTGTTCTCTGACGACGTCTTTTTTGCGTGATATCCGTAACACTCTGGCCATGGGCGTTCTCAATCTGGTGACCACCTTTTTTAATGGCCATTATCTTCGCCATCCTGCTGAACGAAGTACGCAACATGTTCGGCAAAAAGCTTGTTCAAACGGTTTCCTATCTGCCCCACTTCCTTTCCTGGATCGTTGTCACCGGTATTCTGCACGATGCGCTGTCTTCCACCGGTATCATCAATGAGATGCTGGTGAACCTGGGCATTCTGAATTCGCCCATCAACTTCTTCGCCAATCCGGGTTATTTTTGGCCAATCGTTGCATTTGCCAAGGTTTGGAAGGAAACCGGCTGGAATGCCATTGTCTACCTGGCCGCCATTACCTCCATCGATCCCAGCCTGTATGAGGCAGCCACTTTGGATGGTGCCGGCCGGTGGGGCAAAATCTGGCACGTCACGCTTCCTGGCATCAAGTCCACCATTATGATTCTGCTGATCATGAATATTGGCAACGTATTGAATGCAGGCTTTGAAGTCCAGTATCTGCTTGGCAACGGCCTGGTCAAGAGTGTTTCGGAAACCATTGATATCTACACCTTGACTTGGGGCATCAGCCAGAACGATTATTCTTTGGGTACTGCAGCCGGTATCTTCAAGAGCGTCGTTGCAATTATTCTGATTCTCGGCGCAAACTGGATTGCCAAACGTGCCGGTGAAGACAGATTGTTCTAAGGGGAGGGTACACATGAAAATCAAATCATCCACCATGGACAAAGTCTTTGTTACCTTCAATACCATTTTCCTGGTTTTGTTCGTCACCATTACGCTGTATCCTGTTCTGAACACGGTGGCGCTTTCTTTCAACGACGGTATCGACGCCGTACGCGGTGGCATCCATCTGTGGCCGCGCATCTTTACGCTCTCGAACTATAAAACGGTTCTGCATCAGCAGAACATTCTCACCGGTGCAGTGGTTTCGGTGGCCAGAACTGTGTTGGGAACCATCTTCTCCCTGGTAACGAACGCACTTTTGGCCTACATCATCAGCCGCAAACGCTTTTTGTTCCGTTCCCAGCTGTCTTTGTTCTGGGTCATCACCATGTACGTGAACGGCGGTATGATCCCCACCTTGGTTTTGTACCGCAACATGAACCTGACCAACTCTTTCTGGGTATACGTCATTCCGGGCATGGTCAGCGCATTTAACGTTCTGGTTATGCGCACTTTCATGGAAGGTCTGCCCAGCGCGCTGGAAGAATCCGCCATGATTGACGGTGCCAACGATTTCACCATCTTTACCCGTATCATCTCGCCCCTGTGCAAGCCGGTGTATGCCACCGTCGCCCTGTTCGTAGCTGTCGGACAGTGGAACTCCTGGTTCGATGCTATGTTGTACAACCGGATGAACACCCAGTATACGACCCTGCAATATGAGTTGATGAAGCTTCTTTCCTCTGTCATGCAGCAAAGCGGCAGTGCCACCACCGGCGGCAACACCGCTACCGCAGCCGTCACGCCGGTTACCGTGCGTTCCGCCGCTACTGTGGTGACAATGCTTCCCATCATTCTGCTTTATCCCTTCCTGCAAAGATACTTTGTATCCGGCATGACCATTGGCAGTGTAAAAGAGTAAAATCTTTTTCCTGCCATCCGCCCCTGTTTTCCAGTGCCTGTAATCTGAAAAGTCAGTTCGGCGGCACCCTCTAATAGCTATGGCCGCTGCATCTGTTTTTCCTCTTGGATGCAGCGGCCATAACTCTATATTTTTGCATGCAGAATATCACACCTTTATACCTGGAGGTTTTCTATGCTTTCCGTTAAAAATCCTATCATGACAGGCTTCTTTCCCGACCCTTCGATTTGCCGGGTAGGGAACAAATTCTATACGGTTCATTCGACATTTGCGTATTTTCCCGGCGTGCCGGTTTTTGAGAGCGAAGATCTTGTCCACTGGAATTTGATCAGCAATGTGCTCGATCGTGATTCTCAGGTTCCTTTGTCCGGCTGTCAGCATTCCCAGGGGATTTTTGCCCCTACCATTCGTTACCATAAGGGCACCTGGTATATGATTACCACCAACGTGTCCGACCAAGGAAATTTTATCGTCACTGCAAAAGATCCGCGCGGCCCCTGGTCCGAGCCTTACTATTTGGGTGAGTCTACCGGCGGCATTGATCCCAGTCTCTTTTTTGACGATGACGGTACCTGCTATTATATCGGCCAACGGCCGCGTTCTGCCGGGTACCGCTACAATGGCGACTGCGAAATTTGGATTCAAACTCTGGATCTGGATACGATGAAGTTAAAGCCCGATGCCACCATTGTACTTACCGGATTCCAGCGCAAAGCCATTTGGCCGGAGGGACCTCACCTGTACAAAAAGGACGGTTACTATTACATTTTGCATGCGGAAAGCGGTACTTCCATCCACCACAGCGTCATGATCGCGCGCAGCAAAAATGTGTTTGGTCCCTACGAGTACTGCCCCTGCAACCCCATTCTGACGCATCGCCATTTGGGAGCCCAATATCCTGTTACCTGCGTCGGTCATGCCGACTTAGTGGATGACGGAAACGGCAACTGGTATATGGTTGTATTGGCTTGCCGGCCGAACCAAGGGTACACGTTGTTGGGGCGTGAAACCTTTTTGGCAAAGGTCACCTGGGAAGATGGTTGGCCGGTTGTCAATGCGGGGTCGGTCATCTTGAAGAAGTAGTCACGTTGCCTTACGAGGGGCAGCCTTCTGACGACGTACCCCAATGTAAAACCTATACGTTTGATACACCTTCTCTGCCGCTGGAATTGCTGACTTTGCGCAATCACCGCGATCACGAACTGGAACTGCACGCAGAAGAACATATTGTTCGTCTTTTCCATCGTTGCGACAGCTTGAAGGATTGCGGTGAGCCTGCATACCTCGCGCTGCGTCAGCAACACTGGAATTGCGAATTTGAAACCAGCTTTATCCCGCATTTCTGCAAAGAGAGTGATTGCGCCGGTATTGCCATGGTTCAAAGCAACGAAAACCATCTGCGGGCAGAGTGCTATCCCCAGGATTCGGGGGTCAAACTTGTTGTTTCTCTTTGCAAAGATGGTAAAGACAGCTGTTTGGCGCAAATGGATCTGCCGGCTGCACTCCCCATTAAACTGAAGTTGCGCGTAGAAGGGCTTGTGGCCAGTGTTCTTTACCAAAGCAATAGTGAATGGAAACCGGTTATCTCCGACATTGATCTGCGCTCTTTAAGCACGGAACATGCCGGCGGTTTTGTCGGCTGTACACTGGGGTTATACGCTTCCGGCAATGGAGAGGACGCTGGTGGTTATTCTGATTTTGAAAGAATGACCTATCGCGAACTTCCCACCAATTAATCCTTCACGAATCATTCGGTAGCGGCTGCCAAATGGGGAGAGAATGTCCAGCCGGCGAGGAGCCCGCCCACAAATAAAATGCCATACGAATCCGCGAAAAGCCCAGCGGATGTGGGTGTTTGGAAACCGAATCTCCCGGATCGATACCTGCGTAACCCGTCCATACTCTTCCCTATCGCAAATACAAAAAAGCAGACCCGTGGACTCACGGGTCTGCTTTTTGTATGCACGATTCATTTACAAAACGAAACGCTTGATTGCTCCGCAACACAATAGGCTTATAGTTTTCAACTCATCTTTTTCAAAGTTGTACAGAGACGTCGGTATTTTCTCCGGTCAATCCAATATACCTTGCATGGGAATACGATGCATTGTGTGATGCCTGGAGGGCTGTGTAACGTCGTTTTTGCTTCTTGTAAGCCCCCTTTGTCATCTGGCACTGAAACGTGCTGTATGGTGCCTTAAAATCGATCCTGTGGCATGGCCGGAATTGATTCGAGAAGAAGTGTTTATGGTTACACAGTTCAGACATAAACGTCTGATGGGCAAACTGTTCATCCTGCATGGCGATCATGGCGATTCGCATTTCGTCGGAATTCTGGTCGATGACATTGCGGAGATTGCCAAGACGTTCCTTCAGACAGAATCCACTGGCAGAGACCCCGATAATCTTCTGAGATGGATCATCTCGCACTTTTTGAGCAATGTTTTTGCTGGTGTTCCCAACGAAAATAAAATCCGCAGAAAAGGCTGCACGCAACGATCCAGGTAATAGGATTGGTTAGACAAATACACCAGAAACCAAAAGGTTGAAGCAGAAAATGAATGCACAAAAAACGGCAAAGAAGCTCGGCCACGCCACCAATTATGGTGATAAGGCCGTTCCCGAGCCCAACCAAAGCATTGCGGAACAGAAAAATCCATGCCAAAAATAAAAGGAACCACACGCTTGTGTAGAGATATTGCAGTGCATAATGTACCATTTCGGGCGAGGGATCACTCAAAAATATCCGCAGAATGGCTTTGGAGGCAATTCCATACAAAGCCATACCCAGAATTGCAGCACCAAGGGAAAGGAGCATCGTGCTGCGTACACCAACAAAAAATGCGTTTTGTTTTCCTGGCTCCTATGTTTTGTGCGCAATACGTAGAAATGCCCGAGCCCAGTGCGATCATAGGTTGCATCACCAAGGATTCAAGCTTAGAAGCGGCAGTATAGGCCGCCATTACGGAAGAACCGAATTGATTGATGCCGCTCTGCAGAATCATAATTCCAAACGCAGTAACGGTTTGGTTTAAAGCCATGGGAATGCCGCTTTGTATCATACACAGAATCCGATAAGGATCGGGGTACAGATCGCGGATACTGAGACGTAGATTGTTGTAGTTGTGAAACATGTACCAAAAAGCATAGCAGTGCAGAAATTCCCTGTGACAACACCGTTGCCCAAGCGGCGCCTGCAGTTCCCATATGTAGTGTCGCGATAAAAAATATATCCAAAACAATATTCAAGAATGACGACAAAATGAGGAAATATAAAGGTGTGCGGCTGTCACCCAAAGAGCGAAGGATACTGGCTGCAATATTGTAGGCCATCGTACACAGGATACCGCCAAAGATGACGCGAAGATATTCGTGTGCGTAGAGGAGTACGTTCGAAGGGGTGTGCAACGCTAACAGAATCTGGCGGCTAAAAGAAACGGTAGGAATCGTGAGGATAACTGAAAACACCACTGTGAGCAAGAGCGCTGTGCCAACTACCTTCTTTAGTTCGTTCAGACGGTGCCCGCCAAATGCCTGTGAGACTAAAATACCGCAGCCCTGGGTAAGGCCGGAAGCAAAGCCAATTACAAGATATACAGTGCTTCCGGTCGCCCCCACGGCAGCAAGGGCGTCTTCACCCAAAAATTGCCCGACAATGATCGTATCGGCCATGTTATATATTTGCTGGAATAGGGTTCCAAGCAAGACGGGTACGGAGAAAAAGAAGATGGTTTTGGTGGGGCTGCCTACGGTCATATCTTTTGTCTTGTTCATGGCGTAATCCTCGGATCAATTCCAAACTCTGTGTGATCCACATTCAGGGTGCAAATAGAGCAAAAATTATTCGAGGCGGCATCAAGCTTGTCCGGCTGCCGTCTCGTTGGCATCATAACACCGAGGGGGTGGATGTCAAGGGGGAAAATATAGTTCATTTCACCCTTGACTTCTGACCCCGACAGCATTATTGAGCATTGATGATTTGGTACGAACCAACACCAGAAATCACTCCTTTTAGGCTACGCTTTGGCCCACAATAAAGCTCCCAACTGCTAGGCAGCCAGGTTTTTCGTTCTGGGTCAAATTGTTTTGAAACAAAAAGAGAAGGCTTGCGCCTTCCCTTTACAACTGCATATTACCATGCAACAAGTCTACACCAACACCTTTACACAAATAACCTGCCTTTGTGTTTTTATTTTAGCAGTTTACTTGATGTAGATTAAGTACAAGTTTTTGAAGTCAAGAATTACTTCGGTCTTTTCGTCGTCGTAAGGAGAAACATCGAAGCCATCTACGATTTTCAAAAGTTCTTGTAACAGCTTGTGTTTTGATTCATCATTCTAGGTGCTGAAATAACTGGAAAAGGCGCAAGGGCAAAGTATATTCCAATGGACAGAGTATAACACATCACAAAAACGCACGCGTACGATTCTTAACGCGCGCGTGTTTTTTGACGCGTTCTATGTGTGCTATGCCTCTTGACAACCATCCAGCTTGGCGGATTTTAGTTCCGATTTTCATGATACAGCGCTGCCTCCATTTTGTAGACACATTCGAAGCCCTGATATACTATATTCGCTGGTATAAACTAAAAAAGGGAGGCCCGACACTAAGTGTCGATTCTCCCAATATAGATCAACATAAGAAAAGCGCCCTGCTTTGCAGCAAGGCGCTTTCTGGTGCACCATCGGGGACTCTCCCGCGCTCTAAAAACGCCCCACTGGGGCGTTTTTGCCCGCCGGACCGGCGGCGGGCCCGAGCTGTTCTCGTCACCCGATGGTGCACCAGATTGAACCTTCTTTGAAAGATTGCAATAAAAAACGCGCTGCAATTTCTTGCAACGCGTACTTTGGTGCACCATCAGTGGGCGCGTTAAGAATTCAGTCCGGTTCGCTTGTCGGCCTGTAAGGCCTCCATTTTGCTTCGCAAAACCGCTCGTGCGGTTGTACGCCGCGCGCGGCGTACATTGTTCGCTCCCCGTTTTCGCTCACGCTCAATCGTGGCCCCTGCTCACAAACCCGCAACCATTTTTAGCGACCAGTCCCCGCGAGACGAACACGAGCGCTTGCGCGAAGTGTGAGTCCGTCCCGGAGGGAATGGTGCGACAAAAAAGCCGCAACATTCGTTGCGGCTTTTCTTGGTGCACCATCGGGGACTCTCCCGCGGGCTAAGGAACGCCGCACTGTGGCGTTCCTTACGGCACTGCGTGCCGCCGCCCTGTTCGAGTATCCCTGACGGTGCACCAGATCGTGCCTTCTTAAAATAGAGCAACAAAAAACGCCCTACACTTTCGTGTAAGGCATTCTTTGGTGCACCATCGGGGACTCGAACCCAGGACCCACTGATTAAGAGTCAGTTGCTCTACCAACTGAGCTAATGGTGCTTAATAAAGCAAACCCACGAACCGGGCTTTCCGCTCGGCCCGTGGGCTGCTTGCTTTTTAAGAGAAGCCGGCATCTACCTATTTTCACAGGCCGTTTCCAGCCAACTATCTTCGGCACAAGTGAGCTTAACTTCTGTGTTCGGAATGGGAACAGGTGGTTCCTCACCGTCATCGACACCGGCCATTCCTGACCTTCGTCAGCTTCTCTTTCTTAGAAGGCATATACCTTCAAAACTGAATATCGAACTGCTTTCAGCAAATGAAGTATCAATCGAAAATGGGGTCAAGCCCTCGACCTATTAGTACACGCTTGCTCAATGACTCACGCCACTTACACATTGTGCCTATCAACCTTGTAGTCTTCAAGGGGTCTTACCTGATTATCTCAGTGGGATATCTTATCTTAAGGCCGGCTTCACGCTTAGATGCTTTCAGCGTTTATCCGATCCGCACTTAGCTGCCCAGCTGTGCCACTGGCGTGACAACTGGTGCACCAGAGGTTCGTCCATCCCGGTCCTCTCGTACTAGGGACAGCGCCTTGCAAATATCCTGCGCCCACGACAGATAGGGACCGAACTGTCTCACGACGTTCTGAACCCAGCTCGCGTACCGCTTTAATTGGCGAACAGCCAAACCCTTGGGACCGAATACAGCCCCAGGATGCGATGAGCCGACATCGAGGTGCCAAACCTCCCCGTCGATGTGGACTCTTGGGGGAGATCAGCCTGTTATCCCCAGGGTAACTTTTATCCGTTGAGCGATGGCACTTCCACTCACATACCACCGGATCACTAACTCCGACTTTCGTCTCTGCTCGACCCGTCAGTCTCGCAGTCAGGCTGGCTTTTGCGTTTGCACTCTCTCTCTGGTTTCCGTCCAGATCGAACGAACCTTTGAACGCCTCCGCTACTTTTTAGGAGGCGACCGCCCCAGTCAAACTGCCCACCTGACAATGTCCCCCGCCTTGATTCAGAGGCGCAGGTTAGAATTCCAATGTCGCAAGGATGGTATCCCAACGGCCGCTCCATGAATGCCAAAGCACTCACTTCCCAGCGTCCCACCTATCCTGTACATGTAATACCGAAACCCAATATCAGGCTACAGTAAAGCTCCATGGGGTCTTTCTGTCCTATCGCAGGTATCCGGCATCTTTACCGGTACTACAATTTCGCCGGGCGGGCTGTTGAGACAGTGCCCAGATCATTACGCCTTTCATGCGGGTCAGAACTTACCTGACAAGGAATTTCGCTACCTTAGGACCGTTATAGTTACGGCCGCCGTTCACTGGGGCTTCAATTCAATGCTTGCACATCTCCTTTTAACCTTCCAGCACCGGGCAGGCGTCAGCTCGTATACGTCATCTTTCGATTTAGCACAAACCTGTGTTTTTGGTAAACAGTTGCCTGGGCCTATTCTCTGCGGCTCACTTTCATGAGCACCCCTTATCCCGAAGTTACGGGGTCAACTTGCCGAGTTCCTTAACAACCCTTCTCCCGTTGGCCTTAGAATCTTCTTCCTACCTACCTGTGTCGGTTTGCGGTACGGGCACCTTAAACATACACACAGCTTTTCTCGCCTCTCTTCCAGCCGGACTTCGGTACTAAATTTCCCTCGATCACTACCAGAACCAACACCTGGCTCCGACCTTCTAAAAGTGTCCCTGTGCTTAAATCTTTCGGTGGGGACGGAATCTCTACCGTCTGTGCATCGGCTACGCCTTGCGGCCTGACCTTAGCTCCCGCCTAACTTGGAGCGGACGAACCTTCCTCCAAAAACCTGAGGTTTCCGGCCATGATGATTCTCACATCATTCTCGCTACTCATTCCGGCATTCTCACTTCTGTAAACTCCACAGCCGCTTCCGCTACTGTTTCTCCGCTTACACAACGCTCCCCTACCCCGCACTAAAAGTGCAGCCTAAGCTTCGGTTTGTATCTTAGCCCCGTTAAATTTTCCGCGCAGAGACGCTCGACCAGTGAGCTATTACGCACTCTTTAAATGAGTGGCTGCTTCTGAGCCAACATCCTGGTTGTCTGCGTATTTCCACATCGTTTTCCACTTAGATACAATTTGGGACCTTAGCTGTAGATCTGGGCTGTTTCCCTTTTGACAATGAGATTTATCTCACACTGTCTGACTCCCATGCATCAATATTCCGGCATTCTTAGTTTGATAGGCTTCGCTATCCTCTCGGACGCTAGGCCATTCAGTGCTTTACCTCCGGATATCTAACATGAGGCTAGCCCTAAAGCTATTTCGGGGAGAACCAGCTATCTCCGAGTTCGATTGGAATTTCTCCGCTACCCACAATTCATCCGCCGCCTTTTCAACGGAGGTCGGTTCGGCCCTCCATGAAATTTTACTTTCACTTCAGCCTGATCATGGGTAGGTCACCCGGTTTCGGGCCCATTGCATGCTACTGAACGCCCTTTTCAGACTCGCTCTCGCTACGCCTCCACGCCTTAAGCGCTTAAGCTCGCAACATACAATCGCTCGCCGGACCGTTCTACAAAAAGTACCATATCACCCTTTGACGGGCTCTATGTGCTTGTAGGCACAAGGTTTCAGGTTCTCTTTCACTCCCTCCCGGGGTCCTTTTCACCTTTCCTTCACAGTACTATACGCTATCGGTCACTGGGTAGTATTTAGGGTTGGAGGTGGTCCCCCCATCTTCCGACCAGGTTTCACGTGTCTGGCCGTACTCTGGATCCTGCGCAGCTGTCAGAATTTTTACTTACGTGACTCTCACACTCTTCGGTTGGCCTTCCCATGCCATTCTGTTAACTCTTTCAGTCCTAAAAGCAGTCCGTACCCCGAAAGGATTTCTCCTCTCGGTTTGCCCTCTTCCGCGTTCGCTCGCCACTACTTACGGAATCTCGTTTGATGTCTCTTCCTCGCCCTACTTAGATGTTTCAGTTCAGGCGGTTCCCTTCCAATACCTATGGATTCAGTATTGGATAATGGAGTATGAACTCCATTGGGTTGCCCCATTCAGATATCTCCGGATCAATGGATGTTTGCTCCTCCCCGAAGCTTTTCGCAGCTTACCACGTCTTTCATCGGCTCCCAGTGCCAAGGCATTCTCCTTGCGCCCTTTGTAGCTTGACCGTTTTCTCAATTGATTCTCCATTTGCCAACGAGATTTTTTACCGCTTGGTGAAATTGTTCCCTAACTTTATCAGTTAGCTAATTAATTTTACTTGGGGATCTTCGTCTATCTCTAGACTCTGATCAAAATCTCATTTCGCAGTTCTATATTCAGTTTTCAAGGTACATGTCGTAAGACTTTGTGGGTTCCCCATCACTAGGTGAACCCCGTGGTGGGCTGAAATGGACTCGAACCATCGACCTCTCGGTTATCAGCCGAGTGCTCTAACCAGCTGAGCTATCAGCCCAAATGGTGGAGATAAAGGGATTCGAACCCTTGACCCCCTGCTTGCAAAGCAGGTGCTCTCCCAACTGAGCTATACCCCCACGCCATTGCGATCGGGTGTCGCTTCTTCGTCTTACCTGAGGTTCCTTTTGCAAGGCCCTCAAAATTGAACAATAACTGAAACTTACTTTAACCTGTCCGAAACATCTAGACCTGCTAGATCTTTCGTCTGACTCCCTAGAAAGGAGGTGATCCAGCCGCACCTTCCGATACGGCTACCTTGTTACGACTTCACCCCAATCACCAGTTTTACCTTCGGCGGCGTCCTCCTTACGGTTAGACTACCGACTTCGGGTCCCCCCGGCTCTCATGGTGTGACGGGCGGTGTGTACAAGGCCCGGGAACGTATTCACCGCGGCATGCTGATCCGCGATTACTAGCAATTCCGACTTCATGCAGGCGAGTTGGAGCCTGCAATCTGAACTGAGACGTTGTTTTTGAGTTTTGCTCCACCTCGCGGTATCGCTTCTCTCTGTTAATAGCCATTGTAGTACGTGTGTAGCCCAGGTCATAAAGGGCATGATGATTTGACGTCATCCCCACCTTCCTCCGTTTTGTCAACGGCAGTCTCGCCAGAGTCCTCTTAACGTAGTAACTGTCAATAAGGGTTGCGCTCGTTGCGGGACTGAACCCAACATCTCACGACACGAGCTGACGACAACCATGCACCACCTGTCTCGATGTCCCGAAGGATTTCACACATCTCTGTGCTATGCATCCGATGTCAAGACCTGGTAAGGTTCTTCGCGTTGCTTCGAATTAAACCACATACTCCACTGCTTGTGCGGGCCCCCGTCAATTCCTTTGAGTTTCAACCTTGCGGTCGTACTCCCCAGGTGGATTACTTATTGTGTTAACTGCGGCACTGAGGGGTCAATCCCCCAACACCTAGTAATCATCGTTTACGGCATGGACTACCAGGGTATCTAATCCTGTTTGCTACCCATGCTTTCGAGCCTCAGCGTCAGTTGGTGCCCAGTAGGTCGCCTTCGCCACTGGTGTTCCTCCCGATATCTACGCATTCCACCGCTACACCGGGAATTCCATCTACCTCTGCACTACTCAAGAAAAACAGTTTTGAAAGCAATTCATGGGTTGAGCCCATGGTTTTCACTTCCAACTTGTCTTCCCGCCTGCGCTCCCTTTACACCCAGTAATTCCGGACAACGCTTGCACCCTACGTTTTACCGCGGCTGCTGGCACGTAGTTAGCCGGTGCTTTCTTTGTTAGGTACCGTCATTATCGTCCCTAACGACAGGAGTTTACAATCCGAAAACCTTCTTCCTCCACGCGGCGTCGCTGCATCAGGGTTTCCCCCATTGTGCAATATCCCCCACTGCTGCCTCCCGTAGGAGTCTGGGCCGTGTCTCAGTCCCAATGTGGCCGTTCAACCTCTCAGTCCGGCTACCAATCGTCGCCTTGGTGGGCCATTACCTCACCAACTAGCTAATTGGACGCGAGTCCATCCTAAAGCGAATAAATCCTTTTCCCTCAGTACCATGCAGCACCGTGGGCTTATGCGGTATTAGCAGTCGTTTCCAACTGTTGTCCCCCACTCCAGGGCAGGTTACTCACGCGTTACTCACCCGTTCGCCACTAAGCTTAAAAAGCAAGCTCTCTAAGCTCCGTTCGACTTGCATGTGTTAGGCGCGCCGCCAGCGTTCGTCCTGAGCCAGGATCAAACTCTTTATAAATGGTATTTATCACTTACAAAGCGTTAAATCTCGTTCACTCAGACACAATCGCTTGCGTCCTGTATGAATTACTTGTTTGCCGATCTCTCGGCTTTGGAATTGTTTTTCGTGATTTTCCATCACGTTTAAGGTTCCACAAGTTTCAGTATTGTTCAATTTTCAAGGTCCTGCTTGCTCTCCTCTCGGACAGCTCAATCATTATATCAAAGGTCGTACTTTTTGTCAAGCACTTTTTCGATATTTTTTGAGCTTTCCAAACGCCTTTTTTTAAAAGCTTTTCACCCGCACGCTGTCCGGTTCCCCGCCGCGTTTTTGCTGGTACATCGCTTTTATTTGGCTTTAGAAGAGCTGCTGTCTTGCGCGACAACTTATTTATAATACCACACTTTCGCCTAAAGTCAACACCTTTTTTCGATTTTCTTCATAAATTTTTCGATTTATTTTTGGGCAGGGTGCATATGGACGCTTTAACGTGGTTTCTCTATTCATTTTCTTTTTGTCCCCGTTTTTTATCCTTTTCCCCACATCTTCCTATAATACAAATAGCCTTCTCCATCCCCTGCTTCCTCATCTTTCCCAAATCATTTATCTTCCATACTTGCGCTTTGGGTCCAAAGCAAGTATACTAAAATCTGTGATTTAACAAAGAAATGATGGTGATCTTTCCATGCTGGCGATATACGAAACCGTCAACCGGCGCTTAACCCGCGCAGACGAAATTGAGGAAGGCACATGGATCTGCCTGACTGCCCCCAGCCAAGAGGAGATCCGCGAGGTTGCCGCCACCTTAGATATTGAGCCCGCTGATGTGCAGGCCGCCCTTGACCCGGAAGAATCCGCGCGTATCAGTCTGGAAGATGGTTATACTGTCATCATTGTGGATATACCCTTAAAGGTAGACGGCGCCGCCGAGGGCGTATACACCACCATTCCCCTTGGTATTCTGTTGACCCAGACCACCATCACCACGGTTTGCTCCGTAGATACCCCCGTATTGTCTGATTTCGCTTCCTGCCGGGTGCGCGGCTTTTCTACTAAAAAGAAGATGCGCTTTGTGTACCAGATTCTGTACCGCGCCGCCACGATGTACCAGCAGGAGCTGCGCCTGATCGACCGCCGCCGCCAGGAAATTGAGAAAAACCTGACCGGTACCCTGCGCGATAGTGACTTGATGGAGCTGCATGGGTTGGAATCCACCCTGGTATATTTCGCAACCTCACTGCGTGCCAACAGCACGGTTTTGGACCGGTTGACCCGCTACAAGCGGCTGGAACAGTACCCTGATGACATGGAACTACTGGACGATGTAATCGTTGAGATTCGGCAGGCCATTGAGATGACCAGCATCTACCGCGATGATATCAAGGGCACCCGCGAGCTGTTCAGCTCAATTTTGGATAACCGCCTGAACAATGCGATGAAGTACCTGACTTCCGTTACCCTGTTGATGGCTGTCCCGACCGTTATTTCCGGTTTGTATGGCATGAACGTGGACATTGACGGCATGCCGTTTTCCGGTTCTGATTATGGATTTGTCATTGTCTGCTTGCTTACGCTTGCTATTTGTGGGATCGCTGCCTGGGTACTGCACAAAAAACATATGCTCTGATTTGTATTGTTTGCCGCATCCCGCCCGCCGGGGTGCGTTTTTTACTTTTCTGCCTGTAACATTTGGGGTGATTCCCCTATTATATAAATAGTAAGAGGAAAGCGAGGTGTGCCGCAATGACTGATGCCGACATTGTTACGCTGTACTGGGCACGGGACGAGCAGGCCATTGCACAGACCGCACAAAAGTTTGGCGCCTATTGCCGCAAGATTGCCATGAACCTGCTGGGCAGCCAGGAAGACGCCGAAGAATGCGAAAATGACACCTGGATGGCCGCCTGGAACAGCATGCCGCAAAACCGGCCGGACAAGCTTGCACCCTACCTGGGGCGCATTACCCGCAACCTGGCACTGGACCTGCGGGAGCGGCAAAATGCCAAAAAGCGCGGCGGCGGCCAGACCGAAACCGTGCTGGAAGAGCTGGAATTTTGCCTGCCCGCCGGAGACCATACCGCGCAGGAGGTAGAAAGCGCTGAAACAGCCCGCTCCATCAGCGCGTTTCTGCGCAGCCAGCCGGAGCAGGCACGCAACATCTTTATTCGACGGTACTGGTACTGCGACGCCACCGCCGACATTGCCAAGCGCTACGGTATTGGCGAAAGCAAGGTGCGCGTTACCCTGCACCGGATGCGCACCAAACTGAAAGCATACTTAGAGAAAGAAGGTGTCTGCCTGTGAGCTCCCGCGATTTATTCCGCGCGATCGGACAAATTGATGATGATTTGATTGAATCTGCCAACAAACCCCCGTAAAGCACACCATTCCGTTGCAATTCCGGCATTTTGTTCCGGCAGCAGCTTGTTTTTGTCTTGTTCTGTTAGGGGCGGCGATGGTCAGTCAGGACCGTTCCGCCGGGGTCAGCCAGGCCGCCGAGACCGCTGATCTGAACGAAAGCGCCCCCGCCTATGAGGAATCCAACAGTCCCGATACCTTCAGCACATTCAGCATGGAGGGCAGTGAACCAGATGCCGCCGCAGGCAGCGTTGCCGATGCCCCGTTGTCCTCCTCCCCGAAATCCGCGATGCAGGACAGCAGCCCCTTGCAGGCTCTGAGCGATATTTTGCTTGGCAGCGGCGCTTCCGGCAGTTCTTCCCTGTTGGCCCACAGTGCCGATGAGCTGTATTTCGGCGAAAGTCTAATTTTAGGCAGTTCCGCGGATGTTGTTCTTCCTGCCAGCCTGCCGGTCTACCGCAACAGCCTGCTGGATGCCGCCGACAATACCGATGCCATGAAAGCCCGTCTTCGCACAGTGCTGGATGCTCTTGGGCTGGATGCCACACTGGCTGACACCGCCACGTTCAGCAGGGACAGCGCCGATACCATCTCCAAAACAGTATCTGGTATAAAGGAATCCGCCGAGCAGAACGGGTGGGATGCAGATTCTTCCGTGCTGAATTATCTCTCTGATGCCGCACAGCTGCAGCTGAACATCCCCGAAAGCGACTGGCCCGGTGGGCTGACAATCACCGTCTCCAACGACCTGCGCACCAGTGTGGTCTGCAACAGCTCTGCCGAGGTGAAGACCTTTGCCACCCTTGCGGAAGAGCGCGTGATTGCCGCCGACCTGCAAGAGAAATACGGTTCCCTCTTTACCTCTCTGCTTGGCGGTGAATATACCGATGTGACGGATGGAGGCGACAGCACGATCTACGGCCAGCCCTCTTCCCTCTTTGTCAAGTTCGCGGCGGATTCTTTCCATTACTTGCTGGTCAGCGTAGATACCGACGGCAATCTGTTGAGCCTGCATGAAACGGACCGCACCGTGGAGCCCCTGGGCGAATACACCAGCGTTTCCCGCGCCGAGGCTGACAAGCGGCTGGCCAACGGAGAGTTTTTGACCGACAGCTACACGGCGGAAGCGGTTGACCCCGCCGCAGAGCCGGAGCACCTTGCCAACCTGCGCCTGACCTATGTGCAGGGGAGCGCCGCCTACTACCTGCCCATGTGGGAATACACGATTGATGAGGGCCCCGCTGCCCTGGGCGACGGCGATGATGTCGACCAGACGCTGCACACCTTTTCTGCCTACTATGTGCCCGCTGTGGAGCTGGACGGAATCGACGTCCTAAAAAACAAATAAAGCCAGCAAAACCATACCGCAGGCCGAACCGCAACACCAAAATGTTCCGGGGCACAGCCTGCGGTATTTGTGTTATTGCAAAATTGCGGGTTCTGCGTTATAGTAAAGGCAATACCACATAATTCTAAGTGCCGATACGGCGAGCGAGGTGCGGCAGATGCCAAGCCAAAAGCGCAGATAATACTGGAGTCTTATCGAGCATTTTGGCAACGCAGATGCCGTGCCGCAGCTGCCGGAACGGTGCTTAAGCCGCAAGGCGGGATTGTGCGGTGTTGCCTAAAGGCAACAACCTAGCCGTTTTTATATAAGGAGGCCCGCCATGCCCACCGAACCGCAGAGCCAGCCGCTAGTCAGCATTATTGTTCCTGTTTACAACGCAGCAGACCATATTGCCCGCTGTATTGAGAGCATCCGCCGCCAGACCTACCGGAATTTGGAGATCATTCTGCTCAACGATGGCAGCAAGGATGTCAGCTATGCCGTCTGCCAGAGCTATGCCGGTATTGACCGCCGCATTGTGGTGATCGACAAAAACAACAGCGGAGTTTCCGCCACCCGCAACCTTGGCATGCAGGAAGCCCACGGCAAATACTTTCAGTTTGTGGATGCGGATGATTTCATCCAGCCCTATGCCACCGAGCTGCTGGTACAGAAAGCGGAAGCCAGCCACGCCGATATGGTGATTGCCCACTACAACCGCATTGAACCGCCGGTCAGTCTGCCCAAAACCATGCGGGATACCGTGGTGGAGCGTGTGCTGGACCCCATCCTGGATCCGCAGCACCGGGTGCAGACTTTCGGCTTTTTGATGGAAGGCCCCTGAATAAAGACGCATTTGCCTGTGGCCTGATGCAGGAGCCCGCCAGCTTTTATTACGGCGTGATGTGGAACAAGCTCTACCGCGCCGACATTGTGCGTGAGCACCCCGATGTGCGCTGCAATGAGGAACTGGACTACAGCGAGGACCTGTATTTCAATCTAAGCTTTATCCGCTACGCCCAGCAGTTCTATGCACTTTCCACCCCCATTTACAACTATGTGCAAAATCCAGACAGCGCCGTGCACCACCTGAACCCCTTTGATGTGCTGACCACCCGGTTTGAGCTGACCACCTATTACAAGGATCTGTTCAAGCACATTGGCCTGTATGAAGAAAACAAGTACCGCCTGAACAAGTTCTTCTTTGGTGTTGCGGAAAGCTGAAGCAATCCTGCATTATTCTATTACCGCCCCGGCAGAGTTTTTTGCCGGGGCGGATTTTATTTTGCTCTATATCACATACAGCGCGCACACTGCAGTAAAAATGCCCCGGACGAGAAACGTTTCTCGTCCGGGGCATCATGATTCTTATAAAAACTCAGGATTCCTTCAGCATATGCTGGCTTTCGGCAAAAGCCACCAGCTTTTCAAAGGTTTCTGCGCTCAGGTCATGCTCGATCTTGCAGGCATCGTGGGAAGCAACGGCAGGGTCCACACCCAGTGCAACAAAAAAGCGGGTCAGCTTTTTGTGGCGGCCATAAATCCGGGTGGCAATTTCCAGTCCCGGCGGCTCCAGGGTGATATACCCAGCGCCATCCATCGAAATATAACCGGCCTGACGCAGATTTTTCATTGCAATGCTCACGCTCGGCTTGGTAACGCCCATCTCGGTAGCGATGTCGATGGAGCGGACTTCCCCGTTGCGTTCTGTCAGCATCAGGATCTTTTCCAGGTAATCCTCTGCGGATTCATAGATTTTCAACGACACTGCCTCCTTTGTGGACTTGCCATCTGTCATATTGCTATAAAATTATAGTGTTATCTTAACACATTTTTTCAATTTTGGCAAGCGTAATACTTTTTGTTTATCTTTCCGTTTTTTCTTTAGGCAACACCGCACAATTCCCGCCTTGCGGCTTAAGCACCGCTCCGGCAGCTGCGGCACGGCATCTGCGTTGCCAAAATGCTCGATAAGACATCCAGTATTATCTGCGCTTTTGGCTTGGCATCTGCCGCACCTCGCTCGCCGTATCGGCACTTAGAATTATGCGGTATTGCCTTTGCTTTTTGGGCGGATCCTCACGGTCAGGCATCATCCCGTGGTCTTGCCCTTATCGAATAACCCGCCAAAAAAGTTTGCCACGGTGCTGCCTGCTTTCTTCAAAAATTCGCGGAACGGTTCTCTTGTTTTTCGTCAGCAGCCGTTGTTTCTTCCCGAGTTGCAGCTGGGGCTTCGGTTGCTCTTGGTATTTTGGGCGGGGCCGCAGTTTCCGGCGTGGCCGTTTTTGCTGTTTCGGGTGTGGCGGCGCTTTCCGGTGTTGCCGGAGCTGCACTTTCGGGGGTAGCCGTTTCCGGGATAGCGGTCTCTGGAGCAGCAGCAGTTTCAGGCGTTGCGGGTTCAGCACTCTCCGGCGTGGCTGTTTCCGGGGTCGCCGGCGCAGCAGTCTCCGGGGTGACAGGAACCGCGCTTTCGGGTGTTGCAGCTGTTTCCGGGGTCGCCGGCGCAGCGCTCTCCGGCGTGGCTGTTTCGGGGTCGACTGGGCAGCAGTCTCCGGGGTCGCGAGGGCTGCGCTTTCCGGCGTGGCGGCTTCCACAACATTAATGTTCACTTCGGCATAAAAATCCAGGTCCACACAGCTTACCAACACGGTTGCCGTGCCGGGGTCACAGCGGTCACGTTGCCGTCCTGGTCTACTGCGGCCACACTGGGGTCAGTCGAAGCAATATGTACCACTGCATCGGTCACAGCTTGGGCAAACTCTGCCCGGTCCTGCGGCGTAATATCGGAAAGGCTGCCGGTAAACCGCAGCTCCCCGGCCAGCGCGCACTGCTGGCCAACGGCAAGCTGCACTTCATGCGGCAGGGCAAAATCTTCTGCACTGCACCCACACAACAGGCAAAGCGCTGCTGCCAGCGCGGCCAAAATCCAAATCCTGAACTTTTTCATACCGCTTTCCATTCCTTTCTGCGGCAGTGGTTCATACATCTTAAAATGCGCCTTATCCTGCCAAAAAGCTTTCTGTAATAACGAACATCGCACGAAGTACAATTTTAGATAACAGTGTTCCCTCTCGGAGCGACATATATTTTCGATACGAACCTAAATGCAATCTGTAGGGGACGATGCTTGCATCGTCCCGGATGTCGGGCCTTGCCGGATATCTTGCTTTCGGGATACTAGCAAACGCTCTGCAGACGCACTTTGTGCCCCTACGCTCCCTATAAGGTAAAGGTGCATCTTTTTGCCCCGCTGGGAGATATCTGAAAATCAGCGGCCTTCCCCTTTCGCTTCATTCTTATCATAATACGCGGCAGGTGTGAAATTTTCAACATTTTGTGCTGTCCCCCGTTTAAAATTTTCCGGTTTTCCCGCTTGGCATGTTGTGGTATACTGTTAGCAGTATGATAAGTTGGGGGTGTATGCTTTCTACAGCCACCGCCCCACAAGTTATACGATTTGTTTATCAAATCTTGCAAGAATTACATTTTGTATTAAGTCTATCGGAGGTTCTGGCCATGCTGGATATCATTCTGCTTGGCACCGGCGGCACACCCCTGCCGGAGCGCGCCCCCTGGCGGCTGCCTGCATCACGGTGGGCGGCTCCAACCTGCTGCTGGACTGCGGCGAGGGCACCCAGACTGCCGCGCGCCGGGCCGGGGTCAGTATTTTCCGCATGGACGCCATTCTGCTGACCCATTACCACGGGGACCACATTTTCGGCCTGCCCGGCATCTGGCAGACGATGGCCGCCCAGGGCCGCACTGCCCCCCTCGTCATGGCTGGGCCGCCGGGCTTGACGGATGTGGTGCGCACCTTTTACGCCGTAGCCGGACCGCTGCCGTTCGAACTACGGCTGAAAGAACTGCCGGACTGCAAAGGCGAGTTTGAAGTGCCCGCCGGGTGCGTGCAGGCGTTCCCCTCAAGCACCGGGTACCCTGCTGCGGATATGCGTTCACCCTGCCGCGGGCGGGCAAGTTTGATCCCCAGCGGGCAAAGGCGGCGGGCATCCCCGTGCGTTACTGGTCCACCCTGCAAAGCGGCCAGCCAGTGGGCGGCTTCCTGCCGTCCCAGGTTCTCGGCCCGCCGCGCCGCGGGCTGAAAGTTGTCTATGCGACCGACACCCGCCCCTGCGCTGCGCTGCGCCGCGCTGCACAGGATGCCGATCTTTTGTTGATGGATTCCACCTATGCCGATGATGCCGACCTGCCCAAAGCGAAGTTATACGGCCATTCCACCTGCCGCGAAACGGGGATCCTTGCCGCCGAAGCTAACGTGTGCCGCCTGTGGCTGACCCATTACAGCGCCGCCGTAACGGACCTTGCCCCCGGCCTTGCCGCCGCGCAGCAGGCGTTCCCCACCGCAGCCGCCGGGGTTGACGGCATGCGGCTGACCTTGAATTTTGACCCTGATTAAATGAGGTTTTCCCCTTGAAAAAATCTGCCCGTCTGAACATTTTGTTTGCCATCATCATTCTGCTGGCCGCCGGGGTGCTGTGGCTCTGTTTCGGCCATCCGGCTGCCGGGTCCGTTCTGGTTGCCGTGCTGACCTATGGCGATGACAGCACCCAGCTGCGCATCCCGCTGGACACCGACCATCGCTATGATATTGATACCGGCTATTACACCATCCATCTGGTTGTGGAAAACGGCGGCATCCGCTTTGTGGAAAGCCCCTGCCCGGACCACACCTGTGAATCCTTTGGCGTACTGACCAAACAGGGCGATTGGGCCGCCTGCCTGCCCGCCCGCGCCAGCGTTACCGTTGAATAACCATACATTACGGAGGTTCCCCATGAAACCCACCTACAAGCAAGTGACCAAAACCCGCTATATTGAGCAGATCAGCCAGCTGGCGGAAGAAATTTTTGTTCAGCATTACACCAAGCTGACCCCAAAAGTAGCCCGCGCCCTGGCGGAAAAGTACCAGAGTGATATCCTGACGGATGACGAGATCCACAGCGGAACTGTGAATTATTTCATGATCTATCTGGGCAGCGATCCAGTCGGCTATTTTGCGCTGGATCTTACCCCCACGGGGGCCATGTGCCTGTCCCGCCTGTTCCTTTTGGAAAAAGCCCGCGGCCAGGGCATTGGCCGCAGCATTGTGGCCTATGCCCAAAAACTGGCCGAAGGCGATGGCCGCAGCCGCCTATATCTGCGGGTATGGGCCAAGGACCTGAAAGCTGAAGGGTTCTGCAAAAGTGCCGCTTCCGCAAAAGCGAGACCGTCCCCATGGAAGTCCTGCCCGGCGTTACTCTCGATATCACCACCTGGGAAAAGCTCTGGCGTTGACCATCCCGCCTTTTTGAAAAAAGGCTGGGCGAAAACCTTCATGGGCCGAGCATAGGGCGGGAGTTCATCCTGGCGGACGTAAGGCAATACCGCACAATTCCCGCCTGACGGCTTAAGCACCGCTCCGGCGGCTGCGGCACGGCATCTGCGTTGCCAAAATGCTCGATAAGACATCCAGTATTATCTGCGCTTTTGGCTTAGCAGCTGCCGCACCTCGCTCGCCGTATCGGCACTTAGAATTATGCGGTATTGCCATAAAAATTATAGAGTGTTTGCCGTATATTCCACCACGCTATTTCCCACAAAGCAACGGGCGCACAATGTGCGCCCCTACGGGTGGGATGCATACAAAATGACGATTGCGCATTATAAAACAATCTGTAGGGAACGGTCTTGACCGTTCCGCGATTTTATGGTGGATGCCACAACAAATTCATACAGAAGCCTGCCGTATATTTTGGCTCCCCTGGAGGGGAGCTGTCCGCACAGCGGACTGAGGGGTGGCTCCCCACGCAGGGCCTAAGGCAACACCGCACAATTCCCGCCTTGCGGCTTAAGCACCGCTCCGGCAGCTGCGGCACGGCATCTGCGTTGCCAAAATGCTCGATAATGTCGGGTTGCGGTACCCGCATCGTACTTCGGGGGAAAGCCCCTCGCACTCTGCGACCGCTGCCCCTGCTTCGGTCCGCTGTTTCCGCCACTGGCGGCGCTCACCTTTGCAGCATCCAGTATTATCTGCGCTTTTGGCTTAGCATCTGCCGCACCTCGCTCGCCGTATCGGCACTTAGAATTATGCGGTATTGCCCTAAAAATAGTCAGAATTTACGTCAGGCTCCCGGCTTGGTCAGGTTCACCCCGCCCTACCCCCCACAAATTTACCATTCACCCCAAACTTCAAACTTATCCTCATCTCCAATTCCTAATTTCTCATTTCTCCTTCCTAACTCCTAACTTTCAAGGGGGTGCCACCTTTGAATCTTCTCCACCTCGCCGATCTTCACCTCGGCAAGCGGGTCAATGGCTTTGACCTGCTGCCGGACCAGCGCTATATCTTAGAGCAGGTCCTCGACCTGTGCACTGCCCACAATGTGCAGGCGGTGGCGCTGGCCGGGGATATTTACGATACCGCCCTGCCCCCTGCCGCCGCAGTTTTGCTGCTGGACTGGTTTTTGACCGAGCTTGCTCATCGGAACATCCCGGTGCTGGCCATTGCCGGCAACCATGACAGCGCCGAGCGGCTGGATTATGCCGCCGGGCTGCTTTCCAACCAACAGGTCTATCTGGCCGGGCAGTTCACCAGTGCCCCCGCCGGGTCATCTTGCAGGATGAATTCGGCGAGCTCACCTTTGACCTCCTGCCCTTTGTCCGCCCCGCCACCGTGCGCCACTGCCTGCCGGATGCCGTTATCCGGGATGAAGATTCCGCCATCGCCGCCGCGCTGGGCCCGCTGCCCACCGTCGGGGAGCGTCGGGTTCTGATCGCCCACCAAATGGTGCTGGGCGGCGGCAGTCTGCCCACCTGTTCCGGCAGTGAGAGCGTTGCCGCCGATGTCAACGTCGGCACGGTTCAGGCCGTGGATGCCGCCCGCTTTACCGGCTACCTGTACACCGCCCTTGGCCACATTCACCGCCCGCAGCAGGTCGGCTGCCCCACTGTGCGGTACGCGGGCAGCCCGCTGTGCTATTCGCTGGATGAGTGCGGCGCGCAGAAAAGCGCCGTTCTGGTTCATATCGGGGCCAACGGAGCCGAACCGGAGCTTTTTGCCCCTGCGCCCGCTGCACGCCATGCGCCACCTCACCGGCCCGCTGGACCAGCTGACCGCCGCCGATACCGTAACAGATGCCGAAGATTACATCTGGGCCACCCTGACCGATCCAGTTCCCCGCCCGGACGCCATGGCCGTGCTGCGTGCCGCTTACCCCAACGCCATGAAGCTGGATTACGCCCCCGGCGGCGCACTGGATACCGGCAACGATGCCATCCAGCAGGCTGCCCAGCTGCGCACCATGAGCTTTGACGAGCTGTTCGCCCGCTTTTTGAAAAGATGCACGGCCGCACCCTTACCCCCCCGAAGAAACCGCAGCTCTGGCCCAGCTGCGCCAGGAGGCCGGACTATGAAACCTGTACGCCTGACCCTTTGCGCCTTTGGCCCTTATGCCGGCACCTGCACACTGGATTTGTCCGGCTTTGGCTCCAGCGGCCTGTTCCTGATCAGCGGCGATACCGGCGCGGGCAAAACCGCGCTGTTTGACGCTATCACCTTTGCCCTGTCCGGCGAAACCACCGGCGCTTACCGCGAACCGGACATGCTGCGCAGCGACTATGCCATCCCCACTGATACCACCTTTGTGGAGCTGGAGTTCACCCACCGCGGCCGTACTTATACCGTCAACCGCACCCCGGAGCAGACCCGCGCCAAGCGCCGGGGCGAGGGCGTGACCACAGTTCCCGGCTCTGCCGCCTTAACGCAGGAGCCGGACGCTCCCGTGACCGGTACCAAAGCCGTGACTGCAGCGGTGACAGCCCTGCTGGGCATTGACGCCCGCCAGTTTGCCCAAATCTCGATGATCGCGCAGAATGATTTTGCCCGCCTGCTCAATGCTTCCAGCGCCGACCGAGCCGAAATTCTGCGCCGCGTGTTTGATACCGCCAGCTACCAGCGGCTTGGCAGTGCCGCCCGCACCAAAGCCGGGGAAGCTCTGCGCCAGGCCGAGTTTGCCAACCACACCGTTGTGCAGCTGCTGGCCGCTTTACAGCCTGCCCCCGGCAGCCCCCACACCGGCGAACTTGCCGATGCGCAGGACAGCCGTGACCCCTACCGCGCCCCCGCCGCGCTGGACTGGGCCGCTGAGATCATCGAAGCGGACACCGCCCTGACGGCGGAGCAATCCCAACAGCTGGATATCCTTGATGCCCGCATTGAAGCCCAGTCCGCCGCGGTGGAAGCCGCCCAAAACCGTGCCAAACTGCTGAGCGGTCTGGATGAAGCCCAGGCCAAAGCCGCCGAGCTGACTGCCCAGGCCCCCGCTTTGAATGCGGAGTGGGACAAGACCGAAGCCCGCCGCCCGGAGCTTGCCGAGCTGGATGCCAAGCTGCAGCGCTTTGCGGAGTGGGAGCCGCGCTATCAAGAGTTGAGCACCGCTGCAGCCAGCGCCAAAGCCGCCCGCACTCAGGCCGAGCAGGCCGCCGCGGCGCTGGAAAAAGACCAGAAAACTCTAAGCAGTACCGATACTGCCTTAGCCCAGCTGGAACCGCAGATCACGGCCTGCGGCGAACCGAACGCCGAGCTGGAAAGCTGCCGCAAAACCATTGAGCTGGCCCAAAGCCAGCAGCAGGACTGCCAAGCCCTGTTGGACGATATCCCCCGCCTGCACACCGCGCAAGCCAACTGGCAGCGCACTGCCGATGAATACCGGCAAAAGCAGCAGCAGGCCGATGCCGCCCAGCATTCCAGCGCCGAGATGCAGCGCGCCCTGAATGCCGCCCGCGCCGGGATTCTGGCGCAAGATCTGGTGGATGGCACCCCCTGCCCGGTGTGCGGTGCTCTGCACCACCCAGCACCGGCAGCCCCCGCCCCCAGCCATGTCACCGAAGCCGCCTGCAACAAAGCTGCGCAGGCAGCGGCGAGCGCTGCGGCGGAAGCTTCCAAAGCCTCCACCGCAGCCGGGGAAGCCAAAGCCGCAGCCCAAACCCAGCGGGATACCCTGTATGCGCGTACCGCCGCCTTTCTGGCGCGCCGCCGCCAGCATTATACCGGGCCGCAGGCCGATGCCATGACCCCGGACGAGCTGCAAACCGCCCTGCAGGCCCAACATGACAGCCTGCGCCGCGGCCTTGCCGAAGTGCATGACCGCATGGCAAATGCTGAATCCCGCAAAAAAGATCTGGAAAAGCTGACCCGCCAAAAAGCCCAGCTGCAAGCCCAGCGCCCCGACCAGGCAAACGCTGTGGAGCAGGCCCGCACCGCACAGGCCAACGCCGAAAAAAAAGCCGCCGCGGAAGCCCAGACCCGCCTTGCCGAGGGGCAGAAAAACCTGCCCTGGCCAGATGCCGCCGCTATGGCCGCCGCCCGCGCCGAGACCCAAAAACAGCGCCGCACCCTGCAAGCCGCACTGGATGCCGCCGCCAAAAGCCGCGATGCTTTTTCCAAAGAACTTGCTGCGGCCCAAAGCGCCGCCCAAACCTTGGCCGAACAGGCCGGGGATACCGCCAGCCGCCCGGACCCTGCCGCCCAGCAGCAGGCCCTTACTGCACTGCAAGCTGAGCGCAAAAACCTGCGCGACCAAAACCAGGCCGCCCTGCACCGGCTGGATACCAACCGCGATGCCCTGACCAAGCTAAAAAAAGCCATCACCGCCGCAGAATCTGCCCGCGCCAACGCCTCCATGCTGGATAACCTGAGCAAGACCATCAACGGCAATCTGCCCCAAAAGCAAAAGCTGCCCTTTGAACAGTATGTGCAGAGCTTTTTATTTTGACGGCGTGGTCGCCGCCGCAAACCGTCGTTTTACCCGCATGACGGGCGGCCAGTATACCCTGCGCCGCCGCCAGAGCGCCGATATTGCCGCCAAGACCGCACTGGAGCTGGATGTGTTCGATGCCTACACCGGCAAAACCCGCCCGGTCGGTTCCCTTTCCGGCGGCGAAAGCTTTTTGGCGGCGCTCAGCCTGGCTCTTGGCATCAGCGATACCATCCAGGAAAGTGCCGGCGGCATCAGCGTGGATACCCTGTTTGTGGACGAAGGCTTTGGCACGCTGGACGCCGATGCCCTGCAAAAAGCCATCGACACCCTGACTGCCCTTGCCGGTTCCGATAAGCTGGTCGGCATCATCAGCCACGTCGAAACCCTCCAGGACCGCATCCCCAAACAAATCCTGGTCCAAAAGACCAAATGCGGAAGCAAAGCCCAAGTAGAACTTGGTTAATTGGAAGTTAGGAGGGAGGAGTTAGGAGTTTATGGTGCGGCTTGCGCCGCATATTAAAATCATAACACTCTTATACTCTCTCCGTTTCCTCACTTCTAATTATTGCCGCTTCCAAAAATTCCGTCCTTCAACTCCTACTTCCTACCTCCTAACTTATGAACCATCTTCTCCAATCTCAACTCCAATCCTATGCTTCCTCCGGGCTTTACCCCTTGCACATGCCGGGGCACAAGCGGCGGGTGGTGCCGGCACCGGGCCTGCCCGCCGGGTGGGATATGACCGAAGTTCCCGGCGTAGATGACCTGCACGATGCAGACGGCATTTTGGCCGATGCCATGGCCCGCACCGCCGCCCTGTGGGGGGCAAAGCGAACCTGGTATCTGGTCAACGGCTCCACCTGCGGCATTCTGGCCGCCATCCGGGCCGCTGTCGTCAGTTCCGGCCGCACCGCCGTCATCTGCGCGCGCAACTGCCACAAATCCGTTTACCACGCCATTGAGCTCAACCGCTTAACGGCACACTGGCTGGTGCCCCCGTGGACCCGGCGTTCGGCATTTACGGCAGCATCACCCCCGCCATGGTAGCGGATGCCCTGCGCGCCTGCCCGGATGCCGCTGCGGTCATCCTTACCAGCCCCACCTATGAGGGTGTTTTGAGTGATCTTGCCGCCATTGCCGCTTTGTGCCACGCCGCCAACGTTCCCCTGATCGTGGACGAAGCCCACGGCGCGCACTATCTGCCACTGGCCGCCGCCCACGGCTGGCAGGGCGGTGCCATTGCTGCCGGGGCGGATGTCATCATTCAAAGCCCGCACAAGACACTGCCCAGCCTGACCCAGACCGCCCTGCTGCACTGGAACAGTTCTTTCATTCCGCCGCAGGAGCTGGAACGCCAGCTGGATGTGTTTGAAACCAGTTCCCCCTCCTATCCGTTAATGGCCAGCCTGGACGGCTGCACCGGCCTGCTGGCCGAACACGGCGATGCCTGGTTTGCCGCCTGGCGTGCCCGCTTGCAGCGGTTCAGCGGCGCTGTGCGCCCACTGCGCCGCCTGCGCGTGCTCTGCCATGGGATGGATGATGTTTCTGCCCACCCCGGCTTTTTTTGCCCACGATTCCGGCAAGATCCTCGTCAACGGTGCTGCTGCCGGGCTGACCGGCCCCGCCCTGGCGGAACTGCTGCGCCGGGACTGGCAGTTTGAAACCGAGATGTCCTGTGGTGCCAACGTGCTGGCCATGACCTCCCCTGCGATGAAGAAACCGCCCTTGACCGTTTTGCCGCTGCCCTGTTGGTGATCGATGCTGCGGCGGCGCAGAACGCTCCCCTGCCCGCCTCGGCGCAGGTGCTGCCCACCCCGGCCCAGCCGCCTGTTCCATCGCACAGGCGCTTTTTGCCCCGCACACCGCGTTGGCACTGCAACATGCCGTTGGCGGCACCTCGGCGGAGTATGTCTGGGCATATCCGCCGGGCGTTCCGCTGCTGGCACCGGGCGAAGTGATCACTCCTGAATTCATCGCGGCCTGCACCGCCCTTGCTGCCTGCGGCACCCGCCTGCACCACACTGGCCTTGGCGGTGGCTCCACTTTGGATGTTCTGCCATAGCACCATTCCTGTTGTGGGCAAAAAACTGCCCACCTCCCCGCAAAAATCCCGCTTTTGCTTGACAAACCCTATGGTTTCCGTGTATATTTAATATAATCTATATTTATAGAAGAGGTGAAATTTCATGAAGCACATCCAGACTCTCGAGACCCGCGATATGGCGAAGAGCCTCCAGAACGGCGGCTGCGGCGAATGCCAGACTTCCTGCCAGAGCGCCTGCAAGACCAGCTGCGGCATTGCCAACCAGCCTTGCGAGAAGAAGTAATTTTTAATTGAACTGGCTTTCTGCCGGGACCGCCTTTTACCAAAAAGGCGCTCCCGGTTCTTTTTATGTAACCCCACTTTGATTCGGATATGAGGAATAGTATGATCCATCAATACAAATTAAGCGGTTACAACATTGTGCTGGATGTCTACAGCGGCAGCGTTCACGCCGTAGACGAACTGGCGTATGCCGCCATCGCTCTGGTCGATGCCGGCCACCCCCGCGCAGAAGCTGCCGACCTGCTGGCAAAGAAATATGCTGACTATCCCGAAGTGACCGCCGAGGACATCAACGACTGCTTTGACGATATCGAAGAACTGAAGGCCGATGGCAAGCTGTTTGCCGAAGATATTTACGCTGACCATGCCTTTGACTTCAAGAATCGTTCCACCGTTGTCAAGGCGCTCTGCCTGCATGTGGCCCACACCTGCAATCTGAACTGCGAATACTGCTTTGCCGCCCAGGGCAAGTTCCACGGCCAGTCCGGCCTGATGAGCTTTGAGACCGGCAAGCGTGCGCTGGATTTCCTGGTGGAGCACAGCGGCACCCGCCACAACCTGGAAGTTGACTTTTTCGGTGGCGAACCGCTGATGAACTTTGAGGTCTGCAAACAGCTGGTCGCCTATGCCCGCAGCATCGAGAAAGAACAAGGCAAAAACTTCCGCTTCACCATGACCACCAACGGCATCGGCATCACCGATGAGGTCATTGAGTGGGCCAACAAAGAGTGCTACAACGTGGTTCTTTCTCTGGATGGCCGCAAGGAGGTCAACGACCGTTTCCGCAAGGATATTGCAGGCCGCGGCAGCTATGACCGCATTGTGCCCAAGTTCCAGCAGCTGGTCAAGGCCCGCGGCGGTAAGGGCTACTACATGCGCGGCACCTTCACCCATTACAACACCGATTTCACCAACGACCTGTTCCACATGGCGGATGATCTCGGCTTTGACGAGCTTTCCATGGAGCCGGTCGTGAGCAAGGCCGGAAGTCCCGAAGCCCTGACCGAAGCCGACCTACCCATCCTGTTTGACCAGTATGAGCTGCTGGCCAAGGATATGCTCCGCCGTGAAAAAGCCGGTCATCCCATCACCTTCTACCATTACATGATCGACTTGGCCCATGGCCCCTGCATTTACAAGCGCATTTCCGGCTGTGGTTCCGGCACCGAATATATGGCCGTTACCCCCTGGGGCGACCTGTACCCCTGCCACCAGTTTGTCGGCGACCCGGCGTACAAGCTGGGCAACGTCTGGGACGGCGTGACCAACACCGAACTGCGCGACGAGTTCAAGCTGTGCAACGTCTATGCCCGCCCCGACTGCAAGGATTGCTGGGCACGCCTGTACTGCGCGGGCGGCTGCGCCGCCAACGCCCTGCACGCCACCGGCGATATCCACGGTGTGTATGAATATGGCTGCGAAGTGTTCCGCAAGCGCATTGAATGTGCCCTGATGATCAAAGTAGCCGAAAGCCTTGATCCCGAGCTGGCAGGCCGCGCCGCAACGGCAGCTCCTGCCACCGACGAGGACTGTGGCGACTGTTCCTCCTGCGAATAATTTCCTTTTCCCAGGGTGTATCTGAAAAGTCGAAAATATCGGCTGTTTCTTTGTTTTCAGATACACCTTAACCGCCGAGCCAGCAAAATCGGCGTTTCTTGTTTATCCCCGCACCAAATCTTCCATCAAATTCATCTGGCAAAGCCGGAATAAGGAGCGTAACTTGTATGGAATACCGTGTTTGCCGCAATAACCCTGCCCCCTATAATGACCTCAACGGCAAAATCAGCCTGCTGGGTCTTGGCACCATGCGCCTGCCCCTGCGGACGACGCCGCCGACCAGACCAGCATTGACGAGGAAAAGGCACAGGAGATTTTTGATTATGCCTATGCCCACGGCGTGAACTATTTCGATACTGCCTACCCCTACCACGGCGGCATGAGCGAAAAAGTTCTGCGGCAAAGCTCTGGCCAAGTATCCCCGCGCCAGCTATCACCTTGCCAGCAAACTGCCCGGCTGGCTGTTGAAATGCGATGAGGATGTGCCCCGTATTTTTAACGAGCAGTTGGCCAACTGCCGCACTGATTACTTTGATTTTTACCTCGTTCACTCTGTGCATGAAAGCAGCTGGTCCAATTACGTCAAATACCACGCCTATGACCAGCTGAACGAGCTGCGCAAGGCGGGAAACATCAAGCAGCTGGGCTTTTCTTTCCATGGCAGCGCTGAGCAGCTGCCAGAGATCCTTGCTGCAGGCGATTGGGATTTTGTACAGCTGCAGCTCAATTATTTTGACTGGGACTATCAGCAGAGCCGCAAAAAATACGAGCTGTGCGCCGCTGCCGGGCTGCAGGTCATCGTTATGGAGCCGGTGCGCGGCGGGATGCTGAACACCCTTTGCCCTGAAGCCGCCGCCCTGCTGCATCAGGCCGCCCCGGAAAAGAGCCTGGCCAGCTGGGCCATTCGCTGGGTTGCCAGCCTTCCCAATGTGCTGTGCGTACTTTCCGGCATGACTACCCTGGAGCAGGTACAGGATAACGTGGCTTCCATGGATCCCTTTATTCCGCTTTCCACCACCGAGCAGGATACCCTCGCCCGTGCGCTGGATGTGTTCAAGGCCCAAAAGCTTGCCCCCTGCACGGCCTGCAAGTACTGCATGCCCTGCCCCGCCGGGGTCAACATTCCGGGCATGCTGCACGCCTGGAACGAATACCGCCTGTGTGGTGACCGCCTCGCCACCCTAAAAAGAGGAATATGAGGACGCCCCCGCCGCCACCCGCGCCGAGCATTGCATCAAGTGCGGTGCCTGCCTGCCCAAATGCCCCCAGCACATCGACATCCGTTCCATGATGAGCACCATCTGCGATACGCTGTGATTTTTGGATTTACGGGGGATTTTTCCAACTTTTTGAAAAAAGGCTTCGGCGAAAACCTTTAATCCAATAGGTACAATCGTATAAATAAGGCGCACCACGGGGATTATTCTGTGGTGCGCCTGTTTTTTGTTGTTCCTGTTTATCATCCCTGTCTATGCGGAATTACAGCAGGTTCAACCCTTGCCACGAACTTTTTCCCGCCGTCCCATTCCGAATTCCTAATTTTTCCCCTCTCCGTGTAAAATGCCAAAAGCCCGATGTCAACACGGCATCGGGCTTTTGGATTTTCTGCATATAAAACGTTAATTTACTTAATCCTGCGCGTTATGCTTCGCGGCAAACGGCAGCTTGCCATAGATTCCGCCGGTCGTCTCCTTGGCGGCACAGATTTTATCTGCCAGGCACACCAGCCACGCTTCACGGCAGGTGGGTGGGATGGGGGTTAAGGGGAACATGTGCTTTTTGATGATCTCCCGCTCCACCGGGGTCAGCTTCCAATCCTCGCTTGCGTTGTGCAGGGCGGTGCCTGGGTGGGTAAAACCGTGCCAGTGGTGGCCGTTGGCTTTATCGTGCCAGTCATACAAAAAGTAATCATGCAGCAATGCACCGCGGATCAGCGCCCGCTCGTTTACGCGCAGGTGCAGCGTTTCCGCCAAGACGCAGGCGGTATCCGCCACGCTGACGCAGTGGGCATACACGCTGACCTTGCCGTGCTGGATGCACCGCCGGGTTGCCGTGTAGCGGCCCTCTTTTTCCAGCCGGGCGGCTGCGGCTGCCACGCGGGCTTCGATTGCCCTGCGGCGTTCCCCGCTCAACTGAAGGTCACCACATCATCACGCGGGGCCGCGGCAGGCTCCACGTTGATGGCCGTCAGCACCGGGCCGACAGAATCCGGGGTCTGGCCCTTGTAAATCGGGTGGTATTTCAGGTTCACCTTTGCCGTTACCGTGATCCAGTCACGCTGCTTCAGGTTCTTGTACTCCGCGTACTTGCAGGGGAAGCCCACAAACTGGATATCCTGCACGCAGCAGGTCATGGCAAAGCGGCCGGGCACAAAGCTGTCCTTGCCGGCGCGATTGGTCTGGCACACCTGAGCCAGGAATTTCACCGTTTTGCCGTCGTACTTCTGCATCTCATCCATGCAGTCCATATACCACACGCCAAAGAACTCTTCGGGAATCTCGATCACCGGGGCGTTTACATCGAACGGCAGCGGGTCCGGGATATCGTCATAGGCAACGCTGCCATCCTTGAACTCATAGGCGATATCGCAGCGGCGGCTGGCCTGGCGCACCAGCTTGTGGATCAGCTGGTGGCTTTCGTCATCGTTTACCGCCTCGGCACGGTTCACCACCAGCAGCTCGCTGCCGCGCAGCTTGTCCAGCAGCAGGCCGCGCATGGCATTGTCGTTCATAGGTCTTGATGGTAGTGCCGTCTGCGGTGGCCAGGCACTGGTAAATCAGCCAGTTATCCGGCAAAGCATCGTACAGCTCCTGCACCAGCCACATGCCGTTGTATTCAATGATCACACGCCCACAGTCAGACTTTTTCAGCCAGCTGCTGCAGGTGTTCGCGGTTCAGTTCCGCTTTGTCCTCAATGGTGGCAACGGTCACGCCGCCAAAGGCAAATCGCTCGGAATCATATTCCTCTTCGCCTTCCTCACAGATCAACAGCAGCGTTTTGTCGCCGGAATCAAACTGCGGGTCCTCCATTGTTTCCTGAATAAACTTGGTTTTGCCGCTTTCCAGCATACCCACAAAGAGGTAACAGGGAATCTCTTTCTGCGCCATGTTTTACTCCTTTACAAATCAGGCGTGGAACAGCTCTTCCACCTCATGTTCCTTCAGCTGGGAACCGATCACGCACACCTTGCCGGTAACATCGGGGCCGCAGGTGCGGATCTCATGCTCGCCGGGCACCATGTCGAACTCGTACCAGGTGTCGCCGCCGTCCACAATGCCCTTGGCGCGCAGCACAGCGCCGTACTCGCCGGAATCCAGCGTGGTCAGGATGCTCTCCAGCTCGTCATGGCTGTACTTGTGGGCAGTCTCGTGGCCCCAGCTGGTGAACACTTCGTCTGCATCGTGGTCATGATGATGGTGATGATGGCCGCAGCAGCACTCGCCGTCATGGTGGTGATGCTCGTGTTCATCCTCATCATCATCGTCATCATGGTCGTGGTGGTGATGGCAACATTCGTGGCCGTGGTCATCATCCTCGTCATGATGGTGGTGATGCTCGTGCTCATCCTCATCATCGTCGTCATCATCATGGTCGTGGTGATGGTGGCAGCACTCGTGGCCGTCCTCATCATGGTCATGGTGGTGGTGATGATGCTCTTCCTCCTCATCCTCGTCCGCATGGGCAGCATTGGAAGCCTGTGCTTCGCTCAGAAGCTCGGCAACCAGGTCGCGCTTACCATCCATAACGGAAACGATCTGTGCACCGGTCAGTTCGTTCCAATCGGTGGTCACAATGGTGGCGGTGGGGTTCTTTTCCTGGATCAGGGCAACAGCTGCGGCAACCTTCTTCTCGTCTGCGCTGCCGGTGCGGCTCAGGATAATGCAGGAGGCGTGGCTGATCTGGTCATCATAGAACTCGCCAAAGTTCTTCATATACATTTTGACCTTGTTGACATCGGCCACGGTGACAAAGCTGTTCAGGCTGACCGGCAGGGTCTCGGCCACGCCCTCGACCGCGCGGGTGACATCGCTCAGCTTGCCGACGCCGGAAGGCTCGCTCAGAATGCGGTCAGGATGATAAGTCTCCACGACCTTTTTCAGTGCCTCGCGGAAATCGCCCACCAGGGTGCAGCAGATGCAGCCGGAGTTCAGCTCGTTGACCTGAATGCCAGCCTCACGCATAAAGCCGCCGTCAATGCCGATCTCGCCGAATTCGTTTTCGATCAGCACGATCTTTTCGCCCTGGAACGCTTCCTTGATGAGCTTTTTGATCAGGGTCGTTTTGCCTGCACCCAAAAAGCCGGAGAAAATATCAATTTTAGTTTCCTGTTCTGCCATGGTAATATTCCCTTCTATCTTAAAGTTTGTTTGTGTTGTTAGCAATCTTGTTTTCTTACTGCTAACCTTATTATATCAAACCCGTCAAGAGCTTTTCGCCCATTTGGGCCTGCCAAAATTTGAAATTTTTGAAAACTTCTTGCCCTGTCAGCGCCTTTTTGCCGCGGCGTTTCCCCGTTTGCTGCAAAATCCTCTCACCTTTCAGCAGTTTGCCCGAAAAACCGCCCAGTATCGCCTGAAAAACCGTTTTTTCTATTGAATTTTGCGCCGGGCGCGTGTTACACTTGATGTATGCTGTTTTTACCGGAATTTTGCCTTGTTCACGCCCTGTTTTGGAGGTGAGCACCTTGCCCGCTGCCCCTGCATCCCGCGCCGCCGGGCGCGAAGTGACCCCGTGGAACTGTTCCGCCTGCTGCCCGCCCATTTCGCCGCGGTACTGGTTTGTACCCTGCTGGGAGGTATTCTGGCCTTTGCTGCCGCACGCCTTGCCCCGCGCAGCTACCAGGCCGAAGCCCAGCTGTATGTTGCCGCCGCACAGGAGGGGCTGACCTCCGGCTATGCGGAACTGCAATTAACGGCTGATTATCAGGAGCTTTTGACCAGCCGCACCATGCTGGAATCTGTTATTTCCACCCTTGGCCTTTCCACGGATACTGCCCACTTAAAAGACCAGATTACCATTCTGCACCCGGCAGATACCCATATTCTGCGCATTGTTGCGGCCGATTCCTCCCCACAGCGCGCAGCAGATATTGCCAACGCACTGGCTGCCCTTGCGTTGGATGATCTCTCTGCCTGCATGGGCACCACCCCGCCCCGCCTGGTGGAGCAGGCAGCCCCGCCGCAGCGCTCTTCCGGGCCGGGGGCTGTGTTCCACGCAGCGTTTGGCGCTGGCATCGGCTTTTTGCTCTGCTTTGCTTTCCTCTGCCTGCATTACCTGCGGGATGACCACATTTATACGGCGGACGATCTGACCCGTTGCCTTGGCTCTTCGCCTCTGGCCTGCATCCCGGATGCCACGCCCCGCCGCCTCCATACCCGGAAAGGCGGCCGCCCATGAAAGAACTTGCTTTGAACCACCTGCCGGAGCTGGCACCCCGGACGGTTGAATCCCTGAATCTGCTGCGCCTGCGTCTGGAACAGACAGCCCCAGACACCAAAATCATTCTGCTCACCAGCACTACCCCGCAGGAAGGTAAAACTACTCTGGCTTTGCAGTTCTGGCAGCTGCTTGCCGGGCTTGGCCAGCGCTGCCTGCTGGTTGACGGTGACCTGCGCCATTCCGGCATCTGCCGCCAGTGCGGGCTGACCGGTGAACACAAAGTGCCGGGTCTGGCACACTATCTTTCCGGCAGCGTTCCTCTGGAGGAAGTTCTCTACCACACCGAGATCCGCGGCACCTGCCTGGTTCCGGCCTCCGGCACCACCAACCGCCCGGCCCTGCTGCTGGAACACCCCCGCTTTGCCCGCATGGTGGAAAGCTGTGCACCAAAGTTTGCTTATCTTTTGGTAGATGCTCCAGCCCTGAGCGAATGCAGTGACGCTCTCAGCCTTGCCAAGGTATGTGACGGTGCCCTGCTTGTGGTACAAAGCGGCGGCGTTACCCACCAGGAGCTGCGCCAAGCGGCTCACCTTCTGCAGGGCTGCGGCCTGCCGCTGCTGGGCACTGTGCTGAACCGCACCCCGTATTGACCTTTTATGAAAACATGTTAGAATGGACTTGTTCAACATTCTGCATATAAGGAGAGGACTATTTTGACGACCAATGAAAAAATCGCCGCTCTGCGCGCCGCTGCCCAGGCAGCCGGTGCCCACGGTGTTTTGCTGATGACCAGCGACCCCCACTCCAGTGAATATCTGCCCGCTTATTACAACAGCCTGCCGTTTTCTCCGGCTTTACCGGCGAGAACTCCACCCTTGTTGTCACCCTGACCGGCAGCGCCCTGTGGTGCGATGGCCGCTTTTATGTTCAGGGTGACCGTCAGCTGGCCGGTACCGAAATTGAGTGCATGCACGCCGGTTCCGCCGGGGTGCCCACCGTGGAAGAGTACCTGACCGCCCATTTTGCCGCAGGCCAGACCCTGCTGCTGGACGGCAGCTGCGTTCCTGCCACCATTGCCAACGGCTATGCCGCCGCTCTGGCCAAGAGCGGCGCCAAGCTGGAAAGCAAGGATATCGTCTCCCCCTGTGGGAGAGCCTGACCACCCGCCCCAGCCTGCCCAACACCCCCTGCGAGCTGCTGACTGTTGAGCAGACCGGCGCCACCGCCGCCCAGCGCATTGCCATGGTGCGTGACGAGCTGAAAAAAGCCGGTGCCACCGCCCTGGCCGTGACTGGTCTGGACTGTGTGGGCTGGCTGACCAACATGCGCGCACGCGACCTGCCCTGTACCCCGCTGGCCGTTGCTTATGCCCTTGTCACGATGGACAGCTGCACCCTGTTTATCGCCCCCGGCCGCCTGAATGATGCCGATGCAAAAACGTTGGCCGATAACGGCGTTTCCCTGCGCGACTACCCGGAGCTGATCGATACCGTACACGCTCTGCCCGCAGAGGAAGTGTTCCTCGTAGACGAGAAAGCCACCAATTATGACCTGTACTGCGCCCTAAACGAGCACAAGACCGTTACCGGTGCCGACCCGATCTTTGCACTGAAAGGTGTCAAAAACCCGGTCGAGCTTGCCAACATCCGCGAATGCCATGTGCGTGACGGCGTTGCCGTGGTGCGTTTCCAGATGGACTTGGAAAAGGCCATCGCCGAGGGCAAAATCCTGCACGAGACTGACATTGAAAAGATGCTACAAAAGCGCCGTGCCGAAATGCCCGGCTACTTTGAGGACAGCTTTGATACCATTGCCGCTTACGGCCCCAACGCCGCCATGATGCACTACCATGCTGAGGGCGACGTCAACAGCAAGATCGAGCCGAAGGGCTTCCTGCTGGTAGACAACGGTGGCCAGTATGACTGCGGCACTACCGACATCACCCGTACTTACACCGTCGGCCCGCTGACCGAGAACGAGCGCAAATACTACACCTGGACCCTGCAGAGCCATATCGACATGGCCCGCGCGGTGTTCCTGGATTACTGCACCGGCTTTGCACTGGACAGCTTTGCCCGCGGCCCGCTGTGGGCACACAAAATCAACTACCGCTGCGGCACCGGCCACGGCGTTGGCTACATCTCCTCGGTGCACGAAGGCCCCCAGAGCCTGCGTCCCCAGAACCCCATTGTCTTCAAAGAGGGCATGACCATCACCGATGAGCCGGGCGTTTATGAGACCGATGAAGTCGGCATCCGCATCGAGAACGAGCTGGAGTGCGTGGATGCCGGCACCAACCAATATGGTCACTGGCTGAAATTTGAGCCGCTGACCCTGGTGCCCATCTCCACCGAGCCGGTCATTGTGGACGAACTGACCCGTGACCAGATCAACTGGCTGAACGCCTACCATGCCCATGTATACGAGATGCTCAGCCCCCGCCTGACCGAGGAGGAAAAGACCTGGCTGAAAGCCAAGACTACCCCATCGACCGGTAAAGCTTTCTTTTCCGCATTTTTGAGTTATTTGAATCACTGAATTTATCGGCCCCTGCCGCACCAAGGCAGGGGCCGATTTTGTTTTGCCTTGGGCAACACCGCACAATTCCCGCCTTGCGGCTTAAGCACCGCTCCGGCAGCTGCGGCACGGCATCTGCGTTGCCAAAATGCTCGATAAGACATCCAGTATTAGCTGCGCTTTTGGCTTGGCATCTGCCGCACCTCGCTCGCCGTATCGGCACTTAGAATTATGCGGTATTGCCCTTGGGTCCTGCTGTGCTATGTCCACATCAACCTTCCCTTTCCGTATTTTCCTTTTCCCTCCCCTCATCCTACCACCCTTTTATAAATGCACCTCTCTCATGGCCTCGCGCAAATCAACTTATTGTATTTTATTTAATTTTATATTCAAATTGTATTTCCCGTTTTCCTGCGTCCGCCCCTCTGTCCATTCTGCACCTTCCGACCAAATTGGCGCATCGGGTGCTGGTCATTCTGCTATTCTTTCATAATTCTTACCCAAAATCACACGTCTAACACTGTGCAATCATCCCATTTTCTGGACTTTTTACTCATTCTTGGGTAAAAATCCGTGATTATTGTTGATTTTTTATCAAAGTCGGTCTATAATAAAATAGCTGGCAGGGTCAGGCCCTCCAGCCGCTTGAACTGAATTTATAGGAGGTACCTGTTATGCTCGTAAATGCAACCAATATGCTCCTCAAAGCTCGTGACGGCCACTATGGTGTTGGCCAGTTCAATATCAATAACCTGGAATGGACCCGGAGCATTCTGCTTCAGGCTCAGGCCATGCAGAGCCCGGTTATCCTGGGCGTTTCCGAGGGTGCCGGCAAATATATGACCGGTTTCAAGACCGTTGCCGCTATGGTGCGCGCAATGGATGAATCTCTTGGCATCACGGTTCCCGTTGCCCTGCACCTGGACCACGGCACCTATGAGGGCGCAAAGGCCTGCATTGAAGCTGGCTTTACCTCCATCATGTTCGATGGCTCCCACTACCCCATCGAAGAGAATATTGCCAAGACCCGTGAGCTGGTTGAGCTGGCACACGACAAGGGCCTGTCCATCGAAGCCGAAGTTGGTTCCATCGGCGGCGTTGAGGACGGCGTAGTCGGCAACGGCGAAATCGCTGACCCCGAAGAGTGCGCCAAGATCACCGCTCTGGGCGTTGACTTCCTGGCTGCCGGCATCGGCAACATCCACGGCATTTACCCCGCCAACTGGAAGGGCCTGGACTTTGAAGCTCTGGAGCGCATCCATCAGGCTACCAACAACATTCCTCTGGTGTTGCACGGCGGCACCGGCATCCCCGACGAGATGGTTCAGAAGGCCATCCGCCTGGGCGTTTCCAAGATCAACGTCAACACTGACTGCCAGCTGGTATTTGCTGAGGCCACCCGCAAGTACATCGAAGCTGGCAAGGATCAGCAGGGCAAGGGCTATGACCCGCGCAAGCTGCTGAAGCCGGGCGCAGACGCCATCATGGATAAGGTCAAGGAGAAGATCGAACTGTTCGGCTCTGCCAACAAGGCTTGATTTTGCTAAGATTTAATTTGCCCTTTATCCAGTAACATTACGCCCCGGAATCGCATATTCTTATGCGGTTCCGGGGTGTTTTTATTTTACGCTGTTTGCGCTATTTTATTTGTAGGTACTAGCCATAACCTCACAGTAGGGCGGGGTGCCCTCACCCCGCCGCAACCTTGGCCCATCTCTCATATTACAAATTTTGTAATGCACCTAAAACAGATTTGTAGGGGACGATGCTTCGCATCGTCCCACATGCCGGGCCTTGTCTAATATTTCACCACATCATTCTCCGCAAGGCAGCGGGCGCACATTGTGCGCCCCTACAGGTGGCATACCATCACAATCCCTCCACATCACTCAAAACCCGTCTTTTCCCTCACCATCACATTCCAGGGCCATCTCGCCTGTCCCATCTTCACACAAAAAACGGCGCCGTACCCCATAAAGTCCGGGCTACAGCACCGTTTCTTTTTATCTTATTCTATAAACTCTATCATCATGCTCTGTGCTTTTTGTGCCTGCTCACCAATACGCCAAGCACTATCGCCAGCACAAAATAGATCACTGCCATCACCACAAAGCGGCCAAACAAACCGCCCACATAAGCAATCAGCAGGTTTTTCAGGGCAGGCGGGTCAATGCCCAGGCGCGTTAAGCCGATCATCGGCTTAACGCCCACACCCAGCACCAGGCACACCACAGCAGCACCGCCAAGGGCATACACCAGGCAGCGCGCCCCCCAGGCGGGCATCTTTGCGGCTGATACGTAGCATGGACACTACCGCAGCGCACAGCAGCACCGCACTGACCACCAAGCCGATTACCATCACCTTTTGCAGTTTCTGCACCAGGGTACGCAGCTGGCTGACCAGCGGCACCGCGGTGTAGGAGGCATACTCCATACGCACAGCCTCGGCCACGGTTTCCACGGCCGTCTTGGTATCGCCTTCCAGCGTAATGCCACGGTCTGCCGTAGCCTGTTCCATGGCGTTGTAAACGGCTTCCGCGATAGTATCGCGGGTATAATAGGTCAGCGTTTTGGCATACAGCCCCGCCACAGCATCCTGCATGTCGCTTTCCACCTGGTCAACAGACATAAACCCCGTCATAACATCGGCATCAAAACCGGTGGCTGCACCATAACTGATAAAATCCTGTACCATATCATCATAGGCGCTCTGGGCATAGCCGGAGCTTTTCACGCAGCTCTGCATATAGCCCACGTTACCAAACGTGGTAAACAGCATGACAAACACCGCCAAAAGTGCCAAAATCAGGCTGCTCAGCCAGGAAAGCACCATCGGCCACACAGTACTGCCTTTGCGGGAGTTTTTTTGTTGCGTCATCTCTGCATCTCCTCCCTCAACGGTCAGCATCCAGCTCCGGGCCGGATGTGTAGCTGGCATAAACAAAGTAGCGGTTAGGGGTAAAGCCCAGCGCATCAAACGGGTAGCAGGTATACAGGATCAGGTTTTCATCGGTGCGTGTAAAGTCATACGTGGTGGTATCCTGGTAATCCCGCACCTCGCAGCGCTCCACCGTATAGGTGTAGGTACCGTAATGGGTCTCGATCGTCACCACATCGCCCACCTCAACGCTCTGCAGATCGTTAAAAAAGGTGTTGTTGTGGCCCGCCATCAAAATAGTCTTACTTTCACCAGGGATGCCTGCTCCGCTGCTGTCCACATAAGTACCAACGCCCCGGTTCAGGATGCTGTTGGTGTCACCGTAATACACCGGCGCGTCCACCGTGGTGCCCGCAATGGTAATGCGGCCATAGCGGTCCCCCTTGCTGGGGTAGGTAATGCTGCTCAGCGGGATGGTCTCCTGTTCCGGCTCTTCCTGTGCGGTCCGGTCATTTTCCGTATTGGTCAGGGTCTGGGCTGCTTCATCAAACAGGTCCTTGGGCTGGGTTTCCACCACGCTGGTTTCCATAAACCACTCTACCAACGAGTAGTACGGTGCGGCAAACACCTTGAACATGACCGCCAGCAGCGCCAACGTGACCAGCGCAAACAGCAGTGGCACTACCACCAGCCCTGCCGGACCTTTGCGCAAAAAATCGTTCTTGTGCGTCATTTATTTTTTCTCCCCGTTCAGGCACAGGCTGCGGCCCATACCTGACGCTGAAACAAAAAAATTCGCCGCGGCACGCCGCGGCGAACAACATGTTAGTTAGGCGTGATTACTCAGCGTCACGGCTCTTGCGAACAGCAACACCCATGGTGCCAGCGATGGCAACCACAGCAACCAGCATAGCGATACCAGCATTGTCGCCGGTAGCCTTGATAACGCCATTGCCGCTCTTCAGGCTGGCAGCAGCGGTGGTGGTGCTTTCAGCAACGCCCCAGGTGCCATTCTTGATGGCTTCGCCGATTTCCGGATGGGTATCGGCATTGTTGAAGCTATAAGCAACGTTGGTGCCATTGATGCTGGCAGAGATGGTGATATCGTTGCCGTTGACGGCAACCTTAGCGTCAGCAACAGAAACACCGATGCTGTTCAGCACATTGACAGCCTCGTTCTTTGCGCCTTCGGGATCAGACTTAGCCTGACCCAGCAGAGCGTTTGCCTTGGCAACCAGAGCGTCAGCAGTGTAGCCAGCAGCAAGAGCCTTGTCAACATCAGAAGCGGTAACAGTGTAGGCAATGCCCTTGGAGTTCAGGTAATCCTGAGCGCGGGCAACCTGTGCATCATTGGCAGCAAATGCGCTGGTAGCGAACACACCAGCCATAGCGGCGCAGGCAACGAAAGTGGTCAGTTTCTTCATTTTCATTACGCACATCTTCTTTCTTCCTATTTGAATATTGGAATGTATATTCTTTAATGCACCCCATATTAGCTGATGGTTCATTAGAACTATCAATAGTAGTAGTATAGCATTTTTTTCTCAAATGTCAAGATTTCTTCGCGCCTTTATGCTTTCCGTTATTCATTTCGCGCTTTTGCCAAAAGTAAAATGGAACTTCCACCATTAGCATCACGCACCAGCCGGTGGCGCAGGCAAAGGCAATGCCATACATCCCCATCCGCGGCGCCAAAATGCAGGTCGTCACCACACGCAGGCTGGTCTGGATCAGCGTGCCCAGCAAAGTCATCGGCATGTTGCCCATGCCGCGGTAATATCCTTGGAATCCGTTCGTCATGGCGGGCAGCAGGTAGAACAGTGCCATCGTTCCCAGGTACTGCACCGCCAAAGCGATCACCCGGTCAGCGCCCTCCCCTGTCACAAACATTGCGGCCAGCGGGGTCTTGAACAGAGTCACCACCCCGCCGATCAGCATCCAATACGCGGCTTCCATCCCAAGGCCCACCGCAAATCCGCGTCTAATGCGGTCCTGCCTGCCCGCGCCGCGGTTCTGGGCAATGTAGGTGGTAATGCCCTGGGCAATGCTCTGTTCGGGGATGCAGGCAAAATCGTCAATGCGCGTCACCGCATTGAACGCAGCGATCACTTCCACACCCAAGGCATTCACCTGCCCCTGGATGAGCACTTTGCCGATTGGCTGCACGGCCTGCTGCAAAGCGGATACCCCGCCATATTGCAGCGTGCGGCCCAGCAGGCTGCGGTCAACGCGCCACTGGCCCCGCCGGGGGCAGAGTTCCGGCGTTTTGGTCCACAGCCACCACCCGGCCAACACGGCACTGAACGCTTCGGCAATCACCGTTGTCATGGCGGAGCATACAATGCCAAAGCCCAGCCCGCCGATAAAGATCAGGTCCAGCGCTGCGTTCAAAATGGCCGATACCATCAAAAAGCGCAGCGGCGTTCGGGCATCGCCCACACTTTTGAACCCCGCCGCCAACGCATTGTAAAAGCAGGTGAACGGTGCCCCCAAAAAGGTAATGCGCAGATAGATGGCCGTGATTGCAAAAATTTCCCGCGGAACCGCACAGGCCTCCAGAATCGCCGGGGTGAATAATACCCCCAGCAATGCCACCACTGTGCATGCCGCCGTGCCGGAAAGCACGGTGGTGGCCAGTTCCCGGCGCAGGCTTTCGCCGTCCTTTGCGCCAAAGAACTCGCTCATCAGCACCCCGGCCCCCAGGCAGACACCGGTAATTCCCAGAATAACCAGGTTCATCACCGGGCCCGCAATGCCCTCGGCCGCCAGGGCATCCTTGCCGATGAACCGCCCCGCAATGATGGAATCCACCGCGTTATACGCCAGCTGGAACCAGTTGCCCAGCATCAGCGGCACGGCATAGCGCAGCAGGTGCCCCGCCGCGCCGCCTTTGGTCATATCCTGCATGGCGCTCATTTCTGCTGTGCCGGTTTGCGCTCATCGCGGTCCTGCTCAGTTTCCCGCGTAATGTAGATGGGGCGGTGCTTCACTTCCAGATAGGTTTTGGCCAGGTACTCGCCCACAATGCCAAGGCAGAACAGCTGCACGCCGCTGCACAGCAGCATAATGCAGACCATGCTGGGCCAGCCCGCGGTCGGATCGCCAAAAATCAGAGCACGCACTACAACAAAAATAATGCCCACAAATGCCGCCAGGCAGAAGATCACGCCCGCCAGCGCCGCCATAACCAGCGGCTGGGTCGAAAATCCTACAATGCCCTCAATGGAATACTTGAACAGGCTCCAGAAGTTCCACTTGGTCTGGCCTGCCACGCGCTCCACGTTCTGGTAGGCAAACCACTTGGTCTTAAAGCCCACCCAGCTGAAAATGCCCTTGGAAAAACGGTTATACTCCGACATTTCCAGCACGGCATCCACCATGCGGCGGCTCATCAGGCGGAAATCCCGTGCGCCGTCTACTATCTCGGTATCCGACATTTTATTGATGATGCGGTAAAACATCCGGGCAAACCAGCTGCGCACCGGGGTTCACCCTCGCGGGTGGTGCGGCGGGTAGCCGCGCAGTCATAATCACCGGTCAGCAGGGCATCCAGCATATCCGGCAGCAGCGCAGGCGGGTCCTGCAGGTCAGCGTCCAGCGTGGCGACATAATCACCCTTGGCCGCTTTCAGGCCCGCATAAATACCCGCTTCCTTGCCAAAATTGCGGCTGAAGGAAACGTAACGCACACGCGGGTCGGCATCGTGCAGCTCCCGCGCCACGCGCAGGGTGCCGTCTTTGGAGCCATCATCCACAAAAATGATCTCAAATTCTGCGCCGTGGCTCTTTTCCATCTGTGCCGCCACACGGGCCGCTTCCTGATAAAACAGCGGCATGGCTTCTTCTTCGTTATAACATGGAACGATCAGGCTGATCAACATTAGGGGTCACTCCTCCCATGGTAGTTTCTATCGTGGGTATTGCGGTCATTCGGCGGTCCATCCGGTAAAGTTCACCAGCAGGTATCCGTCCTGCAGGCTTACCCCAACCGGGGCTTCGCCTGCCTCGGCCAGGGTATCGGCGGCATCCTGCTGGTCTGCATCCGCCAAAGCGCAGGGGCGACCCACCTGCTGCATCAGCAGGGCTATCTGTTCTTTGCCGCCAAAGGCATCCTGCGCCCAGTTGATGACCATTGTCTGCGGGTTCTCGTACCGGTCCAGGTCCCCCAGCGGGCCGCCCAGCACGGTATAAATCAGGTATGCGGCCTTATACGCCGGGTTTGCCGCCGGGATCACCAGCCGGTCCTGCAGTTCGGGGCTTAATTCTGCCTGCCCCACAAAGGCCACCGGCAGGGTGCCCGCCGGATCCAGGTCATTCAGTTCATCTGCTGTTTTAATCAGCAAGCGTTCTTCATACTGCCAGCGGTCGCGGTTGTATCGTATCGTCCCTGTCAGGGAGATCAGTTCCACCGCCAGCATCGCCCCCGCCAGCGCGGCACAAATGATGGCTTTGGCTCCGCCCTGTTTGCCGCGGTCCAGCGCCGGGGCCAGCCACAGCCAGGCCGCAAAGGGCACAAACACAGCAAAGCACTGCACTGCACGGGCCATCTGGGCACCGGTGCCCTGCAAGATGCCCAGCGAGAACTGCGATACAATCAGCCCCGCCGCAAACAGTGCCCGCCCATTGCCGCCGCGGTGCCGCAGGACCCACAGCACCACCGCCCAGCTGGCAAGTGTCAGCAAGGCCAGCGCCGGAATGCCAAGCGCACGGGCCAGATAGTTGGTCAGCCATTCCCGCACAGGGATCACAACCGCAGCCCGCACGCTGTCCCGCTGGAACCAGAAGATCGTTTTGGATGCCGTGCCATCCTGCCCGCTCACGCCGTTTGCGGCACACAGCAGGGCGGCCAGCCCTTTGCGCAGCACCAGTGCCGCGGCCAGCGGCCACAGTCCGCGCAGAATGCTGCCCCATATCTTTCCGGCTTTTCGGCTGTGGGGTTCCGCTGCCGCGGCATCCAGCAGCAGGGCGGCGCACAGCAGCGTCAGCCAGACTGGGGCAAAGCTTTCGTACAGCCCCAGTGCAAAACACAGGCAGACCACTGCGCCGCAGGCACCGGGCAGGCTGTTCCGCCAGCCGCACAGCAGGTGCGGCAGTGCCAGCGCCAATGCCAACGCGCACAGCAGGTAGCCAAACCCAACGCCACACTGGTTGGAATACATCAAAATTTCGCCATGGTAGGGCCACAGCAGCAGCCCTGCCGCCAGCAGCTGCGCCCCCGGCTGTTTTGCCTGCCGCCGTGCCGCCGTGTACAGCACCGCAGCCAGCAGAATGCCCGCCAACACCAGGCTGAGGGCAAAAAACAGCTCCGGCCAAAAGCGCTGGTAGGTCATGATTCCGGTCAGCGCCTGCAGCAGCCACACGGTAATGCGGCCCTGGCGCAAAAATTCTCCGCCCTGCTGGTAGGTGGCAATGGCAAGGTCGTCCATATCCACGGCAGGGGTGTTCATGGCGTAGCCGTACCCCCACAAAACTGCCAGCAACAGCACACCCCACAGCGTTTTGCTGCGGGCCAGCCCGCACAGGTTGTTCCAAATTTGTCCCGATACGGGCAAAGCCCCCGCTTGTGCGGAGGCTTGCCGGGTGGTATCAGGTTGTAATGTCTGGCGCGCCACGGGGAACGATCAGCCCTTAACGGCGATATTGACCAGGCGGCCCTTGACGTAAATTTCCTTGGCAATGGTCTTGCCTGCAATGGCTTCGGCCACAGCGGGGTCAGCCTTTGCAGCGGCAATGGCGTCAGCGCTTTCAATGTTAGCGGCAACGTTCAGGCGGGCTTTGACCTTGCCGTTCACCTGAACAGCAATCTCAATGGTCTGCTCCATGCATTTGGCTTCGTCATACTTCGGCCACTCGTGGTAAGCCAGGGTGTCGGTGTGGCCCATCTGCTGCCACAGTTCCTCGGTCATATGGGGAACAAACGGGTTCAGCAGCTGCAGCAGCACTTCGTACTCTGCGCGGGTTGCACCGCCCTCATCGTACAGGGCATTCACCAAAATCATCAGCTGGGCAATGGCAGTATTGGCCTTCAGGGCGTCAATGTCCTCGCCCACCTTCTTAATGGTGCGGTTGATCAAAGCTTCCAGCTTCGGGCGGTAGCCTTCGCCCTCCACCTGCTTTTCGCTCAGTGCCCAGATGCGGTCCAGGAAGCGTTTGCAGCCCTTGATGGAGTTGGTGTTCCAGGGAGCGGCTTTCTCAAAGTCGCCAATGAACATCTCGTACAGGCGCAGGGTGTCAGCGCCGTACTCGTTCACCACATCGTCCGGGTTGACAACGTTGCCCAGGGATTTGGACATCTTGACGATCGGGTGCTCGGCCATTTCGCCGTACTTCTCGACCAGAGCTTCGCGGGCAGCCTTTTTCGCTGCCGTACTCGGCCAGCAGGCGCTTGCGCTCGGCATCGGGCTGGTTTTCAAAGGCATGCGGGTTCAGGCCCAGGATCATGCCGTGGGAGGTACGCTTCTGGTACGGTTCTGGCTTGGGCACTACGCCGATATCATACAGGAATTTGTGCCAGAAACGGCTGTACAGCAGATGCAGGGTGGTGTGCTCCATGCCGCCGTTGTACCAGTCCACCGGGCTCCAGTAATCCAGGGCTTCCTTGCTGGCGATGGCATCCTTGTTGTGGGGGTCCATATAGCGCAGGAAGTACCAGGAAGAACCGGCCCACTGGGGCATGGTATCGGTTTCACGGGTAGCGGGGCCGCCGCAGCACGGGCAGGTGGTCTTGATCCACTCGGTGTGGCGGGCCAGCGGGCTTTCGCCGTCCGGGCCCGGCTCAAAGTCGGTAATTTCCGGCAGTCGCAGCGGCAGCTCGCTTTCGGGGATGGGCTGCCAGCCGCACTTTTCGCAGTGCACCATGGGGATGGGCTCGCCCCAGTAACGCTGGCGGCTGAACACCCAATCACGCAGCTTGAAGTTGACCTTCTTGCAGCCCTTGTGGTTTTCTTCCAGCCAGGATACATCTTTTCCTTGGCATCTTCAACGGACAAACCAGTCAGGAAGCCGGAGTTGACCAGCGTGCCGGTGGCAACATCGGTAAAGGCAGCCTCATCCAGGTTGGCCGGGGTATTGCCCTTGACGACCTCGATGATGGGCAGGCCGAACTTCTTGGCGAACTCCCAGTCGCGGCTGTCGTGGGCAGGCACGGCCATGATAGCACCGGTGCCGTAAGTTGCCAGAACATAGTCAGAGATAAAGATGGGCACCTCTGCGCCGTTGACGGGGTCGGTGGCGGTCACGCCCTCGAGCTTAACGCCGGTCTTTTCCTTATTCAGCTCGGTACGCTCAAAGTCGCTCTTGCGGGCGGCTTCATCCTGGTATGCCTTTACGGCATCCACGTTCTTGATCAGCCCGGCATCGATCCACTTTTTGATGTAGGCATGCTCCGGGGAGATGACCATGTAGGTAACGCCGAACAAGGTATCCGCGCGGGTGGTATAAACGGTCAGGGTATCACCGGCAGAGGTTTCAAAGTTGACCTCAGCGCCATGGCTGCGGCCGATCCAGTTGCGCTGCTGGGTCTTGACACGGTCGATGTAATCCACCTGGTCCAGGTCATCGATCAGGCGGTCCGCGTAAGCGGTGATCTTCAGCATCCACTGGCTCTTCACGCGCTGCACAACGGGGCTGCCGCAGCGCTCGCACACGCCGTTTACAACTTCCTCGTTGGCCAGAACGACCTTGCAGCCGGTGCAGTAGTTGACGGTGGTAGCCTTTTTATAAGCCAGACCGTGCTTGTACAGCTGCAGGAAGATCCACTGGGTCCACTTGTAGTATTCGGGGTCAGTGGTGTTGATCTCGTGGTCCCAGTCAAAGCTCAGGCCCAGTGCCTGCAGCTGGCTCTTGAAGCGGGCCACGTTCTTGGCGGTCACGATTTCCGGGTTGATGTGGTTTTTCAGGGCATAGTTCTCGGTCGGCAGACCAAAAGCATCCCAGCCCATAGGGTACAGGACATTATAGCCGCACTGACGCTTTTTGCGTGCCACAATATCCAGCGCGGTATAGCTGCGGGGTGGCCAACATGCAGGCCGGCCGCAGACGGGTACGGGAATTCTACCAGTGCATAGAACTTGGGTTTGGAATGGTCGATCTCAGCATGGAAGGTGTGTTCATCCTGCCATACCTTTTGCCATTTGGCCTCAACGGCCTTGAAATCATATTTCATAAAGCTTCTCTCCCCACAGAAATTTGTGCGTACTGTGCTTTTGCGCTCCGCATCGGCTCCCCTGGAGGGGAGCTCCGGCGCAGCCGGTGAGTGGTGGTTCGGCGTCACGCACCCCTGTATTTTATGTTCTTTCGGGGTGCCAGCTCCCCTCAAGGGGAGTCATCCAGCATCCATGTTTACGCCTGCTCTTCCGGCTTTTCTTCCCATTCTTCGGCGGGCAGCTCCTTGGCGTCAGCCCACAGGTGCTCCAGGTCATAGAAGTCATGGGCTTCCGGCGTAAATACATGCGCAATCACGCTACCGTAATCCAGCAGCACCCAGCGGTTGCCGTCATGGCCTTCGGTGCGCAGCACGTTCACGCCTGCGCGGCCCAGCTGGAAGTCCGCCTCGTCTGCCAGCGCGCCCACATGGGTGGTGGAATTGCCGGTTGCGATCACGAAATAATCCGTTACCGTGGTCAGGTTTTCCACATGCAGGATGCGGATATTATAGCCTTTTTTCGCGTCCAGCGCGCGGGCCAGACGGATGGCAAGTTCTTTGCTTTCCATTCAATTCTCCTTTGTTGCAGGATCTATCATTTTGACGGGGTGCTGTCACCATCGGTGCTGTCCCCGTCCGTGCTGTCATCCGGCGCCGGGGTTGCGGTATCATAAACATCCGTTGTGGCCGAACCGTCAATGTTGTTTGTCTGCTGTGCGTCGGAAATTTCCTCGTTCAGGGTTCCCATAAACTGCACGCTGGGGGCAGATGCCGTCAGGCCGCTCAAATCAAACAGGCCGTCATCCCCTGCAATGTTCAGCTGGCTGGCATCCACCGGGCCGGTATTCTCGCGGAAATACTCGTTCAGCAGGTTTGCCGTTTCCTGCCTTGCCACCACAACGGTACTGTTGCCGTTATAGCTGATGGCCTGGCCCATATACACGGGAACCTGGCCGAACATAATGTTGGAGCTGGAAATTTTCAGCATACTGACCGCCACGCTGACAAGCTCGGTTGCGCTCAGGTCGGTTTCCATCTGGCTGGTGATGACCGGCAGCAGCTTGGCGATATCCCATACCGTCATGCTGCGCATACGGGCGAACAGCGCCGCATAGAAGTACCGCTGCATCCGCAGGCGGCCCAGGTCAGAGTCCGCATAAATGTGGCGGGTGCGCAGGAAGAACTCTGCCGCCGCGCCGTCCATGGTCTGGTAGCCCTGGCTCAGGTGGCTGCCGCCGTAATCCATATCCTGCGGCACATACACCCGAATGCCGCCGAAGGTATCAATGATCTGGGTCAGCGCTTCCAGCCGGACGGACAGGTAGCCGTCCACATGCAGGCCAAAAATGTTATAGATCTCATCGGCCAGCGCGCTGATGTTGTTGCTGCCGTTGGAGCCCTGCGTTTTGGCAATGGCGTTGATCTGATAATTGCCGGAGAAGCTGGCATCCGTGGTAACAAAGATGTTGCGCGGGATCTGCAGCATCTTGACCTGGCCGGTCTCATTGTTGAAGTGCAGGTACAAAATCATGTCGGTCATGCCGTCATCTACCTGCGAATCGGTTTCCTGCCCGGTCTCGGTGGAGCGGTCAATGCCCACCACCAGCAGGTTGAACTCTTTGCCCGCATACTCTTTGGGGGTGTTGATCAGCTGGTTCAGGCTGATGGACCCCGCCGACGGTGCAATGGCGTGCATGATAAAGACGACCGTGCCAAAAAAGATCACAGCGATGGCCAGCAGGGTGCCCAGTAACACCTTCCACCAGCCGCCTTTTTTCTTTTTCTTGCCGTTCGGGCCATAGGGGCCTGCGCCGCCTTTGCCTTTGCGGCTGCCGCCCTTGGGCGGTTTGCCACCGCCGCCTGCGGCAGATTTGCTGCCGCTCTTGCCTGCGGCGGATTTTCCGCTTCCGGCTGCCGGTTTTCCGGCGCTGCGTGAAGCCTGCATAACAGTGTCCTCCTGCTGCGGCGCGGCCTGGGGTGCAGCGGGCTGGGCTGCCGTTTGGGCAGCGCGGCGGGCCACACGCGCCTGATACTCTGCATCCGCGTTCATATCATAATGTGCGCGGCTGCCTTTGGTTTCGTTCAGGTCCAGCCGGCGCACCTGGGTGCGGGCGGCCCCCTGTGCGCTCTGGCTGCGGGCGCGGCGCTGCAGCTCCAACGCCTGGCGCTGGGCGCGGGTCAGGGGCTGCTCGCTCTGGGCAGCGGCCTGGGCCTGCTGGCGCGCGGCAGCTTCGCGGGCAGCGTGGGCCTCCTGGGCCTGCTGCTGGGCAGCAGCGGCGCGGGCTTCCTGCTCTTTCTGCTGGGCGGCGCGGTAGCGGTCAACATCGGTTTGCTGCACACGGTTAAAGCTGCGGGTGCGGCGGGTGTTATTGGCGGCAAGCTGCTGTGCACGGCGGCGGGCAGCTTCGTACTCATCCTGATTCAGCGCACTGCCTGTTTTCACAGTACGCCCGGTGTTCACCGTGCGCGGCGCGTCACCAGCATGGTAGACATTGCGCGGCGCATCGCCGGTGTTTACCCTGCGGATCTCGCTCATAACGTTCCTCCCTTTTATTCAAACGATGGGAACTGGTCTTTCATCTTATTCGGTTACGGCACACCCGCAAAAGGCAGTGCCTGCCCCTTTATCGGGTGCAGGCCGCGCGGGCATCATCCAGTGCGGCAACGGTATCGGGGTCCAGTGGGTTGCCTTTTTCGCGCACAAAGGCAATGCTTTGTTCCAGTGCATGGCACAGCGCCAGGTCCAGGTTCTGCATTTCCTCGGCACGCAGCGCCTCCACACCGGGGTAATCCCGTTCGGCACTGGTCATATCCGCCATGTAAATAATCTTGTCCAACAGGCTCATGTTCTGTTTGCCGGTGGTATGGCACTCAATGGCAGATAAAATTTCCGGGTCCGTCACACCCCACTGTGTCTGGCACAAAACCGAGGCTGCGTACCCATGCCACACCGGCGCAGGGCGCTTGGCGGCATTTTTAGCTATTATAGCATTATCAGCAAAAATCTGCAACATCTCTGCCTTGGGCAGTTCTTTCGCGCTGTCGTGCAAAAGTGCCGCTAATGCGGCCTTTTCCTCATCCGCGCCATAGCGTTTTGCCAGCTTGACCGCCATTTTTTTTACATTTATGGTGTGCTTGTAACGCTTTTCGCTCAAACGGCTTTTTACCAGCGCTTTTGCTTCGTCCACTGTCATCAAGATCCGCATCCTTTCCCTATTTTATTGTACCCTATCTATGGCTTCAAATCAGCTTGCCGTACAGCCCGTTCCGGTGTATCACATCCGCCACCGGCGGGGGCAGCAGCTCCTTCAGCCGGGCAGGGGATACTTTCCTGCGCGGATATCGCTGGAGGCACACTCCAGCACCGGGGCATCCGCAAACATAATCTTCCCGCCTGCTTCTTCCAGCTTTTGGGCTGCTGCACGCAGAGCGTCGCCATCGCCGGGTTCCCGGCTTTGCACCACCAGGGTGACCATAGCCAAAATTTCCCGCCAGCGGTACCATTCATCAAATGTTTCCAGCATATCGCTGCCAATTGTCATATACAGCTGAGCGCCGGGATACTTTTCCTGCAGCATGCTGACGGTATTATAGGTATAGCTGCGGCCCGCGCGGTCCACTTCCCACTGGCTCACCTGCACCTGGGGGCCAAGCGCCTTAAAGCATTCGCACATGGCAAGGCGCAGTTCGCCCGGCGTTGCGCTGGCGTGCTTGTGGGGTGGGATGCCCGCCGGCATAACCAGCACCACATCCGGCTGCACCGCCTGCATGGCGGCCCGCAGGTTGTTCATGTGCCCGGCGTGGGGCGGGTCAAATGTGCCGCCAAATAGCAGTGCTTTCATCTTACTTTTTCAGCAGTTCCGCATAAGCAGATTCCTTCGGCTTTTTGCGGAACAGCACAAACTTGCGGCCAATCACCTGCACGCACTCTGCATGGATGGCTTCGCACAGGATGTCGGCAGCCTCGCGGGCATCATACTCGCTGTTTTCCAGCACCTTCAGCTTGATCAGCTCGCGGGCTTTGATGCAGTCATCCACGCCCTTGATCAGCGTTTCATCAATTTCGCCCTTGCCGATCTGGAAAACCGGCTCCATGGTGTTGGCCATGCCGCGCAGTGCGGCGCGCTGTTTGCTTGTCAAAGACATTGTTCGCTCCTTATTGTTCAGTCAAAATCAAATCGTTCTATTCAGTTTTTCTCTGCGGCTCATTCGCCCAAAAATGCGGCGAGCTCGGCTTCCAGCTTTTCCATGGCGCGGCCGCGGTGGCTGATGGCGTCTTTTTCGGCATCGGCCAGCTCGGCATAGGTGCGGTGTGCCGTGTTGGGTACCGTGCCGCCGCCGGGCAGGCCGACGGCATCGGGGACAAACAGCGGGTCATACCCAAAACCGTTATCGCCCGCCGGGGTCAGGGCCACACTGCCGGGGCATTCGCCGGTCACAACCAGCTCCCGCCCATCCGGCAGGATCAGGCAGACCGCCGAAACGAACTTGGCGGCGCGCTGTCCCACCGGCACATTCTGCATCTCTGCCATCAGCTTTTCGTTGTTGGCGGCATCGTTGCCGTGCTCACCCGCATAGCGTGCGCTGTACACGCCGGGTGCCCCGTTCAGGGCATCCACGCACAGGCCGGAATCATCCGCCACGGTGGGCAGGCCGGTTGCCTTGCAAAAGGCTTCGGCCTTAATCTTTGCGTTTTCCGCAAAGGTGGTTCCGGTCTCCTCCGGGTCCAGGGTTACACCCAGTTCCCGCAGGCTTTTTACCTCGTGGCCACAGCGGGTCAGGATGCGGCGCAGCTCTTTTAGCTTGCCCGCATTGTTGGTGGCTGCACAAACGATCATGCCTGTTCCTCCCCTGCCTGCTCCGTTTCCTCTTTTTTTATGCTGCGGAACCTCCGGCAGCAGGGCTTCGGCAAAATCGGTGGCGGAGAAGAAGATCAGGTCGTCGATCTTTTCCCCCACGCCCACAAAACGGATGGGCAGGCCCAGCTTTTCGTGCACACCGATGATGCAGCCACCCTTGGGGGTACCGTCCAGCTTGGTCAGCACAACGCCGGTGGCACCGGCGGCGCGGCAGAACTCCTGCGCCTGGCTGATGGCGTTCTGGCCGGTAATGGCATCCAGCACCAGCAGCACTTCCAGGCTGGCATCCGGGCTGGCCTTTTTCACGCTGCGGCTGATCTTTGCCAGCTCATCCATCAGGCCCTTTTTGTTGTGCAGGCGGCCTGCGGTATCGGCAATGACCATATCATAGCCGCGGGCCGTGGCGGATTTGACCGCATCAAAAATTACGGCTGCGGGGTCAGCGCCCTCGCCCGCCTTGACCAGCGGCACCCCGGCACGGTCGGCCCAGGTTTCCAGCTGTTCGCTGGCCGCTGCGCGGAAGGTATCGCCTGCCGCCAGCATGACCCGCTTGCCCAGATCCTTGTACAGATAAGCCAGCTTGGCAATGGTGGTGGTTTTGCCCACGCCGTTCACGCCCACAACCAGAATAACCGCCGGTTTGCCGCTCAGGTCCAGGTCAGTTTTGGGGCTTACCTCGCGGCGGATGATATCGCGCAGGGCATCCAGCGCTTCCTGGCCGGTATGCAGGCCGTTGATTTCCACCTCATCGCGCAGCTCGTCCACCAAACGCACCGCGCAGCTGGGGCCGACATCGGCCAGAATCAGCTGCTCTTCCAAATCATTATACAGGTCATCATCAATAACAGAGCTGGTCAAGGTGTTGACGATGTTCTGGAAAAAGTCCGTTCTGGTTTTTTCCAGGCCATCGCTCATTTTCTTCTTTTTCTTAAAAATATCGAAGAATCCCCCATGGTTCCTCCTTTGAATTAACTGATCAGATCAGCGGAAACGTTTTCAAGGTCAAGGCGCAGGATTTTGGAAACACCATCCTCCTGCATGGTCACGCCGTACAGCACATCAGCTGCTTCCATGGTGCCGCGGCGGTGGGTGATAACGATGAACTGGGTGCGTTCGGTCATGCGGCGCAGATACTGCGCATAGCGCGTAACGTTCACATCGTCCAGTGCAGCTTCAATTTCGTCCAGGATGCAGAACGGCGACGGGTTGACGGCCAGAATTGCAAAATAAATGCTGATGGCCACCAGCGCCTGTTCGCCGCCGGACAGAGCCGACAGGTTTTTGATGACCTTGCCGGGGGCGAAACCTGAATTTCAATGCCGGAGTTCAGCACATCGTTCTCATCCGAAAGATAGAGCCTCGCCGAACCGCCGCCGAACAGCTCGCGGAAGATCGCACCGAAGTTGCGGTTGATCTCCTTAAAGCTGGCGGTGAACATCTCCTGCATTTCGCTGCACAGCTCGGCAATCATTCGGTTCAGCTCCGCGCGGGATTTCTCCACATCGGTGACCTGTGCTTTCATGAAGTCGTACCGTTCTTTAACTTCCTTGTACTCTTCGATCGCGCCCACATTCACGTTGCCCAGCGCGCGGATCTTGCCGCGCACTTCGGCCACCTGGCGGCGCAGGTCTGCCACATTGGCAAAGGGTACACAGAGCTTTTCCGCCTCGGCTTCGGTCAGCTGGTATTCCTCCCACAGCTTGGATGCAGTGGTGTTCAGCTCAGTTTCCGCCGCGGTCTTGCGCTCGGCCAGGCGGGCCATCTCGCCGCTCATCCGCTCGCGCTCATCGGTCAGGGTGCGGTTTTCCTGGGTCAGGCGGGTCACAGCGGCTTCCTTTTCCATGCGCTCGGCATTCGCCTTGCGGATGGTTTCCTCCGCCGCGGTGATCTTCTGTTTGTTTTCTTCGCTGGCTCGCTTGATTTCATTGGCGCGCAGCTCATTGGCGGCAATGCGCTCTTTGGCAGCGGCCACATTGGCCTGCAGTTCCCGCACGCGGGCTTCGGCTTCGCCGCTGCGGCCTTTCAGGTTTTCCAGCGCTGCTTCGTGCAGGCTCAGGTCCTTCTCGGTGCGCAGCTTCTGCATTCGGTTATCCGAAAGTTTCTGCGATGCTTCCTCCCGCTGGCGGGTCACATCACTGGTGGAAGCGCCCAGGCTTTCCAGCTCTTTGCGGTGCGTTTCAATCTCGGCTTCCGCCTGTTTGCGGGCGTTTTCTGCCTGGGCGGCGGCCGCAGTGTTCTCCCGCAGTTGCTGTTCCAGCGCGGCGATCTCCTGCCCGCGGTGGGCGGCAGCATTCTTGCCCTCTTCCAGCGCGGTGTTCAGCTGATCCAGCTCCATCTCGGCTTTCAGGCGGGCCGCAGCGGCGGTCATGCCCTCGCTCTCGGCACCGGCCAGCTGGGCGGTCAGGTTATCCACCTCCGCTTTGCGGGCGGCGGCTTCCTTTTCGGCTGCTGCGCGGCGCTCGTCCAGTTTCAGCACCTTGGCACGCAGTTCGTCCAGTTCCTGCTTGCGGCTGAACACACCCACGCTGCGCGCGGTGGAACCGCCGGTAAAGGAACCGCCTGCGTTGATGACCTGGCCGTCCATTGTGACAATGCGGTTGCGGTAGCCAAGATTTTTGGCCACCACCGACGCTTCGCCCAGATCCTCCACCACAATAATGCGGCCCAGCAGGTTATCAATAATATGCTGGTACTGGGGGGCGGTCTCCACCAGGTCGGCGGCCACCTCCGCCGTGCCGGTCAGGCGGCCATTGAATCGGCTGCCCTGCACGGTATCCAGCGGCAGGAAGGTTGCGCGTCCGGCGCGTTCTTCCTTCAAAAGGTGATAGCCGCGCGGGCGCAGCCCTGGTCCTGCACCACAATGTTCTGCAGCGCAAAGCCAAGTGCCGTTTCAATCGCGATTTCGTACCCCTTGCGCACGCTCAGGATACCGGCCACCGGGCCGATGATGCCCCGCAGCCGCCCACCGCCCGCGGCGCGCATGACGGCTTTTACACTCTGCTGGTAGCCGTCCATGTTGCGCTCCAGATCCTCCAGAATGCGGATGCGCTGGGCGGTGTTGTTTTTATCCGCTGCGGCCTTCTGCAAAGCTTCAGCGGCTTCCGCCTGCTGGCGGCGACGGCTTTCCAGCTTGAGCTTTAAGCCGGAGCGGATGTTATCGTTGCGGGTCACGGCTTCCTCGCACTCTTTCAGGTGCTCGGCAGCAGCGTCCCGTTCCTCGGTCAGTTTTTGTGCCACATCACCCGCGGCGGCTTCCTGGTTTTTCAGGCCGTTCAGCTGGGCGCGGGCCGCTTCCACGGCGGATTGCAGCCCCGCACCCCGCACCTGCAGGGCAGTGGCATTCTGCTGCATGCGGGCCATGGCGGCGCTCACGATCTCCCGCCGCTCACCGCTTTGCAGCGCCTGCTGTTCCAGCGTGTTCAGCTGCTGGCGCAGCTTGTCCGCCTCGGCATCCAGATTTTGCAGCACGGTTTGCAGCTGGGTGATTTCCGCTTTGTGCTCGTCCGCCTCCTGCGCAATCCCCTTTGCGCCTTCCCCGGCGCGGGTCAACTCATCGCTGGCGCTGCGGATCTGCTCGTTCGCGTGTTCGGTTTCGTTCTGCAAAACTGCCAGCTGGCTTTCGCTCCCGGCGTTCTGCTCGGTAATGGTGCGGATCTCAGCGTTCGCTTCCTCCACCTGCAGCATCAGCTGCTGGGCTTCGGCGCGCAGGGCTTCGGTGCGGGTGTCAAATTCATCCAGCTGGCGGGAAATGCGTGCATAGTCGCTTTCCGCCGCCTCATACTTGCGCTGCTGGTCCCGCACCGTATCCTGTGCGCGGCGGATTGAATCCACCCACAGGGTAATTTCCAGCCCCTTGCGGGTCTCGGAATATGCCAGGAACTGCTCCGCCTTTTCGCTGTCGCGTTTCAGGGGTCCAACCCGCTTTTCCAGCTCCCCCAGAATATCCCGCAGGCGTTCCAGATTGCCCTCCGCCGCGGCCAGGCGGCGTTCGGCTTCATTTTTGCGGTAGCGGTATTTGGCAATGCCAGATGCTTCCTCAAAAATCTCGCGCCGCTCGGTGGATTTTGCACCAACGATCTCCGCAATGCGCCCCTGACCCACAATGGCGTAGCCATCGCGCCCAAGGCCGGTATCCAGCAGCAGCTCGTACACATCTTTTAAGCGTACGCTCTGGCCGTTGATGGTATACTCGCTCTCCCCGCTGCGGTAATAGCGGCGGCCAATGGTTACTTCGTCCGCGTCCATTTCCAGCCCATGATCGGAGTTATCAATGGTCAGCGATACCGCCGCATAGCCCATTGCGCCGCGGGTCTGGGTGCCGCCAAAAATAACGTCCTCCATCTTGCCCGCACCGCGCAGCTGTTTGGAGCTGGTTTCGCCCAGAACCCACCGGATGGAATCCGAAATGTTGCTTTTGCCGGAGCCGTTCGGCCCCACAACACCGGTAATGCCTTCGCCAATGGTGATCCGCGTTTTATCCGGGAAGGACTTGAAGCCCTGTATCTCAAGTTCTTTTAAGCGCATAGATGCCCCTTTTTATGCCTGCTGTTCCAGCTTGGTCAGCGCCGCTTTGGCAGCCTGCTGTTCCGCAGCCTTTTTGCTGCGGCCTTCGCCCACAGCCAGCGCCTTGCCGTTCAGCGCCACAGTAACCTGGAACCGCTTATCATGCGCCGGGCCGGATTCCCCTGTCACGGTGTAGGTCAGGCGGTCGTCCGGGTGTTTCTGCACCACTTCCTGCAGGGCGGTCTTGTGGTCATCCTCGGCGGTTTTGCCCTCCGTGATGAACGGCAGGATAAAGTTGCGGGCGGTCTCAATGCCGCCGTCCAGGAACAAAGCGGCAATGGTGGCTTCAAACGCATCCGAAACCACGCTGGGGCGGCAGCGCCCGCCGCCCAGCTCCTCGCCGCGGCCCAGCCGCAGGTAAGAGCCCAGGTCGATCTCCTGCGCAAACTGGAACAGCGCGTCCTCGCTAACCAGCGAAGCGCGCATGCGGGACAGTTCGCCCTCCGGGCGGGTGGAATGGTGGAACAGATAGTTTGCCACCACAACGGACAGCACACTGTCGCCCAAAAATTCCAGCCGCTCGTTATACAGCGTAGGGGTTTTGCTCTCGTTGGCGTAAGAGCTGTGGGTCAGCGCCGTGATGAGCAGTTCTTTATTCTTAAAATGGTAATGCAGCTTTTCTTCCAATTCCTCAGGGGTACGCGTGGTCATAAGATTGCCTTACCTTTCGTTCTCTCTGTTTTGCGATTGTATATCGGGATATTTTGCAGGCCGGGCGGGCAATGCCTGCCCCTGCAATAGGCTTTGGTTTTGCGGCTATCCCGTAGGGGCGCACATTGTGCGCCCGCTGCCTATATTTTGGTACCGGCCATTTCCAATGGGCGGGCATAACATTTCAATTTTCGCACGATATTCCGTTTTATTCCGCGTCTGTTTTTCTGCTGCGGCCTTGGCGGCCACTTCGGCCAGGGCGCTCTGCATGGTGCCGCACAGGTCATTGGCAACGCACAGCTTTGCCTGGCGGATGGCGTTCTTGATGCCCTTGGCCTTGCTGGAACCGTGTGCCTTGATGACCGGCTTTGCCGCGCCCAGCAGCGGTGCGCCGCCGATCTCCTCAGAGTCCATCATGTGCTTCAGATTGCGCAGCCCGCCTTTTACGCCAAGGTAGCACAGCTTGGTCACAATGCTCTGCATAAAGATGTCTTTCAGCATGCCCAGCAAAGTACCTGCCACACCCTCGGTCAGCTTCAGCACCACATTGCCCACAAAGCCGTCGCAGACGATAACGTCCACCTCACCAGTCATAATATCACGCGGCTCAATGTTGCCCACAAAGCGGATGGCCGGGTTTGCTTTCAGCAGGCCGTGGGCTTCGCGGTACATCGGGGTGCCCTTGGTGTCCTCGGCGCCGTTGTTCACCAGCGCGACGGCGGGGTCCTTGCGGCCCATGACCTTATTCATGTACACGCTGCCCATGGTGCCAAAGGCATTCAGCATCTCGGCACGGCATTCGGCGTTTGCGCCGCAGTCCAGCAGCAAAAACGGCTGCTTTTTGCCCGGCATGCAGGTAGCCAGCGCCGGACGCTTGACCCCCTTGACGGTGCGCACGATCAAACTGGTGCCCACATGCAGCGCGCCGGTGGAACCGGCGGAAACAAAGGCATCCGCCTCGCCGTTTTTCAGCATCGTCAGGCCTTTGACCAGGCTGGAATCCGTTTTGTGGCGCACGGCCTTGACCGGGTCATCGTGCATATCCACATCCTCGGTGCAGTGAATCAGCTCAAAGGGGTCAGGTCCACGCCAAGCTCCTGGGCAGCGGCCTTGATCTTGGCTTCATCACCCAGCAGGGCCAGGGTCATGCCATCACCAAACTCTTTTTACCGCATCGGCTGCGCCCTGTACGGTCGATTTCGGGGCGTTATCGCCACCCATTGCGTCCAGTAAAATTTTCATAATCCACCTCAGTGTTCCGCTTCGGCTGCCCATGCCCGCATGGCGGCCTGTGCAGCATCAGAAAGTGCCATATACCGTTCGCGCTTATCCCGGATGGTGTCAATCTCCTCGGTGCGCGGCAGAATGCCCATGTTGGCACCCATGGGCTGGAAGTCCTTGTTGGGGGTGGTGATATAATCGATCAGTGCGCCGCACATCGTTGTGGTCGGCGGGGGCGGCAGCTCTCTGCCCTGCAAACGGGCGTACAAATTGCGCGCTGCCAGCAGGCCGCAGGCCGCGCTTTCCATATAGCCCTCAAAGCCCGTGATCTGCCCGGCAAAAAACACGTTGGGGTGCTCTTTCAGGTAGAGCCCCTTGGTCAGCACCGCCGGGCTTTCCAAAAAGGTATTGCGGTGCATCACGCCATAGCGGATGAACTCTGCATGTTCCAGGCCGGGAATCATCGAAAAAACGCGCTTCTGCTCGCCCCATTTCAAATTGGTCTGAAACCAACGATATTGTACAGCGTGCGGGCGGTGTTTTCGGCGCGCAGCTGTACGTTGGCCCAGGGGCGGTGGCCGGTGCGCGGGTCCCGCAGGCCCACCGGGCGCAGCGGGCCATAGCGCATGGTATCCGCCCCGCGGCCCGCCATCACCTCAATAGGCATACAGCCTTCGTACACCGTCAGCTCCCCATCAAAGTCATGCAGAGGGGCACGCTCCGCGTTCAACAATTCGTTATAAAACGTTTCATATTCCAATTTGTTGAATGGGCAGTTCAGGTAATCGGCTTCACCGCGCCCGTAGCGGGACGCCGCAAAGATTTTTTCCATGTCCAGGCTTTCGGCGCTCACAATGGGAGCCACGGCGTCAAAAAAGCTCAGCCGGTGGCTGCCGGTCAGCGCGGCAATCTGCTCCGCCAGCGCACCCTCGGTCAGCGGGCCGGAAGCCACCAGCACCGGAACGCTTTCGTCCAGCACGGTCACTTCCTCGCGGTGAACGGTAATGTCTGAGTTCTTTTCCACCATTTCCGTCACGGCGGTGGAAAACGCATCGCGGTCCACCGCCAGTGCACCGCCAGCCGCCACGCGGGCGGTCTCGGCAGCATCCAGCAGGTGGGATCCCATCATGCGCATTTCAATTTTCAGCAGGCCGGAAGCCGAATCCGGCCGTTCCGCCTTGAGGGAGTTGGAGCAGATCAGCTCCGCAAAGCCTGCACTTTTGTGCGCTGGCGAAAATTTGACCGGCTTTTGCTCGTACAGGTCCACCTGCACGCCGCGGTCCGCCAGCCAAAGGGCGGCTTCGCACCCGGCCAGCCCGGCACCGATGATTTTAATTTGCATGCGTTATTTCTCCGCGTTTGTCTTTTCGATATTCTTCACAAACCCGCAGCCCTCTTTGGCGCAGTACAGCTGGCCGCGGCGCTTGAACAGCGTTTTGCCGCAGTGGGGGCAGGTTTCCGGCACGGGTTCATCCCATGTCATAAAGTTGCAGGTGGGGTAGTTGCTGCAGCCGTAATACACGCGGCCCTTGGCGCTTTTGCGCAGCAGCATATGGCCGCCGCACAGCGGGCACAGGCCGCCGGTATCGCTTTACAATGGGGTGGGCGTTGCGGCACTCCGGAAAGCCGGAACACGCCACAAACTTGCCGTACCGCCCGCTTTTGATCACCATGGGGCGGCCGCATTTTTCGCAGATCTCGTCGGTGGGGATATCCTCCAATTTGATCTTTTTGACCTCCATGTTATTTTCGGAGGCTTCCAGGCTTTTTTCAAAGCCCTGGTAGAAATCGTCCACTGTTTTGACCCAGTCCGCCTTACCGGCTTCCACAACGTCCAGCTTTTTCTCCATATCGGCACTGAATGTCGGGTCCACGATATCGGGGAACTGTTCCAGCATGACCTGGTTCACCGCGCGGCCCAGCGGGGTAGTTTTGAGCTTTTTTTGCTCCTTTTCCACATAGCCGCGGTCCACAATGGTGGTAATGATCGGCGCATAGGTGGAAGGGCGGCCAATACCGTTTTCTTCCAGCGCATGGATCAGCGTTGCTTCAGTATAGTACGGCGGCGGCTGGGTGAATTTCTGCTCCGCCGAAAGCTTGTTCAGTTTCAGGTCCTGGCTCACTTCCAGCGGGGGCAGGGCGGTTTCTTTCTTCTGCTTATCGTCGGTGGCTTCCTCATACAAAGCGGTAAAGCCGTCAAACGTTACATGGAAACCCGATGCGCGGAAGATATAATCCCCCGCCGTGATGTTGGCCGAAACGGTATCCATCAGGCAGTCTGCCATCTGGGATGCCATAAAGCGGCTCCAGATCAGGCGGTACAGCTTGGCTTCATCGCCGGAGATGCTGCCCTCCACCTGGTCCGGCGTCAGTTCCGGCATTGAGGGGCGGATGGCTTCGTGGGCATCCTGCGCCGCTGTGGCGGAGCGGGATTTCCAGACGCGCTTTTTGTTGCAGACGTAATTTTCGCCCCAGGTCTTGCCGATAAAGGTCTTAGCGGCTGCGGCGGCTTCGTCCGCAATGCGCAGACTGTCGGTACGCATATAGGTGATCAGACCGATCTGGCCATAGCCGTGCACCTCCATACCTTCATACAGGCGCTGGGCGGCACGCATGGTGCGGGTGGCCGAAAACCCCAGTGCGCGGCTGGCATCCTGCTGCAGGGTGGAGGTGATGAACGGTGGCTGCGGCTGGCGGCGGCGCTGGCCCTTATCCACACGGGTCACGGTGTAGGGTTTGCCGTCCAACGCGGCCAGAATGGCATCCGCCTGTTTTTTATTTTTCACCACCAGCTTGGTGCCGTCCGCCTGGGCTGTCAGCCGTGCGTTGAACGCACAGCCGCTCTGGCGGGGCTTCAGGTTGGCGTCAATGTTCCAGTATTCTTCGGGCTTAAAGTTTTCAATTTCGATCTCGCGGTCGCGGATAATGCGCACCGCCACGCTCTGCACGCGGCCAGCCGAAAGCCCGCGGCGCACCTTATGCCACAAAAACGGGCTGAGCTTATAACCCACCAGGCGATCCAGCGCGCGCCGGGCCTGCTGGGCGTTGAACAGATCCATATCAATGGTGCGCGGGTGGGCCATACCCTCCTGCACGCCCTTTTTGGTGATCTCGTCAAAGGTCACGCGGTTGGGGGCGGTGGGGTCCAGCCCCAGCACATTGGCCAGATGCCAGCTGATTGCCTCGCCTTCACGGTCCGGGTCGGTTGCCAGATAGACGGTCTGTGCTTTTTTCGCTTCGGCTTTCAGGTCCTTGACCAGCGCGTTCTTGCCTTTGATGGTAATATACTTGGGGGTATAGCCATGTTCCACATCAATGCCCAGCGTGCTGGCGGGCAGGTCCCGGATATGGCCCATGCTGGCCGTCACGGTATAGCCGCGGCCCAGGTATTTGCCAATGGTCTTTGCCTTGGCCGGGGATTCCACGATCACCAGCTTGGTGCCGTGCTTTGCTTCGGTCTTTTTGGTGGTGCGCTTTGCGGCAGGTTTTTTGCTGCGGTTTCGCCGTCCTCTGACTTAGCTGCCTTGGTTTTGGTCGTTGTCTTTTTTGTGGTTGCTTTTTTTGCTGCCGGTTTTTTCGCTGCAGTCTTTTTTGCGGCAGTTTTTTTTGCCGGGGTTTGTTCCGGCTGCGCTGCCTGCTGGGCAGTCAGCTCCAGTTCAGTTTGCTTTGCCATATCTGTTTCCCCCAAATTGGCGTATAAGTTCTATCTTAATCGGATACTTTCCGTAATGTCACCATATATGCGGGCCATATCCGCCCGCTGCGGCTGGGGCCGCTTGCCCTTATGCCGCGGTATACCGGCCCCCGCCATTATCCACGGCGGCGCCGGCAAATTCCAGCTCCATGAGCGCCGCCAGAACAGCCTGCACGGCAAGCCCCGTTGCGGCAGCCAAATCATCTGCCGTCTGCGCTTTAGGGCCCAGTTCTGCCAGCACGGTGCGGGCGTTGGGGGTCAGCTCATCCAGCATAACCCCCTCCTGCACCAGCTCGGTGCCGTCAGGTGCAATGTGCAGGGTATCCAGCACATCATCCGCCGTGCACAGGGCGCGGGCGCGGCCGGTACGCAGCAGTTCATTGGTGCCCTCGCTGGTGGGGCTGTAAATGCTGCCGGGTACCACAAACACCGGCCTGCCGTACTCTTCGGCATGGCTCACAGTGTTCAGCGTTCCGCTGCGGGTGCGTGCTTCCGCCACGCAGAGGGCCTCGCTCAAACCGGCAATCAGCCGGTTGCGGGCCAAAAAGGTTCCTGTCATTTTGCCCGTATAATCCGGCGGGTATTCGCTCAGCACGGCACCTCCCAGAGCTTCCAGCTCCGCGCGCAGGGTCACGTTCACCGCCGGGAAGGTCTTGTTGATGGCCGTGCCCAAAAAGCAACGGTCTGCTGCCCGGCTTCCACCGCCGCGCGGTGGCCTGCGCCGTCCAGCCCTTCGGCCAGCCCGCTCACGATCACCACACCCCGCTCCGCCATTGTCAGCGAAAGATCCCGGCAGGCGGAAAGCCCATACTTTGTGGGGCGGCGGGTGCCCACCATGCCCACATACCGCCGCCCGTTCAGGCAGGCAGGGTTTCCGGTGCCGTACAGCACCAACGGCAGGTCGGGCAGGTCCCGCAGCCGTTGGGGGTAATCGGCGCTGTCCGGTGTCAGGATAAAAATATTCAAATCATCGCAGCGCTTTTTCAGCCCCGCCATCTGGGCCGGGGCCACCGCCTGCATAAATTCGCGGGCTCTTGCGCTCAGGTATTCCGGCGGGTTCCAGCCCGCTTTTACCTGGCCATACAGTTCGGCCGGGTCCGGGTATTCTTCCAGAAGTCTGCCCGCCAGGCGGCAGCCGGACCCAAGCGCTTCGGCCAGCCACAGCCAATACAGTGTGCTGTCCATACCTTATTATACACCTCTGAAGTGCCAAAGCAAGACACTGCCTGCAACCCCAGCGTTCAGGCTTTCCACCAGGTCCGTCATCGGGATGCGCACCGCCATATCGCAGGCCTGCACGGCAGCGTCCGTCAAGCCCTGTCCCTCACTGCCGATCACGGCGCACAGGCCGTCCGGGTAGCTCTGCGGGGCTTCGTCCAGCGGGCGGGAATGGTAGAGCGCCGCAGCCAGGCAGACCACGCCGCGTGCGCGCAGCTGCTGCAATGCCTGCGGCAGATCCTGCACCGGGGCCACCGGCAGCCGCCCGGCTGCCCCCATGGATGCCCGCAGTGTTTTGGGGGCAAAGGGTGCCGCGCACCCCTTGGAGAGCAGCACCGTCAAAGCCAAAGGCCGCCGCGCTGCGCAGCAGGGTGCCCACATTGCCGGGGTCCTGCACCGCTTCCAGTGCCAGAATACGGCGTCCCTTTGCTAAAATATCTGCCGCCTGCCAGCCGGGGTGTTCAAACACGCCGAACACATCCTGGCTGGTTTTGGTTCCGGAAAGCTTTTGTGCCACCGGCTCTGTTACCAGCACAGTTTTGCCCGCAAAAGCTTCCAGTTCTGGGGTATGGGCCAGGGCCTTTTCGGTGGCATACAGGGTTTGCAGGGTACAGCCGCGGGCCAGCTCCAGACAGAGCTTGGGGCCCTCAGCAAAAAACAGGCCATCCGCCGTGCGGAGCTTTTCTTCTTCCCGCAGGCGGCAGGCATATTTGATTTTGGCGTTTTCGCGGCTGGTGATGGTTTCCATCTGGCACCCCCGTATGATCTCCATATAAACAAAATGACGCACGCGCGCGCGGCGCATGCGTCTTTGAAAAAGCTGATTCTTACAGCGCCTTCTTGGCGGTCTCGACCAGAGCGTTGAAGCTGGCGGGATCGTGGATGGCCATCTCGCTCAGCATCTTGCGGTTCAGCTCGATGCCGGACTTCTTCAGGCCGTTCATGAAGGTGGAGTAGTTCATGCCCTGGGCACGAACAGCGTTGTTGATGCGGGTGATCCACAGGTTGCGGAACTGGCGCTTCTTCTGCTTACGACCAACGAAAGCATAGTTGCCAGACTTCATCACAGCCTGTTTGGCCATACGGAAATGCTTGCTCTTGGAGCCGTAGTAGCCCTTAGCCAGCTTCAAAGTTTTGGTGCGACGCTTATGCGTCATGGTTGCGCCTTTAATACGAGCCATGGTAATATCTCCTTTTACACAGTCACATTAAGTCAAGTCAGAAAATGATTCAGTCGAATCAGCCGCCGTAGGGCATCATCTTGCGGACAGTAGCCTCGTTGGTCTTGTCAACGTACTTGGGCATACGCAGGCCGCGGGTGAGCTTGGTGGTCTTCTTGGTCAGGATGTGACGGCGCTTGGAAGCGTTGCGCTTGATCTTGCCGGAAGCAGTCATCTTAAAGCGCTTTTTGGCACCGGAGCAGGTCTTAAGTTTCATTTTAGCCATTTTCTTTTCCTCCGTAAGATAGAGTATTTACTTGGTCGGGCTGGGGGACAGGAACATCATCATGCTGCGGCCTTCCAGCTTAGGCTGCTTATCAACCACAGCCTTGCCTTCCAGCGCCTGTGCAAAGCGCTGCTCCACATCAATACCCAGACTGGTGTGCGCCATTTCGCGGCCGCGGAACCGGATGGAAACCTTTACCTTGTGGCCCTGCTGCAAGAACTTTGCGGCCTGGTTGACCTTGGTGTTAAAGTCGTTGGTATCAATGTTGAGCGAAAGGCGGATCTCCTTCAGCTCGATCACTTTCTGGTTTTTCTTGGCTTCCTTTTCCTTTTTCTGCACCTCAAAACGGTACTTGCCGTAATCGAGAATTTTGCAGACAGGGGCTTGGCCTGGGGAGCCACCTTGACCAGGTCCAGATCCAGCGCCTGCGCCATTTTCAGCGCATCGCGGGGGCTCATAACGCCCTTCTGCTGGCCGTCCGCGCCAATCAGGCGGACTTCCTTATCACGGATCTGCTCATTGATTTCCAGTTCCTTGGAATTGCTGTTGCTCGCGATTGGAATACACCTCCGTTACAAGTCTTGAAAGATTGAAATGAAAAAGCGGCTGCCCCTAAAAGCAGCCGCCTGAATACGAAGTTGGCACGCAATCATTGCGTGATCTTTGTATGACCCGGAGCCCTTTGGCCCGCAAGGTGAACGACGGCACACTGCCGGACGCTGCTTTTTTACCTCAAATACTATACCACAGCACAAACGCTGTTGTCAATACAAAAGCGTAAATTTCCCCACAGTTTTTTTCGCAGGGGCGCATTTTGTCGCTTCGGGTTCGTTATCAGCCCTTAACGGCCACGCACTCGATCTCTACCAGTGCGCCTTTGGGGATGCCTGCTGCCTGGAAAGCGGCGCGGGCGGGGTACGGCTCGGTAAAGAACTCAGCATACACCTCGTTCATGGCGGCAAAGTCTGCAATATCGTTCAGCAGCACCGTGGTTTTTACCACATCAGCCATGCTTGCGCCTGCAGCGGCCAGAATGTTGGAAATATTGGTCAGGCTCTGGCGCGTCTGGGTCTTGATGTCCTGCCCGGCAAATTCGCCGGTAGCCGGGTCAATGGGGATCTGGCCAGAAACGTAAATGGTGTTGCCTGCCTGGATGCCCTGGGAATACGGGCCAATGGCGGCAGGGGCTTTATCGGTATGCAGTGCGGTGTTGCTCATCGCTTTTCACTCCTATAGTATAATAATGTTGGAACATTTTGATTATACCACGCCCCCGCTCGCCTGCAAAGCCCCTGGCGCAAAAACATTCCGCCTCGCCCCTTGACACCCCGCACCGTGTATGCTATTCTATACCTACTAAAACCCGGTGTGGATTTTTACAGCACTGCTACTTTTCGCCACACAACCGCGCTAACGCGTGGTTGTGTGGTTTTTTTGTGCCGTTTTTGCCCGCCATTTCCACTGCATTCCAACCAAAAAGGAGCTATGCTTTCCCCGTGAACGATACTTTTATGAAAGAGCGGCCTATTTTCCCGCTGCTGGTTTCCATGGCGCTGCCCATGGTGCTTTCCATGACAGTGAACGCGCTGTACAACATTGTGGACAGTTTTTTTGTTGCCCAGATCAGTGAGCAGGCCATGACGGCGCTTTCGCTGGTGTACCCGGTGCAGAACATGATCAACGCCATTGCCATTGGCTTCGGTGTCGGCATCAACGCCCTGATCGCGCTGTATTCCGGCGCGGGGGACCGCTGCCGCGCCGATACTGCCGCCACCCACGGCCTGGTCTTTTCCATCCTGCACGGCCTGATTGCTGCCGTTGTCTGCATCGCTATGATGCCCGGCTTTCTGCAGCTTTTCACTGGCGATGAAGCCGTCATTGCCCTCGGCGTGCGGTATTCCAGTATTGCGTTCTTCTTTGCCCCGGTTATCATGGCGGAACTTTGCTTTGAAAAGCTGTTCCAGGCCGTTGGCCGCATGAACGAAACGATGGCCGCCCTGCTGTGCGGTTCCATCACCAACATCATTCTGGACCCCGTGCTCATCTTCGGCCTTGGGCCTTTTCCCATGCTGGGTATCTCCGGCGCGGCGCTGGCAACCGGCATCGGACAGTGCGTCACCTTAAGCGTCTACCTTATTATTTACTGCACCCACCGTTTTCCCGTGCAGCTGCGGCTCAGCTGCATCAAGCCGGACTGGCGGTTGGATGCCAAGCTTTACTCCATCGGCGTTCCCGCCATTCTCAACCTGGCGCTGCCCTCGGTGTTGGTTTCTTTCCTCAACTCTCTGCTGGCCGCTTACTCGCAGGGGTATGTGGTCATTCTGGGTATTTATTATAAGTTGCAAACCTTCCTGTACCTGCCCGCGGGCGGCATTGTGCAGGGCATGCGCCCCCTCATCAGCTATAATTACGGCGCCGGGGAGCATGGCCGCGTGAAAAAGATTTACAACCTTGCCATGGGTATGAACGCCGCCATCATGGCCGCCGGCACCATCATCTGCCTGGTGGGCAGCCCCGCTTTGATCGGCATGTTCACCACCAATGCCGATACCATCGCCGCCGGTCAGGTTGCTTTGCGCATCATCAGCGCGGGCCTCCTGGTATCCACCCTCTCGGTCACGGCTTCCGGCTCGCTGGAAGCACTGGGCAAGGGCACCCAGTCCCTCATCATCTCGCTGTGCCGCTACATCATCATCATGATCCCCGCCGCGTGGATCCTCTGCCGCATGTTTGGCCCCGTCGGCGTGTGGCACGCTTTCTGGGTCACCGAGCTTCTCAGTGCCCTCGCCGCTGCCTTCGTCTATAAGCACACCGTCAAACTCAACGTTTAACCCCTCGTATTCCGCCCGGCCCCGCGCCGGGCTCTTTTTATTTGCCACTCGCCCCGCCCCATTCAACTCCTAACTCCTACTTCCTAACTCTTAACTGTTTTCCCTCTAACTTCAGGCAACACCGCACAATTCCCGCCTTGCGGCTTAAGCACCGCTCCGGCAGCTGCGGCACGGCATCTGCGTTGCCAAAATGCTCGATAAGACATCCAGTATTATCTGCGCTTTTGGCTTGGCATCTGCCGCACCTCGCTCGCCGTATCGGCACTTAGAATTATGCGGTATTGCCTTCAATCTTTCCCCCATTTATGCTATACTCTTCCCAACCCGACGCCCATGTCCGGCCATTTTTGCCCCGGTTCCCGCACTGTGTCGTGGTGTTTTTTGCTTCGGCTGTGGTATCATGCAGCTATAGGGAGGATGAATCCAATGGATCAACAGAAAATCGGCAGTTTCTTGAAGCAGCTCCGCCAGGAGCGCCAGCTCACCCAGGAAAACCTGGCTGAAATCATGTGCGTGACCAACCGCAGTGTTTCCCGCTGGGAAAATGGTGTCAACCTGCCCGACCTCCCCACCCTCATCCAGCTTGCCGATTTTTACGGCGTGGAGCTGCGTGAACTGTTAGACGGAGAAAGGAAGCCTGATGCAATGAACACCCCCGAAACCAAAAGTGCCACCGAAGAGACCGCCCGCAAGGTTGCGGACTACAGCAATGACGTGATGGAAAAAGTGACCCACCGGTTCCATTACATGTACCTGATCTCGATTGCCACCGTCCTGATCTACCTGGTCATGAACCACTTTGATTTCAGCTCGCCGCTGCTTCAGGCCATCCAGGGTGCCTGCCTGGGCATTGGGCTGGGTATGTTAGTCGTGGGAGCCATCTTTACCAGCAATCGCGGCAACGGCATGGCGTTTTTCAAAGTGCACCTGCGGGAACGCTCGAATCAAAAATAAATCATAAAAAATCCGGCACCCTGGCCGCAAAAGTCAGGGTGCCGGATTTTGTTGTATTGTATCGGAGAGAGTATGTTGGAGGCTGTTAAAACTGTTTTCCCGCTTATTTCAGCAGCGCTTGCAAGCTGCTATATATAAGGTAGGAAATTACTCAACGTCCTGCAAAGCGGCGTAGTTCACTTCGCCGGTGCGGACCTTGACCACCTTGGCCACGTTGTAAACAAAGATCTTGCCATCACCGATATGGCCGGTGTACAGAACCTTGGTGGCGGTGTCGATGATCTTGTCTACCGGGATCTTGCTGACAACAACTTCAACCTTGACCTTGGGAATCAGGGTTGCGTCAACTTCAGCACCACGGTATTTCTCGCCGCTGCCTTTCTGCAGGCCGCAGCCCATAACCTGGGTAACAGTCATGCCGGTCACGCCGACAGCGTTCATGGCAGCTTTCAGTGCCTCAAACTTGGCCAGCTGCACGATCATAACGACCTTGTGCATGCCGGAATCCAAATCAGCGGGCAGGGGTTCTTCCTTAACGACCTTGACTGCGGCGTTGATCTTGGCTTCGCTTGCCTTGGTGATGTCGTCTTCGCCCAGGTCGGTGTTTTCGTTCACGCTCATCTCAGCGTAGGTCGGGTCAGAGATGGAGAAGCCGGAGTAAGCGGAAGCCAGGCCGTGCTCGTGGATATCCAGGCCGTCGATCTCTTCCTTTTCAGAAACACGCAGGCCGATGGTCTTTTTGATGATGGTAAAGATAATGGTCATGGAAACCAGCACCCAGGCAGCCACGCAGACAACGCCCAAAACCTGAACGCCAAAGAAACGGAAGCCATGGCCGTACAGCAGGCCCTCACTGGTGGAGAACAGGCCGGTTGCAATGGTGCCCCACATGCCGTTCATGCAGTGCACGGAAACAGCGCCGACAGGGTCATCAATCTTGACAACGTTATCAAAGAATTCAACGGAGAAGATGCAGAGCACACCGGCAACGATGCCGATGATGGCAGCGCCGAACGGATCAACCATATCGCAGCCTGCGGTAATGGCAACCTGACCGGCCAGAGCACCGTTAAAGGTAAGGGAGACATCGGGTTTGCCGTAACGCACCCAGCTGGTGATCAGCGCGGCAACGGTAGCCAGCGCAGCGGCCAGGTTGGTATTGAAGCAGACCAGACCAGCGGAAACCATGGCGTCATCGCTTGCCATTGCCACGGTGGAGCCACCGTTGAACCCGAACCAGCAGAACCACAGGATAAACACGCCCAAGGCCATGGCGGTCAGGTTGTGGCCGGGGATTGCGCGGGCCTTGCCGTCCTTGCCGTACTTACCAATACGGGGGCCAAGCATCCAGGCGCCCAGGCAGGCGGTAACGCCGCCAACAAAGTGAACGGCGGTGGAACCGGCAAAATCATGGAAGCCCAGCTGTGCCAGCCAGCCGCCGCCCCAGATCCAGTGGCCGGAAATGGGATAGATCAAAAGGGAGATAGCGGCGGAGTAGATGCAGTAGGCGCTGAACTTGGTGCGCTCTGCCATGGAGCCGGAAACAATGGTTGCTGCCGTTGCACAGAACACGGTCTGGAACACGGCATAAACCCAAAGGGGCACGCCCTCCGGCAGGATGGCGCTGTAGTCACCGCTCATAAAGGGGGCAAAGCCGCCGATGAGCGGGCCAGAACCTGCAAACATGATGCCGAAGCCGACAAGCCAGAAGCAAGGGGTGCCGATGCAGAAGTCCATCAGGTTTTTCATCAGGATGTTGCCGGTGTTCTTTGCACGGGTCAGGCCAGCTTCGCACAAAGCAAAGCCTGCTTGCATAAAGTACACCAGGAATGCCGCAACCAGCACCCAGATGACGGTTGATGAGTTGTACATATTCAAACCACTCCTCTCAAGATCAAACCACGGCGCTTCCTCTATTTTTTCTTGCCGCATTAAGCCAGATGCTTAAATAACAAAAGCGCCGGGCAGGATGTACCTGCCCGGCGCCATTGCCGTGGTTTTGATTTGCCCACATTGTAACCCCGGCAAGCCCCGCCGTCAAGCAAAACTTTTCATTTTTTGTCAAAATGTGCAATTTGCACAATGTTCCCCATTTTGTTCTTCTGCTTGTTTGTGCAGCCTGCATTTTCTGCCCGGCTGTCAACTTTATTCTGCATGGTGCTTTGCGCGCAAATTTACATTTTTCATCGTAAAGACACGGTTTCACAATATTTTTGTCACATTTTTTCAAAACCCGCTACCAAAAATTGAGCCGCTGTGTTATAATAAAACCATACTTGGGTAAAATTTGCCCGGCCCGGTTTTTGTACCGTGTACGGGGAAAATCAACGGTGCTGTGCACCGCGAGCTAAAGGAGGATATTGCCCAATGAGCAATTCTATCGCTCTGCTCGCCCTTGAGGCCGCTGACGGCACTGTGGTTCTGACCAGCATTACGCTGGTGTTCGCCATGCTGGTTGCGCTTTGCCTCATTATCACTGTGGAAGGCAAGATTTTGACGCCATCAAGAACAAAAAAGAATGGCACCAAAGCCGCCCCCAAGGCACCTGCCGCCCCTGCAGCGCCCGCTGCACCGGCCGCACAGAACATCGCCAAGGCTGCTCCTGCCGCCCCCGCAGCACCCGCTGCTGACGGCTCCATCCCTGGCGAGATCGTTGCTGCCATTGCTGCAGCCGTTGCCTCTCTGGGTGAAAACCTGACCATCCGCGGCATTCACCGCGTTCAGAAAAAAAGACGGCTACTGGTTCCCGCCGCGGCGCCTGGGGAGACGCCGGCGTTACCCAGAACACCACGCCGTTTATGTGATGGAAAGGGGACGAAACAATGGGAGCAATTTTTACCAACATCGCTGAGATCTTTGCCAACTCCGGTTGGGCGCAGATCTTCTTTGCTGAGGGCGGCTGGAAGTATGCCGTCATGATCGGCGTGGCCTGCGTGCTGCTGTACCTGGCCATTGTCCACCAGTTTGAGCCTTTGCTGCTGCTGCCCATCGGCTTCGGCATGCTGATGACCAACCTGCCGTTGGACGGCATCTTCCATATGGACATCTTCATCAACGAAACGCAGCACATCAACTGGGAACTGCTGGGTACATCCGGCGGCATGGCGGACTATATTTACTTAGGCGTCAAACTGGGTATCTATCCCCCGCTGATTTTCCTTGGCATCGGTACCATGATCGACTTTGAGCCGCTGATTGCACGTCCGTCCAGCCTGCTGCTGGGCGCTGCCGCACAGCTGGGCATCTTCTTCACCTTCGTTGGCGCCAAAATCCTGGGCTTCACCAACAAGGAAGCCGCTTCCATCGGCATCATCGGCGGTGCCGATGGCCCGACCGCTATCTTCGTCACCACCCGCCTGGCCCCGCACCTGCTGGGTTCCATCGCGGTTGCCGCATACTGCTACATGGCGCTGGTGCCTGTTATCCAGCCGCCCATCATGAAAGTTCTGACCACCGAAAAAGAGCGTCAAATCGTGATGGAAAGCCCGCGCAAGGTTTCCAAGACTGAGAAGATCCTCTTCCCGATCATTGTTACCATCATCGTTTCCCTCACCCTGCCCGATGCCGCCATCCTGGTTGGCTGCCTGATGCTGGGCAACCTGATGAAGGAATGCGGCGTTGTTGAGCGTATCAAAAAGACCGCCGGCAACGAACTGATGAACATCATCACCATCTTCCTGGGCTTCAGCGTTGGCTGCACCACCAATGCCGCAACCTTCCTGAACATCCAGACCGTTGAGATCATTGTTCTGGGCATTGTTGCTTTCGGTGTCGGCACCGCAGGCGGCGTTCTGCTGGGCAAGGTCATGTGCTTTGTCACCCACGGCAAGATTAACCCGCTGATCGGCTCCGCCGGTGTTTCCGCTGTTCCCATGGCCGCCCGTGTTTCCCAGAAAGTCGGCCAGGAATACAACCCCCGCAACTACCTGCTCATGCACGCCATGGGTCCCAACGTTGCCGGTGTTATCGGTTCCGCTGTCGCCGCCGGCATCCTGATCAACATGTTCGGCTGATCCTGATACCTAACCCCTAAAACTCAACCGCCCGTCACATTTTGTGTGACGGGCGGTTTTTTATATCTATCCATTTAGAACTTAGGGAATCACTGCGCATCCCGGAACCTTTTCCATCCCGTTTTGTACCCGTCCCCAATCCGATTCCTCATTTTCCCCGCGTCGCAGCTTCGCCCCGCCGCCAGCTCCTAACTCCTACTTCCTAACTCCTAACTATCATCTCCCGTACCTAACCCCATTCCCCGTTAAAACGTCCTCCTCCCACCGGATCCCCGGCTTTCTTCCTTTCTGGGCTTCCACCAAAAACAGCCAGGGTTTGCTGTGTTCATCCTTGCGCACCAGAGCCACCCGCTTGGGCTCCAGCCCAACGGCGCAGAGCGCGGCAAACACCGCCGCCATCTGTTCCGGGCGGTGGCATAGGGCCAGCTTGCCGCCATCGTGCAGGGCACGGGCCGCACAGGCGGCAACATCCTGCATCGTGCAGCTGCCGTCATGCCGGGCCGTGGCGCGGCGGGTATCCGGGCTGACATATCCGCCGGTAAAATAGGGCGGGTTGCAGGCGGCGAAGTCATATTTCCCCTGTTCCGGGCCGCTTTTGCAGAACGTCCGCAGGTCGGTGCAAAGAGCGGTAATATGCTCTGCACCCGGCGTTTCCTGCACAGCGCGGCGGCACAAGACCGAAGCATCGGCATCCAGCTCCACCGCTGTGCATAGGCCACGGTGCCCGGCATCGTGCCAGGCCAGCGCTACGATTCCACACCCGCTGCACAGGTCCAGCGCTGTTTCTTTGCGGCGCGGCATGGCAAACCGGGCCAGCAGCAAGGCATCCGTACCAAAGGCTGCCCCCGGCCCGGTAAACACCTTGGTGCCGTTATCCAATAGTTCCATTCCCTGTGCCATGTTGTTCTCCTCCGTGTAAACAGTTTGTTAAGATTATTCTGATTTTCGCGCTTTTACTTGCGATATTTCACAATTCAGCGTATAATGATAAAAGATTGACAATTATCGATTGCCTTTGCCACTGCCCTTATTCTGACATTTCTCCCCATAAGGAGGCTCATTTTCATGATCTATACTGTCACCCTGAACCCGGCACTGGATAAAACCGTTGAAATTCCTTCCTTTACCACGGACGGCGTAAACCGCATTACTTCCATCCGCACCGATCCGGGCGGTAAAGGCATCAATGTCTCCAAGGTGGTTGCCGCACTGGGCAGCACCAGCCGTGCCCTTGGTATTCTGGGCGGCAGCACCGGGCAGATGATCTCCGAAGCTCTGTCCGGCCTGAACATGACCTGTGACTTTTTGCCCGTTGAGGGCAACACCCGCATCAATCTGAAAGTGGTGGACCCCATCGCCCACCAGCACCGAGATCAACGAACCCGGTGTTCCCGTGGACCCGGCTACCCTGCAAAGCCTGCTGGACCACCTGCTGAAGCTGCTGCGCCACGACGATATCGTGGTGCTGGCCGGCAGCCTGCCGGTGAATGCTCCTGCCGACACTTACCGCGTGTGGGGCGATGCCTGCCGCGAAAAAAGGTGCCAAGGTCATTCTGGACTCTGACGGTGCCGGCATGGTGGAGGGCGTTAAGGCAAAGCCGTTCCTCATCAAGCCCAACAGCGAGGAGCTTTCCCACCTGATGGGCCGCGCGCTGGACAGCCAGCAGGAGCTGACCGCCGCCGCCCGTGAGCTGTTGCAGACCGGCGTGCAAAAGGTCATCGTCTCGATGGGCAGCCGCGGTATGCTGCATGTTCTGCCGGAGCAGACCATCTTTGTGCCCGGCCTGCGTGTTCCCATCAAGGATACCGTTGGTGCCGGGGATGCCGTCATCGCCGCCCTGGCTGTTGCCGAAGAGCGCGGCCTGACGCTGGAAGAAACGCTGCGCCTTTCCACTGCCGCCGGTGCCGCCAGCGTAATGTGCACCGGTACTCAGGCTGCCAGCCTGGAAACCATCCAACAGCTGATGGAACAGGTCACCTACCGCGAACTTTGATTTCCGCCGTTCACTTTTTACTTTCTTTCCACATAAAATGGGGCGCTGCCGTTTCACCCGGCAGCGCCCCATTCCTTTTTCTTTCGTTTGCCCGGCTCAGCGGTTGCGTTTGTTGCGGTGGCTGATCAGCATGGCAATGCACACCACCATGCCCAGCAGGGCGGCAGCGCCCAATACCAGCAGCCCCAGCTCAAAGGCCTGGGCGTTAAAATCCGTTTTCAGCTTTTCGGTTGCGGTGTTCAGGGCATCATCCACAGCATCCCCGCTGCTGGTCGATATTGTAGCGCCGGAATCCGCTTCCAGTGCGCTCTGTGCAGCGGAAGCTGCTTCCCCATCTCCCAGTGCATTCAGGGCATCCACAAGGGCCTGCCCAGCCATCGTGTGCATCAGGGTGCTGGATGCACTTTTGACCTTTTCGCCGTTCACAGCGCGGCTCAGGTAATCAGCCAGTTCATTGCAGGCACCGCGCAGGGCGGGTTCTGCATCGGCATCCACCTGCCAGCCGCTGCTGGACCACATGCCGTTCATATACAGCAGCAGCTGCATGCCGGCATCCGCTGTCATGGTGCTGTACACCTTGTTGCGGAACGCTTCGCCGTCGCTGGTGTTCATGCTGCCAAAGCTCATGGCAATAAACTGGTAGCAGCGGTCGTAATCCGTCAGGTTGGTGTAATAGTTCCGCAGCACATCGGCAACGTTGCTGCCGCTTTTCAGCTCGGCCCCTGCCACAACGGAGTCCAGGTCAGCGCGCAGGTCCTGGTCGCCAAATTTGGAAGCACTGCCGTCATCCTCAATGGCAAAGGTCTGCTGCATCAGGCTGGCATAGCCGTCTGCATCGCTGGCCTGCCCGGCATACACCTGCGCCAGCTGCATGCAGTCGCCGCCCCAGCTGCCGGTAATGGGCATGCCGCGGTATACCAGGTTCATGGCCGCCAGCAGGTGGCCGAAATCAATGCTCTGCCCGTTGGGCAGTTCCACGGTGTTCATCCCCTGCAAAGCCCACAGGTCCGGGTCTGCATCGGTGGCGTACTTTTCAAATTCGCCATCGCGGGTGCCCGCCGTCAGCTGCCAGACGGTCGTGTTATAATCCCCCACACGGGTAAAGCTCAAAGTCAGGTCAATGGGGTCATCGCCGCTGTTCTTTTCTTCAATATACTGTTCCGCCAGCGCTTGCAGGCGGCCCAAGCGGTCCAGCGTTGTTTCATAGTCCGCACTTTCCGCTTTTGCAGGCAGCGCCAGCAGCACCAGCAGCGCCAGTACCCCCGTGATGACCCACACCATACGGCTCCGAATGGCTTCCGTAACCATACACCTCCACATAGGCCGGCACATGCCGCGCACCAGCCCACTTTGTAACTATTTTGTTTTTTTAAGTATACCACAAACAGCCGGTGCCTGTCCACGCTTTTTTCCGCTTTGTGCTGTTTTGGCGCACAATTTACAATCCTTTCATTTTCTCCCCTGCTCTGCTGGGTGCCAAACGCCGCGCAATGTATCCCCCCGCTTCGTGTGCCCTATTCTCTCATAGGGAGGGGCACATTGTGCGCCCGCCAACCTATAACCCCAACAACACTTTGGGGATTAAACTCCCCCGCCTTGCAAACACTTTTTTTCTGCCTGTCCATCCCACCAAAAAACAGCCGGGGCCAATCGCCCCGGCTGTCCGTTTCTTCTAATCTCTAACTTCCACGTTTACAGCACAAAGCGGAAACTTACACTGTGGTCTTCCTCGCCAGAAACATGGTAAGGCTCTTCCACATCGGTGCCCCAGCTGTCAATGCCGCCAACGCCGCGCACTGCGCCCAGCACCATCACACTGGTGCGGCCGGTCGCGGGCAGCTCCGTAATGTGCTGCGCCGCCTCGATCTCCTGCGCCGTGTTGGGCAGCGCGCTGAACGCAAATGGTGCATCCACCTGCTGCAAGGTCAGCGCGGCAGTCGTGTGGCCGCAGGCATCCCGCTGTTCCAGCATGGCCTGCCGCGTCTGCATGTGCATGCCGCAGTCCTGCGGAACCAGATGTGGCTCCACATGCGGGGTTTCCTCATGGCAGCCGAACACACCGCCCTTATAGCGGTCCGGGTAGGTTTCGCCGGAAAGCCCGGTCCACACCGTGCGAGTCACCGGGCCAAAGGTTTCAAATTTCACACCAAAACAGGGCAGCTCCGGCGCACCGGCTACGCCGTGGTAAACGGCATCCACCCGCAATGCGTCCTGTGCTTCCACGGTGTAGACCAGCTCTGCGCTGGCCCCCGGCACAGTGGGGATGCCAAACTGGAACTGCACCTTTACGCAGTCGGGACCTGCTTCCAGCACCTTCATGCCGTTATATGTTACAAACACATCCGCCGCCATCCAGGCCGCCGCGCGCAGCGGGAAGCCGCATCCGCGGTCATTGTCGGTGGAGGCCCGCCAGAACGCCGGGCGCGGTGCGCGCCACAGCCATTCGGTGCCGTTCACCTTCAGCGATGCCGGACCAGCCCCGCAATGGAGAAAAAGCATCTCAAAGTTTTTGCCCTTTACGCCCAGGTTGCCGTCGCCCTGGGTCACCACCAGGGGTAGGCGCGGCGGCTCTGCCAGGCTTCGGCCAGCGTGCGGTCTGCCTGTGCTGCCGCAGCAGCGTTGACGGCATCCTGCCCCGCACGGTCCGCCGGGCTGGCGTACCAGTAACGCACATCCTGCATGGCGGGCTTCTCTGCGCCATCAGCGTATACAATGCCGTTGCCGCTGAAGTTATAATCCGTCGTCCGCTCGCCAAAATCGCCGCCATAGCCCAGTACCTTGCGGCCCATGACGTCCGTATGCCAGATGGCCTGGTCCATATAGTCCCAGATAAAGCCGCCCTGGTACTGCGGGTATTCTTCCGCCAGCTTCACATAGCTTTCCATTCCGCCCAGAGAGTTGCCCATATCGTGCATGTATTCGCACAGGATGAACGGCTTTCCCGGCTTGGATTCCAGATATTCCCGGATTTCCCACGGCTTGGCGTACATCCGGCTTTCCATATCGGTGATGGCCGCAAATGCGCGGTTATGCACCACACCTTCATAATGCACCAGACGGCTGGGGTCCTTGGCGTGGAAAAACTGCGTCATGGCCAGAATATCCTCGCCCGCATAGCTTTCGTTGCCGCAGGACCAGATCAGCACAGCGGCGTGGTTTTTGTCGCGTTCCAGCATGCTGCGGGCACGGTCCACCACACAGTCTTTCCATTCCGGCAGGCTGCCCGGCACATTCCAGCTGGGTTCGATCGCGCCCAGCTTCTGCCAGCTGCCGTGGCTTTCCAGGTTGGTTTCATCGATCATGTAAATGCCGTTTTGTCGCACAGATCATACCACAGGCTCTGGTCCGGGTAATGGCAGGTGCGCACGGCGTTGATGTTGTTGGCTTTCAGCACGGCCATGGCGGCGTTCATATCATCCGCATCAATAGCGCGGCCCTTTTCGGGGTTCCATTCGTGGCGGTTTACACCGTTGAACACCACACGCTCCCCATTCAGCCACATGATGCCGTCCTTTATCTCAAAGCGGCGGAAACCGATGTCGTAGGGCACCACCTCCTGCACGGTGCCCTGTGCATCTTTCAGCGTCAGCTCTGCATGGTACAGCACCGGGGTCTTGTGGCTCCACGGCTGAATCCCCTCCAACTCAATCGTGTCCCCCGTCACAGGGCCTTCATACAGGGCATAGCCCTCCGGGTCGGTCAGGCGCAAAGTCACACTGACCCCTTCGGTCTCTCCATCCAGCTTCAGCTCCGGGGTCAGCAGACCAGTGGTGTTGTCCTCGCTCAGGCCCGCTTTCAGCCAGATGTCCGCCAGATGCACCGCCGGTTTGGCGTACAGGTATACCGGGCGGAACATGCCCGAGAAGCGGAAGAAGTCCTGATCCTCGATCCATGCTGCACTGCTGCGCTTGTACACTTCCACGCAGATGCGGTTGCCGGTTTCTTTGATGTACGGCGTCAGGTCAAATTCCGAGGGGGTAAAGCTGTCCTCGGCATAGCCCACGAACTTGCCATTGCACCACAGGTACATGGCCTGTTCCACACCCTGGAAGCTGATGCATACCCGCTGCCCGCGCAGCCCGGCATCCAGATCAAATTCCCGCGCATAGCTGCCAACGGGATCATCGTTCAGATCCACCTGCGGCGGCCGCAGCGCACTGCGTCCATCCCACGGGTACAGCGTGTTGGTGTATTGCAGCTGACCATAGCCCTGGGTCTCCATATGGCCCGGCACACGGATGGTACCAAAGCCCGAAAGATCCGCTCCTTCGCGCCAGAAATCCGCCGGGCGCTGGGCCGGGCAGCTGCTCCATACAAAGCGCCACATGCCGTCCAGCGGCTGGCGCAGGCTGCTGTGGCGCTGCGCGGCTTCCTGCACAGTACGGTAGCATACATGGTCCGAATGGGCATCCAGCCGGTTCACGGCAAACACAGTCGGGTCACTTAACCAGTTCAGTTCCGGTGTCATGATAATATTGCTCCTTTTATTTCTGCCTAAGGTGTATCTGAAAACAAAGAAAATGACGGATATTTCGCAAAGAGCCGCAGGAATCCTTTGTGGATTCCAAGGGCAATACCGCATAATTCTAAGTGCCGATACGGCGAGCGAGGTGCGGCAGATGCCAAGCCAAAAGCGCAGATAATACTGGATGCTGCAAAGGTGAGCGCCGCCAGTGGCGGATGCAGCGAACCGAAGCAGGGGCAGCGGTCGCAGAGTGCGAGGGGCTTTTGCCCCCGAAGCACGATGCGGGTACCGCAACCCGACATTATCGAGCATTTTGGCAACGCAGATGCCGTGCCGCAGCCGCCGGAGCGGTGCTTAAGCCGCTAGGCGAGAATTGTGCGGTGTTGCCCAAGGCTTTTTAACGCATAATCCCGCTGCGTTTGTAGAAATAGACGATATTTTCGACTGTTTCAGATACCCCCTAAGGGATATCTGAAACAGACTGAATGCTCGACTTTCCAGACACACCTTAAGTACAGAGTTAATTTTTATCCGTTTCGCATTGCCGCAAAACGATTTTGATACTTGCATCCGCCGCCGCAATGTGGTAATATGATTAAAGCGTAATCTTTCGTTCCATCTGCAATGCTTTTACAGCGGCTTTGCACCTGCTTTTGTACGTTCTACTGCCAGTCTAACACACAAAATGTACCCGGTCAACAACGGTTTGTTTTCTGTACAAAAAGCTGTTTTTTCTCCCTCCGGAACATGTCAAGCATGGCGTTTTCTCAATATATGCGATCATAGCTCAGCTGGATAGAGCACTGGCCTCCGACAACTGCGACATGGCAGGTTTTTAGCCTTATTTTGCGCGGTGCATCGTGATTTGCGCTTGCAAAAACGCGGTGGTCAACGGTAGTCAGCCACGAATTGACCACTATTGAAATTGACTACTTTACAAGATTGGAATACGCTGTAACGGCGTTTTTCATACATAAGCGATCGTAGCTCAGCTGGATAGAGCGTTCGGCTCCGACCCGGAAGGCCAGAGGTTCGAATCCTCCCGGTCGCACCAGAAAACCTCATTGCAATGTGTTTTTGCAATGAGGTTTTTTGTTTTTGTTAGTGTTTGATTTTCAGAATAATTTTAGCAGCATATCGTCTGCCGCATCGGTGTACTGCCCTCTTCCTAGACGCTCGTTCCTCAGCCTGTTTATAGTGATTCGCATGAGGCGGATTTCTTCTGTAGAAAAAGTAGCTTTTTTATCGGCAGGGACAGAATCAATTTTCAGTATCAGTCGCCCCGGGTTTTCCGTGTTATGGCCAAGTGCCTTTTCTTGATAGTAATAGGGTGCCAGTGCTTTCAGTAAGATACTTTTGTTTGCGCGTGTCAGCTTGATTTTTCTCGTCATAATCCAATCGCCTTTCCAAGTTTTTCTTGCGCTTTGCGCTTGTTCTTGTCGAATGCGTGGGCGTAAATATCCAGCGTTGTACTTGCCTGTGCATGACCAAGCAGGCTGGCAACCGTTCGTACATCCACGCCCTGTGGAATCAGCAAGCTGGCGTTTGTGTGCCGCAAGCTATGCACATTCAAATCCAGCGGCAAGTTGTTTGCTTTCAAAATCAGCTTGAATCTGTAAGTGAATGTGCAAGGGTTCATCGGCTTACCGTTAGGCTGGCGGAATAAGTAGTCATCCTCGTCCACAGTTTCGTTCGCGGTCTGCTGCCTATCCCATTCGCATTCTTTCCGCCACGCCTTGAGTAGTTGGCACATTTCTTTACTCAAATACACCATGCGGTCACCGCTGCTGGTCTTGGGATCTTTAGTAATTGATTCTTGGTGGCTAAGTTTGATCACACCCCGCTGTACATGGATTGTACGCTTGCGCCAGTTGATGTCACTCCATTTTAATCCACAGGCTTCTCCACGCCGCAACCCGGTTGCCAGTACCAGCTTGAAATAGGTTTCGTACTTCATGCTCTGTCCCTCAAACGCTGTAATCAGCTTTTTGACGGTTTCTTCGTCAGCTACGGGGCGCTCTTTCTTTTGACCTTTCGGTTTGTAACATCTCCATGCGGGATTGTGGGTCAAATAACCCTCGTCCACAGCCGCCGATAGGATGCCGCACAGCGTGTTGTGTAAGCCTTCGACCGACTTCTCGGATAGATTCCCTCTGCCGTCCAAACGCGGGCTGTGTCGCATTTCCTCGTAAAACTCACGGATTACTTCTTTTCGCAAATCGGTCAGCTTATAGTTGCCCAGTGCTGGCAAGATTCTGCGAATATCCTGTTCGTCGCGTCGGAATGTGGAGTCAGCCAGCTTCTTCGGTCCAACATCGGTCACCCAATGCTCAATGTACTTTGCCAGCGTAATGCTGCGGTTAATGGGTTCCGGTGTATGCTGTACCTCTCGTTCAAATAGAATTGCCTGCTCCTTTACCCACTTCTCGGCTTGCTTCGGTGTATATTCCTTGGGTGGCTTGACCGTTTTCTGCACAGATTTCAGTCGGTTTCCCTCGTAATCATACCCACGGGATACCACAATCAAATAGCTGTTACTGCCGCGTTTTCTGATAGACGCCATTGTTTTCAACGCTCCTTTGTATGTTTTATTGACCTGCGGTACTACAAAGCATACCGACAACTGCGACAGAAAGCTATCACCACACCCAACAATCTTTATGCCCAAAATTCACCTATTACTGACAAAAAGCGGCACCGCCATCTCTGACGGTGCCGCATGCTTATTTAGCCTGCTTTCTTGGCTTTTCTATTCTTGTTTTTCATAAATGCAACATAGCACGGATTTTGGCTGTTCAGTAAATCTTGCATCAAGTTTGCGGCCTGAAGCTTTACAGCATCCTGCGGGTGGCAGTAGGTGCGCTCCAAGAACGCCGTATCCGCATGCCCAAGCAGGGATGTCGCCACCTGTTTGCTGGTGCCTTCCTGCAGCAGATAGGTTGCGTAGAAATGTCGCAGGGTGTGCAGGTGGTATTCTTCCGGCAACCCGCACTTTTTATACAGCTTGCGCAAATGTCGGGTAAAAGTATCCGGGTGCGGTACATGACCGTCGGGGTCAGTAAAAATTGGCTGCTCTCTATCCGGAACGCCGCTATGCAGCACCTGCTGCTGTCGCAGCGCCATCAGAAGCTCCCATATCCCCAGCGGAATGGTTACAATCCGTTCCCGATGGCTCTTGGTGTCGCTCTCAACAATCTGTCCGGATGCGCAGCTGCGGGAACGGCGGACGGTCAGTTCACAAGCACCGGTTATGTCCCGCCATTGCAGGGCGCACAGTTCACCACGCCGCAGCCCGGTTGTGATGGCCAGCGTATAGTAAGCCCGATACAGAATCGGCTCATCCCTTATCGTCTGCATCAGTTTTCTCATTTCATACTTCTGCGGAATATGCTGCACCTCCTTTTCAAAATGCTTTTTCCGAACGCGGTGCGCCGGATTAAACGGAATAATGTCATTTTTCTTGGCATCTTCCAGCACCGAAGAAACCGTCTCCAAATATTTCTGCACAGTCGTTTCCTTGATGCATTTTCCGCCCCTGCCGGGTCGCTTACGGAGTTCTTCGCACATTTCTTCCAGCGTCATGGGCAACAGTTTTGCAAGCGGAATACCGCCAATCAGTGGGTAAACAATATCCAGATTGCGTTTGTACCCTGCGTAGGTGATAGCCTTAAAGAACGGCTGCTGCCGCTTGAGCCAGTTTTCGGCGTACTGTTCAAAGTGGGTCTGGTCGCTTTCTTCTACGCCATACTTGAACTTCTTCTCGATGCGCTCGGCCTCCGCCATGACATACTGCTGAATGCCGCGCTTGGGCACGGATGACGGCACAGTGATGGTCTGCGCCTTCATGCGTTTCTGCCCGCTGACCTTATAGCCGTTGCAGACGGTGATTTTGTATTTTCGTTCGGATTTTTTCTTGATGTAAGCCATTGTACCTCCTTGCCTGTAAATCAAATCAGCGTCATTGCTGATTTTAGCGTCATTTTTCCATTTCAACATTTCAAAAATACCGTCATTCCTTGCAAATACAATATTTGACATACTTACGACTTATTTTTTGCCAAAATGGTTGCTTTGTATAGGGTTACGCCCCATATTTTCCGCGCCAAGGCTTGGCCGATGACGCTAATGACGCTTGTGACGCTATTTTTGAGATATCCCAGCCGGATAATTGAGTTATGTCAATATCAGCGTCATTAGCGTCATCAGCGTCATTTTCAGAATGGGAAAACTTCAGCAAGCGCGTCTGCGATGTGCGATGCGTTTCATAGTGGATACCCTTTGGTGCAAATACCGTGTCAAAGTGTTCCACGATTTTTCGGGTAAGCATATGGGGCAAAACGCCGTCAGCGCCAGTTTCAGATAACAACTCGGTAGCTGTTCCCTGCCACTTTCCGGCTTGCTCGATGTACTCCGCAACTCTCCAAAGGTATTCCGGCACAGCTTTCAGCCGCTGTTCTTCTGCGGTTTCTTCCTCATCCAACAGCCAGATGCAGTTTTCCTCATGCAGATACAGCGTTCGCCTGTCCAAATCGCGCCCGGTCAGGATAATGTCAGCATTCTTGCTCGTTCGCTTGCGCTGCATGACCCATGTGGTGTCCGCTGCGCCCATCAGACCATTTGAACCGGAAATCTGGTCGAATGGGTCAGATGCTGCCTGCTTACGCAGATGGTGAATCAGCAGAATACAGATGCCGTACTTGTCTGCAAGGGATTTCAGCGTGCTTACATCCTTGTAGTCGCTGGCGTACATACTGCCACTTTGGTCGCAGGAACGGACTTTCTGCAAGGTATCAATGACTACCAGCCCGGTATCCGAATGGTTGTAAAGAAAGCTGGTAATCTGTTCCTCCAAGCCTTGTCCGATACTCTGGCATTCGGTTTGCAGAATCAGCTTTTCTGGCGTATCCTCGCTGCCCATAAGCCGGAACAGACGGTCTTGCAGGCGGTTGAGCGTGTCCTCCAGCGAGAGATAAAGCACCGTGCGTGGCTCGACTTCCCGACCCCACACCGGCTTACCCTGTGCAACCTGTAGGCATAGCCACAGCGTCAGCCAGCTTTTGCCCGCCTTGCTGGGGCCAGCAAACAGGGCCAACCCAGCTGGAAGTAATCCGGGGATAATCCACTTGGTAGGCGGAATCGGCGTGGACAGTAAATCTTCGGCGGAAATCACTTTCGGTAATTTTGTAGTGTACATAGCACCACCCTTTCTTTATAACATTTTGTTTCAATTATCTCATATTAACGATATTTTGTGTGTATCAGATTGTACTCTACAGTAGTAAGTTGTACGCACCGAACCGCAACACAGCCCCAAAAGCGCTCCAAACGGCGGTTTTCTTTCGCAGCTGGTATCCGTGTGCGATTTGTTGCAGCCGCCCCACACAGGGCGCGTTTAGGCGCGGTATGTGAGTGAATCAGATTGGATTCACTTTTTCGGTTTTGATCCAAGAGAGTGAATCAGTTCTGATTCACTCTGGAGGTCCGCGGGCATAATGAACACTTCTTTTTGCCACTTGCTCATCTCCTTTTTTGTTGCTTCGTATAACCGTTTTGAACACACCTTCCGGGGAGAAAAAAGAGCCCGGAGAACCTTACCGATTTGGTAAGGCCCTCCGGGCTCTTTCTATATTTTCTCTGTTGTATCCGGGTGTAAGGGTACACTTTCCCCACAAATCTTGATGCGAATTCAATAAAAATCAAATAATGCGCGTAATAGCGTCAATCACGCGGTTATGTAAATAATAAAAGAAACCGCGTACATCAAAATAAATGCTGAAGAAAATGTCTAATTTGCCGCTCGCCCCCAGACATGGGAACATAACAGGCAAGCCGCTGGCAGCGACCGTTCACTGACCTTGTAAGGATCTTACTGATTCCAATCCAAACGCCATCACCCCATCTGACGCGTGGGGCAGCAGGAGTATCATTATGCCCTCTCCCCAGTCGTGGGTTATGGTCTGCCGTGACCATGCTGTGCGCCCCACCGGGAGAGTAAAGTACCTGTTATGCTGTGTATTCAGTTGTAAAGGTGCTGTGCAGAGATTCTCTGCAAATTCAGGATAACACAGAGTTCACCAGCTTGTCAATGGAAGGTGCACAGATTTGCGAAAATTGTAACATTTGCGTGGCCTCGGGGGTTTGGGGTTCACCCCAAAAATGCGTTGTGGATCTCCAAACGCTATGCTTGCGTTACAGTTCGCGTTGTCTATAAAAGTTCCTGATGGGCAATTTATTTACAGGGATACTTTTACAGTAAATGGACGTAAAACAAGTATTTAACACTTTCCGTCCGAAAGAATTTATAGCCGCATATACAATGCTATATTCCGGACCCCCTCACAGCGTTCCATGTAATCTGCTGCGGTACTGCTGCGGGGTGCAGCCTTGGTATTTTTTGAAAATCTGGGTGAAGTAGCTCTGGGTCGGATAGTTCAAAAATCCGGCGATTTCGGCAAGGGTGTAGTCGGTGTAGTCCAGAAGATACCGCGCCTCGCGCAGCTTTTCGCGGTGAATGTATTCGGGGATGCCCATACCCATCTCCGCCTTGAATTTTATGGACAGGCTGCGGCTGCAAAGTCCACACCGACGGGAAAGCCCTCCAGGCGCATGTCATCGTGCAGATGCTCGGAAATATAATTGATGCAGCTTTTCACAGCGGGGTTTTGTGCGCCGCTGTTTTTTGTATCCGCCACGCGGCGGCAGAAATCCACCGCCATGGTGTAAGTCAGCTTCTGTATCGTTGTGATTTCCAGCTGAGCATCGGCACGCTGACAGTAGACATCACTTAAATTGAACGCAGTTTCTCCCGGCAGACCGCCGCGGATGGCCGCGCGCGTCAGCAGTGTGGCAAACGAGATAAAGGCGTACTTCTGCTGTTGCAGCGGATTGGAGCTCATCGCACCGACTTTTCCCTGACTCGGCTGCAGAAGGCGGTGCTGCAGCAGCTCGGTGCTGCCTTGCTCTATCGCCTCACAGACGCCGGTTTCAAAATCCGCCGGCACATGAAATTCTGCGTCCTCGCGCAAATTGAACAAGGCATCATCCGGTTTCTCCGTGCGCAGGACGGTGTTATCCACGAACAGAATATTTTCCGCCGAAATCTCCGTGCCGTGGGCCAGCTGCACTACAAGGCACAGCAAAGATTTCAGTTGATAGAGGTTGACCAGCGGCATCTGCACCATCAGGTCGCAGTATGCCTGCATCTGCTGCGGCGCAAGCGCAAGCGACGCCATCTGCATGATCTCACTGCGCGCGTGCTGAAACGGGCTGACAAGCCCGGCTATACAGTAGCAGTCGTCCGGCAGTGCCACCACACCGATAAAATAGCCCGGCTCCACATAGGTCACCAGCGGATGCAGGGCGTCCCGCTTTTGCAGCACAAAGTCGGCAAGCACCCATGTCAGCGCCCTGTGCGGAATCAGGTCCTCATGCCCTGCGGGCAGTGCAAGCCGTACTTCGCCCTCCTGATGGACGATTGTCAGCGGAATCCGGCTTACCGCGTGCAGTTCCTCACAACTTTTGCAGAAATCCATAGTTCTTCCCCCTATGCTTACGGCAGTACCGCACAATTCCCGCCTGACGGCTTTAAGCACCACTCCGGCGGATCTCCGCGCCAAGAGCCGCCGCAAGCGGCGGTTGCGCTTCGAAGCGCCTCGCTGCGGCTCGGTGTGCGGCACCTCGCTCGCCGTATCGGCACTTAGATCGGTTTCCCTTAAAAAAGTAACACACAACCGGATGCGGAGTCAATGCCATTTCGCAGAAATCTATCGGAAATTTGACATAGAAATCATCTTCTTGATATAATCTGCCGCAAAAACACAGTATACTTAGCTTGTAATCAAGAAAACCGCATCTGCTCTACCGGGTGCGCAAAAATGAAGGAGAGAATCATTATGGCAAAAAACCTCTTGGCACCGATTCGATGGGTATCCAAAAGACCATGCGCATCGGCGATTATCTGGCAGACTGCGGCGGTCAGTTTGCGCTGAACGCCATGACCGGTCTGGTATCGGCCGTGCTGTACTTCTACACTGAAAAAGTCGGTGTTGCAGCCGCCACGGCGGCAAATGTGCTGCTGGCAGCCAAAATCGTGGACGCCTTTACCGACCTGATCATGGGCAAAATTATGGACAACGGCAAAAGCCCCAAGGGCAAGTGCCGCCCGTGGTTCCTGCGCATGGCCATTCCCGCGTTCGTTGCGATTGTGGCACTATTCACCGTGCCCGCAGGCCTGACAGGCTTTGCACAGGTCGCCTACCTGTTCCTGTCCAATGTGTTCCTGACTGCTATTGTTTCTACGGCGATCATGATCCCCTACAGCGCCATTCTTGTCATGCGCACCAAGAGCTTGGAAGAGCGCAACAAGATGGGCATCTTCCGCGCAGCCGCCGGTTATGTCATCGGTATGGTCATCGCTATTGCGCTGGTGCCGCTGACGAATATGCTGGGTTCCAACGGCGTAGCAGACCAGGCTGCCTACATTAAATTTGCGGTTGTTGTCGGCGCGCTGAGCATGATTTTCCTGTTCATCCTCTACAAAACCAGCAAGGAGACTGCCGCACAGGAGGAAAAGCCCGATGACGGCCTTGCCTTCGGCGATGCCATCAACAAGCTGTTCCACAACAAATACTGGGTCATCGTTCTGCTGGCAAACCTGCTGGTCAATGTCATTTATGCGCTGTCCGCCTCCTCCGGCACCTACTACGCCAAGTACATTCTGGGCAATGACAACCTCATCGGCATTATGGGTGCTGTGGGCCTGATCCCGACCTTTGTCGGCTTCATCGTGGTCGGCCCTATGACCAAAAAAGTTTGGCGTGACCAAGACCCTGAAAATCGCCTTTGTGCTGGGCATCATCGGCAATGTCATCCGCTGCTTCAAGCCGGACAGCTTTATCCTTTGCATCACCGTAGGTCTGCTGGGCAGCTTTGCCACCATCCCCATGATGTGCCTTGGCGGTACGCTGAACAGCATGGCAATGGACTATAACGACTACAAGTACCACAACAAGATCATCGGTATGTCCGCCTCCGCCTCCAGCTTCGGCGGCAAGGTGTCCAGCGGCATCGGTGCTTCTCTGGTCGGCTGGATCCTGGCTGTCGTTGGCTTTACCGGCAATATGGAGGTCATCACGCCCGCCGTCCGCTACGGCATCTACACCTTCAGCCTGTATATTCCGCTGGCGATGTTTGTAGGCCTGTTTATCCTGATCTCCAAGTTTGATTTGGAAGCAAAATACGGCGATATGATGAAAGCCATCGCCGAGCGCAACGAGAAAGAAAAGACTGCACAGTAACAGCCACCGCCCTGCCGCCTTTGTACGGCGGGGCAATTTGCATAGGAGGTATTGATATGCTGAAGATTTACGACCTTACGATCGAATATAAGCACGAACCGCTGGGCTTAGATGAAATTCAGCCCCGCTTTGGCTGGAAGCTGGACAGCAACCAACAGGACACCGTGCAGGCGTCCTACCGACTGCAAATCGTGCAGGGCGGGGATGTTGTGTGGGATTCCGGCACGGTGGCGAGTGCGCAGAGCATTCTGAACGAGTACCTCGGTCCCAATCTTGCGCCACGCACCGAATATACATGGTCAGTCACCGTGACGGACAACCACGGCGAAACCGCCGAGGGCACAAGCCGGTTTGAAACAGGCTTTCTGAACGGCAGCGCGTTTGAGGGCAAGGCGCAGTGGATCACCCACGCGCCGGACAAAGCCAGCCCCGTCAGCCCGGTGCTGTATAAGGACTTTGTCGTGCAGGGCAATGTCAAAAAAAGCGCGTCTCTACGCAACCGCCTTGGGTATGTATGAGGCGGAGATCAACGGCGAGCCTGTGGATGACACTTATTTCCACCCCGGCTGGACAAACTACCGCAAGCGCCTGCAATACCAGACCTACTCTGTAACGCTGCACAGCGGCAAAAACCATCTGGCGCTGACGCTGGCAAACGGCTGGTACAAGGGCAAGCTCGGCTTTATGCCGCAGCCCAACCACTACGGCGACACCACCGCCGCACTGGCAGCGCTTTGCATCACCTATGAGGACGGGCACGAGGAATGGATCGGCACCGATGAAAGCTGGTTCTGCACGACCGGGGCCATTCAGTCCGCCGAAATCTATGACGGTGAAACGCAGGATTTTACGGCAGACCCCGCCGCACCGCAGCCCGCCAGACTGTTTGACTACGGCTTTGACACCCTCATCGGGCAGGAGAACGAGCCGGTCCGCTGCCTACAAAGGGTGCCTGTTGTCAAGGAATTTACTGCTCCCAACGGTGACCACCTCTTTGACTTTGGGCAGAACCTGACCGGCTGGGTCGAGGTGGAAATTTACGGTGACAAGGGGCAGAAGCTTACCCTGCGCCACGCGGAATCGCTGGACGAGAGCGGGAACTTTTACACCGAAAACCTCAGCTGGGCGAAGGCGACCGACACCTATATTTTGAGCGGCGGCAAGCAGACGCTGCACCCTCATTTTACATGGCACGGCTTCCGCTATATTTGCGTGGAGGGGCTGCAATACGGGCAGAACGTGCAGTTTACGGCGTGCCATCTCTCGACTGATTTGGCACAGACCGGTCATTTTACCTGCTCTGACAAGCGGGTGAACCGGTTGCAGCAGAACATCCAGTGGAGCCAGCGGGATAACTTTTTGGATATCCCCACTGACTGTCCGCAGCGCAGCGAGCGTCTGGGCTGGACGGGCGATGTGACGGCGTTCTGCCCCACGGCGGCGTTCAATGAGAACATTATGCCGTTTATGACCAAGTGGCTTCGTGACTTGGCCAGTGAACTGGGTCCCGATGTCAGCATGCCGCAGGTCGTGCCGAACATTCTGGGCAACCAGCAGGACGGCGCGGCGTTCTGGGGCGATGTGGTGACCGTGCTGCCGTGGACACTCTACCGCGCCTACGGCGACAAGCGCATTCTGCAGCACAGCTACGACAGCATGAAGCACTGGGTCGAGTTTATCGAGAGCCAGTGCGGCGAAAACGGGCTGTGGCAGACGGGCTTCCAGTGCGGCGACTGGCTGGGGCTGGACGCCGAGGCGAATGCCTTGGGTGATGAGCGCAAGGGCGCGACGGATGACTACTTTGCTGCCAATGTCTGCTTTGCGTGGAGCTTGCAGATCCTTGCGGATACCGCCGCCGTTTTGCAGTACACCGAGGACGCGCGCCGCTGGAGCCGCCGCCGTGAGGAGCTTGTGCGGGCATTCCGCGCCGAGTATGTGACCCCCACCGGGCGTCTTGTCAGCGAAACGCAAACCGCCCTGATCCTGGCGCTGCACTTTGACATGGTGCCGGACGAGTTCCGCCCGCGCCTTTTGGACGCGCTGGAAAAGAACATCGGTGCGCATAAAACGCATCTGCTGACCGGGTTTATCGGCACGCCGTTTGCCTGCCTGACCCTGTCCGAAAACGGCAGGCACGACCTTGCCGGCAGGCTGCTTTTTGCAGGAGGACGATCCCAGCTGGCTGTATGAGGTCAAGATGGGTGCCACCACCATCTGGGAGCGCTGGAATTCCATCCGCCCGGACGGCAGCTTCAACCCCGCCAACATGAACAGCCTGAACCACTACGCCTATGGCTCCATCGGAAACTGGCTGTACACCAAGCTGTGCGGACTGGAAATTCTGGAGCCCGGTTACAAGAAATTTGCCCTGCGCCCGCAGTTTATCAAGGGCATCACCCACGCCGAACTGACCTACGAGAGTGTCTACGGCAAAATTGCCATTGCGTGGCGGTGCGAGGGCGGCAAGATCACGGTGGATGCCACGATACCCGCTAACACCACCGCCGAGCTGACCCTGCCCGAACAGACCGAAATGCTGACCCTGGGCAGCGGCAGCTACCACTACGAGTACGCCACCGAAACCAGCTTGGAAATAGACCGCTTCGTTGGAAACCCCGCTGCATATCATTTTGGAGCATCCGGCTGCACAGGCAATTTTTGCGCAGTACGCCCCCGAATTCTTGTCGAACCCAATGCTGGAATATGTAAAGAACGAGCCTGTTACCGCGCTGCTCGCCTACGGCGATTCCATCAAACCGCTGTTTGAGCAGGTGCTGGCAGCTATGAATCAAGCTGACAAGGAGTAAGCACGATGGATAAAAAAGTACAGGATATTTTGTCTAAAATGACGCTGGAGGATAAAATCAGCCTTTGCAACGGTGCGGATTTCTGGCACAGCAAGGCGATGGCGCAGTACGGCATCCCCGCCGTTACGATGAGCGACGGTCCCCACGGCGTGCGCTGCCAGAAAAACGGCGCCGATATGCTGGGTGTCAACGAGTCCGAGCCTGCCACCTGCTTCCCGACAGCTGTGACGAGCGGCGCAACTTGGGACGCCGAGCTGCTGAAAGCCGAGGGACAGGCCATCGGTGAGGAAGGACTTTCCTACGGTGTGGATGTGGTGCTGGGACCCGGCGTCAACATCAAGCGCAGCCCGCTGTGCGGGCGCAACTTTGAGTATTTCTCCGAGGATCCCTGCATTGCGGGCGCGATGGGCGCGGCATGGGTGCAGGGCGCGCAGAGCACCGGCGCAGGCACCAGCCTCAAGCATTTTGCCGCAAACAATCAGGAGTACAAGCGGTTCAACGGCAACAGCCAGGTGGATGAGCGCACCCTGCGCGAGCTGTACCTGCCCGCGTTTGAAACCGTAATCAAGACCGCCCAGCCCGAAACCGTTATGTGCAGCTACCCGCGCATCAACAACGTCCACGCCAGCGACAACCACTGGCTGCTGACCGATGTTCTGCGCAAGGATTGGGGCTTTGCCGGTCTGGTCGTGACCGACTGGGGCGCGCTGTGTGACCGCGTCAAGGCCATGCACGCCGGGTGCGACCTGAGTATGCCGGGCGGCAGCACTTATATGGAGGACTGGGTCGCCGCCGCCGTCAGGGACGGCACCCTGCCTGAAAGTGATGTAGACGCCTGCGCCGCAAGGGTGATTGCCCTTGCCCTCAAGGGCGAAAGCCGCCCCAAGGGCCGCGCCTTTGACAAGGACGCCCACTAACGCACTAGCGCAGAAAATCGCCGAAAACGGCGCTGTACTGCTAAAAACGAAGGCGGCATTCTGCCGCTGGATGCGGGCGGCATTGCGCTGATCGGCGAGATGGCGCGCACCATGCGCTACCAAGGCGCAGGGTCCAGCCACATCAACCCCACACAGCTGACCACCCTCTGCGACGCTATGCCCGGCGTGCCGTTTGCCGCCGGCTGCGATGTCAAGGGCATTGTGACCGAGGAAAGTCTGCGCGAAGCCGCTGAAACCGCAAAACAGGCAAAAGTCGCCGTGGTCTGCGTGGGTCTGCCGGACATCTACGAGTCCGAGGGCTTTGACCGCGAAACCATGGCCATGCCGGAGGGACATATCCGCCTGATTGAAACGGTCGCCGCCGCCAACCCCAACACCGTGGTGGTGCTGTTCTGCGGTTGTGCTGTGGAAATGCCGTGGCTGGATAAGGTCAAGGCGGTTTTGTATATGGGTCTGCCCGGTCAGGCGGGCGGTGCGGCAGCCGCCAATCTGCTGACCGGCAAGGCAAATCCCAGCGGCAAGCTGACCGAAACATGGCCGCTTTGCTACGATGATGTACCCAGCCGCGACACCTTCGGGAAAAAGACCACCCACTACAAAGAGGGTCTGTATGCCGGCTACCGTTATTACGATAAAGCGGGCAAGGCGGTGCGGTTCCCGTTCGGCTATGGGTTAAGCTACACGCAGTTTGCCTATTCCGATTTGAAAATCGAGGGGCGCACCGTGACCGCTGCGGTGACCAACACCGGCAGCACCGCCGGTGCCGAGGTCGTGCAGCTGTACGTTGCACCGCCCAAAAACCGCCCCGCCAAGGAATGGTCTATACGCTTTGAACCCCGCCACGGATGGCAATTCCCGCAAATGAGATCTTCCGTGGCGGACATTCGTCTGCGCACCGCGCTGACCGTGGACGGCGTAAGCCTTGCCGCGCCCGATTGGCAAAAAGGCAGCTGGCTGCAGGGTCTGCCCACTGATGCCGAGTTTGAAAAGCGCGGCAGCCCCCTGAAAAGCGACCCTGAGCCGAAACCATGGAGCTCAGGATATTTCCGCCGTTATGATGCAGATGTTCAAGGGCACCGAGGGCAACGATTGCCATTTTTCTGTGTTCATAGGTTGTTTGCGTGATGATAGGCTCGGAAATAACGGGAATATCTACATCGTCCACGAAGTTGAAGAAAATCTTCACTTTCTGCTTGCGCTTGCCGCTGGATTTGTCCGGGGCATAGACGATGATTTTCTTGATATACTCGTTCACGATGGTCTGTGTCAGCTCCTCCACATCCACATATTTCTGTGTCAGGGCGATAAAGGCATCCAGACCGTCGTTCATTTCTTCCCGCTGTTCCACCCATTCTTCGATAACTTCAATTTCGAGCTTTAACCGTTCCTGCTCCGCTTCATAGTCCGCAGACATCTTTCTGTATCTGTCCTGATTGAGATTTCCAAGAACATAGTCCTCGTACAGCCGGGCGATGATGACATCCAGATCGGCAAGGCGTTTCTTTGCCTGTTCCAGCTTCTTTTTGTCATCCCGGATGCTGCGCTCCTGGTCAGTCCTGCGGCATTGCAGCCATTCCTCCTGAAAACCGTCCACATCGCTTCGGATATACTCATTGACTGCCCGGATGCGTTCCAGAACGATTTCACGAAGCACATCTTCCCGGATATAGTGGGCAGTACAAGTACCACGGTTGCTCTTGTAGTTGTTGCAGACGTAGTGATCCTGCTTGCCCTCAAAGCTTTTGCTTGTGGCAAAGTGGAGCTTGCCGCCGCAATCGGCACAAAACAGAAGCCCGGAGAACAATCCCTGCCGTTCCGCTTTTGCGGGGCGGCGTTTGTTTTTCCTCAGTTCCTGCACCCTGTCAAACTGTGCCTGAGATACAATCGCTTCCTGTGTGTCCGGCAGATAAAACATATTCTCCGGCTCATTGGGAATCCGCTTTTTCAGCTTGTAGGACTTGGAATAAGTCTTGAAGTTGCAGGTACAGCCTGTGTACTCCTGCCGTTCCAAAATCCCTGCAATGGACTGGTTGCCCCAGTGGTACGGTCTTTCCGGCATCGGCTTTTTCTTTCGCTTGGCATAGAGTGCCTTTGCGGTCATAATCTGCTTTTCTTCCAGAATCCTTGCAATCTGCTCCGGGCCTTTGCCGTCAATGCAAAGGTCGAAGATGAGCTTGACTACCGGAGCCGCTTCTTCATCCAGAATCCAGTGATCCTTGTCCTCCGGGTCACAGCGGTATCCGTAGGGCGGTTTGCCCATGTGCTTCCCACTGGTTCCTCTCTGCCGCAAACTGACACGGACTTTCTTGCTGGTATCACGGGGATACCACTCGTTGAACAGATTACGGATTGCGGCGAAGCCCTCGCTGTCTCCCCGGTTGCTGTCTACGCCATCATTTATAGCGATAAAGCGGACATCATAACTCGGAAAGATAATATCCGTATATTGTCCAACAGTCAGATAGTCACGACCAAAGCGGCTGAGGTCTTTGACCAGCCAGCAGCCCACAAGCCCCTGCTTGACAAGCTCAAAGCCTTCCTGCACACCGGGACGATTGAAGTTCGTCCCCGTATAACCGTCATCCACCAGAATTTTCAGGTTTGTATACCCGTGGTCACGGGCATATCGGGTTAAATACTCTCTCTGATTTGCGATACTGTTACTCTCGCCTTCCTGGGCATCCTCGTTGCTCAGACGGCAATAGAGAATGGTAATTTTCTGCTGATCCAACATAATATCCTCCTTCGGTGGTTGGTCAGCCGACAGTACCGTTGTGCATATTGGAATTATATCATGCTTTTGTGTCGCAGTCATTAACAAATCACCCCCTTGTCAGAAAAAATGAGCCGTTTTACCTTGTCGGTAAGTGGCTCATTTCCATCACACTCCGTTTCAATCACATACCATGTGTTTCCGATCTTGCACTCAATGGTTTTGCAGAAAGAGGACTGTGCCGCTTCCCAACGCTTGCGGCATTCTTCCAGAAAATCAATAGGCGGCTCAAAAATCGGATCGAAGCAGGAGCAAATATCAATATAGCCGATGGCATCGTTGATTTCTTCCATCGGGGCATCTTCCATAATCATCTTGTTAATTTCATCTACGGTTTTCTTCATAGGCAAATAGTTCCTTTCTTAAATTTCCATGTCCTGTCCACGATTGCGGGCAGGGTGTTTGTGTTCATACAGTTCCTTTCCCCTGGCGAGGATGGCATTGATAAAAGCCCAGACCTTTTCAGATGCAATCTCAATCGCATCCAGGAAAGGCTGGGCTTTTTGTTTCAGCTCCTCATAGTCTTTGTTCAGTTTTTCAAAACGGTCTTTCCATATCTTTGCGTTTTTATCTGCCTGCTCGAATTTCTGCTTGTATTTCAGCTTCTCAGACTTTTCCGCAAAGCTGCTGACCGCATAATCCTTTAGCGTGCGGCACTCATCCGCCGTCATGGTAACATTTCCCGTAATGGGATTTTTCTTGCCCATCGACTCAATCTCATGTGCAGTCATAGCAACAGACTTAGCAGCCTGAGTTTCCTTTTTCAGAGCTTCCAGTTTCTTTTTCTGCTTCTCCGTGGCAGCTTTGGCATCCGCTAAGCTCTGCTCGGCCTGTGCCACCTGTCCGGTCACAGCTTCCAAACGCTGCTGTTCGGCCTGTACCTTGAACTGTGTCACCGTCAGATGTTCTTCGGTGCTGCCACATTCTCCACGCTCTACATCGGTATAACCAGCGTTTCGCATGAAATTGAAAAAGTCATCCTGCAGCACACTGTAGGACGACTTCAAAATCTTTTTCCCTTTTGCGTTCAACATAGGATTTCCGTTTTCATCAAGAACGGGTTTGGATTCCCACTTCTTACTGCGGCTGACCTGTGTGATCGTTTCCTTTACCGTTCCCCGGAGGGATTCATCCTTGCATCGCTTCGACCACAGGATTTGTTTCTCCACCACCGGGATATAAACCACATGAAGGTGATAGTGGTACACATCCTCACCCAGAGCTTCCGACATTGCCCGGTTGCGCTCGTCGGCATGCATTACAGCGGAGAGGATATACTGCTCACTGCCCACGATCTCCACGGCGGCTTTATAGGCATCGGCATAAAACTGTTTTGCAAACTCATAGCCGCCGTGGTTGTAGAAATAAGCGGAGTTCACATCGAAAACCAACTCGCCATATTTGACGGCATCCGGTTTCAGCCCTCTGGTGGAGATGATCTTGTCCTGCTCCATCTGCTCAAACATTTTTACATAATCGTCAGTGGGAGACTTGAAGTGAACATTCAGCGCAGTACGTTCCGGCACGATGTCCACATTGGAATAACGGTCTTTTTCACGCTCATTGTGTTCCTGTACGTTTGTCACATCATCCGGAGTTTCCAAGTCCTGATTTCTGGCTAAGGTACGATCAATTCCATCATTTCTTGCCATAGATTTTTGTCCTTTCTTTAAGATTTGCAGACAGCGGAGGGCTGAGGAACGGCACTTTTTCAAAGTGTAATAACCCACTATTACACTTTCATCCATGCTGGCTACAAAGTGCCGTGGGCTCTCCGAGGGCTCTCCCGAGGGGGAATGCGGTCACTGCGGTGACCTCTGCTGACCAAGGCAAAATGTCTGCGCCTTTTACCTTGGTCAGCCCGTCTGCATGAAGCTGTTCTGCGGAACATTTCTTGCAGACGATGGCAGCGAAAACCGTATCTTTCACTGCCTGTCCATGGGCAGCACTGCGGTGCGCCTATGGGGACGGGAGATGCGGAGGGCTGTTGCCGGGGTATCACTTCTCCCGTCTTTTCTGCCATACGATGTCGTAACCAAGCACAGCGGCAAGCTCCAATACTTCCTTGTATCGTATACTTTCCCGCTGTAATTTTGCGGACAGGTTGGAAACGCTGTCGCTCCATCCGTACTCGTCCGAGAGCAGGTCAACAACTTCCTGCATGGTCATCCCGGCACGGATGATCTGTGCCTTTATTTCGTTGCGTATATTCATATTGATAAAATCCTCCATAATTCAGTTCATGTGTCGGTGCAACCTCTGCGCTCCAAGGTGGAGTGGATGCACCGAACAGTGAAAAATCTGCAATCTCCGAAATCCGTTCAGAATTTCGCTTGTGATGTCCTGTCCATATATGACCATATCCCACTTTGCCGTTTTGTGTGGTTTGGTCTGGAACAGTGAAAACACCCATTGTTCCGTGAACAGGGTACACGGTTCAGAGAAGCACGATTTCGTGAAATAGTTTCGTCCTGCGGTCAAAAACTTTGCTGTTTCCATTACCATTGATTTTCAATGCCCGAAAACAGGTCAGCTTTGAAAGCTGCTGTTTCCTATAACGGAAGAAAACAGGGGTAAATGCTGCGTACATACGTACAGAGCATGACTGGCAAAATCAATCCCGCCAGTCCTCCGGTACGTACGTACACGGCGAAACATCGTAAAATCCATTTATATGAGGTCTTGCCACAGCTTCCACGCCCATAAAGCCCCACACCCGCCGTCCGGCAGAGTTGGTGATGTTGTTGCAATGCTCCAGATTGAATCTCCCGGCATTGGCAATCATGGCATCGCTGAAGCTACGGGCTTTCAGCGGTGCAAGGGAGTTTTCCTCACACCACATCCGGTAGATTTCATAGAAATCCTTAGAGCTGATGGAAGCATCCGCTTTCAATCGGATGTATCCCTCCGACTCCATGAAATCAAAGATATTGTTGTTGTCACGCTTGACCGCTTCCCGGTTTTTCCGGATACGGTCACTCTCCGTAAACTTAAAGTTGTTGGCAACAAGCCGCTGTAAGCCTTCAAATGCCCACAGGAAGATACCCTCGGCTTCAGCTTTCATCTTCTCTGCAAGGTCAGGATCATCGGCTCTGTCCATGGGCTTTTCTTTGGTGGTCAGCACAAGCTGTCTGCGGTAAAAACCGTCGCTGCGGTCATACAGGGCTTGCAGATCACCGTTGCTGAATGCCAGCAACCGGGCAAACATCCAGCCCTGATAACTCTGCTTGCCCTTGCGTTCCAAGTCCATTTTGCCCTGTGCAGTCACGATGGATTTTACATAGTTGGTCTGACGCAGAGCTTCCATCCGCATATCATCATCCACGCACAGCAGGATGTGTTCCAGATCGGCACGGGCGAAGCGGTTTTCGGAAATCTTGCCGATGCTGCCGTCTTTCATATTCGTGCCGAAGATGGTGGACAGCACCGCACCGATTTGAGATTTACCCTCGCCGCCGTTGCCTTTAATCACCATCATGCGCTGCCCCTTGTTGGAGGGAATCAGGCAATAGCCGATAAACTCCTGCAAAGTTGGAATGTCCTCGGCGTAAAGCAACCCATCCAGAAAGTTCAGCCAGATCACCGGCGCAGTAGCATCGGGATTGTAGGCGACAGGCAGACGGCTCCGCACGATAGCCGGTCTGCCCTCGGTAAATGTGCCGTTCAATAGCAGCGTACCGTTGGACACATGGATGCGATCCTGCTCCGGTGGAAAGTCCGGCACTTGCGCTTCCAGTTTCAGCACTTCCAGAATGTTGGTGATCTTCCGGGGGATGTTGTTCACGGCACAGAATTTCAGCTTGTCGTAAATCTCCCCACGCAGAGGAAGATCGTCCGTCACTCGACCATCGGGCGTGAAAAAAGCTCCGTTTGCGAAGATGATTCTGCGCTCATGCAGAAATTCTTCACAAAACAGAGCTTCGTTGATGTTCTGCCCATCAAACCAGACAGGCAAATTCATATCAGGCGTTTTCCGGTTCTTCGCCATGGTGCGCCACCTCCTTTTTCTTTCGTGTGATGTACTCTTGCAGAAAAGTAATTTTGCCCTCCTTCATCAGCTCGTCCACCAATGCCACCCGCTCTTCCAGATCACCCACGGTCAGCACATCTGCCATATATTCGATAGGACAGTGCATCTGGCAGGCTTCCACAAAACGATCATCCAGAGCCTCCTCCGGTGTTTTGGGTGCATACCGCACTTTCCAATCTTCCAGCAGATGCAGATAATCCGTCAGCACCCGGAAACACAGCATTTCATCCTCCCGGAACTGACGGATATAAGGACGCTTTGGCTTGGCCATAGCTGCGGCAGTGGGCGGTTTCGGGTCAAGTCCGAAGTCCGAAGCCAGCTTTTGCGCTGCTTCATAGCTGCTCATATTGAACGGCCTTGCCACAAGGTCGATCACATCTCCCTTTGCTCCACAGCCAAAGCAGAAAAAATAGTCCTCATTCAGCTTCAAGCTCGGATGCCTGTCATTGTGGAACGGGCAGCAAGCCATGCCGTTGTGGCTCACTTTCAGCCCGTAGTGTTCGGCGGCTTGCTTGACGCTGATTGCCGCCTTGATGATGATTTCATAGATTGTCATAGAAAAACCTCCGTTCATAGTATTTAGAAAGCACGAAACACCCGCCGTGATTGGCAGGGGTTTGGCTCCTTCTACTATGGTTATGACGGATTTTTCAAAAACAGGCTAATGGCAGGACAATCCTGTTTCAAAAAACAGGACAACTTATTGATAGATGTAGATTTCTTTACATTAGCATGATACAATTAAGAAAGTGAAAAAACAGGACAGGAGGGGCAAGCATGAACCAAGAACTGATGACATTGGATTTTTGGCAGGATACGGTCATATATGAGGGAAAAACACTTCCTGTCGGCGCTCTTGCCTGTGATGCGCTGAATGTCCCTGCGGATACTATTACAAGAATGAACGAGCAATGCGAGAAAATCAATCTGCTGCTCGGGATGCTGAATGCCGGACAGGATACTTCTGCACTCTTTCCTATGGCAAAGGAAGCTGCTCTGACGATGCTTGATATTCTCAGCGAAACCCCGCCATTCTCTTATATGGACATATCAAAGCACAGAGAACGGATAGAAAGGGTCTTTACTGCGGACAATGCACTAAAATATGTGGAGTTTGCCACAAAAGCCGCAACCATCTTTGCAATTTGAAGAAATCCAGAACTTTGCCGATGCGGTGATGCTCCAGCGCTATACCGCTGTATGCGGGCATCTGGCATACTCTCTTGAGGAATATCAAAAGACAATGCTTGATTTTGCAGAAAAATCAGACGGCAACGAGGCTGACCGCACAGCAGAGGGTTTTTTTGCAAAATGTTCGGCAGCTATTTCCCGCCTAAGTTCTCTATCACAGAGGGCAATGCCTGGATGTCTACCCTTGAACAATTCCGTTCAGTATGTATCCGTCATCCGTCCCGGCGAAAAAAGTTGCGAAGCTGGTCAAGCGGATGCACTATGTATCCTTTGTGGGAATGTTCCGGTCTGATCTCTTTGAGGGCTTGTGTGTGGGCCATGCACCGAAGAAATGCCGGATCTGCGGCAAATGGTTTCTGACCACCAACGCAAGGCACACCAAATACTGCGGCAGTTATGCTCCGGGAGACAAGCTGCACCGCACCTGTCGGCAGATCGGTAATCTAAAAGGCAGAGAACAGCGGGAACTTGCGGACGATCATCCGCTGAAACAGATTTATGAGAAGCGGCTGAATACCATAAACCGCTATGTGAAGCGTGGTGCTCTGGACGCTGATCTTGCAGAGGTTATGAAAAAGCTGGCAAAAGATAAGATGCTCCGGGCACTGAGCAATGTAGCTTACGCCAAGGGTGCTTATGAAAAAGAAATGGACCAGGCGGCTTTGAAATGAGAAGTCAAAATTATACAAACAAATCGGAGGGGTTATACAAACATGAATTAGAAAGAACTGAAGAACAAATGCATTTCTTCAGCAATTTCAAAAACTATTTCAAAAAGGCTGAAAAAGGTACAGGAATTTGATAAAGAATTAATAGAGTTTGTAGAAAACCCATACATGAGGAATTGGACTTTACCCGCATTTTAAAATATTTACGCATCTTCTTCAAGCAAGGGGCAAATTGGATGATACTGTATTCAAAGAGTTTTTACAACTGAAAAACGGTTTTCAGAAAACCAAAGATATGGTGAACGGAATAAAAATCTCCCAAAAAAGGTTGAACGATATTTACAACTGTTTATGTACACCCAGCCCGCAAAAATCGTTGCAATCGTGGGAGATGTCAAGCAAACCATTTAAAACAGTTTGTCAAAAGAAGTATTAAATATCTTACCTTTGGAAAATTTGATAGAAATGTTGTACTTAGAAGAAAATCACTGATGGGACAGATCGAATTTGTATGTGTTTGCCGATGAATCTTCCAACTTGATTAATTTGCATAATTACTGGAAGATCATTTTGAAATTGACGAGATGGATTGCCGTCTCTTTAATGCAGTTCAAAGCCTATGTATGATTGACGACGAAAATTCTGGATAAAACTAAATGCTTGAAAATTCGATTGCATAATTAAAATCGATATTGATAGAGCATTTGTTAGAAAGGAGGTGCGCTATGCTGAGTGATTTTACATGGACATGACCGGATACATACCAAAACACCAAGTCAATCCGCACGGTGATGGCATCATTTCCTATGTGGCAGAGCGCATCTTCCAACTGGAACCGGAGCCGCCAGCGGTGGACAGTCTGAACGAATATATCCTGTCTGCCTTGCAGGAAAAGAATTTGATATATTTCTCATTCTTCCTACACCACTACGAGCCGCAGCTTAACAAGCGCATCAAAGACTTTCTCGGTGTGGATGGCGGCGATCTGTATGACACAGACCGATTTGTAGATATAAAGCTCTCCTGCCGGGAGCAAATGCTCCAAAAGCTGATGGACTATGACCTTGCCAAGGGTGCAGAGTATGCTACATACATTTTTCCCGTTCATCCGGGATGCTATGCTCCGTTTCCGCATGGGCGAAGAAAAATGGTCGGTATCCTCTCTGACTAATTACAAAATGGTGCGGTCAATGGCTTGGCTGTACCACAATACCAAGGATGCGGTCAACGAGTTTTCCAAGAAATACAACTGTGATCTTGCTCTTGCCGAAGAATATCTGAAAGTTGTCCGTGGAATCCGCAATCAGCAGCCATTCTATGTGACAGACGAGGACGGCGAGGAAACTGGCGAAGATGTCGCCCTTGACGATAGTTGGAACTATACCGATATCCTCTGGAACGGCATACAGGCAGAAAAGGTGCAGCGGGCATTTGAGAAACTGAATTACCGGGAACAGACCTTGCTCGAAAAACGGTTAGCAATTTGCATGACCTGTGGGCGTGTCAGCTCATGGAAAGACCGCCCCACCTTTGAAGAACTGGCGGTTATGTTTGAGGGCAGTACAGCCAGCGGTGCAGAACGAGCCTACCGAAAAGCAGTGGACAAGTTGACGGAATTGTTGGTTGCCGAGGGCGCAATCCATGCAGTCCGGCTAAAACAGAAATCCAAGATCAAGCGAAAAAAGAAAATCGCCGCCGCAATCTACGAATATCAGGCAGACTGCGACGGCGAATGGGGCGAAATATCATTAGATTTTGAGAACGGCAAGGCAGAGGTCATTTTGCTTGCCGATTGGGATACAGTGAAAACAAACAAATTTGCAAGCAGAGCAATCGCCTATCTTCTGAACTGTGAGAACGAAAAATTGCCCAAGGAAATGATGGTGGCATTTGAATAACGAGGGAGTGAGATATATGGAGCAATTACTGATTATTGAAGATGATATAGGGTTGAATCAGGGTTTAAGTAAAGCGCTGAAAGCAGATGCTCGGCAGATCATTTCCTGCCATGATCTAAAAGCGGCAAGAGAGCAGCTTCTTTGCGGCGGTGTATCCCTGATCCTGTTGGATATCAATCTGCCGGATGGCAGCGGGCTCGAGCTGCTCCGGGAGGTCAAGGAAAACACACCCTATAGTTCCTGTTATTCTGCTGACTGCCAACGACACCGATCTGGACATCGTAGACGGACTGGAGAGGGGCGCTGATGATTACATTACCAAGCCCTTTTCTCTTTCGGTTTTGCGGGCAAGGGTGAATACCCAACTGCGAAAGCAAGCGTCAAGCCATAAAAATGCGCCGATCCATATGGATCTATTTCACTTTGACTTTGAGGCTATGACCTTTTATGTGGGAGATTCAAAAGTGGAATTGAGTAAAACAGAACAAAAATTACTGCGTCTGCTTGTTGAAAATCGAGGCCGAACCATGACCCGTGGAGACCTTGTAGACCGGATCTGGACAGATGGCGCAGAATATGTGGATGAAAATGCTTTGTCTGTTACGATCAAGCGTCTGAGGGATAAGCTTGGCGCACAGAAATACATTAAAACCATCTACGGAATCGGTTATAGCTGGGTGACAAAAGATGAATAAAACCGGTATTGTGATCATACTGCTATGTTTTCTGGCGGCGATAGCTGTTGTATTATGGGAGCGGAGAAAGGCCAGAAAAACGATGGAAGAAATCGAAAGGATGCTGGACGCTGCCATGACCGGCTCCTTTTCTGAAACCAATTTTGATGAAAGCCGGCTGTCTGCTTTGGAAACGAAGTTTGCGCACTATCTTTCTGCAGCAGAAGCATCTTCTCGAAATGTAGCACAGGAAAAAGACAAAATCAAATCCTTGATTGCGGACATTTCGCACCAGACGAAAACGCCGATTGCAAATCTGCTGTTATACAGCGAGCTTCTTGAAGGAGGAAACTCTGCCTGCATCGGCGAAGGCAAATGTGGAGGCGCTGTACAAACAATCGGAAAAGCTGCGATTTTTGATCGATTCTCTCGTAAAGCTTTCCAGACTGGAAAATGGGATCATTTCACTCACCCCTCAGCAAGCAGCGCTGCAGCCGCTGCTTGAAAGTGTGGTAGAACAATATGCTGCCAAGGCTTCTGAAAAAGGATTGTCTTTGCAAATGCAAGATACAGATGCTTTTGCTGTATTCGACTTCAAATGGACAGCGGAAGCACTGGCGAATATCGTAGACAATGCCATCAAATATACAGAGCATGGCACAATCAGGATTTCTGCCGTAAGTTACGAAATGTTTGCAAGGATCGATATATCGGATACCGGTACAGGCATACCGGAAAGTGAGCAAGCGAAGATATTTGCTCGCTTTTACCGCTCAAAGGCGGTTCAGGAGCAGGAAGGTGTGGGCATCGGCTTATACCTTGCCCGACAGATCATATCCGGCGAGGGAGGTTATATCAAGATTGCTTCCGTTCCGGGAAAAGGAAGTACGTTTTCCATATTTCTGCCGAAATAACAACAATTCTATCAAAACTGTTAGATTTCATTTTCCGCCGGAAAGAATGTGGAAAGAATCCTGTGCGATAATCTGTATGTATCAAAGGATGATTTCCTTTCATACATACAGATTTTTTCATGGAGGTACTCATTTATGGAAGTTTTACAGGCAAAAGAACCTGAAAAAGATTTATGGCTCCGGCAATAACGCAGTTCATGCGTTGGATGGAGTGGATTTAAGTGTGCAGAAAGGCGAATTTGTGGCGATTGTCGGCACATCCGGCTCCGGCAAGTCTACCCTGCTGCATATGCTGGGTGGGCTGGATCGCCCTACAAGTGGCACAGTCATGGTGGACGGACAGGATATTTTCTCCCTGAAGGAGGAAGCCCTGACCATCTTCCGCCGCAGGAAAATCGGCTTTGTGTTCCAAGCATATAATCTTGTTCCGGTGCTGAATGTGTATGAAAATATCGTTCTACCCATTGAGCTGGACGGTGGCAAGGTCAACAAGGATTTCGTACAGCAGATTGTACAGACACTTGGGCTGGATGATCGTCTGGATGCGCTGCCCAATCAGCTCTCCGGCGGTCAGCAGCAGCGTGTGGCAATCGCCCGTGCTTTGGCGGCAGCACCCGCTATCATTCTGGCAGATGAACCCACAGGTAATCTGGATTCCAAAACCAGCCAGGATGTATTGAGCCTTTTGAAAGTCACCAGTCAAAAGTTCGCCCAGACAATCGTAATGATCACTCACAACGAAGAAATTGCGCAGATGGCAGACCGCATTATCCGTATCGAAGATGGTCGGATCGTCTCCCAGAACTAACGGGAGGTAGTTACGATGAATGTCAAAAACAGAAAATGTATTCGGAAGCTCAGCTTAAAATCTCTTTATGCGAACCGTCGCCGCAATCTGATCGCTATTTTTGCCATTGCGCTGACAACGCTGCTATTTACGTCCATGTTCACCATTGTCTTGTCGTTGAACGCCAGTTATGAAACCTACCAGTTTCGGCAGGTAGGCGGCTATGCGCATGGCACCTTTAAGGATGTTTCCCCCGAGCAGGCGGAACGCATCGCTGCCCACCCAAAGGTGAAGGCTGCGGGGGTACGGAAGGTAATCGGTATCACGGTGGAGGGGGTCTTTGCCAAAATACCTGCAGAGATCAGCTACATGGATGCCAACTGCACTAAATGGAGCTATGCAACCCCTACTACCGGACGGATGCCCGAAAGCGGCAAAGAGGTAACCATGGATACGGCAGCGTTGCAGCTGCTTGGCGTAACGCCGGAGCTGGGCGCCGAGGTCACGGTTTCCTATTCCATTACGGACAAGGATCAAACCGCCTTTACTGTAACAGATACCTTTACGCTGGTGGGCTATTGGGACTATGATGAACTAATGCCTGTTCATTACATCAACATCAGCCGTGATTACGCAGATGACATCGAAGCGCAGGCAGTGAAAACAGGTTTACAGCCTTTCCGCACCGATTTGAATGTCATGCTGGCCTCCAGTACAAACATTCAAGGGCAGATGGAGCAGGTGGATACCGATCTCGGTTACACATGGGACAGCTATACCGATCCCAACAGCGTCCGAATCGGCGTCAACTGGGGATATACCTCATCCCAGCTGGAGTCACAGCTTGATCCAGAGCTGATGGTCGCCATAGCAGCTTTTTTGCTGCTGGTGATTTTTACTGGGTATCTTATCATCTATAACATTTTCCAGATCTCTGTTGCGGGGGATATCCGGTTTTACGGACTTCTGAAAACCATTGGCACAACGCCCCGGCAGCTCAAACGTATCATTCGCCAGCAGGCACTTCTGCTTTGTCTGATCGGTATTCCGGCGGGGCTGCTGTTGGGCTATGGCATCGGCGCTGTTCTGGTACCTGTTGTCTTGCGCTCCACCCAGTTGGATGCGGGCATCACCACCATCAGCACTTCGCCTGTGATCTTTGTTGGCTCCATGCTGTTTGCCCTGCTGACGGTGCTCTTGTCCTGCTCCAAGCCCGGGAAAATGGCAGCCAGGGTTTCTCCGGTGGAGGCTACCAAATATACAGATGCGATGCAGACCAAGAAAAAACAGCGCAGCACCCGGGGAGCGAAGCTCCATCAGATGGCCTTTGCCAATCTGGGACGAAACAAAAAAAAGACGGTGCTGGTGGTGGTGTCTCTGGCACTGTCGGTGACGCTGTTCAATGCACTGTGTGCCTTTGTGGGCGGCTTCAGCATGGAGAAGTATGTATCCTTCATGACCTGCGCCGATTTTATCGTCAGCACGCCCGACTATTTCCGTTACAACCCGGCAGATGAATTCATCACGCCGGAACAGATCGGAGAAATCGAAGCAAACACAAAGGCCAGTCTTTCCGGCACGGGATATGCTGTGCGAAAACCCGTATATCTGTGGATGACGGAGGATGCTCTGCGGCAGGACTATGCAAGGTACGAAAGTGCTGAGCAGTTGGACCGCCATATGAGCCGCATGGAGCACCGGGGCAATATGGTGATGGGAGATACCAGAATCGAGGCTCTGGATAACAGCCTGTTTGACAAGCTGCAAGTGTTCGACGGAGATATTTCTCCTATGCTGGAGCCAAACAATAACGCTATTGCCATTGCGGTTTCCTTAGATGACTACGGTAATCTGCCCAATCCTGAATACTACCCCAAGGTGGGAGACACGATTACCGCCACCTATGCGGACGATGTGAAATATATCGACAGCCGCACCGGGGAACTCTGCACCGAAGATACACCGGAGGAGTACCTTCAGGAAAAACTGTATGGAGCCAGAGATGTAGAGTACACGGTCTGCGCCTTGGTAGAGCTTCCGTATTCCATGAGTTATCGTTATGGTGGTATTGGATATGAGGCAGTTTTGTCTGTGGATACCGCACAGAGGGACAGCGGTGGTGCGGCCATTCCGCTGCTCTACCTGTTCGACACAGCAGACGACGCTGACGAGGCCGAAGCAGAGCAATATCTATCGAAGCTCACTGCCGGTGAGTTTTCACCCTTGATGTATGAAAGCAAGGCCACGGCTCGCTCTGAGTTTGCTCAGTTCCGGCAGATGTTCCTTCTGATCGGTGGTATCCTCTGTGCTATCATCGGGCTGGTGGGACTCTTAAATTTCTTCAACGCCATGATGACCGGTATTCTTTCCCGCCGCCGTGAATTTGCTGTGCTTCAGGCTGTAGGAATGACGAACCGGCAGCTCAAAACCATGCTGATCTATGAGGGGTTGTTTTACGCAATGTCTTCCGTAGCGGCGGCCTTTATTCTGTCGCTGGCGGTGGGACCTCTTGCGGGAAAAATGCTGGGCAGTATGTTCTGGTTCTTTGAGTATCGATTCACCATTCTGCCTGTCCTGCTGACAATTCCGGTATTTCTTCTGCTGGGGTGGCTGATCCCCTGCATGATGTATGACAATGCAGCGAAATGCAGCGTTGTAGAGCAATTAAGGGATGCTCAATAACTGTTAAGCAAAAAACGGCCCTCTGCCAATGAAAAGGCAGAGGGCTGAGTTTTAATCTAAGGGTTTACATTCAGTTACAGTTTTTAGATAATTTCGGGGTTTCCGTTCAATATCAAGTCTGCATATCCAACCGGATCATTGTAGATCAGATAGTCCAATTCTGACCGTTGATACATATTGTCGGCGACCCCATTCTCCACGGCGATGGTATCAATGACAATCATGCTGCCATCTGCGAATTTCAGTTCCACACAGGCATTATCCATGTTGAACTCACAAGAAATCAATCTATCCATTAGAAACCTCCATTCTGTGGGATGTTAGATCATCCCAAAATATTTGAATGCTTCTCGGATTGCTTTCTCTTTTTCCGGCGGACACTGTGGCTGTCTGGAATCCTCGGACTTCGGCAGAGTTCAATCCTCTGTGAGATATAAAGATTGGATACCTTTAACCCGCCATCTAATCTTGCCAACCAACCCCAATCCCACATTTTCCGCCTTAATTTGTGAGATATACAGGTTGGACACCTTTAACCCGCTATGCTCCAGCACATAGTCCTTGATCTGGGTGTAGGTTGCCCCATCCTGAAATTCGGACATATCCATATCTTCCAAAGAGACGAAAACTCAAAGCTGCTTACATCAAAGCCGCCAAGGCGGGCAAAAGCATCCCGCACAAAGCCGGTTTTCGCCTCGCATTCCGTAGCATAGCTCAAATGGCGCAGGCCACAGCCGCCGCAGGGAGTGCACACGGCACAATCCGGCGCAACGCGGCCGGGGCCGGGGACTAAAATCGCGTCAATGCGGCCGAAAGCATAGCTTTTCAATGCCTTTACAATGCGGCAGCGGATCACATCCCCGGTGCCGCGCCGGGCACAAAAACGGCCTGCCCTTCCACATGGGCAACGCCGCTGCCATCGCTGGAAAGGTTTTCGATCGTGGTTTCAAAAATCTGATTTTTCTTCAAAGACATGGTTTGCTCCGTTTGCTCTAATGTTATGGCAAATATATCAGTCTGCCGGTAAAAACTGAGCGGCAGCACCAAAAAAAGCAAGGTGCTGCCGTATGGTGGGACATTGTGTGAAAATGGCTTATACCAGCCCCAGCTGCGGGTCTTTTTCCAGCGCGGCAAGGTACTTGCTGGGGGAACGCCTTTGACCTTTTTGAACACGCGGGAAAAATAGAACTGGTCAAAAAAAAGCCGACGGAGACCGCGATTTCGGCGATGGAAAGCCCGGTGTTTTTCAGCAGGGAACACGCTTCGCTGATGCGGTAGCCCGTTAAATAGTCAATCGGGCTTTGGCCTACATTGGACATGAACACGCGGTACAGATGGCTGCGGCTGACCCCAACCGCCTTGGCGATGTCATCTACCGAAATATCATGGGAATAGTTGAACTGAATATACTTGATAGCGGCCAGCACATACTGGCTGCTGGAAGACGGCGTGTTGGGCATGGCTTCGCGCGCTTCCTTCATCAGCTGGGCCATGAACAGGTACAGGTAGCCGGTCATCAGGGCTTCGCACTGCGGTTCCGGGCCGCGGGCCAGATAGATATTATAAATGGTTTCACGGGTGCTTTGGGGGTCTTTGCAGTGGTGCACGGGCTGCACATCGCTGAACGGGGTCTGCTGCACCAGCTTGTTGGCACAGGCACCGTTAAAGCCGACCCAGTAATATTCCCACGGGTCGGTTTCATCTGCCGCATAGGTGATGAGCTGGTTGGGTTTGGCGAGGAAGAGATCACCCTCCTGCAAATTATAGGCAGCGCCGTTGACCTGATACACACCTTTGCCCGCAACAACAAGATGGATCAGGTAATGGTCACGCACACCGGGGCCCCAGGTGTGGCCCGGCTGGCAGTATTCGTGGCCACAATTAAAAATGGAAAGCTCTACATTATCGGTATAGTTCTGCTTATAAGATTGCTTTGCGATGGTCGGCATACCAAATCCCTCACTCTTGCAAAATCTGGTTGTAGTTCGCCATTCTGCTCCCGAAACAGGGCCCACCGCAGCAGGCCGGAACAGGATGGAGCATATTTTTTACCATTATATCAGAAGATTCATCAAAAGTCCATAATCGCGTTGAAAAAAGATGTTTACATCCTGCTAAAATTTGTTATACTGAGTACAAGAAGCCGTGATACTGGCCTAAAATGCGCTGCATAGCTAAAAAGAACGCGCGGTTTTTGTGCATATTTTACAAGGGACAGCCAAACGAAGAAAGGTGTATGAACGATGGCAACGAGTGCGGAACTGAAACAAAATATCTTGAACGGCGGTTACGACCAGGCTTTTGCCAAGCTGTATGGGGCAGACACTGCTACTGTGGCAGCCCAGCGTGTCCGTTATGTGGATATGATCGACCATTTTGAAGAAAACTTTGGCACGGGCCGCACAGTGTGTTTGTACTCGGCACCCGGCCGCACCGAGATCGGCGGCAACCATACCGACCATAACAACGGCGTGGTGATTGCAGCTGCCGTGAACCTGGATATCATTGCTGTGGTTGCCAAGAATGACGAGGACGTTGTACGCGTGATTTCCCACGGCTTTGGTAAGATCGACGATGTGAATCTGCGCGACCTGACCCCGCAGCCCGTTGAAGCAGAGCACAGCGCCAGCCTGATCCGCGGCGTGGCTGCCGGCATTGTGAAAGACGGCGGCAAGGTGGGCGGCTTTGACTGCTACACCACCTCTGACGTTCTGGGCGGTTCCGGTTTGTCCAGCTCGGCTGCCTTTGAGGTGTGCATGGGTGCTATCTTCCGCGGCGAGTACAACGATAATGACATGAAGCGTTTCGACCAGGTCAAAAACGCCATGATCAGCCAGTATGCTGAGAATGTTTTCTTTGGCAAGCCCTGCGGCCTGATGGACCAGACCGCCTGCGCCGTGGGAAAGGTCATCACCATCGACTTTAAGGAAGTGGGCCATCCGGTCGTGCGCGAAGTTCCGTTTGATCTGGCAGCCAAGGGCTTTGCACTCTGCATCAGCGATACCAAGGGCAGCCACGCTGACCTGACCGATGATTATGCCGCTGTGCGCCGCGAGATGGAGAGCGTTGCCGAATTTTTTTGGCAAAAAGGTTCTGCGCGATGTGGACGAGGAAACCTTCCTGAAAGCCATCCCCGAAGTGCGCAAAGTGACCGGCGACCGCGCCGTGGTGCGTGCCATCCATTTTTATAATGACAGCCGCCGCGCCGGGGAAATCTATGAAGCCATCAAGGCAGATGATTTTGACCGCTTCCTGCAGCTGATCATTGAGGGCGGCCATTCCAGCTTTGAGTTCAACCAGAACGCCTACAGCATCAAGAACCCGCAGGAGCAGGGCGTGCCTTTGGCATTGGCCATCAGCCAGAAGGTGCTGAACGGCCGCGGCGCATGGCGTTTGCAGGGCGGCGGCTTTGCCGGTACCATCCAGGCATTTGTTCCGCTGGCACTGCTGGAAACCTACAAGAACGCCATTGACGCTGTGTTTGGCGCGGGCAGCTGCCATGTGCTGAGCGTGCGCAATTACGGCGCTGTGATGGTTACGCCGGATATGTAAAGGCAACACCGCACAATTCCCGCCTAGCGGCTTAAGCACCGATCCGGCAGCTGCGGCACGGCATCTGCGTTGCCAAAATGCTCGATAAGACATCCAGTATTATCTGCGCTTTTGGCTTAGCAGCTGCCGCACCTCGCTCGCCGTATCGGCACTTAGAATTATGCGGTATTGCCTAAAACATTCGGAAAATACATAAAACAAAGGGATCGGCAGAAAATGCCGGTCCCTTTTCTGATAGCAGGCAGAATACAAAACGTGCAAACTTGCTTATTCGGCGTTTTTTGCTGTACAGGATCGCCAGCCCCTTGAACAACAGGTCAGAATCATAAATCACCTTGCGGGTGCAGCAGGGCATGATGCAGGGGGCCAGGCCGCCGGTGGCAACCACGGTCAGCGGCTCGCCAAGTTCGGCTTCCACACGGGCAGCCAGGCCGTCCAGCATGGCGGCGGTGCCAAACATCGCGCCGTTGTTCAGGCATTCCACCGTGTTGCGGCCAATCAGGTGATCCGGCGTTTCGGGCGAGATAGGCGGCAGCTGCGCTGTGCCGCTGCTGATGGCCCGCAGGCTGGTCTGCACGCCGGGCAGGATAAAACCACCCAGGAACGCCCGCTTGGAAGAAATGACATTATAGGTGGTGGCCGTGCCAAGGTCCACCGTCATGCAGGGCAGGGGATAGTGGGCGGCTGCGGCGGTGGCATCGGCAATGCGGTCCCGCCCCACGCGGTCCGGAGCGTCCACCGCAAAGGTCAGCCCGGTGTTCAGTGCAGGGCTGACCAGCATGGCTTTGCGCCCGGTCAGCCGGGTGCAGGCATCGGCCAGAACTTTGGTCAGGTCGGGCACCACGCTGCACACGATAACGCCCTCACAGGCTTCAGGGGTAACGCCAAGGCGGCCTAGCAGAAATTTCAGCTCGGCGGTGTATTCATCCCCGGTGCAGCGCGGGCGGGTGACCATGCGCGCGGTGAACAGCACCTTCATGCCATCCAGCCCGCCAATGCAGATGTTGCTGTTACCGATATCAACTGCAAGAATCATAGGGTAAAACCTCGTATCCTTGGCAACCCGGCAATGTTTCCCGTTCGATAGGCTTAGGGCAACACCGCACAATTCCCGCCGGAGCGGTGCTTAGAATTGTGCGGTATTGCCTTAGAATGATGCAGAGTTGCCCTGTTATAAAAGTATAAAATGCGCAGAATGTAAAATTACAGTTTATTATAGCAGTTCGCAGCCCGTTTGCCAACTGTTGAATTCCCTTTAGGCAACACCGCACAATTCCCGCCTTGCGGCTTAAGCACCGCTCCGGCGGCTGCGGCACGGCATCTGCGTTGCCAAAATGCTCGATAATACACAAAGTATTATCTGCGCTTTTGGCTTGGCATCTGCCGCACCTCGCTCGCCGTATCGGCACTTAGAATTATGCGGTATTGCCTTTACTTTTGCCCCCCGGCAGGATATACTTAAAAGCAGAACAATACGGGCAGCCAGAAGCCCGGCCAAATATAAGGATGTGTTATCATGAACCTGAAAGGCAAAACCATTGTGCTGGGCATTACCGGCGGGATTGCTGCTTATAAAATGCCCAATGTGGCCCATGCCCTGGCCAAAGCCGGCGCCAATGTGCATGTGCTGATGACCAAAAACGCCACGGAGTTTATCACCCCGCTGGTGTTTGAAACCCTGACCAACAACCGCTGCATTGTGGATACCTTTGACCGCAACTTCCAGTATGACGTGGCCCATGTTTCGCTGGCCAACGCGGCGGATTTGATGCTGATCGCCCCGGCAACCGCAAATGTGATCGCCAAGCTGGCCCACGGCCTGGCGGATGACATGCTGACCACCGTTACCCTGGCGGCCCGCTGCCCAAAGCTGGTGGCCCCCGCCATGAACACCCATATGCTGGAAAACCCCATCACCCAGGATAACCTGAAAACGCTGGAACATTACGGTTTCACCGTCATTCCCTCTGGTTCCGGCCTGTTGGCCTGCGGCGATACGGGCTCCGGCCGCCTGCCCGATGAGGGCGTTCTGGTGGACTATGTGGCACGGGAGCTGGAACACGAAAAAGACATGCAGGGCATGAAAGTGGTGGTTTCCGCCGGCGGCACCCGCGAACCGATGGATCCGGTGCGCTACCTGACCAACCATTCCACCGGCAAAATGGGCTATGCCGTGGCCCGCGCCTGTATGCTGCGCGGCGCGGATGTGACGCTGCTGACATCTTCCGACTTGCCGCCGGTTCCGTTTGTCAAAATGGTGCCTTTTGCCACCGCGGCAGAACTGTTTGAAGCTGTCAAGGCCAACGCCATGGATGCAGATGCCCTGGTGATGGCCGCCGCTGTGGCGGACTACCGCCCGGCCCAGGTGGCGCAGGATAAGATCAAAAAGCACGATGGTGAACTTTCAATTGAGCTGGAACGCACGGATGACATTCTGGGCTGGGTCGGCGAGCACAAGCCGGAGCAGTTGTTTGTCTGCGGCTTTTCGATGGAAACGAAAGATCTGATCGAAAATTCTACTGCCAAGCTGCACAAGAAAAAAAACATGGATATGATTGTGGCCAACAATGTCAAGGTGCCCGGCGCCGGTTTTGGCGTGGATACCAACGTTGTAACCCTGATTACCGAAAGCATTTCCACCGCGCTGCCGCTGCAAAGCAAGGATGATGTTGCCATGCACATTGCGGACGTCATTGTGGAAGCAAAGCGGAGAAAACAGAAAAAGTAAGGCAATACCGCATAATTCTAAGTGCCGATACGGCGAGCGAGGTGCGGCAGATGCCAAGCCAAAAGCGCAGATAATACTTTGTGTATTATCGAGCATTTTGGCAACGCAGATGCCGTGCCGCAGCCGCCGGAGCGGTGCTTAAGCCGTCAGGCGGGAATTGTGCGGTGTTGCCTAAAGCTGCCCCCCGCAAAAGAAACGAAGCAGCAAAAGAATAAGCTGATTTGGCACCCCTGCAGCCGCGCAGGGGTGCTTTTGCATGTGCACACAATTTTCACATCCTGGCAAAAAACGACGCACAATTTTCACAAATAGGCAGTATACTTCTGGATAGTTCAGGGGTACGCCTGCCCTGCGGCGGGCGGCCCCCAAGAAAAGGGGAGTGCATCCATTGATCGAAGTCAAGCATTTGACCAAGCGTTACGGAAAACACACCGCGGTCGATGATATCAGCTTCACTGTGCAGGACGGCTGTATTTACGGCCTGCTGGGGCCCAACGGCGCCGGCAAATCCACCACAATGAACATGATCACCGGGTATCTTGCGCCCACGGGCGGCACCGTTGCCATTGACGGCCATGATGTTCAGGAAGAGCCCAAGGAGGCCAAAGCCTGCATCGGCTACCTGCCGGAAATTCCGCCGCTGTATACCGATATGACCGTGCAGGAATACCTGCTGTTTGTCAGCGAGCTGAAAGGCAAAAAAAGAAAAAAGCGGACCGCGTGCAGGATGTAGCGCAGGCCGTGCAGCGCGCTGGGCTGCAGGAGATGGAAAAGCGGCTGATCCGCAACCTTTCCAAAGGCTACCGCCAGCGCGTTGGCATTGCCGCTGCGCTGCTGGGCAGCCCCAAGGTGATCATTCTGGACGAACCCACCGTTGGCCTAGACCCAGCCCAGATGATCGAGATCCGCAACCTCATCCATGACCTGGGAGAGACCCACACCGTCATCCTTTCCAGCCATATCCTGAGCGAAGTGCAGACGATCTGTGACCGCGTGCTGATTATTGCGCACGGCAAAGTGGCCGCCCAGGGCACGCCGGAAGAGCTGGCCGCCCAGCTGGCTGCCCGCGGCATGATTGCCGCCACGGCACTTGGCACCAAAGAACAGATTCTGGCCGCTGCCGCCAAGGTGGAGGGCCTGACCGACCTGCGCGTGACCGCAGAAAAGGGCGATGAAGTCAGCTTTACCGCCACCAGCACCGCCGGTGCAGACCTGCGCGCGGCCCTGTCCAAGGCTCTGGCCGAAGCTGGCTGCCCGGTTGTGTCCCTGACAAGCGATACGATGAGTTTGGAGGATATCTTCCTACAGATCACCGAGACTGCACCGGAGGAAGCCCAGCCGGAAGAAACCGAAGAACCGGCTCCGGAAGCGGCTGCCGCACAGCCGGAACAGTCTGCTGAGCCTGCCGAACCGCAGGCCCCGGCGGATGATACTCCGGAACAACCGGAAGCCGAAAACGACCAAAAGGAGGAAGAGTGAGCCATGTTTGCCATTTTTAAGAGGGAACTGCGCAGCTATTTCACCAGCCTGGTCGGCTATGTTGTCATTGGTGTTATGCTGGCGTTTATCGGGTTATATTACTCCGCCAACTGCCTGGTGTATGGCACGTCGGATTTTTCAACCGTTTTGTATTCTACCACGCTGGTCATGCTGTTTTTGCTGCCGGCGCTGACCATGCGCAGCTTTGCGGATGAACGCCGCAATAAAACCGACCAGCTGCTGCTCACCAGCCCGGTGGGTATCCCTTCTATCGTGATGGGTAAGTACTTTGCCCAGCTGGCGGTGTTTGCCGTGCCCATGGCGGCAGCGGCCATCATGCCGCTGGTGCTCACGGCCTTTGGCACCATCTCCCTTACCAGCGCTTACGCCACCTGGCTGGCGTACTTTTTTGATGGGCGCTGCCTGCATTGCCATCGGCACCTTTGTCTCCGCCCTGACCGAAAACCAGATCATTGCCTACCTGGCCACCTTTGGCGCGCTGCTCATCGCCTACCTGATGAACGGCATCAAGACCATGTTCACCAGCGGCAACACGCTGGCATTCATCGTGTTCTGCGTGGTGCTGGCGGTTGTGGCTCTGATGGTCGGTCTGGCCTGCAAAAAATGTCACGGTGGGCAGCGCGGTGTTCTGCGGCGGTGCCGTGGTGCTGGTGCTGCTGTTTAAGCTGCGCCCGGCCTGGCTGCTGACCGGCTTTAACAGCGTGCTTGGCGCGCTGGCACTGTTCCAGCCGTTTACGGATTTTGTGGGCGGCATGTTCAGCGTGACCGGCATTGTGTATTATCTATCGGTGGCGGGACTGTTCCTCTTCCTGACGGGTCAGGCATTGGAACGCCGCCGCTGGAATTAAAGAGGGGGGTCCGACGATGAACTTTAAGAAAAAGAACGCGGCCAATGCCCCTGCCCCCTAACCAGGCACAGCAGGCAGCGCGCCGCCGCAGCCTGCGCAGCGGTGCTTACGCCAGCGTGCTGGCCGTTGTGGTGCTGGTGCTGGTAATTCTGCTCAACCTTGTGGTGGGCGCGGTGCCCACCAAGTTTACCCAGTTTGATATTTCCACCGGCAAAATGTTTACCCTGAGCGATAGCACCAAAACCATGCTGCAGGAACTGAACACCGATGTGACCGCCTATTACCTGGCGGAAACCGGCAACGAGGATTCCAACATTACGCGAATTCTGGACCGCTATGCGGGCGAAAGCAGCCATTTTACCTGGCAGCAGCGCGACCCCGCGCTGTACCCCACCTTTGCAAAGCAGTATGACGCACAGAACGCAAGCTCCTCCAGCGTGATCCTTGTATGCGGGGATAACCACACCGTGGTGGACTACAATGATATGTATACGGCGGATTATTCCAGCTATTATACCACCGGCAGTTACACAATGAGCTTCTCCGCTGAGAACGCGCTGTCCTCCGGCATTGCCAAGGTCACGCGGGAGAACAGCTATGTGCTGTACCAGCTGACCGGCCACGGCGAATCCAGCCTGGAAAGCGATTTTACCGAAACGCTGGATAATTCCGGCGTTACCATGCAGGACCTGAACCTGCTGACCACCGATACAGTGCCCGAAGATGCCGCAGCCCTGCTGATCAACGACCCGCAGGCGGACCTTTCCACCCTGGATGCCGCTGCCATCAAGACCTATCTGGAAAACGGCGGCCACCTGTTTGTGACCACCGATCTGACGGTGAGCACCCCCAACCTGGATGCCCTGCTGGCAGAATACGGCATGACCCGCCAGGAAGGCCTTGTGATTGAAAATGACAGCAGCTATTACGCTTACCGCTACCCGCAGACCTACCTGCTGCCGAGCCTGAGCTCCAACGATATCACCGCAGGCATGACTGACGGCATGTATGTTTTACCCCCGTGGCACAGGGCATTGTGAAGGGCGACAGCACCGATGACCTGACCCTGACCACCCTGCTGAGCACCAGTAGCACGGCTTACGCCATGCAGGATTACGCCCAGGCATCCACCGCTGAGCAGGGCGCAAATGACCCCAACGGCCCCTTTAACATTGCCGTTGCCGCCAGCAACAGCACCACTGGTGCAAAGGTAGTGTGGGTGAACTGCGCTAATCTACTGAACAGCAAGGGGATAGAGTATGTCGCTAGGGAATATGCCTCGTTGTTGATTGGTGGCAACGCACAGCTACTAACAAGTACCATGAACTGGATGATCGGCGAAGAAAACGGTGTGGTGATTGACAGCAAGAGTATGAGCGCCGAAACCTTGACGGTACCTGCCAAGGCCACCATGCTGCTTGGCCTGCTGTTTACCATCGTGGTGCCGCTGGCCTTTATCGTGGTCGGTATTGCCATCACTTTGGTGCGCCGCCGCCGTTGATATTTCCAGTGCCGCAGAAACCTTAGGAGATAACAGCCAATGAACACAAAGAAAATGTTGCCCCTTTTTGTGCTGGTTCCCGTGGTGGTTGTGCTGGGCGTTGCCCTTGGCGTGCTGAACCATGCAGACACCGAGGAAGAGGATACCAGCATTGCACTGTGCAGCCTGGATGCTGACAGTGTGACCGCGATTACCTACAAAGACGCCAGCGATGGCGCAACGTTGGAATCCGCCCTGACCAAAACGGATGATACCTGGACACTGGATTCTGACCCCGCGCTGCCCCTTGACCAGAGTAAGGCCCAAGGCGTTGCCGACAGCATGACCGCTCTGACCGCGCTGCGCGAACTGAGCGATGACGCCGACGTTGCCAGCATGGGCTTTGATACCCCGACTTATGAGCTGAGCCTGAAAACGGCAGATACCGAATGGACGCTGACCGTTGGCAGCAAGAACTCCATCACAAACAACTGGTATGCCCGCCTGAGCGCAGACGGCCCGGTGTATACGCTGGACAGTTCGGCCCTGAGCGGCATCTGCAAAACCGCAAAGCAGCTGTATGCCGCCCAGAGCATTACGGACATAGATGTGGACGATGTGACCAAGATGGTGGTGCAGACCGCCAACGGCGGAACCCTGAGCTTTGCCCAGAATGACAGCACCTGGACGCTGACGGATGATGCGGAATATAACCTGGATCAGGATATCGTCAAAAGATGGCGAGCACCATCTGCGATCTGAAAACCAAATGGAGCGTGACCGAACCGCAGGCTGATGCCGTGTATGGTCTGGATACCCCCAATGCCATCGTTACCCTGATTGCATCGGATGGCACCAGCATCCAGTGCAGCTTTGGCGGCAACGATGCCGAGGACGATACCCTGTGCTACCTGCGCAGCTCCGGCGCAGCAGGCGTTGTGTATGAAGTGAGTACTGACGCCCTGAACGCCTTTGCCTATGACAAGGCAGCGCTGGAAGCCGAGGAGGAAGCCACCCCCGAAACCGCCGATGTTGCCGCCGAAGACCCGGTTGGCAATGACAATACCGTTGATGATGAATAATCGGTCCGGCAGCAAAGCCTGAACCAATGCAAAGCCCCCGGCACGGTGCCAAACCACTGTGCCGAGGGCTTTTTGCAGAGTAATGCGGGATTTTACCACTTGATTCCTGTAAATTCCGTTCCATTCTGCCGCAAGGCATGGTATAATCAAAATACAATAAAACATGCCGCAAGGCCAGCATATGCAGCAGGGCGCGTTGTGCGGGGAAAATGGCATTTCCCTATAGTGACCGCAGGGGTGCACATTGTGCGCCCGCCAACTTAAGGCAAAGGCAACACCGCATAATTCCCGCCTTACGGCTTAAGCACCGCTTCGGCGGCTGCGGTACGGCATCTGCGTTGCCAAAATGCTCGATAAGACTCCAGTATTATCTGCGCTTTTGGCTTAGCATCTGCCGCACCTCGCTCGCCGTATCGGTACTTAGAATTGTGCGGTATTGCCCAAAGATATTTCCCTGTGAAAATATGGATAGGAAAAATGCCTTTTATGTAACAATTTGGATGACTTCTTCGTTTATCTTATTAGAGGATATACCCTAGACAAACAGCAGGGGGCGGTAAGCATGAAAAAAAGATTCGCGGCATTTGTGTCAACCGTTTTGGCGGCAGTCTTGTGCGCCTGTTCTGCTGCCCCAAAAGATGTACTCCCCAATAAGGCGGCCCAGCCGACCGAAGCACCAACACAGCAAGCCCAAACCACGCAGGCAGCACCCACGGAACAGCCCACCCCGGAGCCGGACCCCGTGCAGCAGCTGCTGGAGGAGATGACGCTGGAACAAAAGGTGGGGCAGCTCTTCCTTGTTCGACCCGATTCCCTGGACTTGAGCCAAACGCAGGACCAGATCAACGATGCCAAGGCGGACGGCGTGACCGAACTGACGGATGCCATGCGCCAGACTTTGGCGGAGTACCCGGTGGGCGGCGTGGTAATCTTTGGCAAAAATTTGGAAAACCCGCAGCAGATCACTCAATTCCTGGACGATTTGCAGCAGGCGAGCGATACGCTGCTCTTTACTGCCGTTGATGAGGAGGGCGGCCTGGTGGCGCGCCTTGCCAACAATGCCGCGTTTGACCTGCCCCAATACGAAAGCGCTGCGGCGGTGGGGAACATCCGGTAACCCGGAAGATGCCCGCGCCATGGGCCGCACCATTGGCGGCTATTTAAAAGAATACGGCTTTAACCTGGATTTTGCCCCTGTGGCCGATGTGAACACCAACCCCGATAACCCGGTCATCGGTACCCGCGCGTTCAGCAGTGAACCGCAGACCGCCGCCGACCTTGTGGGTGGGGCGTGCGCCGGGTTTGCCGATGCGGGCATTGCCTGCACCCTCAAGCATTTCCCCGGCCATGGCGATACCAGCGAGGATACCCACGTTGGCACCGTAACGCTGAACAAAACGCTGGATGACCTGCGCAGCTGTGAGCTGGTGCCCTTTGCCCAAAATGTGAACAATGCTCCGCTGATTATGGCGGCCCACATTACCGTGCCGCAGGTAACAGGGGACGATACCCCGGCCTCCCTTTCCAGCGTCATGCTGACCGATCTTTGCGCGGGGAGCTGGGCTATCAGGGCTTGATCGTGACGGATTCGCTGGCGATGCAGGCCATCACCGATGTGTATACCCCCCGGTCAGGCGGCGGTCAAGGCGCTGCAGGCCGGTGCAGACCTGCTGCTGATGCCCAACGGCCTTGCCGATGCCTATACCGCCGTGCTGGAAGCTGTGCAGGATGGTACCATCCCCCAGCAGAGACTGGACGAAAGCGTGCAGCGCATTTTGCAGTGCAAATACCAATACGGCATCCTGACGCAGTAACGCAGTGCCGTTTATAAGGAGAATGAAAATGCCCAAGTATACAGTAGACGGCTCGTTTTTTGTGCAGCAGCTTTCCGGCATCCAGCGCTATGCGCGGGAAATACTCGCTGCCATGGACCCCATGCTGGAACCCGGCGAGCTGGAAGTGGCGGTTCCGCCGGATTGTATCGTTCCCGAATACCGCAATATCAAGGTGGTCACCCTGCCGCAGTCCAGCGGCATTTTGGGCTGGCAGCGCGTGTATGGCCGATATCTGGCACAAAGCGGGCGCTGCTGGCTGGGCATGTGCAACGTTATTCCCATGTTCCACCGTGGGAACGAGGGCATTGCCGTGGTGCATGATGTGTGCTATAAAGCACGCCCGGATTTTTATGCCGACCTGCGCGGCCGCACCAGCGCTGTCTGGCACTGCATGCAGTATGCGGCCATTGCCAAAAAGGCCAGAAAAATCGTGACGGTCTCGGAATTTTCCAAAAGCGAGATCGTGAAATATTACCATGTGAACCCCGAAAAGATCACCGTGGTGTATAACGCCTGGCAGCATATGCAGCGCGTGCGCCCTGACCCCATGCTGTTTGGTGAGTACAGCAAGTGGCCGCAGCTGAAAAAGGGCGAGTTTATTTCTCAATGTCCAACCTACTTAAAAATAAGAACTTTCCCTGGGTGCTGCGCGCTGCGCAGAGCAAACCCCAGGTTATGTTTGCAATTGCGGGCGGCGGCAGCCTTGCCAAAAGAGGCCGCTGCCTTGGGGTTGGACCACCTGAATAACGTGATGTACCTTGGCTATGTGACGGACGGCGAAGCCAAAAGTCTGATGGAAAACTGCAAGGCGTTTTTGTTCCCCACGCTGTATGAGGGGTTCGGCATCCCCCACTGGAAGCCATTGCCTGCGGTGCTCCACGCGTGATGGTGAGCAATACCCCCTGCATGCGGGAAATTTACGGCTCCCACGCTGATTACATTGACCTTTCCACCAACCACGGCAGTGTGGACCATGTAACCCCCGGCCGGGATGCCGCCGCCGTACTGCAAAAATACTCGTGGGAAGGCAGCGCCCGCCGCATGCTGGAGGTGCTGCGCGAGCCATGACCGTAACGATACCGGGTGATTTCGATCTGCAAAAAATAGCCGCCAGCGGCCAGGCGTTCCGCATTGCGCAAACGCCGCAGGGCTGGCGGTTTTTGCCGGGGATAAGCTTTTGTACCTGCAGCCCGGCAGCGGTGATACGTATACAGCTAGCTGTACCCCGGAAGAATGGCAGGGTTTCTGGCACCACTATTTTGATTTGAACCGCAATTATGCGGCCATCCGCGCCGCGGTGCCCAAACAGGATGCCTACCTTTGCGCAGCGGCCCGGGCCGGGGCGGGCATCCGCATTCTGCGCCAGGACGCCTGGGAGATGCTGGTTACCTTTATCATCAGCCAGCGCAAAAATATCCCGGCCATTCAGGCTTGCGTGGAAACGCTGTGTACCCGGTACGGTGCGCCGCTACTGCAGCCGGGCGGGAATGTGCTGTATGCGTTCCCAACGGCGCAGGCGCTCGCCGCGGCAGGGGAGCAGGCATTGCGGGACTGCGCGCTGGGCTACCGCGCCCCGTATGTTCTGGCTGCCGCCCAGGCGGTTGCAGCGGGAACGCTGGACCTTGCCGCGCTGGAAACCCTGCCCGATGCCCGGCTGCTGGAAGCTTTGATGCAGCAGCACGGCGTGGGCATCAAGGTGGCCAACTGCGTAGCCCTGTTTGCCTATGGCCGCATGGAGTGTGCCCCCGTGGATGTGTGGATCCAGCGTGTGATCGACCAGCATTACGCCGGGCAGAACCCTTCCCAGCCTATGGCAACGCCGGAATTTTGCAGCAGTGGATGTTCTATTTCGCCCGTTCCGAAAAGGAACGGGTGAAATAGAAAGAATAATGAAAAAAGAATAAAGAATAATGCAGGTGGACCGCGTTGCTGACGCAACGCTCAAAAAAATATTAGAGTTCTGTAATCCATAGAGCACTAATAATTCTGAGCAGTGCGTAGCACTGCGATCCACCAACATTTTTAATTATTCTTTATTACTTATTCATTTGGCAAATAAGGTCAAGCACTTATTTGCCTACCGCCCTGTCCATTCTCCGGTATTGCAGCGCTTCCATCAGCTCTGCGGCGCCGATCTGTTCCACACCGTTCATGTCGGCAATGTTGCGGGCCACGCGCAGGATGCGGTCATAGGCGCGGGCGCTGTAGCCCATGCGTTCAAACGCACCGCGCAGCAGCTTTTTCGGCGGCGGGGGCAAGCGGGCAGTAGCGGCGCAGCATACCGCTGGGCAGCTGGGCGTTGCAGGTAAAGCCAAGACCTTGGTAGCGCTGGGCCTGCATGGCGCGTACCGCGGCCACCCGCGTGCGGATGTCAGCGCTCGGCTCGCCGCCGGTTTTTGCGGCAAGGGCGTCGTACTCCACGGGGCGGGCCTCTACATGCAGGTCAATGCGGTCCAACAGCGGGCCGGAAATCCGCTGCCGGTAGCGCTCAATCGCACTGGGCGTGCAGCTGCATTCCCGCACGCCGGAACCATAATACCCGCACTTGCAGGGGTTCATGGCGGCAACCAGCATAAAACGGCAGGGGTAGGTGGCGGTGCCGTGTACCCGGCTCACGGAGATGCACCCGTCCTCGATTGGCTGGCGCAGCACCTCCAGCGCTTCGCGGCTGAACTCCGGCAGCTCGTCCAAAAACAGTACGCCGTTGTGGGCCAGGCTGACCTCGCCGGGGCGGGGCACTGTGCCGCCGCCCGCAATGGCTGCGGCGCTGACACTGTGGTGGGGGCTGCGGAACGGTCGCTGCTGCAATAATCCGGTCCCGGCCTGCACCAGCCCGGCAACGGAATAAATCGCGGTGGTTTCCAGCGCTTCCTCATAACTGAGTGGCGGCAGGATGCCCGGCAGGCGCTTGGCCAGCATACTTTTGCCGGTGCCCGGCGGGCCCACCATCAACAGGTTGTGCCCACCCGCAGCGGCAACTTCCAGCGCGCGGCGGGCCTCCGCCTGGCCGCGCACATCCGCAAAATCGGGGCCAAGCCACTGCCCGGCGGCATCGTATCCTGTGCGGCTGGCGGGGCTGAGCTTTGCCTGCCCCGCCAGGTGGCGGATCACATCCGCAGCGCTGCGGGCGGGGTAAACTGTCAGCTGCTCGGCCACGGCGGCTTCGGCGGCGTTTTCGGCAGGAACAAACAGCTCGGTCACGCCCGCCTTTTTGGGCGGCAAGGGCCATGGGCAGGGTACCGGCAATGGGGCGCAGTGTGCCATCCAGCCCAAGCTCACCCAAAAATGCCTGGTGCGGCTCTGGCTGTGGGATGTACTGCTGCGCCGCCAAAATGCCGATGAACACCGGCAGGTCATACAAACTGCCGGTATTGCGCACATCGGCGGGGGCCAGGTTGACGGTAACATGGCTGGCGGGCCAGGGGCAGTTCAGGTTTTTGATGGCGCTGCGCACCCGCTCACTGCTCTCCTTGACGGCGGAGTCCGGCAGGCCCACCATGGCAAATTTGGGCAGACCGCCGCTGATGTGGGTTTCCACGGTAACGGGGTAGCCATCCAGCCCCGTTACCCCCAGGCTGACAACGTGTGCATACATGGCGCAGCCAACTCCTTTTTTCAACAAATTGCGTACTTTGATTATTTTCAGTATATCCTGTTCCGCCCGCGGCGGCAAGCATATTTTTGTGCCCACAATCTGCCTTGACGCTGTAGGGTAAAAACAGGCAAAGCTCCGGCAAAAAGCCGGAATTCCAGCTTTTTTGATTGACAACGCAAACTAAAATTGATATATTTAATTTGAACAAGTAAATTTACCCAAAACTTTTACAGGGTAAGAAAGTGATGGTGTCCAAAATGTATAAAAAATGTACAGCCGTTGGCTTGCTGCCAACCTGGATGACCCCGATCTGAAGCCGGAGCTGGAATCGATTCAGAACGATGACGCTGCCATTCAGGATCGTTTTGCCGTTGCCCTTAAGTTCGGCACTGCCGGTCTGCGCGGTGTGATCGGCGCCGGTACCAACCGCATGAACGTGTATGTTGTGCGCCAGGCTACCCAGGGCCTTGCCAACTGGGTCAAGACCCAGGGCGGCACCCAGACCGTTGCTATCAGCTATGACAGCCGCATCAAGAGCGATGTGTTTGCCAAGGCTGCTGCCGAAGTTCTGGCCGCCAACGGCGTAAAGGTGCGCATTTACAGCGCCCTGATGCCGGTTCCCGCACTGAGCTTTGCTACCCGGTATTATAACTGCAACGCCGGTATCATGGTAACGGCATCCCACAACCCGGCCAAGTACAACGGCTATAAGGCCTACGGCCCCGATGGCTGCCAGATGACCGATGAGGCCGCTGACATCGTGTACGCCGAAATCCAGAAGACCGACATCCTGACCGGCGCCAAAACCATGCCGTTTGCCGAGGGGCTGGAAAAGGGCATCATCGAATACGTTGGCGATGACTGCATCAACGCCCTGTACGAAGCAATCGAAGCCCGCTCCATCCGTCCCGGCATCTGCAAGACCGCCGGCCTGAAGCTGGTTTACAGCCCGCTGAACGGCTCCGGCCTGGTTCCGGTCACCCATGTTCTGCATGACATCGGCATTACCGATATCACCGTTGTGCCGGAACAGGAAAAGCCGGACGGCAATTTCCCCACCTGCCCGTACCCCAACCCCGAAATTTTCGAGGCTCTGCGCCTTGGCCTGGAACTGGCCGAAAAGTCTGGTGCAGATCTGATGCTGGCCACTGACCCCGATGCTGACCGCGTTGGCATTGCCGTTAAGTGCAAGGATGGCAGCTATGAGCTGCTTTCCGGCAACGAAGTCGGCGTTCTGCTGCTGGATTACATCTGCGCGGGCCGCATTGAGCAGGGAACCATGCCCAAAGACCCCGTCATGTGCAAGTCCATCGTGCCCACCCCGCTGGCGGACAAGGTGGCCGAGCATTACGGTGTTGAGTGTCGCAATGTGCTGACCGGCTTTAAGTGGATCGGCGATCAGATCGCCAAGCTGGAAGCTGCTGGTCAGGTTGACCGCTTCATCTTTGGCTTTGAGGAAAGCTATGGCTACCTGGCTGGTCCTTACGTCCGCGATAAGGATGCCATCATCGGCTCTATGCTGATTTGCGAAATGGCTGCTTATTACCGCGCAAAGGGCAGTTCCATCAAGGAGGAGCTGGAGCGCATTTACGCCGAGTATGGCCGTTACCTGAACAAAGTGAACAGCTATGAATTCCCGGGCCTGTCCGGCATGGACAAGATGGTGGGCATTATGTCCGGCCTGCGCGAGAACCCGCCCAAGGACTTTGGCGGTGACGCCGTTGTAAAGGTTGTGGACTATAAAAAGCCTGAAGAGACCGGTCTGCCCGCCGCCAACGTGCTGATCTACACCCTGGCATCCGGCTGCACCGTTGTGGTGCGCCCCTCCGGCACCGAGCCGAAGATCAAGACCTACTTTACCACCAAGGGCAAAGACCTGGCCGAAGCCGAAGCCAAGAAAGAAGAACTGGCCGCTGCCGTTAAGCCGCTGCTGGCATAATGTGATTCCATAGGTTTGGCGCTTTTGGGCCGCCTGCTGTAATACGCAGACGGCCTTTTTGTATGCAGCCCCCTAGCCGCCGCAGTGAGGAAATAACGCGCATTTTCAGGCTCCGCTTGGGGAATCAACCCTCAGTCACCTTCGGCGACAGCTCCCCTCGAAGGGAAGCCAAAGGCTTTGCGGAAAATTGTTGCGGCATCTGCTACAAGGCCCCGGAACGGTCAAGGCCGTTCCCTACAGAGCATTTTATTGTGTGCGGCCAACCCACAAACACCCAGTAGGGCGGGGGTACCCGACTCCGCCGGAAACTTACCGGAGCAGATACAAAAAACGTGTGATGTACTTTGCCCCACAGTAGGAGACGGCGTCCTCGACGTCCCGGATGGGCATATAAATGATTGCACTTTTGCTGGCAATTTGCCGCCGCAAAAGATTGCCCGCACTACTTGACAAAACACAAAAACTCTGGTAAAATACCCTAGCAATCGTTCAGAGGGCTGCTCCACACGCACAGGATGGCGTCTGCTGGTAGCCGAAATTCGAAGATTGTGATGAGCACATATATCAAGTATGGCTCCCTTTAGTCATGATCGAGAAAGAGGTGAAATGAAAATGAAGTAGGGTATTCATCCCAACTATGTGGATTGCACCATTACCTGCGCATGCGGCAACGTGATCCATACCCGCGATACCAAGCCGGAGATCCGCGTTGAAGTTTGCAGCAAGTGCCATCCCTTCTACACCGGCAAGCATAAGCTGGTTGACACCGGCGGACGTGTTGAGCGCTTTAAGCGCCGCTACGCCAACAAGGCTGGCAAGTAATTGCATTAGGTTTTGTATACCGCAGATGGTAACATCTGCGGTATTTTTTTTTCAAATACATCATCTTGCATCTCAAAGGAGAACCCCTATGCCGGACTATCAAACGATCCGCGGTATTTCCACCTTTGAATATGAAGAAAAGCGCTCCCGCTTTATTGCTTCCGCTGCGTTTGCCGATACCGAGGAAGCTGCCCTTGCCCACCTGAACCGCATCAAAGCGGCCAACCGCACCGCGCGGCATAATGTGTATGCCTATGTTCTGCGCGAGGGCGGCCGCACCCGCTACAGTGATGACGGCGAACCCGCCAAAACCGCCGGTACCCCCGTGCTGGAAGCCATCGGCCATGCGGGGCTTTCGGATGTGATCGTGGTGGTTACGCGGTACTTTGGCGGAATTCTGCTGGGTACCGGCGGGCTGGTGCGGGCCTACACCGCGGCGGCATCCGGAGCCTTGCAGCAGGCGGAGATTGTCAGCATGCGGCTGGTGACGGATTGCGCCGTGACCGTGCCATACCCCAAGTTTGAACAGGCCCAGCGGATGATCGCAGCCGCCGGGGCCAAACTGCAGGAACCGGAGTATGCCGACGCTGTGACCCTGCGCTGGCGCATGCCTGCCGGAACCGAAGAAGCCCTGTGCCATGACCTGAGCGAGCTGACCCGCGGCAGTGCCGAAGTGACGATCAGCAAACCACTTTACGCAGCTTTTTGATGCTGCGCAGTCATTTCTGGCAAGAAAGCAGAATTTCCCATGAAATTTTTACATTTCATACAAGTGTTTGGCGGCTTTTTATCGTATTTATAATATAGAGAGCCGTTTTTGGGCATGATATGCCCAACGGGGAACCGGATAGGGGAAAGGAGGCTGCGCCGTGACTGTGCGGGAAGAGACCCAGACAATTGAACGCCTGACCTTAAGCCCCTATGCCGCTTTAAGTGAGCAGAGCTTTGGCCGCCGCACCCCGGAACCGGAAGATGACCTGCGGACCTGCTACCAGCGTGACAGGGACAGAATTTTGCACTGTAAAAGTTTCCGGCGGTTGAAGCAGAAAACACAGGTGTTTCTTTCGCCGGAGGGCGACCACTACCGCACCCGGCTGACCCACACGCTGGAAGTCAGCCAGATTGCCCGAACCATTGCCCGCGCCCTGCGGCTGAATGAGGACCTGACCGAAGCCATTGCCCTGGGGCATGATCTTGGCCACACCCCATACGGCCACGCGGGGGAGCGCGCACTGAACCGGCTGTGCCCCGGCGGGTTTACCCACTACCGCCAAAGCCTGCGGGTGGTGGACTACCTGGAAAAGGACGGCAAGGGCCTGAACCTTTGCTGGGAAGTGCGCAACGGGATTATTACCCACACCAAAGGCGCCTGGGCCCGCACGATGGAAGGCTGTACCGTGCGCTATGCGGACCACATTGCCTTTTTGAACCATGATATTGAGGATGCCGTGGCCGCCGGTGTGCTGAACCCCGCCGCCCTGCCGCGGGATGCTGTGCAGGTGCTGGGAGATACCAAATCCCGACGCATCACCACAATGATCACCGATCTTGTGGCAAACAGTGCAAACTGCAAAAATGGGAAAATGCAGTTTTCCCCGAAGTGGAGGAGGCATACGGTGTGCTGAAAGACTTTATGTACAGCACGGTGTATGTGGACAAGGATGCCAAGCGCGAAGAGAAAAAAGTGGATAAGATGATCGAAGCGCTGTATGAGCGCCTTTGCGCGGACCCCACGCTGATGCCTAATTTTTATATGCAGGTGGCATATCACCAGGGAATGGACCGTGCCGTGGCGGATTATATTTCCGGCATGAGCGATGAATTTGCTACCCGCCTGTTTGAGGAGCTGTTTGTACCGCAAAAGTGGCAGGTGCTATAAAATTGGCAGTATGTTAGAGCACTGCCGCCCGCCCCGAAGGGGCGCACATTGTGCGCCCACTAACCTATGGCAATACCGCATAATTCTAAGTGCCGATACGGCGAGCGAGGTGCGGCAGATGCCAAGCCAAAAGCGCAGATAATACTGGATGTCTTATCGAGCATTTTGGCAACGCAGATGCCGTGCCGCAGCTGCCGGAGCGGGAGCGGTGCTTAAGCCGCAAGGCGGGAATTGTGCGGTGTTGCCCTATAAATTATTACGATATATACGCGAAAGGAGGCCCGGAGCCCCATTGATCCCACAGGAATACATACAGGAAGTGGTTGCACGCAATGATATTACCGAAGTAATCGGCCAATATGTGCAGCTGCGTCATCGCGGGCGGACCTATACCGGGCTGTGCCCTTTCCATAACGAGAAAACCCCTTCGTTTACCGTCTACCCGGATACCCAAAGTTTTTACTGCTTTGGCTGCGGTGCGGCGGGGGATGTGATTAACTTTGTGCGCAAAATTTCCAACCTGGGCTATGTGGAAGCTGTTAAACAGCTGGCGGGCCGCGCCGGGATGCCCATGCCGGAAGAGGACGACCAGGAAAGCCGTTCCCGCTCCCGCCTGTTGGAGATCAACCGCAACGCCGCGCGCTATTTTTATGACCAGCTCAACGCCCCAACGCCGGAAGCCGCCATGGCCCGCCGCTACTGGCGCGAAAAACGCGGCCTTTCGGATGCGGCCATCCGCCGGTTTGGCCTGGGCTATGCACCGGAAGATTTTGTCGGCCTTCTGCACTACCTGCGCCACCGCGGCTTTACCGAGCCGGAATTGGAATCCTCCGGCCTTGTCAAGCGTAGCGCCAAGGGCAATCTGTATGATATCTTCCGCCACCGCGTGATGGTGCCCATCATTGATGTGCGCGGCGCGATCATTGCGTTCGGCGGGCGCGTGATGGATGATTCCAAGCCGAAATACATCAACTCGCCCGAAACGATGGTCTACCACAAATCCCGCACGTTGTTTGCGCTGAATGTGGCAAAAAATCAACGTCCAAGCGGTATATCCTCTGCGAAGGGTATATGGACGTCATCTCGATGCACGAAGCCGGGTTTGATACCGCTGTCTGTGCCTGCGGCACGGCTTTGACGCCGGAGCAGGTCAAGCTGCTGACGGAATACGCCGACGAAGTGGTGCTGAGCTATGACTCGGACGAAGCAGGCCAGAAGGCAACGGAGCGCAGTTTGGCGCTGTTTTCCGGTACCAATTTGCAGGTGCGGGTGCTGAACATCCCCGGTGCCAAGGACCCGGATGAATTTATCCGCACCTATGGCCGCGACCGGTTTGAAGCCGTGCTGGAAGGCACCGCAACCCCGCTGGAGTTCAAGCTGGCTAAGGCAGTGAAAAAATATGACCTGCGCAACGATGCCCAGCGCCTGCAATATGTGGATGAAGCCATCGGCATTCTGGCAGGCAGCGCGGTCAGCCCCACGGCGCGGGATGTGTATGCCGGGCGCATTGCGGAGCAGACCGGCATTGATAAAAAGGCTGTGTTGGTCCAGCTGGAAAGCGCCGTGCGCGGGGCCGGGCGCAGGGCGCGCCGCAAAGAGCAGAACGAACTTTCCCGCCAGGGGATTGCGGCGGATATCCGCGTGCCCTATGACCGCGGGGGCGAAGCTGCCCTGGGGGCCGCAAGCGCCGCCCGCCAGCTTGTGGCGGCTATGCTGCAGGATGCCGGCGCCATCCCCTACATCCGGGAGCGGCTGAACCTTGACATGGTGGTGCTGCCGGAAATGCAGCAGGCAATCAAGGCGATTTACGACTGCGCCGCCCGCGGCCAGCCCGCCAACGCTACGACCCTTTCCCCCTTGTTGGAGGAAAAAGCCTACAGCCAGGTGATGCTGGCCCAGGCCCAAAACGCCGATACCCGCCTGACCCGCCGGGATATTGATATGCTGCTGGATCGTTTGCAGACCGCAAACCCCGAAAGCGCCCAGGTGGCAGGCACCACAGACGATGAATTCCGGCAGAAATTTGCCGCCCTTGCCCGCAAAAAAGTGGGCGAACGCCCGCCGGAAGAATAATTTCCACCCGGCCAAAACCATGTTGTTTTATCCCGTTCCAGTAAGATGGGCAGAATAAAAACCAAAGGAGAAACTACTTATGGCAGAAAAGAAAGATTCGATTCGCAACCTGATTGAACAGGGCCGCCGTGCAGGCAAATTGACCAGCACCGAAATCAGTGACGCTATGGAAGAAAGCAGCCGTGTTATTGACGCGGAGCAGATGGAAAAGCTGTATGAAGAGCTGGAAAGCAACGGCATTGAAGTGGTGGATGATGACGCCACTGATATGTCTGCTGTGGCCGATATGGGCGAGGAGGGGATGGATGACTTTGAGGATACCGTTACCTCGGACGGCATTACCATCGATGACCCCGTTAAGGTTTACCTGAAAGAGATCGGCCGCGTGCCCCTGCTGACCCCCGATGAGGAAGTGCAGCTGGCCCTGGATATCCAGAAAGGCGGCAAGGACGGCGAACGCGCCAAGCAGCGCCTGAGCGAAGCCAACCTGCGTCTGGTAGTTTCCATTGCAAAGCGCTATGTGGGCCGCGGCATGCAGTTCCTGGACCTGATCCAGGAAGGCAACCTGGGTCTGATCAAAGCGGTTGAAAAGTTTGACCATACCAAGGGCTTCAAGTTCTCCACCTATGCAACGTGGTGGATCCGCCAGGCCATCACCCGCGCCATTGCGGATCAGGCCCGCACCATCCGTATCCCTGTGCATATGGTGGAAACCATCAACAAGGTCAAAAAGGTTTCCAGCCAACTGCTGCACGAAAACGGCCATGAGCCCAGCGCCGAAGAAATTGCCGAGCGCCTGGATATGCCGGTGGACAAAGTGCGCGAGATTATGCGCGTGGCACAGGAACCCGTCAGCCTCGAAACCCCCATCGGTGAGGAGGAAGATAGCCACTTGGGCGACTTTATCCCCGATGAGGAAGCCCCGTTCCCGCCGAAGCCGCCAGCCAGACCCTGTTGAAAGAGCAGCTGGCCGATGTGCTGAAAACCCTGACCCCGCGTGAAGAAAGGTCCTGCGCCTGCGCTTTGGCCTGGAAGATGGCCGCCCCCGCACGCTGGAAGAGGTGGGCAAGGAGTTCAACGTTACCCGTGAACGTATCCGCCAGATCGAAGCAAAAGCCCTGCGCAAGCTGCGCCACCCCAGCCGCAGCAAAAAGCTGCGTGACTTCCTGGATTGATGCCGTGATTCTTATATAGGGCAACACCGCACAATTCCCGCCTTGCGGCTTAAGCACCGCTCCGGCAGCTGCGGCACGGCATCTGCGTTGCCAAAATGCTCGATAATGTCGGATTGCGGTACCCGCATCGTGCTTCGGGGGCAAAAGCCCCTCGCACTCTGCGACCGCTGCCCCTGCTTCGGTTCGCTGTTTCCGCCACTGGCGGCGCTCACCTTTGCAGCATCCAGTATTATCTGCGCTTTTGGCTTGGCATTTGCCGCACCTCGCTCGCCGTATCGGCACTTAGAATTATGCGGTATTGCCATAGAATAGAAATAGCAAATTAAAATCATCTGCACCCGTACTGCTGTTTGCCCGGCGGTGCGGGTGTATTTTTGTGTGCAGCAGGCATAAATGACAAAGCCACAGCATACGATTACCCTGATGATATAGGGGGGGATAACGATGTGTGGAATTGCCGGACAGATCAGCGCGGACCCAAATAAGATTGCAGCCAACTACCCAGCTTACTGCCGAATGCAGAAAAGCCTTGCACGCCGCGGGCCGGACCAGCGGGGAATGTACCTGCACGGCTATGCGGCGCTGATCCATGCGCGGCTGGCTGTGTGGTGGATCTGGAAAACGGCCGCCAGCCCATGGCGCTGGACCAGGGCGGGGAGAAATACATTCTGGTGTACAACGGCGAGCTGTACAACACGCCGGAGCTGCACGCCCAGCTTGCGGCTCTGGGCCATCGCTTTGTAAGCCATTCCGATACTGAGGTTTTGTTACATGCTTTTGCCCAGTGGGGGCCGGACTGTCTGGAAAAGCTGAACGGTATTTTTGCATTTGCTGTGTGGCAGCAGCGGGCGCAAAAGCTCTTTCTGGCGCGGGACCGCATCGGGGTCAAGCCGCTGTTCTATGCCCTGCGCGGGGACAGCCTGATCTTTGCTTCCGAGCTGAAAACGCTGCTCTGCCACCCGGAGATCCCGCCGCAGGTGGATGCCCATGGGCTGGCCGATGTGCTGCTGCTCGGCCCCGGCCGCACGCCGGGGTGCGGGGTGTTCCGCAATGTGCAGGAATTGAAGCCCGGCTGCTGTGCAGAATACACTGTGCCACAGGTTGGTGCGCCGCGCCTCACCGTGCGCCGCTACTGGCAGCTGACCGACCACGAACACCCCGATGATTTTACCCACACCGCAGCCAAAGTGCGGGACCTGGTGATGGATGCCGTCACGCGGCAGCTGGTATCGGATGTGCCGGTGGCAACCTTCCTTTCCGGCGGGCTGGATTCCAGCCTGATTTCGGCAATCGCGGATTCCCACTTTACGGCGCGGGGCAAAACGCTGCAGACTTTCTCGGTCGGTTATCAGGATAACAAAAAGTACTTCCACGCCACCCATTTCCAGCCCAGCCCGGATGCGCCGTATATCCGCACCATGAACCAGTTCTTGAACGCGCAGCATACCTGGGTAACGCTGGACAGCGAAGCACTGGCCGCCGCCCTGCTGGAAGCGGTGGACGCCCGCGACCTGCCCGGTATGGCGGATGTGGACTCCTCGCTGCTGCTGTTCTGCCGTGAGATCCGTAAAACAGCCACCGTGGCACTTTCCGGCGAGTGCGCGGACGAGATATTTGGCGGTTACCCCTGGTACAGGGATAAGACCGTGCGGGAGCGGTATGGCTTCCCTTGGGCCCAGAGCACGGCATACAGGGTCAGCTTTTTTAAGCCGGAGGTGTTCGGCGGCATTGACCCGGCGGCGTATATTGATGAAGGCTACCGCGCTACGCTGGAGCAATCTTCCATCCGCCCCGGTCTGGATCCCCTGGAACAACGGATGCGCCAGATGTTTGCCCTGAACTTTAACTGGTTTATGCAGACCCTTTTGGACCGCAAGGACCGAATGAGTATGTACAGCGGGCTGGAAGTGCGCGTGCCGTTCTGCGATTACCGCATTGCGGAATACCTGTACAGCGTGCCGTGGGAATATAAGGATTACGAGGGCCACGAAAAAGGCCTGCTGCGCCAGGCGATGCAGGGCGTGCTGCCCACGGAAGTGTTGTGGCGAAAAAAGAGCCCCTACCCTAAAACATGGAACCCGGCGTATTTGAACGCTGTCAGCGCCATGCTGCGCAGTGCAATGAAGGACCCGGATGCCCCGCTGCTGCGTATTGCCAAGAGGGCAGCGCTGGAACAGCTGTTGACCGCTGCCGAGACTGCGACCCCTGGTATGGCCAGCTGATGACCACCCCGCAGACCATTGCCTGGTTTGTGCAGCTGAATTACTGGCTGCAAAAAATACCGGGTGGAGCTGGTGTAAATACCCGTGTGGCGGGCCCGGCATCAAACGCATAACACCAAAAACAGACGAGTGCCCACCCTGCACACGGATAACGGCGGGAAGGGCACTTTTGTTTGCAAAGCGTAAAAACCGGGAAAATGCAGAAAAAACGCAGGCTGCAACCCATACAAAAAAACACAAAGGTAATTGGGCATTGTGCCAATTAGCGGCATTTCAAGGATTTGTCAAGTGGCAGAAGAAATGTAAAAATAGCACTTTGCCAAAAGAAATGTGACACGCAGCCGGGCGTTCAATTGCCTGATAAAAAAACACGCAAAATGCCAAAAGAGCCCTTGACAATCAGCTTTTTGGCTGGTATACTGGCATAGTATCACAAAATGGAATAGAGCGCCCTAAAGGAATTTTGATTTTTTCGCGTTTTTTCAAACTTTGTTAAAAACGACGAATGTTCCAAGAAAATCATTGCTTCGGCGGAGCGCTTTTGCCAAAAACAAATCTGAACGGAATAGGAGTGGTCGCATTTTATGGTAAAGGTCAAGCCCGTACAAAACGGTCGAACCTCCAGAATGAGCTTTTCCCGCATCAACGAAGTGATTGGCATGCCCAACCTCATCGAGATCCAGAAAAACTCTTATAACTGGTTCCTGGACGAGGGCCTGCGCGAAGTGTTCCACGACATTGACGCGATCGAGGATTACACCGGGAATCTCTCGCTGGAATTTGTCGATTACCGTCTGGACAAGCACCCCAAATATACCATTAAAGAATGTAAAGAGCGTGACGCAACGTATGCTGCGCCGCTTTATGTCACTGCGCGCCTGTTGAACAAAAGCACCGGCGAAGTGAAGGAACAGGAAATTTTCATGGGCGATTTCCCGCTCATGACGGATTCCGGCACTTTCATCTCCAACGGTGCAGAACGTGTTATCGTCAGCCAGCTGGTTCGTTCGCCCGGCGTGTTCTATGCTTCCAGCAAGGACCGTACCGGCAAGGACCTTTTCACCGCAACCATGAACCCCAACCGCGGCGCATGGCTGGAATACGAAACCGATTCTTCCGATGTATATTATGTGCGCATTGATAAAAACCGCAAGCTGCCGGTTACTACCTTCCTGCGCGCACTGGGTCTTGGCACCGATGAGCAGATCCGCCAGTACTTCGGCGATTCTGAACCCAAAATCAACGCCACCCTGGAAAAGGATATCACCCATTCCACAGAGGAAGCCCTGCTGGAGTGCTACCGCAAACTGCGCCCGGGTGAGCCGCCGACGGTGGAAAGCTCCCGCAGCCACATCAACCTGCTGTTCTTTGATCCGCGCCGTTACGACCTGGCTCGTTTTGGCCGCTTCAAGATGAACAACAAGCTGTGCCTGTCCCGCCGTATTGCGGGCTATAAGACTGCCGAGGACATCATTGCCCCGCTGACCGGCGAACTGCTGGCCGCCAAGGGCGAGCGCATCAGCCACGAAAAGGCTGTTGAAATTGATAACGCCGGTGTTTCCCGCGTTACTGTTATCGTGGAGCGCAAGGGCCAGGATCCGGTCAATGTGATCGTGTTCTCCAACGGCTGTGTTGATGCCCAGAGTTTCTTCAGCTTTGACGTGAAGGAATGCGGCATCAACGAGCGCGCTTCCTTCGCCGAAATCCGTAAGATTCTGGATGCTACCTCCGATCCGGAAGAGCAGAAAGAACTGCTGACCAAGAATCATGATAAGCTCATCAGCCGCACCGTTACCGTTGACGATATCTTTGCTTCCGTCAACTACCTGCTGGGCCTTGACCATGGCATCGGCGTGACCGATGAAATCGACCACTTGGGCAACCGCCGCGTGCGCAGCGTTGGCGAATTGCTGCAGAACCAGTTCCGCATCGGCTTTGCCCGTATGGAGCGCGTTGTGCGCGAGCGCATGACCCTGCAGAACCAGGAATCCGGCGAGATCACCCCGCAGAGCCTGGTCAACATCCGCCCGGTCGTGGCTGCCATCCGTGAGTTCATCGGTTCCAGCCCGCTGTCTCAGTTCATGGACCAGAACAACCCGCTGTCTGAGCTGACCCATAAGCGCCGTCTGTCCGCTTTGGGCCCCGGCGGTCTGTCCCGTGACCGCGCAGGCTTCGAAGTCCGTGACGTTCATTATACCCACTATGGCCGTCTGTGCCCGATTGAGACGCCCGAAGGTTCCAACATCGGTCTGATCTCCTATCTGGCATCTTTCGCCAAGATCAACAAGTACGGCTTCATTGAGGCACCTTACCGCCGCGTGGATAAAGAAACCGGCGTTGTTACCGATGAAGTTGTTTATATGCCCGCCGACGTTGAAGATGAATACATCGTGGCACAGGCCAACGAACCGCTGGACGAGAACAACCGCTTTGTCCGTTCCCGCGTTTCCGGCCGTCATCGCAACGACATTCAGGAATTTGCCCGTGAACAGGTCGATTTCATGGATGTCTCTCCGCGAATGATGGTTTCTGTGGCTACCGCCTGCATTCCCTTCCTGGAAAACGATGACTGTAACCGTGCTCTGATGGGCTCCAACATGCAGCGTCAGGCTGTGCCTCTGATGGTTACCCAGCGCTCTCTGGTTGCTACCGGCATGGAATATAAGGCTGCTACCGACTCTGGTGTCTGCGTGCTGGCTGCCCATGACGGCACCGTTGAAAGCGTTGACGCAGATAAGATCGTTGTCCGTCTGGAAGATGGCTCCGCCGATACCTATGAACTGATTAAGTTTATGCGCTCCAACCAGGGAACCTGCGTCAACCAGCGCCCCGCCGTCTATGTGGGCGATGTTGTCAAGAAGGGCGACGTTCTGGCTGACGGCCCCGCCACCAAGGACGGCGAGATCTCTCTGGGCAAGAACGCGCTGATCGGCTTCATGACCTGGGAAGGCTACAACTATGAGGACGCTGTTCTGCTGAACGAAAAGCTGGTCCGCGAGGATATCTACACCTCTATCCATATTGAGGAGTACGAGAGCGAAGCCCGCGATACCAAGCTGGGACCTGAAGAGGTGACCCGTGATATCCCCAACGTCGGCGATGATTCCCTGAAGGATCTGGACGACCGCGGCATTATCCGCATCGGCGCCGAAGTCAAGACCGGCGATATTCTGGTTGGTAAGGTTACCCCGAAGGGTGAAACCGAACTGACCGCCGAAGAGCGCCTGCTGCGCGCCATCTTTGGCGAAAAGGCACGGGAAGTACGTGATACCTCCCTGCGCGTTCCCCACGGTGCTTACGGCATTGTTGTGGATGTTAAGGTCTTTACCCCGAAAACTCTGACGAGCTGCAGCCCGGCGTGCGCACCTGCGTGCGCGCCTACATCGCTCAGAAGCGCAAGATCAGCGTTGGCGATAAGATGGCAGGCCGTCACGGCAACAAGGGCGTTGTTTCCCGCATTCTGCCGCAGGAGGACATGCCGTTCCTGCCTGACGGTACCCCGCTGGATATCGTGCTGAACCCCTGGGCGTTCCTTCCCGTATGAACATCGGTCAGGTGCTGGAAGTCAACCTTGGCTATGTTGCCAAGGCCCTTGGCTGGCATGTGCAGACCCCCGTGTTCGATGGCGCGCACGAATCCGATATCCGTGACTGCCTGGCCGAAGCCCGTGATAAGTGGCATGGCGACCATGCACCGGAATATCCCACCAAGCTGCCCCGCCTGATGGGCGATAAGGGCCACATCATCGATTTCAGCAAGATCGACCTGACCGATGACGGCAAGACCACCGTTTACGATGGCCGTACCGGCGAAAAGTTCCCCTCCAAGGTTACTGTCGGTTATATGTACTACCTCAAGCTGCATCACCTGGTTGATGATAAGATCCATGCCCGTTCCACCGGCCCGTACTCTCTGGTTACCCAGCAGCCTTTGGGCGGCAAGGCCCAGTTCGGCGGCCAGCGTTTCGGCGAAATGGAAGTTTGGGCTCTGGAAGCTTATGGCGCGGCTTACACCCTGCAGGAAATCCTGACTGTCAAGTCTGACGACGTTGTGGGCCGTGTCAAGACCTACGAAGCAATCGTCAAGGGCGAAGATGTGCCGAATCCGGGCATCCCCGAAAGCTTCCGCGTTATGCTGAAAGAACTGCAGAGCCTTGGCCTGGATATTGTTGTTCAGGATAAGGAAGGCAACGCTGTTGATATGCGTCAGGAATATGACGATGACGATGCCAACTTTGACAACAGCGATATCGGTGATAATGTTCTGCTGGAAAGCGAGCTGCAGGATGATTACAGTGTCAAGGATGCCGATGAAGGCTTTGACGACGACCTGGGCGATGAGGAGCCGGATGAAGCTTCTCTGGCACAGATCGAAGCCGACAATGGCGACGACCTGTTCGACGGTGAATGATCGGAATGCTGTTTACGTCACGATTAAATGAGAGGGTTCGCTGAATGGAAAATAAAGAGTTCGATTCTATCAAGATCGGCCTTGCTTCTCCCGACCAGATCCGTGCCTGGAGCTATGGCGAGGTCAAGAAACCTGAAACCATCAACTACCGCACCCTGAAGCCGGAGCGCGACGGCCTGTACTGCGAGCGCATTTTTGGACCTACTAAGGACTGGGAGTGCCACTGCGGTAAGTATAAGCGTATCCGCTACAAGGGTAAGATCTGCGATAAGTGCGGTGTTGAAGTCACCCGCGCCAAGGTTCGCCGTGAGCGCATGGGCCACATCGAGCTGGCTGCACCCGTTTCGCACATCTGGTATTTCAAGGGCATTCCCAGCCGCATTGGCCTGATGCTGGACATCGGCCCCCGCCAGCTGGACAAGGTGCTCTACTTTGCAAACTATATCGTTACCGATCCCGGCTTTACTCCGCTGGAGAAAAAGCAGCTCCTGACCGAACGCGAGTACAAGGAGATGCGGGAAAAGTACGAGGATACCTTTGAAGCCGGCATGGGCGCCGAAGCCGTCCAGAAGCTGCTGGCTGAGATCGACCTGGAAGCTCTGTCCGCAGAGCTGCATGAGGAACTGGAAAAGGCTACCGGCCAGAAGCGCGTCCGCCTGTTGAAACGCCTGGAGTGCGTTGATGCATTCCGCCTGTCCGGCCAGCGCCCGGAGTGGATGATCCTGAACGTTGTTCCGGTCATTCCGCCGGATATCCGCCCCATGGTCCAGCTGGATGGCGGCCGCTTTGCGACTTCCGACCTGAACGATCTGTACCGTCGCGTGATCAACCGCAACAACCGACTCAAGCGCCTGCTGGAGCTGGGCGCGCCCGATATCATCGTGCGCAACGAAAAGCGTATGCTCCAGGAAGCCGTCGACGCCCTGATCGACAACGGCCGCAGAGGCCGCCCGGTCACTGGCCCCAACAACCGCGCCCTCAAGAGCCTTTCCGATATGCTGAAGGGCAAGCAGGGCCGCTTCCGCCAGAACCTGCTGGGCAAACGTGTTGACTACTCTGGCCGTTCCGTTATCGTTGTCGGCCCTGAGCTGAAGATGTACCAGTGCGGTCTGCCCAAAGAGATGGCTCTGGAGCTGTTCAAGCCCTTCGTTATGAAGGACCTGGTCCAGAAGGGCATTGCCTCCAACATCAAGGCTGCCCGCAAAAAGGTCGAGCGTGCTTCCACCGAGGTGTGGGACTCTCTCGAAACCGTCATCAAGGGCCATCCCGTTCTGCTGAACCGTGCACCTACCCTGCACCGCCTGGGCATTCAGGCATTTGAGCCCGTTCTGGTCGAAGGCCACGCCATCAGGCTGCACCCGCTGGTCTGCACCCCCTTCAACGCTGACTTCGACGGCGACCAGATGGCTGTCCATCTGCCGCTGTCCACCGAAGCACAGCGCGAAGCCAAGATGCTGATGCTGGCTTCCGGCAACTCCTGAAGCCGTCTGACGGCGAACCCGTCACCGTGCCCACGCAGGATATGATCCTGGGCTCTTACTACCTGACCATGGTCAACCCCGAAGACCCCGGCCACGACAAGGTGTTCCGCGATGAGGACGAAGCCCTGATGGCTTACGCCGAGCATATCGTCACCCTGCAGGCTCCCGTTAAGGTGCGCCGCACCATGGACTTTGGCAACGGCCCCGAAACCGCCCTTGTCACCACCACTGTCGGCAAGATCATCTTCAACACCCCCATCCCGCAGGATCTGGGCTATGTGGATCGCACCGACCCCGAACATAAGTTCGATTACGAAGTCGATTTCCAGGTCACCAAGAAGAAGCTGCCTGACATCATCAGCCGCTGCCTGACAAAGCATGGCACCAAACGCTGCGCTATCATGCTGGATCAGATCAAGGCACAGGGCTATAAGTACTCCACCCTTTCTGCCATCACCGTTGCCGTGCCTGACGCTATCATCCCCGAAGAGAAGCCGGAGATCCTGGCTGCGGCTGACAAGAAGGTTGAAAAGGTCATGAAGAACTTCAACCGTGGTCTTATCTCTGATGAAGAGCGCTATAAGAACACCGTTGAGATCTGGCAGGCAGCTACCGAGGAAGTTTCCAACGCTCTGTCTACCAACCTGAAGACCCACCACCAGCGCAACCCCATCTATATGATGTCCGATTCCGGTGCCCGTGGTTCTATGGACCAGATCAAGCAGCTGGCCGGTATGCGCGGCCTGCTGGCCAATACTGCCGGTAAGACGCTGGAGATGCCTATCCGCGCCAACTACCGTGAGGGCCTGAATATCCTGGAATACTTCATCTCCTCCCGAGGCGCTCGTAAAGGTTTGACCGATACCGCACTGCGTACTGCTGACTCTGGCTACCTGACCCGCCGTCTGGTTGATGTTTCTCAGGAAGTCATCATCCGCGAGGAAGACTGCCACGCTACCGAGGGTATCCTCGTCAGCGAGATCAGCGAAGGCAACGCTACCATCGAAAGCTTCTCCGAGCGTCTGATTGGCCGTTATGCTCTGCATGACGTGAAGGATCCCAAGACCGGCGAACTCATTGTGTCCAAGGACAAGATGATGGATATGTTCGACGCTGAAAAGATCAAAGCTGCCGGTATTACCGAGCTGGAGATCCGCTCCGTCATGACCTGCCGCGCCCATGTTGGCGTCTGCGCACGCTGCTACGGCTCCAACATGTCCAACGGCGAGTGCGTCAAGGTCGGCGAGTCTGTCGGTATCATCGCTGCTGAGTCCATCGGCGAACCCGGTACCCAGCTGACCATGCGTACCTTCCATACCGGCGGTATCGCATCTGCTGAAGATATTACTCAGGGTCTTCCGCGTGTTGAAGAACTGTTCGAGAGCCGCCGCCCGAAGGCAATGGCTATCATGTCCGAGATCGCCGGTACCGTCCATATTGACGATACCAAGAAGAGCCGCCACGTTGAAGTGACCGGTGTTGACGAGAACGGCGCACCCATCACCAAGAGCTACCTGATCCCGTTCGGCCATCGCCTGAAGGTGATGGAGGGCGATGTGCTCGTCAAGGGCGCACTGTTGACCGAAGGCCATGCTTATCCGCAGGATATCTTGGCTGTCAAGGGCCGCATTGCTACCCAGAACTACCTGATCAGCGAAGTCCAGAAGGTCTACCGTCTGCAGGGCGTTGACATCAACGATAAGCATATCGAAGTCATCGTCCGCCAGATGATGCGTAAGGTCCGCATCGAGGATTCCGGCTCCAGCGACTTTATCATGGGCAGCATCGTGAACCGCCGCGATGTCATGATCAAGAACGAGGAGATCCAGGCCCGCATCGATGCCGGCGAGACCGATCTGAAGCTGGTCCAGGCCAGTCAGATCCTGCTTGGTATCACCAAGTCCAGCCTGGCAACCGACAGCTTCCTGTCCGCTGCATCCTTCCAGGAAACCACCCGCGTTCTGACCGAAGCCGCCATCAAGGGCAAGGTTGACCCGCTGGCCGGTCTGAAGGAGAACGTCATCATCGGTAAGCTGATCCCCGCCGGAACCGGTTTGCCGGAGGTTGAAGAAGAGCTGGCTCGCGCCGAGGAAATCCGCGATGCCGAAGGCAGCGCTTACGACCACGCTGAAAAGTAAGACTTTTCTTATCTGATAAGCTTAGCCTGACAATAAAACATAACATCCCCCACAGCATTCTCCGCACGGGCAACTTCGAACGGAAAGGGTACTGTGGGGGATTTTTATGCTGCTTTGCGGGGAATGAAACTGCTTATTGCGGAAAAGTGGCAGAAAAGTGATACAAAGTTGCTTGAAAATAGTAGTACAGCTGTGCTATGCTGGCCCCAAAGAAAGGGGGATAGCACCATGACATTGGGAGAGAAAATTGCATCCGCCCGGAAAGAAAAAGGCATGACCCAGGAAATGCTGGCAGAGCAGCTGGAGGTAACACGGCAGGCTGTGGCAAGGTGGGAAACAGGAGAATCCCTCACTTAAAGATATTGGTTATGTACTAGGTGTGCAACCGTTCGATTGCACACCCTTTTATAATGCGTCACTCGACTTTGCCGATAAAACGGTAAAAAATTTCAACTTCCTGTTCTCTGGTGCCATCTTCATGCTTGACAGCTTCGTGAATGAGAATCTTTTCAATCAGAGCATTTAGAAGTTCGGCGGTCAATTGTGTGGGGTTGACGTACTTTTTCATCAACTCAATCCACTTTTCAGCGTCAACAGCGGTCTGAACGGCTGCATCAAGTTCGGCTTGAAGTTCTTGAATCTTTTCGTCCAGTTCATGCTGTTCTGCCTGATACTTTTCGGACAGCATATTGAAATTGTACTCCGTAATGCGTCCAACAGACCAGTCCTCATACATTTTGGCGAACAGGTTGTCCACCTCTGCCTTACGCTTTGTGGCCTTTTTGAGTTCGGCAGTCTGTTTTTTCTTGGCGGTGTTGCGTTCTTTGTCGCTGGCATTCAGTAAACGCTGCAAGAGTTTATCTCCATCCTGCTGTGCTTGCTGCGACCAATACTGCACTCTTGCCAGAATATAGGTGTACAGCACATCATATCGAATATAGTGCATGGAACATTGGTGAAGGCCCTGTCCGTTTTTGCTGCAATGGTAATAGCCGTAGGGCTTTTTGTTCTGCTTATTCATACCATAGGCCATCGACCAGCCGCAATCCGCACATTTTACAAGCCCGGAAAAGATTTGCGTTGTTCCGTCTTTCTGTTTTCTACGGCGATGAGCAATCTGCTCCTGCACCTGTCGGAACACATCCGCAGAGATAATAGCTTCGTGGGTGTTCTCCACACGATACCATTCCTCCTGCGGCTTCCGCACCTTTTTCTTGTTCTTGAAAGAGATGTTGCTCTGCTTATTGTGAACGCTGTGACCGATATAGGTTTCTTCTTTCAGGATACTTTTGACCTGCGCTACCGTCCATGCGTAGGACTTCTCTTCCGACGCTCCTGCATAGATGTTAGCAAATGTGCCATACCGCTGAAAATTCAACCAGCCGGGAGTGGGAACCTTTTCATCTACTAAAATATGGGTGATGCTGGCCGCACCGTGTCCATGCACCGCAAGATCAAAGATTTTCTCAATGATCCACTTCGTTTCCGGGTCTACCAGAAGATGCCCTGACTTGTCGGGGTCTTTGATATATCCCAGAGGAGCGTATGCACCATAGTGCGCACCGTTCGCAAATCTTGTCCGCATAGCGGCCTTGACTTTTTGCTGGTCTGGCGAGCGTGCATCTCATTCAGGATGTTCAGGAACGGAGCGAGTTCGCTTTCGCCGTTGAGAGTGTCCACATTATCGTTGACAGCAATATAGCGGACACCTTTACTCGGAAAGTAGATCTCCGTGTACTGACCTGTCAGAATATAGTTTCGACCTAAACGGATAAATCCTTTGTTACAACGCAGTTGATTTTGCCTTCCTCAATATCGTCGATCATCCGTTGAAAGCCCGGTCTGTCAAAGTTGGTGCCAGACCAACCATCATCGATATATTCGCCAACAACGGTCAACCCGTGTTCCTCTGCATACTGACGAAGCATCATGCGCTGGGTCTGGATGCTGCCGCTTTCACCCTGCAATTCATCGTCACGGCTTAGTCTAAGGTACAGTGCAGTGTTATAGATCATCGTATTGTTAGGCTGTTTCATAGTAGAGCCTCCTTCTTAAAGAAACAGCCCACGCTTACAATACTTCTGCTTCCATTATACCGTAAGTGTGGGCTGGATTCAATTCGTTTTTATCATCAGGCGCATCGGTTAGCTGAATACTGAATCACATCTTCCAGCAGTGTGCCGACTGATTTTCCATTTTCTGCGAAATGTTCGGTCATTTTGATTTTGGTGTTGCCACAGTAAAAATAGAGCGTACCGTCTGGCTCTTTAACATAGTAAGACGTGTTCTCAAGAGTAGGTTCGGGACCCGCGTACTCCGAATCCTGCCATTCTTCGAGTAAATTGACAGGTGGTTCACAAATAGGCTCATAACAGGAGCAAAGGTCAATCGCATCGTTCATCATATCAGTACTTCTATTATCCATTCAGTATCCTCCGAAAATCAAAGTTCCATATCCTGCCCATGCCTGCGGTTTCGCTGTGGCACATTCATGGTGCACTCCTGCTTGGGGGCAAGAATCTTTTCCAGAAAACCGCGCACCAGTTCTGGCGCACGGCGCATAGCATCCAGATAGGGTTTCACGTCGTACCACAGGTCGTGGTACTTGTTGCTCCAACGAACGGCCTCCTTCTTGGCCGTGGAAAGTTCTTCTTTCAGGCGACGGTTCTCCACGTCCATCATATAGCCGTGGTCAGCCTGTTTTTTAGCTTGGAAAATTCTTCTTCGGTCAGCGAATAGTTGCCGAGGAATGTGCGCTTGCCAATATAATCCAGATCGCGCGCATGAATGAGGGCTTCTTTCGTGAGTGTAGTCTTTTTTCTGAACAGCGGCAAGTTCCTTCTCCTTTTTGGAGAGGGTCTGACAGGTTTTAGCAAGCGACTGTGCTTGCTGGTCGGCTTGAGCAGTCAGGGTGTCCAGCCGTTCCTGCTCCCTCTGAACTTTGAACTGGGTGACGGTCAGGTGTTCTTCGGTGCTGCCGCGTTCACCGCGCTCTACATCCGTGTACCCGGCGTTGCGCATATAGTTGAAGAAATCGTCTTGCAGGACACTGTACGACTTCTTCAGGACGGGCTTGCCATTCTTTTGCAGGACAGGCTTTCCGGCATCGTCCAGCAAGGGCTTGGATGCCCACTTCTTGCTTCGGCTGACCTGCATGACGGTCTCCTTGACTGTGCCGACCAACGCCTTGTCCTTGCAGCGTTTCGACCAGAGGATCTGCTTTTCAACCACGGGCACATAGACCACATGGAGGTGGTAGTGGTAGACCTCCCGGCCTAATGCTTCGGTCATGGCACGGTTGACCTCATCGGCGTGCATGACTGCCGAAAGGATATACTGCTCACCACCAACGATCTGAACGGCTGCTCTGTAGGCATCCTCATAGAACTGTTTGGCGAACTCATAGCCGCCGTGGTTGTCAAAGTAGGCTGAGTTGACATCAAAGACAAGTTCGCAGTAATGGGTGGCATCCGGCTTCAGGCCGCGCGTGGAGATGGTTCCATCGGCTTCCAGTTGGGCGAACAGGTCAGTGTAGCTGGCGGTTGGCTTCTTTGAAGTGGACGTTCCATGCAGCGCGCTGGGGGATAATGTCGGGGTTCCGATAGCTGTCCTTTTCACGCTCGTTGTGCTGCTGGGTGTTGCCAACAGCCTTATCCGAAACGGCGAGATTTCGGACACTGGTGCGGTCAATACCATCATTTCTTGCCAAAAGGCATCCCTCCTTTCAAGGTTCATCGGGAGGTGACGGGGAACGGAGATGCACTTCTGCGGAAGTGTAATAACCCACTATGACACTTTCATCCCTGCGGTCTGCAAAGTGTAGTGGGCTCTCCGAGGGGAAACGTCTCCTGCGGGAGAGTTACAATCAAGTTCGCACAATGCGAACTTGATTGCTCCGTACGCATCTGAAAAAATCGCGTACGGACTTCAAATAACCTGTACGGTTCGTACGGCGTACGGAAATTTGAAATATGAACGATAGCACGTTTTAATTTACTTGAATTTTCCGTACAGATGCGTACAAGTACAGACCGTACAGGTTGTACGAACTTCTTCCGTGAAAAATGCACTTTTTACGGACAGGGGTGGACAAGCGGCTCGATGCCTACAAAACCCCGCACCCTGCGGCCACCGGGCAGATAGATGTTGTTGGTGGCTTCAAGGTTGTAGCGGCGGTCATTCTGTCGCAGCTCTGCGCTGAAACGGATGGCGATACGCTGTGACAGGCATTGTCCTCGCACCACTGCTTGTAAATGTCGTAGAACTCCTTGGAGCTGATGGAGTAGTCCGCCTTGAAACGGAAGTAGCCCTCGGACTCCATGAAGTCGATGACATTGTTGCTGCTGCGTTTGATGGTGTCCACGTTGGCGGCGGCTCGTTCGCTGACCGTGAAGCGGAAATCGTTCTGCACCAGCCGGTGCAGCCCTTTCCAGACACCAGAGCAGGATGCCCTCCAACTCGGCGCACATCTTCTCCACAAGGAAAGGGTCGTCCGTGCGGTCAGCAGGCTTGTCCTTGGTGGTCAGGATGAGTTGGCGGCGGAAGAAGCCGTCCGAATGGTCGTACAGCGAGGTCAGCGCACCGTTGCCGAAGCAGAGGAACCGGGCGTAGATATCGCGCTGATAACTCTGGACACCCTTGCGTTCCAAGTCCAGCTTGGCTTCGGCGGTCACGATGGTCTTGATATAGTTGGTCTTGGGCAGGGCATTCATGTCCATGTCGTCATCGATCATCAGCAGGCGACGTTCCAGATCGGCGCGGGCAAAGCGGTTGTTCTCCACTTTCTGGACGCTGCCGTTGCTGGCGGCATCCCCCATGAGCCGCTTCAGCACCAGCCCGATGCGGGACTTGCCCTCGCCGCCTTTGCCGACAATGAGCATCATCTTCTGCCCCTTGGTGCTGGGAATGAGGCAATAGCCCAGATATTCCTGCAAGGTGGGGATGTCGGCATCGTCCAGTAGCTCGTTCAGAAAGGTCAGCCAGCGTTCCGGGCTGGCGGCTTTGGGGTCATATCTCACAGGCAGGCGGTTCTGGCAGAACAGGCGGCTCTCCTGAAAAGAGCCGTCCGGCAGATGGTACACGCCGTTCTGGAGATGGATGCAGTCCTGTTCGATGGGGAACGGGTCGGAAAAAGCCAGCAGCTTGATGGTCTCCAGAATGTTGGTGACCTTTTTGGACAGGCCAGAGGTGACGTATTCCTCGATGTTCTCCAAGATGCGCTGCTTGATCTCGCTTTCGTCCTCTACCGGGCCGTCCAGTGTGTACAGCGTACCGTTGACGCATTTCAGCGGCCACTGTTCCAGAAAGGCGCGGCCAAACTGGACTTCATCGATCTTCTTACCGTTGTACCAGTCCGGCCATAAAGGGTTGCGGGAAATGTTTTTTCTTCATGTGGTGGTTCTCCTTTGGAAAAGTGAAGTGGTGGGTCTCACGGTGAGACCCACCACTTCAGGTGAATAAATTATCAGGCGCACTTTGCCAGAGCAAGGCGGTCGGTGCGCTCCTCCAGCATCAGCAGGTACGACCCGGACAGCAGCCGTGCGGCGGCATCGGCCTTCTGCTGGGGTGTTCCCAAATGCAACGCAGTCCGTCAGGTGCTCGATGGTCTCGGTCGTGTGGAGGGCTTCTTCAAACCGTGGGTCATGCGGTTCCTCCGGGGTGGCGGGCTTGTAGCGCTCCTGCCAGTCGTGCAACAGGTCAAGATAATCGGTCAGCACCCGCAGGCAGTAGGCGATGTCTGCCCACTGCTCGTCCGTCAGGCCACGCTTGGGTGGCGGCAGAGCGATGGCATTGGCGGGCGGCTTGTCCGGGTCAAGCCCGAAGTCGTGTATCAGCTTCTCGGCGGCTTGCCGGGGGTTCAGGTCAAACAGCTTGGCGGTGAGGTCGATGGCATCTCCGTTGGCTCCGCAGCCAAAGCAATAATAATAGTTGTCGTTCAGCTTCATGCTGGGGTCGCTGTCAGAATGGAACGGACAGCACACCATGCCATGGCGGTCGGGCTCCATGCCGTACATCTCTCCCACCTGCTGAACGGTGATGGCGGACTTGACAGTTTGATACAGGCTCAAGGGCATTCCTCCTTTGTTTCGTGCGTTGCACCAGAGTACCCCAAAGTGGGAACTCTGGTGTTTTTTTGCCTTCCTGCCTGAATATACGGAGAATTTTGCAGAAAGGGTGAAAAAAAGCGGCAGAACTGCAACGGAAAAAGAAAAAAGCCCTCACTGGTTGCAGGGCTGCAACAGCAAGGGCGGAGAGAAAACCGTATATTGAACAAAACGGCAGAGCGTATTATAATGAGGAAAAAACTCAAAAAGGAGGGCCGACTACATGGCACAGGAATATCTGCCCGCACCGTCCAACGTCCGTCTTGCGGACTTGATGAAAGAGCACAACATCAGCCAACCGGAACTTGCCAAGGAAATCGGCTGCTCCAAAAGCACCATCAGCCGCTTCATAAGTGGCGCAAAAGGGACTCTGACACATGAGCAGGTGCTGAAGATCGCAAGGCTGTTCAACGTATCTACGGATTTCCTGCTGGGAGAAACCAACATCCCCGACCGCAAGAACTACGACATTGCCGAACTTGGCCTGTCCGTAGAAGCCGCAAAGAACCTCTACACAGGGCGTGTCAATACAGAGGTGGTCAACCTGCTGTTGGAAAACGCCCGCTTTGCAGAGCTTACTTACCGCATAGCGCAGTATTTTGATGATACCTTTGCGTCTGGTATCGCAGCACAGAATGCCATGCTCACGACACTGAGCACCCTGCTGCGCACAAAGGTCAAGACCCCGGAAGCAGCCAAGGCCGCAAAGGACATCAGCCTTCGGAGAAAGCCGGTGTACCAAGGCGACCTTGATGATATTGAAACGTACTTCATGGCGGCAATCAAGGAAATCAAAAAGGGTATCGGGAGCCATTACGCCGAGCAGGAAGCCATGAGCAAGAAAGTGGCCGAGAAGATGTTCAATGAACTGACCAAAGGGGCAGGATGTGCAGCACCCAACGATCACGGCAGAGCAGTTGACGGATGCAATGTTGGACAGCGTTTCGGGTATGGAAGGAGCCACGCCGGAAGCACTGGAACAGCTGCGAAGCGGTCTGTTGGGAATCTTGCAGTCTGCCGCAGAGCAGGAAAACGCCCATGAAGCAGACGAATGAACGGCTTTGTGCGCTGGCACAGAAAGGCGATGCCGCCGCACTGGACAGCCTGATTGAAAACAACAAGTCCTTTATTGGCAAGGTGGCAAATGACCTCTTCCGCAGCATGAATCTGGCACAGTCTGGCCTGAACCTTGACACGAACGATTTGAAACAAGCGGGCAATCTGGGCTTATGGAAAGCTGTGCCGAAGTTCGATGCAGCGCGCGGCATGAAGTTCCTGACCTACGCAGCTCCTGCCATCCGCAACGCCATGATGGACATGGTGCGGGATGCCTTTGCCGCTTTTGAGCAGCGGATGGTGACAGAGGACAAGTGCTGCCAGCGCGTTTCGCTGGATGATGTTCTGCCGGGAGAAGAGCAGCAGCGGCGCATCGAAGCCATAGCCGACCCTTATGCCATGCAGCCGCAGAGCATTATAGAGGAACAGGAATCGCGCCGGGAGCTGTACGATGGCCTGAAACGGCTGACCCAGCGAGAGCAGACCTATCTGCTGTACCGCTATGGCTTTACTGATGGCGAGGAACATCCGCTGATCGGCACGGCGATATACTTTCACCTGACAAAAGGCCGCGCCAAAAGACGGAGGAACAGGCTATGGATAACCTGTGGTTGGAACTGCCGTGGTGGTTTATATGAATCTTCCCTTGTTCGACGCTCTTTAATAATCTTATAAATTGGAAACCAATAGACAATAACGATGATAAGGCATGTGATTGCTAACGCACTATAGATGAAAGATTTCATAAGCACAGCCATAATCATAAAGATGAAAAAAAGAATATCCACGGCGACTGTGCTGATTTATACAAAGCTAGTTTATCTTCAAGGGTAGTATATAATTCAAATGGCTTTCCATCATTCTTTTTTCGACAATCAATAATTCTTTGTTAAGTGTCGTCTTAGGCGTTGATAGCTTTCCACCTGATTCAGCCCACGGACGAAATTGTACTTTGGCAAGAGAGTAGTTTAGATTAATGTTCTTGAAAAAACAACGTATCCTAAGCTTTGAAGAAATTCAACATACTTGTCTGAGCTTTCACGACTCTTGTGACCAATATAATCAATCTTATATTGATATTCCCCGGAGTGCATGTTTCAAACTCATAGATAGCCCGTGATGTATTTATTAAGTGATACCCTTGTTGGGACATCCTATTAAGCCATTTCTCTTGTAAGGATAATAGACAACCAAAAAAACGTACCTTTTTGTAGCGCATATTAAATCTCCTTTGAAATCCTTTCCGCTAAGTCGATTAATTGATGAAGTCGATCTATTTCGGTTTGGACAGCCTCCTTTCCAGAAGATGTTATTAAATACACTTTTTTCTGCTTGTACTTTCAGTGCTTTGTAATTTAATCCATCCTTTTTCTTCTAACGAGGATAGAGCACCATATAATGTCCCTGCTCCTAATAATACCCTTCCGTTTGGTACTTCCTCAACAAATTGAATGATTGCATATCCATGCCTTGGTTCATAAAGGGACAAAAGTATTAAATCTGTAACTTCTGTAAGGGTTCCCCCTTGCACATAGTCTTTCATAGAACCTCCGCTTCGAATATGTGCCCTTTATCCAAATTGATTGTCACATCGGCTAAACACGCATTACCAAGGTATTCAGTTCCCATGAGAAATCTCCTTTTTGTGCGTGAAACTATTCATAGGAAGCAGCTATGCTATGTGGCTTAGTCACTATGAAAGCTCGTTTACGCTGAGGTTGATGCTTCACGAAACCGTTCGGCATGGAGAACCGTACTCATTGATTCGTCCAAGCAAATTATATCGTTAACCGTAATAGCAATCAAGAGTTTATAAAAGCGTGGCTTTGAATTTTGTGACATTGAACAGGTTATAGAAAAGCTTTTTGTGAAATATCATGTCAAATATTGTAAGCGTGGGTTACACTTAGTAAGTGGTATCTTTAATTAAGGGAAACGGGGAAAGCTCTGCCCGGCACAGCCAACCTGTTTATGCTGCGGCAGCTGCTGGGAATTCCGTTGGAAGCAGCGGATATGGGAGCGACTGATTTAGAAGGGACAACGGGAACGGAAAAATCGGGAACATTAGCAAACACAGAAAAAGCAGAAAGCCTGACAGCAAAGCAGAAGTGGATGCTGCTTGCGGCAGCGGCAATTCTGCTGTGGTTTGCTCTGCAATTTGTTGGGCTTGGCGCGGCAGTGGGGCTTCTGCTGCTCTTGCTGATTCTAATGATTGTGCTCTTTTTGATAGCAACAGGGAAAAGCGGTATTGTGGCGGCTGCAAAATCAGCAGGCAAAAGAATGTTGTATCTGATAGCGGCAATGCTGCTGGCACTCGTCCTGTGGAGCGTTGCTTTTGTGGCATCAGCAAACTACCAAAGCAAGGCCATCTGGAGTATGCCGCAGGAGGAATGGCAGAGCTACCCCGAGGTTGCCGCATGGATGCAGCACTGCGAAACAATGGGAAATGGTGTTTATATGCAGCGGGTGGACCTGCCTTCCGACCAGGGAAATACAACCGCATATCTTGTCTGCCGCAATGGCGTGACCAATGAACAGGCGGGAAAAATCACCCCCAATCCACTGCGGCTGCGCTTCTGGGTTACTTATCAGGCAGGGGAAAGCGAACCCATGATGCTGGATGTGCTGACGTTTCAGGGAAATAAAGACTATCAGGTGTTTTTCAGAATCGGGAAAGATCAGTCTGATTGTATCTTTACGACAAATGAAAGTGAAGCGTTGGCAGGAGAAGGAAGAAGCCTGCTGGAAAGCCGGGCAAATGACAAATAAAGAAAGTTAGAGAAATGAGCCTGTGCAGGAACCGTACATAAACACTGTTTCTGCGCGGGCTTTTTGTTAAATAAAAACGGATTTGTTTTTTCTAACATTTGGTGTATAATACTTTTATACTGGGTTTGTCTGTGCAGGATGAATGGTGCCTGCATGGAGGGCAGGGAAGAACGCTTCCCTGACTGGCTCAGAAAGACACCATATAGAAAAAAGGAGAATCCGCCATGTCGGAAGCATTGAAAGAACGCAAAGAGATGGACCCGCAGTACCAGTGGGACCTGACCAAAATGTACGCCAGCGATGCGGAATGGGAAAAGGCTTTTGCCGCCATTGACCCCAAAATTGAAGTTTTGGCTGCCTGGGAGGGCAAGCTGAACAACGCTGCCAGCATTCGTGAATTTTATGATGCAGAAATCGGCGTGTTCCGTGAACTGGAAAACCTGGCTGTCTACACCAGCCTGCGTCTGAGCGAGGATACCCGTGCTGATGACGCCCAGAGCATGGATGCCCGCGCTACCGCCAAATATGTAAAGGCTGTCGGTACCATCGCCTATGCTCAGCCGGAAATCCTGGCACTGCCGCAGGAAACCCTGGATGCCATCATGGCTGACGAGCAGGTTGCCCCCTATCGTTTTGCTCTGGAAGACCTGCTGCGTGCAAAGCCTCACACCCTGACCGCCCCAGAAGAAAAGCTGCTGGCTGCTTTCGGTGAGGCATTCGGCACCCCGAAAAATGTTGCCGATAACCTGGCAGACGCCGACATGGTGTTCGATTCCGTCAAGGATGGCGAGGGCAACGATGTGGAGCTGACCGCTTCCAACTACATCCTGCTGCAAACCTCCAATGACCGCGTGCTGCGCAAGAATGCCTTTGAAAGCTACTACAAGAGCTTCCGCCAGCACATCAACACGCTGGCTGCCTCTTACTCCGGCGCTGTCAAGACCGCTGCCGCCGAAGCCTCCGTCCATCATTATGAATCTTCCCGCGCCATGTCCATGGCAGGGGAGAACGTGCCCGGCCAGGTCTATGATAACCTGGTGGCTACTGTGCGCAAGCACCTGCCGGATATGTACCGCTATGTTGCTCTGCGCAAGCGCATCCTGGGTGTGGACGAGCTGCACTACTATGATGTGTACGCCCCGCTGACCAAGGGTGTCAGCGCCCATTACACCTATGACCAGGCCAAGCAGATGGTTCTGGATGCCGTTGCACCGCTGGGCGAAGAGTACGGCACCATCGTTCGCAAGGGCTTTGCCGAGCGCTGGATCGATGTCTACCCCAACCGCGGCAAGCGCGGCGGCGCTTACTCCGGCGGCTGCTATGACTCCAACCCCTATATCCTGCTCAACTTCAGCGGCACGCTGGACAGCGTTTCCACGCTGGCGCATGAGATGGGCCACAGCATGCACAGCTGGTTCAGCCGCCATACCCAGCCTGCCCAGTATGCCGACTATACCCTGTTTGTCGCAGAGGTCGCTTCCACCGTCAACGAGAACCTGCTCATTGAGCACCTGCTGGCAGAAAAGAACCAGGATCCCGCAACCCGCCTGGCCCTGCTGAACCAGTACCTGGAGAACTTCAAGGGGACCGTCTACCACCAGACGATGTTTGCTGAATTTGAGCGCGAGGCACATGCGATGGTCGAGCGCGGCGAGGCCTTGAACGCCGCCGCCCTGAACAATCTGTACAAGAAGCTCATTGTGGACTACTTTGGACCGGAGCTGGTTGTGGATGACGAAGTACAGTACGAGTGGGCACGCATCCCGCACTTCTACCGCCCGTTCTATGTTTATAAGTATGCAACCGGCTATTCCACTGCCGTGGCATTGTCCGAGGGCATCCTGAAGAACGGCGAACCGGCTGTTAAGAAGTACCTGGAGTTCCTGCACATGGGCGGCAGCGCTTACCCGCTGGATGAGCTGCGCCATGCCGGTGTGGACCTGACCACCCCCGCCCCGGTGGATGCTGCCCTGGATAAGTTCGGCCGCATTCTGGACGAAGCCGAAGCCTGCGTGGCACAGCTGGAAGCTACAAAATAAGCAGGGGAAAGTCCTAGGGGGTATCTGAAAAATTCAAAAATTTAGTCTGTTTCTGCAAACACAGCGGGATTTTGCGTTAAAAAGCCTTGGAATCCGCAAAGGATTCCTATGGCTCTTTGCCTTACATCCTGCTTGCGTTTGCGAAATATCCATCGTTCTCTTTGTTTTCAGATACACCTTAAGTGCAAAATTAGGGCAATACCGCATAATTCTAAGTGCCGATACGGCGAGCGAGGTGCGGCAGATGCTAAGCCAAAAGCGCAGATAATACTGGATGTCTTATCGAGCATTTTGGCAACGCAGATGCCGTGCCGCAGCCGCCGGAGCGGTGCTTGAGCCGTTAGGCGGGAATTGTGCGGTATTGCCTTAGAACCCCCAGTGCAGAAAATCAGCATCTTGCACGATTATTTGAAATATTTTTTGTGAATACTCTTGACAGAGCGTGGTTTATCCGCTATTATAATAAATGCGTGAGTTAAGGGGTCAAGTGCGGCCAAAATGGAAGCACAACCCCCGCAAAAACTGCGCGGAATAATCAAGAAAGGAGAAAAGAAATGCCTACTTTTAACCAGCTCGTACGCAAAGGCCGTGAGGTCCTGGTAACCAAGAGCACTGCTCCTGCCCTTCAGAAGAGCTACAACTCCCAGAAGAAGCAGTACACCACCATGAACAGCCCCCAGAAGCGTGGTGTCTGCACCGCTGTTCGTACCATGACCCCCAAGAAGCCCAACTCTGCTCTGCGTAAAGTTGCCCGTGTCCGCCTGACGAATGGTATCGAGGTCACCTCCTACATTCCTGGTATCGGCCATAACCTGCAGGAGCACAGCGTTGTCCTGATCCGTGGCGGTCGTGTTAAGGACCTGCCCGGTGTCCGTTACCACATCATCCGTGGTACTCTGGATACTCAGGGTGTTGCAAACCGTAACCAGGCTCGCAGCAAATACGGCGCAAAGCGTCCCAAGGCCGGTGCCAAGAAGTAAGGAAACATCTTTTCGCCATAAAATGGTCAGCTGACCCTTTTGTGGCATTACGGGAGTTTTCTTTAACTTTCGAGTACCGATGATATCATTAATGTGAAGGAGGGAAGAAAGATGCCCAGAAGAGGTAAAATCGCAAAGCGCGAAGTTCTGGCTGATCCTATTTACAATTCCAAGCTCGTCACCCGTCTGGTCAACAGCATCATGCTGGATGGCAAGAAGGGCGTCGCTCAGAAGATCGTTTACGAAGCTTTTGAGACTGTCAAAGAGAAGACCGGCAACGATCCTCTCGAAATGTTCGAGAAGGCCATGGAAAACATCATGCCCAGCCTCGAAGTTAAGGCCCGCCGTGTCGGCGGCTCCACCTACCAGGTTCCCCTGGAGGTCAGCCCTGCCCGCCGCGAGACCCTCGGCCTGCGCTGGCTGACTCTGTACAGCCGCAGCCGTGGTGAAAAGACCATGTCCGCTCGCCTGGCCGCCGAGATCATCGACGCTACCAACAACGTTGGCGGCGCTGTCAAGAAGCGCGAAGATACCCACAAGATGGCAGAAGCCAACAAGGCTTTCGCGCATTACCGTTATTGATCTGCTTACTGAGGAGGTTTAAGCCATGGCAACGCCGAGAGACGTATCCCTGCAAATGACCCGAAATATCGGTATCATGGCCCACATCGACGCAGGCAAGACCACCACCACCGAGCGCATTCTGTACTACACCGGTATTAACCATAAGATCGGCGAAGTTCATGACGGCGCTGCTACGATGGACTGGATGGAGCAGGAACAGGAACGTGGTATCACCATCACTTCCGCTGCAACCACCTGCTACTGGAGCCACACCGAGACCCAGCACGATCCGGCTCTGTTCAAAAAGAACCGTCATCGTATCAACATCATCGACACCCCGGGCCACGTTGACTTTACTGTTGAAGTTCAGCGTTCTCTGCGTGTTCTGGACGGTTCCGTTACCGTTCTGGCCGCTAAGGGCGGTGTTGAGCCGCAGTCTGAGACCGTTTGGCGTCAGGCTGACGAGTACAAGGTTCCCCCGCATGGTGTACGTCAACAAGATGGATACCATGGGTGCCGATTTCTACCGCTGCGTTCAGATGCTCCATGATCGTCTGCATGCCAACGGTGTGCCTATCCAGCTGCCTGTCGGCCAGGAAGACACTTTCCGCGGCATCATCGATCTGATCGACATGAAAGCCGATATCTACTATGATGATATGGGCAATGATGTGCGCGTTGAGGAAATTCCTGAAGACCTGAAAGAACAGGCTCAGGAATATCATGACAAGCTGATCGAAGCTGTCGCTGAGACCGACGAAGAGCTGATGATGAAGTACCTGGAAGGCGAAGAGCTGACCAAGGGAGAAATCAAGGCTGCTCTGCGTAAGGCTACTATTTCCAACGAGATCGTTCCTGTTGTCTGCGGCTCTTCTTACAAGAACCGTGGCGTTCAGAAACTGTTGGATGCAATCGTTGATTATATGCCCGCTCCGACCGACGTTGCGGCCATCAAGGGCACCAACCCGGAGACTGGCGAGGAAGAAGATCGCGCTTCTTCCGATGATCAGCCGTTCTCTGCACTGGCATTCAAAATTATGACTAACCCGTATGTCGGTAAGCTGTGCTTCTTCCGCGTGTACTCCGGTACGCTGGACGCAGGCACCACCGTCTACAACTCTGTCAAGGATAACAACGAGCGTATCGGCCGTATCCTGCAGATGCACGCCAACAACCGTAAGGACATCGACATCTGCTACGCTGGCGATATCGCCGCCGCTGTTGGTCTGAAGAACACCACCACCGGTGACACGCTGTGCGACGAGAAGCACCCCATCATTCTGGAGTCCATGAACTTCCCGGAGCCTGTTATCCGCGTTGCTATCGAGCCCAAGACCAAGGCTGGCTCCGAGAAGATGGGTATTGCCCTGTCTAAGCTGGCTGAAGAGGACCCGACTTTCCGTACCTGGACCGATGAAGAAACCGGTCAGACCATCATCGCCGGTATGGGCGAGCTCCACCTGGAAATCATCGTGGACCGTCTGCTCCGCGAGTTTAAGGTCGAAGCTAACGTTGGCGCACCTCAGGTTGCCTACCGTGAAACCATCCGCAAGGATGCTAACCAGGAAACCAAGTACGCACGTCAGTCCGGTGGTAAGGGCCAGTATGGTCACGTTAAGATCAAGATTGAGCCCAACCCGGGTAAGGGTTATGAGTTTGTCAACGGTATTGTTGGCGGCGCTATCCCGAAGGAATACATCCCCGCTGTTGACAACGGTATCCAGGGCGCGATGAAGTCCGGCATTCTGGCTGGCTATCCCGTCGTGGATGTCAAGGTCACTCTGTGGGACGGCTCCTATCATGAAGTTGACTCCTCTGAAATGGCGTTCTCCATCGCCGGTTCTATGGCTTTCAAGGAGGCCATGAAGAAGTGCGATCCCGTCATCATGGAGCCCATCATGAAGGTCAACGTTATCGTGCCTGATGAGTACATGGGCAACGTTATCGGCGACCTGAACAGCCGCCGCGGCGCGATCCAGAACCAGGAATCCACCGATGGCACTGCCCGTGTCACCGCTATGGTTCCTCTGTCCGAGATGTTCGGTTACGCTACTGACCTGCGTTCCAAGACCCAGGGCCGTGGCCAGTACTCCATGGAGCCGGCTGATTACCAGCAGGTTCCCAAGAGTGTTGCCGACAAGATCATGACCGAGCGCAATAAGGGCTGATTCTGCACAAATTCGCGCAAAATACTTGATTTTTCTTGAAAAATCTAGTATGATAGCCTTACAACAGGCTATTTTATCTGTTTTAATTAAAGGAGGACACTTCCAATGGCTGAAAAGGAAAAATTTGACCGCTCTTTGGAGCATGTCAACATTGGCACCATCGGTCACGTTGACCATGGCAAGACCACTCTGACCGCTGCCATCACCAAGACCCTGGCTCTGAAGGGCGATGCCGACTTCATGGATTACTCCAGCATCGACAAGGCTCCCGAGGAGAAGGCTCGTGGCATCACGATCAACACCGCTCACGTTGAGTACCACACCGAGAAGCGTCACTACGCCCACGTTGACTGCCCGGGCCATGCTGACTACATCAAGAACATGATCACCGGTGCTGCTCAGATGGACGGCGCGATTCTGGTAGTAGCTGCAACAGATGGTCCGATGCCGCAGACTCGTGAGCACATCCTGCTGGGCCGTCAGGTAGGCGTTCAGTACATCATCGTCTTCCTGAACAAAACCGACATGATGGATGACGAAGAGCTGCTTGAACTGGTTGAGATGGAAGTTCGCGAACTGCTGGACAGCCAGGATTTCGATGGCGACAACACCCCGATCATCCGTGGTTCCGCTCTGAAGGCTCTGGAGAGCACTTCCAAGGATCCCGATGCTCCGGAATACAAGTGCATTTGGGAGCTGATGGACGCTGTTGACAGCTACATCCCGACCCCGGACCGTGCTGCTGATAAGCCGTTCCTGATGCCCGTTGAGGACGTTATGACCATCTCCGGCCGTGGTACCGTTGTGACCGGCCGTGTTGAGCGTGGTACTGCTCATGTCGGCGATCAGATGGAAATCGTTGGTCTGAAGGAAGAGAAGATGACCACCACCATCACTGGTCTGGAAATGTTCCGCAAGAGCCTCGAGTTCGCTCAGGCTGGCGACAACATCGGCGCTCTGCTGCGTGGTATTGACCGTGACCAGATCGAGCGTGGCCAGGTTCTGGCTGTTCCCGGCTCTGTTCATCCCCACACCACTTTCGATGGCCATGTTTACGTTCTGAAGAAGGAAGAAGGCGGCCGTCATACCCCGTTCTTCAAGGGCTATCGTCCGCAGTTCTACTTCCGTACGACGGACGTGACCGGCATCATCACCCTGCCCGAAGGCACTGAGATGTGCATGCCCGGCGACAACGTTGATATGCACGTTGAGCTGATCACCCCGGTTGCCATGGAAGAAGGCATGCGTTTCGCTATCCGCGAAGGCGGCCACACTGTTGGTTCCGGCGTTGTTTCCAAGATCGAGAAGTAATTTTCGGCTTGTGATATAGCTTTCAAGGCTCCTGCTGTTAAGGCAGGGGCCTTTTTTGTTGTGTACGACTTATGGGACGAGGAGGGGGCAAAGGCCGGGTGTGGAAGCCCAAGGAAGGCATCATGAAAACATCAGGAATTGTCGATAGGGGAGAGGACACCATTCGGAACTTTGAAAAAAGTGGAGCAGGAGGGGGCACTCACACCGCCCTACCTTGGGAAGGTGTATTTCAGGTCGCGGTTAAGGGGCAAGGGTTGATCTATCCCTAAGTTTTCGGAACGGTCAGGAACGCTCTCTACAGTACAATTTATAATGGGCAATTCTCAACCTCCAATTTTCCCTTCAAGTTTCCTCCAATCTCTGCCAAATCTCTCAACAACAAGCCAAACCGAAATGGCAAAAAATGCGCGATCACAATACCGGGTGATTTGATTAAGAGATTGCAAAGAACATTATCGGGGGAAATGTTTAATCATTTGATAAAATCAGGAATAAACCATTCAAAAATGTTAATAAATACCGCCAAAGGGTCACCGCACCGCAGCGCAAATAATGTGCGAAAAACAGGTTTCAGTTGATTCAAGGACAAAAATTTAGATAGAAACCGCGCTAATTAACTATGCAAATTCTGGCAACTGTGATATAATGTATATAACTAGATGTGTCGGAAAAGTTATCATTTGCGGGATCAAGGCATGCAGCCGGTACAACGTTTTGTCAGCCGCTGTGCCGGGGCCAAAAGCTCCAAAAGCAGGCCGCAGCCCGGCAGGGGATCGCTAGACCGAGGGGAGCACAACCAGGCGTTTTGCAATCAACACCTGCAAAGTGCCGCACATCTGCCGTACCACTTTTCACACAAAAGGGGAAAGTAGTAACACTTAAGGGAGGATAAAACTATGAAGAAAAACCTTCAGCGTTTTGGTGCATCCGTGCTGGCAGCAGCCATGGTTGCCCAGAGCGTGGCGCTTCCCGCAGCAGCCGAAACTACCAAGATTGATTCTTCGGTAGCGCAGTCTGTTGCAGCTAGCGCAGCAAGCGCGGCCAGCGCTGTGCAGTCCCTGCCCAAGTTCACCAGCACCGCAGACCTGATCAAGCAGACAGCCCAAACGCTGGCTGCCCAGGGCGAAGTGCATGAACTGGAGCAGGATGATGCCAAGCTGGAAGCGACTGCACAGAGCAAGGCGGGCATGAGCCTTGCAGCGTTGGAAAATGCACTGGCCGATGCCATGTACGCCAACGCCGCAGCCGGCAAGATCAACACCGAAGCCTATGGCCTGAACAAGGACGAGATGGCATCGGTGATGGCTGCCACCATCAAAACGTATCATCTGTCCAGCGCCGTTACCGACCTGGGCTATGAGACGAACGCCGCAGGCGTTGTGACCGCCGTTACCTTTACCGGCAGCTCCGGCATGACCTCTGCGATGGAGTCCATGACCAACAGCGATGATGAAGTGATTGCGCAGCAGGCTGACAGCTACGCACAGGCTTACGTTGCTGAAAACTCCGATACCTTTGCCGCCAGCGCCGCTGCGGACGGCCATACCTATGGCGAGCCGAAATGGTACTGGAATGACACCAACCCGGAGGATGGCCATACCCATACCTGGAAAGAAACCCCCGATGGTTACTGGACCAAGACCGATGACGGCTGGGCTTACACCGCTGTGTATACCTGTGAAAAGGGCGATGCCTACCAGAAGGTAGAAGGCACCGTAACCAAGGATACCACCGAGGCAAAGCCCGGCGTTGCCGGCAAGACCGTTTACTCTGCCAGCGTGCCCGCTGACAAGAGCCCGGTTAAGAAGGAATACAAGGAACCCACCACCCGCACCGACGACATTGCCGCCCTGCCCTGCCAGAGCCATGTCGTGTCCAAGGATGCAGATGGCAACTTTGTTGCTACCTTCAACTGGGAAATGAAGAAGATCGAGGGCGAGCTGGAAGCTGACTACAGCAACGCCCAGCTGTTCTATGACAGCGAAACCGGCAAAATTTCTGCCGGCGCTCCCGTTACCATTGACTGGGAATGCACCAGCGTCACCTTCAAGTGCGCTGTCTGCGGCGAAGAAATCAAAACCCAGCCGGCAATGACCATGCCGGTCAGCATTGTGGTAGACCAGAATAACAATTCCGTCTACATCAATGTGGGCGGCACCCCGACCCTGGATACCACCTCCGGCGGCACCGGCGTTACCCTGGTGTCCGCAATGGACGGCGGCAAATGGTGCGATATGCAGAACAACCCGGTTGACGCAAGCAAGGTGAACTTCACCTATCAGAGCGGCGACAACAAGGGCAAGAACAGCCTGCTGCTGTACGACAGCCAGAAGACTGCCGTGTATGTGGACGACCAGGGCAACCAGGTCACCAATACTTACGATGTCTCGACTGCGCAGATGAACTACTACTACTTCCAGCTGTCGCAGTTCAACCAGGACGAAGCAGAGTACTTCGGCGTGGTTGCCCCGTTCTGGACCTCCAAGGGCGTTCAAAAGCAGGGCGAGGATGGCAGCATCACCGGCACCATGGGCGCAATCAAGGTATTGTGCAGCATGGATCCGAACGATGATGTCCCGCCGACCACCATGGCATTCATGCTGAACATGCTGCCGCAGGCGTTCATGTCTTACGTCATGAACTATGGCGAAGCTCTGAAAGCCATCCGTGATGCAGGCCTGGCACAGGTTGCCAAGCTGGGTGACAGCGCTGACTATGTCACCAAGCTGCTGATCCTGCACGACTGGATCTCCCAGGTTGCAGAATTCGATATGGGCTCCATGGGCGATATCACCGGCGGCGGCAACAACGACCCCATCCAGATGACTGCTTTCGGCGCCCTGCTGGGCGGCGGGATCGGCGCTTCCGGCGTTGAGTATGGCTGCATCTGCCTGGGCTATGCATCTGCATTTAACTACATGGTCCAGAATTTGCCTGACAACAAGAGCATCTATAAGAATGATGACGGCAGCTGGAAGACCCCCGATGAAGTAGGCGATAACGCTGTTGTTGACTTTGCCCAGATCCTGTATTACTGCAATACTTCTGATACCAGTGTTGCCGGTAATGCGTTCGGCGGCGGCATGTTCAACAACGTCCACTACTTCAACGCAGTCAAGGTCAACAAGCTGCAGGGTGACAGCAATTCTGCTACGATGACCACCGGCGAAGCCAACAAGAACTGGTACTATGTTGACGTCTGCTATGACGACGTGAACACCGAGTGCATGGCCCAGACCCGCGTTGAGAACGCAGGCGACCTGCGCCATGTCAACTTCCTGGTTTCTCCCTCCGGTCTGGAAGGCCGTTACAGCAAGTACTATGATTACATTGACTCGCTGTACGACGGCTACACCTACACCAAGAACAAGAATCCCGATGTGGATGATGACGGCAATGTTGTGTTGAACAACGGCAAGCCGCATTACTCTTACACCAAGGCGGAGAACAAGAACGAGACCCGTTACACCGATACCTGCTACGAGGATACCTGGTTCACCTCTATCTGCAGCCCCATCTACTTCGACAATAATTACTTCTATTACGTTGATACCACGACCAACCAGAACCTGTATAACAACATGCGCCGCCAGCAGGCCGAGAACGGCAACAACGGCAGCTCTGGTTCCGGCAGCTCTGGTAACAACTCCCAGATGCAGCAGTTCATGAAGAAGATGCAGAACCAGGGCCCCGATACTCTGGAAGCACGTCCGCGTAATGCGAACTACTATATCCGCAAAGAGGATTCCAGCAGCAGCAGGCCCGGCGGCTTCAGCATGAGCAGCTTTACCAAGACGGATGACCCGTTTGATATCATCCTGATGTACTACAACGATCTGAAGGAAACCAGCAGCAACTTCAATGATGACGACAGCAATGCCAAGGTTCTGGCCGAAGCTGGCACCATCTATAAGATCGATACCAGTGCAAAAGATAAGCATACCAAGGTTGAAAACAACCTGAACACCGAGTGCCTGGCAGACGCTGCTGCAAAGCGGATCTACCCCGCACTGGTACACTCTACCGCACTGTATGATGGCAAGCTGTACTTCAACGTCAACAACGCCATCTACCGTATGGACCCGACCACCGGCGCAGTGGAAGAAGTGAAGGAATACAACACCGTCTATGGCGGCATTAAGCTGACCAAGGATAAGGACGGCAACATGGTTCCCGATACCCACTTTCCCGGCATGAGCATGGTTATCATGGATAGCGCCCAGGATACCAGCAGTGTGAAGTATCTGGGCACCTTCAAGAACCATCCTCTGGCGGGCCTGACCCTGCGTGACAGCTACAGCTTTGCTACCACCACCCAGCAGGGCCAGACTGTGATCACCGGCATCAACACCACCAAGGATCAGCTGGTCGTTTCTGTCGGCACCAACCTGTCCAACACCTACAAGAGCCTGGACGAGCTGGGTTCCGATGGCAAGCCGGTTGTTAAGACCGATGTCTCCGGCACTTCTTATGCAAACCGTAAGAGCTACAAGACCGAGTCCTGGAACTACAACCCGAGTTACAACCAGAACATGGGCAGCTCTGACGAGAAGAACAAGAACGAAGAGTTCATGTGGTGCGCTAACCTGGTTGAAACCATGCCGATGTCCGACATGGTCAGCGACCTGAAGAGCGGCGCAACCACCAATGTTTCCGTTAAAGCATGGTGCGATACCCCCGCTTACACCCAGGACCGCACCACCAAGTACGGCCTGACCAAGGGTGAAAAGAAGTACGCTGACGGCGCACTGCCCAAGGGCCATACCTGGGCTCTGGACGAGCTGGAAACCAAGTCCGTTGGCAACAAGGTGTACCTGTGCTCTGATTGCCATACCGCAACCGAAAGCACCCCCACACCGTTACCCTGCCCGATGCAGTTGAAGGCGTTACCCTGACCCTGGGCACCACCAGCAAAACCTACATCAAGGACGATACCGTTACCCTGACCGTAGAAAAGGAAGGCACCGATATCGTTACCGTTACCGCAAAGAACGGCGATACCGAAGTTGCTCTGAATGAAGTTCAGGAAGCAGCGCAGGACGAAGCCGCAGCCCAGGCTACCACCGAAAAGGCGAAGACGGTTTACACCTTCACCATGCCGGACGGCGATGTGACCATCAGTGTTACCAAAGCCGCTAAGACCTATGAGGTCAAGGTGGCCGATGCTAACAAGGATACGTTGAAGATCACCAGCCCCGAAGCTGACCTGGATAAGGTTGCTGAGGGCACCAGCGTTACCGTTGTGGCTACCCCGAAGGATGGCTATACCCTGACGGCTGACGGTGTGGTGGTTACTTACGGCGACAATCAGACCCTGAAAGCAACTCCTGACACAGAAAAGGCCAACACTTACACCTTTGCAATGCCCGCTGGCGATGCAACTGTCAGCGCAGCGTTTGAAGAGGTTAAGAAGTATAACGTTACTGTGGCGGATACTGTTGAAAACGGCACTGTGGGCGTAGAGCAGAAAACCGCAGCTGCGAAGGATGTTGTTACTGTTACCGTTACCCCGAATACCAACTTTAAGTACACGGACGGCAGCCTGAAAGCTATTTATACGGATGGCGGAACGAAGAAAGAAATTAACGACTTTAAGGCAGTAGACGGTAAGGAAAACACCTACACCTTCGAGATGCCTGCCGCTGATGTTACCGTTAGCGCTGCGTTTGAGGCCGTTAAGGTTGAAACCTACAGCGTTACGATCAACCCCAGCGATAATGGTACTGTGACGGCTGACAAGACCGCTGACCTGAAGGCAGGCGATACTGTTACTCTGACCGTTACCCCGGCTGATAACATGTATACGCTTGCACAGCTGGCAAAAAATGGTTTGGTGATTAAGGACAGCGAGAATACCGATGTTCCGTATACTACCGTCGAGGAAGGCAAAACCTACACCTTTGAAATGCCTGCTGCTGATGTGACCGTTACCGCACAGTTTACGGTTGTTAAGTATGGCATTGAAGTTAAGGTGGAGGGCGAGGGCACTGTCACATTTACTGATGATGGTGAGACCCGCTTTGCGGAAGGTACAGAAGTTACAGCTAACATCAAGCCGAAAGGTACCACCTACGTATTGACCGAGGCGATGTATTATGTTGGCAATACCGGCGACAATATTACGAAAGCTGTGAATGACGGTGGCGGCGAGTATACCTTCACTATGCCTGCAAACCATGTGAAGATTGAAGCAACCTTTACAGCAGTTGGCGGCGAAGAAACCCAGGCTCTCGAAGCCGAGGAGCGCACCGCTCACGGTGCCGCTGAAAAGACCACCATTACCGCAATGGCTGTCTTTACCTGCACCGATAAGAACTGCGCAAGCGCACAGTTCGTGGATGCAACGGTAAAGCAGACCAGCGGCGTTACCACCGCTGCTGTCAACTTCAACGGCAAGGACTACACCGCCAAGTACGGCGAGAAGAACGGCTGGGTTGAAGAAAACGGCAAGAAGTACTGGTACGAAAAGGGCGTGAAGCAGGGTACCACCGGCCGCGGCAAAGAGATCTATGATCCCGATTCCGACGCTTGGTACTGGCTGGATGCTGTCCAGGGCGGCGCAATGACCGTCAGCAAGGACGTTTACCAGGAATCCGCCGCCGGCCAGTGGGCTGATAAGCCCGATGGCACCGGCAAGTGGGTCCGTTACGATGAGAACGGCCACATGGTCAAGGGCTGGCAGACGACCGATAAGGGCACCTACTACTTTGACCTGATCACCGGCGCTATGGCTAAGGGCGCAGGCGATATTGACGGTGTACCTTGCGCATTTGACGAGTACACCGGTATCGCTCTGGACGGCCAGTGGCTGACCATCAAAGGCGCTGACTTCTGGTACGAAAAGGGCGTTCGCCAGGGCCTGGATGGCCGCGGCAAGGAAATCTATGACCCGGCTTCCGATGCTTGGTACTGGCTGGACGCCGTTGACCAGGGCAAGAAAGCCACCAGCAAGGATGTCTATCAGGAATCCGAAGCTGGCCAGTGGGCAGACCGCGCCGATGGTACCGGCAAGTGGGTCCGTTACGATGCACAGGGCCACATGATCAAGGGCTGGAGCGCTGACAAGCGTTACTATTTCGACCCGATCTATGGCACCATGGCTAAGGGCGATGCAGTCATCGACGGCCGTACTTATCACTTTGATAAGAACACCGGCGTTCTGCAGTAATCCCACAGCCGAACAATGAGCTGTAACCAGCCCATTAACCTCTAAATAAAAAATGCCGCAGCAGATGTAACAGTCTGCTGCGGCATTTTTGTATTTGTGGGCATAGGTTCGGTGAAATATTTGCCGGGCCAGTAGGGCGGGGGACCCCACCCCGCCGAAAGCTAGAAATAGTACACGATTAAAAAATCGCAATTTACCTTACCCGCATAATAAAGGCAACACACAAAAACATGGCGAGCACATCAGGCCGGTGCAAGGGCAAAACCTACTAAAAAGCTGCGGCTAAATTTGGCAAATATGGCGCGCGAAGTATAATTTTTGGAGGATATCACAAGCAGAACAAACAAACTTTGTCAGTTCAAACAACAAAAAAACAACAAACTGGCATGAATGCCAAAGAATGCGGCCGCGAATTGTGAAAGATTTTAATATATTTTCTTCGTTTTCTCCTTACCTGTTATCATTTGAATTTGCAATCGAAATATGGAACTTGTATAATAGAATAAAAGAAAAGTGTAAAATAAATGGGTGAAGAGGATTTGGTGCAATGGAAGATAAAAATAGATTCAGCATTCTGCTGGAGCATTTGCTGGAAGTTGCGGAAGTCAAGAACTATACCCTGGCCAAGCGCCTGCAATACGATGTTTCCTATATCAGCAAATGGGTCAGCGGCCGCATGCTGCCTGCCAAAAAGACTGAAAAGCGCGTGATGGAGGGCATCAGTGCCTGCGTGGTGGATGAAGCCACCGATGATGGCCGTGACCTGCTGCTGCGGGAATACAGTGTTAGTATCCCCAGTGACCTGAAAGCCGCCATTTATGATAACCTGATTGCTGAATATGATTATTTGCAAGAGGAACTGGACAGCGGCGAGGCGCGCATTGGCCCCTATACGGACTTTTGGGCCGAGCTGAACATGCTGCAATACCTGACAAAAATGGCGCACCCCGTGCTGCGCCGCGTCAGCCAGCTGGATATTGTGGCTGTGATGGACCTGATGGAAATGGCGCGCGAATACCGCCTGAAAGTTGCCAACCTGCAAAACGGCCAGCTGGTGGACCAGCGCAGCTATGATAACGTCTATTTCAAGCTGATGATCGATATCAGCCGCGAAAAATGGGACCCCATCTATGATGCCGCGCTCATTATCAACGTGTTGACCAACTTCAGCCATATTCATTTCAAGCTGTTTGGCAGCACCGCGGCTGCCGGGCGCGCGGTGTTTGTGGTCAAGGGCGATTTTGCCATTACCGGCCTGCTGGTCAGCCACAGCCGCTGCGCTGCCGTTACCGCCACCGAGGACCCGCAGAACTGCGAAAGCCTGTATGATAACTTCTCCAAGCTCTGCGTGCGGGATGACCAGCTTTTCCGCGATACCAGCATGCGCCAGCTGATCAGCCAGTACGACTATATGCACACGCTGCTGGCCTCCAATCTGCGGTGGATGTTCGGCCACCTGAATGAGCTTCTGCTGCCGGATGACTTGTTTGAAGAGATCCTGACCGCCCACGAGGCCGAGCTGAAAGATTTTTTGGGTGCTACCCTGCGGAGCTGCGTAGCGTATACAACCTTGCCAAAGGTGTGGTGGAGGAAACAAACATCCGCATCCTGATTTATGAAGCTGCATTTTCCTCCATGGCGGTTTCCGGCGAGCTGGACTTTTTCAGTTACAAGGTCAACCTTACCCCGGATCAGCGCAGCCGGTGCATCAGCTATGTGCTGCAGCTTTGCAAGCAGCGTGAACAACTTGAATTCCGCTTGATCAGCGGCCGCATTGTGAACGATTTCCAGTATGTGGCGGACCCCAATATGTTTCTTTCTGGCGCTGCATCGTATCTTCGGCTGGATAACAACTGCCCCGTCAACCGGATTGCAATGGTCAACAACAGTGTGATGGAAGACCGCCTGAGTGAATATTTTGATCAGGTCTGGAATTTGGATGACCAGAACGTGACAAAAGAGCGCAACGCCATTGCGGAGCACATCCATCATGTCCTGCAGGGAATCCATCTGATTACCCGCGCCAAAAGTGATGAAATGGAAGAACTGCAAGAGAGCTGGATGAACAAAATCTAAAAATACAACATACATACGCATAAACATAAAGCCCTGGCTGCTGCGGTAGCTGGGGCTTTTGTTGTGCCGAGAAAAATGAAATTGCAAGAAAACTCCATGCCAAAGCGTGAAAATCCATGTGAAAAAAAGTGAATCATGCGGAATCAATTTCTGGAAATTTGTGCCATGGGATTCTCGTGCTTTCCGTAAACAGGAATGGTATACTATGTTCAGCACCGAAGATAATTATAGCATTATGGTTCGGCGACGCTGTGCAACGATGTGCACAGCAGGGGAAAAGCGCCATAAAGGTTTGGCGTGATTTGGATAATTTAATTCCCTGCAACTATAAGGGAAAGACATTTGGAGGAAATTGCAATGAATGAAAACGCGATGTTGACTGGCAAGCCCAGCATTGACCGCCCCTGGATGAAGTTCTATCCAGATGTTCTGCGCGGTATCCAGGTTCCGGCCTGCACCGTGGAGCAGTACCTCTCCGTGCGCGCTGCAGACCCTAACGTGGTTGCCATGCACTACTATGGCGTGGATATCACCTGGGGTACCGTGTTCCGTAAGGTGGACGCCACCGCCCGCGCTCTGCAGGTGCTTGGCGTCAAGCAGGGGACCAGATCCCCGTGTTCCTGCGTTCTGTGCCGGAATTCATTTATCTGCTGCTGGCAGCCGAGCGCATCGGCGCTTCGCTGCTGTGCCGTGACAACACCCTGGAAGAAAACATTGAAGCTGTTCAGAAAGCCAATGCCAAGGTGATTTTTGTTCACGACTTCTTCTCCAAGGCCGAAATCGAAGCCTACCGTGAGCAGACCAACGTGAATACCTATGTTATCGTTCCCGCTCTGGAAAGCGGCGACCGCGCCGCTATGCCGGTTTACCTGCAGCATTCCCTGGATGCCCTGTATCCGGATGTTCCCGCCCGTGGCTCTGATACCATGATGTGGGCTGATTTCTGTAACATGGGCCAGCGTTTCCGCGGCTTTGTGCCCGCTCCTGTCAACATTGACCGCCCGCTGCTGCGCGCCCTACACCAGCGGTTCCACCGGCCCTTCCAAGCAGGTCATCCATTCTGCACACAGCATCATCGGCGTGCTGGCTCAGATGAACTTTTATGGCTCTTCGGATAAATTCCGCCCCACCTGGCTGCTGACCATCCTGCCCCCGGCTCTGATCGCTGTTGTGGTTTCCATGATGCTGCTGCCCCTGGCCGGTGGTATGCTGCTCATTCTGGATCCGTTTGTGGATGTGTACGATGTTGACCTGGAAATGATGCGCTACCGCCCCAACAACTGGCCCCTGATCCCCATGTTTGTGGAGGTTATCCGCCGCAGCAAGCGTCTTCCGGCTGACTATGATATGTCCCACATGCTGGCCATCGGCGCTGGCTGCGAGGCATTCAACAACAAGCAGCTGCGCAATGTTGAGGAGTTCCTCAAGCAGCATAACTGCAACCTGCGCTTTACTGCCGGCTACGGCAGCAGCGAGGCCGGCTCCAACGCCACTCTGCCCATGGCTCCGTTCCCGGTGCGTGACGGCAACGTTGGTGTGCCGATGATCCACAGCGTCATCAGCAGCATTTTCAAGCCCGGCACCCAGGAAGAGCTGACCTACAATACCCCCGGTGAGATCTGCATGACGGGCCCCGGCGTGATGCTGGGCTATGACCGCCCCGAAGCAACCGCCAAGGCACTGCAGGTCCACGCAGACGGCAAGACCTGGCTGCACACCGGCGATATTGGCTATATGTCCGAGGACGGTGTGCTCTACACGATGACCCGCGGCGCATCCCCGCGCTTTGGCGGCGGCGACCTGATGGTGCAGCCGCTGGAGAACATCGTGGCCGATGCCGACATCAAGGGCATCAAGGACGAGTTCTTTGTTATCGTGCCGGATGATGAGCACGAGGGCTGCTTCCTGCCGTACCTGTACGTCCAGCTCAAAGATGGCTACACCTTGGACGATGTGCGCGATAAGATCAATGCCTGCCTGCCGGAACGTTATATGCGTCCGGTGGAGATTTTCACCGTACCGGAACGCCCGTTCTTCCACTTCAAGACCAACCGTATTGGCCTGAGCAAAGAAATCATCGCCAAGCGCAACCAGCAGAAAGAGAAAGCCAAGCGCAACAGCTTTGCCGATGGCTGCATTGCCTGATGACTTTGGCGTGATAAAATCATGATAATGTAACGGCATGTGCCCACCTTATGATAGAGATAAGGGGGCACATGCCTTTTGTTTTGGGGTGGGGGAGCGGATGAAGATGAACGGTACGCGCGGTTGGGGGATAGGGGAGAAGGGCAATCGGATTCCGGTGTGGGGGAGATACTTGTGAAGTTGTAAAGGCAATACCGCATAATTCTAAGTGCCGATACGGCGAGCGAGGTGCGGCAGATGCTAAGCCAAAAGCGCAGATAATACTGGATGCTGCAAGGTGAGCGCCGCCAGTGGCGGAAACAGCGAACCGAAGCAGGGGCAGCGGTCGCAGAGTGCGAGGGGCTTTTGCCCCCGAAGCACGATGCGGGTACCGCAACCCGACATTATCGAGCATTTTGACAACGCAGATGCCGTGCCGCAGCCGCCGGAGCGGTGCTTAAGCCGTCAGGCGGGAATTGTGCGGTGTTGCCTAAAATAAAACTTTGAAATCCATCCGCGGATGAAAAGCACGATAGGGCACTGTATCATTAGCCACATGCTGAAAAAAAATGCTGTAGGGAACGGGATTGACCGTTCCGCAGCCTTATAAAACGTCAACCTTTTACGGGGAAAAGAAAAAAATACCGCTACTCTTTTTTGAAAAAATCACAAAGGAAATTTTGTGCTTTTCTTTTGGAAAGAGGAATTTCGGATGAAAAAGGGGAGTTCGGGAAACAAAAACAGGAAAAACTTTGTAAGATATGGGAAATAAATGACGATGAAACGAACGGTATTTTGACGAAACTAAAAGGCATAAAATAATAAAAAAACTTTCAAAAAGTGTTGACAAAAGGGGGATACTTGGTTATAATAATACTCGTCGCCGGTGAGGCGGCCAAACAAAATAAGCGGATGTGGCGGAACTGGCAGACGCGCTAGATTCAGGTTCTAGTTCCCTTAAAAAGAGTGTGGGTTCAAATCCCTTCATCCGCACCAAAGAGCTTCAAGCTTTGGCTTGAGGCTCTTTTTCTTTGTCTTGGCTTTTAAGTTGTTTATTGCCCTGCCAAAAGCAGAGAGATGATTACCGCTCCGGTATCAGTGAGGAAAAAAGGCCATATGAAGGTTTACCACAAGCTGTCAGGCGAATTTCCATATGCCTGCGTTTCCCTGTGGCCCTGAATCTGGCTCTAAACCGTGTTCCCAATAAAGCAAGATAAAAGGGCAGTGTATTCGTATGCTGCCCTCTTTCATACAACGAAATGTCCACGGACGGAACACAGATATATTATCCACAAAAACATTTTTTAAATATTTTTTACTTCGTATCAACGATAAAAATAGATTGTTTTTCCACAGGGCACACCTGTCCGCCTCTTGCAATCTTGAACGATTGCGGTATAATGGAAAACATTCCGCGAAACCGTTTGTGCGGGCGGCTGCGGAATGGGCAGGTGCGGAACATCTGCCAAACCCAATTAAAATAGGGAAGAGGAATCGTTATGAATCAACTCACAAAAGCGGCCAAAACGCTGGCTGCCAAGTACAACTCCACCAGCCTGATCCTGCGCATTGCAATCGGCCTGGTGATCGGTTCGGTGCTGGCTTTGATCTGCCCCGGTGCTGCATGGATCGAAGAATTCGGCAACCTGTTTGTCGGCGCGCTGAAAGGCGTTGCACCGGTGCTGGTGTTTGTTATTGTTGCCAGTGCACTGGCGCAGGGCTCGTCCAAGCTGGACCGCCGCTTTGGTACGGTGGTCTGGCTGTACATGCTCACCACCTTTGTGGCGGCTGCGCTCAGCGTTGTGACCAGCAAGCTGTACCCGCAGACGCTGGTTCTGGCGGAAGCTGCCACGGCGGATGTGGTGCCCCAGGGCCTGGGTGATGTGATGCACACCCTGCTTTCCAACATTGTTTCTAACCCGGTTGCTTCCATCATGAACGGCAACTATATCGGCATCCTGATGTGGGCCTGCCTGTTCGGCCTTGCCATGAAAAAGCTGGGCAGCGATACCACCAAGAACTTTATGGCCAACACGGCGGATGCAATTTCTACCATTGTGCGGTGGATCATCAACCTGGCGCCGTTTGGCATTATGGGCCTGGTGTTTACCAACGTGTCGGACAACGGCCTGTCCATCTTTACCCAGTACGGGCGCCTGTTGCTGCTGCTGGTGGGCACCATGCTGCTGATGGCGCTGGTGATCAACCCGTTCATCATCTTTATCTACCTGCACCGCAACCCCTACCCACTGGTGTTCCGCTGCCTGCGTGAAAGCGGCCTGACCGCTTTCTTCACCCGCAGCTCTGCCGCCAACATCCCGGTCAACATGTCTCTGTGCGAAAAGCTGGGCCTGGATAAGGATATTTACTCCGTCTCCATCCCGCTGGGCGCAACCATCAATATGGACGGCGCTGCCATTACCATCACCATCATGACGCGGCTGGCTGCCGCCAACACGCTGGGCATGCAGGTCTCCGTGCCTGCCGCCATCCTGCTGTCCATCATGTCGGCTTTGGGCGCATGCGGCGCTTCCGGTGTTGCGGGCGGTTCGCTGCTGCTCATCCCCATGGCCTGCTCGCTGTTTGGCATTTCCAATGATATTGCCATGCAGGTCGTCGGCGTTGGCTTCATCATTGGCGTTATTCAGGACTCCGTTGAGACTGCGCTGAACTCCGCCGGTGACGTGGAATTTGCCGCCACCGCCGAATACCACCAGTGGCTCAAAGAGGACAAGCCTCTGCCGGCTTTCATGGGCGGTAAATAAGGTACATAGGTATCATTTAAAAGTATTACAGCCCCGGTTCTGCGTTTGCAGAGCCGGGGCTGTTGTTATATCCTGAGTGTGGGTAGCAGGGCGGTAGGGGAAAGTGGGGCGGCCAGCCCTCTGGCCGCCGGACGGGCCCGATCACAAATCTCATTATGCCAGATTTGGACAAGGCCCCGGAATGGTCAAGACCATTCCCTACAGGACATTTTATTATGCGCGGCTAACCTTCTAAAATACCAGTAGGGCGGGATGCTCTCACCCAGCCGCGGAGAAACATAAAATCATTCGTTGTGCGGTGTTGCCTTAGGAGGAGGTGGAATGTTATAATTGGCGGCTCCGCAAAGAGCGTGTTACGCTTCTGCACCGAAGTCGGCCCGGAATTCAGCCAGCATGGCGCGCATTTCCTGGGCGGAGGCTTCATCATTCAGGGCGGCGTAACCGGCGCGGGCGGGGCTTGCTTTGGGGGCACCGGGGCCTTTGGAGCCGTACTCGCCAAAGTGAATGGTTTCCTCGTTGGCGGGGTCAGACCAGTTGTCCCACCCAAGGGGGATGATCTCATCGCTTAAATCGCAGTCCAGCCAGTACACGCGGGCATACTGCCGCCACGGGCGGCCCAGATAGACACTGCCTGCGGGGCTGTTGCCCTGCACGGTGCAGTCGGCAAACAGATAGCCCGGCTTGCCCTGCGGCGTGCTGGCGGCGGCAATATAACTGGTAACGCCGCGGTGGGCAACGGGCACAATGCGGCAATGGTCAAACACCGCGTTGGCCCCGCCGAAAATGAAATCAATGTTGCCGGAAATCTCGCAGTCACGGTAGTATTGTTTGGTGTCTAGCCGGGGCGTGTTCTCCCGCGGACCGCGAAAGCCGTTTTTCTGGCGCACGGCCAGCGGCAGGGGAGCGGTGAACAGCGTATCCTGGTTGCCGTGCAGGGAAACATCCACCATGCACACACGGCTGGCATCGGCATATACCGCCAGCGCCTGGCCGCGGTCCGCACCATCACCGGCGGTGTTTTCCACGGTCAGGTGCTCCAGCCGGGCGCTGCCGCCGCCAAGGAAAAGCGTCTGGCTGCGAAAGGTACCGGTGCGCTCCTCGCCGGGCCAGGGGTCGCGCCCGGCGGCACCGGCGGAGATCACGGTCTGCCCCATCCCGGCACCGGTGATGATGTAATCCGCCAGTTCCAAAAACGGGCGTTCATAATAGGTCCCGACCCCCAGCACAAAGTGAAGCGGCTGGGCGGGGTCTTGCGCGGCAGCAGCGGCGGTCAGGGTGGTAAATTCAGCGCTGCCATCCACGGCAACGGTTACAAGCTTGCGTTCCATATTGAATCGGTTCCTTTCACAAAAAGGCTTCCATGGTATCAGTGCAAATACTCCGGTCCGGTGGGGCAAAAAGAAGCGGCATTACACCTTAGAAAAACTGTTTGATAAAAGCAATATCGCTGGCAGCGCGGGCGGGCACGGCTTCCTCGCGCAGAACGGGCAACGGCTGCGGCAGGGTGCGCAGCATGGCAAAGGCACCGGCGTAATCGGTGCAGGAATCTTCCAGGCTGGTGTGCAGCATGGTGCCGTCCGGCGCAAAGTTCTTGCCCTTAAAGTGTACGGCCTTGATCTTGTCCCCAAGCAGCTCGCCCATGGCGTCCCACAGGGGCTGCTGGTTGTCCTTGTCCTCAAAGCTGACCAGGTTGCTCATGTCCAGGATGACCCCAGCGCGGGGCTTTGCATCATATCCAGGATGTGCCGCGCTGCCTGCGGGGTGTTGGTGCTGTCGCCAACAACGGGCTCAATGGCAACGGTCACGCCAAGGCGCTCGGCTTCCGGCAGAATGGTTTCCAGGCTTTTGCAGAGCATATATTGGGCTCGCTCGCGGGTGGTGCCGGCGGGCTGCTTGTGCATGCCGGTAGTCTCGGTGCCAATGCAGCCCGCGTTCAGCGCCTTGCACACGGCTAGCTGGCTTTTGAAATCCGCTGCATTGGCGCTGCGCTGCACTTCGTCCGCGATGGCAAGCTCCACATAGGTGCCCAGCACGGCAACAGCGATGTTGTGCTTCTTTTGTGCTTCCAGCGTGTTCTGCACCAGCTGCGGGGTAACGTCCGCATAGCTGGCAACGCCGGGCACGCATTTTTTGTAGGCCAGCTGCACGCAGGCAAACCCGTCTGCGGAAACCTTGCCAAACAGCTCATCGGGCGTGCCCTTGCCGTAATCATGCAGGCGGGCACCAACGGTAAATACGGCCATAACAGCGGAACCTCCTTACTGGATGATCATTTCGGTATAGGCCAGCAGCAGGGGGGCAACGCCCTTGGCGTCGTTTTCCACAACCGGCTCGCTGAAATAGTATTCCAGGCTGCCATCGCGGCGGGTGGCGCCGCCCAAACCGGCTACCAGGCAGATGCCGGACAGTTGCAGCTCGCCCTTATCGTTCACACCCAGGTATTTGTCACAGGTGCCATAGAATGCCTTTTCGCCGTAAGCGCGGAACCGCTTGGGCAGGTAGCCCAGCCGCACGCCTTTGAGCACGGCGTAAGCAAACAGGGAGCTGCCGGAGGTTTCCAGATAGTTGCCCGGTACGCCGGCTTTATCAATGACCTGCCAGAACATGCCGGTCTCGGCATCCTGGAACTGGATCATGGCCTCCACGGCTTCCTTTGAACATAGCCATAATGGCGCGGTATTCGTAATACATCTGCTCGTCCATGCGCTCCAGAACATCCACCATGGCAACCAGGAACCAGCCCATGGCGCGCAGCCAGAAGTTTGCGCTGCAGCCGGTTACAGGATCGGCCCAGTACATCTGGCGGCTTTCATCATAGCCGTGGTAGTACAGGCCGGTTTTGGGGTCTCGCATGTACTTTTTGATGTTCATGAACTGCTTATAACTGTCCTGGCAGCCCTTCATGCCGTTGCAGCGGGTCTCGTATTCCATGTAGAATGGCTGCGCCATATAGGTGCCGTCCAGCCAAACCTGCCACGGGTAGATGGCTTTGTGCCAGAAATTGCCATCCTTGGTGCGGGGCTGGGTGTCCAGCTGGGCGCGGATGGTGTTGATGGCATCCCGGTAGCGCTGTTCGCCGGTCAAATCAACCAGGGAAAACAGGTTTTTGCCCTGGTTGATATTGTCCAGGTTATGCTCGTTGGCGTCAAAGGTGTAGATCTCGCCGCCATCCTTGACAAAGTAGTCTACAAAATCGCGGGAGAACTTCAGGAACTTTTCATCCCCGGTGGTCTTGTACAGGCTCAGGCAGGCGGTGATCATGCAGCCGTCCACATAGTTCCATTTATTGGGCTTGCCGCTGCGCACCTTTTCAATGTTCCACAGTGGGGCTTCGGCAGAGCTGCCGGCAATCAGATAATCCACATAATTGCCCAGGGTGGTCAAAATCTCTTCATGGGTCATGCCTTAATCCTCCTTAAAGCTGCCAACGTTGATAAAGTTCAGGCGTTCGCCTGCATAGCCTTCCAGTTTGACATTGTGGAAGTGAATCTCCTTCACGTTTTCGGCCCAGATCGCCAGCTTGCTGCATTCGGCGGCACCGCACATCATGGCGGCGTGGCCAGCCCCGGCGTTTTCGGCAAAGGAGATGCTGACATTGTTCATCTCCACTTTTTCAACCGGCTGCTCCGGCAGACCGCTGAACCAGCAGCCTGCATACTCGGCGTCGGTGGCGGTGATATTTTCCATCGTCAGGCTGCCCAGGCGGGGGGTAGCATCGTCCAGCGGCAGGGGTTCATGGCTCTGTACATAGTCGCTCTTGCCGTCCGGGTCACAGAAGTAGAACATGTTGATGACGAATGGGGTCAGCACATGGCGCATTTCCACGTTGCGGAACACCAGCCCGTCGATCACGGCGTTCTTGCCGCGACCGCGGCGGGTCTTGATGCGCAGGCCGCGGTCGGTGTGGTCCATCAGGCACTGGGTCATCACCACATTTTTCACGCCGCCGCTCATCTCGCTGCCAATAACCAGGCCACCATGGCCGCGGTTCAGGTTGCAGTTGCGGATGGTCACATTCTCGCAGGGGGTATGCATCACAGTGCCAAGGAAGAGTTTGCCGGACTTGAGGGCGATGCAGTCATCGCCAACATGGATGTAATCACCGATGATGTTCACATTCTTGCAGCTTTCGGGGTCAATGCCGTCGGTATTGGGGCTGTCGGCACGGTTGTGAATCTGCAGCTGCAGGATGTTCACCCCGTCCGAGTAGGTGGGGTGGATGGTCCAGGAGAAGCTGTTGCACACCTCCACACCGTGTAGGGTCACATTCTTGGCTTTGCTGGTAAAGAAGAGCCGCGGCCGCCAGGCGATAAGTTTCACCTTGATGTGCTGGTACCAGTCGCCGTTGTCGGCGTTGGCGTTGATGCAGCCTTCGCCGGTGATGGTCACATTTTCGGCATTGATGACATTGATCAAACCGGCAAAGCAGTCCAGCGGGTTTCCCTCCCAGCCGCCGAGATAGGCTTCGTGCTGTTCATCGGCGCAGGGCAGCACACCAGGCAGGATGGGATATTCGCGGCGGTCGGTGCCGCCCAGCAGGGTGCAGCCTTTTTCCAGGTACAGGGTGGTGTTGCTGCACAAAAACAGGCTCTGGGTGCGGTAAGTACCGGCGGGCACATACACCGTGCCGCCCGGCGGGCAGGTGGAAAGCGCAGCCTGCAAAAAGGCGGTGTTGTCGGTCACGCCGTCATTCACCAGGCCATAGCGGGAAGCATCTACAAAAAAGCTTTCCGCCGCGGTGGCAAAGTCCAGTGTACCGGTATCGCCATCCGTGGCAAGCACTTCCAGGTGATAGGTTTTGCCGGGTTCCAGGCTGAACACGCTGAACACGTTGGTGCAGCAGGCTTCCAGCACAGTCTGGCCGTTCAGCTGAACCCGGAACGGGGCAGGGGCGGTATAGCAGGTATTGTTTTGCAGCTCAAAACAGGCGCTGCGGGTACAGGCACGAACGAGAGCGAGTTTCATACGATAATTTCCTCCATAAAAGATGAAAAAAAGTTTTGAAATTCAACAAGAAATGTGTTAATATGAAATAAATCAACAAAATTGAAGCGCGTTCTGCCCTAAAACTGGCAAAAATGCTTGGGCGGGGCGTGGCGGGAGGTTTGAACAGGATGGTCAAGGAATATACCTATTCCCCCATGTGGACTTTTATATCGATATGATCGACCGCGAGCATAGCTACGATATGGGAAGTTTCCACACACACCACAAATATGAACTGTATTATGAAGTGGAAGGCGCGCGGCGCTATTTTATTGAGGATTCCGCCTATATCGTCAATGCAGGCAATGTGATCCTGATTGGGGAAAACCAGATCCACAAGACTGGTTCGGTAGGGGATGGCCCCACCAGCCGCATTGTGTGCAATTTCAGCCGCGAGTATCTGCAGGAGATCAGCGGGGCTTTCCCGGAGATTGACCTGTTCAGCTTTATGAGCGAGGAGAACAACCACCTGCTGAGCAACATCACGGTTAAGCAGCAGAACTATATCTACTCCATCCTGCAACAGCTGATCCAGATGCAGGACGAAAACAGCTCCGAAAGCGCTGTGACCCGCAAAATGCTGCTGGCCACGCTGCTGTTGCAGCTGAAAAAGATGTGCGAAAACCAGCATGAGCTGGGGGCGACAGCGGCCGGGTGACCAACCGCATCGTCAGTCAGATCCAAGGCTATATTGCGGAGCATTACGCCGAGAAGCTGACCCTGACAAGCATTGCCAACCAGTTTTACATCAGCCCGTATTACCTCAGCCGTCTGTTCAAAAAGACCATCAACCTGAGCCTGATCGAATACATCAACGGCGTACGCATCAAAGCGGCGCAGAACATGATCGAAAAGACCAACGAAAGCATTTCCAGCGTGGCGGAAAAGACAGGCTTTATGACAAGCGCGCATTTCCGGCGGGTGTTCAAAGATGCCACAGGGCTTTCGCCCCAGCAGTACCGCCAATATTTCAAGCGGGTAAACAAACCGGAAAAATAAGGCCAAAAATGTTACAGCACAAAACCACAACCCCGGCGGCTGCCAACAGGCAGCCGCTTTTGTTTTGCCCCTAACGGATAAGCAGGGCAGGGGAGAGCGATGCAAAGGGATTAGCAGAAAAGGCACCATCATGTGCCGGAATACAGCGGAAAGCCGAAAGCCTTTTTATTCCGGCTGCATCCTGAATATTAGGAACGGCCAAAAGTGAGAAAAGCCAGTGGCCGGAGTTTTCAAAATAAAAGCTGCCCGGTACCCCTTTTTGCAGCGGTACGGGGCAGCCTGTGTGGTGGTTTGGGCGCAAAAAGATCAAAAGTTTGGGAAAAACTTGAAGCTTAGGGCAATACCGCATAATTCTAAGTGCCGATACGGCGAGCGAGGTGCGGCAGATGCCAAGCCAAAAGCGCAGATAATACTGGATGTCTTATCGAGCATTTTGGCAACGCAGATGCCGTGCCGCAGCTGCCGGAGCGGTGCTTAAGCCGCAAGGCGGGAATTGTGCGGTGTTGCCTTAGCCCTTTACACTGCCAGCGGCAATGCCGTCAATAAAGGAATCCTGAGCGGCAAAGAAAACCAGCAGCTGCGGGATAATGGAAATCAGGGACAAGGCAAGGATGCGGTTCCACTGAATGCCTTCACTGGTACTGTCCATAGACAGCTTAACAAAGATTGCCATGGGGTATTTGCGCGGGGTAGTAACGTAAAGCAGGGGACCCATAAAGTCGTTGCAGCTCCACATGAACTGGAACAGCGCACAGGCGACCAAAGAGGGGCTGAGCATGGGGCAGATGATCTTGTACAGGATCTTGACCGGGCCGCAGCCGTCAATGGCAGCTGCTTCGTCCAGGTCGTGCGGGATGCTGCGCATGAACTGCACCAGCTGGTAGACGAAGTAGGTCTCGGTAGCAAACAGGGACGGCACCCACAGGGCGGGGTACAGGGGTTGTTGATCCAGTTAAACTTGTTGTACATCATGTACTGCGGAACGTTCAGAACAACCTGCGGCAGGAACAGCGTCATGATCATAACGCCGAACAGGAAATCGCGGCCCTTGAACTTGAAACGGCTGAAACCGTAAGCAGCAATGACAGAAGAAATAACAGTGAACACAACCTTGGGGATAACGTAGCTGTAGGTGTTCAGGAATGCACGCCAGATGGTGATATCGCCGCCGTAAGTTTTGGTCACAGCGTTATAATAGCCATCCAGGGTGGGATGTGCGGTAAACGGGGAAAGGCTGGTAAAGATTTCGGCGTTGGTCTTAAAAGTGGAACCCACCATCCACAGCAGCGGGTACACCATGATAAAGCCCATCAAAATCAGAACAAAATACTTGAAGAAGGTTGCCACATTGGCGCGTGCTTTCATACCCATAAATCAATTCCTCCTTCAATCAGTCAGCATAGTAGACCCAATGCTTCTGGCTGCCAAATGCGATGACAGTGAGCAGGGCGATGATGATGAACATGACCCAGGCCATGGCGCAGGCCATACCCATTTCGTTGCTCTTGAACGCATAGTTGTAAACCAGCAGCGAAACCAGCGTGACGGAACCGCGGGGGCCGCCATTATTAAAAATAATGTAGGGACCGTTGAATTCCTGGAACGCCTGAGCAATCTGGGTAACGAGGTTGTAGAAGATAACGGGGGTGATCATCGGCACGGTGATGGAGAAGAACTGGCGGGTCTTGGAAGCACCGTCGATGGTGGCGGCTTCGTACAGGTCGACCGAAACGCCCTTCAATGCGGCAAGGAACAGCACCATGGCGGAGCCGAACTGCCATACACGCAGCACAATGATAACGACCATGGCGTAATCGGGGTCAGCCAGCCAGCTGGGCCCCTGAATGCCGATAAAGGAGAGCAGCATGTTGATGATGCCATCCTCTTTGAACAGGGCCTTCCACAGAACGGCAATGGCAACAGAGCCGCCCAGGATGGAGGGAATGTAGTAGATGGTACGGAACAGGTTGACGCACTTGATCTTGAAGTTCAGGATGTAAGCGATGAACAAAGCAAAAATCAGCTTGAGGGGAACGGTGATGAGGGCATAACGGAAGGTGATGATGAACGAGGTCAGCGTTTTCTTGTTGGTGAAAATGTAGATGTAGTTCATCAGGCCGTACTTGGTAATGCCGTCAAAGAAGTTCATATCCGTAAAGCTGTAGAACAGGGAAGTGGCAAACGGATACAGCTTGAACACCACAAAACCAATGATCCAGGGAATCAGGAACAAAAGGCCAACGTTTTCATCACACCATTTTTTGAAAGGAGTGCGGGTCACTGTCTTGGCAGCAGGTGCGCTCATAAAGGAAACCTCCTTGTTACATAATAAAGGGGCTGGCCCCACCGCCATGGGGCCGGGGCCAGCCTTGCTGATGCGTAAGGTTAAGGTAATACCGCATAATTCTAAGTGCCGCAGCCGCCGGAGCGGTGCTTGAGCCGTTAGGCGGGAATTATGCGGTATTGCCTTAAGTGTGAAAAACGGGGATTAGGCAAGTGCTTCGCAGATGCCATCGTACAGGATCTGGGCAGCCTCGGCGGAATCATACTGATCGTAGCTGAAGCCTTCAAACACATCGCCGTACACGCCATTGGTCTCGTCCTTCAGGGAAGTGCTCTCGTAGCAGGGGTCGAACGGCTGGTCAACAAAAGCCATAACCTTGGTGTTGGCTTCCAGAATCAGCTCGTTGACAGCACCGGCTTCCTTGGCGTATTCCTGGCCGGCCTTGGAGCAAACCATGCCGCACTGGGTGCCCATGATGGAAGCGCCCTCTTTTTCGTTCAGGATGAAGTTGATCAGGGCAGCAGCCTCAACAGGATGCTCGCAGCTCTGGGTAATAGCCATACCCATGGAAACCTTGGCAAAACCGCCGTTGGCAGCCTCGCCCCACTTGATTTCGTCGCCAACAACGTACTCAGCGTCGTCGGGCAGGTTCTGGCTTGCACTCAGTGCGCTGGAGTCCCAGGTGAAGATGCCGGCGTACTTGCCGGTGATCCAGGCCTGACCATCGGTGATGGTCTTATCGCCGGCGGCGTTCATGGTCTTCAGGTCGGGCATCACGTGGTTATCTTCAAGGCTCTGGATCCATTCCAGACCTTCCTGCAACTGCTCAACGGTGTAGTTCAGGGTGCTGTCGGTAACCCAGGGCTCGCCGTACTTGCTTTCCAGGTAGAAGGTCATCATGATCATGCGGTCCAGCGGGCCGGCAGCCAGCGGATAGTAGTCATCGCCCAGCTTTTCCTGGAAGGTCTTGGCGGCGTCCAGTAGCTCCTGCTCAGTAGTGGGGTAGTGGTCCAGGCCAGCCTTCTTGAAGGTTGCCATGTTCCAGTAGTAAATACGGCCGGCCATAGCGACGGGAACAGCCTGCAGGGAATTAGCCACAGTGCAGGCATCCAGAGCGCTAGAGGGGAACTGGGTCAGATCCAGCACATCGGAGTAATCGTTCAGGTTAACGAAGCTCTGACCTTTGCCGGAGTACTGGAACAGCCAGTTCCAGTTGACCTGCATCACGTCGGCAGCGGTGCCGGCAGCCAGGGCAGTGGACTGAGCTTCCTCCCAGCCGTTCCACGGGCCGTAAGTGCACTCAACGGTGATGTTGGGGTATTTTTCAGTGAATGCCTTGCAGGCGGCCTCGTATGCAGCCTGGCGGGCATCGCCGCCCCACCAGCTGATGGTCAGGGTGATGGGATCGGTGGTGTTGACGGTGTGAGCCTCGGTAGCAGCCTCGGTAGAGGTGGAAGCAGCTTCAGAAGAAGCGGCCTCGGAAGAAGCTGCGGTGCTGTTGGCAGCGGAGCCGCCGCAGCCTGCCAGCAGGCCAGCAGCCATAACGCTGGCCATTGCAAGGGCGATTGCCTTTTTCATTGTTTTAGTCCTCCTAAAAATGTTCCTATAACGAGCGGCCTGACAACTGACCGCTTCATTCAACGCTATTATAATAACAAATTGTGAACATCAAAAAAATATCCAAAATAGTGTGCAAATTATAAAAACAAACAAATATTGCTTTAATTAAATGGGCAAAAAATCAACCTATGTCAAAACATACGAACTAAGACAAAACGATTTGTGCATAATGCTGAAGCAGCTCGACCCCGCATCTAACAAAAATTACGGCAAAATCTTGCATAAATTGAGGCAATTTGTGCGTATTTGTATATGTTGCAAACGGTTGCAACGAAATTATAGGGAAAAACGTGTAAAATGCTGAATGAAGCACAGAAAACAAACGCACAAATTCGGTAACGCAAAAAATGTACGCAAGCGCACTTCTTTTGCGCATTCGTGCAAAATTTGCAATGGGAAGAAATACAGTATGCTAAAAAATGTTCGCGATGGCAAAATGTGTGCGAAAAATGGAATGGAAATTGCTGCACATAAAACATATCTTGTATATGCGGCCTTTTGGTGCTCTGAAAATTGCGCCGCAAAGTGTTGGAAACAAAAATGGCACAAAAGCGGTGCTGCAAGGCTGGGCAGCGGCTTTTGTGCCATATATGTTGTCATTTACTTATTAAAAGGGCGGAACACAGATTGAAATAATTGAAATAAAAGAATGGATCACTGGTGCGCGGGGTGGCGTTTCAGGAAAGCGCGGTATTCCCGGTACCAGCACTGGGGGCAAAGGCTCTGATACTCTACAGCGTCCACTGTGTCAATCGCAACCTGGGCGCCCTCAAACACGAACTCGCCGTTTACCTTGCGGCCGTTGCAGGTGGCTTTGCGGCCGCAGGCACAGATGGTTTTCATCTCCTCGATCGTGTGGGCCAGCTCCAAAGGCGGGTGGAACCGGGGAAGCCACGGTTCATAAAGTCCGCCCGCAGCCCATAGCAGATGACCGGAATGTTCAGGTCCACCGTGACCAAAAACAGCTGCTCGGCCTGCGCCGGGGTAAAGAACTGGCTTTCGTCACACAGCACACAGGCAGGGGCGCTGCCATGAGCGGCGGTATCGGCCCGGACGATATCCAGGATGTCCATGTCCGGGCTGACCAGCACATCCACCTTGTGGCTGACCCCCAAGCGGGAAACAATATGATCGCCGCCTTTGGTGTCCACGCTGGCTTTCAGAATCAGCACCCGCATGCCGCGTTCGTTATAATTGAAAGCAACCTGCAAAAGCGCCGTGGTTTTTCCGCTGTTCATTGCGCCGTAACGGTAATATAGCTTTGCCATGTTTGGCTCCTTATTAAAATAAAGTGAAAAACAGCATGAAAATCGGGGTGTACCACAGGATCCTGCACCCATGCCAGGGCAGGCGCTGGGGTACACCCCGCCGGAAACAGTCATGTGCTGTGTGCCCGGCTTTTATTCATCATGGTTGCGCAGCCGGTAGCCAAGGCTCATCAGGCTGTCGCCCAAATGGACGTTTTCCACTGTGACCTGCGGATAAACGACCGATAGATTATAGTGGCTGAAGTTCCAGAAGCCCTGAATACCCAGCCGAACCAGCTCGTCCGAAAGGTCCATGGCGCTCTGGCGCGGCACGCACAGCACGGCGACCACCGGCTTGTGCGCCGCACAGAAGCTTTCCAGCTCGGACAGTGGGCGGATGGTTACGCCGCTGATCTCCTTGCCCTCCAGGGCGGGGTTGACATCAAACGCGGCAATCAATTTGTAGCAGTTGGTATCGCGGCTGATAAAGCTGGAGACCGCCGTGCCCAGGCGGCCGGCGCCGATCAGCACGGTAGGCAGCAGCTCGCCGTTGCCAAACAGCAGTTTGCCAATCTCGGTAAGCAGCACATCCACCTTGTAGCCGATGCCCTGCTGGCCAAAACCGCCAAAACAGTTGAAATCCTGCCGCACCTGGCTGGCGGTGGTGCCCATCATGCGGGCCAGCTCGCTGGAAGAAATTTTATCACGCCCATCTGCCTGCAGGTTGCTCAAGTAGCGGTAATATTTGGGCAGCCGCTTGATCACGGGCAACGATGCTTTGTTTTGCATTGTTGATGACATAAAGACTAATCTCCCGTTCTCCGGGCAGGGGTAAAGGGAACACCCTGCCTCTTGTGTAATTCCGATGTAAATTCTAGTAAAAGTATAATCAATCTTGTGCCGATTGTCAATTTTTTATCTAAGTTTTTCCGCGCTTTTTTGCTCAGTCGCGCTCCTCTGTGCATAAAAAGCGTACCAGCAGGGCATACTGTCAGGGTATAGCCGGGTTTTGCACTGCCCGGCGCACCGATTTTGTCGGAAGGAAAGGACCCCCGCCATGCCAAATCGTACCCCAAAACAACAGCCCGCCCCCCATGCTGCCAAGGACGCCAAGGATGTGGAGCGCATGCGGCTGGAACATGACCTGATCACGGACAGCGGCATTGTGCCCGCCACCAAGGGCCGCCATGCCATTTATTGCCTGACGGTGATCGGCACCATTGAGGGCCACAGCCTGGCCCCCGATAACCAGAAAAGCACCAAGTATGAGCATGTGATCCCCCAGCTGGTGGATATTGAGGAGGACCCCGCCGTTGAGGGGCTGTTGGTCATCCTGAATACCGTGGGCGGCGATGTGGAAGCCGGGCTCGCTTTGGCGGAGCTGATCTCCGGCGTCAGCAAGCCCAGCGCAACGCTGGTGCTGGGCGGCGGGCATTCCATCGGCATCCCGCTGGCGGTTTCGGCCCGCAAAAGCTTTATGGTGCCCACCGCCACCATGACGGTGCATCCGGTGCGCCACTCCGGCATGGTGCTGGGGGTGCCCCAGACCCTGCGCTATTTTGAGCAGATGCAGGAGCGCATCGTCAGCTTTGTGGCGGGGCATTCCGGCATCAGCGCCAAGCGCTTTATCCAGCTGATGCACAATACCGGGGAGCTGGTGATGGATATGGGTACCGTGCTGGGCGGGGAACAGGCTGTGGAAGAGGGGCTGATCGACGCCATCGGCAACCTGGGCGATGCGCTGCGCTACCTGTATGCCGAAATCGACGCCGGGAAAACCGGATATTGAGGGGCGCTGCCCGCCAGTGGGCGGAAAGGCTTTGGGCAATACCGCATAATTCTAAGTGCCGATACGGCGAGCGAGGTGCGGCAGATGCCAAGCCAAAAGCGCAGATAATACTGGATGTCTTATCAAGCATTTTGGCAACGCAGATGCCGTGCCGCAGCTGCCGGAGCGGTGCTTAAGCCGCAAGGCGGGAATTGTGCGGTGTTGCCTTTGATGAAAATAGAAAGAGAAAGGGGTTTTACAAGCGGGCGTTTTCATGCTACAATATACCTTATGCTATAAGGGGCAGTATGCCCCTGCCCAAAACAGCACGGCACAGCCGCCGTGGCGGATGGCAGATAAAATCACTGCGCGGAAAGTCTCTTTATGCGGGGCCGCCGGATGCTGTTTAATGGCCGCCCGCTGCCAGATAAAAGGCGAAAGAACTTTCGTTCAAAACGGGGGTAGGCCCGCCGCGCCAAAGCAAATCAACAATGGCTGCCCGCTGAACAGGGCAGCCTGAACATACGCATATTATAGTAAAGAGGTAGGGAGAGCATGGCACGTTCAAGTTCCGCCAAAAACGGAAAAAACAGTAAAAACACATACCGCGCCTCCGGCAGCAAAAGCAGTAAAAGCAGCAGCTCCGGGGCCAGACACAACAGTTCGGCCTCCGGCAGCAAAAAAAGCGGATGTCCAGGCTGGAACAGCGCCGCGCCCAGCAGCAAAACCTGATCCGCAGCGTGGTGCTGGCCGGGCTTGGCATTCTGGCCATTGCGCTGGTGCTGGTGCCGGGGCAGAGCTTCTGGAATGTTCTACGCAGCTGGCTGTTTGGCACCTTTGGCGTGGTTACATATTTTGTCGGCCCGTTTTTGCTGTATCTGGCCTATCTGCTGGCATCCGGTTACCATGTGGGCACTTTCATTGGCAAGGTGCTGCTGCTGGCGGTACTGCTGGCCGGTACGGCGGTCATCTTCTCGGACTTTAAGGTAGGGGATACCCCTGGCAGACCGTCAAGATGCTGTTTGCCTGGGGGCAGCGCAAGTTCTGGACCGGCGGTGTGCTGGGCGTGCCCATCGGCGCATCGCTGCTGGCCGTCTGTGGCCGTCCCGGTGCCAATATCGTCATGATTATTGTCATCCTGATGGGGCTGATGGTGTTTTTTGCCGTTACCCCGGTGGATGTGGTGCAGTTCATCAGCTATTATATTCAGGAGTTCAAAGCCCGCCGCGCCGCCCGTGCGGAGGAAGAAACCGCTTATGATACCCAGCTGTTTGGCCATGAAGCGGAGGAAGAATCTCTTGAAAACCTGACCGGCAGCCTGCCGCCCATGGCCGGCGAGTCTCCGGCCACGCCGCAGTCTGGCGCCCGCCGCCCCTTTGATGTGGCCCCCTATCTGGAACAGGAGGAAGCCGCCCGCCGCAATGCGGCCCAGGCAAGCCCTGCCGACCAGGCAGCCGCCGCAGCGCAGGTCGGCCAGCCGGCGGCCCAGCCCCAGCAGGCGTATACGCAGCCCGGCACCGCAACATACCCCGATATGCAGCGTGCCCAGGCTGCGCCCCAAGGCGTGCAGCACACCCAAAGCTTTGCCCCGCCCGCCCAGCGTTCGGACTTTGATGTGGACCTGGGGCCGGATGCTTCCCAGCGCGCTTTGCAGAACGCCGTGCAGCATGACCCGCTGCAGAAAATTGAGATCGGCCCCGGCGGCACCTTTGGCCTTGACCCGCTGGAGCAGTTGAATCATCGCAAGTACCCCGCGCCCCAGCCGGAACCCCAGCCCCAGCCGCAGGAAGAAAGCTTTGAGCTGCACCTGGAACCGGAAGCCCAGCAGGCTGAGGAAGCCCCGGTGGAGGAAGACAGCCTGAATGACCTGATCCAGCGCGCCGTGACCGGGCGGGATACCCCCGTGGCCGGTGCCGATGTGGGCCTGCCCGATGAGGATGAAGCGGAAAGTTTTGAAACCCCGCTGACCCCGGAACCGGATGATAACGCACCTGCCGCCTCGGCGGAAGATTTTTCCACCCCGCTGGAGCCGGTAGAGGAATTGCCGGAACCGGATGACGTTGGCAGCAGCGAAAGCGCGGATAATTTTGAAACCCCGCTGGTGCCGGAACCCACCCAGCCAGCGCCTGCCCCAGTTACAGCTATCCCCACATTGGGCGGCAGCTTTGACCAGGGCGGTTTCGATGCAGCCAAGGCTGCCTGGAACGCCGGAATTCCGGTATCGGATCTGCTCACCGGGCGGGTCAGCGTGCAGGCCCCGGCACCGCAGCCCACGGCCCAGCCTGCTGCCGCTGCGCCTAAAGTATACAGCGTAACGGATGAACGCCGCCCCGGCAGCCCCAACCGGCTGCGGGTATCTTCCAGCATGGGCAATTCGGCTTCGGCTCCCATTTCCAGCCCGCCCAGCGTGGCCAAAGCAATGGCGAAAGCCCCTGCCGCCCCGGCAGCCACCGCACCCGCCGGTGCAGCCCGCGAAGCGGACGAGGATGCCAGCAGCGAAGCTACGGCAGCCTTTGCCGCCCAGACCAAAGAGGAGTTCCCGCCGTATACTTACCCATCTTTGAACCTTTTCAATGCGGCCAAGCCGGAAGATGAACGCGGTGCGGCCGCCGAGATGAAGAAAAACGCCGATATCCTGGTGAACACGCTGGACAGCTTTGGTGTTAAGACCCATATCCTGGATATCTGCCGCGGCCCTTCGGTCACCCGGTATGAGCTGCAGCCCCAGGCGGGCATCAAGGTCAGCCGCATCACCAGCCTGTCGGATGATATCGCCCTGAACCTTGCCACCGCCGGTGTGCGTATCGAAGCCCCCATTCCCGGCAAACCCGCCGTCGGTATCGAGGTGCCCAACAAGATCCGGTCTACCGTCAGCATCCGCGGGGTGTTTGAATCCCAGAACTACATCAACATGCGCAGCCCACTGACCATGGCCCTTGGTAAGGATATTGCCGGTGCGGCACAGGTCGCCGACCTGTGCAAGATGCCCCATCTGCTGATTGCAGGTTCTACCGGCAGTGGTAAGTCTGTCTGCGTCAACTCGATCATCATCAGCTTTTTGTTCCGCTCCGGTCCGGAAGATGTCAAACTGATTCTGATCGACCCCAAGGTGGTGGAACTGGCTGAGTACAACGGCATTCCCCACCTGTTAATGCCCGTTGTGACCGAGCCGCGCAAGGCCGCCGGTGCCCTGGGGGCCAGTGTGGCCGAGATGGAGCGCCGCTATAAGCTGTTTGCCGAAAACAATGTGCGCGATATCAAGAGCTATAACAAGCTGGCCAAGCAGCACCCCGATGTGCTGGAACACCTGCCTTATATCGCCATTATCATTGACGAGTTGGCCGACCTGATGATGGTTGCCGGCAAAGAGGTGGAAGATTATATCTGCCGCATTGCCCAGAAAGCCCGTGCGGCCGGTATCCACCTGATTGTGGCAACCCAGCGCCCCAGCGTGGACGTCATCACCGGCCTGATCAAAGCCAACATCCCCAGCCGTATCGCCTTTGCGGTTTCCAGCCAGATCGACTCCCGCACCATTCTGGATAGCGTCGGCGCCGAAAAGCTGCTGGGCAACGGCGACATGCTGTTCCTGCCGGTCGGTGCTTCCAAGCCCGTGCGTGTGCAGGGTACCTTTGTGACGGATGAAGAGATCAGCGCTGTGCTGAACTTTATCAAATCCACTTCCAGCGCCCAGTATGATGAAGAGATGATTGCCGAGATGGAGCGCCGCGCCGTTGCCGAAAAGGGCGGCAAGGGCAGCAGCTCCGATTCGGACGATGACAGCGGCAGCCGCGACCCCATGTTTGAACAGGCGGTGGAATGCGTCATCGAAGCCGGGCAGGCATCCACCAGCCTTTTGCAGCGCCGCTGCAAGCTGGGCTATGCCCGTGCGGCCCGCATCATGGACCAGATGGAACAGGAAAAGATTATCGGCCCCTATGAGGGCGCCAAGCCCCGTGCCGTTTTGCTGACCCGCGCCCAGTGGCAGGAACGCCAGCTGGGCCAGGGTGAGTAAATACCGGCGGCGCAGGTATTGCCGCCATTCCTACCGCCGCCCCCAGGTGTGGACCATTGTGGCCGCTGTTCTCATCGCCGTTGCCTTGTATGTGGTCGAAAATTACGGCGGCAACGGTTTTGTGCCCAGCTGGGACCAGATTTACCAATGGGTTGGCCTGGAACCCAGCCAGAGCGAAACCACAGCCCCGCTGCCGGAGGGGGAAACCGAAGTGGTGTTCCTGGATGTGGGGCAGGGGGATGCCGTGCTGATTTTGCAGAACGGTGCGGCCTGCCTGATTGATGCAGGCCCCAAGGATACCCGGCAGAACCTTGTGCAGGACCTGCGCAGCTATGGCGTAAGCCAGTTGGACCTGTTGGTGATGACCCACCCCCATGCCGACCATGTGGGCGGCATGCAGGCCGTTTTGCAGAACTTTGATGTGCAGACCCTGCTGACCCCCGACCTGAGCGAAACTGACGTGACCGGCCAGACCCAGCGCACCCTGCAAACCGCCCAGGAATGCGGCGTACCGGTGGAAACTGCCTATACCGGCCAGCAGTACACCATCGGCACCGGCACATTGACCGTGCTGTTGCCCGGGGTGGATGCCGATACAGTGGGCAGTGACGATGCAATAAATGATATGTCGCTCTGCCTGCGGTTTGAAGCCGGGAACTTTACCTTTTTGGATACCGGCGATGCCGAGCGCAACGAGGAAGCCGCCCTGGCGGAGCAATATCCGTTCCGCTTGCGGTCCACCGTGTTCAAGGCCGGGCACCATGGGTCGTCCACATCCAACACCCAAACACTGCTGTGGCAGGTGCAGCCCCAGCTTGTGGTTGCCAGCTGCGGCCTGAACAATGATTACGGCCACCCCCACCGCGAGGTCATCCAGGAAATGCAGGATGAGGGCATTGACTTTTACCGCACCGACCTGTACGGCACGGTGACCGTGACCGCCCAGGCGGACGGCAGCTTTACTGTGCAGACGGCAAAACAGCCGGACGAAGAGCTGGCTCCCGCCGCGTAACCCCGGCAGCCTGACTCTGTGTGCCTGACCCCAGTATGTCGGCAGGTAAGTGTTCCCGCACGCCCCAAAAGTTTTAAGGCAACACCGCACAATTCCCGCCTTACGGCTTAAGCACCGCTCCGGCGCCTGCGGCACGGCATCTGCGTTGCCAAAATACTCGATAATACACAAAGTATTATCTGCGCTTTTGGCTTAGCATCTGCCGCACCTCGCTCGCCGTATCGGCACTTAGAATTATGCGGTATTGCCTTAATTGGGTAGAAATAGAGGAAAGTAATAAAAATACAGGAGGATGAATCCTATGCAGATCTCCCAGATGTTCAAGCGCAAGCCTTGCGTGTTTTCCATCGAGTGCTTCCCCGAAGCAGACCGCCAACTTTGATAAAATGAAGGACACCCTGCGCACCATGCGCACCCTTAACCCGGATTTTATCAGCGTTACTTACGGTGCAGGCGGCTCCACGGGCGGCGTTTCCACTGTGGAAGTGGCCGAATTCCTGAAAAACGACCTGAACGTAGAGCCACTGGCCCACATGATCTGCATGGGCAGCGATAAGGCAAAGGCCGCCCAGCTGCTGGACCAGCTGAATGCCGCCGGTGTGCGCAACGTGCTGACCCTGCGCGGCGACCGCACCCCCACCCGCCCCGAAAGCCCGGACTTTGCCCACGCAAGCGACCTGGCCCAGTTTGTGTGGCAGACCCAGCCGGAATTTGATATCCACGCTGCCTGCTACCCCGAAGGCCACCCCGAAGCCGCTACCCTGGCCCAGGATGTTGCCAACCTGCGCTTTAAGCAGGAGGCCGGTGCCACCCACCTGCTGACCCAGCTGTTCTTTGATAATATGCACTTTTATCGCTTTTTGAACCTGGCCCGCCGCGCAGGCATCACTTTGCCGGTGTCTGCCGGTGTTCTGCCCATCGTCAAGCGCAGCCAGATCGAGCGCACCGTCTCGCTTTCCTCGGCCAGCCTGCCCTCGGAGTTTACCCGCATGATCTCCCGCTATCAGGACGACCCCGAAAGCCTGTATGCTGCCGGTATTGACTATGCCGTGCAGCAGCTGCGAGATCTGATCGAGGGCGGTGCCGACGGCATCCACCTGTATGCCATGAATGACGCCAAGGTTGCCGCCGCTGTGTATGAGGGCATCAAGGACCTGCTGTAATCGGCCTGTTGGCCCCATAGAGGGGGGGAGTGAAACGCTGTGCAATTAGCCTACCCGCAAAACGATACCCGCGCCGAAACCCTTCGCTACCTTGGGGCAGGGGGCTGGCAGCCGGATGCTGCATCCCAGGTGCTGCTGCAAAAAGCCGAGGATGCCCTGCGCGCCGCCGCCACCCCGCGCGGCGTGTGGAAACAGCTGCCGCTGACCGCCCTGCCGCTGCAGAACGCCGGGAATGATATTGCCCGCCACCTGCGCGGCTGCGATGCCATGGTGCTGATGGCCGTTACCCTTGGCAGCGGGGCTGATACATTGATGCGCCGCCTGGAGCTGACGGATATTGCCCTGGCCGCTGTGGTGGATGCGATGGCTTCCGCTGTGATGGAAGAGCTGTGCAACGCGCTGGAAGCCGAGATCCGCACCAGCGTGCAGGCGCAGGGGCACTACCTGACGGGGCGTTTTTCCCCGGCTATGGGGACTGCCCGCTGACTTTGCAGCAGCCGTTTGCCATTGCGCTGGATACCGTGCGCGGCCTTGGCATGGCGGTCACGCCGGAAAATCTGCTGACCCCGCGCAAAAGCGTAACAGCCATCCTTGGCGTGGCGGACCACCCGGTAACGGGGACCCGCGCCGGGTGCGGGCACTGCCTGCTGCGCGAAAAGTGCGAATACAGAAAGAGGGGAACCACCTGTGAAAATTGAGGAAGTATTTGCCCGCCGCCGCTTTATTATGCTGGATGGCGCCATGGGCACCCAGCTGCAGCTGCGCGGCCTGACCACAGAACAAAAGCCGGAACTGGCCGCCTTTATCATGCCGGATGTGCTCACTGCCGTTCACCGGGACTATGCCCGCGCCGGGGCGGATATCCTGCTGGCAAACACCTTTGGCGCCAACCCTCGTAAATTGAAGGGCACCGGCTATACTGTGCAGCAGGTGATCGAAGCGTCCATCGCATGTGCCCGAACCGCCGCGCAGGAAACCGGTGCCCTGGTGGCACTGGATATCGGCCCCATCGGCGAGCTGCTGGCCCCGGCAGGTACCCTGCCGTTTGAGGATGCCTGCGCCCAGTTTGCTGAGATGGTGCGCGCCGGTGCCGCAGCCGGGGCAGACCTCGTCTTTCTGGAAACAATGACTGACCTGTATGAGCTGAAGGCCGCCATCCTGGCCGCAAAGGAAAACTGTGACCTGCCGGTGTTTACCTCGATGAGCTTTGAGGCCCGTGGCCGTACCTTTACCGGCTGCACAGTGGAAAGCTACGGCATTACCGCCGCCGGCCTTGGTGCGGACGCCGTGGGCATCAACTGCTCGCTGGGCCCCAAGGAAATCCTGCCCTTTGCTCAGCGGCTCTGCCGTGTGGTGCCCGCCGGTATGCCGGTGTTTGTTAAACCCAATGCGGGCCTGCCGAACCTGGACGGCAGCTATGATATCACCCCGGCGGAGTTTGCCGCTGAGATGGCCGCCTACCTGCCCACCGGAATTTCCATGCTGGGCGGCTGCTGCGGCTCTGAGCCGGAATCCATCCGCCTGCTGAAAGAGCTGACCCAGGATAAAACCCCCGCCGCCAAAACCCCTATTGTGCGCAGCCGCCTGTGTACCCCCGTGCGCTGCGTGGAGGTAAACGGCATCACCGTGGTGGGAGAGCGCATCAACCCCACCGGCAAAAAGCGGCTGCAGCAGGCCCTGCGGGAGGGCGACAGCGCCTATGCCTGCGCCCAGGCAGTAGCCCAGGCCGAGGCCGGTGCCGAGCTGCTGGACGTCAACGCCGGTCTGCCGGATATTGACGAACCCGCCACGCTGGAAATGCTGGTGCGGGAGCTGCAATCCATCACCGACCTGCCATTGCAGCTGGATTCTTCCAACAAAGATGCTTTGGCCCGCGCGCTGCGCATTTATAACGGCAAGCCGATCGTCAACTCCGTCAACGGCGAGCAGAAGGTGCTGGACAGCATTCTGCCCCTGTGCAAAAAGTACGGCGCCGCCGTGGTTGGTCTGGCACTGGATGAACACGGCATTCCCAAAACGGCAGAGGGCCGCTTTGAGGTTGCCAAGCGCATTGTGGCCGCAACGGATGCTATCGGCATTCCCCGCGGGGATGTTTACATCGACTGCCTGACGCTGACGGTTTCTGCCGAGCAGAGCGCCGCTGCCGAAACCCTGAAAGCCATTACCATGTGCAAAAAGGAACTGGGCGTGCGCACCGTGCTGGGTGTTTCCAACATCAGCTTTGGTTTGCCCTGCCGCGGCTACATGAATACCACTTTCCTGACGTTGGCCATGCAGGCCGGGCTGGACCTTGCCATCATGAACCCCAACACGCCGGAAATGATGGCCGCTGTGCGCGCCTACCGTGTGCTGACCAGCCAGGACGAAAAGTGCAATGATTACGTTGCCGCCTATGCCAATGTGCAGGTGCAGACCTCCCAGGTGGCAAAACTGATGCCGCCGCCCCGGCGGGCGGTGCAGCAGGGGCCGATGCTCTGTTTGAAGCCGTGCGCCGCGGCCTGAAAAACGAAGCCCGCGCCGCTGCAGAGGAAGCCCTGAAAAACCGCGAGCCTTTGCAGGTGGTGAATGAAACGCTGATCCCCGCGCTGGATGTGGTGGGCGATGCCTTTGAAAAAGGCTCCATCTTTTGCCGCAGCTGCTGCAATCCGCCACGGCGACCCAGGCTGCTTTTGAAGTGATCAAAACCGCCATTGCCGCCAGCGGCAGCCAGGGTGAAAGCAAAGGCCGCATTGTGATCGCCACCGTAAAAGGTGACGTACACGATATTGGCAAAAACATTGTGCGCGTAATTTTGGAAAACTATGGCTATGACGTGCTGGATCTGGGCCGCGATGTGCCGCCGGAGCGCGTGGTGGAAGCCGTGCGCCAGACCGGTGCGCCGCTGGTGGGGCTTTCGGCCCTGATGACCACCACCGTGCCCAACATGCAGGCCACCATCGAAGCCCTGCACGCGGCCAACCTGCCCTGCAAGGTCATGGTGGGCGGCGCTGTGCTGACCAAGGCATACGCCGAACAGATTGGTGCCGATTTTTATGCCAAGGACGCCAAAGCCAGCGCCGATTACGCCAAACAGATTTTTGGCTGATTGAATCAAGTTTTGACTTTCACGTTTCAGCTGGTATTTTGCTATAAGAAAAAATTAAATACGATAACGCAATAAAACAGCAGCACACCGTTTCCCGGAAAATAGGGAAGCCGGTGTGCTGCTGTTTTTATTTGGAAAGGGGAATGGCGAAATAGGAACGAAAAGAGTGTGAAAATAAGAAATGAGGAAATTGGAAAAATTGAAGAAAGAAGAAATCAAGAAGATAAAAGAGTGAGTTACGCCTTTTCTACCTCATAATCACTCCAGCTGTCTGCTGTGGCGGCGGCGCTGGTGTCCACGCTGGTTTGGTAATGGCAACGTTCTGCAGCAAAAGGTGGATTCGGTGTTGGTGGTGTAAAACAGGGGTGTGCATGGCCCTAAAACGATGAAGAGGGAATTTTTAATTGGATTTTTATTCAAGGCAATACCGCACAATTCCTGCCTTACGGCTTAAGCACCGCTCCGGCGGCTGCGGCACAGCATCTGCGTTGCCAAAATGCTCGATAAGACATCCAGTATTATCTGCGCTTTTGGCTTGGCATCTGCCGCACCTCGCTCGCCGTATCGGCACTTAGAATTATGCGGTATTGCCTCAAATCTTTTTAACAAAAACTTTCTGCCCCAGCCCCCAACCGCTACTTGCAATTTGCCAAACGGTATAGTATAATACTTAAAGCGGACAGGGCTGTATATTGCGCTGTTTTGCATACGGATGTGGGCCCCGTGCGCAGGAGCCCTGTGAACCATGTCAGGCGGGGAACCGAGCAGCATTAAGCGGTGGTCTCCTGGTGCCGCGGTCAGTCCGCATTCGTATGCAAAGCAGCGCAGCCGCGGGGCACACCCCGCGCGGGCCTTGTCCCTTTTTCTATGCCGCAAAATATTTTACAGGGGGTGGTTGCATTGTACCGTGCGCTGTACCGCAAGTGGCGCCCGCACAAGTTTGCGGATGTTGTTGGCCAGGAAGCCATCGTAACGGCCCTGCAAAACCAGATCGCCGCCGGGCGCATCGGCCACGCCTACCTGTTTACCGGCACCCGCGGCACGGGCAAAACCACCTGCGCAAAAATTTTTGCCAAAGCGGTCAACTGCCTGGATACCACCAGCCCGGACCCCTGCGGTGAATGTGCTGTCTGCAAAGGCATTGATGAGGGTACTATTCTGGATGTATCGGAAATTGATGCCGCCTCCAACAACAGCGTGGATGACATCCGTGACCTGCGCGATGAAACCGCCTATCTGCCTGCCGTGTGCAAGTATAAGGTATATATCATCGACGAGGTGCACATGCTGTCTACCTCGGCGTTCAATGCCCTGCTGAAAACCATGGAGGAACCGCCGGAGCATGTGATCTTTATCCTTGCCACAACGGAAGTGCAAAAGGTTCCGGCTACTATCCTCAGCCGCTGCCAGCGCTATGACTTCCAGCGCATTACGGCGGATAAAATTGCCGGTCGGCTGGAATATGTAGCCGGGCAGGAAAACATTGAGCTGGACCATAACGCCGCCGAGCTGATCGGCCGCCTGGCCGATGGCGCCATGCGTGATGCACTGTCTATCCTGGATACCTGCGCCGGTGTTTCCAACACTGTGGATGAAGCGCTGGTGCGCCGCATGGCGGGCGTGACGGATCGCAAATATCTGTTTGAGATCAGCGATGCCATTGCCGCGCGGGACGCTGTGAAAGCCTTGCAGGAGATTGCCGCCCTGCGCCAGCAAAGCGTGGATATGCGCCGCCTTTGTATGGAGCTGGCCGGGCATTACCGCAATTTGATGCTCAGCGCCCTGCCCGGCGGCACCGACCTGCTGACGGGAACTTCCCCGAAGAGGAAGCTGCCTACGCTGCGCGGAAAGATTTCCCCCAGGCGGAAGCGGTACGCGCCGTCAATGCGTTTGGCGCCGCGCTGGAAAAGATGGCCCGCGGTACGGACCAGCGCATTGAGCTGGAACTGGCGGTTTTCTCGCTCACCCAGCCGGAAGCAGTGCCTGTTGCGCTGCCTGCCGCCGTGCCCGCCCGTCCGGTGGTTACAGCGGCCAGTCCGGCCCCCTTTGCCGCCGCCCCGCAGCAGGTGCCCCCGGTGCAAATGGCATCGGCCCCCGTGCCGCCTGTGGCAGCCCAGCCGGTTCCGCCTACCGTGGAACAGCCGCCGTTCAGCGCACCCATAGCAGGGGAGACCCCGCCCTTTGAGCCGGAGCTTGCCCCCGCCGCCCCGGCGGTGCAGCAGCCCACCCCGGCTCAGCAGCCGGTGTACGCGGCGGATGTGCCCATCCCCAAACCGGTGCGCACCGTGGCCAAAGAGCCGCAGCTGTTCCCCCAGTGGCAGGCGGTGCTGGAGCTGATTGCGGAAAACGACCCCATGCTGAACTCTTACCTGCGCGGAACCCAGGCTTATTACGATGGCCGCCGCGTGCTGATCGAGTGCAGTGATGATTTTCGCGATTTTATGCGCCGCAGCAAAGAAACCAGCAAAAACATCAAACAATATATCTACCAGGTCACCCACATCAAGTGCGGCATCGGCCCGTATGAAAAAAACCGCTGCAGCTGTATCCAACGCCCCCGCAGCCGATGTGGAAGAGACCCTGCGCCAGATGAAAGACCTTGGCGTGGATGTAGTGGTAGAAGATAAATAATGTTGCTGTCAACCGCAGTGTTGCGGTGTGCCGCCCGGCGGCAGCGCCGGGTGATAATAATATGGATAATAAGGAGAATTACCTATGAAAGCAAGACTTCCCAAAGGCTATGGCCGCCCCGACCCGCAGGCAATGATGCGTCAGGTCCAGAAAATGCAGGATGAGATCCGCGCAAAGCAGGACGAGCTGGAAGCCCGTGAATACACCGGCACAGCCAGCGGCGAGATGGTTACCGTTACCATGACCGGTAAGCACGAAGTGACCGCCATCAAGATCAAGCCCGAAGCCGTAGACCCGGATGATCTGGAAATGCTGGAAGACCTGATCGCTGCAGCTGTCAACAGCGCGGTTGCCGCAGTGGATAAGGATTCTGACGAAGAAATGGCTAAAATGACCGGCGGCATGAATATCCCCGGCCTGGGCTGATCGGGGGCCGCTGCATGCAGAACGCCGAACCCCTTGAAAACCTTGCGGACCAGTTTGCCCGGTTCCCCGGCATTGGCCGCAAGGGTGCCGTGCGCATGGCCTATGAGGTAATGTCCATGAGCAATGAGCAGGCCATGGAGCTGGCCAAGGCGATTGAAAACGCCAAGGTCAAGCTGCACCGCTGCCGCCTTTGCCAGGATTATACCGCCAACGAGGTGTGCAGCATCTGCGCTTCCCCAAACGGGACCGTTCCGTGATCTGCGTGGTGGAATCCCCGCGGGATGTAAAAGCCATTGAGCGCACCCACGAGTACAACGGCCTGTATCACGTACTGCACGGCCTGATTTCCCCATGGACGGCATCGGCGCGGATCAGCTTTGCGTAAAGGAGCTGCTGGCCCGCCTGGACGGCACCGTAAAGGAGGTCATCATGGCCACCAGCCCGACGGTGGAGGGCGAAGCCACCGCCATGTACCTGGCCAAGCTCATCAAGCCGATGGGCATCAAGACCACCCGCCTTGCCTATGGCTTGCCGGTTGGTTCCAGCCTGGAATACGCTGATGAAACCACTTTGTACCGCGCTATGGAAGGCCGCGGCGAAATGTGACGCCCGATTTGGCTTGACAAAACGATTTTACTGCGTTATACTGTATACCCCTTTTAGCGGAATGGACTTGCGTGCTGCAGGGGAAACGGCTTTGAAAGGAGGTGCGCTTGATGGCACAGGAAAAGCCCGGCAAAAAGGTGATTGCCCAAAACCGTGAAGCGCACCACGAGTATTTTGTCATCGAAGCGCTGGAAACCGGCGTTGAACTGGTCGGCACCGAGGTTAAAAGCCTGCGTGCCGGCGGGGTCAATCTGAAGGATTCCTGGGCAGATATTGATGATGGTGAGCTCATCCTGAAAGGCATGCACATCAGCCCATATGAGCAGGGAAATATCTTTAATAAAGATCCCCGCCGCCCCCGCCGCCTGCTGGCGCATAAAAGCGAGATTCGCCATTTGCAGCAGCAGATCAAACTGCAGGGGTACACACTGGTGCCGCTCCAACTGTATTTCAAGCAGGGGCGTGTAAAAGTGGAACTGGGTCTGTGCAAAGGCAAAAAGCTGTACGATAAGCGTGCTGATGCCGCCGCACGGGACGCCAAGCGCGACATTGACCGCGCAATCAAAACAAGAAGATAATTTTTTCGCGCACACACTTTTGTTTTCCCACGCTGTGTGGTTCTGCCGCATAGCGCTTATATGGGGCTGTAATGGTTTCGACGGGGAGAGAGAGGCGTGAGCAGCGGGCCGTGGCGGTGCACCACGATAAAAGCGCCAACCAAAATTAACTGACAACGATTATACTGTTGCCGTCGCTGCCTAATTAGGCACGACCGTCCTGCCTGTTTTAGTACCGCACAGGGTCAGGGCGTCGATTAGGTACTGAACGTGCACGGGCCTAAGCTTTGCCGCCTGTCATGAATTTATGAAGCTACCAATGTGTCAAGCGTGTGCACTCGCTCGCACTGCGGGAATTTTAATAAATGCACTGCGCCCGGAGATACTCTAACCGCTTTCTTTTCGGACACGGGTTCGACTCCCGTCAGCTCCACCATAAACCATCAAGACGAACACACTACTTTTATCACGATGATAGGTAATGTGTTCGTTTTGTTTTGTCCGTTTCCGGGCCTGAAATAGAAATAAATTAAGTCTAATTTGTGAACAAATAGAACATCATTAGAGACCCATTACAACAAAATAAGCGGCGGGCAATCCCTGAAAAAGGAGACGGCCTGCCGCTTTTATTATGGATTATTTAACTTGCCGGTAACTTGCTGATCAGTTGTCTTTGCTTGCCTGCTTAATAACCTGATCCGCGCCGGTCGCAGCCAGGCCGGAAACAATGCCCACGGCCAGCGCTGTCAACGGATCGGCGGCCGGGAAGTCCGGCACGTTGATGTACATGGCGGCAAGGCCCAGCAGGCCGCCAAGGGCGCCGCAGATGGACGGCAGCCACTTATTTGCCAGCGGGGTCTGCTTGACAGCCGTTGCGGCAAGGTAGCAGATAACGGTGATGCAGGCAACGGATGCGATACCAAAAGATGCAATATCCATGATGGTTTCCTCCTATGTGTGTTGGTCAATCGTTCTTAATCTGTAAGGCTTTGGCGCGGTTGTACAGCTCTGTACCCGTGCCGTTGCCGCCCAGCGCATGGTAGCTGCGGTAGAGATATTCCAGGTTTCGCAGGCCGTCCGTGTCAATGCTGCCCTGCGCAATGTAGCGGGAGCACTCGGCGTAAAGGCGATCGTGTAGGATAGCAAGCAGTCCGGCCTTGATGGCTTTGCGTTCCTCTTCCTGTTCCTTCACCCGCTTGGCCAGGCGACGGTAGCCTGCCAGCAGTGCGGCGCAGATCCGGCCGAAGAGCCACTGCACCCAGTATCTGATGATCCAGTCCAGCACGGTCAGCCTCCACATACTCGGCCTTGTACAGCCCTGCATCAATCAGCTGCAGCTCTGCGCACTTGCGCATAATATACCAGGCATCGCCGCTGGATACCGGCCCAACGTCCAGCATCCACTGGTTGCCATCTGCACAGGTTTCGCGGTACAGGCCGGCGGAGATAAGCCCCAGCCCCTCGCACAGGGCGCGAATGGTTGCGCGGTCGCCGCTGGAGATACGGCCAATGGTGATTTGCTGCTTGTCCAGCTTGTTGGGGGTGGTGTCCTCCGGGGTGGGCGCGGTGTGGCCCTGCAAGCCTGCCTGGATCATCAGCTGCTCATAGTCCTTGTATACCCTGTTGCAATCCAGGCTGGTGCCGTAGCCGGGCACGCCCAGAGCGTTGCGGCTGCTGTACTGCCAGATGCCATACGGCAGGGGGCAGGTGCATGTGCTGCCATACTGGGCAACCCAGATATCGTATTTGGACAGCGCCTTGTAGTCCAGGCGGTTGCGAATAAAACCGCAGCTAGCATACAGGATGCCGTAATACCCTGCGGCCTCAATCTCCGACAAAAGGCCTGTACAAGTGCCGTGCGCTGCGCGTTGGTCAGGCGCAGGATGCACGGCTCGTACTCGATATCATACGCCACCGGCAGGCACAGGTGCTTGCCCTTAATCGCGGTCAGGCAGCAGCGGGCTTCCTGCCGTGCTTCCTCCGGCGTGGTGGCGTAGCTGTACCAGTACACGCCGTACTGGATACCCAACCGGGTGCACTCCACGGAGTTGCGCTCAAACTGGGGGTCTTTCTGGCTGCTGTAGCGGCCATACCCGGCGCGCAGCATGGCATGGCGGATGCCCTTGTCATACGCCGCCTGCCAGTTGAATTTGCCCTGATGTTTTGACACGTCGATTGCATAATTCATGTATTCCACTTCCTTCATATTGTGCGCTACGCTGCTGTAGCTGCCCAATTTTACCGCGCTGCTGGCCGTGCTGAAATCAGCATCCAGCCAGTTCAGCGGGTTGGTGCGCTGGCCTTTCCAGCGCACTTCAAAATGCAGGTGTGCTCCATAGCAGTTGCCGGTATCGCCGCTGTAGCCGATCAGCTGGCCTTCCTGTACCTGCTGTCCCTGCGCCACGCAAAGATTGCTCAGGTGGGCATACAGAGTTTCGAGTGTGCCATACTTGTAGGTCGTGTGGCGCAGCTTGACCATGTTGCCATAGCTGTTGATGTCCCCCTGGGTGCGCTTGCCGTTCCAGCGGTAGGCCGTCTCCACTGTGCCGCCCTCTGCGGCGTATACCGGCGTGCCCACCGCCGCGCGGAAATCCAGCGCCCGGTGCAGGCTGCCGTCATTGTAGAGCCAGCCTGCGGTGATAATGTGCTGGGCCAGGGGCCAATGCAGCAGGGCTTCTTCATTCTTCAGCCGCATTTTTATCCTCCTTATTTTGTCCTCTTCCATATCCATTCCGATAACTAAGGCGGCATGTTGTTGTGGGCTGCCCCGGAACCGCCGGAGGCGACTGTTACGGTTTTGGATTCCCAGTTCGGAATACCCCAGCCACTTGATTGCGTTTGGACATACGCATCCGCAGAGCTTCCGGTTTTGGAGCGTATTACGTTGCTTCCGTTGGCCACAGACAGCGAATAATTCGGTAGCTCGCTTTGTGTAAGCTTATGGGTGAATTCGCCCCCAGTGCTACCTGCGGGATAACTGCTGGGAGCAGCAAACAGGAAAGTATCAGATATTCTTTCCCACGTGCCACCAAATAGATTTGCCGGGCTTGTACTGTTTACGCTCATGTAAATGCTGCCAATCGGCCAGGCCGCAAGTTTTGCTTCCGCGATGGCTGCTTTTACCGCTGCTGGTGTTGCTGCAATTCCTCCGCTGGTTGAACTGGTTGAACTGGTCGAATCGCTCAGCTTCACGCCGCCCGCGGTCGAAGCATTACCTGTCGGCAGTGTGTACTTAGTATCTGTTGTCGGCGGTGTGTATCCCAAAGCACTTGTCACGTTCGCCTTTGTCAAACTAATCGTGCCGGAATTCTCCGTAATGTTACTCCCGATTTTTACACCACCCAAAGTCCAAGCACTTGCGGTTGGCAGTGTGTACTTGGTATCAGTAGTCGGTGGCGTATAGCCCAGTGCATTTGTCACGTTAGTCTTACTAATGCTGATCGTGCCGCTGTTCACTGTAATATTGCTGCCAATCTTTACGCCACCCAGGGTTGAACTGGTAGCGGCAGGCAGCGTATGGGTACCGGAGGAGGCCGGTGTCATATAGATCTGGTTGCTGTTCAGCGTTCCTTCACTCTTAGCATTATCATACTGGGCTTGCGTCAGGTAGTTGATCACCAGGCTGTCCAGCTTTGTATCAGTGGCCATAATCATATACCTCTCGTTACAATCGCGCTGATTGCGGATAGTCCACTCGGCAGCCCAGTCAGTTTTCCGTTGCTGATGCTTAGGCTCAGGTTGGTGCTGCTTGGGCCGCCGTATATGGCGCTCTTGTGGTACTTGTCGCCCTCAAACGCGACCAGGCTCGTAGTCTGCCCGCCCCAGCCGCCGGAACTGGTTATGGTGCCATAGCCCCAAATCTTAATGGTTCCGCTGGCGGTCTTAAAACTCACGCTGGGGTTGGTGTCCGTAATGGCATAAGCCTCCACATTGTTATTGCCATTGCCGCCGGAACTCCCGCCGCCGGCATAAGTTCCTGTCACACCAAAAATGTTCACACCGCTCTTAATGTTCCCGGCCACCAGGTTTGCATCGCCCTTGATTGTCTGTGTCCCGCTCAGGTATTGCCCAGATGCAATGCTCTGGTCGGTTGTCTTCGGGGTGTAAGTTGCTGCGCTTTTTTTGGTCACATCACTGCCAATATAAGTGCTCGATATCGCATTCACGGTCACTTTGCTCAGTCCGTCATATCCGCTGTCCGGGCTTACCGTCTGGGTGCTCTCGCTGGGCGTAACCGTTTTGGTCTGCAAGTTTGGCGTGTTTCCGCCACTGCTGCTCCCGGCATAACTGCCTGTCACATTAAAAAATCTTTGCGCCGCTCTTAATATTGGCCGCAGTCAAATTGCTGTCACCCTTAATCGTCTGGGTTCCATTCAAATACTGGCCGGATGCAATGCTCTGGTCACTCGTTCCCGGCGTATAAGTCGCAGCACTTTTTTCGTCACGCCGCTTCCCACATAAGTTTTTGATACTGCATTCACTGTAACCTGGCTCAAACCATCATAGCCATTGTCGGCCTTAACCGTCTGTGCGCTCTCACTGGGGCTTACGGTCTTGCTCTGCAAACTCGCCCCACTTGCACCACCCGTCACAAAGCCGCCCTGCATGTCAACGGCATTGCTGCCTAAATACACACCCATGCAGCTGTCACCACCTTCTGAGCGTAACGCTTGTCGCGCCAACGCTGGCTGCCGTTATGTCAATGGTTTTTGCGCTGCTGCCGTCCCATGCGCCCTGACTGGTTCCGTTCAGTTTGATGGTCAGGCTGTTATTTAGTTTTTCGGCGCTCGTTGCGGAGCCGCCTGCGTTGCTGGAACCGGCATAGTTTGTGGTTCCGGTGACTTTGGCCCCTGTGGCACTGTGGGCAATTACCCCTTTCGGCAGGTCGGCAGCCCGCACCGTATCGCCAGTCAGGTCGAGGACAACGGCATCATTGATAACAACCTTGTTTACGGCCATGCTCAGCCTCCGATCGTCAACGTCTGGCCGCCAGCCGCATTATCAACGTATGTGGCCGGGATCGCCTGCACAGTAACTTGAGACAGGCAGTTATACGCTTTGTCGGGCAGCACAACCTGCTGCTCAAAGGTCGGCGTAACGCTCTTGGCCTGCGGCTTCATACCTTCGCTGCCGCTCATAGAGCCTTTCACGCCCAGGACCGTAACGCCCTCGCGGATATTTGTGGGCACCAGCTTGGCCTGTTCGGTCGCTGCGATGGTCACCCCGCCTGCGCCATCGTGGAAGCCCATGGGGATGGTGTACTTACCAGAAACGGTGCTGATTTCACCGTTGACTTCGCCGTTGTTGGGCATCGTGCCAGTCATTTTGGCGCCACGCGCGTAGAATGTTTTACCGTTCAAAACCTCCGCCACAGCTGCGGTGGCATCGCTGGTATCCGCGTCTTTCGTGCTGGTACCGGTGATCGGCGCGCCGGACTTGTCGTGCGCCGTGATACCTTTTGCCAGCTTGTCCGGAGTTACGGTATCTGCGGTAAGGTCAAGCTTCGTTTCCTTGCCGATAACCACCTTGTTCACATATTTATTGGGCATTGTAGTACTCCTCTCCTATAATCAGTGTGTATCCACTGGAATCGTTGGCTACCTCGTACTGAGGTATCTTCTTGATTGTTAGGTCCTGCTGCATTAGTCGCTTTGCGGTGGGCAAAACCTGCGCCGAGAACAACGGCGTGATGTCATACGGCCCGCTGTACTCCGGCGCACCCACCACTGTGGTGCCGGTCACGTCCACCCGCACGGATGCCGCCCCGGCAATGCGCACTGATACGGCGCTCTGTTGGGCCACTCGCACCTGGATCATGCACCATCAACCTCCTGGAATAAGGTCGGGCTCATTTTGAGCGTCAAAATCTCCGTCTGCGGCTGGTCAGTGCTGTCCCGCAACGTGATGCGGGTGTCCATGTACAATGCTTCGCCGCCCAGAAATTTGTACGTTTCTTCCCGCGTCCAGGGGATAAGGATGATGTTCTGTCCTTCCTGCCGGGTGCAGTCATCCGGCCAGACGTTGGATTTAATGGCCGGGAAGCCTTTGCAGCTCTTCTGCTTGAACACAAATTCGATCCGGCTCACATCATCCAGATCCATCCCGATTTCCACGGGCAGCACGAATTGCGTTCCCTGTTTCATTCGTTTTTCTCCTAGTTCGGCAGTTTTTCTTCCTCGGTTTTTGGAGTTTCGATGTTTGCCGCCGCGGCTTCTTCGGCTGCCATATTTTTTCGCACGACGGCAAGCATGTTTTCGAGGATCAGCTCAGATACCGCAAAGGGGATTTTCGCTTCATTGATCGCGGCAATAATCTTGCGTTTGCACTCTTTGATGCGTTTGGTATCAGTCATGGTTTTTCCTCCTTACAGCCGCGTGTTCACGGCATTTTTCAGCGTGGCAATGGCCGCCAGAACTTCTTCATCAAGGGCCACAAAAGACCCTCGGTTGTTCTGGCTGGTGATGTTGCCACTGTTGTCCAGCTCCATGTAGGTGTAGCTCACGCGTTCGCCTTCGGCGGTCGTTACGACCGCCACGCCGGATAATTTCTTCATGTCCATCCCTCCAATAGAATGTCTGCGGTTTCGTTCGCGCCGGTGTCCATAGCCAACAGGTCATCTGCGGCGGTGGTGCTTTCGTCCTGGGCGCGGGCGGCGGTGCTGGCGGCCAGATCAATGCCTGCCGGGTCGCCCGCGGGGTAGCTGCTGTCACTGCGGTCGGCATAGCTGCCCTCATAGCCGCGCTGGGCGGCCATGCAGAGCCACACAAACTGCTGCCTCGGTGCGCCGTGTACAATGGCATACTGGCCGCAGTTTTCGGCCCACAGGTGGCCGGTTCCATCGCAATCCGTCAGCAGCCAGGCGGGCTGCCCGTACTGGGCGATGGTCTCCGCATAGCGTGGGTCAAGGGCAATTAGGCACCAGCCGTCTGGGCTGCACCGGCCCTTACCCCAGTCCGCAAAGGTCGGCACGGGGGTCTCGAACGCGGCCATTTTGACCGCGCCGAAGCTGGTAGGCACCACGCGGGATTTGCTGCCCCAAACGTCCAGGTTGTGCACGTTGAGCTTGCCGCTCACGCCAACGCGGGTCGTGTTAAAGTCGGCATCGCTGTCATCGCTGCGGTTGTAGGTGATCTGCATCCCAACGTAAGATGTGGGGTCAAGTCCGTTGACCCAGCCGTACTTGGCGTACTTGCTGCACGCGCCAATGTAGCTACTGCCCGCCTCTGAGTACAACACACCAGTTAGCCCGATTGTCCCCGTGTTGATGGTGGCATACCAGGCAATGTGCCTGTTGTCGATGTACACACGCTCACCGGCCTCGGTGCCCATACGTATCCAGGCGTTGTCCAGATCGTACACCGTGTTGTACTTTAGGTTGTGCAACTGGCCTGTGGTGATATTGCCGCCGTTGATGATCGTCTTGTCCTGGTTCCAGGTACTCAAATCCGAAAATGTCACCACGCCGGATAGGTTGATCTGTGCGCTGGTGATCTCTGTTCCGCCCGCAGTCAGCTTGATGGTGCTGGAAGTGCCGCTGGTGGAAGCCGTCAGCTTAATTTCGCCCACTGTCTGCTTGATCTCGGTTTTGGTTTCGGCGGTGGTTAAATAGTCGCCGGTGCTGGCCGTCCAGGCAGTGGGGGCGTTGCCCATCTGCACCATGGGGTGCATGATGGTCAGATCGTTGGTAACGGTGGCAAAGTCATTGGCAGTGCTCACAAACAGACCGTCTGCATAGCCGTCCGCGGTCGCCGTGAACGCCGCCCAACGCAGCTTCCAGCCGTTGTCCAGCTCAATGTCCTGCTTCGCATTTTTGAATGCTTTGTCGTAATAACTTTTTGCGCCGCTGCTGTTCTTGGTCTCGAACTGCAAAAACAGGCTGTCCGTGCCAGAGTTGAGCTTGTACAGCACGCTGGCGCAATAGGTCATGCCCTTGGCAATCACCAGCGTTTTGTCCGCGCCAAAGTGGAAGCGGGTGTTCTGCGCCCTATTGGTCGCATGGACGGATTCGCCATCAATGGTGTAGCTGCCCTTTTTGCTCAGGTCATTGCCGCCTGCATCCAGGGTCGCATTGTTCCAGTCATCGGTGCCCGCAATAATATTGTTGCCGCCGGTGATCCGCTGCGTTACCGTCTGAGTAATGCTGTCAGCTTTCTGGTCAATCGCGGATACTGATTCTTTAACGGTTTTGAATTCCTTCTTGGTGCTGTCCAGGTCGTTGGAAATGGTTGTGGTGGTTTCTTTCAGGCTGCGGACTTTGGTGCTGATGCTGTCGGCCTTTTGGCTGATGTTGGAGACATCCTCTTTCAGGCTGTTCACCGTTGCTGTGGTGGCGTAGTCCTTCAGCTTGCTGTCAACGGCATCTTTGGCAGCGCTGGTGGCGGTATCCTTCACGTTGGCCGTTACCGTTTCGGTCACTGACTTGGTGACCTCGGTTTTGATCTCATCCGCCGATTGGGAGATCAGGCTTTTGGCGCTTTCCTGCGTCAGGTAGTCGCCGCTGCTGGCATTCCAGGCGGTCGGTGCGTTGCCGTATTGCAGCATGGGGTGAAACAGTTCAAACTTATTGGTGCAGTTGCCATTGCTGTCGAAATCGGCTTTTTTCAAAACACCGTTTTTGCTGGGGGTCCATGTACCATACCGCAGCACCCAGCCGTCTGTCTGCTTAATTTCGAGCTGGTCAGCGGTTTTTATGTAGGCAATGTAATGTTTGCCATCATCGCCCGTAAACGTAATGCCCAGCCGCAGCGCATCGGTGCCGGAAATGAGTTTGTACATAACGGACAGGCATAATGTGACGCCTTTTATAATGCGAGCGCCCGCGGTGTTGAACATAAAATACCCGTTGGTGTTCGCATTGGTTATTGTTGCGCTGCCATCATCGCCATACACAACGCTGCTGCCAGGGCCGCCAGAGAGGGCGTTCTTGAAACTCTCACTGCCCAGGATCAGGTTGCCGCCGCCGGTGATTTTGGTGTCTTTTTTCACCTCAGAGGAAAGCCCGTCCACCGTTGCTTTCAGGTCGGTATACTTTCCGGTCAGGTCGCTGGCCTTTACTTCCAGGCCGTCCACGCTGGTCTTGATCTCCAGCATCTTGCCGGTCAGGTTCTTGTAGCTCTGCTCATTTACGGCTGCGGTTCCGTCCCGTGTGGCGTTGCCGGTGGATTCCAGCGTGACCTGCTGACCGGATATTTTCCGGGTCATGATATAGGAGCTCAGCACGTTTCCGCGGGCATCAGTGACAGATACAATGTTTCCAGGCGCGGGCAGGGGAAAATCCGCCGGGATGGTTACTTTGAGTGGTGTGTAGGTCACGCCCTGCATCGTTTCAAATATCGCCTGCGCGACCGGCTTCAGTGCTTCCGCAGTGGCGGATGTCAGCAGCAGGTTGCCCTGGATAACCAAGGCATTTGATCCACTCTCATCGGACGGATACAGCACACCCACGTCGTCATCGCTCTGCCGGATCTGTACTTTGGCGACCGGCGCAGTCTGAAACTTGTCATGCGACAGGCCGTCCCTTATGTATACGGTTGGCCCGATGCTCTGCGATGTACTGTAATTTGTGTACCAGGCAAATTCGATTTTCCCGTCCGATGTAGCCCGCAAAAGGTACAGGACGCTTCGGCCACCCATGCAAGCAGCTGGCGGCCGGTCAGGTTATCGGCATAAAAGGCCTGCACCAGATAGGTTCCGTTGCGGGGCAGGGAGTTGTTGGCAATGGTTACGCCGCACCGCTGTGCTACCAGCCCGGCGAATTTCCACAATGTCATCGGAAACTGATCCTGAATGGATCGCAGCCAGGTAGACTGTACGCTATCAAGCCGGGATACAGCGTCATAAGCGTATACTTTATAGGTGTTGCGGGTCTGGCTGGTAGGTTTAACTGCCCAGTAGGTGCCCGCCAGGGTTCGATGGCCGGATGTCTCCCGGTAGTGGGTCAGCCGGGTCCCGGATGTGATCGGCAGATCGGTTCCCGGCTCCACCCAGATTGTGATTTCCAGCTTATTGGGGCAGGCTGCGCCGGGACACAGGTCGGTGGTTTTGGATACGGTTTCGGTGCAGGTCAGGGAAAGAATGGCATTCTGACCAACAGTGCCGGCGGCAATCTCAGTGCCGTCATCCAGCACCAGGATGTTTTTAACCATTCAGACACCCCCTAACATTCTTTGATTTCCAGCGTCATATCCCGCCAGACGCCCGCTTTCAGCCGCTGCAGGGCCGCCCCGTAGTTGGAGCAGTAGCAGGTGCGGGTGATGGTCTGGGTCACGTCTGCAGCATCGCTGGCCACAGGGCAGGTGAACTGGAACGTGGTCTTGTTTTGCAAAAGCCCCAACAGGTAGGCACAGTCGGCGTTATCGAGGTAGGAATATTCCAGCGAGGCGGTCAGCACGCCATAGCGCAGCACCTCACGATGGTAGACGCCCATCTCGTCGGCGCCGCTGTCACTGCTCTCAACGTCCGAAAACTTGATGGTGGGGGGAGCCGGTGGGAACCGGCAGGGAATGGCTGTCGATCTGCAAGAGGGAAGTGCGTTTGAGCATCAGTAGGCACCCCCAGCATGATGGATTGTGACTGCCGCGCGCGGTTGAAGCTGCGATAGATCACGTCGTCACCAATGACAATCTCACCGCCGTTTTCCTGCACCGCTTGCACGATGGTGCGGGCGGCTGCGTTGATGGCGTCGAGCACGGCATGGTCGGCCTGGCTGCCGACGGAATTGACGGACGGTGTACCGGCCGCGATGGTCGAGCGGAGGCGGCTTGTGGATTGCAGCCCCAGGTCGTCCATGGCATCGGTGACATACCCGGCATTTTTTTTTCGATGCCAAGTGCCAGACCTTGCGGAATGTAGGGACCAATTTCAAATTGCATGAGTTTGGACGGCGACGCAATGCCAAAAAAAGCTCTTGATGGCATTGAGGGCCGACTTTGCAACGTTGGTTGCCGCCTCCCCCAATGCCCCCGCCATCGTGCCGATACCGTTGATAATGCCTTGGATAATATTGGTGCCAAGCCCGTTCCAATCGTTGACGATAAACGCATTCCACAACTTCGAGGCAGCGGACTTTGCAAGGGACCACAACTGTCCCGGCAGCCCCTTGATAATGCCGACAATCCCCGTCAGAATGCCTCTTGCTGCGCTCAATACGCTGCCCAGCATGCTTTTAAGGCCGTTTGCCATGCTTGTGATGGCATTGCTGCCCAGGCTTTGCAGCGTCGCGGGCAGGTTTGCAATTGCATTTTTAACGGCATCGAATATAGATGTTCCTGCGGATTGTACGGCACTGACCATGCTTGTGATGCCGTTTTTGAGCATCGTAATAATGTTGCTGCCAAGGCTGATCCAGTTAAATTCCGTAAACACGCTGACAACGGCTTGTATAATCTGGGGGCTATTGGCAATCAACGTGGGGATTGCCTGTATCAGCCCCAGCCCAAGCGTTACGATAATATGCAGCCCTGCCGCTAACAACTTGGGGGCATTGTCGTCAATCAATCCCGCAATATTTGTGACGATCTGCGGCACATATTCGATCAACGTGGGCAGGCCATTGGCGATGCCCTGGGCAAGGTTTAGCAGCAAGTCGATGCCGGCATCCACAATGTTTCCGAAATTGGTGCGTAGGGTTTCTGTAAATTGCAGCACCATGGGCAGCGCCTGTGCCAAAAAGTTGGGGACGCCCTGCGCCAGCCCTGCACCCAGGCTTTGCAGCATTTGCATGCCGACAGGTATCACCTGGAGCACAAGCGCAGACAGGATATTGCCGATTGCCGGGAGCAGATTGCCTGTCAAAAAGGTGGTTACAGTCTGTGCAAGGCCCTGCAATGCCGGGCCGACATCGCGGCCAAGCGTTAAGTTGGCCATCACATTGCTGGCGGCCGCCTGCATGGATGCAAACGAGCCGGACAGCGTTGTCGCAGCCTCTTCGGCTGTGGTGCCGGTGATGCCAAGGTTGTCCTGGATAACGCCGATAGCGTCAATGATGGAGCTGAACGGCACGTCCTTGACCGTGTCGGCCGTAACCTTGACGGAATCACCCAGTACACCACTGTCGTTAATCAGACGGGCCATCTCGGACTGTGTGCCGCCGTACCCCAGCTTGAGGTTGTCCAGCATCGTGTAGTTGTCTTTGGCGAAACCCTGGTATGCGTACTGGATGGCGGACATATCGGTGCCCATCTTGTTGGCGTTGTCCGACATCTGGACAATGGCCTTATCTGCGTACCCGGCCGCCGCGGCGGTGTCCCCGCCCAGGCCCTGAAGCAGGGTGGCCGAAAAGCTCGTCACCTGCTCCATGTAGTTGTTGGCCGATACACCGGCCGTCCGGAATGCCTGATCGGCCGCCGCAGTCACCTGGGAAGCGCTGCCCTTAAACAGCGTTTCAACGCCGCCGATGCTTTGTTCAAGGGCAGCGCCCTCGGTCAGCGCCTTGCCCAGCGCTGCGCCAAGCCCCGCTGCGGTAATAGCAGCTTTGATGGCCCCGGTCAGCTTGCCGCCGATGCTCGCACCGGCGCTGGATACCGCAGCATCCCCGCCGAGGGCCTGCTCAATCCCTCCGCTGATGCCTCGAGCCGATGGGATGATCTGCACATACGCGGTTGCCACATCGGATGCCATACTTGTCACCTCTCTCTCTTAAGGATGCGGGCACGTGCCCGCTCAAAGTCAGCCGGTGTGTTGTAGGCAACCGGCTTGCTATCGGATTGCTCTTCCTTGCCGCTGATTGCGTCCAGAACCGACGGTGGCCGCCTGCGCCCATGTGCGCCGTCCCTGCTCTGCATCCAGCACAGCGTAGTCAGCCGGTCGAGCATGGCGGCCTGCAGCATCTCGGCGTTCGTCACGCGCTCACCGGACATCGCCAACCGGATGCGGGAATCACCCCGCAGGCCCGCAGCCAGCGTGGCCAGCAACGGTACCGGCAGGGCGGTCATATCCAGCACGTGGTACGTCTCGGCCAGGTCGCAGATCAGCGCGTCCCGATCAGCGGCCAGCATGGCGGCAAGGACAATCAGTTTTTGCCGGGGTGCCCAGTGCCTGCAGGATCTCCGTCAGCTCACGGTCCACGTCTTCAAGCGGAACGCGGCCAGCCTCATTGGTCAGATGGTCGTAGAGCTTGGCACGGATATCTTTGCCAAGAATCAGCAGACTGACGGTCGAATATTCCAGGCGGTTGCCGCTCTTAAAGTCGGCGAGAGCGTCCATCAGCAATGCATTGTTGAGCACATCGGGGTCAATCTCGCACGTAAAACCGGATGTAGTTGTAATTTGCATGGTGCCTCCTTAGCCTCTGGCGGTTCCGCCGATATACTCGTAGTGCGTGTTACCATCGCTGTCAGGCAGGGCGGTCAGCGTCATGCCCAGGGATACCGGATCGTTGTCCACGTAGGTGATGTCCTCCATCTCGGTGGGCTTGGCATTGGGGATAACCACACGGTGCGGGATGTTTCCGGCTGCAATCATCTCCACTACCCAGACGCTGGACTGCAGCTCCTTGCTGTTGCACTTGACAACCAGACCCGATCCGGTGTCGGTGCCTGTTACGTTATCATCGCCAAAATAAGATTTGAGCGCGTTCACGTTGAGTGATTCCAGCAAAGCCAGCTTGAACGTGTCGGTCTTTCCGGTCTGCGGGGTCAGCACGGTGTCGCCGCCCCACGCCTTGACCTCATCGCTGTCAATGGACGTAGAGTTTGTCACGCCATCCTCAGACACATAGCCGAGGCACTTGTAAGCTTCGGCCAGTGCGGTGACGGCATCGGTAGGCAGGGCAGTGCCTGCCGGGGCGCGGAACAGAGCCCCGCCGACTTTGGGTTTTCCGGCGGTCACTTTGGTTACATCTGTAGGCATAGTAATATCCTTTCAGTTAATCGTAGTAGGTCACGTCAAATACCGCCTGATAGCGGTATGTTTTGCTTGATGCGTCAGTAAAATTGTAATCGCTGTTCAGGTGCACGGCGGCTACGCCGGGCAGCTGTGTTGCTCTAAACATGGCCGTTTTAACCTGTTCGTTCAGTTCTGCCGCGTGCAGCAGCGTGGGTGCATAGGACTGCACCGCCAGAATTGCGGTGTTGATGTAATTTTCCCGGCTTTCCCCGGTCTTTTCCAGCACGGCAAAGGTGCCCGGCGCACCGGGCGGCCGCTCCATATAGCAGGGCACGTCCAGTGCGCCGGACAGGTACTCCAGGATTGTTGCTTCAATCATCTTCAGCCCCTCACTTTCATCGCACCGCCGAACACTTTCAGCAGCGTATTGTTGCGGTAGTTGTCGCTACGGGCTTCAGACGTGGACGGGTAGACGATGGCCGATGCGCGGGTCTTGCCCACATAGCCGTCATCCGCCGCATAACCGTCCCCGGCTGCGGCGGCTTTCTCCTTGGCAAGCCGCACGCACTCGTCCATGATTTCCCGGCTTTGCATCAGCTCCCTCACGCCCTTGCGGTTGAGTTTGATGCGCAGCTTACCCATACTTCTCCACCTTGACTTTCTTGTTCCAGCACAGCGGGATCAGGTTCTCAATGCCCTGCACCACATCGCCGTAAGTCCGGAATTTTTGCCCGAAGAACTCCACCGTCACGTTGTGCCAGTCGTTGGCGTCTCCCTTGGGCAGGGCCAGCGTATAGGCCAGCCGCCTGCCGTAAAGCTGCAGATCGTTGACGATATCCTCCGTAGCCGGTTCGCCCACCAGCACGTTGTGTACAGTGACTGGTGTTTCAGTGTAGATCGGCGCGTGGAAAGCGTCCTCGCCGGTCTTGGTCTTTTCGTACAGGATGATGTCGATACCCTTCAGCATAAGTCCTCCAGCGGGCTGTGGGCACCGATTTTGTCTCCGACGCCCAGAAGCTTCTTTTCCAGCTTGGAAAGGTACAGCTCTCCGACCGAGCCGCCGGACACCGTCCAGCTCTGCTGGTAGCCCAGCGCCGATGCGGACGCCTGGGTGGCGCCCATCGGGTACATGGCGGCGCCCTGCCCGCCGGGGCCCGCGTCCAGTTGGCGGCGCACCATGCGGCAGGATACCAGCTGTTTGCGCTCAAACGGGGCGTCCTGGCTGTATGCGTCGATGACAATGCCGGCTTCGGCCAGCAGGGCGCTGCAGAGCGTCTTTTCGTCATCGCTCAGCGTGCGGAACCCGGCTTCGACCTCTTCCACGGTTGCATAGACCATTGCCATCACCTCATTTCCTGGCGGCGGCTTTCTTCTTCGGGGCCGGGGCGGCGGTCTGCTTGGCGGTGGGCTCTTCGGCGGGCTCTTCGACGGTCTGCTCTTCGGCGGGCTGCCTGGCGGGGGCGGTCGCCGGGGCATCTACGCGGGTATGCCCTGCCGCCAGATATTCAGCTTCCCGCTCCGGGGCAACGGCCATCAGGGTGCCGGTCAAACGATTTTTGAGTTCAATCATGATCAGGACCCCGTTTTGGCTGCGCCGGTCAGCTTGTTGAACACCGTGGTGTCGCAGCGGAAGCCGACTTCGATCTCGGCGCGCACGGCGAACATGTTCTGTTCAAACAGGTTGATGGTGGTGGAACCGTCGGTCAGGGTAGCCTGGTCGGAAATGGCGATCTGCACGCCCTCCACGGTGCCGTACACCGCCTGCGTCCAGTCGCCCGCAAAGCCGACAACGGCGGCATCGCTGGCCGTGTTGGCCGTGTAGGCGCCCTTGCTCTGGCGCACCTGCGCGCCCAGAATCATGGGCACTGCGCCTTCGGCCACGCTGTTGATGAACAGGGGACGCTTATTGCCGTCCACCGCGTTCAGCAGGATGGCCTTGCCCTGCGGGGCCAGCACCCAGCCGTTCAGAATGCCGTCATGGGCGGCGATGTCTGCATCGGCGGCAACCAGACCGCCGTAGGCATTGGTCAGGATGCTCTGGGCCGTGCAGGCTTTCAGGGTGTCAAAGTTGGAGCCGGGCGCGGTCACGGCGCCGAACACGGTCTGGTCAAACTTTTTGGCCAGTGCGCCGGGCAGGCGCTGCACCAGCTGATCATACAGGGCGGGCACATCGCGGCGGAACTGGTTGGAAAACGGTACGATAACGGCCAGGGTGTAGGGCGACATCTGCTTGGTGGCCAGGGTGCCGCGCTTGACCGGCTTTTTCTCGGTTTCGCCGACCCAGCCCGCCTCGGGGTCGCCGGTGATAACGGGAATGGTCACGCCCAGGCCCGGCAGAGGAATCTTGCGGGCCAGTGCCATAACGGCGCTGGATTCCTGGGTTTTCTGCAAAATTTCGCCGGAAACACCGCCCGGCAGGGAAATGGTGGTTGTGCGGTTGATGTCAATAGATGCCATACTTTTGCTCCTTTACTTTGTCACCTGGTCAAACCACGCGGCGAACTGCTCGCGCGTGGAACCGGTTGGGGTTTTGTTCGGGTCGCCGCCGTCGCGGACGTTGGGGTAGCCGCCGGGGGCAGCATCAAAGGCCCAGGCTTTTTCTTTGGTCAGGGCATCCAGCGCGGCCTTGATGTCGGTGGTGCGGTCCTTGCTGGCTTTCAGCGCCGCCACATCCAGCATCCCGCGGATGGCCTTTACATCGCGCCCGTGCGCGTCACGAATTGCGCCGTCCAGGGCGGAATCAAAGGCAAAGCTGTCGGCCTGGTCGGCCAGCTGGCCCTGCAGCTTGGTGATCTGGCCTTTCAGGTCGGCCACGTCCACGCCTTCAAAGGCTTTCAGGCCGTCTTTGGCGGTGTTCAGCTGGGTGGTCAGGTCGTTCACCTGGGTCTGCAGGTTGGCGGCCTTGGTCTTTTCGGCGGTGATATCCCTGCCGTTTTCGCCCATCAGCCAGTCCAGCTGCTCATCGGTGATGTTGGGGATCTGCTTCTTTACGTCTTCGCGTTTCATGTTGTGTCCTTTCTGCCTGCGCTTTTTATTTACGCGGGTCGCATCCGCTCTGGCTGTACAGTTTTACGCCATGCCGGGCAAAATTGGTATAAAAGTGCCCGTCCCGGCCTCGTGCGGCTGGGGTGGGCATAATAAAAGTGCCTTTGCAGTTGATTGCAAAAGCACATGAAAAAATTCAGATGAAGATTTCTTCAATCTCCGCCCGAAGTTCCAGAATGTGAAGATACTCCCCCATAATGCGCTGCTGATCACGCAACAGGCGTGCGGGCGTACCATCCAGCTGAGGCTCGTCCGCGCTGGATGTGCAAATTACTTTTGCCTCCATTCTGGTGTTCAGCTTTTTGAGCTTCTCGTAACGGATTTTGGTCTGGTGATACTCGGCTGCCATGCGCTCTTTGTAGTCGTCACTCATCATGCCTTTTACAGTGTCTTTCAGTTCCATGTCGTCCTCCTTGAATCCTTTTCGTAAAATGGGCATAAAAATACCACGGTGCGTGTGCATCGTGGTTTCAACAATTTGTTGGTGTGCTGTTAAAATCCTGCATTTTTACCGGGGCAGGGGAGTCACACCGTTACGGCTTTACCTCAACGCTGGGCAGTACCTGCGTGTGGAAATACAGCTTGTAGTGGTATGGGTCGGTGTGCGTGCCGGTAATATCCTCAACCACATACATGGTTTCGGCGTTCAGGTAAATGTAATTAACCTTGTATTGGTCCGGCCCCACCTTCACCGTACACACCAGCTCGTTGTTGCTGTTGTTGCTAATGGACATATACCCCTCGGCTTCCATCACAACCGTATCGGTGCGCGCGTTGTAAACGGTAATTTTGCGTTCGCTTTCAAAGTAATCCGCCTGTTTGGCAATGTTGTAGTTGGCCTTTTCCGCCTCGGATGTGCACCCGCACAGCAGTACCAGCGCGGTCAACATGGCCATAATCAAAGCAATAAACTTTTTCATTGTATCCTCCTAAAAATCTAAAAATGGGCATGAAAAAACCACGGTGCGTGTGCATCGTGGCTTAACTTTCAATCCAAGAGTATTTTTCTTTCAGCATTTCGTGAATCTTGCGGACTTCCGGTGGTGCATCTTCACGAAGTACATAATTTCCGTTTTTGTCAAATGCGTACCACTTCTCAATCGAATCGCTGAGTTTAATGTCCTCATCGGACATTCGAATCATCATAAACTACACCTTCCACTAATTTCAGTAATACGGAATCTTTCGCAACGCCCTTGTCTTTCTGGAGTAATGCGTCTGCAATCAACTCGTTTAGAGAGGCATACCGCTGAAAACCATTTGCAGCATTTCTGCTGACAGTTTCTCTAATATATGCCGGGTCGGATGCCAACTGATTATGAACGTATTCCCGAAGGTCTGCTTCTATTTCCTGCTTAACAATAGCACCGCTTTTGCTTGATGTCAAGGCTTTGGTGCGGATGTAGTCCCAATGTTCTTTATGGTGCATTTCGTGTTGCAAAATATCTACAGCATTTTCTGCAACAAAATAGTTCCCTGTAAGCTGTTCTTTGATGTATGCAGCACTAGAAATCCGCTCGTTTATGTAGAGACGATTATCTACATGGTCATATGCTGCAATACCGGGGATGTTTTTTGCAACAACAATTTCCGACACGTTCTGAAGTTGGTGAATGTTATCGAACTGCCTGGAAACCAGCTTGATCGTATTTTGTGCATCTCTGGTATTGGTTTGCGTAAAAATAGAATCGTGCCCTTTTACCTGATAAGCCTTGATTGATATTCTTCCGTTTTTATCGGAAAAATCGACCGCTTTGCCCATGAAATCGGCTTTTCTCGCCGCATACGCCGCCCTTTTCTGGGCATTGATGCGCTCCTTGTTGGCGGCATAGTTCACCCTGCGCATTTTGTTGATATCCCCGCCTGCCGCATTATACTGTGCAAGGTATTTTTCCGGATCATAGCCTGCCAAGGTGGTGCTGTGGTCAAACCGGATGGCAAACTCACAATCGCAGTTGGCGTGGATGTGGTTGGCGTGGCCGCCTTTCAGCACTTTGCTGCTGGCTTTCTGCCAGCCGTAGGACGCCAGCATAATGCAGAACGGGCAGGTATCCCCGTGGGGCACCCAGGCCCACTCCGCCCCATCGCGGACGGCGTTTTTCAGGGTGGTATCCGCCCCGGCACGCTTCACAAGACGGCTGACGCCGTTTGGCAGGTTGGCGGGGTTCTGATTCTTGGTGGCGTTCACCATGCGGGCCACCTCGCCGTAGTCTGCCGGTGCGGCAGGTTCGGCGGCGGGCACCCCGGCGTTGGCCGCTTCGGCCAGTGCATCATACATCTGGCAGGCCAGCTCTGCGCTGCCCTCGCCGTATTTTGTCACCAGCGCGGCGGCGTAAGTAATCAGCGCATCGGCATCCCCGGTGCCGTGGGTGTCGATGTACTGCCGCATCAGCTGCCCGGCTTTCCGGTTCAGGCGGGACAGCCGGGTGATGTACTCATTCCAGGCGTTGGCTGTTATCTGCATCGTCTTCCATCTCCATCAGCACCTGTTGGCCCCGCACCCGCTGTTCCTGCGCCTTAATGCGGCGGATATCGGCCTGGTCAAAGCCGATCATCTCCAAAAACGTGTCGGTGGCGGCAAACTCCTGCCGGGCGGAAGCAATCTTGATGGCGGCATCCGCGGTCACGGCCACGCTGGGCATGGCGGGGTTCTGAAAGTGGGCCATCACGTCCCGCTCCTCCTCGGTCAGCTCGTCCAGCGTTACTTTGCGGGCAATGGCCTGCGCCATCCGGGCAATGGTGCGCAGTGCATCCCCGTTGCCGGTGTTCAGCTGCTGGGCCAGCAGCACCAGCGTTTGGCTCTGGGCCAGAATGGCATCGCTGCTGGTAGGGTTGGCGTCGTTCACCACACCCACATCGGTTACGGTCAGGCCGGTGGCAGCGGCAAACTGGGGGCCGTCATCCGCATCTTTTCAACATGCGGCGAAAGACTGCCCTGTGCCAGCTGGCCGAACGCGGGTTTTTCGCCGGTGTCGGGGTTGGTCGTGGCCGCGATGATCGCCCCGACATACTGCCGGAACTTGTCCGATATGATGGTATCGTACTGCTCATCCGTCACGCCCAGAATGTATTTCTGCGGCGTGGTGTCAAACTCCAGCGCAATGGCGGCGTTGGCCACAACCCGCACGTAATCGTCGATCAGGGAGCGGATGGGCCGTTTCAGCCGGGAACGGCCAAACGGCTTGCTGCTGGTGGCGTTCCAGATCAGCGGCTCCATCAGCGGCCGCCCCATCTTGTTGGGATGCCGTTTTGCTGTCCAGACGGTCCCTTCGCGGGTCAGTACGATCAGAGCGGTGTCGGTATAGAAGTTGACGATGGACGGGGTCCATTTCCCTTCGTCCTTTTCGTCCTTCATGGTGTCGATGATGGCAAGGCCGCAGTCGATCCGGCCTTTCTCGCCGCTCCACAGGGCAGCGGCCGCAGCAGGGGAGTGGAACCGGATCCGGCAGCCGATCGCGTCATCTGCCGAAAGCGTGGCAAACACGCAGCCGTATTTCAGCTCATCGCGGCAGGCTTTGGCGTATTCGGCCACAAGGCGGTTATCTGCCACCAGCCGGGCAAGGCTGTCCAGACTGCCGCCGGTGCCCACAAAGCCGTCAAACATACTGCGGGCGGCCAGTACGTCCACCGCTTTCTGACCCCAGCTGCACCCAACCTCCAGCCCGCGCAGACCAAGTGGCAGGGCAATGCCAAGGTTGACATCCTGCAGGGTTACATGGCCCTCATAGTATTTGTCTTTGGTGGCGTTGCGGCTCTGGTGGTAGCTGTAGGCTTCGGCCAGGTCGCTGAGCTGCTGCTGTTCCGCGGCGGTCAGCACGGCTACATGGCCAAAATTCAGGGTATTCGTCATGGTTCTCCTCTCATCCGATGCGCATTTTGCGTGTCGGGTCGCGTTTGCAGGTTTTTCGCGCCCCACAGTGCCAGGGCACAGGCTTCCAGCGGCAGGCTGTTGTCCCCGCCAAAGCCATACCCGCCGCTGATGGGGCGCTTGGTGCTGGTGATGGCGCTCTCGTTCAGGGCCTGCTGCGGCTTGTACCAGGTCAGGGAGTGTTCGTTAATTGCGGTGGTAATCAGCCCCACCGATGCGATTACGTCCCTGGCAGAGGGGCGGAGCACGGCGCTTTTGGCTTTCCAGGTGGGGCGGATGCGCTCCACCAGCACGTCCACCCCGTTGCGGCCGTCAATGACCACACAGCTTGCGCGGTCATAGCGTTCGTTCAGCCATTCCACCAGCCAGGCCAGGCCGCGGCCGGTGGGCTGCTGTTCGATCAGCGAGACGCGGGCAGGTCCCTCTTTCGGGATGACCGCACCACACAGGCAGACGGCAGAACCATCCGGCGCAAACTTTACCCCGTAGGCGGTCTTGCCCTCCGGCTTTTCCGCCTCGCTGGCGCAGGCCGCCCAGGCCCGGGCATCCAGCGCCTTGTCGCTCTGCTCCGTCAGAACGGGGCTCCACCAGCCCAGGCGTTCTCTTGCAAAGCCGTCGGCGCTCATGCTCCGGCACTCCTCCGCCGCAAACTCCTCGCTGAGCCGAATGCCCATGGCCGGGTTAGTCTGATACCAGACCGCGTGATCTTCTAGGTCGATCTTGTCTACCTGTTCTCCCTCCACTGACCATTCGTGCCAGGCATCGTGCGCGCCCGGTGCGCCAAGACAGGCTGTCCGGCGGCGGCGGAATACGTCTCCGGGACAGCCCGGATAAGGAGGGGTTCCGGTATAGATCAGCTGCCGGGTGCCGGTGGCCGATGCGGCCCGCGTGGCCATGATGGCCTCCACCTGGTCGTCCGTCAGTTCCTGTGCCTCGTCATAGACCACCAGCGAGATGCCGTCAAAGCCGCGGGCCGCCTGCCGGGATCGGGCCGAGAACTCAATGCTCCCGCCGTTCAGAAGCTCGATGCACTCCTCGCCGTTGGTGTAGCGGATGTTTTTCACCAGTTCCAGCACCTCTGGGTGCCGCTTGTCGGTAAACATCCGGGCCAGCCGGTTAAAGCTCTTTTTTTGCCGTGCGCACCTGATGGGCGGTGTGCAGGATCTTCTCACCGTTGATGACCATTCCAAAAAACTCCCGCCCCTCCAGACACACGTTTTTCCCGTTCTGCCGGGGCACGGCCAGCCCTGCGGAGGTCACGGTGTACCGCCCGGATGCATCCCGACCCAGCCAGCAGTCCAGCACCAGCTGCTGCCATTCATCCAGCGCATTGCCGTAGGCGGCCATCAGAGCTGCGGCGTCCGCACCGTCGGTCGTAACGCGCTCCGGCTCGATGCGGTATCTTGGAATCTGTGCGCCGGTCATGCGTCCTGTTTTCTCCGATTCTGCACCAGAGTGAGTACGCTTGTCGGCTTAATGTCGGATATTTGCTCTTGCGGCACCTCAACAGGTAGGAGCTTAATCAGCATATCCAATCCAGACAGGTACGTTTTCCAAATGCCTCATAAGCCCGGAAGGCTGGGTTCTCTCTCACGCCCGACTGCCCACCACCATTGTCATATTCCACCGTGATGCCTTCCTCACCGATGGCTTCCCTGGCATCGTCCAGCTTGGATTTCATCCACGAAACATTCAAAATCACCGGGTCAAGCGACTTGATTTTTTCGTCATTCAATCCGTTTTTGGCCAAAAATTTAGCCAGTTTTCTGCGCTCTGCGGCAGACCTTTTCGCGATCTCCGCGCACGCGCGATTAGAAGTATCTGCTGCCACTTTTTGCTTCTCCTTCCTGTTTTGATACCACCCCCATCAAATTGTTTTTTGCGGGGGTAAATCGGCGCTGGACGGCTTGGGGGCGCCCGCCGGCCGGGGCGGGGGACCCTCCCCACCCCTCACCAGCTGCCGTCTGCAGGAGGCCTTTGTGTGCGGGTGTGCTGCGCAGAATTGGGTTTTGCGGGCGAAAGCTTGCAGCCTTTCTGCGCGTTGCACCAGTAATGCGCGGCCTGTAGGTTGTCCCAATCTTCAGCCGCAGCCCGCGGGGAAGCGTACCCGAACTCGCGCCAGCGGGCAACGGGGCGTATCTCATCCACCACAAAGCTGAGCGGGTGCGCGGCATCGGACGGTTCGTCGTAATGGATCGGGCCAAGGCGTCCGTCGCAGATTCCGCACGGCGCGCCCATGGCTATCAGCCGGGCCCGGTGCTTTCTGCGCAGGGCTCCGTTGGCATACCGGGGTTAGTCATGAGGGTTGCCTTCCTGCAGCAGCTTACGCCGGGGCCTTTTCAGTGGCCGCTGGTAAGTCCAACATCCGCCGGGACCAAGTTTATATTTTGGGCGTTTACACTGCGTAGGATTTACGCAACGCGGTAGGGAACCGATCACCCGTTCGCTGTTGCACATATGCCAAATGCAGTGCGTGCAGGGGATTTCAGCTTTTTGTCTGCCATGGCTCACCCTCCAAAACAAAAGAGGGCAGCCGGTGGGCTGTCCTCTCAATATTCTATGATATCAATTCTAGCACTAAAAAATCTTGCACAGTATCAACTTTTAGCCAATTCCTACGCGTTGCGCAACATTTTCCAAATATTTGCGGCGGCGGCGATAGAATTCTATCCGGCTAATTCCCGGCACTTCCAAGCGCTCGTATGTCCAGGTGCGGCAGGCCTTGCAGTTGAGTGCAATAGCCTTTTGCAGCGCGGCCCGTACCGTGGCGCTCTGGATGTCCGCCCCGATCTCATCCGCGGCGGCATCGATGGCCCGCATGATCTGCACATCCCGCTGTGTCTCAAGCTGCTGGATCGCCTCGGCCTTGTCGGCGGTGATGTCGTTGGAATTCCCGCCGGCGTGCGGCAGGTACACACGCACGGGCGCGCCGCAGCTGGTTGTGGTATCCACAAAATTTGTGCCGCTGCGTAGGATGATCTCATCCACCTGGCGCTTATACTCGGCCTTGCGCCTGGCCTGGCCGCGCACCAGCTGCAGGGCTGCCAATACGATGTCATTCGGCAAGCGTTTGTTTTTCCCCACGTGTGTATACCTCCCTTAATCCGAAATATGGCTGTCTCTGCGTTCAGGTGTCAGGATCTCCGCCATGTGTGTGCGGCATATAAATTTTTGATTCTTCATCATCCACATGCGCGGCAGCTTTCCCAGCGGCTACCCCGGCGGTATAGGCGGTGGCCAGCAGCACGGCCAGAACAGCGCTGCCGATGATCGAAAGCAGGATGTCCATCAGTCACCCCACCTTTCGCCGCGGCTGCCGACCAGGCCGACCCCAGCGCCCAGCATGAAAATGCTCAGCCGCACGCCCGCCTCAAATGCTTCCATCATTTCTGTACATCCTCCGCTTCATCGGCCAAGGCAAGCAGCGCCTTATGGAGCGCTGTCTGGAATTTTTCCGCCTTTTCGGTCAGGCCACCCTGCTGCAAAGTATCAACTAGGTCAAATATTTTTCCGGCGGTGTCCTGCAACTGGTCAAACAGCAAGCCGAAGCGCACCGCGGATTCATCCGCGACCATGTTCAGCCGGGCAGCGGTTTCTTCTGCCTGGTGGCGCGCCTGATCCAGTTCTTTAGCGCGTGCCTGTTCAGCCGCCGCAGCAGCACGTTTTGCCTCTTCCAGTTCAGCCCTGGCTTTCTGTGCGGCCTTTATGGCTTCATCGCGCTCTTTCTGGTTCAGCTCGGTCATTTTGGCGTCGGCCCGGCGCTGGCTTTCCATTTCAGCCTTCATTTCGGCGCTAATCTCCGCCCGCAGGGCATCCATATCCACTTCTTCGGCCTGTACCTCAGCCACCGGCGGCTGATTCTGCAGCAGGCTGAGCTGTTCGGCGTACCCGGCATTTTTGGCCTGCAGCTCTTTGATCTGCGCTTTCAGCTCGGCCACTGTCGTTTCTGTCAGGTTGGTTTCCGCTGTAATCTGCTGCTGCTCCTGCCCACTCAATTGCGCCAGCAAGGCCAGCTTAGTAACGCCTGCGGCCGCGTTTTGCTCTATCAGCTGCGCGGGCAGTTTTTCGGCAATGGCAATGTAGTTATACGCCTGGCGCTGCTTCATGCCCATGGTGGTCAGTGTGTAGGCTTCCAGCGTGTCAAAGCCCAGGGCCTTGTATCCACCGGTATCCCGCATTAGTTTGATTTTGCGGGCCAGATCCAGCAGGCTGGCCGCCGCTGCCTGCGCTGCGGCCATGATCTCATAATGCAGGCGCAGAGCGGCAGATTCTTCCGCCGTAGCGGCGGCACCCACAAACGTCATCTGTTCGCTATCGTATTTCATTTTTTCGGTTCCTCCTCAACTTTTGATGCCTCTTTTTCGCGATGTATCACAAAAACAACCTCGTTGGCATTGTATATATCAACCGCCTGGCTGCCGTTTGTTATGACTATTACAGCATTGGGAATGGCCTTCCATTCTGCCGTCGCGGGGTGCGGGTATATAATTTCTTCTCCTGATTTCAGGCGGACCACTATTTCGTCCATGCTTTCACCTTCCTATCATGCCGCTGCCTGGGTGGCCTTATTTTTCTTTTTCTTGGCTTTCTGCTCTGGCGGCAGCTGCCACTTAGCCAGCACTTCGCGCTCCCACAGATCCACAAATTCCCGGACCCGCCGGGGTATTTTTAGCTTTTTGCCGTGGGCAAATTCGTTTCCGTATCCATGCAGCTGGATTTCTCTCTTGCTGGTTACGTCAATGTTCAGGGTGTACCAGCTGCGTTCTGGCCGTCGGGTATGCCTCACAAACAGGATAATTCTGCCCCGTGCATGGGCATCTGAGTATCTGCCAACGCAATGGTGCAGGGTGCTGCCCTCCCGGATCAGCTCAAGCGGCGTTTCCGCCGGGCGAATGCAAATCCCATCATGTTCCCATGTCAACCCGGCGCAGCGGGCCGTCATGGCGGCGAACGCTTGCTGGCATTTGCCACTTACCCGCTCGTACTGTATTGTTTCGCTCATTCGGTCATGGGCGGTGCGCAGGTCTTTGGGCCAGCGCACTGCGTCCTGGTTCAGGTCACAGCCGGCCACGGCAGCCATGCGCCAATAATCCTCAAGCTGCGTAAGATCCTGCTCTTGGCGCTCTATGTAATTTATGGTCCGCATCATCGGCAGTTTTTCGCGCAAAATCCGGCGCGTGTCGTATGCTCCGATGGCTTTCATCGCGGCGCAAAGGTCGCGGAAGCTTACGCCGCATGGCAGCGTATCCAGCTCTTTCCACGTTCTCAGACAGTCAACTCCCAGACCGTACTCTCTCCAAGTTCGCAATTCTTGCTTTGTCATACCTAGCATTTGGGCAGGGCGTTTTTCTTTCCAGCCCACCCACTCCAGTTTTGGAGCCGCTGTTTGCGGGGCAAGTCCGGTATAGTAGCGATGTGTCATTTCACCGTTGATTCCATCGCCCACTAGGTTTCCCAGCCCTGCGGTTACCAGGTTCTCAACATTGGGGTGCTTAAAATACAGCCGCAGGTATGCCACCGGGTAAAACGTTTTTTCTGCGTTTGATTGCTCCATGTACTCCCACAACTTGGCATTCTCTGCGCCGGTGCCGCCCAAATCTGGCAGGTTTGCGGCGTACATTTTCGGGCAGCCAATATCATCTACCAGTTTTGCGCGCTGTACCCACGTGCCCAGGTTCCGCCAACTGCCAGCCATAGCGTTGTACTGGTAGTGCGCCAGCTTGATGATCCGCCGGCCATCAACCACAAAGGCGTTAATAGCGTTCCGCTCGGTGTGGCGGTAACCTTCGTACATGTGGCGCTCAATGCACCACTGCGTTAATACTAGGCAGTTTTCCGCAACGGTGGGCACCACGATAAAGTCTTGGGCTGCCCGCCCGTACCGCAGCTCCTGCACGTTGCGCAGCTGCGTTTGAGCACCGCACAGGGGGCATACCATGGTTTCGCCGTTTCGCTTTTTGTCAATGGAGTCTTGCTCAACGTTCACGACCTGCACGCCGCTGGTGTTCTGGTATGTCAGGTTTGGGCTGCAGGGCGCGCCATGGGCCGGGACGTATTCCGCCAGATACCAGCTTTCGCACTCGCTGCACCACAGGGCGGCAGGGCGTATGGCGGCACTGGGGCGCAGATCAGCCCGGAAATCTTCGCAATCCAGGCGGGATTCGGCATCATCCCGTGATATGCACCGGTAACTTGTTACAGCAAACGGCTTTCTGCCCAGGGCATCCAGATAGCGTTCAATGTCGTCCGGCGGTGCGGTTGGTATCATGGCCACATATTCTTCCAGTGTTCTCATGGCGCTGCCCCCTTACATGAAGTCCATGATGTTCAGGCGCTGGCGCTTGGGGTGTTCTGCCTGGGCGGGTGCGGTACTCTGGTCGCCAGCAGCGGCTTGCCCGCTCTCCGGCAGGCCAAAATGCACGCGCAGGATACCCGGCACGGCCGGGCCGGGGCAGCAGGCAGAACCGCCGCTTTTGTGCTTGTTGGCATAGTCGTGGATCGCTTTCTCGCAGGTTTTCAGATCATGCGTGCCGGCTTCAAGATCTGCCACAATCACTTTGGCCTCCTCTTCGTTCATGCTCTGGATCGTGGCCTTCAAATCCTCGGCCACGCACCACAGCAGGCTGCCGCTTTTCTCTTTTTGCTGCATGGCCGCAGCCATTTCCAGCGCTTTTTGTTTGTTTTCCATTTGCGTTTACTCCCTATTGTTTTATTTTATCCCGCCGGGGCGGGGATAACGTTGTATTACCTGCGTTTCCGGCGCAGCTTGATGTATAGCCGCCATTCGGCCCGCTCCTCGTTATAGCTTGGCACAGCCCCCAAAAACCTGTAACCGGGGTAGCGCCGCTCCCAATAATCAGCATCGTCCACGCGCATGGTGCAGGCATCGGCCAGCTTGCGCGGGGTCCAGTGGGTATCATTGGGGCGGGGATAGGTGGGCCGCTTTAGGCCGCGGCTGGCGTGCCAGCTTTTGCGGCGGCGGGGGTATTTCAGCATGTACTTGGCCAGCCCTTCCAGGCTGTCGTGTTCCGGCTGCAGGCGGTCAGCGTTCACGGTGCCCAGCGGTTCCCGGCTGCGGCCGGTGCACCACAGATCTTCCAGCGCATCACGCAGGGCGGCGCGGTGGGCGGCGGTCAGGCCGTCGACCTGCAGCACCATGTGGTGGTGGTATCGCACCTCTTTCAGGCCGTTGGCGGGGTCGGCTTCCTGGTTCTCCGTCACGCACACCCACTTGATGGGTGTTGCGTCCTGCCAGTTCTGCCGGGCCAGCCAGCGGCGCACCCGTTTCAGGTAGTTGTACACGTCCTTCCAGGCGGCTTCATCGTCATCCGGCAGCCACGTGTCTTCATAGGTCAGGGTCAGCGCAAAACCGCGCTGGTCAAAGTTGGTGTTCAGCAGCTGTACCAGCAGCCGCGCCGACCGTTCCCGGTTGCGCTTTTGCTGGGCAAGGCTGCTGGCAAATTGCTTTTTGCCGCGGGGGCCTGCCCGGTGTTCCCGCTCTGTGATCCAGCAAAAATCTACCTCGGCATAGCTATCACCGCAGATTGTTTTCTGCTCACGGATGTATTGCTTTCTGGTAGTTTTCATGCCGCTCACTTCTTTTCTTTCTTTGGGGGAGAATGGACCTTGAAATAACCCCTATACAAGCCGCCCACACGGCCCCCCTCGGACCGTTTGGCGGCAGCCTTTTACGGCAGCTCAGCCACGCGCTATTATAATAAGTAGGCTGCGCCCGGTTTTGCGAAAGCCGCCGCCCTGGCTTAAGGGCTGCGGCTTTGGTTCACGCTTGGGTTTCTTTTTGCAGGGCCGCCCATCAGGCGGTCGTGGATGCGCTTGAGTTTTGCACTGATGATAAGCAGGCGGACTTTTGCCAGAAAGTAAGTTGTAAACGGCATGCCAATATCCACGTCTTTTGCCATTGCGCTCAGAATAGCCATCAGTACTTCCTGATTGCTCGGCCGCGCCACGGTTTCACCGTACAACCATTCCCGCGCTGCTCGGAAAACTTTTTCAGCCTCCCACGGCTGCGGCAGCCCCATCGTTCCCATGATCAGCTTGATGCACTTTTTCCTTGTCATTGATTCCATCCTTTCTGTTTTACTGTTGGCCGCCAACCCGCCGGGGTGCAAGTGTCTTTTTTAAGGCGGTGGCGGTTTGCGGCATGCTGTCCAGATAGGCAAACTGCTTTTCATAGGCCCGGCGCTTGGCCTCCTGGGCACAGTCGGCCTTGTAGCGCTCGCAGTTGGCATGGCAGCCCACGCGGCGGGCAGTGCAGTCCTGACAATTTCGTTTCATTGGTTCAACCCCATTCTTTGGTGGCGCATCCCGGTGTTGACCCGGGCGGCATGGGCTGCTTGGGCCATGCCGGTGCCGCACACGCGCCATAAAACCCGCCTGCCCAGGCGCACCCGCGGCGCTTGGCAATCCGTACGCAGGGGCCGGGGACCCGGTGGAAATCCGGGTATAACAGGCGGCCGCCGGGCACAGGCCGGGAGTAGTGGCCGGTGCCGGGCGTTGTGCATTACCTGCACAGTGGTGTTGCCGTACTTGCCCACGCAGCAACTGTGGGAGGATTCAGGGGCCGCCGCGGCCTCGTGCGGCGTTGGCGGCATAGATGCCCCGCCGGTCGGGGCTATTGGATGTTGTAATGTTCGGCCAGCTTTTTCAGCACAGCCGGGTGCAGTAGGGACAGTTCAAACCGGGTGCGGCAGGCATCGCCGGGCGGGCTTACCTCGCCCAGCTTGGCCAGGTACTGGTTGTACAGCCAGCCCATCACGGGGTGGGCAATGTTCGTCATGTACCAGGGCGGGCGCTTGGGGTTCTGCTCTGCGGCCTTGCGGCGCTCCTCAATGATCAGCGGGGCCAGCCGGTCAATCAGGGCTGCGCGTTCCTCCGCCGTCATTGGCGGCCGCCTTTGCCAGGGCGGAATACAGCATCATCATCGTGCAACCGTTCCGCATCCCGCATGGCATTGCGGTAGCCCACATCCCGGCCACTGGTCCAGATAGCCAGCAGCCCCAGGGCCACAACCCCGGCAGTAATAAGATAGCAGATCATTATTTCAGCACTTCCTTCACATCGTCCAGCAGATCGGCTGGTATCATTCCGGCCTGCATCATGTGGTGCAGGCTTTCCCGGTAAGCGTGCAGGCGGCCTGCCAGCTCTGCCGCCTGGCAGATCAGCATTCCACGCGTGCCGGGGTTGTGTACGCCGTTGGTGCTGCGCAGTATAATGCAGTAGGTTTTGCGGGTGGCAGCGGTGTTTTCCACCAGCCAGGCCACGGCCTCCCGCGGCGTCATTGGTGCGTCCATGGCTTTTTCACCCTCCCCGTGTTCGGCATCTGCGCGGACAAAAACGCCGCCGCGCAGCGCTCGCAGAATTTTTTCGTTGTTGACCGCCGGGCTTTTGCACTCAAATGCAAGCCCCAGCTGCGGCGCAAGGTATTCCGGGCAGGCCCAGTGCAGGTAGCTGGTTGCGGCCATTCTGGCGGTGCAGCGGCGCAGGCCCCGCAGGGTGTTGTCCACGCAGCCAACCTTGACGATCCGCTCTTCCTCTTCCAGTTCCTGCAGCCATTCCAGCACCGTCATGGCTGCACCGCCGTGTTCTGATTCTGTGGGGTAACAATCTCCGTTTGCCTCATTCCTTGGGCTTCATACCGCCAGCGGGCGGCCTCGTTCATCTCGTGAGCCAAAAGCAACCGCAATCAGTGCAATGCCCATGCCCCAGCGATCCGCGCCACAGGCTTGCATTTTCCCGGCTTGCCGCGCTGCCAGCTTCTTCTTCGGCGCCAGCGGGCCATCCAGGCATCGTCTTCGGCGTTCTGCTTTTCCCAATCCTTGGGCGGCGGCGCGCTCTGCCGCATTGGCGCGGGTTTCGGCGCGGATCACGCGCTGGGTCGGTTCACCCAGCGCTCTGCGTTGCTTTGCCGTCATTGATAGACCGCAGCACGGCAGTCATGTCCTTTAATTCTCTGGCTTCCATGGTTCATGCCTCGCTTTTCTTATTGGTTTCCCGTGCCAGTGCCGCCGCAAACAGGGTTACCCAGCGTGGGGCAATGCAATGGGATTTCATCGGTCAGGCGTGCCCCGGCAGCACCGGGGTCCGTCCGGCAAAAAGTTCTCTTGTTCCTTCATTTTCCATCTTGGTTCTCCCATCTGGGCGGGGTAGTTCAGCACAGCGTCCATCATGCAGCCGCAGGCCACGGCGGCCTCCAGCGCGCTTGCCCAGTCCTGCCGCCGCCTGCCGCGCTTTGACCGCGGCGTACAGCAGCTCTTCCACCAGGTTCTGGGCGGTCGATCCGCGCACGGCCAGCGGGTGGCGGCGCATAATCAGCTTGCCCAACGGCTGGCGGATGTGCAGGTCAGACGTTCTTGTGCCAACTTCCTGCGCTTCATCCAGCCGCATGGCCACAAGCGGCCACATGTCAGACCGCACAAGGCGTGCAGCTTCATACGCTACGGCGTACAGGGCAGCTTCCAGCGCATAGGCATCGGCGGCTTTCTGGGCCGCCGGGGTGCTGGCGGTTGTGGCGTCAGCGATCCGGCAGGCGCGCGCCAGCTTGTGAGTGCTCTCCATAATGCCGGCGCTGGTAACGTTCTGCGGCTTTTTGGTTGGCGCAGGGCATCCGCCCATGTTGGCAACAGCATCCCCGCTGGCGCACAGGGCAGCAGGCAGCGTCCGTGCCCCGCCTGCGGGTTCCGCGGCCTTGGCCTGGGCTTTGCCGGCCACCAGGCCCATCACATAGGCCATAGTCTGGGCGCGTTCCGCCGGGGTCATTTTTGCCAGCTCTTTGGCCAGCTCTTCATCAGTAAGCATCTTTGTGTTTTCCATTCTGTTTTCCTTTCTGCCCCTGTGCGGGGCGCTTTTCATACGGGCGGCAGCGGTTCCTTGTGCGGTCACATTGCTCCGTGCTATAATTGCCCTACCAATGCCAGCTAATTTTTTGCTCCTGCCCTATCTCATGCACAGGGGCGCACCCTCTTTCGTGACGGAAAGGAGGTGCTGCTGTGAAAAAAAGTCACTGTAAAATCCGTTGCCGAAGTAAAGCAACTCTTGACTGACGGATACGAATTGATTTACTGGTCCTACTGGGCCGGTAGTCCAAAAACAACGACTTATACTCTGCAAAAGACTGAGCGCTGATAAATAGGCGGTGCCCCTGTGCATGAGATAGGGCAAGAATTTGAAGAACCTTTCTGGGCATACTATTGGTAGATACCACACAAGGCTTTGCATTTGTGTTTGCTTTTGTGGTATATACACATGATACACCGCACGAGTGTGTTTGTCAACACTTTTGCAAAAATAATTGTGTTGCACAACACATTTATGTGTGATATAATGTGGAAGGAGGTGATAAAGACGAACAACCGAATTTGCGCCGTGCGTAAAAATTGGGACTTACGCAAAGGACTTCGGCGCCGCGTTAGGCGTTAGCCGCGACGTTGTTGCAAATCTCGAAGCCGGGCGCGTACCGGTGAAGGACCCATTCCTCAAATTGCTGTGCTCAACGTATAATGTCAACGAGGACTGGCTGCGCAACGGCACCGGCGGCCCGGAAGCCATGTTCAACGCCCCAGCGCTGGATGACCTGGTGGAGCAGCTGGCCCAGCAGTACAACCTGGACTATATTGGCCGTGAGGTGATCCGCACCTATGTCAACATGGATACCGCCGCGCGGGTGTCTATCAGCCGCTTTGTCATGCAGCTGACCCGCAATGTGGAGCGCAGTGAAGCCGAAATGCTGGCCCAGCAAGCCACCACCGAAAACGACCCAAACGCCGCCGAAGTTGCCACCTGATCCTCTGGCGCTGGCAATTTTGATCAAAAATACCGCAGTCAAACATCAGACTGCGGTATTTTTTGTTGCAATTCTTTCCCGTTTGTGCTACTTTATATACAAGGATTCAAGGGGAATGCGGGTAAATTATATTATTTACCCGTTTGTATCTATGTTTAGCAGCCCCTGCCGCAATAGTTGGCAGGGGCTTTTGCTTATTATAGCGGTATAAAAAGCAGGAGGTATTTATCATGGGCATTTTTGACACTATTCAAGAGGAATCTACGTTCTCCAAGGGATCTGGCATCAGCTACCAGTATGTTGTGCTGCAGGTTACCCTGAAAGAAAAATTTATTGGCACAGGTTCCGGCAATCTGACAGAATTGGAGAAAGTCATCAACGAACAGGCAGCCAAGGGATACCGCCTGCATACTCTCCACCACAAGCAGCGGCAGCAAAGGCATAATGGGCGGCGACCGTATTCAGGCAACCATGGTATTTGAAAAGCTGGGCTGATAAACTAGTATTTGCAAATGCCAGCCATATTTTTATGGCTGGCATTTGCTTTTCACAAGGGGAAAGAGCCCTGCCGGGAAATCCGGCAGGCAGGGAGTAATATCATGTCTGCTACAATTCCATCTCTTATGCAAGCCCCGCGGGCTTTCGGCTACTGCCGTAAATCTACCAATGAGCAGCGCGAGGAATCCCTGGAGGCCCAACAGCGTGCAATCGTCACCTTTGCCGCCACGGCAGGGTATGAGCTGGTACAGGTGTATAAGGACCATGGCAACAGCGGCCGCCGCGGGGAGCGCCCGGAATTCCAGCGCATGCTGGCCGATGCAGCTGCCGCCGGGGTGCAATACATCATTGTGCACAAGCTGGACCGCTTTTTCCGCAACGCGGATCAGCAGACGGTGGTCGAAATGCAGCTGCGCCGGCAGGGAATACAGGTCATTTCCGCGGCGGAACACTTTGACGCCACGCCGCAGGGCCAGTTCATGCGCAATGTAACCAAGGCCATCAACCAATGGTACAGCGCCAATCTGGCGCAGGAGGTTGCCAAAGGTCTGCGCGAAAATGCCCTGACGGCAAGAACCACAGGCGGCCCGCCGCCGCTGGGCTATACGGTGGATAAATCTACAGGCCAGTATGCCATTGTTCCGCGGGAGGCTGAGGCGGTGCAGCTGATCTTCAAGCTGTACCAGCAGGGAGCAGGCTACACTGAAATTATAGATGCCCTTAACGCTGGGGGCTATGTAACCCGCCGGGGGCAGCCATTCGGCAAAAACAGCCTGTACGACATCCTGCGCAACGAAAAATACACCGGCCTGTATATCTGGAATCGCCTGGCCCCCGCCGATGTGGACGGCCGCACCAGCCGCCGCAGGCTCAAACCGCGGGACGAATGGGTGTGCGTGGAGAACGGCATGCCGCAGATCATCCCCACGGAACAGTGGCAGGCCGTGCAGGACGAAATGGATAAACGCAAGCACCGCAACGCCCAGTACAAGGCAAAATCTTTCTATCTGCTTTCCGGGCTGGTATATTGCGGCGGGTGTGGCGGGACCATGGCGGGCGAAATGCACCGCTACAACAGCCACGGCAAGGCGGTGGAATATCGGTACTACCGCTGCGCTGCCCAGCACCGTCAGCACGATGGTGGAGTACACGCCCACCGTGTCAACGCTGACCGCTTAGAGAATGCAGTGATTGATTATATTCAACATATTGTGCTTGATCCTGTTAATATGGATGCCCTATGTGTTGCTGTGCTGGAAGCCCTGCAGCCGGATGGCCGCAACGCAGAGCGCGCCAAAGAACTCAAGCAGGAAGCCGGCATAATACAGCAAAAGGTCGACCGCCTGTATCAGGCCATCGAAAACGGCCTGGATTCTGCCGGGGCCATTGAGCGCATCAACGCCCTGCAAAAACAGCGCATGACCCTGCTGGCCCAGGCCAATGATCTGGACATCAGCGCAGAATCAGCCGCCGCCAGTGTGGATGAACTGCGCCGTGTGTGGTCCGGCATAAACCTGCGCGAATTGCAACCCGAAAAAATGCGCGTAATCGTGCGCGACCTGATCTATAAAATTGTTGTGTTTGATGACGGCCCGCGCGGCAGCCGGCTGCGCATTATCCTGAACCCCGCCCGGCTGAACCCTGCCGCCATCCCGAAGGCCATCGAAACAATGCCGTTTTCGGAACTTCAAAATTTTTCGCATACGGCCGGCAGCGGTCTACCCCCTGCCAAGGTAAGCCGTACACCTTCGGGTGTGCGGCTTTTCTTGTTGGCTGTTCTGCGTGAGCTCCAGTGGCGCTGTAAAAGCATACAATTCAGCCGCTGCTTTGGGGGAATATATTTTTCTTTGCAGCCCACTTGATTTTTTGTTTTGTTATAGTATAATTAACTCCGCGCTTGAGCAAAACAGGGTGCCAACCACCCTCTTTTTTACTTTTTGCGCGTTGCTTTGTGTGGAAAAATGATCTTGTTGAGGGAACGCATATGACCAAAGATTTAACGAGCGGAAATCCGTTCAAAATCATCCTGTTGTTCACCCTGCCGCTGGTGCTGGGCAACCTGTTCCAGCAGTTTTACAGCCTGGCAGATACCATCATTGTGGGCCGTTTTGTCGGTGTCAATGCGCTGGCGGCAGTTGGCGCTACCGGCTCGGTCAACTATCTGATCCTGGGTTTTGTTATTGGCATGTGCAACGGCTTTGCTATCCCCATCGCACAGCTGTTTGGTGCGCGGGATTACAGTGATCTGCGCCGCCATGTGGCCAATGCAACCTGGCTGTGCATTGCCTGGGGTGTTGTGCTTACCGTTGTCACGGTGGCGCTGACCCGCCCCATTATGGAGCTGATGCAGACCCCGGCGGACATTATTGATGGTGCCAGCACCTACATTGGCTGGATCTTTGCAGGAATTCCCTTTGTTTTTCTCTATAATATGGTGGCGGCCATCATGCGGGCGCTGGGGGACAGCAAAACGCCGCTTTACTTCCTGGTGCTCACCAGCGCTGTCAACATTGTGCTGGATCTGGTGCTCATCATCAACTTTAATATGGGTGTTTTGGGTGCCGCTGTGGCAACCGATGTTTCGCAGGCAATCTCCGGCGTGATCAGCCTGATCTATTTGATCAAAAAGTTCAAGATCCTGCATATGACGCGGGATGAATGGAAATACAGCCGCTCTACCTGCCGCCGCCTGTCTGCTATGGGCCTGCCCATGGGCCTGCAGTGTACCATCACGGCCGTGGGCGGCGTTATAATGCAGTGGGCCGTCAACGGGCTGGGCAGCTCTGTGGTTGCCGCCATTACGGCTGCGGGCAAAACCCAAAACCTGCTCTCCTGTGCGTTGGAAAGCATCGGCACCGCTATGGCAACCTATGCGGGCCAGAACCTTGGCGCGGCCCGGCTGGACCGTGTGCGCAGCGGTGTAAAAACCTCCTACATTATGGTGATTGCTTATTCCGTCCTTGCTTTTATTGCTCTGCACTTTGGCGATGTCGTGATCATCGGCCTCTTCCTGCATACCAAGACCGAGGTTGAGATCGTGGCGATGGCGCGGGATTATATGTTCTGGAACAGTCTGTTCTTTATCCCGCTCGGCGCGCTCATCGTATGGCGCTATACCATTCAGGGGCTGGGCTATTCCACACTTGCCATGATGGCCGGTGTGGCCGAAATGGTGGCGCGTACCGTTATCGCCCTGGTGCTGATTCCGGTGCTGGGCTATTTTGGCGCAGAGCTGTCCAACCCGGTAGCCTGGGTAGCGGCCTGCCTGTTCCTGTACCCGGCTTACCTGTGGACGGTCAAACACCTGGAAAACCGCCTGCTTGCCGGCCACCTTGCCATGCGGCACAGCGCGGTAGGGGATTGACCCCTGAATTTTTATCACGATCCATGCTTTTGCCCTGCATGCCCTGCGGTATGCGGGGCATTTTTGCACCATTCCGGCATTTTTTCAAAAAGCTCTTGCCCTGCGGCGGCAAAAAGCAATATAATAACTGTATATTTATTCATAGAGGGTCAGAGCGTATCGAATAAGCAAACAAGCGGGTGGAATATTTTCACCACGTTTGCTTTACGGTACGCCCCAGCGGGCCGCATACGCCCTGTATGTGCAAAAAGGGCAGGGGAAGTGCCGCGCCGCGCAACAAGAGGGAAGGAAGTATTATTATGCCGGAAAAGAAACCGTTCATCACCCTTGAGCAGGCACAGGAAATTATTGCCGATGTGCCTACCCCGTTCCATCTTTATGACGAAAAAGGCATCCGCGCCAATGCACGCCTTGTCAACAAAGCTTTTGCATGGAACAAAGGTTTTAAGGAGTATTTTGCCGTTAAGGCAACCCCCAACCCGTACCTGCTGCGCATCCTGAAAGAGGAAGGCTGCGGCGTGGACTGCTCCAGCTACACCGAACTGCTGCTGAGCGAAGCCTGTGGCTTCAGCGGCAGCGATATCATGTTCTCCTCCAACGAAACGCCGGTGCAGGACATGAAGAAGGCGTATGACCTGGGCGCTTACATTAACCTGGACGACCTGACCCATGTGGATTTCCTCAAGAATGTGGCAGGTATCCCCGAAACGATCTGCTGCCGCTTTAACCCCGGCGGAACCTTTGACCTGGGCAACGGCATCATGGATAACCCCGGCGATTCCAAGTACGGCATGTCCGAAGAGCAGATGACCGAAGCTTATACCCGCCTGATGGCACTGGGTGCAAAGAACTTCGGCATCCATGCTTTCCTGGCCAGCAATACCGTTACCGATGATTATTACCCGGAACTGGCCGGTATCCTGTTCAACCTGGCTGTGCGTCTGCACCAAAAGACCGGTGCACACATCAAGTTCATCAACCTGTCCGGCGGCGTCGGCGTTGCCTACAAGCCGGAGCAGCGCTCCAATGATATCCTGGCCATCGGCGAGGGTGTCCGCAAAAAGTTTGAGGAAATTCTGGTTCCGGCCGGTATGGGCGACGTGGCGATTTTCACCGAGATGGGCCGCTTTATGCTGGCTCCGTATGGCTGCCTGGTTGCCACAGCCATCCACGAAAAGCACATTTATAAAGAGTATATCGGCCTGGATGCCTGCGCTGCCAACCTGATGCGCCCGGCCATGTACGGGTCTTATCACCACATCACCGTGCTGGGCAAAGAGAACGCCCCCTGCGACCATAAATACGATGTGGTCGGCGGTCTGTGCGAGAACAATGATAAGTTTGCCATTGACCGTATGCTGCCCAAGATCGATATGGGCGATGTGTTGGTCATCCACGACACTGGTTCTCACGGCTTCTCGATGGGCTATAACTACAACGGCAAGCTGCGCAGCGCTGAGGTCCTGCTGTAGGAGGACGGCTCCCACCAACTGATCCGCCGCGCCGAAACCCCGGCAGACTATTTTGCCACCTTTGATTTTACCCCATTCTACAAAAAAATGGGCCTGTAATATACAGCCCAAAGTGAGGAAACGCTATGTTCCAGTTTATGCTTGTTGTCGGCCTTGTGCTGGCGTATTACGGTTATGCCGTTACCAAAAATCCCCGCATCTGGGGGACCAGGGGCGGGACGCCATAAAAGAAGAAAACTGGAACCGCTATGTCCGCTATAATGGGCAGTTCGCCATGTATGCCGGCTTTTTTGATGGCGGCCCTTGGCGCGCTGGATATGGCGGTCAATCTGCCCACCGCCATCTACCTGCTGATTCTGCTGGGCGGTTTGGCCATCCTTTTGTATCCCTTCGCCCACTGGATGCACGAAAACGAGGGCACCTGGAACCCCTGGCCCCGCGTGGAAACCGAAAAGCAGAAGCGCAAGCGCCTGATCAAAGAGCAGGAGCGCCAGGAAAAGAGGAACAAAAAGAAATAAGACGGCTTTGGGTCACTTGATTTCCGTTGCTTTTCTTAGACGCTCATCTCATAAAGAACAGAAAACAAAAGAATAGTAAAGGCAATACCGCACAATTCCCGCCTAACGGCTCAAGCACCGCTCCGGCGGCTGCGGCACGGCATCTGCGTTGCCAAAATGCTCGATAATGTCGGGTTGCGGTACCCGCATCGTGCTTCGGGGGCAAAAGCCCCTCGCACTCTGCGACCGCTGCCCCTGCTTCGGCTCGCTGTTTCCGCCATTGGCGGCGCTCACCTTGCAGCATCCAGTATTATCTGCGCTTTTGGCTTGGCAGCTGCCGCACCTCGCTCGCCGTATCGGCACTTAGAATTGTGCGGTATTGCCTAAAACAAAAAAGGCATGTGCTATCATTCAAGCACATGCCTTTTTCATAATCTCTGAACCATTGGAATCCGCAGCTCTGCATTTCTATCCAAACATCTGCGTTCGTTTGCGGCAATTTATTCCGCGCAGCCGATATCCTGCGCAATTTCCTGCACGGATTCCTTGTCGAATTCACCCAGCGGCAGGATCAGCCGTGCCAGAATTTCCTGTGGCAGAACTTCCAGCAGGGCGGTCTGGTCGCACTCTGCGTGCTCTGGGGCGCACAGGCGGCACTCATCGGCGTCTTGCTCCACGCGGGCATAATGGCCGGTGGAGATAAAACGGCAGTCGAGCTTATCAGCCGTCTGCATCAGCAGCTGGAACTTCAGCAGTTCGTCCGCGGCAGTGTCCGCTGCTTCAATCACGTGCAGGGTTACATCCAGCGCCTTGGCGGCGTTCTGCGCGGTCTCCACGGCATCATCGGCCATTCCGGCAAAATGCACCAGTGCGGCCTGTACGGCAAAGCCCTGCTCCTGCAAAATGCGCACAGTAACGGCAGCGTCCATGCCGCCGTTCAGCCCAACAAGAACTTTATCCTGCTTTTCAAATGTATTAAAACCCAGTGCTCCGTCCATAATATCCTCCTGTATCAGCGGTGCGCAGTGCGTCAGGCCTGCTTTCCGCCGTATTTTTTGCTTTGCTCCACGGCCAAGCGGTCGCAACGCTCGTTTTCGGGGTGGCCTGCGTGGCCTTTCAGCCAGTGGTAGTGGATCACATGCTTCTCGCTTTCTTCCAGCAGCGGTGCCCAAAGGTCGGGGTTCAAGGCGGGGGATTTGTCTGCCTTTTTCCAGCCGCGCTTGCGCCAGCCCTTGGCCCAGCCCTTTTCCAGGCCGTTGATCACATACTGGCTGTCGCTGTACAGATCAATGTCACAGGGCTCTTTCAGCTGGCGCAGGGCTTCCAGCAGGCCGGTCAGCTCCATGCGGTTGTTGGTGGTTCCGGCCTCGCCGCCGGAAATCTCTTTCTCATACACCTTTTCTCCGGTACGGAAGCGCAGGATTGCGCCCCAACCGCCGGGGCCGGGGTTGCCGCTGCAGGCACCGTCGGTATAAATTTCGATGTGTTTCATGTTACCCTCGTTTTGCTGCGGCAATACTGGAATCAGGGCGTGCCGGAAAATGGCATCCTTTTCTTTGCTTTTCGCTGTACCTTATCGGCCAGCCGCAATGCCCGGAACCCTGCCGCTTTACTATAAGGCAACACCGCACAATTCCCGCCTTACGGCTTAAGCACCGCTCCGGCGGCTGCGACACGGCATCTGCGTTGCCAAAATGCTCGATAATGTCGGGTTGCGGTACCCGCATCGTGCTTCGGGGGCAAAAGCCCCTCGCACTCTGCGACCGCTGCCCCTGCTTCGGTTCGCTGTTTCCGCCACTGGCGGCGCTCACCTTTGCAGCATCCAGTATTATCTGCGCTTTTGGTTTAGCAGCTGCCGCACCTCGCTCGCCGTATCGGCACTTAGAATTATGCGGTATTGCCATAAAAATAATTATACGCGATTTTGCCCAGCCCTGCAAGCTTTTGTGTAATTTGTCCATAAATGCGTCCGGCATACTATTTGACAATGCCCCCGTTGCGCCTTATAATAGATTTAATTGCAATGTCGTAGTTTGATTCAGGACCCGGTTGCAGCCTTTCGGCTGAACTCTTCGCGTCCAACCTTGATTCAGTAAATCGGCACAGTGCCGTACAAATTTTACATGCGACAAAACATCACGTCCGGGGTACGGTGCTTACCGTGTGTGTAACCACCAACCCTGGCCGAATACAATATGGAGGTTATGCAATGGAAGATCACAACAACGAAAAACGCCCCCGCCAGCAGGGCCGCAGCAATTACACCCGCCGTGCCCCGCGCGCAAATAATAATAACCAGAACCGCAAACCCGGTGCGCCTGCCCCCGCGGCCAGCGCCCCGCAGGCAGCGGCGGAAAAACCACAGCCCCAGCACCGCAAGCCGCAGCGCCGCCGTGCCCCGCAGCCCCAGCAGGCTGCAGCGAGCAATGCGGTGAATGCAGCAGCTCCGGCCCCGGTGCAGCGCCCCCGCAGCCCGCAGCGCCGCAGCTATAAGCAGCATTATTATGATGCTTCCACCCCGGCTGTTCCCATGCACATCTGCCCGCTGGGCGGCCTGGGCGAAGTTGGCAAAAACATCACCCTGTATGAATGCCAGGGCGATATGATCCTGGTGGACTGCGGCCTGGTGTTCCCGGATTCCGATATGTTCGGCGTGGACCTTGTCATTCCGGATTTCACCTATGTATTGGAAAATAAGGACCGCATCAAGGGCCTGTTCATTACCCATGGCCACGAAGACCATATCGGCAGCCTGCCGTATCTGCTCAAAAAGTTCAACGTGCCCATTTACACTGCACGTTTGACCATTGGCCTGATCAAAAACAAGCTGGAGGAGCACGGTCTTGCCTCCAGTGCAGAGTTCCATGAGATCCGTCCCCGCCAGAAAGTGCGCCTTGGCTGCTTTACGGTGGAGCCCATCCATGTCAACCACTCCATCCCGGATTCTCTGGCGTTTGCCATTGACTGCCCGGCAGGCATCGTGCTGCATACCGGCGACTTCAAGATCGACTACACGCCGCTTTCCGGCGATGCCGTTACCGACCTTTCCACCATTGCGGAGTATGGCCGCCGCGGCGTGCTGGCTTTGCTGGCGGATTCTACCAACGCGGAGCGCCCCCGGCTTTACGGCAACCGAGCAGACTGTGGCCGAAGGGGTGCGCAGCCTGTTTGCCCGCGCCAAAAACCGCCGCATTATCGTGGCAACCTTTGCTTCCAACATCTACCGCATCCAGCAGATCATTGACCTGGCCATTGAGTATGGCCGCAAGGTGGCCGTCAATGGCCGGAGCATGGTTTCCAACACCGAAATGGCGCGGGAGCTGGGGTATCTGCATGCGCCGGATAATGTGCTGATCGATATCGAGGAGATCAACAAATACCCGCCGGAAAAGGTTGTCCTTATCACCACCGGCAGCCAGGGCGAACCGCTGTCCGCTCTGTCCCGTATGGCGCAGGCCAGCCACCGTACCGTCAAGGTCGGCCCTACTGACTTTATCATTATCTCGGCCCGCCCCATCCCCGGCAACGAAAAGACCGTGACCAAGGTGGTCAACGGCCTTCTGGCCCTGGGCGCAGAGGTCATTTACGAAAACATGTACGATACCCATGTTTCCGGCCACGCCTGCCAGGAAGAGCAGAAGCTGATGCTGACCCTTGCCCACCCGCAGTATTTCCTGCCGGTTCACGGCGAGTTCAAGCAGCTCAAGCGCCACGCCGAAACGGCGGAGCACCTGGGCTATATTCCCAAGCAGAATATTTATATTGCTGAAAATGGCCAGAACATCCGCCTTTCCCGCGATGGCATGGCAGTGGAGGGCACTGTGCCCGCCGGTGCCGTGATGGTGGATGGCTATGGCGTGGGCGATGTGGGCAATGTGGTCCTGCGTGACCGCCACCACCTGTCGGAGGACGGTATCATCATCGTTACCGCAGCTGTGGATGGCAGCACCGGCCAGCTGCTTTCCGGCCCGGACCTGGTTTCCCGCGGCTTTGTCTATGTGCGGGAAAGCGAGGAGCTGATGGACGGTGCCCGCGTGCAGGTTGAAATGGCCCTTGACCGCAGTATGGCGGATAACATGCACGACTGGGCCAGCGTGAAATCCCGCGTGCGGGAGGCGCTTTCCAGCTATATCTACCGCAAAACCAAGCGCAGCCCCATGATTCTGCCCATTCTGATGGAAGTTTGATCCAAACCATATCTGACCGTGACCGCCTGCCCCACATTGCAGGCACCGAGGAACGATGATGAAAAACAAGCTGAGACGTGATATCTTTGTCATTATCTTTTTGCTGCTCGTTGCGTGCATCGCTCTGGCTGTGCCGCTGGCGTTCAGCAACCCGCGCTGGCTGCTGGCACCGGCGCTGCTTGTAGTGTTTGCGTTTGTGGTGGCGGTGCTTGGCATCCGCCGGCTGCGGCGCTTTGTGGCCGATATGCTGTGCGGGACCAACTTTGAGGGCAGCAAGACCCAGTATTCGCTGGCGGATTTTTCCATCCCCACTGCCCTGATTACCGAAGGCTCCGTGGTGTGGTATAATCCGGCCTTCCGGGAGCAGATCCTGGCGGGGCAGGATGCCCTGCTGGCTGCACCGGACCGCCTGATGACAGGCATTGACCTTTCCGTCTGTGCCCGCGCCCACGGCCAGGACCTGACCATTGACGAAAACCGCTACACGGCCTATGCCACAACCAGCCGCAGCAGCAAAACGGGCACATTGCTGTTTTTGGTCAACGATACGTTCTACAAAAACACGCTGGATGAATACACTGCCAGCCGCCCGGCTTACCTGATTATTGGGGTGGACAGCTATGACGAGCTGTTCAACGATATGAAGGACTCCGAGCAGGCGCACGAGCTGGAGGCCATCAACACCCTGCTGGAAGAATACATCGGCCGCACGACCGGTTTCCTGCGCAAGGTGTCCAACAGCCGCTATATTGCGGTGGTGGAAGAGCGGGATATCCGCTGGATGATGGAAGAACGCTTTGATATTCTGGATAAAGTGCGTGCGTTGCACCCCGGCGGAATGCTCACCCTTTCCATCGGCGTAGGCCATGGCGGCGCTACTATGCAGGAATGCCAGGAGATGGCCCGCGAAAGCATTGATATTGCCTTGGGCCGCGGCGGCGACCAGGCTGCCGTGAAAACAGTCGATGGCTTTGAGTTCTTCGGCGGCATTTCCCATGGTGTCGAAAAGCGCAGCCATGTGCGCAGCCGTATCATTGCCAACGCCCTGGCAGACCAGATCCGCCAGAGCGACAGCGTCATCATCATGGGCCACCGCCAGAGCGATTTGGATGCCATCGGCTCCGCCATCGGTTTGCTGCGCATGTGCAAAATGTGCGATGTGCCTTCGGTCATCGCGGTGCGCAGCAAGGCAACGCTGGCGGGCCAGCTGCTGGATGTGTTCAACAAAGCAGGGGAGGACCACAACTTTATTGAGCCGGAAGAAACCTATAAGCTCATCACCCCCAAAACCCTGCTGATCGTAACCGATACATACCAAAAGCGCCTGCTGGAAGACCAAAAGATTTACGAAAAATGCAGCCGCGTGGTTGTTATCGACCATCACCGCATGGCGGTAGGGCATATTGATAACCCGATCCTTTTGTACCACGAACCCTTTGCTTCCAGCGCCAGCGAGCTGGTGTGTGAACTGCTGCAATTCATGCCCGCCCAAAACAACATCACTCAGTTGGAAGCCCAGGCGCTGCTGTCTGGCATCATGCTGGATACCCGCAGTTTTGCGCTGCATGTCGGCGTGCGTACCTTTGAGGCTGCCGCCTGGCTGCGCAGCCGCGGGGCCGAAACCGCCGCGACCAAGCGCCTGTTCAATATTTCCAAAGAAGAATACGAAGCCCGCGCCGCTATTGTGGAGGGCGCTTACCTCTACAAAGGCTGCGCTATCGCCACTTCGGATGAGCTTGACCCCTCCATGAGTGTGGTTCTGCCCATGGCAGCCAATGACCTGCTGACCATCAACGGCGTGGATGCCAGCTTTGTGGCAATCGCCAAAAACGGCGGCGTCAACATCTCCGCCCGCAGCATGGGTGCGCTGAACGTACAGGTCATTCTGGAGCCCTTGGGCGGCGGCGGCCACCTGACGATGGCCGGTGCCCAGCTGCGTGATTGTACCGTAAAGGAAGCCGAAGCCCGCATCCGCGCGCAGATCGACGAATACCGCGCCAACCAGGAATGTCAGGAAGAACTGGTGGGTGCAGTTTAACAAATTAAATTATCAGCGAATCCCTGCCAATGGCAGAAAAATATATCAATTACTACATAGAGAGGGGAACCACCACGATGAAAGTTATTCTCAAACAGGATGTCAAGAGCATTGGTAAAAGGATGAAATCCATGAAGTGTCGGACGGTTACGCCCGCAACTTCCTGTTCCCGCGCGGTCTGGCTGCAGTGGCCGATGCTGACGCTGTGAACACCGCCCGCACCAAGAGCGAAGCCAAAGCCCACCATGAAGCCGAAGCTAAGGCTGCTGCTGAAGAACTGGCTGCCAAGATCAAGGGCCAGATCGTTTCTGTCAAGGTCAAGGGGGCGCTTCCGGCAAGCTGCACGGCAAAGTGACCGCAAAGGAAGTTGCCGAACAGTTGTACAAGCTGACCGGCACCGAAATCGACAAGAAAAAATCGAAATGCCCGCCAGCATCAAGGAGTTTGGCAGTTATGATGCCAAAGTCCGCCTGCATGTGGGTGTTGTGGCCGCGTTCAAGGTCAAGGTCGAGGAGGCTCCGCTGTAATTGGCAGGGGGGCTTGTAATTACATTCCAACAAAAACGGCAGGGAGGTGCCTGAATGGCAAACAATGAATTAAGCTTGTCCAGCCTGGGCATTCAGCTGCCGTATAACATGCAGGCGGAACAAAGCGTGCTTGGCGCAGCGCTGATGGATGAAACCATCCTGAACCGCCTGATCACCGAGATGGACCCCGATATGTTCTATTCGGAGCAGAACCGGGCCGTCTATGAGGAAATGCGCCGCCTGTTCAGCGAAAGCGAAGCGGTGGACGTTATCACTCTGGTGGACTCTCTGGCTCAGAACGGTGTGTTCAAGGGCGCAGATGATGCCAAAGTGTACATTACCCGCATTGCGGAAACCGTCCCGGCGATTTCCAACGTCGATTCTTACATCAAGATCGTCAAGGAAAAATATCAAACCCGCCGTCTGATCGAAGCAGCCCGCGATATCCTGCAGCAGTCCAGCGAGGAATCCGATTCTGACCTGCTGCTGGAAAGCGCCGAGCAAAAAGCTGTACGATATCCGCAACGGCCAGGACCGCTCCGGCGTTAAAACCATTCAGGAGTCTATCCTGGAAGTTATTGATACCATGCAAAAGCTGTCCGGTGCGGACCGCGATAAATTTGCCGGTATCCCCACAGGCTTCAACTATCTGGATAATATCCTGACCGGCCTTGGCCGTTCGGACCTGATTATTCTGGCGGCCCGCCCCGGTATGGGCAAAAAACCAGTTTTGCGCTGAACATTGCTACCAATGTGGCCCGCCTGCAAAAGATACCGACCGTCATTTTCAGCTTGGAAATGACCTGCGAACAGCTGACCGACCGCATCCTTTCCAGCACCACAGGCATTGACAGCCAGGCATTCCGCACCGGCCGCCTGAACAACTCCGACTGGAACGACTTTGCCAATGCAACGTCACTGTTGTATAACGTTCCCATTTACATGGATGATTCCTCCGGTATTTCGGTGCCGGAAATCAAGGCAAAAAATCCGCCAGATCAACCAGGACCCCAAACGGGATAAGATCGGTCTGGTCATCATCGACTATTTGCAGTTGATGCAGTCCGCCAAGCGCACCGAAAGCCGCGTGCAGGAAATCAGCGATATCACCCGGAACCTGAAAATTATGGCCAAGGAACTGAACGTTCCTGTCATTGCGCTGTCCCAGCTTTCCCGTGCTGCCGAAAAACCAGCGGGTCGCTCGGACCACCGCCCCCAGCTTTCAGACCTGCGTGATTCCGGCTCTATCGAACAGGATGCGGACGTGGTGCTCTTCCTGTACCGCGCTGCCTATTACAATTCCCAGAACGGCGAAACCGAACAGGCGAACGAAAACGAAGCCGAATGTATCGTGGCCAAAAACCGCCATGGCGAAACCAGTGTGGTCCGCCTTGGCTGGGATGGCGCCCATACCCGGTTCAGCAATCTGGACGAGATCCATGAACAGTACTGACGCAGACAATTCATTGCAAAACCCAGTAAACACGATGGAACAAACCTTGCTGGCCTATTGCCGCCGGCAGGGTTTGTTTCGGTTGGGGGACCGTGTCATCGTTGCCTGCTCCGGCGGGGCGGATTCGATGGCGCTGCTCTGTTTTCTGCTGCGCTGCAAAGCGGAACTTGGCATCACCGTCATGGCGGCCCATGTGGACCACGGAATCCGGGGCGAAGCTGCCCATGCGGATGCCCGCTTTGTGGCGGAGTTCTGCCGCACGCATCATGTGCCGTTCTTTTTGTACGATGCCGCTGCCAGCGGGGTGCAGATTCCCCAAAACCCCAGCGAGAACTGGGCGCGCAGCCTGCGCTATACCTGGTTTGATGCGCTGGCCGCACAGCAGCATGCCTGCATTGCCACAGCGCATACGTTATCTGACCAGGCGGAAACGGTGTTGTTCCGCATGGCGCGCGGTACCGGCCTGCACGGCATGGCGGGTATTCCGGCGGTACGGGGCGTGTACCGCCGTCCATTTTTGTGCCTGACAAGGAGCGATACCACGGCATACTGCGCCGCCCTTGGGCAACACTATGTTCAGGACGAAAGCAATTTCAGCGATGCCTATGCCCGCAACCGTATCCGCCATTATGCTGTCCCGGCGCTGCAAACCATCAATCCGGCGGCAGAGCGGGCCGTGGGGCGGCTGTGCAACCAGCTGCAGGAGCTGAACATCTGGCTGGAAAACCTGGCCGAAAAACTGCTGGCGCAGGCTGCCTGCGGGGGCGGGTACAGCATCCCGATTCTTGCCGCGGCGGATGCCCCGGTGCTGGCTGCTGCCCTGCGCATGCTGGCAGCCCGCGCGCGTGACCCTGAAGAAAAATATGTGCAGGCTCTTGCGGCCATTGTTCGGCAGGGCAGTGGTGCGGTACAGCTGACGCCGGATGCCTGCTGGACCGCGGCAAACGGCATTTTGTACTGCCGCTCAGTGCTAAAAATGCAGCCGGAAGCCATTCCCGCGCCGTACCAGCTGCTAAAAACCGGCGTTTACTGCCTGCCAGGGGGCTATGAGCTGGAGATTCAACAACTAAATTATGAAGTTTTTTGAAAAATCCATCATTTTTGAAAAAAGACTACACCTATTGTGCAGATTATGCTAAAATAAATAAGAATATTTTTGTGAGGACCCGCCAACCCGGCGATACGTTCCGCCCGGCGGGACGTCACGTTGGCAAAACGCTCAAAAAATATCTGAATGAGGCAAAAGTTCCTGTGGCTGAACGGACGCTGATGCCGCTGCTGGCCTGCGGTAGCCAGGTGCTTTGGCTGTGGGGGCAGGCTTTGCGGACGGTTTGTCCCCGGATGATGGGACAAAGCAGATCCTGTTGATTCGGCAAAGCCGCCAGCCTGCGGCCCCGGAGCAGGAACAAGATCATAATATTGGAGGAACAGATCATGCATGATATGAACAATGATATCGCCAAGGTTTTGATTTCGGAAGAGCAGTTGCAGGCCAAGGTGGCTGAATTGGGGGCACAGATCAGCCGCGATTACGTGGGCAAAGATTTGTTGCTGGTGTCTATCCTGAAAGGCTCCGTGGTGTTCATGGCCGATTTGATGCGCGCCATCACGGAACCCTGCAGCATTGACTTTATGGTGGTTTCCAGCTATGGCGGTGCCAACACCACTTCTACGGGCCTTGTCAAGATCGTCAAGGACCTGGATCAGGATCTTTCCGGCAAGGATGTTCTGATCGTGGAGGATATTCTGGATACTGGCGTCACGTTGTCTCACTTGGTGCCCATGCTGAAATTGCGCCGCCCCAACAGCGTGCGCCTGTGCACCATCCTCAGCAAGCCCAGCCGCCGCAAGGTGGATATTGAGCCGGACTACTGCGGTTTTGAAGTGCCCGATGAATTTGTTGTGGGCTATGGCCTTGACTATGACGAAAAGTACCGCAACCTGCCGTATGTCGGCGTGTTAAAACCGGAAGTATATTCCAAATAAAATTCTGTCTTGGCAGAATAACCAATCGCCCGCCGTTTTGGCGGATTTTGACAGGGAGTTGATTTTTTGCAGCACAAACCGCGTTTCAGCGGCATTATCATTGCCGCTGTCCTGATGGTGGCAGCACTCGTGATGATCTCCAGCTATTCCAGCCTGTTTGCCTCCAGCAAGAGCACCATGATGTTGTCCGAAGCCATGGGGTACTTTGAATCCAATCAGGTCACCTACTTTAACCTGGACCTGAACACCGGCGTTATCGAGATGAGCGTGAAAGAAGGTGAACATCCGCTGCCGGAATCCGGCACGTCCAGCGAAACATCCAACGGCCTGCTTGCAGAAATTTACGGCGATGACACCGATGCTTACGCCCCCAAGAACGGCGGGGCAGTGGTCATTACCTACAAGCTGCCATATCCTTCTTATTTCCTGCAATTCTACCTCAAGGATTATATCGACCAGTATAATGCAGCCAACCCGGATGCGCCCATGCAGTACGATATGGTCGCCGTTAAGAACAACGTGCCCTGGTTTGAGATCATCCTGTACGCCTTTATGATCGGCAGCGTGGTGCTGCTCTTCATGTCCATGTACCGCGGCGGTGCCGGTGGCGGCGGCCTGATGAATGTTGGCCGTGCCAAGGTCAAGGACCAGCAGGAAGGCCAGCGCAAGGCAACCTTTGCCGATGTTGCCGGTGCGGATGAAGAAAAGGCTGAACTCCAGGAAGTGGTTCAGTTCCTGAAAGCACCGGAAAAGTTCAACTCCCTGGGGGCGCGCATTCCCCACGGCGTTCTGCTTGTCGGCCCTCCGGGCACCGGCAAAACGCTGCTGGCCCGTGCCTGTGCAGGCGAGGCCGGCGTTCCGTTCTATGCCATCTCCGGTTCCGACTTGTGGAAATGTATGTCGGCGTCGGCGCATCCCGTGTGCGCGATCTGTTTGAAAAAGCCAAAAAGACAATGCCCTCCATTATCTTTATTGATGAGATCGATGCCGTGGGACGTCAGCGCGGAGCCGGCCTTGGTGGCGGGCATGACGAGCGCGAACAGACCCTGAACCAGCTGCTTGTCGAAATGGACGGCTTCACCGCCAACGACGGCGTTATCGTGATCGCGGCCACCAACCGGGCCGATATTCTGGATAAGGCTCTGCTGCGTCCCGGCCGTTTTGACCGTCAGGTTTATGTTGGTCTGCCGGATGTGAAGGGCCGCGAGGAGATTCTGCGCGTTCACACCAAGAACAAGCCCCTTGGCCCCGATGTCAGCCTGAAAACCATCGCCAAGTCCACCGCGGGCTTCTCCGGTGCCGACCTGGAAAACCTTGTCAACGAAGCCGCCCTGCTGGCTGCGCGCAAGGGCAAAAAGGCCATCACCGAACCCGAAATCGAGGAAGCTTCCATCAAGGTTGTGGCTGGCCCCGAAAAGAAGAGCCGCGTTGTGACCGATGCCGAAAAGCGCCTGACCTCTTACCACGAGGCCGGCCATGCCATTACCGGCTATTTCTGCAAAACGCATGATCCCGTGCACCAGATCAGCATTATCCCGCGTGGTTCGGCAGGCGGCTTTACCATGTATCTGCCGGAAAAAGACCCCAGCTATGTGACCAAGACCGCCATGAACGAGAACATTGTCTGCCTGTTGGGCGGCCGTGTGGCGGAGCAGCTGGTGCTGGATGATATCTCCACCGGTGCTTCCAACGACCTGCAGCGTGCCACGGATACCGCCCGCGCCATGGTGACCCGCTATGGCTTCTCGGAGCGCATGGGCCCGGTGGTTTATGGCACCGACCCTGGCGAAACCTTCCTTGGCCGAGACTTTGGCCAGGGCAAGGGCTATTCCGAAAATACGGCGTCCGAAATTGATAATGAGATCCGTGATATTATGGATGAATCTTACGAGACGGCTCGCCGCATTTTGACCGAGCACATGACGGAGCTGCACCGTGTGGCCGGTGTGCTGATGGAACGCGAAAAGATCAGCGGCGAAGAGTTTGACGCCCTGATGAAAGGCGAAAACCTGGCACCCTTTGGGCTGGATAACCCCGCGCCTGCCGCAGCCCCTGCATCGGCAGAGCAGCCCGCCGCGCCGGAACAGCCCTCCGAACCGTCTGATGAAAATTGAGGCAAGGTGAAACACAATGGATCAAAATTTTTTCCCTGATGGCGCAATCCCGTGCCAATTATTACACTGCCGGCAGCCCGGTCCAGTTTGTCCGTGTTGAGCTGCTGAAAGGGGATGTCACGGGTGAAGTTGCGGTCTGCCTGACCTTTAAGAATGTTGGCACAGAACCGCTGACCGGCTTTATCATCCACTTCAAGTGCAAAGATGCTTCTGGTCAGATCCTGTGCGAGGATGATTTCTATTATGAGCAGCTCAATGTGCAGCCCGGCGGACTGTTTGGTGCCGATGACGCTGTGTTTGTCAGCGATACGCCGGTTTCCAGCGTGGAAATTGAGCAGGACCGTGCTTTCCTGAACGGCCGCGGCGTGGATCTGCGTAATTATAAGCGTGTCCGCCTGCAGGCCCCCGTGTGCTGCCTGGCTCTATTGCCCGCACACTTCAGACCCGCACCAACAATAAGATGCTGACCTGCGTCCCGCAGGATACCGAAAATGGCTGGTTCTGCGCCTGCGGCGCGTTCCACCCCAACGAGGAAGCTGTTTCCGTCTGCAGCGAGTGCGGCGGCGACCGCGCTTACATCAAGGCAACCCTGACCCGCATCCTGGAGGAAGCCCGGCAGGCCGCCGAACAGCAGCAGCGCGAAATCAACGCCGTGGCCAATGGCGTTGACCCCGCAGCAGCCCAGGAAGCCCAGGAAGCCCAGGCCGCTGCCACCGCCGCCGCGGCTCAGGCAGCCATCAGCCAGGAGCCCACCGCACAGTTCACCCCGCCCGCCCCGGCCCAGGAACCGGAAGAAGAGGACGAGGACGACGAAGCAACCAACGCCGAAATGGACCGCGTGCGCCGCTATGTCCCCAAAGGCCATCTGTTTGCCGATGATGAGGATGAAGAGGACGAGCATACCCGCATGTTCGATGATGAGAAAGAGGAAAGCGACGATGACGAAGAACCCCGCCGTGGCCGTTATGCGGACGATGACGAGGAGAGCGAGGACGATGTAATGGCCGAGCGTATCATCCATTGGGCACCGCCCATCACCGCAGTGGTCTGTGCGCTCATCATTGCTGTGTCGCTGATCTACCACTTTGTCATCGCCTGATCGCCTGCTGTTTATCGGCAAAGGCGGGCTGACCCGCTGATATTTATCCGGGCAGGATAAAGCAAAATAAACCAAAACCAGCCGCCGGGCAGGGAAAATCCCTGAAGCCGGCGGCTGGTTTTCTATTTGCTCTATTCCGTGTCTGTGCTTATTGCTGCCATCAGGAATATAGGAAAATGTGGTTAGAGCTTGTGATTAAATTTGCAAGGCAGCAATCATGAAGCAGTAAAAGCATGCAGGATGCGAAAAATCAATCCCTTGGCGCATAACGCTTATTTCAGCGTTCCATCCAGTACCTGCTGGTAATACCATGGCTTGGGTGCGCGGAACACCTTGCCAGCCAAAGCGGCAAACTGTGGGTCGCTGATCTTTTTGGGGAACGCCAGCTCCCAGGCGCACAGAGCCTGATATTTCAGCTTCAGCTCCCGGTTGGCGGCATTGTTGCCATACTTGGAATCGCCCAAAATCGGGCAGCCAATGCTGGCCAGATGAGCGCGGATCTGGTGGGTGCGGCCCGTTACCAGCTCCACCCGTAATAGCGCCAAACGCCCGCTGACGGCAATGGTATCATATGCGGTAATGATCTCTTTTGCACCGGATTTCGGCTCGTCCAGAATGCGTACAATGCCATGCACAGAATCTTTCGTTAAAAAGCTGTGCAGCGTGGCAGCGGGTGGTACCGGGCGGCCAAAGGTCACGCACAGGTAAGTTTTGCGAATCAGCCGCTCTTTGATGGCGTTTACCAAAAATTCTTCCGCCGCCGCGGTCTTTGCCAGCAGCACAAGGCCGCTGGTGCCGGTGTCCAGCCGGTGGCACAGGCGCGGCTCATGGGCGGCGTCCCACCGCTTTTCCTCATACAGGCGGCGCAGTACGCGGTTCAGCAGGGTGTCAGATTCGTCGCCATCCACCGGGATACCCGCGGGCTTGTTGGCCACGATCAAGTCATCGTTTTCATAAATAAATTCCGCCGGGGCGCGTGCCTGCAAAAACTCCGGCCCCTCCTGGGAGGTTAGTCCAAGCTGGTCGTCCAGCAGGTAAACGCGGATCACATCGCCGTTCTGCACACGGGTGGCAAGGGGCTGCTTTTTGCCGTTCAGCTTAATTTTGTTTTCCCGCAGCGCCTTATTCAGCCGCCCCAGCCCCAGGGCAGGGAACTGCTCCATCAGGTATTTGTCCAGCCGCACGGGCAAAAGGCTTTTTACATGTAGTTCCTGCATTATTTACTCTCAATTCTTTATCCCACAAAACGGTCGCGTCCGGGATATCCAGTGTCACCATCAGCCAGCCTGCATCGTGGTCGTCAATCGTTTTAATTGTGTATTCTTTCCCATCGGCGCACAGCACACTGGCATGTTCCAGCTTGCGGCGCACAAAGGGGGGAATCTGCAAAGCATACCGTCTGTTTCGTTTCGTCCAGCACACCGCAGTTCCACAGGGCGTCAGTGTAATCCGCAAGGCGCAGGGGATAATTTTCGTCATAGGGGGTGCACAGCGCATCAAAGTTCTGCCCCTGCAGCCCCGGTGCAATCACATACCAGCTGCATGTGCCGTCCGTACTCGTTACCCTGCCGCACCAGGCATTGTCCTTCACCGGTTCCACGGCCTGCAAAAAGGCACCTTCCTCTGCAAACAGGTACAGCGTATCCTCCCGCACGGTTCCGGCAGCAAGCTCCGCCAGCAGCGTTTCCCGTTGGGCGGCCAGTGCCGTTTCATCATAGCGGGCGGCAAACGGGTCATTGGTCGTCATGCCGTTGTCCGCGGCAAACAGGGCTAGATGCAACGCGTCATCTTGAATTTCATCCATCGAGAAAACCGCCGTATACTGCTGCGCTGCCTGCCAGAAATCGCTCTCCATCTCAGTGGGGAACGCATCGGTCTGCATGGCCTGCTGCATTGCCGCACTGCGCTGCACCATGCCGGGGCTTACATCCCAAACCTGTACCACAGCCAGAAGGGCAGCACCCGCCAGCAGCCAGCGGCCTTTCAGCCGGGCAAGGCCCACAAGGGTTAGCAGCATCAGCAGGTAATAGATTGGCCAGAACAGCCGCCCACTGGAACGGAAGATGGAAAAAAGTTTGATCAGCGAAGCGGGCAGCGGCAGCGTGGCAAGCGTTGCGCCGTTTGCGGTAATCACATTGCTGATGGCAAACACCGTTAAAACCGCGCAGCAGCAGGCCAATGCCCAGTGGCGGCGCAGCATGCCGCCCAGTTGCCGCCGCAGCAAAACCACCGCAATGGGCAGGGCAATCAGCACGCCCAATCCCAGGTAGGCAAAGGCATCATAGTTGCCGCCCACCTGGTTCTGCGCAGGCAACAACCGACTGTAGAGCACGTCGTTTACCCCACGGGGTTCCACAGTGCATTCAGGTTCATGCAGAAATAGCCGTACAATGCCTGCCCGCCGCTGGAAGCACTGCCGTACAGCAGCCCCAGTGCCCAGCCCAGCAGTGCCGTGCCGCTAAAGTTGGCAGCAAGGTACAGGCCGGGCCCCGCAAGCTGGCGGTTGTGCAGTGCATATTCCAGCAGCAGCGCCAGCGTGATGGCATAGGTCATTGGCAGAAAGTAGGGGTGGATGCCTACTGCCAGCACGTTCAGCGCAAACAGCCCGCGGGAGGCATACTGCCCTTTGCGCCGTGCAGCAAAATAAAAATAGAGTGCAGCCAGCACAAAAACTGTGCCCCCAGCGAGGTATGCCGGAACACACGCTCAAACAAAACCGGGCTGGTAACAAACAGCAGGTCCGCTGCAAGCGGTGCCGCGCACCCCGGCAGGAACAGCCCTGCCAGCAGCGCACCGAACCCGCCCTGCAATGCAAAGCAGACCAGCGTGAACCACCCCATATACTGGAACGTTCCGCCCACAAGGTTGGCAACCGGTTTTAACAGGGCAGCCACCAGCGGGATAGAGTCGGTATAAGCAACGCTCAGCCCATCCGGGTAGTTGATGCCGCGGGCAATGCAAAGCGGCCAGCCAGCGGAGCTTTGGCGGTAAAACAGCCACCCGGCATAATGCTGCTGGATGTCCTTTTCAATATACCCACCGCGGCAAAAGGCATCGTTGGTTACATCCAGTGTGCTGACCCCGAACACCAGCACAAACACCAGTACCCCCAGCAGGGCACCACCGAGGAACAACCGCCCATTGCGGATAAGTTTTGGTAAAGTTGAATTTTTGCCAGTAGTAACACATCCTTTGGGGCAAAGAAATAAAATTTGAAAGCTGATATAAGCTAAGGCAATACCGCATAATTCTAAGTGCCGATACGGCGAGCGAGGTGCGGCAGATGCCAAGCCAAAAGCGCAGATAATACTGGATGTCTTATCGAGCATTTTGGCAACGCAGATGCCGTGCCGCAGCTGCCGGAGCGGTGCTTAAGCCGCAAGGCGGGAATTGTGCGGTGTTGCCCTAAATATCAAACAATAAAACAACTTTATTATAATATACACGCAGTAAAATATCAACGCAAACCACGCCGAATCTGCCCCATGCCGGGCATGGCAGCAATCCACCGTGGGCGAAAAAACACCTTGCATCCCGCCGCAACAGTGGATATAATGTAAAATTATACAAAATAATAAAGTTTCATGCCGCTGCGGCGGCCGGAAAAAGGGGTACAGGAAAAATGAATTTTGTTTTTATTTCACCGCATTTCCCGGAAAATTACTGGAATTTTTGTGACCGCCTGCGTGCCAATGGCGTAAATGTGCTTGGCATTGGCGATGCCCCTTACGAAACGCTGCCCGCCCTGCTCAAAAGCGCACTGACCGAGTATTACCGTGTGGACAACATGGAAAACTATGATGAAATGCTGCGCGCCATGGGCTTTTTCACTTTCAAGTATGGCAAGATCGACTGGGTAGAAAGCAACAATGAATATTGGCTGGAACAGGATGCCCGCCTGCGGACAGATTTTAATATCACCACCGGTATTAAATCCGCTGAGATCGAAAAGTTCAAGCGCAAATCCGTGATGAAAACCTACTACCAGAAAGCCGGTATCCCCACCGCCCGCTGGTGTGTGACGGCAGATGTAACGGAGGCCCAGGCTTTCGCCAAAACTGTCGGCTGGCCCGTTATTGCCAAGCCAGATAACGGCGTGGGGGCAAACGGCACCCATAAGTTCAAGAATAAAACCGAGTTGAACAAATTTTTTCCAGCAGGAGGGCCCAATGCGGCCAACTATATCCTGGAAGAATTTGTGGATGGTGAATCGTGACCTTTGACGGCGTGGCCGATGCCAATGCCGAGCCGATCTATGCCGCCAGCCATGTTACGCCGGACAGCATCATGGAGATTGCCCATGGCAAAAAGCCGATGTGGTACTATGTTGCACCGGAAATTAGCCCCGAACTGCGCAAAATGGGCGAAGCTGCCCTGAAAGCCTTTGGTGCCAAAAGCCGCTTTTTCCACCTGGAATTTTTCCGCCTGAAAACCGCCAAGCCCAGTCTGGGCAATGCGGGGGATATCCTGGGGCTGGAAGTCAACATGCGCCCGGCCGGCGGCTATACGGTGGATATGCTCAACTATGCCGGCGGGCTGGACCTGTACCAGATTTGGGCCGATATGGTGGCATTCGGCGCTGCGCACCATCCGCTGGCGCGTTACCACCGCTACTGCTGCTGTGCGGGCCGCCACGATGAACTGCGCTACCGCATGCCGCATGATGAGCTGCTGAAAAAGTACCGCTCCTGCCTGAACGCGGCTCCGCGCCTGCCGGAAGTTCTGGCCCGCGAAATGGGGGACCAGCTGTACATTGCCAGCTTTGAGGACGAAGCCGCTATGCAGGCATTCCGCCGCGATGCCCTGGCCCGCCCGCGCGAATAACAGCAGGCAAAAATGGAGCGGACAAATCGGACAAAATCGAACATCTTGTGAATTTTATCCGCACAAATTGTAACATCTTGTAGTAAGCACTTGCTATTTACAGCCAAACCAGATACAATATATTCTGTATTTTTGGAGCCAGAAATAAGAGCTGCTACCCCCGTGAAGGGCAAAGCGGTTCCTATTGGGCAGAAGGAGCACCGCGGTGGAACAGGTATTTTTCATCAACCCCGTTGCAGGAAAACGGGATGCAAGCGCAGAGCTTGTGCCCCAGATCCAGGCGGCGGCCCGCCAGCTCCAGCTGCCCCAGCCTCAAATTGTTGTCACACAGTATGCCGGTCAGGCCCGCGAAGCAGCCCACCGGTATGCGGCATCCGGTACCCCGGTGGCGCTGTATGCCTGCGGTGGAGATGGAACGCTGAACGAGCTGGTTCAGGGCGCGGCAGGCAGCGCGAATGTAGCGGTCGGCTGTGTGCCCTGCGGTAGCGGGAACGACTATGTGCGCAACTTCGGCGCGGCGGGGCAAGCGCCTTTTTTAGATTTTGCCGCCCAGCTGCAGGCACAGCCCTGCCGGGTGGACCTGCTGCAAACATCCCTTGGTATCGGAATCGATATCTGCGCCGCCGGGCTGGATGCTCAGGTGGCATATGGCATCCCAAAATTCCGGCGGCTGCCGGGATGCGGGGGAACAGCAGCCTATACGCTCTCGATTCTACAGGCTATGCTCAGCCGCTTCGGCCACAAGCTGCGCGTTGCGATCGACGGCAAAGAGTATACCGGTACTTATATGAGGGCGGCCATCTGTAATGGCGGCTATTACGGCGGCGGTTATCAGGCTGCGCCCTATGCAGCCATGGATGACGGCCTGCTCGATATTGTGCTGGTCAAACCCATCTCCCGCATTCAGGTTGCGGGAATTTTGGCCAAATACAAAGCCGGGCAGCACATGCAGGATGCCGATACCATCGTGCCGGAGTTCCGCAGCTTTATGACCTTTTACCGTGCCCGTAGCGTGGAAATGCAGGTGCTGGACAACCGTCCCATCATTGCCACAATTGATGGCGAGTGTGCCCCGGTGATGGAGTTGAAAGCGGAAGTTCTGCCATCTGCGTTGAATGTGCTGCTGCCGCGGCCTGCCTGCGGCAGCGCGGTCATCCGTGGGCTGCACGAATGCCCGATGCAGGCGAAAGCAAAAATAAAACCATGGCAAACGCGCCAGAACAAAGCGCTGATTGCCGTACTTGAAATAAAATCCGCGGCCAGCTGGCCCGGGGAGGGAAAGATATGTCAGAAGCAAAAGTAAGGGTTCGTGTGGCCCATAACGCCATGCACCTGCCGGTGGTTGCACTGCGCGGGCTGGTGGTGTTCCCCAATAATGTGGTCCACTTTGGGGTGGGCCGCCAGAAGTCCATTGCCGCCATCGAGGCTGCCATGCACGCCAACAGCAATATTTTTCTGATTGCACAAAAGGATATGGAGACCGAGGAGCCCACTGCCCAGGATCTGTATGCCTATGGCGTCATTTCGGAAATTAAGCAGGTGCTGCGTGTATCCGAAGATCTGGTCAAGGTACTGGTAGAAGGAAAGTCCCGTGCTAAACTGCTGGACTTGGATGCCAGTGGCAAATACCTGCAGGCTGATGTCCGCCCCGCTCCCGTGCGCGGTGTGGCACCAGATAAGCGCACCCAGACCGAGGCATTGGTTCGCAGCCTGAAAGAGTGCTTTGAGGAGTATCTCTCCTACAGCCCGCAAATCTCCAAGGATGTGGTGTATAACATCGTCTCCTCGGATAATCCGCTCTACCTGAGCGAATATATGCCGGCCAACCTGCTGCTGAAATATGAGGACAAGCAGACCATTCTGCAGGAAAATTCCATCCCCAGCCGGTTGGAAAAGCTCCTGCTTGTGATGCGCCAGGAATGTGAAGTGCTGGCCATTGAGAAAGAACTGGACGATAAAGTGAACGTCCAGATGGATAAAAACCAGCGCGATTACTACCTGCGGGAACAGATGCACATCATCAGCGAAGAACTGGGCGATGCCGAAGATACCCGCGCCGAAGCGGAAAAGTATGCCCAGAAGATTCAGGACCTGCACCTGGATGCCGCCAGCGAGGAAAAGCTGCTGAAAGAATGCGAGCGCCTTGGCAAAATGGCCGGCAATCAGGCCGAAATCAGCGTGATTCGCAGCTATCTGGATACCGTCCTCGGCCTGCCCTGGCACACCTTTACCAAGGATGATCTGAACCAGGCCCATGCCCGCAAGGTGCTGGACCATGACCACTATGGTCTGGAAAAGGTCAAGGAGCGCATTCTGGAAATTCTGGCCGTCCGCCAGCTCAATACGGATGTCAAGGGCCAGATCATCTGCCTGGTCGGCCCTCCGGGTGTCGGCAAAACCTCCATTGCGCGCTCCGTTGCCGCCTGCATGGGCCGCAATTTTGCCCGCATGAGCCTTGGCGGCGTGCATGATGAGGCCGAGATCCGCGGCCACCGCCGTACATACATCGGTGCAATGCCCGGCCGCACCATCAGCGCCATCAATACCGCCAAGTCCTCCAACCCGGTCATCCTGCTGGACGAGATCGACAAGCTGGCGGGGGACTACCGCGGCGATCCTTCCAGTGCCCTGCTGGAAGTGCTGGACCCTGAACAGAACAAGACCTTTAAGGATAACTATCTTGATATTCCGTTTGACCTCAGCAACGTGCTGTTCATCACCACCGCCAACGATGCTTCCCACATTCCCGGCCCGCTGTATGACCGTATGGATGTGATTGAACTGCCCAGCTATACCCGCGTGGAAAAGTTCAACATCGCCCGCCGCCATCTGCTGCCCAAACAGCTCAAAAATAACGGCCTGGAATCCCGCGTTACCATGGCCCCGGCGGCGCTGTATGAGATCATTGACGGCTACACCCGCGAAGCCGGCGTGCGTACTCTGGAGCGCACCATCACCGCCGTGCTGCGCAAGTGCGCTCAAAAGATCGCCGCAGGGGAGAAAGATAAGATCAATGTTACCTCTGCCATGGTCAAAGCAATGCTCGGTCCCGAAAAGGTCAAGCCGACCTTTATTTCCCGTACCGATGCTGTTGGCATTGCCAACGGCCTGGCCTGGACCAGCGTGGCCGGAGAGATGCTTCCCATCGAAGTTTCCATCATCCCCAACGGATCCGGCAAGGTGGAGATCACCGGCAGCCTGGGCGATGTAATGAAAGAGAGCGCTCACCTTGCATTGACCTATGCCCGCGTACATGCCGAAACCTACCACATTGCGCCGGATAAGTTCAAGAACACCGATATCCATATCCATGCCCCCGAAGGCGCTGTACCCAAGGACGGCCCCTCCGCCGGTGTCACCCTGACCACCGCGCTGATTTCTGCGCTGTCCGAGATTCCGGTTCGCCACGACCTTGCTATGACGGGCGAAATCACCCTGCACGGCAATGTTCTGCCCATCGGCGGCCTGAAAGAAAAAGAGCATGGCAGCCTTCCGCGAGGGCATTTCCACCGTGCTCATCCCTGAAGCCAACAAGCCCGACCTGTACGAGGTGGATGAGGAGGTCAAAAAGGCCGTCAAGTTCATCCCCGTCAGTGACCTTTCTCAGGTGCTCAAACATGCACTCATCCTGCCCGCAGCATCCGCTGCCCACAAACGCACCATGCCGCAGGCTACCCAGCTGATCGCAACCGAGCAGAGCACCGCCAAGGAACCTGCTGCCGTGATGTGACCAACGCGGAAAAAGCCGGAAAAGGGAGTTGTATTTATGAATTATAATCGCAGTGAATTTCAGGCATCCTATGGCCTTTCCAGCCAGCTGCCGGAAAGCGACCGCCCGGAATTTGTCTTTTCCGGCCGTTCCAACGTGGGCAAATCCAGCCTGATCAACAGGCTGTGCAACCGCAAAAATCTGGCGCTCGTCAGCGCAACGCCGGGCAAAACGGCAACCATCAACTTTCACCGTGTGGATACCGCTTATTTTGTGGACCTGCCCGGCTATGGTTACGCCAAGGTGTCCAATGCGGACCGTGAGCGCTGGGACGAGCTGATCAACAGCTATTTTGAAGCGGACCGTGCGCTGAATGTGCTGGTGCAGCTGCTGGACAGCCGCCATGCCCCCAGCGCGGACGATGTGCAGATGATGGAATACCTGCACTTCCACCGGATTCCCTTTGTTGTGGCGCTGACCAAGGCGGATAAGCTCAAAAAATCTGAGATGACCGCCCAGCTGGAAGAGTTCCGCATCACCTGCGCCCCCTATGGCTGCAAGCAGGTGTTTTTGACCAGCGCCGAAAAGGGGATCGGGGTCGAAGAACTGCGCCAGTATCTGGATGCCTGCCTGGTACCGGAGGCCTAAACCATGGCGTATCAGGAATTTGCCTATTTTTATGACGAGTTCAACGGCGCAGCCGATTATGATGCGCTGTTCGCCTATGTGACCGGGGGAGCTGAAAGCCCACGGCATCCAGGATGGCATTGTGGCGGATTTCGGCTGCGGCACCGGCGAGCTGACCCTGATGCTGGCCCAGGCTGGGTACGATATGATCGGCATTGACGTTTCGGAAGAGATGCTCAGCGTCCTGCGGGACAAAGCCGATGCCCTTGGCCTGCCGCTGACCAACCCTATGCTGCTGTGCCAGGACCTTTTGCAGCTGGACCTGTACGGTACCATCCGCGCCGCGGTTTCCACTTTCGATACCTATAACCACATCGGTCCGCTGGAAAACTTTGAAAAGGCCATCGCAAAAGCCGCGTTCTTTATGGAAAAAGACGGTGTTTTTGTGTTTGACCTGAACACACCCTATAAGCATGAAAAAGTGCTTTCCGGCCAAACTTTTGATTTTGATGAGGATGACGCCGCCTGCCGCTGGAGCAACCGCTATGACCCACAGACAGGCCGCGTGGACCTCAGCATTGATATCCACTATAAAGATACCGGGGAAGACTTCCATGAATCTTTCTCGGAATACAGCTATCCGCTTGATACCGTCAAAGCGCTGCTAACCAGATACGGCTTTGACCCGGTCAAAATTGCCGATGGCGAAAGCTTTGGCCCTGTCCGGCCGGACAGCCAGCGCTGGATCATCACGGCAGTCAAGCAGTATACACAGGAAGCAGACGGCACCCCGGCCTAACCGCCGCACCCCTGCTTCGGGAGGTCATTGATTCTATGTGCGAAGCAAAAAATGAAAACAGCAGCAACCTGCTGCGCGGCATTTCGGAAAACGGCGGCATCCTGTTCTATGGCATTGATTCCACCGCCATTGTGCGCCGGATGGAGCAGCTGCACAAAACCAGCGCCGTTACCACCGCAGCCCTGGGCCGCCTGCTGACCGGTGTTGCCATGATGGGCCAGATGCTCAAATCGGATTCTGATTCTGTCACCGTACAGATCAAGGGCGGCGGCCCGGCGGGCCGTATTCTGGCCGTTTCCAACGGCGCGGGCGATGTAAAAGGCTATGTCGAAAACTCCATCGTGGAGCTGCCCCCGCGCGCGGACGGCCACCTGAACGTCGGCGCTGCCGTGGGTAAGGATGGCACGCTGGATGTGATCCGCGACCTTGGTATGCGGGAACCCTATATCGGCCAGGTGCCGCTGGTTTCCGGTGAGATTGCCGAGGATATCACCAACTATTTTGCCATCAGTGAGCAGACACCAACGGTCTGCGCGCTGGGCGTTCTGGTCAACCCGGATCTGACGGTGCAGTGCGCGGGCGGTTTTATCGTGCAGCTCATGCCCGGCGCAACCGAGGATGAGATCACCCGCCTGGAAAAGAATATCGGCGCAATGCCCGGCATTACCACCCTGCTGCAACAGGGTAAAAGTATTCCCGATATCCTGAATATGGCGCTGGACGGCTTTAACCCCGAACTGCTGGATTCCACCCGCATTGACTATTGCTGTGATTGCAGCCTGGACCGCGTGGAGCGCACCATCCGCAGCCTTGGCAAAAAAGAGGTGGAAAAACTGCGGGATGAAGGCCCCATTGCTGAGGTGAACTGCCAGTTTTGCGGCAAACAGTACAAAGTAGACCTGAATGACCTGCTGAAAAACTGGCCGGACACCGCAGAAAAGCAGTAAACGTATGACTTTTTGAAAAAATAGGCGAAAAAAGCTTGACTTTTTACATCGAATGCCATATAATAGCATTCGTCGCCCGGAGAGAGCGCGACAAAACCAAACTCTCCGCCATGCGGCCGTAGCTCATCTGGTAGAGCGCCACCTTGCCAAGGTGGAGGTAGCGAGTTCGAGCCTCGTCGGCCGCTCCATTTCGGAGATTTGGTTTCAGGCAGCTGGTTTGCACCTTGTGCAGGCTTTGCAGGCGAATCAGGTTGGCTCTTTCCTCTGTGGCCCGGTAGTTCAGTTGGTTAGAACGCTAGCCTGTCACGCTAGAGGTCGTCAGTTCGAGCCTGATCCGGGTCGCCATTATGCCTCTGTAGCTCAGTCGGTAGAGCAGGGGACTGAAAATCCCCGTGTCATTGGTTCGATTCCGATCGGAGGCACCACCTGTTTTGCAGTTTCAGGGGAAAGAAACTGCAGTATGCGGCCGTAGCTCATCTGGTAGAGCGCCACCTTGCCAAGGTGGAGGTAGCGAGTTCGAGCCTCGTCGGCCGCTCCAGACAAACAGCAAGAAACCGGTTTACGCCGGCTTTTTGCTTATTATGGTGACGTGGCCAAGTGGTAAGGCAAGGGTCTGCAAAACCCTCATTCGGCAGTTCAAATCTGCCCGTCACCTCCATAAGACTGTGATGAAAAAAGATGTCACAGTCTTTTTTCTTTGCTGTATCGTTGAAAATTGGAGGCTTCGCCAACCAATTTTTGGACACGGTTTTACAGTGTTGTCCAACCATTTTAGTGCGGTTTTCCCAACTTGATGCCCACTTTTCCTGCCGCTTTCCGGAATTTGGCAGGGGAGGGGGCAATTTTTTTGAGAAAAAACAGAATAAATCCTGCTGTTTTCAGAATGTTTTCAATTTCCTCGCAGCCAATTTCCTGTTGGCTGCGGGGATTTTTGCTTTTTCCGACAGTTTTCAGTTTCTTTTCGAATTTTCCATTTTCTACCTATACATAAAATAAGGAAGCGGGGTTATCAAATCCAACAAATACAATTTGCCATGCAGAAAGCTGCCAGCAACACCCGCAAGACAATCACGGTGTCACACTCAGCCATCCGTCATTTTTCTTGCCAGGCTGCACAGCCTTGTCACGGCTGTTGTCGCAGGTATCAGTGTGGCATTAACGGTTTTGACAGCTGGGGCGGCAGCTACGGCCATTGCATCCAAATACGGCCACTTTGGCGTAAAGCTGGTCAATAAACGCGATTTTGGGGATGACCGCTATGGCTACGGCATGATTTGTGAAAACTGAAATCTTGCGGTACCGTAAAACAGACAAAAATAAAAGGAGCAGCCAGTTAATCTGGCTGCTCCTTTTTGCATCTTTTTTAATAGTGGAATCTTGTGAAACCTCTAAGGCAACACCGCACAATTCCCGCCTTGCGGCTTAAGCACCGCTCCGGCAGCTGCGGCAACGCAGCTGCCGCACCTCGCTCGCCGTATCGGCACTTAGGATTATGCGGTATTGCCCTAAATCGTTTTCATCTTTTCCAGCAGCTTTGCGTACACATGCTCCACGAACCACGGCTCGGTGGATTTTACCAGTGCTTCTTCCGGCGTAAACCAGGCCACACCGCTGTTTTCGTCCGCCTTAATGGCAACCGCTTCCTCAGAGTCGGCTTCCAGCAGATAAGTTACATTCAGATGCAGATGGCTGGAAACATAGCATCCACGCTTCACATGCCCATCCACGGTAAGTGACTCCAGCGAGAAAATCTCTTTGGAAACCGGCTGTACGTGCCGGATTCCTGCTTCCTCTTTACCTCGCGAATGGCAACAGCCAACAGGTCGGTTTCGCCATCCGCGTGCCCGCCCAGCCAGGACCAGGAGTGGTAAATGTTGTGGTATACCATCAACACCTTGCTGCGGTCCTTGTTTACCACCCAGGCGGATGCCGTCATGTGTGCCACGGCGTTTTCGCGGCTGAATGCGTTATCATTTGTTTTGATCCAATTCGAAATCAAGGCTTTGTCCTTTTCTTCCTGCTCATTGAACGGGCAGTAACGCTCAATATCATAAATCAATTCCCGGCGGGCCATACCCATGCAGCTCCTTTGCTTTGCGTTATCGCTCGCGGTTATCCAGTACATAGATCACGCAGGCAAAGCCCACGATCATGGCAAACAAAATAGCACCGCAAAATCCGCTGCCGGAAAGGCCCGCATCCACAGCGAACCCAGCCAGCGCGGCAAGAAGCATAAGGACGACGGATACAACGGTTCTGAATTTGCCCATACAAACACCTCTTTTTCAATATCCACACCAGCGTGTGCCTTGCTCCCAGTATAACAGGATCTGCCGGAGAAATCTACTGTGCCACAGTGGAAATCTGCCCGCTGCATACAATTTGCCGCGGCTGGTTCTACTGCTCCGCTGCCCGGAATACAGTGGGGGTGTGGAGGTGATACCCCAAATGGACGAGTATTATTCCGTGATCCAGTTCTTGCCGGAACCGCTGCGCACCGAGCTAAAAGGCATGCCGCCGGAACGCGCCGCCCGCGTGCAGGAAATCCGCCTGCGCGCCGGGCAGGCGGTGCAGTTTACGGTGGACGGGGCCTGGCAGCCTGCCCAACAGCTGCTGCCTGCAGCACAAACCGCCCTTGCCATCGGCCCGCGCATGCTGCGCAGCTGCTTTGCCGCCCTCTGCCGGGACTCCGCTTATGCCTATGAGGACGAGCTGAAACAGGGCTATTTCACCCCTGCCCGGCGGCAGCCGTGTGGGGTGGCAGGTGTGTGGCCCGGCGGGCTTTGCCGATATTACATCTCTCAATCTCCGCGTTGCGCGCCAGGTGCCCTGTGTCCTGCCGCCCCAGCTTCGCCGCACGTTGGATGCCTTGAATGGCGGGATTCTGGTCGTAGGCACGCCGGGCAGCGGCAAAACAACTTTCCTGCGCAGCATCATCCGCTATCTGGATACCGCCCGCCGCATTTTCTGCGTGGCGGACGAGCGCGGCGAGCTGCTGACGGCGGGGCACACCGTACACTGCGATGTCTACACCCGCTGCACCAAAGCACAGGCCATCCAGATGGCGCTGCGCTGCATGAACCCTCAGGTCATCGTGTGTGATGAGCTGGGCACCCAGGCGGACCTCCAGGCCGTGGAAGCGGGCCTGGCCTGCGGCGTGGTGTTTGTGGCAAGTGTCCATTGCGATACCCTGGAAGCGCTGAACCGCAAACCGCCCACTGCCCGCCTGCTGGCGATGGGGGCCTTTGAAACCCTGGTACTGCTGGATGGCCGCGTGAACCCCGGCCATGCAGTGAAGGTCCGCACCCTGGCATGATGCTGTACTGCCGTTTGCTGGGGGCTGTGCTGCTGGTGTGTACAGGCTTTGCTGCCGGCCAGGCGTACTGCCAGCGGCTGTGGGCACAGTGGCGGGCGGTGTGCGGCTTTGAGCGTTTGCTTACTTATCTGGCGGACCAGCTTGCCTTTTGCGCCCTGCCCAGTGCGGAGCTGCTGGCCGCCGCGGCGGAACACCCGGCGTTTGCCGCCTACTGCCCGCCGAATGCTGCATCCTTTGCGGAATTACGCCTACCCCGCCGCTTGCTAAAACCTGCGGAGCGGAGCTGCATGCCGGGCTGCACACCATTGCCCTGTGCAGCAGGCAGCAGGCCCCGCAGACCATGCGCACGCTGGCCGCCCTGTGCCACCGCACCGCCCAAGGCCAGTATGCCGCCGCCCAGCAGGCCGCTGTGCTTGCCCCTAAACTGGGACTTTGCGGCGGGCTGCTGGCGGCCATTCTGCTCTGGCCCGCGGGGTGAAGCAGGGGATAACTGAAAAGGCGAAAGCGCGGCTGGCTTTTTATAGGGGAACCATCATGAACATTGATCTTGTATTCAAAATTGCGGCCACCGGCATTATTGTTGCGGTGCTCAACCAGCTGCTCACCCGCTCTGGGCGGGAGGATCAGGCTATGATGACCACCCTTGCGGGCTTGATCGTGGTACTTAGCATGCTGGTGCGCCAAATCAGCGATTTGTTTGTGCTGATAAAAGCGCTGTTTGATTTGTGATTGGTCATGGATAACGATGCTTATCTTAAAAGCGGCCGCCCTTGCCATTGTCGTCTGCGTGCTGGTGCTCTGCTTAAAAAGGACCAGCCCGGCTTTGCGTTCCTGCTTTCTTTGTGCGGCGCGGCGGGGCTGCTGTGGTTCGCGGTGCAGCAATTGCGCCCACTGCTGGCCCGGCTGCAGCAGCTGGCCGGGCAGGCTGGCGGCGATTCGTTCAGCATTCTGCTGCAGGTGCTGGCCATCGCTTTTGTGGCCCAGCTGGCGGCGGACCTTTGCCGCGAAGCCGGCCTTGCTGCCGCCGCGTTCTGTATGGAATTCGTGGGCCGCATTTTGGCTATGCTGCAGGCATTGCCTCTGCTGCAAAGCTTGCTGGCCTCGTTTTTGTCCTTTTTATCGTGATAGCCTTCCCGCTGCCAGCCGCCGCGGCAGAACTGCCCGCTGGGGTGCAGCAGATTTTGCAGCAAAGCGAACTGACGCCGGACAAGCTCGTTCACATTACCTTGCAGGAGCTGCTTCAAACGCTGGCTGGTTGGCTGAAAAACGCCTGGGGGCAGCCGCTGCAACTGGCCCGGCGCGCGGTGCTGTTTTTGCTGCTTTCCAGCTGTGTGGGGTTGCTGGCGGACGGTGGTGCCTGGCGGGACTGTGTGGATCTTGTGGCTGTGCTCGGCTTTGGCACCATTGCGCTGAATCAAATGACATCTCTCGTGCAGCAGGTTGCCCAGGCAGCCAACACCAGCCAGTTGTATGTATCCGGCTTTGTGCCGGTGTTTGCCGGGGTAGCACTGCTGGCGGGCCAAACCGCCGGAGCTGCCGTGTACAGCACGATGTTTTATGCCATGGCGGCCTTTCTGGCGGAAGTGCTGCAAAACTTACTGCTGCCGCTGCTGCAAATCTATTTCTGCTTTTCCGTTTCTGCGGCCCTTTGGGGGATAGTGGCATTGCCGATGCCGCAAACCTGTTTGCCCGCTGTTTTACCTTTGCGCTCAAACTGTGCGGTATGCTGTTTACCTTTGTGCTGGGGCAGCAAAATGTGTTGGCCGCCGGGACTGACCGCGCAGCCTTAAAAATCGGCAAAAGCGTGCTGAGTGCTGCCGTGCCCGTCGTGGGGGATGCCGCTGCGGCGGCTCTGGGCAGTGCTTCCGCCGCAATCGGACTGCTCAAAGGCTCATTGGCGTTGGCGGCGGTGGCGGCCCTGGGGGCAGCGTTTGCCCCGGTGCTGGCGCAGTGCGGGCTGTACTGGCTGGTGTTTTCCGGCATGGGCATTCTGGCGGCGGGACTGGGGCAAAAGCGCAGCAAGCAGATCTGTACCCTATTTGGCCAGGGGACGCGGCTGTGCGGGGCTATCTTGGTACTATATTTCTTTCTGGTAATTCTATCCACGCTGTTGCTGCTGCTTGGCGGGAATGGGGGCTGACTTATGGATACGCTGTGCCACGCGGCACTGGTTTGCTGCATCTTGTCCGCCCTGGCTGGGCTGGTGCGGACATTCTGGCCGCAAAATGGGTTCAAGCCAGTCATAAATGCGGTGCTTACGCTGTATATTATAACATCGGTTCTCCATGCGGTATCCGGCCTGAACTGGCAAAACTTTGACGCGCAGCTCCAAAACTTTGCCAGCCAGAGCGCCCCCGGCGAGGACTATACCGCTTACGGCGCAGAGCTTGCCATGCAGGAATCCGCCGCAGCACTGCAAAAAGCTTTTGCGGCAAAGCGGCATCGAATCTGTTGTGCAGCCGCAGGCGGGCGGCGTGCATGTGCGGCTGGTTTACCCGGCGGACCGGGAACACGCGGAAACCCTGCTGCAAAATTTTGCGGGGGACCTGCCCTATACGCTGGAGAACACCCAATGACCGCGAAACAGGGCATCGCCTGGCTGCAGGCGGCGTGGAAGGATGATAAAAAGCGTATCAATCTCTTGCTGGTATCCGGCTTGGCGGGCATGCTACTGCTCTGTATGTCGGAATGGCTGCCAGCCGGGCAAAGCACACAAAATGCCGCGCAGAGCAGCCAGCAGAGCCAGACGGCAACGGAGTATGAACAGCAGCTGGAAACCCGCCTTGCCGCCCTGATCCGTGCCATGGACGGCGCAGGTGAAACCGTTGTTATGGTAACGCTGGACTGCGGGGAGGAAACCACCTATGCAGCGGATACCCGGACAGAGAAAACCAGCGAGGACACCCGCAGCAGCGCCGCCAGCCAGCGCACCTATCTGTTGGCCGGTGCACAGCCGGTGGTGCAGTCGGTTCAGGCACCGCAGGTGCGCGGCGTGGCCGTGCTTTGCCAGGGCGGGGGTAATGCCGGGACCCAGCGCCGCATCACAGAACTGGTCAGCGCCCTGACCGGCGTGGGGGCCAGCCATATTACCGTAAACAAAATGCAATCATAGGGAGGGCTAACGATATGGAAGGCAGAGCAACCAAACGGTATGCCACATTGGCGGCGCTTACCCTGGCGTTGGGCGGTGCAGTGTTTTTGAACTGGTCGTTCGCCGGGCGCACCCCGCAGGCGGGAACGCCGGAAGCCGTTGTGCAGACTTCGGCGGAAGCTGACGAGGACACGGTACAGACTGCCGCCCGGCAGCCGGAAACAAACGCGGCGGTGGAACCCATGACCGCCCAGGCAGTGTTTGATCCGCTGGAAAGTGAACCTCAGACCGCCGCCCAGGCGGATGCAGCGGAAGAAATGGAATCGGGCGGGCAGGCAGGCAAAAATTACGGCGAAGCCCAGCTTGTCAGCGTCAGCAAGGATTCCGGTACGGAATTTTTTGAACAGGCACGCCTGAACCGCTCCAAAGCGCGGGACGAGGCACTGGACGCTATCAAAAAAGACACTGAAAAGTGCGGATTTGAGCGAAAGCGAAAAAAGACAGCATTACCCAAAAGCTGCAAAACCAGATCAGCAGCATCACGGTGGAATCCAGCATTGAAAGCCTGATTAAATCCAAAGGCTTTGCGGACTGTGTTGTCAGCATTGGGGAGGGACGCGCGGATATCACCGTTATGACAGAAAACGACGCCCTGACCGCGGATGAAGTGACCCGCATCCGGGATGCCGTTTTAGGCAAGTGCAAGGGCCTGAGCGCGCAGGATATCACCGTTGTGGAGGTAAGATAAACCATGACCGGCAGGGAAGCGCTGCATAACCGCAGTCAAACCCTGCCGGCTTGCCTTTTTATGCAGGAATCATGAATAAGTATTGCAAAAAATAGCAAAAGAGGGTATTATAAACTAATAGTCAACCTCTTCGGTACACTAAAGCGCAAGGTTGGCGTGCAGTGCAAATGTGCAGCACTGCAGGAATGGTGCGGAGAACTTGCTCAGCACTGGTATAGATAAGGGAGGAAATGTTATGAAAAAGTTGATTTCTTTTGCTGTGGCGGGCATGTTTGCCCTCAGCCTTGCGGCCTGCGGCTCCAGCAGCAGTGCAGCTGCAAGCAGCACGGAAAGCTCTGCCGAAAGCACGGCAGCATCCACCGCTGACAGCGCCGCTGTAGACAGCGACTTGGCCTACCTGCAGAACAAGGGCAAAATGACCATCGGCTACACCGTGTATGAGCCGATGAACTACACCGATGAAAGCGGTACCTTTACCGGTTTTGATACCGAACTGGCAACAGCTGTGTGTGAAAAGCTGGGCTTGGAGCCGGATTTTGTCGAGATCAACTGGGATACCAAAGAGACCGAGCTGGCCGCCAAGAGCATCGACTGCATCTGGAACGGCCTGACGCTGACGGATGACCGTGAGGAGAACCTGGCCTGCACCAAGCCTTACGTCAAGAATGCACAGGTGGTTGTGATGAAGGCTGACGCCGATTACACCTCCACCGCAGACCTTGCCGGTAAGACCGTTGTGGCTGAGTCCGGATCTGCTGGCGAAACTACCATTGAAGAGGACGAGGGCCTGCAGCAGGCAGACTTTGTTGCCAAGAGCGTGCAGACCGACTGCCTGATGGAAGTTGCTGCCGGCACCGCTGACGCCGCTGTTCTGGACCTGACCCTGGCTAGCGCTATGATCGGCGACGGCACCGACTATGCAAACCTTGTCATCAAGGACGAGCTGAATGTGGAAGAATACGGTGCTGCTTTCCGCAAGGGCAGCGATGTCGCCGCCGCTGTGGATACCGCTTTCGATGAACTGAAAGCGGACGGTACCATGCAGACCCTGGCCGACAAATACGGCCTGACCCTGGCAGACTGATCATGGGGGAAGCGGGTGTGATTTGGAGCCGCCTGACCAGCGCCTTCCTAATGAACTGTCAGCTTTTTGGGCTGACGCTGTTGTTTGCCCTGCCGCTTGGCCTTTTGGTGTCACTTGGCTCCATGAGCCGGTTCACACCGCTGCGGGGCGTGGTCAAAACCTTTGTGTGGATTATCCGCGGCACGCCGTTGATGCTGCAAATCATCGTTATCTACCTTGGCCCTGGTCTGATGGGCTTTGCCAGTCCCTGGGGCTCCAGCACCAATGGCCGCCTGCTGGCGGCGGTGGTGGCGTTTGTCATCAATTACGCCTGCTATTTTTCCGAAATTTACCGCGGCGGTATTGAGTCTGTTCCCGTTGGCCAGACGGAAGCCGGGCAGGTGCTTGGCATGACCAAGAGCCAGATTTTTTCCGCGTTACGCTGCTGCAGGTCATCAAGCGCATCCTGGCCCCCATGGGCAATGAGGTCATGACCTTGATCAAAGATACCTCCCTTGCCAATGTGATCGCCAACAAGGAAATCACATGATGGCAAAGGAATACAGCGCCAAGGGCTTGATCTGGCCGCTGTTCTCCACCGCGCTTTTCTTCCTGGTGTTTGTCGGGGCAATGACCCTGCTGTTCAACTGGCTGGAAAAAAAGCTCAGCTATTTCCGGTAAGGGGGACGTACATATGGCACTTTTGGAAGTTACCGGCATCAGCAAAAACTTTGGCAGTACCCATGTGCTGCAAAACATCTCTCTCAACCTGGAAAAAGGCGAAGCACTGGCCATCATCGGTTCTTCCGGCTCCGGCAAAACAACGTTGCTGCGCTGCCTGAACTTTTTGGAAACGCCGGATACCGGTGTGATCCGTGTGGACGGCAAAACCCTGTGGGATGCCGCTGACCCGGCCACCCACCGTGAAAGTGAAGTGCGCAAAAGCGCCTGCATTTCGGCCTTGTGTTCCAGAACTTCAACCTTTTCCCGCAGTATACGGCTTTGCAGAACATTACCCTGGCCGGGGAGCTGCTGGCAAAAGAAAACCGGAGTATAAAGCCAACCGCAAAGCGATTCATGCGGAACTGGAAGAAAAAGCCCGCACCCTTCTGGCACAGATGGGCCTTTCGGAGCGGGAAAACCATTACCCGCACCAGCTTTCCGGCGGCCAGCAACAGCGTGTGGCTATTGCCCGCGCCCTGGCGCTGGAACCGGATATCCTTTGCTTTGATGAACCAACCAGCGCCCTTGACCCGGAGCTGACCGGCGAAGTTCTGCGCGTTCTGCGCGATCTGGCCGACCAGAAAACTACCATGATCATTGTCACGCACGAAATGTCTTTTGCGCGCGATGTGGCAGACCGCATCCTGTTTATGGATGGCGGCGTGGTGGTCGAGGAAGGCCCTGCCCACCAGGTGATCGAACACCCGCACGAGGAACGCACCAAACAGTTCCTTTCCCATTACGGCACCTGATGCCCCGGATGACCGCCGCTCGGTGGTCATTCCAAGCGGCATAAAATAACAAACAAAATGCTCCCTGCCTGTTTTACCGGCTGTACGGTAACCAGGCAGGGAGCTTTTTGCTATTTTATAACTCCGTGAAGCGATAAGAATTGAAAATAATGGAAATCAAAGATAGAACAGCAAGTTTATTTTGCCTCGATCTCATCCAATTCTTTTCAGCCACAAAGCGTTGCAGGCATCGCTCGGCATACGCCAGTCGGCGCGGGGGCTGAGGGTGACGGAACCGACCTTCGGTCCATCCGGCAGGCAGCTGCGCTTGAACTGCTGGGCAAAGAACCGGCAGTAGAAGTTGCGCAGCCAGGCCAGCAGCACTTCCGGCTCATACCGCCCGGCAAATGCGGCCAACGCCAGGTGATAAATCTTGGCGGGTCCAAACCCAAAGCGCAGCACATAATACAGGTAAAAATCATGCAGCTCATACGGCCCAACCAGCTTTTCGGTCTGCTGGGCAATGGTGCCATCCGCGGCGGAGGGCAGCAGCTCCGGGCTGACTGGGGTATCCAGAATATCCACCAGCACATCACGCAGCACCGGCTGGCCGCAGGTATCGGCCACATACTGCACAATGTGGCGCACCAGCGTTTTGGGCACCCCGGCGTTAACACCGTACATGCTCATGTGGTCGCCGTTGTAGGTGGCCCAGCCGAGGGCCAGCTCGCTCAAATCTCCGGTGCCGATCACAAAGCCGCCGTTCTTGTTGGCGTAATCCATCAATTCCAGCGTGCGCACACGGGCCTGACAGTTTTCAAAGGTCACATCATAGGTGTGCGGGTCTTGGCCGATATCGGCAAAGTGGCTTTCCACCGTGTTGGTAATGTTGATTTCGGTAAAGCTGACGCCCAGTGCTTCGCACAGAATCTCCGCGTTGGAGCGGGTGCGCTTGGTAGTTCCAAAGCAGGGCATGGTAATGGCAATAATGTCCTTGGGGTCACGGCCCAGCACCTTGCAGGCGCGCACGGCAAACAGCAAAGCCAGGCAGGAATCCAACCCGCCGGAAATACCCACAACAGCGCACTTGGCGTGGGTGTGCTCCATACGCTTGGCAAGGCCCTCAGCCTGGATGCGCAAAATCAGTTCGCAGCGCTCGGCGCGAGCAGCATCATTCTGCGGCACAAATGGCGTGGGGAAACAAACCGCGTCAGCGGTGCTTCTGCCACTTCCAAATCAAAGCTGATGGTCGTGTATCCGGCGGCATCCGGCACAAAGGTTGTGTTGCGGATACGCTCCTGCACCATGCGGCCAAGGTCCAGCTCGGTTGCGGCGGTACCGTTGGCGAAAGGCTCGGCCTCGCACAGCAGTGTACCGTTTTCCGCAATCAGATTGTGGGCGGCAAAGGTCATATCGGTGGTGCTTTCACCGTGCCCGGCGTCAGCATACACATAACCGCACAGCAGGCGGGCGCTCTGCCCAGCCACCAGCTCCCGGCGGTAGGCAGCTTTGCCTACCGTTTCATCGCTGGCAGAAAGGTTTGCAACCACCGTTGCCCCGGCCAGCGCATGGCTACAGCTGGGGGGCACAGGGGCCCAAAGGTCCTCACAGATTTCCACCCCAAGCACACACTCCGGCATCTCGCGGCAGGCACACAGCAGGTTGGTGCCAAACAGAGTGCGCTGCCCGGCAAAGGTGATTTCAAACGCATCTTTTGGGCCCGGCACAAAATGGCGGCGCTCGTAAAACTCGCCGTAATTGGGCAGGTAGGTTTTGGGTACAAGGCCCAACAGTTGCCCCTTGCAAACAACCGCTGCACAGTTGTACAGCTTGCCGTTATGGCGCACCGGCAGGCCAACCAACGCCACCACGTCCAGCTCTTTGCTGGCATCGAGAATCTGAATCAGCCCATCCTCGGCGCCGCGGCACAGTGTTTCCTGCAAAAACAGATCGCTGCAGGTATAGCCGGTCAGGGTAAACTCCGGCAGGCAGAGCAGTTTGGTTCCGGCAACAGCCTGTGCGCGCATGGCGGCAATGATCTGCTGCGTATTGTAGGCACAGTCAGCAACATGCAACGCAGGGCTGACGGCTGCTGTGCGCAAAAATCCGTATTTCATGGGTAGCCCCTTAATCATAAGGCAATACCGCATAATTCTAAGTGCCGATACGGCGAGCGAGGTACGGCAGATGCTAAGCCAAAAGCGCAGATAATACTGGATGCTGCAAAGGTGAGCGCCGCCAGTGGCGGAAACAGCGAACCGAAGCAGGGGCAGCGGTCGCAGAGTGCGAGGGGCTTTTGCCCCCGAAGCACGATGCGGGTACCGCAACCCGACATTATCGAGCATTTTGGCAACGCAGATGCCGTGCCGCAGCCGCCGGAGCGGTGCTTAAGCCGTCAGGTGGGAATTGTGCGGTGCTGCCATAATAAAATAGCACTGGTACCATGATAGCATAGCCACCCGGGAAAGGCAAGAAGCGGCAATTTACAAGACGACAAAATGTAATATATACTTGACATAATGTAAGGCGTATGATATACTGCAATCACAGCAGCAAAGCAAGGGGCTGCCACAAAAGGATGCAAGAAAAGGGGAGCCATATGCCCAAAAACCTGAAACTGAAAGCTGCCCGTGCCGAAAAAGATATGACACAGGCCGCTTTGGCCGAAGCCGTCGGCGTTTCGCGCCAGACCATCAACGCCATTGAAAAAGGGGGAGTATAACCCCACCATCAACCTGTGCCGCGCGATCTGCAAGGCGCTTGGCAAAACATTGGATGACTTATTCTGGGAGGAACCATAAATGAAACAAAATATTTTCAGCAAAAAGAACCAGCTGGACGAAATGCAGGAACAGACCCTGCGCAAAATTGAAAGCCGTGGCTTCTGGCTGATGTGGTGTGGCCTGTTTGTCGTTATGACATTCCAACTTATGATGCAGGCGGACATCAGCCAGATGGCAGGAGAATGGATCGTGTTTATGGCCGCGTGCCTTTACACGCTGGAAGAATGCCTGCGCAATGGCATTTGGGACCGCCACATCAAGGCCAGCCTTAGCACCAGCATTGTGGGCAGCCTGGTCGGTGGTGTGCTTTCCGCGGTGGTCATGATGTTTGCGACCCATAGCCTGGCTGTTGCCGGTGTGACCGGCGTTATTACGGTCGTGTTCACCTTTACGCTGATGCAGGCGGCAATTTCGGTGTATAAAAAACGCCACCAGGAACTGGAAAACGCGCCGGAAGAAACTGATGAACAGAAATAAAAGCTGCCGGCAGTATGGTTTATGATAAGGCGTTTTGCTGCGCTGCAAAACGGATACGCTAAGGCAACACCGCACAATTCCCGCCTTGCGGCTTAAGCACCGCTCCGGCAGCTGCGGCACGGCATCTGCGTTGCCAAAATGCTCGATAATGTCGGGTTGCGGTACCCGCATCGTGCTTCGGAGGCAAAAGCCCCTCGCACTTTGCGACCGCTGCCCCTGCTTCGGTTCGCTGTTTCCGCCACTGGCGGCGCTCACCTTTGCAGCATCCAGTATTATCTGCGCTTTTGGCTTGGCATCTGCCGCACCTCGCTCGCCGTATCGGCACTTAGAATTATGCGGTATTGCCCTAAATAAGATGGCCGCAAAAGATAAACACAGCCAATCATCAAAATCAGAAAGCCAGAGCGGAACGGTTGTTTTCGGCCATTTGCTCTGGCTTTTTGCTGCCGGGCAGGTGCATTTTTATGCAGGAAATATCTCGTGTTCTATCCCTCACCCTGGCTCCGCTGGATTTTATTTTGCGGGCGGGCTGTTAGCCACGGTACACTGCTTGCAAACAGTACAAAATTGTGGTAAGCTATTAACAAATATCACAACCATTCAATTCTGCCGGCTTACCCGGCAGCGGGAGGATAGAGCTATGGATGTACGCAACAGCATTGATGGCAGCCTGCAGATCTCCAATGAGGTCATAGCCAAGATCGCCAAACTGGCCGCACTGGAAATTGATGGCGTGGCCGATGTTTCTTCCGGCAGCATGCAGAGCGTGCGCGGGTTGCTGAGCAAAGCCAGCCTGCAAAAGCCTGTTACGGTGGATTTAAGCGATGGCGTTGCTGTGGTGCAGGTGCATGTAATTGCCAAGTACGGCAGCAAAATTATGCCTGTCTGCGCCAAAGTGCAGGAAAACGTCAAGCAGACCATCCAGAATATGACCGGCATTACGGTTTCCCGTGTGGATGTGATCGTTGCCGGGCTGGAAGAGCCTGCTGCAGACCAGCATAAATAATTGAAAGATGGGAACAGTGACAATGGAACAGAATCTTACCCGCCGCGAAGCACGCGAAAATGCTTTTCTTGCGGCTTTTTCCGCAACCTTCCACCCGGATGATCCGCAGCCGGTGCTGCTGAACCAGCCCGAAAGCCACGAGCATCCGCTGGATGAGTTTTCCCTGCGCATTCTGCGCGATATGGAAGCCCATTCGGAAGAAATTGATGATGTGATCCGTGCAAACCTCAAAGGCTGGACCATTGCCCGCGTTCCGCGTGTCAGCCTGGTAGCACTGCGTGTGGCCCTGGCTGAAATGATGTACGGCGAAGAAAAAAAAGACCAGCGTTGCCATCAACGAAGCCGTTGAACTGGTCAAAAAGTATGGCTCTGACAAGGACTATCAGTTCGTCAACGGCCTGCTTGGCACCGTGGCACGGGCGCAGGATAAGCCCGCCGAAGAATGAGAACGCTGGGCATCGATACAAGCAATTACGCAACCTCTCTGGCCGTGTTTGACACAAACGCCGGAGAGGTTGTTTGCGATTGCAAACGCTTCCTGCCCGTGCGGGAGGGTCAACTGGGCCTGCGCCAGAGCGATGCGCTGTTCCACCATACCGCCGCCCTGCCGGAAATGCTGGCAGAACTGGGCCAAAAGGTGAACCTGACGCAGATCGAAGCTGTCGGCGTATCCGCCAGGCCCCGCCCGGTGGATGGCTCCTATATGCCATGTTTTTTGGCGGGCGTCAGTGCGGCCACAGCGTTCTGCGCGGCCAAAGGCATTCCGCTGGTTCAAACGACCCACCAGCAGGGGCATATCTCCGCGGCCCTTTTTTGCGGCCAGCAGGGGGCAGACCTGTTCGGCAAAGAAGAGCTGGTGTTCCATGTGTCCGGCGGAACCACTGACCTTTTTGCACTGCAAGGGGCCGGACAGCATTACCTGCATTGGCACCAGCAGCGACCTGTACGCGGGCCAGGCAGTGGACCGCCTTGGCGTGCGGCTGGGCTATGCGTTCCCGGCGGGCATCTATGTCAGCCAGCTGGCGGCAGCCTGCACCGAGAACATCAAACCCAAAGTCAGCGTGCGCGGCACAACCTGCAGCCTTTCCGGCTTGCAGAACCAGTGCGAAAAGCTGCTGGCAGAGGGCAAAAGCCCGGAATATGTCAGTAAGTACTGCCTGCTCTGTGTGGCAGAAACCCTGCGCCGCATGGCCGCCGCTGCCCTGGAGCGGAACCCCGGTCTGCCCGTGATGTTTGCAGGCGGCGTGATGAGCAGCGAGATCGTGCGGGATTATATCACAAAACGGATGCAGTACGCCTATTTTGTGCCCGGCAAGTTTGCCAGCGATAATGCCATCGGCGTGTCCATCCTGGCGGCAAGGGAGATCAATGCATGGCCGAATACATCAATGTAACCACCCTGAACCTGCTGGCTAAACAGGTGCTGGAGCAGTGCGAACCACTGAATAACCTCATCGTCTGCGGCGAGGTTTCCAACTTTACGCGCCATTACAAAAGCGGCCACTGCTACTTTACCCTGAAAGATGAAAACGCCGCCATCAAGTGTGTGATGTTCCGAGATAAAGCGCGTCTGTTGGGCTTTGCGCCGGAAAACGGCATGCTGGTGCTGGCGTATGGCCGGGCAACGCTGTATGAGCGGGACGGCGCATTCCAGCTGTATTGCGATTATATGCGCCCCTTTGGTGCCGGTGCGGCCCAGATGGCCTTTGATGCGCTGAAGAAAAAGCTTTCTGCCGAAGGCCTGTTTGATGCTGACCACAAACGCCCGCTGCCGCCTATGCCGCAGTGTATCGGGCTGGTCACATCCAAAACCGGTGCGGCATTGCAGGATGTGATTCACATCATCACGCGGCGGTGGCCGTTGGTCAAACTGTTGCTGGCCCCCGTCAGTGTGCAGGGGCTGGAAGCGGAAAAGAGCATTGTGGATGGCATCCGCCGCCTGGATGCAGACCCGCGCCCGGATATAATTTTAATCACCCGCGGCGGCGGCAGCAAAGAGGATTTGTGGGTGTTCAACAGTGAGCGCATTGCCCGCGCAGCCTATGCCTGTAAAAAGCCAGTCGTTTCTGCGGTCGGGCATGAAATTGATACCACAATTCTGGATTATGTGGCTGACCTGCGTGCTCCTACACCTTCCGCAGCGGCGGAACTCTGCGTGCCGGATCAGGCACAGGTGCGGCACGAAATATTCATTTTACAACAAAATATTCAAAAAATATACAGTCCCGCCTGGAAATATGCTATAATAAATTCAACATCATTTCCCCGGCTGCAGCCATGCAGAACGAAAAAACAGGAATTGACGCCCGTGCGCAGCTTTTGCGGCAAACGACAGCACAGATACAGGCCGTTGCAGCCCAAAAAGGCAGCTGCCTGCACCCAGGGGCTGCACACCGCTGCTGCGGTGGCAGCGTCACTGAATCCATATGCAGTCCTTGCACGCGGCTATACCATGGTCGCGGATGCCCGCGGCCGCTGCCTGACAACAGAACATCTGAAGCCGGGGCAGAAGATCACTGTTATCGGCAGCAATGCAGCCGCACAGTGTACGGTGGATGCCGTGACACCCACTCAGGGGAACCCTGAAAAGGAGCAAACCGATGAGAGCACCTAAAACCTTTGAAGAAGGGCTCCAGCGCCTGCAGGAGCTTTTTGGCAAAAATGCAGGATGAAACCACAACGCTGGACCAATCCGTTAAACTGTATGCCGAAGCTGCCCAGCTGATCCAGTACTGCAACACGGCGCTGGACAAGGCAAAATTACAGATCGAAGAGATCGACGCATCGCTGGCACAGCCCGGCGCGGATGAGTGAACCCGCAGGATAAGGAGGCTTTTCCCCATGGAACAGGAACGTTATCAACAGCAGTATAAAGCCTTTGTGCAGCAGGCGGAACAGCGCCTGAACGAACTGTGCGATGTTTATCTGCCGGTAAAGCCCAAATCAGCCAGGCAGCGCGTTACAGCCTGCTGGGCGGCGGCAAGCGTGTGCGCGCCGTGCTGGTGCTGGCTGCCTGCCAGCTGGCGGGCGGCGATACCGCAGCTGCAGCCGACTATGCCACGGCGCTGGAAATGCTGCACTGCTATTCCCTGATTCACGATGACATGCCCTGCATGGATAATGATGATTACCACCGCGGCCGCCTGAGCTGCCATAAGCAATATGGCGAAGCAACCGCCTTGCTGGCGGCGGATGCCCTGGTTACAGCAGCCTTTGAAGCTGTTGCCAACGCGCCGACCCACCCCCAAAGCCGGGTGCAGGCGGCGGCCCACCTGGCCAAAGCAGCCGGGGCACGCGGTATGTTGTATGGCCAGGAACTGGATAAGCATTACGAAACTGTGCACGCCAGCGAAAGCGAGCTGCTGGAACTGCATGCCCACAAGACCGGCGCATTGATTATTGCCGGTGTGGACCTTGGCTGCGATGCCGCTCAGGCGGACGATGCCCTGTGCACTGCCCTGCAGCATTATGCCGCGGAGCTGGGGCTGGTGTTCCAGATCGTGGATGATATTTTGGATGTGACCGCCACGACGGAAGAACTGGGCAAGCCTGTTGGCAGCGATGCCGAAAACGACAAAACGACCTTTATCACCCTGTATGGGCTGGAAGGTGCCCGCAGCCTGGCAAAGCAGCATAATGATGCTGCCCTGGCTGCCCTGGCGGATCTTGGCCCGGAAGCAGACTTTTTGCGCGAGATGGCAGTGGAGCTGCTGACCCGCAGCAAGTAACATATTACAGCAGGGCAGGCGGTGCGGCCCACTGCCCGGCAGCTTTGCCGGAAACCCGCCTGCTTGGCCCGGTGTGAGGAGAAAACTACCATGATGACGCTTTTGCGCGAAGCGCTGAGCTGGAATTATGTGCTGGTAACGGCGGTCATCAGCTCGCTGCTGGCACAGTTCACCAAAGTGATTCTGAACCTGATTATCCTTGGCAAATTTATCCCGGAACGCCTGTGGGGCGCAGGGGGCATGCCCAGTGCACACTCCGCAACGGTATGTGCGCTGTTGGTTGCCACCGGGCGCTACTGCGGCACAGGCTCCACGGAGTTTGCCCTGGCGCTGGTTTTGGCCATTATTGTAATGTATGACGCAATGGGTGTGCGCCGGGAAACGGGCGAGCAGGCCAAGATTCTGAACCGCATGCTGAGCGAATGGATGGATCGTGAATCAGATGCTATGCCCTTTTTGGGAGATAAAAAACTGAAAGAAATGGCGGGTCATACCCCTATCCAGGTTCTTACAGGTGCCATTTTTGGTATTGCTGTTGGCCTTTTGATGCCAATGGTGTAAAAACAGAGCAAACGAGGTATGTGATCATGAAATATCCTTATCTGGATAAAATCCAGAAAAACGGGGATGTAAAAAACTGCCGCAGCAGGAACTTCCGCTTCTGTGTGAGGATATCCGCAATTTTTGATTGAAAGTGTTTCCTCTACCGGCGGGCACCTTTCGTCCAACTTGGGCGTGGTGGAACTTACGGTGGCTTTGCACCGTGCGCTGACTCTGCCGCAGGATAAAATTTTGTTCGATGTCGGTCACCAGTGCTATACCCACAAGCTGCTGACCGGCCGCCGGGAGGGCTTCGCCCATCTGCGCCAGGTGGACGGCCTTTCGGGCTTTCCCTCCCCCGCAGGAAAGCGACTGTGATACCTTTATTGCGGGGCACGGCAGCACGGCGCTTTCCACCGCCATCGGTGTGGCACGCGCCAAAAAGCTGAAAAAAGAACCCGGCAAGGTCGTTGCTATCATCGGGGATGGCGCGTTCACCGGCGGCATGGTCTATGAGGGCATGAACAACGTCAGCAACCTGAACAACCTGATTGTGGTGCTGAACGATAACAAAATGTCTATCTCCAAAAATGTCGGTCAGATGGCAAATTATCTGACCAAACTACGCACAGACCCAAAGTATTTCCGGGTTAAGGCTCATATGGAAACCGCGCTGGAGTGTATCCCCGCAGTGGGCACTGCTCTGGTAGAGGTGCTGCAGGAAGGGAAAAAGATCATCCGCCGGGGCATCTACCACTCCACAATGTTCGAGGAAATGGGGTTCCAGTACGTTGGCCCGGTGGATGGCCACGATGTTACCGAGCTGACCCGGATCTTTACCAACCTGCAGGAACAGTATTCCCCGGTGTTTTTGCATATTGTCACCCAAAAGGGTAAGGGTCTGAAACCGGCGGAAGAAAACCCCGGCGAGTTCCACAGCGTTTCCGCGTTTGATCTGGATCACCTGACAAATCCGGAAATGTCGCCCAAGGATTCTTTCTCCAACCGCTTCGGCAACAAGCTGGCGGCCCTGGGCAGGGAAGTGCCTAACCTGTGCGCCATTACGGCAGCTATGAAATACGGCACTGGCCTGAACTTCTTCTACCACGCCATTCCGGAACGCTTTTTTGACGTTGGCATGGCGGAAGAGCACGCCGTAACCTTTGCGGCGGGCCTTGCCAGCCAAGGCATGCTGCCGGTTGTGGCTATCTACTCCACCTTCTTCCAGCGCGCTTATGACCAGATGATTCATGATGTGAACCTGATGCATCTGGATGTGCTGTTTGCCGTGGACCGTGCTGGCCTTGTGCCGGGCGATGGCGAGACCCACCAGGGCATTTATGATACCGGCTATTTCAGCCAAATCGGCATCCCGGTGTATTCTCCGTGCAACTATGCGGAACTGGAATACTGGCTGGAAGCACTGGTCAAAACCATGCGCGGCCCCCGCGCCATCCGTTATGCCCGCGGAGAAGAAAAGCCGGCTCTGGCGGCCCTTGGATGCACCGGCAAACCCTATGATATGCTGTGCGGTGCGGACAAGGCCGATACCGTTCTTGTCAGTTATGGCGCTGAAATCGAGGAGATTCTTGCCGCGGCGGAACTGCTGCGCCACCAGGGAATGGCAGCGGACTGCTGTAAGCTGGTGCAGGTTTATCCCTTGCCGGATGGTCTCTGCCGCCAGCTTTCCAACTATAAAACCATCCTGTTTGCAGAGGAATCCGTGGCAACGGGCGGTATTGGCCAGCAGCTTTGCACTGCCCTGCAGGCAGCAGGTTGGCAGGGCCGCTTTATCCTGCGCGGGGTAGATAACACCCATCTGCTGCACGCCACAGTGCCGCAGCTGCGCCGGGACCAGGGCTTGGATGCTCATACTCTGGCCCAGGACGCGTTGACCCGTAACTGAAATAAGTGAACCGAAAGGTTGTTCATCAATGAAAATTCGTCTGGATCAATACCTTTGCCAAAACGGCTATGCCCAAAGCCGGGAACGCGCCAAAGCACTGATCATGTCCGGTATTGTCTTTGTCAATGAACAGAAAGTGGACAAAGCCGGTGAAATGATTGCTGAGGACGCCAAAGTGGAAGTGCGCGGCCATGATATCGGTTACGTCAGCCGCGGCGGCCTCAAGCTGGAAAAAGCCATGCAGGTGTTCCCCATGCGGCCGGATGGCAAGGTCTGCATGGATATTGGCGCATCGACAGGCGGCTTTACCGACTGTATGCTCAAAAATGGCGCAGTCAAAGTATACGCCGTGGATGTGGGCTATGGCCAGCTGGCGTGGAGCCTGCGCACCGATGAGCGCGTGGTCAATATGGAGCGCACAAATATCCGCAATGTTACCCCGGATATGCTAGGGGACAAAATCGCATTTTTCAGCGTGGATGTTTCCTTTATCTCGCTCAAACATATCTTCCCGGTGGCGGATACTATCTGTACGCCGGATGCCGTCGGCGTCTGTCTGGTGAAGCCCCAGTTTGAAGCCGGACGCGAAAAAGTAGGTAAAAAGGCGTTGTGCGGGAACCCGCTACCCATGCCGAGGTGCTACATATGGCGCAGGGTTACGCCATGGCGAACCACTTTACCCCGGCGGGACTGGATTTTTCGCCCATTAAGGGGCCGGAGGGCAACATTGAATTTTTGATGTATGTCCAGCACAGCCAGAATCCGCAGCCGCTGCCGGAAGGCCTGATCGAACAGACGGTTGCCAACGCTCACGCGGCGCTGGATAAAGCCCCCAACCTGCACTGAACCTTAAAAGCTGCGTTCCTGTTACTTTGAAACCATACCCGGAAAGGGGAAAAGAGCTTGTCCGTTTTTTCTTTTTCCAAACAGAATCAAAGATACCGATTTTTCCGTTACCCGTCAGGTGATCGCTTTGCTGGATCAACACGGCATCCATGCCCTGCTGGCGGATGAGCTGGCTGGGGAGTTGGTGGATACCAAGGCAGTATTCCTGCCCCAGCAGCAGGCGTTGGCCCAGGCAAAACAGGTTATCACCATTGGCGGGGATGGCACACTGCTACGCATCGCCCATGACTGCCTTGCCCAAAGCAAGCCGGTCCTGGTGTCAACCTGGGGCGCATTGGCTTTTTGGCTACCTGCGAGGTGGCAGAGCTGCCGGAAAAGCTGGCCCGCCTAGCTGCGGGGCGGTATACCATTGAGCCGCGCAACCTGCTGCGCGCGGATGCCCCGGCCCATAACTGGCACCAGGTTGCCATGAACGACGTGGTGCTGTTCGGCAATTCCCGCCTGCACCCCATGGATTATACCGTCTACTGCGATGGCGCTTTTGTCAGCCGCTACCGCAGCGATGGGGTGATCATCGCAACACCCACGGGCTCCACGGCTTACTCGCTTTCCGCAGGTGGGCCGGTGCTGGATGCCTGTGCGGCGGTTATGGTGCTTACCCCGGTCTGTGCGCACAGCATCCACGCGGTGCCGCTGGTGTTTTCGGCCAGCCGTACCCTGACGGTGGTGGCGGAAGCAACCAACCGTGACAGCGTGTACGCCAGCGCGGACAGCCATTCCCGCTGTGATTTGCAGCCGGGCGAAAGTTTGACCATTACCACGGCAGTGGAACAGCTGGGGCTGATTACCTTTGACGAAACCGAGCAGTTCCGTGCGATAGAAACAAAATTGATGAGGAGATGACTCTGCAATGAAAAGTGCGCGCCATCAGGCAATTTTGGACCTGATTGAAAAATATCCGATTGACCGGCAGGAGGATCTTCTCGAACATCTGCGCCGTGCCGGTTTTGATGTAACGCAGGCAACGGTATCGCGTGATATCCGGGAACTGCGCCTGGTAAAAACTGCAACGGGGGAGGGCGGCTACCGCTATATGCCGGCAAATGGCAACGGCAAGGTGGCTCATTCACCCAACCGGTTTGAAACCATTTTCCGGGAGTCTGTGCTCAAGGTGGACTATGCTGGGCATATGGTACTGGTCAAATGCTTTTCCGGCATGGCGAATGCCGCCTGTGAAGTTTTTGACGCTCAAACCTGGGAAGGTGTTGTTGGTACACTTTCCGGTGATGATACGTTTTTTATCCTGATGCGCACCGAGGAAAACGCTGCTGAGATCACCCGCCAGCTGCAGCGCTATACGGTGCGCCACACTTAAACCGCCGGAGGGGGAGCAGCATCCATGCTTGCGGAGCTGAAAATTGAAAATGTTGCCGTGATTGAAAAAGCCGAAGTACAGTTTACCCCGGGCCTGAATGTGCTGACGGGCGAAACCGGCGCCGGCAAATCTATCATGATCGATTCCATCAATGCCATTCTGGGCAACCGTACCTCGCGTGATCTGGTGCGCAGCGGTGCGCCCAAGGCACGCATTTGGGCCACGTTTGAATCTATTCCGGCCCATGTGCGGGAGCAGGTGGAAAAATGTGGCTATGGTGCCCAGGATGACCTGCTGCTGTACCGCGAGATCAGCGCGGACGGAAAAGGCAGCTGCCGTATTAACGGTATGCCCGCTACCGCCGGCGTGGTGCGGGATATTTCCGCCGGGCTGCTGACCATCCATGGCCAGCACGACAGCACCAGCCTGACCAACCCGGCAACCCATCTGGCCCTGCTGGATCAGTACGCGCAGGATGGGGCAGAGTATGCCGCTTACCATGCGCTGTACCGCGCTCTTGTCACGGCAAAGCGTGCGCTGGATGCGTTGACTTCCAGCGAGGAAGAAAAGCAGCGCCGGATCGCAGAGCTTTCGGAAGAGATTGATACCATTGATGCCGCTGCGCTGACCGCAGGCGAGGAAGAACGTTTGATGGAGCGCCGCAAGGTCATCATGCACGCACAGGGCATTCTGGATGGTCTGACGGCGGCGCACCAGGCGCTTTCCGGTGATGATTCCGGCGAAATGATGGGCGCAGCGGATCTGCTGGGCAGTGTGGTCAATGAGCTGGCCGAAAGCGCTCGCCTGGATGAGAGCCTGGCACCGCTCAGCGAGCGCCTGAGCGATTTGTATTACGGTGCGCGGGAGCTGGCCACCGACCTCGCCGACCGCCTGGACGGTTATGATTTTGACCCGGGGGAGCTGGATCAAATCGAAGAACGGCTGGACCAGATTTACCGCATGAAACAGCGTTACGGTGCCAGTGTGGAAGAACTGCTGACTCGGCGGGATAAGGCGGCCGAAGAATTGGAAGGGTACCAGTCCTCCGGCAAGCGCATTGCAGAACTGACCCAGCGCAAACAGGAATTGTACCGCCAGACCAAGGCTGCAGCGGAAACGCTGACCCAAGCTCGCCTGAAAGCTTTTACCAGCATGAACCGCCAAATGCGGGAAGCACTGGAATTTTTGAACATGCCCGGCGTGCGTATGGTGCTGCGCCATCAGCGCGGCCCGTTAGCTTCCGCAGGACAGGATAACATTGAATTTTTGATTTCTACCAACCCCGGCGAGGAGCCCAAGCCGTTGGCTAAAATCGCTTCCGGCGGCGAGCTTTCCCGTATCATGCTGGCGTTCAAGAGCGCCTTGGCTGATAAAGATGCGATTTCGACCGTTATTTATGATGAGATCGACACCGGTGTTTCGGGCCTTGCCGCCGGGCGTATTGGCCAAAAGCTGAAGCAGACCGCCAGCGGCCATCAGGTGCTGTGCATCACCCATACCCCACAGATCGCTGCCTTCGCCGATAACCAGCTGCTGATTGAAAAGAAGGTGCGGGACAACCGGACCTTCACTGAGATCCATCCGCTGGATCTGGATGGCCGCGTGCAGGTGTTAGCCCGCATGATCTCCGGCGATAAAGTTACAGACCTCAGCCTTGCCAACGCCCGCGAGTTGATTGAAAAATCGCAGGGGTAAGCGCAGGACAATAACGAAAGAAAAACAGAAGAGAAGCATACAAACCTCTGGCCGACAAAACAGGCTGGAGGTTTTATTTTTTGGAATTTCTTTTATTATCGTTCTAAGGCAATACCGCACAATTCCCGCCTTGCGGCTTAAGCACCGCTCCGGCAGCTGCGGCACGGCATCTGCGTTGCCAAAATGCTCGATAAGACATCCAGTATTATCTGCGCTTTTGGCTTGGCATCTGCCGCACCTCGCTCGCCGTATCGGCACTTAGAATTATGCGGTATTGCCCTAATTTGGAGCCAAGAAGAAATAAAAGCAAAATGTTTGGGAAGGCCCCTTGACACCATGGGGAAGATATGGTATTCTAACTTCGTTGATTAGATAAACCTAACCAACGAATATCCCGTACTTTCTGCATAAACATAGCAATGGCGACGGGAATTTTTAATGACTTGAAGTTAGCGAGAACTAATTATACGGTCAAAACAGGAGGGTACACCATGCAGCGTAATTTTGAAACCTCGTTTGTAACGCAGTGTGCTCCTGTTCTGGCGGGACTTAAAGTGGCAAACCTCTTCCGCTGGGTTGAACCCGATGCAAGCGCCATGCACGCCATGGCGGAGCGCTGGGCGGCCGAACTAAAACCCAAAGGCGTTACGGTTTCTATCATCAAGGAATGCCCCGTCACCCACGCCTATCTGGTTTATGTCTACCGCGCAAAGAGCCTGGAAGAAAGCCTGCAGCAGCCGGATGTGCAGCAGTACCTGCTGCGGGAAGGTTACCCCCAGGGCGGCTTGCAGGAGTGCTTGGATCATCTTTCCCGGTGCCTTTGCTGCGAAGCAGAGTTCCCGCACGAGATTGGCGTTTTCCTTGGTTATCCGCTGGAAGATGTCGTTGGCTTTGTAGCAAACAAGGGCAAAAATTATACGTTCTGCGGTTACTGGAAATGCTATGGCGACCCCGCTGCAGCACAAAAGACGTTTGAACGCTTCCGCAAATGCACTGAAGTTTATCTCCGCTGTTTCCAGAGCGGTACTCCGATCACCCGGCTCGCAGTAGCCGTTTGATATAATGGGCGCACGCCCATGTTAAGGTAATACCGCACAATTCCCGCCTGACGGCTTAAGCACCGCTCCGACGGCTGCGGCACGGCATCTGCGTTGCCAAAATGCTCGATAATGTCGGGTTGCGGTACCCGCATCGTGCTTCGGGGGCAAAAGCCCCTCGCACTCTGCGACCGCTGCCCCTGCTTCGGTTCGCTGTTTCCGCCACTGGTGGCGCTCACCTTTGCAGCATCCAGTATTATCTGCGCTTTTGGCTTAGCAGCTGCCGCACCTCGCTCACCGTATCGGCACTTAGAATTATGCGGTATTGTCTTAAAATATAATAAAGGAGCTGTTTGATTATGAACAAGGTAGCAATCGTTTATTGGAGTGGCACAGGCAATACTGAGCAGATGGCCCAGGCTGTGGCAGAGGGCGTTAAGAATGCTGGCGGCGAAGCCGATGTGCTGACCTGCGCAGAATTTGATAGCGCAAAGCTGGCCGATTATGGCGCAGTTGCTTTCGGTTGCCCCCTATGGGCGCAGAGCAGCTGGAGGAAGGCGAATTTGAACCCATGTTCGCTGACCTGGAAGGTAGCCTGTCTGGTGTGAAGGTTGCTCTGTTCGGTTCTTACGGCTGGGGCTCTGGCCAGTGGCTGGAAGACTGGTGCGCACGCTGCAAGGAAGACGGCGCTGTGATGCAGGAAGAACCTGGCGTTATGGCAAACGAAGCACCGGACGACGATGCAATCGCAGCCTGCAACGCTCTGGGCGCAAAGCTGGCAGTCTGCTGAGCAAAGTGTCCTAAGGTGCTCACTACACCTTGAGCAAATAGCATTATGACGGCGGGGAACCGATACCGAGAAAAGGCATCGGCTCACTGCCGTTTGCTTTTTACAGTTTATCATCAGGGCTGTTATTAAGATAGAAAAGACAAACAAAAATCCGGCAGAACACCGGGTAGCGGCTCTGCCGGATGATGAAGCGCACGGATTGGGCAATCAGCCAAAAATACCAAACAGCTTTTTCTTCTGGTAAGGTGCGCAGCTGTGGCTGACCATGCGGTAGCCAGTTGGTTCCAGCGCTTTAGCGATGTCAGCCTCAGCAATTTCGTTTTCGGCTACAATAACAGCCTGGCCCTTGGTGTGGTTGGCGGTTACCTTTTTGACGGGGAATGCCTTGCGGATTGCGTCAGAAACATGTGCTTCACACATGCTGCATGCCATTCCATCTACCCCAACAGTAATTTGAACCATTAAACTCATCCTTTCTGCAATAGGTTACATATCCTAAACTAAACTGACCTAAAAGGCCGGCGGCAACTCATAACGGCTTCATCATACCAACCCAATGGGTATTTGTCAAGCAGAGAGAATACAGCATATTCCTCTCGAAAGAAGGGGTAAAGGGCATAAAATGCCTGAATGGCGCAGCGTCCTTTGTGCAAATTGCCTTAAAAAGTGTGAAAAAGTTAGCCATGACTTATCGGTTAGCACAAACTAATTTTGGATGACTTCAAAACTATTGACATTGCAGGTTAGCAGTGGTAAACTGCAAATGTTTAAAGGAGTTAGCATCTGCTAATCTTCTGCGGGTGGCCGGGAAGCGGCAGATCACAGGGGATTAAGAGTCAAACTCCGCCTTTTTTGCGCCTGTGCAAGATGCAGAAAAAACAGAACGGAAAGTTATAAGCGTAAAGCAATTTGGACGTTGGGGGATGAAACGATGATGCCAATTACGATGGCAAAAGCAGGCGAAACTGTCACTATCAAAAAAATCACTGGTAAAGACGAAGTTCGCCAGCACCTGGCTGAGTTGGGGTTTGTTGTGGACGCAACGGTTACCGTTGTGAACGAAATTGCGGGCAACCTGATCATTCAGGTAAAAGAGAGCCGCATTGCACTGGACAAAACCATGGCAAACCGCATTATGATTGGTTAAAACAGCGCCAATCCGCTGTTTTGGAGGCTGCGGCTTATCCAGCGGCTTCCCGATAGAGATATTGTGAGGAGGATAAAAATGAAAACTCTGAAAGACGCGAAAGTCGGCGAGACTGTCACCGTTGCCAAGCTGCACGGCGAAGGCCCTGTCAAGCGCCGCATCATGGATATGGGCATCACCAAAGGTGTTCAGATCTATGTCCGCAAGGTTGCCCCCCTGGGTGACCCCATGGAGCTGACCGTGCGCAACTACGAGTTGAGCGTGCGCAAGGCTGACGCAGAAATGATCGAATTGGTTTGATTCCAACTAGAGAAGAGAGGGTAACGCAATGAGCATTAAAATTGCACTAGCCGGTAACCCGAACTGTGGTAAAACTACCCTGTTCAATGACTTAACCGGTTCTAACCAGTATGTCGGCAACTGGCCCGGCGTTACGGTTGAAAAGAAGGAAGGCCGCCTGAAAGGTCAGAAGGACGTTGTCATTCAGGACTTGCCCGGTATCTACTCCCTGTCCCCCTACACCCTGGAGGAAGTTGTGGCCCGTGGTTACCTGGTCAATGAAAAGCCTGATGCCATCCTGAATATCATTGATGGTACCAACATTGAACGTAACCTGTACCTGACCACCCAGCTGATTGAGCTGGGCATTCCTGTGGTTATGGCCGTCAACATGATTGACCTGGTCCGCAAGAATGGTGATAAGATCGACCTGAAGAAGCTTAGCGCAGAGCTGGGCTGCCAGGCTGTTGAGATCAGCGCACTGAAGGGCGAAGGCAGCATGAAGGCTGCTGAGATGGCTGTTGCCGCTGCAAAGTCTGGCAAGGCTGGCGAGCTGCCCCATGTGTTCCAGGGCAGCGTTGAGCATGCCATCGCTCATATCGAAGAGTCCATCCAGGGCAAGGTTGATGACCGCTTCCTGCGTTGGTACGCCGTCAAGCTGTTCGAGCGTGATGACAAGGTTCAGCAGGAGCTGAAGCTGGACAAGGCGCTGGTTGACCACATTGACCAGCACATCGCAGACTGCGAGAAGGAAATGGACGATGACGCCGAGAGCATCATCACCAACCAGCGTTATGCTTACATCAACACTGTTGTTGAGAAGGCTGTCAGAAAGAAAGCTCGCGTTGAGCACCTGACTGTTTCCGATAAGATCGACCAGGTTGTTACCAACCGTATCTTCGCTCTGCCAATCTTTGCCTTGATCATGTTCCTTATGTACGCGCTGTCCATGGGTACTTCCATTGCAGATGGCGGTATCTCCATCGGCACCTTCGCAACTGACTGGACCAACGATGTTCTGTTCGGCGAGATCGTTCCCAATGCACTGGGCGGTTTCCTGGAGAGCGTTGGCGTTGCTGGCTGGCTGTACGGCTTGATCATGGACGGCATCGTCGCCGGTGTCGGCGCGGTTCTGGGCTTCGTTCCCCAGATGTTGGTTCTGTTCTTCCTGCTTTCCATCCTGGAAGACATTGGTTACATGGCCCGTGTTGCTTTCATCATGGACCGTATCTTCCGCAAGTTCGGCCTGTCCGGCAAGAGCTTCATCCCCATTCTGGTTGGTACCGGCTGCGGCGTTCCCGGTGTTATGGCTTCCCGTACCATCGAGAACGAGCGTGACCGCCGTATGACGATCATGACCACCTGCTTCATTCCCTGCGGTGCCAAGATGCCCATCATCGGCCTGATCGCAGGTGCTCTGTTCGGCGGCAACAGCTGGGTCGCCACCTCTGCTTACTTCATCGGCTTTGCAGCCATCATCATCTCCGGCATCATCCTGAAAAAGACGAAGTTGTTCGCCGGTGATCCTGCTCCGTTCGTTATGGAGCTGCCCGCTTACCATGTGCCCGCATGGGGCAACGTCCTGCGCGCTACTTGGGAGCGCGGCTGGTCCTTCATCAAGCGTGCCGGCACCGTCATTCTGGCTGCCACCATCATCCTGTGGTTCCTGCAGGGCTTCGGCTTCGAGAACGGCGCGTTCACGATGGTCGAGGATCAGGACAACTCCATCCTGGCTATCGTTGCAAGCGCAATTTCCTGGATCTTCATCCCGCAGGGCTTCGGCAACTGGCGTGCAACCGTCGCTTCTATCTCCGGCCTGATCGCCAAGGAGAATGTCGTCGGTACCTTCGGTGTTCTGTATCACTATGCTGACGAGCTGTCTGACAACGGCGACGAGATCTGGCCCGAGGTTGCTGCCAGCTTCACCGCGATCTCCGCTTACAGCTTCATGATCTTCAACCTGCTGTGCGCTCCCTGCTTCGCTGCTATGGGCGCCATCAAGCGCGAGATGAACAACGGCAAGTGGACTGCTATCGCCATTGGTTATATGTGCCTGGTGGCCTACTGTGCATCTCTGGTTGTTTACCAGATCGGCGGCCTGATCACCGGCGAAGTTGGCTTCAACATCTTCACCATTGTTGCTGTCGCTATCATTGTGTTTACCATCTACATGCTGGTTCGCCCCAACAAGTACCTGAATGATAACGAAGTTAAGATTGATGTCAAGAAGGTTGCTGCTTCCAAGTAATCACTGACAATTTGATGTTCCTTTTATAAGAGAGGTGTTTCGCTATGATGGATTTCTTGGCCACAAATTTTAATCTGCCTACCATTATTGGTGCGGTTATTGTGTTTGGGGGCACGGGCCTGATTGTGTGGCACTCTCACAAACATGGCGGCGTTGGCTGCGATTGCGGTGGCAGCTGCCACGGTGAGTGTGGCTGCTCCGGTGGCTGCAATGGCTCCTGCAAAGAAAATGCAGAAGAGCTTGCAAAGTTCAAACGGATTGCCGAAGAAAAGGCAAAGGCTAACGCAAGTCAGGTACATTAAAGCTTAAATTTTCCTGAATCCCAGCGCGGCGGGCCGCAGGCAGCAATGCCCGCGGTCCGCCGCATTTTTATCAGCTGCACTATGGTGCGGGCTGCTTGATATGGAGTGATGAACATGGCATTGAGCGATGCCCACCTGCGATATCTGTTTGCAATCAGCGATGCAGCTGCAGCAACCCCGGATGTATCTTCCCGTCAGATTGCCAGTGCACTGGGGTTACCAAACCCTCGGTTGTGCATATCCTGAACATTCTCATGCGGGACGGTATGGTGGTAAAACGGCACTATGGCAAAATTTATCTGACGGACCGCGGTGCGTTTACCGTAAATTACTACCGCCGCTTGCTGGATGTAACCCTTGCCGCTATGCCGGAATATCCGTTCCCGGTCAGTGCAGATGAACGGCGCAATGCGGCCCTGGCATTGATTGCAGCGCTTCCTGACCGGGATTACAGGGAACATTTTGGTGCGCTCTTTGCCGAAACGGAGGTGGAAGAAAATGAGCCGCAGCCAGAAAGTGAATGAACCGGAAACCATGTCTACAGCTTCGGCCTATCTGTACAAAGAACAGGCCGAGTGTGTGCAGCAGGTGCACCAGTATCTGGTGGAACATCTCGATAGCCGCGTAACCCAGGCGGAACTGGCGCAGCGGTATCATATCTCTCTTACTTCGCTGAAAGGGGCGTTCAAACAGGTGTACGGCTTGCCAATCAATACTTACCTGCGCCGCTGCCGTGTGCAGCATGCGGAACAGCTGCTTTTCACAACGGATTTGAGCATTTTGGAGATCGCACAGCGGGTTGGGTACGACAGCCCCAGCCGTTTTGCGGCAATGTTTAAGCGCGAAAAAGGCATTACCCCGCGGGAATGCCGCCGCGTGCGCACCGACCAGCTGCCGGAAGAAAAAACGATTGCCTGATGTGGAATTACAGCGCAGCAAAATGCACAGCAGCGGTGGTCTGAAACTGGGCGAAATGGTGGAACGTGGAACATAGAATTTTCAAAAATAAAACCAGACGGCACATTTTTTATCCAAAATGCACTTGTAAAAGTGTAAAATACGTTATACTTGCGAATAAGGATTTTTGCAAGAAGTTAATCTTGTGAAACATCGCCAATTGCAGCCGGGGGATGTATGCAGCAGCTTGCACCCCCTGGGAATGTCGAATCAATAGAGAGGAGTTCAACGTATTATGGTGAACGTAAAGAAGGTAGCAATTTTTGTTGGTGGTATGCTGTTTGGCTCTGCTGGTTTCAAAATCCTGGCCAGCAAGGACGCTAAGAAGGTCTATACCCAGACCACCGCAGCCGTTCTGCGTATGAAGGACTGCACTATGGAGACGGTCAGCCGCGTTCAGGAAGAGGCTGGCGACATTCTGGCAGATGCAAAGGCCATCAACGAAGCCCGCGCAGCCGCAGCTGAACAGGAAGTTATCGCTGATGACGCTGCTGAAAGCGCCGCAGAATAATTGCTTCTTTTGGGCCGCCTGCAGGCGGCCCTTTTTATGTGGTGGGGCACAGCGGCTGAACGGATGATGCCTTTATCGCTGTGCCAGAATTGGCAGTTGGGAAAGCTGAATAAGGAAATACAACTATGAAATGTACAATTTTACATGAAAGCCGCGGCCGTATGCGCGTGCATGTAAATGCCGTGCGTATGACCCTGCACCGTGCAGATGTTTTGGAAGCATACCTGAACCATTCGGAAGTCATTGAACATGCCAAAGTGTATGAACGCACCGGCGATGTTCTGATCCAATATAAGGGCAGCCGTGCGGGTGCAGTAACGGTGCTGAGCCATTATAAGTTTGATAACCCAGAACTGGATTCACTGGTTACTTCGGCTGACAGCCGTAAGATCAACCAGGAATACCAGGAACGTTTTGTCAACTTGGTGGTGTTCCGTGCGTTCCACAAGCTGTTTCTGCCTGCTCCGGTGCGGGCCGTTATCACGGTGTTCAAAGCAATTGAATTTATCTGCCGTGGTCTGGTCTGCCTGTGGCATCGCAAGCTGGAAGTGGAAGTGCTGGATGCACTTTCTATCGGTGTATCGTTGCTGCGCGGTGACTTTAATACCGCCGGTTCCGTTATGTTCCTGCTCAATGTGGGCGCTTTGCTGGAAGAATGGACACGCAAAAAGAGCCTGGATGATCTGGCTCGCAGCATGTCCCTGAACGTTGACCGTGTTTGGGTGCGCAGTCAGGGGACCGAAGTTCTGATGCCCATCACCAAGGTCAAGGCGGGGACGAGATCATTGTGCGTTCTGGCAACATGGTGCCGCTGGATGGCACCGTGATCGAGGGCGAAGCTATGGTCAACCAGGCGGCCCTGACCGGTGAGTCGATGCCGGTACGCAAGATTGCGGGTGCGACAGTTTATGCAGGTACTGTTGTTGAGGAAGGCGAATGCGTTTTTGCTGCAAATGCCGTGGATGGTGCCAGCCGTTACGATAAGATCGTATCTATGATCGAAGAGTCCGAAAAGCTCAAGTCCGGCACGGAAAACCACGCCCTGGAGCTGGCGGATCGCCTGGTGCCGTGGTGTCTGGCTGGTACGGTCGTGACCTATGCGCTCACCCGCAATGTAACCCGCGCAATCTCGATTCTGATGGTCGATTTCTCTTGCGCACTTAAACTTTCCATGCCGCTGGCCGTGCTGTCTGCTATGCGTGAATGCGGTTCCTACCACATCACCGTCAAGGGAGGCAAGTATCTGGAAGCCCTGTCCAAGGCGGATACTGTTGTGTTTGATAAGACCGGTACCCTGACCCATGCAAGTCCTAAAGTGGTCAAGGTTGTGCCGTTCTCCGGGTGTGATGAGGAGGAAGTTCTCAAGCTGGCCGCCTGCCTGGAAGAGCACTTCCCGCATTCCATGGCAAACGCCGTGGTGCGTGCTGCCAAGGAGCGCGGCATTACCCACGAGGAGATGCATACCGAGGTAGAGTACATTGTTGCCCACGGCATTGCAAGCCGCGTGCGCGGGGAGCGCGTTGTGATCGGCAGCCATCACTTTGTGTTCGAGGATGAAAAGTGCGTCATTCCCGCTGCGGAACAGCAGAAGTTTGACGATCTGGAACCGGAACATTCGCACCTGTATCTGGCTGCCTGCGGCCAGCTGGTGGGCGTTATCTGCATTGCGGACCCGCTGCGCCCCGAAGCACGCCATGTGCTGCGCCAGCTGCGCGCCATCGGTGTCACCAACACTGTGATGATGACCGGTGACAGTGACCGCACCGCAGCCGCGATTGCCCGCCAGGTAGGCATTGATCAGTATTTCTCGGAGGTTCTGCCGGAAGATAAGGCAGAGTATGTCCAAAAAGCAAAGGCAGAAGGGCATACCGTTGTCATGATCGGCGACGGCATCAACGATTCACCGGCTTTGTCTGCTGCCGATGTTGGCATCGCCATCAACTCTGGCGCAGCCATTGCACGCGAAATTGCCGATATTACCATCAAAGCCGACAGCTTGGAAGAGTTGGTGCAGCTCAAGAGCATTGCCAACGCCATGCAGCGCCGTGTGGCGAGCAACTATCGCTTTGTGCTGAGCTTTAACTCTGCCCTGATCATTCTGGGCGCACTGGGCATTTTGCAGCCGGCAACCTCGGCTATGCTGCATAATCTTTCCACCATCGGCATCAGCCTGAAGAGTATGACGAACCTGCTGCCCGAAAAAACGCAGAGCCAGCTGCAGCAGGAGAACACAAAGGCCTGATGCAGGCACTAATCGCATGAAAACGCAGCCACTATAAACAGGTGAGCTGCTGCCAGCAGGCAAAAAGTATGGCAGAACGATGAAAAGAAAACTGAAAAAAGAAAAAATACGAAAAAATCAAAATTTTTTAGAAAAAAGCTTGACTTTCTTTAGAAGCCTGTTATAATAATACCTGTTGATGACAGCAGCCCACGTTCGACCGGGTGTAGCGCAGTTTTGGTAGCGCGCTTGAATGGGGTTCAAGAGGCCGTGAGTTCGACTCTCGCCACTCGGACCAAACAGTGAGTTGAGTTTTTCAACGCGGAACCGCTAAGTTTGAAAGAACTTGGCGGTTTTATTTTTTTGCTTTTTGCGGTGAAAATAGGGCCAGTTCTAACCGATTTTATCCAGCAGGCAAAGGTCGCTGCATATTTGCTGCAATGCCTTGCTTTCTTTTGGTATCCAAATGTCCGTAAATATTCGCCGTCATCTTTATATCAGGATGCCCTAATCATTCCTGCACGTCCTTCAAGCCAAAGGATCGGGACAGTATTGAAACTCATGTGTAACTTCAAAACTTTCGATAAAGTGTGAAAAGTCGGGAGCTTGGAACGCTGCGGATATTTAACTGTTTGGAGCATCCACAAAAAGCGGACAAACATATGCCGTGTGCCGATAAGACAGTAATTTGAGAAAACTACAAAATCGGCATCTGCCAAGCAGGATTGGACAACAAAACAGGCGGCACTCAACGTCGGTTGAGTGCTGCCTGTTTTTGTACATCAAAGGGTTGCGAATCACCTGTTTTTTGCGCTGAAAAGCAAGGATAGCGAAAAGGGTGAAATAGTTATCGCCTCTGTGCGGTTCTTTTTGTGAAACAGCGAATCGCTGCATAGCGGATACCGTTCGCTGGGGAGTGCATATATTTGCGGTCAAGCAAAATACCCCTCAAAACTGTAAAGTCGATAGATAGGTATTTCGATGCAGAGTATGATTGACACTGTTAGAATCGAAAAATCAGATTTTAGCACAAAATAATGTTGCTAAATGGCGATAACTTCCGTCGCGCCTATTGAAAATAGAATGATTGCTGTGTCATACTGTGTGTACACACGAACGAGTGGGCACGTTTGACGATCTGATCTACAATGACCTGCTACGTATGCCGTCATCGTTTTGAATGGCGATTCAAAGGCGTATCTCGAAGTGGTCACGGAATATCAGCCTTTAGATCAGGCTCAATTATTATCATGAAGCAGACGATTGGAGAGATACCATATGACGATCAACTGTGTATGGGAGCATAACGGCAGAGACACCTTGCTTTATGCGGTGGATTTTGTAGGTGCATACACCCGCGGAGAAACATTGGAAGCCGCTGTCCGGAAAATGCAAGCAGAAATATGCTCTTATCTCAAATGGTGCGGCAAAAAAGCAGTAACAAGCATGGATATCGCCATCATCGAAGAAAAGGTTTCCGAGCTTGCGATCTGCGACGCGGACTCTGATGTGCTTTTTGAAAGTGAAAAAGCACCGCTGACAGCAGAAGAATATATAAAGTTAAAGGCACTTGCGCTGAAATCAGCGCAGGATTTTCTTGCCTTGTATGATTCTGTTCCCGATAAGAATGCAACGGCTGCTCCCGAACGCAAGACCTTTTACGGACAAGTTCCCCGCACGGCAAATGAAATGTACGAGCATACAAAGAATGTGAATACATATTATTTTGCGGAGATTGCTGTGGATGCCGATCATGACGGCAACATATACGAATGCCGCAAGCGGGGATTTGAATCGCTTGAATCTAACCCTGATTTTCTGCAAAATACCGTCAGAAAAGGCAGCTATGGCGAGGATTGGTCACTGCGTAAAGTTCTGCGCCGTTTTATCTGGCATGACCGTATCCACGCAAGAGCCATGTATCGAATGGCTACAAAAGTTTTTGGTGTGGAGAGCATTGTAAATCCGTTTTATTTTTTTGATGAAGGAGTTTTAACATAATGGAGAGAATCGAAACGGTTGAATTTACCAATATGTGCATGATCTGTGATGGCAGCCGAGTTGTCGTGATAGACCGGGAAAAGCAGGACTGGCCGGGCATCACCTTCCCCGGAGGTCATATAGAGCCGGGAGAATCCTTTACGGATGCCGTGATTCGTGAGGTGCAGGAGGAAACCGGACTGCATATCCGTTCTCCCCAGCTCTGCGGTATCAAAGACTGGTGTGAAAATCAGTGCAGGTTGTTGTGCTGCTTTATAAGACAACTTGTTTTGATGGCGAATTACATTCCAGCTCCGAAGGTCGGGTTTGGTGGGAAGATATTGCCAATCTGCCTAATCTCAAGTTGTCTTTGGATATGCGTGATATGCTTCGGGTTTTCACAGAAGAAGCTTTGAGCGAGTTCTTCTACTATCAGGAAGGCAGTGCGTGGAAGTATGTCTTGAAATAGCAAAACGGTGATAAGGTGGAAAAACAATGAACAAAGATATGTGCGTAGCCTGTGACGATGGAATTTTGAATATCCGTGTCGGCGCAATCATCATGAAGGATGGAAAGATTTTGATGGTTGGCAATGACAGAGACTATCTCTACTCCGTTGGCGGCAGGGTAAAATTCGGTGAAACAGCAGAAGAGGCTGTCGTCCGTGAGGTGTTGGAGGAAACAGGTGTTCAGATGGAAATTGACCGCCTTGGCTTTGTGCATGAAAACTATTTCTATGGCGACATGCCTTCCAATCGGAACAAGCTGATTTATGAGATTTCGCTTTTCTTCTATATGAAAGTGCCTGATGCTTTTGCGCCGATCAGCGAAAGCTTTATGGAAGATAACAGCAAAGAACACTTGGTGTGGGCTTCGCTCGATGAGGACATTAAGATGTATCCAGAATTCTTCAAGACCGAATTGAAGGATCCAACAGACACAGTATCCGGCAGCAGCCGTGCCCGCGTTTTGGAGCCGCAGGCGGGGCACAAAATCCAATGTTCTTTGTTTGAATTCATGGTTCACCTCGCTTTATATTAAAGGTACGGAAAAACAGCCTTACATGGGCGTCCAGCTTTTCCAGGCATTCGGCCTCACGTTCCGGCTGGCGGTCACAAACGCTGAGAAGGGTAATGACCGGGGAGACGTATTGAAGCGCCAACGTGTCGGGATCTTCTGCTCGCAGAATACCCAGTGAAATAAGGGTGCGGAAGATATCCGCATGATAGTCGATCATTCGGTCCACATATCGCCGGGAATACAGTTCAGCAAGCTCTGGGGAACGAAACTGCTCTAGCGTCATCATCTGGCAAAATTGGCTGACGGTATGATCGTGCAGGGAGTAAAAGAAAATCTGACGAACCTTTTCAACCAACGCATCCTCTGAAATATGGGCGAACAGTGCAAAGTCCTGTTTGACATCCTGCACATGGATGGAAAGTTCACCCGTGTCTTTTTCGTAATGGGCAGCAGTGCTCTCCACAATGGCATCAAAAATGGCCTGTTTGCTGGCAAAGTGGTTGTAGAGCGAGGGTGCCTTGACGCCAACGGCCTTTGCAATTTCCCCCACGCTGACGGCATCATACCCCTTTGAGGCAAAAAGCTCCAGTGATTTTTCTAGGATACGCTGTTTGGTATCTTCCTGCTTCATGTTGCCAAGCTGTTTTTTGAAAAGGAGAAAAAATCTAAAAAGGGAATAGAGAAAGCAATGGTTTATTTGCTTCCGGGGATGCAGGAAAAGAACATAGGATGCAACATAATAAGAATAGCGATGCAAATGTAGAAATCCGCTGCGAGGCCCAGGCAACAAAACGAGGGGGGGAAAAACGTAACTGGAAAAGCCCGCGAGTTGGATATCGGGAAGGAAAAAAAAGATTTGAAAAAATGTGGAACAAAATGCAAGAAAACCCTTGACTTTTTGTGAAAGGTCGGTTATAATAACAAACGTCGCTTGAAGCGATTGAAACATGTGCGGCCGTAGCTCATCTGGTAGAGCGCCACCTTGCCAAGGTGGAGGTAGCGAGTTCGAGCCTCGTCGGCCGCTCCATGTGGAAGTTTAGCTCAGCTGGGAGAGCATCTGCCTTACAAGCAGAGGGTCAGCGGTTCGAGCCCGTTAACTTCCACCATGTGGCCCGGTAGTTCAGTTGGTTAGAACGCTAGCCTGTCACGCTAGAGGTCGTCAGTTCGAGCCTGATCCGGGTCGCCATTATGCCTCTGTAGCTCAGTCGGTAGAGCAGGGGACTGAAAATCCCCGTGTCATTGGTTCGATTCCGATCGGAGGCACCACCTGTTTTGCAGTTTTAGGGTAAAGAAACTGCAGTATGCGGCCGTAGCTCATCTGGTAGAGCGCCACCTTGCCAAGGTGGAGGTAGCGAGTTCGAGCCTCGTCGGCCGCTCCAGACAAACAGCAAGGAACCGGTTTACGCCGGCTTTTTGCTTATTATGGTGACGTGGCCAAGTGGTAAGGCAAGGGTCTGCAAAACCCTCATTCGGCAGTTCAAATCTGCCCGTCACCTCCAAAACTCCCGCAGGCAGGTCGCTCGCGGGAGTTTTTCTGCATATAGCCCCTTGGATTTTGTGCGATAGTTGATTCCCCATAAAAATAAGTGACGATATGAAAGTCTCATGCCCTGTAAGCGTGCATAACAAAATGCTTACGGGGCGTTTTGCTTTCCGGCAAAAATATATTACCTTGCGCCTTTCATTGTAAAAACAACAGGTATTGTTTTTAGCAGGCACCAAAGGTCAAACAGTACAGAGCAGTGATTGATATAGATCAAATCATATTCGAGCTTTTCTGCAGGGTTCAAATCATAGCCGCCATTGACCTGCGCGTAACCAGTCAGGCCCGGCATAACCTGCATACGGCTGCGGAAGTTCTCGACTTTGCCGTCAAGGTCGTCATAAACAGTGGGGCGTTCGGGGCGCGGGCCAACAAAGCTCATTTCGCCCATAAAGATGTTGAGCAGCTGCGGCAGTTCGTCCAGGTGGGTCAGGCGCAGGATATGGCCAACGCGGGTAATGCGTGTGTCGTTTTCACTGGTCCACTTCGCATCATCCGGGGCAGTGCTTTGCTGCATAGAACGGAATTTGTAGATAGTAAAAGGCTTCCCGCCGTATCCAAGCCGTATTTGTGTGTAAATGATCTTGCCGGGGAATCCAGCCAAACAACAAGCGCAATCACAGCCATGAGCAGCGCGCAGGTAACAAGCAGAACCAAAGAAAATACAAGATCAAACCCGCGTTTGAGGATGAGATAGCTCATCCTGCGCAGTAAAGGTACAAAAGATGAGCAGCTGACGGGGTGGGGTTCCATAGCCGGATGATACATGCGGCATCGACCTTTCTGAAATGTATGGGGCTTGGCAAATACAACAAAAGCTATTTACAATGTTAACCTAAAATATACTCAAAATCAATATGTTTCGACGAAATTCATGAAGAAATATTATGAGTGTACGTTAAAATACAATATAAAGATACATCTGATATGAATTTTTATGTTTGAACGAAGAAAAAAGCTCCCAACTTGTACCAGCTGGGAGCAAATGATAATGAAAAGGAGACGTTAATAGATTGCACATCCGCGTCTGCTGGTTTCTTTTACCAGATAAAGAGCTTTGTCAGCATCCTTGAAGATGAATCTGCTCGATTTTTTGCGGTCAGTAAAAGCAACTCCAACGCTGATAGAAACAGGGGAAAGACCGGAGTCTTTCTTGGGGAGTTCATCGTTGATAAACCTGTTGCCATCAATAATATCGTCGAGGAAATACGCGGATTTGCGATAAATAAGAGGAATTGAACTATAAAAAACAATGTCCTCTGCTGCTTGCGGCGGGAATGTCTGCTGCCATATTTTTGACCGGATGCCAGAAAAAGGTCAAAAGGCCTCCTTTGTATCTCGTGTCGGCATGACGGTGCTTACCGTTGTGCTGATTGTTTTGTTCTTCTTTATCATGATGCTGGTCAGCCGCATTCAGGGTACGGCCCGCGTAGTCAACTATGCGGGCTTAGTGCGCGGCGAAACCCAGCGCATCATCAAACTGGAAGGTGCAGGTCTGCCGCAGGACGGCATGATTGAGGATGTTGCCTCCTTTGCCGCTTTCGCTGCGCGATTGAACAGATCGCGGTTTCGGCCAACGAGAATCTTTCGGTCAATAATGATATCAGCGTTTCGCTGTCCATCACGTTCTATGAAAAGCAGATCGAAAAATAAGCTGCCGCCAAACGCTTGACAAAAGCGGCAACATATGCTAATTTAGTAAGCAGTTAAATGCAAGGACGGGAACGAGTAACCGTTTTGCTGTATGCGAAAGAGAGGCCCCGGTTGGTGTAAGGGGCTGGCAGGCAAAGCGGTGAATACATCCCTGAGCAGCAGGCTGAACGCCTTTGATTAAAGGCTGTTAGGCTGGGCCGTGTGCGCACGTTACAGCGTTTGGGTGTCGCAGTTGTACACTTTGGCTACCGCACCCGCGAAGGCCCGCCGCCGTGAGACACGGGCAAACAGAGGTGGTACCGCGTATTTGATCGCCCTCTGCCAAATTCAACATTTGGCAGGGGCGTTTTATTTTTTGCCCTTGCCGCACAAACCAAGGAGGATGCAACCCCATGACCATTTATGACGAACTGAAAGCCCGCGGCCTGATTGCCCAGGTAACGGACGAGGAAGAAATTAAGGAAGTAATCAACAACGGCAAGGCTGTTTTCTACATCGGCTTTGACTGCACAGCCGACAGCCTGACCGCCGGCCACTTTATGGCTCTGACCCTGATGAAGCGCCTGCAGATGGCAGGGCAACAAGCCCATTGCCCTGATTGGCGGCGGCACCACCATGATCGGCGACCCTTCTGGCCGTACCGACATGCGCAAAATGCTGACCAAAGAAGACATTGACCATAACGCCGAGTGCTTTAAGCGCCAGATGGAGCGCTTTATTGAGTTTGGCGAAGGCAAGGCTATGATGCTGAACAACGCTGACTGGCTGCTGAACCTGAACTACATTGAGCTGCTGCGTGAAGTTGGCCCCTGCTTTAGCGTGAACAACATGCTGCGCGCCGAATGCTACAAGCAGCGCATGGAGAAGGGCCTGTCTTTCCTGGAATTCAACTACATGATCATGCAGAGCTACGACTTCTACCACCTGTTCCAAAATTACGGCTGCAACATGGAGTTTGGCGGCGACGACCAGTGGAGCAACATGCTGGGCGGCACCGAGCTGATCCGCCGCAAGCTGGGCAAGGATGCTTACGCCATGACGATCACGCTGCTGACCGACAGCCAGGGCAAAAAGATGGGTAAGACCGCCGGCAACGCCGTTTGGCTTGACCCCAACAAGACCAGCCCGTTCGAGTTCTACCAGTACTGGCGCAATGTCGGCGATGCTGATGTACTCAAGCGCATCCGCATGCTGACCTTCCTGCCGCTGGAGCAGATTGATGAGATGGACCACTGGGAAGGCGAGCAGCTGAACAAGGCCAAGGAAATCCTGGCTTACGAGCTGACCAGCATGGTGCACGGTGCCGAGGAAGCTGAAAAGGCCCAGAGTGCAGCCCGCCAGCTGTTCAGCGGCGTAGCCGACCACGAGAACATGCCTACTACCCAGCTGGATGCCGCATTGGTCAAGGACGGTAAGGTTGGCCTGCTGGCTGCCATGGTTGGCGCCAAGCTGTGCGGTTCCAACCGTGAAGCCCGCCAGCTGGTGCAGCAGGGCGGCGTTCTCGTGGTCGGCGAGAAAGTGACCGACCCGACCTTTGGTCTGACGGTTGAGCAACTCCAGAATGGTGTTGTGATCAAAAAGGGGAAAAAGACCTACCACAAGGTAATGCTTTGATTGTCTGAATTTATAAAATGAGCGCGCAGGCTGCTGCATCCCCGGCACACCGGGCGGCAGCCTGCCGCTTTATTTTTGGCGCATACCTTGCCCCCACACGAGATTTAGGATATAATAAAAGGGTACGAAAAATGCGGCCGGGGAGCAACCATGCCAAAAGATAAGCTGAAAACAATTTATGTGTGCAACCAGTGCGGCGAAACCAGTCCCCGCTGGCTGGGCCGCTGCCCGTCCTGCGGTGCATGGAACACGATGACCGAAGATGTGGTGGCAGAACCGGCAAAGTCTTCTTCCGGCCGCGCTGCCGCGCCGGTACGTGTGACGGGTCAGACCAGCCTGAAACCGTTGAAACTGAAAAACGTAAGCACGACCGAAGAAAAAAGCCGCATTGTAACTGGCATTGCAGAGCTGGACCGCGTGTTGGGCGGTGGCATTGTGCTGGGCAGTGTGATTTTGATTGGCGGCGAACCGGGCATCGGCAAATCTACCATTCTGCTGCAGCTGTGCGGCGAAGTAAGCCGGACGCGCTCGGTTCTGTATGTGACGGGCGAAGAATCCGTACGGCAGATCAAGCTGCGTGCCGTTCGGCTGGATGTGCCGCAGGATAATATCTCCATTGTGGCGGAAAGCGATGTGGATGAAATCTGCGGGCTGATTGAACAGATGAAGCCGGATCTTGTAGTGATCGACTCCATCCAGACGATGCGCTGCACGGATATAGCGTCGTCCTCCGGCACGGTCAGCCAGGTCAAGGAAAGCTCGGCACGCTTCTTGAATGTGGCAAAAACGAATGAGATACCGACATTTATTGTCGGCCATGTCAACAAAGACGGCGCCATTGCGGGTCCCAAAGTCATGGAGCACATTGTGGATACGGTGCTGTACTTTGAGGGCGATAAGACCCTGCCGTACCGCGTGCTGCGCGCCGTGAAAAACCGTTACGGCTCCACCAATGAGATCGGCATGTTTGATATGACCGGCAAGGGATTGGAACAAATCGAAAACCCCTCGCAGGTCATGCTGGAAGGGCGGCCGATTGGCATTTCCGGTACCTGCGTTGCCTGCGTGATGGAAGGTACGCGGCCAGTGCTGAGCGAGATTCAGGCACTTGTAACGAAAACGGCGTTTCCAAGCCCACGACGCACGGCAAGCGGGTTTGACTATAACCGTATGTATCTGCTGCTGGCCGTGCTGGAAAAGCGCGCGGGCTATGTGTTTGGCAACCAGGATGTGTATATCAACATCATTGGAGGTCTGAAACTAGACGAGACTGCCTGCGATTTGCCGGTCTGCCTGGCAATGGCGTCCAGTCTGCTGGATCTGCCTGTACCTGAAAAAGCACTGGCCATTGGTGAAGTGGGTCTGGGCGGGGAAGTGCGCAGCGTGCCGCACCTGGAAACCCGCCTGCGGGAGGCCCAGCGCGTGGGCTTTGATACCGCCATTGTGCCCAAACATAACCTGAACATGCTGGATGCTGCGCAATTCCCGGGGCTGCGCCTGGTGGGCGTTGCATACCTGCGGGAAGCCATCAATGCAATCAAAATCAATAAATAATAAGGTATGGGCAGCGACCCAAACCAAGAGGAGTATATCATGAGCGAACAGGAAAAGAATACGACCCCGGCACAGAATGCAGCCCCGGCAACACCCAAACCGCCGAAAATTGATAATGCAGCGCTGAAAAAGGCTGCTGCGGCCCTGCGTGAGGAAAACAATCCGCAGAACTTTAATGCGGTTATCAACCTGATGATGCGCGGTGTATTCCTTGCACCGGCTAAGATTGAAATTGGCGAAAACGCTCCTAAACCGGACGAAAATGGACGAATCCAGCTGCCAAAAGACACCAAGGTGACCTTTGCGCTGCTGAAATCTGGTGATGGAAAGTCTTTCTTTACCGCATTCACCGATGCAGAAGAACTGGATAAGTGGCAGAATAAGCCCGCTGGTCAGGTTATGCTGCTGCGCTTTGATGATTACGCCCGGATGCTGAACGGTAACGACCATGTGGCAGGTTTTGTGCTGAACCCGTTCACGGATAACCTGCGCTTTAACTCGGATATGGTTGCATCTTTGCTGAAACAGCGCAATGCGATGCTGGAAAAAATCAAGCAGACCGCCGCGCAGCAGGCAGCCCAGCGCAATGCACAGATCAAGCCCGGCGATAAGGTGACGATCGTGGAGCCTTCGGTATACCCGATGAATTGGTCAACCCGCTGTGTGCCGAGTTGGAAAAGTACCCGATGGTGGGAGCCGCATACCTGCAGATCATGGTGATCAACGGAGCAACCAAGAGTTATCTTTTGGTTCTGGATGCACCCAAGGACGATGCACTGTTCAAAGCCGCAGGCGATGCAGCGCGCCCGTTCCTGGTCAGCAATGAGAAAAAGATGAACCTGAACATCACGATTTCTACTTCGCCGCTGGGCCAGCAAGGCATGCGCGGTAGCGAGCCGTTTTATATTAAGGGCCAGGGCCGTGTAGATAATCTGGGTGATGACGAAGATTGATAAAAGGCTGAATTTGGTATCGAATGATATGCCATGGTGATGGCTGCGATAGACCTATTGGATGAACATCGCAATAAATAAGTAAATAAAATAAAAATAGGCAAATAAAAGAGCGAACGGAAAGAAGAATAAAACCAGGAGCTACTGGCATGCAGAGAACACACGAAATCTTGAATCTATCTACAAGCGGGTGCAGGATTTCGTGTGTTTTTGCATAACATGCAATTTCGCTAAAGGCAAGTTTAGCGAAATATGGAGGAGGGCTTTACTCACAATAATGAGTACATACATTGATGTGGCGCACCCAAACCGGCATGCGCCGTATACGGATATTCCGGATCTTGTTATGGATTATCTGCATTATCTGGATGTTGTCAAGCTGCGTTCGCCGAGGACCATTAACGGTTACTATCTGGACCTGCGCGGTTTCTTTCCGCTATATGATGATGGTTTGGAACCTTGCGCAGCCAGATACACCGCCGGAAGAAATTGACTTGACCCATATTACCAAACGCCAGATCAGCACCATTACCAAACGGGATATTATCAATTACCTGGATTACGCCCGCAGTAATGATAACGGTGCCAAGGCCCGTGCCCGCAAGCTGAGCGCCCTGCGCGGCTTTTTTGGCTACCTTTGCCACCAGATCAATGAACTGAGCGAAAATCCAACGGATAATATCAACCTTGGCAGCCCAAAGAAATCCCTGCCCAAATATCTAAGTGCCAGTGAAAGCATACGGTTGTTAAAAAATATAAAAGTGACTTTTATGAACGGGACTACTGTATTATTGTCTTTTTCCTGAATTGCGGTATGCGCTTGGCGGAACTGATCACAATCAATCTTGGCGATTTTAAGGACGATACCATTAAAATTACCGGCAAAGGAAACAAAGAACGCCTGGTGTACCTGAACACCGCGTGCCAGGCTGCGTTGGAGCATTACCTGCCCGCGCGGGCTGCGCTAAACAACCTGCGGGATAAAGAAGCACTTTTTGTATCCAAAAAGACTGGCAGACGCTTAACAGCGCGCCGTGTGGAGCAGATTGTTGCCAACTGCCTGAAATCAGCGGGCTTGGACAATATGGGTTATTCGCCGCATAAACTGCGCCATACCGCCGCTACACTCATGTATCAGGGCGGTGTGGATATGCTGGCCATCAAGGAAATCCTGGGGCACGAGAATGTATCCACGACGCAGATTTACACCCATATCAACCAGCAGCAGTTGAAACAGGCGGTGGAAGCCTCTCCCCTTGCGGATACTGGCTATATTGCACCGCAGTCCAAAGCGATGACGGATTCAAAGCAGGACACTGGCGAAGAGGACAGCTGAACCGGAAAACATAAAGCTGCTGACAGCGCACCCTAGCAGGCAAAGCAGATAATGTACAGATAAGCGCCGGATTGCGCCGTTGAGCGCACAACGGCAGCCGGAAAAAACAATGCTGGACAGGCTTTGACTTACCCTGCACGAACTATGCGCAAGCCAAAGCATGAATGCCGACAGCACAAGCTCCGGCAGGCAGTTCAGGAGCCAATAAACAACAAGCGCACGTGCCCCGCCGGACGCATAAATGGCGGAAGCGCACACACCTAATACAGTGCCTTTGAACGCAAAATAAGCCCCCATAAAAATGCTGCCCCACAAATGAAAACCGCAGAGATAAATCAGCGATGCCTGCAAAAATGCCGCGGCAAACCAACTGCACCAGACAGACCAGAATGCCGTATAACTTTGTGCGGCCATGACATGCTCTGTAAGCGAAGTGAAAGCACCGTGGAGCTCAAACCGGCCGAGCGGAATGCCGGCGAGATACCCGGTCAGAAACGCAGAAGAGAAAGCGAATAGATCGTTTTTGCCCGCAAGTTTTTGTATGCCCAGGGCAGCAGCCGCACCGGCGGATGAACCGCTGTTAAGAGCCCTTTGGGCGTGTAAGGGGCCGGTGCTGGTCGCGGGGCGCGCATCAGCGTTCGGACGCAGTGTTCCCTACTGCGCCTAATGCACTCAGCACGCCGCCTGCGGTGCCGCCGAACAGCAGCGCTGCAAGTAAGGCGAGGTTCACATGATCAAATACAAGCGGTTTGCCGCTCAAAGCGGTAGTGAGGCTCAAACACAGCGCATAAAAGACGCCCACGGAAACACCGCATAAGAGCCGTTTTTGAGCAATACCGTTCGCAAGAACGAGACCGGAAAGAACAGCCCCCACCGCCACGCTGGCACAGGTTGCCGGTTTGACAAGTTCCAGCGAGAGTGCAGTATGGGCAAAAATCTGTGCGGCCAAAGCGAAAAGCAGGATGGCGGTACCCACGCCGCAGCCGAAACTTTTGATCAGCAGCCAAGATAAATGGCCGCTGGATTTACTGCGGACTTTGCAGATATGACTTGATCGAAGTTTGGCAGATGAAGCCCTTGAATTAGCAGCAAACATAAAAGAAAACGCCCCTTTGCATGGTACAAACTATGCAAAAGGGGCGTTTGTTATTCAGGTAATACAGTCAGAACCAATCAGTTCTTCTTGGCAGGAGCATCTTTCTTGGCGGTATCTTTTGCAGTGTTGCCCATGTCCAGCTTCTCAACGGAGGAAATAGCGGAACGGCGGAAGCGAATCTTCACACGGTCGCTGGTGGTTTCCAGAACAAAGGTATCATCCTTATCATTGATAGCAGCAACGCGGCCAACAACACCACCAATGGTAATAACGGTATCGCCTACTTCAATGGAAGCGCGCATGGCAGCATCTTTCTTGTCCTGCTTTTTCTGGGGCAGGTACAGGATGATGTACATGAACACAAGGATCAGAACCATCGGCAGGAAAGTGACAAGCAGGCTGGCGGTGCTGGAAGTATCAGCGGTCAAAAATTCGATCATAATATGGAACTCCTTAAATTTTGATTTTACAGTATTTTATTATTATACAGGCTTTCGCCATAAACCGCAAGGGGGTAAAGCAAGGAAACACGGAATCCGCTTAAATTCTGGAATCCAGAAGATGCACATACTTATCATGGAACTGCTGGAATGTGCCGTTATCCAACGCTTCACGAATCCGCTCCATCAAATGATTGTAGAAATACAGGTTGTGCATAACAGCCAAACGCATACCCAGCATTTCATCTGCCTTTTGCAGGTGGCGGATGTAAGCGCGGCTGTAATTGCGGCAGACCGGGCAATCGCAATGCGGATCGATGGGAGATTCGTCGCGCTCGTACTTTAGGTTCTTGATGTTAATGATGCCGTCCCAGGTGAACAGGTGGCCGTGGCGGGCATTGCGGCTTGGCATAACGCAGTCAAACAAATCCACACCGCGGTACACGCCCTCAATGATGTTGCCGGGGGTGCCAACGCCCATCAGGTAGCGGATCTTATCCGCCGGGGCGTAAGGTTCTACCGCGCTGATCACATCATACATCACTTCGGCAGGTTCGCCGACAGCAAGGCCGCCGATTGCATAACCGTCCAGATCATATTCAGCAATCTGCTTCATGTGCTCAACGCGCAGGTCTTTGTAGGTGCAGCCCTGATTGATGCCAAACAGCAGCTGGTCCGGGTTCACGGCCTTGCCCTCGTGCTTCAGGCGGGCCATTTCCGCCTTGCAGCGCAGCAGCCAGCGCGCCGTGCGGGCGCAGCTGTTTTTGGCATATTCATATTCAGCCGGGTTTTCAACACACTCATCAAAGGCCATGGCAATGGTGGAGCCAAGGTTTGCCTGAATCTGCATGCTCTGCTCCGGGCCCATAAAGATCCGGTGTCCGTCCAGATGAGAGTTGAAGGTCACGCCTTCCTCGGTGATCTGGCGCAGCTTGGCCAGACTGAACACCTGAAACCCGCCGCTGTCGGTCAGGATCGGGCCGTCCCAGCGGGTAAACTTGTGCAGGCCGCCCATATCGGCAACGACCTGATCACCGGGACGCAGGTGGAGATGATAGGTGTTGCACAGCATGACCTGTGCGCGGATTTCTTTCAAATCATGTGCCGAAAGCCCGCCTTTGATCGCGGCAGCAGTGGCAACGTTTTGGAAAGCAGGTGTCTGAACCGTGCCGTGCACAGTCTGGAACTCGCCGCGGCGGGCTGCACCCTCTTTTTTAATCAGACGGTATGGCATAAATGATGGTCTCCCCTGTTTTGCTGTTTCATTTTGTTCAAAAACATGCGGCGCCAGAGTGTTTTCCTGCGCCGCTTTGTGATTTTATTATACTGGAAGCAGTAGGATAAGTCAACTGTTCTGCGAGGCAGGCTTATTGGATGAACATGGCATCGCCAAAGGAGAAAAAAGCGATATTTTTCCTGTACGGCAACCTTATATGCAGCCATGGTTTTCTCATACCCGTAAAACGCAGAGATCAGCATAATCAGAGTGCTTTCCGGCAGGTGGAAGTTTGTCACCAGGCCGTCAATAGCGTGCAGCTCTACACCGGGGTACAGGAAAATATCGGTAGTACCGCTGCAAGGGACAATCTTGCCGTACTTGGCCCAGACAGCTTCCAGCGTGCGGCAGCTGGTGGTACCGACAGCAATTACGCGATGGCCGCTGGCGCGTGCTGCGTTGATGGCCTCGGCTGCAGTATCATCCACGCAGTACCATTCGGTGTGCATCTGGTGCTCCTGAATATTATCCTCGCTGACAGGGCGGAAGGTGCCAAGGCCAACGTGCAGGGTCACTTCCACAATGTTGACCCCCTTGGCACGGATGGTATCCAGCAGTTCCGGGGTAAAATGCAGCCCGGCTGTGGGGGCAGCCGCGCTGCCAAGCTCTTTGGCGTATACGGTCTGGTACTGGCTCTGATCCTCTAGCTGGCGGGTGATGTACGGCGGCAGCGGCATTTTGCCGAACTCATCCAGCTTTTCGTACAAAGTCTGGGTATCGTATTGAAGGTTACATATTTGTTGCCATCCGGCAGGGTCTCGTCTACTGTGGCCGTTAGGGAGCCGTCGCCAAAGCTCAGCTTGGTGCCAGCCTGCATCCGGCGGCCGGGGCGGGCCAGGCATTCCCAGGTGTCACCGTGGGCCTGGCGGAGCAGCAGAACCTCGCACACGGCGCCGGTGGGCACTTTAACACCCATCAAGCGGGCAGGCAGAACCTTAGAATTGTTGACGACCAGCACATCTCCGGCGTTCAGGTATTCCGGCAGGTCATGGAAGATGCGGTGTTCAATCGTATCATTCTTGCGGTCAAGCACCATCAGGCGGGCGCTGTCACGCGGGTCAGCGGGCTCCTGGGCAATCAGTTCTTTGGGCAGGTCATACCAAAAATCTTTCTTTAACATTGTTTTGCTTCCTTTTTGCGTTGACAAGTTGGCCGCGCAATGCTATTATTGAGGCATGCAGGCGGCGATTGTATCTTACAGCAGCTGCCATGCGGCACAGAGGCGCGGATTTCATCAGTATATTCCCTTTTATGCCAGCCAAAGGCTTGTGGGGAATGGAAAGGGACGTCCGCCGAAGGCGGTGCACGGCACGCATCGTTCCTGGGCCCGCAGCCGAACAGGGGCGGGACTGTCACGTTAGGATTAACGTGTTGCGCTGTGCTCATGCAATGTATCATTATATTGCATTTCTTGCCGGTTTTCAAGCCGGTTTTTTTATTATCTCGTGTTTGGCAGCAAAATGGCTTGAATGTGGCGGCAGGTTTGTGTTTACCCCCTGCAAACCTGCGGCGGCAGCTGCATATAGGTAATGGTATGGGGCTGGGAACAGAAGCAGAATCCCCAAATGTGCGTTGGGGTTCTGGAGGAAAGGACGGCAGTTTAAGATGAAACAGTACAAAGTTGGCGTTGTTGGTGCAACTGGCATGGTGGGCCAGCGTTTTATTACCCTGCTGGAAAATCATCCCTGGTTTAAGCTTACGGCTCTGGCTGCATCGGCACGCTCCGCAGGCAAGACCTATGAGGATGCTGTCGGCAGCCGCTGGCTGATGAAAACACCGATGCCGGAAGCGGTCAAAAAGATGGTGGTTCTGGATGCTTCCAAGGTGGAAGAAGTTGCTGCACAGGTGGATTTTGTGTTCTGTGCAGTCAACATGAAAAAGGACGAAATCAAAGCGCTGGAAGAAGCTTACGCCAAGGCAGAATGCCCTGTGGTTTCCAACAACAGCGCACACCGCATGACACCGGATGTTCCGATGGTAGTGCCTGAAATCAATGCAGACCACCTGGAAATCATCCCCGCACAGCGCAAGCGCCTGGGCACCAAGCGTGGCTTTATTGCCGTCAAGTCCAACTGCAGCCTGCAGAGCTATGTGCCTGCCCTGCACCCGCTGATGAAGGATTACGGCGTAACCAAGTGCCTGGTCTGCACCTATCAGGCAATCTCCGGCGCTGGCAAAACGTTTGAGACTTTCCCCAATATCCTGGATAACGTGATTCCCTACATCGGTGGTGAAGAAGAAAAGAGTGAGCAGGAGCCGCTGAAGCTGTGGGGCCACATTGATGGCGATAAGATTGTGCCCGCAACTGCACCTTCCATTACGGCCCAGTGCTTGCGCGTACCGGTATCCGATGGCCACATGGGCGCGGTGTTCGTAAGCTTTGATAAAAAGCCCACCAAAGAAGAAATCCTGAAAACCTGGAAAGAATTTCATGGCCCGGCGCAGGATCTGGACCTGCCCAGCGCACCCAAACAGTTCCTGCATTACTTTGAAGAAGATGACCGCCCCCAGCCCAAGCTGGACCGCATGATTGAAAACGGCATGGCTGTCAGCATTGGTCGCCTGCGTGAGGATACCCAGTACGATTACAAGTTTGTCTGCCTGTCCCACAACACGCTGCGCGGCGCAGCAGGCGGTGCAGTTCTGCTGGCAGAACTGTTGGCCGTTAAGGGCTATTTTGACTAATCATCCCCTAGATTGAAGGAGAAACATTCCCTATGAAACAACCTGTATTTACCGGTGCTGCTGTTGCCATCATTACCCCCATGCACGCAGACGGAACCGTCAACGTTGAGGAACTGGGCCGCATTATTGATGATCAGATTGCACACGGCACGGATGCCATTGTGATCTGCGGCACCACGGGTGAATCCGCAGCGCTCAGCCACGAAGAGCATGTGGAGTGCATCCGTTTTGCTGTGAAGCATACCGCAAAGCGCGTTCCTGTTATTGCGGGCACGGGCTCCAACGATACGGCCTTTGCCATTGAGATCTCCAAAGAGGCCGAGGAAGCCGGTGCAGATGCACTGCTGCTGGTTACCCCTTATTACAACAAAACCAGCCAGGCGGGCCTGATTGCCCACTATACGGCCATTGCAAATGCCGTTACCCTGCCCTGCATCATTTACAATGTTCCGTCCCGTACCGGTGTGAATCTGCAGCCCGCCACACTGGCGGAGCTTGCCAAGCTGCCCAATGTAAACGCTGTAAAGGAAGCCAGCGGCAATATCTCCCAGGTTGCGGATGTTGCAGCCCTGTGTGGCGAGGAACTGAACATTTATCTGGCAACGATGACCAGATTGTGCCGATCTTGTCCTTGGGCGGTAAGGGCGTCATCAGCGTGCTTTCCAATGTTGCGCCGCAGCAGGCACACGATATCTGTGCCGCATGGTTTTCCGGTGACACGGCAAAGAGCCTGGAACTGCAGCTGAAAGCACTGCCGCTGTGCCATGCCCTGTTTGCTGATGTAAACCCCATCCCGGTCAAATGGGCAATGAACCGCCTGGGCTGGAATGCGGGTCCATTGCGTCTGCCTCTGGTGGAGCCTTCGGCTGCCGTGCAGCAGTCCCTGGAAAATGAGATGAAGGCTTACGGCGTTCTGAAATAAAATAATCACGACCAGGCCCGCAGTACCGCGGATTTGTTGCGGCGCCGCGGGCCTGTGCTTTGGAAAAGGAAGGAACCAAATTAAGATGACGGATTTGATTATTCAGGGCATTAACGGCCGTATGGGCCATACCCTTGTGGAAAAGATCTCTGCCCGCAGCGATTGCCGCATTGTTGCCGGTGTGGACCAGAAAGCCGGTCAGATCGGGGATATCCCGGTTTACGCTTCGCTGGAAGATTTGCCGGAGGCAAAGGGAATCGTAATTGATTTTACTTCCCCTGCCGGTACGGTGCACGCGGCACAGTTCTGCGCGGCACATGGTATGCCTTGCGTGCTTTGCTCGACCGGTTTGAGCAAAGAAGACGAGGCTGTGGTGGAACAGGCCAGCGAGAAGGTGCCGGTGTTCCGCAGCGCCAATATGTCGGTTGGCATCAATGTGTTGATCGAGCTGGCCCGCCGTGCTACCAAGCTGTTTGATGGCGAGTTTGATATCGAAATTGTGGAGAAGCATCATCACAACAAGCTGGATGCCCCCAGCGGAACCGCTTTGATGATCGCAAATGCCATCAACGAGGAAGCTGGCGGCAAATATGAGTATGTCTATGACCGCCACGCTGTGCGCCAGAAGCGCGGCGCGCAGGAATTGGGCATCAGCTCCGTGCGCGGCGGCGGCGGCATTGTGGGCGACCATGATGTGCTGTTCTGCGGCCCGGAAGAGGTTGTGACCATCAGCCATGTGGCCCAGAGCCGCGGTGTGTTTGCCGATGGCGCTGTACAGGCAGCACTCTTCCTGGATGGGTGTGAGCCGGGTTACTACACCATGACGGATATGCTCAAGGGTAAAATGCAATGTCTTTAAGGTCCCATGAAGCTGCTGCGTGCGCAGTAATTGCAATTGGCGTGTGCGGTGTGTTGGTTGGTTCCCTGCTGGTAGAATCCATGCGGAACGGTCAAAGCAGTGCAAAAGCCACGGTAAGCACAGCACAAAGCACCGAAGAAGTCCAGGCACAGACAGAACCGACACAGACGCCCGCGCCAACACCTGAACCGGAACCGGTCGTACAGACAGTACACTTTTCTGCAACCGGGGATAACCAGATCCACGAGGGCATTTACAACCAGGCCAGGGCGCGCGGCAGTGATGGCCACTATGACTTTATCCCTGCCTATGAAAATCTGCGGGATTTTTACGCCGGGTTTGATGTGAACTGGCTCAACCAGGAAACGCTGGTCAATGATGATTATGAACCTTCCGGTTACCCGATGTTCTCTACGCCTGGGGATATTACCAATGCGCTGTATAATGTTGGCTTCCGGGTGTTCAGCCTTTCCAACAACCACAGCTATGATAAAGGCGCTGGCGGCATTGCCTCTTCGATGGCACACTGGGCGGCTATGCCGGATGATGTGGTGTCCATGGGGTTTTATAATCTGGAAACCTATGATGACTATGTGTACCAGACAGTAAACGGCGTTACCATCGGCTATCTTTCTTATACGGAGATGACCAACGGCCTGCCAACGCCGTCTGGCAGTGAATACGGCGTGGTTTATCTGGACCAGAGGGATGTGATTGAAAAGCAGATCACGGATATGCGCCCCAACTGTGACGTTCTGGTCGTCAGCTGCCACTGGGGTGTTGAAGGCAACCATACAGTTACGGATGCACAGCGCGAAACAGCCCAATGGCTGGCTGACCAGGGTGCAGACCTAATCATTGGCACCCACCCGCATGTGACGCAGACGGCGCAGTGGCTGACAGGAACGAATGAGAATAAGTCGTTTGTTGCCTATTCGCTGGGGAACTTTATCAATGCGCAGGATATGCCGGACAATATGATCGGTGCCATTCTGGATGTGACGTTCCAGAAAACAACCGCAGCAGATGGTACCGTTACCGTGGAAATTCAAAACCCGGTACTGCACCCGGTGATCACCCAGTATGAGCCGCATTATGCAAACATTCGGGTTTACCTGTATAAAGACTATACGGATGAACTGGGCGCTGCACATGGCAACTTTGCATTGAGCAGGGCTTCCATTGAACAGGTTTTGAATGGTTCAATCGATTCTGAGTTTTTATCGTTAGAATAAAACAAAACGAAAGGGGTATTTTTATGTACGGTGTCAGCAAAATCAGCAGCGAGCAGAATATTATGCTTACCACCTTCCCCGCTGCCCAATACAGCGCACAGAGCCTGGCAGAGCATTTGGAGGTGTTTGCCAAGGCAGGTATTGTGGTGGATATGATCTGCCAGAGTGCCCCGCGCGGTACGGCGGTGGATTTCAGTTTTACCACCAGCTACAGCAATTTTGCCGCAGTCATGCAGGCCATCCCGGCGGCTGCCAAGGCCAATGCCCCGCTGATTTCTGGTGGCTATACCAAGATCAACCTGTTTGGTGAGGATATGGTTACCAGTTGCGGCGTTGCAGCACGCGCTTTGGCCGCGCTGGCAAAAGTGAACGCAGAAGTTGTTCTGATCACCACCAGTGACCTTGACATTTCCCTGTTGATCCATCAGGAAGATGAAGATGTGGCACTGAATGCGTTGAATAAGGCGTTTGAGCTGTAAGCGCGTATACAGGGCAAAAATCTCATATAAAATTAGAACAGCACCCCGGCGGTTTTATCCCTTTTGTTGGGATATCCGCCGGGGTGCTGTTTTATTTAGGTTGAAAATGACTTATGACAACACCGCACAATTCCCGCCTTACGGCTTAAGCACCGCTTCGGCGGCTGCGGCACGGCATCTGCGTTGCCAAAATGCTCGATAAGACATCCAGTATTATCTGCGCTTTTGGCTTAGCAGCTGCCGCACCTCGCTCGCCGTATCGGTACTTAGAATTATGCGGTATTGCCTTATATTGAGTTTTGCTTGAAACGATTCGCATGCGGAGATACAACGATGTGCTTCAGGCTTTACCAAGAGTCATTTCCAGGAAATAAACCCACTGTTTTTCCCACCAATACCAGTCGTGGGAAACATCCTGGCCCCAGATGTCAACAATGGGATGGATATCCTTGCTTTCCAGAATATCCCGCAGCTGCAAGGTGGAACGCAGTAGTTCTTCTTCCCACTGGCCCTGGCCGCAGCACATAATGAACTTGTCCGCTTTGGCATACAGTTCTTTGTATGGGTGGTTATCCGGGAAATTGCGCATGTAATCACAGGGACTGTTGCGGTAAACAAGGTCATCCATATAGCCCTTAAAGAACATATCCGCCTGGTATAGGCCGCTCAAGGCAATGGTGCCGTTATACAGGTCGGGACGGCGCAAAAATAGGTTGACGGCATGCCCGGCACCCATGCTGGCACCACCCACAAGAACTTTGCCCATGTGGTCCGGCCCCTGCTCCCGATTGATTTCCAGCGCACGGGGGTCAATTCCTCGCAGACATAATTATACCAGCGCTCCTGCATTTCAATGCGGGGGCGCGCGGGGCCGTCATTGTCCCAGCTTTCGCGGTCAATGCTGTCTGCCGCGATGATCTGCAGCTTTCCGGCATCAATCCAGGGCGCTGCAAGGTTGCACATGTTGCGGTCTTCCCAGTCAAAAAAGCGGCCGCTCTGGCAGGGAAAAATCAAAATGGGCCGCCCGGCGTGGCCGTATACCTTGAATTCCATATCGCGGTTCAGGTAGCGGCTGTATTCTTTGTAATAACGGATCTGCATGATACTCTCCCGTCTTGTACGGCAAAGCCGCACATTGTATTTTTCGGCAGCGCTGGAATAGCAGCAAACTGCTTTACATCATTTGTAAAAGAACTTTTTATTTAGGCTTAACAACCCCACAAGCGGTTGCACAAACCCTGTGCGTGAGGATTTGAAAAGCCAGTAATAGATAACGGCAGCAGCTTCCCGCAGGTAACAGGTGAGCACACTGCGTAAAGGAATCCCGGCGGGCAGTGCGTGGGCTGTGGTAAAACCAGCCATAGCCGCGTATACCCCGCCGCGGTAGCAGTGGAATGCGTTGGTTACATAGACGACCGGCTCCTGAGCACTGATGCCCTGCTGGACAAGAATCTCTTTGGCAAAGAGAAAATTTTCCTCGGTGGAAGTGGATTTGCATTCCGCGAGAACGCGCTGGGAATCCAGTCCTTTTTCAATCAGATAATTCCGCATAGCCTGGCCTTCCGGCACCCATTCATCCCTGCCTTGTCCGCCTGTGGTGATGACCAAGGCATCTGGATGGGCAACGGCGTATTCATAGGCTTTGTCGAGCCGGTAACGCAGCAATAGGCTGGGGCGGTCCTTGCGCAGACCAGCACCTAGGACGATCACAACTTTTTCTTGTCCGGTGGCGGGGTTGGCATAGCCGCTGAACGCTACAAAGCCGAGCGGCGCAGCATACAAAATGCCAAACACAAGCAAAAAAGACGAACACAATTTTGCCGGGTATAGTACCGTGCAGCCAATGATGGATGGGCTGCTGCCAGATGGCATAGACATCTACTGCTGCGGTAAGCAGCCACACCAACAAGTTGCCCATGTTAAAGTTGGAAGTGAAAACCAGAGAAATGGAATAAATAAACAGCGCCAAGGCCAGCAGGCGGAGCAGAAATAACATGAAATGGCTCAATCCTTTTGTGGTGGTAACGTGTTTCGACATCGTGCCTTGATTTCATTCCATACGCTGCACCCGGCCAGGCAGGCTTTTACATCCAGGGCATCGCATACGGTGTTGGCAATGGTGCCAAAGCAGTACCGGGTGCCAAGGTCAACACCGTGGCGCAGGTTCTTGCCGTAAATCAGGAACGGAACATATTCGCGGGTGTGGTCGGTTGTTTTGGTGTAAGAAGGATCACATCCATGGTCGGCCGTTACCATCAGAATGTCATCGGGGCGCATCTTGTCCATAAATGTGGGCAGCCAATCATTGAATTCGGCTGCTGCTGCGGCATAACCGGCCACATCCCGGCGGTGACCGTACAGCATGTCGAAATCAACCAGATTCACAAAAGCAAGGCCGTCAAAATCACGGTCAGCCAATTCCATGGTCACTTTCAGGCCCTCCGTATTGCCGGAGGTGCGGATGGTTTCCCTCACGCCCTTGCCAGCGAAAATGTCGTGGATCTTGCCAACGCCGATGGTGGATTTACCAGCCTGCTGCAAAACATCCAGCATGGTATCTGCGGGCGGCACCAGGCTGAAATCATGGCGGCGCGGGGTGCGGGTGAAGTTGGCGGCACAATCCCCGACAAAGGGACGGGCAATCACGCGGCCAACGCCGTATTTGCCAACCAGCATGCGGCGGGCTTCGGCACAGATTTCATACAGCTTTTCTACCGGGACGATCGCCTCGTTGGCGGCAATCTGGAACACGCTGTCTGCGGAGGTGTATACGATCAATGCGCCGGTTTTCATATGTTCCTCACCATAGTCTTTGATGACTTCGGTGCCGGAGTAAGGCTTGTTGCACAGTACCTGATACCCGGTGCGGGCGGTAAACTCATCCAGAACTTCTTTCGGGAATCCATTCGGGAAAGTTGGCAGTGGCTCCGGGCTGAGCAGACCGGCAATCTCCCAGTGACCGATGGTGGTGTCTTTCCCGGCGCTGGCTTCCCGCAGGCGGGCATAGCAGCCGACAGGGGCATCCAGCTTTGTGCCACAGGTTACACCGTCCAGATTAAACATGCCAAGGCGGGCCAGTTGGTCCCACTTGAAATTGGGGTGTCCGGCAATAGCGCCCAAAGTGTTGGTACCGGCATCGCCAAAAGCAGGGGCATCAGGCTCGGCACCAATGCCAAAGCTGTCAAGAACGATTAAAAAATACGTTTTGCCATAGTGTTCAAGCTCCTTGTATTGTACCATGTTCCGCGGGAAAACAAAACGAGAACACGGATTTGTGTAAAAATGCATGATCCTTTACGCCGTTCGCAGGGATAAGAAACTCAAATGGCTGATTTTTTGTATTGATTTTATTATACCCTATTCCCACCCAAAAGTAAAACAAAACCTTTTATTGTGCTTTGCAGTGTAAATTGAAGAGAAATACAGGATGACAAAACCGCAAGACGTACGTTGTGAAATCTGCACAAAAATGTTTGCGCAAAGGAATGCGCGGCTTGTACTGGCTTGACCTTTGTATTATAATGTTTGTGTTAAGATGTTGTATGGAAAGTACCTGCTGGAATACTGGACTTAAAACTCTGGCAGATAAAAATCCTGTACAATAGCATATTTTCAGGAGGGGTATTTATGCGCAAAACTAAAATTGTATGTACTTTGGGGCCGTCTACCGACCAGCCCGGCATTCTGCGCCAGCTGCTGGAAAACGGGATGAATGTTGCACGCTTCAATTTTTCGCATGGCGATTACGCGGAACACAAAGGCCGTTTGGATCAGCTGCGCGCACTGAGCAAAGAGCTTGACGTTTCCATTCCGGCAATGCTGGATACCAAAGGCCCGGAGATCCGCCTGGGCGAATTCGAAAACGGCAAGGAGCAGCTGACCGCTGGGCAGAAATTCATCCTGACCTCCCGCAATGTTAAGGGCACGAAGGAAATCAGCTCCATCACTTACAAGGACCTGCCGCATGATGTCAGTGTTGGTGGCCGCATTATGCTGGATGATGGCCTGATTTCCCTGCGCATCGAAAGCATTACCGATACGGATATCGTCTGCACCGTGGAAAATGATGGTGTGATCAAGACTAAGAAGGGTGTCAACGTTCCCGGTGTGCACCTGTCCATGCCGTATATGAGCCAGCGTGACCGCGATGATATCCTGTTTGGTATTGAACAGGGGTATGACCTGATCTCCGCCAGTTTTACCCGCAGCGCACAGGATATTATGGATATCCGCCACCTGCTGGATGAGCATAATGCCAATATCCGCATCATTGCCAAAATTGAGAACCAGGAAGGCATTGATAATATTGATGAGATCCTGAGCGTTGCCGATGGCATTATGGTTGCCCGCGGCGATATGGGCGTTGAAATTGACTATGCCGAAATCCCGTCCATCCAGAAGCACCTGATTGACCATGCCATGCAGATGGGCAAAATCTGCATCACGGCAACCCAGATGCTGGATTCCATGATAGTGAACCCCCGCCCCACCCGTGCAGAAATTACCGACGTTGCCAACGCCATTTATGACGGCACCGGTGCCGTTATGCTGTCCGGCGAAACTGCCGCAGGCAAGTATCCGGTAGAGGCCCTGAAAGCCATGGCAATGATTGCCGAAACCACCGAGAGCGATACCAACTATGAATCCCTGTGCCACCATGTCGGCATGGATTCTACCCGCCTGACCATCAGCGCCGCTGTCAGCCATGCGGCCTGCACCACGGCTTCGGATATCAGTGCTTCTGCCATCATTACGGCATCCAAGAGCGGTGAAACTGCCCGTCTGCTGAGCCGTTTCCGTCCGGATGCCCCCATTATTGCCTGCGTACTGGATGAAACGACATGCCGCCAGATGAACGTTTACCGCGGCGTGACTCCCCTGCTGATGGATTATGCCCATTCGACCGATGAGCTCATCAGCATGTCCGTCAAGGCAGCGGAGGATGCTGGCTTGATTCATTCCGGCGACCGTGTTGTGGTTACGGCCGGTGTTCCCGTTGGCGTTTCCGGAACCACGAATATGATTAAGGTACACTTGGTTGGGGATACCCTGCTGACCGGCATCGGCATCAATCCGGGCCTGAATGCCAAGGGCGAAGTTTGCGTTTGCCGCAATGCCGAGGAAGCCGCCAAGAAGTTCAAGGCAGGTCAGATTTTGGTGGTCCCGTTCACAACCAACGATACACTGCCGTATATGCGCCAGGCTGCCGGTATTATTGCCGAGGAAGCCGGTGCAAATAGCCATTCCGCCATTGTTGGTCTGACATTGGGTAAGCCGGTTATCATTGGTGCAACCCACGCAACCCGTACCCTGAAGGATGGCATGAAAATTTCGATGGACTGTGCCCGCGGTGTTGTACAGGCAATGTCTGAATAAGGAGAAAAAACATGGAACGCATTGCAAGCTTTTGTGTTGACCATAATACCTTGGTTCCGGGCATGTACCTTTCCCGCAAGGATGGAGATGTGCTGACCTGGGATATCCGCATGAAAACGCCGAACAAGGGCAGTTATCTGTCCCCTGCCTGCGCCCATACGATTGAGCATCTGTTTGCCACCTATGCCCGCAACAGTAAATGGAGCGAGCGTGTGATTTATGTTGGGCCGATGGGCTGCCTGACCGGTTTCTATCTGTTGACCCGCGGCCTGACGGACGCCGAAGCGCTGGCGCTGACCCAGGAAAGCTTTGCCTGGATGGCAGAGTATGATGGTGATATTCCGGGCGCTTCCGCCGTTGAATGTGGCAACTACCTGATGATGGACCCGGTGGCAGCACGACTGGAATGCAAGGCTATGAGCGAAGTTCTGCAAAAGCTGGATGCCGACCATATGCGCTACCAGGAGAAGTAAGGCTCCGATAGCGAAACAGCGTAAAAGGCCAAAAGAATAAAGAAACAAAAAGCACATCCTGACAGGATATGTTACTGGCCAAATGCCGGCAGCAAAACCCTGTTGGGATGTGCTTTTTTGTATGATTTTCTATGAATGGAATGGCAAATTATTCGACCGAACCATATCCGTTCCGGGCACAGATAATCAAGAACTGGTCAATCTGGTCGCCGCTGGTAACCGTGACGATAAAATTATAAATGGTATCAAAGCGGATACGCGTGCTGTTATCTTCCGGTTGGGTCAGGAATACCATATCGACCTGCTCGACCGGCAGCGCCAGATCATAAGCGGCCATGCCGCCTGCCACCGGCTGTACGAACTGGATATCGACCTGCGCCTTTGGTGCGGCAATTTCAAGCAGCGGAGCACTGTCGGTAGCGTATAACTCCATGATAGACTGCGGTTCCCCTGCTGCGCCGGGATTGGCCCAGTAAGAGGCAGTTTTCTCTTCCAGTGTGCAGCCGGATACCTGTACCGTGATGCCAGTATTTGGCAGTTCAGCCTGCCAAACAGGTTCGGTCGTTGATGTGCTGCCGCCGCATGCGGTCAATAGCAGAAAAAGGCATGCGGCAATAAAAGCCCAGAAACGTTTCATAGGATTTACCTGTTATGTGTTATGAAAGAAAATCAAAGGCAATACCGCATAATTCTAAGTGCCGATACGGCGAGCGAGGTGCGGCAGTTGCTAAGCCAAAAGCGCAGATAATACTGGATGTCTTATCGAGCATTTTGGCAACGCAGATGCCGTGCCGCAGCCGCCGGAGCGGTGCTTAAGCCGTAAGGCGGGAATTATGCGGTGCTGCCCAAAGAATAACGGCGCTATTCATATGGATCATACGGCCCGGTTGGAATATCAGTGCTCGGTGGTAACGTACGGGGGCACAAACCGGTGTCCGCCTGTACAAAACCCATCAGCATCCCCAAATGCAGGTGCCAATGCCGGAACTGTGCCAAAATCAAGGTGAAGCGGGTCCAGGTACAGTTTTCCGGCCGCTGCAAAAGATCCTCGTCATGCAAGGAAGTCAGATACAATGAAAGCTTGGCCTTAATGGTATAAAAGTAGTCATCAATCTGGCGGCGGTCCAGGTGGGCTGCGGGGTAAATGGATAGATTCTGCAAATGTGGGTGGTGCACGGGCGGTTCCACAAAATCAGGGTCATCGGGGTTAATGAACCACTGATCCAGCTCATGCAGCATATGGTAAATATGCTGCCAGACGGGCGCCCCGCCAAACCGGATGTCCCACAGAGCATCCGGGATGCAGTCCAGAACATTCTGCGTTTCCCAAAGGGCACGCACGGTCATTTCTGTAATTACTACATGGTACGATGTTTCCCGCATGGCTGACACCCCGCTTTTGCTGCTTTGCGTTAGTATACCGCAAAAACGATGGCTTGATACATGGCGGAACCGATGGAAAAGTACGGCTTAAACGCAGCCGGAAATCTCGCGCGGGGTGCGCTTTTTGCGGCCAACTCTGCCAACGGCTCCAAAAGGCGGCGGTCATCCGGGGCGGCGGCATGGCTTTTGGCCTGGGCCAGCAGCCAGCTGACTTCGCCAGCGGCGGCGCGGCCATATACCTGGGCCTGGTAGCCGTTGCAGCAGATACCAACCTTAGCGGCTTCGATCTGGGCGGAATTTGCCCCGGCATACCGGCGCAGAATGCCCTCCTGCGCGGCATGGCTGGAGAACAGAGTCTTGATCAGTTGTGCATAAGATGCTGCATAACGCGGTGCAAGGCTGTCTGCAGTGCGAAGTTCAATGCCGTTATGGTTCAGGCAGACATCGTAATAGAACATCGAAAGGATCTGCTCAATATCGCCATGTCCCAAAAAGGAAGGATATACTTCAAAGGCGGATTTGCGCCCAACGCCGACAATGCGCGCCCCATGCCGTGCCACGACAAGCGGCTGCTGTAAAATATAGGCGGCGTAACTTTCAAAGCCAAAATTGGAATCCATCACGTTGGGGTAAATGCCGCAGCGGTCGGGGTCCACATTGTTCCAGATGTGGGTATGAATGCTGTAGTTATGGTTGGATTCCCCTGGTACAGTGGGACATTGTCCGTCAGCAACGCCAGCAGCGGGTGATCAGGCAGGCCACACGGAACTTGCGGACAAAGTCAGCTTCGCTGGTGTAGCGGATAGTAACGCGGGTGGAAGCGGTGGCCCGCAGCATGACTCCACCCTGATTGCCGGTATTGCGGAAATAGCGGTCCATGATCATATAGCCGCTCTGCGGTACCAACGGCAGAAGCTCCGCCCGGCGGGATGGATGAACCCCTACGGTGCGGGCATACATGTTATTGGCCGCAAGGGCGTTGCACAGGCGGGTAAAGCAGCCCTCGTACACTGCCATAGCCTGCAACACAGTGGGATATGGTGCCAAAGAAATAGTAACCTGGCAGCCGGCCTGGATGGTAATGGTATAACTTGGGCAGCGGAACCCGAGATACACGTTATCCTCCCGCAGGGGCTCATCATGCCCCTGCATGGAGTAAATGACCTGTGCCAGCTGGGCATAGTCAACGGGGGTTCCGTCCAAACGGGTAATGAAATGCTCTATCGTAAGCGCAATGGGCAACACACCAGGACGGGCGCAATCCGCCTGGAAATATGCTGTAAGCGCATCAATTTGTTTTTGAAGATTTGCCAATGGGGCCTCCTATGCCAGTAAAACAGCGGCGATGAAACAGGATGATATGGTAAATTGAAATCAGCTTTTAAAATAAACATAAAACACCATTATAAATTATTCTACACCATAATGCCCGCAAAATCAACAATCGCTGCGCGAGGTTAAAAGCGGCTGGCAAAGCAAAAACCGCTATCCCGGCGGAATAGCGGCTGAATGTGGACCTTTATTGGAAATCTTTCGCGCAGGGCAGGCCATAAGCGGCATCAGCACTTTGTACGGCACGCAGGATCGCTTCGCTCATAACGCGAGCTCCCAATGCGCCGACAACATCCTGGTCCGCGGCAAGCTTGCCAAGGGATACGGCATAAATGCTGTCACCGTCTGCTGAGGTGTGTACCGGGCGGATGGAACGGGCGTAACCATCGTGCGCCATACCAGCCAGTTTGCAGAGCTGGGTTTTCTGGAACGCTGCATTGGTGAGCACAACGCCGATGGTGGTGTTGCCGACAAACTTGTTTTCTACTACCTCATAGTCTGCGAAAACAACATCCTCGCTGTCCACAAAATGCTTGCAGTCAGGGGTTAGCATACCGGCGACTTTGTGCCCATCACGCCAGTTATAAATATCCCCAGCGAGTTAACGGCAACAATGGCACCGACTTTCAAATCGCCCAGCTGCACGGCATAGGAACCGATGCCGGATTTCATGCAGGTGCCCATACCGGTCATTTTGCCAACGGAAGCACCTGTTCCTGCACCATAGTTGCCATCGCGGTAATTGTTGTGCTCAGCACCCAGGCAGGCGGCGTAACCCATGGCGGCATCAGGGCGCACATCCATGCGGCCGACCGTCAAATCAAACAGGTCGGACTGGCAGACAAGCGGCACCTTGGTAACGCCGACATCAAAACCAATGCCGCGTTCTTCCAGATACTTCTGTACACCCCCGGCAGCATCCAGACCGAAAGCACTTCCGCCGCTGAGCAGAATGGCATGGATGATCTGTGCGGCTGCCATGGGTTTCAGCAGCTCACTTTCGCGGGAGGCTGGTCCCCCGCCGCGCACATCCAGCCCGGCGGGCGCGCCATCTTTGCCAAACAGCAGTACCGTGCAGCCGGTGGCGGCTTCCGTGTTTTCAGCATTGCCGATCTGCAACCCCTCGAAATCGGTAATTTTAATTTCTTTCATAGCCATAGGTATAAGCCCCTTTCAAAGTGGCAGAATCTTATTTATATTGTAACGCAGAAAAAAGGCTATGGGCAAGGAAAAGATGATAAGCGTTGATGTTTCCTGCCCGATATGATTGCCAGACGTTAAGGCAACACCGCACAATTCCCGCCTTGCGGCTTAAGCACCGCTCCGGCAGCTGCGGCACGGCATCTGCGTTGCCAAAATGCTCGATAAGACATCCAGTATTATCTGCGCTTTTGGCTTGGCATCTGCCGCACCTCGCTCGCCGTATCGGCACTTAGAATTATGCGGTATTGCCATAAGCGTTGATGTTTCCTGCCCGATATGATTGCCAGACGTTAAGCAAGGGCGATGCGCTGGGCAATATAATCGGGAACGGCATCTTCCTCTATGCCAAGGGCATAAGCAAGCTCACTGTACAGCCGTTCCTGCGCCTGGCGGAAATAGCGTTCATCAGCGGCAGTATCATGCTTTTTGTGCTGTACACGGATTTCGTGGCGGTCATGCAGACCTTTTATCATCTTGGCAATCTCGCGGCAGTCACAGGTTTGCAGGGCCTCGCGGCAGCGGCTTTCCCGCTCTTTGGCATCCATGATGGGGACAACTGCATATTGGGGCATTTCCGAAATCAAAGTCTCCGCCTGCGCCCTGTTCAGCGGCTGACGCATCACAACGGTCTGGTTGTCAACGGGGGCATAAATTGTCATGCTTGGCTGTTTGCAGGTGTGCAGCGTGTAATAGCGTTTGCTTTTGTCCGCAAATTTCATGGGCAGTGGGCCGATCCCATCTACTTTGCATAAACCCTGTGCGCCGTAAACGACAATATCACCAACACAAAACATAAAACAAACCTCCCATTCACACTTTTTAACGTCTTACAATACTATTATAGCACAAAACCCAAGGCCTGGGTAAGGCCTTGGGTTTGAAAAAACATCAATTTTGTGCGTTTTGGCAAGGCTGAGGCAATGGAAAAGAAGAGAAAATGCAGCAAAATTACTGGTTTTCTTTCTTTTTTTCTCGCCAAAGCGATATTCTGTGCCGTTCTTCAGGCGCTGGATGTTGGAACGGTGCAGCCAGATGACATAAGTGCCCATTAACACGCAACATACCGTGATGAACACAAGGGATGCAGCATCGGTGCCCTTCCAGAGCCAGTAGCAGAGCGTGAGCACAGGATACAGTGCAGCAATAATAATGCTGCCCAGGCTGACAATGTGGGTGATAGCAACTTCAACCAGAAAGATTACCAAAAGCACCAGGCAGGCAATCGGTTCGGTGGCTAACGCAGCACCGGCACCAACCAGCACGCCTTTGCCGCCGCGCAGACCAAAAAGACAGGCTTGCTGTGGCCCAGCATGCAGAAGATGGCGGCAAGGTAAGCGCCGCAGATCGGCTGCAAAAGCGGCTGGAAATCAGCCCCGGTGCCGGACAGCAACGAAGCAAAGATAAACTGCCCCAGCTTGACGGCAACCACACTTTTGCCCACATCGCCGATGGTAGTGATCACTGCGGGCAGCTTGCCATAGGTGCGCAGCACGTTGGTCATGCCGGCGTTGCCGCTGCCATGCAGGCGGACATCATCGTGGTAAAAAGTTTGGAAACCAAAACGCCAAACAGCAGGCTTCCCAACAGATAGGCCTGCAATGCTGTAAGCAGGCAGGCTTCCATCAAATGAACCATCTGTTCTCCCCCTCGTGGTCCTCAGCGTGCCGAACCATCGCCGTGCTCACGAATCAGCAGGCGCATCGGTGTACCGGTCAGGCCAAAGTTTTCCCGAATCTGGTTTTCGATATAGCGCTGGTAAGAAAAATGGAACAACGCTTTCTGGTTGACGAACGCAACAAATGTTGGCGGGCGGGTGGAGCTTTGGGTGATATAGAAAATCTTGAGGCGCTTGCCCTTATCAGAGGGCGGCTGCACACGCGCGGTAGAGCGCGCCAGCATCTCGTTCAATGCGCCGGTTGGGATGCGGGTGCCGTTCTGCACGTCCACATACTGGATGGTTTCAAACAGTTTGTCCAGCCGCTGGCCGGTTTTTGCGCTGATGAACAGGATGGGCGCATAAGACATAAAGCTGAAATCCTCTTCCAGCTGCTTGCGCATCTTGTCCATGGTGTAGCTGTCTTTTTCAACGGCATCCCACTTGTTTACAGCAATAATGCAGGCCTTGCCCTGGTCATGGGCATAACCAGCAACCTTGGAATCCTGCTCCGTAAAGCCGACGGTTGCATCAATCATGATAACGCACACGCGGCTGCGTTCCACAGCAGCCAGGCTGCGCAGCACGCTGTAGCGCTCCACACCGCTTTCCACCTTGCCGCGCTTGCGCAGACCGGCGGTATCGGTAAAGATAAACTTGCCGTACTGGTTTTCCACCATGGTATCAATGGCATCACGGGTGGTACCTGCCTCATTGGCAACAATCAGGCGGTTTTCGCCCAAAATATGGTTGATCAGGCTGGATTTGCCCACGTTGGGGCGGCCAATGACGGCAACAGGAATGCGGTCCTCTTCTTCCTCATCGTTGTCATCAAAGTGCAGGTTCTCACACACGGTATCTAACAGGTCGCCGGTACCATGGCCATGAACGCTGGAAATCGGCACGATATCGCCAATGCCAAGACTGTAGAAGTCATACAGCTCCATCGGCGGTTCGCCGACTTTATCACACTTGTTGACTGCCAGAATCACAGGCTTGCCGCTGCGCATCAGCATACCGGCAATATCCTGGTCCTGGGCGGTAACGCCAGCGCCAATTTCGCCCACCATGATAATACAATCCGCGGAATCAATGGCGATCTGGGCCTGTTCCCGCATATGGGCCAGCAGGCCGTCGTCAATGTTGGGCTCAATGCCGCCGGTATCAACCAGCAGGAACTTATGGCCGCACCATTCGCAATCACAGAAAATACGGTCGCGGGTAACGCCGGGCGTATCTTCCACGATGGCAAGGCGCTGGCCGGTCAGCTTGTTAAAAAGCGTTGATTTGCCCACGTTCGGGCGGCCAACGATAGCTACGATCGGTTTTTGCCATAGTCAAATGCCTCCTTACATAATAAAGTTTATGCGGTTTGCACCGCAAATACGGGCGGGATTACCGCCCACCAAAAGAAAAATGCAGCTTTTTGCGTTTGGGTTTTGGCTTCAGTTCCCCAAGGTAAGCTTTGCACCCACCGGCACCATCGGTTGGGATAACCTCAATCTCACAGCCAAGGGCCTCCCCCAGCTGCTTGGCGGTAAGATCATCCAAAAAGCGGTCTTTTTCGTCTCGGAGCATCACTTCGGGAACACAAAGAATATTGCTGCTCAAATTGCCCTTGCATTGCTTGATGATATCCGTTCCCGTCACAAGGCCCGCAACGCTGACAGTGCCGCCAAAATAATCGTTCTGGATGGCGTGTACGGTAACGGAGATCTGCGGGTATTTGGCATGGGTGGCTTCTGCCATTTCGCGGATAAGCGGTGCGGCAAGGGTTCCGGTCACAACATCAATGCTGCGCGGTTCCACATTGCTGCGTGGGAACTGCAGTTCATCCCAGAAGGAATCATGATACATCCGCCACATGCCAACGCCGTCTTCCAGCTGGTCATAGTTGTCATAGAATTCAGCAGGGGAACTTCCCTCCCCGCCAGCAGATACCATTCATCACTGGGGTAAACAACACTGCGGCCGTACTGTTTCCGGCAGCGGGCACAATATTCCTCCATGATGTCCAGCGTTTCGGCGGCGGACTGCTGGTCGTAAGGCGTCAGCTTAAACAGCCCCTTACGGTAGGCTGTTACACCGGCGGGCACGGCAGCAATACTTTCCACCTGCGGCCGTAGCCGCAACAGGTCGTCCAGCGTGCGGCGTAGCTCGTCTCCATCATTGATGCCGCGGCATAACACCAGCTGGCAGTTCATATCAATGCCGCCTTTGGCAAACACGTCCAGATAGCGCAGGGTTTCGGCTGCGCGCTTGTTTGCCATCATGCGTACCCGCAGCTGGGGGTTGGTGGTGTGTACCGAGATGAAAATAGGGCTGATATGCAGCTTGATAATGCGCTCAACCTCACGGTCCGTCAGGTTGGTCATCGTGATATAATTGCCATACAAAAAAGGAAAGACGTTCATCGTCATCCTTAAAGTAAAGCGGTTCCCGCATACCAGGGGGCAGCTGGTCAATAAAACAGAACATGCAATGGTTAGCACAACTGTGCTTTTCATCACCAAGGTATGTTTTGAAATTGCAGCCGAAAGGCTCATATTCCCCTTTTTCAACAGAAATTTGCTGCTGTGCACCATTCTGGCAGATCGTCAGAGTGAAATGCGGCGCAGAGGTATAGAACTGATAGTCCAATGCATCGTTCAGGGGTTACCATCAATGGCCAACAGCGTACAGCCAGGTTTCAAGCCCAAACGCTGTGCGGGGGAATGTTCATCAACACTGACAAGATGCAGCGGCATAGTGGCAGCTCCTTTCCGGCAGAATAAAAAATGGGGATAAACAAGAAAAAGGGAGAGGCACAGCCCCTCCCTTTAAGAAGCAATTAAGCCTCTTTGCTAACCTTGACAACTTCGACGCCCTTGTAGTAGCCACACTTGCCACAAACCTGATGGGGCACCTTGAGTTCGCCACACTGAGGACATTTCACCAGCGTAGGAGCCTCCAGCTTCCAAACGTTAGAACGGCGTTTATCGCGACGGGCTTTGGATTGTTTTCTCTTGGGTACTGCCATTTTAAGCACCTCCTTGGTGAAATTCAACTAAGCAGTTGTTTTAATATGCTAAGCCGGGCATCTGCAGGGGCAGCTTCGTCTGCCGGTTGGCAGTTACATCCTGCCGCCTTCCTTTTGCCACAGATGGGGCATAGGCCTTGACAATCGGGGCTACATAAAAGTACCCGCGGAATTTTGAAAATCAATTCCTGGTACACGAGCTCCCGTATATCCAAGCAGCCTTTTTCATCCAGCGGTAACTCAAAGTCCGGGTCATCAAGCTCACGCTCTTTGACAAAATAATCCACACTAAAATTATAACTCTGGTGAATGGGTGTAAGGCAACGTGCACATTCGGCATCGGTTTCAGCGGCAATCGTCAGCTGCATGACCACACCATCAGCAGTGGGCACAGCCTGAAAAGAACCTGTGACCGGTTCACGGATCACACTTCCATCAAAATTTTCTGTGGAGAAATCTTCAGAAAATTGCGCTGTATAGGGCGTTTTGCCCGTTTTGAAATAGTTCCGAATATCAAAGCGCATAGTTACACCTCAAAAGGTTGCTTATCTAGTATACACAAGTCGACCCATCTTGTCAACAAAAAACAGAAAAAAGTAAAAGAATTTGATTTTCCCACTCTTTTCAATCGGATGGGCAGCTGTATTGCGGCAAAAGCCACTACTTTTGCACGGCATACCAAAGGGGCAGGCTCTTGCAGCGCCTGCCCCCAGTTACTTAAAGGACAATGCTTTTACAGGTACTTCTTGATGCCTTCCGGCAGAGAAGCCTGATCAGCGGATACGGTCACAACAACCTCAACACTATTGCCTGCAATCTTATCAATCTCAGCCAGGACCTTGGCGGCTGCATCCATGTTGTGGTCAACGATTTTCAGGATGCCGTCAATGAACAGTTCGGTGATATCATAGTTACCAGCCAGAACACCAGCAACAAAACCGTACAGCATATCAGCGCCGTTGATGTCGTATTCATCGGCGTCCAGCAGGCGGGCTGCGTGGTTAATCTCGGTGGTAAGTTTCATGGACTTCTCAATAACAACGATGTTGCCGGAAGTGGTCTTGGTTGCGTTGTTGATCATATCGATCATGGTCTTGGTTTTGCCGGAGCCTTTGGCGCCAACGATCAGTTTAATCATAAGAAGTGACCTCCTTTATATTGAAGCGGAAACAGGCATTAGCCAAGCTTTGCCTCCAGCTCCGCTTTGCGATCCTCATAACCAGGTTTGCCAAGCAGGGCAAACATGTTCTTTTTAGCTTTCCACGCCGGGCTGGTCAAACGGATTGACGCTCAGCAGATAACCGGAAACAGCGCATGCTTTCCAGAAGAAGTAAATCAGGTAGCCAACATTATAAGCATCCAGAGAATCTACTTCAATCACGCCGATCGGCACGCCGCCATCATTATGGGCCAGAATGGTGCCTTCCATGGCCTTGCGGTTTACAACGCTCATGTTCTGGTCAGCTAGGAAATTCAGACCATCAAAGTTGCCTTCCAGCGGTTCAATGTAAAAATCCTCACGGGTATTCTTGATATCGACATAAGTCTCGAACATCGTGCGGCTACCATCCTGCAGGAACTGGCCCATGGAGTGCAGGTCAGTCGAGAAGATGCAGGAAGTCGGCATCAGACCTTTCTGGTCTTTGCCTTCGCTTTCGCCAAACAGCTGCTTGTACCATTCGTTCATCATGGTAAAGTCGGGCTCAAAAGCGGCCAGGGTTTCCACAACCTTGCCCTTGCGGTACAGGATGTTGCGGGTCATCGCATAACGATAAGCATCGTTATCCTTGCTGCAAACGCTGTAAGCTTCGCGGGCATCAGCAGCACCTTTCATCAGGGCATCAATATCGATACCGGCACAGGCGATGGGCAGCAGACCAACGGCAGTCAGAACAGAGTAACGGCCGCCAACATCATCAGGAACAACAAAGGTCGGCCAGCCCTGTGCATCAGCCAGCTGCTTCAGGGTGCCTTTGGCACGGTCAGTGGTGGCATAAATGCGCTTGTTCGCCTCTTCCGGGCCAACGGAATCTTCCAGCAACTTGCGCAGAACGCGGAACGCCAGAGCAGTTTCGGTGGTGGTACCGGATTTGGAAATAACATTGATGGAGAAACGCTTACCCTTGGTCACCTTAATGATGTCGTTCAGGTAAGTGGGAGAAATTGTGTTACCGCAGAAATAAATCTTCAGGCCGTCCTCGGTATCGTTGTGATACAGACCCTTGACTGCTTCGACAACAGCGCGTGCGCCCAGGTAAGAGCCGCCGATACCGGCGACCAGCAGCACATCAGAATCTTCACGGATCTTTTGGCTGCTTCCTTGATACGGGCGAACTCTTCCTTGTCATAATTAACAGGCAGGTCCAGCCAGCCCAAAAAATCATTGCCAGCACCGGAACGGGATTCCAACTGCTGGTGGGCAAGCTCGACCTGCGGGAAGATCGTATCATATTCTTCGGGACGGATAAACTTTGCAAGATGTTTGCCATTGTATTTGACACTCATCGCTTAAATCCTCCTCATCCATAATTTAGTAACTTCATGATACAGTTTTTACGCTTGATTGTCAAGCCAAAACCTGGCGTTTTTCATTCGTTTTGCACAAAACCTTACGCTGTAAGCCATAAAGCATTGACAACACGCCGGAAACAACCGCTAAAACTGCGCGCGTCAACGGGTTTTGCCGCAATAATTGGGCAGCTTTGCAAAATGCCCTGGCTGTTTTTGATGTTTAGGCTGCCGATAACCGAACCTTCCCGGATGGGAGCCTCCAGTGTTTGCGGAAGTTCAACTTCAGCTTGCAGGGCGCTGCCCTGCCCTTTTACGGCCAGGCAGCGCTCCGGCGCGGTGTAACATAGTTCCAGCGCGGGCTCTTCACCCTTCTGCACGGGCAGTGTTTTGGGGGCGTCTGCCGGGATGGGAACCAGCGCACTTTCAAACATAGCGAAGCCATAATCCAGCAGGCTGGTGGCAGCGGCAAAGCGCTCCTTGCCGCTGGAAGAACCCAGGACAACAGCAATCAGCCGCAAATCATCCCGCGATGCACTGGCGGAGATGCACACACCGGCCTTGCCGGTTGTTCCCGTTTTCAGCCCGGTGATGCCATTATAACTTTTCAGCAGTTTGTTGGTGTTCACCAGTTGGGTTGCACCGCCGCGCAGGGTATCCATCCATACAGTGCAGTAATTTTCAATTTCCGGGTGGTTCAGCAGCATTTCCCGGCTCATGATGGCGACATCGCGCGCGGTGGAAAGGTGGCCGTCTTCATCCAGCCCGCAGGCGTTGCGGAACGTGGTGCTCTGCATACCCAGCTCTTTGGCGCGGGCGTTCATGCGCTCCACAAATACCGGCTCGCTGCCACCAATAAATTCGGCAACGGCTACTGCGGCATCATTGGCGGAGGAAATACAGATGGCTTTCAGCATTTCATCTAATGTCAGCTGTTCGCCGGGTTCCAGCCAAATCTGGCTTCCACCCATATGATAGGCGTGTTCGGATACGGGGACGGTATCACTCAGGCTGACCTTCCCTGCTTCCAGTGCTTCAAAGGTCAACAGCAGCGTCATAATCTTGGTGATGGAGGCGATAGGGCGGGACTCGTCGGCGTTCTTTTCATATAAGACTGTGCCGGAATCTTCATCAATCAGGATAGCCGCCTGGCAGGGAACATCAAAATCCCGATCGGTGGCCGGGTTAATATCCAGCGCTGCACAGGGCAGCGCATTCAAGATAAAAAAAAATAATCCCAAAATCAGGGCTGCAACCCGCTTTTTCATGACCAAAGCCTCCCCTGCCATCGTCTTTGGCCGGGCGCTGCCCGGCAAGAATGTTTTTTGCTTTGGTGATATTGTATGCGGTATAAGGGATGTTTATTGCAACCGCATGGTATTACCACTCATCTTTTTCTGTGTGGGCGGTGGAGCCTTGTCAGAATGGGCAGATTCTATTATAATACTAATAGAGCGTTAACCAATAGAAGGACGGAATACGATGAGAGTTTGTTTTTATACCCTCGGCTGTAAAGTCAACCAGAACGAAACGGGTGCGTTGGCCCAGCTGTTTGAGCAAAATGGGTTTACCGTAGTAGAAGAAAAAGACGGTGCGGATGTTTATGTGGTCAACAGCTGCACCGTGACGAACTTTGGCGACCAGAAAAGCCGCAAATGGCTGCGCCGCGCCAAACGCGAAAACCCCGGCGCGGTGACAGTTCTGACGGGCTGTTACCCGCAGGCGTTCCCGGAAGAAGCCGCTAAAATTGAAGAAGCCGATGTGGTAACGGGTTCCGGCAACCGCCACGCCATTTTGCAGGATGTGCAAAAAGTGTTGAACGGCGAGGAAACCAAGGTGGTGGACATTCGCCCGCACCAGAAGGGCGAAAGCTTTGAAGAACTGCCGATGGACCGCTTTGCAGATCACACCCGCGCATTTGTGAAGGTAGAAGATGGCTGCAACCGCCGCTGCGCTTATTGCGTGATTCCCCGCGCCCGCGGCCCGGTGCGCAGCCGCAGCGAAATAAGCATTCTGGAAGAACTGCGCCGCCTGGCGGCATCCGGTTACTGTGAAGTTGTGCTGACGGCAATCAGCCTGCCCAGCTATGGCAAAGATACCGGAACGGGCCTGGCGGAGCTGGTGGAGCATGCGGCGGCTGTGGCGGGCATTGAGCGCATCCGCTTGGGCAGCCTTGACCCGGATATGCTGACGGATGACGATATCCGCCGCCTGGCTGCTGTGCCGAAGCTTTGCCCGCAGTTCCATCTGAGCCTGCAAAGCGGCAGCAGCAAGACTCTGCGCGCCATGCGCCGCCCTTATACCACGGAACAGTATGCCGCCGTTGCCGCAAAGCTGCGAGAAGCTTTTGGCGAGGAAAACGTGAGCATTACGACCGATGTGATTGTGGGCTTTCCCGGTGAGACGGAGCAGGATTTTGAGGACAGCATGGCATTTGTGGCAGGACAGCGCTTTTTGAAAGTACATGTTTTCCCCTATTCTCGCCGCGAAGGAACGCCCGCGTTCGATTTTCCGAATCAGGTTCCGGAGCATGAAAAGGAATCCCGCAGCCGTCGCATGACCGCCGCTGTGGAGAAGGTACGCGCAGAACTGGCCCATGCAGCACAGGGGCGCACGGCACAGGTGCTGCTGGAAACCCCACTGTCCTCCACCTTGTTCACCGGATACACCACACAATATCTGCCAGTTGTGGTCAGTGCGCCGGGGCACAAAAGCGGTGAAATCGTGACCGTAACACTGGGTGAATGGGACGGCAAGCGCTGCCGCGCCCAGGCACAGTGATGGACAAGGCGGGAAAACATAAAATTTGCGCGGTTTTTCTTGAATTTCCGGGTTTTCCTCTTGTAATAAAGGCGGTTTCTTGGTAAAATCTTAACAGGAGCCGTATCGTTATTATTTTAACTTAGAGCATGGAGAACAGCAATTTCCATTGCGGCGCACATCCAGCGAATGTGCGTGTGCGGGGCCGAACCGCGGCTTTGCACATACGGCCAATTAGAAGTTTTGTGTAAGGAGCATAAGCACAATGAGAGGCATTTATACCCCTGTAACCGACATTCGGCGCAAGGTATTTACCGAAGTTGCCCGCATGTCCTATGAGAGCAATGAAATGGCAGATTACGCGAAGGAAATCCGGTATCTGCCTTTAAGATCATGCCCGGCGAGGACTCTTCGCTGCGCAGCAGCATCTTCCTGGAGAGAGCGATTGTTTCTGAACGCATCCGTCTGGCTATGGGCCTTTCTCTGCGCCCGGTTACCGAGAGCGTTTCCGCTACCGAAGACCTGGAGCACAGCGTAATTGCTGACAAGTACTATGAGCCGCCGCTGATCAACGTTATCAAGTTTGCCTGTAACAAGTGCCCGGAAAAGATCATAAAGGTTACCAGCATGTGCCAGGGCTGCCTGGCTCACCCCTGCCAGGAGGTCTGCCCCAAAAAGGCAATCAGCTTCCGCAATGGCCGCAGTCACATTGATCAGGATCTCTGCATCAAGTGCGGCCGCTGCGTAACCACCTGCCCGTACAACGCCATCGTCAAGGTGGAGCGCCCCTGCGCCAAGGCTTGCGGCGTTGGTGCTATTCGTTCTGACGAGCATGGCCGCGCAGATATTGATTACAACAAGTGCGTATCCTGCGGTATGTGCCTGGTCAACTGCCCGTTCGGCGCTATCGTGGATAAGGGCCAGATCTTCCAGCTGATCCAGGCCATCAAGCGCGGAGATGAAGTCATCGCCATCGTGGCACCTGCCTTTGTCAACCAGTTCCCCAACATGACCCCCGCCAAACTGCGCGAGGCCATGAAGCGCCTGGGCTTTGCCAACACTGCAGAAGTTGCCATCGGTGCTGACCTGTGCACCATTGATGAAGCGCATGACTTCCTGGAGGAAGTTCCCTCCAAGCACCCGTTCATGGGAACCTCCTGCTGCCCGGCATGGAGCGTTATGGCCAAGAAGAACTTCCCCAAGTTTGCTGACTGCATCAGCATGGCTATGACCCCCATGGTGCTGACTGCCCGCCTGCTGAAGCAGGATCACCCCGCAGCCCGTATCTGCTTTGTCGGCCCCTGCGCCGCAAAGAAGCTGGAAGCCAGCCGCCACAGTGTGCGCAGCGAGGTTGACTTTGTCCTGACATTTGAAGAACTGATGGGCATGTTTGAAGCCAAGCAGATCAACTTTGATGACCTGCCGGATGACCCGAATGATAACTTCAACAATGCCAGTGCCGACGGCCGCGGCTTTGCCGTCAGCGGCGGTGTTGCACAGGCGGTCGTCAATGTCATCAAGAAGGAAGACCCGACCCGCGAAGTGAAGGTCGTTTCCGCACAGGGCCTGGCAGAATGCAAGAAGATGATGCAGCTGGCTGCTGCCGGCAAGTACAACGGCTATCTGCTGGAAGGTATGGCCTGCCCCGGCGGCTGCATTGCCGGTGCCGGCACTTTGGCTGATCCTGCCCGCAGCGCAATGATGCTGAACAAGTACAAGGCACAGGCAACGATGAAGACCGCTGCCGATACCCCGTACAAGGATACCCTGGATAAGCTGAAGTACTAATTTTTGCGGCGTAGCGGAAGTCGAGCCGATAGGCTGACCCGGTAAGCCAAAACAAAATATAATATAACGTTCCCCGGAACTGGTTTGCTGTTAGGGCAGAATGGTTCCGGGGAACGTTTTTGTTTTTTACATGCAGTTGTTAAAGCACTGCCCTGTGGACGACTTGTCTCTATCCACAAAAAGGAGTGTTAAGGAAAGCAGCAAGCCCGCTAGATCAGGTTTTGGCTGTTTGATAATTTAAGAGAGCTGACCGTCCATTTTCGCATAAAAAAATATAAGGCAATACCGCATAATTCTAAGTGCCGATACGGCGAGCAAGGTGCGGCAGCTGCTAAGCCAAAAGCGCAGATAATACTTTGTGTATTATCGAGCATTTTGGCAACGCAGATGCCGTGCCGCAGCCGCCGGAGCGGTGCTTAAGTCGTAAGGCGGGAATTATGCGGTGTTGCCATAAGGCATAAAAACAGCAAGGCCAGACAGAACATTGGCGTTGTCCGTCTGGCTTTGCTGTTTTATATTATTTGTGATATTTCATGCCATTGTTGATGGTGCAGGCGCGGTAGATCTGTTCCGTCAGTACAAGGCGGGCCAGTTGGTGCGGCATCGTGATGCGTCCCATGGACAGCTTTGCGTTGGCGGCTTTTTTACAGAATCCGCCAGCCCGTGGGATGAGCCGATTACAAATGCAATATCCCCCGCCCCGCTATTGGCACGGTCTGCAATCAGTTTTGCCAGCTCTTCACTGGAAAATTGTTTACCTTCCACGCAAAGTGCGGCGAGATATTCCCCTTTGCGCAGGCTGGAAAGAATGGCGGTTGCCTCTTTGTCCAGAGCTTTGCTGATTTGGGCGTCACTGGCGTTTTTATCTGCAATCGCAGCTTCTGGCAGCTCAATAATACGGAAATTGCAGAAAGCGCCAAGACGCTTTTGATATTCGGCAACGCCTGCCGCAAAATAGGGCGCGTTCAGCTTTCCAACACAAATCAAATCAATATTCTGCATGGGGTACCTCAGAACTCTATGTAGGGGCTTACTTCATTGCGGGACTGTGCCTGAATCAGCACATCCCGCCCTGGCTGGATGCCAGCGGCAAGCAAGACATTGTATACTGTGGTTAGTGCCAGCTCTGGCGAATTGTTAGTTTGGCTGAGATGGCACAGCGCAAACTTTTTGCAGCCGTCCTGAATCAGGTCCAGCAGCTCGGCCGCACAGGCGCGGTTGTCTAGGTGGCCGCGGTCGCTGGCAATACGCACTTTGAGATAAAAAGGATACGGCCCACCGTGCAGGCTGAACGAGTCGTAGTTGGCTTCCAGCGCAACCAGGCTGCAACCGGCAAGGTTTTCCTGCACGACAGGAGTTAATACACCAAGGTCCGTGGCAAGCGCCATAATGTGGCCGTCCGGCGTTGTGACGCGGTAGCCACAGCACGGTACATCGTGGCTGGTGGGAAAGCTGGAAACACGGAATGTGCCAATATCCTCAGTGCGGCCATCCATGGCAATCGCGTCCAGTGCGGGCGGAATGGTTCCGCGGGAATAAAGCGTATCCAATGTGTCAGCACAGCCATAGACTGGCACCGAATAATGCTTGAAAAAGTATCCAACCCGCTGACATGGTCTGAGTGTTCGTGCGTAATGAGAATGCCCTCACAGTCGGATACAGCAAGCCCCAGGCTGCGGAGCGCATTCAAGGTTGTACGGCAGCTTTTGCCCATATCGATCAGAAGGTACTTTCCCTCGTGCAAAATCAGGGCGCAGTTGCCGGAGGAACCGGAATACAGTGTGGTAAATAATGCCATAAAGAATGATATCCTTTTGAATTGCGGCTGCACGGGCGCATCAATGCAAAATACAGCCTTTGATGAAACGCTTTTGCCAACGGCCATAAAAAACAGGCCGCATTGCTGCGGCCCGTAAAAGCCAGTGTTACATCGCGCGAGTCATGCGTACAGGGACTTCTACACGGCGGATATCCGCGCCAAGTGCCTGCAGCTTTTCTACAATGTTTTCGTAACCACGCTCAATGTGTGCGGTCTCGTCAATTTCGCTGACACCATCCGCGGCAAGGGCAGCCATGACCATTGCCGCGCCGGCACGCAGATCCAGCGCACGCAGCGGGGCGGGATACAGCTTTTTCACACCCTCAATAACGGCGACCTGGCCATCGACCTGGATGTTAGCACCCATACGGATCAGCTCGTCCACATAGCGGAAGCGGTTTTCCCAGATGCCTTCCGTTACAATGGAAGTGCCATCGGCCAGCGTCAGTAGCACTGTCATCAATGGCTGCATATCCGTCGGAAATCCGGGGTGCGGCATGGTCTTGATTTTAACCGGATGGATGGCACCGTGGCGCACAATGCGCATGGCATCATCGTATTCGGTCACTTCGCAACCAGCGGCGCGGAGCTTTGCGGTAATGGGCTCCATATGTTTAGGAATCACATTGTGCAGGGTCACATCGCCGCCGGTAATAGCTGCGCCACCCATATAGCTCCCCGCTTCAATCTGGTCCGGAATGATGGAATAAGAGCAACCATGCAGCTGCTTGACGCCACGAATCTTGATAACATCCGTACCGGCACCGTGCACATCAGCACCCATCATGTTCAGGCAGTTGGCAAGATCTACAACATGCGGCTCACGGGCAACGTTTTCCAGAATGGTCAGGCCCTCCGCTTTCACAGCGGCCAGCATAGCGTTCATGGTGGCGCCAACAGAAACCGTATCAAAAAAGATATGGCTCCCAGTCAGGTGCTCTGCACGAACACGGATCATGCCGTATTCAACGGAATCATCGGCACCCATAGCGGTAAAGGCTTTCAGGTGCTGGTCAATCGGGCGCGGTCCCAGATTGCAGCCACCGGGCATGGCAACCTGACCGGCACCAAAGCGGCCCAGCAGCGCGCCCAAAAAATAATAACTGGCACGCATCTGGCGGGAAAGCTCGTTCGATACCTCGGTGCAGTTCAAATGGGTCGTATCAATTTCATATGTGCTTTTGCTAATCATGCGGATGCTGGCCCCCAGCTCGCTCAGGATCTGGAGGGAGGCCATAACATCGCTGATACAGGGAAGGTTTTCGATGGTACATTTATCTGCCGCGAGAATGGTGGCCGGCAAAATTGCCACAGCGGCATTCTTGGCGCCGCCGATAACGACATCGCCGTTCAGGGGCTTGCCCCCATGAATCACAAACTTTTCCAAGCAGCTACTCTCCTTTTAGGGTAAAACGTGCGAAACAGCCCACAGTAATCAGGAGCCACCGCACACCTATATCATATTATACACCATCCGGTGTACTTTGAAAAGCGCTGACCCTATTATTTGTAAAAAAATAGATAAATTGTAACCTGAATGAAATCTTTTTTGCGCCAAATCTACAGGAAAATACCGGGATAACAGGGATGACTTGCATCATTCCCGCCGCTTAGCGGGAAGCACGCATGCCGCCAAAGTAGGTCTGGGCGCTGAAGCGAGCACCATTATAATACATCTCAAAGTGGCAGTGGTTGCCGGTAGAGTCACCCGTGGAGCCAACCAGGCCGATGACATCGCCCTGGTTCACGGCCTGGCCTGCTGTGCATTTCAGCTGCGACATATGCGCATACAGCGTGCGGTAGCCGTTGCCGTGGTCGATAATAACATAATTGCCATAGCTGTAATGCCAACCGGCAGTAACGACCTTGCCGGAATCCGATGCAATGATGGGGGTACCGTAAGCGGCACAGATATCGGCACCCTTATGGTAAGAGCTCATCCAGCGGCTGACATAGGTATAGTTCGGAACAGGCCATACAAATGTGCCGCTGCCAATGCGGGCAACCATGCCGCTGGCGAGCTTAGTACCTTTAACAATCAGCTGTGTGGTAGGGTTCTGCAAAACTTTATAATTGACAACTTCGCTGGAGCTTTCAACGCCGTCAATATAGGTGGTTTCGCGGGTAATCTCCTCGGTGCCGTCGGCACCTTCCTGCACAACAACCGTCTTGCCGAAATCATATTCGTCCGATTCACTTGTCTGGGTGTCAAACGGGATCGGCTCGGTATAGGTGCTGCGCACGACCTCTTTGATCTGCAGCATATCCGGGTGCGAAACACCAGTCATAACAGCGGTTCCCTCATCCAGAACTTCATCGGTCCCGGTCAGATCGGGGTTTAATGCGGCCAGTGTATCCCAGGATACACCGGTATTATCCACAACTGTCTGACCAGTATCTCCCGCTGCTGCGGTGTAATAGGTGGGGCCGCCGCCCTGGTTCAGGGTACTGATCACATTGTTGTAATCCAAAATGGAAGAAAGCAGATAAATGCCGTCAACCAGCTTGATGTCATGTACAAAGCTGACGCGCTTGTTCTGGTCCATTGCGTTGACGTAAGGCGCTTTAATACTTTCCAGATAGGTGCGCAGATGGTCGCCTTCCGTGGTGACAAAACGCAGGGAATCATCCACATAGACAGCGGTTGCTTCGCCGATCTGGTCACTGGAAGCGCACAGAATGGGGTCCGCAGCTTCGGTTTCCGTCATGGTGCTGCTGCCGGATTCCAGCGTGTAGGTAGGGGTAACATCCCAGCTGTCATCCGAAACCTGTGCGCCGGTGGAAGCCATAACAGCTTCCGCATTGGTGATACGGGAACGCACATCTTCACGGGCGCTTTCAAATACCTGTTCGCTGGCTACCGTGCCGACAGACGTTCCATTAACCTGAACATTCAGAACAAAGTTCTGGTTCAGCCCGCTCTGCACCACATACAAAAAAGCCTGCCGCCGCAGCAACCGGCATAATGTAAGAAAGCGCGTTCAGCAGCAGCGGCAAAATTGCCGTGCGGCATGGGCAAAATAACGGAGTTTTTCCTTGCGGATGGTATGGGCGCTTTCATCAGAAAGTTCATCCGAAATTGCGCGGAAATGGCGTATGCCGGAGCCAACCACCTGGAACGGCTCGACGATATCCTCGCACAGGGTAATGATGCCGAGAGCAAACGGACGGATGATTGTGACAAGCAAACGGGCTGCGTTCATGCCAATGGTAGAAGCAACTTTGTAAGTACCGCGCACAGCGCAAACCACGGCATACTCGACCCAAAAGCCGATCATGTACAAGGCATCACCAATCAGGTTCGCGTGCGGAACACGCGCCAGTACCTGACGGAAGCTGTTATGGCGGCGGGCTTTTTTTGTTCTGCGCCGCCAGGCGTGTACGGTCAGCTTGCAGCGCAGGCCGTCCAACCAGAGGGTAAAACCGCTGTGAGTACGGATAGAAGATACAGGTGCTTTATTTTGTTGTTCAGTTTGATTCTGTTGTTCCAAATGGGTAGGATTTGTGCTCAAAAGGGGCTCCTTTCCGCGCGTAAAGGCGCGTGCATGGGGTTATAGGGTGCAATGTAGGCAGTTTGTGCTACTCAGCGCAGGGCAGCACGGATTGTAACATTGTTTGAATCTCTTCTTTGTCTGGCAGATAGGCTGCGCAGCAGGCGGCCAGAAAATCCTCCGGCAAAGGGCTCTGCACCCGGCGGGGCTCATGGTCCGCGGGGCGGTTGAACCGCAACACTGCGCAATGCAGGGCGTGACGCGCAATGATATCCGTATGGCCGCCGTACAAACTATCCCCCGCCAGCGGGTGGCCGAGCCAGGAAAAGTGAACGCGGATCTGATGGGTACGGCCCGTTACCGGAAAACAGGAAACCAATGCATGGGAAGCGCTGGCGGCCAGCACGGTGTATTCCGTCACGCTGGGCTTGCCGTCTTCCCTTACACAGCGGCCAATGATGGAATCGCCGCGGCGCGCAATCGGGACGTCAATGCGGCCCGACCCAACGGGCAGCGGGCCTTCCACCAGAGCAAGATAACACTTTTGTGCAGTCTTGGCGAGTTCCGGCGCGGCAAAGGCATTCTGCGCACACAGCACAAGGCCACTGGTGTTTTTATCAATGCGGTTCACCGGGCGGAATACGCCATCCTCGCCGCGGCATTTCAGGCGGTACAGCCAGCCGTTCGCAAGGGTCCCGCTGGTATGGTTTAATGTGGGGTGTACCGCAATGCCGGCAGGTTTGTTCAATACAGCCGCAAACTCATCCTCATAGATAACATCAATAGGCAACGGCTCCGGCTGAACAGCGGTGGGAGGCTCAGGAGGCAGAGCGAACGAAACAATCTGCGCTGTTGCAACGCGGTAATCTGTATGGACGGGGATGACCTCATCCCCCAGCCGCACACAGAAGCCGGTGCCCTGATATTTGACCGCCTTGATGCAGGCGGAGCTGACACCCATGGTGCGCAGAAAAATATTCAGGCGCATGCCATTGCAGGATGTGGGCACGCGGAAATGCAGCATCTGCATCAGTTTGACCTCCGTTCGGAACCACCGGAGCGGCTCATACGCAATGTATTATAACACAAAAAAACAGCAGTTGCAAATGATGCAAAAATATGGTATGATAATACACAAACGAGTGGAACATACGACGGCGGGGCGGCTTGACCGCCCTGAGGAAAGTCCGGGCTTCACAGAGGCATGGCAACTGCTAACGGCAGCCGGGGGTGACCCCAGGGATAGTGCAACAGAAAGAAACCGCCGCGACCAACAAGCGGTAAGGATGGAAAGGCGAGGTAAGAGCTCACCAGCGCACTGGCGACTTTGCGGCTATGTAAACCCTGTCAGAAGCAACAACCGTATGGGACATATGTGGAAGCCTCGCACGTCCCGGAGTTGGCGTGACGGCCCTTTGGGGCCGCGGAGTTTTGCGGCAACGTAAAACCAAGATAGATCGTCGTTTAATACAGAACCCGGCTTACGGTCCAGTCGTTTTTTATAACAAATCAGCCCCGCACGCAGTAAAAATACTGTGCGCGGGGCTTTTTCGTTCTGAACTTAAGGCAACACCGCATAATTCCCGCCTTACGGCTTAAGCACCGCTCCGGCGGCTGCGGCACGGCATCTGCGTTGCAAAAATGATCGATAATACACAAAGTATTATCTGCGCTTTTGGCTTAGCAGCTGCCGCACCTCGCTCGCCGTATCGGCACTTGGAATTATGCGGTATTGCCTTAAAAAGTAATACTATAACAGGTTTAGCACCATCAATAGAATTACACCCGGCAGCCCTAAGATAACGGCGGTTCCCACAGTCAGGGCGTTCAGCGGCAGAGCGACGCCCGTTAAAGGGCCAAGCAGTGCCACTGCCCCCAGCCCGGCCAGACCGCATGCTGCCCCACCAAAAATGCCAAGCAGCGGCCAGCGGCGGCAGGCAGCCGCGCGGGCAGTGACCAGCAGACAGAAAATACCCACAGCGATTATAGATGCAGGCATGTGCCACTCCCCTCAGTTCTCGCAAGATTGCCCGGCAGTGGCACATTAAGGCGGCGTGCTCATAAATGGTGCGTTCGATGGCAAAGTCTTCCTGCGCCTGTTGGAAGGCGGCTTCGTTCTGGCGTAGTTGCTGCAAAGAGAGATGGAACGCCCGGCGGGTGTTCTCACACCGGATTTGTGCAGCTCTGGCCAGCCTTTTTTGCCTGAACAATGCGGCACCTCCTTACAGCAAAATGCAGATCAGCCCATCGCAGCCATCATTGATAATGCGTTCCAGTGTCTGCTGCAGGCGGGTGCGGGCTTCGGCGGGCATATGCATAAGTTTGGCCTGTAAACCCTCATTCACCAGTTCGTTCAGACTTTTGCCAAAAATATTGGTGCTCCACAACTTGCTGGGGTCGCTCTCAAAGTCTTTCAAAAGCCCCTGGATCAGTGTTTCTCCCTGCTCCTCGCTGCCAACGGTTGGCGAAAGCTCGGTGTGGATGGTCGCGCGCATCAGGTGCAGGCTGGGGGCACTGGCGGAAAGCCGTACCCCATACTGCCCGCCCTGGCGGACGATTTCGGGCTCTTCCAGGTGCAATTCCTCAATACCGGGCATAACAATGCCGTACCCAGTGGCCTGAACCTGCTCCAAGGCGCTTTTGATTTTGTCATACGCCGCTTTGGCTTTAGCCAGCTCCAGCATACAGGGCAAAAGGCTGGGTTCATCTGTGATGGGAAGGTCGGTTTCCTCGCCCAAAATCTTGAAAAAAGATATCAGGCTCAATACCAACCCGCAGCTGCACCTGGCCGCAGGCAAGGTCCATGCCGGTCAGGGTAACGCCGGTTGTGTTGGTACAGTTCAGCTGGGGCTTGCCGCGGGTCATATCCCCCATTTTGTGCACGCTGCCGGCCAGTTCCAGCAGGGCCTGGTAGACAGAACTTTGCAGCCAGTGCCCCGGTTCCAGCATGGTGACCCAGGACGGCATCGAAACGGCAATTTCCCGCAGTGGGAACTCATAAAGCAGCTTTTGCAGGATATTGTTTAGCTGTTCCGCTGTCAGGTTGACGGCATTGATGAGGCAAACCGGGTGATGATAGGCTTCTTCCATCTGGGCAGCAAGCGCATGGGCAGGTTCGCTGTCCGGTTCTGTGCAGTTCAGCAAAATCAGATACGGCTTGCCGATTTCATCCAGTTCGGCAATGATGCGGCGTTCCGCGGGCAGATACTTTTCACGTGGGAGTTCCGCCACACTGCCGTCCGTTGTTACAACAAGACCGATGGTGGCGTGCTCGCGGATGACCCGGCGGGTGCCGGTTTCAGCTGCCTGGTCAAAGGGAACCGCTTGGTCAAACCAAGGGCTTTTGACCAACCGCGGGGCGTTGTTTTCTTCGTGCCCAAGGGCACCATCCACCATATATCCCACGCAGTCGATTAGCCGTGCGCGGAAGCTTCCGCCGGCTTTCAGGTCAATGCTGACCGCTTTTTCCGGGATAAACTTTGGTTCGGTTGTCATGATCGTCCGCCCGGCGGCGGATTGGGGCAGTTCGTCCTTGGCGCGGGCGCGCTGTGCTTCGTTTTTGATGCGGGGCAGCAGCATCAGCTCCGCAAAGCGCTTGATGAAACTGCTTTTGCCGCTGCGCACGGGGCCGACCACGCCGATATAAATATCGCCGCCAGTACGCTGTGCAATGTTCTGATAAATTTGATCCTGTGTCATTGCAGCATCCCCTTTCACAAAGCTGCCGGTATCAGCAGGCAGGTTGCGTCAGCAGTAAGCTCCTGGGCGCTCTGCCCTTCCGGGATGGTCAGGTGGTTAGCCGTGGCGAGGTCGCTGGCGCGGGCATGGTAACGGCGGGCAATATCAAAAATGGCCTCCCCTTTTTGGGCATAGTACAGGTAGAGCGCAGGCCCATCCTTACTGTTAGGGTATTCTTCTCCCGGCGTGGCGGAGGAAACGACCTCGTGCGGAATCCCCTGCAGCAGAATGCCGCTTACCTGCAGTTCCAGCTCGACTCGTGCTTTGCTTCCGGCGCGGTTGCTGGCAATATGCCGTACCGCTGCGTGCAAGTGCGGGATGCTTTGCCCGATAGAACCGTGGAAGGTCTCCGCCAGGGCCCAGGGGAAGATTTTATCATAGCAGGTCAGTTCGCCGCGGTCATCCGCACAAATCAGGTGCGCGGTACCGCGCCCGGCAACTTGATGACATCACCCTTTTCTGCGGCGGTCAGCTGTGGGGCTCCAATCGTGACAAAACAGCCCAGAATGGAAACATTGGCATCCGGCAGGTCATCTTCGACCATAACCGGGATAGTGGTATCTACACTGGCAAGAGGCATGAACTGGTTGAAAGTCCGCTTTTCAAGCGTCATGTTGCAGATCGTGGAATAAGCATCCGAAACCGCCATGTACACTGTCGGGCGCCAGAGTTCAGCGTGCAGCTTCCATGTGATGCTCAAAAGCGGCTCTTCTTCCTGCTTTGTTGCAGTCAGGGTGCAGGCCAATACTTCGCCCCAAAGTACCGCACTGTCGCCTTCTGCGGCGTTGGGCAGGTCAAGCGTCTGGGTGACGGGAACATCTTTGGTTTGAATTGTAAGCTGTTCTGTACCGGCAGCGCGGGAGCAGAGCTGCATGGCAAGGGTTCCGGCTGCATCCAGCTGGCCGGTATGAACGCTGGATGTGCCGGGCAAAAACTGCCCGTAATGTCCAGGACTGTTTCACCTTCACCGGGCAACGGAAACGGCGTTTCTACAGTAAAGGTGCGTTCCTCGCACGCAGCGCAGATGATGCCGTTAAGCTGTTGGCTCCACTGCTCAACGCCGCAGCCGGTCAGGTTGGTGATAAACTCTACCGGCTCAACCATGCCAATAGCAGCATTTAAGGTATAAGCGCCGCGGATGTCAATGCGGTGCTCGCTGACAGAGCGGCAGTTGCAGTATTCAAGTTCGCCCCACAGGCGGGCGGCACCGGGCAGATAATTGCCTTCCGGCAGGTCAATGGTTTTTTCAAAAGCGTATTTCTGCTCAGTGCGGTACAGGCGAGTTCCGACTTCATCGGACTGATAGTACACAGTGCAGCGCAGATAGCCGCTGCACTGCCAGCGGCGGTCAGCCACGCTGTTTTGCATGATAACGGGTTCCAACAGGCACTTTACAATTTTGAACACTGCGGGCAGGTAATCCGGAATCAGAATCTCGGTTTCAACAGGCAGCTCCTGCCGGGTTTCCCAGCGGCCAGTATTGGCAAGGGCCTGGCCGGTTTCAATGGTCAGCGGTTGGTTGGCGGCTTTGCTTTGCATGGCGGTATACCCCTTTCCTTGCCCCGATACGGGGAAAGTTTTTGATTGCCTCTTGTGTACTATATGCGCGGGGTAAAAAAATAGCCCTGTCGGAACCGTACAAACATACGGCCCGGCAGGGCTACAATGGAAAAATTAAACCTTAAATACAGCGCGCAGCAGCCAGCGCAGGGCATGCGGACATTTTACCACAACAATCTGCATGGCATATTCCCCCTTCCAGGTTTGTAAGCCATACTATGCAGCAGGTGCAGGCAATGTTACCCGTCAGCGCGGGTCAAAATCACAAGACCATGGCCGCTTTGGCAGCAAAGTTCAGCTTCAGGTGCGGTAAATTCATTGCTGATGCCAAGGGGGTAATCCGGTGTCAGCGTTGCATCTTTCAATGGATAAAACACGCCGTGAATCGATACACCGCCCAGCGGCCCATCCAGCGGGAACACGGAAAGATACATCCAGTCTTTCTTTTGCAATGTTAGCGGCTTGCCTGGACACAAAATATGCAGCTCGCTGTGCTCGTCTGCAAGGGTGACATCAACGCCGTTGCTTGCCAAGTACAACGCGGTGGATACGTTGGAAAACGTGTGTTCCATCCGCTTGCCGCCAAGGGCACCCAGCATGACGATATGACGGTACCCCCGTTCACACAGCCACTTTGCAGCATAGTGGGTATCAGTATCGTCCTTTACATGGGGAAGAATGATCATATCACCGGTGGTTTCCGGCTTGGGGGCAGAATCAAAATCCCCACGATCAGATCCGGCTGAATGCCCAGCACAGCCGCATTGCGGTACCCGGCATCACAGGCAACAACGGTATCCCCCGGCTGCAGGTACGCGGACAAAGCGGGCGTAACCGGCATGGCCGAAAGAATAACGGCACGTTTGGTAAGATCCTGCATCAGCGTTCCCACTCCTTTAACTGGCTGGCTTCCTCGTACATGGTCAGGTAGCTCTGATAGCGTGTATCCGAAAGCTTGCCCTCTTCCAAAGCCGCGCGCACCGCACAGCCTTTTTTCGCTGCGGTGGGAGCAGCCGGTAAAACGGCATTGCCCAAAATACGGCTCAAATTCCGGGAAAGCATGCTGCAGCTCTTCCGGCGGAATGCGGCAAATCTTGTTGGCATCCAGGCTGGCAAAACCGGGGGTATCGGCAAGCAAACCACCACATACCTCAAAAATCTCCACTTCACGGGTAGTATGACGGCCACGGCCCAATTTTTGGCTGATACCGCCGGTCTGGCGTTCCAGCTGGGGAGCCAGCGCGTTCAACAGTGTAGACTTGCCCACACCGGAGTTGCCGCAGAATGCACACAAGTTCCCTGCAATGCGCGCACGAATTTGATCCAGACCTTCGCCGGTATCGTAGTCCAGCCGGATCAAAGGAATCGTGCTGTCCGCATAAGCTTTCTCCAAGGCATCCGCGGCGGCAAGGTCGGCTTTTGTGATGACAATAACCGGCTGCACGTCTTTATAAACGGCGGCAGCAGTCAGTTCATCCAGAATCAATGTGCTGGGCACCGGCTGGGTGGTGCTTGCCACAATAAACAGCACATCAAGGTTAGCAACCGGAGGGCGGATAAAAACATTTTTGCGCGGTAGAATTTCGTCAATCGTGGTGCGGTCGGCGCTTAATACAACCTGATCTCCCGCTACCGGCGTAATACCGCGTTTGCGGAAAATGCCGCGGGCGCGGCACTCCACAATGCCGGTTTCGGTTTTAACATAGTAAAAACCGCCAATGCCCTTTGTGATATAATTTGTCATTACCACAGCATTTCACCAGTATCCAGGCGGTAAACATGGCCATCGCGCTGTTCTACATCGACCCACCATGTATTACCGTTATCGTCAGTAATTTCCTGAGGCCAACGTGCACCATCACCAGAGGACGGAGAATCCGAGGTAATGGGGTCTTGCACAACTTCCGGCATTGCGGTAGCCACATACAGGCGCACCGTGCTGCGGATGCGTACCTGGGTGCCTGCAGCGGGTTCCTGGTTCAGAATAGTGCCCTCGGCCTCGCTGCTGGGCTGTTCCACAACGCTGACCACCAGGTTCTCGCGCTGCAGGTCGGCGGTGCCTTCGCTGACCTGCAAACCTGTCACGGAAGTAACGGAAACCATGTTGTCTCGCTTGGAGCGCGCAATATACATGTTTACGGTGCTGCCGCCCTCTACCGTTTCGCCGCCGGCGGGTTCGGTATACACAACGGTGCCTGCGGCAACGCTCTCGTCCTCCACATATTTGCTTACAACCTGAAGGCCGCTATCCTGTAAGGTCTTTTTGGTCATCATCGCTTACATATGTTTTTACATCCGGCACAGTGACCCACTGGGTGCCAAGGCTTACCTTCAGGGTCACTTTCTGGCCTGCCTTTACAGTGCGGCCCTGCTTAGGGTTTTGCTGAAAAATCGTTCCTTCCGGTGCATCGTTGTATTCGTACACCCACTTGGCGAGCAGGCTGGAATTATAATCCGATGCACGGAACTCATCCTCCGTCATGCCGACAAAATTGATGAGCTGTACGTCAGCATGCTTGGAGAAGAAAGAGTTTGTGGAGTTGGTGAAAATAAGATAGACCAGAATGGCAGCACCGATCACAAAGGCGACCGCCATACCAAAGAAGATGGGCAGCATGCTGAACCCCTTGGCTGCCTTGGCTTTCTGTTTTTTCACGTTTTTGCCTTTCCCACTGTTCATGGTGCCGGCACGGCGTGCCTGGCTGGTGCTGACAGCGGCTTTGCCCGCTGTTTTGGCTGTGCTGCTGACAACACGGTTAATGGTTTTATCCGGGTTGTCCTGCGTGTTATATTCGTATTCAAAGCTGATGCTGGGGTCGCGGCGGAACGCAGCAATGGCATCCAGCATTTCCTGCGCGGATTGGTAACGGTCGGCGGGATCCTTTTCCATGGCCTTCTCGGTGATTTGGCGCAGTCCAACCGGGATATTGGGGCAACCTCAGCCAGCGGCTTCGGCTTTTCACTGATCTGCATGATGGCGATGGAAACTGCCCCAGTACCATCAAACGGCAGCTTGCCGGACAGCATCTCGTACATCATAACGCCAACAGAATAAATATCAGTGCGGGCATCGGTATGGTCGCCTTTGGCCTGTTCCGGGCTGATGTAATGAACCGAGCCGATGGCCTTGTCGCTGACAGTCTGGCTCTGTGCACGGGAAAAGCGTGCAATGCCAAAGTCCATCATTTTGATGGAGCCATCCGCCTGCAGCATAATATTCTGCGGCTTCACATCGCGGTGAACAATGCCCTTGGAGTGTGCATGATCCAACGCGCTGAGCACCTGTGTGGCAAAGTGGACAACCTCTTTCCAGGTTAGGGCACCGTTGCGTTGCTTCAGGTATTCTTTCAGCGTAATGCCGTCAATATATTCCATCACGATGTACTGCAATTGATCTGTTACAGAGACATCATACACCTTGACAATGTTGGGATGGTTCAAAATCGAGATAGCTTTGGATTCGTTCTTGAAGCGGCGGACCAGCTCTTCGTTATCAAGAAACTCTTCTTTCAGCACCTTGACGGCGATCTGGTTGCCGGTGCGGACATCGCGGCCTTTATAAACATTGGCCATGCCGCCAACGCCGATCAGACTTTCAATCAGATAGCGGCCATCCAGCTTTTTGCCGATCAGATTATCCATTTGTTTCCTCCGTAGTTTCAACGCCCAGCAAAAGGACGGTGATGTTATCCTGCCCGCCGCCTTTCAGGGCACGGTCAACCAGTACCCCCGGCGCGTCAAAAAAGGCGGACTCCTGCAAAAGCAGCGCAAGCTCTGCATCGGGTACCATGTTGGTTAATCCATCGGTACAAAGCAGCAAAAAAGGTCACCGGGAACCACCTCGCAGCGGTTATATTCCGGCACAATATTGGCCGAAACGCCAAGGGCACGTGTAATCAGATTTTTCTGCGGATGCAGGGCGGCCTGTTCGCGGGTGATCTGCCCGCTGTCCACCAGCTGCTGCACCATGGAATGATCCCGCGTCAGCTGGCGGATTGCTCCGCCATGCCACAGGTACGCGCGGGAATCCCCTGCGTGTACAATATGCGCCAGGTTGCCACGCTGTAAAGCACATACCCCCGTGGTGCCCATACCGAGCACTTCGGGATCAGAGGTCGCTTTTTCATATACGGCGCGGTTGGCATTATCAAATGCGCGCATCATAAAGGCTTTTTCTTCGCCGTTTTCAATCGTGCGCAGGGAATGGTCAAAATAGCGCAGCATGGTTTGGGTGGCAAGGGTGGAAGCGACCCGCCCGCCGTTGGCTCCGCCCATGCCGTCACAGACAAGGCCCCAGCCAGTACCATCGACCAACTGACGGGCACAATAATTATCCTGGTTTTCCTGGCGGCAGCTGCCAATATCTGTTAGGGCTGCGATTTTCATTGTGCGTTGGTCCTTTCGCTCGTCGTTTGCCGTGTTGCTTGTTCGGCCTGTTTGGCATCTTCGCGCCGGAGCTGGCCGCAGGCAGCGCTGATATCGGTACCAAGGCGGCGGCGGATGGTGGCATTTACACCCAAATCTTCCAGCATTTTCTGGAACCGGCGCACATTGGCTTCATCCGTTGCCGAGTAAGGGCTGCCATCGACCGGGTTAATGGGAATCAGGTTGACATGGGCCCCCATGCCACGGATCAGATCGGCCAGTTTTTTTTTTTGCCATTTGGGGCGAATCATTGACACCATTGACCATCGAATACTCAAAGCTGATGCGCCGCCCGGTGGTTTTCTGGTAGCGGCGGCAGGCCGGGATCAGCTTTTCCAGCGGGAACGCATCGTTAACCGGCATCATGGAGCTGCGGGTCACATTGTCCGGCGCGTGCAGGGATACCGAAAGGGTCAGCTGCAATTTGCGCTCTGCCAGCTTATCAATTCCCGGCACAAGGCCGCAGGTGGAAAGGCTGATGTTGCGCATCCCGATATTGACGCCTTCCGGGCAGGAGATAATGCCCAGAAAGTCCATCACGTTATCAAAATTGTGCAGCGGCTCACCAATGCCCATCAGGACGATATGGGAAACGCGCTCCCCGGTATCCTTTTGTGCGGTATAAATTTCCGCAGCAATCTCGCCGGAGGTCAAGTCCCGCACGCGGCCCGCCTGGGTGGAGGCGCAAAAGCGACACCCCATAGCGCAGCCCACCTGTGTGGATACACATACAGTGTTGCCGTAATGGTAGCGCATCAAAACCGTTTCAATGCAGTTGCCGTCCGCAAGCTGAAGCAGATATTTGACCGTACCGTCTTTGGACTGCTGGCGGCGGCGGATGGTGGGCACAGCCAGGGTGCAGTTTTGTGCAAATTGGGCAAGCAGGGCTTTGGGTTGATCTGTCATGGCAGAAAAATCCGTAGCCTGCTTTTTGGTGGATCCACTTAAAAATCTGCTTGGCGCGGAAAGCTGGCTGGCCGATGGATTTAATGTAATCCGTCAGCTTGGGCAGCGTCAGGTCCGTCAGACATTTTTTTTTGGTTTCTGCCTGGGGTTCGTTCTGTGGCTGCATATGTGCTTGCTGCATGCGGTGCTTTCCCTCCAATTATTATATACCTTTTCTCTAATTTTTGAATAGACGATTTGTGTATTTTGCGTCAGCAGTTCTTTTGGCGCTCCAAAATAACGGCAAAAAAACCGTCTGTGGATGTTTCGTGCGGCAGAAACAGTGTGCCGCACTCCCCCACCCGCATACCGGACAGTATGATTTGTGACGCTATAACGGAAAAATCTTGATTGTTTTGCAGGAACTGGCGTACTTGGGCTTCATTTTCGTGATGATTCACCGTACAGGTAGAATACACCAAACGGCCGTTCGGGGCAAGATATTTTGCGCCGTTTTGCAGGATTTTTTGCTGTGTTAATAGTAAATTTTCAATCCCATCCAGCGTTTTTTCCCGGATGTCCGGCTTTTTGCCGATGACACCAAGGCCGGAACAGGGCACATCGCATAACACGCGGTCAAAGCTGCCAAGGCCAAAGGCGGGGTTCAGGATAGTGGCATCCCCATGGTAAGGCTTGGCGCGCTCAATGCCGCAGCGGTCAAAGGCCTGCTTCAGCAGTTTGACGCGGCCTGTCATGGCTTCACCGCTGAACAGCTCACCGCGGTCCTGCATCTGCTCGGCAATCGTCAGGCTTTTTGCCCCCAGGGGCGGCGCACAGGTCCAGCACCCGCATACCGGGGCGGGCATCACAGCACAAGGCAGCAAACTGGCTGGCTAACCCCTGCACATGGAATTGCCCGGCGTGGAATGCTTTGGATGCAGAGGGATTACCGTTGAACATAACCAGCAGACAGTGCGGCCATGGGCCAGCCGTTACGGTGTGACCTTCCTGTTGCAATGTCTGCGTCAGGGCTTCATCGGTCGTGCGCAGCGGGTTGACCCGGATGGCGGTGGGGCGGCGCTGATAAAACGCAGCAGCCATTGCCTCGGCATCCTGCGGATACTGTGCTGCAAACAACGCGGCAATCGGCTGAGAGAGACAGTAATAGGTGCGCAGCCGTTCTTCCAGATCCGGCCAATGTTCCGGCTTGGGGTCCAATGCGGCCGTGCGGCGCAGCATGGCGTTGACCATACCCGCAGCACTGGTTTTGCCAAATGCTTTGGCTAGCTTGACCGATTCATTGACAGCCGCAGGCAGCGGAACATCCATAAACTTGGACTGTGCCAGCCCGGCGCGCAGAATGGCCGGCACAGGGGCATCCAGCTTTTCCAGCGGGCGCTTGGAAAACTGTGCCAGCATCCAGTCCAGCAGGCTGCGGCGCTCCAGCACGGTATAAAAAATACCGGAAGCAAAAGCTGCATCCCGCGGGGAAAGCGGCGGCTTGCAGGCTTTCAGCTCAGAATCCAGCACAAGGTTTGCATAGCCGTTTTGCTCCTGCCGCATAAGGGCCTTGACGGCCAGGTAACGCGCGGTCACAGGCTGTCCCCCGCTTTCAGGCGGCGGCCGGCAGCCCATGCGGTACCCGCCATCGACTTGCCGCCTTCCGGCGTGACGGAATCCAACACGATTGCGCCATCCTGGCAGGCAATGGTCAACGGCTTAACCGCCAATACAGAACCCGGCGCAGCGTTAGCGGGATTTTCAGAAAGCTTGCTGGCGGTGACTTTGATTTTTTTGCCATCGTGCATAAAGAACGCCATTGGCCATGGGTTCATACCGCGCACCCAGTTGTGGATGTGGGCAGCAGGCTGGGTAAAATCGAACTGTGCCATCTCTTTGGTCAGGGACGGCGCCTTGGTGGCGAGAGATTCTTCTTGCTTTTTGGGGTCAGCTTCCCTGCTTCGATTTTGGGCAGGACCTCAACCAGTGTTTTGGCACCAATCGCACTTACGCGGTCAAACAGCTCGCCGCTGGTCATGTCCGGGTCAATCGCAACCGGTTGCACATACAAAATATCGCCGGTATCCAACCCTTCGTCCAACTGCATAATAGTCACGCCGGTTTCGGTATCACCATTGAGCACAGCCCATTGGATAGGGGCGGAACCACGGTACTTGGGTAACAGCGAGACATGCAGGTTGATGCAGCCATATTTGGCCACATGCAAAAGCTGCGGCGGAATAATGCAGCCATAAGCTACCACGACAATAATATCGGGTGCCAGGTTTTTGATCAGCTCATCCGAGCTGCCATCGCGCAGGGTGCGCGGCTGATAAACAGGGATGCCGTTGGCCTCAGCCGTCTGCTTGACCGGTGGGGCGGTTAAAATCTGTTTGCGGCCAACTGGCTTATCTGCGCGGGTAAACACAGCGCAGATATCGTGCCCGGCGGCAATCAGAGCGTTCAGACTTTCGGCAGCAATATCAGGGGTGCCCATAAAGAGGATACGCATAGAAGTTATTCCTTTTCTTATCGTAAGCGTATGGGAAAATTGATGTACAAAGCGGGATCAATCCTCGGTATCTTCCGGGTAGTCATCCTCATAAAAATGGGTGGCACGGTCCATGATGGTAACGCCGTTTAGGTGGTCGTTCTCGTGCTGGATGCAGCGGGCCAGCATGTTTTCGGCTTCCAGTTCAAACCAGTTGCCGTTGCGGTCCTGCGCTTTGACTTTGACCTTTTTGGAGCGGGTAATGGCGCCGTTGTGGCCGGGAAAAGACAGGCAGCCTTCATACAGTTCATCGGTTTCGTCGCTCAGGTATTCGATTTCGGGGTTGATGAACTCAATAAAAGTATCTTTGTAATCGGCGGGGACATCTTCCGGGCGGTTGCGGTCATCCAGGCAGATGAAAATGCGGCGCATCATGCCAACCTGGGGGCCGTCAAGGCCAAGACCGTCAGCATCCACCAGGGTATCCTGCATATCATCCAGCAGGGTGGCAAGGCGGTCATCAAATTTGGTAACAGGGCGGCAGACCTTTTTCAGGATGGGATCACCATCTTTTACGATTGTACGAAGAGCCATAATAAAAATCCTCCTTAAAATTCAATCGCCGTCGGAATTAAAGTCCAAAGCGATCCCGGCTTTTGCGGGCAGCTTTTCGGCGGCGTAAGCATCCAATGCGGCGTGCATCAGGGTACGGAACCCCGCATCGTTGCGGCATTTCAATGTTAGTTTATAGCGGTATTTCCCGCTGATCATGGCAATGTTCATGGGGGTGGGGCCAAGCACACGCAGCGGCTGGCCGGGGTGTGCAGCGAACTGCTGCCCCAAAATGGCGGCAAAACGCCGCGCAGCCTGAAATACTTCCATCTCCTGCGCACCGGAAATACTGACCACGCAGAATGAGCAAAACGGCGGATAGAGCGAGAACTTGCGGAACATGATCTCCTGCTGGTAAAACGCGGGGTAATCCTGCGCTGCGGCCAACTGGAGCACAGGGTGATCCGGCACGGCGGTTTGAATCAATGCCCGACCCGGCAGTTCCGCCCGGCCGCCGCGGCCAACGACCTGAGTGATCAGGCTGAACACATTCTCATAGGAGCGGAACCCCTGCCCAAAAAGCAGGGAGTCGATGCCCAGCACACCAACCAGGGTGACATTGCCGAAATCCAAGCCCTTGGCAACCATCTGGGTGCCAAGCAGAATATCATACTCCTGCTTGGCAAAACGGGCCAACATTTTTTCGTGGGCGTTTTTTTGCATGGTCGAATCCTGATCCATGCGCAGGATCCGCGCACCGGGCAAAAGTTCGGCCAACTCCTCCTCCACTTTCTGGGTACCAAAACCGCTATACACGATTTTGCCGCCGCATTCCGGGCAAAGCCCTGGTACAGGGCTGACCCGGTGCCCACAGTAATGGCAAAGCAGCGCGTGCTGCGCTTTATGATAAACCAGCGGCACAGAACAGTTGGGGCACTTCAGCACATGGCCGCAGGTGCCGCACATGCCAACGGTCTGGTAGCCGCGGCGGTTCAGCAACAAAATGCTCTGTTCCCCGCGCTGCAGATTGGCAGCGCGTTCCTGTACCATCCGCTGGCTGACTTCCCGCGGGTTCCCAGCGGCAAGTTCGGCGCGCATATCAATAAAATCAACCGTTGGCAGCGGGCGACCGCCATAACGGTGGGTCAGCGTAACAAGCCGCATCCGGCTGCTTATGGCGGCGTGATAGGTTTCGGTGCGCGGCGTAGCGGAGGAAAACAGCAGCAGGGAATGCTCCATCATGGCGCGCTTTTTGGCAACGTCATGGGCGGAATAGCGTGGGGCGGATTCGCTTTGGTAGGTGTGTTCCTGTTCCTCATCTAAGATGATCAGCCCAATGTTTTGCAGCGGTGAAAAGATAGCGCTGCGGGTGCCGATCACGATATCAGCATCGCCATTTTGGATCATCCGCCATTGCAGCAGGCGCTCGGTGTTATTCAACGCGGAGTGCTGCACCGCAAGGCGGCTGCCGAACATGGATTTCAGGCGGCGTGTCATCTGCGGGGTCAGGCTGATTTCCGGCACAAGTACCAGAGCCCGCCTGCCCTGCGCCAATGTCTTTTCAATCAGCTTTAAGAATACGGCGGTTTTGCCGCTGCCGGTAACGCCGTGCAGCAATGCCGCACAGGTCTGTCCGCTCAGCAAATCCTGTTCCAGCTGGTCGTAAGCGGTTTGCTGCTCCGGCGATAGTTCCAGCGGCTGTGGGTCAAAGGGGATATCAGCAAATAAATCCAGCGATTTATCCCGTTGTTCGGCTTTCAGAATGCCTTTCTGGCATAACCCGTTTAAAGTGGAGGAAGATATCCCCTGCGCTTCCAAAGCGGATTTGGTGCAAGGCCCTGCGCACAGCGCTTCCACGGCCTGAATCTGGCGTGCGCCGGGTTTTGGTTTCTCCGGCAGCTCGCCAACCAGGGCATAAACGGTTTCCAGCGTGCGGGTTAGGCGGCTTTTTAATACGGGCTTTCCGTTTTCCATGCCGGGCTGGTACTGCGCGCCATACGGAATGACCGCCTTGACTGCCTCGTACCAGGTGCAGAAATAACGATCTTTCAAAAAATGCACGAGCTCCAACAGGTCCGGGGTCAAGCGGGCTTTTTCCGGCGCGGCGGCCAGCAGGCTTTTTAAACGTGGATCGGGGGCTTCTTCCGTTCCTACTTCCAGAACAACAGCCATCCGTGGGTGATTGCCACGCCCAAACGGCACCAGCACAATGCTACCGGGCCAGAGGAATTCCGAAAAATCTGGCGGAACCAGATAGGAATACAGCTTGTCAAAATGGATGGTGGCGTCGTTTACCGCCACTTTTGCAATGCAGGGCAAACACGCACCTCCTGTTTTGGCGTTTGGGGCAGCGGATTATTCGGCATCGGGCTCGGCAATGCGCTTTTGGATGATGGAATAAATCTCTTCGGCGCAGGTGTCGACAACATCGTTGACCACATGCTCGTCATAATCAGCCGAACGGGCAATCTCAGTTTCGGCACGGCGCAGGCGCTTCTGAATGACTTCCTCCGCTTCGGTCCCACGGTAACGCAGGCGGTGTTCCAGCTCTTTCATATCCGGCGGCATGACAAAAATGGTGGTGGAACCGGGGTACATCCGCTTGATGTTGCCGGCACCCTCCACTTCGATCACCAGAATAACCGGGATCTGCTGCTCCATATGGCGCTCAACTTCGGAACGCAGGGTGCCGTAATAGTTTTCGCAATAGCAGGTGTGCTCAACAATATTGCCTTCTGCCAGAGCGGTTTCAAACTGCTCTTTGGTCAAAAAATGGTAGTTTTTACCGTTCACTTCCCCTTCGCGCATGGTGCGGGTGGTGGCGGAAACGGTCTTTTCGATTTCTGGGTGGCTGCCCAGCAGCTTTGCCACAACGGTATCCTTGCCGGTGCCGGAAGGCCCGGAAACAACAAACAAATATTTTTCGCCTTTCATGCAAAATCCCCCTAACATGTTTAATACAGGTGGTTACACGGTTGGTTTATCCTGTTCTTTTTCAAAACGTCCTAAAACTTCCTCCGGCTCAAAAGCCGAAAGCACCACATGGTCAGAATCCGTAATAATCACCGCGCGGGTGCGGCGGCCATAGGTTGCATCAATGGCCGCACCTTTGTCGCGTGCATCCTGCACAATACGTTTGATGGGTGCAGAATCCGGACTGACAACGGCAATCACACGGTCCGCGTTGACCATGTTGCCAAAGCCGATGTTGATAAGCTTCATGGCCGAGCCTCACTCAATGTTTTGAATCTGTTCGCGAATTTTTTCAATCTCAGATTTCAGCTCAACCACAAGGCGGGTGATGTTGATATCCTGGCACTTGGAACCGATGGTGTTGGATTCGCGGTTCAGTTCCTGCGTCAAAAAGTCCAGCTTGCGGCCAACCGGCTCGTCCAGCTCCAGGATGGAACGGTACTGGGCTACATGGCTATGCAGACGGACAGTCTCTTCGTCGATGGCAGTTTTATCGGCAAAGATAGCAGCTTCTGTCACGATGCGGGCATCGTCAATGTTGCGGTCTTCCAGCAGCTCTTTCAGGCGGGTGTACAGCCGTTCGGTATATGCCTGCACACGCCCGGCGCTGTTTTGCTCGATTTGGGCAACCAGCGTTTCAACCGCTGCCAAGCGGTTCAGCACATCGGTGCGCAGCTTTTCGCCTTCCACCGCACGCATAGAAACAAACGCAGCAATCGCCTGCTGGGCAACCTGCTCCACATCAGCCCACAGGGTATCCGGGTCTGCAGGGGCGGCGGTCTGGGTCAACACATCTGGGAAACGGCAGATGGTGCTGACGGTAACATCGTTTTTCAGGTCCAGCTTTTCCGACATTGCCTGCATGGCGGTCTGGTAGCTTTTGGCTAACTGCCAGTTGACCTGAACAACGGTATCTGCCGCCGCAACATTCTGAATGCTCAGGTTCAGCTCAACCTTGCCGCGGCTAACCTTGGCAGCCACCAGCTTTTTGAGCTTATCTTCCAAAAATGAGCAGGTTCGGGGCACACGGGACGAATATTCAAAAAAGCGGGAGTTGACGCTGCGCAGTTCCACAACGATATCGCGCCCGTTCAAAACCTGCTCCGCGCGGCCATAACCGGTCATACTAAGTACCATATTCCTACACCTCGTTATCAAAGCATTACAAGGCAGCGCTTGCCGTAACCTGCAATCAGGAGCGCCCCAAAGGCAGCAAACGCCAATACATATTTACTATTTATTTTACTATTGTTGGCCGCTGTTTGCAAGGCAATGCGCAGGAAAAGCGGCAGTTTTTTCATTTTTGTAACCCCTTTGATAGAATCAATCAAGGTAAAATAAAAAGGCCTGTACAGCTTTGATGGCAGTACAGGCTTGAATGAATCTGAAAAAATCAGGATAAATACGATTTACAGCTCAGCAACAGCAGCTTTCAGTGCTTCCACGCGGTCGGTGTTCTCCCACTTCACGCCCAGCTCCTCGCGGCCCATGTGGCCGTAAGCAGCCAGCTGGCGGTAGATGGGCCGGCGCAGATCCAAGTCACGGATGATGGCTGCCGGGGTTAGATCAAATACTTTGCGCACAGCGGCTTCCAGTTTGTCGTGCTCGATGGTGCTGGTACCAAAGGTATCAACCATGATGGAAACGGGCTCGGCAACGCCGATAGCGTAAGCCAGCTCAACTTCGCACTTATCGGCCAGGCCGGCAGCGACAACATTCTTGGCAACCCAGCGGGCAGCATATGCGGCCGAGCGGTCAACCTTGCTGGGGTCCTTGCCAGAGAAAGCGCCGCCGCCGTGGCGAGCATAACCGCCGTAAGTATCAACGATGATCTTGCGGCCGGTCAGGCCGGTATCACCCTGCGGGCCGCCGACAACAAAACGACCGGTGGGGTTGATGTAATACTTGGTGTTTTCATCCAGCAGTTTGGCGGGGATGATGGCTTTGATGACATGCTCCATCACATCGGCATGCAGCTGTTCCTGACTGACGGAAGGGCTGTGCTGGCTGGAAATAACAACAGCATCCACGCGCACGGGTTTGCCGTTATCGTATTCTACGGTAACCTGGCTCTTGCCATCAGGGCGCAGATAATCCATCATGCCATTCTTACGCACTTCGGTCAGGCGCTTGGCCAGCTTGTGGGCCAAGCTGATGGGCAGAGGCATCAGCTCGGGGGGTTTCGTTGCAGGCATAACCGAACATCATACCCTGGTCGCCAGCACCGGCAACATCATCGTTGGTGCCAAGGGCAATGTCGGGGCTCTGGCCGTCAATGTTGGTGATCACGCCGCAGGTATCGCAGTCAAAACCGTACTTGGCGCGGTTATAACCAATCTCGCGGATGACCTGGCGTGCAACACCGGGAATATCAACATAGCAGTCGGTCGTGATTTCGCCCATGATGTGGACAAGACCGGTGGAGCAGGTGGTCTCGCAGGCAACGCGGGCACCAGGGTCCTTTTCCAGGATGGCATCCAGAATGGCATCAGAAATCTGGTCGCAGATTTTGTCGGGATGGCCTTCGGTAACGGATTCGGATGTGAACAGAACTTTGGACATAAAAAGCTGCCTCCTTAAAAAATATAGGGTCAGAAAGGCAACTTGCCGAGAACAAAAAACGCGCGCCGGGTGTGGACCCAAAGCGCACGTGAACGCTTATCTTTCGGTTCCCCGCAGGAATTGGCACCTTACGCTTGCGCGCAGGTTGCCGGGCTTCATAGGGCCTGTTCCCTCTGCCACTCTTGATAAGTTGCTATTCTGATGTAACGTGCTTATGTTACCATAGGCAACCGGCAAAGTCAACGATGTGGCGTTGGGCAAATTGTCAGCTTTGCACAAAATGGATTGAACTTTTGTCAAAACGGGTAAAATGACCAATGATGGCTGCCCAATCAGCAGCAATTAAGCGGTTACGCTTTTGCCACCGCTGTTGCGGCCATGCAGAATGGGCGAAAGCGGCTTGTAAATTGCAAAGCAGATTACGGCGTCCAGCATCCCTTTGAAGAAAGTGAACGGCAGGTTGAACACCAGCAGGCAGTTCAAAAGGCCATTGACATTCGGGTTAATGGCCTGGTACATGCCGATGATGGCATCCAGCGGCAGATGATACATGACCACATAGGCCGGATAGACGATGAAGTAGTTGTACGGAACGCTGACGATTGCCATAACCAAAGCGCCGAGCACTGCGCCCAGGATAGCGCCGCTGCGGGTTTTCTTAAAACGGTATACCATACCGGCCACGCCGACAAACAGAGCGCCCATCACAAAATTAAACAGCTCCCCCCACCGCAGCGGTGCTGGTGCTGGGCAGTTTGATCAGGTTTTTGATCAGGCACACCACAATACCGGCAACCGGGCCGTAAGCAAAGCTGGCAATCAGGGCTGGCAGTTCCGAAACATCCAGCTTGATAAAGGCGGGCATGATGGGAATGGGAAACCCATATACATCAATACTGTGGCAACGGCAGCAAGCATGGCGGTTCCGGTTAATACGCGGGTGTTGAATTTGGTTTTCATAAAAATACCTCCCTGGGGGCGCGGCCCCAAATAAAATGATTTGGAAAGCCAGTAACAGCTTCGGGAGGCTGATAATTGCAAATAAAACGCCCTGTTGCAAGCTATACTTACAACAGGGCGCAGAAAAGCAAATAGAACAGCTTTCCGTTTCTTTCATCCGGACTATACCGTCGGCCCCGGAATCACACCGGATCAGCGGCTACATCAACAGCCGGTCGCGGGCTTGTGGCAATGCCATTTACCGCCGGTGGGGAATCACACCCCGCCCTGAAACAGACTTTCTAGCTTTGAGTATAGCACAGGTTTTACAAATTGCAAGAGGGTGTGCTATAATTGACAAAAATAAATTTGGAGACTGGGTGGTGTTTCCCTGCTGCTTGGTACACTCAGGAGGTTTAGGGCAATACCGCATAATTCTAAGTGCCGATACGGCGAGCGAGGTGCGGCAGATGCTAAGCCAAAAGCGCAGATAATACTGGATGTCTTATCGAGCATTTTGGCAACGCAGATGCCGTGCCGCAGCCGTCGGAGCGGTGCTTAAGCCGTAAGGCGGGAATTGTGCGGTGTTGCCTTAGAAAATGGAGGTTGCAATGGAAATAGGAGAGATTTCGCTGTTGAGCATTGTCACGGCGGTGGCCCCGATGACACTTTTTTTTGTGCTGCTGGCGCTGTTTGCCCCACTGGTTTACCGCAGAATTGCGGGCAAACTGATTGAAAAATTCCGTCCACATCAGCCGCAGTGGATCAGCATCATTCTGGATAGCTACCTGCGCCCAACAACGATTTTGCTGCGCGCCGTGTTTATTTATGCTGCACTGTGGGTTTTGCCGCTGGAACTGAACACCCCCACATACCGCAGCGTATTGGCGCGCATCATGCAGGTAACCGCAATCTGCCTGATTGCCTGGGGCGCATGGATGGCTGCCCCTGTGTGCCGCCTTTGCTGCGCAGCGCAGAAAACAAACTGGATATTGCTACCAACCGCACAATGGGGCGCTTTTTTGAAAATATCTTCCGAGCTGTTGTAGGCGTTGTGGCGGGCATTGCGGTGTTGGATGCATTGGGCATTCCCGTTACCGGCCTGCTGACAGGTGCTGGCGTTGCCGGTATCGGTATTACCCTGGCGGCGCAGTCCACCATGTCAAACCTGATTGCAGGGGTAGCGCTGGTGCTGGAACATCCCTTTGGCATTGGTGACTATGTGATTCTGGGCAGCTATGAGGGCACGGTGGAAGATATCTCGTTCCGCTCCACCCGTATCCGCACGCCGGACCATGCAGTGATTACGGTAGAAAACTCCAAGGTGTGTGGCGAATACATCCAGAATGTTACTGACCGGACCAACCGACTGTGGCAGTTTACGATCGGTGTCACCTATGCTATCCCGCGCGAAAAAGTTGAAACGCTGTGTGCAGATCTGAAAGAACTGCTCAGTGCGGATGCACAGATCAGCTCGGACGCAATGACTGTTACCCTGAATGAATTTAGCGCTTCCAGCATGGATATTCTGGTACGTTGCTATGTGACGGCGGTGGATTATACGGGCTATTTACAACTGAAAAGCCGCATGAATCTGGCCATCATGGACCTGATGAAGCGGGATGGATGCGACTTCGCCTTCCCTTCCACCAGCGTTTACCTGGAAAAAATGCCGCCGCAGAAAGGCAAACCCTGATTTGGCAGAAACAGCTCATCAAGTGCCCAAGTCAGGGCAATACCGCATAATTCTAAGTGCCGATACGGCGAGCGAGGTGCGGCAGATGCCAAGCCAAAAGCGCAGATAATACTGGATGTCTTATCGAGCATTTTGGCAACGCAGATGCCGTGCCGCAGCTGCCGGAGCGGTGCTTAAGCCGCAAGGCGGGAATTGTGCGGTATTGCCTTAGCAATTTGAATCAAACAATATAACAAAACCGCCACGAACCAATCTAACAGGTTCGTGGCGGTTTTTATGTACGTTTAAGTTTTACGCGGCAATCTCAGATCAGAGCAGCAGTGATGAGGCTCATCTTGTAGACTTCCTCAGCATCGCAGCCACGGGACAGGTCGTTGATGGGAGCATTCAGACCCTGCAGGATGGGGCCGTATGCAGCAAAGCCACCCAGACGCTGTGCGATCTTATAGCCGATGTTGCCGGCGTTGATGTTCGGGAAGATAAAGACGTTAGCTTCGCCAGCAACGGTGGAGTTGGGAGCCTTCAGCTTGCCAACTTCCGGTGCAACGGCGGCGTCAAACTGCAGTTCACCGTCAACCTTCAGTTCGGGATGTGCTTCCTGAACGCGCAGGGTGGCGTTGCGCATCTTATCAACGGTCTCGCCCTTGCCGGAACCCTTGGTGGAGTAGCTCAGCAGAGCAACCTTCGGGTCGATACCGAAAATCTCAGCGGTATGAGCAGTCTCAACGGTGCTCTCGACGATCTCATCCTCAGAAGGATCGATATTGATGGCGCAGTCGCCCATCGCCAGCTTCTCGTTGCCGCGGACCATAATGAAGCAGGAGCTGACGGACTTGATGCCGGGCTTGCACTTGATCAGCTGCAGAGCCGGGCGAACGGTATCAGCGGTAGAATAGGTAGCGCCGCCCAGCAGGCAGTCAGCCTTACCCATCTTGACCAGCATGGTGCCGAAGTAGTTGGACTTGGACAGTGCAGCGCGGCACTGCTCCTCGGTCATCTTACCCTTGCGCAGTTCAACCATTTTGGCAACCATTGCGTCAAATTCAGGGTAAGAGGTCGGGTCGCAGATCTCTGCGCCGGTAATGTCAAAGCCGCCCTCAGCAGCAGCCTTTTTGACTGCTTCCGGGTTGCCCAGCAGCAAAACGTTCAAAATCTTGCCAGCCAGCAGCTTGGATGCTGCGGACAGGATACGGGCATCAGTGCCCTCAGTAAATACGATGGTTTTAGGATTTGCTTTCAACTGATTTTCAAAATTTTCAAAAACGTCCATGATAATACCTCCGTATCAATCTGGTGCCGGGTATCCGTGGATCCCGCACACGCTAGTACAGATACAATTATAGCACGATTTGAATTATTTGCAAATGGTGCAAGGACAAAACATATGTTTTTTGCGCAAAAAAGTCTGAACTGGCTAAAAACGCAAAAATTCATGCGTTTGACGCAAAAATATCAGGCGAGATTGACAAAACTATATCAAACGGTGCGCGGGATGGAATTCTCCCCTTCCGGAGCAGAAAACCCATAAGAACGTTAAAAATCGGCAACATCTTGTGGGCTGTGCACAACAACAGCCTGCAAAAGCCGGTCCGTGCCGGGCTGGCGGAAGCCGATGATGGTTTCACCTGTACAAATGCTGCTTTGTATTGCAATATCCGCCGGGCCAAGGCCCGACGGCGGCTGCAACGCGGCGCAGGTTTTGCGGTGGTTAAAGAACATGGTACATAACGCCTCCCCTGCTTTTCTTTCAGCATAGCGCAGGTTTGGGCAAAAAGCAAGTGCAATACAAAAAAGCCTTCCGGCACACAGGAGGGCTGCAATACCGGAAGGCATATGTAGGGAAATATAGAGAATGTCAGAATAAATCAGTCGAGGAATTCCTCGTTCAGCTGAACGCCAAAATCATGGGCAATGGCACGCAGGTCATCATCGGTGATGGTCTGGCGAATCAGGCCGCCGCCCATGGAGAGAACTTTGACATAGATCTCAGCACTCTTTTCAATCGTGTGGGCCAGGCCGAAAGTAATATCAAAATCGGGGCCGGAAGCAAACAGACCGTGCTGTGCCCAAATGGCAGCCTGGTATTTTTTCATCAGCTCACTGGTAGCCATGGCAATGTCAGCACCGCCGGGCACCATCCAGGGGCAGACGCCGACACCCTCCGGGAAAACGACCGGGCATTCAGTAGCGCTCTGCCACAAAGCACGGGTAAAATCACGGTCAGTCAGCGGCAGAATGTAGGTCAGGGCAATTACGTTGGTAGCATGGCAGTGGTAGATCACGTGGTTGGCACCGTTGGTGGCGGCCTTGCGCACGCTGTGGTTCATAAAGTGGCTGGGAAACTCGGAAGTCGGCTTTGCGCCATCGGCCAGGCCCCAGACAATGCGCCAGCTGTCGCCCTTATCATTGATCTCAACAATGCCGATGCTGTGGATAGGGTCCGGCTCCACATTGCGGAAGAACTTGCCGGAACCAGTGGTGATGAAATACTCACCGGCCAGATTATCGGCCTGCACGCCCATGTTGACCCACTCGCGCGGGGTTTCGTCGAAGTAGGGACGGCAGGCGGCGACGTCCTCCCCGGTCATGCGGTAGGTCAGGTTGCCGCCGTTGCGCTCATGCCAGCCCTGCAGCCAGCCGTCGTTGCACATACGGATAAAACCTTTTACGTTTGCTACATCATAAATCGTGCTCATAATACTGCTCCTTTACTCCATTGCCTTTTATCGTAACTGTTGCCTGCGGCTTACCGCGTGATGATATCAACAGGGACATTAAAGATCTTTGCCACTTTCAGGATGGTATCAATGTGGCGGCCGGTGGCTGCTGCCATGTGGTGGGTGGGGCCGGCTTCGCTCCAACGGTTGCAGAACTCACGCGCACCGCAGCTGAAGCGGGTACGCATGTTGGTATCGCCAAAGGTAAAGATGGGGCCGGGTTCATTGACGCCCTCGGCAACCACAAACTTGAAGTGGCCGTCCTTATCCTGCGTGATGGCCAGATAGGTCACATCGCCAACCGGTGGATAGAATTGGGTCAGATAGCCGCCACCAGTCTTGCCGTGGAACACGGGCACGATCTTCATGGTCGGCTTTTTGCCTTGGAGATATCGGCATCACCGGAGCCGGAATGGCCGATAATGCAGATATCCACGTTGAAGTCGATGGAGTACATCTCGCTCAGCTGGCCGCAGCCCGCAATGGTTTTCAGGATGGACATTGCCATCGAAACCTTGATATCGCCCTCAACCGCGCAGGCAGTGCCCTGCTTGATGAGCATCGAGAATGCAGGAATCAGCATGGAGTCCAGTTTGCCGGCCACACCCTTGGCAAAACCGTCGTAGTGGGAAGCCACAAACGCAATCTTTTCGTCCTTGACCCACTGCTCAAAGGCAACAACATAACGGGCCATATCCCAGACCTTTTCGATCGTGCCGCCGCCCTCAATATCAAAGGTATCCAGAATATCCTGTGCCTTGGCACGAATCGCTTCTTCATCGGTGATGTTATCGGCAATGGCCCACATTTTTTCCCAGTCAAACTGCTTGGTGTAAAGCCACATGCGGTTGTATAGGTTGGTTTCGTAAATGTACAGGTCCATCATGCCGGGGTACGGGCGGCCGATCTGGGCAAGGTTGGTATCGCGGAAGCGGCGGCGCACCTGTGCAGCACGGCACCAATCTTCAATTTCAGCCTGCACACCGGGGTCACCGCCCTCGACCACGCCGGTGATAACGGCATGGCGCTTACCGGCTCGTTCCAGGTCGGCAACCATTTCACCAACGGCACCACAGGCGTACAGTTCACCTAGCCAGGTTGGTGTATCAGTGTTGGCATAATCCGGGGCTTTCTTCTTCTGCACATTGACCAGTACAACGGGTACATCCAGATCGCGCACGGCGGGCAGCATGTTGTAAGAGGTTGCATAGGTCAGCAGCTGCAGAATAACCAGGTCAACGTCTGCGGCACGGAACTTATCGCCCGCTGCCATGGACTGCTCTTTGGTGGTAACAATGCCGCCGTCAATGACCTCAACGGTATTGGGAATGGTCTTTTGAAAGCGGCATACTGACCCTCAAATTCAGGAACCAGGGTTGGGAACTGCGGCAGATAGGCACCCAGAGCAATGGCAAACACGCCAACACGGGCTTTGGTTTCAACTAACATGGATATTACCCCTGTAATAAAATTTATTGCGGATCACATTCCAAAATAGTGAACGACTTTTTGATGGAGGCGCGTGCATCCGCAAGGTCTTTGAACTCCCCTGCACGGATCATCTGCACCATCAGGTTGCCAAGGGCGGTACCCTCGGTAGGGCCTGCAAACACGGGCAGCTGGGTGGCATTTGCGGTCATCTGGTTCAGGTACATATCCTGGCTACCGCCGCCCACAATATTGATGCTGGTATATTCTTTTGCCGGTCAGGCTTTGCAGCTCTTGAATAGCGGCCTGATAATCATGCGAAAGCGAGTTGTAAATGGTCTGCATCACTTCGCCGGTGGTGGCGGGAACCGGTTTGCCGCCATCTTTGCAGGCAGCCTTGACTTCTTTGATCATGGATTTCGGCGCCAGGAAGCGGTCGTCGCCAGTGGATACGATCCCGGCAAAGCTGCTGGCTTCCTGCGCGGCGGCAATCAATTCCGGGAAAGACGGGCGGGTTCCGGTCTGCTCGCCAAGTTCACGCCGCACAGACTGGATCATCCACAGGCCCATAATGTTCTTAAGGTAACGGTAGCGGTATTCATAGCCGCCCTCATTGGTAAAATTGGCCTGCATGCTGGCAGGGGTCGTGATGGGGTCTTTGTTTTCCACACCCAGCAGGCTCCATGTGCCGCTGGAAAGATAAACGGCCTTATCATCCCTTGCGGAACAGCCAAAAAGGCGGAGCCGGTATCATGTGTAGCGGGCAGTACGACGGTGCAGTCAAAGCCGACATAATCCTTGACGGCGGAGCTCAAATTTCCCAGTTTGGTGCCGGGGGTGCTGATTCTGCCAAAGATTTTGCGCGGCAGACCAAGCCGGTTGATGATTTCATCGTCCCAATCCTTGCTTATAGCGCCCACCAGGGCAGTGGTGGAAGCATTGGTGTACTCGTTGGCCATCACGCCGGTCAGGCGGTAATTCAGGTAATCCGGCACCATCAAAAATGCTCGGCAGCGGCAAGTTGTTCCGGTGCTCTTTCTTTAAGGCACACAGTTGGTAAACCGTGTTGAACGACTGGTACTGGATGCCGGTACGGGCGTAAAGTTTTGTAAACGGCAGAATGGGTTCCAGTTCCTCCCGCATGGCGGCAGTGCGGCCATCGCGGTAAGCAACGGGGTCCCCGATAGGGGTACCATCGGCATCCAGAAGCAGAAAGTCAACAGCCCAGGTATCAATACCGACCGTTGTGGGCGTATAGCCTGCATCGTGGGCGGCTTTCAGCCCCTCGATCACATTCTGAACCAGGCCTTCCATATCCCAGCAAAGGTGACCGTTCTTTTCAATCAGGCGGTTTTCAAAGCGGTAGACTTCATGCAGGGCCATAACACCATGTTCCACGGTGCCAATAATGTGCCGGCCGCTGGATGCTCCGATATCTACAGCAAGATAACAGGTTTGCATCTTTCTCTCCTTTTTGGTAAAATACGAATCAGGCGAACTGCCTTATGCTATTAGTATAGCGGCATAATATCCGGCATTCCATGGTTTGAAGTGGACTGTTTTTTGTGAAAATTCTACTTTGCCATTCCCTGCTGGCAAAGGCGGTTTCGCTGCTTTTGCTTGACTTATAGTAATGGGAAAAAATTAAGTCTGTGTTTTTTCGATGACAAGGCGAAGCTTGTTGTAATACTGTCGCAGTGCCCGGCGAAAATGCTAAGGCAACACCGCACAATTCCCGCCTTGCGGCTTAAGCACCGCTCCGGCAGCTGCGGCACGGCATCTGCGTTGCCAAAATGCTCGATAATGTCGGGTTGCGGTACCCGCATCGTGCTTCGGGGGCAAAAGCCCCTCGCACTCTGCGACCACTGCCCCTGCTTCGGTTCGCTGTTTCCGCCACTGGAGGCGCTCACCTTTGCAGCATCCAGTATTATCTGCGCTTTTGGCTTAGCATCTGCCGCACCTCGCTCGCCGTATCGGCACTTAGAATTATGCGGTATTGCCCTAAAAGTAAAGAATAAAAATAAAAAAGCCCCGCCTGCCGGGCAGAACATTCTGCATCCGGCAGGTGGGGCTTTTGGTTGTTGCAAATAGATAAATGAAAATTTACTGCCTTTTCTGCATCCGCAGCAGGCTGTACGGCATCAAGGGCGTGGCACAGGGAATGGTATACTGCATCATCGGGTGCGGGGTGGCATCCACCGCTTCCCCTTCCGCGTTTTTGATCCATTCAGGGGTTACGGGCACGACCGAACCATCTGGCTGCAAAATTTCCAGCGAATCTCCCAGGCAGAACTTGCTGCGCTGGGTGCAATGGGCAACGCCGTCTTCCCACGAATCCACAGTGCCGATGAAATCCCAATCTCGCACATAAGTATGGCTGGGCGTCTGCAGGGCTTTCTCTTTGCCAAAATAGAAACCGGGTGAATAATGGCGGTGGCTGGTACGGTTCAGCTCATCCAGCACGCAATCCGGTAAATCAAACGTATCACTGGCGGGGTTTGCCAGGTACTGGTCCAGCGCTTTGCGGTAAGCGGCGGTAACGGACGCAACGTAATAGAACGTTTTGGCGCGCCCCTCAATTTTCAAAGAATCCACACCAGCCTTGCAGATCAGGTCCAAAAACGGTGCGGTGCATAGGTCGTTGGCGTTCAGGATGTAGCTGCCGCCCTCATTTTCGCCAATGGGCATATACTGGCCGGGGCGGTTTTCTTCTACAAGATAGTATTTCCAGCGGCAGGGCTGGGCACATTCGCCGCGGTTGCCGCTGCGCCCGGTCATATAGCTGGAAAGCAGGCACCGACCAGAAACGCTCATGCACATGGCGCCGTGCACAAAGGCTTCCAGTTCCAGCTCCGGCGGGGTGTTATCGCGGATCTGGGCAATATCGGTCAGGGTCAGCTCGCGCGCCAGTACCACACGCTTGGCACCCAGGTTGTAGGCCATGGTTGCAGCAGCATAATTGGTGATGCCTGCCTGGGTGGAAAAATGCACATCCACATCCGGAGCATACTGTTTGGCAAGGCTCAGTACGCCAAGGTCCGCAATGATAAAGGCATCCACCCCGGCTTCGGCCGCGTCCTTGATATACTGCGGCAGCTCGGAAAGCTCATCGTTGGTGGGCAGGTTGTTCAGGGTCAGGTATACTTTTTTGCCGCGAGCATGGGCAAAAATGCAGCCATCATGAAGCTCGCCAATGGTCAGGTTGACCGGTGCAGCGCGCATACCAAAGCGCGGCAGTGCGCAGTATACGGCATCGGCACCATACATGACGGCATATTTCAGGGCTTCAAGGCTGCCGGCAGGCGACAGCAGTTCCGGACAGGACAACATAAGATAACGGCTCCTTTGTTCAGTGAAGTTCAGCTTTTATCAGCCCCAACCGGCGATGATGCAGTTCTGATGGTGTTCGTCTGCCGTTTTGGCATAGAAATATTCGCCAGGGTGGTCGCCGTTCGGGTTGCCGGTAACAAAGAAATAATAGCCTTCGTCCAGATATTCCTGGTCGGGATTCAGCGCGGCGGCAATGGCATCAATACCGGGATTGGTGATGGCACCGGCGGGCAGGCCGCTGATGCGGTAGGTGTCGTAATGAGCAAGCACATCATCCGGAACAGCACCCTGTTCCGGCCAGCCGTAATAAACGGCGGTGGGCGAATTCCACAGGTAGTTATTGTCGCTATCGTTCATGATATAGCTGCTGGCATTGGATTCCAGCTTATGCTCTGCCCACTGCGGGTCATCGGATTCCAAACGATTGTGGAAACAGGCGGAAACCTTGGCGTCTTCTGCGGGCATACCGGCTTCTTCCTGAATAAAGCTGGCCAGAATGACAACATCATTCATTGTGGTGCCCTTTTCGCTGATGGTATCCCACAGGTCGGAAGTTTTGGCGTCGAATTCCTTATAGAAGGTGTTGACGTAATTATAGACCGAGTCATCGGTGAAGAACTCGTAAGTGTCCGGGAACAGGTAGCCCTCGCACTTCATCAGGCGGCCTTCGGTATCCGGGATGGCATTCCAGAAATCATACTGGCTGAAATCGGAACCATCCTCGCCGTTGGCGCAGGCAAGGAAATCATCCACCGAGCACAAGCCATTTTCTTCCATCTTCTGGGCAATAGCAACGGCTGTGTAGCCTTCGGGGAATGTGATGGTAATGGTCTTGCGCTTGACCTGCTGCACGCTGAGGGTTTTCAGGATTGTGTTATAATCCATGCCGGAGCGCAGGGTAAAATCGCCATACTGCAAACCGGAAGCGCGGCCGCTGTATTTGGCATACAGCTTGAACAGCCAGTCATACTGGATGACGCCATCCTCTTTCAAAACGTTTGTGATGTCTGCAACAGTGGAACCCTGTTCAATGGTAACGGTCTGCTCCGGGCCGAGTTCGCCGTTGCCGGCAACTTCGCAGTAGAACTGGAACACTTTCCAGCCGCCGATGCCAACGATAGCCAAAATGACAACAAGAACCACAAGCCCAATGGGAAAACGGCGGCGGACGGGTTCATCATCGTCATCCTCTGTGTACTCGTCTGGACCTTCGGCGTCTTCGTACAGGTCCTGCGGGTCAGGATCAGGCTGTACCGGGCGCTTTGGTGCGGGGGCTGGCGCAGCATGATAAGCCTGGCGCGACTGCGAGCCCTTGTCCTGGGAATCACCACGATTGATTTTCATTCCAAATCTCCTTTATCAGGCAGCAGAACTGCCCTGTTTCACGTATGCACAGTCTTACAGCAACAGGCGGAAATAAACGTCCGTAACGGGGAACGACTGCCCAAGGTAACAAATCATGCCGTAACCACAGCGCTTACCCTCGCCCAGGTACAAAAACTGATTTTCCGCCAGCAGCAGCCGTGCTTTGGTCAGACCGGTATGTTCCCGTGCGGCCTGCAGCAGAATATCAGCCGAATGGTCGTTATCGGCCTGCAACTCCATAAAAAGCAGCTCGTCCTTTTCCTGGCAATAGAGGCCGTAACCGCGCTGGTTGGAAACAATGGTCATACCGCGGCGGTAGAGCCGGGTGATCATGGTGTTCATGCTGCTTTCCGGCAGGGTGATGCAGGCAGGCTGGTAGCGCATGCGGGTGTCGATCAATTTGCGGACTGTCAGGTTATCAAACTCTGCTCGTGCCCACAAATTGTGTTCAATGGGCTTGCGGATGATGCGCAGCGGGAAGCGCCCCTGAAAATTCAGCTGGGAAAACGCTTTTGCGGCCCGCGTGCTTTGCGGTGCCGCCACAGCGAAATCACACCCTTTGGCGGAAAAGGCGCGCAGGCAGGTTGCCAGCAGTTTGGGCATCAGCCCGCGCCCCTGCAGGGACGGGTCCGTTGCCATGCAGCAGAGCCATACGCCGTGGTGGTGCCCGCATTCCACTGGAACCGCACCAATCATGGCGGCCGGGATGGGCTTTGCACCGGGGGCCGGGTCCCGGGCAAGGATCAGGATATTATCCAACCCCACAATTCCACAAAGCCAGTCCAAAGCATCCTGGCGGGTTCCGCCATACGTTTTGCGGCGGAACGCAACCATCTGCTCCAAATCAGCTTCCGTTGCTTTGCAAAGCATGTTCAATCCCCTCCTTGCCGTATTCAACGTGTGGGCTTTTGCTGCCAACGGGTTTAGCTCAAAATCCGCTCCAGGTATGCCATCACTTCGGACTGAATATCCTCCGGCGTACGGATGGTTTTCTGGCCGTCTACCGTTGTGGTACACTCAATGCGGTGCCAGCCCAGCTTGCGTGCGCAGTATTCAGCGGCGGCGCGGGAACGGGCCAGGTATTCGGTATCGCGTTCCTGAATATCTTTTTTGCTTTCATCGCCGTGGTAGCGCTGCGCAATCAGGCGCTGGCTGACATCGGGATCAACCGCAAGGTATACAACCGCATCCGGCGCAGGCAGGCCGAGCTTTTTGTACTCGAACTCAAACAGCCACTCCAGAAAACCATCCCAGTGCATCGGCGGCAGTTTGGAACATTGGTGAACAGCGTTGGAGGTGGTGTAACGGTCAGAGATGATTAGCCCATTCTGGCGGTAGACATTGCCCCACCTGGTTTTGTAGCTGGCAAAGCGGTCAACAGCATAAAACGTTGAAGCTGCATAAGCGTTCACGTCATCCGGGCGCTGGCCGAACTCGCCGGAAAGATACATCTTGACCAGTGCGGAGGACGGACTGTCATAATCTGGGAAGCTGATTTTCAGCGGGTCATACCCTTTGCTATGCAAATTCTGGCAGGCAAGTTCTGCCTGTGTGCCCTTGCCGGAACCATCCAGGCCTTCAAAAATAATCAGTTTACCCATGGTTTTCAGCCTCCTGTTTCAGTGTTGCATATTTATCACGCACGGCGTTCTGCTTGCCGCAGCACATACCGCCCTCCGGGCAGGGCCCCCCAGGCAGCGGGGACCAGCTGCGGCAAAAACATGCGGCGCAAGCGGGTATACAAGGCGCAGCATTTCATCGGCAACGGCGCGGATCTCCCACTGGGCCCGGTTGCAGCAGCGCAGGTTGAAAAAAGTTGTTCAGGCTGCGGCAGTTCATGGTCATTACCATTTTTGTCTCGCAGGCGTTGGGCAATACAAAGCGGGCGTCCTCGTTTGCCATTTTGCTGGCTTTGGCGCGGGCGGTCTTTTCCGGCATGCCCTGCTCCATCAAGGTGTGGGTATGCTTTTCTTCCAGTGCTTTGACCAGCTCCAGGTAGTGTTTGGCATCGGCGTTCATTGCATCAATAAAAGCCGCTTTGGCCGCAGGGTCAGCCTCAATTTCCGGGGAATCACATAACGGAAATCTTCCAGCCGCACATAGCGCTGGCTCTGCACACTGAAACTTGCAATGCGGTGGCGGGTGACCTGTGCCAGAAAGGTGCGGGAAACGCCCTCAATGCCAAAGGTAAAGCTGGCATGTTCAATGGGGCTGGCGTGGCCGAAGTCATTCAGCTTTTGCAAAAAGGCTGCGGTCTTTTTTCGGTGTTAGGCCATCCAGCAGGGTTTCGATATGTGCATCAGAATAGCACAGCTTGGCGGCTGCGGCAATGGTCTTTTCGGGGTCATTGGTGTGGGCGATCAATGTTACAAGCATGGGCCCGTTCCCTCTTTTCCTTTTTTATCAGTGGTTTATTCTTCGCTGGTCAGCTTGGTCAGCGGGGCGTAATTGGCCATTGTTTTTTTGATGCCAACGCGGTCAAACTGGATTTCTACAATACAGTCCCCCGCAACCGGCGTTACTTTCAGCACCTTGCCGCGGCCAAACACCTTGTGGTCCACAAGATCCCCGGCTGCAAAGTTGGCGGCCTTTTTGCGTGCGGGTGCGGCGGGCGCAGTGGTAACGCCACCGCCCGCCGGAGCAACCGGAGCACCGGAATGATGGTTGACGCGGCTACTGCCATACCCGGCGCCAAAGCTACTGCTTTGGACCGTGTGGCGGCCGCCGGGGTAGTTCGGGCTTTCGTGCCCGCCGGAAGCAAACCCACTTTGGAAGCCGCCGGCATACTTGCTGCCAAAGCCGCCGCGGTTGTATTCACTGTTCAAATACCCGCGGGAAGCCCCGGAGTATCCGCTGCGCCCGCCGGGAACATTGGTGCTGTAGCTGCCGTACCCGGCGCCAAAACCGCCGCTGTAAGCAAGCTCTGGGCTTTCGGTTTCGTCCATCACATTGGGGTCAATCTCATCCAAAAAGCAGGAAGGCGGGTTGCGGCGCGTCTGGCCGAAAATCATACGGCTGCGGGAGGAAGAAAGATACAGCTCTTTCTTGGCGCGGGTAATACCAACATAGCACAGGCGGCGTTCCTCTTCCATTTCTTCCTCGCTGTAGCGAGCAAGGTCACCGGGGAAAACGCCATCCTCCATACCAATGATAAACACATACGGGAATTCAAGGCCCTTGGCGCTGTGCATCGTCATCAGGGTAACGGAATCAGCATCTTCATCATAGGAATCAAGGTCTGCAATCAGGGCAACTTCTTCCAAGAAACCGGAAAGGGTTGCGTCTTCCCCGTTCTGCTCCGCATAAGTCTTTACGGAAGAAATCAACTGGCCCAAGTTTTCCAGCCGGGTCTCGCCCTCTTCTTTCTGCGCTTTCAGCATGGCTTCGTATCCGGTCTTGCGGATCACTTCACCGGCAAATTCATCCAGCGGAAGGGTGACGGAAAGATCACACAGTTCACGGTACATGGAGTAAAACGCGTTCAGCGCGCTGGCGGCACGGCCCAGTGCGGGATAAGAAGAAGCCTCCCGGATGATCTCCATCATCGGCACGCCGTTGGCGGCGGCCAGTTCCCCGATCTTATCAATGGTGGTGGCACCAATCTTTCGTGCAGGTTCATTGATGATGCGGCGCAGGCGCACGTCGTCCCGCGGGTTGACCACAACGGCCATGTAAGAGTTGATATCCTTGACTTCCTTTGCGGTCAAAGAAGCGTTGGCCACCCACAATGCGGTACGGGATACCGGCACGGGCAAAATAAGTTTCGATGGGGTTGGACTGCGCATTCATGCGGTACAAAACGGCATGGTCTTTTAAGGAAGCACCATTTTTCAGGTTCTGGCCAATAACCTCGGCCACATGGCTGGCCTCATCCTGTTCCGAAGCCGCCGTATAATGGTGAACTTTGTCACCATCGCCGTTCTGGGTCCACAGGGTCTTGCCCTTGCGGCCGTTGTTGTTCTTGATGACGCTATTGGCCGCATTCAGAATGTTGGAGGTGGAACGGTAGTTCTGTTCCAGGCGGATGGTTTTGGCCCCGGCAAAAACTTTTTCAAAGTTCAGGATATTTTCAATGGTAGCACCGCGGAACTTATAAATGCTCTGATCGTCATCGCCAACAACGCATACATTGTTGGAACCACCGGCCAGCAGGCGCACCAGGTGGAACTGGGCCACGCTGGTATCCTGGTATTCGTCCACCACGACATAGCGGAACTTCTGCTGGTAGTATTCCCGCGCTTCGGCATCGGTTTTCAGCATCTGCACGGTATGGAAAATCAGATCGTCAAAGTCCATGGCACCAGCCGTGCGCAGCCGGTTGGAATAGGCGGTATAGATTTTGGAAATCAAAGCAGCCTTGGTATCGCGCGGCGCTTCGGCGGCGACATCTTTGGCGGAAAGAAGTTTATCTTTGTAACCGCTGATCTGGGAGATGGCTGATTTGACCGGCAGGAACTTGTCATCAATCATCAGTTCTTTGTAGATCTGCTTGATGACACGCTGCTGGTCGTCGGAATCGTAAATCGTAAAGCTTTTTGGGGAAGCCAATGCGTTCGGCATCGCGGCGCAGGATCCGTACACAGGCAGAGTGGAAAGTGGAGGCAAATACATCCCCGCCCATGGTATCGCCCAGCATGGCTTTCAGGCGTTCTTTCAGCTCTCCGGCGGCTTTATTGGTAAAGGTAATGGCCAGCACATTCCACGGGCGGGCCGGGGCAACGCTCATCAGCGGCATCAGGGACTGCGGAACCGGCTGGCCGCACATGATGGCGGTGCGCAGCTGCTCCAGATCACTCTGCGCAACCGGGCGGCTGACCTCTTTGGAGCCATAGGCGCGGCCAAAACGGATGATATTGGCAATGCGGTTGACCAGAACGGTGGTTTTGCCGGAGCCTGCACCTGCCAGGATCAGCAGCGGGCCTTCGGTGGTAAACACAGCCTGCTGCTGCACCGGGTTCAGCTTAGTAAAGCAGGAAGCGATATAGCGGTCCCGCAGGGCCAGAAATTCAGTGGTAATGGTATCGGGCATAATGAACCTGTCCTTATATTATATGGCAGAACCAGCCCGGAACCATGCAGGGCTGGGAATTTTGGCAAACGCTGTATAGTATAGCACACTTTTTGCCGGATAGAAAAGTAGGCTGGCGGAGGTATCCGCAGAAAATCACACTTTTTACAACCTGCACAAAAGCTGCGCTTTAATTGGAAAAGCCTTCTGGGGATTGCAGTCGGTTATGCCACGCTCTGGGGGTGGCATCGCGGAAACCGGCTGTCAGGTATTGGCCCAGCGTTAAGCTGGCTGCGGTTCCGCGTGCCACACAGTTGATGGGGTCTGGTGCGATGGCAACATCCACATGCAGCTCCCCGGCAATATAACCAGCCAGGCCACGCAGCATGGAGCCGCCGCCAGTAAGCAGAATGCCGTTCTTGGCAACATCAGCGGCCAGTTCCGGCGGGGTGCTTTCCAATACATTGCGGGCAGTGGCGGCAATGCGGGCGGCCAGTTCCTGCACGGGCAGGTACAGGTCCCGCGTATAGACAAGGCGGCGGGCGGGCAGGTTGGTCTCCCAGGAATGACCACGGATCTCCATTACGCCCTCAAACTCGCTTTTTGGTGCAGCAGGCAACCTGCTTTTTCAGCGCTTCGGCGGTTAGAGGGCCGATGGCAATGTTGAATTTTTCCTGAACATACTGGGCAATGCACTGGTCAAAAGCGTTGCCGGCGACCGGCAGGCTGGCGGCGCGCACCCGCCCACCCATGCTGATCACGGCGATATCCGTGGAGCCGCCGCCGATATCAATCACCATGCAGCCCATGGGTTTGCGGATATCCAGCCCTGCGCCAAGGGCGGCGGCGACAGGCTCATCCACAAGGAAAACCTGCCGTGCCCCGGCTGCCATGACGGCTTCTACCACGGCGTCAGCTTCAATGCCGGTAATGGCTGCCGGAACGCAGACCGATACGCGCGGCTTGATGATGCGCGAACGGCATACCTCATTGATAAACCGCACGATTAGTTCGTTTGTCATGCGGTGGTCCTGAATAATACCGTCCCGCAAAGGGCGGATAATATCAATATAAGAAGGCACACGCCCCACCATGCGCAGGGCTTTGTCCCCCACTGCCAGAATGGTGCTGCTGCGGGTATCAACAGCACCAATGCTGGGCTGATGGAACACAACTCCCTGTTCCTGTGTGGCAATGATAATGGAAGTTGTGCCAAGATCAAGGCCGATATCATATTGCTTCATGTTTATCTGGTACTCCTTGCTGCCAGAAGCAGCACTTTGTTATCTATTGTGAATTGCCATCAAACATCCGGCAGATAAAAGTTATTTGCTTTCTTTTGGTGTTCCGGCGGCACCGTGGCTTTTGGGCATCAGTTCCGTCGCTGCAACACACACGCCGTCCACACTCACAGCGCCACCCTCCAATAGCGCTTTGGCGCAGGCAGAGATGGTGGCACCAGTGGTGATCACATCATCCAGCAACAGCAGCCGCATTCCGGAAAGGTCAACCCCAGTACGGCAGGCGTAAGCATCCTTGACATTGGCAAAGCGCTTTTGCTGGTCCAGCGATTTTTGCGGTAAAACCTGCCGGGTCAGGCACAGCGGCTGGATGACCGGAATGTGCAGGATGCGCCCAAGGCGCTGCGCTAGCAAAAGGGCATATTTTCCGCGCGGTTCTTCTTTACGCGCGGCGGCACCGGAACAATGGCGCTGTACAGCGAAATGCCGGATAGATTCTCGTATACCGGGCGGTACCCTGGGGCACGGGCGGGCTGTGCGCCAAAAATCAGCACAGCCATCAAATCCGCCAGTTCTCGCGCATACCAGGGGTTGCCGTTCTCCTTGCAAAGCAGGATAGCATGGCGCACACTGTCTGCATAGTAAAAGGCAGCTGCGCAGGTGTTGACAGCGTAAAAGGCGTGCTCCGTTACAGGCAGACGCGGTGGAAGATGCCGCAGACGCTCGGCTTCCGGTATACAGGAACGGCACACGGCGGCTTTCCAGGCGCTTTGCTCAAGTACCGTGCCGCACAGCGGGCAGTGCCGCGGATAGGCAAGGGCCAGCAGCGGTTCCAGAGCCGTTCGCCCACGGTCCAGCCAATCCAGAGATATGCGTTTTCTCTGTTTCATCTGCGTTTTTCAGCCGGAGTGACTGCCTCGCGCAGCAGGTAGCGCAGCCCGCTGTAACGCATGTTCTGGCGCACATTATCCACCATGGCCTGCTCGGTGCGCCGGGTTCCCGCCAGAATGCACAGGCGGCGTGCGCGGGTAACCCCGGTGTACAACAAGTTGCGGTAACAAAGGCGCGCGGGTACATCTGCCACAGGCATAATGACGGCCGGAAATTCAGAACCCTGGCTTTTGTGCACTGTTACAGCGTAAGCGGGTTCCAGCTCGGCAAGCTGGTCAGCACCGTAAATATACTTTCGGTCATCCATCTGTACCGTCACAGCACGGCTTTCGGGGTCAACGGCAGTAATAATACCCATATCCCCGTTATAGGCACCCACACCGGCTTCGGCACCGTCCCGCTCATAGGGAATGTCATAATCGTTTTTGATCTGCATTACCTTGTCGCCACAGCGCAGCACACGGCCGCTTTGCTCCCAAATGATCTGCGGCTTATCCGGTGCAGGCGGGTTCAAAATGGCCTGCAGGCGGCGGTTCAGTTCTACGCTCCCGGTGGGGCCAACCTTGGTGGGGCAAAGCACCTGGATGTCCCGCACGGGGTCATAGCCATAACTTTTGGGCAGCCGGGTACTGACCAAGTCGCAGATCAGCCTCTGGCAGGCAAGACCGGTGGATTCGATCATGAAAAAGTCATCATCCCGCCCGCCTTTTATGGGCATCTGCCCTTCCACAATGCGGTGGGCGTTCTGTACAATCATGCTTTTCTGCGCCTGGCGGAAGATCTCATTCAGCCGTACGGTGGGCAGAACGTCTGCCTGCAAGATCTCCCCCAGCACACTGCCAGGGCCAACGCTGGGCAGCTGGTCGGCATCACCTACCATAATAATGCGGCAGTGGTAACGCGCGGCGGCCAACAACGCCTGGAACAGCTTGGCATCTACCATACTCATTTCATCCAGAATGATAACGTCAAACGGGAGAAGATTCTTTTCATTATGAATAAAACGCACGCTGCCGGTAGAATAGTCCACTTCCAGCAATCGGTGGATGGTGGAAGCGCTGTGGCCGGTCAGCTCGGTCAGCCGCTTGGCGGCGCGGCCGGTGGGGGCACACAGGGCAACCCGGTCATAAATACCTTCATACAAATTCAGAATCGCTTTGACCGTTGTGGTTTTGCCGGTACCGGGACCGCCGGTCAAAACCATTACGCGGGAAGAGAGTGCTAAGCGGATTGCTTCCCGCTGCAAAGGGGCATATTCAAAACCTTGGGTCAATTCCAAAACGCGGATATCGCTTTCCAGCGTTTTGGGGCCTTCTGTCGGGAATGTGGCAAGCTCCCCCAGCCGCGCAGCAATATCCTGCTCTGCGCTGAGCAGATCTGGCAGGTAAATATATTTCGTTCCGTCAAAGGTGCAGGCGCGCATTTCGTCATGCTCCAACAGGCTTTGCAGCCCGGCCTTTACGGCATCCGGCTCCACCCGAATAAAGCGCGCAGTGCTTTCGATCAGCTTATCTGCGGGCAGGCAGGTGTGGCCGTTGTTGGCGTTGTGGCGCAAAGCGTACAAAAAAGCCCGGCGGCAATGCGCAGGTCGCTGCCCTGTCCTACCTGCAGCTGGGCGGCGATACCATCGACCTGGCTGAATTTCAGGTTCAGCGGCTCCCCGCACAGCATGTAGGGGTTCTTTTTCAGTGCTTCTACCGTGGCGGGGCCAAACGCGCGGTAGGCTGTAACAGCCATCTGGGCGGAAAGCCCAAACTTGGCCATCCAGGCAACCACTTCCCGCACACCGTACATACGTCGGAACTCGTTGGAGATGGCGGCGGCCTTTTTGCGGGGTGATACCTTTTAGCTCACAGAGTTTGTCTGGCGTTTCGGAGATGACGTTCAATGTATGCGCCCCAAATTTTGCCACAATCTTTTTTGCTGTGGAAGGCCCGATATAGGGCAATACCCCACTGGAAAGGTAGCTCAGCAAAGCCGCGGTATCCTGCGGAAGGCTGGCCTCACAGGTTTCGGCACGGAACTGTTCGCCATAGCTGGGGTGGTTGACCATATAGCCATACGCCGTAATGGACATACCGTTATCCACGCTGCCCACGTTGCCTGCCACCACAATATCGGTGCAACCGGCATCCACTTCAAACAAGGCATAACCGGTATCCGGGTTTTCGTATATCACATGCACAACAACGCCCTCTAATTTGAGCATCTCAGCAGTTTGTGCTGTACTATTTGTCTGTAAAGTATCCGTGCTTGCCACCTCCTTCCGGGTGCAAATAGGGTAAAAACCGTTCAATACACAATTTTTTATTTTATATTATAGCCTATTTGTATCTCTTTGGCAATTTTTTTGATAGGATCGTTGAACCTGGTATTTGTGCGCTGGATTTTGTGAAACAGACGAAGCCACAAACAGACTAGGAAGTATCGGTAGATTCTGGTACGATAGCTGGAGAATATGCGATGATGCTGGATAACAGAATGAGTAGAGAATAAAAGGAAATATTTTGTACTCAAGAGTATTTACTTTTTGATTAAAGGAAGAAAAACAAAAAATTGTACATTTTGCCAAAAATCGAGACATTTCGAGCGATGCTTGAAACAAGCACAAATATGTGGTAAACTTACAATAGTTTTTTGTAGCTAAACGGGAGTAAAGGTAAAATACTTCACACAAAAAAGAATAAATACAGGACGATTGCGATGAGAGTAGCATTGTGGTTCAGTAGTGATTTGGAAATGTTTCTTGATTTTAGCGAAAAAGTAAAGATGCGGGCGGCAAAAAGCCCGAACCCGAAGAGCAAAAAACTAATAGATTTAGAGAGGTGCCTTTTGTGAACAATGAAGAAAATGAAGTAATTGATCTTGTGGAAATTTTATATGCGATACGTCAGCATCTTCTCGAAGTGATTTTGGCGACCGTGGTAGCAGCTATAATTGGATTTGCGGCATCTAAGTTCTTGATGACGCCGCAGTATAGCTCTTCTGCCATGATGATCGTAAACACCCGTCAGGATGTTACTTCTAATGTTACCAGCGACCAGATCAACTCCGCAACAAAGCTGGTTGCCACCTACAGCATCATTATTAAAAGTGATACGGTATTGCAGCAGGTTATTGAAAATCTGGGGCTTGGGATAACTTACTCGGAGTTAAACAGCCGTGTAAGTGTGCAGGCTGTGGATGATACCCAGGTTATGAAAATTACAGTCAACAGTACCAGTCCCGAATGGGCACAGACTGTTTGTGATGAAATTCTGGCCGTGTCTCCCGACATCATCAAAGAAGCAGTGGAAGCGGGTTCGGTCAAGGTGATTTCGAAAGCGTCTCTGAACCTCAATCCGATTTCCCCAACATAAAAAGAACACTGCACTTGGTGCAATGGTTGGCCTTGCATTGGCGCTGGGTATTATTGTGCTACAGGTTTTGCTGGACAATAAGATCAACACGGAGGAAGATGTTACCAAGTATCTGGATATGACTGTTCTGGGCGTGATCCCGCAGTATGATCAGGGAGGTAAAAGGAATGAGTAAAAAGCGTGAACATCATAAGCTGTTTATGGTTGGCTCAGATGCACCGTTCCAGTTTACAGAAGCTTACAAGTCTCTGCGAACCAACCTGGAGTTCCTTGCCGCAACCAGCGATTGCAAGACTATCCTGATTACCTCCTCTGTCCCCGGCGAAGGGAAGAGCAACGTCGCAGTAAACCTTGCGATTACCCTGGCAGACAGTGGCAAGCGTGTGGTGCTGGTTGACTGCGATATGCGTAAGTCTACCATCTCCCGCTACCTGCATATTCCGCGTGATCATATCGGCATTACCAACACCATTACGGGCAAGGACCGTACCCAACTGGCCAATGCACTGGTCAACTTCAAAGACCTGGGCATTGTGGTGCTACCTGTTGGCACCATCCCCCCCCTGAACCCATCGGAATTGTTGGCAACGAAGGCGATGGAAAATACCTTTGAGGCCCTGAAGCAGGTGTACGATTATATTATTGTAGATACGCCGCCGGTTTCTGTTGTTACCGATGCTGCAGTATTGTGCAAGTATGTGGATGGGGCATTGCTGGTTGTACGCCCGGGTGTTACCACCATTGAAGGTGCCCAGCTGAGCAAGAAAAACCTGGAAGCTGTGAATGCCCGCGTCCTTGGCGTAGTAATGAACGGATACAATGTTAAAAAAGCCGGTAAGAAAGATGGCTACTACTATTCTTATTCTTACGGGTACAGCAATGACGACGCAGCTGGAAAGAAGAGCCGGAGTAAGGCATAATGAGTTCGCAACTGGTTGATCTCCATTGTCATATTTTGCCTGGCATTGATGACGGTGCCAAAAACCTGGATGTTTCCATGTCCTTGATCCAGAAAGAAATGGAAGACGGGGTTGTTGGCATTGTGTTCACACCGCACTTCCATTATGAGCGCATTACGCTGGATGCTTTTGTGCAGCAGCGCAAAATGGCTTATCGCAGCGTTGTGGCGCAGCTGGCAGAACGCAAACTTCCCCTTGCCGTCAAATTGGGTGCAGAGGTCTATGTTACCACAGCTTTGGCCAGCCTGGATCTTTCCAAATTGGCATTTGCAGGGTCGCGGTATATCTTGATTGAATTCCCGACCAGCATCCATCCTGGTGGAATTGAGGATACCCTGTTTGCGGTGCAAAACCGTGGGTATACTCCCATTTTGGCCCATGTGGAGCGCTACCCCTATGTTACCGAGGATCCTACCCTGCTGTACCGCTGGGTCAGCTCCGGCGCATTGGCGCAGATCAATGCTTCGGGTTTGGTGCGCGGTGGACATACGGCCAAATGGCTGCACAAACTGCTGGATTGGAACTTAGTTCATCTGATGTGTTCTGACTGCCATTCTGTTACAACCCGCCCGCCAAACCTGAAAGACGGGATGGCACAGATAAGCAGTTCAACGGCAAAACTTTTACAGAAAAATGCCATTGATGTCTACCTGAACAAAGAAATTTCTATCAAAGAACCAATTGAGCCAAAATTCCGCTTTGGACGCTGGGTATAATAGGCTTGCAAGTTACGGTTTGTTGCTGTACTATATTCCGGGGCCATCATGCGTGGCAGAAAGCCCGTTTCACATGCCGCAAAGGGAACGGTCTTTCTTCATACTTTTGCGGCTTTTAATTGTATCATGAACCATTCTACATCAAAAATACTGCATATTCTGGATGCTTTTCTGGACTTTTTTCCTGCTGTTGGGAACGTATGAGGTTTCCAGCCTGCTACGTATGCACAGCCCCTGGGGTGAAGCGTTCTGGTGGGTCGATGTTGCCCGCTTCCGCCCGCTGGCACTTGTATACGCAGCGGCAATCATTCTGATTTATATTGCACAGGGTGAATACCGCACTTTTAAGCGGCGCGGCTTAGTGAGAGAACTGGCAAAAGCCCTTTTGGGAAACCTGGGCGGCTTTGCGCTGGCAGCAACCATTTTGTATGTATTCCAACTTTCGCAGTTTTCCCGCCTGCTGCTTGTTTACTATTACCTGCTGTCCAGCGTGGTCATTACGGTCAAGCGGTTATTGCTGCACCGGATTAGCCTTTGGTATGCAAAGTGGCGCCATATTATAGCCCGCGTTTTGCTGGTCGGCAATGGAAACCTGGCATTACGCTATTATAATGATGTTGTAACGGGCAAGGATGTATCGGCAGAGTATGCCGGCTATGCAGCGCAGAACCCGGTAGTGGAACTGCCGAATTACCTTGGCACAGTAGCCGATCTGCATAAGATTCTGGAAAGTACCCGGATTACCCATATTGTGATTGCGGAGGAAACCCAGAACCGCAGCGAGTTGCTGCAGATCACCGCGATTGCAGAAAATTACGGCATTAAGGTTAGTGTAATTCCGGTCTATTCGGACTTTCTCTCTTCCCGCACAATGGATAATACCGTAAACGGGTTGTATGTGATCGACCTGAAAATGCAGGAAACCTGCGATATTATGGGTGTGAACATTGTGGTAACGGACATGGACAAAACCATGACGCTGCTGGAAAGCCAGCTGGAACAATGGCGTGGGAAATATATCTGCGTGGCCAATGTACATACCACCGTAACGGCGCACGAGGATGCCGAGTACCGCTATATTCAGAACCATGCGGTCATGGCGCTGCCGGACGGCGGTCCCCTTTCGCAGTTCAGCCGCAGGCGGGGTATGCTGCTGCGCAGCGCGTTACGGGGCCGGATTTGATGAAGCAGGTTTTGGCGGTCAGCGCAGAAAAAGGCTGGCGGCACTATTTTTATGGCTCTACCCCGGAAACGTTGCAGTTGCTGCGCAAAAAGGTGGAAGAGCGCTACCCTGGTGTTGTGATTTCCGGTATGATGTCGCCACCGTTCCGCGAGATGACCCCGCAGGAGGACGCTCAGGCGGTAGCGGAAATCAACGCAACAAAGCCGGACTTTGTGTGGGTTGGCCTTGGTGCCCCCAAACAGGAACGCTGGATGGCCGCCCATGAGGATCGCGTACAAGCCTTGATGATCGGCGTTGGTGCGGCGTTTGACTATGAGGCGGGCAACATTAAGCGTGCGCCCATGTGGATGCAGAAGCACAACCTGGAATGGCTTTACCGATTGATGCAGGACCCGAAGCGCCTGTTCCACCGCTACCTGAAAACAAATGTAAAATATCTTTTGTGGACCTGGCGCAGCGGCGAATAACGGAAAAGATAAAACAATAGCAAAAATACCATGCTGTACATTGGAAGGAGGAACAGCCCCCGGTTCTTTGCCCGATGTGCGGCATTTTTTATGGCTTTGGGGCGCCGACCGACAATCTGATTCTATGCAGAATAAGCGAACAGATTCCGGCTGTGCGACAAATCAGAATCGAAGAATCGAGACTTTTTCTCAAGCCCCCTACCTATTTGCCGGGAGCTATGGTATAATATCTGTATATGCTGTTATATATGCAAATTTAGATGTTTGGGAAGGAGCTACCACATGCAGCAGGAAACTGTCATTGTGTTGGACTTTGGTGGCCAGTATAACCAGCTGATCGCCCGCCGTGTCCGTGAATGCAACGTTTATTGCGAAATTTATTCTTACCGTACTGACCTGGCCAAAATCAAGGCCAAAAATCCGAAGGGCATTATCTTTACCGGTGGTCCCAACAGCGCTTACCTGCCGGATTCCCCTACCATCGATCCCGAAATATATACTTGGGGTGTTCCGGTACTGGGCATCTGCTATGGCAGCCAGCTGATGATGCATATGCTGGGCGGTAAGGTTTGCAAGGCTCCGGAACGCGAATATGGCAAGACGGTTGTGGATCTGGATACCACCAGCCCGCTGTTTGACGGCCTGCCGAACCAGAATGTTTGCTGGATGAGCCATAATGACTATATCGAGCAGGCTGCCCCCGGCTTTGATATTATTGCCCACACCCCCAACTGCCCGGTTGCCGCTGCACAGGATGCCGCCCGCGGCCTGTACTGTGTGCAGTTCCACCCGGAAGTGCTGCATACCGAAAACGGTACTAAGATTCTGCATAACTTTGTTTACAAAGTTTGCGGCTGTGCCGGTACCTGGAAGATGGACTCCTTTGTGGAGAATAGCGTGAACGCCCTGCGCGAGAAGATCGGCAATGGCAAGGTGCTGTGCGCTCTTTCCGGTGGTGTGGATTCCAGCGTATGTGCTGCCATGCTGGCCAAGGCCATCGGCAAGCAGCTGACCTGTGTGTTCGTTGACCACGGCCTGCTGCGCAAGAACGAGCGCGAGCAGGTCTGCGAGGTCTTTGGCGAGGGCGGCCAGTTCGACATCAACTTTGTCTGCGTGGACGCCCGCGAACGTTTTACAGCAAGCTGGCCGGTGTTACCGAGCCGGAGCGCAAGCGTAAAATCATTGGCGAAGAGTTCATCCGTGTGTTTGAGGACGAGGCCAAGAAGATCGGTGCTGTAGACTTTTTGGCACAGGGCACCATCTACCCGGATGTTGTGGAAAGCGGCCTGGGCGGTGAATCCACGGTCATCAAGAGCCACCATAACGTAGGCGGTCTGCCGGACTATGTGGACTTCAAAGAGATTATCGAACCGCTGCGCGACCTGTTCAAGGACGAAGTCCGCCAGGCTGGCCGTGAACTGGGCTTGCCTGAATATCTGGTCGCCCGCCAGCCGTTCCCCGGCCCCGGCCTTGCCATCCGCATTATCGGCGATATCACCCAGGAAAAGGTTGCCATTGTACAGGATGCTGATGCAATCTGGCGCGAGGAAGTGGATAAGCTGCCCGCCGCTCAGCGCCCCAGCCAGTATTTTGCCGCGCTGACCAACATGCGCAGCGTTGGTGTTATGGGTGATGAGCGCACCTATGATTACGCCATCGCCCTGCGCGCTGTGACCACGACCGACTTTATGACCGCGGAAGTTACCCTGCTGCCCACCGAAACCATTACCACCGCAGCAAACCGCATCGTAAACGAAGTAAAGCATATCAACCGTGTTCTGTTCGACTATACCACCAAGCCGCCAGCAACAATCGAGTTTGAATAACGGATTAGAATGTCGAAAGCCTGTATTTATGCGGGCTTCCGGCATTTGTTTTATCAAATGGCTCTAGTTTGGCTCTATTTGTGGGGAGAATAATAGCAAGATTTCTGACATTGATGCAGACAGTATTGTTGAAATGATATATATAGATTCAGCAAATGAAGGATAAGGGTATTACGTATGGCAAGAACAGAAAAAGTGATAATGACAAATATGTGTATGGTGTTTAGTGAAAATAGGGTACTTGTCCAAGATAAGACTGATGACGATTACTCTGGAATAACATTTCCGGGAGGACATGTGGAAAGAGGAGAATCATTTACAGATGCTGTGATACGCGAAGTGTGGGAAGAAACTGGATTGAAAATTTCAGAACCAAAACTTTGTGGGATAAAAGACTGGATGAAGAAACAAGATATATAGTGTTATTATATAAGACAGATAAGTTTGAAGGAATAGTTACTTCGTCTGAAAGAAGGGGATGTATTCTGGCTGACATTAGATGAAATGAAGCAGAGAAAACTTGCTTATGGAATGGATAAGATGTTGGAAGTATTTTTAAATGACAATATTAGTGAGTATTTCTTTTTTGAAGAAAATGGCAAATGGATAGAAGAGTTGAAATAGTTTAAATAAATGCAAAGGAGTTATCTCCCGTCAGGGGCTGATCTACATTCCGTCTATGTTCATCCTTGGGGCGATCTTTCACGAAACAGGGCTGATCTGGGCACAGCCTGTGGCGGATACCTTGTTTCTGCTGTTGGCTATTGGGCTGTATTTCCGCAGTCGGGCAAAGGGCACGATTAAGTTCAAAAGGGCTTGGGACTATCCCAAAAGTCATAATTCCCGGCTAAGCCGGAGGCTTGAGTAAGCCCTAGAAGGGCTTTATACCGGCACGCATCTCAAGATGCACCGAAAAATCCTTCACTTGCATCACTCGTACCGCTGCCCACAAGTGGGAAAAACTACATTTACTGCATGCTACAGCAAATCCGACTTTTAATCACAGTTCGCTTCGCTCATTGCTGTAAATGCTAAAGCTTACAATAAAAAGTTCCTGAAACCATACAGCAACCTGCTGCGATTTCAGGAACTTTTTATTTGTGATTTATTCGGCCGGGAGCAGATCAATCAAAACTGAGCACGCGCAGCAACATTGCTGCGCACCAAAGCACGTTTCAAGCGGGCCTGGGCAAGTTCCAGCTCACGGGCATCCAGGTTTTTCTGGGCCAGCAATTCCTCGGCGCGGGCTTTGCTGCGCTCAGCACGCTCTTTGTCAATGGAATCGGCCCATTCAAAGGTGGTGGCCAGCAGGCGGCATTCGCCGCCAAACATGCTCAACATACCGCCCATACAGGCAGCGCTGCGCTGGGTGCCATCCTCCAATGTGATGTGGGCCTCCCCCATGCCAAGGGCAGTGCAATAATCGATGTGACGGGCCATCAACTGAACCTGCCCGGTGATGGTCCGGCAGGACACCGACTGTACCTGCCCATCAAAAGCAGTGCCGTCCGGCGTCATGATTTTAAGTGGGAAACTGGACATGGTCCTGCCTCCTTACTGCTGCTTGGCCTTAGCCAGAACGTCATCAATCGTACCGGCAAACAGGAAGCAACTTTCGGGGATGGAATCACATTCGCCGTTCAAAATCATCTTAAAGCCGCGCAGGGTTTCTTTCAACGGCACATACTGGCCGGGCATACCGGTAAACTGCTCCGCAACATGGAACGACTGTGAAAGGAAACGCTGTACCTTACGGGCGCGGTTGACGGTGATCTTATCGTCCTCCGAAAGTTCATCCATGCCCATGATGGCAATGATATCCTGCAGTTCCTTATAGCGCTGTAAAACCTGCTGCACGGCGCGGGCAATCTGGTAATGCTCCTGCCCGACAACTTCCGGGGCCAGAATGCGGGAAGTAGAATCCAGCGGGTCGACAGCCGGATAAATGCCCTGAGAAGCAATATCACGGCTCAGAACCGTGGTAGCATCCAGATGGGTGAAGGTCGTGGCGGGGGCCGGGTCGGTCAAGTCGTCCGCAGGTACATAAACAGCCTGAACAGAAGTGATAGAACCCTTGCGGGTGGAAGTAATACGTTCCTGCAGTGCACCGATTTCCGTGGCCAGCGTGGGCTGGTAGCCAACGGCAGAGGGCATACGACCCAGCAGTGCCGAAACTTCGGAGCCGGCCTGGGTAAAGCGGAAGATGTTATCAATGAACAGCAGAACATCCTGATGCTTGACATCGCGGAAGTACTCCGCCATGGTCAGACCGGACAGCGCCACGCGCATACGGGCTCCCGGCGGTTCATTCATCTGGCCATAGACCAGCGCAGTCTTGCTCAAAACGCCGCTTTCGGCCATTTCGCCGTAAAGATCGTTGCCCTCACGGGTGCGTTCGCCAACGCCGGTAAAAACAGAATAGCCGTTATGGGCGGTAGCGATGTTATAAATCAGTTCCTGAATCAGCACGGTTTTGCCGACACCGGCACCACCGAACAGACCGATTTTGCCGCCCTTTGCATAGGGGCAGATCAGGTCAACGACCTTGATGCCGGTTTCCAGCAGTTCAGTCGAAGATTCCTGTTCATCGAAAGCAGGGGCCGGGCGGTGGATGGGCCAATGCTCTACCCCGGTGGGGGCAGGCTGTTCATCAACCGGTTCACCCAGCAGGTTGAACACACGGCCAAGGCACGCATCGCCAACAGGAACCTTGATCGGCCCGCCGGTATCCACGGCTTCGGCACCGCGCACAAGGCCATCGGTGGCGGCCATAGCAATGCAGCGCACCACGTTATCGCCAATATGCTGGGCAACTTCTACAATCAGCGGTTTGCCGTTGTTCTGCAGTTCAATCGCATTCAGCAGTTCCGGCAGCTCGCCGTCGGCAAAGCGGATATCCAAAACAGGTCCCATGACCTGCACGACCTTACCGATGTGTTTTTCTGGCATTGCACACACTCCTTTGAGTGAATTTTTAGCGTGCTGTCGGGCTTGTTTCCGGGTGTGTCTGAAAAAACTCTCAGCACTGTTGCATCAGATATTGTCCAAAGGCATACCTGAAGGCAAAGAAATCGGATAAAATTTCGGCTTTTCTGGTGCGCCCTAGCTTTCAGCATCTGCACCGGCCACTATTTCGGTGATTTCCTGCGTGATTGCTGCCTGACGGGCGCGGTTATAATAAAGGTTCAAATGCTCGATCATTTCGCCAGCGTTCTTGGTGGCAGAGTCCATGGCGGTGCGGCGTGCACCCTGTTCACTGGCAACACTTTCACACAAAGCGCCATACACAACCCCGGCCAAGTATTCCGGGATAATGGCATCAAACACGGCGGCGCTGTCTGGCTCATAGAGCATCAGACTTTGATGCTCGTGGCCCGGCTCCGGCGGTTCGGCATCAAACGGGAGAACCGGCAAAATGATTGCAGTTTGGGTCAGCATGGAAATAAACTGGGTAAAGGCAATGCGAATTTCATCAAAAGCGCCTTCCAGAAACTTCTGGCACACAAGGCGGGAAATTTCAAAGCAGTCGCTGACCGAAATATCCCCTGCGATGGCAAAAGAATCCGTCAGAATCCGGATCTTGTGGCGCTCAAAGTATTCCACTGCCTTTTTGCCGATGGGCAGCACACAATATTCCCGCCCTTCAGCATCCGCTTCCACGGCTTTTAAGATGTTGCTGTTATAGCCGCCCGCAAGGCCGCGATCACCTGCAATTACAATGTACAGGCAGCACTTTTTCTCGCATTTGGCCAGATATGGGCTACTGAACTCAGAATCCGCAGCCGCAATATCAAACAGCGTGGCATAAAGCGTTTCGAAATAGGGACGGCTGTTTTCCACCCGTTCCTTGGCGCGCCGCAGCTTGCTGGACGCTACCAGCTCCATGGCTTTGGTAATCTGCATGGTGCTTTCCACGCTTTTGATGCGCAGTTTGATTTCTTTCATGGAACCAGCCACCGGCAGCACCCCCTTTGGCGTATTTTGTGATTATCCGGCATTTTTGATAAAGTCTGCCGTGAATGCGGCGAGCACATCTTTCATCTGCTGTTCGGTATCCTGCTTCATATCGCCTGTGGTGCGGATGGCTTCCATCACACCGCCAGCGGTTACATTTTCATCAAGGTACTGATACAGCGCGCTTTCGTACGCGGCGATATCCTTTACGGCAATGTCTTTCAGGTAGCCGTGGACTGTTGCATACAAAATGGCAACCTGCTTTTCTACCGGGATTGGGCTGTTGCGGTCCTGCTTCAGGATTTCCACAATGCGCTCGCCCTGTGCCAGACGAGATTTGGTGTCGGCATCCAGGTCGGAGCCAAACTGGGCAAAGCCCTGCAGCTCGCGGTACTGGGAGTAAACCAGTTTTAAGGTACCGGCAACCTTTTTCATCGCCTTGATCTGCGCGTTGCCGCCAACACGGGATACCGAAATGCCGGGGTTGACCGCCGGCCGGATGCCCGAGTTGAACAGCTCGGTTTCCAGGAAGATCTGGCCGTCGGTAATGGAGATGACGTTGGTTGGAATATAAGCGGAAACGTCACCAGCTTGCGTTTCAATAATGGGCAGAGCTGTCAGCGAGCCGCCGCCCTTTGCATCGCTCAATTTGGCGGCACGTTCCAACAAACGGCTGTGCAGGTAGAAAACATCGCCGGGGTATGCTTCGCGTCCCGGCGGACGACGAATCAGCAGCGACAGAGCACGGTAGGCAACCGCATGTTTGGAAAGGTCATCATAGATAATAAGCACATGCTTACCCTGATACATAAAGTATTCGCCCATGGCGCAGCCGGCATAAGGCGCAATATACTGCAGGGGCGAAAGCTCCGAAGCTGTGGCGCACACTACAGTGGTGTAAGCCATGGCTCCGTTTTTCTCGAGGTTTTCAACCAGAGAGGCCACAGTAGAACGCTTTTGGCCAATAGCAACATAGATGCAAAGGACATCTTTGCCTTTTTGGTTGATGATCGTATCCGTAGCAATCACGGTCTTACCGGTCTGGCGGTCGCCGATAATCAGCTCACGCTGGCCGCGGCCAATGGGAATCATTGAGTCAATGGCCTTGATGCCGGTCTGCAAAGGCTGCTTGACGGGCTGACGGTCCAGGATGCCGGGTGCCGGGGATTCAATAGCGCGATAGTCGGCAGCATCAATCGGGCCTTTGTCATCAATAGGCTGGCCCAGGGCGTTGACAACGCGGCCAATCAGAGCATCACCGACCGGAACCGACACAACTTTGCCGGTGCGGCGGATGGTACCGCCTTCTTTGATGCCGCTGTCATCGCCAAGCAAAACGATTGATACGCTGTTTTCTTCCAGATTCTGCGCCATACCATAGGTTCCGCTATCAAACTGCACCAGCTCACCGGCCATACAATTATCAAGGCCGGCGGCGCGGGCAATGCCATCGCCTACCATCGTAACAGTACCGGTCTCCGTCTGCTCAATGGCATTCTGGTAGTATTTGATCTGGGAACGAATAATGCGGGAAATCTGTTCAGGTTCCAGTTGCACTGTTTGGTTCACCACACAATCTATAAAATGAAGGTGGAATCCGGCGGCAGGTGCAAATCAAATCACCACACCGCTGATTTCATTGCGCAGACGTTCCAGCCGGCCCTGCACAGTGCCGTCCAGGCGGGTTCCGCCAAGATCCAGCCGCAGACCGCCCAGAACACTGGGGTCCACTTTTTCCGTCAGGGTAATGGTTTTGCCGGTTACACGCTGCAATTTTTCCTGCAGTCTGCTGCGGGCACTTTCGTCCAGTGCAACAGCAGATACTGCCGTAACTTCCAAAATGTTATGATCCTGGTTGTATCGGTCACGGTAAGCTCTTGCGCAGGCAGGCAGTTCTGGCAGAATGCCTGCTTCGCACAAAATCTTTAAGAAGTTGACAAGATACGGATGCGCCTGCGCAAACGCCTGATCCAGCAACACACAGCGCTCTTTTTTGGGGACACTGGGCGTCATCAACAAGCGCAGATAGCCAGGCTCCTGCATTGCGTTGACAGCAACATCCAGCTCCGCCAGAATCCGTTCGGTCAGGCCCTCTTCCGCAGCCAGTTCATACAAACTTGTGCCATAACGCTTTCCGGTTTCGGTCATGAGGCATCCCCACATTCCGGATAAATTCATCGATCAGGGCCTTGTGGTCCGTCTCGTTGATTTCGCGCTCAACTACCTTGCCTGCAATATCAACAGCAATGCCGCCAATTTCATTTTTTAGGTCGTTGACTGCTTTCTTGCGTTCCTGTGCAATATCAGCTTCAGCAGCGGCGCGCAGGGCGGCTGCTTCGGCACGGGCCTCGCCAACAATTTCTTCTTCGCGCTTCTGGGCGCGGGCGGTTGCCTCACGCAAAAGCGTATCGCGTTCATCCCGGATGCTTTGCAGGTGCTGCTGGTATTCCTGTTCCAACTCGGCAGCCTTCTGTTTGGCTGCATCCGCATCGGCGTACATGGTATCAATTTCCGCCTGGCGGTCGTCGATCATCTTTTTGACCGGTTTGAACAGGAACTTTTGAGCACCGCAAAGGTGATCATCATATTGCAGAAAGTGAACAGCGCTGTCCACGGGTCGATGCCAACAAAGCTTTCAAAGCCCGTCACGAGCCATTCCTCCTTTCCTTTTCGGCTATCGTATCCATCAGAAGACCAACAGTAACAACAGGGCGATAACCAGCGAATAAATGCCGGTGGATTCGGTAATGGCGCAGCCAAGGATCATGTTGGTACGCAGCAGGTTTGCCATTTCCGGCTGGCGGGCCATGCCTTCCAGCGCTTTGCCAACGGCATTACCTTCGCCAACTGCAGGGCCGATAGCGCCAAACCCCATTGCGATACCTGCACCGATTGCACAGGCGGCTTTTTACGATTGCTGTTTCCATACGAGGTATCCTCCTAAATAAATAAAATTTTACGTTAACCTTCTTCAGGCGGCGGGCAGGCATTGCTGACATAAACCATCGTCAACAGGCTGAACACCAGGGCCTGCACCCCACCAGAAAATACATCGAAATAAAGGCTCATGATGCCGGGAATGCCGACTTCCAGATACGGCACCCCTGCCAAGCCCAGCAGGGACAAAATTCCGGTTGCGGCAAACACCGCACCAAAAATTTTGTAAGCCAACTTTTTCTTGCGCACACCCAAAACCAGCAGCGCCACACCACCCAAAAGAATCAAGATTCCGACCGCAATGCTTTTGCCAACCAGGCCCAAAAGAGCGGCGGAAGCCGTTGCTAGAGCGGAATAAACCAGGCTGGTCAGAACGTTGCCGCCCGCAATGTTGCCAAAGTGACGGAATGCCATTGAGATGGGCTGCGCGATTTCGGAAACAAGGTTCATCGGCGTCATAACGACAACCGGTTCAGTAAAGCCTTTCAGCCAACCGAGCACACCGTTTGCTTTAATGGAGCAAGCCCAGCAGATCACGCTTGTCATTAAGGCCCAGGTAACGGTGGTGGAAAGATCCGCTGTGGAAGAGCGGAAAATACCGGTCATTCCGATGTAGGAACCGAAAATGGAAGACAGGAACAATGCCCCGATATAAGGTGTCCAATAGGAATTATGCTTGCCCATGGTGTCTTCTACCATGCCGTACAGCATAGTAACACCTTTTTCTACCAGTACCTGGCGGCGGCTGGGACGCTTTTGCAGGTTGCTGCCCAGCACAATACCGGCAATACAAAGCAGCAACATAACCGCAAACGAAGAAACCGTTGTCTGCGTGATGGGAATTCCACCAAACAAAGGGATCGTGAAATAAATCTTAGGCCCGTTCATGGCACTGCATCACCGCCTTTGGAATCTTTGCGGAAGAATTCAATCAGCTTAATGGCAGCCTGTGCAAACAGCAGCGGCAACAATGCTGCCAGCGGATCACAAACTTTGGCATGGAACAGCAGAACATAAATGACTGCCAGAATTGCCGTGCGCACAACGCTGGAACTTTGAATGCTCATGCACGCTTTACGGAATTATCCCCTGCCGCGGCACGGTCCAACGCGTTAGAAACGGTAATGCTTAATGCCAGAAAGTTGCCTACAGCAATCACAGTGCCCAGCAGGCCACCCAGCAATACCGCTGTGGTAAACCGCTCAACCACTGCATAGATGGCCAGCATAATGGCGGAACAACCGGCGGTTGCCAAAGCCATGCGCCCAACCTGCTGCAGAATGTCCGGATGCTTTTGCATGGATACAGGCTCCTTCCATAACAATTAGTGTTGATTGAACGAGATAGGCGGCGGCTCCTGCTTTTTTTTCGGGGCCCTGCCCTGCCGCTCAATTGTCTTTAGTGAACTGCGCAGGCTGCCGATGGCAGCCACCATGCCGAGAGCGAACCCAACCAAGATGACCCAGCCGCCAAGGCCGAATTGTTTGCGTAGCCAGACAGCCCCCAAAAGAAGCAGCACCGGCGGAAGCACAACCGATAAACCAAACTGTGTCAGCCAGACAAGGTGCCGTGCGGCATCATAAAGATCCTTCATATGATTTACTGTTCCCATTCTTTCGCTTTGTATCCGCGATGGTTCTAGTATAAACTCTTTCTACAACAATTTCAACATAAATTTTGCATGTTTTTATATAAATTTTGTAGTCAAATGAGCAAAAAACAGACAATGTTTTTCAAAATTGCAGGTTCCCCCTATGATGGAAGCAAAAAAGCTCTGCCAACAGCAAAGCTTAAAATGTGTATAATAAAAGCGCAATCGAACAAATCCGATATTTTGACCAATTAGAACGGCTATCTTTATCCAATCAGGCATTAAGTGGCTCGACCGGGATTTTCTCCAAGGCAAGAAGGCGTGTCAGACACGCACCGCCCAGAGAACAGCCATCCGGACTCATTGCTTCTCTTTGAAATTCCGTTGCTTTTTCGACATGATCGCACTTCTTTGATGCGTGCCAAATCGGCTTCCGCCTGCTGTGTGCCGGGGCACCGGGCGCAGAGCACCTTCTTTTGCCGTGGGGATATAGCTGTGGTCGTGGGAATCCGTAAAATAAGGGCGAAGGGTATCGTGATTTTCGCCGGTTTTCCGCAAAAGCTCTGCAGACCAACGGTTTCGATTTCATGAACCCCAAGTTTCCCATAAACCACGAGCATTCCTGCTTGATACTGTGCCATATTGCTCCTCTTTCATCCAGATGGAACAGCCTGTACAAAACAGTTTTTCCAGCGTACTTTTGCGCTCCACCTTATTGTGCCACGGCTGGGCGACTGGCCTCCAAGGGCATCTTCCACGAAGTTTTCCTCGTGCAATCTGCGCAGAATGCCCAGTACAATTCTTGTGCAAAACTGCCTTTGCAAATTCCCGGCAGGCAGGCTATAATAATTTCGTACAACGAGTAGCACTCATGCGTAAAACCGGTTGCATGAGGGCTGCCCGTTATTTTTTTTTGTCCTCAAAATGGAAAGGTAAGGTGAATCCCATGGAAAGTTCCAATCAATTTCTCGGCACGGAACGCATCGGCAAGCTGATGCAAAAGTATGCGATCCCGTGCATTATTTCGCTGCTGGTCGGCGCACTGTATAACATCGTGGATCAGATCTTTATTGCAAACGCCAGCTATCTGGGCTCCTACGGCAACGCCGCCAACACCGTCGTGTTCCCCCTGACGGTGGTAGCGCTGGCCATTGCCGTGATGATCGGTGACGGCTGCTGCGCCTTTCGTCAGCATCAGCCTTGGGCAGAACGAGGTTCCCAAGGCAAAGCGGAGCGTCGGCAATGCGGTGGTGATGTGTCTGGTCAGCAGCATTGTGCTGGCCGCGCTCTATCTGATTTTTGCGGACACCATTCTTGCCATGTTCGGCGGAACGGTGAACACCGAGACCTACCACCACTCCCAGGAGTATTTCTTTTATATCACGCTGGGTGTGCCGTTTTATATGTTTGGGCAGGCCATGAATCCCATCATCCGTGCCGACGGCAATCCTCGGTTTGCCATGGTGTCCACCCTTGCGGGTGCGGCGCTGAACATCATTCTGGACCCCATCTTCATTTTCGGCTACCGCTGGGGCATGATGGGCGCAGCGGTAGCTACCGTCATCGGTCAGCTGGTCACGGCAGCGCTGGCAGTGTGGTATCTGCTGCACATGAAGATCATTCGCCCTGAAAAGGGTGACTACCGGCTGAAGGGCTCCATCTGCGGCCGTACCCTGACCCTTGGCATGACCAGCTTTCTGTCCCAGATCAGTCTTGTGGCGGCTATGGCAGCCATCAACAACATGATCCGCAAATACGGCGCACTGGATGCCGTGTTCGGGCAGGAGCAGTACGCCCAGATCCCTATGGCGGTGGTAGGCATCGTGATGAAGTTCTTCCAGATCGTCATCTCCATCGTGGTGGGCATGGCGGCTGGCTGCATCCCCGTGGTGGGCTTCAACATGGGCGCCAAAAAGCCCACCCGTGTGAAGGAGCTGTTCACGAAACTGCTGCTGGCAGAAGCCACCGTGGGTGCCGTTGCACTGGTGCTGGTGGAGCTGCTTCCCCGGCAGCTGATTGCCCTGTTCGGTGCCGCCAACGAGAGCGTTTACTACACCGATTTTGCCGTGAAGTCCTTCCGTATCTACCTGTGCATGATCATTCTGGCCTGTGTCAACAAGGCGTGCTTCATCTTTTGCAGGCCATGGGCAAGGCGGCGGAATCCACCGCCCTGTCCATGGTGCGTGAGGTGGTGTTCGGCGTGGGCTTTGCCCTGCTGCTGCCCCGGTTCTTCGGGCTGGACGGCGTGCTGTACTCCATGCCCATGTCGGATATCCTCACCTTCCTGATTGCAGGCTATCTGATCTGCAAGACCTACCGTGAACTGAGCACGAAAGGAGAAGTCTAATGGAAAAACGCATCATCACCATCAGCCGCGAGTTTGGCAGAGGCGGCAGAACCATCGGCAAACTGGTGGCAGAGCATCTGGGCATCCGGTGCTACGACGCCGAACTGATCCAGAAACTGGCTGCCGAAAGCGGCTTGACGAAAACTACGTTAAGGAGGCCGGAGAGTACACTCCCGGCGGCTTCCTCGCCTCTGCCTTCACTGACCGCAGCTTCGGTCCCACTAACGAGGACCTGCTCTGGAAGCTGCAATACCGGATCATCCGGGAGCTGGCAGAAAAAGAGCCCTGCGTCATCGTAGGACGCTGCGCCGATTTTATCCTGCAGGACCGTACCCACTGCCTGAAGGTCTTTGTCCACGCGGACATGAAGTGCCGGGCTGACCGCATCGTGCGGGTCTATGGGGAACGGAGAAATCGCCCGAAGCCCGTCTGAAGGAGAAGGATAAACGCCGCGCTGCTTATTACCGCTTTTATACCGATATGAAGTGGGGCGATGCCGCCAACTATCATGTCGCGCTGGACAGCGGGGTAATTGGAATTGAAAAAATGTGCCAAAGTCATTGAAAGCCTAGGGCAACACCGCACAATTCCCGCCTTGCGGCTTAAGCACCGCTCCGGCAGCTGCGGCACGGCATCTGCGTTGCCAAAATGCTCGATAAGACATCCAGTATTATCTGCGCTTTTGGCTTGGCATCTGCCGCACCTCGCTCGCCGTATCGGCACTTAGAATTATGCGGTATTGCCCTAGCATAAGCTGTAAATTCCGACACCGTCCCTGAGACAATAGAGCAAAACACCGCCCACCTGAGTTCCGTTACGCAGATGGACGGTGTTTTTTGTTAATGGCAGTTCTATGGGAAGATCAATCCTCTAACCCATGGCTCCCGGCCACATTTTTTAAGTATTCCTCTGGATTACCATTCAGAATCAAATCTGCATAGCCCAGTGGGTCATTGTAGATAAGGTAGCCCAACTCTGACCGCTGTGCCATGGTCACATCCAGTTCATCCTCGACCACGGTGCAGTCACTGAAGACTTTTCTCCCATCCCGGAGCGGCAATTTCACGCACCCAGTGTCCATGTTAAAATGGCAGGCTCTTTCATCGTACTTCATGTTCGTGGCCTTTCTACCTTACGGCACCTATACAGTTGTGACGTTACCACGGATAAACCGTGTTCCTTGCACAGCCGGTCGCTGGTGCGCCGGATATAGGCATACGACCCAGCCGCCGGGACGTTTGCAAACTGGTTGATACAGACCCAACGGCGGCAGATACAGCGTGCCTTGACCAACGGCCATGAACGCAACGTGACCGGCGAGGACGGCAGGCAGCACAAGGCCAGCGCCGACCCGCTGAACCACTGCACAAGCCTTGATTTGCCCCTTGATGTGGAGGACAGCGGCAGTACAACCATGGGCGAACAGCAGGAAGACCCGGCACCGGCTTTGCCGCCTGGAAGCACGGCGGCAGCGTAGAAGAATGCCTAATTGAGTATCTGGACGCGAAAGGCGCGTACCTGTACGGGGGTGCGGTAAACGCTGCGGTACAGCAAAAAAGGAAGCACCTAAAAACTTACGTTTCTAGGTGCTTTTCTTTGGTGCGAGTAGTGATACAGAACTTTTCAAAAACCATCGTAGTTGCCTTTTATATACCACACAACCTAAAAATTATCAAGTACGCGCAGCGTTCACTTCTCCCATCACCGGGAGCAAATGAACGCTGCTTTTTTGTTTACAACGAAAGGAGGCATCCGTGAAATGGCAGTATTTCGGGTAGAAAAGAACAGCGGCTACACGGTCATGTCAAACCACCACCTGCGGAACCGGGCCTTGTCCCTGAAAGCCAAAGGTCTTTTATCCCCCAAATGCTCTCCCTGCCGGAAGATTGGGACTACACCCTGCAAGGGCTGGCCCGTATCAACCGGGAAAGCATAGACGCGATACGGCAGGCTATCCGGGAACTGGAACAGGCAGGCTACATCCAGCGTTCCAGAGAACGTGACGAGAAAGGACGGCTGCGCGGTGCAGACTATGTGATCTTCGAGCTGCCGCAGCCTGTCCCTGCATCGGTTTCACCTACATTGGAAAATCCAACGTTGGAGAATCCCACGCAGGAAAACCCTACGTTGGAAAATCCAATGCAATTAAATAAAGATAAACTAATTACAGAAAAACAAAAGAAAGAGGGATTAAATACCGATTCCATTCCTATCCATTCCCCAAACCCCTTGCCTTTGGACGAGGACGAGGCAGAGGCACCGCCGCCGGAACGGACGGGAAGCCGAAAGGAAACGGCCTATCAAATCTACCGGGGCCTGATTTTGGAGAACATCGAGTATGACACCCTCACCCAGAATCCCCGGATAGACCGGGAACAGCTGGACGAGATCGTGGACATCCTGCTGGAAACCGTCTGCACTTCCCGCAAGTCCATCCGGGTGGCCGGGGACGATTACCCGGCAGAGTTGGTCAAGGCGAAATTCTTGAAGCTGGACAGCCATCACATCGAGTTCGTCATGGACTGCCTGCGGGACAACACCACCAAAGTCCGAAACATCGCAATACCTGCGGGCCATGCTGTTTAACGCCCCCAGCACCATCAACAGCTACTATGCGTCCCTTTGTGGCGCACGACATGGCACAGCCCGATTGGGGCCGCCCGCCCAACAACTGACCGAAAGGAGCGTCCACCCATGAGAACCCTTTACCTGCGGCGGCTGGTGGTTCCACCCTAGCTGCTGTTTTTCCGACTACCTGCCAAGGAGGGATGCTGAATGCAGGAAGAAGTCACCCAGAAAACTATTGCCCTGTCCATGAAAACGGGCAAGCTCACCGCCCAAGCGTTGCAAGCTGCCCTGAAAAAATATTTGCAGCACCGGGCCAAGGGGCCAAAGCTGCACCACGGCAAGCAAAGCCTGAAACAGCTGAAAGCCCATGGTGCGGCCCTGACCAACATTGAAGTCACGGAGGCGAACATCGGGGCGTTCAAGCCCTGCGCCAAGAAGTACGGCGTGGACTTTACCTTGCGCAAGGACAAGACCACCCAGCCGCCCCACTACATCGTGATCTTCAAGGCCAAGGATGCGGATAATCTGGAACAGGCGTTCCGGGAGTTCACGGCCAAAACGCTCACTAAGGAGCAGCGGCCCTCCATCCGCAAGGTGCTGACCGCAGCCAAGCAGAAAGCGGCCCAGCAGCCGAAACGCGCCAAAGAAAAAAAAATCAAGCAAAGGGGCTGGAACGATGAAGCCTGAATGGAAAAAAGCTGCTGGTGCTGAATCTACCGTATCTGCTGTTCGTGTACCTGTTCGCCAAATGCGGGCAGGCGTACCGTCTGGCGGCGGGCGTGGATGCTTCGGCAAAGCTGCTCCACCTGACGAACGGCATCTCTGTCGCCTTTGCAAGCCCGCTGCCCAGCCTGCATCTGTTTGACCTGTGCGTGGGCGTTGCCGGGGCGGTGGCTGTCCGGCTCATCGTGTACAGCAAGGGCAAGAACGCCAAGAAGTACCGCAAGGGCGAGGAATACGGTTCTGCCCGGTGGGGCACCGCTAAAGACATTGCCCCGTACATCGACCTCAAGTTTGAAAACAACATCCTGCTGACCCAGACCGAACGCCTGACCATGACTGGGCGGCCCAAAGACCCCAAAACAGCCCGGAATAAAAATGTGCTTGTGATCGGCGGCTCCGGCAGCGGCAAGACCCGCTTCTATGTGAAGCCCAACCTCATGCAATGTTTCCCCACTTCCGACTATCCCACCTCATTCGTGGTCACAGACCCAAAAGGCACACTGGTTCTGGAAATGGGCCAAATGTTCCAGCGGGCAGGCTACCGGGTGAAAATCCTGAACACGATAAACTTTTCCAAGTCCATGAAGTACAACCCGTTTGTTTACATCCACTCGGAAAAGGATGTGCTGAAGCTGGTAAACACCCTGATTGCCAACACCAAAGGGCGAGGGTGAAAAATCGGCGGAAGATTTTTGGGTGAAGTCGGAACGGCTGTTCTACACCGCACTCATTGGCTACATCTGGTACGAGGCCCCGGCAGAAGAAATGAACTTCACCACCCTGCTGGAAATGATAAACGCCAGTGAAGCCCGCGAGGATGACCCGGACTTTCAAAGCCCGGTGGACCTCATGTTTGAACGGCTGGAACAGAAAGACCCGGACCACTTCGCCGTCCGGCAGTACAAAAAGTTTTTGCTGTCGGCCGGCAAGACCCGTTCCTCCATCCTGATAAGCTGTGGTGCCCGTTTAGCCCCATTTGACATCCGGGAGGTGCGGGAGCTGATGGAGGACGATGAAATGGAACTGGACACCATCGGGGATGAAAAGACGGTATTGTTCCTGATTATGAGCGACACGGACACCACCTTCAACTTCATTCTTGCCATGCTTCAAAGCCAGCTTATCAATCTGCTGTG